>Ga0209581_1000009_pt1 | contig 847388 bp, 889 predicted proteins | sample Coa_R2_FD_187160 | JGI IMG/M metagenome (GOLD analysis project Ga0209581, IMG submission 187160) | Surface soil microbial communities from Centralia Pennsylvania, which are recovering from an underground coalmine fire - Coalmine... | ecosystem: Environmental > Terrestrial > Soil > Unclassified... | reverse complement strand
GTGCTTCTACAACCCGAGGAGGCGCCACTCGAGCCTCGACTACCTCTCACCAGTCGAATACGAGAAGATCAACAACGAGGCCAGAGCGGCCTAATCAACCCGTGTCTACGGAAACGGGGGAAGTCCAGGCGGCCGTCGCGGAAGGCGGTGGGCAACTGACCGGACAGTCGCTTCACGGACGACGCCGGAGGACTCCCTCAGGCGCAGTATCCGTGGGTCGCCCAGCCGGAGGGGATCGTGGAGGAGGGTCAGCGGTAAAGGCTCGGGTGCGCCTACTCGGCGCCGTGTGCGGCGCCGGGTTGTCCCTCGTCGTCGTGGCGTTGGCTGCGAGTGCGGCCTGGCCGGCCGTCCGACCGACCGCCGCGGCGACGAGCCCGATCCGCGTCACCTTGACCGCGGAGAACCATCGGCCGCACCCCACGGAGAGCCCCTCCTGGCAATGGTGGTACTGCGTGAAGGTCACGACTGCGGCTGGGAAATCGGTCGCATCGGAGATCCAGCTTCAGATTCTCTCGGGGCGCACCCGGGTGGAGTGGGTCGGCCTGGTCTCGCTCAGGAAGGGCTACGACCGCTGGTGTGCGGCGATCGGCGGCGAGGGCAACGTGCTGGACGCACTTCCGAGAGGGAAGAAGCTCGTCTTCCGGGCAGTCGTGAGAGCGGACGGCGTAACGGTCGCGCGCAACTGGCCGATCGTCGTGCCCGTGGGGCACATCTACTCGGTTCGAGCGGTCGAGGCTGCGTTCGCATCCCAAGGGATCGCATTGAAGAGGGTGAGGCCGCGCCCATGGCCGAGTGACGCGGCTGCGCTCCGGGCGCGGCACGAGGTCTTCGTGGAGATCGTGCTCAGGGAGCCGGCCGTGTGGGGTGGGCCTGGATCAGGCCACGTCTCGAGCGAGGTGTCGGCTCACAGCCGATTCGCGGCGAGAGCGAACATCGAAGTCTGGTCGAGCCCGGCGGTCGAGACGGCGGTGAAGCGTGCTCTCGCCCGGCTCGAGGGGCCGTAGGCGTCGCTACGCGGCCGCGCCGTCGCGGAGCAGCGTGCGGTGCCCTGCGATCGCCGGCACGAGCGGCAGCCAGAGGTTGCACGCGCGGTAGATCAGCACGGCGAGGAACGCGGGAGCGAGCGGGATCGCGACCCACGACAGCGTGAACGGCAGCAGCGCCTCCACCGGGCCGGCACCGGCGAGCGGCAGCGTCCGCCGCGTCAGCGCGTAGCCCGTCGCGTACCCGATCACCAGCGCGGCCGCCGACGGCGGATGACCGAGGAAGCAGTGCAGGCACGCCCAGAGGCAGAAGATGTCGCCCGCCCAGTAGAGCGCCATTCCGAACGCGGCGAGCACGCCGTGCTCGCGCGGCTTCGCGGCCAGGTGCTGGAGGATCGCGAAGGCGTCGAGCCCCTCCGCGGCGCGCCCGCGCCAGCCGCCGCTCTCGCGCCAGCTCGTCCGCCTGCCGACGAACGCGAGCGCGAGCACGAATCCGAGCGGGACGGCGGCCGCCCACGGCATCGTCAGCGACATGGAGACGTTGGCGTGGTGCGTCAGCAGCACGATCGAGAGGGCGCAGGCCGCCGGCGCGAGGATCGCGTACTCGAGGGCGCCGAGGCCGAGCACGCGCACGCGCGCCTGCGGCGGCGTGAAGCCCGACTCGACGAGCAGGCAGTAGTCCGCCGCGAAGCCGCCGCGCGGGATGAAGATCCCGAAGCCGCTCGTGACGATGCCGAGGAGGCGCGCGAACGGCAGCGGCCTCCCGTCCTCGACCCGCGCGACCTCGCGGTACGCGAGCGTGTAGCCGAGGTAGGCGGCGACCTCCGCGCCGAGCGCGATCGGGAACCAGTCCCAGTCGGGGCGCGAGAGCACCCGCCCGAGCGTGTCGAAGTCGGCGACCCAGGCGACGCCGGCGAGCGCGCCGAACGCGAGGAGCGCGCCGAGTGCGATCGAGAGCCCGAGCTCGAAGCGGCCGTGCTCCAGGTGGTGCCGGCGGAGCCAGGTATGCAGCCGGTCGCGCATGCAGTCGTACACGAGTACCCGAATCGCCGGATTTCCGTCACCCCCGTTCGGGGGCCCTCGCGAAAGTCCTAGTCGATCGCGCGGCGGTAGAAGCCGCGCAGGCCGACCGTCGTGAGCGCGACGATCGAGGCAGGCAGCACGATCAGGGCGATCCACGTCGCCATGTGCGGCACCTGCGGCACGAGCGCCGCCCGCAGGCCTTCGCTCGCGTAGGTCATCGGGTTGCAGGCGGTCACGACCTGGAACCAGCGGAGCCGGTCGAGCGACGGCCACGGGTACTGGCTGCAGCCCGTGAAGAGGAGCGGCGTGAAGACGAGGGAGAAGACGACGTTGATGCGGTTCGGCGTCACGAGCGTGCCGAGCGCGAGCCCCAGCGACGCGCCGAGCAGCGCGGCGAGGACGAGCACGACGGCGAAGAGCGGCGTCGCGCTCCAGCGCCACGGGATCGACCCGAGCACGAGGATCCCGACGGGGATCATGATCGCCGACGCGATCAGCGCGCGCAGGCCCGCGAACACGATCTTCTCGAGCGCGACGAGGCCGGTGCGCATCGGCGCCAGCAGCCGGTCTTCGATCTCCTTCGTCCAGCCGAACTCGACCACGAGCGGGAACGCGAGCGTCTGCATGCTCGTCAGCACCGCCGTCAACGCGAGCAGGCCGGGGAAGAGGAGGTCGGCGTAGCCGCCGCGCGTGTATCCGAGCGCGCGCAGCACCTTGCCGAACACGAACAGCAGGAAGAACGGCTGCAGGATCACTTGCGCGAGGAAGACGGGCAGCTCGCTCCAGGTGACGTAGAGGTCGCGACGCAGCACCGCCAGGAACGCGCCCGCCTGGCTCTGCCGAGGCGCCTCCGCGGCCACGGCCACGCTCATCTCAGCGCCCTGCCGGTCAGGTGGATGAAGACGTCCTCGAGGCTCGGGTCGCCGAGCTTCACGTCGGTCAGCGCGAGGCCGTGCTCGGCGAGCGCCGCCGCGGCCGGCGCGACGAGCGACGGCGCCGGTCCGGTGACGTAGAGCCGCACGCGCAGCTGCGCGCCCTCCGCGTCGACGTGCTCGACGCCCTCGACGCCGGGCAGCGCCCGCAGGGCGGGCAGCACGTCGACTCCCCCGGCACCGTTCTGCCGCTCGGTGGCGAGCTCGACCGTCGCCGCGCCGGGCAGCGAGCGGACGAGCGCCTCGGGCGTGTCGATCGCGAGCAGCTTCCCGTGGTCCATGATCGCGACGCGGTCTGCGAGCTGGGCCGCCTCGTGCATGTCGTGCGTCGTCAGCACGAGCGTCACGCCGCGCTGCTTCAGCTCGCGCAGCCGGTCCCAGACGAAGAGCCGCGCCGCCGGGTCGAGGCCGGTCGTCGGCTCGTCGAGGAACAGCACGCGCGGCTCGTGCATGAGCGCCCGGGCGATCATGATCCGCTGCGACTGCCCGCCGGAGAGCAGGTCCGGCTTGCCGTCGCCGCGGTCGGCGAGGCCGAACTCCTCGAGCAGCGCGTCGGCGCGTGCCGCTCGGTCGCGCGCGGGGACGCCGTGGTACGCCGCGTGGAAGACGAGGTTGTTGCGGATCGACAGCGCCCGGTCGAGGTTGCTCCGCTGCGGCACGACCGCGAGCCGGCTCCGCGCGCGCACCGGCTCGCGCAGCACGTCGACGCCTGCGACGCGCGCGCTGCCGCCGGTCGGGCGCACGCGCGTCGTCAGAACGCCGACGGTCGTCGTCTTGCCGGCGCCGTTCGGGCCGAGCAGCCCGAACACCTCGCCGGGCTCGACCGCGAACGTGATTCCCGCGACGGCGTCGACGGCCGAGCGCGGGTAGCGCTTCACCAGCTCGCGCACGTCGACCGCGGCCTCGGTCACGGCACTTCCTTCCGGTCGAGCGCGCCCGACTCCTCCGCGAGCACCTGCAGGCCCGCGACGAAGTGGCCGCGCGCCTCGGGCTCGAGCCTCGCCAGCGTCCTCCGCACGAGGTCGAGCCGCGCGTCCGCGAGCCGCACCAGGCGTGGGCGGTGCCGGGCCGGCACGTCGACGATCGTCCGCCGCCGGTCGGCGTCGTCCTCGCGGCGCTGCACGAGCCCGGCCCGGTCGAGCTCGTTCACGAGCAGGCTGGCGGTCGGGCGCGCGAGCCCGAGCCGGTCGGCGAGCTCGCCCACCGTCATCGGCCCGCGCCGCGCCAGCGAGATGAGGACCGGCATGTGCCGCGGCCCGAGCGCGCCACGCTTGAACGCGTCGCGGAGCGGGGCGGGGACGTCGCGCTGCCCGCGCAGCAGCCCGCGTGTGACCAGCCCGAGCAGCTGCGCGAGCTCCCGCGCGTCCCGCTCGTCGACAGAAAGCGTTTGAGTCAAACTGGGTTTGAGACTAACACAGCGCGGCCGCGAGGGTGCGACCGGCGGCGGCGAGGGATCTCTCGTCCCCCGCCTCGACCACCCGTTCGAGCCCGAGCGAGGCTGCGTCGGCGCCGAGGGCGTCGCGGCCGACGACGGCCGCGCAGGGAACGCCCGCGCGGCGGGCGCGCGCGGCCACCTCCGCCACGAGCTTGCCCTCCGCGGTCTGCTCGTCGAGGCGCCCCTCGCCGGTGACGACGAGGTGGGCGCCCTCGAGCCGCCGGTCGAGCCCGACCAGGTCGAGGACGAGCGACGCGCCCGGCTCGAGCGCCGCGTCGAACGCGGCCCAGAGCCCGCCCGACAATCCGCCGCCGCAGCCGGTGTTCGGCACGCCGCGGGGATCGCGCGGCAGCGAGCCGGCGAGGGCGTCGAGGCGGGCTGCGAGCTCTGCGACCGCCTGCGCGTCGGCGCCCTTCTGCGGGCCGAAGATGCGCGCCGCGTCCTCCCACCGCGTGCGGACGTCGCAGGCGACGCGCAGCCGTCCGCGCGCCGCGGCCGGCAGCACCTCGACGGCACCCGCGCCGCCGTCGACGGTCGCGGTTCCGCCCGCGCCGACGATCACACGCGCCGTGTGGCCGAGGGCCGCCGCGATCAGCTCGCCGGCGCCGCGGCTCGTCGCCACCAGCGGATCGAGCTCGTCCGGCCGCAGCCGCCCGAGCCCGACCGCCTCGGCCGCGTCGACGACCGCCGTCCCGTCCTCGAGCAGCGCGAAGCGCGCGTCGACCGGGCGGCCGAGGGCGTCCGACGCCGGCGCCTCGACCCAACGGCCGCCGAGCGCCGCGAGCAGCGCCGCCGCCGTTCCCTCGCCGCCGTCGGCCGCCGGGAGCTCGTCCGCCTCCCAGCCGGCCTCGCGCAGGCCCGCCGCGATCGCGGCGCAGACCCGTGCGCTCGCGAGCGTTCCCTTGAACGAGTCGGCGCAGACGACGGCCCGGATCCGTCGACCCTACCGCGAGAGGCGCCGCGCTCCGAGAACGGACGGGCGCGCCGCGCCCGCGGACGGGGAGGCCCGTCCTGGCGAACGTCGACGCTGGTTGGGCGGAGGTGGTGTCTGACACCGTTGGTGTCAGACACCTTTCGGTCGGCCAGCGGACGCGGAGCCCGTCCCGGCGGACGTCGACGCTGGTTGGGCGGAGGTGGTGTCTGACACCGTTGGTGTCAGACACCTGTCGGACGGGGGCGCCGCGCTGGCGGACGGGGGCCTGTCCTGGCGAACGTCGAGGCTGGTTGGGCGGAGGAGGTGTCTGACACCGTTGGTGTCAGACACCCTTCGGACCGGCGCGCCGCGCTAGCCGACGCGGATCGTCCCGATAGCGACGTCGCCGCCCGGGAGCAGCAGCCGCAGCGTGAGCGTCCCGCGCTCGCGCAGCACGATGGCGAGCCGGTACCGGCCGCGCGCGTTCGTGTGCTCGCGCGCCAGCGTCGCCCACGAGCCGTCGTCCCAGCGGCCGCGTAGCACGACGACGCCGAGGATCGGGCGCCCGGACACGGTGCCGGTGCGGCCCGTGAGCGTGTAGCGCGAGCCCAGCGCTGCGTGCTTCGGCCCCGCGATCGGGAGAGGCGGCCCCGCCGCGCCGGCTCCGAGGGGCGGCGCGGCGAGCACGCCGAGGACCACGACTGCTGTCGCGGCCGCGCAGAGGCGGTGCCGACGCCTGCCCATGGCCTTGTTCTTAGAGGAGTGGCGGGCGGCCGTCAACCGGAGCGGAGGCCGACCAGCACCGCGACGAGCGTCAGCGTGAGCGCCGCGACGTCGGGGACGATCAGCTCGGGCCGGCTCGAGATCCCTCCGACGCCCGCCTCGACGAGCGTCGCCGTCCACGCTGCGAGGCACGCAGCCGCAAGCCCGAGCAGCGGCAGCCGCGACGGCATGGGCGCGGCGGCCGTGCGCTCTGGCGGCGGCCCGGACCGGAGCAGCCGCCGCACGCCGGGCAGGAGGTCGTCGTCGGCCACCTGCCGCAGCGAGGGACGCTCGAGCGCGGCCGCGAGCTCCTGCGACAGCTGGTCGGCGCGGCGCGCCTCGCGCGCAGCGCGCCGCCGCCGTCCGCGCGCGGCTGCGGCGTCCGCGCTCGCGCGCGCCTGCTCGACCTGGCCGGCGAGCGCCAGCACGTGCAGCTGCTCACGGAAGGCGCGGGTCGTGCGGTACGGCACGCGGGGAGTTTGGCGAATCCGCGGACGATCGATGAGATCACGCGGCCGGGCGCGTCTGAGCTTCGACGACGACGGAGGAGGCGCGAGATGGGCAAGCTGGTCGTGACGGAGTTCGTGACGCTCGACGGCGTCATCGAGGATCCCGGCGGATCGGAGCAGACGCCGAACGGCGGCTGGGCGTTCCGCTTCGACCGCGGCGAGGAGGGCGAGCGGTTCAAGCTCGAGGAGCTGCGCGCGAGCGACGCGCAGCTGCTCGGCCGCGTGACGTACGAGGGGTTCGCCGCCGCGTGGCCGAGCATGAACGCGGACGAGTTCGGCGCGAAGATGAACGAGATGCCGAAGTTCGTCGTCTCGCGCACGCTCGCGGAACCGACGTGGCAGAACACGACCGTTCTCGACGGCGACCTCGCCGCGGACGTGCGCGGGGTGAAGGAGCGGTTCGCGGGCGACGTCCTCGTCGCGGGCAGCGGCACGCTCGTGCGCGCGCTGCTCGAGCTCGACCTCGTCGACGCCCTGCACCTGATGGTCTACCCGGTCGTGCTCGGATCGGGGAAGCGGCTCTTCGCCGGCGGCGCCGGCGCGACGCCGTTCGAGCTCGTGCGGGCCGGGCAGTCGGGGTCGGTCGCGATCCTCGAGCTGGAGCGCGCGCCGGCGGAGCGCTAACCGCGCGGGTCGGTCTCGGCCGCGACCCGCGCGGCCTCGCCGTCCTTCTCCACGATCACGTAGCCGGTCGAACGCGACACGACGTGCTCGTGGCCGCCTTCGTGCCCGGGTGCGACGATGAACCTCCGCGGATACGACCGCGTCTCCTCGTAGACGGCGAGTGGAACCTGAACGCGCTCGGAGCAGCCTTCGTCGCTGCACTCGCAGACGAACCCGACCTGGTCGGGCAGCGCGCCCGCGTGGTCGGCCAGGTCGCGCACCTCCTCGTTGACCTCGCGGAAGAGCGCCTCCTTCCGCCCGGCCCGCTCGCCCTCGCCGTTCATCCGGGCGACCCTACACCGTTCGGCCGGGTCGGCGGCGGCCGTTTTCTTGCGCGCGGCGGCGACGGCTCTCGTTGCAGCCCGCCCGCGGGGGTGGGAGGATCGGCGTGGTGGCGGCCCGCCGACTCCTCCTGCTCGCCGTCACGCTGCTGCTCGCCGGCGCGGGCGCATCGGCGGGCGTCTCGGCAGCGCCCGTGCAGACGGTCCGCGTCACGCTGCGGGACGGGCGCGTGCTCGTCGCGCCCGCACGCGTCTCGACGGGGCGCGTGCGGTTCGTCGTCGCGAACGCAGGCCGCACTGCCGCCGCGTTCGCAGTCGGCGGCCGCCGCACGCGCAGCCTGCGGCCGGGAGCGAGCGCCCAGCTCGTCGTCAGCTTCGCGAAGCCCGGCCGCTACGCGTACCGCCTGCTCGGCGCGGCGACCCGGACGGGCGTCGTCACCGTCGTCGCGGCCGCGGCGGGCTACACGCTCATGCAGATCGGCACGTTCGACCAGCCGGTGCTCGTGACCGCGCCGCCCGGCGACACGCACCGCCTGTTCGTCGTCGAGCAGGCCGGCGTGATCCGCGAGCTCGTCGACGGCAAGCTGCTGCCGTCGCCGTTCCTCGACCTCTCGCCGTCCGTCCAGGACGACGACGAAAACGGGCTGCTCTCGATGGTGTTCGCGCCCGACTACGCCACGAGCCGGCGCTTCTACGTCTACTACAACGACCTCGACGGAAACGTGCACCTCGTCGAGTACCGGACGTCGGTCGGCGATCCGGACTCGGTCGACCTCTCGAGCGCACGGCAGATCCTCTTCATCGAGAAGCCGTACGCGAACCACAACGCGGGGATGATGGAGTTCGGCCCCGACGGCGACCTGTACGTCGCCGTCGGCGACGGCGACGCCGGCGTGAAGAACAAGCCGGGCGCCTTCGCACAGACCCTCAACGACCTGCTCGGGAACATCCTGCGCATCGACCCGGAGCACGGCGACCCCTACGCGATCCCGAGCGGCAATCCGTTCGCGGGCGTCCCCGGCGACCGGCCGGAGATCTGGGACTACGGCCTGCGCAACCCGTGGCGGTTCTGGATCGACCAGCAGACCGGCGACCTCTATATCGGCGACGTCCAGCTCGGCGGGCCGGAGGAGGTCGACTACGTCCAGGGCAACGTCGGCGGCAAGAACTTCGGCTGGCCGTGCTTCCAGGGAACGGTGCCGTTCGACAAGACGGCCACCTGCGCGAACCCGGTTCCGCCGATCGTCCAGTACCCGCACGACGGCTCGACGTGCGCGGTGATCGGCGGCGTCACGGTGCACGACCCCGCGCTGCCCGCGCTCGCGGGCTACTACCTGTACGGCGACCTCTGCACCGGCCAGATCCGCGCCTTCCACGCCGTCGACGGGAAGGCCGTCAACCTCCATCCGCTGCACCTCGCGGTGCCGGGACTCGACTCGTTCGGCGTCGACGCGGCCTCGCACGTCTACGTGATGTCGACGAACGGCGGCGTCTACCGGCTCGGCGCGGCGTCGCCCTGAGAACTCCCGAACCTGGTTCGTCGAAGACGAACCAGGTTCGCGGGTCTCCGGACCAACTAGGTCGACGCGGCGCCGGCGACGAGCGTGTAGAGGCCGAACGCGACGAGCCCCGACGCGACGGCGGCGGTCGCGAGCGCGGGCAGGCCGCGGCGGAAGCGCGGGAACGCGGCGAAGACAACGAGCTGCGAGACGAAGAGCGCGCCGAGCGACGGCTTCAGCAGGTCGTCGTAGAAGCGGCCGGGATCGGCGAGCGAGACGACGTCGAGCGCGACGAACGGCAGCGCGATCCAGGCCAGCACGCTCCGCACGGGTGGACCGTGCAGCCAGTGCAGCAGCCGTGCGAGCGCGAGGTACTCCGCGACGATCAGCGCGAGCGTCGCGAGCGCGGTCACCAGCCCCACGGCGACCGCGAGCCCGCGGCCGCCGTACGCCTGCGCGATCGCCGCGCCCGGCACCGGCGCGGCGCGCAGCCCGTCCGGCACGCCGGCGAACGGCGCCGCCGCGACGAGGAACCCGGCGCCCGCGACGGCGACGGAGAGCACGAGGGTGCGGCGAACCGTCCGCGACCCGCCGCGCACCTCCGCGCCCAGGTACAGCGGCAGGCTCGCGCACACGAAGAGGAGCGCCGTCCCGCCGACGGCGCGGCCCGTGACGTCGACGCCGGCGGGCGCCGCCGAGAGCGCCGGCGTCCGGCCGAGCTCGACGCCGCCGAGAACGACGAGGAGCACGATCTCGACGGCGGCGAGCACTGCGAGTCCGGCGACGACCAGACGCGCGGGCGACAGGGCGACCAGCACGAGCGCGACCGGCAGCACGAGCTCGAGCGTCGACCGGTACGGGGCGAGTCCCGGGAAGACGGGCGGCAGGAGGTCGTACGCGACGAACGTCACCGTGTACGGCAGGTAGAGGAAGTACGCGAACGCCCAGATCCAGCCGTGGACGAGCGCGGCGCGGCGACCCGCCGACGCCTGCACGAACGCGCTCAGCCCGCCCGGTGAGACGACGCTGCGCGAGTACGCGACCCAGATCGCGAGCGGGAACGAGAACACGGCGAGTGCGAGCGCGACGACGAGCAGCGCGTTGTCGGCCCCGTCGCCCGCGGTCGACGGGAACAGCGTCGGCAGCGCGAGCGGCCCGCCGATCGACGCGATCGCGAAGCCGAGGAAGAGCGTGGGTGAGAGCTTCCGGGTCGTGCACCGCTGTACCGGCGAGGCCGCGTGTTCGGTTTGCAATCCGCACGGGCCGCATTCGCCGTACCACCGGACGAGAACGAATGGAAAGGAGAAGTCACATGCGAGTGCGGACGATCACGTGGCTCCTGCCCCTCGTGCTCGCGGCGGTCGCGGGCGTCGGGGCGGCGATGGCGGCCACCACGACGCACACGGCACGGGGCACCGTGAACGCGGCCGCGAGGAGCCCATACGGAACGATCCTCGTGAGCTCGACCGGGAGGACGCTCTACCGCTACACCGTCGACGGGAAAGGCATCAACCGCTGCAGCGGCGATCCGACGTGCAGCAAGTACTGGCCGCCTCTGCTCGTGAAGGCCTCGGCGAAGCCGACGGCCGGCGCAGGCGTGAAGTCGTCGCTGCTCGGGACGATCAAGGCGGCGAACGGCATGCGCCAGGTCACCTACGGCGGCTATCCGCTCTACTTCTTCGCGGGCGACAAGAAGGCCGGCCAGCTCAAGGGCGAGGACTTCCTCAAGGTGTGGTTCGTCGTCAGCCCGGCCGGTGCGCTGGTGAAGCACGCGATGCCGTCCGGCGGCGGCGGTGGCGGCGGCAACGCCGGCACCACCACGACGTCGGGCGAGAACTGGGGGTAGCCGCTCTCTCGCGTTCCCCCCGCGTCAGAGCTTCCCCCGACCGCCGCTCCCGGCCCGTCGCGCCGGGAGCGGCGGAACCGTGAGGAAGGCGTGGGCGCCGAGCGTGACGACGTCGCCGGGCCGGAGCTCGACGTCGTCGACCACGCGCCAGCCGTTGACGAACGTGCCGTTCGTCGAGCCGAGGTCGCGGATCGACCACCGGCCGTCCGCGTGCGAGAGGACCGCATGGCGCAGCGAGACCGTCGGGTCGCCGACAGGGAAGTCCGACAGCGGCCCGCGCCCGATCAGCACGTGCTCGCGCTCCGGCAGCACGAGCCGGGGCAGGCGCGGCGCGAGCCACGCCGCGCGCACCTCGTGTCCGAGCCGGGAGACCCACGAGACCGCCGCGAGGAGGGCGCGCCGGAGCGGGCCCGCCTCGACCACGTCGGCGAGCAGACGGTCGAGCTCGTCGCGCGTGCGCGCCGAGAAGACGAGGTCGAGCCGGTCGGCGAACGTGTCCGGCGACAGCCGGTCGTGCTCGCAGGCGTCGCGGAGGCGGCGTGCGGCACGGTCGCGGTCGCCTGCGGACGGCCGCGGCCGCGCGAGCGGCGAGGCCGATGCGTGCTGCACGCCCGCATCCTGACACAGAACGGGCCGTCCGGAAGGCTCAGCCCCGGCCGCGGTCGTGCCGATATTCACGGGCATGACGACGCTCTCGCGAAGCGGCCCGGCGCGGCCTGCGCTCCCCGCCGCCGCCATCCTCGTCCTCGCGTTCGCCTCCGCCTGCCTGTCGCTCGCCGGCACCGACTGGCTCGTGTTCGGGGTCGCGGGCGCGACCGGGCTCGCGGTCGTCGCCGCTGCGTGGCTCGTGCCCTGGGAGCGCGTGCCGCTCATCGCGCTGCTCGCGCCGCCGGTCGGCTGCGACCTCGTGATCGCGCTCCTGCGCCAGGCGCAGGGCGGCTCGCAGTCGGGTTACTCGCCGCTCGTGGTGCTGTCGGTGGTGTGGGTCGGCCTGACGTTGCGCCGGCGCGAGGTCGCGGCCATCACCGTCTGCACCGCCGCCCTCTTCGGCATCCCGATGGTGGTGATCGGCGGGACGATGTACCCGCACACCGGCTGGCGCGGAGTCGTGCTGTGGACCGTGGTCGCCGGCGTCGTCGGCACGGGCGCGCACCGCGCCACCGCCGCGCACCGCCGTCAGGCGGCGCTCGCCGCCGCGCGCGCCCGCGAGCTCGACGAGCTCGTCGCGACGCAGACCGCGATCGCGACGTCGCGCTTCGACCTCGAGACGGTGCTCGCGACGGTCGTCGACGAGGCGCAGCAGCTCACCGGAGCGGACGCGGCGATCGTCGAGCTGCCGGACGGCGACGACCTCGTCTACCGCGCCGCCGGCGGTGTCGCGGAGGCGCACCTCGGCCTGCGCGTCGCGCGCGAGGGCTCGCTGTCCGGGCTCGCGCTGAGCACGCGCCGCGTGCTCGTCTGCCACGATAGCGAGGTCGATCCGCGTGTCGACCGGGAGGCGTGCCGCCGCGTCGGCGCACGCTCGATGATCGTCGTTCCGCTGCTGCACGAGGACGAGGCCGCCGGCGTGCTGAAGGTGTCGAGCGGGCGCGCGAACGCGTTCGAGGAACGGCACGCGCAGCTCCTCGCCGCGCTCGGGAACCTGATCGCCGCGGCGCTCGTCCGCGCCGACCTGATGCACCGGCTCGCCGACCAGGCGATCACCGACGAGCTGACCGGCCTCGCGAACCGTCGCGGCTGGTACAGGCAGCTCGACCTGGCGCTCGCGCGGGCGCGGCGGACGCACGAGCCGCTGTCGGTCGTCCTCCTCGACCTCGACGGCTTCAAGGCGGTGAACGACCGCCGCGGCCACGCGGCCGGCGACCGGCTGCTGCGCACGGTCAGCGGAGGCTGGCTGGCGGCGGTGCGGCTCAGCGACGTGCTCGGACGCGTCGGCGGCGACGAGTTCGCCGTTCTGCTCGAGGGCGCCGACGCGTTCGCGGCGGAGGAGATCGTCGCGCGGCTCGAGGCGGCCCTGCCGGCCGGGCAGGGCGTCTCGGCCGGCATCGCCACCTGGAACGGCGAGGAGACGGGCGAGGCGCTCGTCTCGCGCGCCGACGCACGGATGTACGGCCGCAAGCGGCAGCGGCAGCTCGCCGCGCGCTGACGCACTACTAGGATCGGCGCGATGGCGACCGCCGGAGCGCCCAGCGTCCTCGAGTCGCCGCCGCCGCGGTTCACGGCCGCCGAGGCCGCCGACATCGCCGCTCGCCTGTTCGGTATCGCGGGCGAGGCGAGCGAGCTCGGCAGCGAGCGCGACCAGACGTTCCTGGTCGACGACGGCGCCGGCGGCGCGGTGCTGAAGATCTCCAACGCCGGCGAGGACGCCGCGGTGCTCGACCTCGAGACGCAGGCGATCCTGCACGCGCTGCGCGTCGACCCCGGGCTGCCGGTCGCGCGTCCGCTGCGAGGCCGGAGCGGCTACGTCGCGGCGGTCGACGGGCCCGACGGGCCGCACCACGTGCGCCTCTTCGAGCGCGTCCGCGGCGGCGCCGCGCTCGGCGGCGAGCTCGACGACGGTGCGCTCCGCGACTACGCTTCGACGCACGCGCGCCTGACGCTCGCGCTGCACGGCTTCTTCCACCCCGCCGCGGGACGCGAGCTCCTCTGGGACCTCGCGCACACCCCGAGGCTGCGGCCGCTGCTCGGCGCCCACGGCGACGTCCGGCGGCGCCGTCTCGCCGAGGCCGCGATCGACCGCTTCGAGGCGCGCGTCGCGCCCGTCTGGCCGCGGCTGCGGGCGCAGGTCGTGCACGGCGACCTCAACCTCGACAACGTCCTGCTCGACGAGCGCCGGCGGATCGCCGGCATCGTCGACTTCGGCGACTGCTCGCACTCGGCGCTCGTCGGCGACTTCGCCGTCGGCCTCGCCTCGCTGCTGCGCGGCCGGAGCGGCGACGACGTCTTCCGCGCGGCCCGGGTCGCGATCGACGGCTTCGCGTCGCGCCTGCCGCTCGAAGCCGCCGAGCTCGCGGTGCTCGGCGACCTCGTGGCGGCGCGGCTCGCCGCGATCGTCACGATCAGCGCCTGGCGCGTCGAGCGCTACCCGGAGAACGCGGCGTACATCCAGGCGTGGGACGCGACGTCGTGGCCGCTGCTCGAGCTGCTCGTGAGCACGGACGCGGACGCGGTCGCCGCCGAGCTCGGCGCCGACCGGCCGCCGCCCGCGACCGACGCGCTCGCGACCCGTCGCCGCCGCGCGCTCGGCCCCGCGCTCACGCCCCCGACCTACCGCCGCCCGGTGCATCTCGTGCGCGGCCGAGGCGTGTGGCTCGAGGACGCGGACGGCAACCGGCTGCTCGACGCCTACAACAACGTGCCCGTCGTCGGCCACTGCCATCCGCGCGTCGTCGAGGCGGTGGTGCGGCAGACGCGCGCGCTCAACACGAACGCCCGCTACCTCTACGCGCCCCTGGTCGAGCTGGCCGAGCGGCTCGTCGCGTCGATGCCCGCGGGCTCCGGGCTCGACACGGTGATGCTCGTCAACTCCGGCAGCGAGGCGAACGACCTCGCGTGGCGGATCGCGACTGCGGCGACCGGCGGCGCCGGCGCGATCGTGACCGGGTTCGCCTACCACGGCGTCACGGCGGCCGTCGCGGACTTCTCGCCGGAGGAGTGGCCGGCGGGTCACCGGCCTGCGAACGTCCAGACGATCGACGCGCTCGCGCCCCGCACGGCGCAGGCGGCCGAGGCGCTGGCCGAACGCGGCACGCCGCTCGCGGCGACGTTCCTCGACTGCGGCTTCACGAGCGACGGCATCCTCACGCCCCCGCCCGACGCGCTCGCGGCGATCGCGCGCGAGACGAAGGCCGCCGGCGGCCTGCTCGTCGCCGACGAGGTGCAGGCGGGGCACGGTCGCACCGGCGCGCACCTGTGGGCGTTCGCCGCGCACGGGCTGACGCCCGACCTGGTCACGCTCGGCAAGCCGATGGGGAACGGGTATCCCGTCGCGGCCGTGATCGCGCGGTCGGAGCTCGTCGACCGCTTCGCCGAGACCACGAGCTTCTTCAGCACGTTCGGCGGCAACCCGGTCGCCGCCGCGGCCGCGCTCGCCGTCCTCGACGTGATCGACGACGAGCGCCTCGTCGACCATGCGGCGGCGGTCGGCGCGCTGTTGCGAAGCGCGCTCGCCGAGCTGCGCGCACCCGCGATCGTCGAGGTGCGCGGGCAGGGCCTGCTCGTCGGCGTCGAGCTGGCGGACGCCGCGCTCGCCGCGTGCACGGTCGAGGCGCTCCGCGACCGCGGCGTGCTGATCGGCCGCACCGGTCCGCACGAAGACGTCCTGAAGATCCGGCCGCCGCTCGTCTTCGAGCCCGAGCACGTGGAGCTCGTCCTCGCGCAGCTCGCCGATGCGCTCGCCGGCGAACGCTGAGCCTCGCGGCGGCCTTCTCGGTGCCGGGTACGTACCCGGTACGTACCCGGCCCGAAGGTGGCACCACCCCGCCCCCGGCCTTGAACTTTCGCGGCGCCCGTTGCACCATCGGCGGGTCAGGTTGTCGAACGAGGGAGGGGTCGTGGACAGGTTCGAACGGTGGTCCGCGAGCGCAGGCGTACTTGCGGTGGTGTTCTGGATCCTCGGGCTCGTCGTGACGAACTCGATGAGCGACAAGATCCCGCACCATCCGACCGACGCGCAGCTGCTCGCGTGGGTGCAGGGCAACACGAACTCGATCCTGAGCGGAGGGTGGCTCTTCATGCTCGGGTGCGTCGGGTTCGTCTGGTTCGCGGCGGTGCTGCGCGGCCGCCTGGTCGCGTCGGAGGGCGGCAGCGCGACGTTCGCGACGCTGTCGTTCGGCGGCGCGGTCGCGGCGGCGGCGTTCGGGATGCTGAGCGCGGCGGGCGACGTGGGCGCGGCGATAAACAAGAACGACATCAGCCCGGCGACGGCGGGCACGCTGCACCACGCGTCCGACATGTTCTTCGTGTGCGCCGAGCTCGCGTCGATCCCGTTCCTGGTCGGCGCGGCGATCGTCGTGTTCCGCACGCGCGTGCTGCCGAAGGCATGGGCGTGGTTCGCGATGCTGATCGCGGTCGTGCTCGTGATCGGGCCGATCGGCTGGATCGGGGTGATCTTCGGCGTGCCGCTGTGGACGCTCGGCACCACGTGGTTCCTCGTGCGGGGAACGACGCGGCAGCCGGCGTTCGCGGCTCCGTCCGCCGCGTAGCGGCCCGTGAAGCGGACGCTCGTCCTCGCCGCGCTGGCGGCGGCGCTCCTCGCGCCGCCGCCGGCCGGCGCGAGCTTCGTCTTCGGCGACGCGAACGTCCGCCATCCGCAGCTGGAGGTGAACCGCGCCGGCATCGCGCTCGTCACGTACACGACGGTAAGCGGCGCGGTCCGGCACGTGCTCCTGTGGGGCGCGAGCGGCGCGGTCGCGCACCCGGCGACGCCGCCGGTCGCGCAGCAGCAGTTCCGGATCGACTACTCCGGCGGCTGGAAGAGCCATCACGACGCGGGCTACTGGCGGACGTTCCGCAACGCGTGCCGCCCGTACTCGGGGCCGGCGCTGCCGCTCCTCGTCGCCGGCTGCACCGCGCCCGACGGGAGCTTCTGGGCGCTGCAGAGCTGGCAGCGCAACCTGCCGATGCGCGGCTACGCCCCGTGGAACGCGGAGCAGTCGGCCGTCGAGCTGCACCTGTCCCACTGGAGCGGCCCGCTTCCCGTGCTCGACGTGACGATGGCGTGGACCTACCGTGGGACGCAGCAGGGCTTGTTCGGGCGGCTGCTCTACCGCGGGCAGCCGGTGTACGGCACCCGCTCGACGTCGACTTCGGTCGACGACCCGTGGGCCCGCAACGTCTCGATCGACACGTTCGACTCGTCGTACGGCTCCGGCTGGCGCCACGCGACGCAGGTCTCGACGGACGCGAGTGACGGAGGCTTCTGCTACACGTTCGTGCCCCAGCCGCCGCCCGCCGGCTACCCGAGCAGCAATCCGCGCGGCGACGGGCTCGGCTCGCGCATCCGCGTCCTCGCGATGGGGCCCGGCGTGACGCCGATCGTGCAGTGGGTCGGCAGTCGTCTCTCGGGCGGCTTCGACCCGGCGGCCAACGCCGCCGCGCGCAGCCACTTCGACGCGATCCTCGGCGGCGACGCGCACTGCGCGGCCGAGCGGCCGTCGTAGCCGCGGCCACCCGTCCGTCCGGGCGGCGCGCGCCCGCCGAACGGCCGGCGCGGCGTGCCGCCCGTCGCATCACGGTGCGAGGCATGCTCGGGCGGAGCCACGGCGTCGCATTCCTCCTGGCGCTCGCCGTGCTCGCCGGCGCCGCGGCGGGGCGCGCGCCGGCGGCTGCTCCGCCCACGCTTCGCCTCGACGTCGCCGAGCAGAGCGTCGTGCCGTCGCTCGGGCTCGTCGACGCCGGCCGCGTGCGCGTCGTCGTGCGGAACCTGGGCGTCGAGTCACACGCGCTCACGCTCGTCCGCACGCGCGCGTTCGCCGTCGTCCCGCCGGTCCGCATCGCCGCCGGTCTCCGCTCGGTCGTGCCCGTCGTGCGCGTCGCGCCGCGGCACTCCGTCGCGGAGACGGTCGTCCTGCGGCCCGGCCCCTACGAGGCGCTCGACGTCGGGCCGGGGCGCGTGGTCGGCGCCTGGGTCGCATTCTCCGTGCGGTAAGAGGCCCTCAGGCCCGCACGCGGCGCGCGGGCGCGAGGAGCGCGCGCAGCGTCCCGGCAGCGGTCAGGAGCCACGCGCCGAGCGCGAGGCCGAGGAAGACGTCGGCGAGCGGAAGGTCGTGCAGGCCGAGCGCCTTCCCGACCGCCGCGGTGGCCGCGCCGTACATCCCGAGCGGGAAGACGGTGCTCCAGCGCTTCGGCTCGTAGCGCAGCTTCGGCCACCGCAGCTCGCGGAAGGCGAGCGGCGGCAGCCAGCACGTCGCGGCGACCCAGAGCGCGAACGTCAGCACGCGCAGCGCGTGCCCGCCCGTCGCGACGTAGACGTGCGCGGCCGCGAGCGCGGAGATCGCGAGCGCGCCCATCCCGATCCAGACGTCGCCCGCCCCGGCGCGCAGCTCCGTGGGCGGCAGGCGCACGAGCAGCGCGAGGTAGAGGAGGACGCCGAGCGACAGCAGTGCGATCCCGAGCGCCGGCGGGATGCCCGCCGTGAGGACGGCGAGGATCGCGAGCGACTGCGTCGACACGACCGCGAGGAGCCGCGTGCCGGTCGCGGGACCGAGCGTGCGGAGCCGCGCGAGCGAGGCCCAGGTCGCGAGCCACACGAGCGCCGCCGCGGCCAGGAAGGCGCGCGCGGGCAGCCCGTCGCCGTCGAGCGCGAGGCGCGTCCCGAGCACCGCCGTCGCGGCGACGGCGGCGAACGTCTCCACGCGCGGCGCGGGCGCGCGGCGACGGTGGCCGAGCCCTGCGAGGAGCGCCGCGTACATCGCGAAGGCGACCGCGGCGAACGCCCGCGAGAGCAGGCGCAGGTCGAGCTCGGCGCTCGCGACCGAGACGATGCCGGTCGCCATCACGCTCCCGAACCCCGCCCGCGCGAGCAGCGCCTCGGCTGCGTCCCCGATCGCGTTTACGCGGTCCACCAGCGAACATAACGGAACACGATGTATATGACGCAGGTCATCTTCCCGCTCATGCTGGCCGCAATCGCCTTGTACCTCCTGATCGTCGCGGGTGTCCGGAAGAGCGCGCTCGAATGGCGGCGGTCGGCGCGGATCTGCCCGTCCTGCGGCCGGGACACGAGCCGCGGCTGTCGCTGCCGCCGGGGTCCCTAGCCGGCCCGAGAAGGCACGGCCGGGGCTCCCGTCTGCGCTTCCGCCGTGCGAGGATGTCGACCATGGCGGAGGACGCCACGGTGCCGATCACGATAGACGCAGCGAGGCAGGTCGCCGCCCTCCGGGGGGCGTTGCGGTCGTTCCTGCGGACGAGCGAGCGGATCGCGCGTCAGAACGGGCTGACGCCGCAGCGCCACCTGCTGCTGCTGATGATCAAGGGCGCGCCCGACGGCAGCGGCTCGTCGACCGTCACCGAGCTCGCCGAGCGCATGGAGCTGGCGCAGAGCACCGTGACGGAGCTCGTGAAGCGGGCCGAGGACGCGGGCCTGATCGAGCGGGCACGCTCCGAGGCCGACGCGCGCATCGCGCATCTGCGGCTGAGCGCGGAGGGGGAGCGGCGGCTGGCAGCGGCCTTCCGCGCGCACGACGGCGAGCGCCGCCGGCTGCAGCGGATGCTGGCCGAGCTCGACGGGGCCAAGTAGCCGGGGTCACGCCTCCGCCTCGCGCAGCGCGGCCGCGATCGCCTCGTCGAGCTCGAGGAGCAGCCGGAGCAGCGCCGGGCACAGCTCGAGCCACTGCTGCGCCGGCCCGTCCAGCAGCGCCCCGAGGCCCTCGCCCGCGTCGAGCAGCTCGTCGGACTCGGCCGTCACCCTGAAGTCGATCGTCGGCATGCCGCCTCCTCCGTCCCGCCGGGTTCACTCCTCCGCGTGCCGGAGCGCTGGGCGGAACAGGGCCTTGCGAGTCCGCTGGGGCGTCCGCGCGGGGTCCTTGACCGGAGCGGGAGCGGCGAAACGCCGATCCGCGATGTTTCTTGAACAACGGACTGCGATATATCAGTGGTGACCGACGAAAGGAGTTGACGAAGAGATGTCCACGCTTGACGAACGGCGCGCACGCGCGTATGCCGGGACCGAGGACGAGGCGTGGGCCGACGGATTCGCCAGGCCGCGGGTCTTCCTGCAGCCGATCGCCGCGCCCTCGATCCTCGGCCTGGCGGGGTTCGCGGGGGCGACGTTCATCGTCGCGTCGAACCTCGCCGGCTGGTGGGGGACGCCGACGTCGGGGATGGTGCTCGCACCGTTCGCCGCGATGTTCGGCGGCCTCGCGCAGTTCACGGCGGGCATGTGGGCCTACAAGGCCCGCGACGCCATCGCCACCCTCGCCCACGGAACGTGGGGCGCGTTCTGGCTCGCCTACGGGATCCTGAACCTCCTGCTGGCGACCCACGTGCTCGCCGCCCCGACGCCGTGGTTCCACGACCCGGAGGTGGGGTTCTGGTTCTTCGCGCTGGCGATCACGACCGGCATCGCCGCCGTCGCGGCGACCGCCGAGAGCCTCGGGCTCGTGGCGGTGCTGTCGACGCTGGCGGGTGGCTCGGGGATCCTCGCCGGCGCGTACATCTTCGGCTCGCACTTCTGGGTGCAGGTGGCCGGCTGGGTGCTCGTGTTCTCGGCCGGGTTCGCCTGGTACACGGTGCTGTCGATGGTGACGCTCGCGGCGACCGGCCGCACGATCTTCCCGCTCGGGAAGTACAAGAAGGCCGCCAACGTGCCCGGCGGCCGGCCCGTCCGGCCGATCCAGCTCGAGTGGGCCGAGCCGGGCGTGAAGATGGGTCAGTAGCGCACGAAGGGCAACGATGCCTCCTCCAACGGGGAGGTCCCGCGGGATCAGCGTGGGGCCTCCCCGGCATCGCCGGCCGCAGGCGACGAAGGACTGCGAGCGAGAAGGGAGCACGGGATGGGAGTCGAGACGGCCCCGGACTACGCGGAGCCGCTCGAGGGGTGGCGCGTCTGGCGCGTCGTCGACCGCGGCGGGCGCTACAGCATCGGCAGCGTCGTGAAGCCGACGCTGTGGCCGGCGGGCGAGCCGCTCGTCGCCGAGTGCCTCTCGCGGCGCCCGTTCGGCTGGTGGACGTGGCGGCGTTCCACGCACGAGTCGCCCGAGTCGGCGTGCGAGTGCGGCATCTACGCGACGGCGCTCGCGCAGCTCGGCCCGTACCTCGGCGACCCGCTGCCGCGCGACGCGGTCGCCCGCGTCCTCGGACGCGTGGCGCTGTGGGGCGAGGTGATCGAGTGCGAGCGCGGCTTCCGCGCCTCGCGCGCGTACCCCGTCGACCTCTTCGTCCCGGCGGAGGCGGACGACCACCCGCTCGCCGGGCCGCGCGAGATCGCCCGGCGGCTGCGGGACTACGGCGTGCCGGTCGAGGTGCTGCCGGGCCGCGGCCGCGACGCGCCGAGGCTGCTCGAGCCCGCGCGGGCCGGTTAGCATCGAGTCGGTGAGCACGGAGGAGCGCCCGCCCACCGGCGAGGAGGCCGCACCGGTCGCCGCCGCGCCCGCGGCGCCGTCGCGTCTCGAGCGCGCGCGCCTGCACGGGCGCCGCATCCGCGTCTACAGCTGGGCGGTGCTGCTGATCGCGGCGCTCGTCGTCATCGTCGCCCTCATCGTCTCGAACACGCGTCAGGTGAAGGTGAGCTGGGTGTTCGGGCACTCGCATGCGTCGCTCGTCTGGCTCGTGATCGTCCCCGCGATCGTCGGCTGGTTCGGCGGCCTCGCGAGCGCGTTCCTGCTGCGCCGCCGCGTGCGCGCGCCTCGGCGCTAACGGCGGTCGCGCCACGCGCGCCAGGCGCGCCAGAGGCGCAGCGGCAGCAGGCCGACGAGCGGCGCCCGGCGTCCGAGGTCGGCGCGGTCCTCGCGTCCGAAGGCGCGCGCGTAGGTCGCCGCTTCCTCGGGCGAGGCGTACTCCTTCGCCCCGCCGGGCGCGCCGCAGCGCACGCACGCCCACGTCATCGTCGCGCCTTCCGCGCGGAAGCGGTAGCGGTGGCCGAGCACGCGGCAGCGCAGCACCGCGCGCAGGTTCGCACGTTTTCGGTCCGCGCCACGTGGTGATAGCTGCGGCACGATGAGCGCCCGTTCGCAAGCCGCCGCCGACCGCGGCGTGCAGCGCGACACGATCGAGACCGACATCCCGGGGCGCCTCGATCGGCTGCCGTGGTCGCGCTTCCACTGGCTCGTCATCGGCGGGCTCGGGACGGTCTGGATCCTCGACGGGCTCGAGGTGACGATCGTCGGCTCGATCGCGTCGCGCCTCACCGAGAAGGGCAGCGGCATCTCGTTGAACGCGGGGGCGATCGGCACCGCCGCCGCGATCTACGTCGTCGGCGCGTGCCTCGGCGCGCTCTTCTTCGGGCAGCTCACCGACCGCTTCGGCCGCAAGAAGCTGTTCATCATCACGCTCGGCGTCTACTTCCTCGCCACCGCCGCGACGGCGTTCGCGTGGGCGCCCTGGTACTTCTACCTCTGCCGCTTCTTCACCGGCGCCGGCATCGGCGGCGAGTACTCGGCGATCAACTCCGCGATCGACGAGCTGATCCCGGCGCGCGTGCGCGGCCGCGTCGACCTGATCATCAACGGCTCGTTCTGGGTCGGCTCGATCGCCGGCTCGGCGGCGGCGCTCTTCTTCCTCAGCTCGGTGTTCCCGAAGGACATCGGCTGGCGGCTCACGTTCGCGATCGGCGCGGTCATGGCGCTCTCGATCATGCTCGTCCGCCGGAACGTGCCGGAGAGCCCGCGCTGGCTGTTCATCCACGGCCGCGAGGACGAGGCCGAGCGGATCGTGCGCGGCATCGAGGAGAGCATCGAGCGCGAGACGGGCCAGGACCTCGAGGAGGTCGAGGACACGATCGAGGTGCGCCAGCGCGAGGCGATCCCGTTCCGCTCGATCGGCAAGACCGCCTTCAAGCTCTATCCGCGGCGCGCGGTGCTGGGGCTCGCGCTCTTCGTCGGACAGGCGTTCATCTACAACGGCATCACCTTCAACCTCGGCGACCTCTACACGAGCTTCTACAGCGTGTCGTCGAGCTTCGTCCCGGTGCTGATCATCGTCTACGCAGCCGGGAACTTCCTCGGGCCGCTGCTGCTCGGCCGCCTGTTCGACACGGTCGGCCGCATCCCGATGATCGCCGGCACCTACCTCGGCTCGGCCGCGGTCGGCGTCGCGCTCGCGCTGCTCTTCAACGGCCACGCGCTCACCTCGCCGTGGGCGTTCGAGGCGCTGATCTTCTTCACGTTCTTCCTCGCGTCCGCCGGCGCGAGCGCCGCGTACCTCACCGTCAGCGAGGTGTTCCCGATGGAGACGCGCGCGCTCGCGATCGCGTTCTTCTACGCGATCGGCACCGCGGTCGGCGGCATCAGCGGGCCGCTCCTCTTCGGGCACCTGATCGCCACCAAGGACCGCACGCTGGTGATGGTCGCGTTCCTGATCGGCGCCGCCGTGATGGCGCTCGGCGGGATCGCGGAGATCTTCCTCGGCGTGCGCGCGGAGCAGGCGCAGCTCGAGGACATCGCCAAGCCGCTCACCGCGGAGGAGGCCGAGGCCGGGGCGCTGCCGGGCGAGGAGGGCGCGGCGGAGGAGCCGACGGCGCGCGAGCGCGCGGCGCAGCAGGAGGAGGACACGCAGCGCCGCTGGCGCGAGCGCGAGGAGCGGCGGCGCGCGCGCGACCGCTCGGGGAGGCGCCGGTACCGGCCCGGCCCGGGGCCGGGCGAGACGTTCTACTCGCCGGGCATGCTCGGCACGTCGATCCGCTCGCGCAGCGTGTCGCCGGGTGTCCTCGACCGCGAGATCGACCGCATCGCCGACGAGCTCGACCGCAACGGGCCGCTTCGCCGCGACGAGCTCGCCGCCCGCGTCGGCGCCCGCCGGTGGGGCCCCGGCCGCTTCCGCGAGGCGCTCGAGGAGGCGCAGTCCGAGGGCCGCGTCCGGCGGCTCTCGCGTACCACCTACGACGCCGTGCGCTGAGGCGAGATGCGCGTCCTTAGTTCACGAAGTGAACTAAGGACGCGAGTTTTCACGCCCACGCCCAGACGACGATCCAGATGATCGCGCCGAGGATGCAGAGCCAGACGACGTCCGCGACGACGCCCCAGCCGTCGCCGCGGCGGGGCGCCGGCTCGGCGGGCGGCTCGACCTCCTCGAGCTCGACGATCTTGCCGCGCCGCGCGCGGTAGCGGTAGCGCGGGTAGGGGGCGCCCCAGCCGCGGTAGCCCCAGCCGTAGCCGACCGGCAGCACGATCAGGAGGACGACGAACACGATCCACACCCAGAACCACCACCACAGCATCACGGACGCTCCTTTCGCAATTATATCGTGATGCGATTGGTTGTCCCCGGCTGCCGTGCCGGATGAAACGCTCAGCCGGCCGCGCGCTCGAGCTCGAGCGTGCAGGGCGGGTCGGCCTCGCGCGGCGTCTCCGGCAGCCGGTCGGCGAGCGCGCGCACGCGGGGCAGCAGCGCCAGGGCGGGCGCGATCGGCAGCCAGAAGGTGAAGACGCGGTACAGCACGACGGTGAGGATCGCCGTGCCGAGGGGCACGCCGACCGCGTGCAGCGAGTACGCCGTCGACGCCTCGGCGAACCCTGCGGCACCCGCCGGCAGCGGCGACGACGTGACCACGTAGCCCGTCGAGTAGGCGAGCACGAGCGCCGCGCCGCCGACGTCGCCGCCGAGCGCGCGCAGGCCGGCGTAGAGGGTGAAGAGGTCGCCCAGCCAGTAGAGGGCGAAGCCGAGCGGCGCGCTGCCGTAGCGGAGCGGCCGGCCGAGCAGCATGCGCAGGAAGACGAGCGCGCCGATCGCGTCGGCGAACCCGGCGCGCGCCGCGGACGCGAGCCAGCGGAGGCGCGAGCGCGTCAGGATCCCGCGCGCGGCCGGCAGCGTCCGCGGCAGGCTCGCGAGTCGGTGCCCGCGCGCGCCGGCGCTCGTCCACAGCGCCGCGGCGGTGGCGGCGGGCGTGACGACGAGCCACGCGAGCGTCATCGCGAGCGGCGAGCTGCCGCCGCGCACGAGCTCGACGACCGCGGCGGCCGACGCGAACGCGCCGAGCATCGCCCACTCGAGGATGTTGAAGCCCAGCACGCGCCGCCCGGCGCGGTGCGGGCCGTCGCCGCCGTGGTGGAGCGCCCAGTAGTCGACGCCGAGCCCGCCCGCCGAGGACGCGATCACGTACGCGCCGAAGCTCGCGATCACCAGCTGCAACGTCGTCCTGTACGGGAACAGCAGCCCGCCGCATGCCCTCGCGATCGTCCGGTAGCCGACCGTGTAGCCCGCGTACGCGACGAGCTCGCCGCCGACCAGCCCGGCGAACCACGCCTTGTTCGCGTGCGCGACGGCGTGCGCCGCCTGCCCGAAGCTGGTCGCCTGCGAGATCAGCGCGAGCGCGCCGAAGCCGAGCAGGGCCGCGGCCGCGAGCGCGAGCAGCGCGCGCTTGCGGTCGACGCCGAAGATCTGCTCCGAGGCCACGCCGTCCTCCTTTCCGGCGCGCGGCCGCGCGAAAGCGTTTTCGAGCTCCGCCGGTGGAAAGAACGAGGAACGGTGAAGGTCGCAGCGCTGGTGGTCCCGATCCTCGCGGCCGCGGTGCTCGCGGGCTGCGGCGGAGGGTCGCGCGGCGCCGCGCACGACCCGCAGGGGGCGGCGACGACGACCTCCGCTCCGAACGCGGCGCTCGCCTACCAGCAGGCGATCGTGCAGGTCGTGAAGCGTGTGTCACCGTCCGTGGTGCAGGTCGCGACCTCGCAGGGGCTCGGCGCCGGCGTGGTGTTCGACTCGCACGGGCACGTCGTCACGAACGCGCACGTCGTCGGGAGCTCGCAGACGTTCACCGTCACGACGCGCTCCGGCAAGCAGTACAAGGCGAAGCTCGTCGGCCGCTTCGTGCCGGACGACCTCGCGGTGATCGACGTCGCGGGCGCGCACCTGCAGCCGGCCGCGTTCGGCGACTCGTCGAAGCTGAGCGTGGGCGACATCACGATCGCGATCGGCAACCCGCTCGGGCTGCGCTCGAGCGTGACGGACGGCATCGTGAGCGCGCTCGGCCGCACGGTCGGCGAGCCGAACGGGAACACGATTCCGTCGGCGATCCAGACGAGCGCGCCCATCAATCCGGGCAACTCGGGCGGCGCGCTCGTCGACATCCAGGGGCGCGTGATCGGCATCCCGACCCTCGCGGCGGTCGATCAGGAGCTCGGCGGCAGCGCGGCGCCGGGCATCGGCTTCGCGATCCCGAGCAACCTCGTGCGCGACATCGCCTCGCAGATCGTCGGCCACGGGCACGTCGTCAACTCGCACCGCGCGTTCCTCGGCGTGCAGGTCGGCGACACGGGCGGCCGCGGCGTCTACGTCGGCGCCGTGCAGTCGGGCGGCCCGGCGGCGAAGGCGGGCATGCGCGCCGGCGACCTCGTCGTATCGGTGGACGGGAAGGCGACGCCGACGACCGCCGCGCTGTCGGCGGTCCTCGCGCGGCTCCAGCCGGGCGCGCGCGTGGCGGTGGTGGTCGAAACGCAGTCGGGCGCGCGGAGGACGCTGCACGTGACGCTCGGCGAGTACCCGGGCGGCTGATCGCCGCCCGTTTCCCCTCGCGGCCACCGGGTAGCGGCGTAGAAAACGAGGACAGGGGGTTCCCATGGGCAAGAAGTCGTTTCTCTCCGTCGCGTCGCGCGACTCGATCCTCTCGATCGGCTCCGAGGGCTCGGTGCTCTCGATCGGCTCGAGCGGCTCCGTCCTCTCGATCGGCTCGTTCGGCTCGATCGCGTCGGCCTTCTCGATCGGGTCGGCGGGCTCGGTCGCGTCGCTCTTCTCGGCGGGGTCGCTGGGCTCCGTGCTGTCGGCCGGCAAGCGCCGCGCGATCCTCGACCGCGGAGTCTCGCAGCAGCGCATGGCGCCGTTCGCGAGCGCGCTGATCCTGACCGCGGTGGGGCTCGTCTTCGCGCGCGGGTAGCGCGGCTACCAGCGAAGCCGGCGCGCGAGCCGGAGCGACGCCGCGCCGAGCGCGGCGCCGGCGAGCCCGTCGAGGAGGTAGTGGTTCGCGGTCGCGAGCACGGCGCCCAGCACCGCCGGCGGGTACGCGCGCGCCGCCGCGCGCACCGTGCGGCTCCGCGTCGTGCCCGCGACCGCGGCCGCGGTGACGACGGCGTACGCGAGGTGGATGCTCGGCATCGCCGCGATCGGGTCGTAGAGCTGCGACACGATGCGGCCGTCGAGGTCGATTCCCGAGTGCGTGCGCACGGTGTCGACGAAGCCCTCGACCATTCGCGGCGGCGCGGTCGGGAAGAGCAGGAACGACGGCTGCGCTCCCAGCGTCGCCAGCGCCGCGGCGCGCCGCAGGCGGTGGAAGTCGGGGTGGCGCCTGCGGTACAGGCGCATCAGCGCGCCCACCGTGAGGACGACGTTGAGCGTCACGTAGCCGAGGTTCAGCACGGCGACCAGGCGCCGCCGTCCGAGGCACGCCTGCTGGCACGCTGGCTCGACGTGGATGCCGAGGCGCCGCTCGAGCGCGATCAGCCGCTGCGCGTTCCGGGCTGCCTTCGTCCGTCCGTGGTCGTGGACGACGGCGCGCCGGACGCCGAGGTAGACCGCGTACACGCCGAGGCCGATCGCCACCTCCTTCCGGCCGCTGAACGCGAGGCCCTCACGCCGCCGCACGGACCACCTCGCCCGCCGTTGCCCGGAGGAGGTCGTAGATGCGCAACTCGACGTCGGCCGCCGGCGGCGGCACCGCCTCGCCGACGCGGACGACGGCCGTCCGCGGCCGCCCACGCCGGTACGCGAGCGCGATCGGGACGATCCGCCGCGGCCGGCCGCGGCGCACGAGCAGTCGCGTCCCGCGCCGCACCGAGCCGACGCGCCCGTCGCGCGACGGCGTTCCCTCGGGGAAGACGACGAGGCTCTCGCCGGCGCGGAGCAGCTCGATCATCCGCTCCAGGTCGTGCCGCGCCTGGCCGAGCCGCGCCTCCCACGCGGCGCGCGCGGCGGGAGCCTGCTCGCGCTCGACGAGGCGCCAGAGGAGGTCCGCGTAGCGGCTCGCGAGCACGTCGCTAGCCTGCGCGGGCTGGGGCAGCCGGTGGTGGAGGGCGCGGCGGCGCAGCTCGGGCGCGTACGGGAGCGCGCCGATCGGCAGCTCGGGCTGGGCCCGGCAGAGGTCGACGAGGCGCATGCGCGTCGCCGGCCGCACCGGGACGCAGCGCAGCCGCCCCGCCAGCACGCCGCCGATCCCGAGCGAGAGCGGCAGGCGGCCCGGGGCGAGGTGCGCGAAGAAGCCCGGCAGGAAGAGGTCGTCGCGCACCGCGAACCACGGGAGCTCGCGGCGCTGCCGCCGCGCGCGCGGGTAGAGCGCGCCGCACAGCACCGGAACGTCGAGGTGCGACCGGTGGGTGACGACGTAGAGCGTCCCCGGCTCCAGGCGCAGGTCGCCGACGACGTGCAGGCGGAACGCGATCCGCGCGAACGCCGCCATTCCGGCGCCGACCGCGCCGTAGAGGCTCACGCCGCCCTCCGGAAACTGTTTGCGGGCGAAGCCCGCAAACAGCTTCGATGGATTGCCTGTTCGTAGAGCTCGAGGATGCGGCCGGCCACGCGCTCCCAGTCGTAGCGGGCGGCCTCGGCGGGCCCGGCGGCGGCCATGTGCGCACGCAGGTCGCGGTCCGCGAGCAGCCGCTCGAGGGCGAGCGCCAGCGCCGGCGGGTCGCCGGGCGGGACGAGCTCCCCGCAGTTCTCGGGCAGCACGGCGCGGTAGGCGGGCAGGTCGCTCGCGACGACCGGCACCCCGGCTGCCATCGCCTCGACGAGCACGAGCCCGAAGCTCTCCGCGCGCAGCGAGGGCGCGCAGAGCACGCTCGCGCCGCGCAGGAGCTCCGCGCGGCGGGCGTCGTCCACGCGTCCGTGCGCCGTCACGCGCTCGCCGAAGTCGCCGTCCGGGCCGACGAGGTCGAGTCGCGCGCCGCCGTCGACGGACGCGAATGCCTCGAGCAGCACCGGCAGGCCCTTGCGCGGCTCCGGCCGGCCGACGAACAGGATCCGCGGCGGCGCGTCCGGCGCGCCTGCGCGTGCCGCCGTGCGCGGCCGCGCGACGCCGTTCGGCACGACGGCGTACTCGCCCGGACACGAGGCCGCGACGTAGCGGCGGGCCGCCTCCGAGACGGCGATCCGGACGTCGAGCCGGGCGAGCGCGCGCCGGCAGAGCGTGCCGAAGACGCGGTACCAGCGTCGCGCCTCGGCGGCCATGTGGAAGGTGCCGACGAGCGGCGCCGGCCGCAGTGCGAGCGCCGTCAGGCACGGCGCCGGCAGCATCGGCTCGTGCAGGTGCACGACGTCGTAGCGGGCGCGGCGTAGCACGCGGATCGTGCGCGCGGCGGCTGCCGGGGAGAGCGCGACCCGCTGCACCGAACCGTTGTCCGGGATCGGCACGCTGCGGCCGAGCCCGACCACGCCGGGCGCGGGCCCGTCGGCGGGCGCGAGCACGTCGACGTCGTGCCCGCGCCGCCGAAGCTCGCGCGCGAGCCCCGAGACGTGGCTCTGCACGCCGCCGGGGACGCTCCAGGAGTAGGGGCAGACGAGCGCCACACGCATCGTATTGCGATCATCCCGCCGACCCGCTCCGGGCAAACGCCTCGCGCGCCGCGACGGCGACGAGCACGCCGAGCGGGATCGCGAGGCACCAGACGGCGATCCGCCCGAGCGTGTAGCTGCCGAGCGTCGCGCCGGCGAGGTAGGCGAGGCAGACGCCGGCGAGCAGGAGCAGCGGGCGGTCGTCGCGGTCGCCTCGGCCTGCGCGCCGGACGGCCGACTGCGCGATGTGGGTGAGGACGCCGGAGATGTAGCTCGTCCGGATCGTCGCTCCCTGCACCTCCGTCAGCGCCGCCGTCTGCAGGCCGAGCGCGACGGTCGCGAGCGCGGCGAGCGCGTAGAAGCCCGAGGCGGTGTGGTCGGGAACGGTGCCGTGCCGCACGACGGTGCTGCCGTAGGCCATGTATGCGGCGACGAGCGCGGCCTGCACCGCGAGGGCCGCCCAGCGGCGGCCGGCGTCGACGAGCACGGTGCCCGACGCGATCCCCGCCATGAAGAGGAACGGGACGACCGCGAGCGGCAGCGCCGAGGAGAGGTTCCCGTGGCCGAGCGCGACGCCGAGCTTCGACGTGTTCCCGGTCATGTGCGCCGTGAAGAGGTGGTGCAGCGTGAGGTACCCGACGACGTCGACGAAGCCGGCGACCGCCGCGAGGACGAGCGCGAGCTGGTGCTTCCAGGCGGTGTTTCGAGCGGGCACGCGCGGGAAGCCTACGGAAACATCGTAGAGCGATTGATGGAGGTCGGCATGGAGTCGGCGACGATCGGACGGCCGCTTCGCCTCGCCCGGCCGGAGGCGAGGATCTTCCTGCAACCCGTGGCGGCGCCCGCCGTCCTCGGCTACTTCGCGCTCGGCAGCGCGCTCATCATCTACGGCAGCTGGTTCGCGCTCGGGTGGGGGACCGAGAAGGACGCGTCGAGCTTCTTCCCGTTCCTGATCCTGTTCGGCGGCGTGGGGCAGCTCGCGGCCGCCCTCTGGGGCTACCGCGCGCGCTCGGCCGTCGCCGCCGCGCTGCACGGCTCGTGGGCGGCGATGTGGCTCGGGATCGGGCTGATCTACCTGCTCGTCACCGTGCACACGATCACGGTGCCGCCGCGCGGCGCCGAGTGGCAGTCGCTCGGCCAGTGGTTCATCTACCTGAGCGTCATCACGTGGACGACCGCGTTCGCCGCTCTCGCGCGCAGCCCGGTCGGCTTCCTCGCGCAGGCGACGCTCGCCGCCGGCTCGACGATCGCGGCCGTCGCGCTGCTCTCCGGCTCGCCCGGCTGGGAGCGCGTCGCGGGCTGGCTCTTCGTCGCCGCCGCTGCGTTCTCGTTCTACGTCGGGGCGGCGCTGATGCTCGACGCGGTCTACGGCAAGGTCGTGCTCCCGCTGCTCCGGCGCGGGCAGGCGGAGCCGGTCGAGTACGAGCGCGGCGACCCCGGCGTGAAGGTCGGACAGTAGGAGGGAGGACGATGTCGCAGATCCAGGGACGCGGGCCCGCGACCGCCGCGTACGAGGGGCGGCCGGCGCCCGACGAGGCGGCCCTCGACACGCCGCCGGCGCGCATCTACCTGACGCCGATCGCGCCGCCGGTGACGCTGGGCCTGTTCGGCTTCTTCGCGTCGACGATGGTCGTGTCGACGTGGCTGCTCGGCTGGTGGGGGACGCCGAAGGGCTCGCCGCCGACGATGTTCGAGGTGGCGGCGATGTTCGGCGGCGTCGCCCAGTTCGCGGCCGGGCTGTGGTCCTTCCGCGCGCGCGACTACATCGGCTCGGCGCTCCTGACGATGTGGGGCACCTACTGGATGTCGTGGGGGTTCCTGCAGGCGCTCGCCGCCGCGCACGTGATCACGATCCCGCCGCTTTCGACGGCGCAGCCCGGCTTCGCGGTCTGGTTCATCCCGCTCGCGCTCTTCACCTCTTGGGGGGCGGTGGCGGCGGTCCGCGAGAACGTGCCGCTGTGGGTCGTGCTCGCGACGGTCGGCTCGGGCTGCGGGTTCGTCTGCGGCGGGTTCTGGGCCGGCAGCCCCGACTGGATCAAGGTCGGCGCCTGGCTGTTCGTCTTCGGCGCGTGCTTCGCCTGGTACACGGGCGCGATGGTGCTGCTCGAGTACGCCTGGGGGCGCGTGATCCTGCCGTTCGGCGTCATCCCAGGCCTGATGAAGCTGCCCGCGGCAGCGAACGTGCCGGGCGCGCGGATCTCCGCGCCGGTCGAGTACGCGCTGGGCCAGCCGGGTACCAGGCACGCACCCTGAATCGAAAGGAGCGACAGATGAGCGAGACGGTCTCCGACGCGCTGCTCGCACGCCTCGTCGACTGGGGCGTCGACACGATCTTCGGCCTGCCCGGCGACGGCATCAACGGCTTCATGGAAGCGCTGCGCAAGCGGCAGGACGACGTGCGCTTCGTGCACACGCGCCACGAGGAGACCGCCGCGCTCGCCGCGTGCGGCTACGCGAAGTTCACCGGCAAGCTGGGCGTGTGCCTGTCGACGGCGGCGCCCGGCGCCGTCCACCTGCTGAACGGGCTCTACGACGCGATGGTCGACCAGGCGCCGGTGCTCGCGATCACCGGCATGACCTACCACGACTTGATCGGGACGAAGTACCTCCAGGACCTGAACCACGACTACCTCTTCGCCGACGTCGCATCCTTCAACCAGCGGCTGATGGGCCCCGGCCACGTCGAGAACATGGCCAACCTCGCGTGCCGCAGCGCGCTCGCGAACCGCTCGGTCAGCCACATCTGCATCCCGATCGACTTCCAGGTCGCCGAGATGGACGAGAGCGACCGCTTCAAGCGGAACGTCCCCGGGCACACCGCTGGGCCGGAGGGGTTCGTGCCGCCTCGGCCGGTGCCGCCGCGCGCGCACCTCGAACGCGCAGCCGAGCTGCTGCGCGGCAAGACGAAGGTCGCGATCCTCGCGGGTGCGGGCGCGCGCGGCGCCGGCCACGAGCTCGAGCAGCTCGCCGAGAAGCTCGGCGGCGTGATCGTGAAGGCGCTGCTCGGCAAGGACTCCGTTCCCGACGACAGCCCGTACGTCACCGGCGGCACCGGCGTCGTCGGCACGCGTCCGTCGCAGGAGGCGTTCCAGTCGTGCGACGCGCTGATCATCGTCGGCTCGTCGTTCCCGTACATCGAGTTCCTGCCGCCGCCCGGCCAGCCGGTCTGCGTGCAGATCGACGACAAGCCGGAGCGGATCGGGTTGCGGCACCCGGCCGACGTCGGACTCGTCGGCGACGCGAAGCTGACGCTGCAGGAGCTGATCCCGCTGCTCGAGCGCAACGACGACCGTTCGTTCCTCGAGGGCATGCAGGAGTCGATCCGTGACTGGTGGGCGCTGCTCGAGGAGCGCGGCACGCGGGACGACGTGCCGATGAAGCCGCAGGTCCCGCTCTGGCACCTGCACGACCTGCTCGCCGACGACGCGATCGTCTGCGGCGACTCGGGAACGGTGACGACCTGGATCGCCCGCTGGAAGCTGCGCCGGCAGCAGAAGTTCAGCTTCAGCGGGACGATGTGCTCGATGATGGCCGCGCTGCCGTACGCGATCGGCGCGCAGGCCGCGTACCCCGACCGGCAGGTCGTCGCCTACACGGGCGACGGCTCGCTGATGATGATGATGGGCGAGCTGGCGACGCTCGCGCAGGAGCAGCTGCCGGTGAAGGTCATCGTCAACAAGAACCAGACGCTCGGCCTGATCAAGTGGGAGCAGCAGATCTTCCTGGGCAACCCCGAGTACGGCTGCAACTTCAACGACGTCGACTTCGTGAGGGTCGCGGAGGGGTGCGGGCTGCACGGCGTCCGCATCGACGACCCGGCGCGCTGCCGCGACCAGCTCGCCGAGGCACTCGAGCTGAACGAGCCGGTGCTGATCGAGTGCGTCACCGATCCGAACGAGCCTCCGCATCCGCCGCAGGTCACGACCGAGCAGACGAAGCTGTTCGTCGAGGCGCTGCTGCGCGGGGAGGAGCACCGCAAGCAGATCGCGCTGACGGTGGGGCGCGACATGCTGAAGGAGGCCGACCTCGCCGCGAGCCCGTACGGCATCCCGGCGCGGATCAAAGAGAAGCTCACGCCCGGTCACTGAGATGGCGACCGTCGTGCAGGAGCTGCGGGCGCGGCCCGCCGGGATCGAGGACGTCGACCGCAAGACGCTCGCGCGCGAGCTCGCCCGCGCGATCGCCGGCGAAGTGCGCTTCTCCGACGGCAGCCGCGCGCTGTACGCGAACGACGCCTCCGCCTACCGGCAGGTGCCGCTCGGCGTCGTCGTCCCGAAGAGCGCCGACGATGTGATCGCGACCGTCGCGCTCTGCCGCGAGTTCGCGGCGCCGGTGTTCGCACGTGGCGCCGGCACCGGGCTCGCCGCCCAAACGGTGAACGAGGCGGTGCTGGTCGACTTCAGCAAGTACATGCGCGAGATCGTCGAGCTCGACCACGACGCGCGGCATGCGCGCGTGCAGCCCGGGCTCGTGCTCGACCGCCTCCGCGAGCGCGCCGAGGAGAAGAACCTCACGTTCGGTCCCGATCCCGCGACCCACAGCCGCTGCACGCTCGGCGGGATGATCGGCAACAACTCCTGCGGCGTGCACTCGATCATGGCCGGCGTCACCGCGGACAACGTCGAGTCGCTGGACGTGCTGCTCTACGACGGCAGCCGCCTCACCGTCTCGCGCGGCGACGACGCGATCCGCGGGCCGGGGGCGGAGCGGCTCACCGAGCAGCTGCGCGCGCTCGCGGACCGCTGGGGCGACCGCGTCCGGGAGGGCTTTCCGCAGATCCCGCGCCGCATCTCGGGCTACAACCTCGACCGGCTGCTGCCGGAGAAGGGCTTCGACGTCGCGGCCGCGCTCGTCGGGACCGAGGCGACGTGCTGCTTCGTGCTCGAGGCCGACCTGAAGCTGATCCCGAGCCCGCAGCACCGCTCGCTCGTGCTGCTCGGCTACGACGCGCCGTGGTCGGCGGCCGACCACGTGCCGGAGATCATGGAGTACGACCCGATCGGGCTCGAGACGTTCGACCAGCGCCTCGTCGACAACGAGCTCAAGAAGGGGTTCAAGCGCCACCCCGAGCTGCTGCCGGGCGGCGAGGCGTGGCTCCTCGTCGAGTTCGGCGCCGACACGAAGGAGGAGGCTGACGCGAAGGCCGAGCGGCTCGTGTCGGCGATGAAGCGCAAGCGCAACAAGGGCCACCTCGACCTGAAGCTCTACGAGGACGAGGACGAGGTGAAGCAGGTCTGGGAGATCCGCGAGGGGGGCGTCGGGCACTCGAAGGTGCCGGGCGAGCACCCGGGCTGGCCGTCGTGGGAGGACGCCGCCGTCGCGCCGGACCGCTGCGGCGACTACCTGCGCGACTTCGACAAGCTCGTCCGCGATCACGACCTGCACGTCTCCTGCTACTTCGGGCATGTCGGCCACGGCTGCCTGCACACGCGGCTCGACTGGGACTTCTCCACCCGGGACGGCATCCGCCGCTACCGCGCGTTCATGGAGGCGGCGGCCGCGCTCGTGTCCTCGTACGGCGGCTCGCTCTCCGGCGAGCACGGCGACGGGCACGCGCGCGCCGAGCTGCTCGACCGCATGTTCGGCCCCGAGCTCGTCGGCGCGTTCCGCGAGTTCAAGGCGATCTGGGACCCCGACGGGCGGATGAACCCCGGCAAGGTCTCCGACCCGTACCCGCTCGACACGAACCTGCGCATGGCGCCGCCGTACCGGCCGCGGCAGGTGTCGACGTACTTCTCGTTCCGCGAGGACGACGGGTCGTTCGCGGCCGCCGCCGAGCGCTGCTTCGGCGTCGGCGCGTGCCGCGACCAGGAGGGCGTCATGTGCCCGAGCTACCAGGCCACGTTCGAGGAGAAGCACTCGACGCGCGGCCGGGCGCGGCTGCTCTTCGAGATGATGCGCGGCGAGGTCCTCGAGGACGGGTGGCGCTCCGAGGAGGTGAAGGAGGCGCTCGACCTCTGCCTCGCGTGCAAGGGGTGCAAGAACGAGTGCCCCGTTCGCGTCGACATGGCGACGTACAAGGCGGAGTTCCTCGCGCACTACTACGAGGGCAGGCTGCGGCCGCGGCAGGCGTACGCGCTCGGGCTGATCATGTTCTGGGCGCGGTTCGCCTCGAAGGCGCCGCGGCTCGCGAACGCGTTCGCGTCGAACCCACTCTCCAAGCGGCTCGCCGGGATCGCGCCGCAACGGACGCCGCCGCGCTTCGCCGACGAGCCGTTCGCGTCGTGGTTCCGGCGCCGCGGCGGCACGCGGCGCACCGGAGGCCGGCGCGTCGTGCTGTGGCCGGACACGTTCACGAACTACTTCGAGCCGGACATCGCGAAGGCCGCGGTCGAGGCGCTCGAGGCGGCTGGCTGCTCCGTCGAGCTGCCGCGCGGCGCGCTGTGCTGCGGCCGGCCGCTCTACGACTTCGGGATGCTGAAGATCGCGCGGCGCCAGCTCGAGCAGATCGTCGAGCGGCTGCGGCCGGAGATCCGCGCGGGCGTCGAGGTGGTCGGGCTCGAGCCGAGCTGCGTCGACGTCTTCCGCGACGAGCTCCTGAACATGCTCCCGCATGACGAGGACGCGAAGCGGCTCTCGAAGCAGACGTTCTCGTTCGTCGAGTTCCTCACCGACCGCCTCGACTGGGAGCCGCCGACGCTGGCCGCGAGCGCGGTCGTCCAGGGCCACTGCCACCACCGCGCGGCGGAGAAGGACATGGCGCACGACCGCGCGCTGCTCGACCGGCTCGGCCTCGACTACGAGATCCTCGACACCGGCTGCTGCGGCATGGCCGGCTCGTTCGGCTACCACGAGGGGCGGCAGTACGAGGTGTCGGTCGCGGTCGCGAACCACAGCCTGCTGCCGAAGCTCCGGGAGACGCCGTCCTCGACGCTCGTCGTCGCGGACGGCTTCTCCTGCCGCGGCCAGATCGAGCAGCTCGCGGGCCGGCCGGCGCTGCACGTCGCCCAGGTGGTGCAGCGGGCGCTGCGCGAGGCGGGACGCACCGGGCCCGAGGCTGCCGAGGCGCCGCCGAAGCGACCGCGGGCGCTCGCCGCCGCCGGCCTCGTCGCCTCGCTCGCCGTCGCTGGAGCCGTCGCGGCGCGCGCCCTGCGCTGAACCGGTTTCGAAGGCCTGACGTGGAAGCTGTTTCGACCCGGAGGGTCGAAACAGCTTCCGATGGTTTCCACGTCCGGCGGCCGTGGTATGATCGTTATACGATGTATATCGATCCGAAACCCCGTCTGCGCGGCAACCCGTACCTCTTCATGGGCCGCCGGCCGTTCCGCGAGGCGCGCCTGCGCTCGTACATCGTCGCCCAGCACCGGGCGGGCCGCCCCCTGTCCGAGATCCTGGCCGACCCGTACGTGAAGCGCTGCGGCAGCGAGAACCTCTGCTGGCGCGTGCTGGTCGACGCGAAGACGCTGGCGGCGCTCGAGCGCAACGTGCTCGACGCGGCCGGCGGCGCGGCGCCCGCTCAGGCGAACGCGTAGCGCAGGAAGAGATGGGCGCCGCTTCGGCGGACGCCGACGAGCGATGCCGCGACCCGGCGGTCGGGCAGGAACCCGGCCTCCTCGACGAGCGCGAGGACGGTCCGCCCGGTCGCGCGCCCGGCGACGACGGGCGACAGCGTCACGAACAGCTCGTCGACGAGGCCGGCGTCGAGCAGCGATCCGAACAGCGTCGGGCCGCCCTCGCAGAGGATCCGCCGGAGCCCGCGCCGCCGGAGCTCGCCGACCGCCGCGCGCACGTCGACCAGGCCGGCGCCGGGCAGCGCGATCGGGTCTCCGGCGCCTTCGGCTCGGTCGAGGACGCCGGCGCCCGCCTCGGTGGTGAGCACGATCGGCTCCCGCGGCAGCCCGCCGAACGGCAGCGGCTCCCCGGCGCCGCCCGTGCTCGTGACGACGGCGAGCGCCGGCTGGCGCTCGAGGCCGAGGCGTTGGCGCAGCTCCGCGAACGCCTCGCGTGCGGCCGGGTAGGCCGACTCGGGGAGCCACCGTGCCTTCGGCGAGGCGCGCAGCGTGCCCGAGCCGACGAGGATCGCATCCGCGCACGCGCGGAGCAGCGCCATCACGAAGTGGTCGGCATCGCTCGCGTCGGCGATCAGGCGGTTCGACGCCGCGACGCCGGGCAACGCGATCACGCCGTCCAGCGACGAGACGAAGTTCGCGTACAGGCGCTCCTCCGGAAGCCCGAGCGTGCCGGGGTACAGGCGCGCGAGCGCTTCCGGCAGCTCGAACGCCGGCAGCCCCGGCGCCTCGAAGAGCAGCTCGAGCGGCTGCGCCGGGAAGCTCACGTCCTTAGTTCACGAAGTGAACTAAGGACGTGCATTCCCACGCGCCTCGTCGAGGAACTCGCGGCGGAGGTCGGCGTCGTCATCGAAGACGCCGCGCCAGAAGGTCGTCACGGTGCGCGAGCCGGTCTCGGCGACGCCGCGCATCTGCGTGCACAGGTGCGCCGCCTCGATCCGCACCGCGACGCCGCGCGGCGCGATCAGCTCGACCAGCCGGTCGGCGATCTGCTCGCCGATCCGCTCCTGCACCGTGAACCGCCGCGCGTACAGGCGCACGAGGCGCGTCAGCTTCGAGATGCCGATGATCTCCGAGCCGGCGACGTAGCCGACGTGTGCGACGCCGTGGAACGGCAGCGCGTGATGCTCGCAGAGCGCGACGAACGCGATCGGGCCCTCGAGGATCAGCCCGTCGCGGGCCGTGCGCTCCGGATCGCGCTCGGCGGGAAACGCGGTGAGGAGCTTCGGGTCGCCGTCGTAGCCGGAGGTCGAGTCGTAGAGCGCGCGCAGGAGCCGCCCCGGCGTCTCGCGCGTGCCGGGCGTCTCGAGGTCCATGCCGAGCGCGGCGAGGATCTCGCCGAGATAGCGCTCGAAGCGGTGACGATCGCTCTCGCTGAGCCGGCGAGGCTCCGCTTCGGCACGCCCGTGCCACGGCAGGACGAGGGCAGGCTCCGGTTCCACGGTTCTCCCTTCTAGTCGACGGCGGGGATCGGTCGGACGGCGCCGCGCACGCGCAGCTCCCGCCGGACGGCGAGAACGGCGACGATCGCGACGCAGCCGAGGACGGTGTACACGTAGGCGGCGGGCCGGCCGAGCGCGAGGCAGAGGCCGAGCGCGGCGAGCTGCGTCGAGAGGCCGAGGTTCGCGAGCACGTGCAGCCCTACGGGCTCGTGCCAGTCGCGGCCGCGTCTGCGCTCGAACGCCTCGACGAGCCGGTCCTGCGGCCCGTAGAACGCCTCGTACGCGCGCGCCAGCGCGCGCGTCACGCGTCCGCCCTGCTGCGGCGCGGGTGCGACGCCGCCGCCGCGCGCGATGCGGTCGAGGCGCTCGACGTTGAAGTTGACGCTCAGCACGAGCGTGAGCGCGACGAAGCCGGCGAGCGCCGTCCACGGGCCGATCCGCAGGCCGAGCGCGGCGAAGAGCGCCGCGTTCACGACGAGGTCGGACTCGGAGTCGAGGTAGCGCCCGAACGCGGAGACGCGACCGGTCAGGCGCGCGAGCTGCCCGTCCGCGTTGTCGAGCAGCGTCTTGAGCTGCAGGAGGAGCGCGGCGACGAGGAGGTGGTCGCGGCCGACCGCGACCGCCGCGGCCGCGCCGGCGCACGTGCCCGCGAGCACGACGGCGGGCGGCGGGACGCGCAGCGGCGCCAGCGCCCGCGCGAGGAGATGCGCCGCGGGCCTGAACGCGTACTCGCAGAGCAGCTCGATGCCGTGCCGTGGCTTGCGGTCCGGCATAGTCAGCCGCATGAGCATGCCCGACGGCTGGCGCGAGGAGGACGACGCGCTCGTGCGCGAGTTCGAGCTCGAGAGCTTCCCCGCCGCGATCGAGTTCGTGCGCCGCCTCGCCAACCTCGCCGAGCGCGAGAACCACCACCCGGACATCGACATCCGGTACCGCCGCGTCGTCGTCCGCTGGTCGACGCACTCCGCCGGCGGTGTCACCGACCGCGACCGCGACATGGCGGCGCGCACGGCCGAGCTCGCCTGATCCGCGTCACGACGCGAGCGCACGCAGGTCGTCCTCCGTCACCGGGTTCTTCGCGGCGATCAGCTCGCGCGCCGCGTCGACGCGGTCCCAGACGTTCCAGAGCAGGACGCCGCGCGGCCGCGACGCGTCGTCGACGTACGCGACGACTCCTTTGCGCGCCGGCTCGAACCACGTCTCGACGGTCGAGAGGCGCGAGTCGAGGTCGCCGACCGCCTCGTAGCCGAGGTCGAACAGGTCGGAGTAGAAGAACGGCAGCCGGTCGTACGCCACGTCGCCGCCTGCCGCGTTCGCACCCGCGAGCTTGCCGTGGTTGTTCGCGTGGTCCTCGTGCTCGACGCGGCCGGGCCGCTCGAGCGCGGCGATCGGGAACCGCGCGACGTCGCCCGCGGCGAAGACGTTGTCGAAGCCGGGCACGCGCGCGTGGTCGTCGACGACGATCCCGCCCGCAACCTCCATCCCCGCCGCCTCGGCGAGCTCGGTGCGCGGCACGATGCCGAGGCCCGCGACGACCGCGTCGGGCTCGAGCACGCGCCCGTCCTCGAGGCGGACCCTCGTGCCCTCCACCCCGCCGACCATCGCCTCGGGCAGCACCTCGACGCCCTTCTCGCGGTAGTAGTCCGTGACCGCGTTCGAGAGCTCCGCGGGGAACGTGCGCCAGCCGACGCCGGGCTCGGGAAAGACCATCGTCACGTTGCGCCCCTGGGCGCGCAGCCCGGCCGCGAGCTCGGAGCCGATGAAGCCGCCGCCGATGACGACGAAGCTCGCGCCCTCGTCGCTGAGCGAGCGCACGCGGTGGTAGTCGTCGAGCGTCCGGAAGTAGACCACCTCGCCGTTCGCGTCCGGGAGGCGGCGCGGCGAGCCCCCGGTCGCGAGGACGAGCTTCTCGTACTCGTACTCGTCGCCGGCGTCGTCGGTCGCCCGCCCGGCGCGCGGGTCGATCGAAACGATGCGCCGTCCGAGATGCATGTCGACGTCGAAGTCGCCGGTCTTGCGCCAGATCTTCGCCTCGTCGTCGCCGCTCCACAGGCCCTTGGTGAGAGGCGGCCGCTTGTACGGAGGATGCGTCTCCTCGCCGACGAGGCCGATCGAGCCGTCCGTGTCGAGCTGGCGGATGCCCTGGCAGACCATGTCGCCGGTCATGCCGCCGCCGACGACGAGGTAGCGGTGCGCGTGTGTCGTCAAGATGCTCCCTCCCGGAGTTCGAGCTGTATGCGACAGGATGCATGCGAGCGCAGGCAGCCGTGCGTCTCGCACGTGATCGCCTCCGCGGACGAGCCCGCGAGGGAGGCTTCGACGAGGCCGATCCACATGCCGGCGTCGATCGCTGCCGCCTCCGGCCGCGCGACGACGAGCGGGCGAAGCGGGCACGTGGGCGTCGCGAGCACGGCGCGGGGGCCGTCCACCTGCTCCAGCGACGCCTGGTAGCCGAGCGAGCGCACTGCGGCGCAGACGCGCTCGAGCGCGCGGCGGCGGTCGCGCACCGGCCGGACGCCCGCGGCGCCGGCGAGGGCGTGCCCGAACGCGACGCCGACGTCGCGCAGCTCCCCGGGCGCCGCGCGCTCGGCGAGCAGGCCGACCAGGGTCTCGTAGTGCCGCGGCGGGAACTCGATGCCCGTCAGCTCGGGGGCCACGCGGTAGGTCTTCGCCGGGCGGCCGGCGCCGGGGCCGGAACGGCCGGTGCGCCGCTCGAAACCGCCTTCGACCAGCCCCGCCGACTCCAGCCGCTCGAGCCGGCTGCGCGCGACGGTGCGGTGAATGCGGTCGTGCTCGGCGAGCTCGTCGGCGGTGACCGGCCGCGCTTCCGCGCGTGCGAAGAGGAGGGCCGCGCGGAGCCCCGGGTCACCCACGGCCTGCAGCCGGTCAACCGCCATAGAAACAACCTAACAGTTTTTAGAAGCCCGGGGCGGGTCGATCGGCTCGGGCGCCTCCTGCGTGTCGCGGTGTTATATTGACGTCGATCGGGATTGTTTACTACACACAGGGATAGCCTGTGATCAAGGGTAGACTCCCCGGCATGGCAGAACGCGCGTTCAGCGTCAAGTACGACGGTCCCGCGCTTGCGAACGGCACGATGCCGGTGCGCGATCTGGCGCCTTCCCTGCTCGCGCTCGGGGACATTTTCGCCGAGGCGAGTGCGGCGTTGTATCCCGATCTTCCGCCGGTTGCGCTGAACATCAAGGCGACCGAACGAGGTTCCTTCTGGGTTGACCTGTATCTCTGGGCGACGGAATCCTGGGAGGGGACGCGCGACCTCTTTAGTTCACCCGGAGCGTCTGCGTTGGCGAACCTCCAGAGCTACGTTCTCGGCGGCGGCGTCGGGTTGCTGTGGCTTATCAAGCGCCTCAAGGGACGGAGCATCGTTTCGGAGGACGCGGCGGAGGATGCACCCGAACCCGGACAGATGCGGCTCACACTCGACGATGGGACGAGTTTCGACGTTCCCGCAGTCGTGGTCGACCTTCACAGGCGTCCGACGATCCGGGATAGCGCACGTAAAGTCGTGTTGCCGCTAGAGCGGGAGGGCGTCGAGCGAATCGAATTCAGGCGTGACGGTGTTGAGGACGTCGTGATCGAAGAGGACGACCTTGACGCGTACGAGTCCGTGCCCGAAGAGGGAGAAGTGTTAACGGACCAAGAGCTCGACATGGCCCTTGTCATCGTTGCAGCAGCATTTGAGCCCGGCTACAAGTGGCGCTTCTTTGACGGTCAGAACAGGTTCAGCGCCACAATCGAGGACGATTCTTTCGTCCGTCGCATCGACGAACACCGGGAGGTCTTCGCAAAGGACGACGTGATGCGTTGTCGCGTGCGGATCATTCAAACGCAAGACTCAACTGGCTTGCACACCGAGCGCCGAATCGTGCGCGTACTGGAGCACATTGAAAGTCCGCAGCAACTGACACTCGACGAGGAAGCGTCGTGAGGCGGCTACTTGGTGGCCGTAAGCGTGTCGAACGTCAGCGTTTCGCCTTCGATCAACGCAAGGATCGTGTCTCGGAACCAGAAGTCATTCTGTCGGTTGTTCCAGCGGAAAGCAGCTTCGTCAAGGTAGGCGGGGAGATGCTTGACGCTGAGCTTGTGGTATGCGCCGATGACGGAGCGATCGAACAGGCTCCAGACGGACTCAACGGTGTTCGTATGGATCTGGCCGCGAACCCATTCGTCTGCCGAGTGGTCGACGTATTCATGGCGCGTGTTGCGGTCCGCGATGCCGCGATAGGAGCGGTGCGAGTCGGTGTAGATCGCTTCCGCATCGTCATGCACCACGTCCTTCAGGAAGCCCTTCACGGACTTGCTAGAGGCATCCGGGGCGACACGAAGCCGTACCTGTCCGCCACGCTGAACCGCGCCCAAGACGACTGTCTTGTTGTCCCGGCGATGCCGCGACGCTTCCTTGCGGGACGTGAATCCGCCAAGCTTGCCGCCGACGTAGGTCTCGTCGGCTTCTACGATCCCGTGCAGCATCGGCGCGGACTCGTCGTGCATCGCGGCGCGGATGCGGTGGCAGAGGTACCAGGCGGTCTTGTACGAGACTCCGAGCATTCGCTTCAACTGGTTCGCGGAAACTCCCTTCTTCGATTCGCCCATGACGTAGACGGCGAGGAACCACTTCGCCAAGGGAAGCTTGGAGTCGTGGAAGAGCGTCCCGACGCGGACGGAGAACTGGTAGCGGCAGCCGTCGCAGTCGAACTGCCGGCGATCCTTGATCCTCGAGATTTTCTTGGAGCCGCAGCGCGGGCATTCCACGCCTTCCGGCCAGCGAAGCTCTTCCAGGTAGGCGTGACATTTGTCCTCACTACCGAACTGCTGGAACAGGCTTACAAGGTCAACTTCTGCCATGAGGGAAACTCCTAGATGGGTCGTCCGCGCAAGAAAGCGCCCGACTTGACGACAGAGGAAGCGATCCGGCGGCTGTTCCCTCGTCGCGTCGTAACTGAGGCGAAGAAGGAAGCGCGGAAAGCCGATGAGAAGGCCACTAAGAGGCAGTCTAAGGACTAGTCCGCCTTGTGTCAAGTAAATAATCCCGACGTCGATCGATATGTCAGTTGTAAGTGAGCACTCAGTCACTGTAAGTGAGCACTCACATATCGCCTGCTGCGCCCCGATCGCCGCGGCGGCGTTCGGCGCCGAGGAGGCGGCCGCGACGGCCCGCCTCTTCGCGACCCTCGCCGATCCGGCCCGCGTGCGGATCGTGAACCTCGTCGCGACGCGACACGAGCCGGTCTGCGCCTGCGAGCTGTACGCGCCGCTCGGCCTCGCACAGCCGACGGTCTCGCACCACCTGAAGAAGCTCGTCGAGGCGGGGCTCCTCGTGCGCGAGCAGCGGGGCCGCTTCGCCTACTTCTCGCTCGACCGGTCCGCGGCCGAGCGGCTGGCGGCGGTGACGGACCTGCGAGCGGCGTGCTGCGCATGACAGCCGCCGACGAGCTGCGCGAGGAGGTGCGCCGCTACTACGCGGATGCCGCGCGCGCGATGCTCTCGGGCGCGGGAGGGTGCGGCTGTTCGTGCTGCGGCGACGACTGCGCGCCGACGTCGTTCGGCTGCGGCAACCCGGTCGACGTCGCCGACCTGCACGAAGGCGAGTCCGTGCTCGACCTCGGCTCGGGAGGCGGCGCCGACGCCGTCCTCGCGGCGAAGCGGGTCGGCCCGCGGGGGGTCGTCTACGGCCTCGACATGACGGACGAGATGCTCGAGCTGGCGCAGCGCACCGCGGCCGCTGCGGGGGCCGCGAACGTCCACCTCCTGAAGGGCGTCGTCGAGCGAATCCCGCTTCCGTCCGGCTCGGTCGACGTCGTCGTCTCGAACTGCGTGCTGAACCTCTCGACCGACAAGAGCGCGGCGCTCCGCGAGATCGCGCGCGTGCTGAAGCCGGGCGGACGGGTGGGGATCAGCGACATCGTCGCCGAGGACCGGCTCTCGCCCGAGGAGCGTGCGACGCGCGGCTCCTACGCCGGCTGCATCGCGGGAGCGCTGTCGCGGGCGGAGTACGCGGAGGGGCTCGAGGAAGCCGGGCTGGTCGACGTGAGCGTCCGCTTCACGCACGAGGTCGCGGACGGCATGCACGCGGCGATCGTCCGCGCGCGGAACCCCTGACGCCGCGACACTCGCGCCGCCTCAGGCGCTGCGCGTGTCCAGGAGCGTCCGCACGACGTGACGAAGCAGCTTCCACGCCACGTCCGGGTCGGCCTTCACGAAGTCGCGGAAGTCCCAGACGGGGATCTCGAGGCATTGGAGCGGCGTCTCCGCAGTGACCGTGGCGCTGCGCTCGCGCTCGGCGATCAACGCGAGCTCGCCGAAGTGGTCGCCCGGGCCGAGCTTCGCGACCTCTCGGCCGTCGACGCGCACCGTCGCCTCGCCGTCCGCGACGACGAAGAAGCCGACGCCGCTCATCTTTCCCTGCTCCACGACGGCGGTGCCGGCCGGAAAGCGGCGCTCCCTGAACTTCGCCGCGAGCCTGCGGAGCTGCCGCTGGTTCAGCCCGGCGAAGAGCCCGACCTGCTGCAGCGACTCGGCGCGGCTTGCCATCGGGCGATCCTAGTCCGCTCGCGTAGGATCGGCGCCATGGCGTACGACGAGGAGCTGGCCGCGCGGATCCGCGAGCTCGTCGCGCGCGAGCGGGGCGTGACCGAGCAGCGCATGTTCGGCGGGCTCGCCTTCCTCGTGGGCGGCAACATGGCCGTCGCCGCGAGCGGGCAGGGCGGGCTGCTCGTCCGCGTCGATCCGGAGCAGTCGGACGAGCTCGTGCGCACGACCTCCGCACGCCCGATGGAGATGCGCGGGCGCTCGATGGCAGGGTGGCTGCGCGTCGGGCCGGAGGAGGTCGCGAAGGACGACCCGCTCGCCGCCTGGGTCGAGCGCGGCGTCGCCTACGCGCGCACGCTGCCGCCGAAGAAGCGCTAAGGGGAGCCGTGCAGCGCCTCGACCACGCGGTCGAGGCGGATCGGCAGGCGGCGGAAGCGGACGCCCGTCGCATGGTGGACGGCGTTCGTCACCGCCGCCGCCGTGCCGACAATGCCGATCTCGCCGATCCCCTTGCTGCCGATCGGGTTCAGGTGCTCGTCCTCCTCGTCGACCCACACCGCGTCGATCTCCTCGACGTCGGCGTAGACGGGGACGTGGTAGGTCGCGAGGTCGTGGTTGACGACGTCGCCGAAGCGCGGGTCGAGGACGCCCTCCTCGAGCAGCGCCATCCCGAGCCCCATCGTCATGCCGCCGATGAGCTGCGAGCGCGCCGTCTTCGGGTTGACGATCCGGCCGGCCGCGAACACGCCGAGCACGCGCGGCACGCGGATCTCGCCGGTCTCGGCGTTGACGCGCACCTCGACGAACTGCGCGCCGAAGGCGTGCCTCGAGAAGGCCTCGCGCGCTTCGAGCTCCTCCGTCGTGTCGACGTGCGCCTCGTCGTCCCCGCTCTCGACGAGCCGGCGGCACGCGCGGTGGACGGCGGTGCCCCAGGACGCCGTGCCGGCCGAGCCGCCGGCGACGGGCGCACGGCCGAACGCGCTGTCGCCGATCTCCACGCGAACGCGGTCGGGCTCGACCTCGAGCGCGTCCGCTGCGATCTGCGTCAGCACCGTGCGCGCGCCGGTGCCGATGTCCGTCGCGGCGACGCGGACGACGAAGCGTCCGTCCTCCTCGCGGCGCGCCGACGCCTCCGAGCTCATCTGCCGCGCGGGGTACGTCGACGCGGCGACGCCCGTGCCCGCGAGCCACGCGCCGTCGCGGCGCGTCCCCGGCGCCGGATCGCGTTTCGCCCAGCCGAACCGCTCCGCGCCCTCGCGGAGGCACGCGACGAGGTTGCGGCTCGAGAACGGGTGGCCGCTCTCCGGGTCGACGTCCGGATCGTTCCGCGCCCGCAGCTCGATCGGATCGATTCCGGCCGCGATCGCGAGCTCGTCCAGCGCCGACTCGAGCGCGTACATCCCGGGGCATTCGCCCGGCGCGCGCATCCACGACGGCGTCGGCACGTCGAGCGCGACCAGGCGGTGCGTCGTCCGCCGGTTCGGCGACGCGTACATCATCCGCGTCACCACCGCCGTCTGCTCCGCGAACTCCTCGACCGTCGAGGTCTGCTCGATCACGTCGTGCACGATCGCCGTCAGCGTTCCGTCTCGCTCGGCGCCGAGGCGGAGGCGCTGGACGATCGGCGTCCGGTAGCCCGTGACGTCGAACATCTGCTGCCGCGTCACGGCGACCTTGACCGGCCGCCCGACGGCCCTGGCCGCCATCGCCGCCAGGACCGCCTGCGGGCGCACCTCGCCCTTCGAGCCGAAGCCGCCGCCGACGTGCGGCGCGACGACGCGCACGCGTTCAGGCTCCAGGCCGAACACGCGCGCGATCGTCCTGCGCGCGGGCGCCGACCCCTGCGTCGCGTCGTAGAGCGTGAGGGCGCCGTCGCCGTCCCAGGCTGCGAGCGTCGCGTGGGGCTCCATCGCGTTGTTGTGGAACGACGGGGTCTCGTAGGTCACGTCGACGGCGACGGGCGCCGCCGTCAGCGCCGCGTCGGGATCGCCCTGCTCCGTGTCGGTGTCGTAGCTCGGGTTGACCGTGTCGGGCTTGTAGAGACGCGGGTGGTCGGTCCGCAGCTCGACGTCGTGCGGCTCTGTGTCGTACTCGATCCGGACGAGCCGCTCGGCCTGCCGCGCGGTCTCGACGCTCTCGGCGACGACCGCCGCGACGATCTGACCCCGGTACGCGACGCGGTCGGACTGGAAGAGCGCAAGCTCCTCGTCGCGCGCCTCGAGCGGCGGCGCATCCTCGCAGGAGAGGACGGCGAGGACGCCGTCGAGTGCGAGCGCTGCGGAGGCGTCGACGGCGCGGATGCGGCCCTTCGCGACGGTCGACTGCACGATCGTCGCGTACGCGACGTCGTCGCGTGCGTGCTCGTAGGCGTAGACGGCCCGGCCCGTCACCTTCTCGCGGGCCTCGATCCGATCGAGCGCCGCGCCGATGCTCCGCGTTGCCACGCTCACGCGAGCTCTCCGAGCGTGCGCACGATCAGGTTCCGCGCGAGCGGGATCTTGTAGCCGTTGTCGCGGAGCCGTCGCGCCTGCTCCAGCTCGGCGTCGGCCGCGCGCACGAAGGACTCCGCCGTTGCCGGAGAGCCGCGGAGCGCCTCCTCCGCGCGCGAGGCGCGCCACGGCTTGTGCGCGACACCGCCGAGGGCGAGGCGAACGTCGCGCACGACCCCTCCCTCGACGTCGAGCGCGGCCGCGACGGAGACGACGGCGAACGCGAACGACGCCCGCTCGCGCACCTTCGAGTAGACCGAGCGCCGTGCGAACGGCAGCGGCGGCAGCTCGACCGCCTCGATCAGCTCGCCGTGCTCGAGCACGGTGTCGCGCTGCGGCTCGTCTCCGGGCAGCCGGTGCAGCTCGACGAGCGGCAGCGAGCGGCGCGACGTGTGCACGACCGCGTCGAGCGCCGCGAGCGCGACCGCCATGTCGGATGGATGCGTCGCCACGCACGCGTCCGACCAGCCGAGGATCGCCAGGTTGCGGTGCTCGCCCTCGCGAGCAGGGCAGCCGGATCCCGGCTCGCGCTTGTTGCACGGACGCGTCACGTCCTGGAAGTAGACGCAGCGCGTGCGCTGGAGGAGGTTGCCGCCGGTGGTCGCGAGGTTGCGCAGCTGTCCGGACGCGCCGTGCAGGAGCGCGGAGGAGAGCACGGGATAGCGCTCGCGCACGAGCGGGTGCGCGGCGAGGTCGCTGTTGCGGACGGCGGCGCCGATCCTCACGCCCCCGTCGCGGGTCTCCTCGACCCGGTCGCCGCCGATGCGCGTGACGTCGACGAGCAGCGACGGCTGCGCGACGCCCAGCCGCATCAGGTCGACGAGGTTGGTGCCGCCGCCGAGGAAGCTCGCGTCGGGCTCGCGGTCGAGCAGGGCGGTGGCGCCCGCTGCATCGGCCGGCCGCTCGTACCGGAACGGCCTCACCGGCCCGCCTCCAGGATCGCGGCGACGAGGTTCGCGTAGGCGCCGCAGCGGCAGATGTTGCCGCTCATCCGCTCGCGCACCTCCTCCGCGGTCAGCCGGACGCCGTCCCGCGTCACCGCGCTCGGCCAGCCGTCGGCGAGCTCGCGCAGCATCCCGGTCGCCGAGCAGAGCTGGCCCGGCGTGCAGTAGCCGCACTGGAAAGCGTCGTGCTCGACGAACGCGCGCTGCAGCGCGCTCAGCTCGCCGTCCTCGGCGAGTCCCTCGACGGTCACGACGTCCGCGCCGTCGTGCGCGACCGCGAGCGCGAGGCACGCGTTCGCCCGCCGGCCGTCGATCAGCACCGTGCAGGCCCCGCACTGGCCGTGATCGCAGCCCTTCTTCGAGCCCGTCAGGCCGAGCCGCTCGCGCAGCAGGTCGAGCAGCGACGTGCGCGTGTCGACGACGAGCGAGCGCTCCTCGCCGTTGACGCGCAACGTCACCTCGGTCGTGACCGGCGCGTCCGCCCTCTCGTCGCTCGGACGCATCAGGGAGCCACTTTCCCGGGCTGCCTAGCCCCACACCTCCCGGGCGACCTCGACGATCAGCCGCAGCTTCGCCGCCTGCTGCTCGATCGTGAGCTCGTTTCCCTCGACGGTGGACGAGAAGCCGCACTGCGGCGAGAGGCAGAGCTGGTCGACGTCGACGTGCCGCGACGCCTCGTCGATCCGCCGCAGCAGGGTCTCGCGGTCCTCGAGCTCGCCGCGCTTGGTCGTCACGAGCCCGAGCACCACCTGCTTGCCCTTCGGCAGGAAGCGCAGGGGCTCGAAGCCGCCCGAGCGCTCGTCGTCCCACTCCATGAAGTAGCCGTCGACGTCGAGCTCGCCGAAGAGCGCCTCGGCGACGAAGTCGTAGCTGCCCGACGCGGCCCACGACGAGCGGAAGTTGCCGCGGCACATGTGCGTCGTCACGGCCATGCCGGCCGGGCGGTGCGCGAGCGCCTCGTTGATGTGGCGGATGTACTCGACGTGCTGACGCTCGGGATCGCCGCCGATCGACGCGACGTACTCGCGCTGGTGCGGGTCGTTCATGTAGGCGAGGCTGGTGTCGTCGAACTGCAGGTACGTGCAGCCGAGCTCGCCGAGCCGGCGCACCTGCTCGGCGTAGGCCGCGGTCAGGTCGGCCCAGAACTCGTCGAGCGTCGGGTAGACCGAGTCGTCGATCGCCGCGCGGCCGCCGCGGTAGTGGACCATGCTGGGGGAGGGGATCGTCAGCTTGGGCACCGCGGTCGTCACCGTGCGCTGCAGGAACGCGAAGTCGTCGCCGAAGATCGTGCGCGAGACGCCGAGCCGCCCGTTCACGTGCAGCGCGGCGGGCGTGAACTCCAGCTCGCCCCGCTCGTTGAAGAACCGCACGGCGATGTGACCGGCCTCCTTCTCGATCCCGTCGAGCTGGTAGATGAAGTCCATGTGCCACGACGCGCGGCGGAGCTCGCCGTCCGTCGCCGACTGCAGCCCGGCGTCCTCCTGCATGCGCACGACCTCGCGGATCGCGTCGTCCTCGACCGCGCGCAGCTCGGCGTCGTCGATGCGGCCGGCCGCATGGTCCTCGCGGGCCTGGAGCAGGCGCCGCGGGCGCAGCAGGCTGCCGACGTGGTCGGCGCGGAAGGGCGGCGAGGTGCGGCGCGCCACGACTCGTGTATATCGAACGCATGGTGGATGCGGCCGACCTTGGCGTCCTCGACGGGGCGGCGTTGCTGGCGCGGCGCGAGCTGTCGTCGCGCGAGCTGGTCGAAGCCTGCCTCGCGCGCATCGCGGAGCGCGACGGCGAGCACTCCTTCGACGGCGACGCCTCGTCGGTCAACGCATGGGTGCGCGTCTACGCCGACGACGCTCGCGCGGCGGCCGCGCGCGCCGACGAGCTGCTCGCGCACGGCGAGGGCGGCCCGCTGTGCGGGATCCCGGTCGCGCTGAAGGACCTCTACGCCGTGGCCGGCAAGCCGCTGACCGCGTCGAGCCGCGTGCTGGACGAGGTGCCGGCGCGCGACTGCGACGCGTGGGCGCGGCTGCGCCGCGCCGGGATGGTGCTGCTCGGGCACGTGCACACGCACGAGCTCGCGGCGGGCGGGACGACCGACCAGGTCGGCAATCCGCGGTCGCTCGGGCGGTCGGCCGGCGGCTCGAGCGGCGGCTCGGCGGCCGCGCTCGCCTCGGGCACCGTGCCGGCCGCGACCGGCACCGACACGGCGGGCTCGCTGCGCATCCCGTCCGCGTTCTGCGGCACCGCGACGATCAAGCCGACGCGCGGGCTGGTGCCGATCGACGGGATCGTCCCGCTCGCGCCGAGCCTCGACCACGCGGGGCCGATGGCGCGAAGCGTCCAGGACCTCGAGCCGCTGCTCGCGGCGCTCGCCGGCGTCGAGCCGCCGGAGGAGCGGCGGCCGCTACGGCGCGTCGCCGTCTCGCCGCGCGTGGGCGAGCTCGACCCGGACGTGGCCGACGGGCTCGAGCGGGCTCTCGTCGCGCTCTACCTCGTCGAGGCGCCGCCGCCGGCGGTCGAGCTCCACCTCGGCGAGACCTTCCTCGACCTGCTGACGGCGGAGATGCTCGCGTGGCACCGCCGCTTCGACGACCGCCGCCACCTGTACCGGCCGTCGACGCGCGGCTTCCTCGAGCATGCGGAGCGCCGCGCGCTCGGCCCCGCCGAGATCGACGCGATCCGGAGACGCCGCGCGCGGGACACGGCGGCCTGGCGCGCGTGGTTCCACGAGCACCGCCTCGACGCGGTCGTCGAGCCGACGGTGCCGATCGTGCCGCGGCCGCGCGGCAGCGGCTACGACGCGCCGTTCACCGACGGCGCGGAGGTCTCCCTCACGCACTACTGGAACTGGACGGGCTTTCCGGCGGTCGCGTTTCCGTCGGGCGTCGGCCGCCGCAGCGGCCTGCCGACGAGCGTCTCGCTGATCGGCCCGCCGGGGGCGGACTGGGACCTGCTCGCGGCGGCCGCGAAACTCGCGTCCTTAGTTCACTTCGTGAACTAAGGACGGGCATTTACGTCCGGTAGCCCAGCCTCGCCGAGATGCCGGCTGCGGTCCGCAGGAGCGCCGGCCCGAAGCGCGCGCCGAGCTCGTCCGTGGACGCCATCGAGCTGTGCACCGCGAGGTTGATCGCCGCCGCGCCGGTCCCGTCGCGGCCGAGGACCGGCGCCGCGATCGAGCGAAGGCCGTAGGCGAGCTCCTCGTTGTTGATCGCGAAGCCGTTCTCGCGCACGCGCGCGAGCTCGGCCTCGAGCGCGCGCCGGCTCGTGATCGTGTTCGGGCCGCGGCGTGCGAGCTCGAGGCGCGCCAGTCGCGCCTGCTGGTCGTCGCGCGGCAGATGCGCGAGCAGCACCTTGCCCATCGAGGTGCAGTACGCGGGCAGCCGCGAGCCGACGTGGAGGTTGAGGTCGATCTCGCGCTGGCCCGCGCTCGACGAGCGGCACCGCTCGACGTAGACGATGTCGAGGTCGTCGAGGATCGCCATGTTGACCGTGTAGCCGGTCTCGTCGCTCAGCCCCTGCAGGTGCGGCGCCGCCACCTCGCGCAGCTCCATCGAGTTGATCGCGGAGAAGCCGAGATCGAGGACCCGCGGGCCGAGCCGGTACTTGCGCGTGGCGCTGTCCTGCTCGAGGTAGCCGAGCGCCGCGAGCGTCGCCACGTACCGGTGGCTCGTGCTGCGGCTCAGGCCGACCTCGCGGCCGAGCTCGGCCACGCCGAGCAGCGACCGGCCCGAGCGGAACGCGGCCAGGATCGCGAGGCCGCGCTCGAGCGACTGCGAGTACGAGGCAGCCTGGCTCATCGTTCCGCTTATTAGAACAGCGTCTTGACATGCTGACAAGGGAGGCGTAGCGTCGCCGCCGCAACCCCCCTGCGACCGGAGGAGATCTCATGTCGGACGACTTCGCGACGTCGAAGGTCACGAGACGGGAGCTGCTGAAGCGCGCCGGGGTCGGCGCGGGCGGTCTGGTCGTCTCGGGGGTCGCCGCCCAGCCGATCTGGGCGCGCCCGCGGACCTTCGACGCCTCTCAGACGCTGAAGATCGGCTACGTCAGCCCGCTCACCGGGCCGGCCGCCGGCTTCGGCGAGGGCGACCCGTGGATCCTGGCGCAGGCACGCAAGGCGCTGCAGAAGGGGCTCACGGTGGGCGGCAAGCACTACTCGGTGCAGATCGTCAACAAGGACAGCCAGTCGAACCCGACGCGCTGCGCGCAGGTCGCCAACGAGCTGATCCACTCGGACAAGGTCGACATCCTGCTCGCGACGTCGACGCCGGAGTCGATCAACCCCGCCGCCGACGCGGCCGAGGCGGCCGGCGTGCCGAACATCGCGACGGTCGAGCCGTGGGAGTCGTGGTACTTCGGGCGCGGCGCGAAGCCGGGCAAGCCGTCGCCGTTCCGCTACGGGACGATCTTCTGCTTCGGCACGCACGAGTTCTACGAGGCGTACATCCACCTGTGGTCGCAGGTGAAGACGAACAAGAAGGTCGGGGTCATGTGGCCCAACGACACCGACGGCAACGCGATCCGCGCCAGCCTCGGGCCGCTGCTGGAGAAGGCCGGCTACCACATCGTCGACCCGGGCGGCTACCAGGACGGGACCAACGACTACTCGTCGCAGATCGCGAAGTTCAAGGCCGAGAACTGCCAGATCTTCAACACGTTCCCGATCCCGCCCGACTTCGTGACGTTCTGGCGGCAGGCGGCGCAGCAGGGCTACACGAAGATGGTCAAGATCGCGCAGATCGCGAAGACGGGCCTCTTCCCGTCGCAGGTCGCGGCGGTCGGCAAGCTCGGGCCCGGGCTCGCGAGCGCCGCGTACTGGACGCCCCATTTCCCGTACAAGTCGTCGCTCACCGGAATGACGTCGAAGGAGATCGGCGACGGCTACACGAAGGCGACCGGCCGCCAGTGGAACCAGCAGCTCGGCTCGTCGGCGGCGCTGCTCGACGCGGGCGTCGCCGCCCTGAAGGCGAGCGGCAACCCGAAGGACAAGAACGCGGTCGCGAAGGCGATGCTGCACCTGAAGGTCGAGACGCCGAACGGCGTGCTGCACTGGGGCGTCGGCGGGACGAAGAACCCGGTGCCGCCCGTCGTCGCGACGCCGATCATCGGCGGCCAGTGGGTGCGGTCGAAGGGCAAGTTCCCGCTCGACTTCGTCCTCTGCGAGCACTCGACCGACCCGCACGTGCCCATCCAGGCGCACCTCAAGCCGTACAACGGGTAGGTGGCGAACGAGGCGCCGCTGCTGGAAGCCGTCGGAGTGCGCAAGCGCTTCGGCGCGCTTGCGGTGCTCGACGACGTGGACTTCGCCGTTGGGGCCGACGAAGCGGTGGGCATCGTCGGCCCGAACGGCGCCGGCAAGACGACGCTCCTGAACGTGCTCGCGGGGGCGCTCAGGCCGGACGGCGGGCGCGTGCTCTTCCGGTCGGCCGACGTGACCCGCTCGTCGGCGGCGGGCCGCTGCCGCAGCGGGATCGGCCGCGCGCACCAGGTACCGCGGCCGTTCACCGGCATGACCGTGTTCGAGAATGCGCTCGTCGGGGCGGCGACGGGCGGGCGCCGGCGAGGGCGCGACGCCTACGACTGCGCGATCGAGGCGGTCGAGCTGTGCGGGCTCGGCGAGCTCGCGAACCGCCGCGCCGAGTCGCTCGGCCTGCTGCACCGCAAGCGGCTCGAGCTCGCGCGCGCGCTCGCGACCGACCCGGCGGTGCTGCTCCTCGACGAGATCGGAGGCGGCCTCACCGACGCGGAGGCGACCGAGCTCGTGGGGACGATCGACGAGCTGCGCTCGCGCGGGATCGCGGTCGTCTGGATCGAGCACATCGTCCACGTGCTCGTCCGCGCCGTCGACCGCCTCGTGTGCATGGACCAGGGCCGGGTGATCGCCGACGGCGCGCCCGGCGACGTGATGCGCGACGCGCGCGTGATCGACGCCTACCTCGGGAGCGCCGCGGCGTGACGTTGCTCGCGGTCGAGGCGCTCGACTCGCGCCACGGGCTGCTGCAGGCGGTCCGCGACGTGTCGCTGACGGTCGACGAGGGGGAGACGCTCGCGATCGTCGGCGCCAACGGCGCCGGCAAGACGACGCTGCTGCGGACGATCGCGGGCGCTCACCGTCCGGTCGGCGGCCGCGTCGTGTTCGCCGGCCAGGACGTGACGCGCGTGCCCGCGCACCGCCGCGTGCGGCTCGGCATCGCGCTCGTGCCGGAAGGGCGGCGGCTGTTCCCCGAGCTGACGGTGGAGGAGAACCTGCGTGTCGCCGCCGGCGTCCGGCGGCCCGGGCCGTGGACGCTCGAGCGGGTGCTCGAGGTCTTCCCGCTGCTCGCGCCGCTGCGCGGGAAGCGCGCGGCGAGCCTCTCCGGCGGCGAGCAGCAGGCGACGGCGATCGGCCGCGCGCTGATGACGAACCCGCGGCTGCTGCTCCTCGACGAGGTCTCGCTCGGCCTCGCGCCGGTGGTCGTGGACGGGCTCTACGAGGCGCTCGGGAAGCTCGCCGAGAGCGGGACGACCGTGCTCCTCGTCGAGCAGGACCTTCGCCGCGCGCTCGCGGTCGCCGACCGCGTGGTGTGCATGCTCGAAGGACGGCTCGTGCTCGAAGGCGCGCGCGGCGAGCTGACCCGCGAGCAGGTGCTGGGCGCCTACTTCGGGCTGCGCCGCGAGGTGCCGGCATGAGGGCGACCACCCGAACCTGGTTCGTCGTCCTCGACGACGAACCAGGTTCGCGAGTCTTCGAGGCTTCGCGGTGAGCTGGGTCAACGCGATCGTGCACGGGATCCTGCTCGGCGGGGTCTACGCGCTGCTCGCGACGGGCCTGTCGCTGATGTTCGGCGTGATGCGGATCATCAACCTGGCGCACGGCTCGCTGGCGCTGCTCGGCGCGTACATGGCGTTCCTGCTCGTGGAGCACGTGCACATCTCGGCCTACCTCGCGCTCGCGCCGGTGCTGCCCGGCGCGCTGATCGCCGGCTACGTGCTGCAGCGGACGATGCTCGAGCGGTCGCTCCGCGCGGGGATCCTCGTGCCGCTGCTGACGACGTTCGGCCTGCTGATCGTGATCGGCAACCTGCTGCAGGAGTTCTTCTCGCCCGACGTCCATTCGCTGAACCCCGGCTCGATCGGCAGCGCGAGCTGGCAGGTCTCGTCGTCGCTGACGATCCCGTGGTTCGACACGCTGATCCTCGGCATCGCGATCCTCGTCCTCGGCGTCCTGCAGCTCTTGCTGTCGCGGACGCAGCTCGGGCGCGAGCTCCGCGCGACGGCCGCCGACCCGGACACCGCCGAGCTGGTCGGCGTCGACTCGCGCGCCGTCTACGCGCGTGCGACTGCGATCGCGGTCGCGACCGCCGCGCTCGCCGGCGTGTTCTTCGCGATGCGCTCGACGTTCGATCCGACCGCCGGCCCGACGCAGCTCATCTACGCGTTCGAAGCGGTCGTGATCGGCGGCCTCGGCTCGCTCTGGGGCACGCTCGTCGGCGGCATCGTGCTCGGCGTCGCGCAGACGATCGGCGCGCGCATCCAGCCGCAGTACTTCGCGCTCGCCGGCCACCTCGTCTTTCTCGCGGTGCTGGTCGTGCGCGCGCTGCTCGAGGCGGGCGGGCTCGGCGGCCTGAGGTCGCTGCGGATGCCGCGGCGGGTGGTCGCGTGACTGCCGCCGCGCTGCCCGCGGGCCGGCGCGTCGAGCGCTGGACCTGGATGTCGGGCGGGTTCACGGCGGCGCTGGTCGTGCTCGTCGCGCTGCTCGCGTTCGCGCCGGTCGCGCTCGGCTCGAACGCGCTGAACAACCTGATCCAGCTCTACTTCCTCGTCGTCCTCGCGGTGATGTGGAACGCGCTCGCGGGCTACGGCGGGCTCGTGTCGGTCGGGCAGCAGGCGTTCATCGGCATCGGCGCCTACGCCGTCGTGTTCCTCTCGCTCCAGCACTCGCTCAACCCGTACCTCGCGATGCTGCTCGCGACGCTGATCGGCGCCGCGGTCTCGGTCCCGGTGGCCGCCGTCGTCCTCTGGCTGCGCGGCGGCGCGTTCGCGATCGGCACGTGGGTCGTCGCCGAGGTGTTCGCGATCCTCGTCTCGCTCGACCCGAACCCCGCGATCGGGGGCGGCACCGGCACCTCGGCGCTGATCCCGTTCACGCTTCGCTACTCGCCCGACCAGCGCCTCCGCTACACGTACTGGGCGGCGCTCGGCGCCGCGGCGGTGCTGCTCGCGCTGCTCTTCGTCGTGCTGCGGAGCAGGCTCGGCGCGTCGCTGCAGGCGATCCGCGACGACGAGGGCGCCGCCGCGTCGATCGGCGTGCGCGTGCTGCTCGGCAAGGGGATCCTGTTCGTGATCGCCTCCGCGGGGTGCGCGGCCGCGGGCGCGATCATCCTCGCCTGGCAGCTTTCGATCGAGCCGCTCGGGCCCGACTCCGTCTTCGGCGTCAACTGGTCGGCGAAGATGATCTTCATGGTGCTGGTGGGCGGGCTCGGCACCTTCGAGGGGCCGATCATCGGCGCGATCCTGCTGTTCCTGCTGCAGACGTACGTCTCCTCGAGCGGCGTCTGGTACTTCGTCGTGCTCGGGGGCGTCGCGATCGCGTTCGCGTTGCTGCTGCCGCGCGGGATCTGGGGGACGCTGCAGGAGCGTCTCGACGTCCGTCTCCTGCCGGTCGGCTACCGGCTGCGCCGATGACGACCACGGCATGACCGAGCGAGAAAGGGAGGAGCGATGGCCACCGTAGAAGCAGCGCCGGAGTACAAGCAGTTCGTCGGGGGTTCCTGGGTCGAGGCCGCGGGCGGCGAGACGTTCGACGATCGCGACCCGTACACGGGCGACGTCGTCGCGCGCGTCCCGGCGGGCGGCGGCGACGACGCGCGCGCCGCCGTCGAGGCGGCCGTGGCCGCGTTCCCCGCGTGGGCGGAGGCGCCGCCCGCCGCGCGGCAGGCCGTGTTCCTGAAGGCGGCGGAGATCCTCGAGCGCCGCCGTGACGAGGTCGTCTCGCTGCTCGCGCGCGAGACCGGCTGCACGTTCGGCTTCGGCATGTTCCAGATGGGGTTCGTGCCCGGGCTCTTCCGGCAGGCCGCGGCCGCGCCGTACCAGCCCGTGGGCGAGGTCATCCCCTCCGACAGCCCGGGAAAGCTCGCGCTCGGGCTGCGCCGGCCGGTCGGCGTCGTCGGCGCGATCGCGCCGTGGAACGCGGCGCTCATCCTCTCGGCGCGGTCGATCGCGGCGCCGCTCGCGCTCGGGAACACGGTCGTGCTGAAGCCGTCCGAGTGGTCGCCGGTCGTCGGCGGGCTGCTGTGGGGCGAGATCTTCGCCGAGGCGGGGCTGCCCGAAGGCGTCCTCAACGTCGTCACGCACGCGCCTGGCGCGGCCGGCGCGATCGGCGAGGTGCTCGTCGAGCATCCGGCGGTCCGGCGCATCAACTTCACCGGCTCGACCGAGACGGGCCGGAAGCTGGCCGAGGCGGCCGGCCGGAACCTGAAGCGCGTGGTGCTCGAGCTCGGCGGCTACAACCCGCTGATCGTCCTCGCCGACGCCGACCTCGGCTACGCGGTCGACGCGACGGCGTTCGGCGCGTTCCTGCACCAGGGGCAGATCTGCATGTCGGCGCGCCGCGTGATCGTCGAGCGGCCGGTCGCCGACGAGTTCGCGCGGCGGCTCGCCGAGAAAGCGGCGGGCCTCAAGGCGGGCGACCCGCGCGAGCCGGACACGATCATCGGCCCGCTCATCAACGAGGACGCGCACGCCACCGTCAAAGGGCGCGTCGACGACGCGGTCGCGCGCGGCGCACGGGTGCTCGCCGGCGGCGAGGATGCCGGCTCGAACGTCTTCCGCGCGACGGTGATCGCCGACGTCCCCGCCGACTGCGAGCTCGCCTCGCGCGAGACGTTCGGCCCCGTGCTCGCGGTCGACGTCGTCGACAGCGCCGACGAGGCGGTCGAGCGCGCGAACGCGACGTCCTACGGCCTGAGCGCGGGGATCATCACCGGCGATCCCGACCGCGGCTTCCAGCTCGCGTCCCGGCTCGAGAGCGGCATCGTCCACGTGAACGACCAGCCGGTCGGCGACGAGCCGCAGATGCCGTTCGGCGGCGTCAAGGACTCCGGCTGGGGGCGCTTCGGCGGCCGCGCCGTCGTCGACGAGTTCACCGAGCTCCGGTGGGTGACGGTGCAGAGCGGCACGCATCCGTTCCCGTTCTAGTGGTGACGACGCTCGCAGAGGCGGTCGAGACGCTCGTGCGCGACGGGGATTCCGTCGCGCTCGAGGGCTTCACGCACCTGATCCCGCACGCCGCCGGGCACGAGCTGATCAGGCAGGGACGGCGCGACCTGACGCTGATCCGCATGACGCCCGACGTGGTCTACGACCAGCTGATCGGGATGGGCTGCGCACGCAAGCTCGTGTTCTCGTGGGGCGGCAACCCGGGCGTCGGCTCGCTGCACCGGCTGCGCGACGCGGTCGAGCGCGGGTGGCCTGCGCCGCTCGAGCTCGAGGAGCACTCGCACGCGGGGATGGCGGCGGCCTACCAGGCGGGCGCCGCGAACCTTCCCTTCGCGGTGCTCCGCGGCTACGAGGGCAACGACCTCGTGGCGCGAACGCGCGTCGCGCGCATCGTCTGTCCGTTCACCGGCGAGGAGCTCGCGGCCGTGCCGGCGCACCGGCCGGACGTCGGCATCGTGCACGCGCAGCGCGCCGACCGTCGCGGCAACGTCCAGCTCTGGGGGATCCTCGGCGCGCAGAAGGAGGTCGTGCTCGCGTCGCGGCGCTCGATCGTGACCGTCGAGGAGATCGTCGACGAGCTCGAGCCGCGGCCGGGAGCGGTGGTGCTGCCCGCGTGGACGGTCGACGCGGTCGCGGTCGCGCCGGGCGGCGCCCACCCGTCGTACGCGCACGGCTACTACGACCGCGACAACGACTTCTACGTCGCCTGGGACGCGATCAGCCGCGACCGCGACCTCTTCCGCGCGTGGATGCGGCGGCACGTGCTCGACACCGCGGACGCGGCCGAGTACCACCGGAGCCTCGCGGGCGCGGGAGCGGCGGTCGCGTGAACGGCGTCGCGACGCAGCCGTACACGGCCGACGAGATGATGGCGGTCGAGGCGGCGCGCCGCCTGCGCGACGGGATGGTCTGCTTCGTCGGCATCGGCCTGCCGAGCACGGCGGCGAACCTCGCGCGGCGCACGCACGCGCCCGGCTGCGTGCTCGTGTACGAGAGCGGCACGATCGGCGCCAAGCCGGCGCGGCTGCCACTCTCGATCGGCGACGGCGAGCTCGCCGAGACCGCCGACTCCGTCGTGTCGGTGCCGGAGATGTTCTCGTACTGGCTGCAGGGCGGCCGCATCGACGTCGGCTTCCTCGGCGCCGCGCAGATCGACCGGCACGGCAACCTGAACAGCACCGTGATCGGCCCGTACGAGGCGCCCCGGGTACGTCTGCCCGGCGGCGGCGGCGCGCCCGAGATCGCGACGAGCGTACGCGACGTGATCGTCATGCTCCGCCATTCCGCGCGCGCGTTCGTCGAGAGGCTCGACTTCACCACGAGCCGCGGCGACCGCGTGCGCGTCGTCGTCACCGACCTCGGGGTTCTCGAGCAGCGGGACGGCGAGCTGGCGCTGGTCGCCGTGCACCCCGGCGTCGCGACCGACGACGTGCGCGCGGCGACGGGCTGGGAGCTGCGCGTCGCTCGCGACCTGCGCGTGACGGACGCGCCGGACGACGACGAGCTGGCGGCGCTCCGTTCGCTCGAGACGAAGGGGGTCGCATGACCGCGGTCGACGACGCGGCGGTCGTCCTGCCCGACGACCCGGCGCTCGGCCCGGAGGTGCAGGTCGACTATCCGGGATACCGCTCGACGCGCTGGCGCGCGCCGGACCGTCCGCTCGTCACGCTGCCGGAGGAGCTGCACCGGCTCGACGGGCCCGTGTTCGGCGAGGACTCGGTGAGCGAGTCGGACGCCGACCTGACGCGCCAGCACGAGGGGGAGCCGCTCGGCGAGCGGATCGTCGTCACCGGCCGGGTCGTCGACGAGGACGGACGGCCGATGCGCCGCTCGCTCGTCGAGGTGTGGCAGGCGAACGCGGCCGGCCGCTACCGCCACGAGGTCGACCGCCATCCCGCGCCGCTCGACCCGAACTTCTCCGGGGCCGGCCGCTGCCTCACCGATGACGACGGCGGCTTCCGCTTCGTGACGGTGAAGCCCGGCTCGTACCCGTGGCGCAACCATCCGAACGCGTGGCGCCCGGCGCACATCCACTTCTCGATCTTCGGGCGCGCGTTCGAGCAGCGGCTCGTGACGCAGATGTACTTCCCCGGCGACCCGCTGCAGCCGTTCGACCCGATCTTCAACGCGGTCCGCGACCCGGAGGCGCGCGAGCTGATGGTCGCGCGCTTCGATCTCGAGACGACGGAGCCGGAGTGGGCGCTCGCCTACCGGTGGGACATCGTCCTGCGACGGACGCCGTTCGAGGAAGGCGACCTATGACGTTCGTCACGCACCCGGGGCGACGCCTGGCAAGCGAATCGAGCGCGAGGCGCGAAGGGCAGTACAACTGGTACGACCGAGCGCCGAGCGCGAAAGATCGCGCCGCCAGCGTCGCCAGCCTGTCACGGCGCCCGGCTCTGCCGGGCGCGAGCGAAAGGCGGCCAGGAGCGTGAGGACGCCGTCCCAGACGGTCGGGCCGTTCTTCGCCATCGGCCTCTGCCGCCGGCCGGAGAACGAGCTCGACGCCGACGGAATCGAGCTGACGGGCAGGCTGCTCGACGGGCGTGACGAGCCGATTCCGGACGGGGTGGTCGAGGTCTGGGACGCGGAGCGTCGGCGATGGGGCCGCTGCGGCACCGACGGCGGCGGCCGCTTCTCGTTCCGCATACCGAGCGACGCGACGTGCCTCGAGGCGTACGTGTTCGCGCGCGGCCTCCTGCGGCACCAGCGCACGCGCGTCTACCTGCGCGAGGTGGAGGACGACGTCCTGCGCTCGGTCGAGCCCGGGCGCCGCGAGACGCTGCTCGCGCGGCGGGACGGCGACCGGTTGCTGTTCGATATCCGCATGCAGGGCGACCGCGCGACCGTCTTCTTCGAGCATTGACGACGTTCGCGCCGCTCTTCGTGCCGGCCGAGCTGCGCGACGCCGTCTCCGACCGCGCGTGGCTCGGCGCCATGCTGGCCGCGGAGCGCGCCCTCGCCTCGGCGTCGGCGCGAGCCGGCGTCGTTCCCGCGGCGGCCGCGGCCGAGATCGGCGACGCGTGCGATGCGTCGCTGTACGACGTGGACGAGCTCGCGGAGCAGGGGCGCGGTCCCGGCAACCCGGCCGAACCGCTCGTGCGCGCCCTGCGTACGCGGGTGGGCGGTGACGCCGCGCCGTACGTGCATCGCGGCGCGACGAGCCAGGACATCCTCGACACGGCGATGATGCTGGTCGCGCGCGACGCCCTCACCTCGATCGACGCAGCCGTCGATGGCGTCTGCGACGCGTGCGCACGGCTCGCGCGCGAGCACCGCGACACGGTCACGGCGGCGCGAACGCTGCTGCAGCAGGCGGTGCCGACGACGTTCGGCCTACGGGCCGCGGGCTGGCTCGTCACCGTACTCGACGCGCGCGGCTTGCTCGGCCGCTTCCAGCCGCTCGCGGAGCTCGGCGGCGCCGCCGGAACGCTCGCGGCGCTCGGCGACGACGGGCCGGAGGTGCTGCGCCTGTACGCGGAGGAGCTCGGGCTCGCGGAGCCGGCGCTGCCGTGGCACGCGAACCGCGTGCCCGTCGCCCAGCTCGGCGGCGCGCTCGACGCGGTCGCCGGTGCGCTCGCGAAGATCGCGACCGACGTGGTGCTGCTGTCCGCGTTCGGCGAGGTCGCCGAGGGCGACGGCGGCGCGTCCTCGACGATGCCGCAGAAGCACAATCCCGCGGGGTCCACACTCGTGCGGGCTGCGGCGCTCCAGGTGCACGCGCACGCGTCGGTGCTGACCGGCGCGCTTGCAGGGGAGCTCGAGCGCTCGGCAGGCTCGTGGCACGCGGAGTGGAGCGCGTGGAGCGGCGCGCTCGCGCTCACCGGCGGCGCCGCCGCGACGATGCGTCGCGTGCTCGAGCGCCTCGACGTGGACGTCGCGCGGATGCGGGCGAACCTCGATCCGGGGGTGACGGCGGAGAAGGCGGCGCTCGCGGGGCGCGAGCTGTCGGAGGAGGAGCGCGACCCGTCGACCTATCTCGGCTCGGCGGGCGTGTTCGTGGACCGCGCGCTCGTGCGGTGGGACGCTCGATGACCGAGGCGATCGTGCTCTCGAACGCGCTCGGCACCACGAGCAGGCTCTGGGACGGGCAGCTGCCTGCGCTCGCGCCGCGCTTCCGGGTGCTGCGCTACGAGCACCGCGCTCGGCCGAGCGTCGAGCTGCTCGCGCGCGACGTGCTCGAGCTGCTCGACGCGGAGGGGATCGAGCGTGCCCATTTCTGCGGAATCTCGCTCGGCGGGGCGGTCGGGATGTGGCTGGGGGCGAACGCGGCCGAGCGCGTCGACCATCTCGTGCTCGCGTGCACGGCGGCGCAATTTCCGGACCCCGAGCGGTACCGCGAGCGCGCCGTCCTCGTCCGCGACGAGGGGACCGAGCCGGTCGTCGACGCGACGCTCGACCGCTGGTTCACGCCGAGCTTCCCCGACCGCGCGCTCTTCCGCGCCATGCTCCGCGCCGCACCGCGCGAGGCCTATGCGTCGTGCTGCGAGGCAGTGGCGTCCTGGGACTTCCGCGACCGGCTCGGCGAGATCGCGGCGCCGACGCTCGTCGTGGCGGGCTCGGACGATCCGACCGTCCCGCCGGATGACGCAGAGCGGCTGGCGGCGGCGATCCCGGGCGCTCGGCTCGCGGTGCTGGAGGGCGCGCGGCACCTGGCGAACGTCGAGCAGGCGGCCCGGTTCAATGAGTTAGTGATCGCTCACTTCCAGGAAGTAAGCACTCACTCACAGGAAGTGAGCACTCACTCACAGGGTGAGGAGGAGCCGTGACGGACGATGGCATGAGCGTCCGCCGCGAGGTGCTCGGCGACGAGCACGTCGACCGCGCCGTCGCCGGCACCACCGACTTCACGCGCGACTTCCAGGACTTGATCACCCGGTACGCGTGGGGCGAGATCTGGGGCCGACCGGGTCTCGACCGCAGGACGCGGAGCTGCATCACGCTGGCGATGCTCGTCGCGCTCGGCCGCGAGCACGAGCTCGCGATGCACGTCCGGGCCGCGCTGCGAGGTGGCGTCACGCCCGACGAGGTGAAGGAGGTGCTGCTGCAGTGCGCGGTCTACTGCGGCGTGCCGGCGGCGAATGGCGCGTTCGCGATCGCGCAGCGCGTGCTCGACGAGGAGGCCGCGACATGAGTCGCGCGGTGATCGTCTCCGCGGTGCGGACGCCGATCGGCCGCTACGGCGGCGCCCTCGCGGGCACCCGGCCCGACGACCTCGCCGCGCTCGTGGTCGGCGCCGCGGTCGAGCGCGCGGGTGTCGACCCGACCGAGATCGAGGACGTCTACCTCGGCTGTGCGAACCAGGCGGGCGAGGACAATCGCAACGTCGCGCGGATGGCGGTGCTGCTCGCCGGCCTGCCGGAGAGCGTGCCCGGCGTCACCGTCAACCGGCTCTGCGCCTCCGGACTGACTGCCGTCGTCGAAGCGTGCCGCGCGATCGTCGCCGGCGAGGGTGAGCTGTACGTGGCGGGCGGCGTCGAGTCGATGAGCCGCGCGCCGCTCGCGATGATGAAGGGCGACCGCCCGTGGGCGCGCGGCAACGTCGTCGCGTACGACACCCACCTGGGCTGGCGCTTCCCGAACCCGCGCCTCGAGGCGATGTTCCCGCTCGAGTCGATGGGCGAGACCGGCGAGAACGTGGCCGAGCGCTGGAGCGTGTCGCGCGAGGAGCAAGACGCCTTCGCGTTCCGCTCGCAGCGCCGCTGGGCCGCCGCCCAGGAGGCAGGGCGCTTCGCCGACGAGCTCGTCCCTGTCGGCGACGTCACCGTCGACGAGCACCCGCGGCCCGACACATCCGCGGAGAAGCTGGCGGCGCTCAAGCCCGCGTTCCGGTCGGGCGGCACCGTCACGGCCGGCAACGCGAGCGGTGTCAACGACGGCGCCGCGGCGCTCGTGATCGCAAGCGAGGAGAAGGCGCGCGCGCTCGGCGGCGAGCCGCTCGGCGGATTCGTCGGCTCGGCCGCCGCCGGCGTCGACCCTCGCGTCATGGGGATCGGACCGGTGCCGGCCGTGCGCAAGCTGCTCGCCCGGACGGGGGTCGACGTTGCCGACGTCGACCTCGTCGAGCTGAACGAGGCCTTCGCGTCGCAGTCGCTCGCGGTGATCCGCGAGCTCGGCCTCGACGAGGAGAGGGTGAACGTGAACGGCGGCGCCATCGCGCTCGGCCATCCGCTCGGCATGAGCGGCGCGCGGCTCGTCGTCTCGCTGCTGCACGAGCTGCGCCGCCGGGGCGGCCGCTACGGGCTCGCGACGCTCTGCGTCGGGGTGGGGCAGGGCCAGGCGGCGCTCTTCGAGCGGTGAGGACGCAGGTCGCGATCGTCGGGGCGGGCCCCGCAGGCCTGACGCTCGCGCGGCTGCTCGAGCTGGAGGGCATCGCCACCGTCGTGCTCGAGGACCGCAGCCGCGACTATTGCGAGCACCGCATCCGCGCGGGCGTGCTCGAGCAGCGGACGGTCGACCTGCTCCGCGACGCGGGTGTCGGCGCGCGCATGGAGCGCGAGGGGATCGTGCACGGCGGCATCCACCTCCAGTTCGAGCGCGAGCGCCACCACGTGCCGATGTACGAGCTCACGGGTCGCTCGATCGTGATCTACGGGCAGACGGAGGTGGTGAAGGACCTGATCGCGGCGCGCGTCGAGAGCGGGCTGCCGTTGCACTTCGAGGTGGAAGGCGTGAGCGTCGACGGCGTGGACACCGACCGGCCGTCGGTTCGCTTCAGGCAGGACGGGCGGCGGCAGGAGCTCGAGTGCGACGTGGTCGCGGGGTGCGACGGCTTCCACGGCGTCTGCCGGCCGAGCATCCCGGACGGCGTCCTGCGTACGTACGAGCGCGAGTACCCCTTCGGCTGGCTCGGCATCCTCGCCGAGGTGGCGCCGTCGATGGACGAGCTCGTCTACACGCACCACGAGCGCGGCTTCGCGCTCCTCTCGCTGCGCTCGCCGGAGCGGTCGCGCTACTACCTGCAGGTCGCGCCCGACGAGGACGTCGCCGGCTGGCCGGACGACCGGATCTGGGAGGAGCTGCAGCGGCGGACGGAGCTCGACGGGTGGACCCTGCACGAGGGCCCGATCGTCGAGAAGGGCGTCACCGGGATGCGCAGCTTCGTCTCGGAGCCGATGCAACACGGGCGGCTGTTTCTCGCCGGCGACGCGGCGCACATCGTCCCGCCGACGGGCGCCAAGGGGCTGAACCTCGCCATCGCCGACGTCCGGGTGCTTGCGGAGGCGCTCGTGACCTTCTTCCGCGCCGGTGACGAGACGCTCCTCCGCGCATACTCGCGCGAGTGCCTGCGTCGCGTCTGGCGCGCCGAGCACTTCTCGTGGTGGATGACGTCGATGCTCCATCGTCTCCCCGGCGACGACCCGTTCGACGCGAAGCTGCAGCTCTCGCAGCTTCGCTACGTCGTCTCGTCGGAGACCGCAGCCCGCAGCCTCGCCGAGAACTACGTCGGGCTGGAGACCGTGTGAGGGGCGCCCTCCGGGGACTGGTACGTACCCGGCACCGGCGGGGGCGGCGGGCGACCCGCCGGTGCCAGGTTCGTGCCAGGTTTCGCGACTTCCGTTCATGCGGATTTGCAGGGACGACGGGTCTGCGTGTCGGCGGAGGGGCGAAGCCTCGGGGCCAGGCACGTACCAGGCCCCGGACGTCGGCCGCCGGGAGGCGAATGTGAACCTCGCGCGCGTGCTCGACGGCGCCGCAAGGACGCACCCGGCGCGGGTTGCGCTGCTGCTCGAGAACGGCGACTCGATCACGTACGACGAGCTGCGGGCGCGCGCAGTCGCGGCTGCGCACGAGCTGCGTGAACGCGGCGTCGCGGCCGGCGACCGCGTCGCGCTCGTGCTGCCGAACGGCGCGGACTTCGTCGCCGCGTACTTCGGCACGTTGCGGCTCGGCGCGATCGTGGTGTCTCTGAACCCGCTGCTCGCCGCGCCGGAGATCGAGGAGCGCGTCGTGCGCGCCGAGCCCCGGACAGTGCTCGACGGGCCGCTCGACCTGCGACCGCCGCCGGCTCCGACAGCGGTCGTCGAGCGCGACGACGCGGATGCCGCCGCGCTCCTCTTCACCTCCGGCACGTCCGGCGCGGCGAAGGGCGCGATGCTGACGCACGGCGGGCTGCGCGCCGCCGCCCTCGCGGCTGCAGACGCGCTCGCGCTGACGGAGGACGACGTCGTCCTCGGCGCAGCGCCCTTCTCGCACGTGCTCGGGCAGGCGACCGGCATCCTGTCGACGCTCGGCACCGGGGCCGCGGTCGCCGTCGTGCGCCGGTTCGACCCCGACGACGCCCTGCGCTTCATGTCCGAGACCGGGACGACGATCCTGCTCGGCGTGCCCGCGATGTGCATCGGCCTCTGCCGCGCCGCCCGCACCGCGACGCGGCTGCCGCCGCTCCGCGTCGCGCACGTCGGCGGCGCGCCGGTGCCGCCGCAGGTCGTCGACGACGTCGAGCGCACGTTCGGCGCGCAGGTGCGCGAGGGCTACGGGCTCACCGAGCTCTCGGGAATCGCGACGAGCTATGCCGCCGGCGAGCCGCGCCGGCCGGGCTCCGTCGGCCGCCCGCTCGGCGACACCGAGATCCGCGTCGTCGCGCACGACGGCCGACCGCTCCCGCCGCACGAGGTCGGCGAGGTGCAGCTGCGCGGGCCGTCCGTCATCCCCGGCTACTGGCGCGACGACGACGCCACCCGCGCCGCGCTCTCGCCGGACGGCTGGCTCGCGACCGGCGATCTCGGCTACCTCGACGACGACGGCTACTTGTTCCTCGTCGACCGCAAGAAGGAGCTGATCATCCGCGGCGGTTACAACGTTTACCCGCGCGCGGTCGAAGACGTGCTCTATGCGCACCCGGACGTGCTCGAAGCCGCCGTGGTCGGTGTGCCCCACGACGTGCTCGGCGAGGACGTCCTCGCCGCGGTCGTCCGGCGGCCCGGCTCGGCCCTCACCGCGCACGAGTTGCAGACGTTCGCGAAGGAGCGGCTGGCGGCGTACGCCTATCCGCGCCACGTCGTCTTCGTCGACGACCTGCCGAAGGGCGCGACGGGCAAGGTCCTGAAGCGCGCGCTCGACCCCGCGGCGCTCGTGCGGGACGCGCGGCCCAAAGAGGTCGCATGACGATCGACGTCGACAGCCTCCTCGCGATCGACGTCCACACGCACGCGGAGATCGGCCGCGGCGGCGAAGACGGGATGCGGCCGGAATGGCGCGAGGGTGCGGCGCGCTACTTCCGCGAGAGCGGCCTGCCGACGGTCGACGACGTCGCCGCGTACTACCGCGAGCGGAACATGGCGGCCGTCGTGTTCACCGTCGACGCCGAGACGGTGACGGGGCGGCCGGCGGTGCCGAACGAGGAGATCGCCGAAGCCGCGGCCGCGAACGCGGACGTCCTGATCCCGTTCGCGAGCGTCGACCCGCACAAGCCCGATGCCGCCGACGAGGCGCGCCGCCTGATCCGCGACCACGGCGTGCGCGGCTTCAAGCTCCACCCGAACATCCAGGCGTTCTTCCCGAACGACCGCGCCGTCTACCCGCTCTACGAGGCGATCGCGGAGGCGGGGCTGCCGGTGCTCTTCCACACCGGCCACAGCGGCATCGGCGCCGGCCTGCCGGGCGGCGGCGGCATCCGGCTCAAGTACTCGAACCCGATGCACGTCGACGACGTCGCCGTCGACTTCCCGGAGCTGACGATCGTGCTCGCGCACCCGTCGTTCCCTTGGCAGGACGAGGCGATCTCGGTCGCGCTGCACAAGCCGCAGGTCTACATCGACCTGTCGGGCTGGTCGCCGAAGTACTTCCCGGAGCAGCTCGTGCGCTACGCGAACACGCTGCTCGCCGACCGCGTGCTCTTCGGCTCCGACTACCCGATGATCACTCCCGACCGCTGGCTCGCCGACTTCGAGCAGGCGCCGTTCAAGGACGAGGTGCGGCCGAAGATCCTGAAGCAGAACGCGGCGCGGCTGCTCGGCCTGACGTGAAGGTCCTCGCAACCCGCAGGCTGCCGGGCGACGCGTGGGACGAGCTCGGCGACGTCGAAGTCGGCCCGCTCGAGGATCCCCGCGACGACGTCGAGGCGCTGATCGTCGCCAACGAGCCCGTCGACCCGGCGCGTTTCCCGTCGCTTCGCCTCGTCGCGAACTTCGGCGTGGGCTACGACCGAATCGACGTCGCCGCGTGCCGCGCCCGCGGCGTCGCCGTGACCAACACGCCGGGCGTCCTCGACGCCGCCACCGCCGACCTCGCCCTCGCGCTGATGCTGGCCGCGCGGCGGCGCGTCGTCGAGGGCGACTCGCTCGTGCGGGCAGGGCGCTGGGCGACGGCGTGGTCGGACGGCCCGTTCCTCGGCCGGGAGGTGACCGGCGCGACGCTCGGCATCGTCGGCCACGGGCGCATCGGCGCCGCGGTCGCGCGGCGCGCGCGCGGGTTCGACATGCGCATCCTCGTGCACGGCCGTACGCGCATCGACGATCCGCCGTGGCGGCCGCTCGACGACCTCATGCGCGAGTCCGACATCGTCTCGCTGCACACCCCGCTGACGCCCGAGACGGCGGGATTGATCTCGCGCGAGCGCCTCGCGCTGCTGCGCGACGGCGCGACGCTCGTCAACACGGCCCGCGGCGGCGTCGTCGACGAGGCCGCGCTTGTCGACGAGCTCGTGTCGGGCCGCATCGGCGCGGGCCTCGACGTGTTCGCGCACGAGCCGCACGTGCCGGAGGCGCTGCTCGGGCTGCCGAACGTCGTGCTCACGCCGCACGTCGCCAGCGCGACCGTCGAGACGCGCGCGGCGATGACGCGCGTCGCCGTCGACAACGTGCTCGCCGTCGAGCGCGGCGAGCCGCCGCTCACGCCCGTCCGGGGTGCCTGACACCGTCACGTAACTGTTTCGACCGCTTCGGTCGAAACCGTTTCCCGTCAGCGGTCGAGCCGCAGCAGGCGGTGCGGCCGGCCGTTCTCCTCGACGTCGCGGACGTGGCGGAAGCCCGCCTTCTCGAACGCGCGCCAGGAGGGTCGGTTCTCCTCGTCGACGGCCGCCACGCACGCATGGACGCCCGCGCGCGTGAACACCACGCCGTCGACGAACGCGCGCAGGATCCGCGGCCCGAGCCCGCGCCCGACGAGACCGACGTCGCCGATCAGCAGGTCGACGCCGGCGACGCCTTCCCCGACCTCGACCACCGACTCCCACTCGGGATGGTCGGAGACGAGGTACGTCTCGATCATGCCCGCGTCGCGCCCGTCGACGACGATCACGTAGTGGTCGGTCGGATCCTCGCCACGAAGGGCGGGCCCGTAGTGCGCGACGGTCTCCTCGTACGTCGTCGTGTCGCGCCACCAGCGGCGTACGTGCCCGCGCTGCAGCCAGTCGTGGAGGAGGGGCAGGTCGGCGTCAGTCAGTCGCCGGAAGGAGAGCTCCGCGCAGCCGGCTTCCATCGGCGGCGAATGGTGCCGCACGCGCGCCGCGCAGCCAGGCGGCCAGCGCCTCCGCGGGCAGCGGGCGGCTCAGGAAGTAGCCCTGCGCCTGGTCGCAGCGCAGCCGCGCCAGCTCCGACCACGCGCGCTCGTCCTCGACGCCCTCGGCGACGACCCGCAGTCCGAGGGTGCGGCCGAGGTCGATGGTCGAGCGCACGATCACGGCGTCGTTCTCGTCACGGCCCATGTTCGTGACGAACGACCGGTCGATCTTGATCGCGCCGACGGGCAGCCGCTTGAGGTACGCGAGCGACGAGTAGCCGCTGCCGAAGTCGTCGATCGCGAGGCGCACGCCCATCGCGTCGAGGCGGGCGAGCACGCCTCCGGCGCGGGTCGGATCGGTGAGCAGGACGCTCTCCGTGATCTCGAGCTCGAGTCGGCGCGGCTCCACGCCGTGCTCGTCGAGGAGCCCCGCGACCGTGTCCGGCAGCTCCGCGTCGACGAGGTCGCGCGCCGAGAGGTTGACGGCGACGTCGAGCACGATGCCGGCCGCCTCCCACTCGCGGAGCTGCCGCAGCGCCGCGGCGAGAACGTGGCGCGTCAGCTCGCGGATCAGCCCCGTCCGCTCGGCGAGCGGCACGAACTGGTCGGGCCCGAGCAGACCGCGGTCGGGATGCTGCCAGCGGACGAGCGCCTCGACGCCGCGCACGCGGCCGCTCGGGAGGTCGGCCTTCGGCTGGAAGTGCAGCACGAGCTCGCCGCCGTCGATGGCGCGGCGGAGCTCGCCGGCGAGCGCGAGCCGCGCGGGGCTGTACTCGTCGCGCGACGGCGAGTACAGCTCGCAGCGCGTCCGCTCCGACTTGGCGACGTACATCGCGACGTCGGCACGTTGCAGCAACGTCTCCACCTCGTCGCCGTGGTCCGGCGACAGGACGACGCCGACGCTCGCATCGAGGTCGAGCGCGATCCCTTCGAGCACGAGCGGCTCGTGCAGCGCGTGGCGCAGCGTGTCGGCGACGGTGAGCGCCGCCGCTGCGTCGCGCACGCGCGGAAGGAGGACGCCGAACTCGTCGCCGCCGAGACGCGCGACGGTGTCGGTCGCGCGCACCGACGCGCAGAGGCGCCGGCCGACCTCCTCGAGCACCGCGTCGCCGTTGCGGTGGCCGAGCGTGTCGTTGATCTCCTTGAAGCGGTCGAGGTCGAGCAGCAGCAGGCCGACGCGGCCGGGATCGCGGCGCGTGGCGAGGATCGCCTGCGCCGCCCGGTCGCGGAACAGGCTCCGGTTCGGCAGTCCGGTGAGCGTGTCGTGCAGCGCGAGGTGCTCGTTCTCCTCCGCCTGCCGGCGCAGGACGGACGCCTGCCGCCGCAGCCGCGTCGAGGCGCTCGCCGCGATCGGGACGAGGGCGAGGTACAGCAGCGCGAGACCGCCGAGCAGGATCAGGGTCAGGCGCTCCGTGTCGTGGTCGATCGTCGCCTGGATCGGCAGGTAGCGGAGGTAGAGCTCGAACGCCCCGACGACGGGAGTGCGGCGACCGCCGAACTGCAGAGGCGTGTACACCTCGAGCGCTCGCTTGAAGCTGCGGTCGTCGCGGTTCTCCGCCGCGGTCAGATCGGAGACCTCCGACGCCGTGCGTCCGGCGAGCGCGCGGCGGAGCTCGTCCGAGGGCGAGAAGCGTTTCCCGATGATCGTGTGGTCGGTGGCGTAGACGGCGCGCCCCTGCCGGTTCCAGATCTTGACCCGCGCGATCTCCTTGGTGACGACGCTCGCGTGCAGCAGGGCGTCGAGCGTGCGCACCTGCGCGGCGCCGAGCCCGTCCCGGAGGTCGGCCGGCGTCAGGCGCGGGAGCACGAGCGACTGCTCGAGCACGATCGCCGACTGGCTCGCGTCCGCGACCGCCCGCTGCTTCACGTCCGCGCGCAGCACGTGCGCGAGCACCAGCCCGAGCAGCACGATCGGGACGAGGCTGGCGATCGCGAACTTGCCGAGGAGACCGACCCGCGGCCCGGGCGGCGGGCGGAAGGCGCGCATGGTGCCGGTATCGGTGCGGGGACGGCGACGCTTGAGCCCGCACGCGCCGGCCCGGGACGGGTCGGGCGTCCCTCGAAGGGGTGAAGTTTCCGGCGGCGCGTTTGGGCCCGGCCGGAGGCGGCAACATCGCGTCCGGCGTCCGCGCGAGAGGGGTCGCGCGGGAGCCGCGGATCGTCCAGACGTGAAGCCTCGGCCTGCCGACGCCCGAGGCTTCACGTCACGATCTGTCGCTCGCTCGGGCCGCCGCCGCCGCGATCTGGGGTCTCCGCTCCATGGGCATCCGGCGCCTTCGGCCGTACCGTTTCGGGCGATGGCTGGAGCGAACGGCAAAGGAGACGAGATGGGCGGCACGATCGTGTGCGGGGTGACCGACTCGACGGAGGGGCGCGGCGCGGGCGAGCTGGCGGCGGTTCTCGCCGCGCGGCTTCGCCTGCGGCTCGTGCTCGTCCACGTGGTCGACGGGATGTCGTCGGCGGAGCAGGAGAGCCTCGGCGGCCGGCAGCGGAGGAGCGGCGCGACGAGGTTGCTGGAAGAGCTCGTGCACGAGGTCGGGGTCGGTGCGGAGGCGCGGCTGGTGCTCGGCCCGCGCGGCGAGGCGCTCGCGTCGGTGGCGGCCGAGGAGGGCGCCGACCTGATCGTGCTCGGCTCGCGCGCGGGCGGCGTGCGCGGGAAGGCGCTGCGGTCGGGCCTCGCGCTCGAGCTCGAGGCGCAGACGCCGGTGCCCGTCCTGGTGGCGCCGCCGTCGACGCGCAAGCGCAGCCAGCTGCGGCTCACCGCCGCCGCGGGCGCGCAGGCGCGCTAGACATCACGGGTGCGCTTCTCGCGTCTGCCGCTCCTGTGGCGGGTCTTCGCGATCAACGCGGCGTTGCTGGTCGTCGCGACGCTGCTGCTCGCGCTGACGCCGGTGACGGTGCACGCGTCGATCGCGCTCGTCGAGGGCGCCGATCTCGCGATCGGACTCGTGGTGATGCTGGCGGCCAACCTCTTCCTGCTGCGGCACACGCTCGGCCCGATCCAGCGGCTGGCCGAGCGGATGCGGACCGTCGACCTGCTTCGGCCCGGCCAGCGCCTCGCCGAGCACGGCGGCGCGGAGGTGGGCGAGCTCGTGCACGTCTTCAACCAGATGCTCGACCGGCTCGAGGCCGAGCGGCGCGAGAGCGGACGGCGCGCGCTGCAGGCGCAGGAGTCCGAGCGGCGCCGCATCGCGCGCGGCCTGCACGACGAGGTCGGCCAGGTGCTGACCGGCGTGCTGCTGCGGCTCGACGACGAGGAGACGAAGGATGCGGTGCGGCAGGCGCTCGACGAGGTGCGCCGGATCGCGCGCGAGCTGCGTCCGGAGATGCTCGAGCACCTGGGCCTCGTCAGCGCGCTGACCGAGCTGTCGCGGCGGTTCGGCGAGCAGAGCGGTCTCCGGATCGAGCGCCGCTTCGGCGACCGCCTGCCGCCGCTGTCCGAGGAGGCCGAGCTGGCCGTGTACCGCGTGGCGCAGGAGAGCCTCACGAACGTGGCCCGCCACGCGGGCGCCTCGCAGGTCGAGATCGCGCTCGAGCCGGGCGCGCGCAGCGTCGTGCTGCGGGTGGTCGACGACGGGAAGGGGATGAGCGAGGCCGCGGCCGCGAACGGCCACGGCGGCCTGCGCGGGATGCGCGAGCGCGCGCTGCTCGTGGGCGGCGTGCTCGCGGTCAAGCCGGGCCCGCACGGCGGCGTCGAGGTGCGGCTCGAGGTGCCGGCCGCCGACGGCTGATGCCGATCCCGCTCGTCACGCGCATCCTCGTCGCCGACGACCACCCGATCGTGCGCTCCGGCCTCCGCCGCGTGCTCGACGCGCAGCCCGACCTCGAGGTCGTCGCCGAGGCCGAGGACGGCGCCGAGGCGGTGAAGAAGGCGCTGGCCGAGGACGTGCACCTGGCGATCCTCGACGTCTCGATGCCGAAAACGACCGGGATCCAGGCGGCGGAGGAGCTGCACAAGCGCAAGCCGGAGCTGCGGCTGCTGATGCTCTCGATGTACGACAGCGAGCAATTCCTGTTCGAGTCGCTCAAGGCGGGCGCCTCGGGCTACGTCCTGAAGTCGGATGCCGACCAGGACCTCGTCGAGGCGGTGCGGCGCACGATGCGCGGCCAGTCGTTCCTCTATCCGTCGGCGATCTCGACGCTCGTGAAGGACTTCGTCGAGCGCGGCCGGCCCGCTGACGAGCAGTTCGACGTGCTGACGCCGCGCGAGCTGCAGGTGCTGAAGCTGATCGCCGAGGCGTACACGTCGAAGCAGATCGCGCAGGAGCTGGTGATCAGCGTGAAGACGGTGGAGCGCCACCGCCAGAACATCCTCGACAAGCTCGGCATGAGCGACCGCGTCGAGCTGACGCGGTACGCGATCCGCCGCGGCCTGATCCAGCCGTGACGGAGCCTGGTTCGCGGCGGAGAGCCGCGAACCAGGCTCCCGCATCTCACGCCACCGCGAGGATGCGGTAGCGCATCGTCCCTCGCGGGGCGTCGACCTCCACCACCTCGCCGCGGCGGCCGCCGACGATCGCGCGGCCCAGGGGAGACACGACAGAGATCCGGCCGGCGGCCACGTCGGCCTCGTGCGGGCCGACCAGCTCGAGCTCGAGCCGCTCGCCGGAGGCGAGATCGCGGACGCGCACGTGCTCGCCGACGTCGACGCGGCCGTTCCCGGGCTGCGGCTCGACGAGCCGCGCGGTGCACAGCCGCTCCCGCAAGAGCGCGATCCGGTGCTCGAGCAGCGCCTGCTCGTCGCGCGCGTCGTGGTAGTCGGCGCTCTCCGCCGGGTTCGCCTCTCCGGCGAGCGCCTGCGCGAGCCGCTCCGCGACGCTCCGCCGGCCGTCGGTCTCGAGCCGCTCGAGCTCTTCCCGGAGCCGCGTGAGGCCGTCGGGGGTGATCACGCTGCCGTGCATGTCGCTCTCCCTTCCCGTCGATTGCAGGTCGACGGAAGGCTCGCGGGAGGGAGCGGCGGCCGCGATCGGGTCGAGCCACCATCTTCGAGCGGGTCCCAGGATGGGGTGCCGGCCCCATGGCGGCGGGCGAGCCGATCGGGGACCCTGGAGTCGTGTTCGAGTCGATCGTCGACGCCGTCACCGCGTCCGCCTGGGTGTACCCTCTGATCCTGGGCGTCGCGGCGCTCGACGCCGTGTTCCCGGTCGTCCCGAGCGAGACGACGCTCATCGCAGCCGCGGCGCTCGCCGGGGCCGGCGAGCTCGTGCTCGCGCTCGTGCTCGCGTCCGGAGCCGCCGGCGCCGTCGTGGGCGACAACGTCGCGTACGTGCTCGGGCGGGCGGGGCAGGGCGCGCTGCTGCGGCGGCTGCTCCGGCACGCCCGGTGGCGGCAGCGGCTCGCGCGGGCCGAGGCCGAGTTTCGCCGCCGGGGCGGGACGCTGATCGTCGTCTCGCGGTTCGTGCCCGGCGGCCGGACGGCCACGATGCTCTCGGCGGGGCTGGTCGGCCTCCCCTGGCGCCGCTTCGTCGCCTTCGACCTCGCCGCGGCGCTCCTCTGGGCGGGGCTGGCGACGACGCTCGGCTGGGCGGGCGGCCGCGCGGTCGCCCACCAGCCGGGGCGTGCGCTGCTGCTCGCGCTCGGCGTCGCCGCGGGGCTGACGCTGGTGCTCGAGGCTGCGCGCCGGTTCCTGCCGCGCCTCCGCGCGCGGGTGACGGGATGACGCGCCGCGCCGTCCCGCGCGTCCGCCCGCACCAGAAGCTGAACCTCGTCTGCTCGGCGTGCGGCTACGGCATCGTGCGGCGGGCGGCGCCCGAGCGCTGCCCGATGTGCCTGCGCGAGGGGACGTGGGTGCATCCGCCGTGGCGGCCGTTCGTCCATGGGCGCCGTCCCGAGCCGTAGCGGCGGCTGAGCTAGAGTTCGGGCAGGCGATGAGGCCCGCCTGAACCGCCCTCCGGGGCTGATGGCTTCTACCGACCACGAACCGGTGGAAGCCGATGACCCATCGTCTCGCACGCGACATCGACCGACGGCTGCAGGCCGCCGTCTTCGCCGGCGGCGTCGGGGGCGCACTCGCGCGGGCGGGCATCGCGGCTGCCTTCCCGTGGGACGGCCGCGGCTGGCCGTGGCCGACGTTCGCGATCAACGCCGGCGGCACGCTCCTCCTCGGCTACCTCGCGACGCGCCTCCAGGAGCGGCTGCCGCCGTCCACCTACCGGCGGCCCCTCCTCGGCACCGGCTTCTGCGGGGCGCTGACCACCTTCTCCACCTTCCAGGTGGAGCTGATCGACCTCGCGCGTCACGGGGCCGGCGCGACCGCGGCCGGGTACGCTGCGGCGAGCGTCGCGGGCGGCCTGGTCGGCGTGTACCTCGCGACGGCGTCGACCCGGCGGGTGCGGCTGCGGTGACCGCGCTCGTGTGGATCGCCGTCGCCCTTCTCGGCGGCGCCGGGGCCTGGCTTCGCTTCCGCCTCGACGCGCTTGTGCAGCTCCGCCTGGCCGGCGAGTTCCCCTTCGGAACGCTGGCGGTGAACCTTGCCGGCTCCTTCTGCCTCGGGCTCCTCTCCGGGCTCGGCGTCGCAGGGCGCGCGCTGCTGCTCGCGGGCACGGCGACCCTCGGCTCCTTCACCACGTTCTCGACGTGGATGCTCGAGACCGAGCGTCTCGCCGAGGAGGGCGACGGGCCGCTCGCGCTCGCCAACGTCGCCGTCGCGTTCGGGGGCGGCCTCGCGGCCGCGCTGGCCGGGCGACTCCTGGGAGCGGGCCTGTGACCGGCGCGAGCCTGAAGCTGACCGCGTACTTCGGCGAGTCCGACCGGGTCGGGCGCCGTCTGCTCTCGGACGTCCTCCTCGACCTCTTCGAACGGCATGAGGTGCACGCCGCCGTGCTGCTGCGCGGCGTCGAGGGCTTCGGCAGCGCGCAGTCGCTTCGCACCGACCGGTTCCTGACGCTGTCCGAGGACCTGCCGCTCGTCGCGATCGCCGTCGACGACCGCGCGCGCATCGAGCGCCTCGTGCCTCGCGTGACGGAGCTGGTCGCGGGCGGGCTCGTGACGCTCGAGCGCGCACGCCTGCTCCACGACGGCCTCGCCGGCGCCGGCGGCGCGCCGCACGAGACGGTCAAGCTGACGCTCTACCTGGGGCGCGACGAGCGCGTCGACGGGCGCCCCGCCTTCGTCGACGTGGTCGAGAGCCTGCGCCGCGCCGGCGTCGACGGCGCGACCGTGCTGCTCGGCGTCGACGGCATGGCGCACCGCCGGCGGCGGCGCGCCCGCTTCCTCTCGCGGAACGACGACGTTCCGCTGCTCGTCGTCGCCATCGGCGGCGGCGCGGCGGTCGCGCGCGCGCTACCGGCGATCGGAGCGAGGCTGACGGACCCGATCGCCACGCTCGAGCGCGTGCGGGTGCTGAAGCGCGACGGCCGGCGCCTCGGGGAGCTGGCCGTCACCGGCGGCGGCGCCTGGCAGAAGCTGACCGTCGTCGCGGGCGAGCACGCGCGCCACGGGCGCCATCCGCTGTCGGTGGAGCTCGTTCGCCGCCTCCGGGCGGCGGGCGCGAGCGGCGCGACGAGCGTGCGCGGCGTCTTCGGGTTCTCGGGCGAGCACGCGCCGCACGGCGACCGGCTGTTCCGCGTGCGCCGCCGCGTCCCCGTGCTGACGACGATCCTCGACCACCCGGAGCGGATGCGCCGCTGGTTCGACGTCGTCGACGAGGTCACCGCCGAGGCCGGCCTGGTGACGAGCGAGATCGTGCCGGCATTCGACGTCCGGATTCCCCCGGACGAGTGAGGCGCGGTGCGCCGTTCGCCGTAAGGTGTGCGCCGACGGCAGCTCTTGCAGCCGCAGCGGGCCCCTTGGGAACGTGCCGCCGGCGCACAGTCGCTTACCAGGTGCGCCGGCGGAATCCTCCCGGATCAGTCCAGGCGGAACACCTCCTCGAGCGCAGGCGGGCCGGCGTCGGGAACGCGCGCGTCGAGCAGCTCCGCCATCGCGTCCTGCCAGCGCGCGTTCACCTCCTGCGCCGCCATGTGACGGGCCGCCGCGTCGAGGTCGTCCGCCTCGAAGTAGCCGAACATCTCGCTTCCGTGGCGGAAGATCGTGTAGTTGCGGATCCCCGCAGCCCGCAGCGCGTCGAGCAGCTCGGGCCACACGTTGCGGTGCGCCTCGACGTACTCCTCGACCTTCTCGGGCTTCACCTGCAGGACGAACGCGCTCCGTTGTGTCATCGCTCCTCCTCGTCGACGATCAGCGTCACGAGCGTGCGCGGTCCGTGCACGCCCTCGACGCGGCTCAGCTCGATGTCCGACGTCGCCGACGGGCCCGAGACGAACGTGAGCGGCCGCCGCTCGCGCGCGACGAGCGGCCCGAGGACGGCGAGCGCCTCCGGCACGAGCTCGACGATCTGGTCGCGGCGCACGACGCACACGTGCAGGTCGGGCACGAGCGTGAGCGCGCGGCGACCCTCGGCGGGGCCGCCGGCCAGCACGATCGTCCCGGTCTCGGCGACCGCGACGGTGCAGCCGGTGACGACGCCGTCGAGCGCGTCGAGGTCGCGCGGCGAGAGCCCGTCGTCCTCGACGAGCTCGAGGCCGTCGGGCCGCCACGCGGCCGGAAAGCCAGGCGGGACGCCGATGCGCGCCGCGTTCCGCTCGCGGCAGGCGCCGCCGATCGCCGCGGCGACGCCGCTCGCGTCGATCCGCCGGACGTCCGCGCGGTAGTCGGCGACGCGCCCGGCGAAGAGCTCGACGCGTGCTTCCACGTCGAGCGTGCCGGAGCGCCGGTAGCCGCGCGGCGCCGCCTCCGGCTGCGCGCGGTCGACGGCTCGGATGCGCGCGAGGATCTGCTCGCGCGCCGCGCTCACCTGCTCCCCCAGCGGTCGCGGAACGGCCGGCGCGGGATCCGCTTCAGGTCGCGGGTCCGCGTCCACGCGGCGAGCGGCCCCACGCGGGTCGCGAGCGGCTGCAGCACGCGGCCGAGGCGCTGCGCCGCCTCGAAGCGCCGCCGGTCGGCGAAGACCCACGCGACGCCGCGCATGACGAGGCTCTTCGCGGCCGGCGCCGTCGCACGAACGGCGGCCGCCCGCAGGTGGAGCAGCACGGACGGGATGTCGATCTTGACCGGGCACACTTCGTAGCAGGCGCCGCACAGGCTCGACGCGAACGGCAGCGAGGGCGCGTTCTCGACGCCGACGAGCTGCGGCGTGAGGATGGCGCCGATCGGGCCCGGGTAGACCGATCCGTACGCGTGGCCGCCCGTGCGCACGTAGACGGGGCAGACGTTGAGGCACGCGCTGCAGCGGATGCAGTGCAGCGCCTGACGGCCGACCTCGTCTCGCAGCACGCGCGTGCGGCCGTTGTCCAGCAGGACGACGTGCAGCTCCCGCGGGCCGTCGCCGTCCGTCACGCCCGTCCAGAGCGACGTGTAGGGGTTCATCCGTTCGCCCGTCGACGAGCGCGGCAGCAGCTGCAGGAACACCTCGAGGTCGGCGAACGTCGGCACCAGCTTCTCGATCCCGAGCACGCTGACGAGCACGGGCGGCAGCGTCGTGCACATGCGCCCGTTCCCCTCGGACTCGACGACGCAGATCGTGCCCGTCTCGGCGACGCCGAAGTTCGCGCCGCTCACGCCCATCTCCGCCGAGAGGAAGCGCTCGCGCAGGTAGAGGCGGGCCGCCTCGGCGAGGCGGGCAGGCTCGTCGCTCGCGACGTCCGGCGCGATCGTGCGCGCGAACAGCTCGCGGATCTCGGCGCGGTTGCGGTGGATCGCGGGCACGAGGATGTGCGACGACCAGTCGCCGTCGAGCTGGAGGATCAGCTCCGCGAAGTCCGTCTCGATCGCGCGGATCCCGTGCGCGGCGAGCGCGTCGTTCAGCCGCGTCTCGTCGGTCGTCAGCGACTTCATCTTCACGACCTCGCGCACGCCGTGCCTGCGCGCGACCTGCGCGACGACGTCGTTCGCCTCGGCCGCGTCACGCGCCCAGTGCACGTGACCGCCTGCCGCCTCGACCGCCGACTCGAACTGCAGCAGGTACTCCTCGAGGCGCGCGAGCACGTCCGCCTTGATCGCGCGTCCGGCCTCGCGCAGCTCCTCCCAGTCCGGCACCTCGGCGACGGCACGGGCGCGCTTCTCGCGGATCGTGTCGGTGGCCGCGCGGAGGTTCGCGCGGAGCTGCGCGTTCGCGAGCTCGCGCCGGGCCGCGACGGGGAAGCTCTCGACCGTCACGTCGCGGCGAGGATCTGCGCGAGGTGGATCGGGCGCACGCGCGAGCCGCGGCGCGACAGGCCGCCGCCGATCTGCAGCAGGCACGAGCCGTCGAGCGCGGTGCAGAACCCGGCGCCGGTCGCCTCCACGCAGTCGCACTTGTCGGCGAGCATTGCGCTCGACGTGTCCGCGTTCACGATGGAGAAGGTGCCGCCGAAGCCGCAGCACTCCTCCGCCCGCGGCAGCTCGGCGAGCTCGAGGCCGCGCACGTTGCGCAGCAGGTGGAGCGGGGCCTCGCCGACCCGCGTGACGCGCAGCGAGTGGCAGGTCGGGTGGTACGTGACCCGGTGCGGGAACGCAGCGCCGACGTCGTCGACCTCGAGCCGTCGCACGAGCAGCTCCGAGAGCTCGTACACGTTCGTCGCGCCGAAGTGCTCGCGCACGGTGCCGACGCACGACGACGAGGGCGAGACGACGGCGTCGTAGCCGGCGAAGATCCGCAGGAAGCGGTCGCCGAGCTTCCGCGCCTCGTCCGGGTAGCCGGCGTTCAGGTGCATCTGTCCGCAGCACGTCTGCTCCGCCGGGAACTCGACGCGGTGCCCGAGCCGCTCGAGCACGTCGGCCGTCGCCTGAACGGCCTCGGGGAGCATCGTGTCGCCGACGCAGGTGGCGAACAGCCCGATGCGCACGGCTAGAGGCGCTCGTAGGCGCTCTCGACCGAGGCGACGCCTCGCTCGCGCGCGAGCCGCTCGGCGTGGCCGCCGCGGCGGAACGCCTCGACCGGGTCCGGGTCGACGCCGAGCTCCCCGCGCAGCCGCGCGAGGAGCGGACGAACGTCGGTCTCGAACGCGTCCATCAGCACGCGGTGCGCGCCGAGCACGTCTCCGGCCTGCTGCGCGGCGGCCAGGCGCTCGCCGTCCACGAGCAGCGCCTTCGCGTACGCGGTTTGGATGTTGCAGACCGACTGGATCATCGCGTCGATCTTCCCCTCGACGTTGTGCGACTGGTCGATCATGAAGGCGATGCGCTCGGGCTCGTCGGCGCGCGCGATCTCGCGCATGATCCGGAACAGCTCGAAGGGGTCGATCGAGCCGACGATCAGGTCGTCGTCGGCGTACTTGCGGTTGTTGAAGTGGAAGCCGCCGAGCAGGCCCTCCGCGAGCAGCAGCGCGACGATCTGCTCGACGTTCGTTCCCTGCGGATGGTGGCCGGTGTCGACGAGCACCTGCGCCTGCGGGCCGAGCCGCCGGCAGACGAGCGCGGCGGTGCCCCAGTCGGGGAGGTCGGTGCTGTAGAAGGCCGGCTCGAAGAACTTGTACTCGACCAGCAGCCGCATCCCGACGGGCAGCACGGCGTAGAGCTCCTCGAGTGCGGCGACGAGGCGCGCGTGCCGGTCGCGCAGGTCGTCCTGGCCGGGGTAGTTCGTGCCGTCGGCCAGCCAGAGGCTGATCACGGTCGAGCCGAGCTCGCGCGCGATCTCGACGCAGTCGAGGCAGTGGCGGAGCGCGCGTTCGCGCACCGCAGCGTCGGGGTGGCAGAGGCTGCCGAGCCGGTAGGCGTCGTCGCCGAACAGGTTCGGGTTGACGGCGCCGATCCGCACGCCCTGCTCCTCGGCGTACGCGCGCAACGCGCCGTAGTCGTCGACCGCGTCCCAGGGGATGTGCAGCGCGACGCTCGGGCAGCAGCCGGTGAGCCGGTGGACGAGCGCCGCGTCGGCGATCCGCTCGTGCACGTCGCGCGCCGCGCCCGGCCACGGGTACACGTGGAAGCGCGTGCCCGAGTTGCCGAAGCCCCAGGAGGGCGTCTCGATCTCGAGCCGCCGCAGACGCTCGACCGCCTCGCGCTCGTCCATCGCCGGAACGCTCTCACATTCGCGGCTCGTTTGCGAACCGGCTTTCGATTCACATCTGATCGAAAGCAAATCCGCGGCTCTTGACGTGCGAGGGCGACCGGCGTAAGGTCGCGCGCTATCGGCCACGGCCTCGACACCCACGGCCTCTCGCAGCAGGAGCGCATGCGGCACGTGCTCCGGCTGCTCGAGACGCGGGATTCCGTTCAGGTTTCGGAGCTTGCGGAAGCGTTTTCGGTTTCCGAGGTGACGGTGCGCAGCGACCTCGCGTCGCTCGCGCGGCAGGGCCTCGTCGCCCGCGTCCGCGGCGGGGTGCGCGCGCTGCAGCAGGGGCAGTCCGAGGTCGGGTTCGACCTTCGCCTGCGGCTCGAGGTCGAGCGGAAGCGGGCGATCGCGCGCGCCGCGGCGGCGATGGTCGGCGAGGGCGAGGCGGTCGCGCTCGACGCCAGCACGACCGCCTACTACCTGGCGCTCGAGCTGCGGTCGAAGCGCGAGCTCGTGGTCGTCACGAACGGGCTCCTGGTCGCGACCGCGCTCGCCGACGCGCCGGGCATCACCGTGCTCGTCACGGGCGGCATCCTGCGGCTGTCGGCCATGTCGCTGGTCGGCGACTTCGGCACCGACGTCCTGCGGACGACGCGGATCAACAAGGGCTTCCTCGGCGCCCGTGGGCTGAGCCTCGAGCGCGGCCTGATGGACCTCAACCCCGACGAGGTGCGCATCAAGCACGAGATGGCGGACGCCTGCGAGCAGGTCTTCGGGATCCTCGACGGCACGAAGTGGCACCGCAGCGCGCTGCTCTCGTTCGTGCCGCTCGACGAGCTCGCCGGCATCGTCACCGACTCGAGCGCGCCGGCCGCCGAGGTCGAGGCGTGGCGCGCGGCCGGCGTCGAGGTGGTGGCCGTCGACCCCGGCCCGCGCGAGCCGCCGGCGCTCCGCCCGCGCGACCTGCGCCGCGCCGTTCGCAACGTGGACGGACTGAGTTGACGCGCACGGTCGTCGCCGTCGACCTCGGCGCCGACAGCGGCCGCGTCGCCGTCGGCCGCTTCGACGGGGAGCAGCTCGCGGTCGAGGAGGTTCATCGCTTCGCGAACGTGCCCGTGGAGGAGGAGGGGATCCTCCGCTGGGACCAGCCGCGCCTGCAGGCGGACGTGTGCGAGGGACTGCGGAAGGCGGCCCTGCAGGGGCCCGTCGACTCGGTGGCGGTCGACTCGTGGGCGATCGATTTCGGGCTGCTCGACGGCGACGGCCGCCTGCTCCGCAACCCTGTCCACTACCGTGACGCGCGCCGCGCGGCCGCGTTCCAGCGCGTGCTCGAGCGGATCCCGGCGCGAGAGCTGTACGAGCGCACGGCCATCCAGCTGCTGCCGATCAACACGCTCTGCGAGCTGGCCGCGATGGCGGACGCGGGCGAGCCCGCGCTGCGGGACGCCGCGCGGCTGCTGTTGATCCCCGACCTGTTCCACCACTGGCTGTGCGGCGCCGAGACGACCGAGCGCACGAACGCGACGACGACGCAGTGCTACGACCCGCGCGCGGGCGGCTGGGCGCGCGACGTGCTGGAGAGGCTGGACGTGCCGACGGCGATGCTGCCGGAGATCGTCCCGCCCGGGACGCCGCTCGGCGCGGTGCGAGAGGGGGTCGCGGCCGACACCGGCCTCGACGGCACGCAGGTGGTCGCGTCGGCGACGCACGACACCGCCGCGGCCGTCGCGGCGGTGCCGATGGACGGCGAGCGCGCTGCCTACCTGAGCGTCGGCACCTGGTCGCTGGTCGGCGTCGAGAGCGGCAAGCCGTTCGTCGACGACGAGGCGTTCCGCGCCAACCTCACCAACGAGGGCGGCGTCGAGGGAACCGTGCGCGTCCTCCGCAACGTCACCGGGCTCTGGACGCTCCAGGAGTGCCGCCGCGCGTGGGCCGAGGCGGGGCGGCCGTATGACGCCGCCGAGCTCGTCGAGCTCGCCGTCGCGGCGCCGCCGCTCCGCTCGTTCGTCGACCCGGACGATCCGCTCTTCGCCGAGCCGGGCGACATGCCGGCGCGGGTGGCGTCGTACTGCCGCGCGACCCGCCAGGAGGAGCCGGCCGACGAGGGGGCGACGGTGCGCTGCCTGCTCGAGAGCCTCGCGCTGAAGCACGCGGAGACCGTCGACGCGCTCGCGCGCGTGACCGGCCGCGAGCTCGAGGAGCTGCACCTCGTCGGCGGCGGCGCGCGGAACGCGCCGCTCTGCGCGTGGACGGCGCAGGCGTCGCGGCGTCCGGTGCTGGCGGGGCCGGCCGAGGCCACCGCGATCGGCAACGTGCTCGTCCAGCTCGTGGCGCACGGCGACCTCGCGTCGATCGCGGAAGGCCGTGAGCTGGTGCGCAGGTCCTTCGTGCCGCGGCTCTACGACCCCGCGCCCGATCCCGCGTGGGACGAGGCGCGCGCCCGGTTCGCGGAGCTCGGCGCAGCCGTGGAGGCGCACGCGTGACGCTACGTCGGTACGCAGCGGTCCGCGCGTCCCTCGGGCGTCGCTGGCAAAGGGGGCAAGCCCGAGGGCCGATGGGCAGTACAGGTAGTACGACCGAGGCCCGAGGGCGCAGCACCCTGCCGCCAGCGTCGCCAGCCTTCGGCGGAGGGCGGCTTTGCCGCCCTCTAGCCGAAGGCGGCGGGGGGCGCGCGTGACGGAAGTGGTTGCTCCGCTGCACGGCATCCCGGCGCCCGCGAGCCGCTGGGACGCCGCCGCCGCGACGGGCCTCTCGACGCTCGACGCGCTCGTCTACCGGTCGAACCTGCTCGGCGCCGACCGCGCGCTCGCGAACCAGGGCGGCGGCAACACGTCGGCGAAGGAGACGATCGTCGACCACACGGGCCGCGAGGTGCGCGTGCTGTGGGTGAAGGGCTCCGGCACCGACCTGGCGACGATCACCGCGGCGGGGTTCCCGGGCATCCGCTTCGACGACGTGCTGCCGCTGAAGGAGCGCGAGGCGATGAGCGATGCGGAGATGGTCGACTACCTCCTGCGCAGCGCGATCCGCCCCGACCAGCCGCGCCCGTCGATCGAGACGCTCCTGCACGCCTTCGTCGCCGCGCCGCACGTCGACCACACGCATCCCGACGCCGTGATCGCGCTCACCTCCACGCCGCGCGGCCGCGAGCTCGCGGAGCAGGCGTTCGGCGACGAGGCGGTGTGGCTCGACTACCAGCGCCCGGGCTTCGACATGTCGCGCCGGATCGCGCAGCTGCTCGAGCAGAGCCCGGCGGCCCGCGCCGTGCTGCTCGCGAAGCACGGGCTCGTCACCTGGGGCGAGACGGGCGAGGAGAGCTACGAGGCGACGATCGAGTTCGTCGCGCGCGCCGCGCAGGCGATCGACGAGGCGGCGGGCGGCCGCTTCGGGCTCGGCGGCCCGCGGGTCTCGCCGCTCGACGACGACGAGGCGGAGGCGCTGCTCGAGCGCTCGCTGCCGGCGCTCCGCGGCGCGCTGCTCGCCGACGCGGACGGCGTCGTGCTGGAGGTCGACCGCAGCCCGGAGGCGGTCGCGTTCGCCTCGGCCGCGCGCACGCCGGAGGTGAGCCAGGTCGGCGCTCCGTGCCCCGACCACCTGATCAACACGAAGCACCGGCCGCTCGTCGTCGAGCCGGACGGCGACCTGGCCGACGCGTTCCGCCGCGGCGTTGCCGCCTACGCCGACTGGTACCGCGGCTACTACGAGCGCCACCTGGACGACGAGACGCGGCCGTTCCCGATCGACCCGGCCGGCCCGCGTGTCGTGCTCGTGCCGGGCGTCGGCATCGTCGCCGCCGGCCCCGACGCGGGCCGCGCGCGCTTCACGCGCGACCTGTACCGGCGTGCGATCGCGGTCGAGGACGCGGCCGACGCCCTCGGCGGCTTCCTCTCGCTCTCCGAGAGCGAGGCGTTCGCGATCGAGTACTGGCCGCTCGAGCGCTACAAGCTTGCACAGGCGCCGCCCCGCGGCGAGCTCGCCGGCCGCGTGGCTCTGGTCACCGGCGCCGCGAGCGGGATCGGCCGCGCCGCCGCGCGCACGCTCGCCGCCCGAGGCGCGCACGTGGTCGTCGCGGACCTCAACCTCGACGGTGCGCAGGAGGTCGCCGACGAGCTCGTCGCCGCAGGCGGCCTGCGCCGTGCGATCGCCGTCCACGTCGACGTGACCAGCGAGGATGCGGTGCGCGAGATGACGCGCCGCGCGGTGCTCGCGTACGGCGGCGTCGACGTCCTCGTCGCCTCCGCCGGGCTCGCGACGAGCGCGCCGGTCGTGGAGACCTCGCTCGAGGAGTGGGAGCGCAACTACGCGGTGCTCGCGCGCGGCTACTTCCTCGCCGCCCGCGAGACGTTCCGCGTGCTGCTCGAGCAGGGGCGCGGCGGCTCGATCGTGTTCGTCGCGTCGAAGAACGCGCTCGTCGCGGGCGCGAACGCGGCCGCGTACTCGTCCGCCAAGGCGGCGTCGCTGCACCTCGCCCGCTGCCTCGCCGAGGAGGGCGGCCCGCACGGCATCCGGGTCAACACCGTCAACCCAGACGCGGTGATCCAGGGGTCGAGCATCTGGTCCTCGGACTGGAAGGCGGAGCGCGCCAGCACGTACGGCGTCAGCGAGGACGAGCTGCAGACCTTCTACCAGGGCCGCACCAAGCTCGGCGTCGCCGTGCTCCCCGAGGACGTCGCCGAGGCGATCGCGTTCTTCGCAGGCCCCCGGTCGGCCAAGTCGACCGGAAACATCCTCAACGTCGACGGCGGCGTCACCGCCGCGTACCCCCGGTAGTGCGAAGGAGGCGCACGTCGCACCGGGACCCTCGTCAGACCGACCAGAGAAAGGAGCCATCCAGCATGCATCGCAGATGGGCGATTGTCCTCGCGACGATCGTCGTCGCAGGCGTCGCGGTGACCGCCGCGCTGGCGGCGTCGAGCCGCTCGTCGGCCGGCAAGACGTTCTACTTCATCCCGAAGGACACGCTGAACCCGTACGAGGTGATCGCGGACAAGGGCGGCAAGGAGGCCCTGACGGCGCTCGGCGACAAGCAGGTCGTCTCGTCCGGCACCGAGGACACGGCGGCGGCGCAGCAGCCCGCCATCCAGGCGGCGATCCAGGCGCACGCGGCGGGCATCGTCATCGCCGGCAACGACCCGCAGGCGGTGTGTCCCGCGCTGAAGCAGGCTCAGGCGCAGGGGACGAAGGTGGTCGCGTTCGACTCCGACGTGAACTGCCGCCAGCTGTTCATCAACCAGGCGGACACGGAGACGATCGGCCGCAGCCAGATCCAGCTCCTGGCGAAGCTCATGCACTACAAGGGCCAGTTCGCGATCCTCTCCGCCGCGTCCACGGCGACGAACCAGAACGCCTGGATCCACTACATGAAGCTCGAGCTGAAGAAGCCCGTCTACAAGAACATGAAGCTCGTGAAGATCTACTACGGCAACGACAACCCGGCGCAGTCGCGCCAGGCGACGGTGAGCATGCTGCAGGCATACCCGAACCTGAAGGGCATCGAGTCGCCGACGACCGTCGGCATCTCGTCGGCCGCGCAGTACCTCTCGACGTCGAAGTACAAGGGCAAGGTCGTGCTCACGGGCCTCGGGCTGCCGAGCCAGATGAAGAAGTACGTGCACAACCACACGGTGACGGCGTTCGCGCTGTGGAACCCGGAGAACCTCGGGTACCTCGCGGGCTACGCGGTCGCCGCGCTGGCGGACGGCAAGATCACCGGCAAGGTGGGCGAGACGTTCACCGCCGGCAAGCTCGGCAAGTACAAGATCATCAAGGGCCCGGACGGGCGGCCGCAGGTGATCCTCGGCCCGCCGTTCACGTTCACGATCAAGAACGTCGACAAGTTCAAGTTCTAAGGGGCTGTCGACGAACGAGACGGTCGATCCGGAGCATGGGGGCGCCGACGGGGGCGCCCCCATGCTGGTGCTCGAGCACGCCGAGAAGAGCTTCGGCGCCGTGCGCGCGCTCGTCGACGGCGATATCGCCCTCTACCCGGGCGAGGTGCACGGGCTCGTCGGCGAGAACGGCGCCGGCAAGTCGACGCTCGTCAAGATCCTCGCCGGCGTGCACCGGCCGGATGCGGGCCGGCTCCTCCTCGACGGCGAGGAGGCGATCTTCGACAACGCCAAGCAGTCGCAGGCGGCCGGGATCGCGATCATCTTCCAGGAGCCGACGCTCTTCCCCGACCTGAGCGTCGCCGAGAACATCTTCGTCGGGATGCAGCCGCTGAAGCGGTTCCGGCGCATCGACGCGCGGCGCATGCGGCGCGAGGCGGCGGCCGTCTTCCAGCAGCTCGGGGTGAGGATCGACCCCGACCGCCTCGCGCGCGGGCTCTCGATCGCCGACCAGCAGCTCGTCGAGATCGCGAAGGCGCTCACCGCGAACGCACGCGTGATCGTGATGGACGAGCCGACGGCGGCGCTCACGACCACCGAGGTCGAGCAGCTGTTCCGCATCGTCGAGACGCTCCGCGCGCGCGGCAACGCGATCCTGTTCGTCTCGCACCGGCTGGAGGAGATCTTCTCGCTCTGCCAGCGCGTCACGGTGATGCGCGACGGGCGCCACGTTTTGACGCAGCCGATCGGGGAGCTGACGGTGCAGTCGGTCATCCGCGCGATGGTCGGCCGCGACATGAGCGCGCTCTTCCCGAAGGTGCCGAGCGAGGCGGGCGACGTCGTGCTCAGGGTCGAGCGGCTCACGCGCGAGGGCGTCTTCACCGACGTCTCCTTCGAGGTGCGGAGCGGCGAGATCGTCGCGCTCGCCGGACTGGTCGGCGCCGGACGCACCGAGGTCGCGCGCGCGATCTTCGGCATCGACCGCTGGGACGCCGGCTCGGTCGAGATCGACGGCAGGCGGCTGCCGCCCGGCTCGCCGACCGCCGCGATGGCGGCGGGGATCGGGCTCGTGCCCGAGGACCGGCGGCAGCAGGGGCTCGTGATGGACTTTTCGATCGAGCGCAACGTCGCGCTCGCATCGCTCGGCACGGTGCGCCGCGCGGGGATCATCCCGCGCGGAGCCGAGCGCCGGTTCGCGCGCGACTGGGCGCTGAGGCTGCAGCTCAAGTACGCGCGGCTGACGAACCCGGTCTGGACGCTCTCGGGCGGCAACCAGCAGAAGGTCGTGCTCGCGAAGTGGCTCGCGCGCAGGCCGCGGCTGCTGATCGTCGACGAGCCGACGCGCGGCATCGACGTCGGCACGAAGGCGGAGGTGCACCGCCTGCTGTCCGAGCTCGCCTCGCAGGGCGTCGCGGTGCTGATGATCTCGTCGGAGCTGCCCGAGGTGCTCGGGATGGCCGACCGCATCGTCGTGCTGTTCGAGGGCCGCGTGACGCGCGAGTTCGCGCGCGCCGACGCGGACGAGGACGCGATCATGAGCGCGGCCACGGGCATGCACCGGGAGGCCGCGTGACGGCCGTCGCCGAGGGGCGGCGCCCGGTCGCGGCGCCGGCGCGCTCGCACGCCGTCGCGGAGCTGCTGCTGCGCTTCCGCGAGCTCGGCATCGTGCTCGCGCTCGTGCTCGTCGTCGGCGCGACGACGATCGACAACCCGCGCTTCCTCAGCCTCACGAGCATCCAGAACCTGCTGTCGAGCGCGGCGATCATCGCCTTGCTCGCGATCGGCGAGACGATCGTGATCGTCACGCGGAACGTCGACCTGTCGATCGGCTCGATCCTCGGGATCTCCGCGTATGCCGTGGGAGTGCTCTACGTCCACCACCCGCACGTCTCGCTGGCGGCCGTGTTCCTGCTCGCGCTCGGGATCGGCGTCGCCTGCGGCGTCGTGAACGGCCTCGTGGTCACGGTCGCGCGCGTGCCGAGCCTCGTGGTCACGCTGGGGACGCTCTACGTCATCCGCGGCATCGACGGCGCCTGGGCCGGCGGCAACCAGGTGAACGCGTCGATGCTGCCGAACAGCTTCAACAAGATCGGTTACGGCACCGTCGCAGGCATCCCGTACCTCGGAATCATCGCGATCGTCGCCGTCGCGATCGCGACCTACGCGATGCGCGCCTTCCGAACCGCGCGCGACTTCTACGCGATCGGCTCCGACCCCGACGCGGCCCGGCTCGCCGGCATCCCCGTCGGCCCGCGCGTCTTCCTCGCGTTCGTGCTGAGCGGCGGCATCGCGGGGCTCGCCGGCGCGGTCTGGCTGTCGCTCTACGGCTCGGTCGACGCGATTGCCGGCGTCGGCTACGAGTTCCAGGTGATCGCCGCCGTGGTCGTGGGCGGTGTCGCGATCTTCGGCGGCAGCGGCACGGTGCTCGGCGCGGCGCTCGGCGCGCTGCTGCTGAACACGATCGACAGCGCGCTCGTGGTCGTGAACGTGTCGTCGTTCTGGAGCCAGGCGCTCGCCGGCGGCCTGCTCGTGGGCGCGATCGCGTTCGACCGCCTGATCGCGCTGCGCGTCGCGCCCGCGTTGCGGACGAGGAGGAGGGCCCGTGGCTGACGTCGACGACCTGAAGCCGGCCGGCGAGGCCGGCGCCGAGGCGCCGCCCACGGCCGCGCCGCAGCGGCGCGGCCTCGGCGTGGTCGTCCGCTGGGAGGTGCTGCTGCTCGTCCTGCTCGGCGGCACGATCGCGTTCAGCGCCGACGTCTCGCCGTACTTCCTGCAGTCGACGAACCTCTTCTACATCTGCCTGAACGTGGGCGAGGTGGCGATCATGGCGCTGCCGCTGACCCTCATCGTCGTCACGGGCGAGATCGACCTCTCGGTGGCGTCGACGCTCGGGCTCTGCGGCGTGCTGATGGCCGAGCTCTTCAAGCACGGCTGGCCGATCTGGCCGGCGATGCTCGCCGCGGTCGCGCTCGGCGCCGTGCTCGGTGCGTTCAACGGCGTCCTCGTCACGCGCATCGGACTGCCGTCGCTCGCGGTGACGATCGGGACGCTCACGCTCTACCGCGGCATCGCGCAGGGGATCCTGCCGACCGACACGATCGGCGGCTTCCCGACCTACCTGACGAACATCGGCGTCGTCCCGATCCCCGGCACGCACATCCCGTACTCGATCGCGTTCTTCGGCGCGCTGGCGATCGTGTTCGCGGTCGTGCTGCACGCGACGCCGCTCGGCCGCGCGATCTTCGCGATCGGCGCCGGCCAGGAGGCGGCGTTCTTCGCGGGCATCCGCGTGAAGCGGATCAAGTTCTGGCTGTTCGTCCTCTCGGGCGCGCTGAGCGGCTTCGCCGGCGTGCTCTGGTCGCTGCGCTTCGCGTCCGCGCGCTACGACTCGGCGATCGGGATGGAGCTGTACGTCGTCACGATCGTGCTCCTCGGCGGCATCTCGATCTTCGGCGGCCGCGGCACGATCGCGGGCGTGGTCGTCGCGGTGGCGGTGCTCGGCTGCCTGCAGACCGCCCTCACCGCCGACCTGATGCCCGCGCAGGACCAGAACATCGTCGTCGGGACGCTCCTGATCGCGAGCGTGATCCTGCCGAACGGCGGCGAGCTCTACCGCCGCGCCCGCGCGCGGCTGAGAAGCGCCGAGGCGAGACGCCACGCGGCGGCGGCCGCGCACGGCGAGGCGGGATGAGGGGCGAGGCGCGGCCGCGCGTCGGCGTCTTCGGCATCGGCCTCGCCGCGTACTGGCCGCAGTTCGACGGCCTGCGCGAGCGGCTCGAGGGCTACCAGCGCGGCATCGAGGAGCGCCTCGAGTCGATGGGCGCCGACGTCGTCTCCGCCGGGCTCGTCGACACGGCGCAGGCGTCGCGTGCGGCGGGCGAGAAGCTCGGCGCGGCGCGGCTCGACCTGGTGACGGTCTACACGGCGACGTACGCGACCTCGTCGCAGGTGCTGCCGGTCGTGCAGGCCGCGAACACGCCGGCCGTCGTGCTCAACCTCCAGCCCACGCGGAGCTTCGACTACGAGGCGATGACGACGCGCGAGTGGCTCGCGAACTGCTCGGCGTGCTGCGTCCCGGAGATCGCCGGCGCGCTCACCCGCGCGGGGATCCGCTACCGGACGGTGACCGGCACGCTGCTCGACGGCGATCCCGCCTGGGACGTGCTGCGCGAGTGGCTCGACGCCGCGCGCGCCGTTCGGGCGCTGCGCTCTGCGCGCATCGGCTTCCTCGGCCACACGTACCCGGGGATGCTCGACATGTACTCGGACTTCACGCAGGTGCACGCGCAGACGGGCGCGCACGTCGAGGTGCTGGAGATCGACGAGCTCGTGGCGCGCGTCGACGCGGCGGACGGCGAGGCGGTCGAGCGCAAGGGCGCCGAGATCCGCGAGACGTTCGACCTCGCCGACGCCGGCGTCGACCCGATCGCCGACGAGATCACGCCCGAGGTGTTCGAGTGGTCGGCGCGCGTCGCGGCCGGGCTCGACCGGCTCGTCGAGGACTTCGACCTCGACGGCCTCACCTATTACTACCGCGGCCTCGACGGCAATCCGGCCGAGCGCGTCGCGGCGGGGCTGATCGTCGGCAACTCGCTGCTCACCGCGCGCGGAGTGCCGGCGGCGGGCGAGGGCGACCTGAAGACGAACCTCGCGATGCTGCTGCTCGACCGGCTCGGCTGCGGCGGGTCGTACACCGAGTTCTATGCGCTCGACTTCGACGAGGGCTTCGTGCTGATGGGGCACGACGGCCCGGGTCACCTCGCGATCGCCGAGGGCCGGCCGGTGGCGCGGGCGCTGAAGCTCTACCACGGCAAGGCCGGCGCCGGTCTCTCGATCGAGATGAAGGTGCGGCTCGGCCCGGTCACGATCCTCGGCGTGACGCAGACGGCCGACGGGCGCCTCAAGCTGATCGCCGCCGAGGGTGAGTCGATCCCGGGGCCGACGTTCCGCATCGGCAACACCAACTCGCGCATCCGGTTCGCGTCGCCCCCGGCCGCGTTCTTCGACGCCTGGTGCGCGGAGAGCCCGACGCACCACGTCGCGCTCGGCGTCGGCCGCCAGCTCCCGCGGCTGCGGAAGGTCGCCGACCTGCTCGGCCTCGAGCTCGCCGTCGTCGAGTAACGCACCGAACCTGGTTCGTCGCGAAGCGACGAACCAGGTTCGCGAGTCTCAGGTGAGGGCGAGCCGCAGCTCGTGCTGGCGCAGGGCCGGCTCGTCCCCGAAGCGGCGGATCGCGAGCGCCGCCTCGTCCCCCTCCGGGATGTTCGTCAGCCGGAGCGTGGCGCCGCGGGCGAGCGCGGCGGCGAGGACGTCCGCCGCGGCGTCGGCGGTCTCGGCCGCGATCTGCTCGACGACGGTCGCCGACTCCGTCGCGCGCACGACGGCCGCGGCGCCGTCGCCGACCAGGCCGATCGTCCCTTCGGCGTCGAGCACGTGCTCGAGCGTCTCGTCGGCCCGCTGCCACGGCTCGGGCTCCCGGCGCAGCTCGCGGACGCGCGCGTGCGCCTCGCGGGCGCCTGTCTCGCGCGCCGCCGAGGCCTGCGCCTCCACCGGCTCGACCGCCCAGATCTCGAGCTCGCGGACGTGCTCGTAGCCGAGCTTCTCGTAGAGGCGGATCGCGGGCTCGTTCGTCGTGATCACCTCGAGCCACACCTCGGCCGCCCCCCGCTCGGCCGCCGACTCGTGCGCCGCCCGCATCAGCGCCTCGCCGATGCCGCCGCGCCGTTCGCGCGCCGTGACGCCCATGCCGCCGATCCAGGCGCTGCGGCCGCGGAGGCCGACATTCACGAGGCCGACCCTCTCGTCCCCGCGAACCGCCACCAGCGACGCGTCCGCATCGATGTCGAAGAGCTCCGCCATCCGCCGGAACGTGGGGCCGTCGACGTCCATCGGCACCGCGTAGCCCTCGAAGGACTCCGTGAACGTCAGCGCCAGCTCGTCGATCGAGAAGGTCGACGCGGGCACGAGCCGGACGGAGGTGGAGCCACCCATGCACCCACCATGTCACAGGCTGCCGCCTCGGCGGCGCGAACGAGCGTCACCCCGGTGAGGTGTCTGACACCCCTGGTGTCAGACACCGTTTCGGATCGGGCTTCCGTTCGCGCAGGTCGGCGCGCTCGGCCGCACCCGGTGAGGTGTCTGACACCCTGGTGTCAGACACCGTTTCGCGCACGAACTCTAACGCCCGCCCGTGTGCATCAGCTCGTGCACGTCCTCGAGCGTGGCCGAGGCGATCGCGCGGGCGCGGGCATTCCCCTCGTCCAGGATCGACCGCAGGTAGTCGCGCTCGCCGGCGACCGCGGCCCGCCGCTCGCGAACCGGGCGCAGGTGCTCCACGAGCGCCTCGGCGACCAGCTCCTTCAGCGCCGCCGCGCCGCGCGCGCCGATCTCGTCCGCGATCTCCTCGGGCGCGCGGCCCTCGCAGAGCGCTGCGAGCCGCAGCAGGTTCGCGACCTCCGGCCGCCGCTCCGGCTCGTAGGTGATCCGCCGCTCCGCATCGGTCTTCGCGGCGCGGACGAGCCGCGCGGTCTCGTCGGCGCCGGCGGCGAGCGGAATCGAGTTGCCTCGGCTCTTGCCCATCTTGCCGCCGTCGAGGCCGAGGACGAGCGGCGCCTCGCCGAGCAGCGCGCCGGGCTCCGGGAAGTAGTCGCCGCCGGGGCTGTACCGCCGGTTGAACCGGCGCGCGATCGTCCGGGCGAGCTCGAGGTGCGGCAGCTGGTCGCCGCCCACGGGCACGAGGTTCGCGCGGCAGAAGAGGATGTCGGCCGCCTGGTGCACGGGATAGGTGAAGAGCAGCGCGGAGGTCGCGCCGCCGCCCGCCGCGATCTCCTCCTTCACGGTCGGGTTCCGCTGCAGCTCCGCGACGCTGACCAGGCTGAGGAACGGCAGCAGCAGCTGGTTCAGCTCCGGGAGTCGGCTGTGGGTGAAGATCGTCGCGCGCCGCGGGTCGATCCCGACGCCGAGGTAGTCGGCCAGCACGCCCTCCACGTCCTCGGCGAGCGTCGCGGGAGCGTCGCGGTCGGTGATCGTCTGGTAGTCGGCGATCAGCACGAAGACCTCGACGCCGAGGTCCTGCAGCCGGACTCGGCTCTGCAGCGTGCCGAAGTAGTGGCCCACGTGCAGCGGGCCCGTCGGCCGGTCGCCGGTCAGGACGCGGAATGCCGACGCGTCGCGCCGGACGGCTTCCAGGCTGATGACGGATGTCATTTCGGTGCACCTCCTCCTTCGGCTCCGGGCCGCGGGCGGGCGGTGTCCCAAATGACGAAACGGGCCGCTCGCCGGCGGCCCGTCAACGCGTGCTGACGCTACGGCCGCCCTAGTGCGGCCACGACCAGCGGCTGTTCGCACGCGCGGTCATCGGAAGCCATGCTAGCGGTCGCGCTCCGCCTCCGCGCGCTTCGCGAGGCCCTCGACGAAGAGGTCGATCAGCAGCTCGAACCTGCTGTCCGAGTCGGCGACGGACCAGTGGTCGGCGACCGCGACGAGGTTCGGGAACCGGTCGGCCGGGAGGGACGCGAGGTAGTCGCGCGCGAGGTTCGCGAGCTCCTGGCTGACCGGTTGCGCTCCCTCGGTGCCGAGGTCGACGGTCTCGTCGAGCGTGAAGCCGTTCACGACCGCGAACAGCAGCCAGAGGCCGGTGACCGCGAGCCGGTCGGGCACGCCGCCCGCGCGCAGCACGGCGAGCGCGCGCTCGGTGTGGCGAAGCGCGTTCGGGCCCATCGGGTAGCGGCCGATCGAGATGCGGACGATGTCGCGGTGGCGGAGGATCGTCGCGCGCGCGTTCGCGGCGATCTCCTTCACCTGCTCCTGCCAGCGCTCGGGATCGGGGTCCGGCACCTCCTGCTCGCCGATCACGCGGTCGAAGATCAGGTCGAGCAGGCCGTCCTTCGAGCCGACGTGCCAGTAGAGGGAGGCGGGGCCGGTGTCGAGCGCGTCGGCCACGCGCCGCATGCTCAGCTGGTCGAGGCCGTCCCGGTCGAGGAGCCGGAGCGCCGTCTCGACGATCGCCTCGCGGGTGATGGGCGGGCGGCCGCGCCGGCGCCCGCGCTCGGCGGGGTAACGCTGCCAGAACGGGGCGTCCTGTTCGGGCGCGTTCATCTCGAACAGCGTACCGGTCCACGAACGCAGCTTGCATCGACCGGTCGTCGTGTGATAGAACGATGTTCGTCTAGAACAGTGTTCGAGAAAGGAGCGGAACCATGACTGCGACGATCGAGGCGCGGGGCCTCGAGAAGCGGTTCGGCAAGACCAGGGCCCTGGCCGGGCTCGACCTCACGGCCGACGCCGGCGGCGTCACCGCGGTGCTCGGCCCGAACGGCGCCGGCAAGACGACGTTCGTGCGGGCGGTCGCCACGCTGGTGCGGCCGGAGCGGGGCACGCTGCGCGTGCTCGGCCGCGACGCGCTGCGCGAGCCGGCGGCGGTGCGGCGGCTGATCGGGCTCGCGGGCCAGTTCGCCGCGGTCGAGCCGGCGATGACCGGCCGCGAGAACCTGGAGATGGTCGCGCGCCTCTACGGCCAGGGCCGCCGGACGGCGAAGGCGAGCGCGCGGAGCGTGCTCGAGCAGCTCGGGCTCGTCGAGGCCGCCGACCGGCTCGCTCGTACGTACTCCGGCGGGATGCGCCGCCGGCTCGACCTCGGCGCGAGCCTCGTCGGGCGGCCGCGCCTGCTGCTGCTCGACGAGCCGACAACCGGGCTCGATCCGCGCAGCCGCATCGAGCTCTGGGACGCGATCCGGGCGCTCGTCGGGTCGGGCACGCACGTGCTGCTGACGACGCAGTACCTGGAGGAGGCGGACCAGCTCGCGAGCCGCCTCGTGATCGTCGACCGCGGCCGTGCGATCGCGGACGGGACGCCGGCCGAGCTGAAGCGCCGCGTGGGCGGCGCGGTCGTCGAGGTGCGGACGTCGCGCCGCGACCAGCTGCGGGCGATCGCCGCCGCCCTCGGAGCGGGCGGCGCCCGCGTCGACGAGGCGGCCCGCCGCGTCACCGCCCCCTGCGACGGCGGCGGCGACGGCCTGCTCGGAGCGCTGCGATCGCTCGACGCCGCCGGTGTCGAGGTCGAGGACGTTGCCCTCCGCCAGCCGACGCTCGACGAGGTCTTCCTCGCGCTGACCGGACATTCGACGACCGAGCAGGCCGCGGCCTGACACGAAAGGAGCAGACCCCATGACCACCCTCGCACACACGATCGGCGAACGCGGCCGCCGCGGGACGAGCGGCCTCGGCTCCAGCACGCTGACGATCACGCGGCGGGCCGCGCTCCGCTACGTCCGCACGCCGCAGCTGATCGTGATGGCGACGCTACAGATGTCGTTGTTCTTCCTCATCTACCGCTACATGTTCGGCGGCGCGATCCACGCGGGGCACGTCGCGTACGTCGACTACCTCGTGCCCGGCTTCGTCGCCACCGGCGTGCTGTTCTCCGGGCTCGGGGCGGCGGTCGCGACCGCCGAGGACGTCGAGCAGGGGTTCGTCGACCGTCTGCGCTCGCTGCCGATCCCGCGCGCCGCGGTGCTGTGCGCCCGGGCGATCGCCGACACGGCGATCCTCGCGCTCGCGTCGGCCGTGACGGTGGCGATCGCGTACGCCGTCGGGTTCCGCCTGCACGGCAGCGTCGCCGACGGATTGGCGGCCTTCGGGCTCGTGATCGCGTTCGGCTTCGCGTTCGAATGGCTCTTCGTGACGATGGGCCTGCTCGCCGGCAACCCCCAGGGCGCGCAGGGGCTGGGGATGGTCGTGTTCCCGCTCGCCTTCGTCTCGAGCGCGTACGTCCCGGTCGGCACGATGCCGGGCTGGCTGCAGGTGTTCGCGAAGCACCAGCCGCTCACGCCGATGGTCGACGCGGTGCGGTCGCTGACGCTCGGCCCGCGCGCCGGGGTCGAGCTCGGCCATCCGTCGTCGTACTACGTCGTCCGCGCGCTCGTGTGGGCGGGAGCGATCCTCGCCGTGTTCGCGGCGAGCGCGATCGCCCTTTACCGGCGGAGCTAGCGGCCGTCCTCGGCTCTCGAGGGGTGGGGTTTCCCGCACCCTCGAGATGCCGGGCGGCCCCATTGGCGAACGAGCCCTCCGCGGGCACGCTGGCGGCAGTGCCAGCGACAGGTCAGGAGGAGAGATGAGCTTCAACATCGCCGCGCGCGCAGGGCGCTGGAGCGCGGCTCACTGGAAGGCCGCGGTCTCGGCGTGGCTCGGGTTCTGCGTCGTGGCGATCGCCCTCGGGTCGGTTGCCGGGACGAGGATGCTCAAGCAGGCCGACACGGCGGCGGGCGGAACGCGCAAGGCCGAGCAGATCCTGAAGGACGCCGGCTTCCCCGACCGCGCGGGCGAGAGCGTGCTCGTGCAGTCGAAGACGCAGACGATCGGCGATCCGGCGTTCCGCGCCACGGTTGCCGACGTCGCGCGCTCCGTCGCACGCCAGCCGCAGGCGCGGCGCGTGCTCTCTCCGCTTGCCCCGGGCAACGAGGGCCAGATCTCGAAGGACCGCCACTCGGCGCTCGTGCAGTTCGAGATCCGCGGCGACCAGGACAGTGCCGACAAGCGCGTCCAGCCCGTGCTCGACGCGGTCGACCGCGTGCAGCAGCGGCACCAGGGCTTCACCGTCGCCGAGTTCGGGTTCGCGAGCGCGAACCACGAGCTGAACAGCACGCTGAACAAGGACTTCCAGCGCGCCGAGTACTCGTCGCTGCCGGTGACGCTCGTCATCCTGCTCGTCGCGTTCGGCGCGCTCGTCGCCGCGGGCCTGCCCGTGCTCCTCGCCTTCTCGGGCGTGCTGGCCACGATCGGCCTCTCGTCGCTGGCGAGCCACGTCGTCGCCGCGGGCGATCCGACCAAGTCGGTGATCCTGCTGATCGGCATGGCCGTGGGCGTCGACTACTCGCTCTTCTACCTGCGCCGCGAGCGCGAGGAGCGGTCGCGCGGCCTCTCGCCGCGGGAGGCGCTTCAGCGCGCCGCGGGCACGTCGGGCCACGCGGTGTTCATCTCCGGCCTGACGGTGCTGATCGCGATGGCCGGCATGCTGTTCACCGGCAACGCCGTGTTCACGTCGATCGCCGTCGGCGCGATGCTGATGGTCGCGGTCGCGCTGATCGGCTCGCTGTCGATCCTGCCGGCGCTGCTCTCGAAGCTCGGCCACCGCGTCGACAAGGGCCGCATCCCGCTGCTGCGGCGGCGAAGTGACGGGGAGTCGCGCGTGTGGGGCTACGTCCTCGACCGCGTCCTGCGGCGGCCGGCGCTGGCGGCGATCCTCTCCGGCGGCGCGCTCGTCGCGCTCGCGGTGCCCACGTTCACGATGCACACGCAGCTGCCGAGCTTCACCGACCTGCCCAAGTCGCTGCCGATCGTCGCCACGTACGACCGCATCCAGGCGGCGTTCCCCGGCGCCCAGACGCCGGCGAAGGTCGTGATCGCAGCCGACGACGTCACCGCCCCGCACGTGCAGAGCGCCGTCCGCGACCTCGAGCGGCGCGCGCTCGCGAGCGGGCAGATGTTCAAGCCGATCTCGACCGAGATCAATCCCGCCCACACCGTCGAGACCGTCTCGATCTCGCTGGCCGGCAACGGCGACAACGGGGTCTCGGTGGCGGCGTTGAACACGCTGCGCGACCGCGTGATCCCGGCGAGCGTCGGGCGTCTCCCCGGCGTCGACGCGGCCGTGACCGGCGAGACGGCGGGAACGCACGACTTCAACCAGCAGATGAAGAGCCACGCGCCGCTCGTGTTCGCGTTCGTGCTCGCGCTGTGCTTCCTGCTGCTGCTGGTGACGTTCCGGTCGATCGTGATCCCGATCAAGGCGGTGCTGCTCAACCTGCTCTCGGTGGGCGCGGCGTACGGCCTGCTGGTGCTCGTCTTCCAGCACCGCTTCGCGGAGGGCATCCTCGGCTTCCACTCGAACGGCGCGATCACGTCCTGGCTGCCGCTGTTCATGTTCGTGATCCTGTTCGGGCTGTCGATGGACTACCACGTCTTCATCCTCAGCCGGATCAAGGAGCTCGTCGACGGGGGCATGCCGACCGAGGAGGCGGTCGCGACCGGCATTCGGCGCACCGCCGGGACGGTGACGAGCGCGGCCGTCGTGATGGTCGCCGTGTTCGCGATCTTCATCACGCTGCGCACGCTCGACATCAAGCAGATGGGCTTCGGCCTGGCGGCGGCGATCCTGATCGACTCGACCGTCGTGCGCGCGGTGCTCCTGCCCGCCGTGATGAAGCTCCTCGGCGACTGGAACTGGTACCTGCCGAGGTGGCTCGAGTGGCTGCCCTGGATCGGCGGCGAGGCGGACGGCCGCGGCGAGCGCGGCCGGGGCGCGCACGGCCCGCGCGGGGCCGCTCCGGCCCTGGACTACGACTGATGAGTAAGGTCCAGGCCGGGGGTTCGAGGATGAAGGCGGAGCATCGCGAGTTGCTCGAACGAATCAGGCCGGCGCGTCGGGTGCTCGTCGTCGACGACCACGAGAGCTTCCGCCGCTGCGCGACGGCGCTGCTCGCGTCGGAGGGGTTCGAGGTGGTGGGCGAGGCGGCGGACGGCGCCGCCGCGCTCGCCCGCACCGAGGAGCTGGCGCCGGAGCTGGTCCTCCTCGACGTCCAGCTCCCCGACATCGACGGCTTCGCCGTCGCCCAGCGTCTCCTCGCCCGGCACGAGGGACTGAAGGTCGTTCTGGTCTCGAGCCGCGACGCCTCGGCGTACGGGTCGCTGATCGAGGCGAGCGGCGCCGTCGGCTTCCTCTGCAAGGGCGATCTCTCCGGCGCCGAGCTCGAGAGGCTCCTCGCGTGAGACCGCCCGGGGAGATCGAAAACCGTTTCGCGACGATGTCGCGAAACAGTTTCGTGGTCTTCGGCGAGGAACGCGCGTGAGTCAGCACGCCTACGGCGGCTCCCCGGTGGAGGTGGGGAGCCGGCCGCGCGACGGCCCGGTGCGGCGCCGCACGCGTCTCCTCCCACCCGCGCTCCTCGGGCTCGCCGCCGTCGCGGCCACGGGAGGAGCGGTGTACGTCATCTCCGTCAGCCGGATCGCGCCGAACCCGCCGGTGCAGGCGCTCCTGACGGCGCTCGTCTGCCTGGCGTTCGTCGGCGCCGGCGTTCTCGCGCTGCGGCTCCGGCCGTACGCGCGCTTCGGGATGCTCCTGGCCGCGGTCGGCTTCGCGTCGCTGATCAGCGTCCTGCACGAGGCGAACGACGCGGTTCCGTACACGATCGGCGTCTTCGCGTCGAACCTCGTGTTCGCGGTCCTCGTGCACGCGCTGCTCGCGTACCCGAGCGGCCGCCTCGGCGTCGCCGGCCGGCGGCTGCTCGTGGCGGCGGCGTACGTGGACGTGCTCGCGCTGCAGGCGCTCGCGGTCGTCTTCGACCCGCTGACGCGCTACCACAGCGACCATCCGAGGAACCTCGGCCTGATCGACTCGCGCGCCTCGCTGGCGACGGGCATCTACGAGCTCGAGGCGGCGCTCGCGGCGCTGATCGCGCTGGCGGCGGTGCTCGTGCTCACGCGCCGGGCGCGTGCGGCGACGCCCGCGGCGCGCCGTGAGCTGGTTCCCGTCCTGCTGGGCGGGAAGGTCGCGCTGCTCATGTTCTCGCTCGGCCTCGCGCTGGCGCCGCTCTCGTCGGGCGCCGGCTACTTCGGCTTCGGGCTCGGCCTGCTCGCGGCGCTCGCGCTGCCGGGCGCGTTCATCGGCACGCTCGTGCAGGGGCGGCTGTCGCGGTCGGCCGTCGGCGAGCTGCTGGTCGAGCTGGGCGAGCCCGGCGAGCCGCCGCTGCTGCGCGACGGACTGCGCCGCGCGCTCGGCGACCCGTTCCTCGAGGTGGCGCGCGTCCGGCCGGAGGACGGCGTCTACCTCGACCGCTTCGGCGACCCGGTGACGCTGCCCGGCCCGGGCGACGCGCAGATCGCGACGCCGCTCCTCCACCAGGGCGAGCCGGTCGGCGCGCTCGTCCACGACCGCTCGCTTCGCCGCCGTCCCGAGCTGCTCGACGCCGTCGGCGCCGCCGCGAGCTTCGCGCTCGCGAACGAGCGCGCGCTCGACACCGTGCAGCGCGTCGAGGCGAGGAACCGCGCGCTCCTCGACGCGATCCCGGACCTGATGTTCCGCGTCGCGCGCGACGGAACGTACCTCGACATCCACGCCGACGACACCTCCGGCCTGCTCCTCCCGCCGGAGGAGCTGATCGGCCGCAGCGCGCGCGACGTGCTGCCTCCCGACGTCGCGGACATCGTCCTCGCCTGCGTGGAGCGCGCGCTCGACACGGGCTCGATGTGCTCGTGCGAGTACCGGCTGGAGGTGGGCGGGAGCGTCCGCTGGTTCGAGTCGCGGATGGTGCCGAGCGGCGCAGGCGAGGTCGTGACGATCGTGCGCGATTTCACCTCGCAGCGAAAGGCCGAGACCGCCCGGCAGCGGCTCGCCGACGAGCAGGCGGCGCTGCGGCGCGTCGCGACCCTCGTCGCGGGGAACGCGCCGCCCGACGACGTCTTCCAGACCGTGACCGAGGAGGTCTGCCGGCTGCTCGGCTTGCGGACCGCCGTGCTGCACCGCTTCGAGGGCGGCAATCTGTCGACGATCGTCGGCAAGTACGGCGAGCCGACCGGCCCGTTCGAGTTCGGCCGCGTGAACGAGCTGGAGATCGGCTCCGCGCTCCAGGTCCTCGCGACCGGCCGCCCCGCGCGCTCCGACTACGCTGGGCTCACCGGCGGCGGCGCCGAGGAGCTGCGCGCGCTCGGGTTCACGGGCAGCGTCGGCGTGCCGATCACGGTCGCCGGCGTGACGTGGGGCGCGCTCGTGGTCGCGCTGCGGGAGGGCGAGGCCCTGCCTCTGCGCACGGAGCGCCGCCTGCAGGCGTTCGCCGAGCTCGTCGGCCTGGCCGTCGCGAGCGCGCACGCGCGCGACGAGCTGTCGGCGTCGCGTCTGCGCATCATCGAGGCGAGCGACGCCGAGCGCCGCCGGATCGAGCGCAACCTCCACGACGGCGCGCAGCAGCGGCTGGTGGCGCTCTCGGTCGGCCTGCGCGTCGCGCAGACCAAGCTCGCCTCGTCGCCCGAGGAGGCGAAGAGCATCCTCGCGCAGCTCTCCGAGGATCTCGCGGAGGCGGTCGCCGAGCTGCGCGAGCTCGCGCAGGGCATTCATCCGGCAGTGCTCACCGAGCGGGGCCTCTCGACCGCGCTCGAGGTGCTCGCCGCGCGGGCGCCCATGCCGGTCGACCTGGACGTGCGGACCTCGGACGCGCTGGACGAGTCGATGGAGGCGGCCGCGTACTACGTCGTCTCGGAGTCGCTCGCGAACGTCGTGAAGCACGCGCACGCGAGCTCGGTCTCCGTGCGCGTGGAGCAGCTCGAGGGCCACCTGCTCGTCGAGATCGCCGACGACGGCGTCGGCGGCGCCGACGTCGAGCGCGGCTCCGGCCTGCGCGGGCTCCGCGACCGGGTCGAGACGCTCGACGGGATCCTCTGGGTCGACAGCCCGCCCGGCCGCGGCACTCTCGTCCGCGCCGAGCTGCCGGTCGCGGCGGACAAGTCGGTCGCGACGGCCGCGCGCGACCGATGACTCTGACCTTCTTCTTCAGCGACGTCGAGGACTCGACCGGGCTCGCGGCGCGCCTCGCCGGCGCGTACGCGGACGTGCTCTCGGAGACCCGCGAGCTGCAGCGGCGCGCCGTCGCGCGCGCGGGCGGGCGCGAGGTGGACTGCCGCGGGGACGAGCTCTTCAGCGTCTTTCCCGAAGCGGCGCCTGCCGCATCGGCGGCGCTCGAGATCCAGCGCGAGTTCACCACCCGCACGTGGCCGTCCGACGAGCGCGTCCGGGTGCGCATCGGCCTGCACTGCGGCGAGGCCGAGGCGGCCGGCGACGGCCTCGTCGGCCTCGACGTGCACCGCGCGTCGCGCATCTGCCAGGCGGCGCACGGCGGGCAGGTGCTGGCGTCGAAGGAGGCCGCGGCGCACGTCGGCGTGGCGACGCGCGAGCTCGGCGAGTTCGACTTCCGCGGCCTGCGCGAGCCGGAGCGGATCTTCCAGCTCGTCGCCGACGACCTTCCCGTCGAGTTCCCGCCGCTCCGCAACGTACGGCCGCGGGGCCGCACGCTCTCGGCGGTGATCGCGGACGACTCGACGCTGCTACGCGAGGGGCTCGCCCGCCTGCTCGAGGAGGCGGAGATCGACGTCGTCGGCCAGGCGCGGAACGCGGACGAGCTGTTGCTGAAGGTGCGGAGCTACCACCCGGACGTCGCGATCGTCGACATCCGGATGCCGCCGACGCAGACGGACGAGGGAATCCGCGCGGCCCGCGAGATCCGCGCCAAGCACCCGGGAACGGGCGTGCTGGTGCTCTCGCAGTACGTCGCGCACACGTACGCGGTCGAGCTGCTGTCCGACAGCGCGCAGGGGCTCGGCTACCTGCTGAAGGACCGGATCGCGGACGTGGACGAGTTCACCGCGGCCGTTCGCCGCGTCGCCGAGGGCGGCTCCGCGCTCGACCCGCTCGTCGTCGCGGAGCTCGTCGGCCGCAACCGCGCGTCCGATCCGATCGAGCTGCTGTCGCCGCGCGAGCGCGAGGTGCTCGAGCTGATGGCCGAGGGCCGCTCGAACCAGGCGATCGGCCAGCGGCTCTTCATCTCGCCGCGCGCCGTCGAGAAGCACGTCACGAGCATCTTCGCGAAGCTCCGCCTGCCCGCGGCGGCGGAGGACCACCGGCGCGTGCTCGCGGTGCTCCGCTTCCTCGGCTCGTGATGTCCAAACGCGCGTCCTTGGTTCACGTAGTGAACCAAGGACGGGAATTTCGCGGGAAGTTCGGGTAGCCCCACCTTCGGACGCCTGACCGCCGTACGGCGCACGCGGTGCCGCGGCGGCGACCCTCGGAGGGTGATCGAGAAACCGTTCGAGGAGGGGATCCTGTGAGCTCCACGCAGACGAGGTCGCCGGTCGAGGCCGCACGTGCGGTCGCCGGCGAGGTGATCGGGCCCGACGACGCGGGCTACGACGATGCGCGTACGGTGTTCATGCGCGCGGTTGACCGCAGGCCCGCGGCGATCGTGCGTCCCGCCGACGCGGCCGAGGTCGCGGCGGTCGTGTCGCTCGCGCGCGAGCACGAGCTCGAGCTCGCGGTGCGGAGCGGCGGCCACAGCCCCGCCGGGCACGGCGTGAACGAGGGCGGCATCGTCGTCGACCTGTCGGCGATGAAGCGCCTCGACGTCGACGCCGATGCGCGCGTCGCATGGGCCGAGACGGGCCTCACGGCGGGCCAGGTGACCGCCGCCGCCGCGCGCCACGGGCTCGCGGTCGGCTTCGGCGACAGCGCGACCGTCGGCATCGGCGGCATCACGCTCGGCGGCGGGCTCGGCTACCTCTCGCGCAGGGACGGCCTCACCGTCGACAACCTGCTCGCGGCCGAGGTCGTCACCGCCGACGGCGAGCTGCTGCGCGCGGACGAGGACGAGCACGCCGACCTCTTCTGGGCGCTGCGCGGCGGCGGCGGCAACTTCGGCATCGTGACGCGCTTCCGCTACCGGCTGCAGCCGGTCGACGCCGTCACCGGCGGGATGCTGATGCTGCCCGCGACGCCGGAGACGATCGCGGCGTTCGTCCAGGCGGCGGCGGAGGCGCCCGACGAGGTATCGACCATCGCGAACGTCATGCCCGCGCCGCCGGCGCCCTTCGTGCCCGAGGATCAGCGTGGCCGCATGGTCCTGCTCGCGCTGATGGTGCACTCGGGCCGCCCCGAGGACGCCGAGCGGGACCTGGCGCCGTTCCGCGCCGTCGCGAAGCCGGTGGCCGACCTGCTCCGCCCGATGCGCTACCCGGAGATGTTCCCGCCGGAGCCCGCCGGCGAGCGCCCGTTCGGGGTGGGGCGCACCTTCTTCCTCGACGACGTCGACCGCGGCGTCGGCGAGGCGATCCTCGAGACCCTCGCCTCGTCGACGGCGCCGTTCGCGCTCGCGCAGCTCCGCGTCCTCGGCGGCGCGATCGCGCGTGTCGACCCCGGGGCGACGGCGTTCGCGCACCGAAGGAGCCGGATCATGGCGATGGTCGCGGCGACGTATCCCGGCCTCGACGACGCGACGGTTCACGCCGACTGGGTGCGCGAGGCGGCGGACGGGCTCGTCCAGTCGGATCGCGGCGCGTACGCGAACTTCCTCGGCGACGAGGGCGCAGAGCGGGTGCGTGCGGCGTACCCGCCGCCGACATGGGAGCGGCTCGCGGAGGTCAAGCGCCGCTACGACCCGGAGAACGTCTTCCACCTGAACCAGAACGTGCCGCCGGCGGCACCGAAGTTCGGATAGCCGCACCCGCGAATGCCTGAGCGCCGTACGGCGCGGCGCTCTCGCCGCGGCGAGGCTCCCGGTGATCGACGACGAAGGGGGTTGCCATGCCGAGGAGACGCCGACCGACGGAGCGCGACGCCCGCGCCGAGCTGCAGGCGTGGTACCTGACGAGCCTGCGCCCGAAGCTCGCGCGCGCCGCGACCGCGGACGTCGTCGAGGCGGCCGCGGCGGACGAGCTCGACCGGCAGCTCCGCGTCTTCCTCGACCTGCCCGAGACGGCGCCGGAGCGCGCCGCCTGATGCACGCGGTCGGCCGCGTACGCCGCGCCGTCCTGCGCTGGCCCGCCGAGCGCCACGCGCTGGCCGCGGAGCTGGCGGTCGTGCTCGGGCTCTACGCGCTCTACGAGACGACGCGCGGCCTCGTCGCCGGCGACCGGGCGGGCGCCGTCGACCACGCGCGGACCATCGCCTCACTCGAGCGTGCGCTGCACGTGTTCGCCGAGCCGCACGTGCAGGCGGCCGCGCGCGACGTGCCCGGCCTGATCGGCACGCTCGGCGCGCTCTACCTGACGCTGCACCTCACGGTGACCGGCGTCTACCTGCTCTGGCTGCACCGCCGGCGGCCGGGGGCGTACCCGGTCGTCCGGAACGCGCTGCTGCTCGCGAGCGGGCTGGCGCTGATCGGCTTCCTCGCCTTCCCGACCGCCCCGCCGCGGCTTGCCGGCGTCGGCATCGCCGACACGATCTCGCACGGCCACGTCGACCTGAACCACGGTCTCGTGAGCGCCCTCTACAACCCGTTCGCGGCGGTGCCGAGCATGCACATCGGGTACGCCGCGATCGTCGGCGCCGGCCTGTGGCTGTACGGCGGCCGCCGCCTCCTGCGCATCCTCGCCGTCGTCTACCCGGCGCTGCAGCTGCTCGTCATCGTCGCCACCGGCAACCACTTCTTCTTCGACGCGGCGACGGGCGCCGCGGTCGCGGCCGTCGCGTTCCCCCTCGCGCTCGCCGCGCGAGTGCGGCTACCCGCACCCCCAAGACGCCTGTCCGCCGTAGGGCGCAGCCCGGTCGCGCCCAGGCACGCTCGACCGGTGGCCTACGACGGAGAGGAGTCCGGAATGAGCGTCCTCGCAAGCGCGGCGCCTGCGGTCGAGCACGATCGGCGTCGCTGGATCGCGCTGGCGGTGATCGTCACCGCGCAGTTCATGGTGGTGCTCGACGTGGCGATCGTCAACGTCGCGCTGCCGACCATCAAGACCGACCTGCACTTCAGCCAGGAGAGCCTGCAGTGGGTGGTGACCGCCTACTCGATCCTCTTCGGCGGCGTGCTCCTGCTCGGCGGGCGGATGGCCGATCTGCTCGGCCGCCGGCGCCTGTTCATGGCCGGCCTCGCGCTGTTCACGGTCAGCTCGCTCCTCGACGGCCTCGCCTGGTCCGAGGGCTCGCTGATCGCGTTCCGATCCGCGCAGGGGCTGGGCGCCGCGCTGCTGTCGCCGGCGGCGCTGTCGATCCTGACGACGACGTTCGCGGAGGGCCGCGACCGCAACCTCGCGCTCGGCATCTGGGGCGCGGTGTCCGGAAGCGGAGGCGCCGCGGGCGTGCTGCTCGGCGGTGCGCTCACGAGCGCGCTCAGCTGGTCCTGGATCTTCTTCATCAACGTTCCCGTCGGCGTCGCCGTGTTCGCGCTCGCGCCGCGGCTCGTGAGGGAGAGCCGGGCGGAGGTCGCGCACCGTCACTTCGACGTGCCGGGCGCCGCCTCGATCACCGGCGGCCTGATGCTGCTCGTCTACGCGATGACGCGTGCCGTCCAGCACGGCTGGGGCACCGGCGAGACCATCGGACTCCTCGCCGCGTCGGGCGCGCTGGTCGTCGCGTTCGTCGCGATCGAGGCCCGCTCCGCCGCGCCGCTGCTGCCGCTCCGGATGTTCCGGCTGCGGACGCTGACCGGCTCGAACCTCGCCGGGCTGCTGATGGGCGGCGCCGTGTTCTCGCAGTTCTTCCTGCTGACGCTCTACATGCAGCAGGTGCTGCACTACTCGGCGCTCCAGACCGGCGTGGCGTACGTCGCGCTGACGCTGACGATCATCGTGTTCGCCAACGTCTCGCAGGCGCTCGCGCTGCGGGTCGGCATCCGGCGGCTGCTGCCCCTCGGGCTGCTGATGACCGCCGGCGGCATCGTGCTCTACGCCCAGCTGCCGGTGCACGGTCACTACTTCTGGGACCTGTTCCCGGCGTTCATGCTGAGCGGCCTCGGGATGGCCTTCGCGTTCGTCCCGATGACGATCGGCGCGCTCGCCGGCGTGCGCAACGCCGACGCGGGCATCGCCTCGGGCCTGATCAACACCAGCCAGCAGATCGGCGGTGCGATCGGCGTCGCCGCGGTGACCACGATCGCCGCGACCTACACGGGCCGGTACGTCGACTCGCACGCGGGCGCGTCCGCATTCGGCGGGCCGGCGCTCACGCACGGCTTCGAGATCGCGTTCTACGTGCTCGCGGCGATCGCCGTGGCCGGCGCGGTGCTCGCGGCGCTGATCGTCGAGTCGAAGCCGCGCCTCGCGGAGGACGCGGAGTCGCCGATCGGCGAGCCGCTCCTCCAAGCGGCGGCCTAGCCTCCCTCCGGCCGCCGTTTCTCCCAGGGTGCAGCGCGGGCGACCGCGCTGCACCCGCGTGGCGTGGTGTAAAGCTTCCTTGACACGTCCACGATGTCAAGGTACCTTGACATCGTGCGCAACCGGGTTCGCGAGGAGCGCGTCGCGCGCGGGCTGTCGCAGGCGGATCTCGCCGCGGCGCTCGGCGTCTCGCGCCAGACGGTGATCGCGATCGAGGCCGATCGCTACTCGCCGTCGCTGCCGCTCGCGTTCCGGATCGCACGGTTCTTCGGATCGACCGTCGACCTGCTCTTCGACGACTCGCAGGAGGTGTACGAGTGAATGCGTTCGAACGCCGGCGTCTGCGCGCGCCGGCCCTGACCGCCGCGTCCGGCCTGATCCTCGCCGTGGGAGTGGTGGTCGCCGCCGGCTGGGTGGCCGCGGTGCCGGTCGCCGTCGCGGCGGCCGTCCCCGCGGCCGCGTACTACTGGCTCGGCGGCCGCGACGCCGACGTCGGCGCGATGGTCGGCGCCCGGGCCGACGAGCGGCAGGCCGCCATCCGCGTATGGGTCCGGGCCTTCGCGGGCCTCACGCTGCTCGTCGTCGCCGCGGTCGGCGCGATCGTCTCGGCCGCCGCGGGCAGAGCCGCCTGGCCGTACGCGGCGATCGCCGGCCTCGGCGCCGTCTGCCTCGTGGCCAGCCTCGCCTACTACCGGACGCGCGGCCGCCTCACCGGCGGCCTCGCGATCGAGCCGGGTCCCCGCCTCGACGAGCGCGAGGTCGCGGTCGTGCTGCACGCGCTGCAGCTCGCCGGCATCGCGATGTTCGTCGTCTCCGCGGTCGGCGGCGCCGCCCTGAGCGGCCGCACGGGCGACACGGCGCTCCGCATCCTCGCGCTCGCGTTCGTGGTCGCGCTCGCGGCGGGCCTGCTGATCTTCCGGCGCCGTTAACTAGCGTGTCGAGCATGCGTCTCGCGGGCAAGGTCTGCATCGTCACGGGCGCGGGCTCCGGCATCGGGCGCGCGGCGGCGCAGCTCTTCGCGGAGGAGGGAGCGACCGTCGTCGCCGCGGACGTCGATGCGCACGCGCCGGGCGTCACCCATGCAGTCGACGTCGCGGACGAGCGGCAGACGCAGGCTCTCGCCGAGGCAGTGGTCGCGGAGCACGGCCGCATCGACGTGCTCTTCAACAACGCCGGCATCGCCGGCGTGGGCGACGTCGAGGAGACGACGCTCGAGCTGTGGGAGCGCGTGATGCGCGTGAACGCGCGCGGCGTCTTCCTGATGTCGCGGGCCGTCGTGCCGACGATGATCGCGCAGCGTTACGGCTCGATCGTGAACATGTCGTCGGCGATCGCCCAGACGGGCCTGGGGCGCCGCGTGTCGTACGCGGCGTCGAAGGGCGCGGTGCTCGCGCTCACGAAGTCGATGCAGGTCGACCTCGCGCCGCACGGCGTGCGGGTGAACGCGCTGCTGCCGGGCACGATCATGACGCCGTTCGTCGAGGCGTACCTGCGCGACTCCTACGACGACCCCGAGGAGGGGAGACGGTCGATCAGGGCGCGGCAGCTCACCGGCGAGCTCGGCCGCGCCGAGGACGTCGCCCGCGCTGCGCTCTACCTCGCCTCCGACGAGTCGCGGTTCGTGCTCGGCGCCGGCCTCGTCGTCGACGGCGGCCTCAGCGCCGGGAAGCCGTGATGGACGAGCACGGCCTGCGCGTCCTCGAGCTGCCGGCGATCCTCGAGCGGCTGCGCGGCGCCGCCGAGAGTGAGTACGGCGCGACGCTGGCCGAGGCGCTCCGGCCGTCCGCGGACGCCGAGGAGGTCCTGCGCCGGCAGGCGCTGACCGCCGAGGCGATCGCGCTTCTCGACCGTAGCGCCGAGCCGTCGTTCGCCGGGATCGCCGACGTGCGGGCGGACGTCGCGCGCGCCGCGCGCGACGGCGTCCTCTCGCCGGCGGAGCTCCACCGCATCGCCGTCGCCGTGCGGGCCGCGCTCGAGGCGAGGCGCGTGCTCGCCGAGGCGGACGACGCGCCGCTGCTGCGCGAGCGTGCGGCCGCGATCGAGCCGGGCCTGGCGGGCGTCGCCGACTCGATCGCGCGCTGCGTCGACGACGAGGGGGCCGACCTGCGCGACGGCGCGTCGCCGCAGCTCCGCCGGCTCCGCGCGGAGCTGCGCAACGGCCGCGAGCGCGTGCGCGAGGAGATCGCGCGCCTCGCGCATGCGCCCGAGCTCCGCGACGCGCTGCAGGAGACGTTCGTCACCGAGCGGCGCGGCCGTCCGGTGCTCGCGGTGAGGGCCGCGTCGCGCGCGAAGGTCCCGGGCGTCGTCCACGATTCGTCCAGCTCCGGGCAGACGCTCTTCGTCGAGCCGATCGCGGTGCTCGACCTGAGCAACCGCCTCGCGGAGGCGGCGAGCGCCGAGCGCGAGGAGGTCGAGCGCATCCTGCGCGGGCTGTCGGCCGCCGTCGGCGCGAGCGCGCCCCAGCTCGAGGCGCTCGTCGTCGCGGCCGGCGAGCTCGACCTCGCCCTGGCGCGGGGTGTGCTCTCACGAGGCTGGCGGGGCGCCGCGGTCGAGATCGCCGGCGACGTCAAGCTCCTCGGCGCGCGTCACCCGTTGCTCGAGCGCGAAACCGCGGTGCCGATCGACCTCGACCTCGGCCGCCTGCGCGCCCTCGTCGTGAGCGGCCCCAACACCGGCGGCAAGACGGTCGCGCTGAAGACGCTCGGGCTCGCGGCGCTCCTGCACCAGTCCGGGCTGCGCCCGCCGGCGCGCGAGGCGGCGCTGCCGGTGTTCGATCAGGTGCTCGCGGACGTCGGCGACGAGCAGTCGATCGCGATGAGCCTCTCGACCTTCTCCGCGCACCTGCGCAACATCGTCTCGATCCTCGGTGCGGCGACGGAACGGTCGCTCGTGCTCCTCGACGAGCTCGCGGCGGGAACCGATCCCGTCGAGGGTGCGGCGCTGGCGCAGGCGCTGCTCGAACGACTCGCGCGGCAGGCGAGGCTGACGCTCGTGACGACTCACTACCCGGAGCTGAAGGAGTGGGCGAGCGCGACCGACGACGCCGCCAACGCGGCGACCGAGTTCGACGCCGAGTCGCACGTGCCGCTCTACCGCCTCGCGCTGGGCCGGCCGGGGACGTCGCACGCGCTGCAGATCGCCGCCGGGCTCGGGCTCGAGCCGTCGGTCGTCGCGGACGCGCGGCAGCGGATCGCGCCGGAGCGCCTGCGCGTCGCCGACCTCGTCGCGGAGGCCGAGGCGGCGCAGCGCCGTGCCGCGGACGAGCTCGCCGCCGCGGTCGAAGAGCGCGCGCGGGCCGAGCGCGGCGCGGAGCGCGTCCGCGAGCGGGAGGCCGATTTGCGGCGGGAGCTCGAGCGCGTGCGCGCGACCGCCGAGGCCGAGCGGCGCCGGGCGATCGAGGACGCGGAGCGCGAGCTGTCGGCGGCGCGGTCGGAGCTTGCCGCGCTCCGGGACGAGATCCGCGCAGCGCGCCGGCAGGAACGCGAGCGGCCGCCTGCGTCGGTGGACGACCCGGAGCGCGACCGCAGGCTCGGCGCCGCCGTCTCCCGCGCCGAGCGGGCGGAGCGTGCGCTGCGCAGCCTCGAGCCGACGCCCGCGGGCCCGCTGGCGGTCGGCGACCCGGTGGTGACGGCAGACGAGGCGGTTCACGGGACGATCGCGGCGATCGAGGGCAGCGAGGCGGAGCTGCTCGGACCGGGCGGGCTGCGCGTCCGCGTCCCGCTGGGCCGGCTGCGGCCCGCAGCCAGGCGGCCGGCCGAATCGGCGCCTGCCGAGCCTGCGGTTCGGGTGCTCGCGAGCGCGCACGCCGACGTCCCCGACGAGCTCGACGTGCGCGGCCTGCGAGCGCAGGAGACGCGCGAGGCGGTGCGGTCGTTCGTCGACGCGGCGGCTCTCGCCGGGCTCGAGCGGGTGCGGGTGGTCCACGGCCGCGGCACGGGCGCGCTGCGGAACGCGGTGCGCGAGGAGCTCGCGGCCCACCGGCTCGTCGAGCGCCAGGAGCCCGACGCCGCGAACGGCGGCACGGTGGTCGTGCTGGCGTGACGAACATGTGACGGTGTCTGACACCGTGAGGTGTCAGACACCCTTGCTGCCGGCGTCGTCGCGCGCCGGGAGTCGGAGGCTGGTTCGGCTGCCGGAAACTGTTTCGTGCCGGAGGCACGAAACAGTTTCGTCAGCGCTCGCCGTGGTTCCGTGCCGCGCGCGCCGGGGAGGCCGACGCCGCGAACGGCGGCACGGTGGTCGTGTTGGCGTGACGAACATGTGACGGTGTCTGACACCGTGAGGTGTCAGACACCCTTGCTGCCGGCGTCGTCGCGCGCCGGGAGTCGGAGGCTGGTTCGGCTGCCGGAAACTGTTTCGTGCCGGAGGCACGAAACAGTTTCGTCAGCGCTCGCCGTGGTTCCGTGCCGCGCGCGCCGGGGAGCCCGACGCCGCGAACGGCGGCATGGTCGTCGTGTTGGCGTGACGAACATGTGACGGTGCCTGGCACCGTGTCAGACCCTCGCTGTGGTTTCGTCGCGCGCCGGGAGTCGGCGGCTGGTTCGGCTGCCGGAAACTGTTTCGTGCCGGAGGCACGAAACAGTTTCGTCAGCGCTCGCCGCGGTTCCGTGCCGCGCGCCGCAGCGCTTCGAGCCGCCGGCGGTCGCGCTTCGTCGGCCGCGCGCCGAGGTCGGCGCCGGGCGCCGCGGCCAGGCGGCGCTGGAGCGCGCGCTGCTCCCGCAGCGCGACCGACTCGGGCGTCTCCTCGTAGAGTGCGGCCGCCGCGCTCGCCGAGCCTCGCTTGCCGGCCACGGCCCGCACGACGACGCTCCACGTCGTCTGGCCCGCGCGCACCTGCACCTCGTCGCCGGCGCGCACGCCCCTGGACGGCTTCACCCGCACGCCGTTCAGCACGACGTGCCCGGCGAGCACCGCGTCGGTCGCGGCGCTGCGCGTCTTGAAGAAGCGCGCCGCCCACAGCCAGCTGTCGATCCGCACCTCGTCCATCTCGCGGATGATCTCAGCCGAGCTCGGCGAGGCGCAGGTGCACGAGCTGCACCGCGATGCTCCCCTCGCCGACCGCCGACGCCACGCGCTTGATCGAGCCGTGCCGGACGTCGCCCGCCGCGAAGACGCCGGGGAGGCTGGTCTCGAGCAGCATCGGCGGCCGCTCGAGCACCCAACCGGCCGCCGCCGCGGGGACGTCGCGGCCGGTGAGCACGTAGCCCTGCTCGTCGCGCGCCACCGCCGCCGCCAGCCACTCCGTGTGCGGCCGCGCGCCGATCATCACGTACAGCGCGTCGGCCCCGACCTCCTCGGTCGCACCGCTCACCCGGTCGCGCAGCGTCACGTGCGCGAGGCGGGACGGCCCGCCGCCGTCGACCACCTCGGTGTGGAGCCGGACGCGGATGTTCGGCGTCGCCGCGAGCTCGTCGACGAGGTAGTCGGACATCGTCGCGCCGAGCCGGTCGCCCCGCACGAGCAGCGTCACCGTTTCCGCGGCGCGCGCGAGGTGGACGGCCGCCTGGCCCGCCGAGTTGCCGGCGCCGACGACGAACACCGCGCCGTTCTCCAGCGGGGCGGCGTCCGACGCGGCCGCGCCGTAGAACACGCCGGCTCCCTGCAGCGCCTCGAGCGCGGGCACGCCGAGCCTGCGCCACGTGACGCCCGTGGAGACGACGACGGTGCGGGCCACGATCCGGCGCGGGCCCGCGAGGTCGACCGCGTACGCGCCGTCCACCGGGGAGATGCCGGTCGCGGGCTTCGACAGCACCATCCGCGCGCCGAAGAACCAGGCCTGCTCGAGCGCGCGGTTCGTCAGGTCGCGCCCGGAGAGGCCGGTCGGGAAGCCGAGGTAGTTTCGGATGCGCGAGCTCGTGCCGGCCTGCCCGCCCGGGAGGCTGCCGTCGACCACGACGGTCGCGAGCCCCTCGGAGGCGCCGTAGACGGCGGCCGCGAGCCCCGCCGGCCCGCCGCCGACGACGGCGAGATCGCAGCGGTCGACCTCGGGCTCGGTCGAGAATCCCAGCGGCGCCGCGATGTCCTCGTACGACGGATCGACCAGCACCGCGCCGCCCCGGAAGACGAGCACGGGCAGCGCCGGGTCGTCGAGGCCCGCCTGCTCGAGGATCGCGCGGCCCTCTGCCGAGTCCGGCCGATAGGAGCCGAGCGGCAGCCCGAGGCGCGTCAGCAGGTCCCGCACGGCGAAGGCGCGCGGCTCCCACTCCTCGCCGACCAGCCGCACCACCTCGGCCGCCGGCGGCTGCGACGCCTCCCATTCCGCGAGCGTCTCGCCGACGGGGAGGTAGAGCCAGCGCTCGCGCGGCCCCCACGGGACGAAGACGTACGAGTCGGCCTGACCCGACCGCATCGCGGCGACCGCCGGGTGCCGCTTGCTCCACTCGCCGCGGCCGACCAGCAGCACGCGGCGCGCGCCCGGGTGCAGGTCGTGCGCCTCGGCGCGGAACGCGTCGCCGCCGCAGGCATCCGTGTCGCCCGCGATCACCGCGGCCACCGGCCGCCCGTCCGCCGCGAACGCGCGGAGCACGGCCAGCGCGGCGTCCGCGTTCGGGTGAGCGTCGACGTCGTAGTGGGTCCCGAACCGCTCGCCCAGGTCGCGGGCGAGCAGGTCGAGGACCCCGGCGTCGTCGTGCACGACGCAGAGCAGCGGTCTCGCGTACGGCTTCGACTCTCTCACCTGCCCGCCTCGGCGTCTCCCCGGACGCCCGATGCGCCGATCTTCTCACGCCGGCGGGACGCCCGCGAGCGCTCTGTTGCGCGCCGCGGGGGCCGCGACTAGGCTCTGCCGCACCCCGGATGAGGAGAGGCGTGATGCGGAGATCGCTGAGCTTGCTCGGTCTGGTCGCAGTCGTCGTGGCTGCGTTCGTCGCGAGCGGAACCGCTGGAGCGCAGCGCAACGCTGCGGCGGGGACCTCGTTCAAGTACTGCGACAACCCGACCTTCCCGCCGATGGAGAACTCGACCGCGGGCGGGAAGCCGACGGGCTTCGACATCGACTTCGCGAACGACCTCGCCGGGCAGATGGGAGGCAAGGCGACGTTCGTCTTCTCCTCGTTCGCCGGACTCCTGCCCGCGCTCGGCGCCAAGCGCTGCGACGTCGTGATCAGCGGCATCTTCATCACGCCCGACCGCACGAAGCAGTTCCCGGCCGTCGCGTACATGCACTCGCACCGCGCGCTGATCGTCGCCGGCGGCAACCCGAAGCACATCACCAAGCCCGCCGACCTCAAGGGCAAGAGCGTCGCCGTGCAGGCGGGCACGAAGTACGCCGCCTACCTGCAGGGGCTGCAGAAGAAGCTCGGCTTCACGCTGCGGACCTACCCGGGCGACACCGACGCGATCGGCCAGATCCTGATCGGCCGGGCCGACGTGGTGCTGAGCCAGGACACCTCGGCCGCCTACGCGATGAGCAAGCATCCGGGCAAGGTGGCGATCGGCTACCTGTTCCCGCAGACGGACCGCTTCGGCGTGTACTACCGCCGCGGCGACCCGATCGGCGCGAAGATCTCGTCCGCGATCAGGGCCCTGAAGGCGAACGGGACGCTCCGCAAGCTCGCGATCAAGTACAGGATCCCGCCCGGCGACGTGAAGTAGGGATAAGAGGCGCTCACACGGTGAACGTTGAGTCGCCCGGCCGCGCTCGGCGGCACGATTCGGCGTCCTCGGTCGCGCCCATACGCACTGCGTATGGGCGCTCCCTGCGTCCTTGCCTCGTGCTCGCCGATCGCACCCGGATCGACGAACGTCACCATGTGACCACCTCTTAGGCGAGCGCATGCTCGCGGCGTTCAGCACGCACCTGTTCTGGCAGGCGCTCTCGTCGCGCCCGTTCTGGCACGGCGCGATCCTCGCGATCGAGCTGACGCTCGTCTCGTTCGCCGTCTCGATCCCGATCGGGTTCTTCCTTGCGCTCGGGCGCGCGAGCCGGCGTCGCAGCATCCGCGGCGGCGTCTTCTTCTACACCTGGATCTTCCGCGCCACGCCCACGCTGCTGCAGCTCCTCTTCGTCTGGGACGCCCTGCCCCAGATCTGGGGCGTCTTCCGCGAGGGCTGGTTCACGCCGTTCCTGGCCGCGTCGCTCGCGCTGTCGCTGAACGAGGGCGCGTACATGGCGGAGATCATCCGCTCGGGGCTGCTCTCGGTCGACCCGGGCCAGGAGCTCGCGGGACGGGCGCTCGGCATGTCGCGGCGGCGGATCCTGCAGCGGGTGATCGTCCCGCAGGCGATCCGCATCGTCATCCCGCCGATGGGCAACGAGTTCATCACGCTGCTCAAGCTGACGAGCCTCGCGTCGGTGATCGCCGTCACCGAGCTCCTGACCGCCTCGCAGAACTTCTACTCGACGAACTTCAGCTACGAGGAGGCGTTCACGGCGGCCGCCGTCTACTACCTCGTGATCGTGTCGGTGCTGATGGTGATCCAGAGCCGGCTCGAGCGGCGCTTCACCTTCACGTCGGCGCGCCGCCGGCGGACGACTCCCGCGGCCGGGGTCCCCGCGCTGTCGCACGACGCTCGATGAGCTTCCTGCGCGCAGCCGACGTGACGAAGTCGTACGGCGACGTCGACGTGCTGCGCGGCGTCACCTTCGAGGTCGAGCGCGGCGAGGTGAAGGTGATCATCGGACCGTCGGGCTCGGGCAAGTCGACGCTCCTGCGCTGCCTGTGCCTGCTCGAGCAGCCGGACAGCGGGACGGTGTCGCTCGGCGACGCGCCGCCGCGGCCCGGCGAGGTCGGCATGGTCTTCCAGCGCTTCAACCTCTTCCAGAACATGACCGCACTCGAGAACGTGATGTGCGGCCTCGTCGAGGTGCGCCGCCTGCCCAAGCAGCAGGCGCGGCGCGACGCGCTCGAGTTCCTCGCCCGCGTCGGCGTCGCCGACAAGGGCGACCAGTATCCGGAGGAGCTCTCCGGCGGTCAGCAGCAGCGCGTCGCGATCGCCCGTGCGCTCGTGATGCGGCCGAAGGCGATGCTGTTCGACGAGCCGACCTCGGCGCTCGACGTGGAGCTCGTGCGGGAGGTGCTCGACGTGATGGAATCGCTCGCCAACGAGGGGATGACGATGGTCGTCGTCACGCACGAGCTGCGGTTCGCGCACCACGTCGCGAGCTCCGTGCTGATGATGGACGACGGGCGCATCGTCGAGGAGGCGCCGACGGAGACGTTCTTCTCCGCGCCGGCGCAGGAGCGGACGCGTAGGTTCCTCGCGCTGGTCGAGCAGTGACCGGCCGCGACCGCTACCGGCCGCTCGACGCGCAGGTCGTGCCGCGCTTCGCCGGCGTGCGGACGTTCATGCGGCTGCCGCACACGACGGCGCTCGACGTCGACGCCGCCGTCGTCGGCATCGCGTTCGACACCGCGACCAGCTACCGCACCGGAGCGCGTTTCGGGCCCGAGGCGATCCGTTCGGCCTCTGCGCTGCTGCGCCCGTTCCATTCCGGGTTCGGGTTCGATCTGCTCGAGCGGCTGTCGGTCGTCGACCACGGCGACCTGCCGGTCGCGCCCGGCGACACCGAGGGCACCTACCGGCGGATCGAGGAGGGGCTCGCGCCGCTCGTCGACGCGGGCGTCTTCCCGCTCGCGCTCGGCGGCGACCACTCGATCACGCTCGCCGAGCTGCGCGCGCTCGCGCGCGCCGCGCGCGGGCCGCTCGCGCTGGTGCAGCTCGACTCGCACACCGACACCTGGGAGCAGTACTTCGACCAGCGCTACTTCCACGGCACGACGTTCAAGCGCGCGGCGGAGGAGGGGCTGATCGACCCCGCGGCGTCGGTGCAGGCCGGGATGCGCGGGCCGCTGTACGCCGCGAGCGACCTCGAGGAGGCGAGGGCGATGGGCTTCACGGTGATCCCGAGCGAGGAGCTGCGCGCGCTCGGGCCGGCGGGCTACGCGGCTGCCGTGCGCGAGCGCGTCGGCTCGCGGCCGGTCTTCCTCTCGTTCGACGTCGACTTCCTCGACCCGGCCTTCGCGCCCGGGACGGGCACGCCGGAGGTCGCTGGCTTCTCGACCGCCGAGGCGGTCGCCTTCCTGCGCGCGCTGCGCGGGATCGACTTGGCCGGCGCCGACGTGGTCGAGGTGTCGCCGCCGTACGACGGCCCGGGCGCGCCGACCGCGCTCGCCGCGGCCAACGTCGCCTGGGAGCTGCTCGCGCTCCGCGCGGCCGGGCTGTCGACGCCGGTGTCAGACACGTGACGGTGCCTGGCACCTAACGGTGCCAGGCACCGTCACGGAATCGCAACGCGCTCCGGCAGGACCTTGCCGGGGTTGAGGATCCCGGCGGGGTCGAGCGCGGTCTTCACGCGGCGCATCAGCTCGAGCGCGACGGGGTCGACGGCCTCCGCGAGGAACGGCCGTTTCAGCAGCCCCACGCCGTGCTCGGCGGCGACCGTTCCGCCGAGCGCGACCGCGACGCGCAGGACGTCCGCTTCGGCCGCATGCGCCCGCGCGGACTCGCCCGCGCCCGCGTCGTAGAGCACCGACGGGTGCAGGTTGCCGTCGCCCGCGTGCCCGAACACCGGGATCGCGAGACCGTGCCGCTCCGCGACCGCGCGGATGCGGCGCAGCGCCTCCGGGATCGCCGCCGGCGGCACGCAGACGTCCTGGAAGAGCGTGTCCGGCGCGGCGTTCGCGAACGCCGGGCTGAGCGCACGGCGCGCGAGCCACAGCCGGTCGACGTCCGAGGCGGCCGACGCGACCTCGATCTCCGCGGCGCCCACCCGTCGAAGCAGCCGGACGAGGTGCTCGAGCTCGCCGCGCACCGCGCCGTCGTCGCGCCCGTCGACCTCCACGAGCAGCAACGCCTCGCCCTCGGCGACCCGCGCGCCGTCAAGGTGCCGGCGCACGAGTGCGAGGCAGGTCGCGTCCACGAGCTCGAGCGCGGAGGGAACGAGGCCGGAGCGGATCACCTCCGCCACCGCCTCCCCCGCCAGCTCGAGCGTCGGGAAGCTCGCGGTCGCGGCCAGCCGCGCCGCGGGCGCCGCGACCAGCCGCAGCGTCGCCTCGGTGACGACGGCCAGCGTCCCCTCGGAGCCGACGAGCAGCTGGGCGAGCCGCAGCCCGGCCGTGTTCTTGCGCGTCGCCGGACCGGTGCGGAAGACGAGGCCGTCGGCGGTCACCGCCTCGAGCGCGAGCACGTACTCCGCGGTGACGCCGTACTTGAAGCAGCGCGGGCCGCCGGCGTTCGTCGCCACGTTGCCGCCGATCGTCGACCGCTCGAGCGACGCGGGATCGGGCGGGTAGAAAAGGCCGGCCGCGCGGGCGGCGGCCTGAACGGCGGCCGTGCGTGCGCCCGCACCCGCCGTGACGCGCAGGTTGCCGGCGTCGACCTCGATCCGGTCGAGCCGGTCGAGGCCGAGCGCGATCCACCCCTCGCCCGGGTTCGCGCCGCCCGACAGGCCGGAGCCGCCGCCGACGGGGACGACGGGCACGCGGCGCTCCGAGGCGGCCGCCAGCACGCGCGCGACGCCCGCCGCGTCCGCGGGCCGCACCGCGACCGCCGGCCGCGCACGGGGCGCGACGGAGCTGTCGCCGGCGAACCGCTCGAGCTCGGCGGCCTCGACGACCGCGTCGGCGCCGGCCGCGTCGGCCAGCGCCCGCGCGAGATCGCTCGTCGCCATGCGCGACGAGTCTAGGGTGCCGCTCTTCGGTGGTGCCGACCCGACGATGACGTCGCCGCTTCCGATGACGGCATCATCCGACACGGGGGAGCGCAGCACGGACGCCGTCGGCATCGACGGCGGGAAGCATCGTTTAGCGATGCAAAAAACCGGGCACAAAAATCGACTAGTCGCCCGAGCGAGCGTGAACGACAGCGTGTACGACCCGCCGCGATCGGGGGCGCGGAGAGAGGAGCGACCCCGTGCGACAGTGGCACAGCTACTTGCCCGACGGGCACGCCATTCAGGTGCACCGTCTTCCGGACGGTTGGCGCGTGATCTGCGATCACGGACAGGCGAGCGGTGCGGACTTACAGACGGTGTTCGAGGCCGCCGTCGGCCTCACCGAATCGCACCTCAGCGACGCCGACCGGGTGCGATTACGCGAGTGGATCGAGCAGCACCTGCCGCAGCTGGTCCGCGAGGGCGGCGACGAGCTCTCCGATCGTTGACGCGGGTTTGTTCGTTTCGGCAATCAGCCCTGCAGTGGCGAACTTGTGCACGACCAGGAAAGCCGAGGCCTCGTAGGATCCCGGGGCCCGATGGTGCGCTTCCGGAACAACGCGAGCCTCGACCCGTCGCAGGTCGAAGACATCCGCGGCCGGGGACCGATGCTCGGCCTGCCGGGCGGCGGCCTCACCGTGGGCGGCGGCGGGCTCGGGCTCGTGGGCCTGCTCCTGTACGTCGTCTTCGGGCTGCTCTCCGGCGGCGGCGGGCTCAGCGGGCCGCTGGGCAATCTCGACGGCTCGACGGTCTCGCAGGCACCGCCCGGGCAGGTGCTCGGGCAGGAGTGCCGCACCGGCGCCGACGCCAACCGGCGCGAGGACTGCCGGATCGTCGGCGACGTCAACAGCGTCCAGGCGTACTGGAAGGACGAGTTCGCCGCCTCCGGCCGCAGCTACGTCCCGGCGAAGACCGTGTTCTTCACCGGCTCGACCGACACCGGCTGTGGGCCGGCCGACACCCAGGTCGGGCCGTTCTACTGCCCGGTCGACAAGCACGTCTACATCGACCTCGGGTTCTTCGACGAGCTGCGGACGCAGTTCGGCGCGCGCGGCGGCCCGTTCGCGCAGGCCTACGTGCTCGCGCACGAGTACGGCCACCACGTCCAGGACCTGCTCGGCGCCCTCGGCGGGGGCTCCGGCCAGACCGGCGCCACCGGCAGATCGGTCCGCACGGAGCTGCAGGCGGACTGCTACGCCGGCGTCTGGGCCCATCACGCGACGCAGACCGGCTACCTCGTCGGGCTCACGCGCGCCGACATCGCCGACGCGCTCGACGCCGCCGCGGCCGTCGGCGACGACCGCATCCAGGCGGAGACGCAGGGCCAGGTGAACCCGGAGACCTGGACGCACGGCTCGTCGGCCGAGCGGCAGCACTGGTTCACGCAGGGCTACACGACGGGCAAGCCGAGCGCCTGCGACACGTTCCACGCCCGCCTCTGACCGGCGGGCTCAGCCTTCGCGAATCGCCTCGCGCTTGAAGAACGCGAAGTGGTCCGGGACCGTCGGGCCCGACCGCCCGAATGCGAGCGGCGACGGGCCGTACGCGACGAGCTCCCACCCCTCGGCGCCCAGCGCGGTCAGCCGCTTCTGAAGCGCTGCCACCTCGGCCTTCGGGAAGAGCTGCCAGCTCCCGCCCTGCGGCGACTCCACGACCTCGACGCGGTACTCCCACTTGCGGAGCGACGCGACGTGCGCCGCCTGCGCCTCCGCGCGCCGCCGCTCCTCCTCGAGCCGCCGGCGCCGCTCGGCCGCGCGGCGCTCCTCTTCCGCGGCGAGCGCACGCTGCTCGGCGGCGCGGCGCTCCTCCTCGGCGGCGGCCTCGGCCGCGCGCCTGGCACGCTCCTCCGCCTGCTCTCGCGCGAGCTTCTTGCGCTCGGCGCGCACGACCTCGAGCATGCTCGTCTTCTTGGAGGGCGGCATTCGTCTCACTTGCCCGGCGGGGCGGGGAGCGTAACTCGTTCGAGGGATGCCGGGCAAGCGCCGCGCCCGCCGAGCTCACAGCCGACGCACATGCCGCTCTGCGTGTCCTCGCAGGCCGGAACGCGACGCTCGAGCGCGACAGATCGCACCGAAGGAGGACACAGTGAGCACAACCGACGAAGCACCTGCAGCCGGCGCGCGCACGGAGCGGCGCTTCGGCGGCCTCGCGAAGGTCGCCGGGCCAGTCGTCGCCGCGCTGCTCGTCGGCGGCGGGGCCGTCTTCGCCGTCGAGCACCACTCGAGCCCGAGCGCCTCGGCCGGCAGCGCGCCCGCCGCGTTCGGCACGGGCGGGCCGGGATCCGGCGGGCCCGGCGGCGTCGCCGGCGAGCAGCACGTGCGGGGGACGGTCGCCGCCAAGTCGGCCTCGAGCGTCACCGTCAGGTCGAGCAACGGCGCCACCGCGACCTACGTCGTCAACGTGACGACGCAGATCGTTCGGAACGGCAAGACGGCGACGCTCGCCGACGTGAAGGTCGGCGATCCCGTGTTCGTGCACGTCTACCCGTCGTCGTCGGGGAGGCTGCTGGTCGAGCGGCTGTTCGCCGGGAGCTCTGCGAGCGGCGGCGGCGAGGGCGGCTTCGGGCCGCCGCCGTCGGACACATGACGACCCGCGCACCGCTCGCACAGCTCCCGAGGTTCGCCGTCGTCGGCGTGGGCAACACGGTGCTGAGCCTGGCGGCGTTCGCACTGCTCGCCCGCCTGGGCGTGCCGGGGCCGCCTGCGTCTGCGACCGCCTTCCTGATCGGCGCCGCGAACGGCTACCGCTGGAACCGCCGCTGGACGTTCGCGGCCGCCGACGGGACGGCGACACGGGTGCGCTACCTGGTCGTGCAGCTCGCCGGCGTCGGGCTCGCTGCCGCGCTCGTCGCGCTGTTCGAGCACGCGGGGCTCGCGGCCACCCCCGCGTACGTGCCGGCCGCGGCGACGGTGACGCTGCTCGGCTTCGTCGCCAACCGTTCGTGGACGTTTGCAGCAACTCCACAGCGCGCGCCAAGCCCGGTCGAAGCGGCGCCGCGGATGCTGGTCGACGTGAAGACCGCGGACCGCTTCTCGTTCTCCCATGTCCCGACAGTCGAGATCGTCGTGCCCGTGCACGACGAGGAGGCCGCGCTGGCGCCGAACGTCCGCCGGCTGCACGCCTACCTCGAGCGCGAGTTTCCGTTTCGCTTCCACATCACCGTCGCCGACAACGCGAGCCGGGACGGAACGTGGACGGTCGCGCGGCGCCTCGCGCGCGAGCTGCCGGCGGTCTCCGCGCTGCGCCTCGACCGGAAGGGGCGCGGACGTGCGCTGCGCGCCGCCTGGTCGCGGAGCGGGGCGGATGTGCTCGCCTACATGGACGTCGACCTGTCGACGCGCCTCGACGCGCTGCTGCCGCTCGTCGCGCCGCTCCTCTCGGGCCACAGCGACCTCGCGATCGGCACCCGCCTCGCCCGCTCGGCCCGCGTCAGCCGCGGCCTGAAGCGCGAGCTGATCTCGCGCGCCTACAACCGCATCCTGCACGCGGTGCTGCGCGTCGGCTTCTCCGACGCCCAGTGCGGCTTCAAGGCGGTCCGCCGCGACGCGCTCGCCGAGCTGCTGCCGCTGGTCGAGGACGAGGCGTGGTTCTTCGACACCGAGCTCCTCGTCCGCGCCGAGCGCGCCGGGCTCCGCATCCACGAGGTGCCGGTCGACTGGATCGACGACCCCGACTCGCGCGTCGACATCGTCGCCACCGCGGCCGCCGACCTGCGCGGGGTGTGGCGCCTCCTCCTCGACCGTCGCCCGGGCCCCCGGCCGGCGCCGACCGGCCTCGGCATCGACTCCGAAAGGACCGCCGGTGACCTCCACGCAGCCTGAAGCCGTCTGGCGCGGACCGCGCCTCGACGCTCGCACGATCGCGGCGCGGCTGGCGCCTCGCGCGCCGCTCGCCACGTTGCTCACGCTCACCGCCGTGCTCTACCTGTGGGACCTCTCGCGCCTCGGCTACGCGAACGACTTCTACGCGGCGGCCGTCAAGTCGGGGACGCAGAGCTGGAAGGCGTTCTTCTTCGGCTCGTTCGACTCGGCGAGCTACATCACCGTCGACAAGCCGCCCGCCTCGCTGTGGGTGATGGAGCTCTCGGGCCGGGCGCTCGGCTTCTCGAGCTTCAGCCTGCTCCTCCCGCAGGCGCTCGAGGGCGTCGCGTCCGTCGCGCTGCTCTACGCGACCGTGCGCCGCTCCGTCTCCGCGCCCGCGGCGCTGCTGGCCGGGCTCGTGCTCGCGGTGACGCCGGTCGCGGCGCTGATGTTCCGCTACGACAACCCGGACGCCCTGCTCGTGCTGCTCCTCGTCGCCGCGGCGTACGCGGTCACGCGCGCGCTCGAGCAGGCCTCGACCCGCTGGCTGGTGCTCGCCGGGACGCTGATCGGCTTCGCGTTCCTGACGAAGATGCTGCAGGCGTTCCTCGTGCTGCCCGCGTTCGCGGTCATCTACCTCGTCGCCGCGCCGACGACGCTGCGCCGGCGGCTCTGGCAGCTCGTGCTGTCGGGCGTCGCGATCGTCGTCGCCGGCGGCTGGTGGGTCGCGGTCGTCGAGTTGTGGCCCGCCTCGTCGCGGCCGTACGTCGGCGGCTCGAGCGACAACAGCATCCTCGACCTGATCCTCGGCTACAACGGGCTCGGCCGCATCGAGGGCGGCTCCGGCCCCGGCGGCGGCGCCGGCTTCAGCGGCGCGACCGGGCTGCTCCGCCTCTTCAACTCCGAGATGGGAGGCCAGATCAGCTGGCTCCTGCCCGCGGCGCTCGTCGTCCTCGCGGCCGGCCTCGCCTGGACGGCGCGGCGCCCGCGCCACGACCGCACGCGCGCGGCGCTCGTGCTCTGGGGCGGATGGCTCGTCGTGACCGGGCTGGTCTACAGCCTGATGAGCGGGATCATCCACCCCTACTACACGAACACGCTCGCGCCGCCGATCGCCGCGCTCGCAGGCGCCGGCGCCGTCGAGCTGTGGCGGCTGCGCCGCGCGTTTGCCGCGCGGCTGCTGCTCGCGGTGTGCCTCACCGTCACCGCGGCGTGGTCGTACCGGCTCCTCGACCGCACACCGGCGTGGCACCCGGAGCTGCGGCTCGCCGTCCTCGCGGGCGGGCTCGCGGCCGCGGCTGCGCTGCTGACGCTGCCCGGCCTGCGCCGCGCCGCCGCGGCGGCGGTCGCGGCGGCGGCGCTGCTCGCCCTCCTCGGCGGGCCGGTCGCGTACACGCTCGCCACCGTTGCGCGCGCCGAGACCGGCTCGACCGTCAGCGCCGGCCCGTCGGTGCAGGCAGGAGGCTTCGGCGGCCGGGGCGGGCCGGGTCCGGGCGGGAGCGCGGTTGCCGGCACGGCGCTCGCGAGGCTCCTCGCCGCGAGTCCGTCGAGCTACACGTGGGTCGCCGCGACGTCCTCGTCGATGACCGCGGCGCCGCTCGAGCTCGCCACCGGCAGGGCCGTGATGGCGCTCGGCGGGTTCAACGGCGGCGACCCGGCGATGACGCTCGCGCGCTTCGAGCGGCTCGTCGCCGCCGGGAAGATCCACTACTACGTCGCGGGCGGCGGCTTCGGCGGCGGGCCCGCCGGCCGGGGCGGCGCAGACGCGATCGAGTCCTGGGTCGCGAGCGAGTTCAGGGCGGTCTCGGTCGGCGGCACGAGCGTCTACGACCTGAGCGGTTGACCGAACCCGGTTCGCGACCTCGCCACGAACCGGGTTCGTGCGCGTCAGCTGCCCACGAGCTCCTCGAAGCCGGGCTCGTCGCGAATCGGGTCGAGGTCGGAGTCGCCGCGCGCCCATTCGCGCAGGCGCTCCGACTTCGCGACCGCCTGCCGCAGGTGCTCCAGCGCATCCGCGTGCCGCCCGGCCAGGCTCTCGCAGCAGGCGACGTTGTAGAGCAGGCCCGCGTACTCGGGGTGCGCCTCGGCCAGCTCGCGCCCGCGGTCGGCCGCCTCGGCGTACTTCCCCTCGTTGTAGAGCGCGCCCACCGGCGCCCAGATCTCCCAGCCGTCCGCCTCGTAGGCCTCGCCCGGTTTCGCGCCGAGGGCCAGCAGCGTGGTCTCCGCCTCCTCGGCGAAGGCGGTCCGCCTCACGCCGGGCTCGACGTAGACGAACGTGCCGGCCGGCGCGTCGACCTGCTCGCCGTCGAGCTCGAAGCGGGCGCGCCCGCCGAGCACGACGTACAGCTCCTCCTGCCCGTCGTCGGACTCGTCGTGCTCGTTGATGATCCGGTCGCCGGCCGCGTGGCCCGTCCATGTGTTGGCGCCGAACGAGGCGATGCCGAAGTGGCTGCGGACCGGGCGCCATGGCTGGCGCCCGTCGGAGACCTCCTCGATCTCCTCGAGCCTCGCGATCGCGTACGCCACCGGCGGATCCTAACCGGCCAGCCCGTGCCGGTAGGCGTAGGCGACGGCCTGCGCGCGGTCGCGGGCGCCGGTCTTGGTGAAGAGGTGGTTGACGTGGCTCTTCACCGTCGCCTCGCTCACGACGAGGCGGTCGGCGATCTCGCGATTCGAGAGGCCCTGCGCGATCAAACCGAGCACCTCGGCCTCGCGCGGCGTCAACCCGTCGGGCAGCTCGGGGCCCGCGGCGACCGCCTCGACGAGGTGGTGCTGCACGGCGGGATCGATCGCCGCCTCGCCGCGCACGACCGCGGCGATCGCCCGCTCGATCTCCCCGGCGCCCGAGTCCTTCGTGAGGAAGCCGCGCGCGCCGGCGCGCAGCGCGTCGAGGACCGACCGGTCGTCGGCGTACGTGGTGAGGACGATGACCTGGGTCGAGGCCGCCCGCTCGCGGAGCCGGCGGGTCGCCTCGACGCCGTCGCACCGCGGCATGCGCAGGTCCATCAGCACCACGTCGGGCTGCAGCCGCTCGGCGAGCTCGACCGCCTCCTCTCCGTCCGACGCGGTGCCGAGCACCTCGACGCCGGGGAGCAGGCCGAGCAGCGTCGCGAGCCCTTCGCGCACGACGCGCTGGTCGTCGGCGAGCACGACCGTCGTCACGCCGGCACCCACAGCTCGACGCGGAAGCCGTCGCTCGTCGGCGCGGCGGTGAGCGTCCCGCCGAGCAGCTCCGCGCGCTCGCGCATCCCGGTGAGGCCGTAGCCGCCGCCGTTGTGGGCGGCCTGCGGCGGCGCGCCGAAGTCCTCGACGCAGAGGCGCGTGCCGGCCGGCTCGTAGGCGACCCTGAGCTCGACCCGCTCCGCACGCGCGTGCTTGCGCACGTTCGTCAGCGCCTCCTGCGCGGTGCGGAAGAGCGTGAGGCGTGCGTCGGGCCCGAGCCCGCCGCTCTCGCCGGCGACGGCGAGGGTCGCCGGGATGCCGGTGTCGCGCTCGAACTCCGCGACGAGCGCGGCCAGCCGCTCCGGCCCCGGCAGCTCCTCGTCGCGCAGCATGCCGATCGCGCGCCGCGCCTCCTCGATCCCGCTGCGGGCGAGATGGTGCGCGCGCTCGAGCGACTCGACGAGCGCGGGATCGTCGTGACCCGCCGCCCGCAGGCGGGCGCCCTCGAGCTGGAGTGCGAGCCCGGAGAGCGAGTGCGCGAGGACGTCGTGCATCTCGCGCGCCAGGCGCTGTCGCTCGGCGAGCACGGCCGCGCGCGCCTGCGCGTCGCGCGTCTGCTCGAGCTCGCGCAGCAGGCGCTCGGCCTGCTCCTGGCCCTCCGCCAGGCGCCCGGCGAGGCGCGCGACGAGCGCGAACGCGACGATCGCGATCTCCTGCAGGATCGCGCCGAACGCGCTCTTGTCCTTGCCGAGAATCTCGGCGATCGGCAGCAGCACCAGGGCCAGCACGACGATCGCCACCCCGGGACGGCCACGGAGGCGCATCGCGGCCGCGACGCCCATGAACGCGCCGACGAAGGCGGGGCCCTTCGGCTGCAGCGCGACGAGCAGCGCCGAGCTGACGATCAGCGCCAGGAAGAACGGCACCTGCTCGCGGGCCGTGCCGCGGCGGCTGCGCATCACGCCCGCGGCGCCGGCCGCGAAGCCGATCAGCGCGAGGAGGACGGCGAGGCCCTCGCCCGACAGGCTCGGCCGCGGGTGGGACTGCACGCCGGTCACGACGACGAGGACGACGACGCCCACGCCGACCGGGCGCAGGAGGCCGAGCGTCCGCTGCTGGCGGGCGCGCGTCCGCTCGAGCGAGGCGAACGTCGGCTCGGTCACACAGGCAGCGTAGGCGCCTCGCGCCGCCGCGTCATCGCCGCCCGGGTCGAGGCGGGCCTCCACCCGCGGGTGGAAGCGAAGTTCGACCGCACGCCCGATGACGCCGCTCCGCGCGCGGCCTAGCGTGGCGGGCATGAGCGACATCGTGATCAGCGTCAGGGGACTGACCAAGACCTACGGCGACGTCGAGGCCGTTCGCGGCGTCGACCTGGAGATCCGGCGCGGCGAGATCTTCGCCTTCCTCGGCCCGAACGGGGCGGGGAAGACCACCACCGTCGAGATCCTCGAGGGCTTCCGCCGGCCGACGGCCGGCGAGGTGCGCGTGCTCGGCGCCGAGCCGGCGCACGCCGGGCCGGAGTGGCGTAACCGCGTCGGGGCGGTGCTGCAGGAGTCGCACGCCGAGCCGGGCCTGACCGTCCGCGAGTGCCTGCAGCTCTACGCCGGCTACTACCGCGCCCCGCGCGACATCGACGAGACGATCGCGCTCGTCGAGCTGGGCGCGAAGGCCGAGACGCTCGGCGACCATCTCTCCGGCGGGCAGCGGCGGCGGCTCGACGTCGCGCTCGCGCTGATCGGGGACCCCGAGTTGATCTTCCTCGACGAGCCGACGACGGGCTTCGACCCGTCGGCGCGCCGTGCCGCGTGGGACGTGGTCTCCGGGCTGCGCGACCTCGGCAAGACGGTCTTCCTCACCACGCACTACATGGAGGAGGCCGAGCATCTCGCCGACCGGATCGCGGTGATCGCCGGCGGCGAGATCGTCGCCGAGGGCACGCCCCAGACGCTCGGCGGCCGCGACCGGCTCGCCGCCACGATCACCTTCACGGCGCCGCGGGGCGTGCACGCCGCGGATCTTCCGGCGCCGCTGCGCACGCTCGCCGCTCCCACCTCGAACGGCACGATCGCGCTGCGCACCGAGGCGCCGCTCCGGCACGTGCGCGACCTCGCCGACTGGGCGGCCGCGCTCGGCGCCGACCTGCCCGACCTCGACGTCCGCCGGCCGACGCTCGAGGACGTCTACCTCGCACTCACCGACGAGAGAAAGGGGAGCTGATGTTCCTGCTCATCCGGTGGCTGATCCGCCGGCGCCGCGCGCAGAAGCGCGCGGCGCCCGCCGCGGCGGGCGTGCAGGGCCCGCTCGGGCTCGTGCTCCACCAGGCGCGCTACGACCTGCTCGGCTTCCTGCGGAACCGCCAGGCGCGGTTCTTCACGCTGATCCTGCCGCTGATCTTCCTCGTCATCTTCGTCGGCGTCTTCGGCAACAACACGGTGCGCGCGTCCGGCGTCAAGGCGTCGACGTACTACGTGCCGGGCATCTCGGCGCTCGGCCTGATCGCGGCGTCGTTCGTCAACCTCGTCATCTCGGTCACGGCGCAGCGCGAGGGCGGGATCCTGAAGCGCCGCCGCGCGACGCCCGTTCCCGCGTGGGTGCTGATCGGCGGGCGCGCGCTGACCGCGATCGCGGTCTCGCTCTTCGTGATGACGGTGCTGCTCGCCGTCGGGCGCTTCGCGTACGGCGTGCACCTGCCGACCTCGACGATCCCGGGGATCGCGGTCTCGGCGGTCGTCGGCTCGATCACGTTCTGCGTGCTCGGCTACGCGTTCTCGACGGCGATCCATTCCGAGGACGCGGCGCAGCCGATGGTGCAGGCGGTCATGCTCCCGCTCTACTTCATATCCGGCGTCTTCATCCCGAACGTCAACCTGCCGTCCTGGATGCGACACGTCGCGGAGATCTTCCCCGTGCAGCATCTCGCCGACGCGCTGCACCACGCCTACGACCCGTCCGTCCACGGCGTGGGCATCGTCTGGAGCGACCTGGGCGTGCTCGCCCTCTGGGCGCTCGCCGGAACGCTCGTCGCGCTGACGCGGTTCACGTGGACGCCGAGCGCCCGCGCCGCCTGAGCGCGGGGCTCGGCGCCCGGCACGGTCTCAGGCCGTGACGGCCTGGGCAGGCTCGGGCATCAGCCCGAGCTGCGTCATCAGCTGCACCTGGTCGAAGTAGAGCTGCGTCTCGACGATCTCGTCGCCGTCGACACGCAGAAGCTGCACGCCGCGGCCGGTGAGCCGCCGCTGGGTCGGCGGGATCTCGCCCACCGGCGACGGCAGCACCCCGTCGTGCGTCCCCTCGAACGTGAAGCGCTGGGCGACCCAGTCCCCGTCGACGAGCTCGGTGTGCACCACGATGCGCGCGTCGGAGAAGGCGTTCAGCCAGGCCATCCCGTACGCGGTGGCGGCGTCCCTCCCCTCGACGTGCACGTCCCCCGGCGCCTCGAGCACGCCGTTCTCGGCGTTCAACGCCCGGATGCGCTCCTCGTCGTGCGCGTTGAACGCGTCGACGAACCGAGCGGCGATCGCGCGTGTGTCGGCCATTCCGGCCCTCCTCTCAGTTCGGGCGACCCTACGCCGGCCCCCGTCCGGGTTCAACCCCGCCGGGTTGGCGGCGGGTCGCGTACATTTCCGCGCGTGGGGGGTGCGGCGCCCGCGTTCCTGGCCGAGGAGGGGTCGAGCGGCCGCTCGGCGCAGTCCGGAGGCCGTCCGGCCCGGCGTCTCGCCGCGGTCCGCGACGCCGCGCCGTCCGAGCCGGCCGCCGACGTCCTGACGGTGCTCCTGGTCGAGGACGACGCAGCGATGCAGCTCGTCGTCTCGGTCAATCTCGAGGCGGCGGGCTTCCGCGTCGTGCCGGCGACCACCGGCGGCGAGGCGGTCGCGCTCGCGGGCTCCGCGCGGCCGGACGTCGTGCTGCTCGACGTCATGCTCCCGGACCTCGGCGGATTCGAGGTGGCGGAGCGGCTTGCCGGCCTCCCGATCGTGTTCATGTCGGCCCGCGTGTCGGCGACCGACCTCGAGCGCGGCCGGCAGCTGGGCGCGATCGACTACGTGACGAAGCCGTTCGACCCGCTGCTGCTGCCGGCCCGGCTCCGCGAGGACCTCGAGGAGCTGAAGCGCCGCGGGCGCGCCGACCGCGTCTGGGAGCTCCGCTTCGGGCCCCCGACCGGCGGGTAGGGGCGCGGCGCCGTGCCGACCCCTCAGGATCGCGAAGCCGCCCGGCACGCCCGCCGGCAGGTTCGCGCCGCGCTCGCGCTGCTGATCGCCGTGCTCGCGGTGCTGGTTGCCGTCGGCGCCTTCGCGGCGTGGCGGATCTACTCCGAGGGCAACCACCGTTTCGTCGATCAGGCGGGGCCCTTCTTCGCGGTGACCGAGGACCTGTCGGTCGAGATGCTGAACGAGGAGACGGCGGTTCGCGGCTACGTGATCACGGCGAACCCGAAGCTGCTCACGCCGTACTACCAGGGCAAGAAGTACGTGAGGCTCGAGCTCGCGCTGATCGCGAAGGACCAGTCCTTCGCACCCGCGATCCCCGCGCACCTGCGTGCGATGCGACGCGAGGTGGCGTCGCTCGAGGCCTACTTCGCGAAGGAGATCGCGCTGGTGCGGAGCGGGCCGGCCGGCCAGCGCCGCGCGCGACAGGACATCCTGCCCGGCAAGGGGCACTTCGACCACCTCCGCGCCGCGTCCGCGGCCCTGATCGCCGACGCGGGCGACGTGGTCAGGCGATCGCACGAGGACCAGCGCTCCACGCTGATCACGTGGTTCGTCTTCCTCGGCATCGCCGCCGCCGTCGCCCTCGCGATCGCCTCGGCGCTGCTGGTGCGCCTGCCGCGCCGGCTGTACCAGCTCTTCCGCGAGGAGCGGTTCGCGCGGCGGGCGGCCGAGCAGGCCGGCGAGGCGGCGCGCGCGCTCGCGCACGTGCGGGAGGCCGTCGTGCTGCTCGACGCCGACGACGTGGTGCGCTACTGGAACCCGACGGCCGGAGCGCTGTTCGGCCTCGAGCCGGGCGACCGCGACTCGGCGCTGCTCCGCCGGGTGGCGGCCGCGTTCCAGCGCGGCGGCACCGGCGCGCGCCCGATCAGGCTGGGTGAGGACGAACGCTGGCTGACCGGCGCGGAGTCGGCCTTCGAGGGCGGCCGCGTGCTCGTGTTCCGCGACGTGACGGACGACCACCGCCTCGAGCAGCTGCGATCCGACTTCGTCGCGACCGCGGCCCACGAGCTGCGGACGCCGCTCGCCGCGGTCTACGGCGCCGTCCGCACGCTCCGCCACCAGGAGCATCTCCCTCCGGAGACGGTCACGAGCTTCCTGGAGATGATCGAGCGCGAGGCCGAGCGGCTGAAGCTCGTGATGGACCAGCTCCTCGTGTCGGCGCAGCTCGACTCGGCCGACCTGCACCTGCAGCGGCAGGCGGTCGACGCGGCCGCGCTCTGCGAGAGCCTGCTCGGCTCGGCGGAGGTGCGCAAGCCGCCCGAAATCGAGCTCGCGCTCACCCGGCCGGACGCCGACGTGACGCTGCAGGCGGACCCCGAGCGGCTGCGGCAGGTCGTCGCCAACCTGATCGACAACGCGATCAAGTACTCGCCCGGCGGCGGCCGGATCGACGTCCGCGTCTCGGCGAACGGCGACTCCGGCACGATCGAGGTCGCCGACAACGGCCTCGGCATCCCGGCGCACGAGCAGGAGCGGATCTTCGAGAAGTTCTACCGCCTCGATCCCAGCATGACGCGCGGGATCGGCGGCTCCGGGCTCGGCCTCTACATCAGCCGCCAGCTCGTCGAGCAGATGGGCGGCCGCCTCTCCGTGGTGTCGCGGCACGGCGTCGGCTCGACGTTCGCGATCTCGCTGCCTCTCGCGAACGCCGCGGCGCACGCCCGCCACGAGGCGGTCGCCGGCCACTCGTGAGCCGCTACTGGTCGAGCCGCGCGGCCTCGAGGTCGAGGTCGCGCTGCACGCGCTGCGCCACGTTGTCGTCGATGATCCGCCCGTTGCGCAGCGCGAGCAGCGCCGCCTGCTCCGCCGCGAGCAGCTCGCGCATCACGCGCTGGTAGGCGATCGACTGCTCCTCGATCTCGCCGCCACCGTCGCCGTCGTAGCGGGCCCGGAAGCGGTCGCGGCGGAAGCCGAACGACCCGCGCAGTCGCTCCGCCGTCTCGGGCCGGACGACGCCGTCGGCCACGAGCTCCTCGAGCCGCGCGAGCGCCGCCTCGGCGGCGTGAATGCGCGCCTTCGCGTCCTCGCGGGCGGCCGCGCCGTCGTCGCGGACGCCGAGCAGCCTGATCAGCACCGGCAGCGTGAGGCCCTGGACGACGAGCGTCGCCACGATCACGGCGAACGTCAGGAAGACGATCAGCTGCCGGTCGGGGAAGTCGGTCGGCAGCGCGAGGGCGGCGACCAGCGAGACGGCGCCGCGGATGCCGGCCCAGGAGAGGATCGCGGGCCACTGCCAGGGCGGGTACGGGTCGGCCTCGCGGACGCGCCGCGAGAGCACGCGCGGCAGGTAGGTGAAGACCGGGACCCAGAAGACGCGGACGGCGACCACGGTCGCGCACACGAGCGCCGAGTAGCCGGCGAGCCGCGCCGAGCTCAAGCCCGAGAGCGCGTCCACGATCCGCCGGAGCTGCAGACCGACGAGCACGAAGAGCAGCGCGTTGACGAGGAAGACGAGGATCTCCCAGAACGCGTCGCCGGAGAGGCGCGTGCGCTCCGTCGTCAGCTCGGGCGTGTACCAGCCCATGTAAACGCCGATCGTCACCGCGGCGAGCACCCCGGAGACGCCCGCCGCCTCGGCCGGCAGGTAGGCGAGGTAGCCGCTCAGCACCGCGATCGCCACCTCCACGGGCGGCTCGTCGATGCGCCGGCGCAGCTGGCGCACGAGCCAGCCCACCGCGAGCCCGATCGCGATGCCGCCGATCACGTTCAGCACGATGCGGCCCGACGTGTCGAGCAGCGAGAACGCGCCGCCGACGGCGGCGCCGACCGCCGCCTTGTAGAGGACGAGCGCGGTGCCGTCGTTCACGAGGCTCTCGCCCTCGATGATCGAGACGATCCGGCGCGGCGCGCCGAGCCTCGCCGCGATCTCGGTCGCCGCCAGCGCGTCCGTCGGCGACACGATCGCGCCGAGGGTGAACGCGACCGCCCAGGACAGCCCGATCGACTCGTGCGCGACGACCGCGACGGCGGCCATCGTCGTCGCGACGAGGCCGAAGGCGAGCAGCGAGATCGGCCGTTTGTTCGCACGCAGGTCGCGCAGCGACGTGAAGAACGCGCCGGAGTACAGGAGGGGCGGGAGCACGGCGACGAGCACCACCGCGGGGGGCAGCGCGACGTGCGGCAGCCCCGGGACGAAGCCCATCACGACGCCGCCGAGCACGAGCAGGATCGGCAGCGGCATGCGCAGCGTCGGCGCGAGCGCGAGCAGCGCGCCCACCGCGACGAGGAGCGCCAGCAGCTCGAGGTCCTGGTGCGCGCCGAAGTGCATCAGGGGGTGAGTGGGTGCGACGTCCCGCTCGGCTTGCCGGCGCCGGGCGGCTCGATCACGCCCGCGGGGCTGACGCAGCGTCCGTCCGGCAGGTCCCCGCGGAAGCAGGCGGTCGCCTGGCGCAGGTACCGCACGTACGACCCGGGGAGGTTCGAGAGCAGCCCGGCGAGCTGGGTCGGCGTCAGGCCGCGCGCGAGCGCGCCGCCGAGGGCGGCGGGACGGCAGCGGTGGCGCTGTGCGTAGCCGAGTGCCTCCCGCAGGTCGTAGAAGGCGACGTCTCCGGGGCTGACGACCCCCGTGTAGGCGCGAAGCAGCGCCTTCGCGCTGTCGACCGCGGCGGCACTCAGCGTCCTGCACACCGCCGCCCCGTCGGCGGGCGGGCTCGCGCTCGTCGTCGTCCCGGCGCTCGACCGGCTGCCGCAGGCGCTGAGGACGAGCGCGGCGACGGCCGGCACGACGAACGATGCGGCTCGGAACCTCAGCGCAGCGCCTCCTGCCTGTCCTCGGCGAGGATCGCGTGGACGAGCTGCGCGGCGATCGAGCCCTCGCCGACCGCGGAGGCGACGCGCTTGACGGAGGCGCGCCGAAGGTCGCCCGCCGCGAGCACGCCCGGCATGCTCGTCTCGAGGGCGAGCGGGCGCCGCTCGAGCGGCCAGTCGACGTCGCCGGACAGCTCGTCGCCGGTGAGGACGAACCCGAGCTCGTCCCGCGCCAGCTCCGGCGGCAGCCAGTCGGTGTGGGGGCGGGCGCCGATGAGGACGAAGAGGGCGTCGGCGGCGACCGTCGCCTCGTCTCCGCCGGCCGCGTCGCGCAGCACGAGCCGCTCGAGGCGGCCGTCTCCTCCGCCGCCGGCGACCGTGGCCTCCGTGCGGACCTCGATGTTCGGGGCCGCCTCGACCGCGCGCACGAGGTAGTGCGACATCCCGGCGTCGAGCCGCGACCCGCGGACGAGCAGCGTCACACGCCGTGCATGCCGTGCGAGGTGCAGTGCGGCCTGGCCCGCCGAGTTGCCGCCGCCGGCGACGTAGACGTCCTTGCCGTGCAGTCCGGCAGCCTCCGCCGCCGGCCCGCCGTAGAAGACGCCCGCGCCCGTCAGCGCGTCGAGGGACGGGACGTCGAGGCGCCGGTAGCTCGCGCCGGTCGCCAGGATGACGGCACGCGCGCCGACGCGTCGGCCGTTCGACAGCGCCAGCTCGAAGCCCTGCCGGACCTGGGCGAGCGAGGTCGCCCGGTGCAGGAACAGGAAGCGGGCGCCGAACCCGATCGCCTGCTCGTAGGCCTGCTCGGCGAGGCGGCTGCCGCTGACGCCCTTCGCGAAGCCGAGGTAGTTACGGATCAGCGAGCTCGCCCTCGCCTGGCCGCCGATCCCGCCCTCGTCGACGACGAGCGTGCGCAGCCCCTCCGAGGCGGCGTACACCGCGGCGGACAGGCCGGCGGGCCCGGCTCCCACGATGACGACGTCGAACGCATCCGCCTCGAGCTCCGACGGGGCGCCCGCGGCCTCGGCGATCTCGGCGTCCGAGGGGTCGCACAGCACCCGTCCGTCCGGGAGCGCCATCAGCGGCAGCGCCGCGTCCGGGCCCGCCCGGGCGATCAGCTCGCGTCCCTTGTCGGAGTCGGCCAGCCAGAACGCGTGCGGCACGGCGCACTGCTCGAACACCGTCCGCAGCTCGTAGGCGCGGCCCGCCCATTCGGAGCCGACGATGTGGACCGTGTGCGGCACGCTTCGCCGTTCCCGCGCCCATTCGAGGAGGAAGCTCGAGACGGCTGCGTGGAACACCTCGTCAGGCGCTCCGGCGGGCGTGAGCACGTAGTGGTCGATGCGGCCGAGCGCCATCAGGTCGCCGATCGCCTCGTTGGTCGCCGCGGTGCCCCAGTCCGCGAACGGGATCAAAAGCGCTCGCTTCGCCTGCGGATGCAGCCGGCGCACGCGGTCGAGGAGGCCGCCGTCCGTCGTCGCCACGAGCGACGCTCCGACGAGCGCCAGCGCCACCTCGGCGCGGGCGTCCGCGAGCTCCGTCAGCGCGTGCGACGCGTCGTCCGCCGAGCCGAACGGCTCGACGCGGTAGTCGCGGCCGTAGCGCTGGAGGAGCTGAGCCGCGACGTCCGCGAGCGCGCCCGGCTCCTCTTCCACCACGATGAGGACGGGAAGTGACATCTGCGTCAACCCTAACGCGGTCGATGTGGCCGCCCTTCCGGCGCGAAGCTCCCCGAGCCGGCTCGTCGCTCGACACTCCCCGAACCTGGTTCATCTCGGACGAACCAGGTTCGTGAGCCGGCTTACCGCGGCGCCCGGCCGCCCGCGAGCGGCTCGCCCATGCGCAGGCCGAAGCGCTCGAGGAGCTCCGGGATCGAGTCCGGGCGCATCGCGAGGCCGTAGCGCTCGCCGAGCCGCGCCAGCTCGTCCGGCCCTGCGGCGGCCGCGCCGCCCAGCTCGACGAGGTCCGCGAAGTACCGCTCGAATCCGGCCGGCGCGATGATCTCGAGGATCCGGCACGGCTCGTCGCCCGCGTTCCAGAACGTGTGCCACTGGTCGCGTGGTTTGAAGACGAGGTCGCCCGGGCCCGCCTCGACGACGTCCTCGCCGAGCAGGGCGCCCATCCGGCCCTCGAGGACGAAGCTGTACTCGTCCTCGCGCGTGTGGCGGTGGAGCGGCGCGGCGAGCGCGCGCGGCGCCATCGGGTGCTCGACCAGCGCGAACCGGCCTCCCGCCTCGGCTCCGTCGACGAGGAAGCGCACGCCGATGCTTCCCAGGAACCCCTCGGCTCCGTCGGCCGGGGTCACGAGCTTCACTCCTGCGGTCGTCGCCGCCATCTCGGCGCTCCTTTCAATGGACAATGATGTCTTGCGAAAATAGTGGACGACCGCCGAGCGTGTCAATAGATTGGAGAGACACTCATGTCCGACCGAAAGCGCTCGTACCGGAAAACGCGCCGCGCGGAGCTCGAGGAACAGACGCGCCGGCGGATCACGGAGAGCACGGTCGCGCTGCACCAGGAGGTCGGGCCGGCGCGGACGTCGATCAGCGCGATCGCCGAGCGGGCCGGCGTGCGCCGCTCGACGGTCTACCGTCACTTCCCGGACGAGGAGTCGTTGTTCGCGGCCTGCTCGTCGCACTGGCGCTCCGCGAACCCGGCGCCCGACCCGTCGTCGTGGGCCGCGATCGCGGATCCGGACGCGCGCACGGAGGCCGCGCTGCGCGAGCTGTACGCCTTCTACCGGCGCACGGAGGGCATGTACGCGAGCCTGCTCCGGGACGAGCCGCTCGTTCCGGTCGTGCAGCGCCTGCTGCGCGGCTTCCACGACTACCTGCGCGCGGTGGAGGAGGCGCTGGCGGCCGGCCGCGGCCTGCGGGGCCGCGCGGCGCGCCGGACGCGCGCGGCGATCGGCCACGCGGTCGCGTTCTCGACCTGGCGCTCGCTCGTGCGCGACCAGCGCCTGTCGGACGGCGACGCGGTCGCGCTGATGTGCGCGCTCGTCCGGTCAGCTGCCCCAGAGCTCGATGGTGGGCGCGCCGGCGCCGACGCGTGACGCGACGAGCCGACAGACCGCCCAGTCCTGCATCGCGACGCCCACCGACTTGAAGATGGTGACGCCGCGCCGCTCGGGCGGCGGACCGAACGTGAGGGAGCCGAGCTCGGCCAGGTCGTCGGGCTCGAGCACGCCGTCCGCGACCGCGCGGACGATCTCGCCGGCCTCGGCGAGCGCGGCCTCGCGCTGGTCGACGGCCACGAGCTCGGCTCGCTCGATGAGCTCGGGCGGCAGCTCGCACATCTCCGGCCGGTACGAGCCGACGGCGTTCACGTGGACCCGGCCCGAGATGCTCGTCGCCGCGACGACGGGTCTCGCCGAGTCTGTCGCGCAGCAGACGACTTCCGCCCCCGCGACCGCGTCGTCGGCCGATTCGACGGCGGCGATCTCCACCTCCGGGAGCGCGGGCCGGAGACTGTCGGCGAGCGCGCGCGCCGATGCGCCGCGACGGCTGAAGACGCGAATCCGTTCGATCGGCCGAACCGCGCAGACGCCGCGGATCTGGTCGGCGGCCTGGCCGCCCGCGCCGATCATCGCGAGCGTCGTCGCGTCGGGTGACGCGAGCAGCCGCGTCGCGAGCCCGCTCGCGGCGCCGGTGCGAAGGCTCGTGACGGACGAGCCTTCGATGAGCAGGCTCGGCCTGCCGGTCTCGCCGTCGAACCAGAGCACGAGCGCGTGGATCGTGGGCAGGTCGCGCTCGCGGTTCCGTGGGCAGAGCGAGACGAGCTTGAAGGCGCTCCCCTGTTCGCCGGAGCCGGACTCGACGCGGCGAGCCATCATTGCGAGCGCGCTGCCGTCGTCGAAGGCGACGCGCGGGGGCTGATCGCCCGAGCCGTCGACGATCGCGCGAAACGCCTCCTCGACGGCGTCGATCGCATCGTCCATCGAGATCAGTCGCCTCAGCTCGGTGTCGCTGACGACGAACACGACGAGCGCCGGCCGGCTACGGCTCGACCTTGCCGGCCCACGATCCCCGCGTGTGCCGGAGGTGCCGCTCGATCTCGGTCCGAGCCGCGGCGGCGTCGCCCCGCTCGACGGCGTCGAGCAACGTCTCGTGCTCCTGCGCCGAGGCGAGCAGGCGGTCGTTCGCGGCCAGCTCGCGCAACCCGTACAGTCGTGTCTGGTCGCGGAGCTGCTCGAGGATCCTGACGAGCCGCTCGTTGCCGAACGTCGCGATCAGGCGCAGGTGGAAGTCGCGGTCAGCCTCGAGAAAGAGTGTCAGGTCGCCCTTCACGGCCGCCTGCTTGCCTTGCTCGACGCGTCGACGGCATGCCTCGATCTGCTCCGGGGGCACGCGACCCGCGACGTGCTCGATCGCGGGCACCTCCAGCATGAGCCGTAGCTGCAGGATCTCGTCGAGGTCGTGGTCGGTCGGCTCCGAGACGACGAAACCGCGGTTGCGGATGATCTCGACGAGGCCGATATGGGCGAGGTCGGCGAGCGCCTCGCGCACCGGCGTGGCGGAGACCCCGAGTCGGTCGGCGACCGAGCCGACCGAGTAGAGCCGGTTCGGCTCCAGTTCGCCGGTGATGATGCTCGTCCGCAGGACGCCCCGCACCTGCTCCCGCAAGCTGGCGTACTCGAGGGGAGCGGCCGACACGACCGGGCTTGACATAAGTTCTATATTACACTTGACCTCTAGCATGGAACACCCCTCCGAGGCTGCGGTGCACGATCCCGTGACGCTCGAGATCATCGAGAGCTCGCTCCAGGCGATCAGCGACGAGATGTTCGGGGCCATGCGGAAGACCGCGATGAGCGCGATCATCTACGAGGTCCTCGACCTCGGCACGTGCGTCACGGACGCCGACGGCAACCTCGCGGCGGCCGGGGCGGGCATTCCGGCCTTCGTCGGCACGCTCGACAAGGCGGTCAAGCGCCTCATCGAGCTGCACCCAGGGCCGGGGGCGATTCGCCCCGGCGACGTGTTCGCGACGAACGACCCGTACTACGGCGGCGTGACGCACTTGAACGACGTCGTGTTCGCGATGCCTGTGTTCGCGGACGGGCGGCTCGTCGCGTGGACGGCCGACATCGCGCACTGGAACGACGTGGGCGGGATGGTCCCGGGCTCGATCTCGAACGAGGCGCGCGAGCTGTTCCAGGAGGGGCTGCGCCTGCCCGGAATCAAGGTGATCGACCGCGGCGAGCCGATCGCGTCGGTGATCGAGATCTTGAAGTGCAACGGCAGACTGCCCGACTTCCTGCTCGGCGACATGTGGTCCGGGATCTCCGCGGCGCGCCTCGGCGCCGCGCGTCTTCAGGAGCTGGTGGGTAAGTACGGCGCCGAGACGCTCATCGTCGCGCTCGAGCGGTACCTCGACTACGGCGAGCGTGTCGCGCGCCAGGCGTTGCGCCGGCTGCCGCACGGGCGCTTCGAGCTGTCGGAGCGCCAGGACGACGGCTCAACGTACACCGTCGCGGTCGAGATCTCGAACGACGCATTCGTCGTCGACCTGCGCGACAATCCGGACCAGGACGCGGGTTCCGCGAACCTCGTTCACGACGCGGCCGTCGTCTCGGCGCAGATGGCGTTCAAGAACGTCGCCGACCCGCAGGGCGTCGTGAACGGCGGCACGCTGCGGCCGCTGCGCGTGCTGACGCGCGCCGGTTCGATCTTCGACGCTCGTGAGCCGGCCGCGTTCGGCGTCTACGCGGAGACGATGATCCGGCTCTACGACCTCATCTGGCGTTGCCTGGCGCCGCACGTCGGCGACCGTCTTCCGTCCGGTCACTACGCGTCGATCTGCGGGACCTTCATCGGCGGCCGCCATCCCGACACGGGTCGCCACTTCACCGTCGTGGAGCCGCAGCTCGGCGGCTGGGGCGCGTCCGCGTCCGGCGACGGGAACAGCGCGATGTTCACCGGCATGCACGGCGACACGTTCAACTGCCCGGTCGAGGTCGCCGAGGCTCGGTACGGGCTCGACGTCGAACAGCTCGCGCTCAACCCCGAGGGCGGCGGCGAGGGCGAGCACCGCGGCGGAAAGGGAATCGTCCTCGACTATCGCGTGCGCGGCGACGGCATCTTCTTCACCTGCGCCTATACGCGGTCGGTCGAATTGCCGTGGGGTCTCGCAGGCGGCCGCCCCGGCTCGGCCAACTACGTCGAGGTGATCCGCGTCGGCGGCGGGCGCGAGCGGCACGGCGTCGCGACCGCACTCCAGCTGAACGCCGGCGACCTGATCCGAATCCATACCGGGAACGGCGGCGGGCATGGAGATCCTCGCCGCCGCGGCCGTGAGCGCGTCCTCGACGACCTTCGCAACGAGCTGATCACGACGACCGCGGCCACGGACATCTACGGGCTGGCGCCGGAGGCGGCGCTCGTGCATGCCTGAGCCGCACCTCCCGGAAGGAGCGGACGGATGATCGATCAGGCGACGCGCTCGCGGCGGCTCGACGCGCTGCGCCGGCGGATGGACGAGACGGGGTGCGAGCTGACGGCGCTCGCGCCGTCCGACAACCTGCGCTACGTGATCGGCTTCTCGCCGAAGGCCGACGAGCGCGCGTGCATGCTCCTCGTCGGCGCCGGCGGGACGTCGTTCGTGATGCCCGGACTCAACGCCGAGCAGACCTCGGCCGAGGCGCCGGAGCTCGAGCTCGTCCGTTGGAGCGACGACGCGGGGCCCTCGGAGGCGCTGCGCACCGCCCTCGAGCGCGTCGGGGGCGGCCGCGCCGTCCGCATCGCCGTCGACCCGGAGATGCGGGCCGACCATCTCCTCCTGCTCCAGCAGGCCGTGCCGGAAGCAGAGGCGGTCCCGGCGACGACGGTCGTGGGGCCGCTCCGCGAGGCGAAGTCGGCGGAGGAGATCGCCGTCCTGCAGACCGCGGCCGCCGCCGCCGACGAGGCGATGACCGCCGCGTTCTCCGCGTGCCGTCCCGGGGCGACCGAGCTCGACGTCGCCGACGCAGTGGCGTCCGCCTTTCGACGCGCCGGCGCCGAGGAGGTGCTGTTCGCGATCGTCGGAGCGGGGTCGAACGGCGCATTTCCCCACCACCACACCTCCTCGCGTCGGCTCGAGGAGGGCGATGCGATCGTGATCGACATCGGCGCGCGAAGCGGGGGGTACGTCTCGGACATCACCCGCATGGCGTACCTCGGCGACCCGAGCGACCGCTACTTCGAGGTGCACGCGGTGGTCGAGGCGGCCGTCCGGGCGGCCATGGCCGCGGCCGGGCCGGGGACGACCTGCCACGAGGTCGACGCCGCCGCGCGAGGCGTGATCGAGGACGCGGGGTACGGCGAGTACTTCGTCCACCGCTGCGGGCACGGGCTCGGGCTGTCCGTCCACGAGCCGCCGTGGATCATGGGCGGCAACGACACGACGCTGCGCGCCGGCATGGTGCACAGCATCGAGCCGGGTATCTACCTGCCCGGCGAGTTCGGCATTCGCCTGGAAGAGATCGTGCAGGTCACCGACGACGGCTGCCGACGCTTCAGCCGCCTGCCGCGCGACGTGCACGTCTTCGACCCGGCGTCTCGAGGGGTGCCAACGACATCGAACGAACGGGAAGGAGTGAGGACATGAGAAGGCTGCCGACCGGACCGGCCCGCTGGGCCGGCGGGGTCGTCGCGCTGATTGCCGTCGCCGCCGGCGTCGCGGTCGCGACCGCAGGCCTCGGCGCGCACCCCGGCAATGCCGCCACCGCGACCAGAGCGGCAGACACGAAGACGCTCGTCGTCGCCGTGCCGAGCGACATCCAGAACCTCGACCCGACACTCTCCAGCGCGGACACGCCGACGCAGGAGCTGCTGACGAACGTCTACGACTGGCTGATCGACTACAAGGTCGTCACGCAGAACGGGAAGCGGATCGGCGCGCCGAACCAGTTCGTCGGCGCGATCGCGAAGAGCTTCTCCTGGAACAAGGCGCACACCGTCCTCACGTTCCATCTCCGCAAAGGGGTGAAGTTCGCCAACGGCGACCCGTTGAACGCGGCCGCAGTGAAGTACACGTACGACCGCATCTTCGAGCAGAACGCCGTCACCGCGGCGCTCACGGAGATGGCAGCCGTGAAGAGCAAGAGCTCGGTGACGGTTGTGAACCCGACCACGGTGCAGTTCCACCTGACGAAGGCGAACACGCTCCTGTTCGGGAACATGGCGCAGTTCGGCCACTCCATCCTCGACCCGAAGGTCGTGAAGGCGCACGCGACGAAGGCCGATCCGTACGCGCACAACTGGCTCAGCTCGCACGTGGACGGGACAGCGCAGGGGCCGTTCGTGCTCCAGAGCTGGCAGCCCGGAAGCCAGTGGGTAATGGCCCGGAACCCCAACTACTACGGCGTCAAGCCGAAGCTCGACCAGGTCATCTTCAAGGTGATCCCCGACGCCTCGAGCCGGCTCGCGCTGCTCAAGAGCGGCGCCGTCGACATGGCCTACAACCTGCCCTTGAAGGACGTCAAGAAGCTCGAGAGCGACAAGGACGTGCAGATCGTCGACAACCCGAGCCGCTACGTCGTCTTCCTCGGGATGAACTCGAAGGACAAGCCCTTCGACAACGTCAAGGTGCGGCAGGCGATCTCGTACGCCGTTCCGTACAAGACGATCATCCAGCAGGTGCTGCTCGGCTACGGCCGCCAGCTGACGAGCCCCATTCCGGAGGGCACGCCGACGCACACCGGCAAGTTCTTCCACTACACGACCGACATCGCGAAGGCGAAGCAGCTACTCGCACAGGCGGGCTACCCGAAGGGCTTCAAGACGACGATGTACGTCGCGAGCGGCGTCGACGAGGGCATGGAGACCGCGATCTGGGTTCAGCAGTCGTTGAAGCAGATCGGGATCAACATGCAGATCCAGCAGCTGCCGGGCGCGAACTTCACGTCTCGGCTGCAGAAGCACGACCTGCCGTTCTTCTTCTTCAACAACTGGGTCTCGATCAACAACGATCCCTTCTACCACCTGTACTGGCTCTTCGACTCGGCGTGCTGCGACTACACGAACTACTCCAACCCGACCGTGACCAAGACGATCAACGCGAACCTGCTATCGCGGAATGGTCCGGCCAGGACCGCGGCGTCCCTCCGGGTGCAGAAGACGATCGTGAACGACGCGCCGTGGGTGTTCCTGTACCAGCCCGACTGGATCGTCGCGATGCGGGCGAACGTGCACGGCTACGTGTACTACCCCGCGGACGACTTCACACGCTTCAAGTGGATGTACAAGACGCCCTGACAGATCCCCACCGGGTGGGCGGGCGGTGCGGCTCCGGCCGTGCCGCCCGCCTTTCCCCGCACGCCGTCCGCCGCCGATGACCTTCTACGCGCTCCGCCGGCTCGTCCTGCTCGTCCCGGTGCTGCTGGGCGTCACGCTGGTCACGTTCGCCCTCACGCGGGTGATCCCCGGCAACCCGATCAACCAGCTGATCAGCCCGCTCGCCAGCCCGGCCGAGCGAGCGTCGCTCATCCATCAGCACGGGCTGGATCAGCCGTTTTACGTGCAGTACGTCGACTACGTCCGCGACCTTCTGCACGGCGACCTCGGCACGTCGTTCACCACGAGCCAGCCGGTCCTGCACGATCTCACCTCGCGCTTCGGCGCGACCTTCGAGCTGACGCTCTACGCGATGCTCGTCGCGCTCGTCGTCGGCGTCCCGCTGGGAATCGCCGCGGCGGTCCGGCAGGGCCGCCTCATCGATCACGTCTCGAGAATCCTCGCCGTCAGCGGCATCGCGCTCCCCGTCTTCTGGACGAGCCTCACGCTTCTCTACATCTTCTTCCTGCGGCTGCACGTCTTGCCTGCTCCGTACGGGCGAATCGATCCGTCGATCCAACCCCCGCGGCACCTGACGGGGCTGCTCACCGTGGACAGCCTCCTCACCGGCGACTGGACGGCGCTGCGCTCGTCGGCCGAGGCGCTGATCCTGCCCGTCGGGGTGCTCGCGTTCGGGGTCATGGCGCCGATCGCCCGCATCACTCGGTCCGGCATGCTCGAGGCGCTCGAGTCCGACTACGTCCGCGCCGCGCGCTCCCTGGGCCTGCCGGAGCGCACGGTCGTGCTGCGCCACGCCTTCCGCAACGCGACGCTGCCGCTGATCACGATGGTCGCCGTCGTCTACGGCTACCTGCTCGGCGGCGTCGTGCTCGTCGAGCAGATCTTCGCGTGGCCCGGTCTCGGCCGCTACGTGTTCAACGCGATCACGTCGAGCGACTATCCCTCGGTGCAGGGGTTCATCCTCTACGCCACGACGATCTACGTGCTCCTCTTCCTCGTCGTCGACCTCCTCTACCTGGCGATCGACCCGCGGATCCGGACCGCACGCGCGAAGGCGTGAGCGTCGCCGTTCTCGCCGCGCAGCGTGACGGCGCATGGCGTCTCACCCGCAGGGTGGGCAGATGGATCGCCCGCAACCCGGTCACCGCGGCCGGCTTCGCGATCATCCTCGCGCTGATCGCGATCGCGCTCCTCGCGCCGGTCGTCGCGCCCTACGGGGCGGACGAGCTCGATCCGTCGAACGTCCTTGCGTCGCCGTCGTGGTCGCACTGGTTCGGCACGGGCAACTACGGCGAGGACATCTTCAGCCGAGTCCTCTACGGGGCCCGCTACGACCTGGTGATCGGCTTCGGCGCGGTCGCGATCGGGCTGGTGATCGGCTGCGCGATCGGTGCGCTGGCCGGCTTCATCGGCGGTGCGGTCGACGAGCTGTGGATGCGGATCATGGACATGCTTTCCGCCTTCCCCGGGTTCATCCTCGCGATGGGAATCGCCGGTGCGCTCGGTCCGAGCCTGCGCAACCTGATCGTCGCGATCTCGCTGGTGAACGTCCCGATCTACGCGCGGCTCATGCGAGGCAGCTTCCTCGTCGTCAAGCGCAGCCAGTACGCGATGGCCGCGGTAGGCGTCGGCGCGCCTCCGCTTCGGATCCTCGGCTGGCACTTGCTGCCGAATACGTGGTCGCCGATCTTCGTGCAGGCGACGCTGCAGTTCGGCTACGCGATCCTCGACGCCGCCGGCCTGAGCTTCATCGGCCTCGGAGTCCGGTTGCCGACGCCCGAGTGGGGCGTGATGGTCTCGCTCGGCATCGAGCGGATCGTCTCCGGCGAGTGGTGGGTGTCGTTCTTCCCGGGCCTCGCGATCGCGATCGCCGTGATGGGCTTCAACCTCGTCGGCGACGGCCTGCGCGACCTCCTCGACCCGAGGCGCCGGTGACGCCGATCCTGCAGGTGCGCGGCCTGAGCACGACCTTCCCTTCGCCCGACGGGCCGGTACCCGTGCTCGACGGCGTCGACTTCGAGGTTGCGGACGGCGAGATCCTCGGCCTCGTCGGCGAGAGCGGAAGCGGCAAGACGGTCACCGCGCTCTCCGTGCTCCAGCTGCTGCCGCCTGCAGCCCGGATCACGGGCGGCGAAATCCTCTTCCGCGGGGAGAACCTCCTCGAGCTCGACCGGCGCCAGATGAATCGCGTTCGCGGCGTGGACATCTCGATGATCTTCCAGAACCCGCGGGCGTCGCTCAACCCGCTCTACCGCGTGGAGAAGACGCTCGAGCAGGTGCTCTGGACGCACCGGCGGCTGCGGGGGGACGAGGCGCGCAAGGTGTCGGTGGAGCTGCTCGTCGACGTGGGGCTCCCCGATCCGCGCGGCGTGCTGCGCCGCTACCCACACGAGCTGTCGGGAGGCATGTGCCAGCGCGTGATGATCGCGTACGCGCTCGCGTCGAACCCGCGGCTCCTGATCGCCGACGAGCCGACCACCGCGCTCGACGTGACCGTTCAGCTCCAGATCATCGAGCTGCTCGGCCGGCTGCGTCGCGAGCACGGGCTGACGCTCGTGCTGATCACGCACAACTTGAGCGTCGTCGCCGAGCTCTGCGACCGCGTGGGCGTCATGTACCTCGGCCGCATCGTCGAGCACGGGCCGGTGCTCGAGATCTTCGACGCGCCGCGCCACCCGTACACAGTGGGCCTCCTCGGCTCGCGCCCGACCGTGCACCCCGACGGCGAGCTGAGGGCGATCCCGGGTCAGGTTCCCGACCTGCGCCACCGGCCGAGCGGTTGCGTCTTCCATCCGCGCTGTCCGCTCATGAAGCCCGTCTGCATCGAGCAAGCGCCCCTCCGCGAGGCCGTCGGCCCGGGGCACGAGGTCGAGTGCCACTTCTGGCGGAAGGTCGCATGAGCGCAGTTCTCGAGGTGCGGGACCTGCGCAAGGTGTATCCGGTGCGGCGCGGCGTGTTCGATCGCGCCTCGCTCGTCGCCGCGGACGGAGTGACGCTCACGATCGAGAACGGCGAGACGCTCGCACTTGTCGGCGAGAGCGGCAGCGGCAAGACGACCGTCGGCCGCTGCGTGCTGAGGCTCGAGGAGCCGACGGCGGGGGAGATCGTGCTCGACGGCCGGCCGGTGTCCGAGGCGTCCTCGGCGGAGCTTCGGCATCTCCGGCACGAGATGCAGATGGTCTTCCAGGATCCTCTTGACTCGCTCAACCCGCGGCACACCGTGGGCGAGCTCGTCGCCGAGCCGCTGCTCCTGCACCGGACGGTTCCGAAGGAGCGCGTGCGTGACGAGGTGCACGAGCTCTTCCGGATGGTGGGGCTCGGGCCTCAGCACGTCGACCGGCTGCCGCACCAGCTCTCCGGCGGCCAGCAGCAGCGCGTCGGCGTCGCGCGCGCGCTTGCGCCCAGGCCGAAGCTGGTCGTGCTCGACGAGCCGACCTCGGCGCTGGACGTGTCGGTGCAGGCTCAGATCGTCAACCTCCTCCGCGATCTGCAGCGCGAGCGGGGCCTGACCTTCCTGTTCATCTCGCACGATCTCGCCGTCGTCAGCCTCGTCGCGCACCGGGTTGCGGTGATGTACCTCGGCCAGGTGGTCGAGCTCGGGCCGAAGGCGACTGTGCTCGAGCGCCCCGCGCACCCGTACACGCGGGCGCTCATTGCCTCGATCCCCGTCGAGCACCCGTCGCAGAAGCGCGAGCGGATCACGATGCGCGGCGAGCCGACCTCGCCGATCGATCCGCCTCGGTATTGCCACCTCGTGCCGCGCTGTCCCTTCGCGCAACCGATCTGCTCCGAGGTGCCGGCCGAGCTGGTCGAGGTCGTGCCGGGCCACTCGACGCGCTGCATTCGCTTCCAGCGCGAGCACGTCGACGGGGAGTGGAGCCCGTGACACGCAGCGTGCTCGTCTTCCGCCTCGCTGCGGGGCGTCGCGACGCATTCGTCGAGATGTTCCGCCGCCTCGAGGTCCTGCGACGGTCGAGCCGGCAGCCGGGCTTCCTCCGCGCCCAGCTCTTCGTGCGGGCAGACGACACGGACGAGGCGCTCGTGACCGCCGACTGGGAGTCGCCGGAGGCGTACCAGGGGTGGCTCGACAATCCGGTGCGGGCGGAGATCGGCGAGCATCTCGAGCCGCTTCTCGCGGCAGAGCCCGAGCCGCGAGTGTACGAGCTCGTGGAGGACGTCGGGCCGGACCGGGAGGGTGCATGACGAACGCGAGCCGCGCGCGGGAGCTGCGCTCCGCAGTCGAGCGCCGGCGCGACGAGCTGATCGAGCTCGTCCGTGCGCTCGTCGGTTGCGACAGCGTTCTCGGCGAGGAAGAGCCGGCGCAGGCGCTCGTCGAGGAGCAGCTCCGCGCGATCGGCTTCGAGGTCGAGCGCGTGCAGCCGGACGCGGAGGCGGCGCTGGCCGACCCGGAGGCCGGCTACCCGTACCTCTCCTACGAGGGGCGCACGTCCGTCGTCGGGCGGTTGCCGGGGAGCGGCGGCGGCCGGTCGCTGCACCTGTCCGGCCACGTCGACGTCGTCCCGGTGGAGCGACCGGACCTGTGGGCACACGCGCCCTGGTCGGGCGAGCTCGCGCACGGCCGCATTTGGGGACGCGGCGCCGGGGACATGAAGGGCGGTCTCGCCGCCTACCTCGTCGCCGCGGCGGCAGTCGCGGAGGTGTGCGACGACCGGCGCGGCGACCTGCTGTTCTCGTCCGTGATCGAGGAGGAGTGCGGCGGCAACGGGATGTGGTCGGTTCTGCAGGCGGGCTTCGAGGGGGATGCAGTTCTGATCGGCGAGTCGACCGGGCTCTGCCTTGCGCATGCGGCCACCGGCGTCGTCTGGGCGAGGTTGTCGGCGCGCGGTGCGGCCGGTCACGCGATGCTCGCCGGCGGCGACGGCCCGTTCGACAGCCTCGGCCGGGCTGTGGCGGGGCTCCGGCGGGTCGAAGCCGAGCTGAACGAGCCGGTACGGGATCCGGTCTTCGCCGCCGTCCGCGATCGTCCCTACGGGATGACCGTGGGCAGGATCGAGGGTGGCGTCTGGACGGCGTCGACGCCGCACGAGCTCGCGGCGCACGTCCGCTTCGGATTCGGCCGCGAGGTGACGCCCGCCGAGGTGCAGGAGCGCATGCGGTCAGCGGTCGCCGAGGCCGCGCCCGACGTCGAGGTGCGCTTCGAGGCGTTCCGAGCGCATGCACACAGCCACCCGACCGAGGGACCTCTGGTCGACGCCCTTTCGGCCGCGCATCGCGAGGTCGTCGGTACGGAGCCGGAGCTAGCGGCGCTGACCGGCACGGTGGACGCGCGTTACGTGCGGGCGCCGTGCCTCTGCTACGGGCCGGAGGCGGGCGGTCTGCACGGCACCGACGAGTGGGTCGACGTCGAGACGCTGATGCAGACGGCGGCCGTCGTCGCGCTGACCGCGGACCGGTGGACGAGCGACCAAGTGACGGAAGGAGTGAGAGAGTGAGGCAGGGGCGGATCCGGGCGGCGACAGATGTCGGTGGCACCTTCACCGACCTCGTCTACTTCACGCAGGACCGGGAGAGCGGGCGGCAGCGGATCGTGACGGCGAAGGCGGACACCACGCCGCCCGAGTTCGAGCGCGGCGTGATGGAGGTGCTGCGCAAGGGCGGCGTCTCGCTCGAGGAGGTTTCGTTCCTCGCTCACGGGACGACGATCGTCATCAACGCACTCACCGAGCGCAAGGGAGTGAAGACCGGCCTCGTCACGACGAAGGGCTTCCGCGACTCGCTCGAGATCGCGCGCGGCAACCGCCCCGACTTCTTCAACCTGCACTACGTCAAGCCGCCGCCGTTCGTGCCGCGCTACTTGCGCCGAGAGGTCCCGGGACGGCTCACGCAGACCGGTGCCGAGCGGGAGCCGCTCGACGTGAGCGGGCTCGAGGAGATCCTCGATGACTTCCGCGAGGACGGCGTCGAGGCGGTCGCGATCTGCCTGCTGCACGCCTACGCCGATCCGCGTCACGAGCGGGTCGTCCTCGCGCGCGTGCGCGAGCTGTGGCCCGACGTGTCCGTCGTGGCATCACACCAGATCAGTCGCGAGTGGCGCGAGTACGAGCGCACGAGCACGACCGTCCTCTCGGCGTACATCCAGCCCGTTGCCGAGCAGTACCTCGGCCGGCTCTCGGACGGGGTCCGGGGCAAGGGGTTCGACGGGCCTCTCTACATCATGCAGTCGAACTGCGGTGTCGACTCGGTCGACAAGACGAAGGAGATCCCCATCACGATGGTCGAGTCGGGGCCGTCCAGCGGCATCTGGGCGGCGGCCGAGCTCGGCAGGCTGATCGGCGAGGAGAGCGTGCTCGCGCTCGATATCGGCGGGACGACGGCCAAGTGCTCCCTCATCGAGGACGGGCAGGTGAGAATCGTCTCCGACTACTGGATCGAACGGAGCAGGCTGTCCGCCGGGTACCCGATCCAGGTGCCTGTGGTCGATCTCGTCGAGATCGGCAACGGCGGCGGCAGCATCGCGTGGGTCGACGACTTCGGGAAGCTGCACGTCGGCCCGCAATCGGCCGGCGCGGTGCCCGGGCCGGCGGCGTACGGCCGCGGCGGCACGGAAGCGACGACAACCGATGCGAACCTCGCACTCGGCCGCATCAATCCGGACTACTTCTGCGGCGGGGAGATCGAGGCCGACATGGAAGCGGTCGAGCGAGCGCTCGGCGCGGTCGCGCGGGCGCTCGGAGTCGACGTCCAGGAGGCGGCGCGCGGCATCGTCCGCATCGCCAACAACAACATGGTCAATGCACTCAAGCTCGTGTCGGTCAACCGGGGCTACGACCCGCGCGACTTCACGCTCGTCGCGTTCGGCGGCGGCGGTGGGATGCACGCGATCGCCCTCGCCGCCGAGCTCGGCATGCGCAAGGTCGTCGTGCCGTACGCGGCGGACGTCTTCTCCGCTTGGGGGATGCTGATGAGCGACCTTCGCCGGGACACGTTCATCACGCGGCTCCTGCCGCTCCAGCCGGAGAGCGCCGCCGCTCTCGACGCGCTTCTGCAGGAGGTGACGCAGGTCGCGCTCGAGCAGTTCGAGCGTGAGGGAATCGAGGCGGACAAGGTGCGTTTCGTCCGCTACGGCAAGCTGCGTTACGAGAACCAGGAGCACAGCGTCGAGGTGCCGCTCCCCGACGGAAAGATCGACGCGGACGCGACCGCAGAGATCGCCGAACGGTTCCGAACCTCCTACGAGCGGGAGTACACGTACTCGCTCGACGCGCCCGTCGAGTTCGTCGGCGCGCACCTTGTCGCGGTCGCCGAGGTCGGGAAGCTCAGCCCGGCGCTGTTGCCACAGACCGGCCGCAGCCTGGACGACGCCCGGAAGGGGCGCCGCACGGTCGACTACGCGACCGAGGGAATCCACGACGCGGACGTCTACGTCGGCGAGCTGCTCGAGCCGGGCGCCACGTTCGGCGGGCCCGCCATCGTGGAGATGACGAGCAGCACCGTCGTCGTCCACCCCGGCAACCGGGTGAACGTCGACGGGTACGGCAACCTCGTCATCACGCTCGGCGAGGAGGAGGGCAGCCGATGAGCTCCACACGCCTCGACACCACGACGGATCCGATCACGCTGGAGATCATCCAGAGCTCGCTGCAGGCGATCAGCGACGAGATGTTCCTGGCGTTTCGCAAGACCGCGATGAGCGCGATCATCTACGAGGTGCTCGACATGGGCACCGGCATCACCGACGCGGAGGGCAACCTCGCCTCGTCGGGAGCCGGGATTCCGGGCTTCGTCGGAGTGCTCGACAAGGCGGTACAGCGGGTCATCGAGTTGAACGACGACGTCCGGCCCGGCGACGTCTTCGCGACGAACGACCCGTTCTACGGCGGCGTCACGCACCTCAACGACGTCGTGCTCGCGATGCCCGTCTTCGCCGACCGCCGCCTGATCGCCTGGACTGCGAACATCGCGCATTGGAACGACGTGGGCGGGATGGTGCCGGGCTCGATCTCGAACGAGGCGACGGAGATCTTCCAGGAGGGCCTGCGCCTCCCCGCGGTGAAGCTGATCGCCGCCGGCGAGCCGATCGAGTCGGTGCAGCGGATCATGGAGGCCAACAGCCGGCTGCCCGACTACCTGCGCGGCGATCTCTGGGCGGGCATCGCCGCCGTCCGCGTCGGCGAACGGCGTCTGCTCGAGCTCGTCGAGCGCTACGGCGTCGAGACCTTCGTCGCGGCACTCGACCACTTCATGGACTATGGCGAGCAGGTCGTGCTGCGGGCGCTCGAATCGCTGCCGAAGGGGCGGTTCGAGCTCGCCGAGGAGCAGGACAGCGGCGCCGTCTACCACGTCGCGGTCGAGATCTCCGACGACGAGTTCGTCGTCGACCTGCGCCAGAACCCTGACCAGGACCGCGGTCCGAGCAACGCCTCGCGCGACGGGACGCTCGTCGCGGTCCAGATGATCTTCATGAACATCACCGGAGCGCGCTCGTCCGCGAACGCCGGCCACTTCCGTCGCCTCAAGCTCGTTACGCGACCGGGCTCCGTCTTCGATCCGAAGCCGCCTGCCGCGTTCGCCACGTACTACGAAGTGGAGGTCCGCCTCTACGACCTGATCTGGCGCTGCCTCGCGCCCCACGTCGGCGGACGACTGCCGGCCGGGCATTTCGCGTCGATCTGCGGCACGTTTATCGGCGGCCCGCACCCCGATACGGGCCGGCACTTCACGATCGTCGAGCCGCAAGTCGGCGGCTGGGGCGGCAGCGCGTCGCGCGACGGCAACAGCGCCATCTTCAGCGGCTTTCACGGCGATACGTTCAACTGCCCGGCCGAAGTCGCGGAGGCACGCTACGGCCTCTTCGTCGACCGGCTCGAGCTGAACGTCGCACCCGGAGGCGAGGGCGAGCACCGCGGGGGCAACGGCATCCTCCTCGACTACCGGGTCCGGTCGGACGGGTGCTTCTTCACGTGTGCGTACACGCGCAACCGGCACCGGCCCTGGGCGCAGGCGGGCGGGAACGAAGGCGCGCCGAACTACGTGGAGGTGCTGCGGCGCGACGGAGGCGTCGAGGAGTACGCCGTGGTGACCGCATTGCGCGTGGACGAGGGCGACGTCATCCGGATCCATACCGGCAGCGGAGGCGGCTTCGGCGATCCGCGGCGGCGCGACGCCGCGCGGGTGCTGGAGGACGTCCGGAACGGATTCCTGGACGAGGCGCGCGCACGGGACGTCTACGGGGTCGAGGTCGGCGCGGCCGCTTCGTGACCGCGGACCCGTTCACCCTGGAGATCATCCAGGGGTCGCTGCGGGCGATCAGCGAGGAGATGTTCCTCGCGTTTCGCAAGACCGCGATGAGCGCGATCATCTACGAGGTGCTCGACATGGGTACCGGCGTCACGGACGCCGACGGTGACCTCGTATCCTCGGGTGCGGGAATCCCGTCGTTCGTCGGGGTGCTCGACAAGGCAGTACGGCGAATCATCGAGCTCAACGACGACGTCTCTCCCGGGGACGTCTTCGTCACGAACGATCCTTTCTACGGAGGCGTCACGCACCTGAGCGACGTCGTGCTCGCGATGCCGGTCTTCTGTGCAGGACGGCTCGTCGCCTGGACGGCGAACATCGCGCACTGGAACGACGTGGGCGGGATGGTGCCGGGTTCGATCTCGAACGAGGCCACCGAGATCTTCCAGGAAGGGCTGCGGCTGCCGGCGGTGAAGCTGATCGCTGCCGGCGAGCCGATCGAGTCGGTGCAGCGGATCATGGAGGCGAACAGCCGCCTGCCGGAGTTCCTGCGCGGCGACCTGTGGGCGGGGATCGCCGCCGCCCGGATCGGCGCGCGGAGAGTCTCCGAGCTCGTCGGTCGCTACGGCCTCGACACGTTCCTCGGCGCGCTCGACGACTTTATGGCGCTCGGCGAGCGGGTGACGCTGAACGCGCTCGCCGGTCTCCCGCACGGCCGCTTCGAGCTGGCCGAGGAGCAGGACGACGGCGCCGTGTACCGCGTCGCCGTGGAGCTCTCACCCGATGCGTTCGTCGTCGATCTGCGCGACAACCCCGACCAGGACTCGGGCCCGCGCAACGTCTCCAGGGATGGTGCGACGATCTCTGCGCAGATGGCGCTGATGAACGTGGTCGGCGAGCGCGGGGGCGCGAACGCGGGCCACTATCGGCCGCTGCGCGTCCTGACACGACCGGGCAGCGTGTTCGACCCGCATCCGACCGCCGCCTGCGCCGTCTACTACGAGGTCCGCCTGCGCCTGTACGACCTCATCTGCCGTTGCCTGGCGCCGCACCTCGGCGATCGCCTGCCTGCAGGAGGATTCACATCCGTCTGCGGGACGTTCATCGGCGGCCGGCATCCGGACACAGGACGGCACTTCACGATCGTCGAGCCGCAGGTCGGCGGCTGGGGCGCGAGCGCGTTCCGCGACGGGAACAGCGCGCAGTTCAGCCCGTTCCACGGCGACACGTTCAACTGCCCGGCCGAGGTCGCGGAGGCGCGGTACGGACTCTTCGTCGACCGGCTTGCGCTCGACGCGGTCGACGGCGGCGAGGGTGAGCACCGCGGCGGCCGCGGGATCGTCCTCGAGTACCGCGTCCGGTCCGACGGCTGCTTTCTGACGTGTGCCTACACCCGAAACCGGCACCTGCCCTGGCCGCAGGCCGGCGGCCGCGAAGGCTCGCCGAACCTCGTCGAGGTGCTTCGCGCGGACGGCGGCGTCGAGACCTACGCCGTCGTAACGGCGCTCGACCTCCGTGCGGGAGACGTCATCCGTATCCGCACGGGAACCGGCGCCGGCTACGGCGATCCCCGGCGCCGTCCCCGCGAGCGCGTCAAGGAGGATCTGCGGAACGGCCTCGTGACCGCCGGGCAGGCGCGGAACGTGTACGGGCTGGCCTACCCTCAGCCGCACCATTCGGCGGCGGTGCGCGCGACCACGTCGCGCACGCGCTCGAGCGACGCCAGGTCGACCCATTCGACCTCGGCGTGAGCGCCCTCGCCGGCGGGCCCGTATAACACTGTCGGGATCCCGGCGGCGGCGATCAGGGCTGCGTCCGTCCAGAAGGGCGCGCCGGCGAGCTCGCGCGCGCCGGCGACGCGCGCGACGAGCTCGACGAAGGGGTGGTCCACCGGCGCCTCGTAGGGGTCGCGGCTCGCGATCACCCGCACGGCGGCGTCGCCGGCGAGCTCGCGAAGCTCGCGCTCCACGTCGGCGACCGCCTCGCCGGGGATGGTGCGCCGCTCGCCGGCGAGCACGCAGCGCGCGGGGAAGCTCGACAGCTCCTGCCCGCCCTCGACGAGCGACGCGTGCGCCGATCCCGTCCCGGCCAGCGGGTGGCGATGCCCGGACTGCAGGCGCGCGTCGAGCTGCTCGAGCCCGACGAGGATGCGGCCCATCTTCACGATCGCGTCCACGCCGAGGTCGGGCCGCGAGCCGTGCGCCGCGACGCCGCGCGTCTCGATCTCGAAGCCGACGAAGCCGCGATGCGCGACGGCGAGCCGGAGCTCGGTCGGCTCGGGCACGATCGCCGCGTCGGCGCGGACGCGCTCGAGCGTCGCCTCGGTGCCGATCGAGGCGAGCTCCTCGTCGGCGACGGCGGCCACGATCACGTCGCCGCGCAGGCCGTGCGCCTCCGCGGCGGCGAGCAGGATCGCGGCGAGCGCGCCTTTCATGTCGTACGCACCGCGTCCGTAGAGCCGTCCGTCCTCGACGCGGGACGCGTGCGGGTCGGCCATTCCTGCGACGCCGACCGTGTCGAGGTGCGCGTTCAGCAGCAGCGACCGCCCGCCGCTCGAGCCGCGCCTCGTCGCGATCACGCTCGGCCGCTCGTCGCCGACGAGCTCGACGTCGAACCCGTGCTCCTCGCACCAGCCGGCCACGACGAGGGCGATCTCCCGTTCGCCCCTGCCGCCGGGAACGAGCGCGGGGTTGACCGAGTCGATCTCGACGAGCCGTGCCGTCAGCTCGGTCAGCTCGTCCATGCGCCGCGACGATAGCCCGCGACGGTGGGGCCGCGGGGCCCGCGCCGCTAGCTCAGCCGGTAGACGATGCGCCCGCGGCTCAGGTCGTACGGTGACAGCTCGATGCGGACGCGGTCGCCGGCCAGCATCCGGATGCGGAAGCGCTTCATCCGCCCCGACGTGTAGCCGAGCGTCTCGTGGCCGTTGTCGAGACGCACCCTGAACATGCGGTTGCGAAGGGCTTCGACGATCTCGCCCTCGAACTCGACCTTCTCTTCCTTCTCTGCGATGACGCTCCTTTCGTATCCCGCTCCGACGGCGGGGCCGATGTCGGCCGCGCTAGCGGAGCGGCGTGACGTTCGTCGCCTTCGGGCCCTTCGGGCCGTCCTCGGTGTCGTACTCGACGCGGGCACCCTCGGACAGCGACTTGAACCCGCTTCCGGCGATGTTCGAATGGTGGACGAACAGGTCCTTCTGCCCCTCGTCCGGCGTGATGAACCCGAATCCCTTCGTGTCGTTGAACCATTTGACGGTGCCGGTCGGCATGCCCACCCCTCTTCCTCGGCTCGTGAACAAGTAAGGAAGGCGCGGCAGCGCGAACCGGACTCGCTCGTGGTCGCGGTCCAGGCTAGCAGCGTCCCGGCCGGGCTTCGGCGGTCACGTCAGCGGGGCGCGGCGGTCAGGCGCCGGAGCGCGGCGCGCACAGCGCCGGGAGCCTCGTGCCACAGGAAGTGGCCGGCGCCGTCGACCACCTCGACCCAGGCGTTCGGAATCCGCTCGGCCGCGTCGCTCGACGCCGCGACCGGCATCGGGCTGCGCGAGCCGTGCACGAAGCCGACCGGCGCCCGGATCCCGGGCAGCCCCGCCTCGAGCGACGGCAGCTCCTCGTTGATCGACCGGTACATCTCGGCCGAGCGCTGCGCCGCGAGCCGCAGCTCGGGCATCGGCGGCGCGCACGCGGGATCCGCGAAGTACGCGGGCCAGACGAGCCGCATCTGCTCGAGCGCCTGCTCGTCGCCGGCCTCGCCCTTCGTCGTCAGCTCGTCGAGCTCGCGCGCCCGGGCGCGCACGTCCTCCGGCGTCCGCCGGAAGATCTCCTCGTCGAGCTCGGGCCACCGGCCGTCGCCGACCGCGCCCAGCGGATCGACGGCGAGCACGCCGAGCACGCGCTCCGGCATCGCCTCGGCGACGTGCAGCGCGAGGTGGCCGCCCCAGGAGTGGCCGACGACGTACGCCTGCTCCCAGCCGAGCGCGTCGAGGACGCGCCGCGCGTCCGCGACGTCCGTCGCGACCGACGACGGCCCGCCGGTCGCCGAGGGCGCGAGCCCTCGCTGCTGGTACCACGCCACGTCGTTCTCCTCGGCGAGCTCGTCGGCGAGGCCTTGCAGGTACTCGAACCCGAGCCCCGGTCCACCGTGCAGCAGGAGCACCGGCGGGCCTGCGCCCGCGCGGCGGCCGGCGATCTCCGGCCCGCCGTCGGCGGTCGCGAACGCGGTCCACTCCACGGCGGCGATCTTCTCACCGCTCAGCCTCGGTCGTGCACCGGAAACAGTCCGTTTCACCGCGCCGGCGGCAACGCGTACGCGACGATCGCCCCGTGGGGCTTCGCGGTCCCCGACGTGATCCCGCCCGCGCCGACGATCAGCATCTGCCTCGTCACGGCCGGAAAGGAGTTGATCCCGGCGGGCGCCTTCGCCTTCCAGAGCGTCGCGCCGCTCTTCGTCGAGAGCGCGTACACGGTGCCGTCGTAGGTGGCGGTGAAGACGACGTCGTCGGCGACCGTCGCCGCGCCGGTGTCCAGGCCGGAGAAGGTGTGCTTCCAGACGATCGCGCCGGTGGCGGCGTCGACGGCGGCGAGGCCGCCGCCCACCGGCGGCACCGGGCCGCCGCGCACGAGGCCGGTCGCGGAGCCCTTGAAGCACAGGTCGATCCAGGGGACGTAGAGGACGCCGCGCGCCTCGGCCATCGGCGTCAGCACGCCGCCGAGCGAGCCGGGGCAGTAGACGACCGGCTTCGCCGGCAGCGGGCCGCGCTCGTACCGGTTGTGCTTGCCGATCGCGAGCGTCCAGAGCCGCTTGCCGTCCGCGGCGCGGAATGCGACCACCTGCCCGGACTTGCCGGCGCCGATCACCTCCTCCGTCGAGACGCCGTGGCTCTTCACCGTGACCAGGATCGGCGGATCCTGGAAGTCGTAGTCGCGCAGGTCGTGCGGGGTGACCTGCCGATACCAGAGCAGCCTGCCCGTGGCGCCGTCGAGCGCGACCAGCGAGTCGGTGTAGAGGTTCGGGCCGGGACGGCTGCGCGCGTTGGGGTCGCTCGCCGTCAGCGGATACGGCGACGGGTTGCCGACGCCGAGGAACACGCGGCCGTGCGTGTCGACCGCCGGCGGGTACCAGAGGCCGCCGCCGCCGTTCCGCTTCGGGTCGCCCCAGAGCGCGGCGCCGCCCTTGACGGTCGAGAAGCTCCAGAGCTCCTTGCCGGTGCGCGCGTCGAGCGCGTAGAGGACGCCGTAGGCGCCGCCGGTGTAGAAGGACGTCGAGTTGCCGGGAACGGTCGAGATCAGCAGCCTGCCGTCCGCGAGCTGCGGCGCCATGTCGATCCCCTCGTTCGCCGGCGCGAGCTTGCGCAGCCAGACCTGCTTGCCCGTGTGCGGGTCGAGAGCGAAGACGGAGTCCGCGGTCTCGCCGTACAGGAGCCCGTAGCCGTAGGCGACCCCGTTCGGACCGCCCGAGGGCGTGACCGAGTGGTAGTCGTGGCGCCACAGCAGCTTCCCGCTCGCGAGCCGGAGCGCGAACACGTCCGAGTCCGGATCCTCGAAGTAGACGGCGCCGCCGAGCACGATCGGGTTCGAGGTGAACGCGCCGTAGCCGCCGACGTACGACAGCGGGAACGTCCACCGCCGCTTGAGCGTCGCCACGTCGCGCGCGTCGATGCGCGTGTGGAAGGTCGCGCGGGTGTTGGCGAGGTCGAAGTCGTGCGCCGGCCACGAGCCGGCGTTCGCCGCCCACTCCGGGGGCGGCGTGCCGACCGTGGCCCGTCCGCCCGCGGCGACGGCGACCGTAGCCAGCACCGTCGCGGCGAGCAGCATCCGCACGGCGCTACGTCCCATGCGAGACGACCCTCGTGCCGGTTGCCTTGAACGACGCATAGGCCTGCTGCCCGATGCGGAGGTCGAGCCGCCGCAGCGACTCGCCCGTGATCTCCGCGGTGACGGCGTCGATCGTCACGCGGGCGCGGTTGCCGAGCTCGCTGATCGACCTGATCGTGCCGTGGACGCTGTTCAGCGCCGACGACTCGGGCGGCGGGGCGGTGGACACGGTGACCTCCCAGGGGTAGACGGCGAGCGCGACGTCGCCCGCGAGCCGCTCCGGGATCCTGATCACCGTGCCGTTGGCGGTGTGGACGAGCGACTCGCCGTCGCTGGCCGAGGCGCGGCCGTAGATCAGGTTCGCGCCGGTGAACGAGGCGACGAAGGGGTCGGTCGGGTTGGCGACGAGATCGGTCGGCGAGCCGAGTTGCCGCAGCCGTCCTTCGACGAGGACGCCGACGCTGCTCGCGAGCGCGGCTGCGTCCTCGAAGTCGTGCGTGACGAGGAGGACCGGGATCTCGAGCTCGGCGAGCAGCTGCTGCAGCTCGCCGCGAACGTCGACCTTCGTGTGCGCGTCGAGGGCGGAGAGCGGCTCGTCGAGCAGGAGGACCCTCGGGTCGCGCGCGAGCGCACGTGCGAGCGCAACGCGCTGGCGCTCGCCTCCAGACAGCCGCCCGGGCCGCACGTCGGCGAGGTGCGCGATGCCGAGTCGCGCGAGGTAGTCGTCGGCGCGGCGCTGCCGCGAGTACTCGACGTTCCCGCGCACGGTGAGGTGCGGGAACAGCGCGTAGTCCTGGTAGACGAGGCCGACGCGCCGCCGCTCGGGCGCCACGAACACGCGGCTCGCGGCGTCCGACCACGCGTCTCCCCCGCAGCGGATGCGCCCCGCATCCGGCCGCACCAGGCCCGCGACGGCGTTCAGGATCGTGGTCTTGCCCGCGCCCGACGGCCCGACGAGCGCGACCGTCGAGTCGACGCCGAGCGTCAGCTCGAGGTCGAAGCCTCGTAGAGGAACCCGGATCGACTCGAGCTCGAGGTCGTGCGCCACGTGAGACCGATTCTGAGGCCGAGGAGGAGGATGACGCTGATCAGGACGAGGACCGCCGACATGGCGAGCGTCGTGTCGAAGTCCTGGTCGAACTCCGCGTAGATCGCGAGCGGCAGCGTCTGCGTCACCCGCTGCAGGCTGCCCGCGAACATGATCGTCGCGCCGAACTCGCCGAGCCCCCGCGCGAAGGACAGCGCGAGACCGGCGATCAGCCCGCCGCCCGCGAGCGGCAGCGCGACCCGGAAGAACGTGCGCGCCGGGCCGGCGCCGAGCGTCCGCGAGGCGGACGTGAGCCGCGGGTCGACCGCCTCGAACGCGGCGATCGCCTGGCGGACGAAGAGCGGGCTGGCCACGTACGCGACGGCGACGGTGACGGCACTCTGCGTGAACGGGAGGCGCACGCCGAACGCGTCGAGCGTCGATCCGAGCAGTCCGAAGCGGCCGAACGCGGCGAGCAGTCCCACGCCCACGACCGCGGGAGGCAGGACGAGCGGCAGCTCGACGAGCGTGATCACGGCGTTGCGGCCGGGAAAGCGGTTCGTCGCGATCAGGTACGCCGTCGGCGTTCCGAGCAGCAGGATCAGCAGCTGTGCGATCGCGCTCGTCTTGAAGCTGACGATCAGCGCGTCCGTCACGACGGGGTTCGAGAGCTGGTCGAGCAGGTGACCGGGGGTGGTGTGCGCGAAGATCGCGACGATCGGCAGGAGGAGGAACGCGAGCGCGATCGCCGCGGCTGCCGCGCACAGGCAGGCGAGGAGCGCGCTCCTCATCCCCGCGGGGCGGGCTTGACGCGCGGCAGGAATCCGTAGGAGAGCAGCACGGCCTGGCCCTTCTTGCCGAGCACCCGGTTCACGAACGCCTGCGCGGCCGCCTTGTCGCCGCTCGAGGAGACGACGCAGATGCCGTACTGCACCTTGGGCTGCGCCCAGGCCGGCAGCTTCAGGACGGTGACCTTGCCGGGCACCGTCCGCGCATCGGTCGAGTAGACGAAGCCGGCGTCCGCCTCGCCGAGCGCGACCTTGGCGAGCACCTCGCGCACGTCCGTCTCCTGGCTGACGACGTTTGCGAGCACCGCGGTCGCCAGGTTCATGTTCTTCAGGACCTGCAGCGTGTAGCCCCCGACCGGCACCTTGGCGTTCGCGACATCGACCTTGACGCCGGGCTTCGTCAGGTCGTAGACGCCGTGGATCTTCGCCGGGTTCGCCCTCGGCACGATCAGGACGAGCGCGTTGCGCGTGAACACGACCGGCTTCGAGCACAGCCCGTTCGCGTGGAGCTGGTTCGGCAGCGCCGTGTTCGCGGATGCGAAGACGTCGGCCGGAGCGCCCTGCGCGATCTGCGCGGCGAGCGTGTTCGAGCCGCCGAACGAGTACCTCTCGCCCGGGTCGAGCTTCGGGAACGCGTCCGTCAGCGACGCCGCCGCGTAGACCGTGAGCGGCGCGCCCGCGCCGCCCGCGGTCGAGGCCGCGGTCCTGGCGAGGACGACCGCCGCGACGAGGACGACGATCAGGGCCGCCGGACCCCGGCGGATCCGCAATGCGAAGACGGTGTCTGACACCTTCGGTCTCAGACACCTCCTCCCATCTGGACGATCACGTTCGTCGACTTGACGACCGCCGTCGCGGGCATCCCGGGCTCGAGGCCGAGCTCCTCGACGGCGTCCCGGGTGACGATCGCGACGAGGCGAACCGGGTCGCTCACCACCATCTCGACCTGGGCCATCAGCCCGTCCGTCTTCACGTCGGTCACCGTCGCGCGAAAGCGGTTGCGGGCGCTGATGTGCGCGCCCTGTCCGTCGCCCCGGAGACGGTCGATCTCCGACGCCGGCACCACCCGGCGGTTCCGCGCGTCGCGCTCGACCCTGATGCGGCCCGCGCGGTCCCAGCGCCGCAGCGTGTCGAGGCTGATCCCCAGGGCCGCGGACGCTTCGGCCGCGGTGTAGAGCTGCTTCGGCATCGTCAGCTCTCGTAGGCGTCGAGGGCCGCCGCCACGGCGTCGGGCTGGAGCGCGGGCGCGAACGCCTTCCCGATCACCTGCTTGCCGGCGAGCGCGCCGATCGCGGAGGCGTGCTGCGCCTCGTTCGCGAGGATCTGGCCGATCGCGGCGCGCAGGCGAGGCGTCTGGACGCCCGCGTTCGCGCCGACGTACGCGCCGAGCTGCAGCGCCTCGAGCTCCTCGGCGAGGTCGAGGATCGACGCCGCGCTCGCGAACGCGGCCTTCGGGTAGGCGAAGTCGATGTCGGCGGAGGTCGCGGGGGTCTGACCGGCCCGGGCGAGCAGGCTCGCGAGGCCGTCGTAGTGCGCCTGCTCGTCGGCGCGCATCCGGTTCAGGGTCGCGGCGGCGCGTCCGCCGAGCTTGCCGCTCGCGAGCGCCTGCTGCTGGAAGTCGAGGGCGAGCAGCTCGGCGCCGACCAGCAGCCGCAGCGCGGCCAGGTCGCCGTCGGGCGCGGACAGCCCGGACGCGGGCCGCGCGAGCGCCGTGGCGAGCGATCCCGAGGCGAGCAGCGCCGCGCCGCCCCGGCGGACGAAGCCGCTGCGGCTCAGCCCGCCTGCGGTGGCATTGCCTGTGCACGACCGATCGATTCGCGGATGTTACCGGGCTTTCAGTCGCCGACGATGCCTAGGCAACCAGCGATAGTGGTGTCTGACACCTCACGGTGTCAGACACCGGTCCGCGGGCTCACGCCGTCAGCTTCTCGAGCACCGCGTCGATGCGCGCGAAGCCGCCCTTCGCGCCCTCCTCGACGCCGTACTGCATGGTCGTGTCGCGCTCCTCGGTCGTCTCGAACAGCATCGTCTGGGTCAGCTTCGTGCGCCCGCCGAGGTCTTCGAACTCCAGCGTCTGCAGGTGGTTCTGGAACGTCTGGACGAGCCGCTCGGGCGGCTCGACCTCGCGGAACTCGCCCTCGACCACCCCGAACGCGGTCCGGAAGCGGTAGGTGCCGCCGGGCCGGACGTCCATCTCCTCGACGACGGTTCCGTCGCCCCACCATTCGGGGATCAGCTGCGGGTCCGTCCAGACGGAGAAGACGTGCGCCCGTGGCGCGTCGAAGACCCGCTCGACACGGATCTCCAGCTCGTTCGGCGTGGTGACGGCGGTCTCGTTCATCCGCTCACGGCCTGCTTCACGAGCGCGCGAATCTGCTTCTCGACGGCCGGCGTCAGCTTCGTCAGGGCGTAGGAGATCGGCCACATCGCGCCGTCGTCGAGCTTCGCCTTGTCGCTGAAGCCTAGGGTCGCGTACCGGCTCTTGAACTTCGCCGCGTTCTGGAAGAAGCACACGACCTTCCCGTCCTTCGCCCACGCCGGCATCCCGTACCACGTCCTCGGCTGCAGCTCGGGCGCGGTCTTCGTCACGATGTCGTACACGCGCTCGGCGAGCGCACGCTCGTCGGCGGGCATCTCGGCGATCTTCGCGCGCACCGCATCCGCGCCCTCGGTGTCCTTCAGCGTCTCCTTCAGCGCCGCGCGTTCCTCGCTGGTCAGCTTCCTGCTCATGCTGCTCCTTTCGTCCGTTCGACGACCTGCGCGAACCGGTCGAGCCGCTGCAGCCACGTGCTGATGCCCTCGAACGCGTAGGGCACGAGCATGCACCTGCGGACGCGGCCGATCTTCTCCGTCGTGACGAGCTCCGCCTCCTCGAGCAGCCGGACGTGCTTCTTCATCCCGGTCAGCGACATGCCGAACGGCTCGGCGAGCTCGCTGATGGTCGCGCTGCCGGCGCCGAGCCGTTCCAGGACGGCGCGGCGGGTCGGGTCGGCGAGGGCCGCGAAGGCCCGGTCGACGGTGGTCGCATATTGAACCATCCGGTTCAGTATTGCACATCCGCGCGGATCGCGCTCAGGAGCGCGGCGCGGTCGACGCACGCCCCGCGATGAGGCGCTCGGGATCGAACAGGCGCGAGACGACGAGGCCGGCGGCAAAGTCCGCGGCGAGCAGCGCGACCGCGAGCCCGACGGCGAGCGGGACGGAGGGCGTGATCAGCTGGAACGAGATGAGGGAGGTGAAGCCGAGGAGCGGCAGGCCCGCGAGAGTGGCGAGCTGTTGCGCGACGCGGACGTCGCCGACACGGGTGGAGATGCCGATCCCGACCCAGATCGCCCACAGGGCGAGGAGCGGCGTGAAGAGGAGTTGCGCGAGCAGCTGCGGCGGGTGCCAGACGACGTCCCTGACGACCCGGGCGGCGCCGAGGCGGACGCTGATCAGCACGACGAGGTAGATGGCGTACGCGAGGCCGACCGACGGAACGAACGCCGCCACCGCCTTCCCGACCAGGAGCTCGCCCGCGCGGACGGGTGCCGTGAGCACCGGCTCGAGCGTCCCCTGGTCGCGCTCGCCGACGACCGAGTAGGCGGCGATCACGGGCGGGAGCACGATCGGGACGATGAGCATCAGCAGCGAGATCGTCCCGACGGCGGCTCGCACCTGCGGGCCGGACGCAGAGTCCGGCACCCTGAAGATCGTGAGCATCGGCGTGATCAGGAAGACGACGGGCAGCACGGCCATCGTCACGATCACGAAGCGGTTCCGCCGGAACTCGCGAACCTCCTTGCGGACGACCGCGCGAACGCGCCGCATGCTCATCGGCGCGCCTCGACGTCCTCGTCGACGAGCTCGAGGTACACGTCCTCGAGCGAGTGCCGGTCCTCGGAGAGCGACAGCAGATCTGCACCGGCGGCGACGAGGGCGCGCGTGACCGCCGGTGCCGCGGCACGCGCGTCGCTCACCGAGAGCACGTACCGGGTCGTGTCGTCCGCGCGCCAGCTCTCGATCCCGGGCACGGCGAACACCCGGCCGGGATCGGTGACCGGCGCCGCGGTTCGCACGACGAGCGCCTTCGCGAAGAGGCGGTCTCGCAGCTCGTCCGGCCGGCCGATCGTGCGCAGGCTCGTGTTCAGGATCGCGACCCGGTCGCAGAGCCGCTCCGCCTCCTCGAGCCGGTGCGTCGTCAGGAAGACGGTCACGCCGCGCCCGCGGAGGTTGTCGATCAGCTCGTGCACCTCGCGGCTCGCAACCGGGTCGAGGCCGGACGTGGGCTCGTCGAGGAAGACGATTGCCGGGTCGTTGAGCAGCGTGCGCGCCAGGCCGACGCGCTGGCGCAGCCCCTTCGAGAGGTTGGCGCAGAGGTCGTCGGCGCGAGCGGCGAGGTTCACGGCTTCGAGAGCGTGGAGGATCCGCTGGTCCGCGGCGGCGACGCCGTACAGGCCGGCGAAGTACTCCAGGTTCTCGGCCACGCTCAGGCGCAGGTAGAGGCCGGGGTTCTCCGGCATCACCGCGATCCGCTGCCGGATCTCGAGCGCGTTCTCCTCGGTGAGCCGCAGGCCGGCGACGGTCGCGGAGCCGGAGCTCGGCGCGATCAGCGTCGCGAGCATGCGCACCGTGGTCGTCTTGCCCGCGCCGTTCGGCCCGAGGAACCCGAACACCTCGCCGGACGCGGCCTCGAACGAAAGATCGTCGACGGCGACCCGCTCGCCGAACCGCTTCGTCAGGTGCTCGACGTGGAGCGCCGTCACTCCGGGGGCGCGCGATCGCGGCGCCGAGGTGAGCGTGCGAAGCGCCTCGCGCTGCTCGGCGCCGCCGAGACCCGGCTCGTCCTCCTCCCGCTCGACCACCGGAGGGGAGAGGTCGGTCGTCTGCGTGCCGCCCGTCGCGAGTGCGACCATCGCGTACACGGCGACGATCATGATCGCGATCGGAAGACGCGCGGGCGACCCGCGCAGCGAGACGAGCGCCGCGATCAGCGCGGCGGCCGCGAGCGCCGTGACGAGCCAGCCCTGCCAGCTCGCGGGGCGCCAGCCCAGGCCGACCCGTCGACGCCGGAACCACCCGTGCGGCCTCATCGCTCGCGGTCAGACTAGTGCGGTGCGACGCGAAGACGGTGTCTGACAGGTCACGGTGCCAGGCACCGTTACGGAAGTTCGTCGGCGGGTGCTAGTCGAACGCCGCGGCCGCGTACTCGTCGTCCGTCACGTGGTCGCCCCACTCGACGACGTTCCCGTGCTCGTCGGCTTGCTGAATCGCGACGTGGGTCATGAACCGGTCGGGGGCCGCGCCGTGCCAGTGGTTCTCGCCGGGCTCGAAGAAGACGCGGTCGCCGGGACGGATCAGCTCGACGGGCCCGCCCTCGCGCTGGCAGACGCCGATGCCTTCCGTCACCCAGATCGTCTGGCCGCGGGGATGCGTGTGCCACGCGGTTCGCGCACCGGGGCTGAAGTGGACGCTGGCCGCGCCGATCGCCGACGCGTCGGACGGTGCCGCGATCGAGTCGACGTAGACCGCGCCGGTGAACCAGTCGCTCGATCCACGCGCCGTCTCGAGCGTGTTCCTCGTGATCTGCATCTTCCGAACCCTATGCCGATCCTGCGCTCGGTGGCTTCGTGAACGCCGTGCTACGGTGCCTTCCGAAAGCCGAGCGAGTGCTGGTTGCGCGTGGTGCGCTCCCCTGCCCGTTCTTTCGTGGTGGAGGAGGTGTTTGTATGGCAACCGGAACCGTGAAGTGGTTCAACGATGCGAAGGGGTACGGCTTCATCACCCCGGCCGAGGGTGGCAAGGACGTGTTCGTCCACCACTCGTCGATCGTCGGCGAGGGGTTCAAGTCGCTTGCGGAGGGCGCGCAGGTGCAGTTCGATGCGGTCGACGGGGCGAAGGGCCTCGAGGCGAAGAGCGTCGTCGCCGTGTAGTCGCGTGCGGGGAGCCGCGGGTGTTCGCCCGCGGCTCACGCCGCTCGAAAGGAGGGCCATGGAGGGGACGATGCTGTGGTTCAACCCGGCGAAGCGGCACGGCTTCATCTCCACGGACGATGGAGAGCGCCTGCGGGTCGACCAGGATGGATTCGCCGCCGGCCATCGGCTCGGCGACCGGTGCCGGGGCACACGCGTGACGTTCGACCTGAGCGTCGAGTCCGACGAGGCACGGGCGGTGAACGTCGCGGTCGTGCCGCTGGTCGCGGCGAGGCGGGCGCGGCTGCGGGGACGCCGCTGATGGGCAAGCGGAGCCCCCAGTCGGTGCTCAAGCGAGCGCGCGAGCAGGCTCAACGGGAGAAGCGCGAGCTGAAGCAGGCGAAGAAGGAGGCGCGGGCGGCGGAGCGCCGCGGCGGCGCCGAACCGCCGCAGGGCGACGACGCGGGCACGGGCGGGCCGGCGCCGTGACGCGATTCGAGGCCGGCCGGCTCCAGGGGGCGCGGGAGCTCGGCTACGAGCAGGCGCTCGAGGCGCTGTTGAGTCTGATCGGCCGTTCGGTGCTCGTCTTGTTCTCCGGCGCGGACGAGCCGCCGTTCATCTGCGGCGTGATCTCCGGCCGGCTCGACCGGGGCGAGCTCGACCAGCGATTGCAGGAAGTGCTCCTTCGCGCCGACGACTCCGCGGTCGAGACGCTGTTCTTCCACATCGGCTCGCGTGAGAACGGGTTCGTGATCAGGCCGGACGAGTTCGAGCGTGCCTTCTGGCAGAGCGACGGCCAGCTCGTGCTGCAGCTCGGGCGCTGCGCGATCAGCGTGCTCGTCGGCGGCGAGCTGGGCCGGGCGCTCGAGCGGTGAGCGCCGGCAACGCGACCGACGCGCGCGCCGCGGCGCTCGACGCCTACCTCGCGAACAGGTCGGCGGAGGGCTTCCGCATCGAGACGCGGACGCCGGTCCAGGCGGTCATCGTCCGCCGGCACCGGCTCTATTTTCTGCTGCGCTGGTTCGCACACGCGCGCGCGGAGCAGCGGCTCGTCGTGTCGGTCGACCAGCACGGCGAGGTCGCGACCCTCGCCGCCGAGCCCGTCCGCTGGTGACCGCCTCGCCCTCCCCGCCACCCGCGGGCGCCTACTGCTGCGCGTACGTCTCCGCCGACTCCGATTCGAACTCGTAGCCGACGAAGGGCTCGTCGCCGGCGACCCAGGCGTCGTGGCCCGGCTCGATCACGTAGGCGTCGCCCGAGGCGAGCTCGAGCTCGGTTCCGTCGTCGTGCTTGACGGTCAGGCGGCCGGATGTCACGACGCCGACGTGGCGCTTCTGGCAGCTGTCGGTCCCGGCGATCGGCTTGATGCACTCGGACCAGCGCCAGCCGGGCTGGAAGGTGAAGCGGCCGGCGGTGGTGCCGCCTATGCGGACGAGCTCGATCCGTGTCTTGTCGGGGGTGCGCGTCTCGTCGGGAGACTCGAAGTCGAGCTTGGTGACGCCTGCCATGGTCGTCCCTCCTCGTGTTGGTTGGGCGGATTCTGTCGCGTTCGGACGTCGTCCGCACGGCGAACGCAGAGCCCGGACTCACCGTGCCGACGAGCCGCCCTCGCCGCGTCGAAAGGGTGCGGTGCGACTCCGGGCTACACGGACGCCAAGACGCAGTCGAGCGGCCGCGGAACGCGGTCGAGGTCGAGCGCCTCGACCAGGAGGACGGCGTACCGCTGCTTGCGGTTCCACATGAAGCCGTACAGCTGTTCCTCGAGCGGCCGGTCGCGGTGCGCGGGCTGCTTCTGGTGCGTGCGGAAGGCGCGCAGCTCACCTTGCTCCGCGAGCACACGCTCCATTCCGACCGGGCCGACCGCGCGCGTCAGCTCGTCCTCGAGGTCGCGCGCGCAGGCGTAGAACCCGGCCCGCTCCAGCTCGGCACGGTCCGCGCAGCGAAGCGCGCGCAGGAAGTACCGCTCCACGCCGACGTCGTAGAGGCCCGCGAGTCGCAGGCCGCGATACCGCTCGAGAAGGCGCGGCAGGTTCCCGTAGCCACCCATCGGCTCGATCGACACGCCCTCGGCGCGGAGATCGCGGCCGCGGCGGAGCGCGAGCGTCTCGAGCGCGCGCTGGTCGCTCACCCCTTCGACGAGGATCACTCCGCGTGTCTCCACGGCCTCATCAGATCAGGTCGGGCAACGGCCTTCGCGCCTGAGGCTCGTCGATGACGCGCTTCTCTGATCGCGCGGCGGCGCGGTATGCGCCGATCCCCTTCTCCACGATCCCGAATCTCGGAAGGAGAACGCCCGGCGGCCGCGATGCGCGCGCCGCCGGGCGTGTTTCGATCGGGCTACCCGGACGGCAGCCCGCCGGCCGTGCTAGGCGACGGGACCCTCTTCGTCGATGACGGTCCGGCGGCGGCCGCCGCCGGCGCCGCGGGTGAAGTACCCGGGCCCGGCCCAGCTCGACCAGAAGACGAGCGACAGCAGGGCGCCGATGATGCCCACGATCAGCAGGATGTAGCCGACCGTATGGACGTTGAAGCCGGAGCTGCTGACGTGGACGGCCCAGGCGAGCACGGCGCCGACTGCGATCAGGATCAGGCTGACTCCGATTCCCACTGTTACCTCCTCGAGGGGGGCGCGGTTTGCGCGTTTGCAGCCAAAAACGTCCGGCGAACGGTTTCGGATACGGCCCGTGCCGGATCGTCGCGCGCGTCAGGCGACGCAGAGGACGACGACCGTGCCGTCGTCCTCGAGCGGCTCGCGCCAGCAGTCCGTGACGGCCTGCAGGATCGCCATCGCCGTTCCGGCGGCCGTCGCGCTCTCGGCCCCGGCGACGGCGTCGCGGATGCCGTCGAAGCCGAACGTGCCGCCGTCCTCGGTGCGGCGGTCGGTGACGCCGTCGGTGACGAGGATCAGCCGCTCCTCGGACGCGAGCTGCCGCTTCGTCGCCTTGAACGTGCGGCCGTCGCCTTCGCGGCCGAGCGGCGCGTGGATCGGTCCTCCGAGCGGCTCGATCGCGCCGTCGGTGCCGACGACGTACGCGTCGGGGTGCCCGCAGTTGACCCAGATGAACGTGCTCGTCGCGGCGTACCAGCGGCCGATCAGCGCGGTGACGTAGAAGTCCGGGTTGCCGAGCCGGAGCACGGTCTCGTGCATCGACTGCAGCGCCCGCTCCAGATCGTCGCCGCTGCGGCGTGACGCGCGCAGCGCGCCCAGCGCCGCGGCGCCGAGACCGGCCGCGTTCGGGCCTTTGCCCGCGGCGTCGGCGATGGCGAGCCAGGCGCCGTCGCGGTTCTCCACGAAGTCGAACCAGTCGCCTCCCACCTCGTACGTCGGCAGGAGCCCGCCCGCGAGCTGCGCGCCGGAGATGCGCGCGATCCGCGGTGGGAACAGGTTCTGCTGCACCTCCGCTGCGGGCGTCGTCCGCTTCCGCCGCCGGGCTGCCTCGATGAAGTCGGTGTAGTCGTTCGCGAGCTCGAGGGCGGCCGCGCCCTGCTTCGCGATGTCCTCGAGCGGCTCGACGGGCGTGCCGATGCAGAGCAGCAGGCCGAGAACGCGGCCGCGCAGCCAGAGAGGCTCGGTGACACAGCCCGGGAACCGCTTGCGCAACCGCGTCTGGTACGACGCGAGCCCTTCCGGGACGATCTCCGGCCCGAGGGCCGGGGGCGCCTCCAGCTCGGCCGGGAAATCCTCCGAGCCGGCGAGTCGAACGAGCTGCGACCCGTCGATGTCGACGACGTACAGCGCCACCGGGACGCCTCCCGCTCGGCGTGCCTCGGCGACGAGCTGGTCTGGGACGAGGTGGGGCGGGACTTCGTCGAGGACGTGCGTGACCTCGAGCGGCAGCGGCCGGTCGCGGCCGAGGCCGCCGGGAGCCCGATACGAGAGCGTCAGCACGTTCGCGGTCGGGCCGGGGGTCAGCTCGCGCCGCTCGGCCTCCTGCGCCCGCAGCGCCCGCTCGAGCGCCTGCCGGCTCGGGAAGTGCCGGTAGAGGGTCGACCGTCCCACCCCGGCGGCGGCGGCGATCTCGATCATGCTCGCCCGCCGGTCGCCCGTCAGCGCCGTCGCCGCCTCGAGGATGCGTTGCCGGCTCGCGAGCGCGTCGGCCCGCAGATGCTCGGGTGAATCGTCGGAGAACGAGTCGGCCGGGTCGCCCACCTCTCGTTCCACGCTACCCGATCGTTCGGGCGTGTACCCGTTCGGCCCCCGAACCGGGTCAGATCGTCCGAGATATAGACGGATCGCCGCGAGACTGTCCTGGTTTGTTCCGCTTGAGATGGGGCATTGTCGAGTTCGCTGCCCGAGCAAGCGATCAAGGAGGGCCCGGTGGCGAGCAAACAGGTTCAGCGGCAGCGCCGCGAGGCGACCGAGGAAACGCAGGGGACTGCGCAGCAGGTCGCCTCGCAGGCGAAGGAACAGGTTCAGGAGAAGGCCGACGAGGCGCGTGGACGCGCGTCCGAGCGGCTCCGCGACCAGCTCGACCGTCAGTCGACGACGCTCGGCGAGCGGGTCGGGCCGTTCGCCGACGCGCTCCGCAAGGCGGCCGACCATCTGGAGAGCGAGGGCAGCGCCCCCGGCGCGAAGGCGGCGCGGGACGCGGCCGATCGGGTCGACCGGTTGAGCCGCTACCTCACGAGCTCGCGCTCGGATCGCCTGCTGGCCGATCTCGAGCGCTTCGCCCGCCGGCGGCCGTGGGCGGCCGGCGGCATCGGCGGCGCGTTCGGGTTCGTCGCGGCGCGTTTCCTGAAGGCGTCCTCGGAAGGGCGGTACGAGGCTGCCGGCGGCCGGGGGCCGTCCGGCCTCTCATCCGCACGCGGCGCGGCGCGCGCTCTGCCGGAAGCCCGGCGGGACGCGGGCAAGGGCAGCGGAGCCCGCTGATGTCGACCGCAAGCGGAACGTCGGGCGACCTGCGCGACCGCGGCACGGGAGAGCTCGTCAGGACGTTGTCGGACCAGGTGTCGACGCTCGTCCGTCAGGAGGTCGCGCTCGCGAAGGCGGAGCTGGCCGAGAAGGGGCGGAAGGCCGGCCTGGGAGCGGGCATGCTCGCCGGCGCCGCGCTGGCGGGGCTGTTGATGCTGGGCGCCCTCACGGCCTCGCTGATCATCGCGCTCGCGTTGGCGCTGCCCGCGTGGGCGGCGGCAGTGATCGTCACCGGGTTCTGGGGCGCCGTCGCCGGCCTGCTGGCGCTCGAGGGCCGGAACAAGCTGCGAGCGATGGGCAAGCCCATTCCCGAGAAGACGGTCGAGACGGTGAAGGAGGACGTGCAGTGGTTGAAAGATCGGACGTGATCCGCAGCGACATCGAGCAAACGCGCGAAGAGATGGGAGACACGCTCGACGCGCTCGGCTACAAGGCGAACGTCCCTGCGCGCGCGAAGGGATGGGCGACACGCAAGCGGGACGCGGTCGTCGGCGGCTGCAGCTCGCTGGTCTCGAGGGTCTCCGGGGGGACGGACTCCCTCGTCACGCGCGTGTCGGGCGTCACGCCGAGCAAGGGCGACGTCCAGGCGGGAGCGACGCGCATGAAGGACACGGCGGAGCGGAACCCCCTGGGCCTCGCGCTGGCCGGGGCCGCCGCCGGCTTCGTCGCCGGGCTGTTCGCACCCTCGACCCGGGTCGAGGACGCCAAGCTCGGGCCGGTCGCCGATCAGGTCAAGAGCCACGCGGCCGACGCGAGCCAGGAAGCGCTCGACCACGGCAAGCAGGTCGCACAGGCTGCCGCGCAGAGCGCGCTCGAGACGGCGAAGGAGGAGGGCAAGCAGCACGGCGAGGAGCTCTCCAGCTCGCTGCAGGACAAGGCGCGCGACGTCAGCCCGACGTGACCGTCACGAGCCCGGGTCGTCGCGGAAGCGCGATCCGGGCTCGTCGCCTTCGACGACGACGTCGACGGTCCCCTCCGTGTCGAGCTCGACGTGCTCCTGGCGGAGGACCGCCTGGACGCGGCGGAGCTCGGTGGTCGCCTCCTTGCGGATCACGATGCGCTCCACCAGCACCGTCCGCTTCGTCACGACGAGCTCCTCGCGGTAGACGGGAATCGAGATCGAGCCGTCTGGCAGCGTCTCGACGCGCCCGTCGTCACCCTCGCGCGGCGGCAGGCGCTCCTCGACCAGCCGCTCGACCTGGGTGGGGAGGTCGGCGGCGACGCGCTCGACCCGCACACGTCGGCGTGCCCGGAGGATGCCGGTGATCTTCTTGCGCTTCCAAAGCGTCGGTTCCTCTTCGTGACGGACGACGATCGCCTCGCGCGGCTCGTCCGTCAGCCGCTCCCACGGCGGCCGCTCGAGCCCGCTCATCTCCGGGCGGGTGGAGAGGCAACGCCTCTCCACCCGCCGACCCCGTCCGTCACCGGGGGTCGACGTCGTCGGCGTCGTCGCCGTCCACGTCGACACGTTCCTTGCGCACGGTCTCCGTGACCGTGCGCGTGTCTCGCTCGGCCTGCTTGCCGACCGAGATCCGCTCCTTGGCAACCGCCTGCTTCTCGACGACGGGCTCTTCGGCGCGAAGGGGCACCTCGATCTCCTCCTCGCGGAAGTCGTGCCCGGCGGCCGGCTCGTCGATGCGCTCGCGCCGGACGGTCGCCCGTTCCCGGGTCAGCTCGACCTCGGCCTCGACCGGCTCGGTCTCGACCCACTTCCTCACCCTCACCTGGCCTGCCTCGACGGTCCGCTTGCCGACCTTCAGCTCCTCTTCCGTCCGCGTGACGGACCCGCCGTCGCGCGGCTCGTCCGCACCGGCCCTGGCGATGTCGCCGTAGCCGCCCTCGAGCCCGTAGTAGCCGTAGAGGGACGACTCGTCGGCGGGCGAGAGCTCGTCTGCGTCGACGTCCGGGCTGTCCTTCACCTGATCCTTGGAGTAGGGAACGAAGACGCCGTCGTCCCGCGCTTCCGCACCGGCGACCGGGACGAGCAGGTGCTTCGTGCCGAAGAGCCCGGTTCCGAGCCCGATCCATTCGGGACGGCCGGTCTGCGTGTCGTAGAACAGGTCCTCGACCTTGCCGATCTTCTCGCCGGCCGAGTCGTAGACCGGCGAGCCGCGCAGCTCGCCGAGACGCTCGATCGTCCACTCGTCGCGCACTCCGATCACTCTCCTTCCACGCCGCGGGATGCTCCGAATCCATCCCATTTGTCCCGATTAGCGGCCGTGAAACACCCGGAATCGATGCAGTCGGGGCGTAACTGGGACGGGCGCGTCTTCGTTCCCCCGGGGTGACCGCGACGCGAGGCGGAGCGGAGCCACCGAGAAAAAGGAGGTAGGCAGGTGCACTGGATCTGGTTCATCGTCGTGGGGGCGGTCGTCGGCGCGCTCGGACGACTGCTGCATCGCGGCAAGGATCCGATGGGCTGGCTGATGACGATCGCCATCGGCGTCGTCGCGATGATCGTCGCCGCGGCGATCTCGAGCGGCTGGATCGCCTTCGTCATCGGCGTCGTCATCGCGGCGATCCTCGTTGCGCTCGTCGCGCGCTTCCGAGGGGGCCGACACCCGCTCGTGCGCGCCTAGAGTCCGGCCGTCGCCGAGGTGCGGCTCAGCCCGCGATCCGCGCGGGGCCGAGGCGCTCCCGGCGGCTTCGCTCCGCCGCGCCGGCTTCGTCGACCGGCGCGGCGTGCCGGACGAGCGTGACGATCGTGTCGGCGGTGACGGCCGGCGCGATCAGGAAGCCCTGGGCGAGGTCGCAGCCGTCGTCATGGAGCCGGCGCCATTCCTGCTCGCTCTCGACGCCTTCTGCGACGACGGTCAGGTCGAAGATGTGGGCGAGGTCGATGATCGCCCTCACCACCGAGCCTCCCCGCCCGTCGTCGGATCGCTCGAGGATGAAGCTCTTGTCGATTTTCAGGGTGTCGACGTCGAGGTTCTTGAGGTAGGCGAGCGACGAGTAGCCCGAGCCGAAGTCGTCGATCGCGATCTGGATGCCGAGCCGTCGCAGCTGGCGGAGCGCTTCGCGCACGCGTGCGGTGTCGGACATGATCGACGTCTCCGTGATCTCGAGCTCGAGCCGGTGCGGTTCGACGCCCGCGACTTCGAGGTGGTTTCTGACGTCGTTCGGGAAGCGCGAGTCGAGTAGGTCGAACATGGTGACGTTCACCGCGACGTCGAGGTCGACTCCGTTGTAGAGCCAGAGCCTCTGCTGGAGAAGGGCGGTCTCGAGGACGTACGACGTGAGCACGCGGTTGAGGCCCGTGCTCTCGACGTAGGGCAGGAACTCGCCGGGATAGAGCAGCCCGCGCGTCGGGTGCTGCCAGCGCACGAGCGCCTCGACGCTCGTGATGCGACCGCTTCGCAGGCTCGCCCTGGGCTGGTAGTGGACGACCAGCTCGCGCCGCTCGAGCGCGCGCCGGAACTCCGCCAGCAGGCCGACTTGCGCCTTCTGCGAGCGATCGAGCTCCTCGCTGTAGAGGGTGAGCGGGCCGAGTCGCGCCTTGGCGTCGTACATGGCGAGATCGGCGTGCTGCATGACGGTGTCGACGTCCCGGCCGTGGTCGGGTGCGAGGGCGATGCCGATGCTGCCCTCGACGCCGAGCGGGATGTCGCGGAGCTGGACGTTCTCGCCGATGATCTGCTCGATCTCGCGGGCGATCTGGACGGCGTCCTTCACCGTCTCGATCGGGGCGAGGACGCCGAACTCGTCGCCGCCGAGGCGCGCGACGAGGATCTCGTCAGGAAGGCGTCGCTTCAGTCGCAGCGCGAGGTCGCGAAGCAGCTCGTCACCGGCGCGGTGGCCGAGCGTGTCGTTGATCTCCTTGAACCGGTTGAGGTCGACGATCATCACCGCGCAGCGTTGCGCGTCGGCCTCGCGGCAGGCCGCGTCGACGCGGTCCCGGAACTGCAGCCGGTTCGGGAGCCCGGTGAGATCGTCGTGGTAGGCCTGGTGGCGAATCCGCTCGAGTTGCTGGCGGAGCTTTCTCGAGACGCGGAGCAGCAGCGGCATCAGCAGTGCGTAGAGCAGCACGAGCGTCGCCTCGAGGATCCCGGCGACGGGGTAGAACCACTTCATCGCGGCCGCGACCACCCGGCTGTAGTCGACCGAGACGAGGACGACGCCGTGGCCGTCGTCGTGCGGGAAGAGCGGCGCGTAGACGTCGAGCGTCTTCCGGGTCGCCGACGGGCGCGACGGCTCGGCGACCCGGCCCTCGACGCTGATCACGTGGCCGGTGTGGTTCTCGATCCCGAGCGCCGCCGCGAAGTACCCGGGCGCGCCGAGCCGGCGGCCGATCAGCCGATGGTCGGTGGAGTACGTGATGCGGCCGGTCGGGCCCGCGACCGAGAGGACGAGGACGGCGTCGGACGAGGAGAAGATCCTCTCGACCCTCCGGTCGAGGACGCGGCGTCGCGCCTCGGGCGGGACGCGCGTCAGGTCTGCGCCCGAGAAGGCGTCGGCGAGCGCGGTGCCGGCGGCGAACGACATCTGCTTGGCCACGTTCTGCTTCGCCGCGGAGACGTTGAGGCTCCGCGTCACGCCGAGGATCGCCGCCGCGGCCACGCCGAGCGAGACCGCGCTGAGGATCGCGAAGCGGAGCACGAGGCGGGGCGGCCGCTCCGCGTCAGCGCCCGCGTGCAGCGGGCGTCGCATCGCCGCACGGCGCCACGGGGGCAGGAGGCGTTGCATCACCGTTGCGCTCACTTCTTGTGGCCCGGGGGGCCGCCTCCGTCGGGCGGTCCGTGTGGGCCCGGCGCCGGCGGCGGCGGGGCGGGAGCAGGCGGCGGCGGCGTAGGCGCAGGCGGTGGCGGGCCGGGCTGCTGCGGCGCAGGCGCCGGCGCGGGCTGAGGCGGGGGCGCCGGCGCGGGGGCGGGCGGCGGTGCGTCGTTGCCGTGACCGGGCTTGTCGCCGCCCTTTCCGGGCGCGGGGGCGGCGGGGCCGGGCGGCGGGCCGTGACCCTTCGACTTCTCGTCGGCGCTCGACGGCGGCGGCGGCGAGCCTGCCCCGGCGGGCGGAGGCGGCGGCGGCGGTCCGTGCCCGTGCTTCTGGCTGTCCTGTCCGGGCGCGGGTGGCGCGGACGGCGGCGGCGGAGCCGGCGTCTGCTGCGGGTCGTTCTGCGGCTTCCCGTGTGGCTTCGGCTTGTCGGGGCCCTTGGCCGGCGGCGGCTGCGCCGGTCCGTCGTGGCCGGGCGGCGGCCCGGGGACGTGGTCCTTGCCGGGCGGCGTGGGGTGCGGGTGGGGGTTCGGCTTCGGGTCGGGCAGCGACGTCGTGTCCGACGCGCTCGCGGCTGTCGCGGGCGGCGGCGGAGCCGGTGCGGGCGGCGGTGCAGCGTCGCCGCCCGACGGGGCCGGCGCGCTCGAGGACGTCCCGGGAGAGTCGTTCGTGGTCGCGTCCACCGGCGTCGCGGCGGCGGGCGCGGGCGTCTGCGGCTGCGCCTCTGCCGGGGCCGGGGTCGCCGCCGGGCTAGCCGCGCTCGCAGGCCTGGGGCGCGCGGATGCGAGCGCGTGCCGGACGAGGTGATGCTCGGACGCCGGACGCGGACGCCGATGGTGCGGCTGCGGCTCGGGCGTCGTCGCCTCGGCCGGCGACGCGACGGGCCGGGTGGTCTCGTACGCGGCCGGCGCGGCCTCGGAGCCGCGGTCGGCCTCGTGCCTGGTCAGCACGATCATCGTCCGCGGCGGTGCGACGGCGACGACGGTCGGCCGCAGCGAGGCGTGGGAGACGGCGGCCGTCTGGCGCGCGATCACGACCGCCAGGCGATAGATGGGCGTCGGCAGCGGAACCGACAGTCCCGCCGCGGCGAACGCAGGGACCGGCATGCACGTCAGCGCGAACAGTGCGCCCAGTCGCGCGGCGCCGCGGGACCCCACCCTCAGCCGCATGCCTCAAGCATCCGCAGGCAGGCACGTCCTGCCTCCCTCCGTCGGGTGATCCGCGCTAGCCGGGCGCCGGTGCGACGTCCTCGAGCCGCGCCGGCGCCTGGCGGATCGCGTTGCTCGCGGTGCCGACGGCGGCCGTGACGAGCGTTGCGGACATCGCGACCGCGACCGTCGTGCGGGCCGAGGTCGCGGTGAGCAGAAGCCCTGCCGCGAGCGGCCCGAGCGGCGCCGCCGCGGCGCGCAGGGTGTTCGACGCCGCCATCGCGCGACCGAGCAGACGGTCGGGGATGAGCACGTACGCGTAGGCGGTCAGGGCGGAGTCGCTGTTGGGAAAGAAGAAGGCCTGCACGGCGAGCGCGGCGGCCAGCACGTACACGTTCGGCTCGACGAGGAACGCGCCGTAGGCGAGCGCCGACCAGAACTCGGAGAGGAGGATCGTGCGCAGCGGGAGGAGGCGGCGCAGCAGGGGCGAGGCGAACGAGCCGAGCAGCGTCGAGGCTCCCGTCAGCGCGACGAAGCCTCCGACGGCGGTGCCCGAGAGGCCGTTGCGCTTGGCGAGCACGATCACGGTGAGCTGCAGCGCCGAGAACGTGAAGTTGCTGACGGCGATCATCCCGATGGTCGCGCGCAGGAAGGGCATCCGGCCGAAGTAGGCCAACCCTTCTCTCAGCCGCGGCCGCTCGGCGCGCGGCGCGCGCTCCTCCTGAAAGCGGGTGCGCATGGCGAGCAGCGACGCGGTGGAGAACGCGTAGGAGCAGGCGTCGGCGAGGAACGGCACGAACCGGGCGATGCCGAACAGGGCGCCGCCCGCAGGCGGGGCGGCGAGGCGGACGGTCGCCTGGCGGGCCTGCGCGGCGCTCGCGGCGGCTGCGAGCTGCGAGCGCGGCACGACCGCGCGGAACGCGCCGCTCTGCCCCGCGCGGAAGACGACGGCCGCCGACGAGTCCACGAACGCCACGACGAGGATCAACCAGAACGAGATCGCGTCCGTCGCGATCGCGAACGCGAGCGATCCCACCGCGGCTGCGCCGGCGGCGTCCGAGGCGATCATCAGGCGGCGGCGGTCGACGCGGTCGGCGGCGACGCCCGCAGGCAGTCCGACGACGACGAGCGGCGCGAACAGCGCCGCGCCGACGTACCCCGCTCGGCTGGCCGAGTGCGTCACCGCCAGCGTCAGCAGCGGATACGCGACGGTCGACATCCCGGAGCCGAAGGTCGAGAGCAGCTGTCCGGACTGGAGCAACAGAAAGTCGCGGTTCCGCCGTAGCGGCGCCTCACTCATGCTCCCGCGACCGCGTGGCGCCGGCCCGCGCGCCGGCGCCACGCGTCCCTGCAGCTTCCTCAGATCGCGCTGCCGCAGTAGCGGCACTTCGTCGCCGCGACCGGCAGATCCTCGGACAGACACTCGGGGCAGCTCTTCGCCGGCGGGGGATCGCCGAAGACCGTCACGCCGCGCCGTTTCTGGTAGGCGCGGTACGGCACGACGATGCCGAAGTAGATCACCGCCATGAAGATGACGAAGTAGATGATCGCCGAGATGAACGCGCCGAAGTTGACGAGCTGGCCGTTCACGTGGAAGCCGAGCCCGGTCGTGCCGCCGCTGCCGGCCGCGTTCACGAGCGGCGTGATGACGTTGTCGGTGAACGCCTTGATCAGCGTGCTGAACGCGAGCGCGATCACCAGGCCGACGGCGATGACGATGATGTCGCCCTGCATCAGGAAGTTCTTGAAACCGGCCAGGACGCCGACCGCCCGCTCCGGCCGCATCTCCTCGCGCTGAGCCATGGTGCCTCCAGGGGGTTCGCTGTCGGGAACGGCGAGGACAATGACACACCCCGCGTTCGAGTTCGACCTCGAGCACCATGCGTCCGACTCGAGCGGGGCGGGCTTGTCCGCGAGACTTGTCGCCGATGCAAGCGGTGCGGGAGATGCTCGGGCCGTTGCCCGTGCTCGCGGTCGGCGAGGGTGCGCCGCTGCTCTACCTGGGCGGGCTGCTGCCCGTCGCGGGAGTGGACTCATCGCTTGCCCGCCGGTCGGCGGAGCTCTCCGCGCGTCCGTTTGCCGAGACCCACAGGGTGTACTACGCGAATCGCCGTACGGGGCTGGCGCCGGGGACGACGATCGCGGAGATCGCAGCCGAGCACGCGGACGCGATCGACGCGCTCGGGTGCGGGGCCGTGGACGTCCTCGGCGTTTCCACGGGTAGCAGCATCGCGCAGCAGCTCGCGGCCGACCATCCGGAGAAGGTGCGAAGGCTGGTTCTGATCGGGACGGGCTGCCGTCTTTCGCCGTCGACGCGGCGGCTGCAGATGCGCGTCGCACGGGCTGTGCGGGCGGGCGATCCGAAGCGGGCGCTCGCGGCGATGGCCGTGGGCGTCCTCTTCCCGCGCGGCGAGCCGCTCGCGCGCCTGCTGGCGCCCTTCGTCTCGCCGCTCGCCCGCGGGCTGGGCGACCTCGGCGACCTGGCGACCACGATCGAGGCGGAGGATGCCTTCGATCTCGCCCGCTGCAAGGGTGCGATCAGCGCGCCGACGCTGATCGCGGCAGGCGCGCGAGACCGTTTCTATCCGAAGCCGCTCCTCGAAGAGACACAGCGACTGATTCCCGGCAGCTTCCTGCAGATCGCTCCGCGGCGCGGCCACCTGACCGCCATGACCGACCTCCGGCTCGTGGCAGCGGTGCGCGCGTTCCTCGAGCGGTGAGCCTGTCGTGGGGAGGCGGCGGACGTCGCCGCCTCCCCCGCTGAGCCGTCAAGCGCCGCCGAGGATCGGCGCGCCGCGCGGTGCGACCGGAGCGGTCTCCTCCGAGAGGATCGGCGCGTCCTTCCTGAAGCCCCAGACCGTGCAGTACACGCCGAGGAAGAGCTCCCAGAGAGCTTCGGGGATCGACGCGGGGCCCTTGAGCGTGGTGCTCGCCGGGTTCCCGCCGAACATCACGATCGTCCCCGAGACGATGATCAGCGGCCCGCCGACGAGGCCGAGCCACGTCCACGCCCGGGGGACGAGCCCGGTGCGGTACATCACGTACCCGAGGATCAACCCGTTCCCCCAGCCGACGACCCAGCCCGGGCCGAGGAGGAACGTCCAGTCCTTGAGCGCCGCGAGCGAGTAGGCGACGGTGCCCTCGTTCGCGCCGGCGGACTCTCGGTGCAGCGTGACGATCCCGACCATCGCGACGATGCCGACGAGGATGAACGTGGACTCGAACAGCCGTGCCGTCACGTAACCGATCGACAGCTCCTCGAACCGCCGCCTGATGATCGGAACGATCACGACGGCCGTGCCGATGTTCGCGACGATCAGCAACAGCTCGAGCAGCGCGCCGAGCAGGATCCGTTTGTCGTGCCCGCCGCCCGCGAGGTAGCCCACGGGATCCCGAAGCGCCGGCTCGTAGAGCAGGAGCGCCGGGATCGACGTCGCGAAGGTGATGAGGTAGAGCACGCCGAACCAGCGCGCTCTCTTCTGATCAAGAGCCATGCCTGACCCCTCTCCCCGGCAACGGCGCGGGCCGATTCCCGCGCGATCTCGACCGGTAGGGGGTCGATATTGACGACTCCGAAACCCGGTTTCAAGAGCCGTGGTTTGGATATCGTGAATCCCCGGATGGCAGCGACCGGCGGCCGCAGCGGCTGGCTGTTCCTCAGCAACCACGGCAACGTGCTCCTCTGCATCGCCCGCGATCCGCAGATTCGGATCAGCGAGATCGCCGACAAGGTCGGCATCGGCGAGCGCGCGGCCCAGAAGATCGTCGCCGACCTCGTCGCCGACGGCTATGTCGTCCGGACGAAAGAGGGCCGGCGCAACCGCTACCAGGTCAACCTGCGCGGCCGCCTTCGCCATCCGCTGTTCGCCGACCTGCAGATCGCCCCGCTCATCGACGCCCTCCGCGACGGCAACCGCGACGGCGCTTAGTCACGAAAGGAGACCGATGCTTCCCGAGGGCGTTCACCACTGGACGGCGACGCACCCCGAGTGGGAGGGGCCGGTCTCGGCGTACGCGATCGACGACGGAGAGCGGCTGATCCTGATCGACCCAATCGCCGTTCCGGACGAGGTGCGCGCCCTGTTCGGCTCGCGCGAGGTGGTCACGGTGCTCACCTCGGCGTGGCACGAGCGCGACGCCGCAGCCCTCGGCTTTCCGGTGTGGGCGCCGGCGCCCGATCGCCCCGAGGACCAGCTCGTCCCGGCGACGCGCTACGCGATCGGCGACTCGCTGTTCGGGATGGTGGCGTATCCCGGCCGCGAAGGTCAGCTCGACCTCGTGCTCTGGAACGAGCGGATTCGCGCGGTGATCGCGGGCGACACGCTGATCGACGTCGGCAACGGGCTCGAGATCCCCGCGAGCTGGCTGCCGGAAGGCGTCACGGTGGAGCAGGTCGCGGCCGGGCTGAGGCCGCTGCTCGACGAGTCCGTGGAGCTCGTGCTGCCGACGCACGGCGAGCCGACCGACCGCGCGGCTCTCGAGCGCGCGCTCGCCTGATCCGCGCAGGCGCAGCGGCGTAAGAACCGCCCGCGTGCGCGCCGATAGAAGAAGGCATGCAGCTTCGGAACGGCCGGCTCTCGTTGTCGCCGTCGGATGTGACGGCGTTTCTGGCGTGTGAGCATCTGACGGCGCTGCAGCTGCGGGTCGCGCGCGGGGAGCTCGAGGTTCCCGAGGTGCGGAACGAGCAGGCGGAGCTCGTGTTCCGCAAGGGGCGTGAGCACGAGCAGGCCTACGTCGCGCAGCTTCGCGCGGAGGGAAAGACTGTGCGCGAGATCACGCTCGACGGCGCCTTCGACTGGGAGCGGGCGCAGGCGGAGACGGTCGAGGCGATGAGGACAGGCGTGGACGTCGTCTATCAGGCGGTGTTCGTCGACGGCGACTGGCGCGGCGTCGCCGACTTCCTGCTGCGCGTCGAGACGCCGTCGGCACTCGGGTGCTGGAGCTACGAGGCGCTGGACACGAAGCTGGCACGGACGGCGAAGCCGGCGTACATCCTGCAGCTCTGCTTCTACGACGAGCAGCTCGGCCGCCTGCAGGGGCGGCCGCCGGAGCGAATTCACGTGCTGCTCGGGTCGGGCGAGCTGCAGAGCTTCCGGCCGGAGGAGTTCGGCGCCTACTACCGGCACGTGCGCTCGCGTCTGGTCGAGTTCCTCGCCGAGGAACCGCCGACCGAGCCGTACCCGAACGACCATTGCGGGATCTGCGAGCTCAAGCCGGTCTGCGACGCGTGGTGGGACGAGGTGGATCATCTCTGCCGCGTCGCCGGCATCCGGCGACAGCAGGTCGATCGTCTTCGCGCCGAGGGGATCACGACGCTCGCCGCTCTCGGCCGCGCGCCGGCGGAACCGTTGCCGCCCGGCATGCCGGCGGAGACGTTCGGGAAGATCCGCGAGCAGGCGGAGCTGCAGCTGTGGGCGCGCGAGCACGGCCGCGACCGTTTCGTGCTGCTGCAGCCGCGGCCGGAGAGCGGCTTCGCGTTGCTGCCGGATCCGTCGGCGGGCGATCTCTTCTTCGACTTCGAGGGCGACCCGTTCTGGGACCGCGAGGGCAGCCTCGAGTACCTGTGGGGGATTCTCGACTCGGAGCGCAGCTTCACGTGCCTGCGGGCGAGGGACCGCGAGACCGAGCGAGCGGCGTTCGAGCGCTTCGTCGACCTCGTGCACGAGCGGCTCGCGCGCTTCCCGGACATGCACGTCTACCACTACGCGTCCTACGAGATCACGGCGCTGAAGCGGCTGATGGGCCGTTACGGGACGCGGGAGGCGGAGCTCGACGACCTGCTGCGCCGGGGCGTCTTCGTCGATCTGCTGAAGGTCGTGCGCAACGGGCTGCGCGCGTCGAGGCCGGGCTACGGGCTGAAGGAGCTGGAGGCGTTCCTCGACTTCGAGCGGCGCGCCGAGGTGCGGGACGGCGGCACGTCGATCGTGCTGTTCGAGGAGTGGATGCAGACGGGAGAGCAGGCGCTGCTCGACCGGATCGAGGCGTACAACGAGGAGGACTGCATCGCCACGTTGCTGCTGCGCAACTGGCTGCTCGAGCGGCGGACGGAGGCGCTGCGCCGGTTCGGGCCGTTTCCGACCCCGGAGCCGGTCGAGCCGAAGCCGGCGCCGCCGGAGAAGGTCGAGCGGGCGGAGGTGCGGCAGGCGCTGCTGGACGCGGGCGAGGAGCTGGCGGCGCAGCTGCTCGACTACCACGACCGCGAGCGCAAGCCGGTCTGGTGGGCGTTCTACGAGCGGCGGGAGATGACGCCGGAGCAGCTCGTCGAGGACGCAGACTCGATCGGCGGCCTCGTGGTCAGCGGCGGGCCGGAGCCGGTCAAGCGCTCGCAGGCGTGGACGTTCACCTATCCGCCGCAGGAGCACAAGCTCGGCCAGGGTCAGGACACGTTCGACCCGCAGACGGGCCGCGCGCCGGGCGAGATCCTGGCGCTCGACCGCGACGAGCGGCGGCTCGTGCTCAAGCGCGGCCCGAAGCTGAAGGACGTGCCGCTCCCGCAGGCGCTGATCCCGGGCCGGCCGTACGCCACCGACGACCAGGAGGACGCGCTCGAGCGCCTCGGCCGCTCGCTGCTCGCGGGCGACCATCGCTACCCGGCGCTCGAGTCGGTGCTGCGGCGCGAGCCGTTCGCGCGTCCGATCCAGACCAGCGACCTCGACGAGATGAAGGCGCTCGTGCTCTCGCTCGACGGCCGCCACCTGGTGATCCAGGGCCCGCCGGGGTCCGGCAAGACATGGACCTCGGGCCGGCTGATCGCGCATCTGATCGCACACGGCAAGCGCGTCGGGGTGGCGTCGACCAGTCACAAGGCGATCCACAACCTGCTCGAGGCGGTCGAGGAGGCCGCCGACGAGCTCGGGTTCGTCTTCCACGGCCTCAAGAAGGCGAGCGGCGGGAACCCCGAGTCTCTCTACCGCGAGTCGGACCGGATCGCGAACGTCACCGATGCGGCGGAGTGCGTCGACTGCGGCCTGGCGGCGGGCACCGCCTGGCTCTTCTCGGGCGTGGAGCACGACGGCACCTTCGACTACCTCTTCGTCGACGAGGCGGGCCAGGTCTCGCTCGCCGACGCATTGGCGATGGGCACGGCGGCGAAGAACCTCGTCCTCGTCGGCGACCCGCAGCAGCTCGACCAGGTGATCCAGGGCACGCACCCCGACGGCAGCGGCGCCTCGGTGCTCAAGCACCTGATCGGCGACGAGCAGACGATCCCGCCCGACCGCGGCCTCTTTCTCGAGCGCACGTACCGGCTGCACCCCGACGTCTGCGACTACGTCTCCGAGGAGTTCTACGAGCGGCGGCTCCGGCCGGACCCGGTCACCGCGACCCGCACGACGCAGCTCGGCACCGGCCTCCGCTGGCTGCCCGTCGACCACGAGGGCCGCCGGCAGGAGTCGCCCGAGGAGGCTGCACGCGTCCTCGACCAGGTGGAAACGCTCCTTGCGGCGGGCGTCTCGGCCGACGAGATCGTCGTCGTCTCCCCGTACAACGCGCAGGTCAACCTGCTCCGCGAGACGCTCGCCGACCGCGTCCGCGTCGGCACCGTCGACAAGTTCCAGGGGCAGGAGGCCGACGTCGTCCTCTACTCGCTCGCCAGCTCGACCGGCGACGACATCCCGCGCGGGCTCGAGTTCCTGCTCTCGCGTAACCGGCTCAACGTCGCCGTCTCGCGCGCCCGCTGCCTCGCCTACCTCGTCTGCTCGCCGCGCCTGCTCGAGGTCAACGCACGCACGATCCCGCAGATGCGCCTCGCCAACGCGCTCTGCCGCTTCGTCGAGCTCGCCGAGGCTCTGCGATGAGTTCTCCGGCGGTGGAGAGTCTGGACGGAGAAGACAGCACTCGACGAGGAGGCCCGATGAAGTTCATGCTGTTCACGTACCGCGACCCGAACGTGCAGCTGACCCCCGAGCAGCGGGCGACCGTCCCACCTGCGGTGCCGCCTGGTGCGACGAGATGGACGGCCGGGGCGTGCGTCTCACCGGGCACGTGCTCGGACCGCTCGCCGAGAGCAGGACGATCCGGGTTCGGGACGGCGAGACGAGGGTGGAGGAGCGTCCGGTCGCCGACGGCGGCCTTCAGATAGCCGGGTTCAACATCCTCGAGTGCGCCGACGTCGACGAGGCGATCGAGGTCGCCGCGAAGAACCCCGGCGCGAGCTTCGGAACGCTGGAGCTGCGACCGATCGAAGAGTGAGGCGAGGCCGGTCCGTGGCTACCCGGCCATCGCCTGTGCAAGCCGCTCGCAGGCGTAGGCGATCGCGAGGCCTCCGGCAGGGCCGAGAAGCCAGCCCTGCACGATCCCGACGAGCGTCCGCACGTGCACCGCTTCGCGACCGCGCGTGAAGCCGGCGCCGGCCATCGCCGCCACCAGTACCTGGTTCATCGAGGTGAAGAATCCGAAGGCGACGGCGCAGAGAACGACCGCCGCCTGCACGGTCTGCGCGGCGGTCGCCATCGCGCGGTCGACCTCGACGATCTCGAAGGCGACGCGGCGCAGGAGCGGCTTGCCCCAGGTGAGGACGCCGAGAGCGAGCCCGGCGCCACCCACCGCACCGGCCGCGAGGGGGCTGAACGTGCCCGTGCCGACGAGCGCGCCGCTCGCGTTCGAGACGTCGTTGGCGCCCATGGCGAAGGCCGCCGCCGCGCCGACCGCCACGAGCGCGAGGCCGATGCTTTCGCCGAGGGGAAGCCCGTCGAGCGCACGGGTGAACAGGGCGCCCAGGACGAGCGCGGCGAGCGGTGCGGCCCCCCAGACGACGGCCAGGTGGAAGATCGACGGCCAGTGGACGCCGGTCCCGCTCGCGAGCGCCGTGCCGACGACGGAGAAGACGAGGATCTGAATCGTCGAGGTCGGCACCTTGAGCCGGTTGTACGCGGTCGTGACGGCGAACGCGGCGCCGATCACCACGACCTGCTCCCTCACCGACAGCGGTCCGTCCGTGAGGCCCGAGCCGACGCGCTTCTCGACCGCGTGGCTGGCGAGGGTCGCGCCGAGCAACGTCAGCGGGGCCATCAGGAGCAGTGCGCGCCACGCGCCGATCGCCTGCAACGCGTGCGGCATCCCCATCACGGCGCCGGTGTAGTGGGCGCCCATGCTCCACGCGAAGGCGAGCGCCAGGACGACGAGCAGCTCCGTCACGGCCGGCTCTCCGGACCCGGCAGGCGCGCCGCTCGCGGCTCCTCGCTCACATCGCCGCGGCGACGCGCTCCGCCGCGCCGCGGAGGACCTCGTCGGCGACGTTGGGCAGCACGTCCTCCCAGACCGGGAGGGCCATCCCCGACGCCTCGACCATCCCGAGCGGCCGCGGCAGGAACCAGACGTGGAAGTGCGCGCCGCCGTCGCCCCACCGGTAGAGATGCACGCGCGCCACGTCGCCGAGCGAGAGGATCGCCCTCTCGACGCGGGCGGCGACACGGCCGAAATCGGCCTGGAGCTCCTCGGGCAAGTCCGAGAAGGAGTCGACGTGGACCCGGCTCGCGAGCCAGACCGTCCCGGGCAGGCTGCTCTGGACCGGGGGGTGCAGCGTCCAGTTGTCGTCCGACCAGACGGGCGACGTGCTCGCCCCGGTGCAGATTCCACACGGCGGGCCCCCCGGCTCGCCGCGGCGCGGAGGTTCGGGAATCCGGCGCTCGCTCGGCTCGCGCGGCACGAGCGGCTCCTGGTACGGCAGGGCCATCGCGCTCATTCGCAACTCCTTTCCTCGGTCGGCTTCCGAGCGGTGAAGAGAACGCTGTCGCCGACGGAGACCGTGACGTGGCCGAAGCCGGCCGCCTGCAGGAAGACGAGCAGGCGCGCCGGGTCGATCGGGTTGTAGGTGTCTCCCTCGTGGAACTCGTGCAGCCCCTGGCTCGCGAGGCTGTCGGCGCCGACGAGCACGCCGCCGGCGCGCAGGACGCGGTACGCCTCGCACAACGTCCGGAACTGCTCGCCTGGGGTCGGCAGGTGGTGGAGCATCGTGAAGCAGCCGACCGAGTCGAAGGATTCGTCGGGGAACGGCACCGCCGTCGAGTCGCCGACCTGGACGGTCGCGTTCGTCCCGGCGAGCTCGTCTGCGAGCCGGGCCGCGGCGTCCGGGTCGAGCTCGAGCGCGACGAGGCGCTTCACGCGGCGGCGGAGCCAGCGGGTCGCGGCGCCCGGGCCGGGGCCGAGCTCGAGCATCTCGTCCCCGAGATCGAGACGCGCGGCGACGGGCTCGAGCACCTCCGACTCCATGAACTCGGCCCACTCCGGCGTGGCGCACAGGGCGTGGTTCTCGTTCATGGAGGCGACGCTAGCCGTGCCCGGATGTTTCCGAAAGGGAGTACGCTGACAAGTTGTGTCGCCAGACGGACAACCTGCCCCGGCCGCAATCGTCGGAACGTTCCCGATGCCGGTCGGAACCCGTTTCGAGTGGCACGCACACGCCAATCACCAGCTCGCCTGGTCCCCCGAGGGCGTGCTCGTCGTGCTCACCGAGGGCGGCGCGAGCCACGTCCTGCCGCCGTCGCGGGCGCTCTGGATCCCCGCCGGCACGGTGCACGAGACGCGGGCGTCCGGCGCCGCCGTCCTCCGCTCGGTCTACCTCGAGCCGCGCCGCTGCCCGATCGAATGGGCTGCGCCGACACCGGTCGCCGTCAGCCCGCTGCTCGGCGAGCTCATCCACCACCTCGACGACCGCGGGCTCGGAGCGGAGGAGCGCTCCCGGGCCGAGGCGGTGCTCTTCGACCTGCTCCTGCCGCTCCGAATCGCGACGATCGACGTCCGGCCGCCCACGGACCCGCGCGCCCGGGACGTCGCCGATGCGCTCCTCGCCGATCCGGCTGACCCGCGAACGCTGCCCGAGTGGGGTCATGCCGTCGGGGCGAGCAGCCGCACCCTCGCGCGCGCCTTCCTCGGCGAGACCGGGCTCTCGTTCGGACGCTGGCGCACGCTCGTCCGCTTGCAGGCCTCGCTGCGATATCTCGCGGAGGAGCTGCCGGTCAGCTCGGTGGCAGGGCTCGTCGGGTACCGGACGACGAGCGCGTACGTCGCCGCCTTCCGCGCACAAACCGGCGTCACGCCCGGCCGCTACTTCCAACCGACCGCGCGGGCGCCGCTTCCGCACGGGCCGGCGAGCGACATCCCCGTCGAGGATCGCGGTCGGCAAGTCGCCTGACCGGGCCCCGGACTGTCGCCGCGCGGGGCTGCGGCCTATGCGCCGAGCTCGATTACCGTGGAGCTTCCACCGGCGACGGCGATCGCCTGCCCGTCGCGGAGCGCTCGGTAAGGCGTTCCGGTCTCCTCGAAGTACGCCACCAGTCGCGCGATCGCCACGCCGGTCTCGCCGCCGGCTCCGAAGTGCGGCGCGATCGAATATTCGACGAGCCCCAAACCCTCGAAGATCGGCTCACCGGCAGCGTGCGCGTCCTCGACCAGATCGATACCGCGCAGAGTCGGACCACAGACGCACGCCCCGGCGCTGCAGCCGCCGTAGGCAAGCGAGTCGTCCTGCAAGCGCGAGAGCAGGAGCTCGTCGAAGCGACTCCGGTGCATCGCCTTCCGCAGGACGAACACGTTCCCGCCCGTGGCCCAAACCATCTCGAGCCGGGACAGGGTCTCACCGAGAGCCACCGGATCGGAGAAGTAGTCGCGCAGATCGAGCTCGACCGGTGAAAGGCCTGCCCGTGCGAGAGCCCTCATCTCCTTGCCGAGCCACTCCCTCCGCTCGGTCGCGGTCTCTGCGTCGAACGCATTTGCCGAAACTCCGACCGTCGCGGCCGCCCCCACGAGCTCCGTCAGCGCGTCGACGCGCCCGGGGATGCTGGCGGACGCGAGAAACAGCCTCACGGAGAGACCGTAGCCATCGCCTCATTTGCGCGACGGGCAGCGTTCAGCTGAGCTGGGAGAAGAGCGAGGCCGTGTCGGAGCAGATCCACTCTTCGGCGATCAGGCCGTCTGCGACGCGGTAGAACTCGTGGCTGACGTAGCCGATGGTGCGGCCGGTCGCGGGTATCCCCTGGAACTCGCCTTGGTGGGTGCCGCTCAGGGTGAGGCGCAGGGCGACCTTGTCTTCGGCGGCGACGAGGTCGTCGATGCGGATCTCGAGGTCGGGAAAGGCGCGCTTGACCAGCTCGTACCCCTGCTGCCAGGTGTCGCGTCCCCGGAGCGGTTCCGGCATCTCGGCGTAGTGGATGACGATGTCCGGCGCGACGACCGCGAGCAGCCTGCCCAGGTCGCCGGCGTTGAAGGCCTCGACCGACTCACGCACCAGAGCTGTGCTCGCGTCGGCCGTTGGAGTCTCGGAAGTCACCGCTGTCTCCTTTCCCGACGATCGGTGGCGATCTGCGTTTCGATGGCTGCGGCGACCGCGGGCGGGTTGGCGAGCATCGAGAGGTGGCCGGCGTTCGGGATCAGCGTCAGCGGGACGTGGAGCGCCTCGGCCGTCGCTTCGCCGCCGCTCCGTGAGTCGACGTCGTCCTGGGAGCCCCAGACGACGGCGCGCGGGACGGTGAGCCGTCCGAGCTGGGCGCGTGTGACGCCGGGGATGCCGTTGCGGACGAGTTGCTTCAGGCCGTCGGCGGTGCCCTGGACGCGGAAGGGGCGCTCGAAGACGCTGAGAAGCGTGTGGGTGAAGTGCGGCCGCAGCCGGCCCCAGGCGCCTGCGAGCACGTGGGAGACGAGCCAGTCGGAGCCGGTCGCGAGCCGGAAGAGGGCTGGGTAGAACGGGTAGACGAGCAGGTCCGTCAGCCAGCCGTGGCCGCCGCCGAAGGGCAGGGCGTCGCCGTCGAGGAGGACGATCCCGCCGACGGAGTGCGGTCGCGCAAGCGCCTCGGCGGCGGCGACCCCGGCGCCGAGCGAGTGGCCGACGAGCAGCGGCCGCCGGATGGCGAGCCGGCGTTCGAAGCCCTCGACGAGCGTCAACCAGCCGGCCATCGTGTAGGGGCCGTGTCGCTGCGTGTATCCGAACGGGGGCAGGTCGAGCGCGTAAACGCGGTGGCCACGGGCGGCGAGGAGCGGCGCGACCGTGTGCCAGACCCAGGTCGGCTCGGCTGCCCCGGCGAGCAGCACGATCGGGCTGCCCACGCGTCCCCAGCGCCGGTAGGCGACCAGCGTGCGGCCGACGCGGACGAAGGGGCCGTGGTAGAGCGCGGTCGCGGGTCGTGACTCGCCGTTCGTCGCCAGGTCGAACGCGATCGCCGCCAGCGTCAGCGCGGCGAGCAGCGACACGAACGCGATCCCGACCCGTCGCGACCAGCGCCTCACACCGTGCATCGAAGCAGCCGACCCGGTCGCGACCTCCGGGGCCGAGCAAGCCGTACGACGAGGCGCAGCTACGGGTAGGTGAAGCCCCCGCGGTCGTCGACCTGCGAACCGAACTTGTCGGCGACTCCCCACAGGTTCCCTTCCGGGTCGCGGAAGCCGAACCCGTAGCCCCAGCCGGAACGAGTGGGCTCGGGATCGAGCTCTCGGACGTCGTCGAACCCCTCCACCTCCCTGTGGGCTCGGTCCACCGCCGCCTCGTCGTCGACATGAACCGTCAGCGCAAAGCCGCGGGCCCCATCGTCGGCCTGTCCGAAGCGCGTCTCGAACATGGGCTCGGAGAAGAGGCCGAGCACGACGCCGTTCGCGCATTGGAAGACGACGTGCTCGGCCACGCTCGTCGGTGCTTCCGGCCATCCGAACTGGCGATAGAACGCCGCCATGCGCCCGAGGTCACGGCAGGCGAGGGTGACGGCGCTGATCCGGATCGGCAGGCCCACGGCCGCACTCTAAGCGGAGCCGGCGGCGACCCACTGACCGCTCCGGCGTCAGGCGGACGTGTCGCGCTTGCGGGCGGTAACGGAGACGAACCCCATCTGCGCCCCGGCTTCGCCCCGAAGGAGCTCGAGCACTCCCGCGTCGTGTTCACTGCCCGCGCTCTCGAGGGCCTCGACCCACCGGATCCAGTTCTCGCGTCCGTCGGGGAGCCAGGCTGCCTCGATCGCCTCGAGGAGGCCGCTCAACTCCCAATGTCGGCGCCACCACTCCGGCGTGTGCCAGGCCGCGACCTCGTGCCCCCACCGGGACCAGACCGCGTCCGGGACGTCAGCCTCGTACGGATCCGGCTCCAGGCCGGGCGTCGTCATCCCGATCGTCCCTCCCGCTTTCAGGACGCGCAGAAGCGCGGGCAAGAGATGGACATCGGTTCCGAAGTACTCGAACGCGTCGATGCTCACGATCGCGTCGAACTCCTCGTCGGCAAACGGGAGACGGCGTACGTCCGCATTCACCGCTGCGACCGAGCCCTCGACACCGGCGTCGCGAAAGACGGCCGCCAGCTCCTCGGCGCTCACCCAAAGGTCGCAGGCGGTGACCGTCACGCCACACTCCCGGGCGAGGAAGACGGAGGTTGCACCGCGGCCGCAGCCGAGATCGAGCACCCGACCTCCCGGCTCGAGCGCAAGGGCCGGGAGGATGTCCTCGAGCTGCCAGAGCGGATGCGGCCCCATCTCGAGCGCGATGACCCAGGCGGGGTCGTACCGCGACGACAGTGGGTAGCGATCGGGTCTGATCAGCGATCTGATCGAAGTGCTCCACGATTCGTCGGCTGGCCGTTGGCGTACGTGGCGATCACGACTCCGGTGCTCGTCGCGGCACTGTCGACGAGCCGCAGAGACGCGTGCGTGCCGCCGGAGAAGAGTCGTCGCCCGTTGCCGAGCACCAGCGGTGCGATGAGCAGCAGGTATTCGTCGATCAGGTCGGCGGCCATCAGCGAGGCGATCAGCACACCGCTGCCCATGATCACGAGGTTCCGCGGCGACGTGTGCTTGAGCTCGGCGACCGCGGCCGGGACGTCGCCGGCGAGCAGCGTGGAGTTCGGCCATTCGAGGTGAGTTGCGGGGTTGCTCGAGGCGACGTACTTGTGCGTCTCGTTGAGGGCGTCCTTGAAGCGGCCCCCGCGCGTGTTCCAGACAGTCAGCAGCTCTTCGTACGTGCGGCGTCCGAAGAGGAACGCGTGGTCCGTGCCCATCCGTTCGCCCATCTTCGCGATGCCCGCCTCGTCGCTGTAGGGCACGGCCCAGCCGCCTTGCGTGAATCCATCCCGGGTGTCCTCGTCGGGTCTGGCGGGGCCCTGCATCACGCCGTCGAGCGTGACGGTGTTCATCACGATCACGCGTCCCAACCGGTCTCCCTCCGTGTCCGCTTCGCGGGCTCGTAATCAGCGCGCACGACGGCCGAGCAGGCGAGCGAGGTTGATGTCGTATCCCCATCCGAACGACTTCGGGGTGAACAGCCTGGAGTCACGCGGATTCCACCAGCGCGACTTCACGCGCGCGAACGTCGGCCGTCGCCAGTCGTACGGCACGCCGAGGAACGTTCCGGTTCTCGGGCTACGGTCGGACATGTGGTTCGTCTCCTTCTGTTGTGGTCGGAGCCTGGAAAGATTAGCTGATGTGCTAATCTTCTAACCATGGCCGGCCCGGAGGGGTACAAGGCGCTCGCCGATCCGACCCGGCGGCAGATCCTGAAGCTTCTGCGGGAAGGCGATCTCGCCGCCGGCGAGATCGCCGATCAGTTCGACATCTCGTGGCCGTCCGTGTCGAGGCACCTCGGCGTGCTGGCGTCGGCCGGGCTCGTGAAAGCGACGCGGCACGGTCAGCAGATCCTGTACTCGCTCTCGACGTCGGTGCTCGCCGACATCGTCACCGAGCTCGCCGACATGGCGCGCATCAACGCGCCGCCCCCTGCGAGGCGATCCGCGCGGCCGCGCAACGCACCCGCAACATGAAGTCCGCCGAGCTGGTCGTTCTGCTCGTCGCAGTGAGCGTGGTGTCCGCGACTGCCGGCTGGGTCTTTCGCGACGCCCGGGCGCGGGGGCTTACGTTACGCAAGGCGCTCACGTGGGCGCTCCTGACATCGCAGGAGTGGCCGCTGATGCTGCTGCTCTACCGGCGCGTCCGCCCGAAGACGACGCGCGGCGACCAACCGTTGCCGACTCCTGAACGCACCTGAGGATCGACGTCAAAGAGGGGAGGGGAGCGCGTGTTCGCGGTGCGGCTGCACGATGACGGCTTGAAGGTCGAGGAGATCGAGACGCCGTCGCCGCGGCCGGGTGAGGTGCTGGTGCGCGTGCATGCCGCCGCGATCACACGCGACGAGCTGGAGTGGCCGGTCGATCGTTAGGAACGAACGCTCTTCAATCGGCTCTCGGCCACCGGCTACGCGTGCGTCGACTCGCGCTCAGGGCGTCTCCTACCAACCGTGTTTCAAGTCGTGTGCGATCTGTCGCTCAATCCGCGTCCGTTCCCTCTTAGAAAGATGTTCCTCGCGGCAGCGTTCAACCTCACCCGGTGTCCGTAGCAACCAACGCGCCGGCGCCGACCCGGAACCCGACCCTTGAACGAAATCGCGAAATTAGCGGCTGTTTTTTCGAGGGCATCCGGGTCTCGGCGCGGGCCGATTGCGTGCGTTTCCCCAGGGTGGGGGCTGATTGCGCCCATGAAGAGCGCAATCGTCGTCTGTATTCGGTCGATTTGCAGGTGTTTTGGCTACTCGGGCCACCCCAGGGTCACGCCGGGCTGCCCGCCTCCGTGTTTGGGCGTGTGTGGCTCCAGTCCTAGCCTCCGGCGCAGTTACCCAAGGCGAGGAAAGGAGCCGAATGTCATCTGAAGCCGAGCATGACGCAATCACGTTCCTGCTGCGTCTGGAGCCGGCGAGCCAGTTCGAGGTACCGCGGAGGCGTGAGGAGGCGCTGCAGGTGGAGGCCGATATCCAGCGTGTGGGGCCGCAGAAGGTGTGGCGGCGCCGCACGCGGCGCGGCGGAGGCCGCTAGGTGCCGTCTGAAGCTGAGGATGCCGTGATGGCTTTCCTGCTTCGTCTGGATCCTGCGAGCCAGTTGGAGGTGCTGAGGAGGTTCGAGGAGGCGCTGCAGGTCGAGTTGGATACGCAACCGGCGCGGCTGCGAAGGGTCGTGGCGGCGCTGCACGAGGCGAGGCAAATGTTCGGGCGGGCGCCGTCTTTGCGCGAGTATGAGGCTGAACGGCGGAAGCATCCGGAACGCGGATGGCCCGATCCGAGGTCGGTCACACGGTGGCTCGGGGTCTATGGTTGGAAGGACGCGCTCGTCCGGCTACGACTGGAGCCGGTTCAGGAGGGCGACGAGATCGAAGGGTCGCTCGGGCCGACCTACAGCATCGACGAGGTCCTTCAAGCGGTTCGCGAGTGCGCCGCGGATCTCGGACGAACGCCGACTATCGGGGAGTACATGTGGTGGCAAGCGCGACCAGAGGTGCGTGCGCGCCCGGGCCGCCGACCTGCCTCATCGACTGTCTTCGACCGCATCTTCGGCGGATTCAGGCAGGCACGGGTCGCCGCTGGACTCGTCGAGGGTGAACCGGGTGCGGCCCACCCGAGCGACTTGCTGCTCCGACCGGCGGACCTGAAGCTCACGGACGAGCGCATCCTCGAAGACATCCGCTTTGTGGCCGAACGAACAACCGGACCGCTGACGACCACCGTCTACAAGCGTGAAAGGCGACTGGTTTATCTAGAGACGCGCGCGGCCGGACGTCCCCGCGTGCTCGCCGGAGACGGGGCGATCTATCGACACTTCCGAACCTGGAGAGCGGCACTGGAAGCGGCTGGCATCGACTGCGAAGAGCGATTGATCCGAGGGGGCGCCCACCGGCGTCGACATAGCGACGAGCAACTGCTGCAGGCGCTGCGCGACGCGTACGAGGCGACGGGGCATCATCTGACACAGGCCGCATATGACGCCTGGCGCGATCAACAGGTCGCACGCGACCCGGGCAAGGGGTGGGTGCTACCGGCGTACACCACGATCGCGCGGCGGTTCGGCAACCTGAGGTCGGCCATCCAGTTCATGCACGACCCACGGCCTGAGGTCGCCGCCGCGAACCGCGAAGCGGCCCGCGAACTACACGAGCAGGGCCGGCTTCCGCATCGCTACACCGACGAGCAAATCCTGCGTGCCCTCGACGCCGCCTTTCAGGCACTAGGTCAGCGCCCGACGTATGCGGCCTACCGCGTTTGGCATCGGCAGCAACTCCAGGAAGATCCCGCGAAGCGGCGCCTGCTGCCCTCGTACAACACGATCTGGCGGCGGTTCGGCAGCTGGCGTGCAGCAATCGAGGTCTTGCACAACTTCCGGGCTGCAACTGGCGACGCAGGCTTCGAGCTCCCGCGCCCGGAGGCCAGCGAGACTGAACGGCTGAGCGACGAGCAGCTACTGGCCGCGCTCGACCGCGCCTCTAAGGCGTCAGACGGCGCGCTGACGGTGGCTGGTTATAAGGCCTGGCGCGCTCGCGAGCAGCGTAACCCGATGAGAGCCTCGACAGTGCCGTCCTACTCCACCATCTACCAACGCTTCGGCGGGATGGAAGCGGCGCGTCAACGCCTAAACGAATGGCGAGAGCAGCATGACCTCTGAACCGCCGCGGGCGGTCGAAGGCGCCCTCTGGATGCTCGCGCCTCGCGCTCAAGCCCACGCCGCCGGTTCCGCGTGCCGAGCAGCGCCGGCGCGAACTTGCGTTTCTGACCCAGCTTCTCCGCGGAGTCTCACCGGCCGCCGGCTGGTCGTTCGCGACCGTGCCCCGACAGATCTACGACGCAAACGGCCCGCGAGCATGCCCAGGGGCGCGGCGCTCGTCACCCGCTACGGATCCTGGGCCCGGGCCTGCCGACACGCCCATCGCCTCGCCGAGAACCCGTGGGCGCCGGTCCTCACCGGGCCCGGGCGCCTACCAACGCGGCGGTACGCCAAACAGGACGCGATCGCGGCCCTAGTTGCGTGCGCACGTGACCTCGATCGAAGACCGTCACCGAAGGCGTACGACTGCTGGAACGCCGCAAAGAAGAAGGGCGGCCACTCAACGAGTGTTCTCTACCCCTGCTCGATGACCATTTTACCGGCTGTACAGGAGTCGGGGCGGCTGGGCGCCGCCCTCGAAGACGCCGGACTGCACAAACCGCCGGCGACGACAGTGCGAATCGTTGCGCGCGACAAATTCGCCGCCGTTCAGCTCGCTGCAGCCGCCCGAACGGCCTGCTTCATCGCCGTCGAGGCTCGTAACCGCAACTGGCTCGAAATACCCGCGACACTCCACGAGGTCCGGGGTTCGTTGAGGCAGGACGAATGCGCTTCGCGTTCCGTGGTCACCATTTGGGAGCCAGCAACGGGAACCCTGGAAGAAGGGAGCCTGGTCAGATGATCAACCGCTGCCACCCTGCTGAAGTCGAACGGACTAGCGACAACGGCGTGGGAGTTCTCGACGTCGACGACGGTGCCGGCGGGCACGGTGAGCGTCACGCTGGCGGCGACGGTTCAACCTGCCGCCTGAGATGATCGAGTGTCCGGCCTTGACGACACGCGGGAGGCCGAAGCCTCTCTCGTCATCGCCGGCAGCTTGAAACCGGCTACACAAGCCCGCGTAGGCGCGCCTGGATCGCCGTGTGTGCTGCCATCGTCGCAACGTCGGCGGCGTCGGCGACGATTGCCTGAACATTCCACTTCCCCGCGACGCGGCTGCGAAGCACGTCGGTCTTGTACGACGCGTAGGCGGGTGGGAGCGCATCTCCGGGGGCGAAGCCGGAGCGGCCTCGCTGACCACCGCCGCGGATCATCGACACCTTCTCATTGCTCGTCGAGAAGTCGTCAGCCGGGAAAAACACGGTAAGACCACGCTTCGAGCCGCCTCCGCCGCCAAGGACGAAGCCGACGACGTTGCCATTCGGCTCGTAGCCGAGCGCGATGGTGATCCCCGTGAAGCCGCTGTTCCCCCTGTAGATATCGAAGCGGTCGAACTCGGAAACCGATTTGTCCGGCCACACGTAGGCAACGCCTTGCTCCTTGCGTACGAATTCCCACTCGCCGCTGAGAGTCGTCTCACCGAGCGACCACACCATCCCGTGGGAGCCCGACGAGCGCCCCGCCTGGGCGGTGCCCTCCATCTCGTCCCGCCGCAGGCGCTCGATGATCTCATCGAACGCCTCGTTCGCCTTCGTGCGGATGATCTCAAGTACGTCCAGCCCCGTCTCCACGTTCGTCGCTCCTCTCCGATCTACATACGCAACGTAACTAATGTAATTTTACATGATCTTGAGAGTGAATACCAACTCTTCCGGCGGCTCTTACGTAGAGCTGTAAATCGAGAGCCAACCGCGGGGCGACCGCTCCGATCGGGTACGACCGTCAGGCCAGTGGCACCCGGGAGTTGGCACCGGCTCGGTCAGGGTGAAGGCAAAAGCGACCTCAAGGTTGAGGCGTTCGCGTGCGATAGAGACGAGATGGGGTCCATCTCGGAGGCGTCCGCACCCGACGATTCCCTTTTCGACGACTGGCGGCAGGTTCGAGAACTCGTGCTCTCGCGTGACCAGCAGCGTTGCCGAGACTGCGGCGCACAGGAGTCAGTCTGCGATCTTGATGTCCATCATCTCGTGCCCCGCAGCGCCGGTGGCACCGATGAGCTCGCCAACTTGGTCACGCTTTGTGATGGCTGTCATGGCCGTCGCCATCCCAATCTTCAGGCGTCTCTGTCTCGACGAATGATCGAACGCTGGGCGCTTCGACTTGCCCGGTTGCTCGACCACGGTCGTGTTTTTCCCAGACGAGCTTTTGGGGCTGCCGGTCGGTCTCCGCCTCTTGGGTGTCGAGCGTTTGCGCGAGGGGCAGCTGGAAGTCGTGGCGGCAGCGCTCCGCGGCGAGTCGGTGCTTGTGGTTCGCCCGACCGGTTCCGGCAAGAGCTTGTGTTTCCAGCTTCCTGCGTTGCTGAAGCCGGGAACTGCGTTCGTTCTGTCGCCGCTTAAGGCGCTGATGAGCGAGCAGGTGACAGGTCTGCAGCGGCGCAAGCTGCCAGCGACGTTCATCAACACTGACCTCGGCCCGAATGAGAAGGCGCTTCGGTACGAGTTGCTTGAGGCCGGCGCGCTCAAGTTCCTCTACTGCACGCCGGAGAGATTCAACCCGGAGCGGGTACGGGAAGCCGAGGTTGCCCGCATCACCGCTCACCGCCCCAGCTTTCTCGTCGTCGACGAGGCGCATTGTGTCGATCGTTGGGGCGACGACTTCCGGCCCGACTACGCCGAGATCGCGGCGATCCGAGCCAGGCTCGGCAACCCGCCGGTTCTTGCGTTCACGGCTACCGCAAGCGGCCGCACGCAGCGGCGCATCCTGGACTCGCTCGACATCCCCAACGTCCAACCGCTGGTCGCCGGGATCGACCGGCCGAACGTCGCCCTGATACGTCATCGAATGCCTGGCGACATTCGCGACGCCGCACAGGTGCAGGAACGGGCGCGACTGATCACGCGCCTGGTCGACAGCGTATGCAATGGCAAGACGATGATCTTCGTCCCAACGGTCCGGGTCGGCGACGCGCTGAAGAACGCGCTGAGGCACGAGGGCCTCGATCTGCCCTTCTACCACTCGAAGTTCGGCACGGCGAACGAACGCGACCTCATCGTCGGCCGCTTCACCGGCCGACTCGACCCGCCTCTAGATGCCGTCATCTGCACGAACGCGTTCGGGATGGGCATCGACATCCCGAACGTTCGCCTTGTGATCAACTGGCAGCACCCCGCCTCGGTTGAGGACTATCTCCAGGAAATCGGCCGCGCCGGACGCGACGGCAAACCCGCAACCGCCATCCTCCTCACCGACAATGGCCGCGAGCGTGGCCTGCTCGATTTCATGGCGGACCAGACGAAAGGCGACCTCCCTCCGGACAACGCCGCACGAGTACGGAAGCGCCGTAAGGACGACATCACCGAGATCAGCGAAATTGTCGGCTCGCGCGGCCGCTGCTTCCGCAAGCAGCTGCTCGGCCTCATCGATACGACCGACGACAGAAAACGAAGACCGCTGGCTTGGCTGCTACTGGAACGGATTCTCGGCAGACGGAACAAAGTCAGTCAGGCAGAGCTCTGCTGTGAGATCTGCGACCCCCGGCGGGCGGCCGAAGTAATCTCGGGAAAGGAAACCAGGAGGAAGACCTTCACGGACAGATGACGTCGGTCGACTCACTCCGCGGTGCAACACGACCCTGAGCGAGCGGGACTTGGGCCATTCGGCCTATTGACAGCCGAAAAGAGAGTGCGGAAACTGAGGGGCGAATGGGGTCTTTGGGCGGGCGGTCCGGCGCGCTTGTGGCTGCGCTCCTTTTCTATGGTCTATTAGTGGCCACAGGAGGTGCCGCGGTGCCGAAGCTCTATCCGGCAACGGCCACGTCGTTGTTGCCCTCTGCTATGAGCGCTGGTTACGACCGCATCGCCTCGCAGTCGGCGAAGCCGCTGGCTGCACATCCGAAACCAGGACTGCGTTCGAGCGCGACGCGGCAATACAGGAGTACCGACCCCGTGCTTGGGGTCGAGATCCTTGGTGCGATGGTGTTCCGGAGCGAGGCGCAAGCTCGAGCCCAATACGCAAGCGTGTGCACGCACGGCTGTGATGCGATGAAGTTCAACGGTTGGTCTTTCAAGCGGCGATCGGAGGTTGAGCCGGCCACGAGTGACAAGGCAGTCACGCTGGTGGCGCTCTGCCGGAACGTGGTGCTTGGTGCCATACGGGTGGCTTCCGACAATGCTGACCACATTACACGGCAGTTGCGCGGAACTCTGGATGCCGTCTTCGCGAAGGCGTATTCGAGCGGGATGACCCCCTGCGGGAGCGCCGCGACACCCTTGCCCCGGACGGGCACGTACTACTGGTCTGAGTCGCAGGCAGACACCTTCGTGGTCAAGCTGGTGCGGATTCCCTACTGCGACGCGTTCGCAAACGATTCGGGATGCAGCGGCGAGGCGCCGTTGCGGCTGCAGAGCGCCGATTGTCGCGGTGTTGACGAGCGCGGTTCTACCTTCACGTACTCGAGGTTCGAGTGCGATGTGGTCGTGTATGGCGGCTACGCCCGTGGGCGAATCGCGGTCTTCCCGACCGGGCCCGCGAGCCTCCGTTGGAAGCTGCTCTAGTCTGGACTGCCACCGAGTGGTCCGGACAATCGGGTCTTCTTCGAGTTGATCTTCGCCCCGGGCGGCGCCCGCAGGGTCTTGTCGGGGCGTCGGCTCATTCTCGCCGTCGACCGCCATCTCGAAAGCAGAGGAGTGAGCCGCATGTCTGAGGATGACTGGCTATACGAGGTGCAGTTGGGTCTGCCGTCCGTCGACGAATGTGACTCCGTCGCGCGTGAAGGTGGCGTCCTGTTCCAGCGCGAACGTCACTTCTGCGTCGTCCCACTCGTGAACGCGACGCGTGATGCTCAGCTCGACCGTATAGGTTGTGTCGTAGCGCATGGCGATGTCGCCGCGAGCTCCGGTGTTCGTCTGTTCCCAGGGAAGGCCCATCAGCGGACCCGGCTCGTGGAGGTAGTGGCTGAGTGAATGTGAGTAAATCTTCGGCTTGGGTATGTCGGCCTGCCGCGCGCGTGTGAGCGCGTCGGCGAGGATGTCGTTGCCGGTCGCGCCCTCACGCCAGCAGGACACGAAGACGTCTTGAAGTCGGTTCGCCTCCGCGATGCCTTCACGTAGGCCCTCCGGCGCATCTGTTTCGCCCGGTCGCAACACGTAGGCCATCTCCTGATGATCGGTGATTAGTCGGAGGTATTCGAGGCCAACGTCACAGTGGAGCAGGTCGCCTGGGTGGATGACGCCGCGGTCGCCGTGGTCCTCACGCGCGCGTGGCGAGCGGTGCAGTCGGTAGAAGGCCGGAAACGAAACGGGCAGTCCTAGATTTGTTACCGCCTGCCAGTACGACCACCGCAGGTCGTCGGTCGTTGTGACGCCGGGCGTGATCGTCCTGCGTGAGAAGCAGGTCGCGATCACCTCGTGCGCGATCGCGCACGCCTGCTCGTAGAGAGCGAGTTCGCGGGGGAGGCGCGTTTCGAGCCACCGGATGCATAGTGGCTCGGCCGAGGCCAGTCGTTCTTCGTACGCCTTGCCGAGGGTCGCCACGACTCGATCGCGCAGCGATGCCGTCAGCCCGTCGGCGGCCCAGATCGTGTCGGAGACGTTGATGCCGATGCGCTTGGGGTCGCGTTCGTGCACGATCCGCCGGAACGTGGCCCATTGGTCGTCTTCGTCCGTCAGGCGCCACGCCGGCGCCATCAGGTCACCGAGGTCGGTGAGCGAGATGTTCAGTCGCTCGACGTCGTCGCCGCGGTCGAAGAAGACGATCAGCTGCAGGATCGGCGCCCAGACGTCCCAGGGTGTGATCGTGCGGAATACGGGGTCGTAGTTGTCTTCGTTGCATGCGATGACCCACATGTCGAATCCGGTCTCCCGCATGAGCGCCGGGAGGAGTGTGTCGAGGCGCTCGCGAAGGACGTCGCCGACGACGCGCGACTGCTCCCGCACGGGCAGCACGTTCATGCCGATAGTTCCTGTAGTTCGCGAACGATCCCCGACGTCGCCGCGTACAACGTCGGATAGTTTCGGTACACGCCGTCGTAGACTTCGCGCAGCGTGTCGTCTGGCTCGATGACGCGTTTGATCCGCGTCCAATCCGTCTCCTGTGGGACGAGCCGGGTGCCGATTGCCGCGAGCAGCGCGTCGCCGTAGGCAGCCCCGATGGTCTGCTCCGGGACGTCCTGGGGGACGTCGGTTACGTCGGTGACGACCTGCATCCAAAGGGTTGCCTGCGTTCCGCCGCCGACAGCGACGAGGCGGTCTGGCCTCGTTTCGAGCAGCTCGAGGATCTGGCGGATACCGCAGCCGATTCCCTCATACGCGGCGCGAAGGATGTCACCGCGCCGATGACGAAGCGTCAGACCTGCGACGACGCCGCGTGCGAGTGGGTCGTAGATCGGTGTCCGCTCACCCGCGAAGTGCGGCAGGACGAGCAGCCCGCGGGCGCCGGGCGGCGCCGCGCCTGCCTCGGCGACGAGCGTCGGCCAGTTCGGGCGCCCCACGAGGTCTCGAATCCACTCGGTGAGGCTTCCCCCAGTTGCCGTGCCGGCCGCGTAGGTGCGCGTGCCAGGCTCGATGCCCTGCGTCGTCCAGAGCAAGCGATGAGGGTGCGCGCCGCATGCGATCTGGATAAAGAACATCGTCGAGCCGTACATGAGCATCGCCTGACCTGGCTGCCGGACGCCGGCGCTGAAGGCCTCCGCCCAGGCGTCAATCGTCCCGCAGACGACGGGCGTTCCGGCGGGAAGCCCGGTCGCCGCTGCCGCCGCTGCAGAGACCGTCCCTACTACCTCCGCCGGCCACTGAAGTCGCGGGAACGGGATTCCAGGCGCCACCTCGTCGATCCACTCGGCAGCCCAGCCCTCGCCCTCGAGGTCGTACAGCGGGTCGCATTGGCTCGCCGAGTGATGGTCGAGGACATATTCCCCCGTGAGCCGGGCGACGACGAACGAGCTCGCCATGTACCAGCCGCTCGCCGCCTCCCAAATCTCGGGCTCGTGACGGCGTAGCCAGAGGAGCTTCGGTCCCAGTGCCTGCGAGGAAAGTGTCGAGCCGCCGCGCTCGAGGATCGCATCGTGACCGAGTCGCGCGGTCAACTCGTCGGCCTCGGCGGTTGCGCGCGTGTCGATCCCGTACAAAATCGCGGGGCGCAGCGGTCGTAGGCTCCCGTCGCAGGGTACGACGCACGGGCCGATACCGCTTACACAGACACCGGTGAGAGAAGCGCTAGCGTGCGGCACAAGCTCGGCGCACACCGCTTTCACGTCGTGCCACCACACCGTCTCCGCGTTGAGCTCCGCCCAGCCCGGCCGCGGCATGGTGATCGCGTGCTGGCGCCGCGCGACGGCGAGGACGGTTCCGTCGGCTCGTACAAGCACGGCCTTCGTCGCCGATGTGCCGATGTCGATCCCGAGAACCGTTTCCTCGTTCATATCGAGCCGAAGCCGTCGAAATCGACGTCCAGCAGCCGGCAAACGGTGCGCAGCGTCTCGACGTGATCTCCCGGCACCGCGTGGATATGGTTCGAGCCGTAGCGCCCCAGGATCTCGTCCGCGTCCGCCTCGAGGCGCGCGAACGCGTGCGGCCAGACGTACGTCGAGGCGCGCATCAGGCGTTCGTTCGTCTCCTCGTCGAACTGCTCGAAGCAACCTCGCAGCACGTGCATCCGGTAGCGCTCGCCGAGGCGCGTCAGCCGAGCGAAGGTGAAATTACCGGGCGCTGCCAGGTGGTGGACCGACGCGCCGCCGGCCGGGAAGTAGAACTCCTCCGGATAGAGGTGCACGCGTGAAAGATTCTCGAGCGGATCGTCGCTGCGCGCGGCGAACCAGGTGGCGTGCTGGCCGGAGTTGCAGAGGTCCCAGACGTCGAGTGCTGCGTGATAGTGACGCATGTCGGCAAAAAGAACAGGTGTTCCCGAGAGCGCCGCGAGAATCTGCATCGTCAGCGCCGCGTCCATGTCGGCCTCGGTCGAGCAGACGATCGAAGGCTTCTCGCCCTCCCAGTCGTACGGGTCGTTCAGGAACGCTTCGGTGACGTCCATCGTCGCGAAATTGTCCGTCAGCTCGGGCTGCCCCTTGATCCCGCAGAAATCGAGGTTCCACTCATCGATGAGCGCGCGCATCACGTGGTACGAGCGGATCTGGCGCTCGAGCAGCTCCGGTGTGAGACGCCGGCCGTCGTAGTGCACGCCGGCGGCGTGTCGTTCGAGCCACTCTCGTCCCGCGACCACACGTGCGCCGTCCACCTCCGGCGCACGTCGCACCAACTCCCACTGGTCGATCTCCTCGACATCGACACCGAACTGCGCGAGCCAGCGGTCGGCTGCGGAAACCGCCGTGTACATACCCATCGGCCTCCCGCCGATGCGACCGAACGTTGACCCGCGCAGGCGCTGCACCGCGGCGCCGGCGCGGATGTGCGCATCCAGGCGCGCGACCGTCGCCGGATCCGCCACGTCACCCCACGCGCGCGCGTAGGCTCGACCCAGCTGGTCGAGTCCGCCCGCCGCCGCGAGCATCCCGACCATTCCCGGATATCGCGGGTCGACGTTCGAGAAGAGCAGCAGCGGCCCCGAGAGCTCGCGCGCCGCGCGCATCGTGAAGTGCGGGAACGCCCACACCGGAATGTTCACGATCGTCAGGTCCGGTTGCGCGGCGCCGAGACGCCGCGCCTCCGAGACCGCCAGCTCGTTCGTCCACACGACGTGCTCCGCCCGCACAACCTTGTGCCCCGCCTCTCGCAGTGCGTGCGCGATGCGTGCCTCGGAGTCGGACGCGAACGCTTCAACGTCCCGATGCACGCTCGCCCGTCCGTCCGAAACCGTCATGAGAGCCACCTTCGGCATCAGCCAGCCCGGGCTTTCATCCCGCACGACTGGCGGATTCGGAGCTCAAGCGGAAGGACGGAACGGACCGAGTCACCGCGGCCGCCGTGCAGCCGCTCGAGCAGGAGCGTCATCGCCGTCTCCGCCATCTTCTGCACCGGCTGGGCGACGACGGTGAGCGGCGGGTCGACCAGCGCCGCCCAAGACGGGTCATCGATCGCGACTAGCGCGAGCTCGTCGGGGACGCGAACCCCCGCCGCACGGATGGCGTGCAGCGCACCGAGCGTCATCACGTTGTTCCCGACGACGAGCGCCGTGGGAGGTTCTCTGACAGCGAGCAGCGCCCCCGTCTCGCGCTCGGCGAGATCGGTGCGGAAGCCCCCGTCGACGGCAAAGGGCGTTCGGCCTGCCGCACGCATCGTCGCGGTGTAGCCCTCGAGCCGTTCCGCCCCCGTCTCGAGGTCGAGGCGCCCCCCGACGTAGGCGATGCGTTCGTGGCCGAGCCAGAGCAGGTGCTCGGTCGCCTTCCGCGTTGCGTCCATGTTGTCGCAGAGCACCGCGTCAGCACGCTCGTCGTGCACCCAGCGATCGAAAACGACGACCGGGATGCCGAGCTCGAACAGCCGAGCGAGCCCGCTGCCGCGGCTGTCGGCGGGAGCAACGATCACGCCGAGCGCGCGTTCGTCCGCGAGCGCCTGCAGGTATGCGCGCTGCTTCACGACGGTCTCGTCCGTGCTGCAGAGGAAGAGCCGGTAACCCTCGGAAAACGCGAGCTGCTCGATGACGCTCACCGCCTCGTTGAAGTGCGGGTTCGCGATATCCGGAACCACGACCCCGATCGTCTCGGCCCGCTGCCGGCGGAGGTTCTGGGCGATCCGGTTCGGGCGATACCCGGTCTGCCGGACGGCGTCGAGGACGCGCCGGCGGTGATCGGCGCGCACGGCCGCCGCACCGCTTAGCACGCGCGAGACCGTCGCCGGTGAAACGCCGGCCAACGCCGCGACCTCGCGCATGGTAGGGGTTGAATTCGGTTTCAACGCCGAGCGGCCCCAATCCTAAAGCGCTCCAAGCACAAAAGACAATCAAACTCTTGACTCTCGCCGCGGGCCGCTGTAGAACCGCGGCCGAGTAATCGTTTTCTGTTGGCGGGATTCCCCGCCCGGACAAGGAGAGCCGCATGAAGCGCACCACTCCCGCCCGCCGCCGTTGGACGGCTGCGGCAGCGGTCGTCCTCCTCGTCGCCGCCGCTCTCACCGCGGCCACCGTCAGCGCGCGTGCGGCGTCGGATCACCGTTCGGCCGGTACATCGGTCACCGTTGACACGAGCTCGCCGCCGAACTCGATCGACCCGCAGTCGGGCTATACGGTTAGCGCGGGGGAGACCGACTGGCTCGTCTATACGCCGCTCCTCACCTACGCCCACAAAAGCGGGGTCGCTGGGACGAAGCTCATTCCCGGCGTCGCCACCTCGCTGCCGAAAGTGACGAACGGCGGTAAGACATACACACTCACGCTACGGCCGGGCTTGAAGTACTCGGACGGAAAGCCGGTGGTCGCCGGAGACGTGAAGTTCGCGATTCAGCGCGCGATCAAGCTGAACTGGGGTGCGAGTTCGTTCCTGATGCCGATCGCGGGTGCGCAGGCGTACCTCAACGGCGCCGCAAGCGCGATCAGCGGGATCAAGACGAATGACGCGACACGCACGATCACGTTCAACCTGACGACGGCAGTCGGCGACTTCGCGAACGTTCTCGCGTTCCCCGCAACCGCTCCGGTGCCGCAGTCGACGCCGATGACGGTGCAGACGACGCAGATGCCCCCCGGCGTCGGCCCCTACATGTTCCAGAACGTTGTGCCGAACCAGTCGTACGAGATCGTGAAGAATCCGATCTTCGCGAGCTTCCACATTCCGGGTATCCCGCTCGGAAACATCGACACGATCAAGACGGTCATCGTGTCGAACAACCTCACGGAAGCGGAAGACGTGCTTGCGAACCGTGTTGATGCGTTTGACGTAGGAGACGCCGTGCCGGCGACGCTGCTCGCGCAGATCCAGTCGCAGGCGAAGGGTCGCTTCGCTAAGGAGACGGTCGCGTCGACAAACTACTTCTTCCTCAACCAAAGGATCCCGCCGTTCAACAACATCCTGGCGCGCCAGGCGGCCGCATACTCGATCGACCGCGGTGCGCTGGCACGGCTCGCGGGTGGTTTCGTGGCACCGTCCTGCTACTTCATCCCTGTCGGAATCGTCGGACATCCGACGGCGAAGTGCCCGTACCCGTCGCCGAACATCGCCAAGGCGCGGGCGCTCCTGAAGAAGGCGCATCTGCTCGGCGCCAAGGTCTCGGTTTACGCGATGGCGAAGAGCCCGCGTCAGGAGGAGGGCCAGTACTACGCAAGCGCGCTCAAGCAGGCTGGCTTCAACCCGCAGCTGAAGCTGATCGATCCGGCAATCTACTGGACGACGATCGGCAACGCGAAAACGCGAGCGCAGACGGGAATGGGCGGCCAGTTCCTCGACTTCCCAGCTCCAGACGACTTCCTGCTGCTGATCGACGCTCGCAACATCCATCCCGTCAAGAGCAACAACTTCGGCAACGTCGATGACAAGTGGATCCAGAGGCGGCTGATCCAGCTTGAGGCTGTGCCGGCGACGAAGTTGCAATCGATCGCGTCGCAGTGGGCGGCGGTCGACGAGTACCAGGCGCGGAAGGCGTACACGATCGTCTGGGGCTCGTCGCAGCTCGTGAAGTTCTTCTCCGACCGAATCGACTTCCCGAGCGCCGTCTTCCACCCGCTCTTCTTCAACGACTACTCGAGCTGGAGGCTCACCAAGTAGGGCCCGCAGTCGTCAATCCGGAGGAGTTCCTCGCCGGGCGCGACCTGCCCGGCGAGGAACTCCTCGTCAAGGCGGGGGTGGGACCGTATCGCCTCGCCTTGCGGCGGCTGCGGCGCAACGTCGCCACGCTTGCCGCCGCAGCCGTCTTTCTCGCGATCGTGGCCTGCTGTCTATGCGCCCCCCTGTACGCGCGGTACGTCGCGCACACGGGACCGCTCGACAACCACCCGACGGAGAAGGTGCGGGTCGGCAGACACGTCCGCGACGTGGTATCGCTCATCGGCATCCCGATCGGGCCCACATGGCATTCGCGGTTCCTGCTCGGCGCCGACTTCAACGGACGGGATGTCGCCGTGCGCCTGCTCTACGGCGGCCGCAACTCGCTGATCGTCGGCTTCTCGGCGACGGCCATCACCATGGTTGCGGCGGTACTGATCGCGCTGTTCGCCGGCTACTACCGCGGCTGGATCGACAGCCTGCTGGCGCGCATGCTCGACGTGATCTGGGCGTATCCGGCGATTCTCCTCGGCGTCGCGATCGGCACCTCCCTGTCGCTCGGCGGCATTTCTCTCGGCCCAGTAAAGATCAGCGGCGATTCCCTGTATATCCCGGCGTTGATCATCGGCTTCGTCAACATCCCTTACGTTGCCAAGCCGATCCGGGGTCAGGTGATCGCGCTGCGCGAGAAGGAGTTCGTCGACGCGGCTCGGACGCTCGACGCAGGCGGACTGCGAATCATGTTGACAGAGATCCTCCCGAATCTGAGCTCGACGATCATCGTGCTGATCCCGCTCATGATCGCGAACTCGATCCTGCTCGAAGCCGGGCTCTCATACCTCGGCGCCGGCGTGCAACCGCCCAACCCTTCGTGGGGGACGATGATCAGCGACGGCGTGCGTCTGATCACAACTTCCCCGTCGTTGGTGCTCGTCCCCGGAGTCGCCCTCGTCCTGACGGTCCTCAGCATCAACATCGTCGGTGAGAGCGTTCGTGATGCGCTTGATCCGCGCTCTGTGGCGAGGGCGCGCAGATGACCCGCTTCATCATCCGCCGGACCCTGCAGACGGCCATCGTGCTCGTGCTGATCTCCGTCTTCACGTTCCTGATCTTCCAGGTGATCCCGAACGGCGACCCGGCCGCGCGGCTGGCGGGTCGGACGGCCACGCCGGAGCAGATCCGCGCGATCGCGCGCTCGTGGGGCTTCGACCAGCCGATCTATGTGCAGTACGCGCGCACCATGCGGAAGATCTTCACCGGCTCGGTCGTGTCCTACAGCCAGCAGATTAACGTCGTCGATCAGATCCGTCGCGGCTTACCGGCGACGATCTCCCTCGCCGCCGGGGCCGGGATCATCTGGCTAGCCTTCGGCATCGCTGTGGGCCTGGTGAGCTCGCTGCGGCCCGGCCGCGCGCTCGACCGCGTGCTCGGATTCCTTGCGTTAACGGCGATCTCGACCCCGGCATTCGTCATCGGCGCCGTGCTGCTCTACCTGTTCGCGTACAGAACAAGCGTCCTCCCCACCGGGGGATACGTGCCGCTGACCGCCGCTCCATGGCAGTGGTTCCGGCACATGCTGCTGCCATGGATCAGTCTGTCCCTGGCGTTCATTGGCTTCTACTCGCGCGTCCTGCGGGGGAACGTGCTCGACGCGAAGCACGAAGACTACGTTCGCATGGCGCGCGCGAAGGGATTGACCAGCCGTCGCGTCATGGTGCGGCACGTCCTCCGCAACTCGCTGATCCCGATCGTTTCGCTCTGGGGGCTCGACTTCGCCGGTGTGATCGGCGGAGGAGCGATCCTGATCGAGAGCATCTTCGACTTGCGCGGCGTCGGCCAGTACGCCGCCGAGTCGATCTCGACCCTAGACGTGCCGCCGATCATGGTCATCGTCATGTACACGGGGGTGCTCGTCGTCGTCATCGCGGCGCTGGTCGACATCCTCTACGCCTACCTTGACCCGAGGATCTCCCTGAACGCATGAGCGCGGAAAGGCATCTTCTTGAGGTCGACGAGCTAAGCGTCAGCTTCGACACCGACGACGGGACCGTTCGGGCCGTCGAAGGAGTCAGCTTCTCGCTCGAAAAGGGCGAGATCCTTTGCATCGTTGGCGAGTCGGGCTCAGGTAAGTCGGTGATGACGTCGAGCCTGATCGGCCTGACCCGCGCCGAGAACGCAAGCATCCGCGGCCGTGCCCTCTTCGACGGCGTCGAACTCATTGGCGCCTCAGAACGGGAGCTCGAGCGCATACGCGGGGCGGCGATCTCCGTCATTCCCCAGGACCCGATGACCGCCCTCGACCCGGTACTGCGTGTCGGAATCCAGATCGAAGAACAGATCCGTGCACACCGCGACGTCTCGAAACGAGAAGCTGCCGCGCGCGCGGTTGCGCTGATGGAGCGCGTCGGCATTCCACAAGCCCGGACGCGCGCACGTTCATTCGTACACCAGTTCTCCGGGGGAATGCGGCAGCGGATCATGATCGCGATGGCGCTCTCGTGCGACCCGCGGCTGATCATCGCTGACGAACCGACGACGGCGCTCGATGTCACCATCCAGGCGCAGATCCTCCACGAGCTTGCAGCACTGTGCCGCGAGACCGGCACGGCGCTCATCCTTGTCACGCACGACTTCGGGGTCGTCGCCGAACTCGCCGATCGCGTCGCCGTGATGTACGGCGGGCGCATCATCGAGCAGGCGCGCGTGACCGAGCTCTTCCACGACCCACAGCATCCGTATACCTGGGGCCTTCTCGGTTCCGTCCCGCGTGTCGACCGGCCCCGGGCCGCGCGGCTGCCGACGATCGCCGGGGCGCCGCCGTCGCTTCTTCGGCCGCCGACGGGGTGTCACTTCAAGCCCCGGTGTCCGCACCGGTTCGAGCGCTGCGACGACGTACCCTTGCTCGTCTCGCGTCTACCCGACCAGCCAGAGCATCGCGACCGCTGCTGGCTTACCATCGAGGAGAAGAGACGCCTGCGAGCCGGCGACGGCGACATCCGCCTCGGAGAAAAGGTCGTGGCGTGAGCGAACAGGCACTCGCGCCGGCGCCGACGACGCCGCTGCTCGAGGTTGAGCATTTAAAGCTCTACTTCCCTGTGAAGTCGGGCGTCGTTCTCGACCGTGTCGCAGGCTGGGTGCGTGCCGTCGACGACCTCTCGTTCGAGCTCGACGAGCAGGAGACGCTCGGGCTGGTCGGCGAGTCGGGCTGCGGTAAGACAACGCTTGCGCGCTGCCTCGTGCAGCTGCTCGATCCGACGGCCGGCGCGATCCGCTTCCGCGGTGAGGAGGTGGGGACGCGCGGGCGGGCCGGCCGACGTGCGCTTCGCCGCCAGCTGCAAATTGTCTTCCAGGACCCCCAGGCATCGCTCAACCCGCGCAAGCGCATCGGCCAGATTGTGTCGGCAGGTCTCCGCCTTCGCGGCGTCAAAGGGGACGCCGCCGCTGCCGAGCTGCGCCGCTTGCTCGGGCAGGTGGGGCTCAGCGCCGAGTACGTGAACCGATTCCCCCACGAGTTCTCGGGTGGCCAACGGCAACGCGTTGGCGTCGCGCGAGCGCTTGCGGTTCGGCCGAGCCTGATCGTGCTGGACGAGCCTGTATCTGCCCTGGATGTCTCCGTGCAGAGCCAGGTAATCAACCTCTTGAGCGACCTGCAGGACGAGTTCCGGCTCGGCTACATCTTCGTCGCACACGACCTCGCCGTCGTCCGGCACGTTTCGGACCGGGTAGCCGTCATGTACCTCGGCAAAATCGTCGAGCTGTCGCGCAGCGACGAGCTCTACCGACGGCCGATCCACCCCTACACCGCGTCACTCCTCGACGCCATCCCGATCCCCGATCTCGGCCGTCGCGGCAGGAGGGCTGCGCCAGTTCGCGGCGAGCCGCCGAATCCCATCAGCCCGCCCTCCGGGTGCCGGTTCCATCCCCGCTGCCCGCGCGCGACCAATATCTGTCGGAGTGTCGAGCCCCAGCTGACGAGCTACCCAAGCGGTCACCTCGCGGCGTGCCACCATCCGTTGAACGTCACCGCCGCCGAGCTCGCGGCAGCGAGCCGCTCGCCTCTCAGCCCGCTCGCATCCGGGAGCGAACTGCCCAGCCTCGTTACATGATCCATCTCGACGAGCGCTTCTCCGATCCGTGGCCGCTCGCGGGCACGTTCACAAGGGAGCGCATCGCCAGCAGCGCCCTACGGGGAAACGCGCTGGGCGATCCCCACGAACGAACGGCATATGTCTATACACCGCCCGGCTACGACGCCGACCCGGCGCGGCGCTACCCCTCGATCTACTTCCTGCACGGCTACCTCGGCCGTGTCGACGGCCTCTGGAACTGGGTCGGCTTTCAGCCAAGCGTGCCGCAATACATCGACCAGTGCTTCGCCGACCCCTCCACCAAGCCAGCGATTGTGGTCCTCGTCGATGCGTGGACGAAGATCGGCGGCAGTCAGTATCTGAACTCGGCAGCGACGGGCCGATACCTCGACTACCTCGCCGACGACGTCGTCTCCGCGATCGACGAGCGGTACCGCACGATCCGCGACCGCGACCATCGAGCGCTGTCGGGGAAGTCGAGCGGTGGCTATGGCGCGATGGTCGCGACGATCCTCCGCCCGGACGTGTTCGGCGCGTTCGCAAGCCACTCCGGCGACTGCGGCTTCGAGCAGTGCTACCTCCACGATGTCGCGGCGTGCGCCCGTGCGCTACGGGAGCACTACGGCGGCTCGTGGGAGCGATTCTTCGACGACTTCTTCTCGCGCCCCGCGCGGATCCTGAACGCGACAGACCCCGACCACGTCCTGATCAACATCTATGCGATGGCAGCCGCCTACTCGCCGGAGGAGGACGGCTCGGTCTCAGTGCCGTTCGACACACAAACGTTGCGCTTCCGCGACGACATCTGGCGACGATGGCAGCAGCTCGACCCGGTGCGAATGGTTGCCAAGACGCTCGACGTCCTCCAATCTCTGCGAGGCATCTGGATCGACGCCGGCCGGAACGACGACTACTACCTCGATCTCGGCGCCCAAGCGATCTCGTCGCAGCTCGAGGCGGCCGGCATCGTGCATCACTTCGAGCTCTTCGACGGATCCCACGCCGGCGTGCAGCACCGGTACCCACTCGGGTTTCGATACCTGGCGGAGCGGCTCGGGCCGACCAGCACTTGTGCGGCGGTGAATTGATCGCTCCGCCACGTTCTCGCGCGAGAAGATCTACTCAGCCGGGTCATTGCACTCACGCGTTGGGCGCACTTTGACGGCTGGCAACAACCGTGACCTCGACCAGAAGGCCTCTCAGCAAGCGCGCCTCAACAGTTGTGCGTGTCGGCTTCGGATCGGGGAAGCACTCGTCCCAGACTCGGTTGTAGCCGTCGAAGAGCTTCAGGTCCGAGAGATGGACGAGCGCCGCGACCACGTCTGCGAGCTCCGCACCCACGCCTCGTAGAAGCGCATCGATGTTGGCCAACGTCTGGCGTGTCTGTTCCTCGATAGTGCTGCCGACAATCTGACTTTGGTGGTCTAGGGAGCCTTGGCCGGCCAAGAAGATCCAGTCGCTCACGACTCGCACTTGCGAGATCGGCAGGTTCTGCATGACCGATTCTTCTGTTGTGTCGGGCTGCGTGGTCGCGCCTTGCTTCGTGCGCCGGGATCGGGCTCCCCCGATCGTACCATTTCATTGACATCGTTTCAACAGCGTGGTAGAGGTTCACCCCATGGTTGTCCCCGATGAGGCGGCCGCCCTGCAAGACGAACGGCCCAGCGACGGCCGCGTTTCGAGCCAGTCGCTGTCTCACCTTGTCGGCGCGCGCCTTAAGCGTTTGCGACAGCAACGGCGGCTGACGCTGCAAGAGGTGGCGACGGCCGTCGACCTCTCCCACTCATTCCTCAGCATGGTGGAGCGCGGCCAGGCGGACGTTTCGATGGCTCGACTCCATCGGCTTGCGAGTTTTTACGGCACGCCGCTGAGCGAGCTGCTCGTCGAGGAGCTCCCGACAACGCAGGTGCAGGTGATCACGCAGCAGACGGGACAGCGTGTCGAACGCTCGAAGGGCATGACGCTGCGGCTTCTGCCGATCGCGCGCGAGTTGGGCCTTCAGCTGGTGCACGTGGTGTTCGAGCCTCACTCGGAGCCATCGACGCCTGTTTCCCATGACGGCGAGGACTTCTTGTGGGTCCTTGCCGGCGAGGTGGTGCTCGTCTACGGCGCAGATGAGTTCGTGCTGAAGAAAGGGCAGGCGGCCGTCTACTCGGCACGCGTCCATCACTTCTTCGTGAATCGGTCTCCCCGGAAGTCCGAAATGCTCTCGATCACGACGCCGCCGTACGCGCGGATCGCCGCGTTGGCGGAGTCCCTGAGGACGTGATGGCTGCGGCGGCTACGGGGGTGGCTGCGGCAGGAGCGGCTGCCGTCAGGAGCGGCGGCAAGGTAGAGGCCGTGAATGTGTCGGTGCATTTCGAGGGTGTGCGCGCTGTCGACGGCGTGGATCTCGTCCTCGAGCAGGGGGAGATTCTCGGGCTGATCGGCCCGAACGGTGCGGGCAAGACGACCTTCGTCAATGCGGTGACGGGGTTCCAACCGTTGACGGCCGGTTCAGTCGCGATCGACGGCCAGGATGTCACGGGCTGGGGCGCGAGCCGTCTGGCACGAAGCGGCCTGGTGAGGACGTTCCAAAGCGTGCGCTTATTCCCAAGGCTTTCGGTACTCGAGAACGTCGAGGCCGCGGGTGTCGCCAACGGCCTGACCCGCCGCGCTGCGAGAGACATCGCGCAGGAGCTGCTCGAGCGCTTCGGACTCGGCGGAAGGGCCGATCAGGACGGACGTGGTCTTTCCCATGGGCAAGAGCGTGCGCTGGGCATCGCCCGTGCGCTCGCGGCGCGGCCGCGATATCTCTTGCTCGACGAGCCTGCTGCGGGACTGAACGAGGCGGAGGGGGACGCCCTCATTCGTGTCTTGGCTGGCGTCCGCGACGACTTCGAGTGCGGCCTCTTGGTGATCGAGCACGATATGCGAGTCATCATGCGTCTTTGCGAGCGCATTCACGTTCTCGACTACGGCAAGACGCTGGCTGTCGGAACACCCGCCGAAGTCCGCACGAACCCGGCGGTTCTAACCGCATACCTCGGGCGGCGACGGGAGAAGCACGATGCTTGAGATCAACGATCTTCGTGTCGCGTACGGGCGCACGCCGGCACTCAAAGGTGTCTCGCTGACCGTCTCGCGCGGCGAGATCGTTGCCCTTGTCGGGCCGAATGGCGCTGGGAAGACCACTATGCTGGCGGCGATCTTCGGGCTGGTCAAACCCTCGGCAGGGGCGATCCGTCTGGAGGGAAAGCCGCTCCTCGGACTGTCGCCTGAACGAGTCGTGCGGCTTGGACTCTCCCTTGTCCCAGAAGGGAGACACATCTTCAACAGTCTCACGGTCGCGGAAAACCTTGCCATGGGCGCCACCGCGCGGCGGGACCGGCGTGAGGTTCGCGTCGACACGTCCCGCATGCTCGAGCGATTCCCAATTCTCGCGCAGTACCGAAACTCGCCCGCGGGACGGTTGTCGGGCGGGGAGCAGCAACAACTTGCGATTGCGCGTGCACTGCTTGCGCGCCCCCGCTTGCTTCTACTGGATGAGCCATCTCTCGGGCTCGCGCCACTCGTCATCGACCTGGTCTTCGACGTTCTGGCAGAGCTTCGTGAATCCGGCGTGACGATTCTCCTAGTCGAACAGAACGCCGCGCGGGCGATCGAGCTCGCGGATCGTTCATACGTGTTGCGAACGGGCGAGGTCGCGCTCGAGGGCGAGCGGGCCGAGTTGAGCACGACGGAGAACCTCGAGGCCGCGTACCTGGGTCTGTAGCTATGCAGTCTCTCATTCAGAACGCGATCGACGCGCTCAGCTTCGGGAGCCTCTACGCGCTCTTCGCGCTCGGCATCGCGTTGATCTTCGGGATTATGGGCTTGATCAATTTCGCCCATGGCGAGCTGATCATGGCCGGCGGGTTCGCGATCGTCATCCTCGGCCACCCAGGGTGGCCGCTCCTCATTCTCGGGACGCTCGTGATTGTTGTCGTCGTCGCGCTTGCGGTCGAACGGGTCGCTTTCCGCCCGGTTCGGGGGGCGGATCCAATCACGCTGCTCGTCACGTCCTTTGCCGTCAGCTATCTGCTCCAAAACCTGGCTCAGGTGATCTTCGGAACGGTGCCACGTTCAACGAACCTCTCGACCAACCTAGCTTCGTCGTTTGCGATTCATGGCATTTTCATCGCGAAGCTTGACGTGCTGACTGTGATCGCGACCGTCGTGCTGATTGCGGGCCTTGGGCTGTTCCTCAATCGGACTCGACTAGGGGTGCAGATGCGCGCTGCCGCCGAGGACTTCAGGATGGCGCGCGTTCTTGGCGTGAATGCCAACCGAGTCGTCGCCACAGCATTCGCACTGAGCGGAGTCCTCGCGGGAGTCGCCTCGATCCTGCTCGTTGCGCAGACCGGAGTGGTGACATCTTCAATGGGCTCGTCCCCCGTGCTCGTGGCATTCATCGCCACCGTGCTCGGCGGCATCGGGAGCTTGCGGGGTGCGGCCCTGGGCGGATTCATCTTGGGAGTGATCACGGTTGCGCTCCAGGCATACCTGCCGCTTGAGTTGCGCTACTACCGTGACGCTTTCGCCTACAGCGCGGTGATCGTGATGCTCCTCGCGCGACCGCAAGGCCTCGTCGTTGCCAAGCACGTCGTCACCCGTGTCTGACACGCGCCGCGTCGGCGTCGTGCTGCAGGGTGCCGCCAGAGCGTGGCCGGTGATCCCACCGATGGCACTGACCGCTGCTGTCACGGCGATCGCATCAGAGGGAAACGAGTACATCCACTCGATCCTGATTATCGGGCTCGTCAACCTCCTTTTTGTCATCGGGCTCTACAGCTTCGCCGGCGTCTCCGGCGTCTTCTCATTTGGACACATCGCATTCGCAGCGATTGGCGCCTATGCCGCCGGGATATTCGCGATCCCGCCCGCTACGAAAGCTGAACTCTTCGCGTCGATGCCGAGCGGGCTCGTCCACCTGCACGCAAGCGCGTTCACCTCGACCCTGATCGGTGGCGCGATAGCTGCGTGTGCCGGGGCTATCACCTCGGTCCCGTTGATGCGGCTAGGAGGCCTCGCCGCGTCGCTCGCGACGTTCGCGATTCTCATCATTGTTCACACCGCCGCGCAGAACCTCAACCAGGTCACAAACGGCCTATCTGGCATGGCGAGTGTCCCGACCACCACCACTGCCCCAAAAGTGCTCGGCTGGTGCCTGGTCAGCATGGTGGTTGTCTTTGCGTTTCAGGAGTCGCGTTGGGGGCTCCGTTTGCGCGCTTCCCGGGAAGACGAAGTCGCTGCTCGCGCGTGCGGCATCGGCGTTTACAAAGAACGACGCGCAGCCTGGATTCTTAGCGCCTTCATCATGGGGATCGGCGGCGCGCTGTACGGCCAGTTCCTGGGAACTTTCGACGCGGACGCGTTTTACCTCGACATCTCGTTCATGGTGATCGCCATGTTGGTCATCGGCGGCCGGAACAGTCTCGCCGGTGCAGTGATCGGCAGCATCTGCATCTCCCTCCTCGCCGAAGGGCTCCGACACGTCGAAAGCGGACCGCACGTCTGGTTCATCCACGTTCCGGGACGCCCAGGTATCGCCGCACTCGGCCTGAGCGCCGTCATGGTCGCGATTCTGATCTTGCGACCCAACGGCATCACCGGGGGACGCGAGATCAGCTGGCCCTTCGCACGGCTCGGCCGGCGATCACTGACGTCGACAGAGACGCGCACGCCGGTCGCCGTGGTCGGACGCTCTGCGCAGAGAGGCGACGCATAATCGACATGCGCGGCCGCAGCGACCCACCAGTTTCCCGGTTCGAGCCGGTCGAGGCATCAGAGGGAGTTAGCAAGCTGCGCTGCGAGATCGCGGTGATCGGTGGCGGCATCGCAGGGCTCGCGGCCTTGCACCATCTCAGGGAGCGGGACGTCGTCCTGCTTGAGTCGGAGGCGCGGCTCGGTGGTCGCATCCGCTCCGAACCTCGCGACCCATACTGGCTCAATCTGGGGCCGCACGTTTTGCCGGGGCCGGATACGAACCTTGGTCGTCTCCTAACGGAAATCGGGCTGGAAACCAGGCCGATCCCCGGCACCGCGACGGCAGCGTTTCTGAACGGACATCTCGTTGCTGGCGGCCATCCGGAAACCTTTCTGCTCCGGTTGCGTCTGCCGCTTTTGGCGCGGCTCTCGCTCGCACGCGCAGGAGCGACCATCCGACGCTCAGTCAAGCGGTATCTCCAGCTTGCTGAGGCGAAGCCGGGCGAGGGACCCTCCGAGATCAGGCAGCGACTGCTCGCCTTCGAGGATGACAGATCCTTCGCCGATCTGATCGGGCCTGTTCACGCCGACATTGACGCCTTGCTTCGCGCGGCAATCAACCGTGTCTCAGCGGAACCCGAGGAACTGTCCGCAGGCGCCGGAGTCGGTCAGTTTGCGGCGACCTTCAACGGCCGCAGCAACCTGTTTCGCCGCAACCTGCCGGGCGGCACCAGCCTGCTCGTTGATCGGCTCGCCGCGGAACTGTCGCCGCGCGTCCTCGTGAACAGCCGAGTGACGTCCATCCGCAACCTACCCGGCGGTGTCCTCATCGACGTGATGAGAGAGGGCCGACCTACACAGGTCCAGGCGCGAGCGGCGATCGTCGCGACACCAGCGTACGACGCGGTCGAGATCATCGCGGACCCTCCCGATGCGCTTCGCCACGCCCTCCGTGCGATCACCTACGGACCCTACGTGGTCGCGGCGCTGCTCACCAAGGAAGACCGACCGATGCCGTGGGACCAGATCTATGCAATCGCAGTCGCCCGCAAGTCGTTCAACATGTTCTTTAACACGGCGAGCCTGTTGCGCACCAAGGCCCAGCGCATACCTGGCGGCAGCATCACGGTCTACGGCGCTGCCACGCTCGCACAGCGACTTCTTGCCGAGCCAGACGAGCGCGTTACGGCCACATTCATGCGCGACGTAGTTTCGGTTTTTCCCGAACTCAAATCGGTGGTTAAGGAGGTGGTCATTCAGCGGTGGCCTGCCGGCATCCCCTTCTCAAGGCCTGGTCGCAGTGTTCATCAGCCCAGTCTCGAAACGCCATTCGGGAACGTGATCCTTGCGGGCGATTACATCGGCGAGCGTGGCGGCCTCGACACAGCAACAACAAGCGGGCTTGAGGCGGCCGTGGCCGCGCTGCGGATCGTCCGTGAACCAGCACGGCAGGCGCAGCTCGCCCAGCCAGTTCGATTTCGTCGCACCACAGGATCGGTTACCGGCACACACAAGCCATAGGAGGGCGCGGTGAAGAAAAAGTATTGGTGGGTCGTCGCGGTCGGCTCCCTCTGCCTGCTGGTAGGGGCTGCGGCGGCGGACGCCGCTCAAAAGAGCGCGAGCAAGGGCAAACCGATCATCGTCGGTTACTCGATCGCGAAGACGGGCGGTTTCGCCACCTACGACACCGAGCTCGAGGACGGCGGCAAGATCGCCGCGGCGGCGATCAACGCGAAGGGCGGCGTCCTCGGCCGGCAGATCAAGATCATCGACTGCGACACGCAGACACAGCTGAGCAAGTCAGGACCCTGCGCTCAGCAACTGATCGCCAAGGGCGCTCAGGTAATCATCGGCACTTCAGACTACGACTACGGCGGGGGCGCCGATCGCGCCGGCGCCGCGAAGCATCTCCTCGTGCTCGGCTTCGCAGGCGATCCGCGCCTCGGTTACCACGGCATTGGACCGACGGCCTTCAACCTCTACCAAGGATCGAACGCCGAGGGTGCGGTCGCAGCTGAGTTCGCCTTCTCGAAGGGCTGGCGGAAGGCGTACATGCTGACAGACACGATCAACTCCTACCCCTCGACGGTCTCTAACAGCTTCGAGATTCGCTGGAAGCAGCTCACAGGTCACGACGTCATCGGTAAGGACGTCTTCAACAACGCGGACGCCTCGATCTCGACCCAAGTGTCTCGCATCCGGACGGCGAAGCCCGACGTCATCCTCGTCGCGTCCTTCCCGCCCGGAGGGGCCAGCGCGATCAAGCAGATCCGTGCGGCTGGCATCAATACGCCCATCGTCACAGACGAAGCCTTTGATGGCAGTGCGTGGATCTCGGCGATCCCGAATGTCAGCAACGTCTTCGTCCCGAACCTCGCCTCCGGTGACGGCAACGACCCCTCGCCGGCTGTCAACAGATTCTTCGTCCAATTCAAGAAGTTCACCGGATCTAAGGCCGTTCTTGCCGCCTATCCGGTGATGGGCTATTCGCAGATCCAGGTGATGGCGAAGGGCATGGAGATGGCTAAGAGCACGAGTGGCCCGAAGGTCGCCGCAGCGCTCGAGAAGCTTCACAACTTCCCGGCCCTGATCGGGCCGACGAGCTACGACTGGCGCAAGAACTGCAACGTCGCTGCCGACCGGCCGTTCGTGATCTTCCAGATCACGAACGGCAAGGAGCACTTCGTCAAGTCGCTGGTTCCGAAAGTGGTGCCGCCGTTCAAGTGCTAGCCGAAACCGCGCGGGGCGTGCTTAGCGCGCCCCGCGCACGACTCATGCCCGGTGCGAAAGCCGCGAGAAAGTGAGGAAGCAGATGTACGACCTGCTGGTACTGAATGGCACCGTTGTGAGCCCAACCGAATCGGCGGAACTGGACGTCGCGGTTTCAGGAGAGACGATTGCCGCGGTCGGCCCCCGCGGGACGCTCGGCACCGAGGCTCGTCAGGTTGTCGATGCCGACGGCTGTCTCGTCATTCCGGGCGGCATCGACCCGCACGTCCACTACGCGATGAACTTCGAGCACATCTTGTTGACGGAAGGCCCACCCTTCTCGTTCGCGGCGGCTCTGGGGGGCAACACCACCGTCATCGACTTCGTTTTCCAGGAGCCGCCGCAGGGACTGATGGACGCGATCGCCGACCGCAAGAAGGAATTCGCCGGAGAGATGGCGATCGACTACTCGTTGCATGCGATCCTCACGAAGAACTTCTCGTTCGACGTGGTCGAGGAGATCGGCGATGCGATCAAGAGCGGCATTCCGACGATCAAGACGATGATGACGTACGGGTACATGACCGACGATGGCCAACGATGGGGCGCGATGAACGAGGTCGCGCGACACGGCGGCATGAGCGTCGTTCACGCCGAAGACGATGCGATCGCGAACTGGCTCACGGCCCAATACATCCGCGAGGGGAAGACACACGGAGCTTACATCTGCGAGGTGCGGGGGCCGATCGTCGAAGAGGCCGCCGTTCGGCGCGCGATGTTCCTCGCAGAACGGGCCGGATCGCCGCTCTACATCCTCCACATGGCGGCGGGTAGCGGTATCGAAGCTCTCGCTGAGTCGCGCAGTCGCGGACTTCCCTTCTACGGAGAGACGCTCAGCGCGTACCTCAGCTTCACCCAGGATGACATCTGGGATGAGACTCCAATCGAGGTCAACGGAACGATCTACAACGCCCGTGGCTGTCTCTACAACAACTACCCGACGCCGAAGTTCGCCGAGGACCGAGACACATGCTGGCAAGCAATCACGGACGGACGTCTGCAGGTCGTCGCCACCGATCACGCGCTTGTGAGCCTGAAGGATCGCTTCGAGACAATGTCGACGACGATCGACAATATGCAGGCGGGGCAGGCGGCAGTGGAGCTACGCATTCCTCTGCTGTACGACCAGGGCGTCAACAAGCGGCGGTTCAGCGCTAACCGGTGGGTCGAACTGATCTCGACGAACCCAGCCAAGATCATGGGCCTCTGGCCACGCAAGGGCCAAATCGCCGAGGGTAGCGACGCGGACATCGTGGTCTTCGATCCGAACAAGTCGTGGACCGTGCGGTGGCAAGACCTCCACATGAGCACGGAATACAACTGCTGGGACGGCTGGGAGCTGACCGGGAAGGTCCGCGACACCATCCTCCGAGGCAGCGTCATCGTGGACAACGAGGAGTGGATCGGTGACAAGGGCGGCGGCCGATTCATCCCCCGCACGCTGCTCCCTGAGGTCGTGAGCGGCAATTTCGCGTTTACCGCTCAGGCGGTCGGCGAGGCGCTCACCACCGTTTAGCCAGACGTGACGAGCTCTTCTCGGAGGTGCGCCTCCGAGAAGAGCTCGGAGACAACGATCGGAGGAGCTCGATGAAAGTCGCTGTGATTGGCGGCGGTGCGATTGGTCTCGCCGCTGCATACTTCATCGCCGAGAAAGGAGCGGACGTAACCGTCCTCGAACGGGGTCGGCTCGGCGAGACCACCTCCGAAGCAAGCGCTGGCTGGCTAACGCCTGGCATCTCGTCGATCCCGGTCGCGGCACCGGGGGTTGTGCCGCAGGCGCTTCGATGGATGGTGCGGCCAGACAGTCCCTTCTATGTGCATCCACGGCTCTCACCATCGCTGGCGTCCTTCCTGATCCGCTTTTGGCGCAGTTCCTCCAGCATGCGTTTTCAAGCAGCCCTCCGCGCGCTCGTGGCGCTCAACCGATCGACACTCCCGCTTTTGGACGAGATGCGGACGAACGGCGTTCAGTTCGAGATGCACAACCGGGGTCTTCTCTTCGCCTGCCTGAGCCGACAAGCCGCAGCGAAAGAAGCAGAGGCCTACAACCTGCTCCGGCAAGCTGGATTCGAGGGCGACTTCACGCTGCTCGACGCGGACGAGATTCACGCTCTTGAACCGACGCTCTCCGACACCGTCGAAGCTGGGCTCTACTCGAAACTCGAACGACACTCGCGACCGGAAACCATCGTTGCTGGCCTGGCTGCCCACCTTCGACAACACGGACTCACCGTCCGCGAACACTCGCCCGTCCTCAAAATCACCAAGCGTCAAACAGTCTGGGAACTGAGACTTCGGGACGAAGTTATCCAAACCGACAAGGTCGTCGTCGCCGCTGGCGTCTGGACAGGAGAACTCGTCCGCCCACTCGGATTGCGACTCAACTTCCTCTCAGGCAAGGGTTACGGCCTCACGTTCGAGCAGCCGCCGGTGACCGTCCAGCACCCGATGTACCTGATCGAGGCAAAGGTGGCTCTAAGCCCCTACACGGGCGCTCTCCGGCTCGGCGGGACGCTCGAATTGATGCGTCCCGACGCGACGCTCGCATCCCGCCGACTCGCTGCGATCAGAGCCGCCGCGCGGAAGTATCTGCGCGACTGGCCGGACATCGAACCAACGATGGCGCGGACCGGGCAACGACCGATGCTCCCAGATTCCTTGCCGGCGATCGGTCCCGTCAACGGCCATGACGGCCTCTTCGTTTCAGCCGGTCATGGAATGGTCGGAATCACGATGTCAGCCCCGAGCGGAGCCGCACTGGCCGCTGCCGTCGTGGACGGCAAAACCGTCCCGGAACTAATGCCTTTCAGCCCGAACCGTTTCCGCAGACACAGCAGCCAGCCGAGCGACGTCGAAAGCGAACCCGTCGCGGCCTGAGTGCAACAGCGAGTGAGCAACCTCAGAAACCGACCTCAAAAGGAGTGACCAGATGAGTGCCCCCACAACCGCCGACCAGCACTCCATGGATGTCGACAAGCAGTGGCCGTACGAACTGATCGACCTCTCCCGGCCGCTAACCGTCGAGACCGTTGACGCGCTGATGGGCGACATCGTCTCCGACGGACGCAACCCCTACTTCCGCGACATCTCGATCGAAGTCGCCGTCGACCACACACAGTCAAACGCACATTCCTGCATACTGCGGATCCCAGACCACGCCGCGACACACATGGACGCTCCAATCCACGCCGTCGACGGTGCCGGATTCCTGGAGCAAGTCGACATCCGACGGCTGATCGGTATCGCCTGCGTGCTCGACCTCAGCGGCCACGATACCGACCACGGGTACACGGCAGCAGACCTGGCGGCCGCGTCACCAACTGTGCGGGAAGGCGACATCGTCCTCATCTACTCCGGCTTTCAGGACGCGCACCCAGGTGAACGCATGCACCAGACTTACCTCACGGGCGAGGCAGCGCAATGGCTCGTCGACCAAGGCGCTCACGCCGTCGGCATGGAACCCGCATCGCCCGACCCCATCTACGCAGGCATGTACGAATACGGCTGGCTCGAGAAAAACGGCCCCCACGAGCCCGCCTGGCCCGCGCACACAGTTCTGCTGAAGAACGACGTCTACATCATCGAGGGCTTGACCAATCTCGACCGGATCAAGGGCGAGCGTGTCCAATTCGCCGCACTACCCCCACTCATCCCCGGACTAAGCGGCGCGCCTGTCCGTGCCGTCGCCTGGCGCTGAACGTCCTGCGACAAGGAGACCTCCCAATGACCGAACACGCCCTCACAGCCGCCCAGATTCACCACAACTGGGACAAAAATCGCCCGGCCGCAATCCGAATCCAGTCGGGAGACATCGTTCATTTCGTTCTTCCGATCACTGGTGAAGGCCAAGTCGCCGAAGACTCTCGAGTCGAGGATGTCAATTGGAACTTCGACACGATCTACAACCTCGCCGGCCCCGTCTTCGTCGAAGGAGCCGAACCGGGAGACACCCTTGAGGTACAGATTCTCGACCTCAAGCCCGGTGCCTGGGGCTGGACGACGATCATTCCCGAACTAGGGCTCCTGCCAGACGACTTTCCGGACCCTTTCCTCAAAATCTTCGACCTCCGCTCGCGCAACAGAGCAACCCTTGCTTCCGGGGTCAGCGTTCCGATCCAACCGTTTCTCGGCACCATGGGCGTGACGACCGATGACGATGGCGAACTTTCGCCCTTCCCACCGCACAAAGGCGGAGGAAACATGGACAACCGCCATCTCGTGCCAGGATCGACCCTCTGGCTTCCTGTCTGGTGCGACGGCGCTCTCTTCTCATGCGGTGACGCGCATGCCGCGCAAGGCGACGGAGAAGTCTGCGTCAGCGCCATCGAATGCGCGATGGATGCGACCCTGCGCCTGAACCTCCTCAAAGAATCATCCCCGACACCTGCCTACGAAACGCCCACCATCGTGTTTGACCCGGGTCCGTACCACGGCACAATGGGAATCGACTCCGACCTTATGGAAGGCGCGCGCACCGCCGTCCGCTCCATGATCCAATGGCTCGAAAACGAACACGGTCTCGGTCACGAAGACGCCTACGTCCTCTGCAGCATCGCAGGGAACCTCCACATACACGAGGTCGTCGACGCGGGAACGTGGAATGTCGGCTTCACGCTTCCGTTAAGCGTCTTCGACGCGAGCGGCGCGGCATCACTGACATGACATGCTTGAGATCCACGCGGCACCGTTGCCACTGCTGCCTTCCCCAGCGCCAGTAGGAACTCGTCCGCCACAGCACCGAGGCTCATGTCGCATCGCCACGACGACGCTAGTCTTCTTCTTCGTCCGTTCGGGATAGGCCAGCGGCAAGCTGCGTGAATTCGGCAAGCGCGGCTTGGAGATCTTCGACGATCTCCTGCGCGATCATCTCGGGCGGTGGGAGATTGTCGACGTCGTCGAGCGACTCGTCGCGGAGCCAGGTGATATCGAGGCTGACCTTGTCGCGCGCGAGCAGCTCGTCGTAGCTGAACCGCTTGAACCGCTCGTTCTCAACGCGCTCGTGCCGCCCCTCCGGCTGGTAGGCGGCGACGAAGTCGTCGAGGTGCTCGCGCCGGAGTGGGTTCTGTTTCAGCGTGAAGTGATAGTTCGTGCGCAGGTCGTAGATCCAGAGCTCCTTCGTCCACGGCGTCTCGCTCGCCGGTCTGCGATCGAAGAAGAGGACATTGGCCTTCACGCCTTGTGCGTAAAAGATCCCGGTTGGCAACCGCAGTAGCGTGTGCACGTCGCACTCGTTCAGGAGGCGCCGCCGCACGGTCTCGCCAGCGCCGCCCTCGAAGAGCACGTTGTCCGGCACAACGATCACGGCTCTGCCGCCCGGCCGGACGAGCGTCTTCACGTGCTGGAGGAAGTTGAGCTGCTTGTTGGAGGTCGAGGCCCAGAAGTCGTCGCGTACGACGACGAGGTCCTCTCGCTCTGCGTCACCGTCTTCTTCAGCAGCCGACTGCGCCCGGCGTACGAGGCAATCGGTCTCTCCCTCGACGGCCTCGAGCGCAGACAGTTCGAGGTCGAGACGCTCGTCGCCGGCGACCTCGTCGGCGCCGCCGACTGACGAGGCGTGGGTTACCCGTCGCCGATGCTGGAACCCGGTTGGATGAGGCCGCATTCGTAGGCGAACACGACCGCCTGGGCGCGGTCGCGGAGTCCGAGCTTCCGCAGGATGCGGCCCACGTGTGTCTTGACGGTGGCTTCGCCGAGAAACAGCGCGCTCCCGATTTCGGCGTTGGAGGCGCCCCGGCCAAGCAGCTTGAGCACGTCGAGCTCGCGCCCGGTCAGCTCCTCGAGACCTCGAGGCGTCGCTGCGTCGGCCGGTGGTCGGCGGACGAAGTGCTCGATCAGGCGCCGGGTGAGCGCGGGAGCGAGGAGAGCGTCGCCGCCGGCGACCGTGCGCACCGCGGTGACGAACTGGTCGCCGGGGACGTCCTTGAGGAGGAATCCGCTTGCCCCGGCACGCATCGCCTCGTAGACGTACTCGTTGAGATCGAACGTCGTCAGGATGAGAACGCGCGCACGCGATCCGGCGTGTTGGAGGCGGCGCGTGACCTCGATCCCGTCGAGCTCCGGCATCCGAATATCGAGCACGACGACGTCGGGCTCGAGCTCCCGGGCCAGGCGCAGCGCCTCGGCACCGTCGGCGGCTTCCCCGACGACCTCGATGTCGTCCTCGAGCTCGAGGATGAGACGGAACCCGCTCCGTACGAGCGCCTGGTCGTCCGCGAGCAGGACCCGCGTCATGCCTCGCTCGGCTCGAGCGGGAGCTCCGCGTGCACGACGAATCCGCCGTCGGCGTTCGGGCCCGCCTCGACCCGGCCCCCGAGTAGGCTCACGCGCTCCCGGATGCCGATCAGCCCGTGGCCTCCGTTCCGTTTCGGCCGGCCGCCGCGCCCGTTGTCGAGGATCTCGACGTCGAGGCGGTCGGGTTCGTAGCCGATCCGCACGTGCGCCCGTGTCGCGCCGGAGTGCTTGCGGACGTTCGTCAGCGCCTCCTGCACGATCCGGTACGCCGCAAGGTCGACGGTCGACGGAAGTGGTCGTGTTTCGCCGGCGACCTCGAACTCCACGGGGAGCCCCGATTGCTGCGCGTCGGCGACCAGCCGTTCGAGGGCGGCGAGGCCCGGTTGCGGCTCGAGCGGGGCCCGAGAGTCGCTTTCGCGGAGCAGGCCCACGAGCTGCCTCATCTCTGCGAGCGCGCTGCGTGCCGTCTGCTGCACGGTGGCGAGCGGTTCCTCCGCACGCGTCGGATCGTGGCGGAGAAGCCTGCTCGCAGCGTCGGCCTGGACGGCGATGACGCCGATCGCGTGGGCGACGATGTCGTGCAGCTCGCGGGCGATCCGCCCGCGCTCTGCAGCCACCGCGTCGCGGGCGCGCGCCTCGCGCTCGGCTTCGAGCTGGCCGGCCAGCTCGCGCAAGGTGGCAGCCCGCTCTCGTTCCCGTCGCAGCGCTTGCCCGACGAGCCAGGGGACGAGCGAGAAGACGACGATGCCGAGCGGCAGATTCCCAGCGCGGTTGCCGGGCGCTCCGAGTGCGTCGACGAGATTCGCCGCCAACAGCACGCCGAGTGCGGCAACCGCGTGTCGTTGACGAGCGTGGGCTGCCGCCGAGTACGACGCGATGATCGCGCAGTCGAAGGAGATCACCGCGCCGTCCCAGCCGGCGGCCAGGTCGTCGACCACGATCGCAGCGGCAACGACCGCGGCGCACGCGAGTGGTGAGGTGCGCCTCCACGCGAGCGGGAGCGTCAAGGCGAACGCGGTCGAGACGGCGAGCGGCGTCGGGCCGCCGCTCATCAGCGTCCCGGTGAAGACGAGCGCGAGCTTGAGGCCGAGTAGGGCGGCCGCGAGCGCGACATCGCGGTGCGGCAGCTCGGGCCGGCGACCCCTGACGGACACGATGCGAGCGTAGTAGCAGCGGCGGCCCGGGTCGTCCACCGTTCGGCGCATCGAGGTCAGCCTCGCGATGGACGCGAATCAGCGGCAGAGACGACGACACGGCGCAGCGTCGCTCCTACGGTCGGCGGCAGTCCTCGCCCGATTTCGAAAGGAGCCCACACATGCGTTGGAATCGTCTCGCCGCAGCCGCCGGGATCGCCTACGTCGCCCTTGCCTTCGTCGAGTTCTTCGGGCCCGGCTTTCCCACGACGAGCGACTCTGCCCGATTCCTCGACGCGCAGTTCACCGCCCACCGCTCGTGGTATCTCGTCGCCGTCGCCGTCCAGGGCGTAGGCAACTCCCTCTGGATCGTCTTCCTCTGCGGCCTGGTTCTCCTCGTCCGCCGCGTTGGAGCGACGGCCGCCGCCTTGGTGGCGCTGGCCGGCGGCATGCTGAACGTCGCGATCTCCCTCACCGGTCTCGCCGCCATCGGCGCGATCGCGTTCTGGATCGCGGGCAGCGGCGACCCGATGCTGACCAAAGCCTTCTTCGAGTTCGCGCCCCTGACGCTCGTCCTCTCCAACTTCCTGCTCGCTCTGATGGCCGCCGCAGTCGCCGTGTCGGCGCCCGTGCGCTGGTTCCGCCGGGCGAGCGGGGCGACAGCGGTCGTCTTCGCCGCGGGGGGCGCGGCACTGGCACGCCACGGGGCGTTCTCACCCGACGGCGCCGTTCAGTTCGCCACCTACGGGCTCGAGCTGCTCTGGACGCTCGCTGCCGGAATCATCCTTCTCCGCGCCGAGCGCGCCGAGACGATCTCGAGCGCCACGCGGCTGGCCGGCGCAAGGTGAGGGTGCCTGTCCCGGGCCGCGTGCCTCTTAGTGCGCGTGGAGCTCGTGCATGACGGCGTGGCCGCGGCCGCGTGCAATCAGCCAGCGGTTCACCGGCACGGTGAGCACGAAGGCGATCACGAGGCTGAGGGCGAGGCTCCACCAGAACAGCCCGTCCGCCAGGCCGGCCGCGATTGCGCCCGGGACGATCAGGATGAAGGCGTTGTCGAGAATCTCCATCGTCGTGATCGAGACGGTGTCAGACGCGAACGCCACTCCGATTGCGCGGCGCAGGCCGACGCCGGCGGTGAGGACGGGCCGGATCGTCAGCGAGTAGCCGAAGAAGAAGGCGAGTGCCACCGAGACCGCGATCGAGGCGGCGTTGCCCCAGCCGAGCGCGGTCGCGATCACCATGCCGAGCACCTCGCCGATCGCGCAGCCGGTCAGGCAGTGCACCGTGGCGCTGATGGCGCTGCGGGTGAGTGACTGGGGATGGACGGCGTGATCCATGTCCGTGCTCGATTATACCGGGGAGGGGTATACAGCCGCAGTCCTCCCTCAGCTTCGCGTGCCAGGTCAGGGAGGAGTTGCTAGGGGATGAGCTCGCGGTTCGAGAAGTGGGGGTTCCAGAACGGAAACTCGCGTGCGAGCCAGGTGCGGAGCGCGTCGTGGAGCTGCGTGTACAGGCCCGCGTCGTAGGCGCCGGGTGTGACCCACCAGCTGACGTCGACGTCGTAGTCGAGGAGGTGCTCGTCGAGCGGCGTCCGGGATCCGAGTGGGTAGAGGTAGCAGCAGCCGAGGTAGACGCCGGTGGTGTCGCGGACGACGTAGGTGAGCGACTTGCCGTCCCGGAACTCGCATTCGTGCCAGACGAGGTCGACGTAGTTCTCTTCCTCGGTGACCGGTCCGGTCGGCCATCGCCCGCCTCGTGTCTTCGGGATCAGGTCGAGGCTGGCGTTGATGCCCTGGACGTCGTCGGCGAGGTCGGCGCGGGTGATCGCGGTCGCAACCAGGTCGCGGTGGGCGAGGCGTGAGGGCGGGACGAAGCCATCGGGGAAGTGGAGCTTCTTGAGGAAGCCGGCGTAGTTCATTTCGCTCCTCGGATGGCCGGGACGACCTGCGTTGCGAGCAGGTCGAGCTGCTCGTCGGGGTCGGGACCGATCGGCACGAAGACGATCGAGTCGGCACCGGCATCGGCGAGCGCGCTGAGCGAAGCGACGACCTGGGCCGTGGTGCCGGCGGCTGCGAGCTCGTCGATGAGGTCGTCGGGGAGCTCGCGGGCGATCTCCTGCGGGTCGCCGAGGTCGCGGAGGGCGGTCAGCTCGGGCTCCCGGTCGAGCGAGGCGAGTTGGGCTGCGACGCTCTCACGGAGCACCATGCCGGCCAGCAGCCGCCGCACCTGGTCGCGGTCCGGGTCGATGCGGCCGTTGACGTAGACCGTGATCTCGTGCCGGTCGGAACGGCCCGCCGCGGAGCGCCCTTGCTCGATCTGCTCGCGGGCGGATCGGACATAGGCGGGCGGTGATGGCTCGGCGAGGATCGTTCCGTCGGCGCTGCGGCCGCTGGCGCGGAGCCCGAACGGTCTGCGTACGCCGAGCAGTACCGGCGGCACGGTCTCCGGCGGGTGGTCGAGGCGGACGTCGCGCAGCCGGACGTAGTCGCCTTCGGCCGTCACGGTCTCGCCGGCCAGCAGGCGGCGGACGGCGCTGACGGTTTCTTCGAGCGCTCTGACCGGCTTCGCCGGGAGCGCGCCGATCTGGTCCATCCATTCGGGGACGCCGTGCCCGATCCCGGCGACGAATCGCCCCGGATGGATGCGGGCGAGGGTCGCGATCTCCATCGCGGCCGCCGCCGGGTTGCGGAACACGGCGGGCATGACGCCGAGTCCGACAGTGATTCGGCTGGTGGCCGCGAGCGCGGTCGCGCTGGAGGCGATCCCACCGGTCAGGAAGCAGTCCTCCCAGAACCAGAGCTCGTCCAGCCCGGCCGTCTCCGCCAGGCGGGCGAACTCGGCGATCCCTTCCGGCTGCCGGTCGGGCGTGTGGACGATGCCGAGCCTGGCCACCGCTCAGGCAGCGAGCCGGTAGGTGAGGATGACCATGCTGCTCTCGAGGATCGTCGAGTCGACGAGCTCGAACTGGCTGGGTGGCCCCTGCGGGAAGAGCAGGTCGTCCGTGCTGCCGGTGCCGACGAACAGCGGGTGGATCCACAGCCGCAGCTCGTCCAGCAGGCCGTTCTCCATGAGGAGGGTGGAGACGGCCCCGAATCCGTACTGGACGATGTCTCGGCCCGGTTGGGATTTGAGCTCCCGGACGCGCTCGACGACGCCGGTCGAGATAACCGTCGTGTTCGCCCAGTCGGGATCTGTGAGGGTGGTGGAGACGACGTACTTGGGCATCGTGTTGATGCGGTCGGAGTAGGGATCGCCGGAGCGGGTCTGCCATACCGGCGCGAAGCCTTCGTACGTTCTCCGGCCCATCAGGATCGCGTCGCAGGCGAGTAGCAGCTCGGTCTGGATCTGGCCGCCGCGCTCGTCCGACGGTCTGTCGATCGTGGGCCAGAGGTGCGGTTGCTCGACGACTCCGTCGAGTGAGATGTAGGTCGAGTTGATGATCTTGCGCATTCAGGTCCTCCCTTGCCGTCGGTTACGAGCTACGCCGGGTCGCGGCCGAGCCAGGCTTGTTGGAGCGGGCGAGCCAGCGGGTGTCGAAGCGTTCGGCGAGGTGGACGTCGATCTGACGTAGCCGTACCGGGACGAATGCGTGCGGTTGCTCCGGCGCGACGACGACCAGGCTGCCGGCGCCGACGACGTGCTCCTGCACTCCGTCGGTGAACGTCGCCTCGCCCTCGAGCACGAAGAAGAGCTCGGCGTAGGGGTGGAGATGCAGGCTCGGTCCTTCGCCGGGTGCCGCGTCGACGAAGATGACCGACGCGGGCACGCCGAGCGATTCGCCTTCGAGCTCGCGGGAGAACGCTCCGGCGGGAAGCTCGGACTGGGCGAGGATGGTGATGCCGCTCATGCAGCTTGGACCGCCATGAGCGTGTTGCCCTCCGGGTCGCGGAACCAGAAGAGCGGCGGCGCGTCGCCGAAGCGGCTGATCTCGGCGTCGACGTCGGCCCCCTGTTCTTTGAGTCGGCCGTGCAGGGCTTCGATGTCGCCGGTCGCCAGCGAGATGCCGGTGTCCTTACCGCCGGGGATCGCAGTCGGACCAGGTGGGCAAATTGCGATCGCGGTCTCGGCGCCGGCGGGAGCGACCTCGATCCAGCGGTTGCCGTCGCCAAAGGGTAGTTCGACGCGCTTCTCGAGGCCGACCACGTCGGTGTAGAAGGCAACGACGCGGTCTTGATCGCTGGCGGCGATGATGACGTTGGCGACTTTGGTGATCTCTGCGCTCACTGGTGCTCTCCTTGAATCGCGCTGGTGATGCGTTGACTCGAGCGAGTTGAAGAACTCATCTCCCGTCGATCGCCAGGCGCCTGCACGACGCCGTCGATCGTGATGAATTCGGTGACGACGACTCGGCCCATCGCCGACCTCCTCTCGTTGCGGTGTCCGAGACGCTAGACACGATTGGCCTCGACAACGGGGCCAATCGGAGTGCTCCGATTAGGGCCAATCATCTACGGTCTCCGCCCATGGACCTCGACATCGAGTTCCGGCGTGGACCGTCTCTGCGGCGGCAGCTCGAGCATGCGCTCCGTGCGGCGATCCGCGCGGGCAAGCTGCAGGCGGGGGCCTCGCTTCCGCCGAGCCGCGCGCTTGCGGAGCAGCTCGGTGTCTCGCGCGGCGTCGTCGTCGACAGCTACGCGCAGCTCGTGGCCGAGGGGTACCTGTCCGCCCGCCAGGGATCGGGGACACGCGTCGCCCAGCTTCCCGCACTGTGGGGCCCGCCCGAACCGCGCAAGCTCGAGCCGCCGGGACGCTTCCGTTACGAGTTGCGCCCCGGGCTGGCGGACTTCCATGCCTTTCCGCGCGCGCGCTGGCAGGCGGCGCTCATCCAGGCGCTTCGCGACCTGCCCGACGCGCGGCTGACCTACTGCAACCCGGCCGGCGCGCCCGAGTTGCGAAACGCGATCGCCGAGCACCTGGCACGGATGCGCGGCGTCGTCGTCGAGCCCGAGCGTGTGCTCGTCTGCTGCGGTGTCTCCCACGGTCTCAGCCTGCTCTGGGCCGCGCTGCGTTCACGCGGTGCGCGCCGCGTCGCGATCGAGGATCCGGGTTGGCGCTGGCAGAGGCTCACCGTCGAGCAGGCCGGGCTCGAGGCGGTGCCGGTGCGGGTCGACGACGAGGGGCTGGTCGTGTCGGAGCTCGCAGCCGCCGAGCCCGACGCGGTCGTGCACACGCCGGCGCACCAGTACCCGACGGGAGCGGTCCTGAGCCCCCGGCGCCGGCAGCAGCTCGTCAGCTGGGCGCGCGAGCGCGACGCGCTCATCGTCGAAGACGACTACGACGTCGAGTACCGATACGACAGACATCCGGTCTCCGCGCTGCAAGGGCTCGCGCCCGATCACGTCGTCTTCCTCGGAACCACCGCGAAGACGCTCGCGCCGGCCCTGCGGATCGCCTGGATCGTCCCGCCCGAGCCGATGGTCGATCAACTGACGGCAGCGTTGCGGATCACGGGCGTCACACCGCCGACACTCGACCAGGTCGCGCTCGCCTCCTTCATCGCCGACTCCGGTCTCGAGCGGCACCTGCGCCGGATGCGGCGACGGTACGCCGAGAAGCGGGAGATCCTGGTCGAGGCACTCGCTCGGCACGTGCCGGACCTGGTGGTCCACGGCGCCTCCGCCGGGCTGCACCTGCTCGCCGCCCTGCCGGCCGACGTCGACGAGCACGCGGCGGCCGAGCGGGCACGGCAGGCGGGCGTCGGCCTTCACGAGCTGCACTACCACTGCACGACCGTCGCACCGCGACCGCCCGCCTTCGTCCTGGGCTACGCGCTGCCCACGCCGTCCGAGCTGCGAGCCGCCGCGAAGATACTCGGCGCCGTCGTGCCTACGAGGATCTCGGACGTGGGCTCTCGCCTCGGATCGGGAGCCAGTAGTAGGCGTTGAAGGCGGCGATGACGATCACCCCGAGGGCGGGAAGCGCGGCGCCGAGGAGGGCGCCGAGGCCGAGCCAGGCGAGCGCGAGCTGGAAGCGCCTGCTGATCGCCGTCGCGCCCGCCGGGTGGAGGGTTTCGCTGAGCAGGCTGTGGTGCCGGGCGTATTGCCAGACGGCGTTGAAGGTCAGTGCCGTGACGTCGAAGGCGATGCCGTAGAAGACGACGGCGATTCGTTCGCCGGCTCCGTTGCGGAATGCGCCGGCGAGGACGGAGGTGGCGAACGGGAGGAACGCGACGACCATCAGCAGCAGCGTGTTGAGGAGCAGGATGAGCCGGTCGGCGGCGCGGATGTGGTCGAACATGACGTGGTGGTTTGCCCATACCTGTCCGATGAACAGAAAGGTGACGGCGTAGGCGAGATAGGACGGCCAGAGCGCGCCGAGGCCGTGCAGCAGGTTCGTGTAGTCGCTCGGTGGCTTGATCTCGAGGATGAGCAGGGTGATGGTGATCGCGAAGACGGCATCGCTGAACGCGACGAGCCGTGCGGGCTCGCGGTGCACGGCGGGCGGATCGGCTCCTGCCGTGCCGCCCGGCGCTCGCGCGGTCGCGAGCCAGTGCGGCCAGCGGATCACAAGTCGAGCACCACGTCGTTGCGCGGCTGCGAGCAGCAGATGAGTGCGCTCCCGCTGGCCGGTGGCTCGACCGGGTCGGGGTTGTAGTCGAGGTCGCCGGCGATCAGGGTCGTCTCGCAGTTGTGGCAGACGCCGGTGCGGCAGGACCAGCGGACAGGGACGTCGCATGCTTCGGCGAGCTCGAGCAGGCTGGTGTAGTCGCTGCTCCAGGCGACGGCGAGGTCGCTGCGGGCGAACTCGATCGTCGGGCCGTTTCCAGGTTGGCCTGGCGGCGGGTGCGGTTTCCGAACGGGTGCTGCGGCGATGCCCGGCGTGAGGGAGGCCTTCGGCCCGAAGGGCTCGGTGTGGATGTGGGAGGGGTCGATCCCGAGCGCCGCGAGGCCGGCGCCGATCTCTTCCATGAACTCCACCGGCCCGCAGAGGTAGGCCTCGGCGTCACGCGGCGGTTCGAGCTCGGCCAGCGCCGACACGGTGAGGCGCCCTTTGCTGTCGAAGTCGCGGCCCTCGAGGTCGCCACGGTCGGGGCGGCTGAAGTAGACGTGCGTGTGCACGTTCGGGAGTGAGGCGAGCAGTGTCCGGGTCTCGGCGGCGAACGATTGCTCGCGGCTGTTGCGCGCGCCGTGGAGCCACCAGATCTCGCGATCGGACCGTTCTTCGACGAGTGCGTTGAGCATCGCGAGAACCGGCGTGGCGCCGATCCCGGCGCTGATGAGCAGCACGGGCGTGGGCGTTCGGTCGAGGATGAACGTGCCACGTGGTGCTGCCGTCTCCAGCTCGTCCCCCACGGCCAGGTGCGAGTGGAGATAGCCACTGGCAACGCCGTCGTGTTCGCGCTTCACCGCGATCCGGTAGAAGCCTGCGTCCGGCGGTCCGCAGAGGGAGTAGGTGCGCAGCACCGCTTTCTGCCTGTTTCCGGGCTGGATCCGAAGCGTCAGGTACTGGCCGGGCTGGGCGGGAGGCAGTGGGGCGCCGTCGGGATCCTCGAGTCGGATTGAGATCACAGAGTCGCTCTCCCGGGTGATCGCCGCGACCGTCAATCTGCGAAAGCCGGGCCAGGCGGGCGGCGGGCTCGCGGCGACGAGCCCTGCGTTGCCGCTGCCCGGTGCGCCGTCGACGAGTGCGCGGAAAGACGCCTGCCAGCCCGGGCTGAGGGCAGGGATGCGCAGCGCGCGGAGGAGCTGCTGGCGCGGGTGGCCGGGCAGGTAGAGGAGCGCGTCGACCTCGGCGACCGACATCCCTTCCGGCCCGGACGCGAGCTTGACGATCTCGTCGCCGGCCTGCACCTCGCCCTCTTCGAGGACGCGAAAGTAGAAACCGGGTCGATGGTGGGAGACGAGCAGCGCCGGAATCCGCGGGTCGTTCATGCGGATCCCGACTCGGTAACAGGTGACCCGCGGCTGAGTGACCTCGAAAACGGCGGTGCCGATCCGGTACCGGTCACCGATACAGACCTCGTCGTCGCTCAATCCCTCGACGGTGAAGTTCTCGCCGAACTGTCCGTGGACGAAGTCGTCTCGCCCGAGCTCGTGCTCCCAGTAGCGGTAGGACTCGATCTGGTAGACGAAGACGGCGCGTTGCTCGCCGCCGTGTCCGGCGAGGTCGCCCTGTCCGTCGCCGTCGACGTTGAGTCTGCCCACGCGCCGGGGACCACTCACCGGGTCCTTGAAGACGCCTGTGAAGACCGTCTTCCCCTGCCACGCCACGTCCTTCGGCAGGCCGACGTTGACCGACACGAGTCTGCCCGCCTGGGCTCGCTCGCCGTGCTCTGACTTCGCTTCGACGCTCACGACCTGCCCGTGTGATCATCGACGATCGGGACGCCCGGCGTTGTTCCCTCGCCGCTAGCCCGTCGGCGGGCGCGGAGAAGCCTGGAGCTGGCCGGGGCGCACCACGCCCGACTCATAGGCGAAGACGATCGCCTGGGCTCGGTCGCGGAGGTCGAGCTTGGCCAGGATGCGCGCGACGTGGCTCTTCACGGTCGCCTCGCTGAGGTAGAGCTCCTTCGCGATCTCGAGGTTCGCGAGCCCGCGGGCGAGGAGGCGCAGGACGTCGAGCTCCCGGCCGCTCAGCTCGGCGACGGCTTCCGGGAGCCCCGCATTCGGCGGTGGTCGCCTGCAGAAGTCTTCGATCAGCCGTCGGGTGACACCTGGGGCAAGGAGCGCGTCCCCCGCCGCAACGGTGCGCACGGCGGTCGCGAGCTGCTCGCGCTTCGCGTCCTTGAGCAGGAAACCGCTTGCGCCGGCCTTCATCGCCTCGTAGACGTATTCGTCGAGGTCGAACGTGGTGAGGACGAGCACGCGCGCCCGGCCACCCGACGCAACCAGCCGCCGAGTTGCCTCGATGCCGTCGAGCTCGGGCATGCGAACGTCCATCAACAGGACGTCGGGGTCGAGGGTTCGGGCCGCGGAGAGCGCCTCGTTGCCGTCGCCGGCCTCGCCGACGACGGACAGGTCGGGCTCGGCGTCGAGCATCATGCGCAGCCCTTCGCGGACGAGCTCCTGGTCGTCGGCGATGACGACGCTGATCACGACGCGTTCGCGAGCGGCAGCCTGGCGCAGACGGCGAAGCCGCCCTCCGGCCGAGGCGCGGCTTCGAGCTCCCCTCCGAACAGGGCGACTCGCTCGCGCATCCCGACAAGACCGTGACCGGTGCCCGAATGGTCGAGCCTCGGGGCGCCCGCGCCGTCGTCGACGACTTCGATCGTCAGGGTGTCCGCCGAGCGTCGGATCCAAACGCGGGCGTGCGCGGCGCCTGCGTGCTTGAGCGTGTTCGTGAGCGCCTCCTGGACGATGCGGTAGGCGGAGAGGTCGAGTGCGGGCGGGAGATCGTGGTGGTCGCCGTCGATCGAGAGCTCGACCGGAAGGCCGGCGGCGCGCATGGTCGTCGCCAGCTCCTCGAGGTGTCGGATGCCCGGTTGCGGCGCAAGGCTTGCCTCGTCCGGCTGCTCGCGGAGGACGCCGAGCAGTCGGCGCATCTCGACGAGCGCTTCGCGGCTCGAGCGTTCGATCTTCTCGAGCGTGCCTGCCGGTGCGCGGTTGCCCTGTGCCCGCGCGCCGCCGGCTTGGAGCACGACGACGCTGAGATTGTGCGAGACGATGTCGTGCAGCTCCCGGGCGAGCCGGGAGCGTTCCTCGGCGACCGCGTCTTGCGCGGCCCGCTCGCGCGCCGCCGCTGCTGCCTCGAGGAGCGCGCGCTCGCGACTGTGGCGGACGAAGCTTCCGATCAGCCAGGCGGCGAGCACGCCGACGCCGAAGAAGGCGGCCGCCCAGAGCTCGCCCGTGCGCCCGCTCTGGACGTTTCGGTCCTCGAGCGCGTAGATCCCGTAGCCGACCGCCAGCACGGCGAGGCCGACCAGCGCCTGCCTCCGCTCGCTGTAGGCGCCGACCGAATAGGCGGCGACCCCGAGGGCGACGACGATCTCGATCCCTTCGGCCGAGTTGCCGGTGGCCACCGCCTGGAGCACGACTCCGGCGATCACGAGCGTGACCACGAGCAGCGCGCTCGTGCGCCGCCAGAGCAGCGGCAGCGCGAGCAGGAGCGGCAGAGGCGTCGAAAGCCACTTCGGCCCCGGGAGCGTCTCGAAGGCCCAGGCGTTCCACTCCGTGACCGCGGCCACGACGAGCACGATTGCGAGATCGAGGGCGAACCCGCGCCGCCGCGCCGGCAGTCGAAACAGTGAGCCTGTCACGGTCAGAAGGTACAACTGCCGGAGGCAACGCACATCCGCCGCAGGGCGAATCCGATTCGTCCGTGCGGACGAATCGATTCCTCCTGCCGGCCGCAGACACGCGGAGCGCGCCGGCCTAGCTTCGGGTCGTTGTCGACTCGAAGGAGGAACGACCGATGCCGAACCAGATCCGGAAGGCCGTCGGCGCGGCGATGATCCTGTCGCCGCTGCTGGGACTCGTCTCCGCCGTCGCTTTGCCGGCGCTGAGAGCCAGCGCGAACGGGAAGGTCGCCGAGATCGCGCGACACTCCGACCGCTGGTACCTCTACGCGCTGCTGGGCATCGCCAGCATGGCGCTGTTCGTCCCCAGCGTCGTCGGCCTGACGAGCATGGTGGCCGGCCGATTGCCGCGCCTGAGCCTCGTCGGTGGCGGGCTTGCGCTGCTCGGCGCGCTGGTCGCGACCGGCGACGCGACGACCGAGCTCATGTACTGGCAGATGGGGGCACGCGGAGCGGATCGTGCGCAGATGGCGGCACTCGCCGAGCGGTACGAGAACGCGGCCGGGACGACGCTCGTCTTCGCCGTCGGCGGCTTCGCGTTGATCATCGGCCTCCTGATTCTCGGCGTGGCGCTGTGGCGCCTGCGTCTCGCGCCCGCCTGGGCCGCCATCGGCGTCCCCGTCGGCGTGATCGTCAACATCGTCGGCTTCTCGAGCAACAGCAACGCCCTCGTCATCGCCAGCAACGTCGTCCTGCTCGCCGCGCTCGGCTGGATCGGGGCGCAGTGGCTGTCAGAGCCCGAGGGCCGGTCGCGGCACGTCCTGCAGCCTGACGAAGCGAGCCGACGCATCACCGCGCGTACAGCTCCACGGTGAAGTCTTCGTGCTTGTCCGTTCCGTTCGTGTCGACGAGGAACTGGCCGCGTGCGCCCGCGTAGCGGCCGGTGCCGCCGACGATCGCCTGCCGGTGGGAGGAGCCGGAACGGCCCCAGGCAAACGCGCCGGCCAGCTGGCCCTCCTCGAGTGTGAGGACGCCGTTGCAGACGCCGCCGAGGTCCTTGCCGACGCCGGTGATCGTGCAAACGCCGTCGAGCCGGCCGACGACGCGTCCGTTCCGGTCGAGGACGTCGGAGCGGCCGATCTGCTCGTCGCCGACGCTGAGGCCCTTCTTCCCGGTGTCGACGAAGCCTCCGCCCGTGACGCGCTCGACGAGGTGGATCCGCTGGCCGACCCGTGACGAGCGTGGGGTGGTGGCCATCACGGCGCCCTCGCCGATCGCAGCCGCGGCGAGGGCGGCGGCCGCACCGATGAGGAGCGTCTTCTTCCGGATGTGCATGGTCGTTCCCCTTTCTCTTCAGGCGACAGCAGGTGCCGCCGTCGCCGGATGCGCCCATGCCGCCCGCAGGACGGCGACTGCGGCGACGAGGAACAGGAGGAGTGCGCCGCACGTCTTCGCGGAGTCGGAGCCGGGCCCGACGACGCCGACCACCGGCGCCGCCACGATCGGAACGAGCAGCCAGCGGCCGACGAGCCGACCGCGCACCGTCGCGATCAACGTGAGCAGGATCGCGAGCGGAAACGCGATCGCGAGCGGTGCGACGAGGAGCGACTCGTGCGAGTTGGTGACGTGATCGATGAACGCGACGCCGTCAACCGGCGAGAGGCCGCTCTTCGGGACCTGCGCGAACGCCAGGTAGAACGTCGCGAGCGCGATGTGCCCGGCGCCGCCGAGCAGCGCGGCCAGGCAGCCTGCGAGCCCCACCCGCCGGCCGCGACTGCCGAGGCTCTGAGCGACGGCGAAGGCGCCCGGCATGAGCAGAAGCGCGCTCGCGAGCAGCAGGCCGGCCGAGGCGAGCATCCGCCCGTGGTGGTGCGCCGCGGCCGCGTAGACCTGTGCCGCCTTGCCGCTGTTCGCGGGGTCGACGGCCGTCTCGGCGGCGTCGGCGAGCATCGCGCCGACCAGCGCGGCCACTCCCAGAGCCGCGCCGGCATTCGCGAAACGCCGGTCTCTGACGCTCATGGCTTTCTCCTCTCCGCGAGATGGGACTGACGAGGAGCAGCATTCGCGGGTGGTCTTGCGGCCGGGTTGCAGGAACGTTGCAGGCCGCTTCATGTCACCGCTCCTCGACCATGGCGAGGATGTCGGTGCGGCTCGGCGGCTCCGGCAGGCCTGGGTGTTCGGCCACGATGTGCCTCTGCATCGCGGCGACGAGCTCGTCCCGGCTGTCGGTTGTGCACTCCCAGCCGCACTCACACCGGATCACCGCGCCCTGCCGTCCCGGCCTTGGCATCCGGCCTAGCCTCCGCGGCGACGCTTGCGGTTTGATTGACGAAACGTTGCAGCCGCCGGCGACCATGAGGATTCAGCTCTGTGGTTCGCTCGTCGTCGAGGTCGACGGGCACCGCGTGGAGAGCACGCTGCCGTCGGCGCAAGGTCGGCTGCTCTTTTGCTACCTGGCGCTCAACGCCGACCGCCCGGTGCGGAGGGACGAGCTGATCGATTGTCTCTGGCCGGAGCATCCGCCCGCCGACCCCGCGGCGGGGCTCAACACGCTCCTCTCGCGTCTCCGGCGCTCGCTTGGACCCGGCGTGATCGAGGGAAGCGGCCAGCTCAGGCTCGTGCTTCCGCCCGAAGCAGAGATCGACGTGCGGCTCGCCGGCGAGGCGGTCGCGCGTGCGCAGGCTGCGGTTTCCGACCGTGTTTGGCAACAGGCTTGGGGACCGGCGCATGCTGCGTTGGCGATCGCGCGCCGCGGTCTCCTGCCGGGGATCGAGGCGCCGTGGCTCGATCGGCACCGCCGTGAGCTGGAGGACGTCGAGCTGGCGGCGCTGGAGTTGGTCGCCGAGGTCGGTCTCGGGCTCGGCGGCGCCGAGCTGGCTGCCGCCGAACGCGCCTCCGCGCAACTGGTCGAGCGGGCCCCGTTCCGCGAAAGCGGGTATCGGCTGCGGATGGAGGTGCTGGCCGCGCGCGGTAACGTGGCGGAGGCGCTCCGAACCTACGAGCAGATCCGCCAACTGCTCGCCGACGAGCTCGGCAGCACGCCCTCGGCGGAGCTCGTGACGCTGCATGCGCGACTGCTCCGCGGCGAGCCCGTGGCGAGGGAGACGGGCGAACCCGTGCCCCCGACGCGCGTGAGGGCACGTTCGGCGCCGTTCATCGGAAGGCGCCGCGAGCTCGACCAGCTCGAGCGCGCGTTCGACGAGGCACGGAACGGGCGGCGACGGCTGGTGCTGCTCGCGGGAGAGGCGGGAATCGGCAAGACCGCCCTTGCGCAGGAGCTCACTGCGGAGGCGGAGGACGCGGGGGCGGCCGTCTTCTGGGGTCGTTGCCTCGAGGGGCAGGGTGCACCGCCGTTCTGGCCATGGACGGAGATGCTCCGCGCGATCAGCGAGCGGATGCGCCCCGAGCAGGTCCGGCGTGCCCTCGGCGCGGGTGCGGCCGACGTCGCCCAACTCGCCCCGGAACTCGCGCAGCTTGTCCAGGAGCCGCCGGCACCGCAATCGCTCGATCCGGATGCGGCGCGCTTTCGGCTCTACGACTCTCTCAGCCGGTTTCTTGCCCGCCTCTCCGCGGTCCAGCCGCTCGTGCTCGTGTTCGACGACCTGCACTGGGCCGACCCGGCTTCGCTCGGGGCGATGGCCTTCTTCGCCGGCCGGCTCGATGAAGCGGCGATCCTCGCAATCGGCACCTATCGAGCCTTCGAGATGGATGCGCCGCTCGCCGAGACGGTCGCCGCGCTCGCGCGGGAACCGCTTGTCAGCCGTCTCGACCTGGCGGGACTCGGAGAGGTGGAGCTCGCGGATCTGATTGCGCAGGTGACGGGCGTACGGCCGCCGCAGTCAATGGTCGCTGCGCTGCACCGACGTACGGAAGGTAACCCGTTCTTTGCGTCGGAGATCGTGCGGCTGCTCGAGAGCGAGCAGGCTGACTACGTCCAGAGCGGCGAGGCTGACGAGCTGCTCAGGCGCGAGGTTCCGGCCGGCGTCCGCGGCGTGGTCCGGCGGAGGCTCTCGAAGCTGCCGGCCGAGAGCCTCGACCTACTCTCCTGCGCGGCGGTGATCGGCGAGCGATTCGAGCTCCCGCTCCTGTCGCGCGTTGCCGCACGCGACAAGGAACGTGTCCTCCGCCTCCTGGATGTTCCCGTACGCGCGGGTGTTGTCTCCGACGACGCACATGCTTCCGGGAGCTACCGCTTCGCGCACGCGCTGATCCGCGAGACGCTCTATGTCGAGCTCAACGCAGCCCAGCGTGCCCGCATCCACCTCCAGGTTGGCGAGGCGCTCGAACGGCTCGTCGAGCAGGGCGTCGACGGGATCAGCGAGCTCGCTCATCACCTGTACCTGGGAGCCTCGGTCGATCCGGACGCGGTGCCGAGAGCAGTCGGCTATGCCTTCCGCGCCGCCGATGCCGCGTACACCCGACTCGCCTACGAGCAGGCGGAACTGCAGCTTCGCCGTGCGCTCGAGCTCGTGATGCGGCTTCCCTCCGAGTCAGAACGGCGAGAGCGCGAGCTCGACGCGCAGGGGCGGCTCGGCGCGCTGCTGATGATGACGAAGGGATATGCCGCACCCGAGGTCGGCAAGGCGTGCGCGCGCGTCCGAGAGCTGTGCGCGACGATCGACAACGAGCCGCTCCTCCTCTCGTCGCTCTGGCGGCTCGGCGTCTTCCATGAAGTGCGCGCCGAGTTCGCCGAGTCCCGTCGCATCGGCGCGCAGCTTCTCGAGCACGGCCGTGCAACGACGCGGCAGAACCTTCGACTCGTGGGCAGCCAGCTCGCCGGCGTCGCCGCGCTGCAAGCCGGCGAGATCGCCGCTGCGCGCCGGCTGCTCGAAGACACGCTCACGCTCGCGGACGCGGCCACCAATGCGCTCAGCGAGCTGCTCGGCCACGACTTCCGGATCACCTCACGAACGTTCCTCGCCTGGGCGCTGACAATGGCCGGCCACGACGCAGATGCGCAACGACTGCTCTCCCAAGCACTGGAGCGTGCTCAGGGCCGGGAGCGGCCGTTCGACGAAGCGTTCGTCCTCTCTCTCAGCGCGCTGGTCGCCGTCATCCGGTGCGACCCGGGAGCGGCGCAGCAAGCGGCCGAGCGGGCGCAGGCGATTGCCGGGACCTACGGCTTCCCGCTCTTCGCCGCCATCGCGGGCGTGTTCCGGGGCTGGTCGCTGAGCGAAGCAGGCGAGCCCGAGCACGGCGTTTCCGCGATCGAGGAGAACCTCGCTCGCCTCGACGCCACCGGCGCACGCATGATGCGCGACTGCTTCCTGGGGCTCCTCGCCGAGGCCCACCATCGCGCCGGCCGAGCCGAAGATGCGCTCGCGAGCATCGACCAAGCGCTCGCGCAAGTCGACACCGGCCCGTTCTATGAGGCCGAGCTGCACCGACTCCGCGGCGAGCTGCTTCTCACGGCAAACCCGAATCAGGCGCGGGACGCAGAAGAATCTCTCCGGCGTGCCGTCGCCGTTGCGCGGACGCAGGGCGCCGAGGCCTTCGAGCGACGTGCGCAGGACAGCCTCCGCCGGTCGAAGGTCTCAAGCCTCTCCCAGCTTAGGCGTCGACGGTCTCCTCTCTGAGCGCCGCCTCGATCGTGGCGATGTCGATCTTCGTCATCGGCATCATCGCGTCGAACGCGCGCTTCGCCGCTGCTGCGTCCGAGCTGTCGAGGGCATCAAGCAGGACGCGCGGCGTGATCTGCCAGGAGAAGCCCCAGCGGTCCTTGCACCAGCCGCAGGCGCTTTCTGCGCCGCCGTTGTCGACGATCGCGTTCCAGTAGCGGTCGGTCTCGGCCTGATCCTCGGTCACCACCATGAAGCTGACCGCTTCGTTCGGTGTGAAGTTGGGGCCGCCGTTGAGGCCGACGAACTTCCGGCCGAGCACGTCGAACTCGACGGTCAACTCGTTGCCTTCCTCGCCGCCCGGGAAGTCTGACGGTGCGTTGTGGGTGGCGCCGACCTGACTGTCAGGAAAGACGGACGCGTAGAACTCCGCCGCTTTGCGGGCTTCGCCATGGTCGAACCACAGGCAGGTGATCATCGTGTCGGTAGCCACTCCTGCTCCTTTCTCGTGGTCGTGTCGTAATAGAGACGGGCCTCTCCCGCAGAACTCATCGGTACGTGACTGCGCGAGGGCCGACAGCAGCCCACCGCTCGGTCAGATCGCAGATGAGTGCGATTGGCGCGGCGTCCCGCATGGCCACCTCTGGTGGAAACGCACATCTTCCTGACACGGCCCCGACGAGGCCCGTGAGGTCTTGACCTTCCAGATCCGCAAACGCGGCGACCGGCGAATCGACGTCCGGCCCGAGTTCACCAGAGTCGGCGACGAGGTGATCATGGGGCTCAACGCAGTGGGTGAACGAGAACGGCTCGCGACAGGAGCGCTTCCAGGTGCTCACGCTCCGTGACGGCAAGATCGTCGACATGCAAGGCTGCGCGACCCGCCGCCGCTGCATCAGCGAAACGGAGTGGCTCCTTTCAGCGGTCGATCATGCGCTGGTTCGCCTCGGAGTAGCGTGCGCCCTGCGCTTCGATCGGGGCGTGGTCGAGGCTGCGGAGGTCGTCCTCGGTCAGCTCGAGCTCTGCGGCGGCGAGGTTCTCCTCGAGCCGGTGCAGCTTCGTCGTGCCGGGGATCGGGACGATCCACGGCTTCTGGGCGAGCACCCAGGCGAGCGCGACCTGCGCGGGCGTTGCGCCTTTGCGCTCGGCGATCGTGCGCACGAGCTGGACGAAGGCGAGGTTTGCGCGGCGGGCGTCGGGGTCGATGAAGCGGGGGATGGTGTTGCGGAAGTCGCCGCTCTCGAACTCCGTCTTGTCGTCGATCGCGCCGGTGAGGAACCCTTTGCCGAGTGGGCTGAAGGGGACGAAGCCGATGCCGAGCTCCTCGAGCGTGGGGAGGATCGCCTCTTCCGGCTCGCGCCACCAGAGCGAGTACTCGCTCTGCAGCGCGGTAACGGGCTGCACTGCGTGGGCGCGGCGGATGTTCTGGACGCCGGCTTCTGACATCCCGAAGTGCCGCACCTTCCCTTGTTCGATCAGCTGTTTGACCGTACCGGCGACGTCCTCGATCGGGACGTCCGGGTCGACGCGGTGTTGGTAGAGGAGGTCGATCCGGTCGGTGCGCAGACGTCGTAGCGAGTCGTCGACGCTGGAGCGGATCGTCTCGGGGCGGCTGTCGGTGCCGGTGGAGATGCCGGTGGAGAGCTCGAAGCCGAACTTGGTCGCGATCACGACCTGGTCGCGGACCGGCTCGAGCGCCTCGCCGACGATCTCCTCGTTGTCGAACGGGCCGTAGACCTGTGCGGTGTCGAAGAAGGTGACGCCGCGCTCGACCGCTGCGCGGATCAGGGCGATCGAGTCGCTGCGTTCGGGGATCGGCGGGAAGCTCTGGCTCATGCCCATGCAGCCGAGTCCGAGCGCTGAGACCTCGAGGCCCTGGCCGAGTGTGCGTGTCTGCATCGGTGTTCCTCCTAGCTCTCGAAGACGCGCTTCGCCACCTGGACGGCGGGCATCGCGCGCGGCCAGCCCGCGGAGAACGCGAGGTAGATGATGACTTCCTTCAGCGTCTTACCTCCGGCGATGAGCGCAGCGACCGTGATCAGGCTGCGGTCTCTGGGTGAGTTCGGAAGCGCGCTGGCCCGTCTCGCGTTTTTCACGCGGAAGCTCCATAAACGGCTCCATACCCACCGCAGGTTCGACAAGGCGTAAGTCGATCTGAACGCAAAGCGCCGACGTGCGGCGCTTTTGCGAAACAGTCTGACGGACTCGAACCGTCGACCCTCTCCTTACCATGGAGGTTCGGGGGCCGCACGGGAGAACACACAAGGGCGCGCACGATCACGATTGTCCTGCAAATGAAGTCTTCCTGCTGAGTCGTTCGTGTACGCGCTTTCCCGCTGATGCACGGGCTGATGTGTCCGTTTTGTACCCGCGCATTGTTGTCTGTTTGTGAAACAGACAACGCAGTGTCTTCCGGCGCCTAGTCGACCCGAGCCACCCACCCGGCGACCGGGACCTGTCCCCAAGATCTGTCCCCAGCGCAGCGCCGCAGGGCGGGGATAGCAGCGCGGGCCGGGGCGAGATGTCACTTCATCGAACGAGCTGTACGCGGACGCCGACGTCGAGGCTCGCCCATTCTCGGTCGGCGGTGAGGATGGGCAGGTCGAGACGCTGCGCGAGTGCGAGGCAGGCCCGATCTGCGAGCGAAAGCCCGCGTGCTCTCGTGAGCGGACGGAGGCGGGCGATCGCGACGCAGTCGCCTTCGGTGAGCGGCTCGAGTTGCAGCGGCGCGTCGCTCAACTGGAGGCTGTCGGCGACCCTCTGCGGATCGTCGCCGTCGGCGGCGACTTTCGAGAGCGTCTCCGCCCAGTTGACGACGCTCATCGCCGCTGTCGCGGCGAGCGCTTCGACGACTGCGTCTGCGCCGGGCTCATCGTGGAGGAAGGCGATCAGCGCCGAAGCGTCGAGGATCGACGCCGGCTCATCACCTGGCACTGCTTCGTGCGGCCTCGTCTTCCGACTCCGCCCGGGCGGCGGCGCGTCGCTCGGCGATCAATTCGTCCGTGAACGAACGGGATGGGACGCGCCCGAGCAGCCCCCGCAGGCGCGCGGCGGCGACGCGTCGGCGCTCGACCTCGCTCTGGCTCCGTCTGACGGCTTTGGCCATGGGGTCATTGTACGCGGAGGCTTCGGTGCGGCCTGGCGTTCGGTCTCTCGATCGGGGTAGTCGCCGATTAGCTGCTGAGCGAGTATGCGGGTGGCGTCGTCGGGCGCATCATGTCTCCGGGATCGGGCGGCCGAAGTTCTCGAGGTTGACGTCCTTGGGCTCGGGGCCGCCGCGCGGATGCCCGTGTCGAGTTTGTCGATTACCCCGAGCTCATTGTCGCTGAGCTCGAAGCCGAAGATGTCGAAGTCTTCGGCGATGCGCTCCGGGCGGACAGACTTCGGGATCGCCGAGCGTCCCTGCTGGAGGTGTCAGCGCAGCATCACTTGCGCTGGCCGTCTTGCGGTTACCAGCCGGCTACTCCTGCCAACCGAGCGAACACAGCGAACGAGTAGGGCGGCCAGGCGGTTGAGCAGGAACCTGAGAGTGGTGATGCGGTCGGGGAGACTCCCGACCGCATCCGCTCACTAGGCTGCTCGTCCGGCTGCTGCCACGATCACGTCGACGGTGGCAGGGCCTTCCTGTGCGATGCACTCCGAAGGTGCGCCTGCCCCTTGCGCCGGCCGTAGTCGTGCTGATAGACGATGCCGACCCCGGGGATTGTCACGGTGACTGACTCGGCCAGGTAGACGGATCCGTTGAGGAAGCCCGAGGCGCCGGGGGCGTCGTTTGGGGCGTTGCTGACGTCGATCGTCTGTCCTGCGAGCGGCCCCGAGATGCAGCTGTACTCGATCGTCTCGCGTCCGTTGCCTGCGCCTGGTGACGCGGCTGCCGTCGCCGCGAGCGATGCCGCAGTGAGGAAGCCGAGAGATAGGGCGAGGGCCCGTCGTTGCGACTTCTTCATCCTGTCTCCTCCTTTTGGGCTTGAACGGCCGGTGCTCGAGCTATGCCGTTGTTTGTGCGTGCAGTGGGCTAGCGCAAGCTGAGGGTGTCGGTTCCGGGTCTGGAGTGGAGGACTCCGCGGGCGCCGGTGTAGGCGCCGGTCCCGCCGGTGATGGCGGCGGTCGCCGCGCCGGAGAGGTGGACGACGCCGGCGGCGGTGATGGTGCCGTGGGAGAGGGTGTAGGTGACCTGGCAGGCGTAGAGCGCTTTCTCGATGCTCGGCGCCGTCTTTGTGACCGCGCAGGTGAGGTAGCGGTGTCCGCTCGCCGCGCCGTTGACCTTGGAGATGGCGATCACTTCGTCGCCCGGTGTCTCGGGCGAGTGCTTGTTCGTGATCAGCGGCGGAACGTCGACGGTCGAGAGCTTTGTCGCGACGACGGTCAGTTGCAGGCTGTCCGCGCCCGACCGGTGGGCCTGTGCGCCGACCGCAAGGAGAAGGACTGTGAGGGAAGCTGCAGCGGCGGCCGTGACGATGACTGTGAAGAGCTTGTGCTTGTTCATGCCGCCAGTGTTCTCGCGCGGCGGGTCGGTGTCATCGGCCGCGTCGACGATTCGACCCTCGGCCGCGTGACGGATTCGCGCCGGCGTCTGGTTCCGTCGCGCGGCGGATGCGGCACGGCGAAACAGTGGTTACCTTCGAAGGGATGAACGTTTCTGCTCTGCGGCGCCGTCCGGCGCTTCTCGACGTCTTGGTGGCGGCGCTGCTGGTTGCGCTAGCGGAGGCGGAGGCGGCTCTCGAGGCGGTCAGCGTGCCGCGGTGGTTGGACGGCCTGGTGGTGCTGGGCTTCACCGTGCCGCTCGCGTGGAGGCGGCGGGCGCCGCTGCTCGTGCTCGCCGTCGCGGTCGCCGCAGTCGTGGTCTACGGCGAGGTCGAGGTGAGCGGTGCACACGAGACGCTGATCGTCGCGCTCGCGCTGGCCTCGTTCACCGTTGGGTACGAGGTGCCGCTGCCGCGAGCGGGCCTCGCGCCGGTGATGCTGCTCCTGGGAATCCTGGTTGCCTGGCTCGCCCTCGGGCAGGCGGCGAGCGACGCGGGCGTCGCGGCATTGATCTACGGCGCGCCGTGGCTGTTCGGGCAGCTGCTGCGCGCCCGCGGGCAGCGGCTGGCCGAGCTTGCCGAGCACGCCGCACGGATCGAACGGGAGCGCGAACAGCGCGAGCGCGAAGCCGTCGCCGCGGAGCGGGGCCGGATCGCGCGCGAGCTGCATGACGTCGTCTCGCACTCGATCAGCGTGATCGCGATCCAGGCGCAGGCCGTTCGCCGCCGGCTGCAACCGGAACAGGAGCGCGAGGCAGCCGACCTGCGCGGCGTGGAGATGACGGCGCGGCAGGCGATGGCGGAGATGCGTCGCCTGCTCGGCGTGCTCCGCACCGACGGCGAGCAGCCGCCGCTCGCACCACAACCCGGCCTCGACCGGCTGCCCGAGCTCCTCGAGCAGGCGCGGAAGGCTGGCTTGCGTGTCGAGGTCGCGGTCGAAGGCGTGCCGGCACCGCTGCCGCCAGGCGTCGACCTGGCCGCTTTCCGGATCGTGCAGGAGGCACTGACCAACACGCTCAAACACGCCGCCGCCTCGATGGTCACAACGCAGATCCGCTACGGCGACCGCGAGCTCGAGCTGACGATCGAGGACGACGGCCGCGGCCTCCACGAGCAGGACGGCAACGGGCACGGACTGTTCGGAATGCGCGAGCGGGTCGCGCTCTACGGCGGCACGCTCGAGACAGGCGCCGGCACGAGCGGTGGCTTTCGCGTGCACGCACGCCTACCGGTCCGCGAGGAGGCAACCTGATCCGCGTCGCGATCGCCGACGACCAGGGCATGGTCCGCGCCGGCCTCGGCTCGCTGCTCTCCGAGGAACCGGACATCGCCGTGGTCGCAGAAGCCGCCGACGGACGGGAAGCCGTCAAACTCGTGCGCGAGACACGACCGGACGTCGCGTTGATGGACATCCGCATGCCCCAGCTCGACGGTCTCGCCGCCACCCGCGAGCTCGTCGCCTCGGGATCGGCGACGCGAGTGCTCGTGCTCACCACCTTCGATCTCGACGAGTACGTCTTCGAAGCGCTGCGCGCCGGCGCCAGCGGCTTCCTGCTCAAGGACGCCCCGGCCGAGGAGCTCGTGGCCGCCGTGCGAGTCGTCGCCGGCGGCGATGCGCTGCTCGCCCCCGCCGTCACCCGCCGCGTGATCGAAGCATTCGCCGCCACACCTCCCCCCGCCGACGTGGTCGTTCCCGACCTCAGCCCGCGCGAGTTCGAGGTGCTCCGCCTACTCGCACGCGGCCACTCGAACAGCGAGATCGCGGCCGAGTTCGTCGTCAGCGAAGCGACCATCAAAACCCACGTCAGCAACCTGCTCGCCAAACTCCGCGTCCGCGACCGCATCCAGGCCGTCATCTACGCCTACGAGTCGGGCCTCATCCGTCCCGGCGAGACCTCGCTCTGAGACCCTCGCGTCGGCCCCATACGTCCCGACGATTCTTTCCAGCGGCTGCGCTCGCTTCGTCGAACCGCCAGCCGTGCAACGCCGAACGCGACGAGAACATTGGCATTGGCGCTTCCCGCAAGTCCTCCGCGAGTGTCTTCGATTGCTGCCTCGACGTTTGTGTCTGAACTCATCCCCCGCTGAGTCAACCTGCGCAGCACGAACGGCGGGATCGAAGACGCCTACCGATTCACCCGGAGCAAGTACACCTCACCATCGCTCCCGAACGCGCTGGGCGATCCGTGCTGGGGGAGGTCGCCGACGCCTCTGGTCGCACCCAGGAGGCAGGGCTGTTAGAGTCGTGACCGAGTCCCGCGGACCTACGGGTTCGCGGGACTCGATCTCTTTCAGCAGCCCCGAGATCGACCCCTCTCTCGCAGGGAAGGAAAGTCGGCAACCGGTGGCAGCCGGTGGCAAACCTGCTCTTTACCATCGAGCGACGACCAGGGAACGCGCGGGTTGGGCCGAGTTGGTTGCTGGTTCGTCCGAGGACGGCGGCGACGTCGCCGGCCGAGTGTTCTACCGGGCCGAGTTCGGCCATCGCGCGCAGGTACTGGAGTTCGAGTTCGGTCACTCGTTCGGCGCGGACCCGGAAGAGCGATTCGTCGAGTTCGCCTCGACCGCGCGCTGCGCCTCCTCGGCCACGCTGGCTGGCGGGGGGGCTGTCACCTACCGGCGGTTCTCCTTTTGATCAGGCGGCTGCGGCGCTGGCCTCCCCGGCTGCCGCCTTTTGCTCCAGGCCGCGGCTCGCAACGGTGAGAGCCCAGCTGAGGATGATCGCGAGGAAGATGCGTTGGGCGACCCCGAAGTAGGCCGCGCCGCTGATGGGGATGAGAAGGAAGCCGCCGACTGCCGCGCACGCCCACACGAGGGTCGGTGTTGCGAGGCTGCGGAAGCGGCGGTCGCGGCGGAAGGGGCGGACGAGGGCGAACATGCCGGAGATCATCAGGAGGAAGGTGACGACGCCGACCGCCTGGTGGATCTGGCCGTGTGTGGTGCTGCCGTGGGGGCCGTCGGCGTGGACGAAGGCCGAGACGTAGCTGAGAAGGCTCGAGGTGGCGATCAGGTAGGGGGCGATGCGCGGCGGGGCGTCGAGCCGGCGGAGCATCGCGGCGAGGAAGAGCGTGCCGGTTCCGAGTGAGCAGAAAGCGATCGCCATCAGCCAGCCCGCGCGGCCGAGCGCGAGCTCGCTGACTGCCTGGCTGAGCGGGTGATATCCGCCTGCCTGCACGAGGTGGAGGACGGTGACGATCAGGGGGAAGACCGCGATCAGGACAAGCGCGGCGCGGGCGAGGGTCGGGCGGGTCATGGACTTGGGCTCCTTCGTTTCGTGGACGCTTCGACGGTAGGAGCGGAGGCTCGAGCTGTCGTCGGCGCGTCGGACGATTCCCCGGGCGAACCTCTCTCGGCGCCTACTCCCGCAGGAGGACGCGAATAGTCCCGGGGAGGATGCGGGCGGCGCGGCCACGCAGTACCGTCAGCACATGAACGAGCTCGCGCTCGCGTGGCCGCGACGGGTGACGTCGCTGCGCTCGTTCGACGTCGCGCTGGCAGCGCTCATCGCTGGGCTGTCGCTGCTGGACGTCTGGGCGCCGCTGTCGTTCGTGACGCGGGAGCATCACCGGCCGCTCCTCTCGGTCGTCTTCGTTGCCATGTCACTGGCACTCGTGTGGCGCCGGCAGGTGCCGCTGGCCGTGCTCGCGTTCGTCTTCACTATCGGGTCGCTGCTCTACCTGGCGGTCGGAGCACCGGAGGCACTGGGGACCTTCTTGCCGCCGCTGGCCGCGATCTACGCCGTCGGCCGCTACGCCGAGCCGCGGGCGCTCGTGCTTGCCGCGCCCGTAGCGCTGCTGGGAACGGCGATTCACGAGGTGAAGGATCCGAATTTCACGCTCAGCGGGCCGGCCATCTTCTTCTGGGTCCTGCTCGCCGCGGCGTGGCCAGTCGGCCACGCCTTCCGGCGCCGCGCGCGCGCGGTCGAGGAGCTCGAGCGTGCACGGCGAGCGGACGTCGCTGCAGAGCGCACGCGGATTGCGCGCGAGCTGCACGATGTCGTCGGCCACGGGATCAGCGTGGTGGTGCTGCAGCTCGTCGCCGTGCTCGGCATGCTCGAGAGCGGGCAACACGATGCGGCCGGCACACGGTTGCTCGCGACCGAACGGAGCGCGCGCGACACCTTGGCCGAAATGCGGCGGCTGCTCGAGCTGCTCGACGAGCATGGCGCCCCGCTGGCTCCGCAGCCCGGGCTGAGCGATCTCGAGCGGTTGACCTTGGATACGCGCGAGGCCGGAGTGGAGGTGGACCTCGAAGTGACGGGAGACCCGGTCGAGTTACCCCCGGGGCTCGAGCTCGCTGCCTATCGCGTCGTGCAGGAGGCACTCACGAATGTGATCAAGCATGCGCGGCAGCGCCGCGCCCACGTCCGTGTCGCCTATGGGACGAAGGAGCTGACAGTCGAGGTGCGCGACGAGGGTGGCTCCGCCACGCCCACGCCGTCGACCCGAGGCCGCGGGATTGCGGGGATGCGCGAACGCGTCGCGCTCTACGACGGCGTACTGGAGGTCGATCCTTGCGCGGGCGGCGGCTTCGCGGTTCGTGCCTGGTTCCCGGTGGCGTCGTGATCCGCGTCCTGATCGCCGACGACGAAGCGATCGTCCGCGACGGGCTACGCGCGATCGTCGAACTGGAGGCCGACCTCGAGGTCGTCGCCGAGGCGGGAGACGGCGCCGAAGCGGTCGAGCTCGCGCGGCGGCATTCGCCCGATGTCGCGCTCGTCGACATTCGCATGCCGAACATGAATGGGCTCGAGGCGACAAGGCGGCTCGTCGCGCTGCCCGCGCCTCCACGCGTGCTCGTGCTTACCACCTTCGACCACAACGAATACGTCTATGAGGCGATGAAGTCGGGCGCGAGCGGCTTCCTCCTCAAAGACGTGCGACGAGGGCAGCTGACCGAAGCGATCCGAAAGGCGGTCGACGGAGACGTGCTCATCGCTCCGGCGATCACGCGTCGACTGGTCGAGGACTTCTGCCGCCGCCCGTCCGCCGACGACGCTCGTCGCAAGGAGCTCGTCGACCTGACCCCGCGCGAGCTGGAGGTCCTCACACTGGTCGGGCGTGGTCTTTCGAACAGCGAGATCGCCCGGGCGCTCGTCGTCGCAGAGACGACCGTGAAAACACACGTCGCGCGCGTGCTTTCGAAGCTCGATCTGCGCGACCGCGCGCAGGCGGTCGTCGTCGCCTACGAGACCGGCCTTGTCCAGCCCGGTACATAGCTGAGCGGTTCGCCGTGTGCAGCGGCAGCCATGCCGCGATTCCCTGAAGCTCGTCCGAGCGGCCACCCACGCGGGGCCGCGCGAAGCCGTATAGGGGAGGTCTAATGCCCGCCCCTCCCGCGCGTGACAGGCGTTTACGACCTAGGCAAATCGGACTGCCCATTTGCAGGGTAATTGGCGAAGCCCTCTGACGGACTCGAACCGTCGACCCCCTCCTTACCATTTCGTTGTGCGCGCAACTAACGGCACCCGACGGCAACGGTTTTGGCTTGTTTGAGCCGTTTTCGGGGCTCGGCGGCTTGCCACCGGTTGCCATCGTTTGCGTCCGCTCTGCTCCATTAATGCTCCATCTTCAGTGGCGAGATCGCTGACGAGAAGCGCGGATTGCGAACTCGCGCGGGCGCAGCGCCGAGTCATGCGTCCGCTTCTGTAGGGAGGGGGTCGATTGGCCCCCTCGACAGGACGGCTCGGATCAGGCTGCGGGAAGTGCCAAGGCGAGCTTGCGTTCGATCCGCGTGATCTCGTCGCGCGAGAGCGATCCTTCCGTGCGGAGCAGCCTGCCGAGCGCGCGCGGCCAGAGCACATGCACGCCTTCCATTTCGATCGGCCGCGCGAACAGCGACCAGTCGGCATCGACGAAGCAGATCGTCTTGCAGATCTTCACCGAGGCGTCTTCGTCGCTGAGTGCAGCTCGCACAGCCTGCGCCTGCTTCGTCATGCCAGCGAGGAGCGCCGTCTTGTCACGGCCTCCGACGTAGAGCCGGTAGTCGGTCGAGAAGAAGCCGCCCCGGTCGCGCTTCTCGACCCGGCCCTTGTAGTTCTTGGCGTCGACCACAAACACACCCCACGGCGCGACGACCAAGTGGTCGATGTTGGCCTTCGAGCCAGGAATGCGCCGGTCGTGCAAGACAGCCAGGCCCTCATCGCGCAGCGGATCGAGCAGCTTTCCGAGCGCCCGCTCGCCATTGGCGCCGTAGGCCCAGGCGGCAGTCGAGTGCGGGTCGTCGCTCAGGGCGAGGACAACACCACTCAGCCTGCCGTAGCGCGAGCGGACCGCCTGCTCGCGCCGGTCGTGTCTGCGGCGCCACTCACGCGCCGCCGAGCCACCGGCTTCGCCCCGCTCGATCGCCTCGGCAGCATTCGCTATCGCAACTTCGGGGGCGCCGAGGCAGGCCGCGCAGGTGGCGGTCTTCGTCTCCCGGTTCCAGCTGGCCTCAGTTCCCCTGGCGAGTGCGGCTCCGCAGCTCGAACAGGTCGCGGGGTAGCGCAGCCGCAGTAGCTTCTCGCTCATCGCCGCATCTATCGGCAAGCGCCGGTCGCTGCCTAACAGGCGCTGACGCCGTCGGCGCTCGTATCAGGGTTTGTTGCCGGTGCGACCGGCGGGTGGAAGCGCGAGCGGCTTCCGTGCCGGTGCTTCGAGTTTCCGACCGGCTTCGAAGAGTTCGCCGAGCTGGCGTCCGACCTGGCTGCGGCGTGCCGCGTTGTACTTCCACTCGTGCGCGTAGATGCGCAGGGTCGTGTCGGGCTTGCGATGGCCGAGCCGTCGTTGAATTTCGACGATCGAGGTGTCGAGGGCGATGAGCATGCTGGCGTGGCTGTGGCGGAGGTCGTGCAGGGTCGGCGCGGGGGCGGTGATCCCGGCCTTTGCAACGGCTCGCTTGAGTGCTTCGCGGGCGACCTTGCGTTCGAGGCCGCTGCCGTTGCGGCTGGCAAAGACGAATGCCTCGGGGTCGGTGTGGGTTCCGCGCTCGCGGGTGAGGGCGACGAGTCGCCGCATCAGCTGCGGCGGTATGTCGATCGCGCGGCGTGACTCTTCGGTCTTGAGCGGGCTGCGGGTTCCTTCGCGGCCGAGCTGGTACTCGACCCGGATCACCGAGTCCTCGACGTCGAGATCGCCGACGGCGAGCCCGAGCGCTTCACCGATCCGTAGCCCGGTCGTGAACAGGAGCTCGAGCAGGCAGCGGTAGAGCGAGCATTCGCTGTTCGCGAGGACGGCGTGCATTTCGTCGAGGCTGAGGATTCGGTGCGGGCGTTTGTCGTTCAGCTTCGGCCGCTCGCCGCGCTCGAGCTGACTGCACGGGTTGATCGGGATCGCGCCCCGCCGGGCAGCATGGGAGAGGATGCGCGACAGCGAGCGCAGCGCGGTGTTCGCGGTCGAGCCGCGCAGCCCCTTGTCTTGGAGTACGACGATGAAGTCGGCAACGTCGTCGACGGTGATCTGATCGAGCCGGCGTCGGCCGAAGTAGGGGATCAGGTGCTGGCGAAGCGCCCAGCTGTGGACCTCGCGCGTGCGGTCGCGTGTCGACTGCCGTTCGAGCCACTCGAGCGCGTACTCGGCGAAGCGCTGCGTGGTCGGTTCGATCCGCTCGCCGCGATGGCGCCGGAGCTGCAGCTCGGCTCGCCGTGCTTCGGCGTCGGCGAGGCTGCCGTGGACGACTTGCCAGCGGCGCCGGCCGGTGGAGTCGAGGTAGGCGATCTCGTACGGCGGTCCGACACGACCACCGGGACGGGGCCGGTAGTAGATGCCGGGGTGGCGGGCGACCGGCCGCCGCCGTGGCCGCTGGTTAGCCTTCGATTGCATCGGAGCTCAACCTCCGTTGCCGGCCCCGGGGCGTCTTCGGCGCCGCCGGGGCATTTGTCTTTAGCGGGTCGACGACCTTAGCTCGATCCGCGGAGCCGTCCAGTTCGCGGCGAATCGCCGCCGCGGCGGCATCTCCGGCACGTCACGGCTTTCCACCACGATGTCGCGAGCCCATCCGGGCGCCGAACCAGCCGGTGTGCAGGAGCTTCGACCCAGTTCGGGTGGGCCGGTCCGGACCGGCCGACAGAACGGCCGACAGAACGGCTCCCAGAACGGCCCGGCCAGTGTGCGCCCTCAGAGGTTTCGACGTACTACGTGAGGTTCAGGGCGGCGAAGAATTCGGCGATCGCGCCGACGGCGTCTTGGGCGAGCTGGGCCGGGTCTGCTTCTGGGTCGACGCGGCGGGCCTGGTTGACGTAGCTCTGGGCGGCGTAGTCGGATGGGTCGCTGAATCTCGCCTCGATTTCGCGGAAGAGGCTGCGCGCAGCCTTGACGTCGTCTTCGAACTGGCCGCTGGCGAGCTGGGCGCCTGCTTGCGCGGGTCCGCCGGTGCGGTTGTAGAGGAGGACGTGGACGAGGTCGTAGTAGTCCTTCTCGGCGCCGCGGTGGCGAGCGGCGTAGGACTTCGCGAGCAGGTAGCCCTCCAGTCCCGCGAAGCGCGCCGCGTAAGTCACGGTCTCGCCGTCGACGATTCGCTCGATCGGTTCTTCGGCCCAGTCGCGCGCGACGAAGCCGGTGCCGCGGAGGTTCGCCGCTCGTAGCCGCTGGCAGCCAGGTAGGGAAACGGTGACGCCCTGGGGTAGGTCTTCGAGGTCACAGAGAAACTCGATCCGAACGCGACTTCTGCCGGAGGGGATCAGCCACCGCCGGCCGTCGACTCCCGGGTCGGGTTCTGCATCGATCGCCTCGAGCGCAGCCTCGAGCGGCGCAACATCACTTTCGGCGTCCGCGAAGAGCGAGATGTGGATGTCGATGTCGGTCGTACCGAGATGAGCCGGAGCTTCGCTGCCTTCGCCGCCGGTGAGCAGTTCGGGCACCAGCCCGCCGAGCACGACCAGGTTGAGGTCGTGGGCGCCCAGCGCGTCGAGGAGCTGAAAGAGCGCGTCCTCGGCGAGTTCGCGCGCTTCGGGTGAGCGTTCGAGTTCGAAGTCAGACATGAATCAGTTCCTGGCGTACGTGCTCCGCGGCTCCTTCGCCCCTGCCGCCGAGCGCGCGTAGGTCGGCGTACAGACGGGGCGGGCTCACAACAGGCACCCGGTGGTATTCGCGTGCGAGCGACAACGAGAACTTTGAGAGCGCGAAGAACTCGATCCTGGCGCCCTCGTTGACCTCGCGCAGACCGAGGCTGCGCATCGCTTCGCGCAGTCGTCCGTCCACGAGCGCGTTGGCGTCAACGGCGACCTGGATGACCGGGACGGTCGTCACGAAGGGAGCGGCGAGTTCGAGTCCCGCCCAGCCCGAGAGCGCCCACTGCGTCTCCGGACGAAGGGCCTGCGCGAGCTCTGTGCGTGCGAACTGCATCGGGTCGCGCAGAACGCGGTGCGCCCCGACCGTGTCTGGACGATGGCCCACGAGGTATGCGGTCCACGTCTCCAGCAGGCCGGCCGTGTCGGCGATCTCCCAGCCGGAGCCGACGCCACGCGAACCACCCGTCTTCTTCACCCAACCCCGCGCACTGAGCTGGCGAAGAACCTTCGTCGTCTGCGCGTACGACCAACCCGATCGATCCGCGAGCGCGTGCGCGTTGAAAGTCTCGACCGGTAGTTCTGTGAGGAGCCACTCGGCGATCTCGAGGGACGACGCGGCCCAGCGGAAGCCGCGCGGCGCCCCAGGCCCGGGTTCCGTTTCATCCGTCTCACGGACGACGAGAAGCCCCGAATCGGTTTCGATGCGCGCTGCGCCGGCCTCATCCAGCCAGTTCGCTCGGCGCCGCGTGAGCTGCTCGATCGCTCCGGGCGAGAATCGCTGTCCGACCAGCACAAGCTGCCGCGGCCACGGATCGGGAACCGAGGTCAGCGCCTGCTCAAGATCCGCCGGCCAACCGCGCCCCGCCCACCGAAGCTGGAGCTCGTGAGCGGCGCTCCCAACCGCAACGGCCGCCCGGGCGGACCGACTGTCGACCTCCTCGATAGATTCCAAGGGCCGCTCGAGCACGCGTGACAGCGCGGAGCCCAACCGATTAACTACCGAATCCACGTAAACTACTGTAGCAGTAGTTTATTCGCCTGGATAGCAAATAGCGCCGACGCTCTTTTATGAGGATCCGATAAAGCCAGGTAAGGGCCGAAAAGGCCAGCAGACCTCGGAGCTGGGACTCGTCAACGCACGCTCGACCCAAGCCCTACTTACGACATCGTAGAGCAAACCAAGCACGCTGGCACCCCTACATAGCGGAACTGGTCCGTCTTGAGGAGATCTGTGCTGTCGCAGATCAGCTGGTGTTCGGGGCTGCTCTTAACCGTTCTATGCCGGAAGTAGCTGATACGGCACTCCGATGCCAGTGTCTCGGCGGAGTAGTCATGTGGGCATCCGAATAGGCGGTCTGCCGTGTGAGAGACAGTCACTGAGATCATATTAGGAGCGATGGATCCGCACGCCCTCTGTCTCCGTCCACTCAGTTGCGGAAAAGAGCTGGAAAAACACCAGTTACTTGTGGAGAGCTCGTTCTGGTCGTGGCCGGCATCGGATGGTCATAGTGACTGGGGAGCGACGTTATGGATAACGCCGATCCAGCTGATACGCTTCACCATCGGTCCAGGCACTAGGTCCCGGACCAGGCGTGAACGGAGTCGAAGATGAGTGAGATCGAAGCAATGAGCGGGATCGACCAGGCGCTAAGCGCGCTGGAGCCGGACGAGCAGAAGCGGGTTCTGCGGTGGGCGATCGATAAGTTCGGCGGTGCCGAAGTGAAGCTCGGCACGACGGGTGCAGGGCGGGGCTCGGCCGGGACCGTCGACGGGAACGGCGGCGGGACCGGGAGCGGGTCGGGTGAGTACGCGCGCATCGCCGACCTGATGGATGCGGCGAGCCCGGCCACGGTCGTAGACCACGTCCTGGTTGCGTCGTACTGGTTCCAGGTGGTGAAGGGTCAGGAGAACTTCACCGGTCAGGAGGTCAACTCCGAGCTGAAGGACCTTGGGCACGGCGCGAGCAACATCACCGACTCATACAACTCGCTGATCAAGAGGCGACCCCCGGCCGTGCGTCAAGTGCAGAAGTCGGGCACTACGAAGCAGGCGCGTAAGCGGTACCGGCTGACGGAGGTCGGGGTCCGCACGGTCGATCGGATGATCCGCGGCGGCGGCGAGGCGGAGGAGTAGCGGGTGGACTCCGTCGCCCTCCGCACGGCGCTCGAGACAACGATGCCGTCCGAGCTCGCCGGGGATCTCGTCGCGCAGTTCCTCGATATCAGGCGCGACGTGGCCACTGGCACGCTCGGGCGGTCATCGCCCGGCAAGTTCGTCGAGACGACTGTGCAGGTCTTGCAGGCGATGGAGAGCGCCGGCAGGTATGACGCGCAGCCGAAGGTCGACAAGTTCCTGAAAGACATCGAGTCGCGCAAGAGCGCCTTGCCGGATGGGCTGCGGATCTGTGCGGCGCGGCTCGCCCGGGCGATGTACGCCCTGCGGTCGAAGCGCAACATCGTCCACAAGGCGGCGATCGACCCGGCGATGTACGACCTCCGGCTGCTCTACGCCGGCTCGCAGTGGGTGCTCGCGGAGCTCCTTGCGCTCGCGTCCGGTGTGACTGGCGACGAGGCCGCGCGTCTCGTGGCCGAGGTGCAGCTTCCAGTGGGCGAGCTTGTCGAGGCGATCGACGGGCGGAAGATCGTGCACGCCGAGATGACCGTGCACGACGAGGCGCTCGTGCTCCTGATGTCGGAGTATCCGACCCCCATCACCGTCACCGAGCTCTCGCGGTCGATGGATCGGCGGAACCCGGGGAGCGTGCGTGCAATCGTGGGCGTGCTGTGGAAGGAGAAGCTGCTCCACCGGGGCACGGACAAGAAGATCGTGCTCACAGAACCGGGGGTGCGCGAGGCGCTGAGGGCTGCGCAATCGCACCTCGCCTGAGATGGCTAGCCACCCCGACTCCGAGAGGACGTTCAGTCGATTCGCCAGGCGGAGCCTCGGATGGCTCGCCACTGTCGCAGGCGGCGTCGTTGCCGTCGCTGCTCTCGGAGCGGCGTGGTGGCGGATGTGGCATTGGCTCGTCCACGAATTCGGACGCGGTTCGTCCATCCTCGTTGTGGCCGCGGGTTGTGTGCTGCTCGTAGCGGCCGCTGGGTTGACCCTTGGCCCGCTACGCGGGGCGGCGCGCGTGGCACGAATCAGGGTGCTCTACGGCTTCCGAATCATCCCGCACATCGCGCGGGACGCGGCCGGCGGCTTCCGGGTCGGAAGAGGTCGACGAAATCGCCGCTGGCTGTCCCACGAGGACTTCGTCGCGGACGACCCACGAAGGGATGGAGGCGACCAGTGCGACTTCGGCGTCCACTGGCGCGACGAGGGCGAGCACACCGGTGTCCGGTTGACGTACATCCTCGATACCCACGAGATGATCGCCTTCTACTTCGGGCGGAATGGAAAGAACCCGATCGAGCTTCTCGGCACGTTCGCGAGCCTCGAGACAGTTGAGCGTCTCCTCGAAATGCACGTGTACGCGACGCTGGGGAAGTTCGACTCAATGCGTTGGGCACGCCGGCGGCTGGCTGATTGGAAAGTGCCATTGCCACCTCGTGGTCAGTGGTGGCTCGAAGAGGACAATCGTTCTCCTGCAGCTCTTCCGTTGCCTCCAGCACCGAGCTTCTGGCATCACGAGGCAGGCGTCTACGTGGGTGTCTGGACGGATGACGGCGGCGGAGAAGTGAACGTCGTCGTCCCGGGCGAGATGACCAGGCTCCATCACTACGTCAATCACTCGCCCACAGGATTCTCCTGGGGATACTCCGGGTCAGGTCCGACCGACCTGGCCGCGAGCATGCTGGCCGACAGACTCGGCTATCCGCCTGCTACGGCGATTGCGGTTCAGTTCCGGGACAAGGTGATCGCCGGTCTCGACCAGGACGACTTCGTGTTGAATTTCTCTGAAGTCGATGAGTGGATAGATACGAACCGCAGACTATTCGCGAAGTATCCGCGCGCTGCTTCGTACGACCTGTACGACCACTGACACTGCCCGATCCAGTGGCGCAATACAGGTTTGTGCGTCCACGGACTTCGGTCGAGTAGCGGTGGGTGCTCACGTGCGGTCGAGAGTCCGGTTGTCGCGCGGGGCGGCTAGCTCACGCTGGTCCGTCCGCTTACGCCCGTAACGTCCTCCCGGTGCGAGTGTTCATCAGCTCGACCAAGAGCGATCTCGAGGACGAACGGCAAGCGGTTCACCGCGCGCTCACTGAGGCAGGGCACGAGGTTGTATGGATGGAAGACTTCGGAAGTCGCGGCGAAGCGGCGCTCGAAACCTGCCTACAGGAGCTCGAGCGCTGCGAGGTGGTTGTCGTCATCGTCGGGCATCGATACGGGACGATCGCCCAACGGCTCGCCCTGTCGTATACGGAAGCTGAGTACGAAAGAGCTCGGGACGCGGACATCCAGGTTCACGCCTATGTCAAGGAGGGGTTCGACGCGGCGCTCGATCACGCCGATCATCCGCTGAGACTCCGCGACTTTCGCGACGCCGTCGAAGATGCGCATACGGTGCGGCGCCCCTACTTCCAGAGCCCAGATGCCCTTGCGCAGCAGGTAGTAGAAGACCTTCGGCGCCTACACGCCGCGCCGCGTCGTAGCCGTCCCCGATTCGGCCGTCGCCATCGGGCGGTACGCATCCCGGCGCAATACGCAATCGGAGATCTGCGACGCACACGACTGCAGATGTACCCATTCCGAATTGGTCTTGTCGACCTGGCGGTTCTTGATCAGCCTGTCTACGACGAAGTTGGAAGTCGTCGGTTGCGAAACAAGGTGCTCGAAGTCCGAGAGGAGATGGCGAACCGCGGCACGAACGTGTTCGTCTTCAACGAGATCCCCGCCGGCGGTGGAGAGGCCGATGCGGTCGTTGCGCACCGACTCGAGGAGCTCAAGGCGACCACAGATGAGATCGTGTGCTTCGTTCGCGGTCGTTCCGATGCTGAGTCTCTCCCCAAGCTCACGGACGCTGCCGACAAGCTCTCGCTCTGGTACCCGGAGCGGATCAACCAAGTTGATCTGCACGGGCTGAAGCACGAGTGGCGCTACACCGATCACGAACTCACGGACTGTTCTCTTGCGAAGAGAGTCATCGACTATCTAGACGAGACCGTGAGCGAGCATCTCGTCGACAGCCTTCGGAATGGCTAGCGAGTTCCAGGACCTTGGACGACTTGGCGAAGCGCTGCTGGCCCTCGGGGAGGTCGATGGCCAGCAGCTCGCTGCCAAGACGCGGTTGCCGGCCGGGCGAGTCGAAGTGCTTGTCGAGCGTGCCATCGAGGTCGGACTTGCGGAAAGAGAGAGCGAAACCATTCGGCTGACGGCCAGTGGCGCAGCCTTCGCACTATCGCTCCGGGAGCTTGAGGCTCAAGCTCGACGTGCTGGTCAGGAGCGTTTTCGACCCTATACGGAGTACATCCCAGCGGGGTGGTCGATCGAGTAGCCAATTACCACCCGGCTAGCAAAGCGGACCGCAACCCGCTTGGTGCGGCGAGTCGCCGCGCCGTAAACCATGGCACTAACGACGTAATGGACTCCGTCCATCACAGATCAAGAGTAAGTACGGGTTGCGGGCCTACGGCCCGCAACCACTCTTAGGTAGCTGGGAGCAGAGATGTTTGTGCAGGGAATGCGAGACTACGAGGTCGGCTACCTCGAGGAGGTGCGCGCGCACCTCCAGGACGCGATTGACGAAGAAACGGCTGCGTCGGCAGTTGCATACGCGCGTAACCTCATTGAACACCGCTTCCCGCCTATCTTCGATTCGGGCCACCTTGCGCACGTCGTGGGAGTTAGCCCGCAGATCTTTGGATACGTGTCTTCTTTCCCGGAGGCCTTCTATTCCTCGTTTCGCATAGCGAAGCGCGGCGGCGGTTCGCGCTTGATTGAAGCACCAACACCGGCTCTGAAGAGAATCCAGCACTGGATTCAGCGAAACATCACTTCGAACCTTTGGTCACACGACGCGTCGCACGGGTTCGTTCGCGAGCGATCGATCGTGACGAATGCGGCGCCACATGTTCGAAGCCGTCTCGTCCTGAAAATCGATCTGCGTGACTTCTTCGGCACCGTTGAACGAGAGCAGGTCTACAGGATCTTCCGGCGCGTGGGCTACACGAGACAGATCGCGGGTCTTCTGACTTCCCTAACAACCAAGGATGGGCATCTGCCCCAGGGCGCTCCCACAAGCCCCGACCTCGCAAATCACGCCGCATACGTCCTCGACGTCCGGCTTAGTGCCCTCGCCCATCGGAACCGTATGACGTATACCCGCTACGCGGATGACCTCACCTTTTCGGGGCCTGGCGCAGAGGTTCCGCGGGTGCGGCGTGTGATCGAGCACATCATCAGGTCACAGGCGTTTTCGCCGCAAGACAAGAAAGAGCGCTTCATGCGACCTTCGGAGCGGCAGAGCGTTACCGGAATCACGGTGAACGAGAAGTTGACCTGGCCTCGCGATCGACGGCGCTGGCTCCGACAGGAGATCTACTACCTGCGCAAGTACGGTCTCGACGAGCATCTGAAGCGGCGCAGATATACACGGGCCCGCTACAAGGAGTTCATATACGGGCACGCCTACGCGTTGCACAGCGTCCAGCCAGAGCTCGCGAAGGGCCTTCTGGCCGAACTGGATCTCGTCGACTGGAACTACTGAGCGTCCCGGAGCGGGCTAGTAGTACTGCTTGATGTAGCCGTACGCCTTCTCGAAGAGCTCCTGGTCCCGGTGAAGCTTGTACTTGAGAAGCGCTCGACGGAGTGCGCGCTGGACTTCGCGCTCCCCGGCGGTGGTCTGCTGCCACCCTTCGAACCGAACGACGCGAACGATGTCATCGATGTCGTCGACGACCCGCTCGACGACAATCGGCGTCTCGTCGTTCTTGACCGACTCGAACAGCTCGGTGAGTGCCGCCCTACCGCGATCGATCTCGTCTGCCGGAACGATCTCGCGTTCTGCTTCGACAACGTCCCGGGCGAGCTCGAGCAGGCTCTTCAGAAACTCGATGCTCGTTAGTTGCCCCTGTAGGTGTTTGTCGCGGAGCTGCTCCAGGCGCTCGCCGAGTGCGACAAACCGTGGATCGTTCCCGTGCTTACGAAGGCGGTAGAGGATCTTGACCTCGATCTCCTTCGTCTTCGTCGGATCCGGATGAAGGAGCACGTCCTCCAGCACGTCGGCATCCAGAACGATCGTTTCCAGGTCGTCGCGGACCACGTCCACGTGCACATGATCGGCGATGAGTTGTGACGTCTTTGCACCAAGTGCGTGCCAAATCAGCCTCCCTTGGCCACTCGGCGGCTGCACCGACTGGTAGACGTCGGTCAGCCAGACGAAGTCGGATCGGTACGCGGCCAGGAAGGCATCAGGAGAGATCGCTTCCCAGTGCTGGGCGAGATAGCTGTACGCGGCGCCGAAACCGTCGCGGGTGTCGTTGTCGGGCAAGCACTCCTGCGCGGCGAGCAAACCCTCGTAGCCTTCGACTGTCCGATCGACGCCGGGGAAGAAATCGAGGCACGCCTGCAGCGCACCGGGCAGCTTGTCCTTGAGTTCGGCGATGTTCGTGATGACCGCGCGCACCGACGCGTCGTCGAAGGCAAGCGCTGCCGACACGTCGTCGAAGACACCGAGGTAGTCGACGATCAGGCCGTGACTCTTCCGTGGGCTTGGACGGTTCGTCCGGCAGATCGCCTGTAGGAGCGTGTGGTCGCGAAGCGGCTTGTCGAGATACATCGTCTGCAGGATCGGTGCGTCGAAGCCGGTGAGCAGCCGCGCGGTCACGATCAGGATCTCAAGCGGGTCGTCAGGATCACGGAAGCGGTCGAGCAGCGCCTCCTCCTCGTCCCGGTCGCGATCGAACCGCGTCCTCCAGTCGGGCGGATCGTTGGGAGCGAGAGTCATGACGACTGCGCTCGACTCCTCGGGCAGGATCTCGTCGAGCGCGTTCTTGTAGAGGACACACGCCTCGCGGTCGAAGCACACGATCTGCGCCTTGAACCCGTTCGGCTGGACGTGCTCTTGGAAGTGGCCGGCGATGTCTGCGGTGATGGCGGCGAGCCTCTCGGGCGCCTTGACCAGCCGACTGAAGTGCCCGCCGCGCTGTGAGAGGAGCGCTCTGTCGGTCTCGGACAGCCCCTCCTCGGCGGCGATGGCCTCGAAGCCCTCGTCGATTGCCTCTCGGTCGACATGGAGCTCAACCAACCGCGGCTCGAAGTGCAGCGGCAATGTCGCGCGGTCCCGGATCGACTCTTCGAACGAGTATCGGCTCATGTAGCCGTGCTCGTCCTCCTCGGCGCCGAAGGCCCAGAACGTGTTGCGGTCACGCTTGTTGATCGGCGTGCCGGTCAAGCCGAAGAGGAAGGCGTTGGGCAGCGCTTCGCGCATCCGCCGTCCAAGGTCTCCCTCCTGTGTTCGGTGGGCCTCGTCTACCAGAACGATGATGTTGTCCCGGTCGTCGAGGACGCCTTCAGCCTCGGCGAACTTGTGGATCGTCGTGATGACGATCTTGCGCACGCCTTGCCGGAGCATCGTTTGGAGTTCCGATCGGCGCTCGGTCGTCACCGTGTTCGGGATGTCTGCGGCGTTGAAGGTCGAGGTGATCTGGGTGTCGAGATCGACTCGGTCGACGACGACGAGCACAGTGGGGCTTCGCAGCTCCGGCTGTAGCCGCAGCTTCTGTGCCGCGAAGACCATGAGCAGAGACTTCCCCGACCCTTGAAAGTGCCAGATGAGGCCCTTCCTGATCCGACCTGCGACGACCCGATCGACGATCTGGTTCGTCGTGTAGTACTGCTGGTAGCGCGGGATGATTTTGATCTTCCGGTGCTTCTTGTCCGTGGCGAACACGGTGAAGGAGCGCAGGATGTCGAGTACGACACCCGGCGCAAGCAGCGCGGCCGCTGCTCTCTCAACGCCGCTAAGTCCCACCAGGTACTGCCCGTCCGGCCGCCACGGCGCCCAGAGCTGCAACGGCATTGCGATCGCGCCGAAGTAGAGCTCCTTACCCTCGGTCGCGAAGCTGAGGACGTTTGGTACGAAGAACGCCGGCACGTTCTGCTCGTAGCGGTCGTGGATCTGGGTCGCACCGTCAAGCCACGTCACAGCCGGCCGCTTCGGCGTCTTCGCCTCACCAACTACGAGCGGGATCCCGTTCACCCAGAGAACAAGGTCGAAGCGCTGCTCGATCGCGCCGACGGTGAAGGTCACCTGGGTCGAGACGACGAGGTCATTGTTCAAGACATCGTCGAAGTCGATCAGCCGTATTGGGACGTGCGCGTTGTTCTCCCCGAACGGCATCGAGCGCTCGCCGACTAGCCAGGCACGGAACTCCTCGTTCGCCCGCACCAGGCCATCGGTTCGGACTGAGACCAGGATCGCGCGCAACCGATACAGCAGCTCGTCGGCGCGATCCGGGTCGGCCGCGATTTCCGGGTTCAGACGGATGAGGGCATCGCGGAGAGCGCCCTCAACGAGGATCGAGTCGAGGCCGCGATCGAGCTCTCGACCAGGGACGGATGTCCAACCGACGTCGCCCCGCGAGAGCCGGTCGCGAACGAGGTTCTCGACGGTGTTGAGTTCAGTGAACGCCACTTAGCTCCCGTGATCGCAGGACGCGACCAAGGGCCAGAAGACGAGTCAGCTGCGCGCCGGCGGACACGATCGCCCTCTCTAATTCCTCGATGCGTGCCACAACCTCCTCCTGGACTGAGATGTCGGGAAGCGGGATTCTGGTCGCCTTGATGCTTGTCGCACTGATGTTCGCCTGGCTGACACCCTTGGAGAGTCGCGCTCGAATGCGGCGTCTTCCGAGTGTCGAGTTCAGAAAGAGATTCAGGAACTCTGGAAGCAACTCCGGCGTCGGACGAAGCCGGATTAGGTACGACGCGAAGACGACATCGCCGTGACCTCGGTACAGGCCGGTTCTACCCACGAGCTCCACACTGTTCGTGCGGTTGAACAGCACGTCGCGATCTAGTAGTCGGTATCGCTCGAGTTCCGCGGGCGAGAGCGTCACGTAGCTCAACTCCGAGAGATCTACGCCTCCGTGCGTGACGTTCGTCATTCCGAGAATGGGGACATCACCCTCATCGGATGAGGCTAGTGACAGTCCGTACTGACAAACCTCGAGCAGCTCGCCGAGCTCTCGGTCGACTCCTTGCTCAACTCCGGCGTCCATCATGACTCGCTTGACCGCCCCCAAGCGGTCAATGAGCGCCGATTGTGCTCGGCGACTCGCCTCCCAAGCCGAAAGCATCGCGACGATGTTGCGTTGCTCGGCCATGGGCGGCAGGTCGAACTCCTGCTCCTTAAGCGTCTTCCAGTTGATCGTGGGTGATAGCGAGCCAACGGAGATCGCGAGCGCGCGGCTAAAAAATAGGTCGCTCTGCATGAATAGCGGAAGGAACTCGGGATGCACCACGTCCGGCTTAGCTCGCAGGACAAGGGCATGCGCTGAGCAGATCCCGTCGAAATCCGCGACGGCCAACTTGCGCTGATAAGCACGCCGCCGGCCGAAGATGACGTCCCCTGGCCAAAACCGAAGCTTGGTCGCTTCGACGTCCGATGGGTGACCCCACCGTGAGATCGAGAGCGAGCCAGGGTCAAGATGCTCAAGGCCAACATAGCGCTCGACCCCTGCCTGAGAGGGATCGTCGACGCGAGCCGTGACGTTCTCGGCAATCTCGCCGAACCTGATGCGCCGCCAGCCGTTGCGGGAGGTCATCCGGTCTCCTCGCCGAGGACAGCAATGACCCTCTGCACCGTCTCGCGCGTCTCGCTGCAACCAGCGTCCCAGTGGGCAATAGCTTCCTCAAGCGAGATGGCCCCGTGCCCGCCGTCGGCGTCGCCGTTCGGAGAGACATATAGCGCGATGCTCAGGGTCGCGTCGTTGTCGCGGATCTCCTTAGCCGAGACCACTCGAGCGAAACCAGGGGCGTCCTCGAACCGCCGGTACGCGTCGAGGATTTTCTCGATGTGCGTGTCTCGCAGAAAGCTCTGCGCCTGTTCGCGAGCGTATTCGTTGACCGCGTTGATGACTAGTACTTTCCCCCTGCGGTCATCGGCTTTCAGCGTTCTGCAGATGATGACGCAGGCCTCCATCGGGCTGTTGTAGAAGAGCCCAGGCCCGAGTCCGAGGACGCATTCCAGGATGTCGCTTTCGAGGAGCTTGCGCCGCATCGTGCGCTCCTCGTTACGGAACAGAACACCGTGGGGGAAGAGGATGGCGCAGCGTCCGCTTTCGGGTTCCAGCGAGCAGGCGATGTGCTGGAAGAACGCGTAGTCCGCGCGACCCTGTGGTGGGGTCCCCCAAACGTTCCGCCCCCATGGGTCGGCGCTGAAGAGCGTGCGGTCCCATTGGCTGATCGAGTAGGGCGGATTGGCGAGAACGACGTCGAAGCGGCGCAGGCGGTCTCCTTCGACGAACTTGGGATCCGACAGCGTGTTGCCGCGCTGGATCTCGAAGTCCTCGATCCCATGCAGGAAGAGATTCATGCGGGCGATCGCGCTCGTCATCAGGTTGAGCTCCTGCCCATAGAGACGGAGCGAGCGGTGCTCCTTTCCTTGCCGACGAAGCTCGACTGCGGCCGAAAGGAGCATTCCGCCAGTGCCACAGGTCGGGTCGTAGACGCTCTCGCCGGGCTCCGGTTCGAGCATCAGAGTCATCAGGTGGACGAGCGTACGGTTCGTATAGAACTCCTGCGCTGTGTGGCCTGAGTCGTCGGCGAACTTCTTGATCAGGAACTCGTAGGCGTTCCCCAGCTCGTCCTCGGGTACGGTCTCGAGCGACAGGATCACCGTCGAGAAGTGCTCGATCAGGTCATTGAGGGTGCGGTCGGACAGACGCTCTTTGTTTGTCCACTGCGCATCGCCGAAGACTCCGTAGAGTCGGTCCTGGTTCGCGGCCTCGATCGACCGCATTGCCTGTTGCAGCGCAATGCCCACGTCCGTTGTAACGGCGCGAACGTCCCGCCAGTGCGCGCCTTCCGGGATCTGAAAGCGATGGTTCTCGCCGAACGACGCGTACTCGAGGTCGCCGCCAGACTCGTCTAGCGCCCGTGCATACTCCTCGTCCCACACGTCCGAGATCCGCTTGAAGAACAGGAGCGGAAAGATGAACTGCTTGTAGTCGCCGGCGTCGATCAGTCCACGAAGGAGCGTCGCTGCTCCCCAGAGGTACGACTCGAGCTGCTGCTGCGTGACCCGATCGCTCACGTCAGCAGCCCTCGCTCGCGCAGCAGGCCGCGCAAGTGCTCTTCGGCCTTTTCGACCTCGTCGAATGCCGCCTCGAGTTCGACAAGCGCCCCTTCGAGCGTCGGCGTCTCGCCGTCCAGAGCCGGCTCGACGTAGAGGGGGATGTTCAGGTTCCAGGTGTTCTGTTCGATCTCGTCTAGAGTCGCTACACAAGCCTTGCCAGCGACGTCTTCGAAGTCTTCGTACCAGGCAAGGATCTGCGCGGCGTGCTCGGGCTCAAGGATGTTCTGGTTGCGCCCGCGCTTGAAGAGCTCGGACGCATCGATGAAGAGCACCTTTCTCCGACGCTCATCCGGCTTCCGGTCGCGGATCACGAGAATGCAGGCTGCGAGCCCGGTTCCGTAGAAGAGGTTCGGCGCGAGTCCGATCACCGCTTCGACTCTGTCGGAGCGGAGGATCTTTTCGCGGATCCGGCCTTCGGCCGCCATGCGGAAGAGGGCGCCTTGCGGGAGGACGACGGCCAAGCGCCCTGTCTTCAGCGCCATCGATTTGATCATGTGCTGGACCCACGCGAAGTCGGCGCTCTTGCTCGGCGGCAGACCCGCGAAGTTACGGCCGAAGCGATCCGACTGCCAGAGATCCTCTCCCCACTGCTTCAGCGAGAAGGGCGGATTGGCGATGACGCAGTCGAAGGCTGCGAGCAGGTCTCCGTCGTAGAAGGCAGGTTCGCGGAGCGTGTCGCCGCGGACGACGTTGAAGTCTTCGATCCCGTGCAGGATCAAGTTCATCCGAGCGATGCCGCTCGTCGTCAGGTTCTTCTCCTGCCCGTAAAGCTTCCCGTAGAGGGAGCGGGGGTCGCCGCCGGCTTCCCGGACGTGGTGGACGACCTCGATCAGCATGCCGCCGGTGCCGCAGGCGGGGTCGTAGACGGACTCGCCCTCTCGTGGGTCGAGGATGTTGACCATCATCCGGACGACCGAGCGGGGCGTGTAGAACTCGCCGGCTTTCTTCTTCGAGAGATCGGCGAACCGCTTGATGAGGTACTCGTACGCGTTCCCGATCACGTCCGGTGCTGCGGCGCGGTTAGAGAGCGGAAGCTTCGAAAAGTGCTCGATTAGGTCGCGCAACAGCCGGTCGGGCAGGCGCTCCTTGTTCGACCAGTTCGTGTCGCCGAAGATCCCGTAGAGCGTGTCGGGGTTCGCGGTCTCGATCGCGCGCATGGCGTTCTGCAGCGCGAGGCCCAGGTTCTCGGGCTTCTCACGAATGTTCTTCCAGTGACTCCCCGACGGGATCTGGAAGCGGTGATTCTCGGCGAAGGCGGCGTAGTCGAGGTCTCCGTCGGACTCTTCGAGCGCGTCCGCGAACTCCTCGTCGTAGACGTCGCAGATCCGCTTGAAGAAGAGCAGCGGGAAGATGTAGCTCTTGAAGTCGCCCTGATCGATCGGCCCGCGCAGGATGTTCGCCGCACCCCAGAGGTGCTGCTCGAGCTGGGAGAGCGTCAGCTGTGCTGTTTCGTCCATGGCGCGTTCAGCCATGCGCCCATTGTCGTCACACGCTCAGCCACTTGGTCAACACGGGCTCCGACGACCCACCTGTTGCGACGGCTCGCGGTCATGGCACCCACTGCGACACCGACCTCGTCTTTGGCGCGGAAGAGGTCGAGCCGGGTGCGCGAAAGCTCCATAAACGGCTCCATACCCACCGCACGCACCACGAAGAGCAAGTCGTTCTGAACGGAAAATCCCCGTGAGCGGGGATTTTGCAAGCCCTCTGACGGACTCGAACCGTCGACCCCCTCCTTACCATCGAGCAACGAGGCGGGAACGGCGGGCACGAGCGGGAAGCGGCGGGCGCGAAAGCCGCGCCAGAACCAGGAAACGGCCGAAGACGCGTGACCTGTCGTGGACGCGCGTGCCCGCGCTGAGGTTCCCTCAGTGTTCCCTCGAAATCGGCTCGACCCAGTCGGCAGTCGAGAGGTCGGCCGTCCAGCCCGGCGTTGTCTAGCGTGGCGGGCCCGGGTTAGGGTCTGCGCAGGTGGCGCACGATCCGAAGCAGATCGAGCAGCTGGCACGGGCGTATACCGAGGCGTGGTGCAGCCGCGATCCCGCGCGTGTGGCCGGCCACTACGTGCCTGGCGGGATGATCGCGATCAATGGTGGAGACGCGGCTGGGATCGCCGAGGTGGCGGAGGCTTTCATCGCTGCCTTCCCCGATATCGAAGTGTTCCTGGATGATCTCGTGTTGCGCGAGGACGGCAGCGTCGAGTACCGGTGGACATTCACCGGGACGAGCGCCGAGACGGGCAAGAGCGTGCGTATCCCTGGCTTCGAGGAGTGGACGATCTCTCCGGACGGGCTGATCGCCGGTTCGCGTGGGCACTACGACCAGGCCGAGTACGACCATCAGCTCGAGCACGGCGTCGACTCCCGCTAGCTCGTCCTGGCAGCTGAGTGAGCAAGCGTTCGGAGTGTCTTCACGTCGCTCGCGCGGACGACTGGTCGCGCCCACTGCTTCGCGCCCAACAGGGGAGTGACGGAAGCCGGGATACTCGTCGGGTGGCGCGGTTCGTGCTCGTGCACGGAGGCTGGCACGGCGGTTGGTGCTTCCGCTGGCTGGCCGAGGAACTCGCCGCTCATGGTCATCCGTGGTGGCGCCGGACCTGCCCTGCGAACAGGTTGGGCTCACGCCGCTCGACTACGCCCGCGAGGTCGGCCGCAGCCGAGCGCGATGTGATCGGTCATTCGCTCGCTGGCTTCACGCTCCCCCACATCGAGGCCGGTCTGCGCGTCTATCTGGCTGCGCTTACACCGCTGGAGCGTCGTGAGATCAACGCGGCGTTCGCCGAGGGCTTCGGTGGAGTGGTGCACGACACGGACGGCCGTACCTACTGGCCGGACGCGGACACGGCGGCGGCGCGCATGTACCCCGACTGTTCTCGCGCGCAGTCGGACTGGGCCTTCCCGCAGCTCCGCCGTCAAGCTCGGCTCGAGCCGATCCCCGCACCGTTCGGGCCCGGTTACGTTGTCATCGCGACGCTGCAGGACGCCGCGGTCGACCCGGACTGGCGCTCCCTCGGCTATGCCGGAGCCGGATCGCCCGGCCGAGCCAGCTCGAGTGTCTCGGCAATGGTGAGCCTTTGGCCGGCTTCGGTCGCGCGAGCGACATCTTCGGCGGCCAGTGAGGCGCGCGCGCGGTCGATGAGCTGGCGACCGACCGGATTGTCGCCGTAGGCGTTGACGATGCCCTGTTCGCCGGCGTAGACCTCGGCCGCTGCCGCGATGCGCACGGCGACCTCGGGCCGGGGGTCGGCTGCGGCGGCAGCCGCGAGGCCGATCAGCGAGAGGCCGACTCCACGGATGCTCGCGAGCTCCGTGTATGCCTGAACGGCCTCGAAGAAGTACCGGCGTGCGGTTGCGGCGTCTTCCGTCCCGAGGTGCGTCCACGCCATTTCCGACAGAATGCGCGCCTCTTCGGCGCGGTCTCCGATCGCTTCGAAGGCTGCGAGCGCCTGACCGTAGAGATCGAGTGCCTCGACGAGGTCGTTCCGGCCCGCTGCGAGTTGGGCGAGCGTGCCGAGGGAGATGCCCGATCCTTCCTGGTCGCCGAGCTTTCGCTGGATCGCGAGTGCGTGTTCGGACTTCGCCGCCGCGGTTTCGGTGTCTCCCTGGAGAGCGTCGACGATCGCGTCGAAGGTCGAGGCGAGGCCCTCCGCCCAGGCGAGGCCAAGCGCATGGCTCTTCTCGGCGCCCTCGCGCAGGCTCTTCGACGCCTCCTCGAGATCGGAGCCGAGCAGACCGATCCCGCGGCATGTCGCGGCAATGCAGGTCTCTCGCTCGAGGCCGAGGACCGCCGCGCTCTCATACGCCTGGGCCCACTGCTCATCCGCCTGCGGGTACGCGCCGAGGGTCCAGGACGCGATGCCGGCCGTGATCAGCGCGCCCACGCGACCGCACGTCGGGGCGGCCGTCCGGTTGGCTTCGAGGGAGCGGTCGGTGTAGGCACGCGCCGTCAGGTGTCTTCCGCGGATGTGCCAGTACATCCAGAGGTCGCCGCAGAGCTGGAGGCCGGCCTCGAGCGCGTCGGCGTCGCCTGCGTGCGCCGCTTCGAGGAGCTTGCCGAGTGCGGCCTCGATATTGGCCTCGTCCGCGAGGCCTCGTTCGATCGACGCTTGCTGAGTCGTGCCCTCGATTCCGTCTCGCACCTCGCGAGCGAGAGCCGCGTAATGATGAGCGTGTCTCAGCGCGATCTGGTCGGACTCGCCGGCAGTCTCGAGTTCTTCTCTCGCGTATTCGCGGATCGTCTCCAGCATCTGCAGCCGGTCATGCGCGTCGACCTGCACGAGCGCCTTGTCCACGAGCGACTGGAGCCCGTCGAGCGAAGGCGTTTCCGCGTCGGCGCAGACGGCCTCGACATCTCCGAACGTACAGCCGCCTGCGAAGAGGGCCATGCGCCGGAAGAGCCGCTGCTCCGGCTCCGTCAGCAGCGAATGGCTCCAGTCGATCGTCGCGCGGAGTGTCTGCTGGCGCTCCGGGCTGTCGCGATTCCCTGACGTGAGCACGTCGAGGGCGTGGTCGAGGCGCTCGAGGAGCGCTTCGGGTGGCAACAGGCGAGAGCGAGCAGCGGCGAGCTCCAGGGCGAGCGGCAGCCCGTCGAGCCTGCGGCAGATCGCTGCGATCGCTACTGCGTTGGCAGGCGTCACGTCGAACGAGCCTCGGGCTGACCTCGCGCGCTGCACGAACAGCGCGACGGCCGGCGACGCCGCCACCGACTCCGGCGAGACTGCATCCGACCCGGAAGGGAGGGCGAGTGGCCCCAGCGAGAACTCGCGTTCGGCCGCGAGCCTCAGCGGCATACGGCTGGTCACGACGATCCGCAGTGCGGGACAGCGCTTGGTCAGCGTCGCGACTTCGGCTGCCGCGGCGACGATCTGCTCGAAGTTGTCGAGCAGCAGCAGGGCGGGCCGCTCCCCGATCAGCGAGACGAGGCCGTCGAGGAGCGATCGTTCCTCCGCCTCCTTGACGTCGAGTGCGGTCGCGAGCGCCGGAAGGAAGTCTCCAGGCTCGGAGACGTCCGCCAGCGTGACGAACGCAAGAGCGTCCGGGAACTCTGCTGCGAAGAGGCGTCCGAGCTCGATCAGCACCCGCGTCTTCCCGACTCCGCCGGGGCCGGTGATCGTGACCACCCGCTCCGTGCGGACGAGATCGACGAGGGCGGCAAGTTCGTCCGTACGCCCGACGAGCGGCGCCGCCGGAGCCGGAAGGCTGCTCGGCAGGGCCGCGAAGCGCTCGCCCTTTCCCTCGAGCGCTCTCGCGTCCGGCACCACCAGGCCGTCGGCGGACAGGGCGAACAGCTCGAAAGGTCGCCCGACGTTCTTGAGCCTGAACCGCCCGAGCGGAATGGAAACGACATCGCTGCGGTTCTTGATCTGCTCGTACGCCGCGTCGGAAAGCATCACGCCGCCTGGGACGGCGAACGACTCGATTCGCGCGGCGACGTTCACTGCGTCGCCTGTCAACCGCTCCGGTTCGACGACGACCTCACCGCTGTGGATGCCGATGCGGACGAGAACGTCCTGGGGCGCGAGCTCCTGCTGAACAGCTACGGCTGCCTGAACCGCGGCGAGCGAGCTCGGGAACATGCTCATGCTTCCGTCCCCGAGTCGCTGCACGATCGTCCCCCCGAACGCCTCGTGATGACGTTCGAGCGCGTCCCAGTACCGCTCTCGGCGGTCGATCGCGAGACGCTCGTCCGCCTGCAGCAACGCGGTGTAACCGGCCATGTCGGTGAACATCACCGCGACAAGGCGACGATCGAGCGCGACGGCCACGACTGGATTCTCTCAGCGTCGGTCTGGCCGCGCCAACCCGCAGAACGAGGTGCTTCCCGCTTGCTGGTCACTAGTAGAGAGGGGGTCACCACATCCCGGATCGGCTTGCCCAAGCCAAGCACGGCATGCCAACTCGCGCGATGAGGGAACATCAGATCGTGCCCGCGCGTGCCTGCGCGTGACATACCGTTTACGTCATCGACAACTTAAGTGTTCGATTTGCAGGACTTTCCGCCGAATCCCTCTGACGGACTCGAACCGTCGACCCCCTCCTTACCATGAACGTGAGGAGGGGCCGACTAATGCGGGTTTGCTCCTAGCGGTGCGGGTCCGCGCGTGTCGCTGATAGGCGCACGTCGGCGCGTTTTGCATGCCCGTGCGACCTTGGTGCGACCCGGCGGGACGGGTTCAGTTCGGTCGGACTGTTCCCGGATCGCGCCCAGCCATTCCGTGCGTTCTCGTCGCATGCTCGGTGATGAGTCGCTCGACTGCATCTGGGTCGTTCGGGGTGATCGTGGGATGGACGAAGCGACCGATGTCGATGTCGAGCGCGACGCTCTTCTTCGGTCGCGTCAGGTCGAGGTTCCACCAGTGCATGAAGTCTCCTGAGCCGAAGAGTCTCCATCGTCTGATGCGGATCGGCAGCCGCTTGACCGATCTGATCGCGGAGTAGGGAATCCGCTTGCTTCCCCATGGGTAGTAGCGCCGAATGATCAGGCCGGACTCGTCACAGACAATCCCTCCGTCGTCGTAGCGTGTGGGGTCATTCATGTCGCCCATAGGCTGATGTCCCTTCGATCGGTGAGTGGGAACGCGACCGTCATGGGATGCGAGCGTCGTGCCGGCGTGCGATCTCCCGCTCGCTCGGGGTGAGCTCTGATGTTGCGACGGGTGTGACGAGCGTCCAATGTCCTCCGGCGGGGCAGTGCTGCAGCCGCCACGGGCCGAGCCGAAGGGCTTTGAGTGATCCGCCCGGAATCCAGAGCGTCGTGAAGAGATGACCGCTCCGGCAGCGCACGACTGTGTCGGCCTCGAACCACGATCCGCGGCGTCGCGCGACGACGGCTGCTTCCGCAACGGTGACGGCGCCCGCCAGGACGAGGGCGGCCCTCTGCGCACGTTTCACGATCACGCCTCGGCGGCGCGCTCGTTGTCACCTCGGAGGCGGCGCGGACGCACCCTGCGGTAGAGCAGGAACAACAGCGGCCACTCCTGCGAGGACAAGACCGCCCACGTCACGGCTTTGCGGAGCGGGAGCCCGCGCGCGCGTGCGTCACGGAACACCCAGCCTGCGGTGAACGACACGACGACTAGTGCGACGAGCAGCACCGCAAGTCCGACCCCGGTCATCTCCGATCTGCTCCTTTCTTCATGACCCGGCGGTGGTGGTGGCGGCTCGTGCCTTGTGGCCTCGCGGCTTGGCCTGCGGCTGGTTGATGCGAGCCATGTCGGCCAGTTCGGTGACGATGTCGGCGAGCACCGAGGTGGTCAGGGAGTACACGAGCTGCTTGCCGCGGCGAGTCGCGTGAACGAGGCCGGCCGAAGCGAGAACGCTCAAATGGCGTGACACCGACGGCCAGGACATTTCGAACTGCTCGGCGATCGCGCCTGCGGGCAGGTCGCCTTCACGAAGCAGCTTCAGGATCTGACGCCGCGTCGGATCGGCAAGCGCCTTGTAACCGTCTGGGCCGGTCATGATTAGATATTTAGCATACCGACTAAACTAGCGGGGGCCGGCGCATCGGCCAGAAACGCGGTCCCCAGTCCGGGACACGCAGCTCGCCGAGGTGGACGAAGCCCAGCCGCTCGTACAGCGCTGCGGTGCGCTCCGTGCTGGCTTCGAGGTATGCGGGCAACGCTTCCCGGTCGCAGCGGTCGAGCGTGGGACGCAGCAACGCAGTCCCGAGGCCTTGGCCCTGGAAACGGGTGGCCACCCCGAGCGTACGGATGTAGTAGTGCGGCTCCTGAAGATGGTTGTGGTCGAAGAACGCCTGCAGCGGGCCAGCCCGACGCAACCGCGCCCCGAACACGCGCACCAGGCCCACCGCACCTGAAAGGGACATTGTCATGCTGGACCTGCCGGGCGGTACCTCGACGCTTGCGCCACGAAAGTCTTCGGTCGTGAGCGCCCGTCCTCCAGCCGGGAACACCCAGTGCGCGAGCTCGAGCGCGAACAGCTGCCGCATACCCGCGCTCCTCCGCCGCACGCTCGGAAACAGCCAAGCGAAGACCGGATCACCGGCGAGCGCCTCCGCGAGCGTCGCGCTCACCTCCGCCCGCTCCTCGAGCCGGGCCTCGCGCACGCTCCATTCCCTACTCGCCATCCTCAGGTCCCGACCCCTGCCACGGCCGACATCTTCCCCGACCTCGCTCGTACCTGCTCACGAATCTGTAGGTCGGACCCGGCTCGACCGACTGAGCGGATGAGCGTCTGGCCGGCGATCGCCCGGCGCGCCGAAGCGCTGGACGGCTACTCGCTGAGCCGGACGGGTGTGTGAAACCATCCTCGCCAGGGAGGGGGTCGAGCCGGATGAGAGAGAGCGTGCGACCCGGTGCGACCTTTGTCGCCTTGCGGCGCAAGACATTCCGGAGAAACCGCTCATTTGCAGCGGCTTTTTCAAGCCCTCTGACGGACTCGAACCGTCGACCCCCTCCTTACCATCGAGCAACGGGGCGGGAAACGCGGGAAGACCGGGGAGCCGCGGGCGCGAAAGCCGCCCAATGAGAAGGAATCACCGGAAGACCACTGATCGCTTGTGCCCGGCGTTTCCCGCGGTGGTGTTCCCTCAGTGTTCCTTCCGCAAGTCGTTCGGGCACCGTCTCCATCACGTGCGAGTACGCGCGAGCAGCCGAGAGGGAATGACCCTTACATGCGCCGAATATGGGTGAGGCTACGGTGGCGTAGGCCCGCGTTCACGCCCTGCCGCGGGCTGCGAATCCGAGCATAGGGGGGTCTCATGCAGCAACGTGGTCGCTTCTGGCGCAGAAGCGTCATTTTGGCAGCAGCGCTTGCCGTCATCTTCTTCGTCTCGGTTACTGCCCTCGGTTTCCCAGCCGGAGCCCTCTTTGGGATTGGCGTCGGCATAGCGACCGCTGTGGCCGCGTTCAGTGGCTCACGGGAAGACAATTGCTTGCCGCGGTTCTGGCAACGATGGCGAGCCTGATCGTGTCGTCGTGTCGCGAGAGGTTCTGATCGCGACGACGTGATCGCGAGCGGTCTGTCTCCGCCCAGGCTCCGCTCCTGGGCGGGGAGATACCGAGGAAAGGGGGACGGATGAATTTAGGACACGAGCGTGGCGAACAAGCCAACACGTTCAGCTTCATGGCGGCCGCCGTGGCCCAGCCGTACGAGGGCCGGGGACTGGCGACGGCTGTCCTGAGCGAGCTGAGCTCGCGGGCGCGCGCCGAGGGCCTCGTGCGGGTGATCGCACCGATCCGGCCCACCCTGAAACACCGCTATCCCACTGTGCCGATGCGCGAGTACGCGACGTGGATGCGCGAGGACGGATTGTCGATCGATCCATGGGTTCGTGCGCACCAGCGCATGGGCGCGACGGTCTTGGCTCCGGCGCCGGAGTCGATGCTGATCGAGGGCAGCGTGGCCGAATGGGAGGACTGGACCGGCATGGTCTTCCCAGTCAGCGGGGAGTACGTCGTGCCGGAGGCCCTCAACCTTCTCCGGGTCGACCGAGAGTCAGATCGCGGGACCTATGTCGAGGAGAACCTTTGGGTCGAACACCCGTGACCGCGACGAGCTCCGTCTTAGGTCTTCCAGCCCGGCCGGACTAGTCCGCTCTCGTAGGCGTGGATGACGAGCTGGGCGCGGTCGCGGGCGCCGAGCTTGCTCATCGTGCGGCTGACGTGGGTCTTGGCGGTGTGCGGGCTGACGACGAGACGTTCGGCGATCTCGTCGTTGGAGAGCCCTTCGGCGACGAGCGAGAGGATCTCGCGTTCGCGCGGGGTGAGCGCTTCGAGCCGCCGGCCGGGGACGGGCTCTTTGGCGCGACCGGCGAATTCCTCGATCAGGCGGCGGGTCACCCGTGGGGAAAGGAGCGCATCGCCACGCGCAACTGCGCGAACGGCTGCCAGCAGGTCGACCGGTTCGGTGTCCTTGAGTAGGAAGCCGCTGGCGCCGGAGCGGATCGCTTCGAAGACGTACTCGTCGAGGTCGAATGTGGTGAGGATGAGGACGCGCACGTCGGCGAGGCGGGGGTCTTCGGCGATCGCCCGGGTCGCCTCGAGGCCGTCTCGGCCGGGCATTCGGATGTCCATCAACACCAGCTCGGGCCGAAGCCTGCTCGCAAGCGCGATCGCCTCGTCCCCGCCGGAGGCCTCGCCGACGACTTCGATGTCCTCTTGCGCATCGAGGAGTGCGCGGAAGCCTGCACGGACGAGCGCCTGGTCATCGGCGAGCAGGACGCGGATCATCGCGCGGGCTCGAGCGGCAGCCGCGCCTGCACACGGAACCCGCCGGCGGGTTGCGGGCCGACCTCTACCTCGCCGCCGAGCGCGCGGACGCGTTCGCGCATGCCGCGTATGCCGCTGCCGGCTGCGCCGTTTCTCGCTCCGCTGAGATCACCGCTCGCGGCGGGGCCGTTGGTGACCTCGACCAGCAGGTAGCCCCCATTGCGGTGAACTCGGACGTGCGTGGCAGCGCCGGGAGCGTGGCGAGTGACGTTGGTGAGGGCCTCCTGGACAATCCGGTAAGCGGCGCGATCGACACCCTCGGGCAGTCCTTTCGGGATCTGATCTAAGCGCGCGTCGATCGGCAACCCGGTGGCGCGGGTGCGCGCGATCAACTCATCGAAGCGTTCGGTTCCGGGGGCGGGGGCGCGCGGAGCGGGCTCGTCAGGATGCCGGAGGACCTCAAGAACAGAACGAACTTCCTCCAGGGCGTCCTTGCTCGCCTGCTTGATCGCCGCGAGCGCGGCGCGGCTCTGCTCCGGCCGCTCGTCGACCAGGTGCAGTGCGACCCCGGCCTGGACGTTGATCAAGGAGAGGTTGTGTGCGAGCACGTCGTGCAAGTCGCGCGCGATGCGCAGCCGCTCCTCGCCTGCCAGCCGCCGCAGCTCCGCCGCCTGCGCGGCGGCCCGCTCGCGGGCACGTTGCCGCCAGACGCGGAGCAGCTCGGCGGAAGCGCCGAGGAGGAGCATCCAGGCAGCGATCCCGCTCGCCCAGGCCGCGCTCGGCCATGCCTGCGCACCCGTCGCGGGCAGCAGCACGACGAAGACGAGGTAACCGCCGACCAGGGAGAGCCAGCCGGCGAACCGTCGGCCGCCGCTCATCGCCTGCCAGAACGCGACCACCAAGGCGGGAAACACGAGCCCACGCGGCCACAAGTCGAGCGCCGAGTAGACGAGCGCGACCGAGAACGCGATCGCCAGCACTGCCGCTGGCCACCGGCGCCGCACAACGAGCGCCAAAGGGCCGACCGCCAACAGCAAGACGGTCACCGGGCCGACTCCAGGATGTGAGCGGTGCGTCGCGGCTAATGCGGTCACCCCGAGCTGCAAACAGCCCACAGCGAGCGCCAAGGCCAGATCATCGAGCCGCATCCGAGCGCCCCAGAAGCTGCGCGCCGACAGCGAGCCGAACAGAAGCCTCACGTTTCGACGATAGCGCCCGACCTGCCGCCGGTCGTCGCCCGCTGGTTGCACGGCCGCATACCTCCGCCGGGGTACAAGCGGCGGCCGAAATCGCCGTCTGGTAGCGGCGCAGAAGCCTCCCCGACGGCGACGACAGGCCGGATGACCGCCGCGACGATGACTGCCATGAACGCAACCCACGCAGACGGAGCTACGCCGACATCGAGCGCACCTGCGGCGATCGAGGTCCGCAACCTGAGCAAGTGCTTCGGCGAGTTCGTCGCGGTCGACGACCTCAGCTTCCAGATCGGCCGCGGCAGCATCGTCGGCTTCCTGGGACCGAACGGGGCCGGCAAGACGACGACCTTGCGGATGCTGCTCGGCCTGGTCGAACCCACCGCCGGCACCGCGACGATCGACGGGCAGCCGTACGTGCAGACAGCCGAACCATTGCGGCGAATCGGCGCCGTACTCGAGGCCTCAGGCTTCCACCCAGGCCGAAGCGCCCGCAATCACCTCCGTCTTCAGGCACTGCTCGCCAGCGCCGACGAAGGTCGGATCGACGAGCTGCTCGAGCTCGTCGACCTCCGCGACGCCGCCGACCGCCGCGTCGGCGGCTTTTCGCTCGGGATGCGCCAGCGACTCGCGCTCGCCACGGCCCTTCTCCCCGATCCCGAGACGCTGATCCTCGACGAGCCCACGAACGGCCTCGACCCGGAGGGCGTCCGCTGGCTGCGCAAGCTGCTCCGCGACTTCGCCGGCCGCGGGCACACCGTTCTCGTGTCGAGCCACATCCTCGCCGAGGTCGCCCACACGGTCGACAGCGTCCTCATCCTCAACCAGGGCCGGCTCGTCACCCACGCCACCCTCGACGAACTCACGGCCGGTGTGAGGCCCGCAGTCCAGGTTCGCACCCCTGTAGCCAGGCGGCTTCTCGACGCCCTCACCAGCGCCCACATCACCGCCCGAATCGCCGGCCACGACCGAGTGGAGGTAACCGACGCACCCAGCGAGCGGATCGGGCTGATCGCCGCCAAGCACGCCATCCCCATCTTCGGCATGAGCAGCCACCCAGTCGACTTGGAAGAGGTCTTCCTCCAGCTCACCGGCACCAGCGCAAGAGAGGAGATGCGATGACCCGTCTCATCCAGGCCGAGCTTCTCAAGCTCCGCACCACCAGGCTCAGCTATGGGCTGCTCGCGGCCTCGATCGGCCTCACCGCGGTGCTCGCCGCCGTGCGCGCAGGCACGGCCGGCAGCGGCAACGCCGAACCGCTCGACACGGCCGCCGGCTTCACGCGCGTCCTGACGGTGATCGGATTCGCGCTCCTGCTCGCAGCCATCTTCGGACTGACCATCTCGAGTGGCGAATTCCGCCACAACACCGCCACCAACACCTACCTCGCCACACCAAACCGGACGCGGATCCTGGTCGCAAAGCTGATCGCCGCGACGACGGGAGGAGTCATCTTCGGCGTCGTCGGATTCGCCGCCTCGACCAGCGTCGGTTTCGCATTTCTTGCCAGCCACGGCGACGCGAATCCGCTCACCGCGAGCACGATCCTCGGCGACGCCGCCGGCGCGATCCTCGGAGCGGCGCTGCTCGCCGCCGTCGGCGTCGCGCTCGGCACCCTCGTTCGCTCCCAACTCGGCGCGGTGGTGGGCGCCTTCCTCTGGGCAACCTTCGCCGAGGCGATCCTCGGCGGGGTCTTCAACAGCCTCGGTCCCTACCTGCCGTTCACCGCAGCGACGACGCTCGCCGGTGCGCCACTCGGCGGTGGCGGCTTCGGCTACTCGGGCAGCCCCAGCGCGACCGCGCTGCCCTTCCCAGCCGCCGCCGCACTCGACGCCGGCATCGCACTGCTTCTCGCCCTGCTCGCAGCCCGCACCACGCTGAGACGCGACATCACATGACGAAAGGAGCCACCCGATGACGATCGCCGCCTCCAGCAGCGCTCCATTCTGGATCGCAGGCTGGGTCCTCATCCTCGCCCTCCTGATTGGCGGCACGGTCTACACCAGCCGAAAGCGCCGACACAGGCAGCGCAACCAGCGATGAGCCCATCGCAGCCGCGCACACCGACCACACGAAGGAGAGCCTCATGAGTTTGACGCGCTGGAACGTGCTTGACGCGCGTGACATCGAGCAGACGCGATGGCGGATCGATCCGATTCGCTCACGCGTCGAGTTCCAGACCCCGAACGTGTGGGGGCTGTCGAAGGTCAAGGGGCACTTCGAGCGCTACGCCGGCTCACTCGACCTCTCCGCGGAACCCGCCATCGAGCTCACGATCGAAACAGCAAGTCTCGACACCAAGAACAAGTGGCGTGACAAGCACCTCGTATCGCCGGACTTCTTCGACGCCGACAACCACCCACACGTCCACTTCGTCTCCGAGAGCGCAACGCTCCGCGCCGGACGCCTCAAAGTGCACGGCACACTCCTAGCGAGCGACAGGACCGTGTCCCTGGACATCGACGGAGAAATGCTGCAGGACGACCACGGATTAATCGTCGACGCCGCAGCCGAAATCGACCAGCGGCAACTCGGGATGACCTGGAGCCCGCTCGGCATGGTCCGAACGCCGAGCCTGCTCACCGTGCATGCCCGGCTCGTACCAGACGTCCGCCATCCGCATCGCACGAGTGACATGCACCTCTCCGGCCTGTGAAGGAGACACCGGGGCGCTGCGAGCCGGCGTCTCCAAAGCCCAACTGCCCGTTTCGTACAGAGGGGGTCACCTGGCCACGCTTTCGGCCACGCTAAGCCAAACCCCGCTCGATCCAGCGGGCGGCGAGGGAACCCCAGAGCGTGCCCGCGAGTGCCCGCGCGTGACAGGCGTTGCCAACAAAGACACACTAACCTGCCGGCTTGCAGGTCTTTCTGTGAAGCCCTCTGACGGACTCGAACCGTCGACCCCCTCCTTACCATGGAGGTGCTCTACCAGCTGAGCTAAGAGGGCAGGCGGGGCAAGCGTAGCGTGCTCGTCATCCGCGCGCCTCCCCCGCAATGTCGCCCCGCCGAACGCGGCAACCTCTACGCTCGGCCCGATGACGCTTCGAGGATCCGCGAGCACGACGCGCCGTTGACGAGGCGATTCTGGTCGCCCGGCCGCGTCAACCTGATCGGCGAGCACACGGACTACGCCGGCGGGCTCGTGCTTCCGGCCGCCATCGATCTCGGGCTGCGCGTCGAGGGCGCTGCGGCCGCGACCAGCCGCTTCCGTTCCGACGTGCCCGGCGTCGAGCGCTACGTCGCGGCGGTCGAGGCGGAGCTCGCCGCGCTGGGACGCCCGGCAATCGGCTTCGAAGGCCGCATTGCGTCGACGCTCCCGGTCGGGGCGGGCCTGTCGTCGTCGGCGGCGCTCGAGGTTGCGATCGCGGTCGCGCTCTGCGCCGTCGCCGACTTCGAGCTCGCGCCGCTCGACCTGGCCGCCGCCGCACAGCGTGCGGAGCTGCGGGCGACGGGCGTGCCGTGCGGGATCCTCGACCAGGCCGCGATCGTCCTCGGGCGCGCGGGCCATGCGATCCTGCTCGACACGAGCACGCTCGACCATCGGCCGGTCGCGCTGCCCGATGAGGTTGCCATCGTCGTCGTCGACTCCGGCGTTCGTCGGCGACTCGCCGAGACCGGCTACCGGACGCGCCGCCGCGAGCTCGAGGAGGCGCTCGCCGGCGCGAGCACGCCTACGCACGAACGGAGGCTGCGCCATCTCCGCACCGAGAACGAGCGCGTCCGGGCAACGATCTCGGCGCTCGAGGCCGACCCGCCCGACCTGGCCCGCGTCGGCGACCTCTTCCGCGAAGGTCACGACAGCCTCCGCGACGACTACGAGGTGTCGACGCCCGAGCTCGATCTGCTCGTCGATCTCGCATACGACCACAGCGCGCTCGCCGCGCGAATGACCGGCGGTGGCTTCGGCGGCTCGATCGTCGCGCTCGCCGAACGCGGCCGTGCGCGAAGGGTCGCCAACGCGATCCGCGACGACTACACCGCGCGCACCGGGACGGCCGCGGCGGCGTACATGACCGCCGCCGCCGACGGCGCCCGCGAGCTCGCGCCGTAGGTCAGCCGAGCCGCGCCTCGACGCGCGCGCGGATCTGGCCCGGCGTCGCGCCGAAGGCAGGCTCGCCGAGCACGGCCGTCGCCAGCTCGCTCGCCTCGCGGATGAGCCGGTCGCGCTGCGCCTCGACCTGTGCCAGCGCGACGAACACGGATGCGTGCGCACGGCCCGCCCAGTCGATCAGCGCGCGCGGCGCCGGCTCGGGCGCGGCAACGTCGTCGAGCTCCTCCGCCACGGCGCCGGCACGCTCGCCGAGCGCCGGCAGCTCCGCCGGCAGCGACGCTGCCTCGCGCTCGAGCTCCTCGCGGGCTGCCGCCGCACGCGCCACGCGCTCGGCCGCGACGGAGACGTGATCGCGCGCGCGGCCGACGACGCGCTCCGCCGTCTCGCGCGACTCCGCGTCACGCGCCGCCTCCAGCGCACGCCGGGCCTCGTCGAGCTCGCGCTCGCGCTCCGCGAGCTCCTGCTCCGCGCTCGCGACCGCCACGCGCCGCTGCGCCTCCGCCTCGCGGTACCCGGCGAAGAAACCGTCGATCTCCTCGGCACGAGCCCGCACCGATGCGATCTCGCCGTCCAGCTCCCGCAGCGTTCGCGCCGTCTCGGCGAGCCTCGCCTCGCCTCGCTCGAGCTCCCGCAGCTCGGTCACCGCGCGCTCGTCCACCCCGGCATTCTGCCGGGGCGGGTTCAGCGTGCGGCGCGCTTCCTCGCGGAGGCGGCGACGTGCCGGTGCGCCTTGTCCCGCTTCGAGATCAGCGAGACCCCGCGCGGGTGGCGCGTCGCCCACGCCGGGTAGCGGCCGCCGTGCAGGCGCAGCCACGCCTGCATCTCGGGCGTGCTCGCGAAGATCCCGTCGCCCCAGACGAGCGCGCCGACGCGGCCCGGCGGCGGTACGAGCGGATGGGGCTTTTGCGGGGTCAGATAGACGTACGCAGCGAAGCCGACCAGGACGACCACCGGGATCAGGAGCGGCCAGAAGAGCCGCCACTGGCTCCGCTTCGGCTCCACGACAACGGGGGTGTACCAGGCGGCGCGTGCAGTCGACATCTACTGATGATGATGCGCGACGCACGAATTGCAACCCTGGTTTTGCGGCGATTTCCCCGCCGGAGGCCGTACCCTGTGCGGATGCGCGGTGGACGGATCCCGGCCTCGGCGCTGCTGGCGGCAGCCGGGCTCGCCCTCGGCTACGCGTCGACCGCCGCCTCGAGCGGGATGACGACCACCACGGCTCCGCCGCAGCCGTCGACCACGACCGCGACCGCGACCACGACGGCGGCGACGCCCCCGGCCGCGCCGACGACCACCGCGGCGCCGACCACGACCGCCGCCGCGCCGCCTCCGCCGACGCCGCCGGCCACGCCGGCCGCGACGCGCGACCTCGACCGCGGCTGCCTCGCCGTCGCCGGGGTCGCCCTCTGGCTGCCCGGCCACCCGCTGCCGCTCGTGGTCGGGCCCGCCGCCCACGCGCCGTGGGCGAAGACGCCGGCCCGCACGAGCATCTCCTATCCGTCGGGCGGCGCCGTCGTCACCGCGGGGTCGGCGTCGCTGACCGCGGACGGCTGCCCGACCCGCGGCGCCGCGACGACCGGCGGCGTGCGCCTCGACGGCCTCTCCCTCTTCGACGGCGCGGTCACGGTCGACTCTCTTCTCTTGCGCGTGAACGGCGACGGCGTCGCCGCCGGGTCCAGCGCGATCACCGGCCTTCGCATCGACGGCGCCATCGTCGCGACACCTCCGCCCGGGCATCGACTGCGGCTCGGCAGCTGGGGCTACCTGGTCGCGCTCCGGAACAACCCCGTGAAGGTGCGGGCCGTCGCGCGCGTCCGCGCCGTCGCGCTCGTCGTCCACCTGCTTGCCCGGCGCGACGGCATCCCGGCAGGGACCGACGTGCAGGTGGGCGTGGCCGACCTCGTTCCCCCGCCGCCTCCGCCCGCACGTGCGGCGAGTCCCGCTCGGCCGCCGGCTCCGCCCGCGAACTCGACGCGAAAGCCTGCGACCGCCCCGAGAGCGACGACCACGACGCACGCGAGCAGGCGCACGCAGCCTCACGTCACGAAGAAGAAGGCGAAGCGCTCGCACGCGCCGACGCACGAGCCGCTGACGGTGACGCCGCCGCTCGGCCAGAAGCGGTACGTGTTCCCGGTCGCCGGCAGCGCGAGCTTCGCGGACACGTACGGCGGGCTCCGCACCGACGTCTCGGGCGGCTGGCACCACGGCGACGACATCTTCGCGCCGCTCGGGACGCCGGTCGTCGCGGTCGCCAGCGGGACCCTGAACCGCGTCGGCTGGGAGCGCCTGGGCGGCTGGCGCCTGTGGGTGCGCGATCGGGCCGGCGACGAGTTCTATTACGCGCATCTCTCCGGCTACGCGCCGCTCGCGCTGCGCTCGAAGAAGGTGCACGCGGGGGAGGTGCTCGGCTTCGTCGGCAACACCGGAGACGCGTTCCCGGCGACGCCTCCGCACCTGCACTTCGAGATCCACCCGCGCAGCCTGCTGCGGCTGAAGTACGACGGCGCCGTCGACCCGACGACCTATCTCGAGAGCTGGCACCGCGTGCAGGGCGTCCGCGCGCCGTACCCGGTGCTGCCGCGCATGAGCAGGCACTCGTCCCCCCAGGTGAAGCAGGAGGCGCGCTTCGTGTTCCGCGAGCTCCTCTCCGACCGCGGCCTCGCCGAGAAGCCCGCTCGCGCGCCGGCGAAGCACGCGGCGACTCGTGCCAAGCCGCAGGAGAGTGCCCGGGCGCGCGCCGCCGAGCGCGAGGCGGCCGCAGCCGGCCTCCGCGGATCGGGTGCGTTCGATCCGACGCCGCTCGCCCTCGTTGCGCTCGCCGCCGCGGCGCTCGTCGCTGCGGGCTGGCTCAAGGTCAGGCGCATGCGCGCGCGGCCGGATGTCGACGCGTTTCCGGAAGCACGGCATACTGAGACGCGATGACCGAGAACGATCCCGTCAAGGAGCTGGACGCGCTGCTGCTGCAGCTCGAGCAGCAGGAGCGCGACCTGTCGGAACGCCGCCGGCGGCTGCACGACCGGATGGCGGTGTTTCCCGATCCGAGCCGTCAGGCCGACCTGCAGGCGCAGGAAGCAGAGCTGTCGAAGGAGCGGCGAGAGCTGCACCGCAAGATCGACGAGGCGCGGGTGCGCCGCAACGAGCTCCGCGGCGAGCGGAGCGGCGAGTCTCGCTGACGCTCTCCGCGTAGCGGAGAGAAGTACCTCTGGCGGGGGACGCGTCGGCAGAGACGCGCCGCGGATGATCCCTTCTGTTGCGGCAGAATCGAAGGGATCGGACTGTGCCGCTCGTGCGGGTCCTCGCACTCGCAGCGGCGCTCGTGACGGCGGTTGGAGCGACCTACGCGACCGCCGAGGCGGCCATGCGCGCAGACTCCTCCGGGTCGCGCCGCTCCGAGGCGCGCGACTACCTGCTCGTCGCGGACGAGGTGCAGCGGCAGGCAGGCCTGCTCGAGGCTTCCGGCGATGTCGACGCCGCCCGCGCCAAGTCGGACGCGCTCACGGCGAGCATCGACCGCGCGCTCGTCGACCTCTCCCTGGAGACGCACGGGTCCGCCCACGCCACCGCGAGCCGTCTCGTCAGGGCGTATCGCTCCGCGGCGCGCGCGACGCACGCGGCGTTGAGCGGCGCCGGCGGCACGGGTCGCGCGGCCGCACAGCTCGCGGCGGTCCGCGCGGCGGTCGAGACGGTCCTGCAGCAGCGCCAGGCGGCGTGGGCGAAGAGCGGAGCGAGCGGATTCAGCTCGGGTGACGCCGCGGCGGCGGTCGCCGCGGGCGGGGGAATGCTGCAGCTCGCCTGCCTCCTCGTCCTGCTTCGCGCGCCGCGCCGCACGCGCCAGGCACGGGAGCGCGAGATCGCGAGGCTCGAGGAGGCGGCGCACACCGACAGCCTCACGAGGCTCGGCAACCACCGAGCCTTCCACTACGACCTCTCGCGCGCGATCCAGCAGCGCGCCTCGAACGGCGCCAGCTTCGCGCTGATGGCGATCGACCTGGACGGGCTGAAGCAGATCAACGACTCGCAGGGCCACCAGGCCGGCGACCACTACATCCAGCAGGTCGCCGACATGCTCCGCCGCGCGCTCGACGGCCACGGCACCGTCTACCGGACCGGCGGCGACGAGTTCATGGCGCTGCTGCCGGACCGGCGCACCTGGCACGGCATGGCCGTGGCGCGGGTGATCGACGAGCAGACGCGCGAGACGATCGGGCGGCGGGCCGTGAGCATCGGCGTGACGGAGTCGACGGCGTTCGAAGCCCGTCATCTGCTCATCCACCAAGCCGACATGGCGCTGTACGAGGCGAAGCGGAAGAAGCTGAGCGCCGTCGCCTACCACGACGCGCTCACGAAGCAGCCCGAGGAGGTCGAGCCCGTCACCTCCCACCACCAGCAGACGCTCGCCGCCGCGCTCGCGCGCGCGGTCGACGCCAAGGACGCCGGCACGCGCGGCCATTCCGAGACCGTCGCGTCGCTCTGCGCCGCGATGGGCGCGCGCCTCGGCATTCGCGGCGACGACCTCGAGCGTCTTCGCCTCGCCGGGCTGCTGCACGACGTCGGCAAGATCGGCGTCCCCGACGCGCTGCTCCTGAAGCCCGCCAAGCTCTCCGAGCAGGAGGGCCGGCAGATGAAGGAGCACGTGAGCGTCGGCCACGCCATTCTGCAGGCGGCCGAGATGCCGATCGAAGCGCAGTGGGTGCTCCACCACCACGAGTGGTACGACGGCAGGGGATATCCGACCGGGCTGCGCGGCACCGACATCCCGCTCGCGTCGCGGATCATCGCCGTCGCAGACGCGTTCGAGGCGATGACCGGCGAGCGGCCGTACCGCGACTGCCTCTCCGGCGCCGAGGCGCTCGCCGAGCTCGAGCGGTATGCGGGCACGCAGTTCGACGTGCGCTGCGTGAGCGCGCTGGCGGAGGTGGTGGAGGAGATCGTCGCGGCCGAGCTCTGGACGTCGTCGACGACGCTCGAGAGCTCGCTGCTCGCGATGGCCGCCGCGCCGGCCGCCGCCTCGGTCTGATCCAGAGCCGTTCGACCGCCTCGTTACGATGATCCGCGTTGCGTGCCGGCCCGATGCTGCCGCCGAATGCGTGGCTCCGCTGGGACGCGGTCTCGCACCGGCTCCCGCCCGAGGGCGCGTCGATCCTCGAGATCGGCTGCGGGCAGGGCGGCTTCGCCGCGCGCCTGGCGGCGCGATACCGCTACGTGGGGCTCGAGCCGGACGCCGCCTCATATGAGGTGGCGCGCGCACGGCTCGGCGGAGCGGGGGAGGTTCGGAACGGCGACCTGAGCCTCGTCGCGCCCGACGAGCTGTTCGATCTCGTCTGCGCGTTCGAGGTGATCGAGCACCTCGCCGATGACCGCGGCGCGATCGCCGCCTGGCTCCGGCACGTGCGGCCCGGAGGCTGGCTGCTCGTCTCGGCGCCTGCCTGGCCGGAACGCTTCGCCGCCTGGGACGAGCTGGTCGGGCACCACCGGAGGTACGAGCCGGCGGCGCTCTCGCGCCTGCTCGCCGAGCTCGGCCTCGAAGACGTCGAGGCGGCGGCGTACGGGGCGCCGCTCGGGTTCGTGCTCGAGGGCATCCGCAACCGCATCGCCCGGCGCCGGCTCCCACGGGCCCGGGAGCTGTCGTTCGACGAGCGCACCTCCGGCAGCGGCAGGCTGCTGGCGCCGAGGGCCGGGATGGTCGCGACGGCGACGCGCCTCGCGACGCTTCCGTTCGTGAAGCTGCAGCACCTCTTCCCGGGCAGAGGAGTCGGCCTCGTCGCCCGCGGCCGGCGGCCGCTCGCCGCTTGAGCCGCGTCGCATACGTCGTCGCGTACCGCGATCCGCACTACGTGCGGACCCGGACTCTCACGACGGCGATCGCGTCGCTCGACGACGTCGACCTGATCGTGGTCCGCAATCGCCTGCGCGGCGCGCTTCGATACCCCGAGACGTGGCTGCGCGCCTGCTGGGCGCGACTGCGGCACCGCCCCGATGTCTGGGTGGTCGGCTTCCGGGGTCACGAGAGCTTCGCGTTCCTCTACCCGATCATGCGGGGGCGGCGGATCGTCTTCGACGAGTTCATCAACCTCCACGGCTGGCTGGTCGACGAACGGCGCGTACTTCGCGCGGAGTCGCGGATCACGCGCGCTCTCGACGCGTACGTGCGCTGGGCGATGCGGCGATCCGACGTCGTCCTCGCCGACACCGACGCGGACGCCGGCTACTCGGCGCGCGTCTACGGGCTGCCGCCGTCGAAGTTCGTCGTCGTCCCGGTGGGCGCGGACGAGTCGACCTTCTTTCCGCGTCCCCGTCCTAACCGCAACATCGGGCCGCTCGAGGTGCTGTTCGTCGCGACGATGCTGCCGCTCCACGGGGTCGACGTCTTCCTCGAAGCGATCCGCCTGCTGCAGGCGCGCGGCCGGCTCGACGCGGTGCACGTCACCGTGATCGGCGGCCGGGGCAAGCGCGGGGCGGTGGACGCGATCGGCGGGTTCATCCGCGAGCACCGCCTGGAGGGCGCCGTGACGCACCTCCCCTGGGTCGACTACTCGCACCTTCCCGAGCACGTCGCGCGTGCGGATCTTTGCATCGGCGGGCCGCTCGGCGACACGCCGCAGGCGCACCGGGTCGTCACCGGCAAGACGTTCCAGTTCCTCGCGATGGGGAAGGCGACGCTCGTCGGCGAGACGTCGGCGACGACGCGCTTCGCCGACAAGGAGAATTGCCTCCTCGTCCGCCAGGGGTCCGCCGAGGCAGTCGCGGACGCGATCGCATGGGCGGCCGACCATCGTGCCGAGCTGGACGAGATCGGCACGCGCGGGCGCGCGTACTTCGAGGCAGCCTTCGCCGCGCGCCACGTCGCGGCTGCGGTCGCGCCGGCGCTTCGCCCGCGACGCTAGCGCAGAGCCTGCGTCTCTTCGTGCGGCGAGGAGGCTCCGACCGCCGTCGGCAGCCGGAAGAGCTCGCCGCGCTGGAGGAGGTCGTGGATCTCCTGGAGGAGCTGCGCTTCAGCGGGCCGCCGGCGCCGGCTCAGACGGAGGTCCTTGTTCGTCTCCATGTCGAACCACATCGCGAAGAGCGTGAACAGCACGCCGAACGTCAGCGTGAGCGCGACGAGGATGGCGGTGCCCGCGTTCGGCGGCGAGCCGGTGAAGTGCTCGACGACCGCGAAGGCCGCGAGCCCGACGCCGATGAGCGAGCTGACGAAGCCCGCCGTGTAGAAGAAGACGAGCGGGTGGAAGTCGCGGATCACGTACTTCTGGAACATCCGCCAGCAGAATCGCTTGAACAGCAGCAGGGAGATCGCGGGGATGACCTTGCGCAGCCTGATGCCCGACCGTTCGCCGACGCCGTAGATGGGCCGCGAGGGGACGTCGTGGACGCGCGCGTTCCAGACGTTGAGCTGCACGAGCAGGTCGTTCGGATAGCCGTAGCGTGGATAGACGCGGTCGAGGTTCAGCCGCTCGAGCATCGGCAGGCTGATCGCCGTGTATCCGGCCTGCGAGTCGGCGACGTGCCAGTACCCGGAGGCGATCTTCGTGAGCAGCGACAGCAACGCGTTGCCGAGATAGCGGTAGCGCGGGATGATGTTCCACGCCTCGCCGGTGAACAGGCGGTTCGCCTTCGTGTAGTCGGCCTCGTCCAGCGCGATCGGCGTCGCCAGGTGGAGGAGGTCGTCCGGGTCCATCTGGTTGTCGGCGTTGACGACGCACACCACGTCCATCTGCTCCGCGATCGCTCGGCGGTAGCCGCTGACCACGGCCGCGCCCGCGCCCCGGTTCCGCTCGTGGACCACCACAGCAACCCTCGGATCCTCGGCGGCCGCGGCTCGCGCCTCGTCGGCGGTGCGGTCGCGCGACGCGTCGTCGACCACGTAGATCCGGTCGACGAACTCGGGGATGCCGGCAAGGGTCGTGCGGAGGAGCAGCTCCTCGTCGTGGGCCGGCATGACGACCGCGACCTTCTTGCCTTCGATCACTTCGCACCTCGTGCCACTGTCCTCAGATCTTCGGCTCGCGATGTCGAACGCTTTAGGGCCTCCCAACCGGCCAGCCCCGCGCCCGGAAGCGCCAGCACGATCGCGAGGGCGAAGAAGAGGAAGCCGGTGGAGAAGGCCTTGTCCGGCTGGACGCCGAGCTGGCCGAGGAAGCTGACGAAGAACGCCTCGCGGACGGCGAGGCCGCTGATCGTGAACGGCACGAGCATGACGAGGAAGAGCATCGGCCCCATCACGTAGTACGGGCGGGGGGACAGATCGACGCCGACCGACTTTCCGATCAGCCAGATACCGGCGACCCGCAGCGCTTGGACGCCGAGGGTCAGCGCGAACGCCGAGACGAGGAGCGCGGTGTGCCGGCGGTACGCGTGAAGCCCCTCGTAGGCTGCGCGGAGCGGCCGCTCCAGGCGAAGCGGCCTGAGGAGCACCGCGACGCGGGCGAGCGGGCGCCGCATGCGCCGCGAGAAGATGAGGACGCCGCCGCCGACGGTGGCGACGACGAGCGCGAGCTCGATCCACAGGTACGCGCCGACGTGGTACCGGCCGATCGCGAGCGCGAATCCGATCGCGGCGAGTGCGAGCGTCGCTGCGCCGCCGAGCGCCCGCTCGAGGATGACCGAGCCGGCGATCGCGCCCGCGTCGCCGCGGTGGCGGCGGCCCGCCTGGTAGATCCTCGCCGCGTCGCCGCCGAGCGACGTCGGCAGCACCTGCGACGCGGCGTACGACACGAAGTACGCGCGCGTGAGCCACCCCAGCCGGTCGTGAACGCCGCGCGCCTCGAGTAGCCGCTGCCAGCGCCACGCGAGCGGCCACACCCCGGCGAGCCAGATCGCCACCGCCGCGCCGAAGTAGCGCGGATCGGCGCTTGCCAGGACGTGCCCCGTGCGCGAGAGGTCGATCCGCCAGAGGACGTACGCGACGCAGAGACCGGTCACGACCAGCGTGCCGGCGGCCCGCACCGCTCGTTTCCTGCTGAGGCTCACCGGGAGACGGTGCACGTCGCGGCGCTCGGCCCGGCCGCCGCGCCGATGTCAGCAACGCGAACGGCGGAGACGCGCGCGATGACCCGCCGCAGGTCGGAATCGAAGGACGCGTCGGGCGACGAGTACCGAACCGCGAGCCGACCGCGCGGCGCGTCGCACGACACGTGCTCGCGCCGGCCGGGACGAAGCGCGAACGCCCGCCGGCCGAGCTTCAGGGTGACCCGATCCGCGCGACGAGGCAGCGAGGCGAAGAACGAGACCCGGACGCCGTCTCCAGCGCGGCGCGGCCACGCCATGATGGCGCCGGTCTCGCCCAGCCAGCCGTTGTCGTAGCGGCTCGAGATCAGGAGACGCAGCCGCGGGATGCCGGCGGTGCGCCACAGCGTGAATCCGCTCGCACGCGCAACCGGCCTCGCGTCCGCCAGGAGCGCAGTGGCGGAGGAGTCGTCGAAGAGCACGTCGCCGCGGACGTTCGTCAGCCGGCCTCGGGTGCCGATCCGAAGGGTCGGGGTCCGGAACGCGTCGCTCGCGACCGCTCCCGGAAGCTTCACCTCGCGCTGGATCGCCACGTTCCAGAACAGGGCTTCCTGCAGGGCGGGCGAGACCTCCGAAGCGGTCGCGACGGCCGTCACCTGACGGCCTGCGGAGGCGGTGTCGACCCAGGTGAGGTCGACCGGCATCGCGGCGCGGACCGCATCCGCCTCCTGCAGGTCCTCGACTGTTGCCAAGGCTGCGAAGCCGGCGAGAAACAGGATCGAGGCGACGAGGGCCGCGCGCCCCAGGCGGTCGAAGGCGGCTGCGACCGCCACGCCGCAGCCCGCAGTGGCGAGCGCTGCGGCCACGAGGGAGCCGGCCGCAACGGAGGAGTGGCGCTGGATGAACCAGAGGCCGAAGAGGAACTGCGAGTCCGTCTTGAACGTCGCGGCCGTGTAGGTCGAGAGCGGCAGCTCGGCGGCGGCGACGACCAGGACGCACGAGAGCGCGAGCACGAGGCCGCGAAGCGGCCGCCGCTTCAGGTAGACGGCGAACGCGATCGCAAGCAGCGGCGGGAGCGCCATCAGATAGCGGTCCTTGAAGCGCCCGGTCGTCGCCGCACCCTCGCTCGCGGCAGCGAGCACGCACAGCGCGAACACCCCGGTGAGGACGGCGTAGACGGTTTCCCGCCTCTCCTGCGGCCGCAGCAGCGCCGCCACCGCGCCGGGCACGACGACGACGCCGATCGAGACGGTGAGCAGGAACGCCTGGATGCCGAACCAGTGCAGGAGCGGCACCGGATGGAAGACGACCGGCTGGCCGCTGCGCGAGTAGTAATAGCCCGCCGCTGCGGCGCCGACGGCCCCGCCCACCGGGACGACCGCGGCGAACGCGAGTCGGTGCGTCCGCAAGACGCGTCTGCGCTCGATCGCCACCGCGGCGAGGAGGTAGGCGGGCACGATCAACGCGTACTCGACGCGCGCGAGCGTCGAGAGGAGCGCCAGCCCGAGGAAGACGAGTTGACGACGCGCGGTCGGCTGTTCGAGCGACCTGAGGGCGACCGCGACCGTCGTGAGGACCAGTGGGTACGCGACCGGATCGGAGAGGTTGTAGGCGACGAGCGTCAGTGCGGGGACCGCGAGCCCGAAGACGGCGCAGAGCAGAGCGGGCGTCCGCTTCAAGTCGAGCCAGCGCGCGATCGCGTAGATCGGGATCGCGGCGAGGGAGGCGAGGACCGCGTTCTCGACCTGGATCAGGTGGTACGCCGTCGTCGTCCCGAAGAACCGCCACAGCGGCGCGGCGAGCAGCGGCTCCAAAATCGCCGGGAAGTGGGCCGTCGTGCCGCGGATCTGGAGGTTGCCGTGCGCGATCGCGCGCCCGAGAGCCGCGTAGATGTACTCGTCCGGGAAGAAGCGGGGAACCGGATGCCGGACCGCGAAGATGCTTCGAACGGCGGCCGACGCGGCCACCAGCAGCGCTAGCGGTGCCGCCGCGCCCAGCTCACGACTTCTCGGACGGTCGGCGACCCGCGCGCGCGCGGAAGCGAGCGACGGGGTCGCCGTGGTTGTCGTGGCGAGGGCACGCACCGTAGAACAAGGAGTCGGCCGCGGCGGCAGCCGGCTTGAGGGCCTTCATGTTGCGGTTCCGCTCGGCGCGCCATGTGAGAAGCGCCGATCGGCTACGTTCATGTACATGTCGGGATCGGTCGGAGTCGCCGAGCTGCGCCAGAATCTGAGCCTGTATCTGCGGCGCGTCGCCCGCGGCGAGCGGCTGATCGTCACGGATCGAAATCGACCGGTCGCCGAGCTCGGGCCGCCACCGACGGGCGCGGAGCTCGATCGGCTGATCGCCGCAGGCCGTGTGTCGGCGCCCGTCCGGCGAAGCTTGCCCGAGCCGCTCGAGCTCGAGGGCGACCCGTACGCGCTCAGCCGTGCGCTCGACGAGATCCGCGGCGAACGCTGAGTTGACCCTCTTCTACGCCGACGCGTCGGCGCTGGTCAAGCTGACCCGCCACGAGCCGGAGACCAGGGCTTTGCGGGCGTTCGTCTCCGACGCGGATCTCGTCTCGTGCGAGCTGGTGCTCACCGAGGTGCCAAGGGCCGCCGCGCGCCTCGCGGGCCTGCGCACGATGCAACCCGGCGTCTGAGCTTCGCTGCTGCTGAGTGGGGGCGGGAGGATTCGAACCTCCGTAGGCTGAGCCGACGGGTTTACAGCCCGTTCCCTTTGGCCGCTCGGGCACACCCCCGCGAGCGGGCCGCATTGTAACCTCGGGCCTGCCGGAGGACTCGCGGCCCATGCAGCGCGCGGGTCCGCCTCACGCCCCGACCAGGGCCCTCCTGATCGCGTCCTCGTGCGTCCGGATCCAGTCGAAAGTCTCGACGAGGATCTCGCGTGGCGTCCGGGTCGGGCGCCAGTCGGCGTGGGCGAACAGCCGCCGGCAGTCCGAGACGTACCACGGCACGTCGCCGGGTCGACCGGCGGGCACGGCGTCGACGTCGAGCCGCGTTCCCGTCAGCTCCCGGCAGAGCTCCGTCGTCTCGACGAGGGAGAGGCTCCCGCCGATGCCGCCGCCGACGTTCACGGTCACGCCGGCCCAGTGCTCGGGCCGTGTGAGCTGATCCTCGACGAGGTCGACCAGATCCTCGACGTGCAGGACGTCGCGCACCTGCTTCCCGACTCCGCCGAAGCCGATGTAGGCGAGCGGCCGTCGGAAGTAGTGCGCGAGCAGCCAGTGGGTGAAGACGCCCTGATCGACCTTCCCCATCTGCCAGGGACCGGCTATCACCCCGCAGCGGTCGACGACAGCGGTCAGCGAGAACGACTCGGCGTACTCCGTGATCAGCAGCTCGGCGGCGAGCTTCGTCGCCCCGTACGGGGTGCGCGCCCCATCGAGCGGGAACGACTCCGAGACGCCCTCGGTCGACACGCCCGGGACCGGCTGTTGCTCCAAGGGCTCGAACCTCGTTCCCCCGTCGGAGAGGGCGATCGAGCAGAGCCCTGCGACGGGATAGACGCGGCTGGTCGACAGGAACACGAGGTGCGCGCCCTGTCGCCGTGCGAGCTCGAGGCAGTTGTGGGCGCCGACGAGGTTCGTGTGGACGAGGTAGTCGACGTCGCCGCCCAGGCCCGACAGGACAGACGGCTCCGCCGAGCACTCGACGAGGGCCGCGACGTCGCCGACGGTCGACAGGTCGGACGGCTCGCGCACGTCTCCGTGGACGAACTCGACGCCGGCGTCCGCGAGCCTCGGCAGGTTCAGCTCGGAGCCCCGCCGATGCAGGTTGTCGAGCGCCACGACGTCCCACTCGGGACGCCGCCGCCGTAGGCCGACCGCGACGTTGCTGCCGATGAATCCCGCTCCTCCGGTGATCAGGACCCGCAAGCCACCAACCCTACGGACGGCGTCGGAGAGCGACGGATCAGCGAACGCGCATCGAGTAGAACGTCACGGCGAAGCGTCCCGTCGCACCCTCGATACGGAAGCGGTTCACCGGGAGATCTGCGCGCGGACGGGGGAGCCCGGGCGCTGCAGGCAACCGCATCAGGAGGCGGTCGCCTGCCACGCCGGGAACGAGCTTGTACGTCCGGTGGGGAACCGCGATCGAGATCGTTCGCGGCTTGTACAGGAGCGATTGCAGCTCGTCGGCCGTGCGAGGCTGCAGCCGGAGCGAGGCGTAGACGATCGCGCCGTGCTTCGCGCGAGGGACGGTTACCCACGCGCCCGGCTGCGCGGCGATCGTCGCGATCCGGCGGGGCGGCGCGCACCGACCGGGAGAACGGCCGAGGACCTCGAACAGGCCGCGACTGGCGATCACGCGGTAGTTGCAGACCTCTGCGGCGACGAGCGAAGGCGCCTGCCAGACGCCGTTCTGCCCGTCGATCCCGGACCACGTCCGCCACGTCAGGATTCGTTGCGCCCCCGACGCCGCCAGCCGTGCGGCCGCGAACTCGTCCAGCGTGCGGTCGTAGGCCGCGTAGCTCTCGATCAGCGGCTCGGGTCGCCACGCAAGGCCGTACGCCCAGGCGATCGGAGCGCCCCACGGCTCGACGTCGACGGTCCTGCCTCGGAGCGCGGCGACGAGTGCCGGCGCGAGGTCGAACTGACGACGCCAGTCGGCGCGGTAGCGGGCGAGCGCCCGGCGCCGTGCGCTGCTGTCGACGAGCGTTCGCGTCTGCGCGACGAGCATCGGTGTGCCGTTGAGGCGGTGAATCGCGGCCGTCGTCGTCTGGGGAGACAGCGCAACCGTAGCCAGCGAGCTGACCGCCGCGGCGATCGCGACGAGCCGCGCGAGTCGAAGCTCGGCCCCGACGCCGAGCGCCACCACGGTCCCTGCGGCGGCCAGGGTGACCGGGCTCGGCGCACGCAGCGCGGCGTCGTGCGCGAACGAGAGAGCGAAGGCAACGCCGGCGCAGCCGAACAGGGCGAGACGAACTCGCGGCCGGGGCCTCCACTCGCCCACCGCGGCCCATCCCGCCGCGGCGAGCAGCAGAGCTGCGGTGAGTTGCTCGCCACGACCCAGGCGACTCGCGGCGAGCGCTGCCAACGCGAGCGCGGCGGTCCGCAGCGCCGGCGTAGGCCACGGTACCGACACGATCGAGACGACGAGAGCCGCGAAGAAGACCGTCGTGTGCCACTGGTCGCCCCGAACGAACCCCTCCTTGAAGTAAGCGAAGGCGAGGAGGACCACGGCCAGCACGAGCGGAGCGACCCGGCGGCGGTCGATGTGCCTGCCGGCGAGGAAGCCGAGCGCCGTCAGAACGGCGAGAATCGCGAGGCCCCATGCGAGATCCGCGGAGACGCCAGGTCCCGTCTGCATTCCCTGGCCGTACGAGGCGACGAGATGAGCGCCGAGGCGGAACCAGCCCGGCAGGTCGGCGAGCCGGTTGCCCGTCGCCACCCACAGGAAGACCAGCGAGCCGAGGAAGCTCATGAGCCCCAGCCCCGTCGCCCGCAGCCGTCCCGAGCGGCGGTAGGCAGCCGCGATCACGACGAGGAAGACGCAGAGCAGACCGTCGTTCAGCTTCACCAGCAGCTCGACCGCGCTGAGAAAGCCGCCGACGGCCTCGGCGAGCAAGCCGGCCCGCTCGGTCGACGTGAGCGCCCACACCACGCCTGCGAGGACGAGGAGGACGGTCGTGTCGGCGACGGGAAGCGGCGCCGTGGTCGCCGCCGTCGCAGCGAGGATCGCGACCGGCCAGCCCGACCGGCGGCGGGCGACGCGAAGGACGACGAGCGCGAGCGCGACGTGCGTCAGGAGCGTGAAGGCGAACGAGGCTGCCGCGGTCCACGGCGTCACCAGGTACGGAAACGTGAGGAAGGCGAGCGGCCCGTACGTGAAGACGAGGTCGTGGCCGAAGCGCAGTCCTTCCGCCGCGGCGAGATGCAGCCCGACGGTGTAGAAGCCGGGAACCGGCCCCGGCTCGAGCGTGGTCGCCGGCCAGGTGCACGCCGCGACGACGACGCCGACGAGCCACATCGGAAGACGCGAGCTTCGCGCGGCCTCACGAGCGCGACGTTCGGTCGCCGGCGCTCCCAGCCGGCTCGCGCCGACGGTCGTCACACGCGCCTGCCGACGTAGAGCGTCTGCCGTCCCAACAGCAGCCACGCCGGCCGAAAAGCGAGATACGCACGAACGAGAAGGGGCCCCTGGGGCAGGCGGCTCTTCGTCGTGAAGGGAAGGAACCGCACGATGAGGTCGTCGGTCTCGAACCCGGCGAGCGAGGCTGCCTCGACGAGGCTCCGCTCGGTGAGCGCCGTCTCGTGGTCGACGAAGTCCCAGTACCTCTGGCCGACGAGCCTGATGTTCGGCTGCAGGACGACGACGCGGCCGCCGGGCCGCACGAGGTCGTGCGCGACGCGGAGCTGCTCCACCACGACCTCGCCCGAGGGGAGGTGCTCGAGGTAGTTGCTCATGAACACGACGTCGAAGTGCTCTGCCGGAAGGCGGTCGGCGAGCGCCAATCCGTCCGAGCGGACGAAGCGGACGTCTTCCGGCAGGTGCGGCGAGACGTCTCGCAGGTCGCTCGCCCAACGCTCGCGGGCCCGGATGTTGCGGATGAAGTCGCCGCGGTCGCAGGCGAGGTCCAGGACGACGCCGCGCTCCGGCACGTACCGCTGGAGGAACCGGCAGATCTCCCGCCACATGCGGTCCTTGCCGATCGCGTCCTCGTCGGAGAACCGATGCGCATACACCCGCTCGACCGTCGACCGGGGCTCGATCGTCGTCATCTGCGGATCTCGGCCGGCCGGAACTTCGTCCAGTGCCCGGTCCGCGGCGACTCGGCGATCGGAACGCGGCGGTAATCGCCGCGGGTGAGATGGTGCTCGAGGAACACGACCAGGAGCGCATACAGGTAGCGGCTTCCCATCTCCTGCAGAGAGAGCTTCGACACGCCGAACTTCCGGTTCGTCCACGAGATCGGCACGACGACGTAGCTGTGTCCGCGGACGATCGCCTTCAGCGGCAGCTCGACGGTGATGTTGAAGTGATTCGAGAGGAGCGGCTGGACGGTCTCGATCACCTCGCGGCGGTACGCCTTGAACGCGTTGGTGGTGTCGTTGTACCCATGTCGGAAGAGCACGCGGACGAGCGTGTTGACGCACCGGTTGATGACGAGCTTCACGCGCGGATAGCCGTGGACCCGCGCTCCGCGCACGAACCGTGATCCGAAGACGCAGTCGTAGCCTTCTTCGAGCAGGCGGTGATAGACGATGACGTCGTCGGGCGCATCCGAACCGTCGGCCATCACGATCGCGACGGCGTCGCCGGTGAACGCGTCCAGGCCGGCTCGGATCGCGAATCCGAATCCGCGGGGATTGGGCGAGCGGAGGCAACGTATCCGGGCGTCGTCCTCGCCGAGGCGTGCGACGATCGCGCCCGTCCCGTCGGTCGAGCCGTCGTCGACGACGAGCAACTCGTAGTCGACGCGCTCGCGGCTCAGGGCCTCGGTCAGCGCGTCGAGCGTTCGCCCGATCGTCTCCGCTTCGTTGTGCGCGGGGATGACGACGGACAGCTTCACGACGCGTGCGCGGCCGCCCACGCCTCCACGTTCGCCTCGTAGATCTCCCGGAGGATCGCCTCGACGTCCAGCTCGACGCGCCACTGCGGGTAGTCGGCCTGGAAGGGGCGCACGTCGCTGATCCACCAGCGGTGGTCGCCGACGCGCGGGGTGTCGTCCAGCGTCCAGGAGAGCTCGCGGCCGGCGATCCGCTCGCAGATCGCGATCGCCTCCCTCATGGAGCAGTTGCTCGCGCGGCCGCCGCCGAGGTTGTAGACGGCGCCGGCGCGGGGATTCGCGTGAAACGCTGCGAACGCGCGGACCAGGTCGGCGCTGTGCAGGTTGTCGCGAACCTGCAAGCCGCCGTAGCCGTAGACGGCGTACTCCGCGCCCGTGACGGTGCATTGCATGAGGTACGAAAGGAATCCGTGGAGGCGCGCCCCCGCGTGATTCGGCCCCGTGAGGCAGCCGCAGCGGAAGGCGACGGTCGGCAAGTCGAAGTAGCGGCCGTACTCTTGGACGAGGAGGTCGGCGGCTGCCTTCGAGGCGCCGAAGACGGAATGCAGGCAACGGTCGATCGACATCGACGTGTCGATGCCGTGGTAGGCGGGGTGGTCCGCCGGCAGGTCGAGCCGTGTCGGATACTCGACGAGGGGAAGCGCATTGGGCCGGTCGCCGTAGACCTTGTTCGTCGACGTGAAGACGAACGTCGCGGCGGGCTGGTGCGCACGCGTCGCCTCGAGTAGGTTCAGCGTCCCGGTCGCGTTCACGGCGAAGTCGACGTGCGGCGCGGAGGCCGCCCAGTCGTGGGAGGGCTGCGCCGCCGTGTGAACGACGATCTCGAGGTCGCGGCGATGACGGCGGACGAGCCTGGCGATCCCCTCCGCGTCGCGGATGTCGAGGTCGACGTTGTGGAACGTGTCGTACGCGGCTTCCAGGCGCCGCACCTGCGGCGACGTGGATGCCACGCTCCCGAAGAAGGACGCGCGCAGGTCGTTCTCGACGCCGACGACGTCGTAGCCGTTCTCGCAGAAGAACGCGGCGGACTCCGAGCCGACGAGCCCCCCGGCCCCGGTGACGATCGCGACAGGCACGCGATCATCTATCGGACGCGGGCGGCGCGGGGTTGACACCCGCGCGGGCGGCGCCCTGTAGCCTCGCGTCGATGCAGCGCTGCGACGTGCTCGTGGTCGGCGGAGGCCCGGCCGGGTCGGCGACGGCGCTTCGCCTCGCCGAGGCGGGCGCGTCGGTCGTGCTCGCCGATCGGGCGACGTTCCCGCGCGACAAGCCCTGCGGCGGCGGCCTCACGATGCGCGCGGTGCGCCACTGCCCCGTCGACCCTGACCCGGTGGTCGAGGAGCGCGTCGACACGGTCGAGCTTCGGTTCCGGTACGACGACGTCGTCGTCCGGCGGGCACGCGAGCCGGTGATCCTGATGACCCAGCGCCGGCGGCTTGACGCCTTCCTGCTGGACGCCGCGCGGGAACAGGGGGTGGAGGTCCGCGAGGGCGTTCGCGTGACGTTCGACGACGGGCGGCCGAGGATCGACGGCGAGCCCGTCGAAGCCGAGCTCGTCGTCGGCGCGGACGGTGCCAACGGCGTCACCGCGCGTGCCTTCGGGCTCGGCGAAGGCATCGTCCGCGGCGTTGCGTACGAGGGGAACGTCGACCATCGGAGCGTCGACGCGGAGCGCTATCGCGGCCGGGCCGTCGTGGAGCTCGCCGACATCCCGGGCGGCTACGCGTGGGTCTTCCCGAAGGGCGACCATGTCAACGTGGGGGTCGGTGCCTGGGCCGCCGAGGGGCCGCGCCTGCGTGAGCACCTGCGCCGGCTTTGCGACGCGCACGGTCTCCGGCTGGAGGACGTCGAACAGCTGCGCGGGCACCGCCTGCCGCTGCGGCGGCCGGGAACGCGGGTCGCGACCGGCCGCGCGCTGCTCGTCGGCGATGCCGCTGGGCTCGTGGATCCGGTCTCCGGCGACGGGATGTACGAGTGCTTCGTCTCGGCGAAGCTGGCGAGCGCCGCGATCCTCGACGTGCTCTCGGGCGCGGCTCCGTCGCTGCAGCCGTATGCGCCGGCGCTCGATGCGGCGCTCTCGCGCCTCCACCGCGCGTCCTGGACGCTCAAGCGCGCGCTCGACCGCTGGCCGCGCGCGAGCTGGCGGATCGCGCGGACGCAGCTCCTGTGGCGGTCGGTCGAGAAGCTGCTGCTCGGCGAGCTGTCGGCCCCGGGCGAGCAGCGCGGCGTCGCGCGCGCCCCGCTGCGGCTCCTCGACCTGCTCGGCCGGCTGCCGGCCTGACGGTCGTCAGCCGCGGACGGACAGCCGCGCCCGTACGCTGACGGTGCGGTTCCCGGCCTCGACCGCGGTCCCTCCGACCAGGGCGAGGCGGCACGTCAGCGTCGACCGGGTCGCCACGTGCAGCGCGACGCGGACGGGCTGCGCTCCGACGTCGACGAGCCGGTGCGCGGCCCCGCAGGCGACATCCATCCGCTTCCGCCCGTGGGCGCTCGTCAGCGACATGCCGATCTCGACGGGACGAGCGCCTGCGCTCGCGTCAAGCCAGGCGACGGTGTCGAGGTAGCGATCGCTCCGCGACCAGCCGAAGAGGAGGACGGCCGGCGACGGCCCCCCTTCGGCGAAGGTGTCGGCATCGACGACGAACGGACCCGGCACGACCGTGCCGCGATCGTCGACGAGACCCTTGCCGGGCTCGAGCCGCACGCCCGTCGAGGCGAAGCGATCGGCGGCGGCTCCGCCGCCGACGACGAGGACGCGCGTGACGTTCGGGTTCCAGAAGAGGGTCTTCATCAGGAGCCACTCGTTCGTGTGCGTCGAGGTGACGATCGCGGACCCGGGCGGCGCGTGAAGGCGGGGGATACCCGCCGGAACGTTCAGCCGCTGGTCGAGCGTGCTGCCGAAGCCGAGGAGGGCGAGCGTTCCCGCGCACCCAATCGAAGTGAGTAGCGCCAGTGCGACGACACGGAGGTGCGAGCGAGACGCCGTCGAGAGCCCCGCCGCAACTGCGGCAATCGCGAGCCCGCATGCCCAGAGCAGCGTCCCGCGGTCTCCTCCCCCCGCGAGTCGCCCGAGTCCGAGCAGGCTCGGCGACTCGTCGTCGGCAGCAGCTCGTATGCCGCTGGCGAGTGGGAGGAACACGGCAGCTGCCGCGGCGCTGTATGCGACCGTCTTACGGACGCGCGTCCTTTCGGGGTCGTCGCGCCATGTGAATGCCACGGCGAGAAGGGGAGCGATGTAGAAGACGTAGCGCTCGTGCGCCCGTCCCTCGTTCGCGCCGAAAAAAGCTGCCTGACCGACGAGAGCGAATGTCGTCGCGAGCGTAAGCATCGCGAACGCGCGGCGTCGTTCGTCCGGCCCGCCTACTGCGCCGACCAAGCCTGCGGCGGCGCCCGGCACGATGACCCAGCCCGCAGCGATCGCGAGGACGAATAAATCGAGCCCGAACCACCGCACGACCTCGAGCGTGGGAAGGTGCATAGTGCCGATTCCGGCGTATGCGCCGGCAGCGTGCTGGGGCCCGACGAGGAGGACTGCGACAGCGAGTAGGGCGAGCACGATCACCACCAGCGCCTGTCGCCTCACCAACGTGGTCAACGAGAAGCGGCTGGTTGCGAATGCAGCTGCGAGATAAGCAAGCGGCATCACGACGAACTGGAGCCGAGCAAAGCACAGGACGGTCATCAGTCCGAGCAGCGACAGCTGCCGGCGCGGCGTTGGCGTTGCGATCGCGTCCACGGCGACGAGGACGACAGTCAGGAATACCGGATACGCGAATGGCTCCGACAGGAGGGTCGACGTGTACGCCGCGTCGGGGACGAGAAGCGCGACCAGCGCGATGAACAACGCGTCGCATGAGGTGAGTCCGAGTCGCTTCCCGAGTGCGTACGCTGGCACGGCGGCCAGCGAGAACCACAGCGATTCCCATGCGAGTGCCAGCCGGTAGGCGACGTCGACGTCGTGGACGAGCCACGCAGGGGACATGAGGTACGGACCGAGCAGCGCAGGGAAATGCGGGAACGCGCCGCGGACGGTCGGAACGCCAGTGGCCGCGATCGAGCGCGCGAGCGTCGAGTACAGGTACTCGTCGGGGTAGAGGAGTGGGGACGGGCGGTCGAAGGCGCACGCGGTGCGGATGGCGGTGCTCGCGGTCACGAGCACGAGCAGGACGAGCCGCTCGCGCCCCGCGAGCACGCCCGCCCACGAACGCGCTGGACGACCTGCGGCCGGCCTCGCGGTGGCCACGCGAGCCGTCGCCGAAGGGATCGCGTTCAGAGCTCGGGGTGCTGCTGCTGCGGCAGCTCGAGCGTGAGGAGCGCGGCCGCGACGTCGGGGTCGAAGTCGAGCCCGGCCTTGCCGCGGATCTCGTCCAGCGCCTCCTCGACCGGCAGCGCCTCGCGGTACGGCTGATCGTTCGTCATCGCGTCGAAGGCGTCGGCGACGGCGAAGATCCTCGCCGCGATCGGGATCTCGGCGCCGCGCAACCCGCGCGGATAGCCGGAGCCGTCCCACCGCTCGTGGTGGCACGCGATCACCTGGCGCGCGAGCCCGCCGAGCGCGGGCACGGGCGCGACGATCCGCTCACCCAGCCAGGGGTGCTCCCGAATCTCGTCGACCTCTGCGGGGGTGAGCGGACCGGGCTTGACGAGCGTCGCGTTCGAGACGCCGATCATGCCGATGTCGTGGAGCCGGAAGCCGTAGCCGAGCTGGGGGTCGAGCGTCAGCTCGGGCGCGACGCGCTCGGCGACCGCGAGCGCGAGCTGCGTCACGCGTGCTGTGTGCGCGGCCGTCTCGCCGAAGCGGCCCCGCCGGTAGTCGTGGAGCTCGAGCGCGCGCGCGAGCGCTTCGACGGTCGCGGCGGTCCCCTCGAGCTCGATCTCGGTCATCGGCGTTTGCGTCTCTGCCACAGGTTCTCCGTCACGTCGATGGTCGGACGCGCGCCCGAGCGCATCAATGCCCCCAAGAGGGGATCGCCAGGTGTTCCCTCATCTCGCCTCGACTCCTGTCGTTGCCTGAATCGGCGCGTGGAGCCGGGGACTTGAGCACCGAGACAACTCACCCTTTCTAGGGTCGTCCGGCAGGCGCCGACGCCGAAACTCGGAGGGATGGCGGCCGGCGGCATCCGCAAACGCATGCATTCTTGGCGCGACGAGAAGGGCTTTCTCCTCATCGAGGCCCTGATCGCGCTCTTCATCTTTGCGATCGCCGCGACGGCGGTCGTCAACCTGCTCTCGTCGAGCACGACGACGACGACGCGGGTGAAGCAGCAGACGCTCGGCGAGCAGGGCGTCATGAATCAGATCGAGAAGATTCGCTCGATGGACTACAACGCGGTCGGCACGATCAACGGCTGCGTCCCCGGCTCGATCAACTCCTCCGTGCCGTTCACGGGGCTGAACGGCGAGACGCTCGGCGTGCCTGCGCACCTGAACACGAACGTCTCGTACATGAGCGCCAACGTGCCCGGGAGCGCGATGACGGGCGCGGACTACAAGAAGATCACGGTTTCGATCACCCGCGACGTCGACGGCAAGATCCTCGCGCAGGCGACGACGTACCTGGCGCCGAAGAACGAGCCCTCGCAGATCACCGGCACGATCCAGGCGACCGTCAGCGACTACGGCGCGGCCGGCACGCCCATGTCCGGGGTGCAGGTCAATCTGCTGAACGGCCCGAGCTCGCCCGAGACCTGCACCACCAACTCGAGCGGCTCGGTCACGTTCCCCGGCCTGATCCCGAACCCGACGAGCGGCGGGCAGGCCTACTACGACCTCACGGTGACGCCGCCCTCCGGGTACCAGGTCCTGAGCGACGACGCCGAGCCTCCCTATCACAGCAAGACGCCGGCCTACATCCAGCTCTCGCCGACGCAGTTCTGGACGACGACGCTGAGCGTGTTCAAGCCGGCGACGATCGTCGTCAACCTTCAGGTCTACGGGCAGCCGTTCACGTGCAGCGGCTGCGTCACGGTCACCTCGAACGACCCGCGGACGACCGGGCTGTCGAAGAACTTCGACTACACCGGAGGCCCGATCACGGTCTCGAACATCGTCCCCGCCGACAGCCCGTACCTCGTGCCCGGGCAGTACACGGTCAAGGTGAACGAGAGCGGCTACGTCCAGGTGAACCAGAGCGGCGCCGGTCCCGTCGCCGACACCCAGACGATCCCTGCGGGTTACCCCGGCAACACCACCGGGACGTTCAACGAGCCGGTGGTCCAGCTCGGCGCCCTCGGCGTGAAGGTCACCGAGAAGATCAGCGGCACGGTCGTCAACTGCACCAACTCGAGCGTGACGCTCACCGGCGGTCCGAATGCCGTGAACCAGTCGGCCAACACGAACAGCAGCGGGAAGGTGACGTTCAGCGGCCTCACGCCCGGCGGCAGCCTGACCCCGACGCCGCCGCTGTCGAACGTGTACTACACAGTGACGGCGCAGGACGCGTACGGCAACTCGAAGCAGAACTCCGCCGTGACCGTCAATCCCGGCGACACCGGCAGCCCTCCTCTCGCCATCAGGCTCCCGAACTCGGGTAACTCCTCGTGCTGAGAAGGCTGAAGCTCCGCGACGAAAGCGGCTTCATGCTCGTCGAGCTGCTGGCGGCGTCGATGTTCATCGCGCTCATCTTCGGCCTCTGCTCCGCACTCATCGTCGAGTTCCAGCGCCGCGACTCGACGTTGATGGGCCAGTCCGTGCTCGCGTCGGAGGCGCGGCCGACGCTCGACACGATGTCGGCTGAGATTCAGTCCGCGATGTGCAACGGCAGCGGCCTCACCGGCACGCAGCCGATCACAAACGCGACCGCGACCTCGATCACCTTCACCGCGCCGGATGAGAAGACGCCGTACACCATGCGCCAGTACACGTACTCCCTCTCGAACGGCACGCTCAGCCGCACGATCGTGGTCGGCAGCAGTTCGGGGGGCGCCTGGACCTTCACCGGCACGGGCGTGACGGGCCAGGCGGTCCAGTACGTCACCAACGCAACCGTCTTCCACTACTACGACTCGACGGGCACGGAGATCGCCGCGCCCGTGAGCGCCACGAACCTGCCCAAGATCGCCAAGGTCACGATGACGCTGGTCGTCACGCCCAAGGCCACCGGCGGCATCGGAACCCTGACCACGCAGCAGAGCGCGACGCTGAGGACGCCGATATGCACCATCTCGTGAACCGGGCTCGCGGCCGGCCGGTGCACCTCCGCCGCGAGGACGGGCAGACGCTCGTGCTCGTGATCATGCTGATCGCGATGCTCTCGCTGCTCGCGGCGCTGCTCATCGACACGCTCCTGAGCAGCCAGACCCGCAGCAACTCCTCCGCGACGAAGGCCGACGCGCGCGCGGCGGCCGAGGCCGGTATCGACAACTACGTCTCGACGCTGCTGCTCGACAACCAGTACTACCTGCAGTACCTCGCCCCGGGCGAAGCGACGCGTCAGCAAACAGTGGTCGGTAGCACGACGTGTAACGCCGCGAGTGCCAAGGTTTCGTCGGTCCTTCCCCCCTCGTCGCCGACGGCATGGCCGTCAAGCTCCGGTCGGAGCTGGTGCTACCCCAACGGCAAGGACGCCTGGGTCGACCTCGGCAACGGCTACTCGTACGACCTCGAGACGTTCCCCGGTGGGACGCCGGCGAACTCCTCGAACTACCTCGAGCTCATCGCCACCGGTCGGGCGAACTCCGGCGGCAGCGCGGAGGACCGCCAGGTCCTGCAGGTGATGATCCGCCCCGCGTCCGTCGCCGACTACTTCATGATGACCAACGCCGACTACGACCTCGGCTCGACCGCGACGGTGTACGGGAAGGTGTACTCGGCGCAGGACGTGCACTTCTGCGGCACGGGGTACGCCGACGTCTACGCCGAGGGGAACGTCTACTTCACCGGAAGCTGCGGCGGCACAGGCCACCTCGTCCCGCCGGCGACGTACTACGACTCGAACTCGACGCCCAACATCCGGTCGGTGATCGCGTCCCCGATCAACTTCTCGAGCTTCCAGACGTCGCTGGACGACATCAGCCGGGCGGCGAAGAACGCCGGCGGGATCTACCTCAACAACCCGGGCGGCGGGGTGGTGGCGTGGCAGCTGACCTTCAACTCGGCCGGAACGGTCTCGTACCGGACCTGCACCGCGGGCACCGGGCGGGGGATGGGCGGGAGCACGACGATCGACGCCGTCCAACCGCAGTGCACCGGCTCCGTGACAACCGCGAACGTGCCGACGAACGGCGCCATCTACTCCGAGATCCCGGTCGTGATCGGCGGCGGGACGTCGTCGTGCACAGACCCGGCGCCCCCGGACGGCGGCGGCGTCGGCAACCTCAGCAACGCAAACTGCGTCCACGGCCACGTCACCGTCGCGTCGAACCAGGACATCATCATCGGCGACGACATCGGCTACGTCTCGGACGGCAACGACGTCCTCGGGATGATGGCGAAGAACAATGTCTACGTCGCCGAATGGGCGCCAACGAACCTGACCTGGCGCGGCGCGGTGCTCGCGGAGAACGGTCAGCGGTCGCAGTCGCCCGACGCCTGCCACAACGGGTGCCACGGCGGCACGATGACCTTCAGCGGCTCGACGGCGAGCTACAACCAGCCGTACATGGACATGTTCGGAACCCGCAACTACAACTACGACTCGACGCTGCAGTACCTGCAGCCGCCCTGGTTCCCGACGCTCCCGCAGGCGTACACGATCCTGCTGTACCGCAACCTGCCGAACCCGAGCTAGGAGAGACGGGTACCCCTTTCTAGGGTCGTGGCTGCAGGCGAGCAACCGATCTAACCCAGTGCGGCGAGAGCAACAGGCCTCCGGCCTGGCTCCGAAACCACCACAGCCCGGAGGCAATCAACCGATGAACGACTCCACACCCGACACCACCACCCTCGACCTCCACACCGTGCTCCAGGCGGCCGTGGCTCGCGGTGCCAGCGACGTCCACCTGAAGGCCGGCCGGCCGCCGGTCGTGCGCTTCGACGGCGAGCTGGAGCCGCTCGTCGGCTTCAAGCCGCTCACGTCCGCCGATCTCGAGCAGATCGTCCAGGAGGTCGGCAAGACGTCGCGCTCGCGGCTCTCCATCTTCGAGAAGACCGGCGAGCTCGACACCGCGTACCACGCCGACGATCTTCCCCGCTTCCGCGTCAACGCCTTCCGCCAGCGCGGCGAGGTGTCGCTCGCGTTCCGCGTGATCCCGAAGAACGTCCCCAACTTCTCGAGCCTCGGGCTGCCCCTGGGCGTCGAGCGCCTCGCCGAGGAGCGGCGGGGCCTCGTGCTCGTGACGGGCGCCACGGGCTCGGGCAAGACGACGACGCTGGCCGCGATGATCGGCCACATCAACCGCACGCGGCGCGAGCACATCGTGACGATCGAGGATCCCATCGAGATCCTGCACACGGACGCGAGCTGCATCATCAACCAGCGCGAGGTCGGACTCGACACCGAGTCCTTCAACGAGGCCCTCCGTCGCGCGCTGCGGCAGGACCCCGACGTGATCCTGATCGGCGAGATGCGCGACAGCGTCACGGCCGAGACGGCCCTGCAGGCCGCCGAGTCGGGGCACCTCGTGCTGTCGACGATGCACACCGTCGACGCGTCGGAGACGCTCGGCCGGCTCGTCGAGTTCTTCCCGGCGGCGAAGCAGCCGCAGATCCGCTCGATCCTCGCCGGCGTGCTGCGCGGCGTGATCTCGCAGCGCATCGTCCCGCGCGTCGACGGCGGCCGCGTCGTTGCCGTCGAGGTGATGGTCGTCAACAGCCGCATCCAGGAGCTCATTCGCGAGAACAAGCCGGAGTTCATCCCCGAGGCGATTGCCGAGGGCGGCTTCTTCGACATGCAGACGATGACGCAGGCGCTGATCGAGCTCGTGATCGCAGGCGAGGTCGACGAGGAGACGGCGACAAACGCCGCGCCGAACGCGCACGACTTCACCATCGCGCTGCGGCGTGCGGTCAAGGAGCGTCAGCTCGCGGAGAGCGCTGTGGACGAGGTCGCGGAAGCGCAGGCGGCGCCCGTCGTCGCCGCGCCGGTTCCCGCCCTCAACGCCGACGGTCTCCGCCTGCTGTGACCCGGGGCGCGGGGTCGACGACGACGGCGAGGGACTACAGTTACCCGACCGTGTGCCGGCCCCAGCCGTCTTGAGATGGACACCTCTCTCGCCGCAATCGCGCTGCTGCCCGGCCTCGCAATCGGCAGCTTCCTGAACGTGATCGCGGCCCGCGTGCCGCTCGGGCGGTCGATCGTCGCGCCCGCCTCGGCGTGCATGTCGTGCGGGTCGTCGCTCGCCTGGTACGAGAACGTGCCCCTCCTGTCGTTCGTCGCGCTGCGCGGGCGCTGCCGCCACTGCGGCGAGGCGATCCCGTGGCGCTACCCGGCCGTCGAGGCGGCGACGGCGCTGCTCGTCGCCGGCTGCGTGCTGAAGTTCGGCATGACCTGGGACGCAGTGGTCGCTGCATTCTTCTGCGCGTCGCTGGTCGCGGTCTCGGCCACCGACCTCGAGCGCCGGGTGATTCCGAACCGCGTCGTCGTTCCGGCCGCCGCGGCCGTCCTCGCTGCCAACACGATCCTCCATCCGTCCGTCGAATGGATCGCCGCCGGAGCCGGCGCGTCGCTCTTCCTGCTGGTCGCGGCGCTCGCGTACCCGGGCGGGATGGGCATGGGCGACGTGAAGCTCGCGCTCCTGCTCGGCGTCGCCGTCGGCCGCGCCGTCCCCGTCGCGCTGTTCGCGGGGATGATCTTCGCGCTGCTGCCCTCGATCGTGCTCCTCGCGAAGCACGGTTCCTCGGCCCGGAAGATGGGGATTCCGTTCGGGCCGTTCCTCGCTCTGGGGGGCGTCGTCGCGCTCTTCGCGGGACACGCGATCCTCCACGCCTACCTGCATGGGGGCCTGCTCTAATGGCGACCACGATGGCCGACGACCAACGCGATCTGCGGGTTGTCCCCGGCGGCACCGTCGGAGACGGCGCGCGTCCCGAGCAGCCGGGCGAGGCGGTCGCCGACGAAGGCGTCGCGAGCGCGCTCAGCGTCGCCCGCTCGCTCGCCGAGCAGTACCACCTGCCGCTCGTCGACCTTGCGGTCGCGGGTGTCGACGCCGAGGCGTCGAAGTCGATCGCGCTGCCCGTGCTGACGCGTGCGACCGCGATTCCGTTCGCGTTCGACGGCGGCACGCTCAGGATCGCGATCACGGACCCCGGAGACGTTCGCGCGCTCGACGAGCTGCGCCTCGCCACGCGGCGGCCGGTCGAGTTCTTCGTCGCGGCGAAGAACGACGTCCTCACCGAGCTGCGGCGCCAGTCGCGCGCCGCGGAGGCGCTCAACGCGACGTTCGCCGGCGAGGAGGTCGCCGCCGCCGAGGAGGGCGACGACCTCGAGGTCGACGACGGCGTCTCGGACGCGCCGCTCGTGCGGCTCGTCAACTCGATGATCTTCCAGGCGGCCGAGGACGGAGCGAGCGACGTGCACGTCGAGCCGCAGGAGGACGAGCTGGTCGTCCGCTACCGGATCGACGGCGTGCTCCATGTCGCCCATCGCGTGCCGAAGCGGCTGATGTCGGGCGTCACCACGCGCCTGAAGGTCCTCGCCCGCCTCGACATCGCCGAGCGGCGGAAGCCGCAGGACGGCCGCATCTCGCTGAACGCCTCGGCGGCCGGGCGCCTGCTCGACATCCGCGTCGCGACGCTGCCGACGGTGGAGGGCGAGTCGGTCACGCTCCGCCTGCTCGACAAGTCCCGCGAGGTGCCGACGCTCGGCTCGCTCGGCCTGAACGCGGACATGGCAGAGCAGCTCTCCCGCATCGTCGCCCGTCCGACCGGCGCGCTCCTCGTCACGGGCCCCACCGGCTCCGGCAAGTCGACCACGCTCTACGCGGTGCTCGCGGCGATCAGCAAGCCCGAGATCAACATCATCACCGTCGAAGACCCGGTCGAGTACCGGCTCGGCGGCGTCGAGCAGCTGCAGATCAACCCGCGCGCCGGCCTCACCTTCGCGAGCGCGCTCCGGTCGATCCTGCGCTCCGACCCCGACGTGATCATGGTCGGCGAGATTCGCGACGGAGAGACCGCGAAGATCGCGATCGAGGCGGCGCTCACGGGCCACTTCGTGCTCTCGACGCTGCACACGAACGACGCCCCCTCGGCGCTCACCAGGCTGAACGAGATGGGTGTGGAGCCGTTCCTCACCGGAGCCTCCGTGTCGGCGGTGCTGGCGCAGCGCCTGGCGCGCAAGCTCTGCTCGCAGTGCTCCGAGCCCTACGAGCCCTCGGCGGACGAGCTCGAGGCCCTGGCGCCCGGCGGCGAGCTCGCGAAGAAGAAAGGCCTCACCTTCCACCGCAAGCGGGGGTGCGCGCGTTGCGGTCAGACCGGCTACCGCGGCCGCGTGGGCGTCTTCCAGCTCCTCGAGATGAGCGAGCGGCTCGAGCAGCTCGCCGCAGAGAAGGCATCGCGTGAGGAGATCACCCGGGCGGCCCGCGAAGAGGGCATGCGGACGATGTGGGAGGACGGCATTCAGAAGGTGCTGAGCGGCGTCACGACCACCGAAGAGCTCGCCCGCGTCTGCACGGTCTGAGCGCCGCCAATCACGTTCGGATCGGTGTCTGACACCGCCGGTGTCAGACACCATCTTCGTCCGTCGTCGGATTCCCCTCGAACGAGGCATGACATATCCCTCGCGGCGGACGAGAACGAGTAGCGGCATGGCGAACCGGCGGATACGTGTGCGCGAGCAAGGCGGCTTCACGCTGATCGAGATGCTGGTGGCGCTCGCGGTGCTCGCGGTCCTCGCCGGGATCGCGGTGCCCGCCTACCTCGCCTTCACCGGCCGCGCCACCGACCGATCGGTGCAGGCCGACCTCCGCGCGGCGCTGCCGTCGGCCGAGGCCTTCTACGAGGAGAACGGCACCTACGTCGGGTTGACCGCCACCGTGCTGCGCTCGTACGACGGCGGCCTCTCCGACCGTGTCACCGTCGCCAAAGGCGCGGGGAAGCCGACGTTGACCACCTACTGCCTCACCGCGACCGCGGACGGGAAGACCTGGTCGGTCTCGGGCCCGGGCCAAAAGGCCTGGTACCGGAGCGCCAAGTGCACGGGCACGAAGGTGTCCCCGTAGGCAACTCCTGACCTCAAGTTCCCCCAACCGGGGGGTGAAGGGGTCGCCCACGGCGGGCGATAACGAGACGGCCACGTCCCATCAGGAAGAAGGAGAATCTGCATGTCAAAGCTTCGCAAGCGGATCGGTCGTGAGGAAGGTTTCACGCTGATCGAGCTGCTGATCGTGCTCGTGATCCTGGGCATCCTGCTCGCGATCGCGGTGCCGGCGTACCTGGGCTTCAAGGACAAGGCCAACAACCGCGCCGCCGAGGCGGACGTCCGGGCGGCGATCCCGTCGGCCGAGGCGTTCTACGAGTCGGCTGGCACGTACGTCGGCATGACGACGGCGTCCTTGAAGGCGATCGACGCCGGCCTGTCCAATGCCGTAAGCGTCGTGTCCAACGGGACGTATCCGTCCGCCACCGCCTACTGCCTGACGGCCACCGTCGGCAACAAGACCTGGTCGGTCCAGGGCCCCGGCGCGCAGGGTTGGTACAACAGCAACAACTGCACCGGCACGGCCGTCTCGCCGTAAAGCAGGAGCACGTCAGCGCATCTTTCGCGTATGACGGAAGAGCACGAGGGGCGCGGCGCCTGCCGCGCCCCTCGCGCGTTCGGCGTCCGACCGCGTTGTCCGTCCGGGCGAGCGTCCCCCCTTCCGGGGGATGAGGAACCCCCCGGAGTCGCCCGAAATAGAACTGCCCTCCCTCGAAAAGGCGATTACCTCCCGTGACCGAAGAACTCGTTTCCATCGATGATCTGCTCGCCGTCGTCGTCGAGCACGGCGCGTCCGACCTCCATCTGACCGCCGGCTCGCCGCCGGTGATGCGCGTCGTCGGCCGCCTCGAGCGGCTGCAGGACTACGGCACGCTCGAGCCCGAGACGCTGCGCACGCTCCTCTACCGCATCCTGTCGACCGACCAGCAGAAGGTCCTCGAGACCCGGCGCCAGCTCGACTTCTCGCACGCCGTCCCGGGTCTCGCCCGCTTCCGCGTCAACACCTACTTCCAGCGCGGCACCGTCGCCGCGGCGTTCCGCCTCGTCCCGGCGAAGATCAAGCCGCTCGACGAGCTGGGCATGCCCGAGAGCCTCTACGAGCTCGCCGAGAAGCCGCGCGGGCTCGTGCTCGTCACCGGCCCTACCGGCTCGGGCAAGTCGACGACGCTCGCCTCGCTGCTCAACTACATCAACCGCAACCGGCACGAGCACATCGTCACGGTCGAGGACCCGATCGAGTTCTTGCACACGCACGGGACCTGCGTCGTGAACCAGCGCGAGATCGGCCCCGACGCCGTCTCGTTCGCCGAGGCGCTGCGCGCGGCGCTGCGCCAGGACCCGGACGTGATCCTCGTCGGCGAGATGCGCGACCTGGAGACGATCTCCACCGCGCTCACCGCCGCCGAGACCGGCCACCTCGTGTTCGGGACGCTCCACACGCAGAGCGCGCCCAGCACGATCGACCGCGTGATCGACGTGTTCCCGCCCGAGCAGCAGAACCAGATCCGCCAGCAGCTCTCCATGACGCTGCAGGGCGTGGTGACGCAGAACCTGCTCCCGACGGCGGACGGCCGCGGCCGCACGCCGGCGCTCGAGATCCTCATCCCGGACGACGCGGTCCGGAACCTGATCCGTCAGGCGAAGGTCGAGCAGATCTACTCGGTCATGCAGACCAGCACCTCGCGGGGGATGATGACCATGGAGCAGTCGCTCTCTGATCTCGTGCAGCGGCGCGTCGTTTCCGCCGAGGTCGCGTTCTCCCGCTCCTCCCGTCCCGAACAGCTCCGCGGCCTGCTCGAGCGCGCCGGCTTCTCCGGCCCGATCCTGCAGCAACAGCCGCTGCTCCAGCCCCAGCCGACCCACGGCCTCCGTCTCGCAGGAGAGGTGTAGATCCAGCCATGGACTTGAAGAAGGAGATCAAGCTGTCGGATCTCGTCCGGCGGCCGAAGAAGCCGGCCGGGGCGGGGAAGACCCGCAAGCCGGCGGCGAAGAAGCGCGCGAAGCGCCAGGAGATCATCGGTCTGAAGATCGGCGGCTCCCAGCTCGTCGCGTCCCGCGTCGTCAACAACGGCGCTCCCGCCAAGCTCGTCCAGCTCGCGCGCAGGCCGCTCGAGCCGGGCGTCGTCGTCGGCGGCGAGGTGCGGGACGTCCCCGCGCTCGCGCAGGCGCTCGACCGGTTCTTCGCGGAGGAGAAGCTGCCTCGCCGCGGCATCCGCCTCGGCGTCGGCACCAACCGCATCGGCGTCCGCTCGCTCGACGTCGAGGGCATCGACGACGAGAAGCAGCTCGAGAACGCGGTTCGCTTCCGCGCGCACGAGGCGCTGTCGATCCCGATGCACGAGGCGGTCCTCGACTACCACGTCGTCGGCGAGAACGTCGACGAGCTCGGCAGCGTGTCCCGCCGCGTCGTCCTCGCGGCGGCCTACCGCGAGCCGATCGACCACTTCATCGAGGCCTGCCGTGCGGCTCGCCTCGAGCTGTCGGGCATCGACGTCGAGGCGTTCGCGCTGCTGCGCGCCGTCGCCCCCGGAGTCGAGCGCGATCCCGACGGGCCGGCGGCCGCCGTTGTCGCGCTCGCGCTCGGCCACGACCGGTCGACGCTGGCGATCTCCGACGGCAACGTGTGCGACTTCATGCGCGTCCTCGACTGGGGCGGCTCGAAGCTCGACGCGGCGATCGGCCGCGATCTCGGCCTCACGCTCGAGGAGGCGACGGATGTGAAGCTCGCGCTCTCGCTGCGCGAGGAGGACGTCGCCGAGGACGAGGATCCGCGCAATGCCCGTGCCCGGCAGGCGGTCGTCCGCGAGCTGCAGAGCGTCGCGCGCGACGTCATCGCCTCGCTCCAGTTCTACCAGAGCCAGCCCGGCTCGCTCGCGATCTCCGAGATCATGGTCACCGGCGGCACGACGCGCATGCCGGGCCTCGTCGAGGAGCTCGAGAAGCTGACCCGCGTCCGCGTGGTCAGCGCGAATCCGCTCGCCGGGCTCCAGGCGCCTGACGAGATGTTGGCCCACGAGGACCTCGCCTCCAGCGCGGTCGCGATCGGATTGGGGGTGGAGAGCTGATGCAGGCAGTCAACCTGCTTCCGGCATACGCTCGTCCGGCGAGCCGCTGGGCGTCGATCGGCAACGATCTCTCGCCGAAGAAGGCGCTCACGGCAGGCGGCGTCGCCGCCGGCGTGGCGGCGGTCGCCCTCGGCGGACTGTACGCCCACGAGCGCTCCGTCGTGAGCGGCAAGCGCAACGCCCTTGCGACAACCCAGGCACGCCTGACCGCCGTCGAAGCGCAGGCGGCGCCGCTGCGCGCGGCGCAGGGCCAGGTGCAGTCGGAGCTCAACGCCGCAACGGCGATCGACCGCGCGCGGATCCCGTGGGAGACCGTCCTCGGCGGCCTCTCGCGCGTGCTGCCGAGCCAGGTCTACCTGACGAGCCTGCAGGCGACCACGCCGACGCCGGCCGGGTCGACCGCGGCGGCTTCCGCGACCGGGGCCACCGCGTCCTCGCCGACCGGCTTCTCGGTCAGCGGCGTCGCCAGCTCGCAGGTCCGGGTCGCGCTCGTGCTCGACCGGCTCGCGCTGATGCCCTGGCTGTCCAACATCACGCTCGTCTCGAGCGCGAAGAACACGAGCGGGCCGACCAGCTCGGGTAACGGCGACACGTTCTCGATCCAGGCCACGTTCGGCCCGGCCGGAGGTGGAAAATGATCTCTCGCATCAACGGACGTCTCGCCGCGCTGCTCGCGGTCTTCGCCTTCCTGCTCGTCGTGCTCGTCGGTTGGTACGGCTTCGTGTCGCCGCAGCGCTCGAAGGCGGCGAACATCGACGGCCAGATCGCCGACGTCCAGAGTCAGATCGCCAGCACCCAGGCCTACGTCGCCAACCCGGGCGCGAAGCAGTCTCGCTCGGAGCTGAAGCGCCTCGAGCAGGCGATCCCGGCGGACGTCCAGATGTCGCAGATCCTGCGGCAGCTGTCCTGGGCGGCGGGCCGGGCCGGCGTGAGCCTCACGTCGGTGACGCCGGCGGCGCTCGTCCCGTCGTCGGGAGGCCAGGCCGTGCCGATCACGGTCGGCGTCGCGGGTCACTACTTCCGTCTGGCGAACTTCCTCAAGCTCCTGCGCACGCGCGTGAGCCTGACCGGCAAGACGATCAAGGTCGCCGGCCGCCTCTACTCGATCGACGAGATCCAGTTCACGGCCGGCGGCGCTGGTCCTCAGACCTCGGGCAGCGTGATCACCGCGACGGTGACGCTCAACGCGTTCGTCTCCACGCCGGCGCCGGTTGCGCCCGCGACCGAGACGACCACCACCGACACGTCGACGACCGGGTAGATGGCGGCGACTGCGACACAGCGCCGCCGTGCTGCCTCGCGGGCGGAGGCGAAGGCTCGCCGCGAGAAGATGATCGTCATCGCCGGGCTCGTGCTGCTTGCCGGCATGTGCGCGATCCAGCTTCCGAAGATCCTCCACAGCGGGTCGAGCGGCGGCAGCGGCGCGAGCACTACGACCACGTCGAGCCCGGCGTCGGTCCTGCCGTCGCGGGCGTCGGCGCCGCACCGGATCCCGAGAAGCCTTCGCTCCTCCGCCGACCCGTTCCAGGCGAAGGCGTTCGTCGACGGCGACTCGAAGGTCGGCGCCGAGACGGGCGGGCACGATCCGTTCGCCCCGACCTCTGCGGCCGGCGCGGCGGCCGCCGCTCCCGCGGCGTCCGCGACTCCCACGCCGGTGAAGACGCAGCCGGCGACGGGCTCCCTGCCGGCGCAGATCGTGCTCGGCACGCCGGGCGCGAACCGCCACGCGACGCACGGCTGGATCGTCATCCTCGCGTCGATCCCGACCGCGCAGGGCCGCGGCGCCGCGCAGCGGTTCGCGAGCAGCGCCTCGAAGCTCGGCGCGGTGCAGATCCTCAACTCCTCCAACCGGCGGCCGCTGCGCGGCGGCTACTGGGTCGTCTACACCGGCCCGTACGGCTCGCTCTCGCAGGTCTCGCAGCATGCCGCCGCCGTGCACGCGGCCGGCTACGGCGGGGCGTACGTCCGCGAGCTCGTCGTCTACCGCTGACCTTCGACCGACGCCCAAGGAGCTAGCGACACATGGCGGCATTCACGTACGACGCGATCAACGCGCAGGGCCTCGAGCACTCGGGCATCATCCACGCGCCCGACCTGAGCACCGCGCGCGAGCAGCTGCACGCGCGCGGGCTGATGCCGAAGGCGCTGTCGGAGAAGGCGGCCGCGGGCCGGACCGGAGCCACCACGGCGTTCAAGGCCGTCAAGCCGAAGGCGCTCCAGGTCTTCGCGCGGCAGTTCGCGACGATGATCGCCGCGGGCGTCAGCGTCGTGGCCGCGCTGGTGACCCTCGAGCAGCAGACGGACGACAAGTACCTGGCCGAGGTCATCGGCGACGTCCGCTCCGACGTCGAAGGCGGCGTGATCCTGTCCCGCGCGCTCGCGCGTCACCCGAAGGTCTTCAACCGCCTCTTCGTGTCGATGGTCGAGGCCGGCGAGTCGTCGGGAACCCTCGACATGGTGCTCGACCGGATCGCAAACCAGATCGAGAAGGAGACCCAGATCAAGCGGCGCGTCAAGGGCGCGATGGTCTACCCGGCCGTGGTGATCACGTTCGCGTGCCTCGTGCTCACGTTCATGCTGCTGTTCATCGTCCCGGTGTTCGAGAAGATCTTCGCGGAGCTGAACGGTCAGCTGCCGAAGCCGACGCAGATCGTGATGGACGCGTCGACGATCCTGCGCCACTGGTGGTTCGTCATCTTCCCGCTGATCGGCGTCGGGTTCTTCGGCTTCTTCAAGTGGAAGAAGACCGAGCACGGCCGGCAGATCTGGGACCGGTTCAAGCTGCACATCCCGATGCGCGTCGGCGACGTCGTGCACAAGATCGCCCTCGCGCGGTTCGCGCGCACGCTGTCGTCGCTCATGTCCGCCGGCGTCGACATCGTGCGGTCGCTCGAGATCACCGCCGCGACCTCAGGCAACTGGGTCGTCGAGCGTGCGCTGAAGTCCGCCGAGACGCGGGTCACGGAGGGCACGCCGATCAGCGTGCCGCTCGCCGACGACCCGGTCTTCCCCGCCATGGTGAGCCAGATGGTGAAGATCGGCGAGGAGACCGGCGAGCTCGACACGATGCTCGGCAAGATCGCGGACTTCTACGAGGACGAGGTCGACGCGAGCATCCAGAACCTGACGTCGATCATCGAGCCGCTGCTGATGATCGGGGTGGGCGTCCTCGTCGGCACGATCGTGATCTCGATGTATCTGCCGATGTTCAAGATGCTCCAGCTCGTCCACTGACCCGACGGCGCCGCCTCCGGCGGCGGCCGTCCGAACCGGATCGGGGCTCAGGCCAGATGATCACCCTCCACTACCACGACATGTTCCTGTTCGGCGGCCTGGCGATCCTGGGCCTGCTGATCCTCGCGCGTCTGCTGATGAGGTAGCGGCCCGGGAGGGGAGACCTGTGAAACTGGGCTCAAGTCGCGCGCGTCTGCGGCCGAAAACAGAGTCGAGCCGCGACGAAAACGTGACCGAGACCCTCGAGATGGCGCCAGCCAACGATGCCGTGCCGGCGGACGACGCCGTCCAGAACGGGTCGACGCCCACCGCCCGCCGGCCGCTCGGCGAGATGATGGTCGACGCGGGCCTGATCGACCAGCGGCAGCTCCACGAGGCGCTCGAGGAGGGCGCCCGGACCGGCCTCCGGCTCGGCGAGGTGGTCGTGGGCCACGGCTGGGCGAGCGAGGAGGACGTCGGCCGCCTGCTTGCCGAGCAATGGGGGCTGAGCTACGTCGACCGCGCCTCGATCTGGTTCGACGCGGAGGCGCTCGCGCGCCTCTCCCGCGAGGACGCGCAGCGGCTCGAGGCCCTGCCGACCCGCATCGAGGAGGGCCGCGTCGTCGTCGCCGTCGCCGAGCCGACGGAGAACCAGATCGACGAGCTGCGACGCGTGATCGGCGAGGACCCGGTCCTCATCGTGGTGCCGAGGACCGCCCTCGAGGCGGGCCTGCACAGCGACCTGCTGCGAAGCCGCGGCGACGGCGCCGCGGCATCACGTCGGCCCGAGCCCGACGCGGCGCCTCCCGAGCCGGAGGACGTCGTGGTTCCCCCCGAGCCCGTCGACGAGCCGGACCTCGCGTTCGTCGAGGAGGAGCCGATGGACGAGCCCGAGCCGGCTCCGCCCGTCCTGACCGCGCTGCCACGGCCGCTCCCCGACGAGCTCCTCGCCGGGGCGGGCGCGGAGCCGCACCTACCGGACGTCGGCGGCTTCGAGAGCGTCGCCGCCCTCGCCGCCCAGGCGCGTGGCGTCGCCGATCTGCTCGCGGAGCAGGCGGCCGCGATGCGCGACGAGGCCGCGACCTACACGCGCCGCATCGAGCAGCTCGAGACCGAGCTCGCTGCCCGGGATCAGGCGATGGCCGAGGTCACGCGGCACCTCGAGGCGGCCTTGCGGGCGCTCGGACGACCTTCGTGATGCCGTCCGCCCGCTCGCGCGGGCTGTAGGCGTACGGGTGCCGGAAGGCGTCGAGCGCCGATTCCGCCGGCACCGCGAAGCTGAACGCCTCGTCGCGCTGCCAGTCGACGACCTGCACCATCAGCCTGTTCGCCGGGCGCTCCCAGAACAGGCTCACCTCGATCTCGCCGGACGAGCGGAAATCGAGCTCCACGAGGTCGTCCATGAATGCACTCTGTGCGGCCCCGCAGGCACGCGCACCGGCCCTTCGGCCAGCCTCGCCTGGATGGTCGTCGGGCGCGCCCCCGACCACGCCGAACCTGGTTCGTGACGGAGTCACGAACCAGGTTCGCGGGTTTCTCGGTCCGCAGCGCGCACCCGTGAGTCGAAACTGTTTCGACCGGAACGGTCGAAACAGTTTCCGATGCCCACAGGTTCGCGGGTTTCTCGGTCCGCAGCGCGCGCCTGTGAGTTTCCGATGCCTCAGACCGAACCTGGTTCGTGACGGAGTCACGAACCAGGTTCGCGGGTTTCTACGTCCGCAGGACGACCTCGAGCGACGTGCCGCGGCCCGGGGTGGAGCGGAGCGAGAAGGCGCCGCCGATCGAGGCGGCGCGCTCCCGCATGTTGCGGAGCCCCTGCCCGCCGCCGACCGCGTCGGGCTGGAACCCGCCGCCGTCGTCGCGCACCGCGACGTAGCGGTCGCCGGCGCGCTCGCCGATCTCGACCCAGGCGTGCCGGGCGTCGCCGTGACGCCGGGCGTTGGCGAGGCCCTCCTGCACGATCCTCAAGACCTCGATCTGCTCGTCGGGCCCGAGCCGGATGGCCGGGTCGATGTCGATCTCCACCTCCAGGGCGCCGTCGGCCGTCAGCACGTCGACGTAGCGGCGGAGGGCGGTGTCGAATGGCTGGCGCCCGGCCGCGGAGGAGAGCGCGAGGATCGCGTACCGCGCCTCGCGCTGGGCCGCGAGCGCCGCGTCCTTCAGGCGCGGCAGCGCGACGGCCGGGTCGGCGCCGGTCTCGAGCATGAGCGCGTTCGTCGTGATCGTGAACAGGTACTGCGCGAGGCCGTCGTGTACGTCGCGCGCCACCCGGGCGCGCTCCTCGGCCACGGCCCGGCCGTACTCGGCGGCCCGGACGGCCCGCCAGAGCGCGACCAGGAGCACGCCGTGGGCGGCGAGCGCGACGAAGTCGCCGCGGGCCACCAGGGTGGACGCCGCGTTGGGCGTAAAGATAAGGCCAAGGCTCGCGAAGATCGCGAGGGTCGCCACGAACGAGAGCCAGCGGTCGAGGTCCTCGCCGCGGCGCCGGTAGCGCGCCCCGAAGCCGATCGCCGCGGCCAGCTGCAGGAGGGCCAGCAGCGACAGCATCGTCGTGTCGACGTCGCCGCGGGTGCCGCGGCTCACGAGCCAGATCGGCAGCATCGACCCGGCCGCGACGGCGATCGCCTCGGCGAGCGCGCCGCGGCGGGAGCGGACCGGGCCGCGGGTGAACGGCGCCGCCGCGATCAGCGCCCAGCCGAGCGCCCGCCCGACGAGCGCCGCCGTCGACTGCTCGTGGCCGTCGACGCCGGGCGCGACGGTGAAGACGAGCCACGACAGCGACGTCACGAGGAACCCCGCGCAGAGCATCAGGTCGAAGCGGAGCCCCTCCGCCGCGAAGCGGGCGCCGCTGAGCACGGCGATGAAGCCGGTGATCAGCATGAAGACGGTCGCCAGCACGAGCCGGAGATCGGGCAGCGCGTAGGGCGTCTGCAGCGACGGCTTGCTCAGGAACAGCGCCAGCAGGGCGCCGAGCGCTGCCACGAGCACGATCTGGGCCCACAGGAACGACTGGAAGCGCTCGTGCCGCACGTCTTCCGGTATCGGCACAATCGGCGGCTCGGATGACCGCGCGGATCCTCGTCGTCGACGACCACCCGCTCACGCGGGAGGCGCTGACCGGGCTGCTCGCCCAGAACGGCTTCGACGTCGCGGGCGAGGCGGCGAGCGGGGAGGAGGCCGTCGAGCGGGCCCGCGAGCTGCAGCCCGACATCGTCCTGCTCGACCTCTCGATGCCCGGCATGAGCGGCTTCGAGGCGCTGCCGCTCGTCCGCGAGGCGGCGGACGGCGCCGAGGTGGTGGTGCTGACCGCGTCCGAGGACGACGACAGCCTGCTGCAGGCGATCCGGCGCGGCGCCGCCGGCTACCTGCTGAAGAGCGAGCCGCCGGAGCGGATCGTCGACTTCCTGCGCGGCGTGGCGCGCGGGGAGGCGGCTCTGTCGGGCGCCGTCGCGCGCCGGCTGCTCGACCAGGTGCGCGAGGGGAAGCGCGACGAGGTGCCCGAGGAGATCGCGCGGGCGCTTTCCGCGCGCGAGCTCGAGGTGCTCCTCTTGCTCGACCGCCATCTCTCCACCGACGAGATCGCCGCCCGGCTCTTCATCTCCGAGCACACGGTCCGCTCGCACGTGAAGAGCCTGCTCTCGCGGCTCGGCGTGTCGTCGCGCCGCGAGGCGCTCGAGAAGCTCGACGCGGCGCGCGGCTGAGCCGCGCCTCTTAGAGGCCCACGCGGCGGAGGAGCCAGCGCTCGACGCGCCGCGGCGGCGGCAGCCGGTCGCGGTTCACGATCACGACCGCCATCAGGCCGCCGATCACGAGCACGATCCCCGAGAGCGTGAAGAGGTCGGCGATGTTGAACGCGACGCCCTGGTGCGTCCCGATCAGGAGCGGGTCGGGGACGCTGCCGCCGTTGACGAGCGCCGAGACGAGGTTGCCGAGCACGCCGCCGGCGAGCAGGCCCGCGCCGACCGCGACCGCGGCCGACGGCACGCGCGTCGCCGCGGCCGTCCCGGCGAGCGTGAGCAGGCAGGCGGCGATCCACGCGCCGGAGCGGTGGTGGTACGCCCAGTCCGGCGTCGTCAGGACGCTGTTCAGCTGCAGGTCGATCGCGCAGAGGACGACGGCGGCGACCAGCACGCCCAGCAACCGCTCGCCGGTCCCGTCTCCGGCGACGGCGACTGCATCCGGCCGTCGATCCGTTCGCACGAAATCGAATCTAGCGCATCCCTCGTGGGAGGTAGGCCGTTCGACCCAAAAGCTAGACGTCCGGCGAGGAGGAAGCAGACTTCCGGACTTGAACTCCGTCCGAACCGAGGACGAGACTTTGCCGGACAGCGCAGGTCGAAGGCACATTGACGGGTGGCGTCGGGCAGAGGTGCCAACTGACCCACCGACCTGAGCGCAGGAGAAACAGGTGTCTGACACCTCACGGTGTCAGACACCTTTTTCTTTTATGGCGACGCCACCACCTCGAAGTCGGCGCCGGTGACGCGGCCGAGCGTGTGGAGCTGGTCGTTCGACCACCGCGGGCTCGGCGCGCCCGAGATGTACCAGGGCGAGCCGTTGTCGGCGAGGATCATCCCGTAGCGCTTGAGCGCCGTCAGCACGATGCGCGCCTGCGGCGGGAAGCCGCTGATGTCGAAGCTCGCCTTCAGCCGCACGCGCAGGCCCATCGGGGGCAGCGTCGGATCCGTCGAGTCGCTCGCGAAGTGGCGGGCGGGGTAGACGTAGGCGCGGCGCGTCCGTGGCGCGGTGAAGCGGAGGGCGTGGTCGATCGCGCCGGTCGCGGCGTCCGACCAGCGCGCGAGGCCCGGCAGGATCGGCAACCCCGCGGCGTCGGCGGATGTCCAGCCGGCGGGCCGCAACGCGTTCGAGCGCAGGTTCCAGATCGCGCCCGAGCCCGCGGCCCAGCCGGAGCTCGTGCGACGGAGCGCGTACAGCTCGTACAGGCGGCACGAGTCGCGGTCGACGATCAGCGCGTGGCGGTCGCCGCCGTCCGGGTTCGGGTCGCCCTCGATCGGCACGTTGCGCGGGATGGGGTACGGGCCCTTGTCGCTCTCGTCGGCGTAGTCGAAGCGCACCCGCGACTTCGGCGTCTTCCTCCCGTGGACGACGACGTACGGGATGCCGATCAGGTGACCGTCCCAGAGGCCGGAGCCGAAGTCGGCGTGCACGGGCGCGTCGAGGCCGATGGAGGCGATCAGCTGCGCCGAGTCCTGGGCGACCGGCAACGTGTCGACCCGCTGGTTCCAGGGGTTGGAGGCGGGGAAGACCGGGCAGCCGGCGATCTGCGGCGGCGCGCCCGCCTGCGCGGCGCCCGCCAGCGCCGAGACGACCGCCGCGAGGGCGGCGACGAGCGGCTTCACGGCTGCAGCATCGTGCACCGCCAGCCGTTCGCCAATCGCTCGAACAGGTACCGCTCGTGGAGGCGGTCGTCGCGGTGGCGCCAGAGCTCGATCCGCTCGGGCACGAGCAGGTAGCCGCCCCACCACGGCGGCCGCGGCGGCTCCGGCGGCTGGGCGGCGACGGCGGCCTCGAGCTCGGCGCGCGATCCGATCGGCTGCGACTGGCGCGAGGCGGCGGCGCTCCGCTTCGAGCCCGCGGGCCTCGTCGCCCAGTACGCGTCCGACTCTTCGGCCGGCAGGCGCTCCACCGTCCCCTCGACGCGCACCTGCACGCCGGGCCGGTGGACGAGCAGCGCGGCGTGCGGGTTCGCGGACAGCTCGCGTCCCTTTCGCGACTCGTAGTTGGTGAAGAAGCGGAAGCCGCGCTCGTCGAAGCTCTTGAGCAGGACCATCCGCACCGACGGCCGCCCGTCCGGCGTCGCCGTCGCGAGCGCGACGTCGTCGACGCCTTCGAGCAGCTCGCGGACGCGCTCGAGCGGATCGGTCACGCGGGCGCCTGCTCGGGTACATCGCGCATCGTTCGCAGCGGGGACGGCACGAGGAAGAGCATGCCTGCGAGCGCGCCGACCGTCGCGATCCACAGCGTCGGCCGCACGCCGAGCGCCGACCCGAGCGCGCCGCCGAGAGCGGTGCCGACCGGCCGCACGCCGTAGTTGACGAGCATGAACGCGCCCGAGACGCGCGAGCGGAGCTCCGTCGGGATGATGCCGGCGCTGATGACGCCGCCGAGGATGTCGAGCAGCATCAGCCCCACTCCCGAGAAGAACTCGGCGGCGAAGACGAGCGCGACCACGAGCCGGTGCGAACCGCCGGCGGCCGGCACGAGGACGAGCGGCGCGGGGAAGAGGAAGCAGCCGAGCAGGAAGGTGGGCCCGACGCCCAGCCGGCGCGAGATCCGGCCGGTCACCGCCGAGGCGCCGAGCGTCCCGACGGCGGCGGCGCCGACGACGACGCCGATCGCGGCCGGCCGCATGTGCAGCGCCCTCGTCGCGTAGAGCATGAAGAGCGCGAAGTACATGAAGTTGAAGAGGTTGATCGTCGCCACGCCGAGCAGCTCGGCGCGGATGACGGCGTTGGCGCGGATCCACCGCAGGCCGGCGCCGAGCCCGCCGTGCTCGGGCGGCGCGCCCGGCGGCTCCTCGAGGTCGATGCGGCCGAGGAAGAGCGCGGACCAGACGAAGGAGGCCGCGTCGACCGCGAGCGCGAACGGCCCCCGCAGAACCTGGACGAGCGCGCCGCCGGCGCTCGTGCCGACGAGGTACGACGCGCCGCGCGTGCCGTGCAGCAGCGCGTTCGCCTCGACGTATCTCTCCCGCGGCACCACCGCCTGGAAGAACGCGCCGTAGGCGACGTTGAACACCACGCTCAGGCCGCCGAGCAGGAAGGCGACGACGTACAGCTGCGCCCAGGTCAGGCCGCCGAGCGCGTATGCGATGGGGATCGTCGCGGTCAGCGCGCCGCGCGCGAGGTCGGCGACGAGCATCGCCTCGCGGCGGCGACCGCGGCGGTCGAGCCACACTCCGGCATGGAGCGAGAAGAGCAGGTTGGGGACGAGGTACGCGGTCGTCAGCGCGCCCATCTCGGCGGCGCTCGCGTGCAGGGCGAGGACGGCGGTCAGCGGCAGGGCGATCAGCGACACCTGGTCGCCGAGCAGCGAGATCGACTGTCCGACGTAGTAGCGGCGGAAGTTCGCGTTCTCGCGGAGGACGCGCGGCAGCCTCACCGCTTCGGGACGGCGCGCAGGCTCAGCTCGACGAACCGTGCGCCGCGCGGCTTGCCGCCGCGGGCGCTGCGCATGTACGGCTCGAGCAGCGCCTGGATGCGGCCGACGATCTGCTCGAGCTCGCGCGGGGTGGCGACGATCGTCGCGTGGGTGAACGCGGCCGCCTCGCGCCAGGCGGGCGAGAAGGAGCGCTCGTGCGTCAGGTACTCGCGCACCGCTGCGTCGCTCAGCTCGAGCATCGCCGCGCGCGCGAGCGCCGACGCGGCCTGGAACTCCTCGTCGGCGTCGGCCCCCGCGTCGAACTCGAGGCTTGCGACAGCGGAGCGCCAGCGGCGTTCGCGGCCGTCGTCGCTCGGCGCCTCCTCGACGAACCCGTGCTTCGCGAGCGTGCGGAGGTGGTAGCTGCACGCCGAGGGGCTCTCGCCGACCTCGTCCGCACACTCGGTCGCGGTCGCCGGCCCCTCGAGCTGCAGCCGGCCGAGGATCCGAAGCCGCGCGGGGTGGCCGAGCGCTCGCAGCGCCTCGACAGATGTGAAAGTCATTTTTCGAAACTACACTTTCACATCTCCGCGTGTCAAGCCCGGAAACTCACGTCCTTAGTTCACGAAGTGAACTAAGGACGGGCATTTCCGCCGCTCAGTACGAGTCGAGGACGGCGCTGCGCTTCGACTCGTGCTCGAGGATGCGGAAGAGGAGGTAGGCGGCGAGGGCGTACGCGGCCGCGATGCCGAGCTCGGTCCCGACCAGGCCGCCGACGGCGCCGAGCGGGCGACCGGCCGCGACCTCGCGGGCGGCGGCGATCCCGTGGGCGAGCGGCAGGCAGCGGCCGACGAAGCTCATCCAGCCCGGCAGCACGTCGAGCGGGATGTTCACGCCGCAGAAGAGGAGCATCAGGAAGTACGCGAGGTTGGCGACGAAGAAGAAGTCCTTCGCGCGCAGCCCGATCGAGCCGAGCAGCATCCCGAAGCAGGTGCACGACGCGACCGTGACGAGCACGATCAGCGCGAGCGCGGGCAGGGACGAGAGTCCGGGGCGGAAGCCGAGCAGCAGCGCGCCCGCGCCGAAGGTGAACGCCGAGACGAGCAGCCCGTTCGCCAGCACCGGCACGCCGCGGCCGAGAAACACGGCCGCCCGGTTCGCGGGCGAAGCGAGCAGCGGGCCGAGCGTCCCGAACCAGCGCTCGTTCGCGACAGCCATCGTCATCCCGTACACCGACGACATCGCGCACACCTGCACCGAGTTGCCGACGATGTAGAAGTCGCGCGCCTGCGCGTGTGCGTACTGGCCGAGCTTCGTGAAGAAGATGAGCTGGAAGAGCGGGCTGCCGAGCATCGTCGGCACGTACATCGCCGGCCGGATCCAGTTGAAGAGGCCGCGATACGAGATCACACCGCCGACGAGGAACACGCTCCACCAGCGCCTCATGTCAGCGAGAGCGTCGCCCGCGCGCGAGCCTGGTGCTCGAAGACGCGGAAGGTGACGACCGAGATCGCCGCCGCCGCGACCCCGAGCGCGGCGACCATGCCAAGCGGCCGCCAGACGTCGCCGCCGAGCGCCGCGTGCCGGATCGCGAGCACGCCCCAGTACGGCGGCAGGCACCAGGAGATCGGCCGCGTCCAGCCGGGCAGCAGCGACGTCGAGAACACGAGGCCCGACGCCACCCAGACCGGGTACTCGAGCAGGTTCGACATCGCGTTGGCGTACCGGTAGAGGATGAACGTCGAGGCGAGCACGAGGCCCATCAGCCCCAGCGAGACGACGGTCGCGCACAGCGCGAGCACGAACGGCAGCGGGTGCACGAAGTGCAGCGGCACGCCGAAGACGAGGCGTCCCCAGACGAGCGTCGCCGCCAGCGCGTACATGCCGGTGAACGCGTTCGCGAGCGAGAACGGGAGATAGACGAGCGCCATCGGCGGCGGCGCGCCGACGCCGAGCTCGAGCGTGCCCTGCCAGCGCTGCCACTGGATCATCCCGCCCGAGCCGAACAGCGTCGTCGACCAGACGCCCATCATCCCGGCGCCGAGCGCCGCGTACAGGAGCGTCCCCGACCGGCCGCCGGAGCGGAACATGTAGAAGGCGACGGTCGCGAAGATGATCGGCTGCACGACCGACGTGAGCAGGAAGAAGCTCGACGTCCCGAGCATCTTCAGGTTCGTCGTGAACCCGCTCCAGACGATCCTCGCCGACCTCACGCGCGCTCCAGCGTGGCGTGCCGGCGGCTCTGCAGCTCGAGGAAGCGGATCAGCCCGAAGCCGGCGACGCCGTAGGCGACGCCGATCAGCACCTCGCGGCCGAGGAGGCCGCGCACGGAGGCGAGCGAGCGGCCCGCGGCGACGGCGCGCGCCGCACCGATCGCGTGGGTGAGCGGCAGCGCGCGGCCGATCGCGGCCATCCAGCCGGGCAGCTCCGTGAGCGGCACGTTGGCGCCGCAGAAGATCAGCAGGAGCCCGACGAAGACGTTCGCGAGGACGGCCGTCTCGCGGATCCGCAGCCCGATGGCCGCGTTCACCAGGCCGAGGCCGGTGCACGAGAACGTGGCGACGCAGAGCACCGGCACGAGCCGCGCCCACTCGCCGCCGTCGAGCGAGACGCCGAGGATCAGTCCGCCGGCGAACAGGGAGAACGCCGCCACGAACGCGCCGTTCAGGATCACCGGCACGGCGCGGCCGAGAAACAGCGGCAGCCGGCCGGCCGGCGAGATCAGGATCGGCCCCAGCGTCTGCCAGAAGCGCTCCTCCGCGATCGTCTGCGTCATCGCGAAGAGGCAGGGCACCGACGCGTACTGGATCGCGTTGCCGACGACGTAGAACTCGTCCGACCGGGCGCCCGCTGCGCGGCCGATGTAGGCGAAGAGCAGGATCTGGAAGATCGGCGTCAGGATCAGCGTCGGCACGAAGATCCAGAGGCTGAGGAAGCCGAAGAGCGCGCGGTAGCTGATCAGCCCGCCGACGAAGAAGACGCGAAGGGTCTTCACGTCAGCGAGAGGCTGGCGCGGCGGCGCGCTGAATCGAGGACGGTGTCGAGCACGAGCACGCCGAGCGCGACGTACGCGGCCGCGAGGCCGAAGCAGGCGAGCACGTCGAGCCACGGACGGCCGCCGCCGAAGGCGCCGTGGCGGATCGCGCGCATGCCCCAGGTCGGCCCGAGCGCCCAGGAGATCGGCCGCACCCAGCCCGGCAGGAGCGAGACCGGGACGAGGAAGCCGCACACGAGCCACACCGGGTACTCGGTCAGCGCGCCGATCGCCCAGGCGCGGCGGGAGCGGACGAACGCGACGGCCATCAGGAAGCCGAGCGAGCCGATCGTCACGACGATGCCGACGATGCCGAGCGCGAACGGCAGCGGGTGCGCGACCGGCACGTGGATCCCGAACAGGACCCGCGCCCAGACGAGCGTGGCGACGATGCAGTAGAGGCCGATCGACGAGGTCGCGAGCGTCACCGGCAGCAGCACGAGCGCCAGGCTCGTCGGCGCCGCGACGAGCAGCTCGAGCGTGCCGAGCCGGCGCTCGCGCTGGAGCGCCGACGAGGCGGAGACGCTGGTCGCCGTCCACACGCCCATCACCGCGGCGCCGAGCGCGACCGGGCCGAGCGCGGAGGCGCCGTGTCCGGAGCGGAAGACGAAGAACGCGACCGTCGCGAAGAAGAGCGGCCACAGGATCGCCAGGAAGCCGTCGAACGCCGACTGCGACAGCATCTTGAAGTGCAGCAGCCAGCCGAACCCGAGCAGCCTGAGCGTGCGGCCGAACCCGCGAACCTGGTTCGTCTTCGACGAACCAGGTTCGAGCGTTTCCGGTCGAGCGTCGGGGGAGGTCACGGCTAGCCCGAGTCGGCGCCGACGAGGGCGACGTAGGCGTCCTCGAGCGTCGGCTCGCGCGAGCTCACGCGCCCGACCTCGACGCCGTCGAGCTGCGCCAGCAGCGGCGCGGTCAGCTCCCGCTCGCCCGTCGCCTGCACGATCAGGAGCTGCTTCTGGTCGCGCTCCTCGACGGTGACGGCGGTGACCGTGGGCACGCCGCGCAGCCGCGCGACGGCCCCGTCGTCGACCCCGAAGACCTCGATCTCCGTCACCGTTCCCTCGGCGACCCCCGCCTTCAACGCCGCCGGCGTCCCCTCGCCGACGATGCGGCCCTTCGCGATCACGGCGATCCGGTCGCAGAGCGCGTCGGCCTCGAACATGTAGTGGGTCGTCAGGAGCACCGTCTTGCCGGCCCGGACGAGGTCGCCGATCGTCTGCCGGAGCTCGCGCGCGCCGACCGGGTCGACGCCGATCGTCGGCTCGTCGAGGAAGACGACCTCCGGGTCGTGGAGGATCCCGCGCGCGATGTGCAGCCGCTGCCGCATGCCGCGCGAGTAGCCCTCGACCCGCTCCTGCTCGCGCCCTTTCAGGCCGACGAGCTCGAGCACCTCCTCGATCCGCGTGCGCTGCGCCCGGCCGGAGACGCCGTAGAGCTCCGCGAAGTAGCGAAGGTTGTCGCGCGCCGAGAGCCGCTCGTAGAGGCCGCGGTCGCCGCCGAAGACGTAGCCGATCCGCTTCCGCACCTCGCGCGCGTGCTCGACGACGTCGAGGCCGAGCACGAGGGCCTCCCCGGAGGTCGGCAGCAGGAGCGTGATCAGCATCTTGATCGTGGTCGTCTTGCCGGCGCCGTTCGGGCCGAGCAGGCCGAACAGCTCGCCGCGCTCGACGGCGAACGAGACGCCCCGCACCGCCTCGACCTCGAGCGGCCGCCGCCGCAGCACGCCGGTCGTCGTCCGGTACGTCCGCCTCAGGTCGCGGGCTTCGATGACGGCGTCGCCGGCCACGCGGCAAACCTAGCTGGCGCCTCGCACGCGGTCTGGGGCTCGCCCTCGCAGCAGCCGAGCTTGAACCTGCAGCGGCCGCACTGCCACGTCCCGTGCCGCCACTCCATCTCCGCGCCGCAGCGCCAGCACCGCTCCGTCATCGGAGGAACCCTACGGTCTCGAACGGATGGAAACTGTTTCGTGGACATGTCCACGAAACAGTTTCGGAGTAGCGGCGGGTGGGCTCGAACCACCGACCTCCGGGTTATGAGTCCGGCGCTCTAACCAGCTGAGCTACGCCGCCTCGGCGTCGAACAGCGTATCGAAGGTCCCGCTACACTTCTGCGGCCCGGGGCGGTGCGTCAGCCTGCCCCGAAGGACCGAGTTCCCTGGAGAGACATGGCCAAGACCGGAGTCAGAGTTGCGATCACGCTCGCCTGCACCGAGTGCAAGCGGCGCAACTACCAGACCAACAAGTCGAAGCGGAATACGCCCGACCGGGTCGAGTTCCGGAAGTACTGCCGCTGGTGCGGGAGGCACACGCCGCACCGGGAGACTCGCTGAGCTGATGGCCGAGATCCGCCAGGACCGGGCCGCTGCGCGCCGGGCCCAGCGCCGTGAGCGCGCCGCCGCCGCGGCCGCAGCGCGCCCGCAGCCGCAGCCCGCGGCCGCGCCGGCGGAGCGCCGCCGCTCGAACTTCGTCGCCGAGGCGTGGGCGGAGCTGAAGAAGGTGGAGTGGCCGGGCCAGAACCAGGTCATCCAGGGGACGGTCGTGGTGCTGGTGGCCTGCTTCGTCGTCGGCCTCTACCTCTACGTCAACGACCAGGTCTGGAAGCAGGTCGTCCAGAAGGTCCTCCTCGGACAGTAGGCGGGAGCATGTTTCGCTGGTACGTCGTCAACACGTATTCGGGCCACGAGAACAAGGTCAAGGCGAACCTCGAGCACCGCATCGAGTCGATGGGGCAGCGGCAGCGCTTCCGTCGCGTCGTCGTCCCCACCGAGCAGGTGATCGAGACGAAGGACGGGCAGAAGGTGCAGACCGAGAAGCGGATCCTGCCCGGCTACGTGCTCGTGAACATGGATCTGAACGACGAGTCGTGGACGGTCGTGAAGAACACGCCGGGCGTGACGGGCTTCGCCGGCCCGGGCGGCAAGCCGGTGCCGATCCCGCAGGGCGACGTCGACCGGATCCTCAAGACCGGCGCCGCCGCGACCGCCGAGCGGCCGCGCGCGCAGGTGCAGTTCTCGCTCGGCGAGTCGGTGAAGGTGACGTCGGGCCCGCTGTCCGACTTCGACGGCGAGATCGTCGACGTCAACCCCGACCAGCAGAAGCTGAAGGTGCTCGTCGACATCTTCGAGCGCCAGGTTCCGGTCGAGCTCAGCTTCGACCAGGTCAAGAAGCTCGATTAGGAGAACAGGGTGGCGAAGAAGGTCCTCACGCTGATCAAGCTGCAGATCCCCGGCGGCCAGGCGAACCCGGCCCCGCCGGTCGGCCCTGCGCTCGGCCAGCACGGCGTCAACATCATGGAGTTCTGCAAGGCCTTCAACGCGCAGACCGCGCAGGAGAACGGCCGCATCATCCCGGTCGAGATCACGGTCTACGAGGACCGCAGCTTCGACTTCATCACGAAGACGCCGCCGGCCGCCGTCCTGATCAAGGAGGCGCTGCGGCTCGAGAAGGGCTCGGCCGAGCCGAACCGGACGAAGGTCGGCCGCCTCTCGCGCGCGCAGGTGCGCTCGATCGCCGAGACGAAGCTGCAGGACCTGAACGCGCGCGACGTCGAGCAGGCGATGCGCGTGATCGCCGGCACGGCCCGCTCGATGGGCGTGGAGGTGGAAGCGTGAGCGCGCGAGGGAAGCGCTACGTCGAGGCGCGCGGCGTGGTCGACCGCGAGCAGCTCTACTCGCCGGTCGAGGCGATCCGGCTCCTGAAGGGGGCGCCGGCGGCGAAGTTCGACGAGACGGTCGAGGTGCACCTGAACCTGGGCCTGAACGTCCGTCACGCCGACGAGCAGCTCCGCGGGACGATGATGCTGCCGCACGGCACCGGGCGCGAGGCGCGCGTCGCCGTGTTCGCCGAGGGCGAGAAGGCGCGCGAGGCGGAGGAGGCCGGCGCCGACGTCGTCGGCGCCGCCGACCTCGCCAAGCGCGTCGAGGAGGGCTTCACCGACTTCGACGTCGCCGTCGCCACGCCCGACCAGATGGGCGTCGTCGGCCGGCTCGGGCGGATCCTCGGCCCGCGCGGCCTGATGCCGAACCCGAAGACGGGCACGGTCACGTTCGACGTGGCGAAGGCGGTGCGCGACGCCAAGGCCGGCAAGCTCGAGTACCGCACCGACCGCGGCGCGAACGTCCACATCCCGATCGGCAAGAAGAGCTTCGGCGAGCGCCAGCTCGTCGAGAACTACGCGGCGCTGATCGACGAGATCGTCCGCGCGAAGCCGTCGGCCGCGAAGGGCCGCTACATCAAGAAGATCACGCTGTCCTCGACGATGGGCCCGGGGATCCACGTCGACCCGACGCGGACCCGCGACATCGCCGAGGACCTGGAGGCGGCTCCGGCGAGCGCCTAGACACCTTTCCGTCACCTGAGACAGCTGGCGGCGCCCGCTCTCGGGCGCAGAAGCCCAGCCGAGGAGGATGAGTTGCACAAGGAAGACAAGGAACGCGTCGTCGCCGAGCTGACCGAGAAGCTCCGGACGGCGGAGGCGATGATCGTCGCCGACTACCGGGGGCTGACGATGCCCCAGATCGACGCCCTGCGCGGGCGCCTGCTCGAGCACGGCGCGCGCTTCACGGTGGTGAAGAACACGCTCACCCGCCGCGCTGCCGAGGCCGCGGGTGCCGACGCGCTGCTGGCGCTGCTCGAGGGCCCGTCGGCGATCGCGTTCGTCGAGACCGAGGGCGACGCCGTGGCGGTGGCCAAGGCGCTCGCCGACTCGGCGCGCGAGACGCGCGTCCTCGAGGTCCGCGGCGGCGTGATGCAGGGCCGCGTCATCTCGGCCTCGGACGTCGAGGAGCTCTCGCGGCTCCCGTCGCTCGAGATCCTGCGCGGACAGGTGCTCGGCGCCGTGATCGCGCCCCTGACGAGCCTGCTCGGGCTCGTCAGCGCACCACTGCAGAACCTGTACGGCCTGCTCGACGCACGGATCGAGCAGCTCGAATCGACCCAGAACCAGGAGGCATGACGATGGCGGCAGTGGACACCGTGTTCGAGCAGCTCGGGAAGATGAGCGTGCTCGAGCTGGTCGAGCTCAAGAAGAAGATCGAGGACGAGTGGGGTATCACGGCGGCGGCGCCGGTGGCCGTCGCCGCCGGCGGCGCGGTCGCGGCCGGGGACGGCGGGGCCGCGGCGGCGGAGGAGAAGACCTCCTTCGACGTGGTGCTGACGGAGGCCGGCGGCCAGAAGATCCAGGTGATCAAGGTCGTCCGCGCGATCACCGGCCTCGGCCTCAAGGAGGCCAAGGACCTCGTGGACTCGGCGCCCAAGCCGGTCAAGGAGGGCGTGAACCAGGAGGAGGCCGACCAGATCAAGTCCCAGCTCGAGGAGGCCGGGGCCACGGTCGAGGTCAAGTAGGCGCGAGGGGGCGGGTGGGCGCGAGGCGCCTACCCGCCCGGAGCGCCTCCTTCGGAAACTGTTTCGCCCGGAACGGGCGAAACAGTTTCGATGGGTTTCGTGGGCCACCGGGAGAACCTGTTTCGCCCGGAACGGGCGAAACAGGTTCGATGGGTTTCGTGGCCCACCGGGAGAACCTGTTTCGGCCGTTCCGGCCGAAACAGGTTCGATGGTTTTTCCCCTCTTTGCTACACTTCCGCCCGTCGGCCCGACGGGCCCTCGCCGCGTGCCTTGCGGCTGGAGAGCCACCTCCGCTAACGTAGAGGGTTGCGCCGACGTCCGGACATCACCTGCGTTTGCACGCCCTTTTTCCTGCTTCGCCCCTCATCTCATAGCCAGCAAGGGAGGCTGTTCTAGTTGGCCCAGACGGTCACCGCGCCCCGCGCGCGCAAGTCGTTCTCTCGTCTCAAGCACGTCCTCGACCTCCCCAACCTGATCGACATCCAGCGCGAGTCCTTCGGCTGGTTCCTGCGCGAAGGGCTCCGGGAGACGATCGACGACATCTCGCCGATCGAGGACTACACCGGCTCCCTCGCCGTCGAGTTCGGCGAGTACCGCTTCGGCGAGCCGCAGTTCTCGATCCAGGAGTGCCGCGAGAAGGATCTCACCTACCAGGCGCCGCTCTCGATGACGGTCCGCTTCGTGAACAAGGACACGGGCGAGATCCGCGAGCAGACGGTGTTCATGGGCGACTTCCCGATGATGACCGAGTGGGGGACGTTCATCATCAACGGCACCGAGCGCGTGATCGTGACGCAGCTCGTGCGGTCGCCCGGCGCCTACCTGATGGAGCCGAAGGACCCGACCAAGCAGGTCTTCACGGCCAACCTGATGCCGAGCCGCGGCTCGTGGCTCGAGCTCGAGATCGACAAGAAGGGCGTCGTCTACGCCCGCATCGACCGGAAGCGCAAGCTGCCGATCACGACGCTGCTGCGCGCGCTGCCGGCGGAGGACCCGACCACCGGCTTCCAGCTCGACACGTCGACGAACGAGGCGATCCTCGCGCTCTTCGACGACTCGGTCTTCATCCGCAACACGCTCGACAAGGATCCGACGACGCGCCAGGACGAGGCGCTGATCGAGGTCTTCAAGAAGCAGCGGCCGGGCGAGCCGCCGACGCTCGACAACGCGCGCAACCTCCTGCGCGCGCTCTTCTTCGACCCCAAGCGCTACGACCTGACGAAGGTCGGCCGCTACAAGCTGAACCAGCGGCTCGGCGTCGACGTGCCCGAGGGCGTGCGCGTGCTGACGACGCAGGACATCCTCGCGCTCGTCCAGAAGCTCGTGGCGCTGCCGCACGCGATCGGCGTGCCGGATGACTCGCGCGACTACGCGGCCGACGCGGTCGGCCTCAGCCGCGATCCGATCCGCACCGAGCTCGACGAGTACGAGCACTTCGGCAACCGGCGCCTGCGCACCACCGGCGAGCTGATCCAGGAGGCGTTCCGGGTCGGGCTCTACCGGATGGAGCGGGTCGTCCGCGAGCGGATGACGACGGAGGACGTCGACACGATCACGCCGCAGACGATCATCAACATCCGCCCGGTCGTCGCGGCGCTGAAGGAGTTCTTCGGCTCGTCGCAGCTCTCGCAGTTCATGCAGCAGACGAACTCGCTTGACGGGCTGACGCACCGGCGCCGGCTCTCGGCGCTCGGCGCCGGCGGCCTCACCCGCGAGCGCGCGCCGATCGAGGTGCGCGACGTGCACCCGACGCACTACGGCCGGATGTGCCCGATCGAGACGCCCGAGGGGCCGAACATCGGCCTGATCGGCTCGCTCGCCTCGATGGCGACCGTCTCCGAGTTCGGCTTCATCCAGACGCCGTACCGCAAGGTGCAGAACGGCAAGGTGACCGACGAGATCGTCTACCTCGACGCCGCCGAGGAGGCGCTGTTCACGATCGCGCAGGCCTCCGAGCCGGTCGACGAGCGGACGGGGCGCTTCCTGCACGACCAGGTGCTCTGCCGCTCGGCGGAGGGCGAGGCCGTGATCGCGGGGGCGAAGGACATCGACTTCATGGACGTCGCGCCGGCTCAGATCGTGTCGGTCGCGACGGCGATGATCCCGTTCCTCGAGCACAACGACGCGAACCGCGCGCTGATGGGCGCGAACATGCAGCGGCAGGCGGTGCCGCTGATGATCCCGCAGTCGCCGCTCGTCGGCACCGGCGTCGAGCACCGCGCGGCGGTCGACTCCGGCGACGTCGTCGTGGCGCGGAACGCCGGCACGGTGGTCGAGCTCGACGCGACGCGCATCGTCGTCGAGGGGCGCGGCACGCGCGACGAGTACGACCTGACGAAGTTCATGCGCTCGAACCAGGGCACGCTGATCCACCACAAGCCGATCGTCCGCCAGGGCGACCGCGTGGCGAAGGACGCCGTGCTCGCGGACGGCTCGTCCACCGACCACGGCGAGCTCGCGCTCGGCGCGAACCTCCTGGTCGCGTTCATGCCGTTCGAGGGCTTCAACTTCGAGGACGCGATCGTGATCAGCGAGCGGCTCGTGAAGGAGGACGTGCTCACGTCCATCCACATCCACGAGTACGAGATCGACGCGCGCTCGACGAAGCTCGGCGACGAGGAGATCACGCGCGACATCCCCAACCGCTCCGAGGAGTCGCTCCGCAACCTCGACGACCGCGGCATCGTTCGCATCGGCGCCGAGGTGGGCTCGGGCGACCTGCTGGTGGGCAAGGTGACCCCGAAGGGCGAGACCGAGCTGACCGCCGAGGAGAAGCTGATCCGGGCGATCTTCAAGGAGAAGGCGCGGGAGGTCCGCGACACCTCGCTGAAGGTGCCGCACGGCGAGGGCGGCGTCGTGATCGACGTGAAGACGTTCTCGCGCGACGCGGGCGACGACCTCAGCCCGGGCGTGAACGAGCTCGTCCGCGTCTACGTGGCGAAGAAGCGCAAGATCTCGGAGGGCGACAAGCTCGCCGGCCGACACGGCAACAAGGGCGTGATCGCGAAGATCGTCGCCGAGGAGGACATGCCGTTCCTCGAGGACGGCCGCTCCGTGGACATCCTGCTGAACCCGCTGGGCGTGCCGAGCCGGATGAACATCGGCCAGATCCTCGAGACGCACCTCGGCTGGGCGGCCGCGCACGGCGTGTTCGCCGGCGACGAGGCGGAGCCGCTGAACGGCAAGGCGACGCGCGTCATCAACGCGCCCGCGCCGACGCCGGTGGCGACGCCGGTGTTCGACGGCGCGACCGTCGAGGACGTCGACAACGCGCTGCTCCAGTGGACGAACGGCAACGGCAGCCCGATCAAGATGATCGTCGACCAGAAGGCTCCTGCCGGCCGCCGCGCGTCCGGCAAGGTGCGGCTCTTCAACGGCCGCACGGGCGAGCCGTTCGAGCAGGCCGTGACGGTCGGCTACATGTACATCCTCAAGCTGCTGCACCTCGTCGACGACAAGATCCACGCGCGCTCGACGGGCCCGTACTCGCTGGTGACGCAGCAGCCGCTCGGCGGCAAGGCGCAGTTCGGCGGCCAGCGCTTCGGCGAGATGGAGGTGTGGGCGCTCGAGGCGTACGGCGCCGCGTACACGCTGCAGGAGATGCTCACGATCAAGTCCGACGACACGGTCGGCCGCGTGAAGGCGTACGAGGCGATCGTGAAGGGCGAGAACATCGCCGAGCCGTCGATCCCCGAGTCGTTCAAGGTGCTGCTGAAGGAGATGCAGTCGCTCGCGCTCGACGTCGGCGTCATGTCCGAAGAGGGGGCCGAGGTCGAGGTGCGCGAGGAGGACGACGAGCTGCTGCGCGCCGCGGAGGAGCTCGGCATCGACCTCTCGCCCGGCTCCCTGCGGGCCGCGGCGCGGCAGCCGACCGGCCAGGAGCTCGAGGAGGGTCAGGACCGCGTCGACACCGAGGGCGAGCTGGCGCTGCCGACGGACGAGTCGCTCGAGGATCTCGACGCGATCGACCTCGGCGGCGGCGCGGAGGACGAGGACGCGGAGCCGGTCGGCGCCGCGGACGACGGCGAGCTCGAGATCGAAGACTAGAGACGTAAAACCCGCGAACCTGGTTCGCGAAGCGAACCAGGTTCGGGAGCTTCGAGAGGAGAGGCGAACACCACTTGATCGACATCAACGAGTTCGACGCGATCCGGATCGGCCTCGCGTCGAGCAAGCAGATCCGTGACTGGTCGTCCGGCGAGGTCACGAAGCCGGAGACGATCAACTACCGCACGCTCAAGCCGGAGCGCGACGGCCTGTTCTGCGAGCGCATCTTCGGTCCGACGAAGGACTGGGAGTGCTACTGCGGCAAGTACAAGCGCGTCCGCTACAAGGGCATCATCTGCGAGCGCTGCGGCGTCGAGGTGACGCGCCAGAAGGTGCGGCGCGAGCGGATGGGCCACATCGACCTCGCCGCGCCCGTCTCGCACATCTGGTTCTTCAAGGGCGTCCCGAGCCGCATCGGCTACCTGCTCGACATCGCGCCGCGCGAGCTCGAGAAGGTGCTCTACTTCGCCGCCTCGATCGTCACGCACGTCGACAACGAGGCGCGCCAGCGCGACCTCGTCGACCTCGAGGACAAGGTCAAGGCCGAGTCCGAGCGCATCTACGTCGACCGCGACGAGCAGCTCGCCGACCTCGAGAAGCGCCTCGCCCGCCGCCGCGCGTACTTCTCGAACGGCGCCGAGAAAGGCTTCGACGAGGACGACGACTTCTGGACGCGCGGGCTCGCGACCTGGGCCGAGGAGCAGGCGCTGCCGACGCTCGAGGACGCGCGCAAGCTCGTCGGCGGCATGTTCGTCGAGCTGGTGCCCCAGATCACGACCGAGGACTCGAAGAAGATCCGCGAGCTCGTCCGCAACGCGGCGATCCGCGAGGACCGCAAGCTCACGCCGCGCGAGCTCGAGCAGGTCGCGGCCGCGGCCGAGCAGATTCTCGCCGCGATCGCGCCGCTCGAGAAGGAGCTCGGCAAGGCCGCCGGCGCCAAGAAGGGCGCGATCACCAAGCACATCCACCGCGTCGTCGACGCGCTGCTCGTGGGCGACGAGATCGTCGAGGACGATCAGCCGCTCGTCGCGAACGTCGACTTCAAGAACCTCGAGAAGGCGCGCGACCTCGGTAACGGCCTGCTGAAGGACGTCGTCGACACGTGGGAGGAGGGCCAGGACGTCCGCGAGCTGACGAACGACCTCTGCCTCCGCACCGACGGCAAGATCCAGAAGGAGGACCTCGACGCGCTCATCCAGTGGGCGCTGAAGGTCCGCGAGATGTACCTCGACATCGAGTCGCGGCGCGAGGACACGCGTGACGCCGCCGTCGACGCGGTCCGCCGCCTCGACCAGACCTGGCTGCTGTTCCGCGAGCTGGAGCCGAAGCTGGTCGTCAACGACGAGCAGCTGTTCCGCGAGCTGAAGGACCGCTTCGGATCGCCGTACGGCTTCGGCGTGTACTTCCGCGGCGGCATGGGGGCGGAGTCGATCCGCGACCTGCTCCGCGACCTCGACCTCGATCTCGAGGCGGCCACGCTGCGCGACACGATCAAGACCTCGAAGGGCCAGAAGCAGCAGCGCGCGATCAAGCGCCTGAAGGTCGTGAACGCGTTCATCAAGTCGGAGAACCGGCCCGAGTGGATGATCCTCGAGGCGATCCCGGTGATCCCGCCGGAGCTGCGCCCGATGGTGCAGCTCGACGGCGGCCGCTTCGCCACCTCCGACCTGAACGACCTCTACCGCCGCGTGATCAACCGGAACAACCGGCTGAAGCGGCTGCTCGACCTCGGCGCGCCCGAGATCATCGTCAACAACGAGAAGCGGATGCTGCAGGAGGCCGTCGACGCGCTGTTCGACAACGGCCGCCGCGGCCGCGCCGTGACCGGCCCGGGCAACCGCCCGCTGAAGTCGCTCAGCGACATGCTGAAGGGCAAGCAGGGGCGCTTCCGCCAGAACCTGCTCGGCAAGCGCGTCGACTACTCGGGCCGCTCGGTGATCGTGGCCGGGCCGCAGCTCCGGCTGCACCAGTGCGGCCTGCCGAAGCTGATGGCGCTCGAGCTCTTCAAGCCGTTCATCATGAGCCGGCTCGTCGAGCGCAAGTCGGTGCAGAACATCAAGGCGGCGAAGAAGTACGTCGACTCGATGACGCCCGAGGTGTGGGACGTGCTCGAGGAGGTGATCGCGGAGCACCCGGTGCTGCTCAACCGTGCGCCGACGCTGCACCGCCTCGGCATCCAGGCGTTCGAGCCGGTGCTGGTCGAGGGCAAGGCGATCCAGGTGCACCCGCTCGTCTGCCACGCGTTCAACGCCGACTTCGACGGCGACCAGATGGCGGTGCACCTGCCGCTGTCGGCGGAGGCGCAGGCCGAGGCGCGGATCCTGATGCTGTCGTCGAACAACATCCTGTCGCCGGCGAGCGGGCGCCCGCTCGCGACGCCGACGCAGGACATGGTGCTCGGCATCTACTACCTGACGTACTCGGACGTCGACCTGAACGCGGTCGACTCGGCCGACCTCGACCCGCATCCGCGGCGCTTCGACTCGGCCGACGAGATCGAGGTCGCGCTCGAGATGGAGGGCGTCGGGCTGCAGGAGCCGATCGAGTTCCGGTTCGGCGACGAGCTCTACCTGACGACGCCCGGCCGCGTCATCTTCAACTCGGCCGTCTACCGGGCGCTCGACGAGCTGCTCCCCGAGGACGAGGAGCTCGAGTTCGACTTCATCAACCAGACGCTCGCGAAGCCCGACACGGACCGCTACGTGCTCGCGCTCTCCGACCGCTACGGCGCGCACACGCTGGCGCCGGTGCTCGACACGATCAAGGCGCTCGGCTTCCGCTACGCGACCAAGGCCGGCGTGACGATCTCGAAGAACGACATCGTCATCCCGCCCGACAAGGAGCGGATCCTGTCCGAGTACGAGAAGCGCGTCGAGGAGGTGCACGCGCAGTACGACCGCGGCCTCATCACCGACGACGAGCGGCACGAGACGATCGTGAACATCTGGACGGAGGCGACCGACACCGTCGCCGACGCCATGCAGAAGCACTTCGACGAGCTGAACCCGGTGTTCATGATGGCCAACTCCGGCGCCCGCGGCTCGTTCAAGCAGATCCGGCAGCTCGCCGGCATGCGCGGCCTGATGGCGAACCCGAAGGGCGAGATCATCGAGCGCCCGATCAAGGCCAACTTCATGGAAGGCCTCACGGTGCTCGAGTACTTCATCTCGACCCACGGCGCCCGCAAGGGCCTCGCCGACACGGCGCTCCGCACCGCCGACTCGGGCTACCTGACGCGGCGCCTCGTGGACGTGTCCCAGGACGTCATCGTCCGGGAGGAGGACTGCGGCACCGACGACCGGATCGAGCTGCCGCTGCGCACCTCCGAGGGGCTGAACAAGTCGCTGCTCGGGCGCGTCGTGGCCGAGGACGTGCACCGGCCGCTCGCCTCCGGCAAGCCCGGCAAGACCGTGCTGGCCGAGCGCGGCGACATCGTCACCGTCGGGCTGCTCGAGGACCTCGTCGAGGAGCTCGGCGAGGAGCACCGGCTGCCGGTCCGCTCGGTGCTGAAGTGCCGCGCCGAGACGGGCGTGTGCCGCGCCTGCTACGGCATCTTCCCGGCGACGGGCGAGATGGCCGAGATCGGCGACGCGGTGGGCATCATCGCCGCGCAGTCGATCGGCGAGCCGGGCACGCAGCTGACGATGCGGACCTTCCACACCGGCGGCGTCGCCGGCGCGGACATCACGCACGGCCTGCCGCGCGTCGTCGAGATCTTCGAGGCCCGCAACCCGAAGGGCGCCGCCGTGCTGGCGGAGCGGGGGGGCCGCGTGGAGCTCGAGCTGACGGAGCGGGGGCCGAAGGTGACCATCGTCCCGACGGAGCTCGGCCCCGACGGCGAGCCGGCCGACCCCGTCGAGTACCAGCTGCCGCGTCGGACGCGGCTGCTCGTGGCGAACGGGCGCGAGGTCGAGCCCGGCGACGCCCTCAACGAGGGCTCGCAGAACCCGGCCGACCTGCTCGCGCTCAAGGGCTCGACGCCGACCGAGCTGTACCTCGTCGGCGAGGTGCAGAAGGTCTACAAGTCGCAGGGCGTCGAGATCCACGACAAACACATCGAGCTGATCGTCCGGCAGATGCTGAAGAAGGTGCGCGTCGAGTCGGCGGGCGACACCGACCTGCTGCCCGGCCAGCTCGTCGACCGCGTCGTCCTCGAGCGCGAGAACGCCCGCGTGAAGAAGGCGAAGGGCGAGCAGGCGACCCACGAGCCGCTGATCCTCGGGATCACGAAGGCGTCGCTCGCGACGGAGTCGTTCCTCTCGGCCGCCTCCTTCCAGGAGACGACGAAGGTGCTGACCGACGCCTCGATCGAGGGGAAGGTCGACCGGCTGCTCGGCCTGAAGGAGAACGTGATCATCGGCAAGCTGATCCCGGCCGCGACCGGCCTCAAGCGGTACCGGTCGATCGAGATCAGCCCGGCCGAGCCGGTCGTCCGCTCGAGCTACGAGCGCGACACGCTCCTCCAGGCGCTCGAGGAGATCGGCCAGGACGGCGGCTCCGTCGACTTCGGCGACCTCGACCTCTCCTTCGGCGGCGAGCCGGGCTCCGACCGCCCGGCGACCCACGAGGCCGGCGAGGCCGAGGAGATCCCCGAGATCGACAGCCCGCTCGACGACTGACTTCGGTGACGGTGCCTGGCACCTCACGGTGCCAGGCACCGTCACGAAACTGTTTGCGGCCGGAGGCCGCAAACAGTTTCCGAGTTTCGTGACGGTGTCAGGCACCGTCACGAAACTCGCGTCCTTGGAACCAAGGACGGAGCCCCGTGGTCGTCCGTGGTTCGGCGCAGCCAGGGACGGCGCGCCGGGTCGTCCGTGGTTCGGCGCAGCCAGGGACGGAGCCCCGGTCGTCCTTGGTTCGGCGCAGCCGAACCAAGGACGCGAGTTTTCGGCTACCATCCTCGTTCGGCCCGGCAGGTGCTGAGCGCCCGCCGGCTGTCCCCCTGCATACGACCCGAAAGCGAGACCGAGTCTCACAGTGCCGACCGTCAACCAGCTGATCCGCAAGGGCCGCGCCCGGAAGAAGCCGAAGGTGAAGACCCCTGCGCTCGCGGGAGCCCCGCAGAAGCGCGGCGTCTGCACGCGCGTCTCGACGACGACGCCCCGCAAGCCGAACTCGGCGCTGCGCAAGATCGCGCGCGTCCGGCTCACGAACGGCGTCGAGGTCGGCACCTACATCCCCGGCGAGGGCCACAACCTGCAGGAGCACTCGGTGGTGCTCGTCCGCGGCGGCCGCACGGCCGACCTGCCGGGCTTCCGCTACCGCGTGATCCGCGCCGCGCTCGATGCCTCGGGCGTCGCCGACCGCAAGCAGGCCCGCTCCAAGTACGGCGCCAAGAAGGGCTAGCCGGTCCGATGCCCCGCCGCGCAGAGATCCAGCCCCGCCCGACCCCGGTCGACCCGATCTACGACAGCCAGCTCGTGACGCAGCTGATCAACCGCGTCATGACGCGCGGCAAGAAGTCGGTGGCGGAGCACATCGTGTACTCGGCGCTCGAGAAGGTCGGCGAGCGGACGGGCCGCGCGCCGGTCGAGGTGCTGGAGCAGGCCGTGAAGACGGTGACGCCGGTGCTCGAGGTTCGCTCCCGCCGCGTCGGCGGCGCGAACTACCAGGTGCCGGTCGAGGTGCCGCAGCGCCGCGGGCGCACGCTCGCGCTGCGCTGGCTCGTCACCTACTCGCGCGACCGGCGCGAGAAGCACATGGCCGACAAGCTGGCGGGCGAGATCCTCGACGCGCTCGAGCAGCAGGGGAACGCGTTCAAGCGCAAGGACGACATGTACAGGATGGCGCAGGCCAACAAGGCCTTCGCGCACTACCGCTGGTAAGGAGAGAGAGACCGCTTTGGCAGTGACGGAAATACGGGTGGCGCTGGACCGCGTCCGCAACATTGGGATCATGGCCCACATCGACGCGGGCAAGACCACGACGACGGAGCGGATCCTCTACTACACCGGCCGCACCCACAAGATGGGCGAGGTCCACGAGGGCGCCGCGACCATGGACTGGATGGCGCAGGAGCAGGAGCGGGGCATCACCATCACGTCGGCGGCGACGACGGCGTTCTGGCGCGACCATCGCATCAACATCATCGATACGCCCGGGCACGTGGACTTCACCGTCGAGGTGGAGCGGAGCCTGCGCGTCCTCGACGGCGCGGTCGCCGTCTTCGACAGCGTCGCGGGCGTGCAGCCGCAGTCCGAGACGGTCTGGCGGCAGGCCGACAAGTACAAGGTGCCGCGGATCGCGTTCATCAACAAGATGGACCGCACCGGCGCGAACTTCTTCGCCGCCGTGCAGTCGATGCGCGACCGGCTCGGCGCGAACCCGGTGCCGGTGCAGATCCCGGTCGGCCAGGAGGAGTCGTTCACCGGCGTCGTCGACCTCGTCGAGATGAAGGCGATCCTCTACCGCGACGACCTCGGCCAGGAGCTCGAGGTCGTCGACGTCCCGGCGGAGCTCCACGAGCAGGCGCAGGAGTACCACCACCAGCTGATCGACGCGATCTCGCATTTCGACGACGAGGTGCTCGAGGCGTACCTCACCGACGAGAGCTCGGTGACGCCCGACATGATCCGCCGCGCGATCCGCGCCGGCACGCTGACGGACGAGATCACGCCGGTGCTGCTCGGCTCCGCCTTCAAGAACAAGGGCGTGCAGCCGCTGCTCGACGCGGTCATCGACTACCTGCCGAGCCCGCTCGACGTGCCGCCGATGCAGGGCGTCGACCCGAAGACGGGCGGCGAGGTGACGCGCGAGCCGTCCGAGGACGCGCCGTTCTCCGCGCTCGCGTTCAAGGTGATGTCCGATCCGTACGTCGGCAAGTTGACGTACTTCCGCGTCTACTCCGGCCGCATCAAGGCGGGCGACCGCGTCCTCAACACGACGACGGGCAAGACCGAGCGCGTCGGCCGCATCCTGCAGATGCACGCGAACCACCGCGAGGAGCGCGACGCGATCGGCGCCGGCGAGATCGCGGCCGGCGTCGGCCTGAAGACGACCACGACCGGCGACACGCTGGCCGCCGAGAACGCCCCGATCGTGCTCGAGTCGATGACGTTCCCCGACCCGGTGATCTCGGTCGCGGTCGAGCCGAAGTCGAAGGCCGACCAGGACAAGCTGTCGAGTGGGCTCTCGCGCCTCGCCGAGGAGGATCCGACGTTCCGCGTCGAGACCGACGAGGAGACCGGCCAGACCCTGATCTCGGGCATGGGCGAGCTCCACCTCGAGATCATCGTCGACCGCCTGAAGCGCGAGTTCAACGTCGACGCGAACGTGGGGCGGCCGCAGGTCGCCTACCGCGAGACGGTCTCGAAGCCGGCCGAGCGGGTCCAGGGCAAGTTCGTCCGGCAGACCGGCGGCTCGGGCCAGTACGGCGACGCCGTCATCAACCTGCTGCCGCAGGAGCCGGGCGCCGGCTACGAGTTCGTCGACCGGATCGTCGGCGGCAAGATCCCGCGCGAGTACATCCCGGCCGTCGACGCCGGCATCCAGGAGGCGATGGGGTCGGGCGTCCTCGCCGGCTATCCGGTGGTGGACGTGAAGGTGGAGCTCGTCGACGGGTCGTACCACGAGGTCGACTCGAGCGAGCGCGCGTTCAAGATCGCCGGCTCGATGGCGTTCAAGGAGGCGATGAAGCGGGCGAAGCCGAAGCTGCTCGAGCCGGTGATGGCCGTCGAGGTCATCACCCCGGAGGAGTATCTCGGCGACGTGATGGGCAACCTGAACAGCCGCCGCGGGCGCATCGAGTCGATGAACCCGCTCGGGAACGCGCAGGTGATCAAGGCGGCCGTGCCGCTGTCGGAGATGTTCGGGTACGCCACCGACCTGCGCTCGATGTCCCAGGGGCGCGCCGAGTTCACGATGCAGTTCGACCGCTACGAGGAAGTTCCGCAGTCGCTCGCGACCCAGCTGACGGAACAGGGTTCCGGCTCTTAAGCCCTAGTCAAAGGAAGGAAGGAATGGCCAAGCAGAAGTTCGAGCGCACGAAGCCGCACGTCAACGTCGGCACGATCGGGCACATCGACCACGGCAAGACCACGCTGACCGCGGCGATCACGAAGGTGCTCTCCGAGCAGGGCACCGGCACCGCCGTGCGCGACTTCGCGTCGATCGACAACGCGCCCGAGGAGCGGCAGCGCGGCATCACCATCAACACGGCGCACGTCGAGTACGAGACGGCGAACCGCCACTACGCGCACGTCGACTGCCCGGGCCACGCCGACTACATCAAGAACATGATCACGGGCGCCGCGCAGATGGACGGCGCGATCCTGGTCGTGTCGGCGGCCGACGGCCCGATGCCGCAGACGCGGGAGCACATCCTGCTCGCGCGCCAGGTCGAGGTGCCGGCGATCGTCGTCGCGCTCAACAAGGCCGACATGGTCGACGACCCCGAGCTGCTCGAGCTCGTCGAGATGGAGGTGCGCGAGCTCCTCAGCCGCTACGAGTTCCCGGGCGACGAGATCCCGGTCGTGCAGGTGTCGGCGCTGAAGGCGCTCGAGGGCGACGCGGAGTGGACGCCGAAGATCCTCGAGCTGATGGAGGCGGTCGACAGCTACATCCCCGAGCCGACCCGCGACGTCGACAAGCCGTTCCTGATGCCGATCGAGGACGTCTTCACGATCACCGGCCGCGGCACCGTCGTCACCGGCCGCATCGAGCAGGGCCAGTGCAAGGTCGGCGACGAGGTCGAGATCGTGGGCATCCACCCCGAGACCGAGAAGACGGTCGTCACCGGGCTCGAGATGTTCCAGAAGACGCTCGACTTCGCGCAGGCCGGCGACAACGCGGGCGCGCTGCTCCGCGGCGTCAAGCGCGAGGAGGTCGAGCGCGGCCAGGTGCTCGCCAAGCCCGGCTCGATCACGCCGCACACGCAGTTCAACGCCGAGGTCTACGTCCTCTCGAAGGACGAGGGCGGCCGCCACACGCCGTTCTTCAACGGCTACCGGCCCCAGTTCTACTTCCGCACGACGGACGTGACCGGCTCGATCAAGCTGCCCGAGGGCCAGGAGATGGTCATGCCGGGCGACAACACGAACATGGAGATCGACCTCATCCAGCCGATCGCCATGGATCAGGGTCTCCGGTTCGCGATCCGCGAGGGCGGCCGCACCGTCGGCGCGGGCGTCGTCACCGAAGTCATCAAGTAGGAAGCGAGCCGAGACTCATGGCACAGGGAAAGATCCGGATCCGCCTGAAGGGCTACGACCATCAGCAGCTGGACCGGTCGGCCCAGCAGATCGTCGACACCGCGCAGCGCAGCGGCGCCACGATCACCGGGCCGGTCCCTCTGCCGACCGAGAAGAACGTGTACTGCGTCATCCGCAGCCCGTTCAAGGACAAGGACTCGCGCGAGCACTTCGAGGTGCGGACGCACAAGCGGCTGATCGACATCCTCAGCCCGACCCCGAAGACGATCGACCAGCTCATGCGCCTCGACCTGCCGGCCGGAGTCGACATCGAGATCAAACTATGAAAACCGTTTCCGCTACGTGTCAGACACCTTTTGGGTTGGTGTCTGACACGAAGATCTGATGGCAAAAGGGATTCTCGGCAGAAAGCTCGGCATGACGCAGGTCTTCGACGAGGAGACCGGCGCGGTCACGCCCGTCACCGTCATCGAGGCGGGGCCGTGCCCCGTGGTCCAGGTGAAGACGGCGGACGTCGACGGCTACGACGCCGTGCAGCTCGCGTTCGAGCCGGTCGCCGAGCGGAAGCTCACGAAGCCGGAGCTCGGCCATCTCGCGAAGTTCGGCGTCGGGCCGCACCGGCGCCTGGTCGAGTTCCGCGGTCCGATCGACGGCGGCGTCGAGGGCGAGGCGGTCACCGTCGGCGTCTTCGAGCCGGGCGACGCGGTGAAGGTGAGCGGGATCGGCGTCGGCAAGGGGTTCCAGGGCACGATCAAGCGCCACAACTTCGGCTCCGGCCCGCGCGCGCACGGCTCGCACAACATCCGCAAGCCGGGCTCGGTGGGCGCGTCGGCGACGCCGTCGCGCGTCTTCAAGGGCGTGCGCATGGCGGGCCGCATGGGCGGGAAGCGGGTCACGCAGACCGGGCTGACCGTCCACGAGGTGGACGCGGAGCGGAACCTGCTGCTCGTGAAGGGCGCCGTCCCGGGCCCGACGAACGGCTTCGTGGAGGTGCGCGGCTGATGCCCGGCGCTCCCGTGTACGACGCGTCCGGCGGGAAGACGCGCGAGGTCGAGCTCGCCGAGGCCGTGTTCGCGGCCGAGGTGAAGCCGCACCTCGTGCACGAGGTCGTGCGATCCGAGCTGAACGCGCGGCGAGCGGGAACGGCGGCGACGAAGAGCCGCGGCCTCGTCTCGGGCGGCCGCACGAAGCCGTGGCGCCAGAAGGGCACCGGCCGTGCGCGCCAGGGCACCGTCCGCGCGCCGCACTTCACGGGCGGCGGCCACGCGTTCGCGCGCTCGGCGCGGAGCTTCGTCCAGAAGGTCAACCGCAAGGTGGCGAAGGCCGCGCTTCGCTCGGCGCTCAGCAGCCACCAGGCCGCGGGCAGCCTCGCCGTGGTCGACCCCGCGGCGTTCGAGTCGCCCTCGACGCGTCAGGCCCGCGAGCTCGTCCGCGCCGCCGGGCTCGAGCTGCCGCTCGTGCTGGTCGCGAACGCCGAGGACGAGGCGCTGGTGAAGAGCTTCCGCAACCTGCAGCGGGTCGCGGTCGTGACGCCCGACGAGCTCGAGGTCTCGGCGGTCGTGTGGGCGCGCTCGCTGCTCGTCAGCGGCCCGGCCCTCGAGGTCGTCGAGGCGAGAGCACTCGAAACTGTTTCGTCGCGGAGCGACGAAACAGTTTCCGGAGGTGACGCGTAGATGCACGCGAGCCAGGTCCTCCTCAAGCCGATCGTCTCGGAGAAGAGCTACGCGGCCACGACGACGGGCCGCTACACGTTCAGGGTGCACCCGGACGCGCACAAGACGCAGATCCGCCAGGCCGTCGAGGAGCTGTTCGACGTGAAGGTCGTCCGCGTCAACGTCGTCTCGATGCCCGCGAAGCCGAAGCGGCGCGGCCTCTTCCGCGGCACGCGCCCCGGCTGGAAGAAGGCGATCGTGCAGCTTCGCCCCGGCGACACGATCGAGATCTTCGAAGGAGCGCAGCTGTGATGCCGGCCAAGTCGGAAACTGTTTCGACCGGAACGGCCGAAACAGTTTCGAGGGAGGTCTGATGCCGGTCCGCAGGTTCAAGCCCACCAGCCCGGGCCGCCGCTTCATGACGGTCTCCGACTTCGCCGAGGTGACGAAGTCGAAGCCGGAGAAGGCGCTGACCGAGAAGCTGACGAAGAAGGGCGGCCGCAACAACACCGGCCGGATCACGACGCGCCACCAGGGCGGCGGCCACAAGCGCCGCTACCGCGTCGTCGACTTCAAGCGCACGAAGGACGGCGTGCCGGCGAAGGTGGCCGCGATCGAGTACGACCCGAACCGGTCGGCGCGCATCGCGCTGCTCCACTACGCGGACGGCTTCAAGAGCTACATCCTCGCCCCTGCGGGCCTGCGCGTCGGCTCCGTGGTCCAGTCCGGGCCCGGCTCGGACATCAAGCCCGGGAACGCGCTGCCGCTCGAGCTGATCCCGACCGGGACGCTCGTACACAACGTGGAGCTGAAGCCCGGCAAGGGCGGCCAGATGGCGCGCTCCGCCGGCTCCGGCGTCCAGCTCGTGGCCAAGGACGGAAGCTACGCGACGCTGCGGCTGCCGTCGGGCGAGATGCGCCGCGTGCTGCTCACCTGCCGCGCGACGGTCGGGCAGGTCGGCAACGTCGACCACGGCAACGTGACGGGCGGCAAGGCGGGGCGGAGCCGCTGGCTCGGCAAGCGGCCGGCCGTTCGCGGCAGCGCGATGAACCCGGTCGACCACCCGCACGGCGGCGGCGAGGGGAAGTCCAAGGGCGGCCGGCACCCGGTGACGCCGTGGGGCGTGCCGACGCTCGGCAAGCGCACGCGCCAGAAGAACAAGGAGTCGGACAAGCTGATCGTCCGCGGCCGCCGCCGCGGCAAGGAGAGAGGTAACAGGTGAGCAGGAGCTCGAAGAAGGGGCCGTTCGTCGAGGAGCGGCTGATGGGCCGCATCCAGGCGATGAACGCCTCGGGCAGCAAGCAGATGGTGCGCACCTGGTCGCGCGCCAGCACGATCTTCCCGGAGATGGTCGGCCACACGATCGCGGTCCACGACGGGCGCAAGCACGTCCCTGTGTTCGTGTCCGAGCAGATGGTCGGGCACAAGCTCGGCGAGTTCGCGCCGACGCGGCACTTCCGCGGACACGCCGGCGACCAGAAGACGCAGGTGAAGAGGAAGTAGTGGCGGCCGTCGAGACACGGGAACGCCAGACGGTCCGCGCGGTGGCGAAGTTCGTGCACGTCTCGCCGCGCAAGGCACGGCTGGTGACCGACCACATCCGCGGGCGGACCGTGCCGGAGGCGCGCACGATCCTCGCGTTCACGCCGCGTGCGGCGGCGGTGGACGTCGAGAAGGTGCTGCGCTCGGCGGTCGCGAACGCGGAGTCGAACCCGGCGCTCCACTGGAACGGCGACGACCTCGTCGTCGCTGCGGCCTACGTCGACGAAGGCCCGACGATCAAGCGGTGGCGGCCGCGCGCACGCGGCCGCGTCAACCGCATCTTCAAGCGCACCTGCCACATCACGGTCGAGGTGGCGCAGAGGGAGACGAGCGAGTAATGGGACAGAAGGTTCATCCGGGCGGGCTGCGCGTCGGCGTCATTCACGACTGGAAGTCGAACTGGATGGTCGGCAAGAAGGAGTTCGCGGGCGCGCTGATCGAGGACATCAAGATCCGCGACCACATCCTGCGCAAGCTGTCGCACGCGGGCCTGTCCGACATCCTGATCCGCAAGGACAAGCAGCGGATCACCATCGACATCTACACGGCGCGCCCCGGCATCGTGATCGGCAAATCGGGCGTCGAGGTCGACGCGCTGCGGCGCGAGATCCACGCGCTGACGAAGAAGAACGTCCACATCAACATCAACGAGATCAAGCGTCCCGAGCTCGACGCGAAGCTCGTCGCGCAGTCGATCGCGGAGCAGCTGCAGAACCGTGTGTCGTTCCGGCGCGCGATGAAGCGCTCGCTCGCCTCCGCAATTCGCTCCGGCGCCGCGGGCGTGAAGGTGCAGTGCTCCGGCCGCCTCGGCGGCTCGGAGATGAGCCGCTCCGAGCAGTACTCCGAGGGCCGTGTCCCGCTGCACACCATCCGCGCCGACATCGACTACGGCTTCGTCGAGGCGAAGACCCCGACCGGCCGCATCGGCGTGAAGGTCTGGATCAACAAGGGCGAGATCATGCCGGAGGGCTACGGCGGCATCCCCGGCGGCGGCAAGGAGACACGGCTCGGCGACCAGGACACGGCGCGCCGTCGCGGCGGCGTCACCGAGGGGCTCGGCGCCTCGCGCGAGTCCGGCCGCGGGCGCGGCCAGGATCGCGAGGGGCTCGGTCCGGTGCGCCGCGGGCGCCCCGGCCAGCGCGGTGGCGCCCGTCCGGGCGCGGCGCGCGGACGGGCCGGCGCGCGCCCGGCGGCGCCGAGGGAGAGCGTGGAGCTTCCGCGTACGGACGAGCAGGGCGTCTCGGCCGAGGGCCGGGAGCAGCCGGCGCTCGAGCCGCAGGTGGAGACGACGCCGGCGCCGGTCGCCGACGCGCCCGACTCGACGACGCCGAAGACGCAGACCGAGGACCCGACGAAGCTCGACGCGAGCGGCTCGGAGAAGCCGAAGCGGCCGCGCGCCTCGCGCAAGAAGGCCGACAGCTGATGCTGCTCCCGAAGAAGACGAAGTTCCGGAAGATGCACCGCGGCCGTCGCGCCGGCGCCTCGAAGGGCCAGACGGCGGTCCAGTTCGGCGAGTTCGGCCTCAAGTCGGTCGACGCCGGCTGGGTGACGAACCGCCAGATCGAGGCCGCCCGCATCGCCATGACGCGCAAGATCAAGCGCGGCGGCAAGGTCTGGATCAACCTGTTCCCGGACAAGTCGTACACCAAGAAGCCCGCCGAGACCCGCATGGGCAAGGGCAAGGGCTCGCCCGAGGGCTGGGTCGCGGTCGTGAAGCCGGGCCGGGTGATGTTCGAGCTGGCCGGCGTGCCCGAGCCGCTCGCGAAGGAGGCGCTCCGCCTCGCGGGTCAGAAGCTGCCGGTGAAGACGAAGTTCGTGAAGCGCGAGGGCGGTGATCTCTTTGCGGGCTAGGGACCTGCGCGACATGACGGACGACGAGCTCGAGAACCGGCTCGCCGACACGCGCCGCGAGCTCTTCAACCTGCGCTTCCAGGCGGCCACGGGCGCGCTCGAGAACACGTCGCGCCTCCAGCTCACGAAGCGCGAGATCGCGCGCATCCTCACCGTCCAGCACGAGCGGAAGGCGATCAGATGACGGACGACGAGAAGAACGAAGAAGAGGTGTCTGACACCGAGGTGTCAGGCACCGTCACGGAAGACGCGCCGGAGGCCGAAGAGGTGTCAGGCACCGTCACGGAAGACGCGCCGGCGCAGGCCGAGACACCGGAACCTGGTTCGTCGGAGACGAACCAGGTTCCCGAGGTCGACGCGGTGCCGAAGAAGCAGCGCTCGCGACGCCACGTTCCGCGCTCCGAGCGGCGGCAGCGGCCCAAGCCCGTGCGCGAGAAGCCGAAGACGCGGAAGCCGATCGTGCGCACGCCGAAGCCGGAGGCCGAGCGGGGCCGGCGCCAGGAGCGGCGCGGCGTCGTCGTCTCCGACAAGGGCGACAAGACGATCGTGGTGAAGGTCGACGTGACGCGCATCCACCCGACGTACAAGAAGGTCGTGCGGCGGTCGGTGAAGTTCCACGCGCACGACGAGCGTAACGCCGCCGGAGTCGGCGACACGGTCCGCATCGTCGAGACGCGGCCGCTGTCGCGGACGAAGCGCTGGCGGCTGGCCGAGATCGTGGAGAAGGCGCGGTAGCGAGAACGCGATGATCCAGCAGGAGACACGGCTGAAGGTCGCCGACAACACGGGCGCCCGTGAGCTACTCTGCATCCGCGTCGCGGGCGGCTCGAAGCGCCGTTACGCGCGCGTCGGCGACGTCATCACGGCGACCGTCAAGGCCGCAGCCCCGCAGGGGACGGTCAAGAAGGGCGACGTGGTGAAGGCCGTCGTCGTGCGGACGAAGAAGCCCTTCGGACGTGACGACGGGACGCTGATCGCGTTCGACGAGAACGCGGCGGTGATCATCGACAACCAGCGGAACCCGCGCGGGACGCGCATCTTCGGGCCGGTCGCCCGCGAGCTGCGCGAGAAGAACTTCATGAAGATCGTGAGCCTGGCTCCGGAGGTCTTGTAGGTGGCAGTGATGAAGGTGAGGAAGGGCGACACCGTCCAGATGCTGACGGGCAAGGACCGCGGCAAGCAGGGTCGCGTCCTCGACGCGCGCCCGCGCGAGCGGACCGTCGTCGTCGAGAACCTGAACGTCGTCAAGCGCCACCAGAAGCCGCGCCCGATTCGCGACGCGAGCCGGATGGGCGGCACGCAGATCGTCCCGGGCGGGATCGTCGCGCGGCCGTCGGCCGTCTCGGTCTCGAACGTGATGGTCGTGTGCCCCACCTGCAAGCTGCCGACACGCGTCGGCTACCGGATCAAGGAATCGAAGGACGGCTCCGTGAAGGTGCGCGTCTGCAAGCGCGAGGGCTGCGGCCAGGAGCTCGACCGCTGATGGCAGTCGCCGAGACCTACGTGCCCCGCCTGAAGCAGCGTTACAACGACGAGCTGCGCGCGCGCCTGAAGGACGAGCTTCGGCTGGAGTCGATCATGCAGGCGCCCGAGGTCGAGAAGATCACGCTCAACATGGGCGTCGGCGAGGGCAAGACCGACGCGAAGCAGATCGACGCGGCGCTCGACGAGCTGACGACGATCGCCGGCCAGCGGGCGCACGTTCGGCGCGCGCGGAAGTCGATCGCGCAGTTCAAGATTCGCGAGGGCATGCCGGTGGGCGTGAAGGTGACGCTGCGCGGCGACCGCATGTGGGAGTTCCTCGACCGGCTGATCTCGATCGCGCTGCCGCGCATCCGCGACTTCCGCGGGCTCAATCCGCGCTCGTTCGACGGACGCGGCAACTACTCGCTCGGCATCCGCGAGCAGATCATCTTCCCGGAGATCGACTACGACAGCATCGGCCAGATCCGCGGCCTCGACGTCACGATCACGACGTCGGCCGTCGACGACGAGCAGGCCCGCGCGCTCCTGACGGGGCTCGGGCTGCCGTTCGCGGCCGCAGACGGAGGTAGGTAACAGCAGTGGCCAAGAAATCGCTGAGGATCAAGGCCTCGCGGCCGCAGAAGTTCAAGGTGCGCAGCTACACGCGCTGCAACAAGTGCGGCCGGCCGCGCGCCGTGTTCCGCAAGTTCGGCCTCTGCCGGATCTGCCTGCGCGAGCTCGCGCACCAGGGCGTGATCCCCGGCATGACGAAGAGCTCCTGGTGAGAGCAGAGCGATGCTGACCGATCCCGTCGCCGACATGCTCACCCGCATCCGCAACGCCAACCGGGCGCTGCACGCGCGCACCGAGATGCCGCACTCGAAGCTCAAGGAGGAGATCGCCCGCATCCTCAAGGAGGAGGGCTACATCCGCGACTTCCACGTGTCGCGCGAGAACGGCTCGCGGCAGACGCTCGTCGTCGAGCTCAAGTACGGCCGTGGCCGCGAGCGGGTGCTCACCGACCTGAAGCGCGTGTCGAAGCCCGGCCGTCGCGTGTACGCCGGCAAGGACCGCCTGCCGCGCGTGCTCGGCGGCATGGGCACCGCCATCCTGTCCACGTCCCGCGGCGTCTGCACGAGCCGCACCGCCGAGCAGCAGGGGGTCGGCGGCGAGGTCATCTGCTTCGTCTGGTAGCCGCTGAGATGTCGCGCATCGGAAAGAGACCCATCGACGTGCCGGCCGGCGTGCTGGTGTCGATCGACCCCGGCCGCGTCACCGTCGCGGGGCCGAAGGGCGAGCTCCGCAGCGACGTGCCGGCGCGGATGAAGATCGAGCAGCAGGAGGGCTCGATCGTCGTCACGCGGCCGACCGACCGCGGCGAGGATCGCGCCCTCCACGGCCTCACCCGGACGATCGTCGCGAACATGGTCGAGGGCGTCACCAACGGCTTCGAGAAGCGCCTCGAGATCCAGGGCGTCGGCTATCGCGCGACGCTCGCGGGCACGGCGCTCGAGCTGCAGGTCGGCTACTCGCACCCGGTGCGCGTGGTGCCGCGTGAGGGGATCTCCTTCGAGGTCCCGGCGCCGACGCAGATCGTCGTGCGCGGCATCGACAAGCAGGTGGTCGGCCAGACCGCCGCCGAGATCCGCAAGGTGCGTCCGCCCGAGCCCTACAAGGGCAAGGGCATCCGCTACGAAGGCGAGTTCGTCCGCCGCAAGGTCGGGAAGCGAGCGTGACGACCGGACGTCCAACGCGCGAACCTGGTTCGTCGAAGACGAACCAGGTTCGGGAGTCTCGACGATGAGCTCCCTCTCCGTCCGCGAGGCGCGCCTGCGCCGCCATCGCCGCGTGCGCGGGAAGGTCCGCGGCACCGCGGAGAGACCGCGCCTGGTCGTCTTCCGCTCGAACCGCGGCATCTTCGCGCAGCTCGTCGACGACGACGCCGGCCGCACCGTCGCGGCCGCGTCGTGGCTCGACCTGCCGAAGTCGTTCTCGGGCGACAAGACCGCGCAGGCGGCCGAGGTCGGCAAGCTGCTTGCCGCGGCCGCCTGGAAGCACCGCATCCAGCAGGTCGTCTTCGACCGGGGCGGCTACCTCTACCACGGGCGGGTGAAGGCGCTGGCGGACGCCGCCCGCGAAGGAGGACTGAAGTTTTGAACACGTCCACCCCCCGCATGTCCCGCGGTCTCTGGCTCGCTGCAAAGCGGCGCCAGGCTGCGTCCTCGGTCGCGCCCGTAGCCTCCGGCTACGAACGCTTCCTGCGTCCTTGCCTGGCTTGCTTTTCGCGGCCAGATCCCACGCTCCATGCAGGGGATGAACGTTGATGGCAGTCGACGTCCAGGAGACGAGGGAGCTCAAGGAGCGCGTGGTCGAGATCAACCGCGTCGCCAAGGTGGTCAAGGGCGGCCGGCGGTTCTCGTTCACCGCGCTCGTCGTGATCGGCGACGAGGTCGACCGCGTCGGCGTCGGCTACGGGAAGGCGCGCGAGGTCCCGCTCGCCATCTCGAAGGCGGTCGACGACGCCAAGAAGAACCTCTTCACCGTCCCGAAGCACGGCTCGACGATCACCCACGAGGTGGTGGGCGAGTTCGACGCGGCCCGCGTCCTGCTGCGCCCGGCCTCGCCCGGAACCGGCGTCATCGCCGGCGGCGGCGTGCGGGCGGTGCTCGAGCTCGGCGGCATCCGCGACGTGCTCGCGAAGTCGCTCGGCACGACGAACCCGATCAACATGCTGAAGGCCGCCGAGACGGCGCTGCGGTCGCTCCGGCGGCCGGAGGACGTCGCCCGCGCGCGCGGCAAGTCGATCTGGGAGATCCTGCCGTTCCCGCGCGAGGCCGAGCCGGAGCCGGCGAAGGAGGCCTCGTAGCGTGGCCACGCTCAAGCTCAGGCAGGTGCGGAGCGCGATCGGCCAGTCGCCGCGCCACCGCGGCACGCTGCGGGCGCTCGGCCTCGGCCGGATCGGCAAGACGGCGGAGCACGACGACACCCCGGCGATCGCTGGCATGCTGAGGAAGGTGCGTCACCTCGTGGAAGTCGAGCGGAGCTGAGCCCCGAATGCCCGAAGAGCTGAACCTGTCGAACCTGAAGCCGGCGCAGGCGCGGCGCGACCGCAAGCGCGTCGGCCGCGGCCTTGGCTCCGGCAAGGGCCGGTACTCGGGCCGCGGGATCAAGGGCCAGAAGGCCCGCGCCGGCTCGCACGCGATGCGCGTCGGCTTCGAAGGCGGCCAGATGCCGCTGTACATGCGCGTCACCAAGCTCCGGGGCTCGACGTCCGCGGACGCGATGCCGGTCGGCCCGTTCCGCACGCACACGCAGCCGGTGAACCTGCGCGACCTCGACCGGCGCTTCGAGGCGGGCGAGGAGGTCACGCCCGAGTCGCTGAAGGCGAAGGGCCTGATCCGCTCGCTGCGCAAGGACGTGAAGCTCCTCGGCACCGGCAACCTGGAGAAGAAGCTGACGATCACCGTGCACGCCGCGTCCGCGACGGCGCAGCGCAAGGTGAAGTCCGCCGGCGGCAAGCTGACGCTGCTGCGCGAACCGAAGCCGCGCCGGCAGAAGAACCTGAAGCGGCGCCCCGAGGGGCGCACGCAGGCGGCGCCCGAGGCAGCGTCCGAGTAGATGCTCTCCTGGCTCGCCAACGCGTGGCGGGTCCCGGAGCTCCGGCGCCGGCTCCTGTTCACTGCTCTCGTCCTCGCGGCCTACCGGCTCGGCTCGTGGATGCCGGCGCCGGGCGTCGACGCGAGCCAGGTCAACAGCTTCATCAAATCGGGCGGCGGCGTCTTCGGCCTGCTGAGCCTGTTCTCGGGCGGCGCGCTCGCCCGCTTCTCGATCTTCGCGCTGGGGATCATGCCGTACGTCACGGCGTCGATCATCCTGCAGCTGCTGACGGTCGTGATCCCGACGCTCGAGCAGCTGCAGAAGGAAGGCGAGGCCGGCTACGCCAAGATCACGCAGTACACGCGCTACCTGACGGTCGTGCTCGCCGCGGCCCAGGCGGCCGGGTACGCGTACCTGTTCCGCCGCGAGCACGTGCTGCCGGCGAACACGGGGCGGCTGGTGCTGATCGTGATCACGCTCACCGCCGGCACGACGCTGCTGATGTGGATGGGCGAGCAGATCACGAAGCGCGGCATCGGCAACGGCATCTCGCTGCTGATCTTCGCGTCGATCCTCACCTCGATGCCGACCGGCATCAACGCGTGGATCAACGGCGGGCCGACCGAGAAGCTGTTCTTCCCGCTCGTCGCGCTCGGCGTGGTCGTCGCGGTCGTGTTCGTGCAGGAGGGGCAGCGGCGGATCCCGATCCAGTACGCGAAGCGGATGGTGGGCAGGCGCGAGACGACAGGCGGGTCGACCTACATGCCGTTGCGCGTGAACATGGCCGGCGTGATCCCGGTGATCTTCGCGGCCGCGCTGCTCGCGCTGCCGCAGACCGTCGGCTCCTTCGCGCCGAACACGCAGACGTTCATCAACCACCACTTCGCGCAGACGTCGAACACGTACCTCGCCGTCGAGGCGCTGCTGATCATCGTCTTCACGTTCTTCTACACGGCCGTGCAGTTCAACCCCGTTGACCAGGCCGACAACCTGCGCAAGTACGGCGGCTACATCCCGGGCATTCGCCCCGGCCCGCCGACGGCGCAGTACCTCGACCGCGTGCTGACGCGCCTGACCCTGCCCGGCTCGATCTTCCTCGCGGTCGTCGCGGTGCTGCCGTCGATCTTCATCAACCACTTCGGCTTCCAGCAGGCGACCTCGCGCGCCCTCGGCGGCACCTCGGTGCTGATCGTGGTCGGCGTCGCGCTCGACACGATGCGCCAGATGGAGTCGCAGATGATGATGCGCTCCTACGAGGGCTTCCTGCGGTAGTGAACCTGCTGGTCCTGGGCCCGCAGGGCGCCGGCAAGGGAACGCAGGCGAAGCGGATCGCGGAGGCGTACGGGATCCCGCACGTCTCGACCGGCGACATGTTCCGGGCGGCGATCGCCGCACGAACCGAGCTGGGGCTGCGCGTGCAGCCGATCCTGGACGCCGGCGAGCTCGTGCCGGACGACCTGACCGTGGCGCTCATCCGCGAGCGGCTCGCCGAGCCCGACGCCGCCGACGGCTTCGTCCTCGACGGCTTCCCGCGGAACCTCGCGCAGGCGGAGGCGCTCGACGAGACGCTGGCGGCGATCGAGCGGTCGCTCGACGCGATCCTCTTCTTCGACCTGCCGGACGAGACGGCCGTCGCGCGCCTCCGCAAGCGGGCGGAGGAGGAGGGGCGGCCCGACGACACGCCCGAGGTGATCGCCCGCCGTCTCGCGATCTACCACGCCGACACGGAGCCGGTGGTCGAGCACTACCGCGCCACCGGCAAGCTCGTGCCGCTCCACGCGGGCCGCACGGTCGCCGAGGTCTGGCGCGAGATCGAGGACGCCCTCTCCGGGGTGGCGGCGTGACTGGCGAGGTGCTCCTCGAACCTGGTTCGCCGCCCCGCGGCGAACCAGGTTCGCGAGTTTCGAGCCTCCAGGTGGTCCGTTGATCATCCGGAAGTCGCAGGCGGAGATCGAGACGATGGCCCGGGCCGGCCAGGTCGTCGCCGGGACGCTGGCGCTGCTCGAGGAGCACGTCCAGCCGGGGATCACGACCGGCGAGCTCGACGCGATCGCCGAGGAGTACATCCGCGCGAACGGCGGCGAGCCGACCTTCAAGGGCTACAAGGGCTATCCGGCGGCCACGTGCATGTCGCCGAACGACATGGTGGTGCACGGGATCCCCGGGACGAGGAAGCTCGCCGACGGGGACGTCCTCTCCGTCGACGTCGGCGTCACGCTGGACGGCTTCGTCGCCGACTCGGCCTGGACCTTCCCGGTCGGCCGTATCTCGCCGGACGCGCAGCGGCTGCTCGACGCGTGCACCGCGGCGCTCGAGGCCGGGATCGCCCAGGCGCGGGCGGGAAACGTGATCGGCGATATCTCCCGTGCCGTGCAGACCGCCACCGAGTCGGCGGGGTTCAGCGTCATCCGCAGCCTCGTCGGCCACGGCGTCGGGCGGGCCATGCACGAGGACCCGCAGGTCCCCAACTTCGTCTCCGCCTACGGCGGCCCGGAGCTGCGGGAGGGCATGACCCTGGCCATCGAGCCGATGATCACCGCGGGCGCGGCGGACGTCTACGTCCACGACGACGAGTGGTCGATCTCGACCGCCGACGGCTCCCTGGCGGCCCACTTCGAGCACACGGTCGCCGTCACCGCCGCCGGCCCCCGCGTGCTCACGAACGGCGCGGGAGTCCTGGTACCATAGGCACCCGCGCCGCGAGGCGGCTGCCCGCGCGCGGCTTTTTCGTGTCTCCATTCGAGAAGGAAGGATTGGCGAGCAAGGACGACAAGATCGAGGTCGAGGGCGAGGTCACCGAGGCCCTGCCGAGCACGATGTTCCGCGTCGCGCTCGAGGGCGGCCACGACGTCCTCGCGACGATCTCCGGGAAGATGCGCAAGCACTACATCCGCATCCTCCCGGGCGACAAGGTCAAGGTGGAGCTCTCCCCGTACGACCTGACCCGCGGTCGCATCACCTACCGCCACCGAAACTAACGAGATGAAGGTCCGTCCGTCCGTCAAGCCGATGTGCGAGCGCTGCCGCGTGATCAAGCGGCACGGGCGCACCATGGTCATCTGCAGCAACCCGCGGCACAAGCAGCGGCAGGGGTAGAGGAGGAACAGAGCACGTGGCACGCATCGCCGGCGTCAACCTGCCGAATCAGAAGCGGCTCGAGATCGGGCTGACCTACATCTACGGGATCGGCCAGCCGACCGCGCAGAAGATCTGCGCCGCGCTCGGCCTCTCGCCCGACACGAAGGTGCGCGACCTCACCGAGGACGAGGTGGCGAAGCTGCGCGACTACATCGACGCGAACGAGCAGGTCGAGGGCGACCTGCGGCGCGAGCGCACGCAGTCGATCAAGCGGCTGCAGGAGATCGGCTCGTACCGCGGCCTGCGGCACCGTCGCAACCTCCCGGTGCACGGCCAGCGGACGAAGACCAACGCGCGCACGCGCAAGGGCCCGAAGAAGACCGTCGGGCGCGGAAAGAAGGCCAAGTGAGCCTTCGACTGCTCGTGGCTACGGCTCGAAGCACGCGAACCTGGTTCGTCGCAGACGAACCAGGTTCGGGAATCTCCGGAGCCCCTACCCCTCGCGGAAGCTCGGAAGGCTCGCGCTAGTGGCTCCTCCGCGTCGCACCGCGGCCCGCGGCCGCACCCGCCGCCGCGTCCGCAAGAACATCGCGATCGGCCAGGCGCACATCAAGACGTCGTTCAACAACACGATCGTCGCGCTCACCGACAAGGACGGGAACGTGATCGTCTGGGAGTCGGCCGGCTCGGCGGGCTTCAAGGGCTCGCGCAAGTCGACGCCGTTCGCGGCGCAGGTCACGGCCGACTCGGCGGCGCGCAAGGGCATGGAGCACGGGCTGCAGAAGGTCGAGGTCTTCGTGAAGGGGCCCGGCTCCGGACGCGAGACGGCGATCCGGTCGTTGCAGGCCGCCGGCCTCGAGATCCTCGGCGTGAAGGACGTCTCGCCGCAGGCCCACAACGGCGTCCGCCCGAAGAAGCGGAGGCGTGTCTGATGGCCCGCGACAGGTCGCCGAAGTGCAAGCAGTGCCGCCGGGAGGGCATGAAGCTCTTCCTGAAGGGCGAGCGCTGCCTGACGGAGAAGTGCGCGATCGAGCGCCGGTCGTACCCGCCGGGCGAGCACGGCCGCGGCCGCATCAAGCAGAGCGAGTACCTGCTGCAGCTGCGCGAGAAGCAGAAGGCGCGCCGCTACTACGGGCTGCTCGAGAACCAGTTCCGGACGTACTACGAGAAGGCGAACCGGGAGAGCGGCATCACCGGCGAGACGCTCCTGCGGATGCTCGAGACGCGGCTCGACAACGTCGTCTACCGCCTCGGCTTCGCCGCCTCGCGCGCCCAGGCGCGGCAGCTCGTGCGGCACGGCCACTTCCTCGTCAACGGCCGCCGCGTGAACATCCCGAGCTTCCAGGTGAAGCCGGACGACGTCGTCACGCTGAAGCAGGGCTCGGGTGCGGAGCAGATCGTGCGCGACGCGACCGACCTCACCGCCGCAGTCGCGCCGTGGCTCCAGGCCGACCACGAGGGTCTCACCGGCAAGGTGCTCAAGTGGCCGGAGCGTGCGGAGATCGACACCCCCGTCTCCGAGCAGTTGATCGTCGAGCTCTACTCCAAGTAGCTCGCGTGTGTCAGGCCCGGCAGGGCTTCGAAGGAAAGGACGCCTAAGTGGCTGTACGCAGTTCCGTTTCGACCGACTTCCAGGTGCCGAGGATCACGCACGAGGAGATCGACGAGCACCACGGCGTGTTCGCGATCGAGCCCCTCGACCGCGGCTTCGGCTACACGTTCGGCAACTCGCTGCGCCGCGTGCTGCTCTCGTCGCTCGAGGGCGCCGCGGTCACCTCGGTGAAGATCGAGGGCGTCGCGCACGAGTTCACGACGCTTCCCGGCGTCCGCGAGGACGTCACGGACATCATCCTCAACCTGAAGCAACTCGTCTGCATCCTCCACGGCGAGTCGCCGGAGGTGGAGGTGCGACTGACGAAGCGCGGCGAGGGCGTCGTCACCGCCGCCGACATCGAGGCGCCCGCCGACCTCGAGATCCTCAATCCTGACCTCGAGATCGCGAACCTCTCCTCGAAGGGCCGCCTCGAGATCACGCTCACGATCGGCCGCGGCCGCGGGTACGTCCCCGCCGAGGGCAACCGCGGGCAGGCGCACACGATCGGCGTCATCCCCGTCGACTCGATGTTCTCGCCGATCCGCCGCGTCTCGTACGACGTCGAGGCCGCGCGCGTGGGGCAGCGCACCGACTACGACAAGCTGATCCTCGACGTCACCACGAACGGCTCGATCGACCCGAAGGACGCGATCGCGCAGGCGGCGGAGATCCTGATCCGCCAGCTCGCGATCTTTACCGACCTCGAGCGCATCGAGGGCTTCGGCGAGAGCGCGATCGGCGCCGACGGCGGTCCCGAGACGCCGGGCGTGTCGCTCGCGGGCGGCATGGAGAACTTCCCGATCGAGGAGCTCGAGCTGGGCGTCCGCTCCTACAACTGCCTCAAGCGCGTCGGCATCGAGACGATCGGCGACCTCGTCACCAAGACGGAGTCCGAGCTGGCGGCGATCCCGAACTTCGGCAAGAAGTCGATCGAGGAGGTCAAGGAGACGCTGGCGCAGCACGGGCTGACGCTGCGCGGCGGCTCGATGTCGTCGAACGGCTCGGAGGTCTAGGAGACCGGCCGTGCGGCACCAGCGCGCAGGGAAGAAGCTCGGCCGCGACGCGGCGCACCGCAAGGCGCTCTACGCCAACCTGGCGGGCGCGCTGATCGAGCACGGCCGCATCAGGACGACCGTGACCAAGGCGAAGGCGGTGCGGCCGCTCGCCGAGCAGATGATCACGCTCGGCCGCCGCGGCGACCTGCACGCGCGCCGGCAGGCGACCGCCTTCCTGCGCTCGCGCGACGTCGTGCACGTGCTCTTCGCCGACGTCGCGCCGCGCTTCGCCGACCGGCCGGGCGGCTACACGCGCATCGTCCGCCTCGGACCGCGGCCGGGCGACTCGGCGGAGATGGCCTACCTCGAGCTCGTCGACGAGCCGCCGCGCGAGCGGCCGGCCCGGCAGGCGGCCGAGCCCGAGCCGGAGCCGGAAACCGTGGCCGAAACTCCCGACCTTAGTTCGTCGGAGACGAACTAAGGTCGCGCATTTTCAGCCCGTCGAGCCGATCAGGGCGCCGACGGCCGCGATCACCGCGCCGCCGAACGACACCGCGAGCAGGCTGCGCACGAAGCTGGTCTCGAAGAAGCGCCAGCGGATCACGGCGAGCCCGATCAGCTCGCAGCCGACGACGACCGCGGCGGCGACGATCGCCGCGTGGTACTCCGGGATCAGGAACGGCAGCGTGTGCAGGATGCCGCCCGCGAACGTGCCGATGCCCGTGATCGAGCCGCGCACAGCGGGATTGCCGCGGCCGGTGAGCTCGCCGGTGTCGGACAGCCCCTCGCTGAACGCCATCGAGATCGCGGCGCCGATCGACGTCGCGAGCCCGGCGATGAACGCCGTGTGCGGCCGGTGCGTGTAGAGCGCGATGCCGAAGATGGGGGCGAGCGTCGAGAGCGAGCCGTCGATCAGCCCGACCATCGCCGGCTGGACGCGCTGCAGGAGGAAGCTGTGCTCGTCGGACACGGTTAGAGTGTATCGAACATACGCCAAGTCGCCAGAGCATCAGGCACGCCTTACAAGAGCCGTGAGGAGGCCCTGACGTGCGGCTGAAGCTAACGCTCGCGTACGACGGCACCGCCTTCCGCGGGTGGGCGCGGCAGCCGGGCGAGCGCACCGTCGAGGCCGATGTGCGCCGCGCGCTGGCGGCCGTGTACGGCGGCGCGGCGGAGTTGGCGGTCGCCGGGCGCACCGACACGGGTGTGCACGCGCTCGCCAACGTCGTCTCCGTCGAGGTGGAGGGCGGGCCGCCGCCCGAGCGGGCCGCGGAGGCGCTCAACGGCGTCCTTCCCGCCGACGTCGCCGTGGTTCGCGCCGAGGAGGCGCCGCCGGGCTTCCACGCCCGGTTCGACGCCCGTGCCCGCTCGTACCGCTACCGCGTCTGGCGCCGGCGGGAGCGCTCGCCGTTCGAGGAGCGCCGCTCGCTGTGGTGGCCGCGGCCGCTCGACGTCGACGCGCTCGCGGCGGCTGCGGCGGCGCTCGTCGGCGAGCACGACTTCCGCGCGTTCACGCCGACGGACACGCAGCACGAGGTGTTCGTGCGGGTCGTCGAGTCGGCGCGGTGGGTCGAGGCCGAGCCGGACGTGCTCGTCTTCGAGATCGCCGCCGACTCGTTCCTGCGCCACATGGTGCGGACGCTCGTCGGGACGATGCTGGAGGGCCGCGAGGTCGAGCCGCTGCTCGCCGGGCGCCCGCGGAGCGAGGCGGGCATGACCGCGCCGCCGCACGGCCTCTACCTCACCGGCGTCCGCTACGGCGAAGCTCGCGAACCTGGTTCGTGACGACGTCACGAACCAGGTTCGTCGCGTTCGAGCCCGTGGCTACGATCGATCGCGTGCGCTTCCCCGTCGTCCTCTTCGACCTCGACGGCACCGTCGTCGACTCGGGCGGCATCATCCTCGCCTCGATGCGCCACGCGACGCGGACCGTGCTCGCCCGCGACTACTCCGACCGCGAGCTGCTCGCGCACGTCGGCGGGCCCGGCCTCGAGGCGCAGATGCACGCGATCGACCCGGCGCGCGCGGACGAGCTCGTCGCCGTCTACCGCGCGCACAACGAGCCGCTGCACGACACGCTCGAGGCGTGTGCCGGGATGGAGGACGTACTCTCGACGCTGCACGGGGAAGGGCGACGGCTGGCCGTCGTGACCGCGAAGCGCCGTGCAACGGTCGAGCTGGCGTTCGCGCGGCTACCGCTCGCCCATCTGTTCGAGGTGGTCGTCGGCGGCGACGAGACGGCGCGGCACAAGCCCGACCCCGAGCCGCTGCTGCTCGCGCTCGAGCGTCTCGGCGCCGACCCGGCCGACGCCGCCTACGTCGGCGACTCGCCGTACGACGTGCGTGCCGCGCGGGCGGCGGGCATGTTCGCGGTCGCGGTGACCTGGGGGCGGATCCACGGGCGCGAGCGGCTCGCCGAGGAGCATCCCGACGCGCTCGTCGACACGCCGGAGGAGCTGCTTGCCGTCCTCTGACGCCGCCGCGCGCGTCGAGGAGCTGCGCGGGCTCCTCAACCGGTGGCTGCACGAGTACCACGTTCTCGACGACCCCTCCGTCGACGACGCCACCTACGACCGCCACTTCGACGAGCTCGTCGAGCTCGAGGGGCGCCATCCCGAGCTGGTGACCGCGGACTCTCCGACGCAGCGGGTCGGCGCGCCGCCGTCGGACCGGTTCCGGAAGGTTCGCCATCTGACGCCGATGGGGTCGCTCGAGAAGGTGACGAACGACGACGCGCTCTTCAAGTGGGCCGACGACGTGGCGAAGCGGCTCGGCGCCGCCGACGGGATCGCGTACGTGATCGAGCCGAAGATCGACGGGCTCGCGATCAACCTCACGTACGAGGACGGCGTGCTGACGCGGGGCGCCACCCGCGGCGACGGCGAGGAGGGCGAGGACGTCACGACGAACCTCCGCACGATCCGGTCGGTGCCGCTGCGGCTGCTCGCCGACGGCGCTCCGGCGCTCGTCGAGGTGCGCGGCGAGGTCTACATGCCGCTGACGGGCTTCCGCGAGCTGAACGAGCGGCTGGCGGCGGAGGGCAAGAAGACGGCGCCCAACCCGCGCAACGCCGCCGCCGGCTCGCTGCGCCAGAAGGACTCGACGATCACGGCGCGGCGGCCGCTGTCGGTGTGGGCGTACGGCGTCGGGGCGCGGGACGGCGTCCGGCTCGACTCGCACTGGCAGACGCTGCAGTGGCTGAAGGAGCGCGGCTTCCCGATCAACCCCTTCGCAGAGCGGCTCGACTCGATCGAGGCGGTCGCCGAAGCCTGCCGCGGCTGGGAGCGGCGGCGCGCGGAGCTGGACTACGAGATCGACGGGATCGTGATCAAGGTCGACGACCTCCGACAGCAGGAGCGGCTCGGCGCGCTCCATTCGCGGCCGCGCTGGGCTCGCGCGTTCAAGTGGGCGCCGATGACTGCCGTCACGCGGCTGAACGAGATCCGCATCCGCGTCGGCCGCACCGGCGCTCTCAACCCGTGGGCGCTGCTGGAGCCGGTCGAGGTCGGCGGCGTCACCGTCTCGCGCGCGACGCTGCACAACGAGGACGACATCAACCGCAAGGAGATCCGCGAGGGCGACGACGTAATCGTGCAGCGCGCGGGCGACGTGATCCCGCAGATCGTCGGGCCCGCCGGCGCCCACCGCCGCGGCACGAAGCGGTTCCGGATGCCGACGCATTGCCCGCTGTGCGGCGCGGAGGTCGTGCGGCCGGAGGGCGAGGCGATGCACCGCTGCCCGAACCGCGCCTGCCCCTCGCGCGGGCTCGAGACGCTCATCAACTGGGTGCAGGCGGCGGCCGACATCGACGGCGTCGGCGAGCAGCTCGTGCGGCGGCTCTGGGAGCTCGGCCTCGTCCGCTCGCTGCCGGACCTCTACCGGCTCACGAAGGAGCAGCTGCTCGAGCTCGACGGCTTCCAGGAGCGGTCGGCGTCGAACGTGATCTCCTCGATCGAGCGGTCGAAGGAGATCCCGTTCCGGCGCGTGCTCTTCGGGCTGAACATCCCGGACGTGGGCTGGGTGACGGCCCAGAGCCTCGCGCGGCACTTCGGCTCCGTCGACCGGCTGGCGTCCGCGGCGCAGGAGGAGATCGTCGAATGCGAGGGAGTCGGCCCGGAGCGCGCCGAGGCGATCGCCGAGTGGTTCTCGGACGCCGAGAACCGCCGGCTCGTCGACGAGCTGCGCGCCCTCGGGCTGCGGTTCGAGGCCGGCGAGGAGGAGCGTCCGGTGGAAGGGCCGCTGAGCGGGAAGCAATACGTCATCACCGGGACGCTCGAGCGCTGGTCGCGCGAGGAGGCGCGGGCCGCGCTCGAGGCGCTCGGCGCGAAGGTCTCGGACAACGTGTCGAAGAAGACCGCCGGCGTCTTCGTCGGCGAGAGCCCCGGCTCGAAGGTCGCGAAGGCGCAGAAGGCCGGCGTGCCGCTGTTGACCGAGGACGACCTGGCCGCGTTGCTCTCGAACTCCCGTCCTTAGTTCACTTCGTGAACTAAGGACGGGCATTTCAGGGAGTCGCCGCCAGTGCGGTGACGAAGCGGTCCTGCGCTTCGCGCGAGGCCGCGAACGAGACCGGGTAGCCGTTGTCGAGGACGGCGAACGCGTACTGCCGCCGCACGTAGCCGGAGAGCGCGGTCGCGAGGTCGGTCGTGCCCGTCTTGGCACGAACGGCGCCGCGTGTGGGTCGCCGGTCGAGGCGGTCCTGCAGCGTCCCGCTCACGCCCGCGACGGGCAGCGCGCGCCAGACGACGTCGCGTATCTGCGGGTTGCGCCAGATCGCGAGGAGCAGCGCCGACAGCGCGCGCGCGGTGACGCGGTCGTCGAGGGAGAGGCCGGAGCCGTCCGCCATCCGCACGCCCTGCAGCGGAACCCCGGCCGCGCCGAGGTCGCGCATGACGACCGCCAGGCCGCCGGCCGTCGTGCCGCCCTCGCCGGCCTCGGCCCCGATCTCCTTCACGAGGAGCTCGGCCGTGAAGTTGTCGCTCGACAGGTCCATGTCGCGGACGATCCCCGACAGCGGGCGTGACTCGTTCACCGCGAGGACCGTGGCGCGCGCGTCCGCGCGGCCGACGACCACCCGCCCCGCGGGGATGCCGGCCAGCCTGAGCAGCTTCCGGAACACGCCTGCCGCGGCGACCGCCGGCCGCAGGGCGAGGTGCTTCTCGTAGACGTCGCCGTTCACGACGAGCGCGGAGAGCGGGGGCGACTCCCAGAGGTAGAAGCTCGGCTTCCAGCCGGGCGCGGTGCGCACGCCGTCGAACCACGACTCGTCGCCGACGACGCGGCCCGTCACGCGCTCGATCCCCCGCCGCTTCAGCTGCACGACGAGCCGCTTCAGCCCGGCCGAGGTGAGCGTCGGGTCGCCGAAGCCCTTGAGGACGAGGTCGCCGTGCCACACGCCGCCGCTCAGGCGTCCGCTGCCGAGCACCTCCGTGCGGAAGCGGTACGTCGGCCCCAGCGCGACCAGGGCGCCGTACGTCACGAGCAGCTTCTCGTTCGACGCCGGCGCGAGGGAGAGATCCGCGTTGCGCGCGAAGAGCGTCTTGCCGGTGAGCAGGTCGATCGCGACCGCGCCCGAGCTGCGCGCGGGCGCGCCCGGCACGGCGAGGGCGTTCGCCAGCCGGACCGTCAGCGGCAGGCGAGCCGCCGCGAGCGCGCACGGCGCGAGCACGAGCAGGAGGCATGCGACGAGACCGAGCCGACGCACGCGGCCATTCTGCCCGCCCCTCCGGCCGTTGGGTCCGGCACGGCGCGAAGATGGGTCGCGCGGCCCTGGACGGCGTCCGGCCGGACCAGAACAATCGAGGGCCGTGGGCGCGACGACCACCATCCTCGACGAGATCGGCGCCCTGATCGACGCGCCGAGCGTCGATCGCGCGCACGTCGAGCGGACGCTGACCGACGGCTACGCGCACGCGCTGAACCTCGAGGCGGAGCAATGGCGTCTGAAGAAGCGCGTCGAGGAGATCACGCACGCCCTTCAGCGGCAGGACGACGCCGACGCGCGCACGAAGGAGCTGCGGGCGCTGTCTCGCCGCCTCGACGGCACCGCCGGCGACCTCTCGCGGCTGCGAACCCGGCTGGCCGAGCTCCGCACCCGCGTGAGCGCGTAAGAGCGCGTAAGAGCAGGCGTGTCTGACACCGATCAGAAAAGGTGTCAGACACGCAAAGGTGCTTCGCCGCTTTTTTAGACGATCCCCGACCGCACGGCGTAGACCGCCGCCTGGATGCGGTTCTGGATCTGCAGCTTCATGAGGATGTTCGAGATGTGGTTCTTGACCGTCTTCGGGCTGATGTGGAGGTCGGCGGCGATCTGGGCGTTGTCCTTGCCGTTCGCGATCAGCTTCAGCACCTCGATCTCGCGCGAGGAGAGCTCGGAGTGGATCACGTCGGCGTCGTGGCGCGACGCCCCGGTCGCGCGCATCCGCTGCAGCACCTTGGCGGCGATCGTCGGCGAGACGAGCGACTCGCCGATCGCGGCCGAGCGGATGCCGCGCATCAGGTCGGCGATCGCAGCGTCCTTGAGCAGGTAGCCGCACGCGCCGGCCATGATCGCGTCCATCACGTCCGCGTCCTGGTCGGAGATCGTCAGGACGAGCACGCGCGTGAGCGGCGCGATCATCGAGATCTGCCGCGTCGCCTCGACGCCGCTGATCCCGGGCATGTTCAGGTCCATCACGACGACGTCGGGCGCGAGCTCCCGCACCAGGCGCAACGCGTCGGTGCCGTTGTCGGCCTCGCCGACGACCTGCACGCCCTGCTCCTCGAGCAGGTTGCGAAGGCCGGTTCGGAACAGATCGTGGTCGTCGACCAGCAGCACGCGCGGGTCGGCGGTCTGCGTGTGCGTGTCGGGGGTGTCGCTCAGCTCCGGCCTACCTGGGCGCGGGCAGTCTAACCCCCTCGCCTAGTGCAGGACGACGGTGACCACCCGCCGTCCCCAGGCGCCCGCCCGCGCCCGGCTCGGGAACCAAAGGTCGATCCGGTCGCCGACGACGGCGCCGCCGGTGTCGGCCGCGACCGCGTCGCCGTAGCCGGGCACGGTCATGTGCGTGCCGAGCGGGATCACCGAGGGGTCGACCGCGGCCACGCCCCAGCCGACGGGGAGCCCGGTCGAGGTGCTTCCGCCGAGCGCGTAGCCGGTGGCGACGACCGTGATCGTCCGTCCGGTGAGCGGCAGCACCGGCTGCGGCGTCGCAGCGGCGTCGGCAGTCGTCGTCGAGGCCGCCGCCTCGCTCCGGGCCTGCGCGAGCGCTGCGCTCCGCTGCTCGGCCGCGTGCGCCCGCGCGGCCACGGCCGCCAGGCGCCGTTCCGTCAACCGTCGCTGCGCGACGAGCGAGGCCACGTAGCCGGCCCGCTGCGCGCGCGCCTGCTCGAGCCGAGCGGCGGCGGCGGCCGCGGCGTCGGTCTCGGCTGCGACGCGAGTCGTCTCGGACGCGAGCCGCCCCGATGCCCGCTCGTACTGCGCCCGCGCGTGCGTCACCGCCCGGAGCGTGGCGTCGTCCTGGTGCGCGACGTTGTGGAGGTTGTCGAGGCTCGTCAGCGCGGCATCGACGCTCTGCGCGCCGAGGAGGATCTCGAGCGGCTCGACGTCGCCTTGCTCGTAGAGCTGCCGAAGCCGCTCCGCCAGGTGCGACTGCGCGGCGCGCGCGTCGAGACGCGCGATCCGCAGAACGACGCGAAGCTGGGTGCGCTCCGCGCGCAGCGCATGGAGCTGCGCCTGCAGCGCGGCGAGGCGCGTTCGGGCCGCGGCGAGCTGCGCGTCGAGGGCGTAGAGGCCGAGGACGGCGCTCCGCTTCTTCGCCGCCAGCGCCGCATCCTGGGCGTGGAGGGACGAGGCGGGAGGCGCGGGGCCGGCGCCGCTGACCGCGGGAGCCGCGAGCACCGCCGCGGCCGCCGCAAGCCCGAAGAGCATGCGCGGCCCGGACCTGTGTGCCTGCCCGAGCACGGCCGGGGACCGTACCACAGTCCCTTTGCAGGAGTCGCGGAGTTCGTGCAGAAAGGCGCATGTTTTGTGGCGGTTTGCTGGAGAGTTCGGTTGACGGCCGTCCGAAAAGGCTGTTAACCTCCCGAACTCGTGACGTACCGGCCCCTCCCGGTGCGCCCGTCCTGGCCCCGGCAAAGGGGTCGTTATCAGTAGGAAAGGACAGGCGCCGTACGTTGTCGCGGGAATCTGCCTGGCCCTGGCGGCGGCGGTTCCGGCGTTCGCCGACCCCTCGATCGGGTCGAAGCAGCAGCAGGCACAGCAGGTGATGGCCCAGGTGCAGCAGCTGGGCGCGTCGCTCGAGACGGCGATCGCGCAGTACCAGTACGCGAGCTACCGCCTGCAGGGCATCCAGCACGATCTGCGCGAGTCGAAGAACGAGCTGCGGATCGCGAAGCAGAACCTGAAGGCGAGCCAGCGCATCATCGCGCGCCGGCTGGTCACGCTGTACCACGGCGACTCGCAGTCGACGATCGAGGTGATCCTCGGTGCGCGCAGCCTCGACGACATGATCAACAGGCTCGACACCGAGAAGAGCGTCGCCAACCAGGACACGGCGGTGTTGAAAGAGGTCCGCGTCGCGCGCGAGGAGGTCTCGGCGAGCGTGACGCGGCTGTCGCACGCGCGCGCGCTGCAGCAGCGCATCGTCGACCAGCGGGCGTCGAAGCGGCGCGAGATCGAGGGGAAGCTGGCCGAGCAGCGGGCGCTGCTCGCGTCGATCAAGAACCAGATCGCGCAGCTGCAGGCGGCCGAGCGGGCGCGGCAGCAGCGGCTCGAGCAGGAGGCTGCGGCGCGTCTCGCGCAGCAGCGTGCGCAGGAGCTGCAGCAGCAGCAGGACACGATCGTCGGCGTCACGGCGCAGGCGCCCGGGCAGCCGACGGTGGTCGCGCCGCCGTCGAAGTACGGCGGCGTCGTCGGCATCGCGATGCAGGAGATCGGCACGCCCTACGTCTGGGGCGGCTCCGCGCCGGGCGGCTTCGACTGCTCCGGGCTCGTGATGTGGGCGTACGCGCAGGTGGGCGTCTCGCTGCCGCACTCGAGCTACGCGCAGTGGAGCTACGGCGTCCCGGTCTCCGTCGACGAGCTCCAGCCGGGCGACCTCGTCTTCTTCGACGGGCTCGGCCACGTCGGCATCTACATCGGCAACGGCGAGTTCATCGAGGCGCCGCACACGGGCGCCTTCGTGCAGATCTCGAGCCTCGCCTCCCGCATGGGCGACTACGTCGGCGCCCGGCGCATCCTGTAGCCGCGCGTCCGGCCCGAGCTCGCGAACCTGGTTCGTGACGGAGTCACGAACCAGGTTCGGCCCGAGCGCCGCAGGCGGCGAAGGAAGGCACGCGCGGGGCACGAACTCACCTCGTCCCGTACCATTCACCTTTCCCATGCGGACCACCTGGAACGGATCGATCAGCTTCGGCCTCGTCACCATCCCCGTCGGGCTCGCGCCCGCGACGAAGCCGGCCGCCCGCCAGTCGGACGTCTCGTTCCGGCAGCTGCACCGCGAGTGCGGCACGCCGATCCGGCAGAAGCGCTGGTGCCCGGTCCACGACCGCGAGGTCGACGCCGACGAGATCGTACGGGGCTGGGAGGTGGCGAAGGGGCGGTTCGTGGTCGTCGAGGACGCCGAGCTGGAGGCGATCGAGCAGCACGACACCTCGCGCACGATCGAGATCGCGCGCTTCGTCCAGCTCGACGAGGTCGACCCGATCTACTTCGACCGCACCTACTTCCTCGTCCCCGCAGGCGCCGAGGCGCAGCGCCGCCCGTACGTGCTCCTGCTCGAGGCAATGAAGTCGGCCGGCGTCGCCGCGCTCGGCCGGTTCGTGCTCGCCGGCAAGGAGAAGCTGTGCCTGATCCGCCCGATGGGCGAGGCGCTCGCCCTCGAGACGCTGTTCGTGCACGAGGACGTGAAGGACCACGCCGAGATCGACGAGGCGGTGGGCTCGGCCGAGGTTCGCAAGCCCGAGCTCGACCTCGCGAAGCAGATCATCGCCTCGCTGCAGGGCCCGTTCGAGCCGGAGGAGCTGCGGAGCGACTACCGCGCCTCGCTGCGCGAGTTGCTCGAGGCGAAGGCCGCCGGCGAGGAGATCGAGCTCGCGCCGGAGCCGGCCGAGGCGGCCCCGGTCGTCGACCTGATGGAGGCGCTCCGCGCCTCCGTGGCTGCGGCGAAGTCGTCCTCCGGGAAGGCGGGCGCGAAGCCCGCCGGCAAGAAGACGGCCGCACGCAAGCGCGCGGCCGTCAATTAGCGCGAGTCGGCCCGGCTAGTGGTGCTGGGGCGCGGCGCCGAGCGCCTGGAGCTGCGCCTGGAACAGCGTCTTGTCGATCTTCCCGTGGTAGATCGGCACGTGCTCCTCGACGCAGATGCGGATCACCTCGTCGCGCTCGATTCCGACCTCCTTCGACAGCTCCTCCGGCGTCAGGTGGTTGGCCATCTCGCTCCTCTCGTCGGTCGTCCGGCTGCAGCACGAAAAAGCCCGCCGCGCAGGTCGCAGGCGGGCCAGGTCGACGGCTCCTTGGGCTCGAGGACAGGGAGCTTCACGCGCCCTCCCCTGTCGCGTCCGAGCTCATGCCCGAACGATAATCGATCGCCGTGACGGATGCATCGCCGCCGTCGCTCCTGGAGGGGCTGGCCGAGCGGCGCCACGCGTACCGCGGCGTCCGCATCCGCTGCTTCGCGGGCGGCGACGGGCCGCCGCTCCTGCTCGTCCACGGCTACGGCGGCTCGGCCTGGAACTGGGCCGAGCTCGCGCCGCTGCTGCCCCGCCGGCGGCTCCTGATCCCCGACCTGCCCGGTCACGGCGCCTCCTCGCCGCTCCCGGCGGCGCGCACGCTCTCACCCTTCGCGGATGTGCTCGCCGCCGTCTGCGAGGCCGAGGGAGCCGGGCCCGTCGACGTCGTCGGGCACTCGCTCGGCGGCGTCGTCGCACTTCGGCTCGCGGAGCGTCACCCCGACCTCGTTCACCGGCTCGTGCTCGCCGCCGCGGCCGGCATCTCGTCCTCGACCCGGCTCGCCGAGACGTTCATCACGCTCGTCGGGATCGCGAAGCCCGGCCGTCTGGCGGCGCGCCGCCTGCCGCGCGTCGCCTCGTCGCCGTTCCTCCGCCGCCTCGTGTTCGGGCCGCTCGAGGTGTCGAACCCGGTGGCGCTGGGCGAGCGCGCCGTCTACGCCTTCCTGCGCGCCTCGCCGCTGCACACGGACGCTCTCGGCGCCGGCCTCGCGCTCGCCGCCGACGACCCGCGCCAGGGCCTCGACCGGGTGCGCTGCCCGGTGCTCGTCCTCTGGGGCGCCCGCGACCGGCAGGTGCCGCTCGGGGACGGCTTCGAGTACGCCCGGCGCCTGCGCGCGCCGCTCCGCGTGGTCGCCGACTGCGGCCACCTCCTGATCGGCGAGCGGCCGGACGCCTGCGCCCGCGCGATCGACGGCTTCCTCTCAGAGGTGTAGGTCCTTTCCGGCTGTGTAGACGCACCGAGTGGCCGCCGAAGCCGGGCTTCGCCCGGCGAGAGGCGCGCAGTGACCGAATGTGCAGCGGCGCGAAGAAGGGGGCTCGCGGGGGAAACATGGTTTCCCCCGCGCTTGATCGGGGTGCCCAGATTTGAACTGGGGACCTCTCCGACCCGAACGGAGCGCGCTACCAGGCTGCGCCACACCCCGAGCGGGCTAAGGGTAGCGCTACGCCGCCTGCAGGTGCTCCCGATCGGGCTCCTCCGCGGGCGCGCTCGTCTGCGCCGGAGTCGTGCGCAGCGCGCCGACCACGAACGCGGCGATCGCGATCGCCACGCCGGCGACGCCGACGCCCCACCAGAGCCCGCTGATGTGCCCGTCCCAGCCGATCGCGCGGTCGAGCGAGAAGCGGGCCGGCCCGGTCGCGGCCACGGCAACGGCGGCCGAAGCGAGCACGAGCGGGAACTCGAGGCCGCCGTTCGTCGAGAAGAAGCCGTTCCGACGGTGCACCGCCCAGATCGCGACCAGCATCACCGTCGTCATCCCGAGCGCGGCGAGCGGCGTGAGCAGCCCGAGCGCGAACAGCAGGCCCGACGCCTCGCCGAGCCCGGCGAGCGTCGCCATCACGAGGGGCGCGCGGAAGCCGAGGCCGCCGAAGAAGCGGCCCGTGCCGCGCGGCCCGCCGCCGCCCCACCAGCCGAAGAGCTTCTGCGTGCCGTGGGCGAACAGCGTGCCGCCGACGACCACGCGGAGGAGCAGGATGCCGTAGGACATGGTCTCACCTCACCAAAAGATTGACAACACAAGCTTCTCTACCCGAAACGGCGAAGACCATGCATCTATTCTCGGGCGGGTGGCGCTGCGGGCGGTCGTCTTCGACGTCGACTTCACGCTCGCGGTGCCGGGGCCGGAGCTCGGCCCGGAGGGGTACCGCCGCGTCGGCGAGCGGCACGGCCTCCGCCTCGACCCGGCCCGCTACGACGAGGCGCGCCGCCGGGCGCTCGCGGCGCTCGAACGCCACCCCGAGCTGGAGCACGACGAAGAGATCTGGGTGCGCTTCACTCGAGCGGTCGTCGAGGGGATGGGCGGCGCCGGCGACACGTACGCGGCCGCGGTCGAGCTCACGCGCGCCTGGGAGGAGGCGCACCACTTCGAGCTCTACGACGACGTCCTGCCGGTGCTCGAGGAGCTGCGCCGGCGCGGCTTGCGGCTGGGGCTCCTCTCGAACACGGCGCGCGACCTCGACGCGTTCGTCGCCCATCACCGGCTGGACGTGGACGCGGTTCTCACCTCGCGGACGCACGGCAGGACCAAGCCGCACGAGACGATCTTCCGCCGGATGCTCGACCTGCTCGGGGTCGAGCCCCCCGAGGCGGCGATGGTCGGCGACACGATCGAGGACGACGTCGAGGGCGCCCGCGCCGTCGGCATGCGCGCGCTCCTGCTCGACCGCGCGGGGCGCTACCCGGACGTGCGCGAGCGGCTCGAGGACCTCCGCGCCCTGCCCGCCGCCCTGTCGACGTTCTAGAGTCGAATGCGTGAGCTGGGTGGTGTGGGTCGTGGTGGCCGTGGCGCTGGCCGTCGGCGAGATCTTCACGCCCGGGCTCTTCATCCTCGGCCCGGTCGCGCTCGCGGCCGCCGCCGCAGCGCTCGCGGCCGCGCTCGGAGCGGGCGCAGCCTGGGGGGCCGTCGTCTTCATACTCGGCTCGCTCGCCTCGCTCGGGTTCCTGCGCCCGATCGCGAGGCGCCACCTCCGGCTGCCCGCGATCGCTCGCACCGGCACCGCGGCGCTGGTCGGGCGGAAGGCGCTCGTCACGCGGCGGGTCGACGCCGTCGGCGGCCGCGTCAGGATCGGCGGCGAGGAGTGGACGGCGCGTCCGTACCTCGACGGCCAGTCGTTCGAGGAAGGCCAGACCGTCGACGTCGTCCAGATCGAGGGCGCGACCGCTCTCGTCGCCGAATAGGAGGTCTCTCGTGGTTGCGCTGATCGTGCTCGTCGTGATCGCGGCGTTCGTGCTCGTCGTCCTCGCGCGGACGGTGCGGGTGATTCCCCAGGCGCGGGCCGGCGTGGTGGAGCGGTTCGGCCGCTACAGCCGCACGCTGAATCCGGGCCTCGTCATGGTCGTCCCGTTCGTCGACCGCATCCGCAGGCTCGTCGACCTGCGCGAGCAGGTCGTCTCCTTCCCGCCGCAGCCGGTGATCACGCAGGACAACGTGGTCGTGAACGTCGAGACCGTCATCTACTTCCAGATCACGGACGCGAAGGCGGCGACGTACGAGATCGCGAACTCGCTGGAGGCGATCGACCTGCTCTCGGTGACGACGCTGCGGAACGTGATCGGCGCGATGACGCTCGACCAGACGCTCACCTCACGCGACCAGGTCAACGATCAGCTGCGCGGGATCCTCGACGACGCGACCGGCAAGTGGGGGATCCGCATCCACCGCGTGGAGTTGAAGGCGATCGATCCGCCCGCGACGATCAAGGACACGATGGAGAAGCAGATCCGCGCCGAGCGGGAGAAGCGGGCCGCGATCCTGCAGGCGGAGGGCGTCAAGCAGGCGGCGATCCTCACCGCCGAGGGCGAGAAGCAGGCGGCGATCTTGAAGGCCGAGGGGCAGAAGCAGGCGGCGATCCTCGCCGCGGAGGGCCAGTCGAAGGCGATCGAGACGGTGTTCGAGGCGATCCACGAGGGCCGGCCCGACCCGCAGCTCCTCGCCTACCAGTACCTGCAGGTGCTGCCGCAGATCGCGCAGGGCGACTCGAACAAGGTATGGGTGATCCCGAGCGAGCTGACGAGGGCGCTCGGCGGGATCTCCGACCGGATCCTCCCACCGGGTGACGACAGCTCGGGTACAACGTAGGAGGGTTCAGGTCGGCGGCTCGGACGCCGACCTCCTCCACCGTGACCCGCAAGCGGCTCCTCAACACCCTCTTCGTTCTCTGCGCCCTCGCGATGTCGGCGCTCGTCGCGCGCCACTTCGCGAGCGCCGGCTGGCCGCTGCACCGCGCGAACCCGTGGCTGGTCGGCGCCGCCGCCCTCATCCTCGTCGGCTCGTACGCCGCGAAGGCGTGGGGCTGGCAGCGGCTGTTCCGCGGCGAGCAGCGGCCGGCGATGCTCACGCTCGCGGCCGCGGGCGGCGCCGCGTCCGTCGGCGGCATCGCGCTGCCGGGCCGCTGCGACGAGGTGCTGCGCGTCGCCGTGCTGCGGCGCTGCCGGCGGCACCGCGCGAGCATCGGCGCGATCGTCCTCTCGCTCTTCGTGATGGGGCTGCTGGACAGCGTCGCGCTCACGCCGTTCGCGTCCGTCGCCGCGGGCGTCAGCCACGTCGACGGCTGGCTCGAGGCAGGCCTGATCGTCGTCGCGGTCGCGGGTGTCGGCGCGGCCGGCGTGATCCTCGGGCTGCCGAGGCTCGCGCGGCTCCGGTGGGTGGCGCGGTTCCGCGTCGCCGGCTGGGTCGCCGAGCACGCGGCCGCGCCGCGCGAGGCCGCCTGCGCCTGGCTCGGCGTCGCCATGTCGTGGGGGCTGCGCGCCGTGTCGGTCTTCCTGCTGCTGGCCGCGCTCGGGCTGGGCGGCGACTTCGCCCTCGCGCTGGCGTTCCTCTGCGCCTCCTCCGCGTCGGCGGTGCTGCCGGTCGCGCCTGCCGGAGCCGCGACGCAGGCGGGCGCGGGGGCGGCGATCCTGATCGCGTCCGGCGTGCACACGGAGCAGGCGATCGCGTTCGGGATCGCGGCGCAGGCGCTCGTGATCGCAGTCGGCGCCGTGTGCGTGATGGCGATGGGCGTGTGGCACGCGCACGGGCGGCTCGCGCCCGCGTTCAGCCGCTGAGCCCGGCCGCCGCTTCTTCGAGCGTCAGCACGGGCCCCACGCACGTCTCCTCGCCCTCGAGCAGCTCGAGCCAGTCGGCGAGAGGTCGCGTGCGGAAGAGCTCCGCGAGCTCGGGCAGCTCGGGCTCGTAGGCGCGGCCGGCGAGGTCGGGCCGCTCGAGCAGCTCGCACACGCGCGCCCAGAACCGCGGCTCGAGGGCGGCGAGCGTGAGGTGGCGTCCGTCCGCGGTCTCGTAGATCGCGTAGCACGCGGCGCCGCCGGTGAGGAGGCGCGGCGACGGGTCGCCGCCGAGACGGTGGGCGGCGAGGTCGTGCGCGCCGTGCGTCATCGAGATCACGATGCGCCCGCCCTCGCCGGTGCGCTCGCGCTCCAGCAGCGCGGCGAGGATCTCGATCGCCGCCCGCTGGCCGCCGGCGGCGAGGTCGGCGATCTGGACCGGCGGCAGGGCCGGTGCGGTGTCGTGCAGGACGCCGGCGTAGCCGAGGTAGTTGAGGTCGTGGCCGGCCTGTCCGGCGCGCGGGCCGTGCGCGCCGAAGCCGGTGATCGAGCAGACGACCGCGTGCGGCGCGGTGCGCGCGCCCAGCCGCTCGAAGACGCCGGGGCGGAAGCCCTCGAGCACGACGTCCGCCGTCTCGAGGATGGGCGGCGGCGGCTCGGCGTGCGCGTCCCAGCGGAGGATCTCCTTGCCGTCGTTCAGCGCGCGGTACCAGGCGGGCGCCGATCCGGCGAGCGGGTCGCCGTCCGGCGGCTCGATCTTCACCACGCGGGCGCCGAGGCGAAGCAGCTCGCGGCTCGCGTACGGGCCGGGGAGGTGGCGCGTCAGGTCGGCGGCGGTGACTCCGGTGAGCGGCGCCACCGCCCGATTATGCTGGCCCGGTGGGGGAGGTCGTGAACCTGCTCGAGTTGCCGCTCGAGCCGTTCGAGCCGGCACCCGAAGGGCATCGCTTTCGGGGGCGCTCGCTCAGCGCCGACGTCGGCGCGAAGCTGACGGGCCTCGGTGTCTACGAGCTCGAGCCCGGCCAGGCGACGTGGCCGTACCACTTCGAGCTCGTCGAGGAGGAATGGCTGCTCGTGATCGCCGGCGAGGTGACGCTGCGGACGCCGGACGGCGAGCGGCGGCTTCGCGCGGGCGACGTCGCGTGCTTTCCCGCGGGGGCAGCCGGCGCGCACGCGGTGCGGAACGACGGCGACGCGGTCGCGCGGTTCGCGATGCCATCGAGCGTCGCGCCGTACGGCGACGGCGCGGTGTACCCGGACAGCGGCAAGCTCGCGGTGCACGCGCCGGGATTCGAGCACCGCGGCCGGCTCGGCGAGGCCGTGCAGTACTGGGAGGGCGAGGCGTGACGAACCTCTTCGACGTCGAGGTGCAACACGACGAGGACGATCCGGCGGGTTACGGCACGGGCTTCGTCCGCGTCGGCCCGCTCGTGGGCGGCGAGCAGCTCGGGCTGTCGGTCTACGAGCTCCCTCCCGGCCAGAGCATCTGCCCGTACCACTACGAGGTGGGGTTTGAGGAGTGGCTGATCGTCCTCACTGGGCGGCCGACGCTCCGCACGCCCGACGGCGAGCGCGAGCTGCGCGCCTGGGACTGCGCGTTCTTCCCGGACGGCGAGGCGGGGGCGCACAAGGTGACGAATCGCACCGACGAGACGGCCCGCGTCGCGATGCTCTCCAGCAAGGGCGACCCCGGCGTGGCCGTGTACCCCGACTCGGACAAGGTCGGCGTCTGGCCACCCGGCAAGCTCTTCCGCCTCTCCGACGCCGTCGACTACTGGGCCGGCGAATGACCGGAAACTGTTTGGTGCCGACGGCACCAAACAGTTTCTAATCCCAGGGCAGGGGCTCGACGAACGCAAACGGGGTGTCGTAGCTACTCCACGGCCACGGACGGAACGGAGGGTTCTCGGCGACGTACGTCGGCAGCCAGTCGCCGTGCACGTCGCTCTCGATGGGTACGGCCCGGTACCGCGATCCGAATACGTGGCCGTGCCGATCGTGACGGTCGTTGAAACCGGCCGCGTACCGACGGTTCAGCCGCTGGATGGCGGGACGCAAGCCATTCTCCGGGAACGAGGCGAGCAGGTGGTAGTGCGTCGGCATCAGGCAGAAGCCGTGACAGCGGAAGAAGCCCTGGCGGACGAGCTTCGCGATCGTACGCACTCCCGCGACGTAGTCCGTTTCGCCACGGAAGATGTGCTCACCGGCGTTCGATCTCGTCGTGACGTGGTAGACGGCTCCATGCGCCGGACGCATGCACGCAGGATGCCCCGGCCGGAAACTGTTTGGTGACGGAGTCACCAAACAGTTTCGATTTCGTCACGCGCGCGCGTGCACCGGGGAAAGCGCCGGCGCCCACGAGCAGATCGGCGACGCGTCGCCGTCGCGGCCGTTCAGGCGGCGGTAGCCGAGGGCGTGCTCGGCCTGCATCATCTTGTGGATCTGCGTCGTGCCCTCGTAGATGATCGGCGCGCGCGCGTTGCGGAAGTACCGCTCGATCCCGTACTCGGCCGAGTAGCCGTACGAGCCGAACACCTGGATCGCCAGGTGCGCGGCCTCGAACGCCGACTCGGTCGCGTGCCACTTGGCGAGCGACGTCTCGCGCGTGTTGCGCACGCCGCGGTTCTTCATCCACGCCGCCTGCATCACGAGCAGCTTCGACGTTTCGTAGCCGAGCACCATCTTCGCGATCATGTCCTGCACGAACTGGTAGCGGCCGATCGCCTGCCCGAACGTCTCACGCTCGCGCGCGTACTCGACGGACCGCTCGAGGCACGCGCGCACGACGCCGCACGCGCCGGCCGCGACGGTGAAGCGGCCCTGGTCGAGCGAGTGCATCGCGATCTCGAAGCCCTGCCCCTCCTCGCCGATCAGGTTCTCCGCCGGAACCTCGACGTTCTCGAAGAACAGCTCGCCCGTCGAGCCCGCCCAGATCCCGAGCTTGTGCTCCGTGTCGGCGGCGGTGAACCCCGGCATGCCCTTCTCGAGGACGAACGCGCTGATCCCCTTGTGCGCCGCCTCCGGATCCGTCTTCGCGAACACGAGCGCGTGGTCGGCGACCGTGGCGTACGAGATCCAGTTCTTCTGCCCGTTCAGCACGTAGACGTCGCCCTCCCGGCGCGCCGTCGAGCGCATCGACGCCACGTCCGAGCCGGCGCCCGGCTCCGTCAGCCCGAAGCACGCGAGCTTCTCGCCGCGCGCCTGCGGCACGAGCCAGCGCTGCTTCTGCTCCTCGGTCGCGTAGCGCAGCAGCGAGAGCGAGTTCAGGCCGACGTGGACGGAGATCAGCGTGCGGAACGCGGCCTCGCCGCGCTCGATCTCCTCGCAGGCGAGCGCCTCGGCCACGAAATCGAGCCCCGCGCCGCCGTACTCCTCCGGAATGACGATGCCGAGGACACCGAGCTCGGCGACGCCGGCGACCAGGTCGAGGTCGAGCTTGTGGTCGATGTCGTTCTGCACCGCCACGGGCAGGACGCGCTCGTCGACGAACGCGCGGACCGTGTCCTGGATCAGGCGCTGCTCGTCGGTCAGCTCGAAGTCCACGGCGTGCAGCCTACTCGGCGCCGCGCGCGTTAGTGTCGTCCCATGCCGATCGAGATCGACCTGAGCGGCCGCGTCGCCCTCGTCACCGGCGGCTCGCGCGGGCTCGGCCGGGCCGACGCGCTGACGCTCGCACAGGCCGGCGCCGACGTCGTGATCGCCGACCTGCTCGTCGAGTCGGAGCTCTCGGAGGAGACGGACGCGTACGGACCGCTCGCGACCGTCGCGCGCACGCAGGGGCTCGTGCACGCCGAGTCGACGGCGGAGGAGATCCGTGGACTGGGCCGCCGGGCGCTCGCCCTCCGGTGCGACGTGACGGACCGCGAGCAGGTCGCTCGCACCGTCGCGCGCACGGTCGAGGAGCTCGGCTCGCTCGACATCCTCGTCAACAACGCGGGGACGCTCGACCACATGGGGCAGCTCCCGGACCAGCAACCGGAGCTCTGGGAGCGCGACCTCCGCGTCAACCTCACCGGCGCCTTCAGCTGCGCGCAGGCCGTCTGGCCGCACATGAGAGAGCGCGGATGGGGCCGCATCGTGAACATGGCCTCGGTCGCGGGGACGCTCGGCGGCTTCGGCCAGGCCTCGTACGCGACCACGAAGGCCGGCCTGCTCGGCCTGACTCGTACGCTCGCGATGGAAGGCGGCCGCCACGGCATCACCTGCAACGCGATCGTGCCCGGCATCATCGGCACCGAGGCCTTCCACTTCGGCAATCCAGCGATGAACGAGCGCATCGCGGCGCGAACGGTCTTCAGGCGTCCGGGAGAGCCCCAGGACGTCGCGAACGCCATCGTCTGGCTTTGCTCCGACCTCGCCGGCTACGTGACGGGGGTCGCGCTCAACGTCTCGGGCGGCGTCGAGCTGTTCGTTTTCTGAGGCGCCAGCTACCATCGGCCCCGGATGGCCGCCTCCTCGCCGGCAGTGCGCGGACGCCGTCGCGCGCCCGCGCGCAGCTGGGCGTGGACCCGCATCGTCGCCTGGAGCGTGGCCGCGCTCGCCGCGGCGGCCGTGCTCGTGGGCGTCCTCTTCGCGGGCTCGCCCGGCAGGCTCGCGGATGGCACGCGCATCGCCGGCGTCGACGTCGGCGGCCTGACGCCCGCGGAGGCCCGTGCGCGGCTCGAACGGCGCGCGGCGGCGCTGCAGAACACGCCGGTCGTGTTCACCGCGGGCGGCAGGACGTTCCGCATCCGCCCCAAGGAGCTCGGCGTGGCCGTCGACTGGCGCGCCGCCGTCGCGGCGGCAGAGCGCCGCGGTGGGGGCTTCCGGGTCGTGCGCGGCTACCGGCGTCTCGAGCTGCAGCTCTTCCCCGCGGACATCTCGCCGCGGGTCCACGCCTACGGCGCGGCCGTGACGTACGAGCTCGGACAGATCGCGAAGAAGGTCGACCGGCCGCATCGCGAGGCGGCGCTCGTGCGCCACGGCCTCCATGTCTCGGTGGCGCCGGGTGCGACCGGGCTCGTCCTCGACCGCGCGCGCGCGCGGGCGGCGCTCGTTCGGGGCCTGGCGTCGTTCGACCGCCGCCCGGTGGCGCTGCCGGTGCGGGTCGATCCGCCCGCGGTGACCGTCGCGACCCTGCTTCCGGCGCAGCGGCAGGCGGCCCGGGTGCTCGCCGCCCCGGTGACGCTGCGGCTTGGTCAGACAGCCTGGCGCGTGCCGCGCTGGCGGCTCGCGACGCTGCTCGACCTGCCCCGGAACGGCGGGACCGAGTTGCGTCTTGCCGGGCCTGCGGCCGACGCCTGGTTCGCGCGACTGGCGCGCCGCGTCGACCGGGCGCCGCGCGACGCGACCTGGCGGCCGGTCTCCGGCGGCGAGGTCGCGCTCGTCCCCGCGAAGGCCGGAGTCACGCTCGACGCCCCGCGGAGCGCGGCGCGCATCCTCGCCGCGGCCGAGCGGTCGACCGGACGCGTCGCGACGCTCGCCGTCGCGAGCGCCCGCCCGCGGCGGACGACCGCGGCGGCGGCGGCCATGGGGATCACCGGGACCGTCGGCAGCTACCAGACGATCTACGGCGGCGATCCGAACCGGATCCACAACGTGCAGCTCGTCGCGCACCTGATCGACGGGAAGCTGATCGCGCCGGGCGCGACCTTCTCGTTCAACGGCGCGACCGGCGCTCGGACCGCGGCCAAGGGGTTCCTGACGGCGCCGGTGATCATCAACGGCGAGCTGCAGACGGGGCTCGGCGGCGGCGTATGCCAGGTGTCGACGACGGTCTTCAACGCGGCGTACGAGGCCGGCCTGCCGATCACCGAGCGCACGAACCACGCGCTGTACATCTCGCACTACCCGCTCGGCCGCGACGCGACGGTGGACTACCCCGACGTCGACCTCAGGTTCGTCAACGACACCGACCACTGGCTGCTCCTCCGCACGTTCGTCGGCCCGTACTCGCTGTCGGTCGTGCTCTACGGGACGCCGCAGCACCGCCGCGTCGAGTCGACGACCGCGCCGCTGCGCGTCGTCGCCGCGCCGCCGGTCGAGAAGACCGTCGACGCGACGCTCAAGCCGGGGGAGATCGTCGTCGACGACCCCGGCGTGCCCGCGCAGTCCACGTGGGTCGAGCGAAAGGTCTACTCGCCGGCCGGCAAGCTCCTCTCGGATCAGACGTGGTACTCGAGCTACCGCGCCGAGCCGCGGATCGAGCGCGTGGGGCCGAAGAAGGCGAAGACGAAGCCCAAGAAGGCGAACGCTAAGACGGCGACGACGGCGACGCAGACGACGCCCGACCGTCCGCACTGAGCGACTCCACGAGCCAGGCGGGGATGCGCGTCGGCCGGAACGTCCCGGCGTCGACGGTCGCGTGCGCCGTCCACCCGTCGGCGAGCAGCTCGCCCGATCGCTCGACCGCGTACTCGTAGCGGAAGCGCGCGCCGCGCACGTCGAGGCAGCGCGCGTGCACGCGCAGACGGTCGTCGAACCGCGCCGGCTGGAGGTAGCGGACGTGCGTCTCGAGCACGAGTGCCTCGATGCCGAGGTCGCGGAGCCGCTGGTAGCCGCCCGCGTAGCGCTCGAGGTGCTCGACGCGCGCCACCTCGAACCACACGAAGTAGTTCGAGTTGTGCGCGATGCCCTGCGCATCGGTCTCGGCGAACCGCACGCGCACGTCGGTCGAGAACGCGAAGCCGCCCACGTCCGCAAGCCTAGAGCTCGCTGAGGGACAGCTGGACGTCGCCGGCGAGGCCGCTCACGCCGACGCCGACCAGGCGGAGCGGGCCGGGCCGGTCTCGCAGGGCGCGATCGAGGAGCGCGCACGCCAGCTCGCCGATGCGGGCCGCGTCGGCGGTTCCGACCGGCATCGAGGTCGAGCGCGTGCGGATCGCGAAGTCCGGGTAGCGGAGCTTCGTCGTCACGGTCCGCGCGACCTGACCTCGCGTCCTGAGGTGCTCGGCCAGGTTCTGCGCCATGCGGCGCAGCTCGTCGTGGAGCCGCTCGGGGTCGCCGACGTCGCGGGCGAATGTCTCCTCGTTCGAGATCGAGATGCGCTCGGTCGACACCTCGAGCGTCCGCGGGTCGATGCCTCGGGCGCGGTTGCGCAGCTCGCGCCCGACCTTCCCGGGCAGCAGCTGCCGGAGCCCGGCGTCGTCGAGCGCGGCGAGCGCGCCGATCGTCGCTATCCCCGCGCGCTCGAGCCGCTCCTCCGCGCGCGGCCCGACGCCGGGCAGCAGCCGGATCGGGAACGGCGCGAGGAATGCCGCCTCGCGCCCTGGCCTGACGACGGTGAGCCCGCCGGGCTTGCGGCGGTCGGACGCGACCTTCGCGACGACCTTCGACGTCGCGACGCCGAGCGAGCAGGAGAGCCGCGTTCGCGCCCGCACCACCGCCTGCACCGCCTCGGCGACCGCACGCGCGTCGTCGAACGCCGGCGCGACCGCGCCCAGGTCGAGGTAGCCCTCGTCGATGCCCGCCTGCTCGACGGTCGGCACGATCTCCCGTACGCGCGCCCACACCTCGCGCGAGTAATCGCGGTACACCGACATCCGTGGCCGGACGAACGTCGCGTGCGGGCAGCGGCGGAGCGCCTCCGCGCACGCCATCGCGGACCGGATGCCGAACTGCCGCGCGACGTAGTTGGCGGTCGCGACCACGCCACGGCCGTGCGGGTCACCGCCGACGACCAGCGGCACCGCCCGCAGCTCCGGCTGCTCGAGCTCCTCCACCGCGGCGAAGAACGCATCGAGATCGAGGTGCGCGACGATCACGGAGGTATACGGTTACACCCGGCGGCCGACGGAGAAAGGAGCGTCATGGCACGGAACCCCCTCACGCAACTCGCCTCCCTGAGCGAGGAGGTGCTGGGCCTGGCGGCGCAGAACCCGGTGGCCTCGCGCGTCCTGCAGAGCGCGAACCAGCTCAAGGAGCGCGTGGACGACCTGACGCGGCGCGTTCGCGGTCTCGAGGCGATGGAGCGTCGCATCGAGCAGCTCGAACGGCGCATCGCCAAGCTCGAGTCCGCGAAGAAGAGCTCGTCGTCGTCTTCGTCGTCAAAGAAAAGCTCTTGAAACTGTTTCGTGGACATGTCCACGAAACAGTTTCCTAGCGCGGCACTCGTAGCCGCAGCGCGCCGGGGACGACCTCGAAGCGGGCCGGCGTCGTCCCGATCTGCTCGCCGTCGACCTCGATCGGCAGCGCCGCGGGCGCGTCCACCGTCACCGTCGCGCTCCGCAGCACCTCGACCTTGGGGTGACGGACGTGGCCGCCGCGGTAGATCTTCGGCGCGGTGGTGACGAAGTCGAGCTTCGAGACGTCGCCGATCAGCACGACGTCGAAGCGGCCGTCGTCGGGACGCGCGTCCGGGGCCAGCTTCATGCCGCCCGCGTGCCAGACGCCGTTCGCGACGACGACGTCGTGCATGCGGCCGCGGCGCTCGCAGTCGTCGAGCCCGACCGAGATCTCCGTGTTGCGCCAGGCGAGGAACACCCGCGTAAGCGCATAGAAGAACGTCACGCGACCGCCGAGCGCCTTCGACATGCCGTTCGCCCGCTCCGCGACCGCCCCGCTCATGCCGACCGAGCCGACGTTCGCGAACCAGCGCTCGGCCTCCTCGCCGCCGGGCGTCCGGTAGCGCACGCGGCCGGCGTCCACCGTGCGCAGACCGCCGTCGAGCGCGACCCGCACCGCGTCCTCGAAGCGGCGCGGGATGCCGTACGTGCGGCCGAAGTCCATGCCGGTGCCGAGCGGGATCGTCGCCAGCTCGACGCCGCGGCCGGCGATGCCGTTCACGACCTCGTTGAGCGTGCCGTCGCCGCCGACGGCGACGATGCGCGCTGCCCCCGCGTCGACCGCGGCGCGCGCCAGGTCGCCGAGCTCGCCGGGCCTCGTCGACAGCCTGCTCTCGCCGTCGAGCCCCAGCGCCGCCGCGCGGCGCGCGAGCTCCGGCCAGCGCCGCCCTGTCGCGCCGTTCCCCGAGGCGGGGTTGACCAGGAAGACGGTGTCGCTAATCGGCGGTGGCGACGCGAAGCGCGATGCGCGTCATCCGGTCGACGGCCGCCCGCAGCTCCTCGTCGCTGATGCGCGTGAAGACGCCCTCGACCACGATGTCGCTCACCGTCAGCAGGCACGCCGCATCGACGCCACGCAGGGCGCCGACCGTGAACAGCGCCGCCGCCTCCATCTCGACCGCGAGCACGCCGCGCACCGACCACCGCTCGTACTGCCCCTCGTTCGGGTTGTAGAAGAGGTCGCTCGAGACGATGGGGCCGACGTGCAGCTCCTGGCCGAGCTCCTTCGCGGCGTGGACGGCGCCGTGGATCAGCGACCAGGAGGCCGTGGGGCAGTGCGGCTCGCCGTTCACGAGGTGCATCGCCGTCGAGTCGGCCGGGACGGCAGTGAGCGCGACGATCAGGTCGCCGAGCGCGTGGTGCGGCTGCAGCCCGCCGCAGGTGCCGACGCGGATCAGCTTCTTGCAGCCGAGCTGGATCAGCTCCTCGAAGACGATCGTCGCGCCCGGGCAGCCCATGCCGGTGCCCTGCACGGAGACCGGCTTGCCCTCGAATGTGCCGGTGAAGCCCAGCAGCCCGCGCTCCCAGTTGCGCTGCTCGACCTCGTCCAGGTACGTCTCGGCGATGTACTTCGCCCTCAGCGGGTCGCCCGGGAGCAGGACGGCCTCGGCGTAGTCGCCCGGCTCGGCGCGCACGTGGATCGGCATCGCGCGCGATGCTATACGGCGGTGTCGTCCACGATCGTCGAACCGTCGACCGAGCAGGTGCTCGAGTTCTGCGCGCGCGATCCGGTCGAGCGCGTGTTCCTCGAGGACGTGGCGCGTCGCGACCTCGGCCGCTTCAGCGCGCTCGAGCGCGCCGACGGGACGCTCGGCGCCCTCTGCCACGTCGGCGCGAACATCGTCCCGTCGGGCGAGGGGTGCGGGGCGTTCGCCCCGGTCGCGAGCCGCGGGCGGCTGCGGATGATCATCGGCGAGGCGGGCGCGGTGAGCGACCTCTGGCGCGAGGCGCGCGGATCGCTCCCCGCGCCGCGCGAGGACCGGCCGGGGCAGCCGGTGTACGTCATCGACGAGCCGCCGCCGGCGGGCGGGACGGGCCTGCGCGCGGCGACGCCGGGCGACCTCGACCGCCTCGTCCCGGCCTGCGCCGCCGCACACGCGCTCGAGCTCGGCGTCGACCCGCTGGAGCGAGACCCGGAGGGATTCCGCTGGCGGACGCTGGCGCAGATCGACGAGGGGCGCTCGTGGCTGTGGCTCGAGGGCGGCGTCGTGCGCTTCAAGGCCGAGGCTTCGGCGTGGACGCCCGAGGCGGTGCAGGTGCAACAGGTCTGGGTCGACCCCGAAGCGCGCCGGCGCGGCTACGCCGCGCGCGCGCTGCGCGACCTCTGCCGGCTGCTGCTCGAGACGACGCCCCGCGTCACGCTCTTCGTGCGCCGCGACAACCTGCCCGCGATCCGTCTCTACGAGTCGATCGGCATGCGCCGCGCCCTCGAGTACCGCAGCGTGCTCTTCTGAGCCAGAAACTGTTTCGTCGCGAAGCGACGAAACAGTTTCGAGTGGAACACTGTCCGTCGTGGAGCTGCTGGAGCGGATCGAGGCGCACATCCGCCGGCACGAGCTCGTCGAGCCCGGCGGGGAGGTGCTCTGCCTCGTCTCGGGCGGCGCCGACTCGACCTGCCTCTACCACGCGCTCGAGGAGCTCGGCTACCGCGTCTCCGCGCTCCACGTCGACCACGGACTGCGGGGCGCCGAGTCCGACGAGGACGCGCGCTGGTGCGAGGAGCGCTTCGGCGCCGAGGTCGTCCAGGCTGCGGCCCGCTGCTCGAACGAGGCGGAGCTGCGCGACGTCCGCTACTCCTTCCACGCCGGCCGCCTGCGCGCGACGGGCCACACGCTCTCCGACCAGGTCGAGACGATCCTCTACCGGCTCGCCGCGAGGGGAACGACCGGGGGAATCGAGGTGCGGCGCGAGGACGGCGTCGTGCGGCCGCTGCTCTGCGTCTGGCGCGAGGACACCGAGGCGTTCTGCCGCGAGCGCGGGCTCGAGTGGCGGGAGGACTCCTCGAACCGCGCCACCCTGCGCGGCCTGATCCGCCACGAGGTCGTCCCGCTCCTCGAGCGCATCCATCCCGACGCGAAGCGGAACGTGCTGCGCGTGCTCGAGACGCGGGAGACGATGCCGCCGGCGCTCGCGGAGCTGATCGGCTCGCCGGCCGGCTCGAAGCGCCTCGACCTCGGCGGCGGCCTGCAGGCCGTGCGCGAGCACGACCGGCTCTGGCTCGAGCGCGGGCCGGTCGACCTGAAGGGCGCGGTCCGCTGGGGCCCGTGGCGCATCGAGTCCGAGCTGCCAGGGCTTAAGGTACGCGGATGGCGACCCGGGGACAGGCTCGAGGGGCGCCGCCGCAAGGTGCAGGACGTCTTCGTCGACGCCAAGGTGCCGCGCTCCGACCGTGAGGGCTGGCCGCTCGTGGTGCGCGGCGACGAGGTCGTCGCGGTCCCGGGAATCGTCGAGCGGGAGGGGGTGACCGCCCGCCGTGTCGACGACTGAGCTCGAGCGCGGGGTGGGCGAGGTCCTGATCGACGAGGAGCGGCTGCAGGAGCGGATCCGGGAGCTCGGCCGGGAGGTCTCCGCCGACTACGCCGGCCGCGACCTGCTGCTCGTCGGCGTCCTCAAGGGCGCCGTCTTCTTCATGGCCGACCTGATGCGGTCGCTGACCGTCCCGTGCGAGATCGACTTCATGGCGATCTCCAGCTACGGGGCCTCCACCGACTCGTCGGGGGTCGTCCGGATACTGAAGGACCTCGACATCGACATCGTCGGCCGGCACGTGCTCGTCGTGGAGGACATCATCGACTCCGGCCTCACGCTCTCGTACCTGCTCCGGAACCTCGAGTCGCGGGCGCCGGCCACCCTCGAGATCTGCGCCCTGCTGACGAAGCCGGCCCGGCGGGAGATCGAGGTGCCCGTCCGCTACGTCGGATTCGAGATCCCGAACAAGTTCGTGATCGGCTACGGCCTCGACTTCGCGGAGCGCTACCGGAACCTGCCCTACGTCGGCGTCCTGCGGGCGGATCTGCTCCCGGAAGGGCCGTAACCTCTTGCCTTCCCGGGAGGTTATGCCGATGACGCCTGGAACACCACCTCGGCTACCCTTGTGACAACGGAATCGTGAACCGTCTCTTCCGCAGCGCGTTCGTCCCTCTCATCGTGATCGTGGTGCTGGTGTGGCTCGCCAGCCAGACCCTGATCCCGAAGAACCACCACGCCGTGAAGCGGACGACGTCGCAGGTGCTGACGCAGGTTCGCCAGGACCCGCAGTCGATCCAGGAGATCGACTTCAACCCCGGCAAGTTCGAGCTGTCCGTCCACTACACGAACGGCACGACCTCGACCGTCCACTACCCGGGCGACCAGGCCGGGGCCCAGATCCAGGCGCTGCTCAGCAAGCAGAACGTCAACTGGAACTCGAAGGGCACCGGCGGCTTCTCCTGGACGGCGCTGATCGGGTCGTTCCTGCCGTTCCTGCTCCTGATCGGCTTCTGGATCTTCCTCATGAACCAGGTTCAGGGCGGCGGCTCGAAGGTGATGAGCTTCGGCAAGTCGCGCGCGAAGCGGATGGCGCCGGACTCGCCGAAGATCGGCTTCAAGGACGTGGCCGGCGTGGACGAGGCGGTCGAGGAGCTGCAGGAGATCAAGGAGTTCCTCGAGAACCCGAAGAAGTTCCAGGCGCTCGGCGCGCGGATCCCGAAGGGCGTGCTGCTCTACGGGCCTCCCGGCACCGGCAAGACCCTCCTCGCGCGGGCGGTCGCCGGCGAGGCGGGCGTGCCGTTCTTCTCGATCTCCGGCTCCGACTTCGTGGAGATGTTCGTCGGCGTCGGCGCGTCGCGCGTGCGCGACCTGTTCGAGCAGGCGAAGCAGGCGGCGCCGTGCATCGTCTTCATGGACGAGATCGACGCCGTCGGCCGCCACCGCGGCGCCGGTCTCGGCGGGGGCCACGACGAGCGCGAGCAGACGCTGAACCAGCTGCTCGTCGAGATGGACGGCTTCGAGATGAAGGACAACATCATCCTGATCGCCGCCACGAACCGGCCCGACATCCTCGACCCGGCGCTGCTCCGCCCCGGCCGCTTCGACCGCCAGATCGTCGTCGACCGGCCCGACCGCAACGGCCGCCGCAAGATCCTCGAGGTGCATTCGAAGGGCAAGCCGCTCGCGTCGTCGATCGACCTCGACGCGCTCGCAGCGGGGACGCCCGGCTTCACCGGCGCCGACCTGGCGAACCTCGTCAACGAGGCGGCGCTGCTCGCCGCCCGCCGGGGCAAGAAGACGATCGAGCAGGAGGAGCTCGAGGAGGGGATCATGCGCGTGATCGCCGGCCCCGAGAAGAAGGCCCGGCTGCTGTCCGAGAAGGAGCAGCGGATCACGGCCTACCACGAGATGGGCCACGCGCTCGTCGGGCACTTCCTCGAGAACACCGACCCGGTGCACAAGATCACGATCGTCTCGCGCGGCCAGGCGCTCGGGCTGACGATCTCGCTGCCGACCGAGGACCGGTACCTGACGACGCGCACCGCGCTGCTCGAGCAGATCGCCTACGCGATGGGCGGCCGCTCTGCCGAGGAGCTCGTGTTCGGCGAGGTCACGACGGGCGCCGCGAACGACATCGAGAAGGTGACGTCGACGGCGAAGTCGATGGTGATGCGCTTCGGGATGAGCGAGAAGCTCGGCCCGCGCGTGCTCGGCCGCAACCACGACATGCCGTTCCTCGGCCGCGAGATGGGCGCCGAGCCGGACTACTCCGAAGAGGTCGCCCGCGAGATCGACGACGAGGTGCGGCGGATCATCGAGGAGGGGCACGACCTGGCGCTCAAGGTGCTGCGCGAGCACATGGACGACCTGCACCGCATCTCGCGGATCCTGATCGAGCGCGAGACGATCGACCGCGACCAGTTCGAGCGCCTGCTCGCCGGCGAGGACGAAGACGCCGTCTTCCCGGCCGAGGAGGCCCCTGCGCCGCCCGAACCCTCGACCGAGCCGCAGCGGCGGCCGCAGCCGAAGCCGCGGCCGTTCCCGCTCCCGGGCGGCGCGGCCATGCAGCCGCCCGAGCCCGAAGCGAGCTAACGAGCCCCGACCCACCGGAAACTGTTTCGTGGACATGGCCACGAAACAGTTTCGAGCCTTAGAGCAGGTTCGCAGCGGCCATGTTCGAGTCGCGACGCAGGCCGATCGTCTTCCCGCAGGCCGACCACGCGCGGTTCGCGGGCGCGCTCGCGGCCGCCTGGCGGGAGCTCCCGCCGCTGCCGTACGAGTCGTTCGTCCGCGGCGTCGCCGACCACGACCGCGGCTACGGCGAGCACGACGTCGACCCGATCGGCGGCGCGATGACGAGCGAGCATTGGGTCGGCATCCAGCGCCGAGGCTTCGAGCCGCGCGGCGACGACGCGGTCGTCGACTTGGTGGTCGCGCTGCACGTGCGCCGGCTGCTCTCGCCTCCCGACGACGAGCACGAGCGCGCCGCGTGCGCGGACGCGGACGAGGTGGTGACGCGGCTCCTCGAGCTTGCCGGCGTCTCGCGGGAAGTGGCTGAGGCCGCCGACCTGATCACGAACGTCTGCGACGTCGTCTCGTTCGAATTCTGCTTCGAGCAGCCTTCCGAGCGCGAGATTCGCGGCTTCCGGCTGCGACTCGACGGCACGGGGAACGTCGAGATCGATCCCTGGCCGTTCGCAGTCCCGCGACTCGTCGGGCTCGTCACCGCCTTCGCGGCGGACGACTACCCGGAGCGGCTGGTGCCGGTGGTCGTCCCGTACTCCGTGGCGCCCCCGGACGTATGAGGTGTCAGGCACCGTAAGGTGTCAGGCACCGTTAAGAGAATGAGACCTCCGATCGAGGAGCGCTTTCCGCGCCCGTCCGTGATGGGCGTGATCAACGTGACGCCCGACTCGTTCTCGGACGGCGGGGTGCACCTGCGCGCCGAGGCCGCGGTGACGGCCGCGTGGGGGATGCTCGAGGCGGGTGCGGCGATCGTGGACGTCGGCGGCGAGTCGACGCGGCCCGGCTCCGAGGGCGTGAGCGCGGAGGAGGAGCTGCGGCGGATCGAGCCCGTGCTCGCCGATCTCGCGGGCGCGCCCCTCTCGGTCGACACGTCGAAGGCCGCCGTGGCGGCACGCGCGCTCGAGCTCGGCGCCGAGCTCGTCAACGACGTCACCGCGCTCCGCGGCGACCCGGACCTCGCGGGGGTCATCGCGGACTCGGGCTGCTACCTCTGCCTGATGCACATGCTCGGCGAGCCGCGCACGATGCAGGTCGATCCTCGGTACGAGGACGTGGTGTCGGAGGTGAAGCGCTTCCTCGAGGAGCGGCTGGCGCTCGCCGTGGACGCGGGCGTCCGCGAGGACCTCGTCTGCCTCGACCCGGGCATCGGCTTCGGCAAGACGGTCGCGCACAACTTCGAGCTCGTCCGGCGCCTCGACGAGCTCGCCGAGCTGGGCCGGCCGATCCTGATCGGCTTCTCGCGCAAGAGCTCGCTCGGCCGCATCATGGGCGACGCGCGCGCGACGACCGGCTCGACCGCCGCGTCGGTCGGCGTCGCCGTCTCCGCGTACGAGCGCGGCGCGGCGATCCTGCGCGTCCACGACGTGCGGGAGCACGTCGAGGCGCTCACGGCTGCGCGGGCGGTGGTCGGGTGATCGTCGAGCTGAAGGGGCTGGAGGTGTTCGGCTACCACGGCGCGTACGACGACGAGCAGCGCTCCGGGCAGCCGTTCTGGTTCGACGTGGAGCTCGCCGTGGGCGAGCGCGGCGCCGACGACGATCTCGACGCGGCGGTCGACTACACGCAGGTGGCGGCGGCGATCCGCGAGCTGAGCGACTCCCGGCGCTTCGACCTGCTGGAGGCGCTCGCGACCGCCGTCGCCGACGAGCTCGTGCGCCGCTTCGAGCTCGAGCGCGTGATCGTGAAGGTCCGCAAGCGCCCCGCCGGGCTACCCGTCGAGTGGTCGGCGGTCACCGTCGTCCGCCCGTGACGCTCGCGTACGTCGGGCTCGGTTCGAACCTCGGCGACCGCGAGGCGGCGATCCGGGCCGCGGCCACGCGGATCGGCGCGCGCCGGCTGTCGTCGATCCGCGAGACGGAGCCGTGGGGCTACGAGGCGCAGCCGCGCTTCCTGAACGCGGTCGCCGAGGTGGAGACGGAGCTCGAGCCGCGGCCGTTCCTCGAGCGGCTGCTGGCCGTCGAGCGCGAGCTGGGACGCGTCCGGGAGGGCCCGCGCTACGGGCCGCGCACGATCGACCTCGACCTCCTCCTGTACGGCGACCGGGTCGTCGACGAGCCGGGGCTGCGCGTTCCGCACCCTCGCCTGCACGAGCGCGGGTTCGTCCTGGAGCCGCTCGCCGAGCTCGCTCCGGGGCTGGAAATCCCCGGAAACGGCACGATCTCGGCCCTCCTGGCCGGGATACAATCCGGGCCGTGAGCCACCTCGACGAGCTCGACGAGTTCGAGGCCGAGGCGGAGCTGCGGCTGAAGAAGGAGTACAGCGCCGTCTTCGCGCTCTTCCGCTACTGCGTCCTCACCCAGGACGCGACCTACCTCTGCAACCGGCTCGACTTCCAGTACGTGCCGCAGCCCAGCTACCCGTTCTTCCACCTGCGGATGGAGGACGTCTGGGTCTGGGACAAGAACCGGCCGACGCGGATGATCCCGCGCGCCGAGGTCTACACCTCGAGCGACGTGACGATCGAGGAGCTGCGCGGCGAGGGCGACGAGCCGGTGCTGACCGCGGAGGCGCTCGCCAAGAAGATCGGCGAGGGCCGCAGCGAGATCGAGGATCTCTGAGGCTCGCGAACCCGGTTCGTGACGGAGTCACGAACCAGGTTCGGGCGTTACGCTCGCCCGCATGCTGCTTGCGATCGACGTCGGCAACACGCAGACGGTGTTCGGGCTGTTCGACGGGGAGCGGCTCCACGAGCAGTTCCGGGTCGGCACCGACCGCACCCACACCGGCGACGAGCTGGCGGTCATGCTGCGCGCCTTCGTCGACCTCGGCGCGCTCGACGGGATCGTGCTGTGCTCGTCGGTCCCGCCGCTCGTTCGCGAGTACGAGGCGTTCGCCGAGCGCTGGGCGCGTGCGGAGCTGCTCGTGCTCGGGCCGGACGTCCCGACCGGCGTCCCGATCCGCTACGACGATCCGCGCGAGGTCGGCGCCGACCGCATCGCCAACGCGGTTGCCGCCGGGGTCCGACACGGGAGGCCGTGCGTCGTCGTCGACTTCGGCACGTCGACCAACTTCGACGTCGTCGGGGCGGAGGGCGAGTTCGCCGGCGGCGTGCTCGCGCCGGGGATCGAGATCTCGATGGACGCCCTGTTCGCCCGCGCCGCGCGACTGCCGCGGGTGCCGTTCGTGGCGCCCGAGCACGTGATCAGCCAGAACACGACGGCGGCGCTCCAGTCCGGGCTCGTCTACGGGTTCGCGGGGCAGGTCGACGCGATCGTGGAGCGGATCCGCGACGAGCTCGCCGCGCCGGAGGCGCCCGTCGTCGCCACGGGCGGGCTCGCCGACCTGATCGCGCCGCACTCGCGCACGATCACCGCGGTCGACCCCGAGCTGACCCTCCACGGCCTGCGCCTGGTGTGGAAAAGAAATCACGGTGCCTGGCACCGTTAGGTGCCAGGCACCGTGACGAACTATCCCCCGCCGTAGAGCGAGATCGGCAGCGAGTCGAGCAGCACCTCGCCGGCCGGATCGGGCAGCTCGTCGAGGAGCCGCTCGAGGACGAAGCGCGCGCCCGGCGCCTCGGCGAGCAGCCGGCGCTCGACCTCCTCGACCGTCGGCAGCAGCACGAGCTCCTGCTTGAACGGCCGCGGGAAGCGGCCCCGGCCGAGGTACCAGCCGTAGAACTTCTTCAGGAACCCGGTCGCGCGCCGCTCGCCGAGCTCGCGCACCGTCTCGCGTATGAACAGGACGAGCTCGGCGACGACCTCCTCGCGCGTCGGCTCGCGGTCGTCGCCCATGATCTCCCGCAGCGCCCATGGGTTCCCCTGCGCGCCGCGTCCCACCATCACCGCCGCGGCCCCCGTGGACGCGAGCACCGCCTGTGCCCGCGCGCGCGACGTGATGTCCCCGGAGGCGAGCACCGGAACGTCGACGAGCGCCGCCAGCTCGGCGGTCAGCGAGTGGTCGGCCGTGCCGGTGTACATCTGCCGTGCCGACCGCGGGTGCAGCGTGAGCGAGGACGCGCCCGCCTCCACCAGCCGCGGCCCGACCTCGAGGCACGTCCGCGAGCCGTTCTCGACGCCGCGGCGCATCTTCACCGAGACCGGCAGCGAGGTCGCGCCCGCGACGGCCTCCACGAGCCGGCAGGCGAGGTCGGAGTCGTCGAGGAGGGACGCGCCCGCGCCAGTCTTCGTCACCTTCCGTACGGGGCAGCCGAAGTTCATGTCGACGATGTCGGCGCCCGCCGCCTCGACGAGCCGCGCCGCCTCCGCCATCGCGCCCGGCTCGGAGCCGAAGATCTGGATCGCGAGCGGATGCTCGTCCGCCGCCACGCGCAGGTAGCCGAGCGTCCGCTCGTTGCGGTGCTGGATGCCGGCCACGGAGACCATCTCGGAGCAGACGAGGCCGGCGCCGTAGCGGCGGCCCTGGCGGCGGAACGCCTGCACGCTCACCCCGGCCATCGGGGCCAGGACGAGCCGGCCGGGGATCTCCACGCCGCCCAGGAACCAGTGCTCGCGGAGGTCGATTTCCATCGGCCCGCGGATGGTAGCCGGGGGCTTGCGCCAGCCTCGACGGCGCCGCTACCATTCCCGCCCGTTTTTCCGAGGGTTCAGCCTGGAGGAGCCGGTGAAGGAAGTCATCCTCACTGCCGAGGGGTACGAGAAGCTCAAGCAGGAGATCGACCATCTCCGCGGCGAGAAGCGCCGCGAGGTGGCCGAGCGGATTCGCGTCGCGCGCGAGTTCGGCGACATCGCCGAGAACGCCGAGTACGACGACGCCAAGAACGAGCAGGCGATGCTCGAGCACCGCATCGCGCAGCTCGAGGAGCGGCTCCTCTCGGCCCGCGTCATCTCGAAGAAGGAGATCTCGAAGGACGCCGTCTCGATCGGCTCGCGGGTCGTGCTGCGCGACGTGAAGGCGCGCAAGGACGTCGAGTACCACATCGTCGGCTCCGCCGAGGCGAATCCGGCCGAGAACAAGCTGTCGAACGAGTCGCCGGTCGGCAAGGCGATCATGGGCCGCAAGAAGGGCGAGGTCGTCGAGGTCGCGGCGCCGCGCGGCGCGCTCAAGTTCAAGATCGTCGAGATCAAGGCCGCCTAGCGCTTCGCGCCGCGCGCGCGTTTTACCGGTCGTTTACACGAGCCGCCGTCCGGGACCAACACGGCTCGGGTATCTCTCCGGCGATGCGGCTCGCCCGGCGGTGGACGATGGCGATTCCGGCGGTGGCGGCCATCGCCGCGACGGTCGCCGCGGCCGGAATCGGCTCCGGCGAGACGGACCGGATCGACCCCGCGATCCACAAGATCCGGCACGTCGTCGTGATCATGCAGGAGAACCGGAGCTTCGACTCCTACTTCGGCACGTATCCGGGCGCCGACGGGATTCCCATGCGGCACGGCGTCCCCACGGTCTGCGTGCCCGATCCCCTCCACGGCGGCTGCCAGCGCCCGTACCACGACCCGAACGACGTGAACGGCGGCGGCCCGCACGGCGCCGCGAACGCGGCGGCGGACGTCGACGGCGGCAAGATGGACGGGTTCGTCGCCCAGGCCGAACGCGCGCGCAAGGGCTGCGTCGACCCGAACAACCCGAACTGCGCGAACGCAGCCCGCGTCGACGTGATGGGCTACCACGACGCGCGCGAGATCCCGAACTACTGGGCCTACGCCCGCAACTTCGTGCTCCAGGACCACATGTTCGAGCCGAACGCGTCCTGGAGCCTGCCCGCGCACCTCTTCATGGTCTCCGAGTGGTCGGCGAAGTGCAGCGTGCGCGGCGACCCGATGAGCTGCGTCAACGCGCTGGACGACCCGGCGCCCCCGCCCGACTTCGAGCTGAGGCACGGCCGGCCTCCGACGCCGCCGGACTACGCCTGGACCGACCTCACCTACCTGCTGCACGCCCACCACGTGAGCTGGGGCTACTACGTCTTCCCGGGCACCCAGCCTGACTGCGCTGACGACGAGATGACCTGCAAGGCGCTGCCCCAGAACGCGAAGACGCCGGGGATCTGGAACCCGCTCCCGTACTTCGACACCGTCCGCAAGGACGGCCAGCTGGCGAACATCAAGCCGATCCACGACTTCTACGCGGCCGCACGGGCGGGGACGCTGCCGGCGGTCTCGTGGGTCGACCCGGCCGGCGCGGTCAGCGAGCACCCGCCGTCGCGCGTGTCGGTCGGCCAGGACTACGTCACCGGTCTCATCGACACGATCATGAAGGGCCCGGACTGGCCGTCGACCGCGATCTTCCTGGCCTGGGACGACTGGGGCGGCTTCTACGACCACGTGAAGCCGCCGGTGGTCGACGAGAACGGCTACGGCCTGCGCGTGCCCGGCATCGTCATCAGCCCCTACGCGAAGCGCGGCTACGTCGACCACCAGACGCTCAGCTTCGACGCGTACGTCAAGTTCATCGAGGACGACTTCCTGGGCGGGCGGCGCATCGATCCGCGGACCGACGGGCGGCCCGACCGCCGGCCCGACGTGCGCGAGGACGTGCCGATCCTCGGCAACCTCGTCAAGGACTTCGACTTCCGGCAGAAGCCGCGGAAGCCCCTGATCCTGCCGCAGTACCCGGTGCCCGCGTTCGTGCCGCCGGCGAAGGGCGCGTACGCCGCGGGGACGGTCACCGCGGTCGCGGCCGAGTCGCTGACCGTGCAGGTCACCGCGACCGGCCCGCACGACGGACGGCTGCAGGGGAAGACCCTCACCGTTGCGATCACGCCGTCGACGAGGATCCTCGTGCACGGCAAGCCCGCCGAGATCGCGAGCATCGCCGTCGGCGACTCGGTCACGCTGCGCCTGCGCCTCGGCAGGCAGCAGACGAGCGCGAACCAGGTCGTGGTGGTCGGCTGACTCGGCGCGCTGCGCACGGCCGTCGTCCGGGCGCGATGCTCTAAGTTCGCGGGTCATGGAGATCGTCCGGCTGGACCCGTCGCGGCTCGCCGAGGCGAGCGCGGTTCTGGCGCGCGCGTTCAACGAGGATCCCGCGTGGGTGTGGCTCTTTCCGAACGCCGAGCGGCGCGGCGAGGTGCTGCCGTGGCTCTTCCGCGCGGGCTTCGACTCGACCGCGGCGGACGTCTGGACGACGCAGGGCCGGGTGCTCGGCGCGGCGCGCTGGCTTCCGCCCGGGCGGCCGGCGATGCGCGTCGCGCCGACGCTGCGGGCGCTCGTCGTGACGCCGCTCCGACTCGGCGCCGCGACCGGGCGCTTCTTCGCCTACGGCCGCGCGGTCGAGAATCTGCGTCTGCGGATCGCGCCCGGCCCGCACTGGTACCTCGCCGGCATCGGCGTCGAGCCGGACGCGCAGCGACGGGGGATCGGCTCGGCGCTGCTGCGGCCCGGCGTCGAGGGCGCCGCCCGCGACGCGGTGCCGGCGGTGCTGCTGACGAACAACGAGCGCAACCTGTCCTTCTACGAGCGCCACGGCTTCGAGGTCGCCGCGGAGGGCGAGACGCCGGAAGGCGGCCCGCACGCCTGGGCTATGGTCAGGAGCCCGTGACGTCGCTGCCGAAGCGCTTTCCCGACCGCGACGAAACGGCCGCGGTGCGGGCCGAGGCGGAGCGGCTCGCCGACGGCGAGGAGGCGGCCGAGTCGCGGCGGCTCGCGGGGCGCGTGCTCGCGCGGCGCGACCTCGGCAAGCTCGTCTTCCTCGACCTCGTCGACCGCTCCGGCCGCATCCAGCTGCTCTGCCCGGCGGCGCGCACGGGCGACGTCGACGTGCACCTCGGCGACGTCGTCGGGGTGACGGGTCACCCCGCGAAGAGCCGCCGCGGCGAGCCGTCGATGGTCGTCGACGAGCTCGTCGTGCTCGCGCGGATCCGCGCTCCTCTGCCCGACACGTTCCACGGTGTCACCGACGTCGAGCAGCGCTACCGCCGCCGCCACCTCGACCTGCTGATGAACGAGGAGTCGCGGCGGACGGCGATCGCGCGCTCGCGGATGATCGCCGCGATCCGCGCGTACCTCGACGGCGAGGGGTTCATCGAGGTCGAGACGCCGATCCTGCAGCCGCGCTACGGGGGCGGCTTCGCCGAGCCGTTCGTCACGCGCTCGAACGAGCTCGGCCAGGACCTGTATCTGCGCATCGCCGACGAGCTGTACCTGAAGCGGCTGATCGTCGGCGGGCTCGAGAAGGTCTACGAGATCTCGAAGGACTTCCGCAACGAGAGCATCTCCTACAAGCACTCGCCCGAGTTCACGCAGCTCGAGTGGTACGAGGCGTACGCCGACTACCGCGACACGATGGAGCGGACGGAGGCGCTGGTCGAGCGCGCCGCGCTCGCGACCAACGAGACGACGAAGGCGCGGTTCCGCGGCCACGACGTCGACCTCGCGAAGCCGTGGCAGCGCGTGCGCTTCGTCGAGGCGCTCGAGGACAAGGGGGTCTGGTCGCGCGACGCGGACGAGCTGCGCGCGAAGCTCCAGGCGGCCGGCGTCGAGACCGGCGGCGATCGCACGTGGGCGCAGCTCGCCGATCACGCGTACTCGCACTTCGTCGAGCCGGAGCTGATCCAGCCGACGATCGTCCACGACTGGCCGATCGAGCTGTCGCCGTTCGCGCGCACGACGGACGACGACCCGAGGATCGTCGAGCGGTTCGAGGCGGTCGTTGCGGGGATGGAGTTCGCCAACGCGTTCAGCGAGCTCAACGACAGCGAGGAGCAGGCGCAGCGGTTCGCGATGCAGGAGGCGGAGCGCGAGGCCGGCGACGCGGAGGCGGAGCCCGGCGACCCCGACTACGTCGAGGCGATGTCGTACGGCATGGCGCCGAACGGCGGCTGCGGGATCGGCATGGACCGGCTCGCGATGGTGCTGACGGGCAGCGACTCGATCCGCGACGTGATCCTCTTCCCGGCGCTGCGCGCGCGGGACTGAGTCGTCGGCCGCGGCACACGGGGCCTGGTACGTGCCTGGCCCCGTGGCCCGCGTGCGTCGTCCCGCGGGGGTCAGGCACGTACCAGGCACGTGCCGGAAGTGTGACGCCCAAGACGAGCCCCGCTGAGCAGGCGAAACGACGCGACCGGGCGCTTCGCCACGACCCTCGTCCGAGCGACGGTGGGGTCAGGCACGCGCCAGGCCCCGGAGGTGGGGTCAGGCACGTGCCAGGCCCCGGATGTTGGGCGAAGGTGGGCGCAAGGTTCGGGTGTTCGAACGGCGTGCCGCTGCCGATAACTGCGGGAAAGATCGGCCGACGCGCGACCCCCGGCGTCCGGAGTACCATGGGCGCCTCGGAAAGGGCAATCTGTTTCCATCGCCGAACGAGGCGGTAGAGAGGTCAGGGAGTTGTTCGAACGCTTCACGGAACGGGCTCGGCAGGTCGTCGTCCTCGCGCAGGACGAGGCGCGTGCGCTCAAGCACAACTACATCGGCACGGAGCACATCCTCCTCGGGTTGCTGCGGGAGGAGGAGGGACTCGCCGCACGCGTGCTGGAGTCGCTCGACATCACCGTCGAGGAGGTGCGCGCGCAGGTCGCCCGCATCGTCGGTCAGGGCGACGAGGTCACGACCGGTCAGATCCCGTTCACGCCGCGCGCGAAGAAGGTGCTCGAGCTCGCGCTGCGCGAGGCGCTCTCACTGGGCCACAACTACATCGGCACCGAGCACATCCTGCTCGGGCTCGTGCGCGAGAACGAGGGCGTCGCCGCGCGCATCCTGCTCGACTTCGACGCCGACGCGGAGAAGATCCGCAACGAGATCATCCGCATGCTCTCCGGCCCCGGCCGCCGCCAGGGCGGCGCGGGCGCGACGAGCGAGAAGGGCAAGAGCTCGAAGCTGCTCGACCAGTTCGGCCGCAACCTGACCAAGCAGGCCGCCGAAGGGAAGCTCGATCCCGTGGTCGGCCGCCAGACCGAGATCGAGCGCGTGATGCAGATCCTGTCGCGCCGCACGAAGAACAACCCGGTGCTGATCGGCGAGCCCGGCGTCGGCAAGACCGCCGTCGTCGAAGGCCTCGCCGCGCGCATCTCGGGCAACCAAGTCCCGGACATCCTGAAGAACAAGCAGATCTACACGCTGGACCTTGCCGCGCTGGTCGCGGGCTCGAAGTACCGCGGCGAGTTCGAGGAGCGCCTGAAGAAGGTGATGAAGGAGATCACCCAGCGCGGCGACATCATCCTGTTCATCGACGAGCTGCACAACCTCGTCGGCGCGGGCGCCGCCGAGGGCGCGATCGACGCCGCCTCGATCCTCAAGCCGGCGCTCGCCCGCGGCGAGCTGCAGACGATCGGCGCGACGACCCTCGACGAGTACCGCAAGTACCTCGAGCGCGACGCTGCGCTCGAGCGGCGCTTCCAGCAGATCCGCGTCGAGGAGCCGTCGACCGACGACACCGTGCAGATCCTGCGCGGGCTGCGCGACCGCTACGAGGCGCACCACCGCTGCAAGATCACCGACGAGGCGCTCGACGCGGCCGCGTCGCTCGCCGACCGCTACATCCAGGACCGCCACCTTCCCGACAAGGCGATCGACCTCATCGACGAGGCCGCGTCGCGCATGCGGATCAAGACGATGACCGCGCCGCCGCGCTACCGCGAGCTCGAGGACGAGATCGAGAAGGTGCGGACGGAGAAGGAAGCCGCGATCGAGAACCAGGAGTTCGAGAAGGCAGCCTCGCTGCGCGACAAGGAGCGCAAGCTCACGCAGAAGAAGCGGGAGCTCGAGGAGCAGTGGCGCGACCAGGAGCAGGTCGAGCAGCCGGAGATCGGCAAGGAGGAGATCGCCGACATCGTCTCGATGTGGACGGGCATCCCCGTGTTCGAGCTCACCGAGGCGGAGTCGAAGCGGCTCGTCCGCATGGAGGAGGAGCTGCACAAGCGCGTCATCGGCCAGGACGCGGCGATCGTCGCCGTCTCCAAGTCGATCCGCCGCGCGCGCGCCGGCATCAAGGACCCGAAGCGGCCGACCGGCTCGTTCATCTTCCTCGGCCCGTCGGGCGTGGGGAAGACCGAGCTCGCGCGCACGCTCGCCGAGTTCCTGTTCGGCGACGAGGACGCGCTGATCCAGATCGACATGTCGGAGTACATGGAGAAGCACGCGGTGTCGCGGCTCGTCGGCTCGCCGCCCGGCTACGTCGGCTACGACGAGGGCGGGCAGCTCACCGAGGCCGTCCGGCGCAAGCCGTACTCGGTGGTGCTCTTCGACGAGATCGAGAAGGCGCACCCGGACGTCTTCAACATCCTGCTGCAGATCCTCGAGGACGGGAAGCTGACCGACTCGCAGGGCCGCAAGGTCGACTTCCGGAACGTGATCGTGATCATGACCTCGAACATCGGCTCGGCGTCGATCTCGAAGAACGTGTCGCTCGGCTTCAACATCTCCACCGACGAGGGCCTGAGCTACGACGACATGAAGACGCGCGTGATGGGCGACCTGAAGAAGGTGTTCCGGCCGGAGCTCCTGAACCGGATCGACGAGATCATCGTCTTCCCGAAGCTGTCGCGCGACGAGATCCTGCAGGTCGTCGACCTGATGATGAACCGCGTTCGCGTCCAGATGGCCGAGCACGACGTCACCGTCGAGCTGACCGACGAGGCGAAGGACCTGCTCGTCGAGAAGGGCTACGACCCGGCGATGGGCGCGCGGCCGCTGCGCCGCGCGATCCAGCGCTACATCGAGGACCCGCTCGCCGACTTCATCCTCGGCCGCGAGCTCGAGCCGGGCTCGACCATCCTCGTCGCCCGCAAGAACGACGAGGAGGTCGACATCACGGTGGTGCCGCCGGCGCCGCCGGAGGTGATCGGCGTCTCGGCTGCGCCCGACGCCCCGCCCGAAGAGGCCTGAAACTCCCGTCCTTAGTTCACTACGTGAACTAAGGACGCGGGTTTAGGTCCTATTCGTCGAGAAGCCAGACGTCGTCGCGGAGCAGCGGGACGACGCGGCCGTCCGGGGTGACGCCGTCGACCGCGACCTCGGGGTCGCCGATCATGAAGTCGGTGTGGACGCTCGAGTCGCGGTTCGCGCCCTCGACGTCGGGATCCGAGAGCGCGTCGGTGTAGCAGCCGCCGTAGGCGATGTGGCAGGTGGCATTCTCGTCGAAGAGCGTGTCGGAGAAGGTGATGCCGGTGAGGCCGACGCGCGACTGGCCGTCGACGAGCGCGACCTCGCCGAGGTAGCGGGCGTTCCTGTCCGTCTCGAGCTGGCCGCGGATCACGTCGGCGCCCGTCTCGGCCCGCACGTCGACGATCCGCCCGTCCTCGAAGCGCACCTCGAGTCCGCGGACGACCTGGCCGTACAGCTCGAGCGGACGCGTCGACCGGACCATGCCCGAGGTACGGCGCCTGTCGGGGGTGGTGAAGACCTCCTCGGTCGGCATGTTCGCGACGTGGCGGATGCCGTCGATCGTGACCGAGTCTCCGCCCTTCCAGCGCGACTCGGGCAGCAGGCCGACGGTGAGGTCGGTGCCGGGGCCGGCGAACCGGATCGCGTCGAGCCGCAGCTCGTCCAGCGCGCGCACGCGCTTCTTCAGCTTCGCGACGTGCTCCCGCCACGCCTCGACCGGATCCTCCTCGTCGAGCCGGACGCAGTAGGCGACCTGCTCCCACAGGCGGTCGAGCGCCGGCTCGCCGAACACCTGCCGCGCCCAGCCCTCGTTCGGCGAGGCGACCACGGTCCAGTTGTTGAGGAGCTCGGTGATCTGCCGCATGTTCTCCTCGGCGAGCTCGATCATCCGCGCCCTTCCGACGCGCTCGCCGGGCAGGTCGGCGAGCAGCTCCGGCTCCGCCTCGCCGGTCAGCGCGACGATCGCCGCGTGCTCGTCGCCGACCTCGCGCGCGCGGGAGAGGAGCCAGGGCGGCGTCCACGAGAGGATCTCGTCGGGCGCCCGCTCGATCAGCGAGCGGCGCACGTGCTGGTCGGTGTACAGCACGTCGACGTAGCGCGCACCGGCGGCGTAGGCCGCCCGCGTCACCGCCCGCGCCACGGGCGCGTGCTCGACGCGCCCGATCACCTCGACGAGCTGGCCCGGCTGCACGTTCGCGCCGACGCGCACGGCGAGCTCGGCGTAGCGGTCGACCAGGCCGTCGGGCGCTACGCCGTCAGCTGCCACGTGTCCTCGCGCAGGAGCGGGATCTCGCGCCCGTCCGCGTCGATGCCGTCGACCTCGACCTCCGGGCCTCCGACCATGAAGTCGGTGTGGACGGTCGCGACGTTCACGCCGTCCCCGGGCTCGCCCTCCAGGGCCTCGGTGATCGCGTGCCCGTACGCGATGTGGCAGGTCGCGTTCTCGTCGTAGAGCGTGTCCCAGAAGGTGAGCCCCGTCTGCCCGACGCGGGACGCCCCGTCGACGAGCGCTAGCTCCCCGAGGTACGCGGCGCGCTCGTCGGTCCCGAGCTGCGCCCGCACGAGCTCGGCGCCGTGCTCGGCGTCCACGTCCACGATCCGGCCGCCCTCGAGCGTGACGCGCAGGCCGCGCACGACGTCCCCCTGCAGCGCGAGCGGACGCGTCGAGGTGACGACGCCGTCGGCCCGGCGGCAGTCGGGGACCGTGAACACCTCCTCGGTCGGCATGTTCGGGACGAAGCGTCGGCCGTCGACCGTCTCGAACCGCGCCGCGAGCCATCTCGACTGGTCGAGGAGCCCCACCGTGAGGTCGGTGCCCGGCCCGCGGTAGCGGATCGCGTCGAGCCGCAGCTCGTTCAGCGACGCGGCGCGGCGCTCGAGCTGCTCGACGTGGTCCCGCCACGCCGCGACAGGGTCGTCCTCGTCGAGCCGGGTGCAGAACGCGACGGCGTCCCACAGCCGCTCCATGTCCGGCTCGCCGAACACGCGGGCCGCCCAGCCCGGGTTCGGGCAGGCGACGCCCGTCCAGTTGACCGTCCGCTCGGTGAGCTGCTGCACCGCGATCTCGGCGAGCGCCTTCGGACGGTCGCGCCCCACGAGATCGGGATCGATGTCGGCGAGGAGATCGGGCTCGGGATCGCCGGTGGTGGCGATGTTGGCGTTCCCGGCCATCGCGCGCGAGCGCTCCTGCAGCCAGTCGGGCACGTACGCGAGCGCCTCGTCGGGGCCGAGCTGGAGCTTCGCCCGGCGGACGTGCGCGTCGAGGAAGAGGACGTCCACGTAGCGGGCGCCGGCGGCGTAGGAGGCGCGCGCGAGCGCGCGTGCGAGGGGCGCGTGGTCGATCATCGTCGTCACGAACACGGTCTGCCCCTCGGCCACGTTCGCGCCGACCCGGACGGCGAGCTCCGCGTAGCGCTCGAGCCGGCCCGCCCGGTCGCCGTCGTCGGCTGTCACGTCCGCAACGATAGAGAAAACTCTATGAGTCGAGGGGGACGTCGTCCCAGCTTTCCCGGCCGAGGATCCAGCCGAGGGCGTGGTGCCGCTCGGCGGCGATTGCGTGCGCCTCCGCCCGCTCGGGTGCGGTCAGGTGGCGGTAGATCTTGCCGAAGGCGCCGAAGTCCCCGCGGAGCGGCGGCGGCAGCAGGCCCTGCTCGTGCCCGCGCATCGCCGTCGCGGCGACGAGCTGGTCGAGGCTCGCGTAGCGCTCGGGCGGCGCGAGCGCGCCCGCCTCGTTCAGCGCGGCGGTGCGGGCCCGCCAGTGCCAGAGGCGCGCGGCGTCCCGCTCGCGGCGGAGCTCGTCCGCGGGTCGGAGCTCCCCGTCCTCGGGGTCGACCTCGAGCAGGCGGCGTGCATCGAAAGCACGGTCGTACGCGGGCATCTGCGCCAGCTCGAGCGCCCAGAGGAGCGCCCCGAGCGCCTCGCCGTGCCAGAGCGCGTCGACGAGTGCGGGATCGCCGTTCGCCGTCGGCAGCCGCTCGAGCGCGGCGGCCACCTCGTCCTGCAGCGCGCGGCAGCGGCCGGTCACCTCCCGCTGCGAGCGAACCGAGGCGCGCGCCATCGCGGGAGACCGTAACCGTCTGTGGAACGATTGTCACGGACTCGGCCCGGATGCCGTCGTCCGCCGCGAGTACGGTGGCTCGGTGGCCAAGACCGCGGCCGTCCAGCACGCCTGCAGCGAGTGCGGCACCGCGTCCGGCCGCTGGCTCGGGCGCTGCCCGGGTTGCGGCGCGTTCGGGACGATGGTCGCCGAGGCGCCGGCGCCTCGGGGCGCCCGCGCGCGCCGGCCGGGTGCGCCGCTGCGGCTCGTGGAGGTGGTCGCGGACGAGGTCGAGCGCATCTCCACCGGCGTGCCGGAGCTCGACCGCGTCCTCGGCGGCGGCCTCGTGCCCGCCTCGCTCGTGCTGGTCGGCGGCGAGCCGGGGGTCGGCAAGTCGACGCTGCTGCTCACCGCGCTCGGCGCCGTGTCGCGGGAGCGCCGCGCGCTGCTCGTCACGGGCGAGGAGTCGGTGGCGCAGGTGAAGCTGCGCGCGGCCCGGCTCGGCGGATGCGACGACGTCGAGATCCTCGCCGAGACGGAGCTCGACGCCGTCTGCGACGCGCTCGAGCGCTGGTCGCCGGCCGTCTGCGTGATCGACTCCGTGCAGACGCTCTGGTCGGAGGAGATCGGCTCCGCGCCCGGCTCGGTCTCGCAGGTGCGCGAGGCCGCGGCGCGCCTGCTGCGGGTCGCGAAGGAGGCCGGCGTCGCGACCTTCCTCGTCGGCCACGTCACCAAGGACGGCGCAGTCGCGGGCCCGCGCGTCCTCGAGCACCTCGTCGACTGCGTGCTGCAGTTCGAGGGCGACCGCTACCACGCCCACCGCATCCTGCGCGCGGTGAAGAACCGGTTCGGCTCGACGAACGAGCTCGGCGTCTTCGAGATGACCGGCGCCGGCCTCGTCGGCGTTCCCGACCCGTCCGAGCTCTTCGGACGCACGCATGGGGGGGAGGTGGGGTCGGCGGTCGCGTGCACGCTGGAGGGGACGCGGCCGCTGCTGCTCGAGATCCAGGCGCTCGTCGCGCCCACCGACCTCGCGATGCCCCGCCGCGTCGGCACGGGCGTCGACCCCAAGCGGCTCGCGATGATCGTCGCCGTGCTGTCGCGCCACGCCGGTCTTCCGCTCGGCGCCGCAGACGTGTTCGTGAACGTCGCGGGGGGCGTGCGGGTCGACGAGCCGGGCGCCGACCTCGGCGTCGCGCTGGCGATCGCCTCGGCGGCCAGGGCGGCGCCGGTGCGCGAGGGCCTGGCGGCGTTCGGCGAGATCGGGCTGACCGGGCGGCTGCGCGCCGCCGCCCAGGCCGAGCGACGGGTCGAGGAGTGCCGGAAGCTCGGCCTCCGGACCGTGCTCGCCCCCGCCGGCACGAAGGGCGCCGCGATCGCCGCCGACACGCTCGGCCGGGCGCTCGCGGCGGGCCTCGACGCGAACCCCTCCTGAGCAGGGATTTTCCGAAAACCCCTGCAAAAATGGCGCTTTTCGCGCGCCTCTGCTACCCTGTTCTCCGTCGCCGGTGGGCCTCTTCAGGCCGCCGGCACTTTCTCTGGCGAGAACCGAACGAGGAGCGTCACTTGTACAAGGTCGGCGACAAGGTGGTGTATCCGCACCACGGTGCTGGGACGGTCGTGAAGCGGGAGAAGCGCGAGGTGCTCGGCGAGAAGCGCGAGTACCTGACGATCAAGATCCTGCACAACGACATGACGGTCAACGTGCCCGCGGAGAACGCGGAGCGCGTGGGCTTGCGCAAAGTGATCGACGAGGAGGCCGTCAAGAAGGTCGTCAAGTACCTGACCTCCGGTGGCACGGAGATGCCGAAGAACTGGAACCGGCGCTTCAAGCACAACCGCGACAAGATGAAGACGGGCGACATCTTCGAGCTCGCGGAGGTCGTGCGGAACCTCGCGCTCCGGGACGGCGAGAAGGGCCTGTCGACCGGCGAGAAGCAGATGTACGTGAAGGCGAAGAAGATCCTCGCCTCCGAGCTGATGTACGCGAAGTCGATGAGCGAGGACGAGGCGCTCGCGTGGCTCGAGGAGACGCTGACGAACGGCGCGAAGCCGAAGCCGGCCGTCGCCAAGGCGCCAGCGAAGACCGCGACCTCGAAGACGGCCAAGACGACCGCGAAGAAGCCGGCCGCGAAGCCGGCGGCGAAGAAGAAGACCGCCGCGGCGGCGTAATCGTCGATGGTGTGGGCCGTTCTCGTCGCCGCCGGGCGGGGGGAGCGGCTCGGAGAGGATCGACCCAAGGCGTTCGTGCGCCTCGGCACGCTGCCGCTGCTCGCGGAGCCGCTGCGCCGGCTCGACGAGAGCGAACGCGTCGACGCGGTGGTGGTCGTCGCGCCGCCGGAGTGGGAGGAGCCGGCGATCCTGCTCGCCGAGGAGATCGGCGCGTCGAAGGTCGCGGCCTGCGTCACCGGCGGCGCCACCCGCACCGACTCGGTGCGCGCCGGCGTCGCCGAGGTTCCCGAGGAGGCGGCCGCGATCCTCGTCCACGACGCCGCGCGGCCGCTGATGCCGCCGGACCTCGTCGGGCGGCTCCTGGACGCGCTCGGCGCGGGAGCGGACGGCGCGGTGCCGGCGCTGCCGGTGGCCGACACGGTCAAGCGCGTCTCGGGCGGCGTCGTCGCCGAGACGCTCGCGCGGGACGAGCTCGTGGCCGTGCAGACGCCGCAGGCGTTCGTCGCCTCCGTGCTGCGCGCGGCGCTCGACCGCGGCGAGGAAGGGACCGACTGCGCGTCGCTGGTGGAGGCCGCGGGCGGCCGCGTCGCGGTCGTGGCGGGGGACGAGCGGCTGCTGAAGGTGACCACGCCCGCCGACCTGGAACGCGTGGCGGCGTGGTTGTAGACGCGGTCGTCTTCGATGTCGGCGAGACGCTCGTCGACGAGACCGGCATGTGGACGCATGTCGCGGCCGCGGCAGGTCTCACGCCGTTCACGCTGATGGCGGGGCTCGGCGCGACCGCGGCGCTGGGACGCGACCACGCCGACGTCTGGGAGCTGCTGGGCGTCGACCGGCCGGCGGGCGAATGGAACCTGGCCGGCTGGTACGACGACGCGCTCCCGTGCGTCGAGCGGCTCCGACAGGCGGGCTATGCGGTGTTCGCGGCCGGGAACGTGCCAGCATCGACCGAGGCGCTGTTGCGGCCGCACTTCGACGACGTCGCGTCCGCGGCGCGCTGGGACGCCTGGAAGCCCGATCCCGCGTTCTTCGCGCGGGTTGCCGTGCTCGCCGGCGCGCCGCCTGAGAGGATCGCGTACGTGGGCGACCGCGTGGACAACGACGTCGCGCCCGCGCTCGCCGCGGGAATGGTCGCGGTGCACGTGCGCCGCGGCCCCTGGGGCCACCTGCAGACACCTCCGGCCGAGGCGATCCGGATCCGGTCGCTCGACGAGCTGCCGGCGGCTTTCGAGCAGGAAGCCGTCTCGTGACGGAGTCGCGAAGCATCGGGCCGTTCCGCGTCGGCATCGGGGTCGACGCGCACGCCCTCGAGGACGACGTGCCCCTCGTGCTCGGCGGCGTCCTGCTCGACCACGCGCGCGGTCTCGCCGGGCACTCGGACGGCGACGTGCTCGCGCATGCCCTGATCGACGCTTTGCTCGGGGCTGCAGGCCTCGGTGACATCGGCTCGCTGTTTCCCTCGGGCGACGATCGCTTCGAGGGCGCGTCGTCGCTGGAGCTCCTCCGCGGGGCGTACGCGCAGGTGCGGGACGCCGGGTGGCGGCTCGTGAACGCCGACTGCGTCCTCGTCGGCGAGGAGCCGCGCATCGCGCCGCACCGGGAGGAGATGCGCCGCGTCCTCGGCGAGGCGGTCGGCGAGGGCGACGTGAATGTGCGCGCGACGACCACCGACCGCCTGGGCTTCACCGGGCGCGGCGAAGGGCTCGCCGCGCAGGCGGTGGCCCTGCTCGAGTGGTGGCCGCGGAACGCCTTCTGACACCGAGAGACGACGTGCACGAGGTGTCTGACACCTCACAGGCCCTTAACGGTGCCTGACACCTCAAAGACTCTTAACGGTGCCAGACACCGTTCCCGGCGTTAGCCGGCCGGCAGCGACGCGACGCCCTCGCGCAGCTCGACCAGCCCGTCGCGGGCGAGGGAGAGGAGGGCCTCCTCGTCGCCCGGCTGCCCGCCCGCCGCGACCGAGCGCAGCGCGAGCGCCCGCCGCTGCCGGAACGAGCCCTCGAAGCGGCCCTGCTTGCGGACCGGCTCGAACCGTGAGCCGCGCGACGGGCAGTGCGAGGCGATCGGACAGGCGCCGCAACGCGGCACGCGCGCGAGGCAGATCGTCGCGCCGAGATCGAAGAGCGCCTGTGCGCAGGCCGCGTCGAACGACTCGCCGGTCCGTTCCTGCACGCGACGGACGTTCGTGTCGACCGGCAGCACGTCGGCTCCGAAGGCGAAGTTGGCGACGGCCGCGGCGGTGTACGGCCCGACGCCCGGCAGCCTCGTCAGGTCGTCGGGCCAGCCGCCGGCCGCGACGGCGCGGGCCGCGCGGTGGAGGTTGACGGCGCGCCGGTTGTAGCCGAGTCCCTGCCACTCGAGGATGACGTCGGCCGTCGTCGCAGCCGCGAGCGCCTCGACGGTCGGCCAGCGCACGAGCCACCGCCGCCAGCGCGGGATCACCCGCTCCACCTGCGTCTGCTGCAGCATCACCTCGCTGACGAGGATCGCGTACGGGTCGTGCGTGTGGCGCCAGGGCAGGTCGCGGCCGTGTTGGCTGTACCAAGCCAGAAGCAGCTCTCTCACTGACACGAGCCTAGAACACGGCAAGGCGGGCCTTGGCGCGTTTTTACAGCGTCAATTGGCACGCGATTGCGCAGGGAAGGCGTCCTACCTTCGAGGTGGCGATCGAGAGGAACGTTGGAACCACCTCTTGCACTGCATTCCCGTCTGACGCATTGCGCTCAAGCGTTAGCGGGTGGACGCCGATACGCACGAGCGGTGGCAGGTGCAGCTCCCGATCTCGTTGGCACGCTTGTCGATCGTGTGCGGGAGGCGGCGTCCGCGTCGTCGCTCGACCAGCGTGCGTGGACGCTTGTTCGCACGGCGGCCGCGCTCCGTCGGGCCGGCTCCTACGACGAGGCGATTGCGGTGCTGGAGGATGTCATTGCGTTGCGGCCGTCGTGGGAAGTCGAACGCGCCGCGCTCACCTGCGCGGTTTCCACACATTGCGATGCCGGAGATCCGCTACTTGCGGTGAGGATCGGCTCGTCGGCCGCCGTCCGCGGGGCCGACGCGATCCTTCTCGGCGCTTTCGGACGTGCCAACGCCGAGGCGTACTCGGCGACGAACGACGTGACCTATCGGCTTGCTGCGGACGCCTGCTTCAGGAATGCAGCTGCGCTCGACGCGCAGTCGAGCGTCGCTCGTGCGTAGCCAAAGCTGCGGCGACGCGAGACAGGCCCGGGGCAGCACCTCGTTCGTCGTCGCTGCCGGCGATCGCCCAGACGTCGGAGACGATCCGGTCGAGTAGCGGCGGCGTCGACGAGGACGCGGACGAGTCGGAGGCGGCGGGCTCGAGGTTCTCGAGGCCGCCTGGGCGTGCGACGACCGCTACGGCCGTCGTCGCCCGCTTCAGCCGCGAGCTGGCCGAGGCCGGTGACGAACTCGTCCACAGACCGCCGAAGAGTTCGTAGCCGACAACTGACACCGGTTGCACCGTTTGCAACGCCCGGCGACGGCGGAGCGCTTCCCGGTTGCGGGTCCCGGCCGGCACTTCGTATCCTGGATACATCGCGGAGGTCATCGCCCGACTCACGAAGGAGCTCTCACCATGCGGATCCGTCTGAAGGTCGCGCTCGCCGGCGTCGTCGCGCTCGCGGTGACGTTGCCGGCGGTCGCCTACGGCGTCGGCGCGGCGTCGCACGCGACGCGTGCCGGCGGCACGCTCGTCATCGGCTCGAACGTCGCGCCGCCCACGCTCGACCCGACGGTCAACCCGGCGGCGGCCATCGACGAGGTCTTCGACTACAACGTCTACCAGCATCTCGCGCAGCTGACGCCGAAGGGCGCCGTGGTGCCCGTGTTGGCAACGCGTTGGACGATCACGAACCACGGGCGCACGTACACCTTCACGATCCGCAAGGGCGTGCGCTTCTCGAACGGCGACCTGCTGACGCCCGCGGACGTCGTCTTCAGCATCAAGCGCGTGATCGCGCCGAAGTCGACGTACCCATACAAGGTGCTGATGGCGGACGTGAAGTCGGTGCGCGCGAGCGGCCAGAAGGTGATCGTGACGCTCGCGAACCGCGACTGGAGCTTCCTCTACAACCTCGCCGCCTACTCGAACGGCGTCGTCCTCGACCCGAAGGCGGTCTCGCAGATGGCGACGCACCCGGTCGGCACGGGCCCGTTCATGTTCAAGTCGTCGGTGCCGAACTACGACGTGCAGCTCGTGCGCAACCCCGACTCGTGGCTCCCCGCGACGAACGTCAGCGCCGTGACCTTCCGCTACTTCTCGAACGCCAACTCGGAGAACAGCGCTCTTCGCAGCGGCCAGATCAACGTGATCGACAACGCGCTCAACCCGGCCGACATCGGCGCGTTCGAGCACAACTCGAAGTACAAGATCGTCGCCGGTCCGACGAACGGGAAGGTCCAGGTGACGATCAACAACAGCTCCGGACCGCTCGCGAACAAGCTCGTCCGCCAGGCGATCACGTACGCGACGAACCGCAAGGCGATCATCAAGGCGGCCGCGGGCGGCTACGGCATCCCGCTCGGCAGCGGCACGGTGCCCGGCGACCCCTGGTACATCGACATGGCCGGGCGCTATGCCTACAACCCGGCGAAGGCGAAGCAGCTGCTGGCAAAGGCGGGGTACCCGAACGGCTTCTCGCTGACGCTGACGCTGCCGCCGTACACCTACGCGACGACGTCGGGCACGCTCGTCGCCGCGGAGCTGAACGCCGTCGGCATCAAGACGACGATCAAGAACATCCAGTGGCCACTGTGGATCAGCCAGGTGTTCACGAACCACAACTTCGACCTGACGATCGTCGACCACGTCGAGGCTCGCGACATCGCGAACTACGCGAACCCGAAGTACTACTGGCAGTACACCGGCTCGAACGCGGTCGCGAAGCTGCTCGCCGCTGCGAACGCGGCGCCCACGCAGGCCGCTTCCGCCGCGACCTACAAGGCGATCGTCCGGAAGATCACGGCCGACGCGGTGAACGACTGGCTGTACGTCCCCGACGCGGTCACGATCGCGCAGCGCGGCGTGAACGGGCTGCCGCAGTCGGGCCGGACCGAGTCGTTCTACCTCGGCTACGCGAGCTTCGGCCAGGCGCCGTCGAAGGCGGCCCGCCTGCAGGGGTACGCCGGCTAGCGGAACTACCGCCGCCGCGTGTCCCCGAGGGGGCGTGCGGCGGCGGGCCTCCGACGTGACCACCGCGTACTTCGCCCGCCGCCTCGTCACGCTCGTGGCGACGCTCGTCGCCGCGTCGCTCGTCGTGTTCTCGCTGCTCGCGATCCTTCCGGGCAAGCCGGCCCAGGTGATCCTCGGGACGCAGGCGACGCCTGAGGCCGTGGCGGCGCTGACGAAGCAGCTCGGGCTCGACCACCCGCTCTGGCGGCAGTACGTCGACTGGATCCACGGCCTCGTGACGCTGCGCCTAGGCAACTCGTACATCTCGCAGCTGCCGATCGGCCACCAGATCGGCCAGTCGCTGGGGGTGACCGTGCCGCTGATCGGGCTCGGCCTCCTCGTCGGCATCCTGATCGCGGTTCCGTTCGGCGTCGCGGCGGCGCTGCTTCGCCGGAACGTCGCGGGCGCGGCGGTCACCGCCGTCAGCCAGATCGGCATCGCGGTGCCGAACTTCATCGCCGGGCTGCTGCTGATCCTCGTCTTCGGCGTCCGGCTGCAGTGGCTGCCGGCGTCGGGGTTCGTCGCCTGGTCGACCGACGCATGGCAGGCGTTCAAGTCGCTCGTCCTGCCTGCGATCGCGCTCGGCGCCGTCGAGGGCGCGCTGCTCAGCCGCTACGTCCGGTCGGCGGTGCTCGACGTGCTCCGCTCCGACTACCTGCGCACCGCGCGCGCGAAGGGGCTGTCCCGCCGGCGCGCGCTCGTCCGCCACGGGTTCCGGAACGGCGCGATTCCCGTGCTCACCGTCGTCGGTCTCGAGATCCCGAGCCTCATCGTCGGCGCGGTGGTCGTCGAGAACGTGTTCACGCTTCCGGGCGTGGGGACACTGCTCCTGCAGGCTGTCTCCAACCGCGACCTGCTCGTCGTCCAGGACGTGGTGATGCTCGTCGCCGTCACCGTGCTCGTCGTCAACTTCCTGGTCGACGCGTCGTACCGTCTGCTCGACCCGCGCCTGCAGGTGAGGACGAGATGAGCGCGACCGCCGCCGAGATCCTCACGCGCACCGAGCGGCCGCGGCGCGCCGGCTGGCTGCACCCGAGCGGGCTGATCGGCGGCGTCATCGTGGCGGCGATCGCCCTCACCGCGCTCGTCGCGGTCTTCTGGACGCCCTACCACGCGCTGCTGCCGAGCAACGACACGCTGGCGCCTATGAGCGCGCACCATCCGTTCGGCACCGACGAGTACGGGCGCGACGTCCTGAGCCGGCTCATGGCCGGAGCGAAGATCGTCCTCTTCTCCGGCGCCGTCTCGGTCGCGATCGCCGTCGTCGCCGGCGTTCCGATCGGGCTCGCCGCCGCCGCCGCGCGCGGCCGCGTCGTCGACGACCTGCTGATGCGTCTCGTCGACCTCGTGTACGCGTTCCCGGCGCTGCTGGCCGCGATCGTCCTCGCCGCCGCCGTCGGCGCGTCGACGACGAGCGCGATGGTCGCGATCGGGATCGCGTCGATCCCCGTCTTCGCGCGCGTGACGCGGGCCGGCGCGCTGCAAGTCCTCGAATCCGAGTACGTCCTCGCGGCGCGCGCGTACCGCCGCAGCACGCCGGCGATCCTCTGGCGGCACGTCCTGCCGAACATCCGCGCGCTGCTGATCGTGCAGGCGAGCCTACTCTTCTCCGTCGCGATCCTCGCGGAGGCTGGGCTTTCGTACCTCGGCGTCGGCACGCCGCCGCCGACGCCCTCGTGGGGGCAGATGGTCGAGGACGCCCAGCAGTACCTCGACCGCGACCCGCTGCTCGTCTTCTGGCCGGGCATCTTCATCGCGCTCGCCGTGCTCGGCTTCAACCTGCTCGGCGACGGCCTGCGCGACGTGCTCGACCCGAGGCTGAGGTCGACGCGATGACGATGCTGCGCGTGGACGGGCTGTCGGTGCGGATCGGCGGCGACCGGATCCTCGAGGACGTCTCGTTCGAGCTCGACCGCGGCGAGCGCGTCGGCATGATCGGCGAGTCGGGCAGCGGCAAGTCGATGACCGCGCTGGCGCTGATCGGGCTGCTCCCGGACGAGGCGCGTGCGACCGGCCGCGTCGAGTTCGAGGGCCGCGACGTCCTCGCGATGGGGGAGGGCGGCCGCTGCCGGCTGCGCGGCGACCGGATCGGGATGATCTTCCAGGAGCCGATGACCGCCCTCAACCCGACGATGCGCGTCGGGCGCCAGGTGGGCGAGGTCGTCGCCCTCCACCGCGGCGGCTCGCGGGCCGAGGTCCGGAAGCGCACGCTCGAGCTGCTCGAGCGCGTCGAGTTCCGGGATCCGCCGCGCATCGCCCGCTCGTACCCGCACGAGCTGTCGGGCGGACAGCGCCAGCGGATCCTCGTCGCGATGGCGGTCGCGTGCAGCCCGGCGCTCGTGCTCGCGGACGAGCCGACGACCGCGCTCGACGTGACGGTGCAGGCGCAGATCCTCGCGCTGCTGGCGCGGCTCGTCGCCGAGGAGGGCGCAGCGCTGATGCTGATCAGCCACGACCTCGCCGTCGTCTCGGGCATGTGCGAGCGCCTGCTCGTCATGCACGACGGCCGCATCGTCGAGCACGGCGCCACCGCCGGCCTCCTCGACCGCCCGCGGCACCCGTACACGCAGGGCCTGCTCGCCACCGCGACCGCGCTCGACTCGGCGCCGCGCGGCAGCGTGCTGCCGACCCTGCCCGACTTCGTGGGGGCGGCGTGACCGAGGCCGTTCTCGAGGCGCGGCGCGTCTCCAAGACCTATCGCGGCCGCGTCGAGGCGCTGCAGGACGTGAGCATCGCGGTGCGGCGCGGCGAGACGCTCGGCGTCGTCGGCGAGTCCGGCTCCGGCAAGTCGACGCTGGCGCGGCTGCTGCTCGCGCTCGACCAGCCGACGAGCGGCGAGGTCCTGTTCGACGGCGAGGTCGTCAGCGGGCGGCGCGAGCGCGACCTGGGCGGGCTGCGGCGCAGCGTCCAGGTCGTGTTCCAGGACCCGATGGGCTCGCTCGACCCGCGCATGCGGGTTCGCACGGCGATCTCCGAGCCGCTGCGCGCCCTCTCCGTGCCCGGCGACCACCGCGCGCGGGTCCGCGAGCTGCTCGAGGCGGTCGGGCTGCCCGCGTCGGCCGGCGACCGCTATCCGCACGAGTTCTCCGGCGGCCAGCGGCAGCGGATCGCGATCGCGCGGGCGCTCGCGCCGCATCCGACGGTGCTGATCGCGGACGAGGCGGTGAGCGCGCTGGACGTGTCGGTGCGCGCGCAGGTGCTGAACCTGCTCAACCGGCTGATCTCCGAGTTCGGGCTGACGCTCGTCTTCATCTCGCACGACATGTCGGTTATCCGGTACATGTGCAGCCGCGTCGCGGTCCTCTTCCGCGGTCGGCTCGTCGAGGAAGGCGCGACCGACCAGGTGTACGAACGGCCGAGCGACGACTACACGCGCGCGCTGCTCGCCGCGGTTCCGCACGTGGGCAAGCCGATCGAGGCGGTCGCGGCGCGATGAACGTCGACCGGATCGCCGTCGTCTCCTTCACCCAGGAGCTGGTTCGGATCGAGAGCGTCAACGACCCGGCGAACGGCAGGAGCGAGGCGGCCGCCGCCGAGCTCGTCGCCGAGCAGATGCGCGCCTTCGGCTGGACGCCCGCCGTCGAGGAGGTCGAGCCCGGCCGGCCGAACGTGGTCGCGGTCGTGGACGGCGGGTTGCCGGGCCGGACGCTCCTTTTCGAGGGCCACACCGACGTCGTCACGGAGGGGCCGCGCGAGCTCTGGAGCGTCGACCCGTTCGGCGGCGAGATCCGCGACGGCCGCCTCTACGGCCGCGGCGCCGCCGACATGAAGGGAGGCGTCGCGGCGATGCTCTTCGCCGTCGACGCGGTCGCGCGGAGCGGGTCGTTTCCGGGCCGTATCGTCGTCGCCGCGCTCGCGGACGAGGAGGGGATGATGCTTGGCGCGAAGCACTTCTGCCGAAGCGAGCTGGCGCGCTCGGTCGACGCGGCGATCGTCTGCGAGCCGGAGGGCGACGAGGTCTGCACCGCGCAGAAGGGCGCCCTGCGGCTGCGGGTCGACGCGCGCGGGAAGATGGCGCACGGCGCGATGCCGCAGCACGGGCTCAACCCGGTGCCCGCGCTGGCGGCGTTCGTTGCGGCGGCCGCCGGCCTCGAGCGGCGGCTGCAGGACGAGCGCGGCGAGCATCCGACGCTCGGCCCGCCGTACCTGACGCCGACGGTGATCCGCGCCGGCGACGAGCTGCAGCTCAACGTCATCCCCGAGACGGGGTGGCTCGCCGTGGACGTCCGCACGGTCCCCGGCGTCGACCACGACGCGCTCGTCGCTCGGCTTCGCGGCGAGGCGGATCGGATCGCGCGGGAGACGGGCGTCGCGCTCGAGCTGACGGTCGTCGACGACAGGCCCGCGACCGAGACGTCGGAGGACGAGCCGGTGGTGCGCGCGGTGGTCGCCGCGCACGAGGCGCTCCACGGCCGGCCGCCCGCGATCGGCGGAGTCCCCGGCGCCACGGACGGGACGATCCTCTGGCGCGAGCTCGGGGTCCCGATCGCGGTCTACGGGCCCGGCGGCAAGTGGATCGCGCACCAGGTCGACGAGCACGTGGAGGTCGAGGAGATCGGCGAGTACGCGGACGCGTACGCCGACGCCGCGCGTCGCTACCTCGAGGACGGCGCCCGGTGAGCCGCGGACCGACCAACTCGCTCGTCGACGTCGCAGGCGTCCTCGTCGGCGGCTACCAGCGGGCGGACGCGCCGTACCTCACCGGCACGAGCGTCGTCGTGTTTCCCGAGGGCGCCGTCGCCTCGGTCGATGTGCGCGGCGGCGGGCCCGGGACGCGCGAGACGGACCTGCTCGACCCGCGCAACCTGGTCGAGCGCGTGCACGCGATCGTGCTCACGGGCGGCAGCGCCTACGGGCTCGACGCCGCCGGCGGGGTGATGCGCACGCTCGAGGAGCGCGGCGCGGGGTTGCGCGTCGGCGCCGAGCCGGAACAGGTCGTCCCGATCGTCCCGGCCGCGGTGCTCTTCGACCTCGGCCGCGGCGGCGACTTCCGCGCGCGGCCCGACGCGGAGTGGGGCGCCCGTGCGGCGGGCGGTGCATCCGACGCGCCGTTCGCGCGCGGCAACGCGGGCGCAGGCACCGGCGCGGCCGCCGGCGCGGTCAAGGGAGGCCTCGGCACGGCCAGCGAGGTGCTGCCGTTCGGCGTCACCGTGGCCGCGCTCGTGGCGGCGAACGCCGGCGGCGAGGTCGTCGATTCTCGGCGCGGCACGCTTTACGGCTCCGAGCTCGCGCTCGAGGACGAGTTCCCCCTGCGCGCGCCGGACGAGGAGGACGTGCGGCGCGCGGCGGAGCGGCGCCCGGAGCAGCGCGGCCTGCTCGCGAACACGACCATCGGCGTCGTCGCGACCGACGCCGCTCTCACGAAGGCGGAGGCGCAGAAGATGGCCGGCGTCGCGCACGACGGCCTTGCCCGCGCGATCAGGCCGGCGCACACGTACTTCGACGGCGACGCGATCTTCGCCGCGTCGACCGGCCGCGTCGACGTCGAGGCGAGCTCGACCGGCGGCGACGAGGCGCGGCTCGAGCGCGCGGCGCTGCTGAACGTGCTCTTCGAGGCGGGGGCGCGGGCGGTCGCCCGCGCGATCGTGGACGCGGTGCTGCAGGCCGAGAGCGCCGGCGGGCTTCCGTCCTACCGCGAGCTCTATCCGTCGGCGTTCGCAACGGCTGGAAACTGTTTCGCGACGGAGTCGCGAAACAGTTTCGGCGAGGGACGGACGTGAGCGGGAGGCTCGAAGGCAAGTCGGCCGTGGTCACGGGTGGCGGCTCGGGCATCGGCCGCGCCGCCGCGCTCCGCTTCGCGGCCGAGGGAGCGCGCGTGGCCGTCGTCGACCTGTCGCTCGAGGCGGCCGAGGAGACGCGCGCCGCGATCGAAACCGATGCGCTCGCGCTCGAGCTCGACGTCACCGACGACGACGCCGTCCGCGATCGCATCCGCGAGATCGCCAAGGACTTCGGCCGCATCGACGTCTACTTCAACAATGCCGGCGTCCCGCAGGCGGCGAAGCCAATCGAGGAGACGTCGCGCGAGGAGTGGGAGCGGATCATGGACGTCAACCTGCGCGCGCTGTTCGTCGGCGCCCAGGCGGTCGCGCCGGTGATGCGCGCCGCGGGCGGCGGATCCATCGTCGTCACGTCGTCGATCGCCGCGACGCGGCCGCGGCCCGGGATCGCGACCTACGTGGCGTCGAAGGCGGGCGTGAACGGGCTCGTGCGCGCGCTCGCCCTCGAGCTGGCGCCGAGCCGCATCCGCGTCAACGCGATCGCGCCGGTGGCGGTGCGCACGCCGATGCTGAAGGAGTTCGCGTTCGCCGAGTCGGAGGCGGCAACGATCGAGCGCGTCGAGGCGACGATCCCGCTCGGCCGGCTGACCGAGCCGGAGGACGTCGCCGCCGCAGCGCTCTATCTCGCCTCCGACGAGGCGCGCTGCGTGACGGGGATCGTCCTGAACGTCGACGGAGGGCGCGACCTGTGACCGCGGCGGAGACGCTGCCGGCGGTCGACCCGGCGACGGGCGAGACGATCCGCGAGCTGCCGCTCTCGACGGCGGACGACGTCGCGGCCGCGGTCGAGCGGGCCGCCGCCGCGCGCCGGGGCGCGTGGGAGACGCCGGCGGTGCGCGCCGAGGCGCTCGCTGCCGTCGGCCGCGCGATCCTCGCGCACGCGGACGAGCTCGCGCTCCTCGAGTGCCGCGACACCGGCAAGCCGCTCTCGCAGGCCCGGGCGGACGTCGCCGCCGCCGCGCGCTACTTCGCGTACTACGCGGGCGCCGCCGACAAGGTCGAGGGAGCGTCGATCCCGCTCGGGCCCGGATTCGTCGACTACACGATCCGCGAGCCCTGGGGCGTCTGCGGCCAGATCATCCCGTGGAACTACCCGCTGCAGGTGACGGCACGCTGCCTCGCGCCCGCGCTCGCGGCCGGCAACGCGGTCGTGCTGAAGCCGTCGGAGGAGGCGTCGGTGACGCCGCTCGAGCTGCTCGCGCTGGCGCGCGGCGCGGGCCTGCCGGAGGACGTCGCGCACGTCGTGGTCGGGCGCGGCGACGTCGGCGCAGCCCTGGTCGCGAACACGGGAGTCGACCACGTCACGTTCGTGGGCTCGCCGGCGACCGGCAGGAAGGTCGCGGCGGCGGCCGCGGAACGGCTCGCGCCGGTCGACCTGGAGCTGGGCGGCAAGTCGCCGAACGTCGTCTTCGCGGACGCCGACCTCGACCGCGCCGTGCCCGCGGCCGTCCGCGCGCTCGTGCAGAACGCCGGCCAGAGCTGCTCTGCGGGCTCGCGGCTGCTGGTGGAGCGATCGCGGTTCGACGAGGTCGTCGACCGGGTGGCGGAGGGGCTGCGCGCGCTCGCCATCGGCCCGGGCGTCGACGACCACGACCTCGGGCCGCTCGTCTCGGAGCGTCAGTTCCGGCACGCGAGCGGGATGCTCGAGCGCGCGCTCGGGACGGCCGAGGCGGTGACGGGCGGCCGTCGCGCCGACGGCCCGGGGCTCGAGCGGGGCTGGTACCTCGAGCCGACGCTGCTGGTGCGTGTCGGCGTCGGGGACGAGATCTGGGGCGAGGAGGTGTTCGGGCCGGTGCTCGTCGCGGCACCGTTCGACGACGAGGAGGCGGCGGTCGAGCTCGCGAACGCGTCGCCGTTCGGGCTCGTCGCCGGCGTCTGGACGGCCGACGTCGGCCGCGCGCACCGCGTCGCGGCGCGGCTGCGCTGCGGGCAGGTGTTCGTCAACACGTACGGCGTCGGCGGCGGCGTGGAGCTGCCGTTCGGCGGCGTCAAGCGGAGCGGCTACGGACGGGGCAAGGGGCTGCAGGCGCTGCGTACCTACACCCAGGTCAAGAACGTGTGCGTCGCGCTGTGAGCGAGCCGCTACGGATCGCGGTCGTGCCCGGCGACGGCATCGGCCCGGAGGTGGTGGAGGTCACGGTCCCGCTCGTCGAGCGGGCGCTCGCGCTGGAGGGACGGACGCTCGCGGTCACCGAGCTCGATTGGGGCAGCGACCGGTACCTGCGCGAGGGCGCGGCGATGCCGGCCGACGCGGCCGAGCTGCTGCGGCACCACGACGCGGTGCTGTTCGGCGCGGTCGGGCGCCCGGACGTGCCGAGCCACGTCGCCGTCTGGGGGCTGATCCTCGCGTTGCGGCAGTCGCTCGACCTCTACGTGAACCTGCGCCCGGTGACGAGCTGGCCCGGCATCGACGGGCCGCTGCGCGACGGCGGGAGCGTCGACTTCGTCGTCGTGCGCGAGAACACCGAGGGCGAGTACAGCGGCGCGGGCGGCCGCGTGCACGTGGGCACGCCCGACGAGGTCGCGGTGGAGATCGCGCTGCACTCGCGGCGCGGAATCGAGCGCGTCGCGCGCTACGCGTTCGAGCTCGCGCGCAGCCGGCGCGGGCTGGTCAGCCTCGCGACGAAGTCGAACGCCTCGAAGTACGGCTACGTGCTCTGGGACGAGGTCGTCGCCGAGGTCGCCCGCGACTACCCGGACGTGACATGGGAGGCGGTGTTCGTCGACGCGATGGCGGCGCGGATGATCGAGCGTCCGCGCTCGCTCGACGTGCTGCTCTGCGGCAACCTCTTCGGCGACATCCTCTCCGACCTCGGCGCGCCGCTGCAGGGCGGCCTGGGCATGGCGCCGAGCGCGAACCTGCGCCCGGCCGGCGGCGCGCCCGGGATCTTCGAGCCGGTCCACGGCTCGGCGCCCGACATCGCCGGCCGCGGCGTCGCCAACCCGTGCGGGTGCATCCTCTCGGCGGCGCTGCTCCTGCGCGAGTGCGAGTGCCCGTCTGCCGCGAGCGTGCTCGAGCGCGCGGTCGCCCTGGCGGTGGCCGACGAGCGCGCGCGCACGCCCGATCTCGGCGGCGCGGGAACCACGCGCACGCTTGCCGGCGCGGTCGCCGAGGCGCTGACGGGGGTGACGGCGTGATGCAGGAGCTCGACTGGAAGAGCCGCACGCGCCTCGTCGACGAGGTCGTCGAGGTGATCCGCGACCGGATCTACGAGGGCGCCTACCCGCCCGGGGCGCCGCTCCGCCAGGAGCAGCTGGCCGCGGAGCTGAACGTGAGCCGTACGCCGCTGCGCGAGGCGCTGCGGATGCTCGAGCGGGAGGGGCTGGTGAAGGTCGCGCCCGGCCGCGGCCTGCGGGTCGTGAGCGCCGACCTGCCGGACCTGCTCGACGCCTACGAGGCGCGCGAGGTCGTCGACGGCCTCGCGGCACGTCTCTGCGCCCGCCGCGGCGACGGCGTGCTGGTCGAGCGGCTGCGAGCGAGCGTCGAGACGCAGGCCGCCGCGCTCGCGCCGTGGGCGCCGCGCGACTACACGGCGGCCAACGTCGCCTTCCACCGCTCGCTGGTCGAAGGCGCCGGCAACCCCTACGTCGTCGCGCAGCTTCCGCTCGTCCGCATGACGTCGCAGATCTTCACGCCGCTCAAGCTGATCGACTCGACGCGTGCCGCCTCCGCGGTCGTCGAGCACGAGGCGATCGCGGCGGCCGTCGCCGCGGGCGACGAGACGGAGGCCGAGCGGCTCGCCCGCGACCACATCCGGACGACGATCGCGTCGCTCCGCATGCGCATCGCCGCGGAGGCGGCTCCGGGCTAGGGCCCGAGCCGGTCGAGGAACGCGAGGAGCTTCGGCCAGGCGTCCTCGCGTGCCGCCTCGTCGGCCTTCGGCGAGCCGCCGAGATCGAGCACGCCGTACTGCGACCGGACGATCCCGTAGCCCTTCGCGCTCACCGGCACCTGCAGCGGCAGCACCTCGCCCAGCGAGTGCCCGGCATGCGCGTATTCGAGCGCCGTGAGGTCGCGGCGGTCGTGCTCGCGCATCCGCTCGGCGACCATCTCCACCGACAGCCCGGACTGCCAGAGCCCGTCCGCGTCGCCGCCCGCGACGAAGACCGGCCCGGCGATCCGGTCGACCGGGATCACGCCGAGGACGGGCCGGCCGTGGAAGGTCCAGGCCGGCTCGCGCGGATTCGAGGGAGACGGCACCGCCTCGAAGAACGGCACGTAGCCCACCGCAGCGCGCACGAGCTTCGGAAACGTGCTCGCCAGGATCAGCGACAGCTCGCCGCCGCGTGAGATGCCGAACGTGACGATGCGCTTCGCGTCGACCTCGGGCTGCGCGGCGAGCCAGCGGAGGGCACGCCGGAAGTACTCGAGCGGCACGCGCTCGAGAAGCTGCGGCAGCCCGGGCTCGCCGAAGTAGGCGAGGTGCAGGACCGGGTAGCCGTGCGAGACCAGCGTCGTCGCGAGCTGCGGCAGGCTGAGCCCGCCCTCCGAGCCGCCGAAGAGCAGGATTGCCGTGTGGTGGCGGACGCCGCGCGGGCGGTCCCACTCCGCGAAGAACCCGACCTTCAGCGGGCTCTCGAACGTCGACCGGAGCGACGCGAACGAGACGGGATCGCGCTGAGCGGTCGCCGCGGCGTGGGCATCGGCCGTGTCGACGGCGACGCGCACGCGGCGCGGGAATCGCACGAGCCCGCTTCGCGGACCGTGCATGCGCGCGAGCACGAAGTCGTCGGGGAGCGACACGACGCCGTGCGCGTTCGCCCGCGCGTGCTGGCTCCCTCGCCAGGTCGCGCCCGACGGCGAGTCGCCGCTGAACGCGAGGGTGACGCGCTGTCGCGGCCGCAGCCCCGTCACGCGGATCGAGAACGGGACGTCGACCGTGCCCGCGGCGGGCGTCACCGACACCGTCACCCCGCTCCTGCCGCCGCAGGCCGCCACGGCGACGGAGATGCCTGCCGTCACGAGCGCTGCGACGGCGGCTCGCCGCGTCACGACCGCACGATACCGAGGCGTCCCCGCGCGGCCGAGTGGACCCGATGGCTGCGTTCGACGAGAAGGGTGTCTGACACCAGCGGTGTCAGACACCTCCTCCGGACGCGCCGAGCGGGAGCTCGACGCGGAAGGTCGTCCCCTCGCCCGGCGCGGAGCTGGCGCTCACGTCGCCGCCGTGCGCCTTCGCGACCGCGGCGACGATCGCCAGCCCGAGCCCCGCACCGCCGCTCGCGCGGGCCCGCGACGGATCGGCGCGGTAGAAGCGCTCGAAGACGCGCGCCGCGTCCTCGGGCGGCAGGCCGGGGCCCCGGTCGGCGACCTCGATGACGGCTCGGCTGTCGACCGCGTGCACGCGCACGGCCGCCGCCGTGCCCGCGGGCGTGTGCGCGCGGACGTTCGCGAGCAGGTTGTCGAGCAGCTGCCGCAGGCGGTCGCGGTCGCCGGTCACGCCGAGCGGCTGGGCCTCCAGCTCGAGCGGCCGGTCCGGCGCCAGCGCCCGCGCCGTCTCGACGGCCTCGCGCGCCACCTCGTCGAGCCGCACCGGCTTCCGCTCGAGGGGCCGCCCCTCGTCGAGGCGCGCGAGCAGCAGGAGATCGTCGACGAGGAGCCCCATCCGCTCCGACTCGCGCTCGATGCCCTCCATCGACCGCTTCAGGTCGTCCGGCCGGGTCGCCGCGCCGCGCCGGAAGAGCTCGGCGTACGCGCGCACGGCGGACAGCGGCGTGCGGAGCTCGTGCGATGCGTCGGCGACGAAGCGCCGCAGCCTCGCCTCGGACTCGGCGCGCGCGTTGAACGCCGCCTCGATCTGGCCGAGCATCGCGTTCAGCGCCAGTCCGAGCCGGCCGACCTCGGTGCGCGGCTCTGCCCGCTCGACCCGCCGCGAGAGGTCGCCCGACGCGATCGCTCCCGCCGTTCGCTCGATCGCGCGCAGCGGGCGCAGGCCGAGCCGCACGAGCCAGAGGCCGAGCGCCAGGATCGCGGCGAGCACGCCGAGCGTCACCAGCACCTCGATCAGGAGCAGCCGGTGCAGGGTCCCGTTCACGTCGTGCAGCGATTCGCCGACGACGAGAAACACCGTCGCGTCGCCGATCTCGTCGATCGACGCGCGCAGCCGGTACTCGCCGCCGCCGCGGGCCGCGTCGACCGTCAGGTAGCGCATCGGCTCCCCGTGCTCCGGCGGCGGCGGCAGCGAGATCGTCCGCGGGACGACCGGGGGCGGCGGGGCGGCCTCGTCGCCGAACGACTGCGGAACGTGCGTGCAGACGACCCGCGACTGGTCGGGCGTCCGCACCTGCACGAAGAGCTGGCCGAGCTGCGGCGCGCCGCAGCCGGCCGCGCCGAGGATGTTCTCGGCGGCGATGTGGTCCTGGGTGAGCGTCGAGTCGACGCGGGCCAGCAGGAACGACCGCAGCTCGTGGTAGGTGACGCCGTCGGCGGCGGCGAGGCCGACGGCTGCGAGCGCTACGAGCCCGACGAGCAGGCGCGTGCGCAGCGAGAGCGTCATCAGGCCCGCACTACGCCTCGGCTTCGAGCATGTAGCCCGCCTGGCGCACCGTCTTGATCAGCGGCGGCCCGAGCGCGTCGACCTTCTTGCGGAGGTACGACACGTAGGTCTCGACGACGTTCGAGTTGCCGCCGAAGTCGTAGCGCCAGACGTTCTGCAGGATCTGGCTCTTCGAGAGGACGCGGCGCGGGTTGAGCATGAAGTAGCGGAGCAGGTTGAACTCGGTCGCGGTCAGCTCGATCCGCGTGTCGCCGCGGCGCACCTCGTGACGCAGCTCGTCGAGGACGAGGTCGTGGAAGCGCAGCACGTCGCCGGGGAGCTCGCCCGCGGTGCGGCGGAGGATCGCCTCCACGCGCGCGACCACTTCGGCGAGGCTGAACGGCTTGGTCACGTAGTCGTCGCCGCCCGCCCGCAGCGCCTCGACCTTGTTCTCGGTCGCGTCCTTCGCCGTGAGGAAGAGGATCGCTCCCCGCTGGCCGAGCGCGCGGATCCGGCGCCCGACCTCGATCCCCTCCAGGTCGGGGAGCATCCAGTCGAGCACGATCAGGTCGGGCTCCGCCTCGGTCGCCTTGGCGAGCGCCTCGCGCCCGCTGCCCGCCTCGTCGACCTCGTAGCCCTCGTAGCGGAGCGCGGTCGCGACCGCGTCGACGATCGACGACTCGTCGTCCACGACGAGGATGCGATGGGGCGGCCGCTCGGTCACGCGGCCATCGTCGCAGGTGCCGCTATGAACCGGCTGAGAACGGCGGCACCGTTTCTCAGCGTCCTCTCAGCTACGGGGACGGCGCCGGAAGCTCGTTCGAGTAGCTGATCGTGAACGAGCCGCCGTCGGCTCCGACCGCCGATGGCAGCGCGCCGCTGAACGAGGAGGCGGGGGAGAGCTGGTCGCCCGCGAGCAGCTCGATCGGCGTCGCCGTCCAGGAGGCGAGCGGCGCGGCCTTGCCGTCGCCGACGGCCGCGGCGCCGCTGAACGAGACGGTGCCGAAGTTCGCGAGCGGCAGCACCTCGCAGCCGGCGCCTCCGCACGTAGCCGGCGCCTCCGCGATCCACTCAGCCGACGAGAGGTCGAGCGCCCTCGCCGTCACCGTCCGGGTGAAGACGGTGTTCCGCGTCAGGTTGCGCAGCCGGACGATCACCTGCGAGCCGTGCACCACGACGACCGCGTTCAGGTGGTCGCCCGCGTCGACCTTGAGCCGCACGTGCACGGCGTCGTCGGGCACGAGCTCGTACCACACCGCGTACACGGGCCGTCCGGTCGAGGTGCAGTCCGCGTCGGTGCCCACCTGCTCGAGCGCCTGCGAGCCCTCGCCGAAGCCGCCCAGGCCGACCCAGAACGACGACCAGCGGGGCGAGCCGACGGTGCACCTCGCGGCCGGCTGCACCCACGACGCCGACACGACGCTGAACGTCGTCGGCGCGCCGGCGGCGTTCGTGCCGGTGACGGCGTAGCCGGCCCAGTTCGAGCTGACAGAGGAGGCGCTGCCGTCCGCCGCGCGTGCGGTGCCTGCGAGGCCTGCCGCGCACGCCGCGGCGGCCAGGAGGACGCCGACGCGCATCTGCGGACGGTAGCGCGAATGGCTGTGAAAGGGCTGAGAGCGGCCGGGTCAGCGGCGCGTGAAGCGCCACGAGACGACGCCCACGCCGAAGAGGGCGAGCTCGACGACCGTGATCGTCAGCCGGTTCATCAGCGCGGCGCCGAGCGCGGGGCCTTCGCTGGTCACGGCGAGCAGCAGCCCGTACATCGACGCCTCGCGCACGCCGAGGCCGGACGGGGAGAACACCGCCAGCACCGCGACGATCGCGCCCACCGCGGACGTCCCGCCGAGGAACGCGACGGTCGAGAGGCCGGGGTCGGCGCCGACGCTGCGGAGCAGGAAGTAGAGCGCGAAGCCCCCGATCAGCCAGGTGCCGCAGTAGAAGAGGAGCAGCATCATCGTCAGCCCGAACGGCAGCGGCTCGACGGAGGCGCCGAACGGACGCAGCAGCCGGTGGCCGAGCGGGCGGAACACGCGCGGGTGCAGCAGCGCGGCGCAGAGGACCGCGAAGGCGATCAGGAGCGGCAGCGGCGCGTCGACGCCGCGCACCCACGCGAGGCTCACGACGAACACGAGCACGCCCGAGATCGCCGACAGTGCCGCCTCGACGAGGATCGACGCGAGGACGGTCGGCGTCTCGGTCACGCCCGCGGCGCGCCGCAGAGCGACCGCGCGCGCCGCCGGCGTCCAGACGCCGCCGGGCAGGTACTTCGCGAGCATTGAGACCATCTCCGCCTGCAGCGCGACCCGGTACGAGACGTGGATGTCCCACTCGGCGAGCATGCGGATCCAGCCGAGGATGAAGACGAGGTAGTAGGCGGCGACGAGGAGGAGCGAGAGGCCGAGGAAGCCGAGGTTCGCGTCCTCGATCCGGTTGCCCGCCTTCGACCACTCGTTCCGCACCGCCCACACGCAGAAGCCGACCGTGATCGCGAGCAGCACCGCCTGGAGCGCCTTCGTCGTGCGCGGATGCGCGCGCATGTAGCGAACGGCCGAGACGGCGGGGCGGACGAAGGCGGACGCGCTCATCGGTAGCGCGAGTCTGCCCGTCGCACCGGGTGTCGCGTCGCCGCGCCGAAACCCGGTCCACTAGATTCGCCTCCGTGAGGAAGGTGCGGTTCGCACCCAGCCCGACGGGCACGCTGCACGTCGGCAACGCGCTCAGCGCGGTCGCCAACCGCCGCTTCGGCGACCGGATGCTGCTCCGCATCGACGACACCGACCCCGCGCGCAACGTGCCGGGCGGCGAGGAGCGCATCCTCGACGACCTCCGCTGGCTCGGGGTCGAGTGGGACGAGGGGCCGGTGCGCCAGAGCGAGCGGGCGGAGCGTCATCTCGAGGCGGCGCGCGAGGCGGGGCTGCCGCAGCGCTTCGAAGGCCTGATGCTGTGGCGCGACGAGGATCGGTCCCCGACCTTCCACCTGGCGAGCGTCGTCGACGACGCCGACTTCGGGATCACGCACGTCATCCGCGGCTCGGATCACCGCGCGAACGAGGAGCTGCACGCCGCGCTCCACCGTGCGCTCGGCACGGAGCCGCCCGAGGTGATCCACCACGGGCTCGTCGTGGGCGCCGACGGAAAGAAGCTCTCGAAGCGCGCCGAGGGTGCGACGGTCGCCGCGCTGCGCGAGGAGGGCTACCCCGCCGAGGCGGTGCGGGCTTACCTGGAGGAGCTCGGCCTGCCCCGCCACGACGTCCGCCTCGATCTCGCGCGCATCCGGTCGCTCTCCGTCGACGTCCTCGCCGGCCTGCCGGACGGCGAGCTCGCCGCCCGCGCCGGCGTCCCCGAGGCGGCAGCGCCGCTGATGCGCGGGGCGCACGATCTCGTCGAGGCGCGGGCGCTCGCGGAGGCTGTGCTCGGGCCGCCGCGGTCACGGCCGCGCGAGCTCGACCGGCCGACGCTCGAGCGCTTCGCCGAGCTCCGCGCGCCGCTTCCCGAGACGATCGGCGAGAGCGGGGCGCGGGCGCTGATCGGCGAGCTGAAGGCGGCGGGCGGCAACCTGAAGGCGCTGCGGATTGCGCTCACGGGCGCCGAACGCGGCCCCGAGCTGTGGGCGGTCGTGGCGGCGCTTCCTCGCGACGAGGCTCTGCGCAGAACAGGTGTCTGACACCATTGGTGTCAGAGATCGTGCGCCTCTACGACACCCTCTCGCGCTCGCTCGTCGAGCTGCCGCCCGCGCCGGGTCCGGTCGGCATGTACTTCTGCGGGCCGACGGTCTACGCGCGCGCCCACATCGGGAACGCGCGGCCGTTCGTGGTCGGGATGTGGCTTCGCTCGTGGCTGCGAACGAGCGGCTACGAGGCGACGCTCGTCCACAACATCACCGACATCAACGACAAGATCTACGACGCGGCGCCGGGCGCGAGCGCGGAGCTGGCGGCGCGCGCGACCGAGTGGTACCTCGCCGACACGGGCGACCTCGGCCTCGGCATGCCCGACCATCTCCCGAAGGCGAGCGAGTGGGTGCCGCAGATCGTCGCGTTCGTCGAGGAGCTCGTGGCGCGCGGGCACGCCTACGCGGCCGGCGGCGACGTCTACTTCCGCGTCGCGAGCTTCTCCGACTACGGTCGCCTGTCCGGGCAACGGCCCGACCGGGTCGAGCTGCAGGAGGAGCCGAGCGCGCTCAAGGAGGATCCGCGCGACTTCGCGCTCTGGAAGGCGAACAAGCCCGAGACGGAGGACACGTGGTGGGAGTCGCCGTGGGGGCGGGGCAGGCCCGGCTGGCACATCGAGTGCTCGGTGATGGCCGAGGGGCTGCTGGGCCAGGCGTTCGAGATCCACGGCGGCGGCCTCGACCTCGTCTTCCCGCACCACGAGAACGAGGTGGCGCAGTCGGGCTCGCTCGGACACGAGTTCGCCCACGTCTGGATGCACAATGGGATGCTGCGCAACGCCGGCGAGAAGATGGCGAAGTCGGTCGGCAACCTGACGACGCTCCGCGACGCGCTCGACGAGTGGGGCCGCGAGACGCTGCTCGTCTTCTTCCTCGCCGCCCACTGGCGGAAGCCGATGGACTTCTCGGAGGAGACGCTCGCCCAGGCGGCGTCGCGGCGCGACACGCTCCGGAACGCCTTCACGCTCGAGGGTGCGCCCGTGGAGGAGGCGCGCTGGCAGGCGTTCGTGGCCGCGCTTGACGACGACTTCGACACGCCCGCCGCGCTCGCGGTGCTCCACGAGTGGGCGTCGGACCGGCAGCTCGAGCTCCTGCGCCGTGGGCTCGAGGTGTTCGGCCTCGCCTCGCTCGCCGAGCGCGACGAGGCGCCGCCGGAGGTGGCCGACCTCGCCTCGCGCCGGGCGGCCGCGCGCGCGGGCAGCGACTTCGCCGTCGCGGACCGGCTGCGCGACGAGCTCGCCTCCGCCGGCTGGGAGATGCGCGACGAGCCGGACGGCGGCTACACGCTCGTCCGGCGCGCGCGTTGACCTCCGGCGAGGTCGTCTACGGCCGCCGCGCCGTCCGCGAGGCGCTGCGCGGGCCGCGGGAGGTGCTCGAGGTGTGGGCGTCCGAGCGCGCGGTCCGGGCCGAGCCGTGGTTGGCCGAGGCCGGCCCGAAGGTCAAGCTCGAGCGCGACCTGTCGGAGCGCGCGGGCACCCGCGATCACCAGGGCGTCGTCGCGCTCGTCGAGCCGTTCCGTTACGCCGACGCATACGAGCTCGCCGCGCGGGAGGCGCCGCTCCTCGCCGTCCTCGATCGCGTCACCGACCCGCGCAACCTCGGCGCCGTCTGCCGCAGCGCCGACGGCGCCGGCGCGACCGGCGTCGTCGTTCCCGCGCACGGCGCGGCCGTGGTGACGCCGGCGGTCGCGCGCGCGTCGGCAGGCGCGGTCGAGCACCTGCCGGTCGCGGTCGTCACCAACCTCGCGCGCTACCTGGAGGAGGTCAAGGGGCCGTCGCTCTGGGTCTACGGCGCGACGGGCGACGGCGGCGCGCGCTCGATGTGGGAGACCGACCTCCGCGGGGGCGTCGCGCTTGTGCTCGGCGCGGAGGGGAAGGGGCTGCGGCCGCTCGTGCGGCGGACGTGCGACGCGCTGGTGTCGATCCCGCTCGCGGGCCGGGTCGAGTCGCTGAACGTGAGCGTCGCGGCGGCGGTGCTGCTCTACGAGGCGCGGCGGCAGCGCGCCGCCCGACGGGCGGACGGAGGAGAGTAAGCAGGTACTTCCGCAAACGGGGCTTGTGCTCCTTGCGGGACCCTGCTAGATTCACCTCAACCTCAGGGTGAGACTTCGCCGCGCGAAGGGCGACGTCCCGCCTTCAAACGTCCGCTACTTCCGGGGGTTCGCTCGTGTCAGCCCGCTCCGCACCCGCACCGAAGAGCCCACAGAAGGTTCAACGAGAGCTTGAGGATCTGCAGCTCGTCCTCAAGGCGCGCAACGGCAGCCCGACCGCGATGGACCAGCTGATGCGGCGCTACACGTCCTTCGTGCGCCTGAAGGCGAGCTCCTACTTCCTCGCCGGCGGCGACTCGGAGGACCTGATCCAGGAGGGGCTCGTCGGGCTCTACAAGGCGGTGCGGGACTTCCGGCCGGACAAGGAGACCTCGTTCCGCTCGTTCGCGGAGCTCTGCGTGACGCGCCAGATCATCACGGCGATCAAGACGGCGACGCGCTACAAGCACGCGCCGCTCAACACGTACGTCTCCTTCAGCCACCAGCCGGCGGGACAGGACGGCGACGGCGACGTGACGCTCGGCGACGCGCTGCCGGGCCCGAGCGTGAACGACCCCTCGGTGCGGGTGATCTCGACCGAGGAGCTGCAGGCGCTCGTCGGCTGCCTCTCGACGACGCTCTCGCCGCTCGAGGCGGACGCGCTGCGGCTCTACCTCGAGGGCTCGTCCTACGAGCAGATGGCGGAGGAGCTCGGCTGCGACACGAAGACGATCGACAACGCGCTGCAGCGCGTGAAGCGCAAGATCCTGAACCACCAGCTCGCCCGCCAGGTGCTGGCGTAAGTCTCGAAACTGTTTCGCGTCTCCGGCGCGAAACAGTTTCCGGCGTACGATGTCATCACGCCGGAGTAGCTCAGCTGGTAGAGCAACGCTCTTGTAAAGCGTGGGCCGAGGGTTCGAGTCCCTCCTCCGGCTCTCTCTTTTTACAGTTAGACGCGCGAGCGTTGTCCGAGCGAACAACTAATCTTCGAACGTGGAGCGCTCATCCGCGTGCGGAGCATCCGAAGGCAAAAGGAGACGGGACCACCCTTGCGGTGATGCTCGCTCTCCAGACGGCGGGCTTCACCGTCCTCGAGCCATTCGGCGAGAACACGCGCTACGACCTCTTGATCGAGGACGGAAACGGTTTCATCAAGGTCCAATGCAAGACGGGGCGACTTCGCGCCGGAACCGTTCGTTTCGCGACCTGCAGTTGCTACGGCCACCATCGTCACCCTGATCGAGCGCGACGTTCGTACCAAGGCGAGGCAGACGTGTTCGGCGTCTACTGCCGAGAGACGGGCGCTGTCTACCTCGTACCTGTCGCCGACTGCGGACTCGTCCAAGCGGCGCTACGTGTTGCGCCGCCGGCGAACAATCAATCGGTTGGTATCCGTTGGGCGGCGGAATACGAGATCGCCCGCGTGACGGTGGAGGTGGCGCAGCGGCTTCGGGGCACGAGCCTCGCATGCGCCGCCTGAACCGCGGTCGCCCGGTCAGTCCGGAAGCAGCGGCATCGCGAGGTCGTCGCGCCCGAGCAGCACGGCGCGGGTCACCGCCGTCGGGCCGTACCGCTCGCGGATCTCGTCGAGCGCCGCGTCGAGCTCCGCGCTGTCGTCGGGCGTGAACGGCAGCTCGAGCTGGAACGGGAGATCGTCCTCGAGGTTTGTCAGCGCGACGCCGATCAGCGTCAGCCCGCGCTGGGCGGCGAGCGGCTGCGCCGAGGCGAGCAGCCCGCGCGCGACCGCGAGCACCGTCGCCGTGCGCGCGGTCGGATGTGCCAGCGTCTGCGAGCGCGTCGCGCGCGCGTAGTCGGCGAAGCGCAGCCGCAGCGCGACGGTGCGGCCGACGCGATGAGCCGCCCGCGCGCGGCGCATGACGCGGTCGACGAGCGCGACGAGGTCGGCGTCGAGCTGCGCGGCCGTCCGCGGGCGCCGGCCGAAGGCGTGCTGCGAGCCGATCGAGCGGCGGCGAGGGCGCGTCCGCACAACGCGCGGGTCGCGGCAGTTCGCGAGCGCGTGCAGGTGGTGCGCGGCCGCTCGGCCGAGCAGCGATTCGACGGCGGCCGGCGACGTGCGGGCGAGCGCGCCGACCGTGTCGATCCCGACGCCTCGCAGACGTGCGGCCGTCGCCGGCCCGACGCCCCAGATCCGCTCGACCGGCAGCGGATGCAGAAAGCCGCGCTCCCGCGCCGGCGGGACGAGCAGCAGGCCGTCGGGCTTCGCGAGGCCGCTCGCGACCTTGGCGAGGAACTTCGTGCGCGCGATGCCGACCGTCACCGGAATCCCGACGTCCTCGCGCACCCGGCGCCGCAGCCGCACCGCGATCTCGTACGGCGACCCGGCCAGCCGCTCCAGGCCGCGCACGTCGAGGAACGCCTCGTCGATCGAGAGCCCTTCGACGAGCGGCGTCGTGTCCTCGAACACCGCATAGAGCGCGCGGCTCGCCTCGACGTAGGCGCTCATCCGCGGCCTCACGACGACGGCCCGGGGACACAGCCGGAGCGCCTGCCGCCCGCCCATCGCCGTGCGGACGCCGAAGGCCTTGGCCTCGTAGCTCGCCGCGAGGACGACGCCGCCGCCCACGATCACCGGGCGGCCGCGAAGGCTCGGGTCGTCCCGCTGCTCGACCGAGGCGAAGAACGCGTCCGCGTCGGCGTGGAGGATGGTCGCTGCCGTGATCGAACATATGTTCGCACACGCGGCGACCGCGTTCTACGAGCCCAGCGCGGCCTCCAGGTCGGCCCAGAGGGCGTCGACGTCCTCGAGGCCGACCGACAGACGGAGCAGCCCGCGCGGAATGCGGTCGCCCTCCCAGCGGTGGCGGCTCTCGATCGACGAGACGACGCCGCCCAGCGACGTCTGGTTGCGGATCAGCGTCGTCGCCGTCTCGATGGGCAACGGGTCGCCCTCGACGTCGAACGAGATGACGCCGGCGAAGCCCGGATAGCGGACGCGGACCACCCGCGGATGGGCCTCCAGGCGGCGCGCGAGCTCGGTCGCCGTCTCCGTGTGGCGCCGCATGCGTACCTCGAGCGTCTCGAGCCCCTGCTGCAGCGCGAACGCCGCATCGGGAGCGACGCCCAGCCCGAGCCGCGTCCGCAGCTCGCGGAGCCGCTCGAGCAGCGCTCGGTCGCGCGTGACGAGCGCGCCGATGAGGGCGTCGTGGTGGCCGGTCAGGTACTTCGTCGCCGAGTGCAGGACGACGTCCGCGCCGCGGTCGAGCGCGCGGAGGTACACCGGCGTCGAGAGCGTCGCGTCGCACACGACGCGGGCGCCGTGCGCGCGAAGCGCCTCCCAGGCGGGCGAGGTGAGCGTCGGGTTGGCCGGCGACTCGACCCACACGACCTCGGCGGGCGGGGGCGGGCGCGTCTGGTCGAACTCGACCACGCGCAGGCCCCAGCGCTCGAGCTCGCGCAACATCACGCCGGTCCCGAAGTAGGCGCCCTCGGCGAGCGCGACCGTCGATCCCGGCCCGCCGAGCGCCAGCGCGCAGGCGGTCGCGGCCGTCGTGCCCGAGCCGAAGAGCAGCGTCTCCCCGCCTTCGAGCTCCCCCAGCGCACGCTCGGCCGCGGTGCCGGTCGGGTGCCCGTAGCGCTGGTAGACGAAGTCGCGCGGCTCGCCGCGCTCGTCGTACGGCCAGACGGTCGAACGGTCGATCATCGAAGCGCCGCCACCCCCTCCACGAGCCGGCGGAGGTCGTCGTCGTCGTTGTAGTAGTGCACGGAGGCGCGCACGGCGGCGTCGATGCCCCGCGGCCCGAAGTCGAGCCGTGCCGAGCCCGCCTCCATCACGGAGACGTTGACGCCGCGCGCCGCGAGGAACCGCTGCACGTCCGTCGGATCGTGTCCGTCCACCGTGAAGGTGATCGTCGCACCGAGAACCGCGCCGCGGTCGAGCAGCGTCACCCCGCGTACCTCGGCGAGCGCGGCGCGAAGGGACCCCGCGAGCTGCCGCACACGGGCCCAGATCGCGTCGACGCCGATCTCGAGCGCGTAGTCGACCGCGACGCCGAGGCCGATCTTGCCGGCGCAGTACGTCTCCCAGTTCTCGAAACGGCGCGCGTCGCCGCGGATGCGGTAGCCGCCGTCGGGCAGCCAGTCGGCGGCGTGCATGTCGAGGAGCGGCGGCTCGAGCTGCTCGATCAGGTCGCGCCGGACGTACAGGAAGCCGGTGCCGCGCGGCCCGCGCAGGAACTTCCGCCCGGTGCCGGAGAGCACGTCGCACCCGAGCTCCTCGACGTCGAGCGGCAGCTGGCCCGCCGACTGGCACGCGTCGAGGAGGAGGGGCACGCCGGCCGCCCTCGTCACCTGCCCGACCTCGGCGGCGGGGTTCACGAGGCCGCTCTGGGTGGGAACGTGGACGAGCGACACGAGGCGGACGTCGTCGTCGAGCAGCCGCTCGAGCGCGGCGACGTCGATCTGGCCGGCCTCGTCGTCGGGGACGACGTCGATCCGCGCACCCGTCCGGTCGGCGACCTGCTTCAGCGCGATCCAGTTCGACGCGTACTCGGCGCGGCCGGTGAGGACGCGGTCGCCCGGTCCGAGCCGGAACGCGTAGAACGCCATGTCCCACGCGCGCGTCGCGTTCTCCACGACCGCGATCTCGTCGCGTCGCGCGTTGAGGAGTTGCGCCAGCGCGTCGTAGGCGTGCTCCCAGCGTTCGCGGCGCTCGGCCGCCGCCTCGTAGCCGCCGATCTCCGCCTCGCGCCGGAGATGGTCGACGACGGCGTCGAGCACCGGCCGCGGCGGCAGCGACGCCCCGGCGTTGTTGAGGTGCGCGACGTGCGCGACGCCGGGGGTGTCGTCGCGGACGCGCCGGAGGTCGATCATCGCGAGGGAGCCTATGTACGCTGCGCGTGATGGCGCGCGCCGAGAAGCGGACGCACGAGACGACGCAGGAGAAGCTCGAGTGGCTGCAGGAGCTGCGCGCGAGCGCGCTGCACGCCGGCTCGGAGCGCGCGGTCGAGCGGCAGCGCGCCGCCGGCAAGCTCCTGGCGCGGGAGCGGGCCGAGAAGCTGTGCGACGCCGGCTCGTTCGTCGAGCTCGACCGCTACGTCCGCCACCGCGAGTCGAACTTCGGGATGCTCGAGCGGCGCCCGTACGGCGACGCGGTCGTCACGGGCTACGGGACGATCTTCGGCCGCCGCGTGTTCGTCTTCAGCCAGGACTTCACCGTCTTCGGCGGCTCGCTCAGCGAGGTGTTCGCGGAGAAGATCTGCAAGGTGATGGACCTGGCGGCCAAGTACGGCTGCCCGGTGATCGGCATCAACGACTCGGGCGGCGCGCGGATCCAGGAGGGCGTCGTCTCGCTGGCCGGCTACGCCGAGATCTTCTGGCGCAACGTGCAGTGCTCCGGCGTGATCCCGCAGATCTCGCTCGTGATGGGGCCGTGCGCGGGCGGCGCCGTCTACTCGCCCGCGATCACCGACTTCGTCCTGATGGTCGAGGGCAGCTCGTACATGTTCATCACCGGTCCCGACGTGGTGAAGACGGTGACGGGCGAGGAGGTGACGTTCGAGGAGCTCGGCGGCGCGCACGCGCACGCGACGAAGTCGGGCGTCGCGCACCTCGTGTCGCCGGACGAGGAAGCGGCGCTCGAGGACGCGCGCTACCTGCTCAGCTTCCTGCCGCAGTCGAACAGGCATCCGGCGCCGTACGACCCGCCGGCCGATCCGGTCGACCGCGAGGCGCCCGAGCTCGACCTGCTCGTGCCGGACGAGCCGACGAAGCCGTACGACATGAAGCGCGTGATCGAGGCCGTCGTCGACGACGGGGAGTTCCTCGAGATCCAGCCGCTCTACGCGGAGAACATCGTGTGCGGCTTCGCCCGCCTCGGCGGCTACAGCGTCGGGATCGTCGGCAACCAGCCGAGGGCGCTCGCGGGCGTGCTCGACATCGCGTCGTCCGAGAAGGCGGCGCGGTTCGTGCGCACGTGCGATGCGTTCAACATCCCGCTCGTCACGTTCGTCGACGTGCCGGGCTTCCTGCCGGGGACGGCCCAGGAGTGGGGCGGGATCATCCGGCACGGTGCGAAGCTCCTCTACGCGTACGCGGAGGCGACCGTGCCGAAGCTGACGGTGATCACCCGCAAGGCGTACGGCGGCGCGTACGACGTCATGAGCTCGAAGCACGTCCGCGCGGACTTCAACTTCGCCTGGCCGACCGCGGAGGTCGCCGTGATGGGGCCGGACGGCGCGGTGAACATCATCTTCCGGCGCGAGCTCGAGGCCGCCGACGACGCCGACGAGCGCCGCGCCGAGCTGATCGCGGACTACCGGGAGCGGTTCGCGAACCCGTACACGGCGGCCGAGCGCGGCTATGTCGACGAGGTGATCGAGCCGCGCCGCACGCGGCCCGTGCTGGTCGACGCGCTGCGCACCGCGATCACGAAGCGCGAGCCGCGCCCCTCCCGCAAGCACGGCAACATTCCGCTCTAAAGAGCAGTGCGAAGCACCGCCAGGTGCCTGACACCTTTTGGGTAGGTGTCGGGCACCAAAAGGTGTCTGACACCTGCGGTGTCAGACACCAGTGCGGTGGTCGGCACGAAGAGGTGTCCGACACCTGCCGTGTCAGACACCGGTACGGTCTCCAGGTGGACGTCGAGCTGGAGCCGGAGCAGCCGGAGGAGGTCGCGCGGGCAGTCGCGGAGCTGCTGCAGACGGTCGCCGCGCCCGAGCCGGCGGACCCGTGGTGGCAGGCCGGGCTCGACGACGATCTCGCCGGCGACGCGTAACGCGCGGGCCGCGACCTGCGTTTCACCGGTGCCATGTGCATCCGGTGCGGGGAACACGAGTCGCTGCAGGACCGGCCGTACTGCATCCGGTGCACCTTCGCCGTGCGCGCGGAGGTCGAGGAGGGGCTCCGGCAGCTCGGCGACTACCTCGGCGCGTGGGCGGAGTTCGCCGCCTGGTGCCGCGCCCGGGGCGACACGGCCGTCGCCGGGTAATCAGGCCGCGCTGCTGCGCAGCACGCGCGGCGCCGAGCGGGCGTAGTCGAGCCCCGAGATCCACGTCAGCGCGAGCGCGACGGCGAGCGCCCACAACGCGACCCTGTCCGACCACGCGCCGGCGGCCGCGAACCCCGCCAGCGCGGCGGCCACCGCCTGCGACCACGTCTTGAGCTTGCCGAGGTCGCGTGCCGCGATCACCACGCCGCGCTCGAGCGCAGCCAGCCGCAGGCCCGACACGAGCAGCTCGCGCGCGACGATCGCCGCCACCATCCAGGCGGGGAAGACGTGCTGGTCGAGCAGCACGACGAGCGTCGCGAGCACGAGCAGCTTGTCGGCGACGGGATCGAGCAACGATCCGAACGGCGACGTGCGTCCGCTCGCGCGGGCGATGCGGCCGTCGAACCAGTCGGTCGCCATCGCGACGCAGAAGACGCCTGTCGCCCAGTAGTCGTGGCCGGCGAACGGCCAGGCGAACAGCGTCACCACGACCGGCACCGCGACGGCGCGGGCGACGGTCAGCTGGTCGGCGGCCGTCATCGGCAAGGAGAATACGGCGAATGTTCACGAAGGTCCTGGTCGCGAACAGGGGCGAGATCGCCGTCCGCATCTTCCGGACGCTGCGGGAGCTCGGCATCGGCTCGGTCGCCGTCTACTCGGACGTCGACCGCGGCGCCCTCCATCCCGCGGTCGCGGACGAGGCGTTCGCGCTCGGCGGGGCGACGGCGGCCGAGAGCTACCTCGTCGTCGACAAGCTGCTCGACGCCGCCCGCCGGTCGGGCGCCGAGGCCGTCCACCCCGGCTACGGCTTCCTCGCCGAGAACGCCGGCTTCGCGCGCGCCGTGGAGGAGGCGGGCTTGACGTGGATCGGCCCGCCGGCGGCAGCGATCGAGCTGATGGGCTCGAAGACGCGCGCCCGTGCGGCGATGCGGGCCGCGGGCGTGCCGATCATCCCCGGCACGACCGAGCCGCTCGAGTCGGCGGACGCGGTCGTCGCGGTCGGCGAGGAGCTCGGCTACCCGCTGCTGATCAAGGCGGCCGCGGGCGGCGGCGGCAAGGGCATGAAGGTCGTCAGCTCGGCGGACGAGGCGGCGCGCGCGTTCGAGTCGGCGCAGCGCGAAGGGCTCTCCTACTTCGCCGACGCCGCCGTCTACGTCGAGCGCTACCTCGAGGACCCGCGGCACGTGGAGGTGCAGGTGCTCGCGGACGCGCACGGCAACGTCATCCACCTCGGCGAGCGCGACTGCACGATCCAGCGCCGCCACCAGAAGCTGGTCGAGGAGACGCCGTCGCCGGCGGTGAGCGAGGAGCTGCGCACGCGTATCGGCGCGATCGCCGTCGACGCGGCCCGCGCGGCCGGCTACCGCTCGGCGGGGACCATCGAGGGGCTGCTCTCTCCCGAGGGCGACTACTTCTTCATGGAGATGAACACCCGTATCCAGGTCGAGCACACCGTCACCGAGGAGGTCACGGGGCTCGACCTCGTGCGCGAGCAGGTGCTGATCGCCGCCGGGGAGCCGCTCTCGCTGCGCCAGGAGGACGTCGTGCTGCGCGGCCACGCGATCGAGTGCCGCATCAACGCGGAGGACCCGTCGAACGGCTTCCTGCCGAGCCCGGGCCGCATCACGAGCTACCGCGAGCCGTCGGGGCCCGGCGTGCGCGTCGACTCGGGCGTGCGCGCCGGTTCCGAGATCAGCGGCGCCTACGACCCGATGATCGCGAAGCTCATCGTCCGCGCGGGCGACCGCGAGGCCGCGCGGCGCCGGATGCTGCGGGCGCTCGGCGAGTTCGAGATCGGCGGCGTCGCGTCGCTGCTCGGCTTCCACCGCGCGCTGCTCTCGCATCCCTGCTTCGTCGCGGGCGAGACCTGCCACGGCCTGGTCGAGTCCGAGGAGATCGCGCGCCGCGCGGAGGAGCTGTCGGCGGAGGCGCCGACCGCCGCCGCGGCGGCGCTCGACGGCGCCGTCTCGCAGCTCGCGACGACCGCGGAGGTCGACGGCCGCCGTGTCGCGGTGCGCGTGCTCGTCCCCGAGCCGCCGTACCGCGAGCTCGCCCGGCGCCGGCGCGAGCGGCGAGCGGCCGGCCGGGGTGGGGCGGGCTCGGACGCCGTCGTCAGCCCGATGCAGGGAACGGTGCTCGAGGTGAAGGTCGCCGACGGCGAGAAGGTCGACGCGGGCGCCGTGATCTGCATCGTCGAGGCCATGAAGATGGAGAACGAGGTGACCGCGCACGCGGCCGGCGTCGTGTCCGAGCTCGCGGTCGCCGCCGGTCAGCCGGTCTCGGCGGGCGACACGATCTGCGTGATCTCGGAGGGCGAAGACACACGTCCTTAGTTCACTACGTGAACTAAGGACGGGAGTTTCGGCCCTAAAGCGACCGCTGGTAGGCGCGGAAGGTCCAGGTCGCGAGCGCGGCGGTGACGGCCGAGAGCGCGAGCAGGAAGAGCAGGTGCAACCCGACGCTGCCCCAGTCGGTGCCGGGCAGGACGACGTCGCGCGCCGCCTTCACGCCCCAGTTGACCGGGTTGAAGCGCGAGACGACGCGCATCCAGTGCGGCATCTGCGCCTGCGCGAGCAGCGTCGACGAGAGGAAGAGCAGCGGCAGCCCGATGAAGTTCGCAATCGCGATCATCGTCGCCTCCTTCCGCGTCGCGAGCGCGATCGCCTGCGAGATGCCGGCGAACGCGGAATTGACGAGCATCGCCGCGACGATGATGGCGATCCAGCCCGGAGCGCCCGTGTGGACGCGCACGCCGAGCGCGAGCGCGACGAGCAAGATGATGAGCGCCTGGATCGCCGCGGTGATCGCGGAGCGGACGATCTGCGAGAGCACGATCGCGAGCCGCGACGCCGGGGTCGCAAGAAAGCGCTCCACCACCTTGCGGTCGAGGTCGGTGATCATCGCCATGCCGCTCCAGGTGGCGCCGAAGAACGCATTCATGACGACGATGGCCGGCGCTAGAAACGTGACGTAGGACGCTGTCCCGAAGCCGCCGAGACGCGTGACGTTCTTGAAGAGCTGCCCGTAGAGGATCAGCCAGATCATCGGCTGCACGAGCAGCAGGGCGATCCAGATCGGCTCGCGCATCAGGTTGCGCGCCTGGCGCACGACCATGAACCCGGTGTGCCGCGCGACGACGATCACTGCTCGCCCCGGTCCTCGCGCTCGAAGTCGCGGCCGGTGTAGTGCAGGTAGACGTCGTCGAGCGACGCGCGCGCGACCGACACCGTCGCGACGCCGATGCCGGCGCCGTCGAGCGCCGTCAGGATGCCCGGCAGCGCCCGGCCGCCGTCCTCGACGCGCGCGACGATCGTGCGTCCGTCGAGCACCGTCGTCGGCGTCGCGCCCAGCGAGGCAAGGATGCCCTTCGCGTCGTCCACGCGGCCGTTCTGGAGCTCGACGTGCACCGCGTCGCCGCGCAGGTCGGCCTTCAGCGACGAGGGCGTCCCCTCGACGACCACCGAGCCGCGCGAGACGATCGCCAGCCGGTCGGCGAGCCGGTCCGCCTCCTCGAGGTAGTGCGTCGTGAGCAGGATGGTGAGCGACTCCGCGTCTGCGAGCCGCGACACCTCGCTCCACATCGCGGCGCGCGCCTCCGGGTCGAGCCCGGTCGTCGGCTCGTCGAGGAACAGCACGCGCGGCCGGTGCACCAGCCCGAGCGCGATGTCGAGCCGGCGCTTCATGCCGCCCGAGTAGCCGCGGACGACGCGGTCGGCCGCGTCGCTGATGCCGACCAGCTCGAGCAGCTGGTCGACGCGCGCGCGCAGCTCGCGGCCGCCCATCCCCTGGATACGTCCCTGCAGCGTGAGGTTCTCGCGCCCGGTCCCTTCGGGGTCGACGCCCGACTCCTGCGGCACGTAGCCGATCGTGCGCCGCACGCCGGAGGGGTCGACGAGGACGTCGCGGCCAGCGACCGACGCGCGGCCCGAGTCCGGCCGCGTGAGCGTCACCAGCACGCGCACCGTCGTCGACTTGCCGGCGCCGTTCGGGCCGAGCAGGCCGAACACCTCGCCCTCGCGCACGCGGAACGAGACGCCGTCGAGCGCCTGCACCTCGCCGTACCGCTTCCGCAGCTCCTCGACCGCGATCGCGTCCACCGCGGCGAGGGTACCTGCGGCTTTCGACGCGGTCGCGCGGGTATCGTCCGCCGCCGTGGACCTGTACGAGCACCAGGGAAAGGAGCTCTTCCGCCGCTTCGGGATCCCCGTTTCGGACGGGCGTCTCGCGCTGACGCCGCAGGAGGCGCGCGCCGCGACCGAGGAGCTCGGCGCGCCCGTCGTCGTGAAGGCGCAGGTGCTCACCGGAGGGCGCGGCAAGGCCGGCGGCGTGAAGCTCGCCGACTCGCCGGCTGACGCGGAAGCGAAGGCACGCGACATCCTCGGGCTCGACATCCGCGGTCACGTCGTCGGCAAGCTCTGGATCGAGCGCGCCTCGGACATCGCGAAGGAGTACTACCTCTCGATCACGTTCGACCGCGGCGCCAAGCAGCCGCTCTTCATGTTCACGACGCAGGGCGGAATCGAGATCGAGGAGGTCGCCGCGACGAGCCCCGACGCGCTGGTACGCCTGCACGTCGATCCGCTCGAGGGGTTCCAGCCCTGGATCGCGCGTCGCCTCGTCTACGGCGGCGGCGTCGAGGATCCGGGCGAGCAGAAGCAGATCGCCTCGATCGTCGAGAAGCTCTACCGGTGCTTCGTCGAGTGCGACGCGATGCTCTGCGAGATCAACCCGCTGATCGTGACGCCGGAGGGCGAGGTGAAGGCGCTCGACTCGAAGCTGACCGTCGACGACAGCGCGCTCTTCCGCCATCCGGAGATCGCTGCGTTCCGCGACACGAAGGCGACCGACCCGCTCGAGACGCTCGCGCGCGAGAAGGGTGTGACGTACGTGAAGCTCGACGGCTCCGTCGGCATCCTCGGCAACGGCGCCGGGCTCTCGATGTCGACCGTCGACGTGGTGGTCGTCGCCGGCGGGAAGCCGGCCAACTTCTGCGACCTCGGCGGCGGCGGCAGCGCCGAGGGCGTCGTCGACGCGCTGCAGGTGATCACGCGCGACCCCCAGGTGCGCGCCATCTTCTTCAACATCTTCGGCGGGATCACGCGCTGCGACGAGGTCGCGCGCGGCATCCTCGAGGCGCTGCAGCGAATCGAGATCGAGGTGCCGATCGTGGTGCGCCTCGACGGGACGAACGCGGACGAGGCGAGGCGGCTGCTCGCCGAGGCGGCGCCGCCGAACCTCCACGTCGAGCCGACGATGCTCGACGCGGCGCGGCGCGCGGTGGAGCTGGCGGCGTGATGGGCGGTTCGAAGCTGTTTCGTGCCGGAGGCACGAAACAGCTTCCGGCGGCTGGGGTGCGCACGTGACGGATCTCTGGAGCGGGCGGGCGGACGCGTACAGGACGAGCAGCGTCCACGCGAGCGGCGAGGACCTCGACCTGACGGTCGAGTGGTGCGAGGTCGGACCGGGCGTGACGGTGCTCGACGTCGCGACGGGCGGCGGCCACGTCGCGCGACGCCTGCGCGAGCTCGGCGCGACCGTCGTGACCGCCGATCCGGCCCCGGGCATGGGCGCCGACACGACCGCGCCGGCCGAGGACCTGCCGTTCGCCGACGGCAGCTTCGACGCGGCCGCGTGCCGGCTCGCCGCACACCACTTCGCCGACGTGCTCGCCGCGCTCCGCGAGATGGCGCGGGTCTCGCGCGACCGCGTCGTGATCTGCGACAACACGTTCGTCAGCGAGGCGTCCGAGGAGGCCGACCGCGTGCGCGACCCGAGCCACGTGCGCAACTACGGCGCCGACGAGTGGCGCAGCTTCTTCGAGCTGGCGGGGCTCGAGATCGCGGCCGAGCGGCAGCTCGACCGCCAGCTCGAGATCGAGCCGTGGCTCGCGCGCGTCGGCTGCACCGGCGCCGACGCCGCGAGGGTGCGCGAGCTGCTGGGCGACCGGATCGCGGACGGCTGGATGGCGCTGCCGACGATCGTCCTGCTCGGGCGGAAGACCCGCGAACCTGGTTCGTCTGCGACGAACCAGGTTCGGGAGAGGCCGAGCTGATGGCGATCGTCGTCGACAGCGAGACGCGGCTCGTCGTACAGGGCCTGACCGGCTCGGAAGGCCGCTTCCACGGCCTGCGCAACCGTGCCTACGGCACGAACGTGGTCGCCGGCGTGACGCCGGGCAAGGGCGGCCAGGACGTCGAGGGCATCCCGGTCTTCGACACCGTGGCGGACGCGGTCGCCGAGGCGGGCGCGAACACGTCGCTCGTCTTCGTGCCGGCGCGCTTCGCGCCCGACGCCGTCTACGAGGCGGTCGACGCCGGCATCGGCACCGTGATCTGCGTCACCGAGCACATCCCCGCGCACGAGATGCTGCGCGTCTACGCCTACATCCGGCCGAAGGGCGTGACGATGATCGGGCCGAACTGCCCGGGCGTCCTCTCGCCGGGCAAGGCGAACGTCGGGATCATCCCCGCCGAGGTGTTCCGCGAGGGCACGATCGGGCTCGTCTCGCGGTCGGGGACGCTGACGTACCAGATCGGCTACGAGCTCGCGCAGCGCGGCCTCGGCAACTCGACGATCGTCGGCATCGGCGGCGACCCGGTCGTCGGCTCGAGCTTCGTCGACATCCTCGAGCGGTTCGAGGCCGACGCCGAGACGGACACCGTCGTGCTCGTCGGCGAGATCGGCGGCGACGAGGAGGAGAAGGCGGCGCGCTTCGCGGCCGAGAAGATGACGAAGCCGATCTTCTCGTACATCGCCGGCTTCTCCGCGCCGCCCGGCAAGACGATGGGCCACGCGGGCGCGATCATCTCCGGCTCCTCGGGGACGGCGCAGGGCAAGAAGGACGCGCTCGAGGCGGTCGGGATCCGCGTCGGCACGACGCCGACCGAGGTCGCCGACCTCGTCGCCGCCGCACGCGCCTGACCCGGGCCGGCTACGCCGTCGAGACGACCGCGCGGGAGGCGACGACCGACTCGGCCGCATTGCTGCTGCGCGCGTGGCCGGTGACGGCGCCGAGGAAGTCGTCGCGCTCGAGCGCCCAGAGCGTCGCGTCGGTCCGCGCGCGCACCGTCGCCGTTCGCGGCACGTCGCGGAGCAGCGCGATCTCGCCGACATAGCCCGGCGCGTCCTCGACCTTCGTCCCCACCGGCAGCTCGATCGAGAGGCTGCCGGCGGCGAGGACGTAGAAGCGGTCGCCGTGGTCGCCGCGCTCGAACAGCGTCGCGCCCGCGGGAAGCTCGAGCGGGGTCATCGCCGCCGCGAGCGCTTCCTGCTCGCGCAGCGGCAGCGGCGCGAGGAACGACACCGACCGCAGCGCCTCGAGCTGCTCCGCCGGAACGCGCGCGCCGCGGTCGATCGCGGCGAGCGGGCGGCTCGCGAGCAGCGCGACGACCGGGAGCAGGGCCCCGGCGGCGATCACCGAGCCGCGCTCGCCGGCCACGCGGACGAGCAGCGGCGCCAGCAGGGCGCCGAGCGCGAGCGCGCCGATGAGCGCGCTCTCCAGGACGCCGAAGACGCGGCCCGCCACCTCCTCCGGCGCCGTGCGCTGGATCAGCGTCACCGCCGCGACGTCGACGATCGTGTTGCCGAGGCCGACGACGCCGACGGCCGCGATCGCGAGCCACGCGTGCGGGTAGAGGCCGACGAGGACGAGCGGCGCGCCCCAGAGGAAAACGCCGAGCCGCAGGTCGCTCGCCAGCCTGCGCCGCGCGACGAGGAGGAGCACGAGGCCGGCGCCGACGACCGAGCCGATGCCGCTCGCCGACTCGAGGATGCCGACGCCGGAGTTGCCGAGCCCCGCGAGCTGGATGGCGATGACGATCACGAGCACGCCCCACGCGCCGGCGACCAGCGCCTGCGCGCCGTAGAAGGCGAAGAGCAGCTGCAGGCGGGGCTCCTGCCGCAGGGCGCGAACGCCGCCGGCGAGCCCCCCGAACCGCTCGCCGCCGTCGGACGCGGGCTCGTCGGCGGGCGGCGCCTGGCGGTCGGGCGAGCGCACGCGCACGATGAACGACGCGCTCCAGGCGAACGTCACCGCGACGAGCCCGAACACCGTCGCCGGCCCGCCGAACGCGAGCAGCAGCGCCCCGAGGGCCGGTCCCGCGAACGAGCCGACGCTGTCGAAGGTGCTCGAGCAGACGTTCGCGGCGGTCAGCTCCTCGGGCGAGCGCGCCAGCGACGGCAGGAGCGCGGACTCGGCCGGCTTGAACGCCGAGCCGAGGATCGACGTGAGCGTGGCGAGGACGTAGACGGCGGCCGGGACGCCTGCGACCGCGGCGGCGGCCGTTCCGGAGACGGTGAGGATGCGCCCGAGGTCGGAGGCGAGCATGACGCGCTCGCGCCGGTACCGGTCGGCGAGCGAGGCCGCGACGGGCGCGAACGCGGAGGCCAGCGTCAGGCGGACGAAGAGGAACACCCCGACGGCCGTCGTGCCGCCGTGGTGGAAGACGTAGACGGCCACGGCGATCGACGCCGCGTAGAGGCCGACGGCCGAGCCGGCGAAGGCAAGCTCGACTCGGCGCAGGGCGGGGTTCGAGAAGACGGCCCGCACCGCAGAGAGCGACTCGTCCAGGCGTCCTCCGAGCATCCGGCGAGAATCGCACCGATTGACGAAATCGCAAAGGCCGGGGAAGATTCGGGGGTCCTACGCCGTCTAGTAGGCGTCATCCGCGAGAGCGGGAACGATCCCAAGGGAGGCACGAGGTGTCGGACGAGCGCGACAGGAAGCCAGTTCCGAAGAACGACGAGGGCGAGCGCGACGACGACGTCGAGGCGCACCTCAAGGTACGGCAGGCGGGCACCGAGCAGCCGGACGAGGGCGACGACGACGTCGAGGCGCACCTCCGGGTCAAGCAGTAGGGCCCGGCACCTCGTTCGCTGTTCCCGGGGGCCCCGACAGGGGCCCTCGCCGTGTCTCGCGAGGGAAACGCTCTCCGGAGAAGGTGTCTGGAGGTGCTAACGGAATGAGTGTTCGAGCATCTGCCAGGCGACGAGCGCGGCGGCGGTTTGGATGACGGCGAGCCAGTAGTCGGGGTGTCGTTCCCAGCGGGTTGAGACGCGTCGCCAGTTGCGCAGCCAGCTGTTGGTGCGTTCGACGGGCCAGCGGTGGCGGCCGTTCGGGTCGCGCGGTTTGGCGCGGCGGCGGTTGCCGCGCAGACTGGTCGGGCTGTCGGCGGGCGGCGGCGGGTCGTTGCGGCGGCGGCGGCGGCTGATCACCGGCTCGACACCCCGCGCCTGCAGCCGCTCGCGGAGCTGCTCACCGTCGTAGCCGCGGTCGGCCCACAGCTGGCGGGGCCGGATCTCGCGCGCCAGCAGCTGATCGAGCAGCGGCAACAGCTGCCTGCGTTCGTTTTCGTTGCCGGGCCCGACCCGGATCGCGAACGGGACGCCGCCGGCGTCGACGATCAGGTGGAAACGGCTGCCAGAGCGGCCGCGGAGCGAGCGGCCGACCAGGCCGCCCCCTTTTTCGTCTCGACCAGCGAGGCATCGACGATCGCCCGCGACCAGTCGACCATCCCCTCCCGCTCCAACAGCTCCTGCACCCGAACCAGCAGCTGCTCCCAGACGCCGGCACGGCGCCACTCGTGGAAACGCCGCCAACAGGTCTGCCCCGACGGCCACCCCTCCGCCCGAGGCAGCTCCGCCCAGGGGATCGCGTACCGCAACACGAACAGAATCCCCTCCAAACAGGCCCGATCGTCGTGACGCTTCCGCCCCGGATATCGAAATCGCCTCTCCACCTTCGGAATCAACGGCTCGATCTCCGACCACAACCGATCCGACACCCGCCACGGCTTCCCCCTCGCTGCCACCACGCCCTCCCATCAAGACGACGACAGCGGACGGATTCGCTACCCAGCCAGAGGACCCTTCATTGCGTTAGCACCTCCTGACACCGCTGGTGTCAGACACCTGCGAGGGCGTTCGATCGGCACGAGGTGTGACACCGTTGGTGTCAGACACCCTCTCCGCGAGAAGGCGCGCTAACGGAGGACGCGCGCGAGGGCGTCCAGGAGCGCGACGCCGGCCTCGCGGCGCTCGCCCTCGAGCCGCTCGACCGCCGCCGCCAGCGCCGCGACCGCCGAGGCCCGTCCGTCCCCCGCGAGCGCCGCACGTGCGCGCCGCGCCGACCGCAGCAGCGCCAGCGCGATCGCCGCCTGCGCCCCGAAGAGGCCGAGCAGCTCCATCTCCTTCAGCGAGAACGTCGAGCGCTCGGGCCGGTCGAGCACCTGCAGCACGCCGAGCACCTCCTCGTCGTGCAGAAGCGGGACCGCCATCAGCCCCTTCGGGACGTAGCCCGTCTCCTCGGCGAACCCGCGCGCCCAGCGCGGGTCGCTGCGCACGTCCTCGAGCACGAGCGGTGTCCGGGACTGCAGCACCCAGCCGGCGATTCCCTGCGAGGAGGGCATCCTCCGCCCGACGAGGTCCTGCTCGTCCTCGCCGGCCACCGCGGCGAACACGAGCTCGTCGGTGTCGGCGTCCAGCAGGAACACGGACGACGCCTTCGCGCCGAAGATCGCCCGCGCGACCACGACGATCGAGCGGAGCAGCTCGGCGAACGACTCCTCCGCCGGCAGGACGCCCGCCGCGACGGCCGCCTCGAGGCCGGACGCGTCAGGCACCGCCGTCCGCCACGTTGTTCGCGATCAGCGACAGCACGGTCTTCACCTGGAACGGCGCCAGGCCGGGATGCTTGCTCAGCACGAGCGCGGCGATGGCCGCGATCGTCGGCGTCGCGAAGCTGTTGCCGGTGGCGCGGATCGTGCCGCCGCCGAGCCAGGCCACCTCGACGTCGACGCCGCGGCCGAAGAACTCGACCGGCGGGTCCGGGTTCGCGTAGAAGACGAAGGGGTCCGGCTCCTCGTGGCTGCCCACGGAGACGACGGACGAGAACCGCCACGGGTACGACTCGACCGGCATGTTGTGGGCCGAGGCGACGATCAGCGTGCGCCGGAAGTACGCCGTGTCTGCGAGCTCGCGCAGCGTCTCGCCGAGCGCCCGCTTCGTCGTCGAGAGGCTCATGTTGATCACGTCGTAGCCCTCCGTGACGGCGTGCCGCAGGCCGGCGACGAGCGCCGAGCCGCTCCCGGTCAGGCCGCCGAGGACGCGCACCGAGTGGATCTCCGCCTCCGGCGCCAGCGAGCGGACGATGCCGGCACACGCGGTGCCGTGGCCGCACGTGTCGCCGCTCGTGTCGGGCTGGGTGGCCGTCTTGCCGTCGGCGTCCACCGTCACGGCGACCGCGCCCGCGAGGCCGCCGACGAGCGGGTGATCCGCCTCGACGCCGCTGTCGACGATGCAGACGCGCACGCCGGCTCCGGTTGCGCCCTCGAGTGCCCAGCGGCGGTCGACGCGCGCCGGCAGCGGGTTGCGGACTGCGATCCGCGCGCCGGCGTCGCGCGGGAGCGACCAGGCCGGCAGCTCGTCGTCGGGGTCGGCGGCGGCGTGCGCGATCGACACGGCCGGCCGATGCTACTTCCGGCCCGAAGGGCTCACAACAGCCCGGCGACCGCGGCGGCTGCGGTCTCGGCCGCCGCCTCGGCGCGAGCGAGACGCTCGTCGCCGGGCGCGACCGCGAGGTTGACGCCCACGAGGTGCGCCGCCGCTCGCGCCGCGCCGGCGGCGAGGGCCGCGGCCGCCGTCACGTCCGGGACCTGCTCGGGCGGCGCCTGCGACGCGAGGCCGGCGTTGAGCACCGCGACGTCGGCGCAGGCGTCCGCGATCGCGAGCGGCTCGAGCGCCGCGCGGTCGAGGACAAGCCGGAGCGAGAAGTCGCGGCGCGGCTCACCCCCGGCGCCGGCGACGGCGAGCGCCGAGCGCGCCGCGCCGAAGGCGTCCGCGTTCGAGACCGCCGCCTGCGCGAGCCGGCGCAGCAGGGCGGCAGCCTGTGCGGCGCGGCCGCCGTCGCCGGCCGCGCGCGCCGTCTTCATCGCGATCGCGGCTGCGAGCGCGCCGCTCCAGGCGGCGGCGGAGCCGGCCGCGGAGGGCGTGTCGGGGTCGGCGACCTGCCCCAGGGCGGCGTCGATTCCCATCGCGGCGCGGAGCCTAGGAGAGCTCGCCCAGGCGGATGCGGGCGAGCGAGACGACGGCGGGCGTCGCCTCGATGCCTTCCGCGGCGAGCGCCCGCTCGAGGTCGGCCAGCAGGCGCGCCCGCAGCTCGCGGTCCGCCAGGGCGCGCTCGAGCAGGACGTCGAGCGAGCGTCTCGCCGCCGGCAGCTCCTGGGCTGCCTCGACCCATCCCGTGGGCACCGGCGGCAGCGCCGCGAGGAGCTCGGCCAGCCGTTCCGTCTCGCCGGTGCTCACGTCTCTCATCCGTCAACAGGACGCGTGGACGGCGACAAATCTTCCACCTCGGCCCGCAGCTTCTCCAGGCAGCGCGAGATCCGGCTCGCGATCGTCCCCTGCGGCAGGTCGAGCGCCTCCCCGATCGTGCGGTAGCTCTCGTCCCGGGTGAAGAAGCGGTCGAGGACCTCGCGGCAGGGCTCATCGAGCGCCGCGAGCGCCTCGCGCACGGTGAGCGCCTCGTCCAGGACGGCGAGCGTGTCGTCGACGTCGTCGGGCTCAGCGTCGCCGGCCGGCTCCTCCCGCCGGCCCGCCCGGAGGCGGTCGATGCACGTGCGCCGCGTGAGCTGCGCGATCCAGGGCCGGACGGCGTGGTCGTCGCGCAGGCTCGGCAGCTGCTCGTAGACCTTCGCGAACACCTCCTGGAACGCGTCCTCGGCGTCGTGCTCCGACAGCCGGAACGCCTGCACGCAGATGGCGTACACGTAGCGTGCGAAGCGCTCGACGAGCTCGTTCCAGCCGGCGGCGTCCCCGGCCCGGCAGCGGGCGACGAGGCGGGCGTCGGCAGCCGACTCGGGCGTCCTCTGCACGGGCCAAGTCTGCGTGCGGGGCGGCCGGTTGACAACCCGGGCCCGTCTGGCGCCCGCACCAGCCGTGGGCGAGGATGCCGCCGTGGACACGGACGTCCGCTACACGCGCAGCGGCGGCGTCGCGATCGCCTACCAGGTGGTCGGCGACGGCGACACCGACCTGGTCTACGTCCCCGACTACGTCTCCAATCTCGTCTACGCGTGGGAGATCCCACTCTTCCGCAGCTTCTACGAGCGGCTCGCGCGCTCGTTCCGGCTGATCCTCTTCGACAAGCGCGGAACGGGGCTCTCCGACCACGGCCCTCACTTCGCGGCGCTCGAGACGCGGATGGAGGACCTGCGCGCCGTCCTCGACGCGGCCGGCGCGCAGCGGCCGGTCGTGCTGGCGGCGCAGGAAGGGTGCAACATCGGCACGCTGTTCGCCGCGACCTATCCCGAGCGGACGCGCGCGCTCGGGCTTTTCCACCCGGCCGCGCAGGGGTCCGGGGACGACCCGGACGTGCAGGAGGAGCTGAGCAGGCTGCGCGAGCTCTGGGGGACGCAGGGGTACAGCGACGAGCTGCTGCAGGAGACCTCGCCCAGCCTGTACGCCGAGGAGCGAAACCGGCGCTGGTTCGCCGACTGGCTGCGCGTCTCCGCCCCGCCGGCCGCCGCGTACGCGCTGAACCGGGCGTGGTACGAGACCGACCTGCGCGAGGTGCTGCCCGCGGTCCGGGTGCCGACGCTCGTCCTCTACCGGTCGCCGCTGGGCGTCGACGAGGCGCTCGACGTCGCGGGCCGCATCCCGTCCGCCCGCGCCCTGCGTCTCTCCGGCGCCGACTACTGGCCGCTCGCGCTGTCGCCCGAGGTCGTCGACGAGCTCGAGCGCTTCGTCGCCGGGGAGGAGGCGCCGCCCGTGCCCGAGAGCGTCCTGACGACGGTGATGTTCACCGACCTCGTCGGCTCGACCGAGCGCGCCACGGCGCTCGGTGACCGCGCCTGGCGCGACCTGCTCGCGCAGCACAACGCGCTCGTGCGCCGCGAGCTCGCCCGGTACCGCGGCGAGGAGCGCGACACCGCCGGCGACGGCTTCTTCGCCACCTTCGACGGGCCGGCGCGCGCCATCCGCGCCGGCCACGCCGTCGTCGAGGGCGTCCGTGGGCTCGGGCTCGACGCACGCGTGGGCATCCACGTCGGCGAGTGCGAGGTGCACGAGCACAAGGTCGCCGGCCTCGCGGTCAACGTCGGCGCCAGGATCGCCGCCGCCGCCGAGCCGGGCGAGGTGCTCGTCTCGAGCACGGTCCGCGACCTCGTCGCCGGCTCGGGGCTCGCGTTCCACGACCGGGGCAGCCGCGAGCTGAAGGGCGTCCCGGGCACCTGGCACGTCTTCCGCGCGGCGCGGGAGGGGTAAGGCTGCCGGGAGGCGGTCGGTGCCATGATTCCGGGCGGTGGGCCAGGATCCGGCGCGCGAGGTCGAGACCGCCCGGCTGCTGCTCGAGGCGGCGAGGTACCTAGGCGAGACGCTCGACCTGCAGCGGGTCTACGAGCGCTTCCACGAGATCATGGCCGAGGCGATCCCGCACGACGGCGTCGTCGTCTCGTCGTACGAAGCCGAGAGCGGGACGATCCGCTGCGACTTCGCGTGGGTCGACGGCGAGCTCCTCGACGTCTCGATCTTCCCGCCGCTCCGTCTGCAGGCGGAGGGCGGCATGCAGAGCGAGGTCATCCGCTCCGGCGCGCCGCTGCTGACGAACGACGTCGCCGGCCGCGTGCGGGACTCCGGGACCTACTACGACGTCGACCGCGAGGGGACGATGCGCAAGGTGCCGGACGAAGGGCCGCCCAAGGCGCAGGCGGCGATGATGGTTCCGGTGAAGCACGAGGGCGAGGTCGTCGGCGTCGTGCAGCTGATGAGCGACCGCACGACCTACGACCGCCGCCAGCTCGAGCTGGCCGAGGGGATCGTGGCGCAGCTCGGAGCCGCGGTGCGGAACGCACGCCTGCACGAGGAGCGCCTGCGCCTGGAGGCCTCGGCCGCCGCGGCGCGCGCCGTCGCCGTCGAGCGCGAGCAGGCGGCGCACGTCCTCGACGCCGTCGGCGACGGCATCTTCGCCGTCGCCGCCGACGGCACGATCGCCTTCTGGAACCGGGCCGCCGGGACGCTGACCGGGCTCGGCGCCGACGACGTGCTCGGCCGGTCGCTCGCGGACCTCGGCGAGGGCTGGGCCGCGGTCGCGTCGTCGGTGCCGGCGGGGCTCCACGACGAGCCTCCGCGCCCCGTCGCGCTGCCCGTCGAGGGTGCGGACCGCGAGCTCTGGCTCTCGTTCCTCGCCGTGCGGACGCAGCGCAGCGTCGTCTACGCCTTCCGTGACGTCACCGCCGAGCGGCAGCTCGAGGAGCGGCAGAACGAGTTCGTCGCGACGGTCTCGCACGAGCTGCGCACGCCGATGACCGCGGTGCTCGGGGCGGCCAGGACGCTGCTCCGCCCCGACCTCGACCTGGCCGATGACCTGCGGCGCCAGCTGCTCGAGATGATCGCGGCGCAGGCCGCGCGGCTCGCGCGCGTCACCGAGAGCGTGCTGCTCGTCGGCCGGCTCGATCGCGACGAGGTCGTCGTCGAGCGGGAGCGCGTCGAGGTCGAGCAGCTCGTCGCGGAGACGCTCGACATGCTCGCCCCGACGATTCCGGCCGCGATCGCCGTCTCCTCGGAGGCCGGTCCCGGCTGCGCCGTCCTCGGCGACCGGAGCCGCATCCAGCAGGTGCTCGTGAACCTCGTCGACAACGCCGTCAAGTACTCGCCCGGCGGCGGCGCGGTCGGCGTGCGCGCCGCGCGGCGGGGCGACGTCGTGCTTATCGAGGTCGCCGACGAGGGAGGAGGCATTCCCGCGGCCGACCTCGACCGCATCTTCGAGAAGTTCGACCGCGGCGACCCCGCGCGCCGGCTCGCCGCCGGCGGCACCGGCCTCGGCCTCTACATCTCCCGCGAGCTCGTCGAGCGGATGGGCGGCAGCATCGGCGTCGCCTCGACGCCCGGCGCCGGCTCGACGTTCACGGTCGAGCTGCCGGCGGCGGACTGATCCTGGTCACGCCGGAGCGGACGCCGGCAGGGTGAGGCGGAAGCGCGCGCCGCGCGCGCTGCTCTCCACGGTGGCCGTGCCGCCGTGCGCCTCGGCCGCCTCCCGCACGATGGCGAGGCCGAGGCCGGCGCCCGGCTTGGCGCGCGCGGCCGCCGCGCGGTAGAAGCGGTCGAAGATCCGCGGCAGGTCCTCCTCGGCGACACCGGGGCCGTGGTCGGCGACGACCACCTCGCCCTCGCGCACGCTCACCTCGATCGGCGCGCCCTGCGGGCTGTACTTCACCGCGTTGTCGAGCAGGTTCGAGACCGCGCGGTCGAGCAGGACCGGATCGGCGCTGACGACGGTCGGCGACAGCGCGGTGACGAACGTGGTCTCGGGCGCGCGGGTGCGCGCGCGGTCGACGGCCGCCGCGACGAGATCGTCGAGCTGCACCTCCTCGACGTGCAGCTTCCGCTCCGCGCCGCGCGCGAGCTCGACGAGGTCGGCGACGAGAGCCGTCAGCGACTCGAGCTCCGCCGACGCCTCGTCCAGCGCACGCCGCGTCTCGTCGTCGCCGAGCTGGCCCTCGCGAACGAGGTCGACGTTCGCGCGTGCCGCGGTCAGGGGCGTGCGCAGCTCGTGCGAGGCGTCCGCGACCAGCCGCCGCTGCCTGCCCACCGACTCCTCGAGCGCCGCGAGCATCTCGTTGAAGCGGACGGCCAGGCGCCCCAGCTCGTCGTCGCCCGTCTGCCGCACGCGCTCGGCGAGGTCGCCGGTCGCGGCGACGCTCTCGGCAGCGGCCGTCAGGCGGCGGACGGGGCGGAGGGCGGCGGCCGCCACGAAGGCGGCGAGGGCGGCGGCGAGGAGGATGCCCGCGCCCCCGATCAGCAGGATCCACCGCTTGATCCGCGCGAGCGCGTGGTCGGTCGGGCTCAGGTCCTGCACCCGCACGATCGCCTCCCCCGGCGCCCGCGGCGCGACGAACTCGCGGATGTGGACGCCCTGGACGGTCGTGGTGGTGAAGAAGGGGCCGTGGCGGCCGGCCGCGACGGCGACGATCTGCCGCGTCACCGGGATGTTCTGGTTGCCGATGCTCGACCCGTCGGCGCCGACCACGAGGGTAAGCAGCCTCGAGTACGGCGAGGACCCGAGCGCGAGCGAGGCGTCGACCTGGCTGAGCAGCTCGTGCTTCGCGACCGCCCAGACCGCGACCGACGTCGTCGAGACCGTCACGGCGATCGCGACCGCGGTCAGCAGCATCAGCCGCGCGCGGAAGCTCATGGGAACCCTGGAAACTGTTTGCGGACGTCGTCCGCAAACAGTTTCGGTACTTCGTCGCCAAACAGCTTCACGGCTCCTCCCGGAAGGCGTAGCCGACGCCGCGAACGGTGTGCAGGAGGCGGGGCTCGCCGCCCTCCTCGAGCTTGCGGCGCAGGTAGCCGACGTACACCCAGAGCGCGTTCGAGGTCGCGCCGAAGTCGTACCCCCACACGCGCTGGTAGATCTGCGAGCGGGTGAGCACCTGCCGCGGGTTGCGCAGGAACAGCTCGAGGAGGTTGAACTCGGTGCGCGTCAGGTGGAGTCGCCGATCGCCGCGGAAGGCCTCGCGCGTGCTCGGGTCGAGGCGCACGTCCGCGAAGCGCAGCTCGTCGTCGCCGCCGCCGGTGCGGCGGAGCAGCGCGCGCACGCGCGCCCGCAGCTCCTCGAGCGCGAACGGCTTCACGAGGTAGTCGTCCGCGCCCGCGTCGAGCCCCTCGACGCGGTCGGAGACGGCGTCGCGGGCGGTGACGACGAGGATCGGCACGCGGTCCTGGCGCCGCCGCAGCGTGCGGCAGACCTCGAGGCCGTCGAGGCCCGGCATCAGCAGGTCGAGCACGATCGCGTCGGCCGCGCTCCGCGTGTGTCGTGCAAGCGCGTCGGCGCCGTCCGCGGCCTCGTCGACGTCGTAGTCGACGCGCAGCGCCCGCGCCACGGCGGAGCGGACGGCGGGATCGTCGTCGACGACGAGGACGCGGGTCTGCACGCCGCCATTGTGCTCCGCCCGGCTAAGAACGCCCTATGCTCGCGACGCGGTGTTCCAGCCGGAGCTCGAGGCGCAGCCGGTCGAGGAGCGGGCGACGCTCCAGGAGCGACGGCTGCGAACGTTGCTCGAGCGGCTGGGCCGGGACCCCGACACGCCGCTCGCCGAGCTGCCGTTCACGCGAAAGGACGACCTGCGCGAGGCGTACCCGTTCGGGCTGCTCGCGGTGCCGCTCGCGGAGACGATCCGCGTGCACGCGTCGTCCGGCACGCACGGCCGGCCGACGATCGTCGCGTACACCCGAGGCGACGTCGACGTCTTCGCCGACGTGAACGCACGCGCGATCGCTGCGGCGGGCGGCCGCCCCGACGACGTCCTGCACGTCGCCTACGGCTACGGCCTCTTCACCGGCGGGCTGGGGCTGCACTACGGCGGCGAGCGGCTCGGCGCGACCGTCGTGCCCGCGTCGGGCGGGAACACGTCGCTGCAGCTGCAGCTGCTCGAGGACCTCGGCGCCGCCGGGCTCTGCTGCACCCCGAGCTTCGCGCTCCTCCTCGCCGAGCGCGCGGAGGGCCGCGACATCCGCCTCCGCTACGGCGTCTTCGGCGCCGAGCCGTGGTCGGAGGCGATGCGCACGAAGCTGGAGGAGGCTTGGGGGATCGACGCGTGCGACATCTACGGGCTGTCGGAGGTGATGGGGCCCGGCGTCGCCGCCGAGTGCCGGGAGAGGAAGGGCGCGCTGCACGTGTTCGACGACCATTTCCTGCCCGAGGTCGTCGACCCGGCGACGGGCGAGCCGACCGACGGTCTCGGCGAGCTCGTCCTGACGACGCTGACGAAGGAGGCGCTGCCGCTGCTGCGCTTCCGCACCGGCGACGTCACGCGCTTCGTCCCCGGCGAGTGCCCGTGCGGCCGGACGCACGCGCGCATCGCCAGGTTCAGCGGCCGCACCGACGACATGCTCGTCGTGCGCGGCGTGAACGTCTTCCCGAGCGAGATCGAGGAGGTCGTGCTCGCGCATCCCGCGCTCGGCGGGCAGTACGCGATCGTCGTCGACCGGCGCGAGGCGCTGGCGCGGCTCGAGGTGCGTTGCGAGCTCCGCGAGCCAGGCGGCGCCGAGGCCGTGCGGTCGGAGCTCGCCGACCTGCTCGCCGCACGTCTGCGCGTGCGGACGGACGTGCAGGTGCTCGGGCCGGGGTCGCTGCCGAGGCAGGAGGCGGGCAAGGCGCGGCGCGTGTGGGAGCGCGCCGACGACCGCGACCCTCTCGGCGGCTGAGCGCGGCTCGTCAGCCGAGCGCCCGCGTTGTAGGGTCGGCGGCCCGTGGCGGAATATGACAACCAGGACATCCTTCACCGGTCGCTGCTCGGCGAGGCGGTCGACGCGCTGGAGGACGTCGCGGTCTTCGTCTGGGACGACACGCGCCACTACGTCGCCGTGAACCAGGAGGCGTGCAGGCTGACCGGCCTCACGCGCGGGGAGATCGTCGGGATGCCGGTCGGCGACCTGTCGCCCGACCACGCGAGCGGCGACATCGACCGCGTCCAGCGCGCGCCGCTGACCCGCGGCAGTTCGAGCTTCACGCGGCGCGACGGCGAGCGGGTCGAGCTCGAATGGCTGACGATGCACACCCGCATCGCGCGGCTCCCGTTCATGATCAGCGTCTGCTGGCGCGCAGAGGGAGCCGGCTGAGCGAGCTCCGCCGGGCGGTTCGTTAGGCTGAAGGCGATGGCGACGATCTCGTTCGCGCGCGGGGTGCCGGCGCCGGAATGCCTGCCGGTCGAGGAGCTCGCCGACTGCGCCCGCGCGGCGCTCGAGCGCGACGGCCGGACCATCCTCTCCTACGGTCCGTCACCGGGCTACGGCCCGCTGCGGGAGTGGATCGCCGCGCGGCACGGCGTCGAGCCCGGCCGCGTCCTGCTGACGAACGGCTCCTTGCAGGGGCTCGTGTTCCTCGCGCAGCAGCTCGCGCACGGCCGGCGCGTGCTGGTCGAGCGGCCCACGTACGACCGGCCGCTGAAGATCCTGCGCGAGCTCGGCGCCGAGATCGTGCCGCTTCGCTGCGACGACGACGGCCTCGACCCGGACGCGCTGGAGCGCGAGCTCGGGCGCGGCGAGACGCCCGCGTTCCTCTACGTCATCCCGACCTTCCAGAACCCGAGCGGACGGACGCTGCCGCTCGAGCGGCGCCGGCGGATCGTGGAGCTCGCCGCGGCGCACGGGCTGCTCGTGCTCGAGGACGACCCGTACGGGCTCGTCCGCTTCGAGGGCGAGCCGCTCCCCTCCCTCTTCGAGCTCTCGGGCGGCGAGACGGCCTACAGCTCGTCGTTCTCGAAGACGATCAGCCCTGGCCTGCGCGTCGGCTGGTTCGTCCTCTCGGATGCGCTGCTGCGGCAGCTCGAGGCGACCGCGACCTCGACCTACATCACGCCGGTGCTGCTCGGGCAGGCGACGGTGCACGAGTTCGTCAGCCGCGGGCGCTTCGAGCCGAACCTCGAGCGCGTGCGCGAGCTGCTGCGGGTGCGCCGCGACGCGATGGCCGCGGCGCTCGACCGCGAACTGCCGGACGTGCGCCGCACGCGCCCCGAGGGCGGCTACTTCCTCTGGCTGGAGCTGAACGCGGTCGACGCGGCCGAGCTGCTGCCTCGCGCCGAGCAGGCGGGCGTGACGTTCGTCAAGGGCGCCGACTTCGGCGGCCGCCCGGAGACCCTGCGGCTGGCGTACAGCTTCGTGTCGCCGGACGAGATCGCCGAGGGCGTCTCGCGGCTCGCGGCAGCGCTACTAACAAACAGGGCGTCAGCTCCTTTAGGTGTCTGACACCTTCTTGATCGGTGTCAGACACCTCTTGGGTGCCTGACACCAACCCAAGAGGTGTCAGGCACCTGACGGTGCTTCGCCGACACTTCTTGGGTGCCTGACACCAACCCAAGAGGTGTCAGGCACCTGACGGTGCTTCGCCCTGTTCTAGGCCGCCGACATGGCGACGGTGAGGGGCACCAGGCGCGGTTGTCGCGGCGGCTGCAGCGCCCGCGCCGCCGCGCGGAAGGTGGGACACGGACGCTCCGGGTTCATGGCGCAGAGGCCGTGGCGGCGGAAGTAGCAGTCGTCGCAGGTGGGAGCGCTCGGTCTCGTCATGTGGTGCCTCTCGAAGCTCGTCGTGGGGGGTTACGCGGTGGGGCATCCTACGACCGCTCAACCTCCCGAAAAAGGGCTTGCCTACACGGAAAACGTGCACTTTCCGCCAACTTTCCGGCGGCTCGAATCGACGATTTCTACGCGACCGGCGGCAGTGTTGCCAGGGCGTGCAACGCCTGTTTAAAACTCTCCACAGGCACGATCCGGAGGCCGTCCGCGTACTTGCGCGCGTCCTTCGCGTTGTCCCCAGCGACCGGCACCAGGAAGGCGTCCACGCCGGCCTCGCGCGCCCCGATCGTCTTCTGCTTGATCCCGCCGATGGCGCCGACGCTGCCGTCCGGGAAGATCTCGCCCGTCGCCGCGACCTTGTGCCCGTGCACGACGTTCCGGCCGAGCTTCTCCATCACCTCCAGCGCGAACGCGAGCCCCGCCGACGGGCCGCCCACGTTGCCCGCGTCGATCCGGATCGGGATCGGCAGCTTGATGTCGACCGCGGGCTCGATCTCGATCCCGACGATCGCGCGGCGCGGCTCGCCGGGCGCGGCCGCCGTCTTGATCCGCAGCGACAGCGTGCGCTTGACGCGCAGAACCGTGAAGCGCACCACGTCGCCCGGGCGCAGCTTCGCCATCGCCTTCAGGACGCCGGCGGGCGACGTCACGCGCGTCCCGTCGACGGCGGTGATCACGTCGTCCGGGAGGAGCTTCCCGGCCGCCGGCTCGCCTTCGCCGACCGCGTCGACGAGGACGCCCGTCTGCCTGACCGTCACCTTGTGCCCGAGCGCGCGCAGCGCGACCGCGGCCGCCACTTCCTGCGAGCGGCGCATGTCCTCCACGTCGATCGTCTGCCGCTGCCGGTCGCTCGCCCCGGGCGGGTTCACGGCGCTCGCCGGGTAGAGGTCGGCGCCGGTGTGCAGGCCCCCGAGCAGCCGCTCGAGCCACGTCGCCTTGCGCACGACGACGTCCACGAAGTAGACGCCGCCGCGCTTCGGCGTCTTCGGGTTCGGGACGCTGACGAGCGGCGCCACGGGGTGTGCCTTGTCGGGCAGGAAGATGTACTCGTTCGAGGGAAAGACCGCGAGCGCGACGGCGGCTGCGAGCAGCAGCAGCCCGAGGACCAGCAGCCGCTTCGCGGTGACGACGCGGCCGAGCGTCACAGGAGCCCGCGGGACATCCCGCCGTCCACCGGCAGGGTCGTGCCGGACACGTACGCCGCGCGGGCCGAGGCCAGGAAGCAAACGACGTCACCGAACTCGCGCGGCGTACCCATGCGCCCGACGGGGATCTCGCGGATCTCGTCCGCAGGCGGGCCGCCCTCGCCGTAGAGCTCGGTCATGCGCGGCGTGTCGATGCGACCGGGCGCGACGCAGTTGACCGTGATCCCACGCGGGCCCAGCTCGCGCGCGAGCGACTTCGCGTAGCCGGTGACGCCCGGCCTGATGGTGTTCGAGAGCGCGAGGTGCGACGTCGGCTCCTTCGCGGCGACCGACGTGATGCAGACGATCCGTCCGGCCTCGCTGCGCTCGAGGTGTGGCAGGCAGAGCCGCACCAGGCGCACGAACGGCTGCAGCAGCAGCTCGAACGCCGACTCGAGCAGGTCGTCGTCGATCGCCGTCGCCGGCCCCGCCGGCGGGCCGCCCGAGTTCCAGACGAGGACGTCGACCCCGCCGAACGCCTGCAGCGTCCGCTCGACGAGCCGTTCGAGGTCGGCCGCGTTGGTCACGTCTCCCCGTACGGCGAGCGCGCCGATCCGGTTCGCCTCGCGCTCCAGCTCCTCGCGGCGGCGCGCGAGCATCGCCACGTTCGCGCCCTCCTCGGCGAGCGCCTCGGCGGCGGCCAACCCGAGCCCGGACGATGCCCCGCAGACGATCGCCGTCCTGCCGCGCAGACCGAGATCCATGCGGCGGGAAGGTAGCGGACGGCGAAACCCTGAACTCGCGTCCTTAGTTCACTTCGTGAACTAAGGACGGGTGTTTCAGGTCGTCAGCACGCCGACGACGTCGCGGACCGCGTCGGCCGACCTGGAGAGCGCGGCGCGCTCCGGCTCGTCGAGGTCGATCTCGAGCACCTGCTCCAGGCCGCCGGCGCCGAGCCGCGCCGGCACGCCCATGTAGAGCCCGTCGATGCCGTACTCGCCCTCGAGGAACGCGGTGCACGGAAGCACGCGCTTCTCGTCGAGCACGACCGCGTCGACCATCTGCGCCGCAGCGGCGCCCGGCGCGTACCAGGCCGAGGTGCCGAGCAGGTTCACGACCTCGCCGCCGCCCTTCGCCGTCCGCTCGACGAGGGCCTGGATCCGCTCCTCCGAGACGAGCTTGCGCACGGGCACGCCGCCGACCGTCGTCGCCGAGACGACGGAGACCATCTGGTCGCCGTGGCCGCCGAGCACGACCGCGCTGACGTCCTTCACCGACGACCCGGTCTCCCAGGCGAGGAACGTCTTCAGCCGCGCCGTGTCGAGGATCCCCGCCTGGCCGAACACGCGCTGCTTCGGGAAGCCGGAGACGTTCTTCGCGACGTGGCACATCGCGTCGAGCGGGTTCGAGACGACAATCAGGATCGCCTCCGGGCTGGCGGCGACCACCTTCTCGGTCACGTCCTTGACGATCTTCTCGTTCGTGGTGACGAGGTCGTCTCGGCTCATGCCGGGCGAGCGGGGAAGGCCGGCGGTGATCACCACCACCGCCGAGCCCGCCGCCTCCTCGTAGCCGTTCGAGCCGACGACGTTCGGCTCGTAGCCGAGCACGGCGCCCATCTGGTTGATGTCGAGCGCCTTGCCCTGCGGCAGCCCCTCCTTGATGTCGACGAGCACCACGTCGGCGTAGTCGCGCTGGGCGAGAACCTGCGCGCACGTCGCGCCGACGTTGCCCGCTCCGACGACGGTGACCTTCGTTCTCTCGCTCATTGCACCCTGGCTCCCAGCTTCTCGATGATCGCGTCGGCGACCTCGCTCGTCCCGACCGCGGTCGGGTCGTCGCGGGTCGGCTTCATGTCGTAGGTGACCGACTTCCCCTCGCGGATAACGTCCGCGATCGCGCCCTCGAGGCGGTCGGCGGCGTCGTGCTCGTCGAGGTGCCGCAGCATCAGCACGGCCGACAGCAGCTCGGCCATCGGGTTCACCTTGTTCTGGCCCGCGTACTTGGGCGCCGAGCCGTGCGTCGGCTCGAAGACCGCCACCTCGTCGCCGTGGTTCGCGCCCGGCGCCAGGCCGAGCCCGCCGATCATCCCGGCGCAGAGATCCGAAAGCACGTCACCGTAAAGATTCGGCAGCACGAGGACGTCGTACTCCTCGGGGCGCTGGACGAGCTGCATGCACATGTTGTCGACGATGCGGTCGTTGAAGTCGATGTCGTCGTTCTCGGCGGCGACCTCGCGCGCAACGCGCAGCCAGAGCCCGTCCGAGAACTTCATGATGTTCGCCTTGTGCACGGCCGTGATCTGTCGGCGGCCGTTCCGACGCGCCCAGTCGAACGCGAACTCGAAGATCCGCCGCGTCCCGGTGACGGAGATCGGCTTGATCGAGATGCCGGCGTCGCGCCACCGCAGCCGCCCGCCCTTCGACTCGACGAACGAGATGAGCTCCTCGGCGTCGGGCGTTCCCTGCTCGTACTCGATCCCGGCGTAGAGATCCTCGGTGTTCTCGCGGACGATCACCAGGTCGACGTCTTCGAAGCGCGAGCGCACGCCCGGGTAGCTCTTGCACGGCCGCACCTGCGCGTACATGTCGAGCTCCTTGCGCAGCCCGACGTTGACGGAACGGAAGCCGCCGCCGACCGGCGTCGTGATCGGGCCCTTGAGCGCGACGCGGTTGCGCCGGATCGAGTCGAGCGTCTCCTCGGGCAGCGGGTTGCCGCCGTGCTCGTGCATCACGCTCTCGCCGGCCGGGCGCACGTCCCAGTCGAACTCGACGCCCGTCGCCTCGAGCACGCGGCGGGCCGCGTCGACGAGCTCGGGGCCGGTACCGTCGCCGGGGATGAGCGTCACGCGGTGCGGCATCGGCGTCTGAGCGTACACGCGAGGTCGCGCGCACCGGTTCCGATACCGTTCGACGCGTGAGCGCGACCGCGAGCGACTTCAAGCCGGGGCTCGAAGGCGTCGTCGCGGTCGAGACCGAGATCATGGAGCCGGACCGCGAGGGCGGCACGCTCCGCTACCGCGGCGTCGACGTCGAGCCGCTGATCGGCAAGTACCCGTACGAGAACGTCTGGGGGCTGCTGGTCGACGACGACATCGACTCGCGCATGGCCGACCCCGAGCCGTTCGAGCCCGAGGGCCTCACCGGCCGCGCGCCCGCCGACCTGCAAGCGCAGACCGCGCGGCTGTCCGGCCTGTGGAAGCTCGGCAAGCTCAACGAGATCACCGACGAGCAGGCGCGCGAGGACCTCGGCCGGCTTTCGGCGCAGATGATGTCGATCGTGGCGCGCTCCGCGCGGCTCGCCGACGGCCATGACGACGCCGTCCCGGACGACATCGTCGCCCGCGGCAAGACGGCCGCCGAGAAGTTCCTGCTGCGCTGGAAGGGAGAGGCCGACCCGCGGCACGTCAAGGCGATCGACACGTACTGGATCTGCACCGCCGAGCACGGCATGAACGCGTCGACGTTCACCGCCCGCGTCGTCGCGTCGACCGGCGCCGACTGCGCGGCCGCTCTCTCGGCGGCCGTGGGCGCGCTCTCCGGACCGCTGCACGGCGGCGCGCCGGCCTACGTGAAGCCGATGCTCGAGGAGGTCGCGGCGACCGGCGACCCCGAGCGGTGGGTGCGCGAGACGCTCGACGCCGGGAAGCGGATCATGGGCTTCGGCCACCGTGTCTACCGCGCCGAGGACCCGCGCTCGCGGATCCTCAAGCGAACGGCGAAGGAGCTCGGCGCGCCGCAGGTCGAGGTGGCGGAGGAGCTCGAGCGCGCAGCGCTCGCCGAGCTCGAGCGGCGCCATCCGGAGCGCCCGCTGATGACGAACGTCGAGTACTACTCGGCGATCGTCCTCGACGTCGCCCAGATCCCGCCGCCGCTCGCGCCTGCGATGTTCGCGTGCTCGCGGGTCGCAGGCTGGTCGGCGCACATCCTGGAGCAGAAGAAGACCGGCCGGCTCTTCCGTCCGTCGGCCCGCTACCTCGGGCCGGTCGACCGCGAGCTGTGAACCTCGCGGAGGCGGCGGCGCAGGCCGACGCGCTCGCGGAGAGTGGAGAGGAGCGCGCGCTCGCCGACCTGCGGACCCAGTGGGACGACGAGCTCGAGGGCGCGGCGCGCGCGCAGGACTTCCGCGAGCGCGCGATCGCGTTTCGTGCGATCGGCCAGTTCCGCTTCCGCACGAAGACCGAGCTGCTGCGCCGCGGGCTCGACGACGACAGCCCCGCGGTGCGCGGATCGGCGCTCCTCTCGCTCGAGCGGCTCTCGCGCGACCACCCGGGCGTCGTGAACGACGTCCGGCCGCTGCTGCACGAGCTGGTCGCGCGCGACCCGGTCGCGGCCGTGCGCCGGCTCGCGGTCGTCGCCCTCCGGAACGGCTCGAGCCGCCGCGACACGCTGCAGATCCTCGGTGCGCTCGCCACGAACGACGACGAGCCGCGCGACCTGAGGGACGCGGCGGCCAAGGTGGCGCAGCACCTGAAGCGGCGCTCCGCGCGCTGATCTCGTGGTGGCGGCTCAGCGAGCCGCGCAGGTGCAGCCGTCGACCTTGCCGCACGAGGGGCAGGCCGTTCGGCGCCGGCGGAGCTCAAGCGCGTTCTTCGCGAGCCCCGCGCGGACCATCAACCAGGCGGCGCCGATCGCCGCCATCAGGATCTCGAGATGTGGATCGATCCCCAACCGTGTCCTCCGTCGCCTTGCGTCGCGCGTGTGGATGCGCTCGGTAGTACAACTCCCGCCGCCGCCGGTCGGATACGTGCGTGTACAGCTCGGTGGTCGAGAGATCGGCATGGCCGAGCATCTCCTGGACCGAGCGCAGGTCGGCGCCGCCCTCGAGGAGGTGGGTGGCGAACGAGTGGCGCAGAAGGTGCGGGTGGACGCGCTCCGGGTCGAGGCCGGCCGCGGCGGCGAGCCGGCGCAGGACGAGGAACGCGCCGGCACGGGTCAGCGGGCCGCCCCGGGCGTTCAGGAAGAGCTCGGGACGGTGGCGGGAGTCGAGGAACGGCCGACCTCGCGCCAGGTAGCGGCGCAGCGCCTCGGCGGCCGGCCGGCCGATCGGGACCAGCCGCTCCTTCCCGCCCTTGCCGAGCACGCGCAGGATCCGCCCGTCGAGGTCGACGGAGGCGCGGTCGAGGCCGACGGCCTCCGAGACGCGCAACCCGCCGCCGTACAGCACCTCCACCAGCGCCTGGTCGCGGAGAGCGCGGGGCTGGGTCCCTGCCGCCGCCTGGATCAGCCGCTCGGCCTCCCCCGGCGAGAGCGTGTGCGGCAGGCGTCGCGGCCGCCGCGGCAGGGCGACCTCCGCCGCCGGGTTGTCGCCGCGCGAGCCGAGGAGCTGCAGGTGGCGGAAGAAGCTCCGGGCGGCGGCGAGCCGGCGGGCGATCGTGGCGGCCGAGAGGCCGTCTGCGCGCAGCTGCGCGGCGTAGCGCTCGAGCTCCTCCGCGGTCGCCTCCGCGAGCGGCTTGCCGAGGAAGCGGCCGAGCGCGCCGAGGTCGCGGCGGTAGGCGTCGACGGTCCGCGGCGCTCGCCTCGCGGCGAGGAGCGCGAGGAACGCGTCGAGGTCGCGGTCGGAGTCAGGAGCGCGGGTGGGCATGGTCGTAGACCTTGCGAAGGCGCTTCGCGTCGACGTGGCTATACACCTGCGTCGTCGACAGCGACGAGTGGCCGAGCAGCTCCTGGATCGTGCGCAGGTCGGCGCCGCCCTCGAGCAGATGCGTCGCGAACGCGTGCCGCAGGCGGTGGGGACGGCGCACGAGCCTTCGCAGCGTCGACGTGTCGAGACGGCGGCCGTTCGCGGACAGGAACAGGGCGTCGTTCGCGCCGCGCGCGAGCGTGGGGCGCGCGCGCTCGAGGTAGCGCGCGACGAGGTGCCCCGCCTGCTCGCCGAGCGGGACGACGCGGTCCTTGCCGCCCTTGCCGCGTCGCACGTGCACCAGCTCCTGCTCGAAGTCGACGTCGGCGAGGTCGAGCCCCACCGCCTCCGCCGCGCGCAGCCCGGTCGAGTACACGAGCTCGACGAGCGCGCGGTTGCGCACCGCGAGCGCGTCGTCGCCGTCGAACGAGGCGACGAGCCGCTCCACCTCCTCGACACGAGGCGCGTCCGGCAGCCGCCGCCGTCCGCGGGGCGAGAACGGCGCGTCCGGCACGTGCGCGGGGCCGCGCGTGAAGCGCAGGAACGAGCGCAGCGCCGCCACCTTGCGCGCGATCGTGGCCTGGCCGAGCCGGCCGCCGCGCCGCGAGCCGAGGTACGCGATCCACTCCGACAGCACTCGGACGTCGATCTCCTCGACGGACCGGTCGCCGTACCAGCGGGCGAAGTCGGCGAGGTCCGCTCCGTAGCCGCGCCGCGTCGACGCGGCGAGCGGCGCGGAGTCGAGGAAGCGGTCGATCGCGCGCTGAAGGGTCACGCGCCTCGATTCGGGCTGTCGTTACGATCGCCTGCTCATGGACGAGCGCTTCGAACGCCTCGCGCAGCTCGCGGTCCACGGCGCGAACGTGCAGCCGGGGCAGCTCGTGCTCGTCACCGCCGAGCACGGGCAGGCGACGCTCGCGCGCGCGATCGTCGCCGCCGCGTACGACCGCGGCGCGAAGTTCGTCGACGTCTACTACCACGACGCGCGCGTGAAGCGCGAGCGCGTCGAGCACGCGGATCCGGACACGCTCGACTTCGTCCCGCCGTGGTACGCGGAGCGGCTGCTCGGCGTCGGCGAGGCGCGCGGCGCGCGGATCTCGCTCGCCGGGCTGAGCACGCCGCCGCTCTTCGGCGACCTCGACGCCGGGCTCGTCGGCCGCGACCGGCTCCCGTGGCTGAACGAGACGACGAAGCTGATCGCGGACCGCTCGACGAACTGGTGCATCGTCCCGTGCCCGCACGTGGAGTGGGCGAAGGTCGTCTACCCGGACCTGCCCGAGGACGAGGCGTACGAGCGGCTGTGGCGCGACCTCGAGCACGTCCTGCGGCTCGACGAGGACGATCCCGAAGCGGTGTGGGACGAGCGGATGGCGGCGCTCCAGGGCACTGCCCGCCGCCTCTCGGAGCGCCGCTTCGACGCGATCGAGCTGCGGGGGCCGGGCACGGAGCTCCGGCTCGGCCTGCTGCCGAGCGGGCGCTGGCTCGCCGCGGACTTCGCGCGCAGCGACGGCCTGCGGCACTTCCCGAACCTGCCGACGGAGGAGGTCTTCACGAGCCCCGACCCGGAGCGCGCGGACGGGCACGTGACCGCGTCGCGCCCGCTCGTGCTGCGGGACGGGACCGTGATCCGCGGCCTGCGCGTGCGGTTCGAGGACGGCGTCGCGGTGGACATCGACGCCGACGAGGGCGCGGGTGCCGTGCGCTCGCAGCTCGAGATCGACGCGGCCGCGCACCGGCTCGGCGAGCTCGCGCTCGTCGACGACCAGGGCCGCATCGGCCCGCTCGGGACGACCTTCTACGACACGCTGCTCGACGAGAACGCCGCCAGCCACATCGCCTTCGGCAGCGGCTTCCCCTTCGCCGTCGAGGAGGCCGACAGGCCGCGCGTGAACGAGAGCGGCGCCCACCTCGACTTCATGATCGGCTCGCCCGACCTCGAGGTCGACGGAATCACCGCCGACGGGGAGCGCGTCCCCGTCATGCGCGGCCTCGCCTGGCAGATCTAAGGGCGGCGGATCGAAACTGTTTCGCCGCGAAGCGGCGAAACAGTTTCCGTGAGCGTCGACGCCGAACGTGAACCACGTTCGTGAGTTCCGGTTTCCCGTCCCCGTGCGGCCGGTACTATCACTTTGTGACAGCGACGGAGCTGCCCGGGCACGTCGATCTCGGCGTGCACGGAATCGATGCCACGGGCACGATCCACCGCAATCCGACGACGTCGCTCCTCTACACGCACGCGCTCGTGAGCGGCGAGGGGCGGCTGGCGGAGAGCGGGCCGCTCGTCGTCGACACCGGCAGGTTCACCGGACGGTCGCCGCGCGACAAGTTCCTCGTGCGCGAGCCGTCGTCCGAGAACCGCATCTGGTGGGGCGAGGTGAACCGCGAGCTGTCGGAGGAGCACTTCGAGGTCCTGCGCGACAAGGTCGTCGAGCACCTGGCCGCGGCTGAGGCGCTCTACGTCGTCGACGCGTACGCGGGCGCCGACGAGGCGTACCGCCTCGGCGTGCGCGTCGTCACGGCGCACCCGTACCACGCGCTGTTCGCGAAGACGATGTTCATCGAGCTGGCGCCCGACGAGGAGGCGGAGTTCCGGCCGGAGGCGGTGGTGCTGCACGCGCCCGACGTCGAGGCCGACCCGGAGGAGGACGGGACGCGCAGCGGCACGTTCGTCGTCCTGCACCCGGGACGCACCGAGCTGCTCGTCGGCGGGACGTTCTACGGCGGCGAGATCAAGAAGTCGATCTTCACGGTGATGAACGACCGGCTGCCGCTGCAGGGCGTCTTCCCGATGCACTGCTCGGCGAACGTCGGCGAGGACGGCGGCGTCGCGATCTTCTTCGGGCTCTCGGGCACGGGGAAGACGACGCTGTCGGCGGACCCTTCGCGGCACCTGATCGGCGACGACGAGCACGCATGGGGCGACCGCGGCGTGTTCAACATCGAGGGCGGCTGCTACGCGAAGACGATCCGGCTCTCGGAGGCGGCCGAGCCGGAGATCTGGAAGGCGACGCACTCGTTCGGCACGGTCCTGGAGAACGTCACGATCGACGAGGACGGGCGGCTCGACCTCGACGACGACTCGAAGACCGAGAACACGCGCGCCGCGTACAAGCTCGAGCGGATCGGCAACGCGCTGCCGTCGAAGGCGGCCGGCCACCCGCGCTCGGTCGTGCTGCTGACCGCGGACGCCTTCGGCATCCTGCCGCCGATCGCGCGTCTCGACCGCGCGCAGGCGCTCTACTACTTCCTCTCCGGCTTCACGGCCAAGCTCGCGGGCACCGAGATCGGCGTCACCGAGCCGCAGCCGACGTTCTCGCCCTGCTTCGCGCAGCCGTTCCTGCCGCAGCCGCCCGAGGTGTACGCGCGCATGCTCGGCGAGAAGCTCGACGAGCACGGCTCGCGGGTGTGGCTCGTCAACACGGGCTGGACGGGCGGCCCCTTCGGCGAGGGGCGGCGCATGCCGATCGAGGCGACGCGGACGATGCTGCACGCGGCGCTCGCCGGCGAGCTCGACGACGTCGAGTCGCGCGTCGACCCGACCTTCGGCTTCCGCGTGCCGCTCGCGGTGCCCGGGGTCGATGCGGCGCTGCTCGACCCTCGCTCGACCTGGGCCGATCCCGCGCGCTACGACGAGAAGGCGCGCGAGCTGGCGCGGCTGTTCGTCGAGAACTTCACCCGGCGCTTCGAGGACGTGGACGAGGACGTTCGCACGGCCGGGCCGAACCAGTAGCGAGATGAGCCCGAAGCCGGTGATCTGGAAGCCGCGCTACGCGACGAGGCGGATGCGCGAGCGGGCGTTCGCGAATGCGGAGCTCGAGCGCGAGCGGGCGGCGCGGGCGGCGGCCCCCGAACGGGGGACGCTCCTCGACCGTCTGCGCCGGGCCTTTCGCTAGGTTGGACGGCGTGGACTCGACGCACGACGTGCTGGTCGTCGGCGCGGGCTGCGCGGGCATGCGCGCGGCCATCGAGGCACACGATGCGGGCGCCGACGTCGGCGTGATCTCGAAGCTCCACCCGACCCGCAGCCACTCGGGCGCCGCCGAGGGCGGCATCAACGCCGCGCTCGGCAACGCGGCCGAGGACTCGCCCGAGACGCACGCCTTCGACACGGTCAAGGGCTCGGACTACATCGGCGACCAGGACGCGATCGAGATCCTCGCCCGGGAGGCGCCGGGCGACATCCTGCAGCTCGAGAGCTGGGGCGCGGTCTTCTCCCGCATGCCCGACGGCAAGCTCGCGCAGCGCCCGTTCGGCGCCGCGGGCTCGCCGCGCACCGTCTTCGCCGCGGACATCACGGGCCACGTGCTGATCCAGGTGCTCTACGAGCAGCTCGTGAAGCGCGGCATCCAGGTGTACGAGGAGTGGTTCGCGTGGAAGCTCGTCGAGAACGACGGCCGCTGCCAGGGCGTGATCTGCTGGGACCTGCTGGACGGCGGGCTGAAGACGGTCGGCGGCAAGACCGTCGTGCTGGCGACCGGCGGCCAGGGCCGCATCTATCGCACGACCACGAACGCGTACGCGTGCACGGGCGACGGCGCGGCGATGGCGCTGCACCTCGGCGTCCCGCTCAAGGACATGGAGTTCATGCAGTTCCACCCGACGACGCTGTTCCCGACGGGGATCCTGCTGACCGAGGGCTGCCGCGGCGAGGGCGCGTACCTGATCAACAGCGAGGGCGAACGGTTCATGAAGCGGTACGCGCCGAACGCGATGGAGCTCGCGTCGCGCGACGTCGTCTCGCGCGCCGAGCAGACCGAGATCGACGAGGGGCGCGGGATCAACGGCTCGGTGATGCTCGACATGCGCCACCTCGGCGCGGAGCGGATCATCGAGCGGCTGCCCGGGTCCCGCGAGCTGTCGATGACGTTCGCCGGCGTCGATCCCATCTACGACCCGGTCCCGGTTCGCCCCGGCGCGCACTACCACATGGGCGGCGTCGAAGCCGACAACGACGGCGCGACCGAGCTGACCGGGCTCTACGCGGCCGGCGAGGTCGCGTGCGTGTCGGTGCACGGCGCGAACCGCCTCGGCGGCAACTCGCTGATGGAGACGATCACGTTCGGCCGCCGCGCCGGCCGCGCGGCCGCCGAGTGGGCGCTGTCGCACACGACGATCGACGTGCCGCGCAGCGCGGAGTCGGACGCGGAGCGCGAGCTGAAGGACCTGCTCGAGACGACGGACGGCGAGCGGCCGTGGCGCATCCGGGAGGAGCTCGGCTCGTCGATGCTCGAGAACTTCGGCGTCTTCCGCCGCGAGGACCAGATGGCGCGGCAGATCGAGATCATCGACGAGCTGCGCGAGCGATACCAGCACGGCGTCCTGATCGAGGACAAGGGCGAGATCTTCAACAGCGACCTGACGCAGGCGATCGAGCTCGGCAACATGCTCGACCTGGCGGCGTGCATGCTGCAGGCGGGCATCGCGCGCAGGGAGAGCCGCGGCGCGCACGCCCGCCCGTACGACTATCCGAAGCGGGACGACGAGAACTTCATGAAGCACTCGATCACGCGCTGGGTCGACGGCGAGCCGCAGCTCTCGTACGGCGACGTGCGCGTGACGAAGTACGAGCCGACGGAGCGGAAGTACTAGTGCGTTCTGCCGGGAGGTGGGCGTCGATCCTGGCGCGCGAAAAGCAAGCCAGGCAAGGACGCAGGGAGCGCCCATATGCGAGCATATGGGCGCGACCGAGGACGCAGCATGGCGCAGCTTTGCAGCCGCCGGGGCGGCGACCGACTTCCCGGGAGGGCGCACCTATGCGGAAGGTGTTCTTCCTTGCGCCCGCGGCGGCCGCCGCCGCGGGGCTCGTGCTCAGCGCCTGCGGCGGCGCGGGCGGCCTCGACGCCGTCGCGAAGGCCGCCGACAAGTCGTCGTCGGCGGGCAGCGAGCACGTCAGCTTCACCGGCGACGTCGTCACCGGCACGCAGGTGATCAAGCTCTCGGGCAGCGGCGACTTCCAGCAGCAGCCGCGGCTCGGGCAGGCGTCGTTCACGATCTCCGGCGGACCGGTGAAGGGGACGATCGACGAGGTGATGAAGGGCTGGACGTTCTACATGCGCTCGCCCTTCTTCGCGCGCGTGCTGCCGCAGGGCAAGTCCTGGGTGTCGCTCGACGTGAAGACGCTCGGCTCGAAGCTCGGCGTCGACGTCGGGCAGATCACGCAGACGAGCCCCACCGACGTCCTGCCGGCGCTGAAGAAGGCCGGCTCCGTGAAGAAGGTCGGCGCCGAGACCGTCGGGGGCGTCCAGACGACGCACTACCAGGCGGTGATCGACCCGGCGAAGCTGCCGAACGGCGCGCAGCTCGCCAAGGCGCACGTGAGCCCGTTCCCGGTCGACGTGTGGATCGGCGACGACGACGGGCTGCTCCGCCGTCTGACGATCAGCGAGGCCGCCACCGAGAACGGGCAGACGGCGACGACGCGCATGACGATGGACCTCTCGAACTACGGCGAGCAGGTGAACGTGACGGTGCCGCCCGCCGACCAGACGCTCGATCTGACCGGCCTGACCACGAGGCTGCCCTGATGCAGGTCGCCCTCAAGGTCTGGCGCTTCGACTCGTCGACGGGCGAGCGGCGCCTGCAGGAGTACGAGATCGACGCGCCCGAGGAGGCGACGCTCCTCGACTGCCTCGACATCGTCAAGGACCGCCACGACGGGACGCTCGCCTACCGCAAGAGCTGCCGCATGATGATCTGCGGTTCGTGCGGCATGCGCATGGACGGAGCCGCGGTTCTCGCGTGCAAGACGCGCATGTACGACGTCGCACAGGCCGGCCACGTGCCGGTGATCTCGGCCATGGGGAACCTCCCGATCCTGAAGGACCTCGTCGTCGACATGGGCCCCTTCTGGCGGAAGTTCCGCAGCGTCGACCCGTTCTTGCAGCCGGGCTACCAGGAGCCGCCGGACGGCCGCGAGAACCGCATCCGCCAGGAGCGCATGAACGTGATCCACAAGGAGGCGCTCTGCATCAACTGCGGCTGCTGCGTCTCGGAGTGCAACGCGATGGAGTCCGACCCGGAGTTCCTCGGGCCGCAGGCGCTCGCGAAAGCGATGCGCTTCGTCGGTGACCCGCGCGACGGCCGCAAGGTCGAGCGGCTCGAGGCGCTGAACGGCGAGCACGGGATCTGGGAGTGCACGCGCTGCTACTTCTGCAACGAGCGCTGCCCGAAGGGCGTCGACCCGCGCGACGCGATCGCCAAGCTCGGCGCCGAGTCGATCAAGGAGGGCATCGACCGCGACATGGGCGCGAAGCACGCGAAGTGGTTCATCGTGTCGACGAAGACGACGGGCTGGCTGCGCGAGACCGAGCTGGTGCCGAAGACGCAGGGCGTCGTCTCGGCGATCAAGCAGACGCGCTTCGCGCTCGACCTCGCGCGCAAGGGGAAGGTGCCGCCGCCGTTCCCGCCGCACGTCGCCAAGGACGTCGTCGAGGCGCGGCGGCTCTACGACCTGACCGAGGCGCAGGGACGCGAGGGCTTCGCCGGCATCGTCCAGGGCGAGCGCGCGCTGGCCCGCCTCGCGCACGGCCACGGCCTCGGCGCGGAGACGCTCGAGGAGATCTACGAGCGGCCCGACGCGTTCGCGCGGCCGTTCGTCCCCGGCGAAGGCTCGGCCGAGGGCGTCGGCTCGCTCACGCAGGCGGACGTGACGCCCGGCCGGGAGCCGACCGCGAAGCCGGGAGGCGGCGCATGACGCCGTGCGCCGGAAACTGTTCGGCGACGACGTCGCCAAACAGTTTCGTCGGTTCGGGAGCGGTCGCGTGAAGCGAGTCGCGTACTACAAGGGCTGCCTTGCGTCGTTGTCGGCGAAGGAGCTCGACTCGGCGACGCAGGCGCTCGCGCCGAAGGTGGGCCTCGAGCTCGTCGAGCTCGAGTCGGTGACGTGCTGCGGCGCCGGCGACATCCACGAGGCGGAGCCGGACTACTACCTCCACCTGAACGCGCGCATCCTCGCGTACGCGGCCGCGGAGGGCGTCGACACGCTGTTGACGGTCTGCAACGTCTGCACGCTCAACCTGCGCCAGGCGAACTTCATCCTCACCGGCGACGCCGACGTCCGCGCGCGGGTGAACGAGAACCTCGCCGCGGTCGGGGTGCCGGCCTACGAGACGGACGTCGAGGTCCGCCACCTGCTGTGGGAGATCGCCGAGGGCGACGGCTACGAGCGGCTGAAGGCGTCCGCGCACCGAGGTCTGAAGGGCCTCCGGATTGCGCCGTTCTACGGCTGCCAGATCCTGCGCCCGTCGAAGATCATGGGCTTCGAGGACCCGGACCGCCCGTGGTCGCTCGAGCGGATCATCGAGGCGTGCGGCGGCGAGGCGGTCGACTACCCGGCCAAGATCAAGTGCTGCGGCTTCCCGATCATCCAGGCACGCGAGGAGACCGCGCTCGGCGAGCTGATCCAGCCGATCGAGCAGGCGATCGAGGCCGGCGCGGACGCGATGGTCACGCCGTGCCCGCTCTGCCACCTGTCGCTCGACGCCTGGCAGTCGAAGCTGCGCAAGGCGACCGGCCGCGACATCCACATGCCGGTGCTCCACCTCGCGCAGCTCGTCGGCGTCGCCGCGGGGCTCGACGAGTCGGAGCTGCAGTTCAAGCGGCACGTCGTCTCGGTCGACGCGATCGCCGACAAGTTCGTCGTCTGAGCGCGCCTCGCACGGGCGCCGCTCTCGGGCTCGCCGCGGCTGCGGCGGGCGCGGCGGCGGCGTGGGGCTGGTTCGAGGCCGGCTGGGCCCGCCTCCGCGTCCGCGAGCTGGCGATCGCGGGCCTGCCGCCGGAGCTCGACGGGCTGCGCATCGCGCACCTGTCCGACTTTCACCTCGGCGTTCCCTCACGAGGGGCCCGCGCGGTCGAGGCCGCCGTCGACTGGGCCGCGGAGCGGCGCCCCGACCTCGTCTGCATCACCGGCGACCTCCTGTCGCGGCCGCGTGCCGAGCGGCGGCTGCGCGAGCTGCTGCGCCGGCTCGACCATCCCTACGTCGTGCTCGGGAACCACGACTTCGCGCGCTCGCGCGACCCGTTCTCGGCGCCGGCGAGCATCGAGCGGCTCGAGGGCGGCACCGTGCTCGCCGATGACAGCGTCGAGGTGGAGCTGCGGGGCCGGCGCGTGGAGCTCGCCGGCGTCGACCCGCGCTCCTGGCTCGACCGGCGCCGGAGCGGGTTCGGCGGCTCCGACGCCGACCTCCGCATCCTGCTCTGCCACTTCCCACGCGTGCTCGACTACGTCGAGCCCGGCCGCTGGCATCTGATCCTCGCCGGGCACATGCACGCGGGCCAGATCGTGCTGCCGTACGGCTCCGGTCGGCTGCTGCTCGCGCACCCGAGCGCGCCGTACTCGCACGGCGTCTACGTGCGACGGTCGACGAGCATGCACGTCTCGGCCGGCCTCGGCACGACCTTCGTGCCGTTCCGCTTCTTCGCCCGTCCCGAGGCAACCGAGCTGGTTCTACGATCCGGCTGATGCCGCCCCGGCTGACCGGCCTCACCAAGCTCACGCTGGAGACGGCGCCGTCGGTGTGCCACGAGTGCGTCTGGTGGCAGTCGCGCGGGCGCCGGACCGTCGACAAGGGGCGCTGGATGGAGAAGGTCGAGCTGGAGCACGGCTCCTTCGGCACCGTCTACTACGACTCGGACGGCCGCGTGCTGGGCTCGATGCAGTACGGGCCGGCGCAGGTGTTCCCGCGCGCCTGGGAGCTCCCGGGCGGGCCGCCCTCGACCGATGCGATGCTCGTCACCTGCGCCTACCTGGTCGAGGAGTCGAGCCCGTGGGTGCTGCAGTCGCTCTTCCTCGCCGCGATCGGCGAGGCTCGCGACCGCGGCGCGCGCGGCCTCGAGGCGTTCTCGTACCGGTATCCGGAGGGCGAGTCGAGCTACGAGCGGTTCCGCGTCCACAAGACGCTGTTCCCGCTCGACTTCCTCGCCGACTTCGGCTTCCAGGCCGTCCGCTCGGCGGGCCGGGTCGCGCTCGCGCGGCTCGAGCTGGGCGGGCTGCAGCCGGTCGCGGAAGGGAGGCGTGAGAAGGTGCTGCGCGTCGTGCGCGACGCCTTCGGCGTGCCGGAGCCCGTGCCGACGCCCGTCCCGCGGCCGTGAGGCCGCAAGCTCGGGAACCTGGTTCGCGACGGCGTCGCGAACCAGGTTCCGGCGTCTCTATGCGGCCGCCCGCTCCCGCCCCGCGGCCGTGACGATCCCGTGACGGTGCCTGACACCGTTAAATGTCAGACACCGGTTCAGGCCGCCGCGCGCTCGCGCCCGAGGACGAGCTCGGCGATCTGGATCGCGTTCAGCGCGGCGCCCTTGCGGAGGTTGTCGCCGGCCAGGAAGAGCGCCAGGCCGCGGTCGACGGTCGGGTCGCGACGGATCCGGCCGACCAGCACCTCGTCGCCGCCGGCCGCCTTGCCCGGCGAGGGGAAGTCCTCGACGCGCACCGACGGCGCCGCCGCCAGCAGCGCGCGCGCCCGCTCGGGCGGCAGGTCGTCCTCCGTCTCGAGCCACACCGCCTCGGCGTGGCCGACCATCACCGGCACGCGCACGCACATCGCCTGGATCGGCAGCTCCGGCAGCTCGAGGATCTTGCGCGTCTCGTCGCGGAGCTTCGACTCCTCGTCGAACTCCTCGCCGTCGAAGCTCCAGTCCATCCGCAGGTCGTGCTCCGCCGGCGACTCGCCGCGCAGCCGCTCCATCGCCTGCGCGCCCGCGCCCGACACGGACTGATAGGTGGCGACGCGCACGCGCACGAGGCCGGCGGCGTCGTGCAGCGGTTTCAGCACGCACGTGAGAGGGATCGTGCAGCAGTTCGGATTGGCGACGATGCCGTCGTGCTCGAAGGCGCGGGCGCCGTTCACCTCCGGCACGACGAGCGGCACGCCGGGCTCGAGCCGGTAGGCGGCCGACTTGTCGATCGCGACGGCACCGCCGGCGACGGCGTGGGGGACGAGCTCCCGCGAGGCGCTCGTGCCGCACGAGAAGAGGAACACGTCCACGTCGCCTGCCTCGAGCGCCTCGGGCGTCGCCTCCTCGACCGTCCACGCGCCGAGCCGCGTGCCGGCCGAGCGGGCCGACGCGAACACGCGGACGCGCTCGTAGCCGCGCGCCCGCAGCAGGTCGAGCGTGACCGTGCCGACCGCGCCTGTCGCGCCGACGACGCCGACGCGCCGCTCAGTCGACACCGACGCGCTCCTCCGCGAAATGACGGAACCGCTCGTGCACCGCCTGCACCGCGCGCTCGACCTCGGCGGCGCGGACGACGCACGAGATGCGGATCGAGGACGTGGAGATGATCTCGATGTTGATGCCGGCCTCGGCCAGCGCGTCGAACATGTCGGCCGCGACGCCCGGGTGGCTCTTCATTCCCGCGCCGATCAGCGAGACCTTGGCGATGTCGGGATCGCGCGAGACGCCGGCGGCGCCGATCTCGACGGCGAGCGACTCGAGGATCGGATCGGCGACGCGCAGATCGGCCTTCGGCAGCGTGAACGAGATGCTCGTCGTCCCGTCCTGCGAGACGTTCTGCACGATCATGTCGACGTTGACGCCCGCGTCGGCGAGAGCGCGGAAGACGCGCGCGGCGATGCCCGGACGGTCGGGCACGTCGAGCACCGTCACCTTCGCCTCCGACGTGTCGTGCGTGACGCCGGAGATGATCGCCTTCTCGAGCACCGCGTCGTCCTCCTCGCCGATCCAGGTTCCGTCGCCCTCCTCGAACGTCGAGCGGACGCGGACGCGGACACCGTAGCGGCGCGCCACCTCGATCGACCGCGCCATCATCACCTTCGCGCCCGACGCGGCCATCTCGAGCATCTCCTCGTACGTGACGGCGTCGAGCTTCAGCGCTTCGGGGACGATGCGGGGGTCGGCGGTGAAGACGCCGCGGACGTCGGTAAAGATCTCGCACGCGTCGGCGCCGAGCGCGGCGGCGAGGGCGACGGCAGTGGTGTCGGAGCCGCCGCGGCCGAGGGTCGTCACGTCGTGCGTGGCGGTCGAGACGCCCTGGAAGCCGGCGACGAGCACGATCCGGTCGGCGTCGAGCGCCTCGTGGATGCGCTGCGCGCGAACCTCGACGATCTTCGCCTTCGTGTGCCGCGCGTCGGTGACGATCCCGGCTTGCGAGCCCGTCAGCGAGACCGCCTCATGGCCCAGGTCATGGATCGCCATCGCGCAGAGCGCGTTCGAGATCCGCTCGCCGGTCGAGACGAGCATGTCGTACTCCCGCGGGTGCGGGGCGGAGGAGACCTCGTGCGCGAGGCGGATCAGGTCGTCCGTCGTCTTGCCCATCGCCGAGAGGACGGCGACCACCTTCGCGCCGGCCTCGTGCGCGGCGACGAGCCGCTCCGCGACGCGCTTCAGCTTCTCGGTGTCGGCCACCGACGAGCCGCCGAACTTCATCACGACGAGCCCCGGCGTCCGCCGCGCGCCCTCGAGCGCGGGCACCGGCTCGAACGCTGTGGTGGTCATCTGCCACAGTGTAGGCGGGCATGGGATTCCTTCCGGGAACGCTCCGGGGCTGGGTGGTCGTCACGTTCGCGGCCGTCGGGGTCGGGCTGCTGCCCTGGACGATCTGGCTGGCGATGTCGCTCCATCCGCACCACGAGACGAACCGCTGGGACATCGCCTGGTCGGGGTTCGACAGCGGCCTCGCCGCGCTCTTCGTCGCGACCGCGGTCGCCGCCTACCGGCGCTCGCCGTGGGTCGGGGCGCTCGCCGCCGCGACGGGGACGGTGCTCGTCGTCGACGCCTGGTTCGACATCATCCTCGAGAGCCACGCCGACGAGCTGCGCAACTCGATCCTGCTCGCCGCGTTCGCGGAGGTCCCGGCGGCACTCGTGTGCTTCTGGATCGCGGTGCGCACAGAGCGCTTCCTCGCGCGCGCGCTACATCTCGCGCCGGCCGGAAAGAGCCCGCCCGAGGGTGACCTCGTCGGCGTACTCGAGGTCACCGCCGACGGGGAGCCCGCTCGCGAGGCGCGTGACCCGGACGCGGCCGCGTAGCCGGTCGGCCAGGAACGCCGCGGTCGCCTCGCCCGTCGCGTTCGGATTGGTCGCCAGCACGACCTCCTGCACGCCGTTCGACTCCACGCGCCGCAGGAGCTCGTCGATGCGGAGGTCACTCGGCTCGACGCCGTCGAGCGGCGAGAGCGCGCCGCCGAGCACGTGGTAGAGGCCGCGGTACTCGTGCGTGCGCTCGAGGGAGACGAGGTCGACCGGCTGCTCGACGACGCAGATCAGCGTGTGGTCGCGGCGCGCGTCCGCGCAGATCCCGCAGACGTCCTCCTCGGTCAGGTTGCCGCACTCGCGGCAGAAGCGGACGCGCTCCTTCACGTCCGCGAGCGCGCCGGCGAGCGCGAGCGCCTCGTCGGCGGGACGCTGCAGGATGTGGAACGCGAGTCGCTGCGCGGTGCGCGAGCCGATGCCCGGCAGGCGGGTGAGCTGCGCGACGAGGTTCTCGACGGAGGGGCTGAACACGGGCGAACTCGCGAACCTGGTTCGCCGCTCTGCGACGAACCAGGTTCGGGGAGTCTAGAGCCCGGGCAGGAGGCCGCCGAGGCCGGGCGGGAGCATGTTCTTCATCTTCGCCTCGACCTTCGCTCGCGCATTCCGAAGCGCCTCGTTGACGGCGGCGGTGACGAGGTCGGCGAGCATCTCGGGGTCGTCGGGATCGATCGCCTTCGGGTCGATCCGGAGCTCGACGACCTCGCCGCCGGCGGTCGCGACGACCGTCACGGCGCCGCCGCCGGCCGACGCGGTGGCGGTCTCCTTCGCCGCTTGCTCCTGCAGCTCGGCCATCTGCTGCTGCATCGCCTGGGCCTGCTTCATCAGCTCGTTCATGTCGAAGCTCATGCCGCTCCCCGGGCTTGGAAACTGTTTGCGGTCTTCGACCGCAAACAGTTTCGGGTCTTCGACCGTAAACAGTTTCGGGTCTTCGACCGTAAACAGTTTCGTGTCATTCGTCCAGCTCCCGCGCGTCGAAGGTGCTCTTCATCAGCTCGAGAACGTCCTCCTCGCTGACGGGCTCGTCCGTGCGCTCGTCGCCGCCTCCGTGCTCGCCGAGCTCGAACTCGACCGCCAGCTTGCGCCCCGTGACCTCGTAGAGCGCCTCGCGGAGCAGGGCCGCGTTCTTCGGGTCCTCGGCCAGCTTCAGGTGGAACGAGGCCGCCTGCGGGAACTCCAGCGTGAGCGTGTCGCCCGAGAGGGCCGCGGGGTGCGCCTCGGCGAGCGTCTTCCCGATCGGGATCGACCGCTGCTCCACCGCAGGCAGGATCGTGCGCCGCCACGCCTCCTGCAGCTGGCCCAGGTCGACGTCGGTCGGACGCTCGGAAACCTCCGAAACTGTTTCGGCCGGAACGGCCGAAACAGTTTCCACCGTTCCGGCCGAACCGGCTTCGAGCCGCTCGATGCGGTAGGCGAGGGACTCGCGGGAGAGGTCGGCCGCGGGCCGCGTCACCTTCACGAGCGCGAGCTCGAGCGGGAGCCGGGGGTCGCCGCCCTGGCGCATGTCGTCCACGGCCACCGCCAGCAGGTCGATGAGCCGCACCACGGTGGCCGGCGGCAGCTGGTTCGCCTGCTCGCGCAGCCGCTCGCGCGCCTCGTCGGTGACCGGCAGCGAGTCGGGAACCTCGCCCATGTGCTGCACGAGGAGCAGGTGCCGCAGGTGCTCGAGCAGGTCGGTGACGAGCCGGCCCAGATCCTGGCCCTGCGCCGACAGGCTCTCGAGGAAGGTGAGCGCGCCCGCGGTGTCGCCGTCCACGACGAGGTCGCAGAGGCGGAAGAGCACCTCGTCCTCGACGGCGCCGAGGAGCTGCAGGACGTCCTGCACGGTGATCGTGCCGCCGGTTGCGGAGGCGAGCTGGTCGAGAGTCGACTCCGCGTCGCGGTACGCGCCGCGCCCGCCGCGCGCGATCAGCGCGAGCGCGGCGTCGGGGACGTCGATCTTCTCCGCGTCGGCGATCAGCCGGAGCTTCCGCACGAGCTCGGGCAGCCGCGGCCGCTGGAAGACGAACGTCTGGCAGCGCGAGCGCACCGTGGGCAGCACCTTCTGCAGCTCCGTGGTGCAGAAGACGAAGAGCAGGTGCGGCGGCGGCTCCTCGATCAGCTTCAGCAGCGCGTTCCACGCGGCGTCGGTGAGCTGGTGCGCCTCGTCGAGGATGTAGACCTTGTACGTCCCCTCGACCGGCTGGAGCACCACGCGCTCGCGGATCTCGCGGATGTCGTCGATGCCGCGCTGCGACGCGGCGTCCATCTCGATCACGTCCAGCGAGGTGCCGTTCGAGATCGCGACGCAGGCGTGGCAGGTGTTGTCCGGGGTCGCCGTGGGGCCGTGCGCGCAGTTGAGCGACTTCGCGAGGATCCGCGCCAGCGAGGTCTTCCCGGTGCCGCGCGGCCCCGCGAAGAGGTAGGCCTGCCGCACCCGACCCTGCTCAATCGCGTTCACGAGCGTCCGCACCACCGCCTCCTGGCCGACGACGTCCGCGAACGTCTGCGGCCGGTACTTGCGATAGAGCGCGGTCACCCGCCGATTAGACCAGATCGAGGTCCGCCGCCCGGGCCGGCCGCGCGTCCAGGCCCGGCGCGTGCTCGCTCTCGGCGTTCGCCGCCTGCTCCAGCGGCAGGCGCAGCTCGAAGCACGACCCCACCTCGCGCGGAGCCAGCGTGACCGAGCCGCCGTGGGCCCGCGCGATCGCGGCCACGATCGCGAGGCCGAGGCCGGCGCCGCCTTCGCGGCGCGAGCGGGCGCCGTCCGAGCGCGCGAAGCGCTCGAAGATCTCCGACCGCATCTCGGGCGCGATGCCCTGGCCCTCGTCCGAGACCGCGATCACGACCGCGTTCTGCCGGCCGTGGGCGGACAGCTCGATGCGCGCGTAGTCGTCGGTGTAGTGCACGGCGTTCTCGAGCAGCGCGTCGAGCGCCGTCCGCAGCCACGTCTCGTCGGCGAGCACGGCGACGTCGACCACGTCGCCGAGCCGCCAGGCGCGCGGCGCCACCTCCGCCCAGCGCATGAGGATGTCCTCGAGGAAGGGGACGAGCGGCACGTAGCCGAGCTGGAGGAAGTCGTCGCGCTCGGAGCGCGCGAGCAGGAGGAGCCGGTCGACGATCCGCTCGATCCGGCTCAGCTCGTCGAAGGCGACCGCCAGCTCCGGCCGGTCCCCGTCCAGCTCGCGCGCCAGCAGCTCGAGGTGGCCGCGGGCGATCGTCACCGGCGTGCGCAGCTCGTGCGACACGTTCTGGAGCAGGCGCTCCTCCTGCTCGAGCAGCGCCGCCTGCTCGTCCGCGAGCCGCTCGACCGTCTCGATCGCCTGCACGCGGCGCTGCGCGTGCCACACCATCGCCAGGAACATCGCCGACATCAGCGGCACCTCGAAGAGCTCGCCCCAGAGCTGGATGCCCTCGAACGCGTCGGCGAAGATCGACGCGCCGGTCGCGACACCCACCCCCAGCAGCACGGCGGCGGTTACCGGCGTCGACCAGACCCGAAAGCCGTACAGGAGCGTCAGCGTGATCCAGATCAGGTGGAACGGGATCGTCTCCCAGGACGGCCACGCGATCATCACCGCGAGGCAGGCCGCCGAGAAGACGACCCAGGCCGCGTCGACGCGGACCGGCCTACGCCACCAGGCGGTAACCGGCATGCCGCACCGTCTCGATCGGGGACGGGGACCCGAGCTTCTTCCGCAGCCGGCGGATGCAGACGTCGACCACGTTCGACCCCGGGTCGAAGCTGTATCCCCACACCTCGGAGAGCAGCCGCTCGCGGCTGACGACCTCGCCGGGATGCGAGACGAGGTGGTAGAGGAGCCGGAACTCGCGGTCGGAGAGGTCGACCGACCGGTCGGCGATGCGCGCCTGCCTGCGTGCCAGGTCGAGCGTGAGCGCGCCCGCGGCGAGCGTCGAGGGCGGGCCGTCGTCACCGCGGCGCTTGCGGAGGTGGACCCGGACGCGCGCCACGAGCTCGTCGAACGAGAACGGCTTCGAGAGGAAGTCGATCGCGCCGAGCTCGAAGCCGCGCAGCTTCGTCGGCAGGTCGCCGCGCGCCGACAGGATCAGCACCGGCAGCGACGGCCGCTGCCGGTGGAGCTCGTCGAGCAGCCGCAGGCCGTCGAGCCGGGGGAGCTGCAGGTCGAGCACGACCAGCTCGTACGGCTCGTCGAGCGCCCGCATCAGGCCGGCGGCGCCGTCGCCGACGCCGTCCACGGTGAATCCCTCCGCTTCCAGCCCGAGCCGCAGGAAGTCGAGGATCCGCGGTTCGTCCTCGATCACCAGGATCCGCATGTCGCGCCTGCGGACCTTACAACGGCGGACGGCGGGGCGCCCTTGCCCGGAGGGGGCGGGGGCGGGCGCGTCCCGCCCCCGCCGTTTCTGGCCTCAGGCCGCCAGGCGGTCCTGCTCGCGCCGCGGCAGCGAGCGCACCTGCGGCCGCTCGATGCGGCGGTCGGTGCGGATCGCCCAGGCGGCGAGAGCGAGGATGCCGGAGACCACGATCGTGTCGAGGATCGCGTTCAGCAGGATGACTGTCTCGAGGTTCATGCGAACAGCCTTCCCGCGGGCCGTGAGAGGACGATGAGCGGCGCCTGAGAGTTCGATCAGAGCCGGAGGTGACAGGAGCATGACCGGCGGATGACACCGTTGTCATGTTGTCCACGGCGGCGCGCGAACGCGATATGTACGCGTCGGAAGTCGCCCCTGAAGCGAAGCTCTGGAGATGCAATGACGTCGTTGCAGAAGCTTCTCGGTGTCGCCCTGGCGGTCGCGGTCGCCGGGGTGCTGATCGGCTTCTACATCGTCGACGTCTGGATGGCCGGGCCGCAGGCGTTCCACCTGCCGGTCACCTCGTCCGGCGGGCGGAAGACCGTGAACCTGACGATCCAGACCGACGCGGCCGGCGGGCCGACGCTCACGGCGAACCCCGACTGGGTCTCGTACTTCGTGCGCGACTCGAACATGCGCTGGCACCACACGACCATCTGGTCGCTCCCCGCGCACACGCGGGTCCACGTGACCGTCTACCAGTTCGACGGCGACAGCGGGCTTCGCAACCCGTTCATGGCCAAGGTGCGCGGCACCGTCGGCAACACGATGACCGTGAACGGCAAGACGATGAACGTGCTCAACCCGGACGACGCGTCGCACACGTTCGCGATCCCGCAGATGGGGCTGATCGTGCCGCTGAAAGGCGTCGCCGACGACGCGAAGAACCAGTGCGGCTTCGGGCCGTGCGCGCTCTCGACCGCGCACCAGACGATCACCTTCGACTTCGTCACGCCCGGCAAGGGCCGCTATCGCTGGCAGTGCTTCGTCCCCTGCGCCGCCGGCTTCCTCGACGGCTTCGGCGGGCCGATGCAGACGCTCGGCTACATGGACGGCTTCCTCAACGTCACGTGAGCATGCGGCAACTCGGACACGGCGCCCGCATCGCCCTCATCTGGCTCGTCGTGACGACGATCGGGATGGTGCTGGTCGCGGTCTTCCTCGCGCCGATCCTGCCGCCGGGCAACGGGAGCAAGCAGGCGTCGGGCCAGCGGTTCGACAACGAGGTCCTGCTGCTCGTGTCGGTCGCGATCACCGCGATGATCATCGTCTACTTCGCCTACACGCTGGTCGTCTTCCGCGAGCGCGATCCGAAGGCGGCCGCCGACGGGCCGTCGATCCGCGGCCACGCCGGCATCCAGACGACGTGGGTCGTCGGCACGACGATCATCGTCCTCTTCCTCGCGGCGTTCGGCACCTACGAGCTGCTCGGCGGCGCCGGCGGCGGCCAGGGCTCGAACCCGGTGTTCGTCCCGTCGGCGTCCGCGGCGACGCTGCAGCCGAACGGGAAGCCGCTGCAGGTGCAGGTGATCGCCCAGCAGTGGCAGTTCACCTTCCGCTACCCGTCCGAGGGCGGCTTCGAGTCGGCGAGCTTCGTGCTGCCGGTCGACCAGGAGGTGGAGCTGCACGTGACGTCGCTCGACGTCGTCCACTCGTTCTGGGTGCCGGCGCTGGGACTGAAGGCCGACGCGAACCCGGGCGTCGACAACATCGCCTACATCACGCCCAAGCACATCGGCCCGGTGAAGATCCACTGCGCCGAGCTGTGCGGGCTGTTCCACGGCTACATGTTCGACACCGGCCGCGTGATGAGCCAGAGCGCGTTCAAGGCGTGGGCCACCGCGCAGAGCCGCTTCGTCGGCCCCGTGACGCAGTACCTGCCGAAGTACGGCACCCGATACCTGCCCGACCCGGCGTTCCGCGCCGGCTGAGCCAAGGAGACGCGACCAGGTGACCGCCACACCCGCCGAACCCACCGCGACGACGGCCGGGCCGCCGCTCTGGCGCCGCCTCGCCGGGTTCAACCTGCTCACCGGGATCCTGCTCGGCATCGGCGGCTTCTACCTCGGGTGGTTCGGCGCGCACTGGCTGATCAACGGCCTCGACATCAAGAGCGTCGACTACTTCGGCGACACCGACCAGAACGACCTCGCGCTCTTCTTCGGCTACATCCTCGGCGTCATCGGCTTCCTCGTCGGCCTCGGCTTCGCCGCGTACCCGTTCGCCCGGCTCCGCGGCTACCCGCCGTCGCTGCGCGAGAAGGAAGACCGCGGGATCGGCCGCTACTTCGGGCTGAGCACGGACCACAAGGTCGTCGGCATGCAGTACTTCGTCGGCATCGGGCTCTTCTTCTTCATCGCGGGCCTGAACGCGATGCTGATCCGGTTCGAGCTGCTCCGGCCGGAGCCGAACGTCTGGCCGGCGGGCAACTACCTGACGCTTGTCACCGAGCACGGGACGATGATGATGGGGATGATGACGAGCGGCATCCTGGGGCCGTTCGCCAACTACCTGGTGCCGATCATGATCGGGGCTCGCCGGATGGCGTTCCCGCGCATCGAGGCGCTCACCTTCTGGCTCCTGATGGCCGCCGGCGTGATCCTGATCAGCGGCGTCTTCTACGGCGGCATCCCCACCGGCTGGACGGGCTACGAGCCGCTCAACGACCAGGCGAACATCGGCATGGACGCGTACATCACGTTCTTCGCGCTGGTCGGGCTCTCGATGTGCCTGCTCGGGCTGAACATGCTCGCCACCGTGATCACCATGCGCGCGCCCGGCTTGACCTGGACGCGGCTGCCGATGTTCGTGTGGGGCGTGCTGTCGACGGCCGTGCTGATGCTGCTGGCCGCTCCCGTCCTGATCTGCGTCCTGACGATGGCGGGGTTCGACCGGACGATCCAGACGAGCTTCTTCATACCCGCGATGGGCGGGTCGAGCTACCTGTTCGAGAACCTCTTCTGGGTGTTCGGGCACCCGGAGGTCTACATCCTCGCCCTGCCCGGCTTCGGGATCGTGCTCGAGCTGCTGCCCGTGTTCGCGCGCAAGCCGCTCTGGGGCTACCGGCTCGCGGTCGCCGGCTTCCTGGGCGTGTCGCTGCTGTCGTGGACCGTCTGGCAGCACCACATCTTCGTCAGCGGGATCAACTCCGACCTGCGGCCGTTCTACATGCTGTCGACGGAGCTGATCTCCATCCCCACCGGGTTCACGTTCCTCTGCGCGATGGGCACGCTCTGGCGGGGCCGGATCCGCTTCTCGGTGCCGATGCTGTTCTGCCTGGCGTGGGTCTTCAACTTCCTGTTCGGCGGCCTGTCCGGGATCTTCCTCTCCGACGTCCCGAGCGACGTGACGACGCACGGCAGCTTCTTCTCGATGGCCCACTTCCACTACACGATCATGGGCGGCCTCATCTTCACGTTCTTCGCCGCGATCTACTACTGGCTGCCGAAGATGACGGGGTTCATGCTCAACGACCGCCTCGGGAAGATCCACTTCTGGCTCATGTTCGTCTCCTTCAACTCGACGTTCGGGCCGCTGTTCGCGCTCGGCTTCCTCGGCATGCCGCGGCGGGTCGTGACGTATCCGTCGAACCTGCAGTGGCTGAACGACTGGGTCTCGGCGTCGGCGTTCGTGCTCGGCATCTCGATGCTTGTGTTCCTCGTCAACCTCGTGTACTCGCAGCTCTTCGCGCGGGTGCCGGCGGGCGACAACCCGTGGGGCTCGAAGTCGCTCGAGTTCCAGCTCCCGTCGCCGGTGCCGGTGCACAACTTCGACCGGATCCCGGTGATCGTCGGCGATCCGTACGGGTACGGCGAGGACGGCGCGGTGGTCGTCCGGCCGTCGGCCACGCCGATCCCGGCGGGAGGTGGGGCATGACCGAGCTCGCACACGAGGGGACCCCGTACGCCGTCGTCGAGGAGGAGTCGCCCGACCTCGCGGCGCGCAACCTGTCCACTGGCGCCCACCTCTGGGCGAGCGCGACGGCGTTCTTCTTCATCGGCTTCCTGTTCGCGTACTTCTACCTCCGCTCGCTGAACAACAATGCGATGTGGCGGCCGAAGCACGTCGACCCGTCGATCACGCTCGGCACGATCCTGACCGCGTGCGTCGTCGGGGCCGCGCTCCTGCTTCGCTTCGGGCTCGCCGACCAGCGCGCCGGTCGGCGGTCGCAGTGGCGGAAGAAGGGCGGGCTCGCGCTCGCGCTTCTCGTCGTCGCCGTCGCGCTGCAGATCGCGCTCTGGGCGAGCAACGGCTTCGGCCCGACGCAGGGCGGCTACGCGAGCGTCTACATGGGGTGGACGGCCTTCCTCTTCGTCTTCCTGCTCGGGCTGATCTTCTGGGTCGAGACGGTGGTGGCGACCGCCGTCCGCTACCGCAAGGTCGCCGTCGGCGACACGCCGCCGCCGGGCCACGCATCGGGCGACCCGCACCGGATGCGCCACGACATCGCGGATCCGCTCTCGCTCCTGCGCGCCCAGCTGGCCGCGGTGGCCTTCTACGCCCAGTTCCTGGCCGGCATCGCGGTCATCACCTGGATCATCCTCTACCTGGCCTGACCCCGCATGAGCGCGCTCTCGAGCACCGCCGACTGGCCGCTCGGCGTGCCGTTCGCCGTCTGCGTCGTGCTCGCCGTTCTCTACGCGCTCGGCGGCCGCGGCCGCAGGCGGGACCCGCTCCGGGCGGCGTCGTTCTACGGCGGGATCGCGTTCGTCGTGATCGCGCTCGACACGCCGATCGACGCCTACGCGGACAAGCTCTTCTGGGTGCACATGACCCAGCACGTGCTGCTCATCACCGCCGCGCCGCCGCTGCTCGTCCTCGGGCGTCCGTGGCCGCGCCTCTGGCAGCCTCTGCCCGCGCGCGTCACCCGCGCGGCCGCGCGCGTCTTCGCGGCCGGCGAGCCGCTCGCGCGGCCGCTGCCGGCGCTGCTCCTGGCCTCGGCGGTGCTCGGCTTCTGGCACGTGCCGGCGATGTACGACGTGACGCTTCGCTCCGAGACGATCCACCAGGTCGAGCACCTGAGCTTCGTGATCACGTCGATCATGTTCTGGGCGGCGGTGCTGGGAGCGCCGCCGCTGCGCGCGCGCCTCGACGACGCCCACCGCTGCTTCTACTTCGTTCTCGCGATGGTGCCGGGGTGGATCCTCGCCATCGTCCTCGCCTTCGCCCGCACGCCGCTGTACGACTACCGCAAGCTCGCCCATCGGCCCGGCGGCATCTCGGCGCTGGCCGACCAGCAGCTCGGCGCCGGCGTCATGTGGGTGCCGGGCTCGCTCGCGTACACGGTCGCCGCCTGCTGGTTCCTGTACCTGTGGCTCGACCCGGCCGGCGCCCGCCGTCCGGACCGCCCCGCCGTCCAGCACTGAAGAGAGAGAAACGGAGGTTCTCGCGTGCCCGTCGCAAGCTATCTGGAGAGCGGAATCCTCACCTGGGTCATCCCGCTCGCCCTGCTCGTGGTGATCGGCATCTACTGGGGCCTCTACGCCCGCAAGCACCCGGAGGACTTCTAGCTCCTAGGTCGACGTGACCGCGACCACCCTCCTCCCTCGCCCGGGGATCGCCCCCGGGGCGTGGCTGCGGCTGACGTCGCTGACGGCGTCGAGCGCGGCGGCGCTCGCGGTGGCCTCGGGGCTGCTCTCGCTCGGGCCCGCCCACCGGGCGCTGGCCGCGCTCGGGCTTCCACCGCTCGTCGCCCTCGTCCTCGCGGCGGCCCAGGCACACCGCCGCCTGCTGCCGGCGAGCGTCGCGGCGCTGGTGCTCTTCGTCGGCGCGGGGGTCGTGCTCGCGCCGGACGCCCATCTCGCGCTGGCGGCGGCCGCGCTCGCGGCCACGGTCGTCTGCACGCTCGAGTGCCTGCGCGGCGAGCCCGTCGCGGCGGCCTCGTGGCGCGACTACCTGACGCTGACGAAGCCGCGGATCATGTCGCTGCTTCTCCTCACCGGCGCGTGCGGGATGGTCGTCGGGCGTGGCGGGGCTCCGCCGGCCGGCCGGCTCGCCGCGACGGTCATCGGCCTCGGCCTCGCGTGCGGCGGCGCGTCCGCGTTCAACCATCTGCTCGACCGCGACATCGACAGGCTGATGGGCAAGCGGACGGAGAGCCGCCCGGTGGCCGCGGGTCGCGTCGCGCCCGTGCGCGCGCTCGAGTTCGGCCTCGCCCTGTCCGCGTTCTCGTTCGTCGTCCTCGCGGCCGCGGTGAACATCGCCAGCGCCGTGCTCGCGCTGCTCGGGAACGCCTTCTACGTCCTCGTCTACACGCGCTGGCTGAAGCGCTCGACCCCGCAGAACATCGTCATCGGCGGCGCCGCCGGGGCCATTCCGCCGCTCGTCGGCTACGCGGCTGCGACGGGACGCCTCGGCGTGGCGGCGCTCTGGCTCTTCGTCTTCGTGTTCCTCTGGACGCCGCCGCACTTCTGGGCGCTCGCGCTGCTCCTGAAGGAGCACTACGCGAGCGCGTCCGTCCCCATGCTGCCGGTCGCGCGGGGGGAGCGGACGACGCTCCGCCAGATCCTCGGCTACACGGTCGTGCTGGTGGCCGTCACGCTGGTCCCGGCCGCCGCGGGCACCTTCGGAACGGTCTACCTGGCGGCGGCCGCGGCGCTCGGAGCCGGCTTCCTCGCGCTCGCGCTCCGGCTCGCGCGGCGGCCGACGCGCCGGAACGCGGCGCTCGTCTTCCACGCGTCGCTGCTCTACCTCGCGCTGCTCTTCGTCGCGCTCGCCATCGACGCCGTGATCTAACGCCTACGGTCCCGGCCGCGCGGAGATCGTCGGCCGGCCCCGGCGCGTCACGACGAGCACCGCGTACATCCGCGCCTCCTCGTGGCCGGGCACGACCGAGGCGATCCGGTACGAGCCGATGCGGCTCGCCGTGAACGAGAACGTCGCCGTCTGGCCGCTCTGCAGGCCGGCGACCGGGTGCGGAGTCGTCGCGCCCTTGAACGCAGGTGCGTTCGCCTGCGGGCCGGAGACGACCGCGCAGGAGTTGGGAGCGGAGCCGCCGTTCGTGCAGCGCACCGTGACGCGCCACCCGCGCGGGACGGTGACGATGAGCTCGCCGCGCCCGTAGCCGTCGAAGTTGAAGCCGTTGTTGGCGCTGCCGTCGGCGGCGATCATGGTCAGGACGACGGTGCGGCGGGAGGCGACGACGCGCATGAACCGGCTCGGACGCGGTCTCGCCCCGTATGTCGCCGACGCGGTGGGCGGCACGTCCGCCCCGCCGCAGGCTGCCAGGGCTCCGGCAGCGGCGACGGACGCTGCGAGAGCGATCAGTCCTCGGATCATCGGCGCATCATCTCGGATGGTGACGCTCGCCGCCGCGGACGGCGACGGCGAGCCGGTTGCCGGGCGGCGCGAGCGGACAGACCCAGCGCGGATCGTACGAGCACGACGGGTTGTACGCGAAGTTGAAGTCGAGGACGAGGCGGCCGTCCGCTTCGCCGAGGTCAGCGCCCTTGACGGTGTCGAGGAGGTAGCGCCCCGCGCCGTACGTCTCCGAGCCGCTGGTCGCGTCCGCGAACGAGAGGAAGAGGCCGCCGCCGTAGCCGTCGAGCCAGTGCAGGTCGAGCCGCTGCGGCTCGCCGCCGAGGTCGAAGCGCACGCGCGCGAAGCGCGTGAACGCGTAGGGGCGGTCGCCGGAGGTGGCGATCTCCAGCCGTTCGTGCGGCGCGGGCTCGACCTCGCCGAGGACGCGCAGCGCCGGGTCGTAGTCGAAGTAGTCGAGGCCGGCGAACGACCTGCGCGCCCCGGGCGGCAGCGGCGACTGCGGATGCGAGGCGAAGAGATCGTCGCGCGCCGCGCGCCAGCGCCTCCACGCGTCCTCCGGCTCGGGTGCCGCGCGCACCTCGGCGTACAGCGCGAAGACGCGCCGCTTCCAGTCGAGCAGCGTCAGCTCGTCCATTCCGGACGAGCGTAAATCCGATCGCCTTCGCGGGCGCGTAGACCGCTACAGTGCGCGGGCCTGTGGGAGCGACGGGGTCGAGCTGGACGAGGTTGCGGCCGGCCGCTCTCGCCGCCGTGCTCGCCGCTGCCGTCGTCGCGGTGGCCGCGAAGCCGGCGGCCGCACGGGCCGACCAGTGCGGCAAGGTCGCCGGGCTCGTCTGCACGCAGGTCGACGTGCCGCTCGACCGCAGCGGCCAGGTGCCGGGCACGATCGCGCTCCACGTCGAGGAGCTGCCCGCGCAGGGAGCGTCGCGCGGCGTGATGTTCCTGATCGCGGGCGGCCCGGGCCAGGGATCCGCTCACGTCTTCGATCTCGGCGACCCGACCGCGGACACGCTCTACCGCTACCTCTTCCCCGGCTACACGCTCGTCGCGTACGACGACCGCGGCACCGGCGAGTCGGGCCTGCTCGACTGCCCCGCGCTCCAGGTCGCGATCACGGAGGCCGCGCAGGTCGCCGGGACCGCCTCGTGCGGCAGCACCCTCGGCGCCTCGGCGGCCTTCTACAGCACCGCCGACCACGCCGAGGACCTCGACGCGGTGCGGCAGGCGCTCGGGTTCGACAAGATCGGCCTCTACGGCGTCTCGTACGGCACGAAGCTGGCGATGGCGTACGCGCTCGCGCACCCGGACCACGTCGAGCGCCTGCTGCTCGACTCCGTGCTGCCGCCGGAGCTCCCGGATCCCTACGAGTCGAACGTCCTGCGAACCATGCCGACGACGCTCGCGACGTTCTGCAGGATCGACGGCTGCAACGGAGCGGCGTTCGCGTCGGACGTCGTCGCGCTCGCGAACAAGTACGCGGCGAAGCCGCTGCAGGGGAAGGTGCGTCTGAGCAGCGGCCGGCAGGTGGCGAAGCGCGTCGACGGGCTCGAGGTGCTGACGGTCGTTCTCGACGCCGACCTCAGCCCCGGCCTCGCGGCGGAGCTTCCCGCCGTCATGCATGCCGCCCGCGCGGGCAACACGCAACCGCTGCTGCGGCTCGCGTACCTGCACGACGTGGAGAACGAGGAGCCGGCGGTGGAGCTGAGCTCGGGGCTGTACGCCGCGACGACGTGCCGCGACGGCCCGTTCCCGTGGGCGCCGGACACGCCGGTCGCGCAGCGGCCGGCGATCCTGCAGGCGGCGATCTCGTCGCTTCCGGCCGGCACTCTCGGGCCGTTCGGGCCCTGGGCGGCCGAGCTCGGCAACGCCGCGACCTGCGTCGGCTGGCCGTCGCCGACCGGCGACCCGCTCGGCGCCGGGCCGTTGCCGAACGTGCCGATGCTCGCGGTCAGCGGCGGCTTCGACATGCGCACGCCGACCGCCGGCGCGGCCTCGGTGGTCGCCCGCTTCCCGCAGGGGCACCTGCTCGTCGTGCCCGGCGTGGGGCACAGCACGGTGACGGCCGATCCGTCCGGCTGCGCGGTGAACGCGGTGCGCACGTGGATGCTCGGCGGCGCCGTCCCGAGCAGCTGCCCGCAGACGAAGCCGCTGGTGGTTCCCGTTCCGTCGCTTCCCGCCGCGGGCCCGGCGCGACCCGCGCATGCGGCGACGCCGCGCGCCACGCTCGCGAGCGCGAACGACGCCCTGCACGACGCCCAGGCGCTCTGGCTGATGACGGCAGGAGCCTCCGGCAGCTCGGCGACGCTGCCCGGCATCTACGGCGGCAAGCTCGTGGCGACGGGGCGCTCGATCCGGCTCGTCGGCTACAGCATCGCGCGCGGCGTGACGCTCACGGGCACGCTCTCGCTGAAGCAGCTCGGCCCGCCGCTCGCCTTCCAGGGCACGGTGACGATCGGCGGCAAGGCCGCCTCGCACGGCGTCCTCGGCCTGCAGGGGACGAGCCTGCGCGGCACGCTCGGCGGCCGCGCCGTCGGCTGAGCGTCAGCGCACCCTGACCGCGAAGCGTTTGGCGAGCTTCGTGCCCTGCACGACGATCGTGATCGTCCCGCGCATCGTCTTGCCCTTCGCGGACTTCGGCAGCTTCCAGTAGCAGCTCGCGATGCCGTTCGCCAGCGAGTGGGTCGCCGGCAGGCGCTTGCCGGAGACCGCCGCGCTGCACGAGATCGTCGCCTTCGCGACCGGCCCGCTCGTGTCGCTCTCGGTCGCCGCGAGGCTGGCCGAGAACCGCTTGCCCGCGCGTGCCGGGCTGGGCGCGGTCGTGAACGCGGTCTGCTTCAGCGTCAGCTTCGTGAGCACGTCGTACGTGTACATGCCGTGGCCGGCGTCGGGTGCGATGTCAGCGTGGGAGTTCGTCAGGTCCGGGTTGCCCTGGGCGTCGAAGGTGATGCCCGACACGACCTCAACCGCAAAGCCGAACCCGTGCGTGCGGCCGAGGTCGCTGGCGCTGATGTGGATCGTGGCGCCGGTCGTTCCGTACGCGAACGTGAGCGAGGTCTGCGACGGCGCGGCGACGAAGTCGGTGCCGTTCCACTGGAAGAGCTCGCTTCCGCCGGGGATCAGCTGGATGATGTAATCGGAGCCGTACGTCTGCGGGTCGCCGGTCGTCGTCTTCTCGTCGGTATTGAGGTAGATGAGTAGGAGCATGTCCTGCGTGAAGGTTGGCCGGTTGCTGATGTTGACCTTGAAGGTGATGTTGCCGGCGTCGTCGTTCGAGACGTCGACGCTCGTGATGTCCGGCGCGTTCGGGTCCTCGCCGATCGAGTCCGGGAAGCTCTTCGAGTTCCCCGCGGCGTGCTTCGCGCTGCCGAGCGCGGCCGCCGGCACCGTCACGAGCAACGCACCGAGCGCCAGGACGAGCAACAGCCGAGCCTTCACGACGACCCCTTTCTCGATCGACTGCGCCCGACTGTAGTACACGCGGCGTAGCTTTCGACCCTCTCGAGATAGGCGGCGCGCTCGGACGGCTCGAGCCAGGCGATCGTGAATGCGTTCCTCGTCAGCGCGAGGAGCTGGTCGCGCGTGGCCCCCTCGTCCTGCACGGCGAGCAGGTTCTCGTTCATGTAGCCCGGGAAGTAGGCGGGGTCGTCGGAGTTCACCGTCGCCCGCACGCCGGCCTCGAGCAGGGCGGCGAGCTCGCGAGCCTTCAGGCCGCCGGTCACGTAGCGGTTGGAGATCGGGCAGACCGTCAGGCCGAGCCCCCGGCGGCGGATCTCGTCGACCAGCGTCCGGTCCTCGACCGCGTTCACGCCGTGGTCGATGCGGTCGACGCCGATGCCGTCGAGGCACTGGCGGATGTGTCCTGTCGCGTCCTCCTGGTCGACGTCGCAGTGCATCGTCAGCCTGAAGCCCTCGCGCCTGGCGCGTGCGAACACCTCCCGGAACTTCACGGGCGGGTTGTCCTGCTCGTCGGAGTCGAGGCCCACCCCGGCGATCGCGTCGCCGTGCAGCAGCGCCTGCTCGAGCGTCTCCATGGCCGACTCGGCCGAGAGGTCGCGGAGGAAGCACATGATCAGCTTGCTCCGCAGTCCGAGCGACGTCTCGGCGTCGCGCTGGGCGCGATGGAGGCCGTCCAGCACCGTCTCGAACGCGATGCCGCGCGACGTGTGCGCCTGCGGGTCGAAGAAGATCTCCGCGTAGACGACGTTCTGCGAGTGCGCCTTGCGGAAGTACGCGGTCGCGAGGTCGTAGAAGTCGCGCTCCGTTCGCAGAACGCTCATGCCCTCGTAGTAGACGGCGAGGAAGGACGGTAGGTCGTCGAAGCGGTAGCCGGCCCGGAACTCGTCGGCGGACGAGTACGGCAGCTCGACCCCGTTTCGCTTCGCGAGCTCGAGCTTGAGCTCCGGCTCGAGCGTCCCCTCGACGTGCAGGTGGAGCTCGGCCTTCGGCAGCCCCGCGACGAACTCGGCGCGCTCGCTCACGGCGTCGAGTCTACGAGCCGGCGGGTCTAGACTCGAAGACGTTGCGGCGAGACGTGAGCGGGCTGGTCGATCGCGGCGACTCGGCGCTCGTCGTCGTCGACGTGCAGCCGGGCTTCCTCGAGCGCGAGTGGTTCTCAGAGGAAGACTGTGCCGCGGCGGAGACGGCGCTCGCGAGGATGGTCTGGCTCGTCGCGATCGCGACGCGGCTCGGGGTGCCCGTCGTCGCCACCGAGGAGGAGCCGGAGGTCAACGGGCCGACGGTGGAGCGCGTCCGGGAGCGGCTTCCGCCCGGGGCGCCGGTGCTTCGCAAGCCGACCTTCGGGCTGGCGGGGACGCCGGAGATCCTCGCCGCGGTTCGCGGTACCGGACGCGGGACCGCGGTCGTCGTCGGCTGCGAGACAGACGTCTGCGTCGCGCAGTCGGCCGTCGGCCTCGCCTCGAGCGGCTTCGAGGTGGTCGTCGTCGAGGACGCGACGTTCTCGCCCGGAGAGATGCACGCGCGCGGGCTCGAGCGTGTCGCGTCGGCCGGCGTCGCGCGAAATCACGCGAAGGGGGTCACCTACGAGTGGCTCCGCACCGTCGACGACGCGCATGCGGTTCTGCACACCGACGATCTCCCGCCGCCGCCGTTCCGGCTGTGACGGCAGACGTCGGCGGCGCGCTCAGCCGCCGAAGCAGGCGTGATACGCGGAGACCTGGTCGTACCCGAGGATCGCCACGCCGTACACGAACGTCGACCGGTCGATCGCGTACACGCAGCGAGCCTGGCGGGTGACGTCGTACGACACGCCGACGTCGTAGCCGTTCGAGTTCGCGGTCGGCGGCAGCTTGAACACGCACCGGAAGTCGACGTTCGCCGGCATGTGCCACAGGCCGCCCTGCCAGCCGCAGGTCGTGGTGAGGGCGCCCCGCGTGGTGCGCTTCCAGTCGGCCATGAAGAACCGCGCAGCCTTCGCCTGAACCGGCAGCTTCGGCGTGACGGGGTCGGCGGAGGCGGTCGACGCGAGACACGTCACGGCGAGCGCAGCGGACGCGAAGACGAGGGAGATCGTGTGCCTCACTCGTCGTCTCCGCTCCCGGCCATCGACCGGGGTATCGACCTCGAGCGCCGGGGGCTGAACGCCGTTCGAGGGAGGTCCGGGCGGTCAGGGGGTCACCGGTGCGGGGGCGGTGCCGAGCCGCGCCCGGGCGCGGCGCCTGCGGTAGGCCTCGGTCGCGGCGTCGTCCAGCGTCGTCAGCAGGTGGCGCATCGCCGGCGACAGGTCGAGCTCGCCTGCGGCTTCGAGGAGCCGCGAGATGTCGTCGCAAGCCTCGAGCAGCTCACGCTCGGGGAACCTGACGCGTACGTTCATGTGGTTGATCACGGTGACCTCCCGCCTGCCGGTCGGTTGATGGTGTCCGAGGCAGGGCGGTCACCCACGACGGCGGGGCTCCGACTGGGCCTTCCGACACGGGATCTCCGGCGTGGCCGGCGGGAAAACCGGGACCTCGGCGTCACCGATGCTCGCGCGCGCGCCGTCGAGGCGGGCCTTCGGGAGGTCCGCTCGGCGCGGAACCGGCCGGTCTACTCCGGCCGGCGTTGCGCGGTCGCGCGCGCGAGGTTGTGCGTCGCCCTGGCCAGGTGCTGCCGTGCCCTGGCGACCGCCTGACCGGCCTGCGCGCGAAGCGCGAGCGCCTCGCCTCCCAGGCGGCGGGCGCGTGCCCGTGCCGAGGCCGCCTTCACGTAGACGTCGGCGATCCCGTCCTCGATGTCGAACAGGATCCGCCGGAACGACGGCGACAGGTCGAAGAGCTCCTTGTCCAGGTCGAGCAACTCCTGGATGTCGGCGCTGGCGTCGCCGACCTCCGTCTCGTCGATCACGATCCTCAGCTCCACCGACGCCATGCGTTCGCCTCCCGCTCCGAGGTAGGACCTGCACACCGAGGAACCTGGGCCAGCGGAGGGACGGCGGCTCGCGCTGAGGCAGGGGCTCGCCCCGAGTCTAACCGCGCCGAAGCGCATGCAACATCGGACGGCGATGCGTCGTCCGCGCGCCGAACCGCTGCCGCGCGTGGTGCGAAGATCGATCGATGCCTCCCGCCTACCGGTTCCTCGACCGCTGGGTCGTGTCTGCGCCGATCGACCGCGTCTACGAGGCGATCGGCGACGTGCTCGGGTACGAACGCTGGTGGACCGACTTCGTCATCGGCGCCACAGGCGACGAGGGGCCTCCCAGGCCGGGCAAGCGCAACGAGCTGCTCGTGAAGGCGTACCTGCCGTACCGGGTGAACTTCGGGCTCGAGGTCGTCGAGGCCGAGCCGCCACGGCGCATCCTCTCGCGGCTCTCGAAGGACTTCGATGGCAGCGGCGAATGGACGTTGCAGGAGACGGCCGACGGGACGGTCGCGACGCTCGACTGGCGACCGTCGGTGAACCATCGGCTGATCCGCTATCTGACGCCGGCGCTGCGCCCGCTCTTCCGGTCCAACCACACCTGGGCGATGCGCCGCGGCGAGCGGCAGCTCCGCGAGTACCTGCACGCGAGGTAGGCGACGAGCGAGCCGTCACGACGCGTAGAGGTCGGTACTCAGGTAGCGGAGCCCCGAGTCCACGATCACGGTGGCGACCACCGCGTCGGGCCCGAGCCGCTCGGCGACTCGCAGCGCGGCGACGACGTTCGCGCCCGACGACGTCCCCGCGAAGACCGCCTCCTCGCGCGCGAGACGACGGCTCATCGCGATCGCGTCGTCGGTCGACACCTGTTCGATCGCGTCCACCGCGTCCGGGTCCCAGAGCGGGGGAACGAAGCCGATTCCGATCCCTTCGATCCGGTGCGCGCCGGTCGGCCCGCCTGACAGAACCGCCGACTCGGCCGGCTCGACGGCGATCACCTGCAGCCCGGGCCGGTGGGCGCGGAGACCGCGGGCGGCGCCCTGGATGGCATGCGCGGTCGAAACCGCCTGCACGAACGCGTCCACCCGGTGGCCCGACTGCTCCCAGATCTCGTCGCCGAGCTGCACGTAGCCGGCGGTGGCATCGTGATTGCCGAGCTGATCGCACCACCAGTGCCCCGGCTGCTCGCTGACCTCGCCCGCGCGCGCGATCATCGACTTGATCAGCTGCTCCGTGATCTGCCGGTGGTCACTCGGCACGTCCTCGACCGTCGCCCCGAACGCCTCCATCGTGCGGCGCTTCTCCTCGCTGAAGGCGTCGGAGAAGACCGCGTGGAATCGATACCCCTTGGCGGCGCAGACGAGCGCGAGCGAGATTCCCGTCGTACCGGCCGTGTACTCGACAACCGTGTCGCCCGGCCGGAGGAGACCGCGCGCCTCGGCGCCCTCGATCACGGCAACGGCCATACGGTCTTTCATGCTTCCGCTCGGATTCGCCCACTCGAGCTTCACCAGCACGCGCGCGGAGCCCGGCGGCACAACCCGACGAAGCTCGATCAGCGGCGTTCCGCCGACACCCGCGAGCACGCCCTCACGCACGACGCCTTTGCCGCCCGGACGGCTCTGCTCGAGCGCCACGACGGAAGAATCTAGGAGCGCTCCGAACCGAAGGCAACCCACCGGGGTTGCGCGGTGTCAGTCATGGGCGGAAATTGGCGGCGGTTCGATGCGACTGACGGTCGGTACACGATCGATCGTCCGGTCGAACGAGGCGATTGTCTCGACGCCGCTCGCTTCCGCACTTGCGACGAGGTAAGCCTCGGCAAAGTCGAGACGGTTCACCTCGTACACTTCGAGCGCGCGGAAAAGCAAAGGCTCGTTCACAACCAGTACCGGTGGGAACCCGATGATCGCTCGTGTCAGCTCCGCAACGCGTGTGCGCTCGACCTCGTAGAACGACTCGAGGACGTAGACGAGCTCGGCCACGATCAGATCGGGCAGGAGTAGCTCGTCGGCCTTCTCGAGGAAGGCCGTGGCGCGGCGTGCTTGCGCGGGTGGATCGCCTGTCAGATGGCGGACGAGAACGTTCGTGTCGACGAACATGCTCAGGCGCTCGCCTTCGCCCGAGCCTCCCTCGTCTGCCGCCTGACCTCTGCCCATGGCGTGCCACGCTTCCGGGCGGGCACCGGTACCGCCCCGGCCAGGTCGAGGAGTTTCGGCGTCCGCGCGAGGACTGCGCGTCGGCCCTCGACTCGAAACACGACCCGATCGCCTTCGACCAGCCCGAGGGCGTCGCGGACAGCCTTCGGCACGGTGAGCTGACCTTTCGATGAGAGCTGCGCGGTCACGTCCATTTGGGCCCTCCTTACATTCCGGTAGAAGTAAGGATAGCTGACGCCGCGGGTTCGTCTCGTGCCTCGGGTTGGGATGCTGGCTCCGCCAGATGCGCCGCCCCGTCGTTACCTGTGGACCGACAGGGCGAAGCCCGAACAGCGTGATCAGGATGCCGGCGCCCTCCTCGCGCTCGTTCTCGCAGGGCGAGACGTCGATCCCGGCTACGTTCAGGTGGTGAACATTGTCAGCGTCGCGCTTACGCAGGCGGATTGATCCGGACGAAATGCGCGTCGACGTGCGTGCCGCGGGTCGCGTCGGATTGGTCGATCGCGTTGACGCTCCTGCCGAGATCGGCGGCTTGCTCGTCGAGTGCGGACGGCTCGAGCGAGGCGGGCCATCGGTGGTGCTGGATGCGGTGGAGCAGGATCTGGAGGGCGGTGATCTGTTCGGCTGCGGTGAAGCTGCAGTGGTCGGCTCGTTGGACGAACAGCTGGCGTAGGAGACGGCCGCGGTGGGCTTCTTGCACTGCGCGGGCGAGGGCTTGCTCGTTCTCGACCGGGACGACGCCGTCGCCTGTCGTGTGCAGGGTGACGAGCGGGAGCTGCAGCGCTCCGGTCGGGGTGAGATTGCGGGCGAGGTAGGCGACGGCTGCGTTCGCAGCGTCAATACGGGGCGCCTGGTTGAGCCGGCGGAGGTCGCCGGCGAGGCTGAGCCCGGCGTTCCCGTAGAGGGCCCAGACGAGGCGGCGATCGACGGAGCGAGCAAGCTGGGCGCGAAAGTCGATGCCGGTTGTCCAGGAGGGGTTGCCGTGCGCACGGCGCTCGATGTCGAGACGTCCAAAGGTGTCGTATTGGGGCAGCCTCACGTCGAGCCAGCCGATCAGCTGTGTCGCGGCGGCGGCGGTGCGGGTCGGCGGGGTCCCGCCGGTGCTCCAGGCGGGGAGGTCGAGCAGTGCGGCGGCGAGGGCGAGCCGCGCCCGCCCCCGGGTGCTCGTGCCGGCGCGCGTGAGGGCATCGACGAGAAGCTTCCGGTCGCGGTCCGGGTGGGCGATGCCGGTCAGCTCGAAGGGCGCATTCCGGGGCATCAGGAGGGTGCGGACGGCGAGAGTGGCATCCAGCGCCTGGTTCCAGAAGCCGACGGCGCCGCCGCTGACGCCGCAGAGGGAGAGGGCGCCGGAGAACCGGGCGGGGAAGCGCTGGGCGAGGCCCTCGCTGATCAGGCCTCCGAGCGACTCGCCTCCGGCGATCGTGATCCGGGGCCGTCCGAAGCGGCGATCGAAGGAGTGCAGGAGACGCATCTGGTCGGGGAGAGCTTCGGCGACCGCCCAGCCGGTGCGGCGGTAGCCGGAGGCGGCGATCGCGTAGCCGTGTTGCAGTAGCCATTCGGTGGTGAGGGCGCCTGGATCGTCGGCGTGTGGCCGGCGGCCGATCTCGTAGCCGTGGCTCCAGAGCAGGAGGATCCGATTCCAGCGGGCGGGGACCTCGATCCGGTAGGGGGCTCCTTCGAGCAGGCCGGTCAGGGCACGGGTTCCTGCCGGGTAGGAAGGTCGCGCGGTCAGCTCGCCGGGGCCTTCTGGGCTCGCCAGCGGCGGCAGGCCGCATGCCTTGCTGGCGCGCCGGAGCAACGGGAGCGCGAGGTCGTTGGCGACCGGATGCGTCGCGTCGTAGCCCTGCGGCCCCGGCGGGAGCGCGTCGACGCCGTGGCGGCGCAGGCAGGCCGCAAGCCGAACCGCGACGGCCCGGCCGGTGGAGTCGGGCGAGCCCGCTGGCGGCGTGCCTCGGTGATCACCCGCTGCGCATGCAGCGAGAGCTACGGCGACCGTGGCGGCGACGAGGCCGCCGAGCACGAACCTGCATGCCTGTCCGCTGGTGCGGTTCGATGTCGTCATCGACCTCGACCTCCTCCGTCGCGAGAACTGAAGTTGCCCATCGACGGTAGGAGCGCCCGGGCTTCACGTCGTCGGCCGCGCGTGCGAACTTCGTCGGCCGCGCGATCGAATTGCGCGCGATGTGTCATTCCAGCGCTGTAAGGCGTGTCCGTCTCGGGGCCGATGCGTTCGCGCGAATCGGCACGTACAGTGACTTCCGTGCCGGCGCTGAAGCTGCTCGCCCGCTGGGCCCGTGGTCTCGATCCACGGCTCCTCGACGGTTGCTTGGCCCTCGCGCTCGCCGGCTGGGTTCTGGCGGAGCTGCCGAGGCTCTCCGAGCACACGCGTCCGGCGGTGTTGGTGGTGATGACCCTCTCGATCGCGTTCCGTCGCCGCTGGCCGCTTGCCGTGCTTGCGGTCGTGCTCGCCTGTGTCCTGCTCAACTCCGGCGGCGACGTCGGTTTGGCGGGGCTGGCTGCGATCGTGATCGCCGCCTACTCGGCCGCGCTGCACAGCGTCCGCCGCTGGCCGGTTGCGATCCTCTTGCTCGCTACCGCGGCGGCCGCCGCCGTGATCGGCGGCGGGCTCCCCGTCCCCGATTGGTCTGTGCCGTTCCTCGTCCTAGGTTCTGTGTGGCTGGCCGGGACCGCGCTTCGCCGACGAGAGCTGCGCGCGGAGGCCTGGGAGGACCGGGCAACTCAGCTCGAACGCGAGCAAGCCGACGCTCTCCGCGCCGAGCGCGCCCGGATCGCGCGGGAGCTGCACGACGTCGTCACCCACGGCGTCAGCGTGATGGTGCTGCAGACCGGCGCCGCCCGGCAGGTGCTCGACAAGGACACCGAGCGAGCCGAGACGCTGCTGCGCTCCGTCGAAGCCGGCGGCCGCGAGGCGCTCGACGAGTTGCGGCACCTTCTCGGCCTGCTCAGCGACGAGCCAGCCGATGCGCCCTTGGCGCCGCGGCCGGGAGCAGCGCAACTGGAGACGCTCGTGGCGCGCATTCGCGAAGCCGGAGTCGACGTCGAGCTCGTCGTCCACGGCAGGGAGCGGCCGCTTCCACCCGGAATCGACCTGGCCGCCTACCGCATCGTCCAGGAAGCGCTGACCAACACTCTTCGCCACGGTCGCAACGGACCGACGCGCGTCATCGTCACCTACACCGACGCCGCACTCGAGCTCGAAGTGATCGACCAGAGCGCCGTTTCGAGCGGCGAGTCCGGTGCGGGCGAGCGGGGCGGCCGTGGCCTGGTCGGGATGCGGGAACGGGTCGCGATCTACGGCGGCACGCTCCAGGCCCGCCCGGAACCCGAAAACGGCTACGCCGTCCGCGCCAGGCTGCCGCTCACCCCGCTTGGCTCGTGACCACCCGCGTCCTCATCGCCGACGACGATCCGCTCGCGCGCAGCGCATTGCAGACCATCCTCTCCGTGCAAGAAGACATCGACGTCGTCGGAGAAGCCAGCGACGGCGAGGAGGCGATCAGCCAAGCCGCCCGCACCAGCCCCGACGTCGTCCTGATGGACATCCGCATGCCCCACACCGACGGCCTCGAAGCCACCCGCCGCATCCTCGACTCGAGCACCAAGCGCCCACGAGTGATCATGCTCACCACGTTCGACCTGGACGAGTACGTCTACGTGGCCCTGACCACGGGCGCGAGCGGCTTCCTGCTCAAAGACGTCACGCCCGAACGACTCGTCGCTGCCGTCCGACTCGTCGCCGAAGGCGACGCCCTGCTCGCACCCGCCATCACTCGCCGCCTGATCGAACGCTTCGCCCTGACCGCGGCAGATGGCGAAGAAGCCGACGAGACACTCGCGCCGCTCACCGCTCGCGAGCTCGAGGTTCTCAAGCTGATCGCACGCGGACTCAGCAACACGGAGATCGCTCAGAAGCTGTTCCTGAGCGAAGCAACGGTGAAGACCCACGTCAGCCGCATCCTGACCAAGCTCAACCTACGCGACCGCGTACAGGCGGTCGTCCTCGCGTACGAGCGAGCGCTCGTCAAACCTGGAGAGACCGAGTGAGCGGCTAGAGACGGACGTGCGTGGCGGGCGCAGGACGTGGAGGGCGAGCGTGACGGCCGCGGCGTCGTTACCAGCGCAGGGCTGGGCAAAGCGCGTCTCCGTCCCTCGATTACGCTGCCTGACGTGCAGTATGGGCTGGCGCTGCCGATCGGCGGCGCGTGCGTCGAACCACGGCTGATCGTCGAGCTGGCCGAGAACGCCGAGGCGTCCGGCTGGGACGGGGTCTTCGTCGAGGACTACCTCTGGTACCAGGGGAACGCCGCGATGCCTACGTGCGACCCGTGGGGCGTACTTGCTGTGATCGCGGTGCGGACCACTTGTGTCCGGCTCGGCTTCGAAGTCGTCGCGTTACCGCGGCGGCGGCCGTGGATCGTTGCACGCCAGGCCGCGACCGTCGATCGACTTTCCGAAGGGAGGTTCATCCTCGGTGTAGCTCAAGGCGACACCGGCGATCCTGGCTTCACGCACGCGCACGAGACACTCGATACACGAATCCGCGCGGAACGCCTAGACGAGGGGTTGGCGATCATCGCCGGGCTGTGGACGGGCGAGCCCTTCTCCTTCCACGGTAAGCATTTCACGCTCGAGGAGGTCACGTTCCTCCCGGTGCCGGCGCAGCGGCCACGGCCGCCGATCTGGATCGGCGGCGGGTATCCGAACCGGGGCCCAGTCGATCGCGCGCTCCGCTGGGACGGAGCCTGCATGTATCGGCGCCACGGTGGACATCTGAACGCCGACGACGTGCGCGAGTTGCGGGCGCGGGCGCAGGGGCGGCCGTGGACGATCGTGGTCGGAGGCCAGCCTCGGCGCGACGACTGGGACGAGGAGCGCTCTCAGATCGAAGCGGTGCGAGACGCTGGCGCAGACTGGTGGATCGAATCGATCGAGCCCGGCGCCCCGGACGAGATGGGTCGAGCGGCGACGCGTGGGCCGCTCAGAATCGAGACCTAGCCAGTCGGGCCGCCCAGAATCGAGCCATCGTGTTGCAGCGCGGCCGAGTCTCCCGGAGCGCCGGAAGTAGTGGCCTAATCGAAGCCGGATTTGAAGGTCTGATGCGCGCTTGCGCGGACGGAGACGGGGTTCTCGGTCGAGAACCAAGCTGGGCAGTACGGCTCTGCCGTCGCTTTCGTCGCCGTGGTCGGCGGACTCGCCGGCGACGGCAGAATCCCTGTCGCGACAGCGCGGGCTGAGTTGAAGGCGCGTGCCGCTGCTCGCCTGCGGCAGCAGCACGCGTTCAGGCGCGAACGGCGCCGCGCGCTGGTGGACCGCAGGCGGCTTGATTCTGCGCCGACCTTCCCGGCCTCGAACAGGCGGCTCGGCAACGTGGCCGCAATAGGCCAATGAACCGCCTTCGATCGACGTATTGGCGACCCGGGGGTCGAGTTAGCCTGAAGATGGCTGGCACCTCCTTGAAAACAACGGCGGAGCAATAGGCGGTATCACCGGTAAGGGCTTCCGGAAGGGCCGCTCCGGAACCCCGGCGGGCGCCCGAAGGGTTTCGCACGCAAGGTCAGGGAAGTGCTGGGCGATGACGACGGCGACGCGCTCGTCCGAAGACTGCGGTCAAGCCCGCGCCTGATCGGGCGATCGCTCCGACTCTCGCACCAATCTTGCATTTCGGCGTCGGCGGGAATTGAACGCCGCTCGGCCGGCATCGAAAAGGCGAGAGCAGAAACTTCTCGAGTGGGCGGAACTATGCGGTGCGCAAACCACGTCGAGGCGAGTCTGCTCGATCTCGCTTAGGCTGATGTAGTGCGAAATGCGCTACAATGAATCGGTGCCCGCCGTACCGCCTGTTTCGCTGCGTCTCGGCCGTGAAGGTATGCGCGCTCTCGATGAGATTGCTCGGCGGCGCGGCGTGAGCCGTGCTGAGGCCGCCCGGCAGGCGATCGCCGAGACGGCAGAGCGAGAGCGCCGGCGCAAAGGCCTCGCCGCGGAAGCGGAGGCGCTAGCCATGGATCCCGAATACGTCCGCGAAGCGCGTGAGGTGGCGGCGCTCATGGAGCAGCTTCGTGGTCCGCGGTGATGTTCACGCGATCAGGCTGCCGCGCGGTCGCGGCCATGTTCAGCACGGGCGCCGCTTTGCGGTGATCGTGCAGGCGGACGATCTCCTCGCGCTCTCGACGATCATCGTCTGTCCCACCTCGACGAGCACTCCGCCGGCGAGCTTCCACCCGGAGGTGGAGGTGGCCGACGAGCCGACGCGCGTCATGTGCGAGATGGTCGGGGCGGTCGACGCGCGGATGCTGGGCGAGCAAATCGGGCATCTCACGTTCAACGAGCTGCGGTCCATCGACGACGCACTGCAGCTTGTTCTCGACCTCGGCTGAGCGATCAGCCTGGCGAGTTCGTCAAGTGCCGAGTTCAGTGGGCGGAACCAGACATTGCGCAAACCGCCTGGTCGCGGCCGCCCCGCTGAGTCTGGTCTAGCCTCCCGACGCGAGCTGCCGTCGAGGCGCGGCCATCGGCGCCAAGCGTCAGTCGGGCGCGGCGTTCCCGATCGCGATTAGATGTCGTCGCTGAGACTCAGAGGCGGGAGAGAAGATCCGCCTTCTTGGCTTCGAACTCCTCCTGAGTCAGCACGCCCGCGGCATGAAGTTCGCCCAGCTGCTTGAGAGTTTCGGTCACACTTGGCTCGCCCGTGCTAGGTGCGGGAGTAGGAACTGCTGCACTTGGTGCAGGCTCGCCATGGGTACGTGCCCAATGGATGAGCGTGAGGAGCTGATTCCGAACATCGGCGCCGTTTTTCGCAGCTGGCAGCCCTTCGATGCTTCCGCCGCCAGCCGTCTCGAGAGTCAGCGTTCCGAATCCGACCAACGGCTTGTGGAATCGAACATCGCGGATGTCTGTCAGATAGACGGTCTGCTGATCCTTCGAGGTCAGGGCGCGACCGCGTGAGTAGATCACGCGCCTTGTCGTTAGGACCAGCTTTTGCGAGCTCCAGCCCCAGTCTTTGCCGACCGCGACCAAGAACTCGTCGTCGAACAGCGTTAGGCCCCCCGGAAGCCTCGTTTGATCGGGCGTCATCGTTAACGGGCACGTCGCAGTCAAGGTCCCGTAGAGAGCGCTACGACGCTCGGTGGCTTCACGCTCGCGGTCGGCGGCTTCGGCTGCCGCGGCGGCCTCGGCTTCCCGCCGCGCCTGGCGGCCATCCTCGATCTTCTGCCGAGTCGCCTCGGCGCCCTGCTTCAGCTTGTCCCCAATGCCCATTCCGTCCGCACCTGTTCGGCTACACACCTAATGTCATCAGCATGGACCTACGCGATCAAGGGGTATCGATTCGATCGGCCCTCCCCACGCGTACTGACTCCGTTGCTTCAGCGAGTCGGTGCCTAGAGAATCCGGAGAGACGGGGTTAGGATCGAGGACTAGTGGCAACTGCGGCGGGCAGCGAGACGCCAGAACGGAGGCGGGTTCCGTTCTTCGGGGGACGATTCCGGCGGGCACAGATCGTGCTCACTGTGCTCACGGTCGGAATCTGGCTCCTGGCGCCGCTGAGCATCTGGCTGTGGAGGACGGGCCGCCGGCGAACTGGGATAGCTGCGGGGGCGGTCTTCTTTCTGATCGTCGCCGGAGTGGTAGCCGCGATCGCTGGCAGTGGTTCGAAGACGCCATCGGCCACGACGACCTCGACGCCCGCGAACTCAAGTACCGGAACTCTGTCCACAGCCGCGCGAGCGGCCGATGATTCCCGCGCAAAAGGCGACATCGCGCGCGCGCTCAAAGTGATCGCGTCCGACTACCAGGTCTTCGGCAACTACGAGGTCCTGACCCCGTACACACTCGGCAATCAAGACCACATGCTGCGCGGTATCCCGTCGCTTTCAGCGACCAGCACCGAGAAAACGTTCACGGTCTCAATCCGCTCTGCGAGCGGCACGACCTTCGCCGTTCACGGCAATGGCTTGAGGCTCTCGCGGACGTGCAGTCCGAAAGGTTCCGGCTGCAAAGGCGGAACCTGGGCCGGTGCCAGCCAACTCGCGCTGCCGAAGGTGCCTGTCCTGACGGCTGCAGACAAGGCGCACGTCCAACAGATCCTGACGGCGAGCGTCGACCACTACGCGAACCTTCTGTCGCTCGGCGAGCAGGCGCTCGGCTCGACCCAGTACGCCAACGCGAACACGGGCCTCGCAGCCTTCAACGATCCGAACTCGGCCGCGAGCCGTTTCAGCGCCTATCGGAAGAAGTCGAACCCGGAGGGCGATCTCTCATTCCTGAACTCGTTCAAGAAGGCGGACAACTACTACTCGGCGGCGAACGAGCCGAAGGCGATAAGCACGTGGCGTGACGACATGAACGATGCGTCCGTCGCGCTGAATGAGTGGGTGAATCTCGCAGTCGGCTGGCAGATCCGAGAGCACACGACCCTGCAGTTGCAAGCAGCGGAACATAAGGTCACAGATGCATTGGCGAAGGCACGACTCGACATCGCGAAGGTCGTAGCTGGTCGGTAGCAGGGTCAAGCTGGCGATCGTGGGCGGCTGTTCTGGATCCTCACGGCACGCGCGAAGCGAAGTAGCCTGCGCGGCATGACGGCGCAGATTGGTGCTGACGGGCTCGAACTCTTCGGGGATCCTCGCCCCGAACTACTCGCAGAGGTCGTGCGGGTGCAGCCTGAGCCGGGCGGCGAGTGGGCGCATCTGGGTCGTCTGGGCTTTCACTCGACGCAGCGGTTGCGCGTGAGCGAACTCGCCGGCGGCGTGGTCGTGGCGACGTGGCCGGCTGAGCTTGCGCCGCAAGCCAGGTATCTCTACGGTCGCGGGCTCGGCTCGAGCCTTGTCGCCGCCGCGATCGAGAAGGGCTGGACCGTCGAACCGTCGCCGCATATCGCCTACCACACGGCGCCGCCCAGCAGGCGGCTCTACATGCGCCCATCGATCGAGCCGCTCGGGTACGTGGCGCGGTGGGAGGAGGAGGATGGGCTCCGTCGCGTGGGCAACCACACCCGAGAGGAGGTCGAGCGTGACCTATGGCCGTGGTTGAAAGAGGAAGGATTCGCTGACGAAAGCGACGACGCCGAGCTACGCCGGTTCCTCGATGCGTTTCTCCTGCGGCGGCCCGCGCACATGCGGCCGGGCCTCCGCTTCCGCCGCGTCTGGACGCTCGCCGCGGCGACCGAACTCGGCCCCGGGCTAGCAGAGGCAATTCGTCGCGAGTTCGACACCCTGTTCGCGCTGGCGCAGGAGCCGCCGCTGGAACCCTCCCCTGAGGCAGTTGACGTTGGAGCCCGGGACGGAACTGAGCGCGCCGCAAGGACCCCCGTCGTGGAGTTCGTGCGTGAGGCGATACCGGAGCGGGTACGCCACGAAGTCTGGCGGCGCGACGGCGGGCGATGCGTCGACTGCGGCTCCCGGGAGCGGTTGGAGTTCGACCACATCATCCCGATCAGCAAGGGCGGCTCCAACACCGTCCGCAACGTCGAGCTTCGCTGTGAGGCATGTAACCGCCGCAAGAGTGCCTCGATCTGATGCGCCTCGTCAGCGCCGTGTCGGTGCCGAGTCGGGTCCGGGTCAGCGTCGTGTGTGACTTTTCGGGGGTCAAAAGCGCCTGTCTATGTAGAGACGTCCATCGCGGACGTCACTTCCGGGGCTCCGAAAGGGCTTCTCTGTAGGGAAGGGGTGCGGCTGAGCCGGACCCCGCCGTAGCTCGTTTCGACCATTGGCTCCTCTGCCGGTCCCGAATGAACTGGGTAAGCGAACCGAGATCAAGTTGGAGCCGCGCTTTGCGCGGCTGAGCGAGGAGCAGCGCCGCGAGGCGGTGGCGCTGCTCGCCGACCTGTTGCTGGACGCGGCCCGAAGAGGTGCCCGCGTTTCCGACGGCGTTTCCGCTGGCGTTATCGACGGCGCTTTCGGCAGCGTCGTTCCGTTCCCTGCGAGGCGCGCGAAGCCGCGTCGTTGCGCGTGATGCGGCCGATGCGGGACGCCGACATAAGAGGGTCAATTGCTGATTCGTCGTTGTCGCGTGAGATGCGGCCGGCGCGGGTGAGCGCGGAGCGCGTGTTCGAGCTGGCACGACATCTAACCGAGCGCGACCGCGAGATCGCGGACGTGCTGTTCGAGCAGCAAGTGCTGACCACCGAGCAGCTGGCGCTGCTGTTCTTCTCGTCGAGGCGTCGAGCGCAGGATCGGCTGCTGTTCCTCTATCGCCATCGCGTGGTCGACCGCTTCTACCCGCCGGCACCGTTCGGCCTGGGGAAGCCGCAGGCGCACTGGCTGCTCGACGAGGCAGGCGCGATCCTGGTCGCCGCCCGGCTCGGCGTCGAGCGGAAGAAGCTCGGCTGGCAGCGCCGCGACGACTGGGGTTCGCACCCGCAGCTCGCGCACCGGCTGGAGACGAATCGCTTCGTCACCGACCTGATCGCCGCCACACTCCCCGATCCGACCCTGGGGGTGACCTGGTGGGCGGGACCGGCACAGGCGGCCCGGCGCCTCGACATCCATCCGCATGTACCGACGCCGCGGCCCGACGGCGCCTTCGAGCTCTCCTGCCCCGCGGGACAGGTGGAGTGCCATCTGGAGTTGGACCGGGCGACCGAGTCGAAGCAGCAGCTGCGGAGGAAGCTGCGCGCGTACATGCAGGTGTGCGAGGTGTGGGGCTACAGCGAGTGGCCGCCGCTGAGCCTGCTCGTCGTCGTCCCGAACGCCGCGCGGCTCGCTGCGGTCGAGGAGGTAGTCGCCGGCCTTCGCGAAGACACCAAGTTTCCGTTCTTCACCGCCTGGGACGTGTACGTGGCGACGGCGGAGGACCTCGCCCGGCTGGGGCCGCTCGCACCCGCCTGGTGGTCGCTCACCGACCGCGGCCCCGCCCGCGCGCTGCGCGAACTTCGCCCGTGCGGCAAGGCGGCCGATCCTGGGGCGGCGCTCGGCCGCCGCTGGCGGCGCGACCGCCCCGACTTCTGGTCGCAGCTCTCCCCGCTCGGCCGCGCAGCGGCCGAACCGCGCGAGGTCGCCGAGGCCGAGGAGGCGGCCTCCGATTCCGCGCAACCAAGCGGCGCCGATGTCGCACAGACGCCAGGTCCAACCACGGATACCGACCAGGCCGAAATGCGACACCCGGCCGTCGACGAGGGCTTCCTGGCCCGCCGCCGGGCAGAGCTCGAGGAGGAGTTGCGGGCCGATATCGCCGCCGTCCGCGCCAGCCGCGACGGAACCGCGCGGGCGGACTTGCGTCCGTCCGAGATCGATGGCTTCATGGACGACCCAGAACCCGACGAGGAGGGGTCATGGCGATGACGACGACCGTTCGTTCCATGCGTTCACTCCATGCGTTCACTCATGGAGTGAACGGGCAGGGTGGCCGGGAAGCCGCATCAGCAGCGGCGTCGTCGCCTGCCGCTGGACGCCGACTCCATACACAACTGGAACAAGAACTGAATCCGTCCCGCGGCGACGCCGGAGCAACGGCTCGCGCGGGCGTTGACCGGGGGACTGCGAAAGGAGAGCTATGGCGCTGACGCGCGTCTGCATCTACACCCGCATCTCTACTGACGAGGAGAACCAGCCGACCTCTCTGCACTCCCAACGCGAGCGGCTGCAAGCGTTCTGCACGGCGCAGGAGGGCTGGCGGATCGTCGCGCACAAGCAGGACCAGGCGACTGGCACGAAGCTCGACCGTCCCGGTCTCCAGGCGGCGCTCGACCTCGCCCGCTCGGGCGCGGTGGACATGCTGCTCGTCTATCGCGTCGACCGCCTCTCACGCAAGGTGCGCCAGCTTGCGCAGCTGACCGAAGAACTCGATGCGCTCGGCGTCGTGCTCAAGTCGGCGACCGAGCCGTTCGATACAGGGTCGGCGGCGGGGCGGATGATGCTGCAGATGCTTGCGGTGTTCGCCGAGTTCGAGCACGCCACCATCGTCGACCGCATCAGCGCTGGCATCGAGCGTCGTGCGAAGGAGGGACGCTGGTTCGGCGGACGGCCACCGTTCGGGTACGTGTTCTCGAACGAGGAGCGCGTGCTCGTCCCCGATCCGGTGAAGGCACCGGTGGTCCGTCGCGTATTCGATCTCTACACGCGCAAGCGGCTCGGCACCCGCACGATCGCGCAGCAGCTGCGCGACGAGGACGCGCCTGCACCCTCCGCAGGGTGGGGACACCCTGCCGTGCACTGGATCATCAACAACCCGACCTACGTCGGGAAGATCCGCTGGCGCGACCGCATCTTCGACGGCGTGCACGAACCCCTGGTCGACGAATTCACCTTCGCGAAAGCACAAGCGATCATGAGCGAGCGGGGCGAGCACGCGAGGCGGCGCGGCAACGCATCCGACTTCCTGCTGTCGGGACTCCTTCGCTGCGGGAAGTGCGGCAAGGCGTACATCGGCATGTCGGCAAACGGCAACGGCGGCCGCTACCACTACTACGCCTGCACCGGCCGCCAGAAGTACGGACCGAAAGCCTGCACCGGCGAACGCCTCCCACGCGACAAGGTGGACGAGGCCGTCCTCGGCCAGCTCGTCTCCATCTACCGCGACAAGGACGTCGTTATCGAAGCCGTCGCCACGGCGACCGCGGAGGCCGAGAAGCGCCGACCCGAGTTCGAACAGCGGCTCGCCTCCATTGGCGCCGAGATCAACCGGGCGGAGCATGCGCTGGAGCGCTACTACGAGGCGTTCGAGCAGGGCAAGCTCTCACCCGAACGCTGCGAAGACCGGCTGACCCGCCTGCAGGCCCGCCTCGACGACCTCCACGCCCAACAAGCCGAACTCTCCCTCCAAGCGCCGGACGAGGCTACACAGGCGCCGACGGCCGCTCATTTCGCCGAGGTCGCCGAGCTGCTCGAAACCGTCATCGCCGAAGCCGACCCACAGAAGGCCAAGGCGCTACTCCGGCTGCTAATCGAAGAGCTGCGTGTCAACAGCCGCGCCGAGATCCTGCCGACCTACCGGCTCGTCACACCGGCGGTTTGCGCAATGTCCGAAAAAGTGGGCGCACCTGGGATCGAACCAGGGACCTCTCGCGTGTGAACTATCCGAGGCGTTCGCCGCCTGTCGCCGCCTGATACCGAAAAGGCTTGGTTGAGCGGAGACCACTACGGCAAGCAGGCGCGCGGTTCGCCGTCTGTCGCCGCCGCTACCTCACATCATTCTCGCACGGGCATCAGGACGCCGGTGCAGCGGACTGCGTACGCCGCTAGGTGGCACCGTCGCACGTTTGGTGGCTTCGCGATTTCCCGAGAAGCTCCTAACGGGATTCAGGCGCGAGCGTGGGCTCGATCGGTGTCACGCTCCAGGCGGCCGAGCGCTCACCCTCCGTTCCCACGCGCGTCCGCGTCGTCGACGGCGTTGTGGTGGTCGCGTGGCAAGCGTACGCTGTCCGTCTAGATGAACTGCGCAAGCCAGCAGCGCCAGGTGCCTCTTGGCGCCTTGCTGGGCACGATCGTCGTCCTAGCGGCAGTTGTCCTGCTCGGCGTTCTCTACCCCTCCCATCTGACAGATCCGCTCGTCGTTGTTGCACTCGTGGGAGGCGCTGCGCTGTGGGCAATCGGGCTTGGCCTGGAGGCCGTCAAGCGGCGTCGACCTAAACCAAGGTGGTTGACGAACCGCAGCTTGATGGGAGTGGCCGTGGGCATGGCCGCATACAGGGCAGGCATGTTCGGAGCTGCGGGCTACCTGGTTGCGGGTTGGGTCGCTGTCCCGCATTGGGTAGGAGCGGCGGCCGGTGCGCTCCTCGTCGTGCTCAGCTTCGGGCGGCGGCTGCGGCGGCTGCGGCGGGAACGTGCTGCTGCGACGCCGTAGGTGGCGACTTCGAGCGCCTCGGTACCTTCACAAAAAAGTAGGGGCGTGAGAGAACGCTAGCGTCGGAACATTCGGCGCAAGTTCATCGCTCGAGCCCGGCGTCCGTCGCGAGCGACACGAACTCATCGGTCAGCGGCCAACTGCCGCTCTGTCCTCTCGACGTCCAGCGACCGATTATCGCGCCGATCATCGCCGTCATCGACGAACTGGCCGAGCTATCCATCGTGAACGGAAAGGGCGAGGCGCCGCTGTTCGAGGTCGAGCGCGGCCGGATCACCTGCCCGGCTGCGTCTCAACCGTCGCGCCTACGACAAGGTGATCGGGGCGCTACGGAAGCGATGAGGTAGCGTTGGACGGTCAGCGAGGCGGAGCGGCTCGTCAGCCTCGCGCGCAAGCGGCTCGACGCCGCGAAGGATCGCGACCGACTGCGGACGGGTCGGCCGCAACCGCTGCCGGTCATGCCGCCTTTCTGGAGCGCGGAGACACGGAAGGCGGCGGCCCGCCTGCACACGGCCGAGACGCTGCTCGACCGGCTCCGCCATCCGCAACCGAAACCGACCCCGGTTCCATGGTTGAAGGTACGCCGCGACGATGACTGACGCGCACCCGCACGAGACGTGCGCCTGCGGTCACCTGCGCGTACGTCATCTCGGCCCGCTCAACCCGGCTCGTAAAGTGCACGTTCGAGGCGTGCACGAGCTTCCGCTCGCCTCTACTCGAAGCCGCGGCCGAGCGGCTCCGTGCCAACGCGTTCGAGCAGGCGGTCGCCGAGGAGGCAACGCTACCTCACCTGCGGGTGCGCCGAAGCTGATCCGGCTTCTCAACGTCAAGGTTTCCCGCTTAACTCCGTGAGGTGTTGGAGTTGGTGCGACGGCGGTCGAGTGCGCGGGGGGAAGGGTCGAGTGCGCGGGGGGAAGGGATGTATCGCGAGCGGCCGCGATGTCCGCTGTGGATCTACCTGGGGTTCTTCCTGGTGCCCGGCGGCTTCTTCGCGGTCTTAATGGTGGTCTTCCATGCGATTCAGCCGCACGGTGACTACGTCTTCGGAGCCATCTTGTGCCTGGGCATGGCGACGCTTTGTGGGCTTCTGCCGCGGTTCTCCCAGGTACTCGTCGTCGTCGACGACGATGCGCTGCGCGTTGGGCGCAATGTGATCAGGATCGGAAAGATCACAAGCATGCAGCCGGTGGCAGGTCGCGAGTTGAAGCGGGTACGGCACGAGCTGATGCAGGTGGACGATCTCCCGATGGGAGGCATCGGCGCCCTCGGTTCGGCTCTCGCGATGATGTCGGCCGGTATCGCGCTGATCGCGACTGAAGATCGGCGGAGGGGGATGCATTGCTCTCCGTGGCAGGAGCCAGCGCTGTTAGTGGAGACGCCGAACCTTCCAACGACGAGGTGGCTGATATCAGCTCGTGAGCCGTTGCGTCTTCAAGCGGCGATTGAACGAGCCCGAAGGCTCTCTGCCGTCGGTGCCGATGGGGGCAGCGATCTCGAAGCTGCGATCGCGGAGTTGCCGACCGAACTGCAACCGGGCGAGGGCGCGCCCGACGAAGACGAAGGCGGGTGGCTACCTCCACATCGGGAGCGCTAATCGGTCCGCCCTGCTGCGCGAGAGTCCGTGCCCTGACGCCACGGCGCGCCACTCTACGGCGGCTCCTTCGCCTGGCCACCGCTCGCGTCCGGATCCCGCACGAATCCCGCACGGGACCGATTTGGCCGAGTGAGGAGCGAGAGCGAAGGGACAGAAACCCGGCATTTGCGGGGGTTTCTAGAGTGGGCGCACCTGGGATCGAACCAGGGACCTCTCGCGTGTGAAGCGAGCGCTCTCCCGCTGAGCTATGCGCCCGGGAGAGCCGTATTGAAGCGCAAAGCCGCGGCCGGCGGGCTCGGCTCGGCTACGCCGACCGGGCGAGGTCGTCGCGGCGCGCGGGCACGAGGCGCCTCGGCATCCCGGGGCCGGAGAACGGGCCCGGCAGGCGCCGGCCCGCGCCACCCTCGCCGCCTCCGCCCCCGCCCGGGTCGTCGGCGCGATCCCCGCAACCGAACCACATGATCACTGCGAAGCAGGCGAAGACCGGCGCGAAGAGGGCGACGTTGAGTGCGAGCAACAGGATCATCGTCCGCCACAGGTAGCCGGCCCGGCCAAGGCTAAACCATCTTCCGAGCAGCGCGAAGTCCGCGGCACCGGCGAGGGATCCTTAGGGCTGCTTCCTCCCGGATCTGACCCGGTTCGGAATCTCGCCGCGCCGCGGGCGGGCGCATTCTAGCGGCGGCCGACTTGCGGAAACCGCGCGCCGTCACCACAATGGCCGGAGCCCGGTGTCGGGCGACGACGACGAGGAGGTGTGCACGGATGAAGCGAGCCGACGAGACCCGCGTTTCCCGCGCCGCCGCCCGTCGCGCCCGCTAGCTCCACTCGTGCGCGGACGGGCCGCGGCCCGTTTTCCGACCCGACGCACGCAAAGGAGCACGGTTGACACCTTCAGTTAGCGCATCGCCGCTGCAGCGCCTCGGCTGGGACGAGGCCTGGGCGGCGGCGTTCGCCGAGCACGCCGACGCGGGCCTGACGCCCGCGCGGATCGCCGCGCAGCACCGCGGCGCGTACGACCTGATCCACGAAAGCGGCGGCCTGCGGGCCGCGGCGGCCGCGCGGCTCGCGCGCGACGGCGACCTCCCGTCGGTGGGCGACTGGGTCGCGCTCGACCTCGAGCGCGCACTGGTCGACGCCGTCCTGCCGCGCCGTACGGCGATCTCGCGCAAGGAGGTCTGGCAGGCGGCGCGCGAGCAGGTGCTCGCCGCGAACGTCGACGTCGCGTTCCTCGTGCAGTCGCTGCCGCACGACTTCAATCCGCGCCGCCTGGAGCGGTACCTGGCGATGGCCTGGGAGAGCGGCGCGCAGCCCGTCGTCGTGCTCACGAAGACCGATCTCGTCGACGACGTCGACGGCTGGGTGGCCGAGGCCGAGAGCCTGACCCTCGGCGCGTGTCCGGTTGTCGCGCTCTCGGCCGTGACCGGCGACCACCTGGACGACGTGATCCGCTTCCTCGACGGCAACCGCACCGGGGTCCTGCTCGGCTCCTCCGGCGTCGGCAAGTCGACGCTCGTGAACGCGCTCGCCGGGACCGAGGTGCTCGCGACGCAGGAGGTGCGCGCCGGCGACGACCGCGGCCGGCACACGACGACGCACCGCCAGCTCCTGGTGTTGCCGGGAGGCGGCGTCGTCCTCGACACGCCCGGCCTGCGCGAGCTGCAGCTCTGGGACGCGGATCTCGGGCAGACGTTCGGCGACGTCGAGGAGGTCGCGGCCCGATGCCGCTTCGCCGACTGCCGCCACGCGCGCGAGCCCGGCTGCGCCGTGCGCGAGGCGCTCGCGGACGGTTCGCTCGCGGCCGACCGCTGGCAGAGCTACGTGAAGCTGCAGCGCGAGCTCGCGGCGCTCGAGCTGCGTCGCAACCACCTGCTGCGGCAGGAGCGGGTACGGGAGTTCAAGATTCGCGAACGAGCGAGTCGACCCAGGAAGCGCCGCTGACCCTCCACCGCGTCCTGCCGGACGCGGTGGAGCTCGCGCTGCCCGATCCCGACCACCGCTTCGGCGAGGTCGTGCTCGCGCAGGAGGTTCGCCGGCCGCGGCTCGGTCCCGCGTTCTCGTTCGACGGCGGCGTCTGGCAGCTGCGGCTGCCGCGCCCACCGGTAGATCGCCTCGAGTACCTGCTCGAGATCGACGGCGAGCTGCAGCCGGACCCGAGCAATCCGCTGCGGGCGCCCGGGCCGTTCGGCGACAAGTCGGTGCTCGAGTGGCCGGAGTACCGTGCGCCCGACTGGCTCGACTCGATCGCCGACGAGGGGCCGACGGAGTGGATCGAGATCCGCTGCCGGCGCCTCGTCGCACGCGTGCGCGTGCTTCTCTACGCGACGCCGGACCCGCCCGCGCGGGACGCACCGCTCCTCGTCGTGCACGACGGGCCCGAGTACGCGCAGTACTCCCTGCTCACGCGCTTCCTCGACGCGATGAGCTGGGAGGAGCGGGTGCCGCCGCTCCGTGCCGCGCTGATCCAGCCCGTCGACCGCGATGACACGTACTCGGCCTCGGCGCTGTACGCGGCGGCGCTCGTGCGGGAGCTGCTGCCGGAGATCGGCCGGCACGCCCCGCACGGGCTGCGCGTCGGCGTGGGCGCGAGCCTCGGCGCGCTCGCCTTCCTGCATGCGCATCGCCGGCACCCGCGCGCGTTCGACGCACTCTTCCTGCAGTCCGGCAGCTTCTTCCAGCAGCGGTGGGACAAGGTCGAGTCGAGCTTTCCGCGCTACCGCCGCATCACGCGGTTCGTCGGCGGCGTGCTGCGCGAACGGACCGCCGAGCGCCCGATTCCGGTCGCGCTCACGTGCGGCCTCGCGGAGGAGAACCTCGCGAACAACCGGGCGGTCGCCGCCGCGCTCGGCGCTCAGGGATACACGGCGTGGCTCGCGGAGGCTCGCGATGCGCACAACTGGACGTGCTGGCGCGACGCGCTCGACCCGCACCTGCCGGCGCTCGTCGAAGCCGCGTCGTGAACCGGCGCGAGGTCGAGATCGACGGCGGGCGCCTGCTCGCCTATGGGCACTGGGGCCGGCCGGTGCTCGCATTCCCCTCCGAGAACGGCGAGCCGTGGGACTGGGAGGACCGGGGCATGGTCGGAGCGCTCGCGCCGCTGCTCGACGGCGGCAGGCTCAAGCTGTACTGCCTTCCCTCCTTCGACCGCGCGAGCTGGACGCGCGGCGACCTGCCGCTCGAGGAGCGCGCCCGGCGGCACGGCCACTACGAGTGGTGGGTGCTCGAGCGGCTCGTTCCCTTCGTGCAATCCGACTCGCACACGCACGAGCTGATCGTCACCGGCACCTCGTTCGGCGCCTACCACGCCGCGAACTTCTGCCTCAAGCGCGCCGACCTGTTCCCGCTCGCGATCTGCATGAGCGGGGTCTACGACGTCGCGGTGCAGGGCGGAGGGGAGCGCGGCGAGGCCGTCTACTTCAACAACCCGATGGACTACGTCGTGCATCTGCACGGCGACCATCTCGAGTGGCTGCGCGGTGCGGCGTCGCTGCTGCTCGTGTGCGGCCAGGGCCAGTGGGAGGACACGACCGGCGCGCTCGAGTCCACCCGCCGCTTCGCGGCGCTGCTCGCGGAGAAGGGGATCCGGCACGAGCTCGACCTGTGGGGTCACGACGTGCCGCACGACTGGCCGTCGTGGCGGAGGCAGATCGCGCATCATCTGCCGCGGTTCCTGTGAGGCCCGCGTGAGCGACTTCGTGATCGGCCTGCTGCTCGGCACGGAGGAGGACTGGCCGGCCGCGTTCGAGGCGCTCGTGGCGCGCCTCGGTCCGGTCGCGGGCCACCGGTTCCACACCGAGCGCATCGTCAACGAGCCCTTCGACCTGCGCTACCGGCCCCGGTACGCGCTGGTGATCGACAGGTTGGCGTGGTGGTACGACCTCCCGCGCGCGTGGCTGAAGAAGGTCTCGCTGATGGACGACGTCTACCTGCTCAACAACCCGTTCACGTTCCAGGCGATGGAGAAGCACTCCGCGTACTGCGCGATGATGCGGCTCGGGCTGCGCGTGCCCGAGACCTGGCTGATCCCGCACAAGGTGCCGCCGGCGAACCCGCGCTTCCAGCCGACGGCCGAGCGCTACAACGCGCCGTTCGACCTGGCGACGATCGGCGAGCGCGTCGGGTATCCGCTGTTCATGAAGCCGTTCGACGGAGGCCAGTGGATCGGCGTCTCGCGTATCGGCTCGCCCGCCGAGCTCCAACGGCGCTACGACGAGTCGGGCGAGCGGATGATGCACGTGCAGGCGGCGCTCGAGGGCTTCGACGTCTTCGTCCGCTCGCTGTCCATCGGTGCCGAGACGATGTCCATGTGGTTCGACCCCTCGCGGCCGATGCACGACCGCTACCAGGTTCGCCACGACTTCCTCACGCCCGACCTCGGCGAGGAGGTGACGACGATCTCGCGCCTCGTGAACGCCTTCTTCCGCTGGGAGTTCAACTCCTGCGAGACGATCGTGAAGGACGGCCTCGCCTACCCGATCGACTACGCGAACGCGTCCCCCGACGTCGCGCTCACCTCGCTGCACTACTACTTCCCGTGGGCGATGACCGCGCTCGTGCGCTGGACGGCGTTCTGCCTCGCGACCGGGCGGGAGATGCGCATCAACCAGGACTCGCGGGACTACTTCGAGTGGGGCGACCGTGACGACCTCGGCTACGAGGAGAAGCTCGCGCACTACCGCCGGCTCGCCGACGACTACTTCCAGGTCGACGCCTACCGCGAGTTCTGCGACCGCGAGCTCGCCCGGCTCGACGAGGTCGCGCACGAGTGGTTCACCTCGGACGAGTTCGACGACCTCCTCGTCCACACGGTGGTCTCGACCTTCCCGGCGCACGAGCACGAGCAGTTCGTCGCGCACTACCGCGGCCTCCTGGGCACCTGGGCGCGCGAGAACTCGCGTCCTTAGTTCACTTCGTGAACTAAGGACGAAGAATTTCGTTTTCGATAAGCTCGCCCTGTCACTGCGGCGCCCAATCCGACGAGGAGGCCCCGCATGGCAACCACGACGATCGCGGCGCTGAAGCTCGGCAAGCTGCCGGTCCGCACCGACGTCCGCACCCTCTCGCTCGGGCGGTACGTCGACACGGCGGTGCTGCCGCCCGCGCCGGCCACCCTCGACCTCACCGCGCACGTTCCGGACTGGCCGATGTACGGCAACGACCGGATCGGCGACTGCACCACCGCCGCCGCGGGTCACATGATCGAGGCCTGGTCGGCAGCAGCACGCGGGCAGGCGGTCGAGATCCCCGAAGGGGCGGTGCTGGACGCCTTCGACCACGTCAAGGTCGTCGACCCGGCGACCGGCGAGGAGGGCGCGGTCGAGCTCGACGTGCTCCGCTACTGGCGCACATCCGGCATCGGGCGGCACAGGATCGGCGCCTTCGCGCGCGTGTCGGTGCACAGCCTCGACCTCGTCCGGAGCGCGGCGTACCTGTTCGGCGGCCTGTACATCGGCCTCGCGCTGCCGCTCACCGCGCAGTCCCAGACCGTGTGGGACTGGACGGGCTCGCTCGCCGGGCCGGCCAGGCCCGGGTCGTGGGGCGGCCACGCCGTCGACGTCGTGGGCTACGCCGCCGACGCGCTCGTCGTCGTCACGTGGGGAGCGCTGAAGAGGATGACGTGGTCGTTCTGGGACCGCTACGTCGACGAGTGCTACTGCATCCTCTCGGACGACTTCCTCGCCGCCGGCAAGGCGCCGAACGGCTTCGACCTGGCCGCGCTGAAGGCGGATCTCGCGCTCGTCACCGCCTGAAAAGGCGCTACCGTTAGCGGCGGCGCGGGCGGCGTTCCCGGAAACGAAGGGGGTTGAAGGTGAGGATTCTCCGGACACTGCCGACCACCCGGCTCCTGGCGCTCGTCGGCGCCGTCGTCGCGGCGCTGGTCGCCGGCGCGGCGATCGCCCTCGGCGCGGCCGGCGGCGGGCCGACGCCGCCGGCGAAGCCGCTCGCACAGGCGGTGCACGACGCCCTCGCTGCGCCCGCGCCCGCCGGCGTCACCGCGCGCATCCGCTTCACGAACAACCTCCTGCCGACGGGCGGCGCGCTCACGGGGCAGGTCGGCTCGGCGCTCATCACCGGCGCCACCGGGCGGCTGTGGGCCACCCCTGACGGCCGCGGCCGGCTCGAGCTGCAGTCGGACGCAGGCGACGTGCAGATCGTCTGGAGCAGGACGCTCGCCTGGGCGTACGACGCGTCCTCGAACACCGTCTACCGGATCGCCCTGCCCGCGCCGGCGAGCGGCGGCTCGAGCAGCGCGAAGACGCCGCCCACGGTCTCGCAGATCACGGGCGTCCTCACGCAGCTCTCGCGCTACTGGGCCGTCGGTTCGGCGACCCCCACCGACGTCGGCGGGCAGCCCGCCTACGATGTACGGGTGACGCCCGCGACGAGCGCGGGCCTGCTCGGCGCGCTCGAGGTGGCCTGGGACGCGACGCACGGCGTGCCACTGAAGCTGTCGGTCTACGCGCGCGGGAGCTCGGCTCCGGTGCTCCAGCTCGCGGTGACGTCCGTCTCGTTCGGCGCGGTTCCCTCGTCGGACGTCGACATCTCGCCGCCCGCCGGCGCGCACGTCGTCGACCTGCCGACCCCGTCCGGGAACGGCGCGCAGAAGCCGACGGCCGTCACCGGCCTCGCCGCGGTGCAGGCGGCGCTGCCCTTCCAGGTGACGGCGCCCGCGACGCTCGGAGGGCTGTCGCGGAGCGAGGTTCGCCTCGTCGGCCACGGCGACACGAAGGGCGCGCTCGTCGTCTACGGCGAGGGCCTCGGCGCCGTCGCCGTGTTCGAGCACGCCGCGGACGCAACCGCGGGCTCGGCGGGGCCGATGGGCGCGCTGCCGTCGGTGACGATCGCGGGTGCCGCCGGCCACGAGCTGTCGACGCCGCTCGGCACTGCGGTCACGTGGCAGCGCGGCGGGGTCGCGTACGTGCTCGCCGGCTCGGTGACCGCGGCGGTCGCAGAGGCCGACGCCGCGGCGCTCGCGTGAGCGACGCGCCGCCGGTCGCGACGCGAGCCCTGCTCAAGCGCTACGGCGACCTCGTCGCCGTGGACCAGGTCGACCTGACCGTCGACGCCGGCGACGTCTACGGCTTCCTCGGCCCGAACGGCGCCGGCAAGACGACGACGCTGCGGATGATGCTCGGCCTGATCCGGCCGACGTCGGGCAGCGTCGAGCTGCACGGACGCGACCCGCTCGTCGAGGGCGCGCGGGCGCTCGACGGCGTCGCCGGGTTCGTCGAGGGGCCGCGGTTCTACCCCTACCTGTCGGGCCGGCGCAACCTGCGCCTGCTCGCCGACCTCGACGGCGACGGCGCCCGCTCGCGCATCGACGAGGTGCTCGAGCTCGTCGACCTCGCCGACCGCGCCGACGATCGCGTCGGCGGCTACTCGCACGGGATGCGGCAGCGCCTCGGCATCGCCGCCTCGCTCCTGCGCGCGCCGCGGCTGCTCCTGCTGGACGAGCCGGCGACCGGCCTCGACCCGGCGGGGATGCGCGACATGCGCGCGCTCGTCAAGCGGCTCGCCGGCGAGGGGATCACGATCGTTCTCTCGAGCCACCTGCTCGCCGAGGTGGAGGAGCTCTGCAACCGCGTCGCCATCATCCGCCGCGGCCGCGTCGCCTACGAGGGGCCGCTGGGCGAGCTGCTGCGGAGCGCAGGCGGCGGCTACCGGCTGCAGGCGTCCGATCCCGAGCGGGCGCGGACGCTGCTCCTGAACCAGCCGGGCATCTCCGGGCTCGTCCTCGAGGGCGGGGAGCTCGGCTTCCAGGCGGAGCCGGACGCGGTCGCCGCGGCCACGATCGCGCTCGGCCAGGCGCGGATCGGCATCCGGTCGCTCGTCCCGCGGACGGCGACGCTCGAGGAGCTCTTCCTCGGCCTCACCGAGCCCGAGGGCGCCGGCGAGGTGGCTGCGTGAAGGCCGGGCTCGTTCCGGGAGCTTCGCGATGAGTGCCGTCTACCGCTGGGAGATCGCGAAGCTGCTCGCGCAGAAGCGGACGTACCTCGGGCTGGGAGCGGCGATGCTCGTGCCGCTCGTGTTCGTGCTCGTCCTCGTCTTCAAGGCGGGCGGGCCGAACGACATCCCGCTCGGCCGCTACATCCGCCAGACGGGGCTCGCGACGCCGTTCGTCGTCCTCTTCTTCATGTCGATCTGGGCGTTCCCGATGATCACGGCGCTCGTCGCGGGCGACATCGTCGCGGCCGAGACGCACAACGGCACGCTCAAGACGATCCTCACCCGCTCGCGCGAGCGCGGCGAGATCTACGCCGGCAAGGTGCTCGCCGCCGCCACCTACACGATCCTCGCGGTCGTCGCGATGGCCGCCGTCGGCCTCGTCGCGGCGAGCATCGCCTGGGGCTTCAACGACCTCACCTCGCTCTCGGGCACGACCATCTCCGCCGCGCACGGGCTGGCGCTCCTGGCGGCGAGCGTCGGCATCTACGTCGTGCCGATGATCGGCATCGCCGCGTTCGGGCTGCTGCTCTCGACCGTGACGCGGAACAGCGCCGCGTCGGTCGTGGGGACGCTGATGTGGGCGCTGCTGATGCAGCTGCTCGGCGTGCTGCCCGGCACCGAGCCGATCCGGCCCTACCTGCTCGGCACGCAGTTCGAGGCGTGGCACGGCTTCCTGCGCACGCCGCCGGACTGGGCGCCCGTCGTGCGCGCCCTCTGGGTCTGCGCGTTCTACATCGCGATCCCGCTCGCGGCGGGCTACCTCGTGTTCCTACGCCGCGACGTTGCCGGCGAGTAGCGCGCGGCCGACCACGGCGGCCTCCGCGCCCGCCTCGGCGAGCGCCTCGACGTCTGCGGGCGAGCGCACGCCGCCGGCTGCGAGCACGCGCGCGCCGGCCGCCGATGCGCGCCGCACGAGCTCGAGGTCCGGCCCCGCCAGCGTGCCGTCGCGGTCGATCGCGGTGAGCAGCACGCGGGCGCCCGCGAGCCGGGCCAGCGCGGCGTCGACCAAGACGCCGGTGCCCTCGGTCCAGCCGCGGCCGCGGAGCTCGCCGTCGCGGACGTCGAGCGCGACGACGACCGTCTCGCCCAGCTCGAGCCACGGCTCCGGATCGGGCCAGGCCGCGGTGCCGACGACCACGCGGTCGGCGCCTGCTGCGAGCAGTGCGCGGGCGTCCTCGAGCGAGCGGATGCCGCCGGAAGCCTGCAACGCTGCGGGACGGATCGCGCCGGCGACGGCGGCGACGAGCTCCGGGCGGACACGGCCGCTGCGGGCGCCGTCGAGGTCGACGAGGTGGATGCGGCGCGCGCCCTCGTCGACGAAGCGCCGCGCCAGCGCGACCGGGTCGCCGGCGCGCTCGACCGCCGCCTCGAAGTCGCCGCGCTCGAGCCGCACGGCGCCGCCGCCGAGGACGTCGACGGCGGCGATCACCTCGATCGCGAGGCTCCACCACATGTCAGCATGTTAACGTGCTAACATGACAGACGATGGCGACGAGGAGCCGACACCCGTGGCGCACGAAGGAGATGCGAGAGCTCTTCGACGCGATCCTGCAGCTCGAGACGCGGGACGAGCTGGAGAGCTTCCTGCGGGACCTCTGCACGCTCCAGGAGCTGGAGACGCTCGCGCACCGCTGGCAGGTGGCGAGGCTCGTGGACAGCGGGCTGCCGTACCTGGAGGTGGCGCAGCGAACGGGCGCCTCGACGGCGACGGTGACGCGGGTGGCGCACTGGCTGCGCCACGGCGAGGGCGGCTACCGGCTGGCCCTCGATCGTCGCTCCTGAAGGTTGCGCTGCCGGTCAAGGGCCGGCTGCGCGAGCCCTCCTTCCACCTCCTCGAGGACGCGGGCCTCGGGCCCGAGCAGCCGGGGGAGCGCGCGCTCGCGTTCCCGTGCCGGAACGCGCCGGTCGAGGTGCTGCTGGTGCGCGCGGCCGACATCCCGGAGTACGTGCAGGACGGCGTCGTCGACTGCGGGATCACGGGCCTCGACCTCGTGCGCGAGCGCGGCGCGCGCGTGGCCGAGCTCGTGCGGCTCGGCTTCGGCTCCTGCCGGCTCGAGGCGGCGGTGCTCGACGACTCGCCCGCGGCCGAGCTCGCGGACCTCGAAGGCGCGACGGTCGCCACCGTCTACCCGCGCCTCGCGCGCGAGCTGCTGCCGGTGCCGGTGGAGCTGGTCGACGTCACCGGCTCCGTCGAGATCGCGCCGCGGCTCGGGCTCGCCGACGCGATCGTCGACCTCGTCTCCTCGGGAAACACGCTGCGCACGAACGGCCTCCGGTCGCTCGGCACGCTGCTCGAGTCGGAGGCGGTGCTGGTCGCCGGCGACCCGGAGCGCGCGGGGCGATTCGCTGCGATGCTGCGCGCGGTCGTCGAGGGAAGGCGCCACCGCTACGTGATGCTGAACGCACCCGAGTCGCAGCTGCCGCGCATCGCCGAGCTCGTACGTCCGCGGGTGCCGAGCGTGCTCCCGCTCGCCGAGCCGGGCCTCGTCGCGGTGCACGTCCTCGTGCCGTCTGCCGACGTCTGGCGGCTGCTGCCGGAGCTCGAGGCCGCGGGCGGGTCGTCCATCCTCGTCGTCCCCGTCGAGCGGATGGCGGCATGACCATCGCGGCCGACGTGAAGGAGCGGGGTCTCGCGGCGGTGCGCGAGTGGGCGCTCGAGCTGGACGGCGTCGAACCGGCGCGCGCGGAGCCCGACGCCGCCGGGCTGCCGCGTGAGGCGTTGCTCACGCTGGCCGAACGCGTCCGGCGCTGGCACGAGCTGCAGCGCCCGCCCGATGTGCGGCTCGAGGTCGAGCCCGGCGTGGTGCTCGAGCGGCGCTGGGTCCCGCTCGACACGGTCGGCGTCTACGTGCCGCGCGGGCTCGTCTCGACGCTCGTGATGTGCGTCGTGCCGGCGCAGGCGGCGGGCGTGCGGCGGATCGTCGTCTGCACGCCGCCCGCGGGCGCCGCGCTGGTCGCGGCCGCCGCCGAGCTGCTCGGCGTGGGGGAGGTGTGGGCGCTCGGCGGCCCCCAGGCGATCGGATTCCTCGCCTACGTCGAGCGCGTCGACAAGATCGTCGGGCCGGGCAATGCACACGTGAACGAGGCGAAGCTCGAGGTCGCGCGCGACGTCGCGATCGACCTGCCGGGCGGGCCGTCGGAGGTCGTCGTCCTCGGCGACGGCGAGGCGGGCGTGGTCGAGCTGGAGCTGGCCGCACAGCGCGAGCACGGCCACGGCGCGCTGTGCGCGACCGCGGCGACGCTCGAGGAGGCGGAGGCGCTCGCGCCCGAGCATCTCGTGCTGCTGGGCGACGCGGAGCTCGAGGCGGACGTCGTGCGCAACGCGGGCGCCGTCTTCGTCGGCCGCTGGTCGTCGGTCGCGGCCGGCGACTACGCGAGCGGCGCGAACCACGTGCTGCCGACGAACGGCTGGGCGCGCTCGGTCGGCGGCCTCGGCCTGGAGACGTTCCTCAAGCCGGTGACCGTGCAGAGGCTGACCCGCGACGGGCTGGCACGGCTCCGCCCGACCGTGGATGCGCTTGCCGCCGCAGAGGGGATGCGCGCGCACGCCGAGGCGGTGCGGCGATGAGGCAGCTCGCGCCCGAGTTCCGCGCGTACGAGTGGGCGCCGCCGACGGACGAGGTCGCGCGGATCGCCGGCATCGACCCCTCGCAGGTGCTGCGGTTCGACCAGAACACGCCGCCGCTGCCGCTCCCCTCGACACGCCCGGGGGCGATCGCCGGTGCGCTCGCGCGCGTGAGCGGCTATCCGGGCGGCGGCTACCGGCGCCTGCGTGCGGCGATCGCCGCCTACGCCGGGGTGGAGCCGGAGAACGTCGTGCTCGGGGCCGGCGCCGACGACCTGATCCTGCTCTGCGCGCGCGCCTTCGCGGGCCCCGGCGACACGGTCGCGCTGCCGCCGCCGCCGACCTATCCGCTCTTCCGCATCGCGGCCCAGCTCGCGGGGGCAACCACCGAACCTGGTTCGTCGCGGAGCGACGAACCAGGTTCGCGCGTCCTCACCTTCGCCTGCCGGCCGAACAACCCGACGGGCGCGCTCGACGCGCTGCCGGACGCACGGCCGCTGGTCGTGGACGAGGCGTACTTCGAGTACGCCGGCGAGTCCGCCGTGCCGCTGATCGCGGAGGACGACGAGGTCGTCGTCATCCGGACGTTCTCGAAGGCGTTCGCGCTCGCGGGCGCGCGGATCGGGTATGCGCTCGCGGCGCCCGAGACCGCCGCCGAGCTGAACGCGCGGCAAGCGCCGGCGCCGGTCTCGTCGCTTTCCGCGGAGCTCGCGCTGGCCGCGCTCGCCGCGCCGCCCGACGTGGCGCCGGTGGTGGAGGAGCGCGAGCGGCTCGCGTCGGCGCTACGCGCGCTCGGCCTCGACCCGCTGCCCTCGCACGCGAACTTCGTCTACGTGCCGGTCGACGACGGCGCCGGGCTCGGCGACCGCCTCCTGCGCCAGGGCATGGTCGTGCGCGCGTCGCCGCAGGCGATCCGCATCTCGGTGCTCGACCGCGAGGACGACGACCTGTTGGTCGAGGCGCTCGCGAGGGTCCTCGACCGGCCCTCGCCCGTCGCGGCGGCGGGAGGACGCCGCGTCCGCACCCTACGTGCGACGGCCGAGACGCGTATCGCCGTTCGGCTCGCACTGGACGGCGCGAGCCGCGTTCGCGTCGCCAGCGGCGCCGGCCTCTACGACCACTTCCTCGAGCAGCTCGCCTTCCACGCGGGCTTCGACCTCGTGCTGGAGGGTGCGGGCGACCTCGAGACCGGCGAGCACCACACGGCCGAGGATGCGGCGCTCGCACTCGGCGGCGCGCTCGACCGTGCGCTCGGCGACCGGCGGGGGATCGCCAGGTACGGCGACGCGGTCGTGCCGATGGACGACGCGCTCGCGCGGGCGGCGGTCGATCTCGGCGGGCGCGCGCAGGCGGAGCTCCGGCTCGAGCGCGACCCCGGGCTTGCGGGGCACGTGCTCGCGAGCCTCGCGCAATCCGCGCGCGCGGCGATCCACGTCGAGGCGAGCGGCCGCGACGACCACCACGTCGCCGAGGCCGCCTTCAAGGCCGTGGGACGCGCGCTGCGCGTCGCCGTGCGGCGCGAGTCGGAGGGGCTGCCGTCGACCAAGGGCGTGCTGTGAAGGTCGCGGTGTGCGGCTACGGCGCGGGCAACGTCCGCTCGGTCGAGCTCGCGTTTCGCCGTCTCGGCGCGGAGCCGACGCACGACGTCCGCGGGGCCGACCTCGCCGTCCTGCCCGGGGTCGGCTCGGCGCGCACGGCGCTCGCCGAGCTGCGCGCGCGCGGCCACGACGAGGCGCTGCGGGAACGCGTGGTGGACGGCCGCCCGGTTCTCGGCATCTGCCTCGGGCTGCAGCTCGCGCTCGAGTGGACGGAGGAGGACGGCGGCGTCGAGGGGCTCGGGCTTCTGCCCGGTCGTGCGGAGCGGCTCCGAGTGGGCCGCGTGCCGCGGATCGGCTGGGCCGAGGTCGACGGGCGTTGCGCGTTCTGGTTCGCGCACTCGTACGCGGCGGTCACGCCGTGCGCGACGGCGTGGTCGGAGGGGATCGTCGCCGAGGCCCGGCAGGGCTCGTTCGTCGGCGTGCAGTTCCACCCGGAGAAGAGCGGCGTCGCCGGCGCGCGCTTCCTGGCCGAGGAGATGCGGTGCCTCTCCCGCGTCTGATTCCGTGCCTCGACGTCGCCGGCGGGCGCGTGGTGAAGGGCGTCCGCTTCCGGTCGCTGCGCGACGTGGGAGACCCGGTCGAGCTCGGCGCTGCGTACTCGGACGCGGGCGCCGACGAGCTCGTCTTCCTCGACGTCGCCGCCACCGTCGAGCGGCGTCGCACGCTCGTCGGCGTCGTCCGCGCGGTCGCGGAGCGGCTCGCCATCCCGTTCACCGTCGGCGGCGGCGTCAGGCGCGCCGAGGACGCCGAGGAGCTGCTCGCGGCCGGCGCCGACAAGGTCGCGGTCAACTCGGCCGCGCTCGCGCGGCCCGGGCTCGTGACCGAGCTCGCGGAGCGCCTCGGCTCGCAGGCGGTGGTGGTCGCGATCGACGCGACGCGCGGCCGCGTGCGTTCGCACGCCGGCACCGGCGAGACGGGTCGCGACGCCGTCGGCTGGGCGCGCGAGGCGCAGGAACGCGGCGCGGGCGAGATCCTGCTCACGTCGATCGACGCGGACGGGACGCGCGCCGGCTACGACCTGGAGCTGACGGGCGCGGTCGCGGCCGCCGTCGACGTGCCGGTGATCGCGTCGGGCGGCGCCGGCAGCGCGCGCCACGTCGCCGACGCGCTCGGGGTCGCGCAGGCCGCGCTGCTCGCGTCGATCCTGCACGAGGATCCCGCGCGGCTGGCGGCGCTGCGCGGCGAGCTCCGCGAGCTCGGCGTCCCGGTGCGATGGAGCTGAGGCCGGCGATCGTGCAGGACGCCGAGTCGGGCCGCGTGCTGATGCTGGCGTGGATGGACGAGGAGGCCGAGCGCCGCACGCGCGAGACGGGCGAGGCCTGGTTCTGGAGCCGCTCGCGCGGGCGTCTCTGGCGCAAGGGCGAGACGTCGGGGAACACGCTCGCGGTCGAGGAGCTGCGCGACGACTGCGACGGCGACGCCTTCCTGCTTCGCGTGCGGCCGGCCGGTCCCGCGTGCCACACCGGCTCGCGCACGTGCTTCGCGCCGGCGTTGTGGCGCGTCGTCTCCGAGCGCGCGCGCGAGCGGCCGGCGGGCTCGTACACCGCCGGGCTGCTCGCGCAGGGCGTCGGCGCCTGCGCGCGCAAGGTGGGGGAGGAGGCGGTCGAGCTCGCGGTCGCCGCGCTCGACGAGGCGGACGAGCGCGTGGTCGAGGAGGCGGCCGACCTCGTCTACCACCTCTACGTGCTGCTCGCCGCCCGCGGCCTCGACGTGGCGCAGGTCGAGGACGAGCTCGGGCGACGGTCCGCCTGAGACTCGCGAACCTGGTTCGTCGCTTCGCGACGAACCAGGTTCGGTTCAGAGTGCGTTTCGCTGCTCGTGGGGCGCGGCTCGGGCGACGGTCCGCCTGAGACTCGCGAACCTGGTTCGTCGCTTCGCGACGAACCAGGTTCGGTCAGATCGCGTTTCGCTGCTCGTCGCCCGCGGCGTCGACGGCGCTGAGACTCGCGAACCAGGTTCGGTCAGATCGCGTTCCGCTCCGCCCGCATGACCGAGACGGCGGCGAGGATGAGCGAGAGGTGCGTGAGCGCCTGCGGCGTGTTGCCGAGGAACGCGCGCGAGTCCGGGTCGATCTGCTCGGCGAAGAGGCCGACGTCGCTGCCGGCGTCGAGCAGCTCCTCCATCAGCTCCCGCGCCTCGCCGGTCCGACCGGCGCGTGCGTACGCGTCGACGAGCCAGAAGGAGCACGCGAGGAAGCAGCCCTCCTGTCCGCGCAGCTCGGTGGTGCGGTACATGAACGGCCCGACGGCGAGCTCGCGGCGAAGCGTCTCCACCGTTGCGCTGAAGCGCTCGCCGTTGGGGTCCGCGTAGCCCCAGCGCGCCGCGAGGAGGACGCTCGCGTCGAGCTCCCGGCTGCCGGCGCACATGACGTACGCCTGCCGGTCGTCCGACCAGCAGTTCGACTCGACCCACTCGCGGATCGCCTCGCGCTCCTGCCGCCAGCGCTTCGCGCCGTCGGCCGGGATCCGGTCCTTGTCGGCGAGGTCGAGCGCGTGGTCGAGGGCGGCCCAGCAGGCCATCTTCGACTGCGTGTAGGGCCGCGGGTCGAGCTCCCAGATGCCGGCGTCCTCGCGCTGCCACAGCTCGCACACGTCGTCTGCGAGCTCCGCCACGCGCTTGGCGCTCGCCGGGTCGAGAAAATGGCCGGCCTCGCAGAACCGGAAGGCGGCGTCGACGACGTCCCCGTAGCAGCCGAGCTGCAGCTGGTCCTGCGCGTCATTGCCGACGCGCACCGGCTTCGAGCCGAGGTAGCCCTCGACGTCGACGTCTTCCCGCGGTAGGTCGGGCTCCCCGTGCAGCGTGTACATCGGCTGCATCAGGTCGCCGCGGCCGGACGCCTCCAGGACCCACGCGAGCGAGCGCTCGCACTCCACCGACAACCGCACCGCGAGGAGCGACTCGAGCGCGAGCGACGTGTCGCGCACCCACGAGAAGCGGTAGTCCCAGTTGCGGTCGCCGCCGATCCGCTCCGGCAGGGAGGTCGTCGGCGCCGCGGCGATCGCGCCCGTGCGGGAGTGGGTGAGCATCCGCTGCGCGAGCACGCTCCGCCGCACGGCGCCGCGCCACGGCCCGTCGTAGGGGATCTCCCGCGCGTACGTCTGCCAGTAGGTGCGCGTGCGCGACAACCGTCCCTCCAGCTCCGCACGCGGCGGCAGCCCGTAGGGGATGTCGTGGAAGTAGAGGAGCGCCAGCAGCCATGCCTCTCCTCGCCCGGCCGTGAAGCGGCCGGACACGTCGGCGCCGTGCGTGCGCGGCTTGCCGCAGCCGTACGTCAGGATCGCGATCGCGTCGTCCTCCCACTCGACGAACGCGACGTCCTCGCGGATCGACGCCTTCGCCTCGACCTGACCCCAGCGCGGCCGCGCCTCGAGCCGCCACTCGAGCTCGACCTCGCCCTCGATCGTCTCGATCTTGCGCACGAGCTCGGTCCACGGCAGGAGCGCGCCGCCGTCCGTGAGCAGCCCGTCGGTGACCTTGACCGTGCCGGACGAGGTGCTGAAGACGGTCTCGAGGAGGTTGCTGTCGTCGGTGTAGCGGCGTTCGACGCCGAAGTCCTCCCGCGGCTGCAGCACGAAGAAGCCGCCGCCGTTCGCGTGCAGGAGCCTCCACAGCACGGGCGGCGCGTCGAGCTCGGGCAGGCACAGCCAGTCGATCGCCCCGTCGGGGGCGACGAGGGCGAGGCAGCGGCCGTCGCCGATCGCCGCGTAGTCGGCGATCGGCGCGTACCCCGACTGGCGTTCGGGCGTCCGCACGCGCAGTTGTGTAGCCGTGTTGGCGTCGTTGAAAACCGCAGGTCAGCACCGGGACCGCACCGGCCCGCCGGCGAGCGAGACGGCGACGTGCTCGGAACGCGCCAGTGTGAGCAGCCGCCGGCGGTAGAGCACCATGTCCGCATGCCGCCAGTCGCCGTGCGTCTGGCAGCGCCAGGCGGCGACGCGTTCGCGGTGATACGGGCTGGTGAGGCTCTCGGCGTGGCCGATCACGTTCGGCAGCGAGACGTGGAAGCGGGTCATCAGCCAGAGCGTCAGCCGCAGCGAGGCCCGCAGCTGCGCCGGATCGCCGAGGACCTGCGCGTCGCTTACGCCCACGTGCTCGATGCCGATCGCGGTCCAGTTCAAGCCGACCGTGTGCCGGCACATCGTCGTCAGCGGGACGAGCTGGTAGACGGTGCCGTCGCGGTCGACGACGAAGTGGGCGCAGTCGCCGGGGAGCTCGTGCAGCTCGGGGTCGGGTGCGTCGGAGGCGAACGCGTTCCAGGTCGCCGAGAAGGAGTCGTTCGCGGTGACGTGCTCCACGATCACCCGCGGATGCTGCAGCCGCCACGCGTCGAGGCCGTAGTGGCGCCTCGCGTACGCGGCGGTCTCGGCGCGCCGGGCCGCGCCGAAGGGAATCGGCTTCCAGACGATGTGCGGACGGGGCGCCGCCGACGCGGCGCCGAGCAGGAGCGCGAGAACGAGGAGCGGCTTCACGCTCCGAGCCTACGCCCGGCCGCGGTCCGGGTTCGGGCATCATTTCGGTCGATGCGGCGCGGCCTCGCCTGGCTCCTCGCGCTCCCGCTGATCGCCGGCGGCTCGCAGGCGGCGCACGTGCTCGCCTACCGCCTCGTCTACCCGTCGTCCGGCGTGCGCCTGCACGCGCTCCTCGCCACCGGCCACGGCTACATGGCGCGGCTGCCGCTCGTGCTCGCCGTCGCGGCGGCCGTCGCGCTCGTCTCGCTCGCCGTCGCGGCCCTCGACGCAGCCCGCGGCCGGAGCGTGCGCGGGCTGCCCGCCTGGGCGTTCGCCCTGCTCCCGCCGGCCGCCTTCGTCCTGCAGGAGGTCCTCGAGCGGTCCATCCACACGGGCACCTTCTTCTGGCAGGCGGTCGAGGCGCCGACGTTCCTGCCCGGCCTGCTGCTTCAGGTCCCGTTCGCGGCGGCGGCGTACGTCGCAGCGCGCGTGCTGCTGCGGACGGCGGCCGCCGTCGGTCGGCTGATCGGCGTGGCGCGCGACCTGCCGGCCGCGCCTCATGCCCCGGCCCGCGCCCTCCCCCCGGCTGCGCTCCCCGCGCTGCGGCCGGCGCCGCTCGCCGGCGCGGCGGCCGGACGCGCTCCACCCTTCGCGGCGTTCTAGCCGAGGCCTCGGGTCGCGCGCGCCGGCCGCGGTGCGGGCCCCCGCCCCTACGCGAAGGAGTCAGCCCATGCTCGTCCCACGACGAACGTCACGCTTCGCCGTCGCCCTCGCGGCGACGGCCGCCGCCGCCCTCGCCGCGGCGTCGGCGGCGTCCGCGCACGCCCGCCTCAGCCCGGCGGTCTCGCTCTCCGGCGACCTGCAGCTCTACAGCCTCGCCGTGCCGACGGAGAAGGCCGGCGTCGAGACGACGAGCGTCGTCCTCACGGTTCCGAAGGGCTTCTCGATCGACTCCTTCGTGCCGAGCCCCGGCTGGAAGCGGGCCGAGCAGTCGACGGGCTCGGGCCAGGAGGCGGTCGTCCAGAAGGTCACGTGGACGGGCGGTCACGTCCCGACCGACGACGACGCGCTCTTCCAGTTCCTCGGCGAGGCGAGCAAGCCCGGCACCTACGCGTTCCGCGTGCAGCAGACGTACTCGGACGGCTCGATCGTCGACTGGTCGGGGCCCGAGTCGTCCGAGTCGCCCGCGCCGTCCGTCGAGGCGCGCAGCTCGCTCGGCGGCGCCGGCGGGACGTCCACGCTGACGATCGTCGCCCTCGTCCTCGGCGCGCTCGGGCTCCTGCTCGGCGTCGTCTCCCTCCTCGCACGGAGCGGCAGGCAGCTCGCGTGACGCGCGCGCGGGTCGCAGCGTTCCTCGTCGCCGGCGCGGCCGCGCTGGCGCTGCCCGCAGCCGCGTCCGCGCACGCGTACCTCGTCCGCACGACGCCCGCGGCGAGCGTCACCCTGAACGCGCCGCCGCCGTCCGTCGCCCTCACCTTCGACGAGGCGGTCGAGCCGCGCTTCGCGCTGATCTCCGTCACGGACGTGAACGCCGATCAGGAGACCTCCGCGCCCTTGCACCGCTCCGCCGCCGACCCGGACACGCTCGTCGTCCCGCTGAAGAAGCTGGCCGAGGGCTGGTACCTCGTCTACTGGCGCGCGATCTCGATCGACGGGCACCCCGTGCAGGGCGCGTTCACGTTCGCCGTCGGCCCGAATCCCGGCCCCGCCCCGCAGTTCAGGGTGCCGCACATCTCGCAGACGGCGACCACGACGCCGCTGCTCCTCGCCCGTTTCGCCGTCTTCCTCACGGTGATGACGGCGATCGGCCTCTTCGTGCTCCGCGTCTTCGTCGCGCGGCCGGTCGTCCGGCTCGTGGAGGAGGCGAGCCTGCGCGCGGTGACGATCGCGTTCGGCGTCGCGGCCGTGCTCGGGCTCCTCGCGCTGCCCGTCTACCTCGAGGAGTCGACGGCGGTCGACTCGCTCCGCTCGTTCTTCGCGTTCGGCACGCTCGTGCCGCTCTGGCGCACGACCGCGTTCGGCCGCGGCTACCTCGACATGGAGATCTGCTTCGCGCTCTTCTGCGCCGCCGCGGCGGTCGCGATCCACGTCGACCGTCCGGAGCTGCCGAGGCGCACCGTCGCCGAGCTGCTCGCGCTCACGGGCGCGATCGTCGCCGCGGCGGCCGTGCTCGTCCTGCCGGGCGCCGCCGGCCACGCCGCGCAGACGCCGCCGCGCGCGGTCTCGGTGCTGCTCGACTGGCTCCACCTGATCGCAGGCTCGCTCTGGCTCGGCGGACTGGTCGGGCTGTTCGTGCTCTGGCGGACGCTGCCCACGGCCCGCCGCGTCGCCGGGTTGATCGTGAGCGTGCCGCGCTTCTCGAACGTCGCCTTCGGCTCGGTCGTGCTCCTGCTCGGCACCGGAATCGGCGCGACGGTGATCCACCTGCCGGTGGTGTCGGCCCTGTGGCAGACGTCGTACGGGAAAGTGATCGTGCTCAAGATCGGGCTGCTGGCGGCGACGATGCCGCTGGCGGCGCTCAACCTCCTCCGCAACCGGCCGGGCCTGCTCGCGGCCCGCGAGCAGGCGGCGCTGGGCGAGCGCCCCGCGCGCCTGCTGCGCCGGCTCGTCGGCGGCGAGGCGCTGATCGTCGCCGGCGCGGTCTTCGCGGCGGCCCTGCTCTCGAGCCTCGCGCCCCCTCCGCCCGCGTTCGCCGAGGAGGGAAAGGCGCAGGCGCGGGTCGGTCCAGGGGCGGTCGCCGAGACGCTCCACCGCGGCCCGTACGCCGTGCAGGTGCTCGTCAACCCGAACCGCGCCGCGGCGCCGAACACCTTCGCGCTCCGGCTGACGAAAGGAGGGCAACCCGTGCGCGGTGCCGACGTGACCGTGCAGTTCGCGATGCTCGACATGGAGATGCCGTCGCAGGAGTACCGCCTGGCCGAGGTGCGTCCGGGCGTCTACCAGCGGCGGGCGCCGGCGCTCGTGATGGTCGGCCACTGGGGCCTGACCTACGCGGTCGCGCCGCCGGGGGCGCAGCCCTTCGAGGTCCTCGTCGTCGACCACGCGGCCGGATGAGACGGCCGCTGCTCCTCCTCGCCGCCGCGCTGGCCGCGCTCGCCGCGGGCACGGCCGCTGTCGTCCTCGCCGCGGTCGAACTCCACCGGGCGCTCGCCGAGGTCGTGCTCCCGTTCGCGCTCGTGCCCCGCTCAGGGCGGGAAGCGGTACGTGCGATGTGGCGGCACGTACGGCCCCAACTCGAGGACGAGCTCGTCCCTGTCCCGCAGCGCGACGCGTCTCGGGTCGACGCCGAGGCGGTCGCCGTTGCGGTACACGCGCACCCGGCCGCGGAAGCTGAGGAGCCTGTCCGGCGCGAGCGCGCGACCCCAGACGCGGAAGAGGTCGGCGAGCGTGCGCGCGCCGCGCACGTGCACGACGCCGCTCGGATCGAGCGTCCAGAGCTCGGTCCGGCAGCGGGCCGCGACGGCGCGGCCGTAGCGGAACCGCGCGGCGCGCAGGCCGATCCCGGCCGGCACGATCACGACCCGCCGCGCCGCGAACAGCTCGAGGTGGACTCGCGCGCCGCCGGCGATCGGCCCGGGCCGGCAGGCGCCGTGCGCCGCCGGAGCGGGGTGGAAGCGCGGACCGACGCCGATCGGGACGGGCAGCAGCGCGGCCGTCGCCGCGGCCGCCAGCGCGCGGGTCGTCATCTGCTGCGTCCTCGGCGGGCGGGCACGGCGGCAGCCATTGTCGCGGGCCTCGGCCTGCTCGCGGCCGGCTGCGGCGGGTCGGGCTCGTCGGCGCCGCCCACGATCACCGTCCAGGCGGCGCGGACGTACCACCTGAGCGGCTTCGCGCCGGCGCGTCCCGTGGCGGCCGGCAAGCCCGTCTCCCTCTCGTTCACGATCGTGCAGCCCGACGGACAGCCGCTCACCGCGTACCGGCACGGGTCGGGCCCGCACAACGGCGTCCACCTGATCCTCGTGCGCCGCGACCTCGCGGTGATCATCCACCACCACCCGCCGGTCGGGAAGGACGGCCTGATCCGCGACACGGTGACGCTCCCGGAGCCGGGGCCGTACCGGCTGGTCGTCGACGCCTACCCGAAGACGAGCGGGCCGGTGCCGAGCTTCCAGCTCTTCCGCTCGCTGACGGTGCGCGGGCCGTACCGGCCGCAGCCGCTGCCGGCGTTCCGCGGGAGCGAGACGGTCGACGGCTACCGCTTCGCCCTGCACGGCGTTCCGCACCTGCACGCGGTACAGGCGGCGCTGCTCGACTTCACCGTCACGACGCCGTCCGGCGCGCCGGCCCGGTTCACGCCGTGGTACGGCGCGCTCGCGCACGCGATCTTCTTCCGTCAGGGATCGCTCGACTACTTCCACACCCACGTGTGCGCGCCCGGTGCGACCGGCTGCGCGAGCGTGCTCGGCGGCGCCCGCGTGACCGGCACGTCCGCGACGCCGGGGAAGCTCCACGTCGGCGTGCTGCTGCCGGTGCCGGGGACGTGGCGGCTGTTCCTGCAGTGCCGCCTCGGCGGGAAGGTGGTGACGGCGCCGTTCACGCTCCGCGTGTCCTGAGGCTCGCGCTCGTCGCGGTCGCCGTGGGCGCGGTCGCGACAGCGGCCGTCGCCGGCAGCGCGCGCGCGGACGGCGATCCGGCGAGCGACTTCCTGATCGCGCAGCAGGTCTTCTTCCCGTACGACGTGAAGCTGCCGCCGCGCCAGCAGGCGGAGCTCACGGGAACCGTCTCCGCGGCGAACGAGGCCGGCTACAAGATCCGCGTCGCGATCATCGCCGACAGCTACGACCTCGGCTCGGTGACCGCGCTCTGGCGCAAGCCGCGGCTGTATGCGCGCTTCCTCGGCCAGGAGCTCTCCTTCGCCTACAAGAACCGGCTGCTCGTCGCGATGCCGAACGGGTTCGGCTTCAACCGGCCGGGCCATCCGGCGACGCATGAATACGCGATCGTCGACCGCATCCCGATCGGGAGGGGCGCGGCGGGGCTGCTCGAGGCAGCGACCACGGCCGTGCAGCGGCTCGCCGCCGCGTCCGGCGTGCACGTGACGGTGACGGACGCGAAGGGCGGAGGCTCGAGCACCTCGCACGACCGGCTCGTGATCGTGGCCGCCGCGGTTGCGGCCGTGCTCGCCGCCGCCGCGGCCCGCTTGCTGCTACGACGCCGCCGGCGCGACCCGGCGTAGCACCGTCGAGACGTCTCCGGCGCGGAACGGCCAGAGGAACAGCGCACGCTCGAAGCCCTTGCGGTCGACGACGTACGCGGCTTCCGTGTGGGTGATCTCGTGGACGGTCACGCCGGCGATCTTCTTCGTCGTCGCGAGCACGCCGATCTGATAGCGGCGCCACACCTGCGCGAGCTGCCGCGGGCTTCCCACCGCCCAGCGCCATTCCGGCACGAGCCGCCACTTCGCGACGTCCTGGAGCAGGTTTGCGCGCGCGTTGCCGTAGACGTTGACGCTGACGGCGACGATCGCCGGCCGCTGCGACGCGGGCAGCGTGCGGACGAGCGCGTTCAGCTGCTTCGCCTCGAGCGGGCAGAAGTTGCGGCAGAGCGGGTCGATGAACGTCACGATCACCGGGCGTCCGCGGAAGCCCGAGACGGAGACCGGGCGGCCCGCCTGGTCGACGAGGCGGAAGTCGGGCGCGGGCCGTGCGCCTGCGGCCCAGGTCATCGGCGGCGGCTCGGCGGCCGACTGCATGGCGGCGGCGCCCTGGCCGCCGGCTTTCGTGTGCGCGAGCTGGAGCAGCCCGATCAGCGCGCCGGCGGCGACCACCACGAGGACCGCGCCGGCGACGGCGAGCCGCGGGGGGAGCGTCCAGCGCCGGAGGCGCCCTGCGAGCGGAGAGGACCCGGCAGACACCGCTGCCGAGAGTATCGCTCAGAACCGCCGGACGGCGTCGCCCGTCGCGTCGCAGAGCCACACGTCCACCGCGGACAGGTCTGAACGGGAGCGGAGGGGTCTGACCCTTCATGTTGAGGGTCAGAGCGTCGAGGTGATGCCCGGCCGGCGCCTGCGACCGGCCGGGCACCTTCCGTCCTAGCGAGCCGCGCCTTCCGGCGTCATCCGGATCGCGACCTCGTACTTGTCGACGGACAGGCGACGCCCGGGCGTGTCGTCGCCCGGCATCGCGTCGAGCGCGGCGTCGCCGCGCGCGTAGTCGTCCTCGTTGTCGAACAGCACGATCGCGAGCGATCTCTCGCCGTCCGGATCGTGGAGGATCATCAGCTCGGTCGCCGGGATGTCCTCCGGCGGCCCGTCCGAGCCGGTGATCTCGTTCCGCAGCTGCTCGATCCGCTCCGACGTCACCCCTTCGAATGCGACGACCCGTGCAAGCGCCATCCGTGCCTCCTTTCGACCCCTCGCTGGGATGACCCTACGCCTGTCGCGGATGTCGTGAAAGGGAGACGCGATGAACGGATCGATCGCGCCGCCGCTGATCCAGCCGTTGACGGTCCTGTAGCACGGCGGCGGATCGGCCACGAGCAACAAGGCGCTCGGTACGCCGCGTGTGCGTGCAGTCACGGAAACGCGGGTGCTTCGTCGAGCAAATCCCTGCTCTCGAGGTGGGCCGAACCGAGCATTGCGCGAACCGCGAGGTTCTGGTGCCCGGATCGCCGCTCGGCATCGCGTGACCGTTTCGGACATGGCCCAGCCGAGAGCGTCGGCACCATGGGCGCGTGAAGTTCCGCGAGCTCATTCGCTTGCTCGAAGACGACGGATGGCGGCTGGTGGCGCAGCGGGAAGCCATCAGCAGTACGAGCATCCGAGCAGGCCTGGCAAGGTGACGGTGGGCCGGCAAGCCTGGCGCCGACGTACCGAAGGGAACGGCAGCGAATATCCTTCGACAGGCAAGGCTACGAAGGTCGAACCGATGAGCGAATACCTGGTCGTAATCGAGCACGAAGGCGATTCGTGGGGCGCCTACTGCCCCGACTTGCCCGGCGTCGGCGTCGTCGGCGACTCTCAAGAGGAAGTCGAGAAGTTGATCCGCGAGGCGATCAGCTTCCACCTCGACGGCCTCCGACAGGCAGGCGAGCCTATCCCGGAGCCGACCGCCGTAGGTACGACGCTGGTCCAGGTACCGGCCGCCTGACGCCGGTTCGCACAATGCCGTCTACGCCTCTTCGGCGGCGAGATCGCTGCACGCAGCGGCAAACGACGATGGAGCTAGGCGGACTCGAACCGCCGACCTCCTGGGTGCGATCCAGGCGCTCTCCCAACTGAGCTATAGCCCCGGGCGGCGCCAGTTTAGCCGCCTGACGGCTTTACCGGAACCTCACAGACGCCTAACCGGTTCTCCTCTGGATAAGGGAACGACGTCTGGATGCACCCGAACAAAAGGGGAGTGACGACGATGAATCACCGGAACCGGTCGCCGCGGCGCGTGCTGACGGCGGCCATGCTCGCAGTTGCCGCGATCGCCATCGGCGCCGTGTTCGGCACCGCTGGCAGCGGCCAGGCGGCGCGCTCGGTCCAGCCGAAGGAGGCCTCGCCTCCGACGATCAACGGCACGCCGCAGGTCGGCAAGAGCCTGAAGGCCGACCCCGGCAAGTGGAACGGCTCGACGCCGATCACGTACACCTACCAGTGGCGCCGCTGTGACAAGAACGGCGGCAGCTGCGCCGGCATCAGCGGCGCGAACGCCCGCCTGTACGACGTGGTCCAGCAGGACGTCGGCAACACGCTGCGCGTCCACGTGACCGCGAAGAACAGCGACGGCTCGTCGTCGGACACCTCGGCGCCGACCGCGGTCGTCGTCGCGGCGCAGGCGCCGCCGCCTGCGACCGGCTGCCCGAGCGGGACCGGCGGCGTGAACGTCTCGCAGCTGTCCTCGCCGGCGCGGCTTCTCATCGACGGCATCCAGTCCAACCCGTCCACGCTCGGGCGCAGCCCCGGGGACGTGACGGTGCGGATCCACGTCTCTGCGTGCAGCGGCCGCGACGTCGCCGGCGCGCAGGTCTACATCACCGCAGTGCCGTTCAACCAGTTCTCGATCCCCGCCGAGGCAGCGACGGGCACCGACGGCTGGGTGAGCGAGGTCATGCACCAGGACGCCGGCTATCCGGCGGCCCGGCAGCAGCAGCTCCTCGCGCTCTTCGTGCGCGCGCGGAAGCCGGGCGAGAACGTCCTCGGCGGCATCTCGTCGCGGCGTCTCGTGTCGCTGCCGGTGAACCTCAGCCACTAGCGACACTCGATCGTCGACAAGGGCCGGTGCGCTCGCCGCGGGCGCGCCGGCCCGAACGCGTGCGTGTGCGGCTCGCCGCGCACGGCACCCTACGATAGGAGCCGATGCGCGCGGTGGTGCTCGACGCGGCCGGGCTGCCGGCGCTCGCGGAGATCCCCGTCCCGGGCGGCCCGGGCGAGCTGGTGGAGGTGCGCGCGTGCGGGCTCTGCGGCTCCGACGTCGAGAAGCTCGGGCGCACGATGCAGGGGGCGGTGCTCGGCCACGAGATCGAGGGCGAGCTCGCGGACGGACGGCGCGTGACGGTCGTCCACCGCGTTCCCTGCGGCACGTGCGACCGCTGCCGCGCGGGGCACGAGTCGACCTGCGCCGAGTTCGCGCGCGTGCGAATCGCGCCCGGAGGCTTCGCGGAGCGCCTTCGGGCGACCCACGTGGTTCCGCTCCCGGAGACGGTTCCGCCGGGAGCCGGGGTCTGGGTCGAGCCGCTCGCCTGCATCCTCCGCGCCGAGCGGCTGCTGCCGGCGGGAGGGTCGCTCGTCGTCGGCTGCGGCGCGATCGGGCAGCTCTGGCTGCAGGTCCTGCGCCTGCGCGGGCGCGCGGTGTGGGCCGCCGACCCACGCCCCGATCGCCTGGAGCGCGCCGGGGAGCTCGGCGCGGCCGACGGCGACGAGCCGGTGGCCGCGGCCGTGGTGACGGCGGCTGCGGGAATCGGCGTCGCGCTGGCGCGGCTCGCCCCCGGCGGGACGCTGCTCGTGTTCGCCGCCCCGCCCGAGCCCGTGCTCGGCGACGTCGACGCGATCTACCGCAAGGAGCTCACCGTGGTCGGCTCGCGGTCCGCCACGCCCGAGCTCTTCACCGAGGCGATCGAGCTCCTGCCCGCGCTCGAGCTGCCGCCGCCGACCCGCCTGCCACTCGAGCGCTTCGCCGAGGGCGTCGAGCTCTACCGTCGAGGCGACGCGCTCAAGGTCGTCTTCACGCCGTGAGGGCCGCGCTGCTGCACGGCCCGGGCGACCTGCGGGTCGAGGACGTCCCGCGCCCGCAGCCGGGCCCCGGCGACGTGCTCGTGCAGGTGGAGGTCGCGCTCACCGACGGCACCGACCTCAAGACGTACCGCCGCGGCCATCCGCTGCTCGCGACGCGCACGCCGGCGCCCTTCGGGCACGAGTTCTGCGGGATCGCCGACGGCCGGCGCGTCGTCGCCGCGAACTCGGCGCCCTGCGGCGCCTGCGCGGGGTGCGCGCGAGGCGGGCAATGCCTCGAGCTCGAGTTCCTCGCGGGCGCCTACGGGGAGTGGCTGGTCGTGCCGGAGCGAATCGCCGCGACGAACCTGCTCCCGGTGCCGGCGGGGCTGGCGCCGGAGGTGGCCGCGATGGTCGAGCCGCTCGCGTGCTGCCTGCGCGGCGTCCAGCGCGCGGGGATCGGTGCCGGCGAAGCGGTGTCGATCCTCGGCGCCGGACCGATCGGCCTGATGCTCGCCGCGTGCGTCGCCGACGCGGGCGGCCGGCCCACGATCGTCGGCGGGCGCCCGGAGCGGCGGGCGCTCGCGGGCGAGTTCGGGGCGGATATCGGAACGGGAGAGGGAGCGGACGTCGCGATCGAGGCGGCGGGACGCGAGGAGGCGTGGCTCGACGCGGTGCGACTCGTCCGGCCCGGCGGCACCGTCGTCCTCTTCGGCGGCCTGCCGCGCGAGGCCCGGCCGGCGGTCGACGCCTACCGTCTCCACTACGAGGAGCTGACGCTGCGAGGCTCCTTCCACCACACGCCCGCGACCGTCCGCGCCGCCCTCGGCTTCCTCGCGAGCGGCGCCTATCCGTGGGAACGCCTCGTCACGCACCGCGTGACGCTCGAGCGGTTGCCGGAGCTCTTCGCCGACCCTCCGCGCGACCTGCTGAAGGCGGCGGTCGTGCCGTGATCGGGACGACGTAGGATCGGATCAGTGCGCGACGAGCACCTCCGGAATGCCTGCTTCTTGTGGCTGGAGGTGCTGCGTGCGCGGTTCGGCGACGACATTCCCTATCGGGGCGGACTCGACGAGGGCTTCCCGGTCCGGGGCCGCCGCGTTCCGTTTCTCAGTCCGCAGAAGGGCATCTTTCGCGCTGCGGCGCAGGAGGGACCGGCTGCGCTCTCGGTGAACACATCGACGAGGTCGCCGTACGGCGACGAGGAGACCGAGCTCGGGTTCCTCTACGCCTACCGTGCGGGTGGGGCCGAGCTGCCGGACAACCGCAGCCTGCGCGCGGCGTTCGCCTTGCAGGTGCCGATCGTCTACTTCATCGCGACACGCCCGGGGTGGTACCGGGCCCTCTACCCCGTCTACGTCGCGGACGACGATCCGGTTGCCGGACGCGTGCTCCTCACGAGCGGACGTCTGGTGGGGCCGCCCGACGAGCCCGAGCCCGCTCCCATCACCGACGAGGTGGAGCGCCGGTATGCCGTTCGCGAGGCGAAGGTGCGGCTGCACCAGGCGCGGTTCCGGGGCCTCGTTCTCCCTGCGTATCGCGACCGCTGTGCGATCTGCTCGTTGCGAGAGATCCGCCTGCTCGACGCGGCCCACATCGCCCCGGACGCTCACGATGTGGGTAGAGCGACGGTGAGCAACGGTCTCAGCCTCTGCTCGATCCATCACCGGGCCTTTGATCAGGACCTGGTCGGCGTCAACCCCGACTACGTCGTGAAGGTTGCGGCGCGGCTCCTCGAAGACGAGGACGGGCCGATGCTGTCGCTCCTGAAAGACGCGCACGATCGAACGCTGATCACGCCCGACCGCGTAAGCCACCGGCCCGACAGGGAGCTCCTGGCCGTCCGGTACGAACGGTTCCTCGGGGGCGCGTGAAATCGCGAACCTGGTTCGCGGAGCGAACCAGGTTCGCGTGTTCCGCGCAGTGCGGCGCGTCGGCGTCGGGGGCGTGTCGTGGCGGCCGAGGCTGTGTGAGCGTTCCCGCGTGAACATCGGCCTGGCGATGCTCGCGGTCGGCGCCGTGCTCGCGGCGAGCGTCGTCGTCGCGCTCGGCGCGGCGAAGTCCGGGCTGCCAGCGCTCGTCGCCTTCCTCGGGCTGGGGATGCTGCTCGGCTCGGACGGCCCGGGAGGGATCGCCTTCGACGACGCGCAGCTCGCCCGGGAGGTCGGCGTCGTCTCGCTCGCGGCGATCCTCTACGAGGGCGGGCTGTCGACGTCGTGGCGGCGGCTCCGCGAGGTCGTGACGCCGGCGATCCTCCTCTCGACGATCGGCGTCGTCGTGACGGCCGGCGTCACCGGCGTCGCCGCGTACGGCCTCTTCGACCTGTCGTGGACGGAGTCGTTTCTGCTCGGCGCGGTCGTCGCGTCGACGGACGCCGCGGCGGTGTTCGCGACGTTGCGCAACACGGGGTTGCGACGCCGGCTCGCACGCACGCTCGAGGCGGAGTCGGGCGCGAACGACCCGGTCGCGATCGCGCTGACGCTGGGGCTGATCGCCTGGGTCGAGCACCGCGACTACGGCCTCGGCGACCTGCTCGTGCTGCTCGTCCGGCAGCTCGGCCTCGGTCTCGCGATCGGCGTCGCCCTCAGCTTCGCGGCGACGTGGGCGTTCGCGCGGATCCCGCAGTCGATCGGCCCCTTCGTCCCCGTCGCGTCGGTCGCGACCGCCGCGCTCGCGTACGGGGCGGCGGACGCGGCGCACGGAAGCGGCTTCCTCGCCGTGTACCTCGTCGGCCTCGCCGTCGGCTCGACGCCTTCCCGCTACCGCGGCCAGCTCGTCGCCTTCCACGTCGGGGTCGCCTACGTGGCGCAGGTCGGCCTCTTCATCGTGCTCGGCATGCTCGTCTTCCCGTCGCGGCTGCCGCACGTCGCGCTTGCCGGCGTCGGGCTCGCGGCCGTCCTCGTCCTCGTCGCGCGGCCGGTCGCGGTCTGGGCGTCGACCGCCGCCCTCGGCCGGTTCGACGCGCGGGAGCGCGCGTTCCTCGGCTGGGCGGGGCTGCGCGGCGCCGTGCCGATCGTGCTCGGGACGTTCGTGCTGTCGTCGCACCTGCACGGCGCCGACACGATCTTCAACGCGGTCTTCTTCGTCGTCCTGGTCTCGGCCGTCCTGCACGGGACGACGCTCGAGTGGGTCGCGCGGCGGCTCGGCCTGCTCGTGACCTTCGCCCGTGCGGAGCCGCCTCTGCAGGTCTCGCGCGGGTGGGGCACGCTCGAGCTCGAGGAGTTCCGCGTCGCACCCGACCACGCGATCGCGGGCTCCGCCGTCCGCGAGCTGGGCCTCCCGCGCGAGGCGCTCGTCGCCGTCCTCGTGCGCGGCGAGGATGCGATCCCGCCGCGCGGGAGCACGATCGTCGAGCCGGGCGACCTGCTCTTCGTCCTCGTCCCGCACGGGAAGCGCCCCGAGCTCGAGGACGTCCTCGGCCGGTGGCGGCAGCGGGTGTAGCGGCGGTTCAGACGGTGAAGAGCGTGAGCTCGGGCTCTCGCTCGCCACGGAGCACCGCGAGGTCGACCTCGGCCGTCGCGATCCCGCGCTGGTCGGCGAGCGCGACCGCCTGCGGCTTGATCGTCTGCGCCACGAGCGCGCCGCGGCACGCAGCGCGGGCGGGGTCGGCGCGGATGCAGTCGAGATACCGCGTGAGCTGCTCGACCGCGTCGATCGTGCCGACCCGCTTGATCTCCACCGCGAGCCAGCCGTCGTGGGCGTCGCGGCACATCAGGTCGACGGGCCCGACCTCCGTTGCCCATTCGCGCTTGACGAGCCGCAGGCCGGGCTCGATCGCGTCCGGCTGCTCGGCGAGGAGGAGCTGCAGGTCGCGCTCGACGCCGTCCTTCTCGAGCGCGGCCGCCTCGCCCATCTCGTGCGTCACGTCCGACAGCACCTCGACGAGGCGGATCTCGAGGCGATCCTCGCTCCGGCCGGCGCGCTTGCGGACGACGAGCATGTCGCCGCCGTCCTCGACGACGGTCGGCGGCGTCATCCAGTTCAACGGCTTGTATCCGCCCGCGTCGGCGTGCACGAGGACGGAGCCGTCCTCCTTCAGCATCAGGAGACGCGTCGAGCACGGCAGGTGGGCGGTCAGGCGGCCGGTGTAGTCGACCTCGCAGCGGGCGACGATCAGGCGCACGGCCCGGCACCCTACTGTCCGTTTCGGACATGACCCGTTCAGGCGTACGGTGAGACCTCCCGAACCTGGTTCGTCGGCTCGCGACGAACCAGGTTCGCGGGTCTCCCGAAAGCGCCGTCACACATTCGTGCCGGTGCCTGGCACCGTGAGGTGTCAGGCACCGTTACGTCTTCGACACCCGCGCCGGCTAGGCGTGCCGGATCAGCGTGATGCCGTCGCGGACGCTGAGGATCACCTGCACGGTGCGCGGGTCGGCGCCGACGTGCTCGTTGAAGCGCACGATCGGTCCCTCGCCGTCGAGGACGCGGCCGCTCGAGAGCGTGTTGTCCGCCGCGATCAGGCCGCGCGGCGCGAGGCGCGGCAGCACCGCCTCGTAGTAGTCGACGTAGCCGTCCTTGTCCGCGTCGAGGAAGACGAAGTCGAACTCGCCCTCGAGCCGCGCGATCGTGTCGAGCGCCGGCCCGAGGTGGAGCGTGATGCGCGAGCCGAGCGGCGAGCGGTCGAACGCGTTCTGCGCGACGGCTGCGCGCTCGGCGTCGACCTCGCACGTGTCGATGTGCCCGTCGTCGGGCAGGCCCGCGGCCATCGCCAGCGCGGAGTGGCCGCTGAACGTGCCGATCTCGAGCACGCGGCGCGGCCGCCCGAACCACACGAGCAGCTCGAGGAAGCGGCCCGCCACGGGACCGGTGAGCATCGACTCGTGCCCGAGCGAGCGGATGGTCTCCTCCGACAGCTCCGCGAGCAGCGGGTCGTGGGGCGCGCTCCACCGCTCGACGTACTCCGCGAGACGCGGCTCGACGATGTCCGTCATGACGTCCGCTCGACGCGCGAGCCGCCGACGATCGCGTCGGCGCCGTCGTCGAACCGCACCCACGCCTTGCCCTTGCCGTCGTAGTCGGGCGACCAGACGACGAGCGTCGCCGGCCGTCCGCCGACCGAGACGCGCTCGGTGCCCTCCGGCTCGGCGCCGCGCCAGACGCGCACGAACGGGTTCTCCTCCCACTCGCGGCCGATCGTCGTCTCGTCGGTGTGGCCGGGGAGGACGCGGCGCTCGTGCGGCATCGCCATGTAGACGTCCATCACCGCGCTGCGGATCTGCGCGAAGTCGCCGCCGCCGACGGCGTCGCGGAACAGCGTGTCGCCCGAGAAGACCGCCTCGCCGTCGACGACGAAGCAGACCATGTCGTCGGAGTGGCCGGGCGTCGGGATCGCCTCGATCTCGAGGTCGCCGACGCGCGTCGACTCGCGCACGACGGGCAGCCCGAGCTCCGCCTCGTGCGTCACGTGGTCGCCGTGCGCGTGCGTCCGCAGCACGGCCTCGGGCCGCACGCGCCACTCCTCGGCCGTGCGCAGCAGCGGCTCGAGCGGCGCGCCCGAGTCGACGTAGACGGCGCTCCCGCCCTCGCGGTCGGCGACGAGGTAGGCGTTCGAGAGCCAGCCGGGGTCCATGCTCCGGGCGACCAGCATTGCTCTACCCTAGTCGCGGACACCCGAGACGCGAGGAGACGCCCGACATGCCCGGCCTGATGGGACGCGCATCAACGATCATCAAAGCCAAGTTCTCGAAGCTGCTCGACCGCGCCGAGAACCCGTCAGAGACGCTCGACTACTCCTACGAGGAGCAGCTCCGGCAGCTGCAGAACGTGAAGCGCGGCATCGCCGACGTCACGACGGCGAAGAAGCGGCTCGAGCTGCAGTACACGAGCATGCAGCAGCAGGTCGCGAAGCTCGACGGCCAGGCGCGCGACGCGCTGAAGGCGAACCGCGAGGATCTCGCGCGCGAGGCGCTCACCCGCAAGGCGGCGATCCAGGGGCAGCTCGACGGGATCATGCAGCAGGGCCAGCAGCTCGAGGCGCAGCAGCAGAAGCTGGTCGAGGGCGAGCGCGCGCTGTCGGCGAAGATCGAGTCCTTCCGGACGCAGAAGGAGATCATCAAGGCGCAGTACTCGGCCGCCGAGGCGCAGGTGCGCATCGGCGAGGCCGCGACCGGCATCGGCCGCCACATGGAGGACGTCGGGATGGCCGTCGAGCGCGCGAAGGACAAGACGCAGCAGCTCCAGGCCCGCGCGAACGCGATCGAGGAGCTGACCGCGGCGGGGTCGCTCGAGGACTACACGGCGACCGGCGACGACATCGACCGGCAGCTCGCGCAGATCCAGCAGACCGGCCAGGTCGACGACGAGCTCGCGCAGATGAAGGCCGAGCTCGGACAGGGCAGCCAGCCGAAGGAGCTCGGCGAGGCGCCGGCGGCGGGTGACGGCGGCGCGGCCGCGCCGGCCGAGTCGTCCGAGAGCGCGAGCGGCGAGAGCACCACCGCGTCGTGAGCCGCGAGGTCGTCCTCGCGGCCCGGCCGCAGGGCGAGCCGCGGGAGAGCGACTTCGAGGTCCGCGAGACCGCCGACCCCGTCCCCGGCGAGGGCGAGGTGCTCGTTCGCAACGTCTTCGTCTCCGTCGATCCGTACATGCGCGGGCGCATGTCGGGCGTCCGCACCTACGTGCCGCCGTACGAGGTGGGTCACGTCGTCGAGGGCGGGACCGTCGGCCGCGTGATCGAGTCGAGGGACGACGCGTTCGCGGCCGGCGACTGGGTGCGAACGGGGCTCGGCTGGCGCGAGCTCGGGGTCGCGCCCGCCGGCGAGCTGCGGCGGCTCGACCCGGAGCTCGCGCCGCCGTCGACGGCGCTCGGCGTGCTCGGGATGCCGGGCTTCACCGCGTGGGTCGGGCTCGTCGAGATCGCGCGCATCGAGCCGGGCGAGACCGTGTACGTCTCCGGCGCCGCGGGCGCGGTCGGCAGCGCCGCCGTCCAGATCGCGCGGCTCGAGGGCTGCCGGGCGATCGGCAGCGCGGGGTCCGAAGAGAAGGTCGCCTGGCTGCGCTCGCTCGGAGTGGAGGCGTTCGACTACCGGACGACTCCTGCCCGCGACGCGCTGGCAGACGGCATCGACGTCTACTTCGACAACGTCGGCGGCGACCAGCTCGAGGCGGCGCTCACGGCGCTGCGGCCGTTCGGCCGCGTCGCCGCGTGCGGCGCGATCTCCTGCTACAACGCGACCGGCCCCGAGCCGGGGCCGCGGAACCTCCAGCTCGTCGTCACGAAGCGCCTGCGAATCCAGGGGTTCATCGTCACCGACCACCAACCGCGCTTCCGCGAGTTCCTCGGCAAGGCGGTGCCGTGGGTGCGTGACGGCGAGCTGCGCTACCGCGAGACGATCGTCGACGGGATCGAGAACGTTCCCGCTGCCTTCGCCGGGCTCTTCCGCGGCGACAACGTCGGCAAGATGCTCGTCCGCGTCGGCCCGGACTGACTACCGGACGTACGCGATCCGCGTCGAGCCGAGCAGCGGGCCGCCGACGAGCGTCATCCGGCACAGGCGCGGCACCGGCGACGGCCGCACCGGCACCGACCCGTGCCAGACCGATCGCCCGCCGAGGTCGGCGTGGAAGATCGGCAGGCCGTCGTACAGCACCGTCAGCGTCTTCGTCGCCTTCGGGAGCAGCGTGAGCTCGAGCCGGCCTCCGACGCAGTCGTACATGTCGATCGTCGCCGGCCCGACCATGTCGCCGTTCGGGAGCACGTTGTGGAGGACCGTCGACAGCCGCGCGGGCGGGTCCAGCTTCCAGAGCGTGAGCCCGCTCACGTCGAGGCCGGTCTGCGCCAGGTGCGCGACCCGCGAGCCGACGAAGGAGAGGCGATCGCTCGCGACGACGTACGGCGCCTGGACCGGCAGGCGCCCGCTCGCCGGCACGGCCGCCTGCTCCTGCGGCATCGGCCCGGAGACACGGCTCGGCGCGAGCGAGAGCACGCGGCGGATTCGGTCGTTCCACAGCCGCTCCTCCCACACGGTGTTCCAGTACGTCTCGCCGTCGTAGACGTAGGTCACGTTCCCGGCGGCGGCGCGGTCGATCCAGTCCGGGACCGGCCCGACGATGTCGCCGTGGTCGGCGTCGGCGTGCCGGTCGATCTCGATCGCGGCGACCGTCGAGCTCGCGAGCAGCAGCGCGAGCACGGCCGCCGGAAGCACGGCCGTCCACCTGCGCCGCGCCGCCACGCAGAGCGCGGCGAGGACGAGCGACACGGCGAGCACCACGTCGGCTGCGCCGAGCCCGCGCAGCCGGTAGAGGAGCGCGAGGTCGAACGTGTCGGCGAGCGCGTCCAGGCTCGTCAGGCGTCCCCACGGCGCCGGGAGCAGCAGGCAGAGCAGCCCGAACGCGGTCAGCGCCGACGCGAGCAGGGGGCGCGGCGCTCCGCGCGCCAGCCAGAGCGCGAAGACGAGGAAGAGCAGCGGCGGCAGCGCGGCGAGGTCGCGGCCGAGCAGGTGAGGCGAGTAGCGCGCCGCGAAGAAGCCGACCTGGAAGACGACCAGCACGACGGCGGTCGCGGTGGTCGCCACGAGGGCGCGCGCTGCCGGGTCGCGCGCGCGCAGGAGCAGCAGCACGAGCGCGAAGGCCGGCACGACGCCGGTGCTGAGCACGAGGAAGGAGGCGTGGTCGAAGGTCAGCCCGAGCGCGTCGCCGATCGGGTACGAGCCCCGCAGCGTGCCGGCGTAGGAGCCGAAGACGCCGGGGCTCGCGGCGGCGACCAGGGCCGCGCCCGCGAGCACCAGCCACAGCGGCCAGAACGCGCGCAGGCGGCGCCACTGCCGGCCGAGCGCCGTGTCGACCACGACCGCGCCCGCGAAGACGGCGACGAGGACGACCGCCTGCACCCTCGTCAGCACCGCGGCCGCGATCACGACGAGCGCGAGGAGCTGGTCTCGCCGCCCGCCGCGCTCGACGGCGACCGCGATCGTCACGAGCGCCCACGCGGCGAGCGGATAGAAGAGCACCTCGGTCATCACGAGCCCCGAGTAGAGGAGGAGCGGCGTCGCCACGGTGAGCGCGGCGGCGAAGAGCGCGTACGGCCGCGGCATCAGCCGGCGCCCGTAGGCGTACACGGGCACGGCGGCGAGCGAGACGACGACCGCCTGCAGCGGCTTCAGCCACTCGTAGCCGTGCGCGAAGCCGCCCCAGGCGAGCGCGACGCCGGCGAGCGCGGGATAGAGGACGCCGTAGCCTGCGCCCTGTCCGTGCAGGAGGGGCAGGGAGCCGTGGTGCCAGAGCGCGAGCGCACGCTCCGCGTAGATCGCCTCGTCCGGCATGATCCACGGCCCCTCGAAGCCGCGCACCGCGACCCAGTGCAGCAGCGCCGACAGGCCGACCAGCCCGCCGAGCGCGGCCCACGCGTTCCTGTCGAGCGCGCCTAGATCGGCGCGTCGTACAGCGCGAGCCAGCGCGTCAGGTCCGGCTCGACCGGCAGCTCGCCTTCGAGCTTCGACTTCAGCTCGAGCTCGAACGCGTTGTCTCTGTTCTTGTCCTCGGTCGGGACGAACGGCCAGAATGCCCCCCTTTTGAACCCGTAGATCCAGTAGACCGGGTGCGACCCGCCGTCGAAGCGGAACGCGGCGGCGAGCAGCTGCGCGCCGAAGCCCTGCGCGGTCAGCTCGGCAGCGAGCGCGTGGACGGTCGTGACGAGGTCCTCCAGGTCGGGATCGCGGATCGTCACCCAGTCGAAGCCGTACTCGTCGCTCGTGCGCTCGACCTTCGATCCGCACGACTGCGCGACGGCTTCGATCAGCTTGTCGACGTCGTCGAACGCGCTCCGGAACTCGCCCGACGACTGCGGCTTGAACGCGACCGCGGCGACGCCCGCCGAGCGCAGCCCGAGCTCGGTCTGCAAGGTCACCGCCGCCGTCGTCAGCGCGAAGAGCTTGTCCTCCTTCGGCTCGGCCAGCTTCTTCCGCCCGAACAGCACGTCCCGGATGCCCACGACGGCGGAGGCTAGCGGGAACCCGCGTCCTTAGTTCACTTCGTGAACTAAGGACGGGAGTTTCGGCCCTACGCGACCGGGCGGCCCATCTCGCGCGCGATCGCGGCGAGGGCGGCCAGCCGCTTCTCGAGCGGCGGGTGATCCATGAAGAGCTCGGCCGTGGCGGTGCGCAGCTTGGCCGGGACGATGAAGAACGCGTTCATGCCCTCGACCTGGCGCAGGTCGCGGTTCGGGATCAGCGTCATCTGCGAGGAGATCTTCTGCAGCGCGCTCATCAGGTACTCGGGCGCGCCCGTGATCAGGGCGGAGCCGCGGTCGGCGGCGTACTCGCGGTAGCGGGAGATCGTCCGGATGAGCACGAAGCTGATCGCGTAGACGACCATCGAGACGACGAGCATGATCAGCCACACCGGCGGGCCGTTGTTGTTGTTGCGGTTGTTGCCGTAGCCGCCGCCGAAGCCGCCGCCCCACATGCCGGCGTAGAGGCCGAAGCGGGTGAGCATCGCCGCGAGCATCGCGAAGAAGCTCGCGATCGTCATCACCAGCACGTCGCGGTTCGCCACGTGCGACAGCTCGTGCGCGAGGACACCCTCGACCTCCTTCGGCTCGAGGCGCTCCCAGAGGCCGGTCGTGACGCAGACGGCGGCGTGCTTCGGCGAGCGCCCCGTCGCGAACGCGTTCGGCACCGGCGTGTCCATGATCGCGACCTTCGGCTTCGGCAGGTCGGCCATCGCGCACAGCCGCTCGACCATGTCGTGCAGCGCGGGCGCGTCCTCGCGCGAGACGACCTTCGCGCCCGCCGCCGCGAGTGCGAGCTTGTCCGAGGTGTAGTACTGGAAGAACGCCATCGCGATCACGATCACGAGCATCGGTGCGAGGCCGACGTTCAGCACCGAGAAGAGCACGACGGCGAAGACGACGTAGAGCAGGCCGAGCAGCCCGCCCGTCAGCAGCATGCGGAGCGTCAGCCCCGCGTCGCGACCGTATGTCCTGCGCTTCATCGGCGGAATTGTACGGAGGTTCACCGTCGTCGCCGCAGGCGCTTAATCACGGCTCAACAGGAGGAGGCATATAGACTGCGCGCTCGTGCGCCGCGCTGCCCCGCTGGCTCTGCTGCTCGCCGTCGCCGCGCTGGCGGTCGGGTGCGACACCTCGAAGCCGGGCGAGAAGACGGTCTCGCCGCTGCCGTCGACCGTGGTCGGCACCGTGCCGAAGGCCCAGGCCGTCACCGTCCCGGCGAAGTACAAGAACGGCGACCCGACGGCCGGCAAGCAGGTGTTCGAGACCGCCGGCTGCAAGGGCTGTCACACGCTGAAGGAGGCCGGCGCGACGGGCACGGTCGGCCCGAACCTCGACCAGGCGCAGCCGCCGCTCTCGCTCGTCATCCAGCGCGTGACGCACGGTGCGGGAGCGATGCCGAACTTCTCCGGCCAGCTGTCGACGAAGCAGATCGCCGACGTCGCCGCGTTCGTCGTGAAGTCGACGGGCGGCAACCCGAACGGCTAGCGCCGACATCCTTCCGCAGGGCTTCCCGCGCGACGTCCGCGTCGTCGCGACCGACTTCGACCGCACGCTCGTCGCCGAGGACGTGACGCTGCATCCGCGGACGCTCGCCGCGCTCGCGCGCGCCCGCGGGGCAGGACTGCACGTGATCGTCGTCACCGGCCGGATGGTGCAATCGGTGCTCCGCGCGCTCGAGCCCGCCGGGCTGCCCGACCCCGTGATCTGCTACCAGGGCGCCGTCGTCGCCGAGCCCGACGGGACGTGGCTGCGGCACGAGCCGCTGCCGCTCGAGCTCGCACGGGAGACGGTCGCCGCGCTCGCGGCCGAGGGCTACTCGCCGAACGTGTACGTCGACGACGAGCTGTACGTCGCGGCCGACACGGAGGAGGCCCGCCGCTACGCGCGGCTCAACCGCATCCGCTTCCACGTCGTCGGCGACCTGCTGGACTGGCTGGACGCGCCGCCGACGAAGCTCGTCTGCGTCGGCGACCCGGACGCGCTCGACGAGCTCGAGCCGCGGATGAAGGAGCGGTTCGGCGACCGCGAGTACATCTCGAAGTCGCTGCCCTACTTCCTCGAGTTCGCGCAGAAGGGCGTGACGAAGGGCGCCGGCCTCGACTTCCTGGCGCGGCACCTCGGCTTCTCCGCCGAGGAGACGGTGGCCTTCGGCGACGGCGAGAACGACGTCGAGCTCGTCGAGTGGGCCGGCTACGGCATCGCGGTCGAGAACGCGCACGAGCGCGTGAAGGCGGCGGCCGACTGGGTGTGCCCGCCCGCCGCCGAGGAGGGCGTGGCGCAGGTTCTGGATGCACTTCTAGACTCGAGAGCGTGATCGACCTCCGCGCAGCGCGAAACGAGCCGGACGCCTTCCGCGCCGCGCTCGCGCGTCGCGGCGCCGGCGACGCGTTCGACGAGCTCCTCGCGGCGGACGAGCGGTGGCGCGCGCTCGTGCCGCGCGTCGACGAGCTGCGCGCGCGGCAGAAGCTCGACGGCAAGCCCACCCCGGAGCAGCTCGAGCGGCTGCGCGGCCTGAAGGAGGAGCTGCGCGCGCTCGAGGACGAGCTGGCGGCCGCCGAGGAGGCGCGCGACGCCGCCCTCGCGCGCGTTCCGAACCTGCCGCACTCCTCGGCCGCGGACGGGATGACGGACGAGGACGCCGTCGTCGTGCGCGAGTGGGGGGAGCGGCGGCCGGAGGGCCCGGAGCACCTCGAGCTCGCGAACTACGACATGGAGCGGGGCGCGCGCATCTCCGGCTCGCGCTTCGGCGTGATCGTCGGCGACGCGGCCCTGCTCTCGCTCGCCCTCTACCGGCTGGCGCTCGACAGGCTGGTGCGCGAGGGCTTCACGCCCGTCCTGCCGCCGGTGCTCGTGCGCGAGGAGGCGATGTACGGCACCGGGTTCTTCCCCTCGGAGAAGAACGACTACTACGCGGTGCCGGAGGACGGCCTCTACCTCGTCGGCACGTCGGAGGTGCCGCTGATCGCGATGCACGTCGGCGAGATCCTCGACGAGCTCCCGCTCCGCTACTGCGCGTTCTCCTCCTGCTTCCGGCGCGAGTCGGGCGCGGCGGGCCGCGACACGCGCGGCATGTTCCGGGTGCACCAGTTCCAGAAGGTCGAGATGGTCTCCTACACGCTCCCCGAGGAGTCGTGGGACGAGCACGAGCGGCTGCTCGCGATCGAGGAGTCGCTGGTGCGCGAGGTCGGGCTGCCGTACCGCGTCGTCAACACGGCCGCGGGCGACCTCTCGGCGGCGGCCGCGAAGCGCTACGACATCGAGGCGTGGTTCCCGTCGCAGCAGCGCTACCGCGAGATCACGTCGTGCTCGAACACGACCGACTACCAGGCGCGCCGCTCGGGCATCCGCTACCGGATCGACGAGAAGCACCTCGGCACGCCGCACACGCTCAACGGCACCGCCGTGACGGACCGCTGGGCGCTGGCGCTGCTCGAGAACTTCGGCGGCGACGTGCCGGAGGTGCTGCAGGCGCTCGGCGCGCCGGCGCACGTGCGCAAGTAGGAGACTGCCACTGGTACCGCCGGCGGGGTGCTAGAGCGGTCGAATAGGGCGGCCTTGAAAGCCGTTGAGCCTCCCGGCTCCGTGGGTTCGAATCCCACCCCCGCCGCTCGTAATCCGATGCAGGAGGGGGCGCGCCGGCGCCGAAGCGGGACGCGTGATGCGGGGGGTTCGCATCGCGTCGGCGGCCGCTGCGGCCGCGCTGTGGATCGTCGCGTCGCCCGCTTCGCCCGCGGCGACGGCGGGTCCGCACGACCCCTGCGCACGGGGCGGCCGGGACTCCTGCGGCACGACCGGCGTCGGCTTCTACCGCCGCTCCGCGTATGGGGTGCGCTGGTTCGGCGACTACCGAGGCGCCGTGCCGGGAAACGCCGCCGCGTTCTGCATCGACCTCGGCTACTGGTACGCCGGTCGCTCGTACCGCTACCGGCCGCAGGCGGGGCCGCTGCGCACGCGCGCCGGCGAGCTCGTCCCCGCCGACCGCCGCCACGAGCTCGCCTACGCGCTCTGGCGCTTCGGCCGCAGCGACCGGCCGGTGCAGCAGGCCGCGGTGATGCTCTACGTGCACTCGCTGATCGGCGACGCCCGGCCCGGCGAGATCGACCCGCAGGAGCTCGGCCCGGCGGTGGCGTCGCTCTACCGGCGCGTGGCGCTCGACGCCGAGCGCTACCACGGCCCGTACCGGATCGACGTGGCGCTGCCGGCGCGGCTCCTCGTCGGGCGGCCGGCCGCCGCGACGGTCCGCGTCCTCGCCGCGAGCGGGCGGCCGCTGCCGGACGTGCAGCTCGCGCTGGCGGCGACCGGCGCGCAGGGGGCGCCCGCCGAGGTGCGCATCGACGGAACCGGCGTCGGTCGCGTCACGCTGACGCCGACGACGACCGCCGGCCTGCGGCTGCGGCTGCGGACGTCGGGGGTCGCCGCGGCCGAGCCCCACGTCTACTCGCCGACGGCCGGGCTCGCGCGGGAGCGCGGCCAGCGGCTCGCGTTGCCGGCGGCGGCGCCTGTGCGGACGACCGTGACCCGGCTGCGGGTCGGCGCATCGCCGCGCGTCGCCACCCGGATCAGCGCGCAGGTCGCGGCGGTGGGCGCGCGGATCAGCGACACGGTCACGGTCTCCGGCCTCGGCGGCTCGAGCGCGCGCGTGCAGGTCCAGCTCTGGGGGCCGTTCGCGCACCGCACCGACATCCGGTGCGCGGGCGTGCCGTACTGGACGGGCTCGTTCGTCGAGCACGGCGACAGCACGACGACGACGGCGCCCGTCCGACTCGAGCGCGCCGGCTACTACACGTACCACGAGTCGATTCCCGCTCGCCCGCCCGGGCTCGGCTTCGTCACGCCGTGCGCCAGCGTTCCGGAGACGGTCTTCGTCCGCGTGCACCCGTCGCTCGCGACCGTCGCGTCCGCCCGGCTCGTGCGGCCGGGCTCGACCGTGCGCGACCGCATCCGCGTCAGCGGGCTGGGCACGAGGCCGGCGACGGTCGAGGCGGAGCTCTACGGGCCGTTCTCCTCGCGCGAGGACATGCGCTGCACGCCCGCGACGCTGCGCTGGTACGCGCGCATCGCCGTCCCGGGCGACAGCGTGGTGCAGACGCCGCCCGCGCCTGTCCGGTCCGCCGGCTTCTACTCCTTCCGCGAGCGCCTGGTCGGCGCGCCCGGCGGCGTCGTGACCTCGCCGTGCGGGGTCGCCGTCGAGACCGCGCTCGCCGCGCCGGCGATCGTCACGGGCCGCGGCGACGTCGCTCGGGCCGAGCGGATGCGCGCCGGCGGCGACGCGCCGGTGCGCCTGCGCGTGCCCGCGCTCGGGATCGACGCGCCGGTGCAGCCGTCCGGAATCGACATCCGCGACGGCGTCCTCGGCGTTCCGGCCGACGTCCATCGGCTCGGCTGGTGGCGCGACGGCATGGCCCCCGGCGCCTCGAGCGGCGCGATCCTGCTCGCAGGGCACCTCGACAGCGCCGCCGCCGGAGCCGGCGCGCTGTTCCCGCTGCCGCGCGCCCGCCGCGGCGAGCTCGTGCGGCTGACCACCGCAGCGGGACGTTCGTTCGCCTATCGCGTCTCGTCGGTCCGCCGCTACTCGAAGAGCGCGCTGCCGATCGACGTCTTCTCGACCGCCGGGCCGGCTCGGCTCGTGCTCGTCACGTGCGGCGGCCCGTTCGATCCGGAGACCGGCCACTACCGCGACAACATCGTCGTCACCGCCTTGCCGGTGCGCTGATCGGCTTGTGCGCCTTCTCCAAACCTTCGACCGGAAACGCCACCCGGAGAAGGTGTCTGACACCAACGGTGTCAGACACCTCGTGCGGGTCGAACGTCCTCCGGAGTTCCCCGTGCAGAATTACGAGAAGGCGCACTAGCCGCGCGTCTCCGCCTCCCACGGCGGCGTGCGCCACAGCTTCCCCCGCACGTCGACCCAGGCCCGGCCGGCCGCGCCCTCGACCTCCCAGAACGGCGAGAGCGGCGAGCGCGAGGCGGGCGACGGGCGCCAGGCGAGCTCGACCGTTGCGGCGGCGGGCGCGCGGGCGAGGGCACGCGCACGCTCGCCGGAGACGGCGAGGTGCGGGCCGCGCCCCGGCAGCAGCGCGCTCGAGAGCACCTCGCCCGAGCCGGCCGCGACCGCCGCGACTCCGAGGGTTGCCTCGGGCTCGCCGAAGCTCACGAGCCAGTACTCCTCGCCGCCGTCGAGGCGGCGCACCCGGTGCGCCTCGAAACACACGTCGTGCGCCAGCCCGAGCGCCGCGCGCGCACGCGCCGCTGCGTCCGCAGGCGAGACCGGCGCCACGGCCGGAACGGTACGCGTCAGATGCCGCGGTCCGCTTCGTGCAACGCTGTGAAGACGGCTCCGTCGACGCGGACGTACAAGCGGTTCGCGCCCACGGTGATCAGGTGGAAGGGCCAGAACGGGGAGAGCGACTCGCGGCACGGCTTCCACACGAGCGTGGGGTGGACGCACACCGTCTCGGGACGGACGAGCAGCCGGCCGGCTCCATCTTCGAGGTCGAAGCGGCGTCCGGCGACGTGCTCGAGCACCTCCCTTCGCGCCGCGGCGAGCAGCGTGAGGGGGCGCGGCTCGCGCGGCGCGGCGCTCTGCTTGTAGGTGCCGAAGCGTGCGTCGACGCTCACGAACGCGGAGACGCGCGTCGCGGAGCGGTGCATCGGCACCACGTAGTAGAAGTCGTCGAGGCGATCGAGGCGCTGGACGAGGACGGGATCGCCGGCGTCCGTGCGCTGCAGCGCCCGCCGCCACTGCTCTCGCTCGGCCAGGCGGAACCGCTCGAGTGCCGCCGTCGCCCGCTTCGCGGCGGCGGCAGGCGTGAGCAGGGTGCGGCCCTCGAGGCGGCGCTCCGGTCGCGACGCCCCCGGGATCTCCGCGGGCGGCTCGGGGTCGCAGACGGTGACGAACGTCCCGTTCCAGTGCCCGCCGGTGATGCCGGTCATGTAGTCCGACTGCCACGTCGAGTAGGCGATGTGCTCGTCGGCGAGCCCGCGGTCGCCGCCGCTCCCGCACACGTCGCCGTCCGAGTGCGGCGGCGGCGGACCGGGCGTCGGCGTCGGCGGCCACGGGTTGTTCACGTCGAACGCGGAGATCGAGTACGACGTGTCGGCGGAGCTGCTCGGCGCCTGGCTCGCCTCGTAGCCGCGCACGACGATCCAGTGCGCCGACCCGAACACCATCGCCACCGGTCCGACCTGGTAGTGGTGGATCGTCCAGCACAGCTTCCGCGAGGCGAGGTCCTCGCTTCCGAGCGCGAAGAGCACGAACCAGCTCCCGAAGCTCGCCGGGCGCCGTGCGTTCAGCGTCCAGGTGAGCCCGTCGGGCGCGGTGTACCAGCCGCTCTCGGTCGTGCTGTGGCTGTGGTTGTCCGCATAGAGGTCGTCCTGGTCGAGTAGGCCCGCGCCGATCTCGGCGAGCACCATCTGCGCGCACGCCGCACCGCAGTAGTAGTCCGTGTCCTGCTGGTGGTACTGAACGGTGAGCTGCTCGTGCGTCGACACGGTTCCTCCTCGATCAGGGGCCGACGATCGCGATCGAGACCGACGGGTTCACGTTCGGCGACCAGGGGCTGTCGTAGTTCCAGTCGGCGGCGTAGCCGCCGTCCCAGCCGGCCGGGTTGAAGGCGCGGCTGTCGGCGCCGATCGAGAACGTGTAGCAGCCCGCCGGCGCGTCGGCCGGCACCGAGAACACGGCGACGGTGCTCCACGAGTTGTCGTTCGGCCCCGTGTGCCAGTGCTCGGTCGTCGACTGCGCGGTCACCGCGGCCGGCGCGGCCCCGCCGCAGCCGCCGGCGCCGATCCTCGCCGAGCGCAGGTGCCCTGCGGTGACCGTCGCGCCGACCTGGATCTGGATCTCCTGCCCGCCCGGGCGGTGGATGAGCGGGCACGACAGCGGCAGCGGCGTGAACGGCCCGGTTCCGCCGACCCGCCAGCCGAGCACGCCGGGCGTGAAGAACGCGGTCGGCGCCGCGTTGTCGACGACCAGCAGTAGCGGGCCGACGGTGTGGATCACCGACTTGGACGAGTCGCCGAGCTCGAGCGTGATCCGGTAGACGCCCGCGCCGCCGGAGACCCAGTCGACGAGCAGGTGCTCCGGCTGCCAGCCGTCCGCGTCGGGCAGGATCGCGTACCAGCCGCTCGCGTCGGGCGAGACGGTGAGCTGCTGGAACCCCGGTGCCCAGCGCGCGAGCTTCCACGTGCTCGTGAACGGCACCGGCGCGCTGAACGATCCCGGCGTCGGCAGCCCGTTGCCGGGCGCGTACTCGTACAGCACCCGGTAGTACTCGGCCTTCGCGCGGTGGTTGCAGCCGTAGAGCTGCAGCTCGCCGAAGAACGGCGCCGTGGACGGGTACAGCTTCAGCCCCGAGAAGAGCCCGTTCTGATGCGGCTTGTTCGGCCGCGTCGCGAAGCCGGTTGCCGCGTCGAAGTACGCCGGCGCGTTGCGGACCGGCATCAGGCCGACTCGCTCGATGCCCGGCTCCTCGCAGGAGACCTCCGGCCCGCAGAACGGCGAGGGCAGCGCGACGGCGATCGGCGACGCCTCGAGCGTCACGAAAGGCGTCGGGCCGCCCCAGGGGACGTCGAACGGCTCGTCGTAGATCACGTCCTCGGTTCCGTCGCCGTCCACGTCCTGCGTGACCCGGAAGCTCACGTCGGGGACGTCGACGATCTCGACCCACTGCGGGACCCAGACGTCGACGCAGCGGACGAACGGCCCGTGCCAGCGGCCGAGGTCGAGCTTCGCCACCCGCTCGTGCGGCGCGCCGAGGTGCTCCGCGAGCGCCCTGGCGCCGCCCTCGGCGTGCGCGGACAGGAGCTCGTCGGAGAGCGGCGGGGCGAGGCCGGCGCCGAATGCGGGCGCCTGCAGGCGCTCCACCACCGCGCCGGCGCCGGCGCCGAACGAGGCGGAGACCTGCGCGGCCGCGACAAGCTCGCCCGCCTGCCGCCCGAGCAGGCCCTCGACGTCCGCGCGCGCGGCGAGAACGCCCGCCTCGACCGGGCCGGCGGGGTCGGGCGGGAAGGGCGGGACGCGCTCGACGAGGTGCGCGACCAGGTCGGCGATCGAGGGTTTGACGAAGATCTCCGGGAAGCAGATCCGCGCTCGGCGCCAGCGGAGGATCCAGTCGATCTCGAACCGGGGGATCCATACGCAGAAGCGGCCGCAGGCGTCCGTCACGACCGACGTGAGCTCCTCCTCGCGGCAGAAGACCGGGAACAACCAGCTCCACGGCCAGCCCTCCGGGAAGTAGCCCCACACGTCGCAGTCGCGGTCGAGCACGTGCACGGTCGCGTACGGCACGGGGTAGGAGATGCCGGTCGACGGGTCGGTCTTCACCACCTGGCCGCACACGCGCCGGAACAGGAGCAGCTCCGGGTCGATCCGCCAGCGGAGCTCTTCCGCGAGGGCGCCGATCGCCTTGCCCTCGAGCTCGGCCGGCTCGAGGCCCGTCAGCGCGCCGAGGCGCCGAGCCTGGATGCCGTTCAGCCGCAGCTCGTCGGGCGTGCCGGCCGCCTCGCCCGGCGTGGCCGTCGCGCCCTCGTGCGTCCTACCTCTCGCCTTCGCCATCGTCCCTGGCACCCCCTCCGGGCCTTCGTTTGGAGCCTGCGATTGCGGCGACGCTCGCAGCGGCGCGTCACCGCGGCGTCACGCGCGCGTCACCGCCGGGCAGCGGTGGTGCGGGCGAGGAACGAGACCAGGGCGGCCCCGGGAGCGGGATCCGGCCGGACCGCTCCCGGGCCACGCCCGGCCACGTGCCCGTCGAGCGGGCGTGGGGCCGGCGTTCGGGCGCCGGCCGCACGCCGCCGCCGGCCCCCGCAGCACGTCACGGTGCGCCTCCGTCGTCGTCGTCCACGGACGGACAGCAGCGGTACTCCTGCGACTTCTCGAGCAGCGCGATCTGCTTCTTCAGCAGCTCGTTCTCGAGCCGCTTGTGCTCCAGCTCGAGCTCGATCGCGCGGTCGAGTGCCGGCTCGCAGACGTCGCACTCGTCGAGGCAGCCCTTCACGATCACCCCCGCCGTCGGCAGCGCGACCTGCCGTTCCCAGCCGAGCCGCTTCTGCGCGTCGGGCGAGACGTCACCTCCGACGGCGGCGATCAGCCCCTCGGCGACGAGGTCCTCGTCGACCGCCTTCAGTGCGGCCTCCCGGGCGGCGGCCTGGAGCGGTTCGACCGCGACGGCTGTGGGCGCCGCGAACCCGGCAACCGCGAAGCGCGCGTCGGCGACGGTCGTGCCGGCCGACTGCGCCGCGCTCGTCCGGGCGCGCGCTTCGACGTCGAGCCGGTCGGCGGCGGTCGCGAGCACGCTGTTCGGGATGACGCCGACCTGGCCGGTCGGGGCGGGGTCGTTGAGCTGGATCCCGGTGGGGGCGGCCGAGTCGAGCACGTGGCGCTCGATGCCGACCAGCTCCCAGCGGAGCGTCTGGCACTTGTTGAGCTTGTAGAACTGGAACGTCAGCGCGTGACAGCGGTTCGGGTTCGTGAACTCGCGCGAGGACGCCTCGTACTGGTCCTCCGAATCCGTCTCGGTGTGCGCGCGTGTGCTCACCTCCCCGACCTGCGTCGAGCTCGCGGCGCGCGTTCCCACCTCCACGTGGCGGCTCGACGAGTCCGCGTGCTGGGTGAGGTTGCGCGCGAACGTCGAGGCCGAGCTCGCGTCGTACGAGCCGCCGGAGACGCTGCCGCCGAGCGACACGAAGCCGAGGTCGATGCCGAGCCCGCCCCCGCCGCTCACCGCGGAGCTGTGGAACGACGATGTCGACGCGGCGTCCTCGTTCACGCTCACGTTGTTCACGGCGTTCGCCATGCCCGCCATGAAGAACGACTCCTCCGACGTCGTGTGGTTGTAGTACGAGAGGTTGGTCTCGCTGTCGTACGTGAACCGGCTGTGCCGGTCGCTCGTGAACAGGCGCACCTTCTCGCCCGGCAGGAGCGTCGTGCTGTAGAGAAGGTCGCCGAGCGAGAGCGGCCCCGAGCACCGCGTGAGCCTGAAGTGGAGGACGACCTCGACCGGAATCGTCCGCCGCTGTCCCGCCGCGTCCACCAGCGGGCGGAACGGCAGCCGGAAACGGAAGTCCAGCGTGTCGCAGACGTCGCACGGCTCGAGGGGTGGGCAGCAGTCCGGCTGCCCCTTCGCCGCTTCGACCTTCCCGGCCATCTCGTGCTCCTCCTCTCCGGCCGGCGGCCCTGCCGCCGGCCCGGTCGTCGGAGGGAAGCGCTATCGCGGCGGCGTCACCGGGCCGTCACGGCCCGCGTCACCGTCGCCGGCGTGGCGAGCCGGCTCCTCGCGCCCGCGGCGCGCGTCGCGCCGGATCGCGCCGAGCGGGCTCGCCAGCGTCGGGCCGCTGCGCTTAGACGCCGACCGTCGCTTCCCGCAGCAGCCCATCGCCCGTCGCTTCTGTCATCGTGGCCTCGGGGGATTCGAGTGTCGGCCCCTCGGTCGCGCGCTCGAGCAGGCAGGCGGCGCCGGAGAGCGCGAGCCACGCGAGCGGAAGGTCTCGCCGGCGCCGCGCGACGGCGGGTGCGAGCGGCGCCGCCGTCCAGATGCTGACGCAGTAGAAGCAGTCCAGGAGCCGGCCGAGGACGCCGTCGCCCGCCCGCTCCCGGATGATCGCGACCGCGTCGCCCGGCCCGTCCTCGAACGCGAGCAGGTGCGACAGGCGCCACGTCGCGAGCGCCGCAACGGCGAAACGTCTCACGCGCCCGCCTCCGTCACCAGCCCGTCGACGAGCTCGCCCATCTGCCGTGACGGCTCGATGCCGAGCTCGCCGAGCAGGCGCCGGCAGAGGCGGTACTGGCGCAGCGCCTCGCACGCGTTCCCCTCGTTCAGGTGGATGCGCATCAGCGTCCGGTGCGCGCTCTCCCGCAGCGGCTCGGCGGCGAGCGCCGCGTAGCCGACGGCGAGCGCGTCGTCGAGCCGCCCACGGCGCATCAGCTGCCCGCAGAGCGCGTCGAGGGCGCGCAGGCGGAGCTGCCGGAACCCCTCGCGCTCGAGCAGCACCCAGTCGTCGTACCAGTCCGGCAGCAGGTCGTCGAAGAGCTGTTCCGCGTTTTCGACGGTCGCGTCGTCGACGGTTTCCGCGACGAGCCTGCGGGCGAGGTCGCGCGCCGCCCGGAAGTCGACGTCGACGGCCGTGCCGAGCTGGAGCCGCGCGCCGTCTGCATCCACGACGAGCGGGCCGCGCCGGTTGAGCCTCCAGAGCGCGGAACGCAGGCTCGCGTGCGCCCGCTCCTCGGTCGTGTCCGGCCACAGGTTGCACGCCACGTAGGTGCGGAGGAGCGGCTGACCGTGCAGCGCCAGGAAGGCGAGTAGCCGCTGCAGCGCGAACGGCAGCGGGATCGAGACGCCGTCGCGGGAGAGCTCGAAGCCGTTCAGGAGCGCGAGCCGGACCGCGTGCGACGGGGGCGCCTTCCGAGCGCTGCGTCCGCGACCCCCGGCCCGCGCGGGCGATACCTGACTCACGTGTCTCCTCTCGCGGCGATGCTCCCAGAACGCTGAGCCCGCGACCATCGCTCGCGCGAGGGATTCCGCGCGGCCGGTTGCGGCTCGCGCCGGGCGGGAACGCTTGCGCCGTGGTCGCAGGCGGCGCCGGCACGGGCTCGCTCGCGCTCGGCGCGGCCGGCGCGCTGATCGCCGTCGCCGCCGCTGTCGACCTCTTCCTCACCGTCTTCAACTTCGACGGCTTCACGTTCGTGGCCGCGCGTTTCCAGCGCGCGCTCTGGAAGGTCCTCCGCAGCGTCTCGCGGCTCGTCCCGCCGCGCGCGCGGCACGCGGCGCTCTCGGTCGGCTCCGCGGCCATGCTGCCGGCGACGGTCGCGCTCTGGCTGGGCCTCGAGGTGACCGGCTTCGCGTTGATGTACGACCCCGGCCTGAAGGCAGGCTCGTTCGCCCTCCACGGCGCGGGCCGCTCGCTCGGCACCGCGTTCTACCTCAGCGGCGGAGCGATCTCGAGCCTCACCTTCGGCGACGTCACGGCGCGCGGCGGCCTCGACCGGGCGCTCGTCGACCTCGAGACGATCGTCGGGCTCGGAACGTTCACGCTCGCGCTCGGCTACGTCGTCACGGCGTTCGGGGTGCTGGGCGCGCTCGAGAACCTGCACGGCCAGGTGCGCAGGCACGCCGAGGACCCGGAGCGGCCGTCGTCCATCCTCGCCCGCCACTTCGGCGGCGGCCAGCCGGGCGACCTGCCGTCCTTCCTGCAGGCGCTCGGCGACGACCTCGAGAGCTACGACCAGGGGCTCCGCCGGTACCCGGTCGTCTACTACGTCCACACGCGCCGCCTCCGCCGGTCGGTTCCGTTCGTCTTCGCCGCGCTCGGCGAGCTGCTCGCGCTGCTGCGGTTCGGGCTGCCTGCCGACGAGCCGATGACGCAGGATCCGTTCCTGGCCGCGCTGCTCGACGGCTACGCGACGACCCTCGACCGGTTGCGGCGCAGCTTCGTCGGCCCGGACCCGATCGAGGTGCCGGAGCCGCTCGGGCCGGACGCCTTCGCGCGGGCGTACGCCGAGGGCGGCGACGCCGGGCCGGAGAGCGTGACGGCGTTCCGGCGGCTCGAGGACCGCGCCCGCACGGCCGCCGGGCTCGGACGGGACGGGACGCGGGGCGACGACGCCTACGACCGCTACCGCGGCTGGTTCCCGTTCGCGTATCGCAAGCGGGTCGTGCTCGCCCGCGTCGCGGACGCCCTCGGCTACGACAGCCCCTTCGAGGCCGGGACGTCGCAAATAGCGGATTCCGCACGGCGCGAGTAAGCTCACGCGGCCATGCCTGGGAAGCTGGTGGGGTGGGGCGCCGTGCTGCTCGCGGCGCTCCTCGTGGGGGTCGGCGGCGCAGCGGGACACGGCCTCGCCACGCCGACGACGCTGCTGGTCGAGGTGAGCGGCGTCGGGTCGGTGACCGGCGGCGGCGGCCAGATCGGCTGCGGCGCCGGCCAGGTCGCATGCTACGCGACGTACGTCACCGGCTCGAGCGTGACGATCACCGCCACCCCCGGCTCGGGCTGGACGTTCGACAGCTGGACCGGGTGCTCGACCCAGAGCGCCGCCTCGTGCACCGTGGACATCGACGGACAGGATCACACCGTCTTCGTCGGCTTCGCGCCGAACGTCGCTCCCGGCGACAGCACGCTCACCGTGAGCGCGCCGACCGACGCCTCCGGCGGCGGCGGGAACGTGACGGCGGGCGACGAGATCGACTGCGGCTCGGACGGCACCGACGACTGCTCGTGGACCGACTACACCGGCTCCACGGTGACGGTCGTCGAGGAGCCCGACGTCGGCTACGCGTTCTCCGGATGGGGCGGCGCCTGCAGCGGCACCGCCACCTCGTGCACGGTCTCGCTGGCGAACGACGAGAGCATCACCGCCACCTTCACGCGGTCCTCGAGCTCGCCGACGCTCAGCGTGGCCGTGACCGGCAACGGGACCGTCAGCGGCGGCGGCATCGCGTGCACCTCGGCGGGCGGCAGCGGCTGCACCACGACCGAGAGCGCGGGCAGCACGGTGACGCTCACGGCGACGCCCGGCGCGGGCAGCGGCTTCTCCGGCTGGGGCGGCGCGTGCGCGGGCACCGCGTTGAGCTGCGTGGTGACGATGGACGGCGCGAAGAACGTGACGGCGGCGTTCGGCGGAGGGTCGTCGAGCTCGACCTATCCCCTCGTCGTCGCGGTCGTCGGGAACGGCACGGTCACCGGCGGCGGCATCTCCTGCGGCTCGTCCGCGTCGACCTGCACGGCGAGCCCGGCGGCGGGCTCGCAGGTGCGGTTGACCGCGAAGGCCGCGGGCGGCGAGTCGTTCACGGGCTGGAGCGGCGCCTGCAGCGGGCACACGGCGACGTGCACGCTGACGATGAACGCGGCGAAGAACGTCACGGCGACCTTCACCGGCGCCACGAGCGGGGGAGGCGGCGGCGGCGGAGGAGCGGCGCCCGCGCTGACGGTGTCCGTGAGCGGCCCCGGCCGCGTCACCGGCGCCGGCCTCGCGTGCGGCAACGGCGCGCAGACCTGCAGCACCTCGGTGACGGCGGGGCTCGCCGTGACGCTGACCGCGACGCCCGCCTCCGGCGCCACGTTCGCGGGCTGGGGCGGGCCGTGCCACGGGACGAGCCGGCTCTGCCACTTCGTCGCGACGGCCGACACGAGCATCGTCGCGACGTTCCGCGGCGCCGGAGGACCGTCGCCGGCCGGCCGTCCCGCGCCGCTGCTCCGCAGCCTCGCGCGGCCGCTCGTGCAGCGCACCGAGACCGGCTACGCGGTGACCCTTCGCTTCCGCATGGCGAGGCGCTCGTCGGTCCGCGTGCGCGCGCTCCGTGCAGGGCGCGCGGAAGCGTCCTTCTCGTTCACGGGCGCCGCCGGCGCCGACGAGGTCGGGCCGTTCCCGCTCACGAAGACCGGCTTCTACCGCTTCGAGGTGACGGTCGCCGGCGGCTCGCTGCACTGGACCGCGTGCCTCGGCCTGTGCGGCGAGCGCGCCAGCGCCGTGGCGTTCGCGTTCGGCCGCCGGCCGCCCGACGTCAAGCGCTCAGGCGCCCGCTGGTCGGTCGCGCTCCGCTTCCGGTCGACCGTCCCCGCCGGCGTCGACGTGCGCGTGTACCGGAGCGGAAACCTCGCGCACGAGGCGCGCTTCCCGGTTCGCGCGGGCGTCGCCGCGGCGCGGCCGCTGCTGCTCGCCCCGGGCTCGTACGCGTTCAAGGTGACCGCCACCGACGCCTACGGCCGGATTCGCCTGCTCACGTGGATCGTGGTCCTGCCGTGACGTCTCGCCATTCCGGCCGAACGCGCGTAAGCTGCGCCGGCCTTGGACGGAGAGGGGCGATGCTGAGGCGGACGCTGCCGCTGCTCGCGCTGCTGGCGCTCGTGTTCGGCGCGGGAAGCGCCGGCGGCCGCACCCTCGCGAACACGACCGTCGTCGTCGAGGTGTTCGGCCAGGGGCAGGTGACGAGCAGCGCGCCGAACACCGGCATCGGCTGCGGCGCGGGCGCGACGACCTGCTACCTCACCTTCACGAGCGGCGGCACGGTCACCCTGACGCAGGCCGCGGCGGCGGGCTGGACGTTCGCGACCTGGGGCGGCGACTGCGTCGTCGTCTCCGGCGCCTGCACGATCGATGCGAGCGCGGGCGGCACCAAGATCGTCGACGCCACGTTCTCCGCCACCGCCGGCACGACCCAGAGCACGCTGTCGGTCACGTACGACGCGGCGAACGGCGCCGGCTTCGTGAGCGCGCCGGAGGACGCGCCGCCCGGGTCGATCGTGAACTGCGGCAGCGACGGCACGGCGTCCACGACCGCGTGCTCGTGGACGGTGCTCACCGGGTCGACCCTGACGCTCTTCCAGACGCCGCAGCCCGGGAACTCGTTCAGCGGCTGGGGCGGCGCGTGCAGCGGCGGAGGCCGCGCCTGCACCGTGCACCTCGGCGCCGACGCGCAGGTGACGGCCACCTGGGTCTCGTCGAGCGCGACGAAGGGGCTCACGGTCGCCGTCGGCGGCAACGGGACGGTAACCGGCGGCGGCATCAGCTGCCCCTCGACGTGCACGGCGAGCGAGCCACTGAATGCGGGCGTCACCCTCACCGCGACGCCCGCGTCCGGCTACGCCTTCACCGGCTGGACCGGCGACTGCACCGGCACGGGCTCGTGCACGCTCACGATGTCGGCCGACCGGAGCGTCACCGCCACCTTCGCCCCTTCGGTGACGCTCAGCGTCACGGTCAGCGGCACCGGGAACGTCAGCGGCGGCAGCGGCGCGATCAACTGCGGCAGCGGTGCGAACGTGTGCTCGGCGCCGTTCGCCGCCAACGCCAGCGTCACGCTCGTCGCGACGCCGCCGACGGGCGGGGCGTTCCTCGGCTGGACCGGCGCGTGCGGCGGCACGGCGACGACCTGCACCGTCTCGATGAACGCGTCGAAGAGCGTGACGGCGTCCTTCGCGAGCGCCGCGACGCTCACGGTCTCCGCCACGGGCCCGGGCACCGTGAGCGGCGGCGGGATCACGTGCGGCAGCCAGGGTGGGACCTGCAGCGCGCCGCAGCAGGCGAACGCGATCGTGACGCTCACCGCGTCGCCCGACTCGGGCGCGTCGTTCGCCGGCTGGGGCGGCGCCTGCAGCGGCACGTCGCCGACCTGCACGCTCACGATGAGCGCCGCGAAGAGCGTCTCGGCGTCGTTCTCGAGCGGGGGCGGCGGCGGGGGCTCGTCGCCGCAGCTGACGGTGAGCGTGTCCGGGTCGGGCAGCGTCAGCGGCGGGGGCATCAGCTGCGGCAACGGCGGCACCACCTGCACCGTCACCCTCCAGGCCGGCACGCGCGTGACGCTGACCGAGCGGCCCGCGTCGGGGACGAGCTTCTCCGGCTGGGGCGGCGCGTGCTCGGGCACGTCGTCGACGTGCACCGTGACCGTCGGGTCGAGCACGACCGCCGTGTCGGCCGCGTTCGCGACCGGGAAGCCGGGGACGCTCACGCTCGGCGTCAGCGGCCGCGGCTCGGTGTCGACCTCCGGCGGAGCGTGCTCGAGCACCGGCGCGACGAAGACCTGCGTGCAGCACCTGCGCGCGAACGCGAAGGCGACGATCCGGGCGACGCCCGCGCGCGGCGCGCGGTTCCTCGGCTGGGGCGGTGCCTGCGCGTCGGCGAAGACGGCGACATGCACGGTGACGCTCGACGTGGTGCGCTCGGTGAGCGCGCGCTTCTCGGGCGCGACCTCGACGAAGGCCGTCCTCGCCTCGCTCGGGCGGCCGGTGGTAACGCGGCAGGGCGGGGACTTCCAGGTGACGCTCCGCTTCCGCACCAAGGCCGCGGGCGTCGCCCGCGTGCACGGGCTGCGCGCCGGCAGGATCGCCGCGACGTTCTCGCTCCGCGTCGCGGCGGGGAACGCGACGCTTCGCGTGCCGGTCGCCAAGACCGGCTCGTACGTCTTCGAGCTGAAGCTCGGGACACACGCCCTGCGGTGGCGCACCTGCCTCGGCATCTGCGGCGACGCCGTGAAGTCGCCGCGGTTCGTGGTCTCGCGCGAGTCGCCGACCATCGTCCGCGCCGGCGACGGCTGGTCGCTGACGCTGCACCTCCGCTCGAACCTCATCGCGGCCGATCAGGTGCGCGTGGAGCGCGACACGAAGCCGCTCGTCACCCTCCGCTTCCTCGGCCGGGCGGGCCAGAACAGCGTGCCGCCGTTCCTGCTCGGCACCGGCAACTACACGTTCGTCGTGACGGCGATCGACGCGTACGGCCGCGCGCGGACGCTGAAGTGGATCGTCGCGCTGCGCTGAGCGCACGCGCCGCCGCCGCGGCCGCGTGGGCCGGCGCGGCGCTGCTCCTCCTGTGGGTGATCAGCGTCGCCGGCGCGACGGGGTGGGGCCTGCCGGTGAACTGGGCGCTGCTGCTCGCGGGCATCGCGCTGCTCGCCCTCCGCGCGCTCGCGTGACGAAGCCGCGACGGTGCCTGGCACCGTTAAGAACCGACGAGGTGCCAGACACCGTTAAGACCCGATGAGGTGCCAGGCACCGTTAACACCCGATGAGGTGCCAGACACCGTTAAGAACCGATGAGGTGTCAGACACTCCTGGTGCGGGATTTCCACGCCGACAGGAGCTCGGCGAGGATCTCGAGCGCGATCTCCGCGGGCGCCTCGCCGCCGAGGTCGAGCCCGATCGGGCCGTGCACGCGGTCGGCGGCGTCGCCGAGTCGCTCGCGCCGCTTCTCCTGCGCGCGCCGCGAGCCGAGCGCGCCGACGTAGAAGGCGCCTCCCTCGACGCCGCGGCGGAGCGCGGGCAGGTCGAGGCGCTCCTCGTGCACCAGCGAGACGAGCGCCGTCTCGGCGTCGACGTCGACCTCGTCCGGCCAGGCGACGACGAGCTCGCCGGCGCTCGGGACGCGCTCGCGCGTCGCGAGCCCGGGCCTCGGGTCGACGACGACCGTCCGCCAGCCGAGCGGCGCAGCGAGCGCGCAGAGCGCCTCGGCGATGTCGCCTGCGCCGACCGCGACGAGGCGCGGCGGCGGTCCGACCTCCTCGGCGAACACGGTCCGCGCACTCTCCTCGCGGAGACCGGTCGCGACGGGTGTCGCGTCGTGCCAGCGCTCGCCGACGCCCTCGCCGGCGACGACCACGTAGCTCGAGCCCCGCTCGATCGGCGGCGCGCCCGCGAACGGCTCGACGAACACGTCGATCTCGCCCCCGCAGGGAAGCCCCACGCTCCACGCCTCGTCGTCGGCGATGCCGTAGGTGACCAGCTCGCGGCCGCCGCTCGCGAGCAGCGTGCGAGCGCGCTCGGCGACGTCGGCCTCGACACAGCCGCCCGAGACGGAGCCGAACAGCCGCCCGCTCGCGGTGACGGCGAGCTTCGACCCGAGCGGCCGGGGCGCGCTGCGGCGGGCCGCGACGACCGTCGCGAGCGCCACGTCCTCGCCCTGGCCGCGCCACTCCTCCGCCTTCTCGAGCACCTCGTCCACGGTGATTCATGCTAGTCGCGTGGATCCGCTCGACGACCTGCTCGAGCGCGTCGACCGAGGCGAGCTCGGCGACCCGCTCCCCGTGCTCGCGTACGTCGCCGGCCGCTCGGTCGAGCTCGACCCCGACGAGCTGAACGGCGCGCGCCGCCGCGCGCTGCTGCTGCTCGCGACCGGCGGCGACCCGCGACGCGAGCTCGGCGTCGACGACCGGGCGGTGAAGGCGCTGGCCGCCGACCTCTACGACGACGAGCGCCGCGCGCAGCTCGGCACGGCGGTCGACGAGCTCGTCCTGCGCGTCCGCGGGTTGCCGCGCGCGCGCGAGGCGGCGCTCTTCCTCGCGGGGGACGTCGACCTCGCCTGGAGGCTCTTCGCGCTCGGGCTCCTCGCCGAGGAGCTCGACCCGGGCGCCTGATCGACCTCCCGCGAACGAGGGCTAAAGCCCCGAGGGCGCTCCGCCGAGGACCACCTCGTACCGGTAGTCGCCCTTGGGAGAGGACGTCCGTTGTCGAGAGCTGTGATCCTTCTCGCCGTCGCCGCGACGGCCGCCGTCGCCGCGCAGGCGGCGGGCGCGTCGCAGCTGATCGACCGCAACGCTCACGACGTCTCGCTCGCGGTGAACACCAAGGGCGAGGCGCTCATCACGTACACCGACGGCGGCCGCGTCCGGCACGTGCTCGCGTGGGGCGCGGTGAACGCGATCGCCCCGACGCGCTCTCGGGCGCAGGTCGCCTTCAAGCTCGACTACGCGGGCGGCTGGGGCAAGTACCACACCGACTACTGGAAGACGTTCCACGACGCCTGCCGCCCGTACGGCGGGCCCGCCCTTGCGTGGTTCGTGGCCGGCTGCACGGCGCCTGACGGGAGCTTCTGGGCGCTGCAGGCCTGGCAGCGCGAGCTGCCCGACTACGGGCTGGCGCCGACGGCGGCGCAAGCCGCGTGGGAGCTCCGCCTCTCGCACTGGACCGGCGCCCTGCCGGTGCTCGACATCTCCGTCGGCTGGGCCTACCGCAAGTTCGACAAGCTGTTCGGGGCGTTCACCTACGACGGCCAGCCGATCTACGGCTTCCGCGCGACACCCTCGGGCTCTCCGCTCGACACCTTCGGCCGCAACATCTACGTCGACACGTACGACTCCGCCTACGGGTCGGGCTGGAAGCGCGACAACAGCTTCCTGACGCACACCGGGCACGGCTCGTTCTGCTACGGCTTCTACCCGCACGGCCCGCACCCCGCCGGCAACGGCACCAGGTACCGGGCGACCGCCGAAGGCCCCGGCGTGACGCCGGACGTGATGTGGCAGGGGAACGCGCCGGGCCCGTACGATCCGCAGCTGCAGGCGCAGTCGAATCAGGCGCTCGCCGCCCTCGACGACCCGCTCTGCCGCCCGAACTAGCCGGGTTAGTAGGCTCGCGCGCGTGCAGGAGCGCGGCGCCGAGCAACGATCCCTCTTCCGGCGCTGGCCGGCCGGCGTCTCCGTCGTCGTCGCGGAGGTCGACGGCCGCCGCGCCGGCCTGACCGTCTCCACGCTCGTCTCGCTGTCGCTCGAGCCGAGGCTCGTCGGAATCGCGATCGCCCTGGAGGCCTCGCTGCACGAGGTGCTGCGCGATGCGGACGAGTGGGCCGTCTCGATCCTGAACGGCGACCAGGACCGCCTCGCGCAGCACTTCGCGCGCAGCGTGCCGCCGATCGCGCTGTGGGACGGGATCGCGGTGCGCGAGGACGATCCGCGCCTGCTCGCGGGCGCGGCGGGCTGGCTCCTGGTGCGCACCATCCAGGAGGTCCCTGTCGGCGACCACACCTTCTTCGTCGGCGAGATCGAGCGGCTCGAGGAAGGAACCGCCGGCACGTCGCTCGTCTACGTCCACCGCGAGTACCGGTCGGTGTGATCGACGCGGTCGTCTTCGACCTCGACGGTGTCATCGTCGACTCCGAGCAGGTGTGGGACGAGGTGCGCGAGCGCTACGCGCGCGAGCGCGGCGGCGCGTACGGGCCGTCGGCGGCGCGCGACATGATGGGCATGAGCGCCCCCGAATGGTCGCGTTACATGGTGGAGACGGTCGGCGTTCCCGGCCCGCCCGAGCGCGTGGTCGCGGACGTCCTCGCGCGGATGCTCGACCGCTACGGCGACGAGCCGCCGCTGCTCCCGGGCGCCGTCGAGGCCGTGCGCCGTGTCGGGACGCGGTGGCCGATCGCGATCGCGTCGTCGTCGAACCCGGAGCTGATCGAGGTCGTGCTGCGCGTCGCCGGGCTCGCGCCGCTCGTCGGCGTCGCCGTCTCCTCGCAGGAGGTGCCGCGCGGCAAGCCGGCGCCCGACGTCTACGTCGAAGCGGCGCGGCGACTGGACGTCGACCCCGCGCGTGCGGCGGCGGTCGAGGACTCGCACAACGGCATCCGCTCCGCGAAGGCGGCGGGGCTCTCGGTGGTCGCGATCCCGAACGCGCACTTCCCGCCCGACGACGAGGCGCTCGCGCTCGCCGACCGCGTCCTGTCCTCGATCGGCGATCTCACGGTCGAGCTGCTCGAGTCGCTCTGACGCGCGTCAGGCCGCACGACCGAGGAGCACGCAGCCGTTGTGCCCGCCCAGCCCCATCGCGTTCGAGAGCGCGACGTCGACCTGCACGCGGCGCGGCTCGTTCGGCACGTAGTCGAGGTCGCACTCGGGGTCCGGCTGCCGGTAGTTGATCGTCGGCGGCAGGACGCCGTCGCGCAACGCGAGGACGCACATGATCGCCTCGATCGCGCCGGCCGCGCCGAACGTGTGGCCCATCATCGACTTCGTCGACGACACCGCGAGCCGGTACGCGTGGTCGCCGAACACCTCCTTGATCGCGCGCGTCTCGGCGGCGTCGCCGAGCGGGGTGGAGGTGCCGTGCGCGTTCACGTAGCCGACCCGCTCGGGCTCGACCCCGGCCCGCGCGAGCGCGCCGCGCATCATGGTCGCGACGCCGAGCGCCTCCGGCTCGGGCTGCGCCATGTGGTGCGCGTCGTTCGAGGCGCCGTAGCCGAGCACCTCGGCGTGGATCGGCGCGCCCCTGCGCTCGGCGGTCTCCCAGTCCTCGAGCAGGAGGGCGCCCGCGCCCTCCGCCATCACGAATCCGGCGCGCGTCGCGTCGAACGGGCGGGACGCGCGCGGCGGGTGCTCGTCCTCGGCCGCGAGCCCGCGCATCGCGGTGAACCCGGCGAGGATCAGCGGCACGATGCACGCCTCGGTGCCGCCTGCGAGCACGGCGTCGGCGTCGCCGCGCTTGATCAGCTCCCCCGCCTCGCCGACCGCGTGCGAGCCGGTCGCGCAGGCGGAGACGACGGCGTAGTTCGGGCCGCGGATGCCGAGCGCGATCGCGAGCTGGCCCGATGCCGAGTCGACGAGCACGTTCGGCAGGAAGTTCGGCGAGACGCGCTCGGGGCCACGCTCGCGCAGCGTGTCGGCCTGCTCGAGGATGCCCGGGACGCCGCCGATCGCCGAGCCGAAGACGATGCCGACGCGACCCGGGTCGAACCCGTCGAGCTGCGCGTCGGCGAGCGCCTCCCGCGACGCGGCGACCGCGAGCAGCACGTTCCGCTCGAGCTTGCGGGCGTCCTTCGCCGACACGACCTGCGTCGGGTCGAAGTCCTTCACCTCGGCCGCGACCCGTACCGGCAGGCCGTCGGCGTCGAACGCCCGGATCCAGTCGATGCCGCTCTCGCCGGCGAGTGCGGCGCGCCACGTCGACGCCACGTCGAGGCCGAGCGGGGTGACGGCCCCGATGCCCGTCACCGCCACGCGGCGGCGCTGCCCACCGTCGTCGTGCATGTCGCGGAAGGCTAGCGGCGCCGCTTCGTTTCGCCTGTGCTGTCAACGGGAAGAACACGATCACGATGCGCGCCGCCCAGGCTGCAGGACGGGTCACGGGGACGAGGCCCGGCCTCGTCTTCTTCCACTCCAGCCTCTCCGGACGGTGCAGGCGGACCGAGGGCTACCTCGCGCAGGTGCTGCAGCGCCGCCACAACCACGAGACCTTCCGTTTCTACTCCGTCGCGCGCGAACGCCGTCCCGACCTGATCGAGAAGTTCGGGATCACCGCCGTGCCGACGCTCGTCGTGATCGAGGACAAGACGGTCAGCGCACGGCTCGAAGGCCCGCGCAGCTGCCGCGAGATCGAGCGGTTCCTCGCGCCCTGGCTCCAATAGCCCCGCACGCGGGATTGCGGCCGCGGGTCAGGCGGCGTCGCCCGTGGTCACGCCCTCTTCGAGCAGCGACAGGTCGACGAAGCGGTCCCAGTCGTCGGCGATCGCCTCGGCCATCCGTCGTTCCTGCTCGAGGATCTCGTCGCACGTCGCGACGGTCTCGTCGTCGCCCGCGCGTGTCGCGACGCGCTTCAGGAGCTCGTAGGCCGCGATCTCCATGTGCTCCGTCGCGAACGCGTCGCGCGCGTTCCGGCCGGCCTTCTCGCTGCGGACCAGGTCGAGCGGGAGCTTGGCGAGCGCGCCGACGATGCCGGTGAGCTGCCGCACCGCCGACGGCGTCACGCCGTGCGCCCGCAGGCGCGCCCGTAGCTGCTCCGCGTGCTCCTGCGTCTCGATCCGGTGGTGCTCGAGCTCGCGCAGCACCTCGGGATCGCGTGTCGTCGAGATCATCCCGTCGAGCATGCGGAGCACGTCGTGCTCCATCGCGTGCGCCTCGTCGAGGTGCTTGATCAGCTGATCGTGGATCGTCGTCACCAGGGCCTCCTGCGCCGGATGGGGGACCGCCTGCCGCTCTCGCTCTAGGCTTCCGCTCCGTGACGCCGCCAAACCTGCCGTTCCCGCCGATGGAGGCGGAGCTCGTCCGCGAGCTGCCCGCCGGGGACGGCTGGCAGTACGAGCCCAAGTGGGACGGCTTCCGCGGCGTGCTCGAGAACCTGTCGCCCGAGCTCGCGCTCTGGTCGCGGAACGCCCGGCCGTTGCTGCGCTACTTCCCCGAGCTGCGGCCGCTCGGGGAGCTGCTGCCGCCGGGCTCCGCGCTGGATGGCGAGGTCGTGATCGCGCGCGACGGCGCTCTCGACTTCGACGCGATGCAGATGCGCCTGCACCCGGCGGAGTCGCGGATTCGCAGGCTGTCGGCGGAGATCCCCGCGCAGTACGTCGTCTTCGACGTGCTCGTGTGGGCGGGTGAGCCCGTGTGGGAGCAGCCGCTCGCCGAGCGGCGCAGGCGGGTCGAGAGCCTCGACGGTTTCCGGATCTCGCCGGCGACGAACGACGCCGAGGAGGCGCGCGCCTGGCTCGACCGGTTCGAGGCGCTCGGGCTCGACGGCGTGGTCGCGAAACGGCTGTCGTCGCCGTACGCGCCCGGCTCGCGCGAGGCCGTGGTGAAGGTGAAGGAGCACCGCACCGCCGACTGCGTCGTCGTCGGGCTGCGCTGGAAGAAGGGCGGCGAGCGGGAGATCGCGACGCTGCTGCTCGGCCTGTACCGCGACGACGGCGGGCTCGACTACGTAGGCTCGTGCGCCGTCGCCGCCTCCCGGCGGGGCGAGGTCGCGGAGCGCCTGCTGCCGCTGCTCGAGGACGCGCCGGAGCGCCGCTTCTCGGAGCCGAACCGGTGGGGGACCGGCGAGCTCGAGGAGGCGGCAGTCCGGCCCGAGCTCGTGGTCGAGGTGCGGTACGACAAGGTCCAGGGGCACCGCTTCCGCCACGGGACGAAGCTCATCCGCTGGCGCGAGGACAAGGATCCGGCCGACTGCACCTGGCGCGAGCTGCGGCCCCCCCGCGACCCGAACGCGCCCACCGTCGAGGCGCTGCTCGGCCAAAATGCGCGTCCTTAGTTCACGAAGTGAACTAAGGACGGGCGTTCAGTCGACGGTGAGGATCGCGCTGTACGTGCGCTCCGCCGGCACCCAGAGGCGGAAGCGGGCGCCGGGGGCCGCGTCGACGACGCGCGTCAGGTAGCCCCGCGGGCTCGTCGTCGCCGTGCCGCCGACCGAGTGCCAGTCGCCGTCCGCGAACCGCAGCAGCCGGTAGCGCTGCGGGCCGCTGCCGGGTCGCACCTGCCCCCAGAGCACCGTGCGACGGCCGGTGCGGCTGCGCTCGGCGAGCGGGAAGCGGAACGCCTGGTAGGCGGGCTTCGGGATGTCGCGCGTCGTGAAGAGGCCGCTCTGCCACCGCGCCGTATCGGGCTCGTCCGCGACGAGGTAGTGGACGAGCAGGTCGACGCGCGGCAGCTCGTAGGCCCGCAGCGCGGCCTCGGCGAGGTAGCGCGCCTGCGCCGAGTAGGACACGCCGAGGAGGCGGTCGGGCGGGTTCGTCTGGTAGCCGTACTCGGTCAGCCAGACGCGGGTGCCGGCGCCGAAGTCCTTGCGCACGGCGGCGAGAAGGCGCCCGATCGTCGAGAGCGTGACCGTCGTGCAATGCCCGCAGCCTCCGGCGACCGGCGTCTCGTGCGGGGCGAGCGGGTAGGGGTTGTGCGCGTATGCGTCGAGGCGGGCGTGCGCCGCCTTCATGCCGGCAACCCAGTCGAGCGGCGACACGCCGCCCGTGTTGCCGCGCGGCGCCGTCACGCCGCCGGCGACCTGCGAGCCCGGGCTGGCGCGGTGGATCGCCGCGTACGCGGGGTTCAGCAGGCGCTGGGTGTAGATCCGCGGCGACGTCGGGCGCAGCCAGCGCCGCTGGTTCGGCTCGTTCCAGATCGTCCACAGCCGGACGAACGGGTAACGGCGCGCGACGGCCGACGCGAACGCCGCGAACGTCGAGCCGCTCGTCGGCGCCCAGTTCTCGCTCCTGCCGCCGTTCGCCCAGCCGGGCGTCCCGTAGAGCGTGAGGAGCGGGGCGATCCCGTGCTGGTGCAACCCGTCCAGAATCGGGTCGAGCGTGCTCCAGTCGTAGGCGCCGCGGCGCGGCTCGACCGTCCGCCAGTCGACGTTGAAGCGGACGACGTCCGTTCCCATCGCGTCGAGCTTCGCCAGACGCTGCTCGAGCGTGCCCGGCCCCCACTGGAGCCAGGCGTCGTCCTGGATGCCGTACCGCACGTACGGCGACGCGTGCGCGCCCTGCGCGCAGACCGCCGCGACGACGAGGCAGACCCCGAGCACGAATCGTCGCACCGGGCCACCGTACGCGCGGCGACGTCAGGGCCGTGTTAGCGCCCGTTACGGATCCTGCAATCCGGGCGGCTCGAGCCCGAGCGTGTCGAAGCGCGATCGCAGCGACGGAGGATTGCGCCACATGCCGCGCATCGGATCTCCCACCTCGGCGACGCGTGCCGCCATCGTCCGCAGCGTGAACGCGGCCGGCTCGACGCCGGCGACCTCGTCCCAGCGAAGTGGGGCCGAGACGCGCGCGTCGGCCGTGGGCCGGACGGAGTACGCCGACGCGATCGTGCGGTCGCGCGCGTTCTGCCCGAAGTCGACGAACACGCCGACGCGGTCGGCGACGCGCCACGTCGTCGTCGCGACCCGCTGGTCGGCGATGCGGCGCTCGACCTCCTCCGCGACGGCCTTCGCGAAGCGGCGGACGTCCGGATAGCGCGTATCGGGACGGATCGGAGCGAGGACGTGCAGCCCCGTCGCGCCCGACGTCTTCGGGTACGAGCGCAGGCCGAGCCCGTCCAGCACCTCGCGCGCGACGAGCGCGATCTCGCGCACGTGCGGCCACTGGCCCTCCGAGGTCGGGTCGAGGTCGATCAGCAGGTAGTCGGGCTGCTCGATCCGCGGCACGCGCGAGTGCCACGTGTGCAGCTCGATGCAACCGAGGTTCACGACCCACGCGAGCGCGGCCGCGTTGTCGACGATCGCGAACACCGTCGAGTGCCCGCTCGGGAACTGCACGAAGACCTCGTCGACGTAGTCGGGATGCGAGGAGGGCACGCGCTTCTGGTGGAAGAAGTCGCCGTCGACGCCGTTCGGGAAGCGCTTCATGTGGAACGGCCTGCGGCGCAGGTGCGGCAGCACGAGGTCGGCGACGCCGAGGTAGTAGGCGACCAGCTCGCCCTTGGTGGCTTCGAGCTCCGGGAAGAACACCTTGTCCGGGTTCGAGAACGGGACGTCGCGGCGGCCCACGCGCATGCACCGAGTATCGTGGAGTCGTGCTGGAAGGCCATCCCATCACCGAGGTCACGCTGGAGCCCCTCGACGACTACCTCGTCGTCGAGCCGCTCGACGAGACCGAGACGGCGAGCGGCCTGATCGTGCCGGTCAACGAGGCGGCGCAATGCCGCACCGGCATCGTCGCGGCGGTCGGGCCGGACGTGGCTGCGATCGAGCCGGGCGACAAGGTGCTCTTTCCCCGCGACGCCGGCTACGAGGTGCGGCTCGCGCGCTCGTCGCACCGCGTGCGCGTGCTGAAGCGCGAGGATCTGATCGCGCGCATCGCGGACTGAGGCTCCCGGCCTCCACGGAGGGTGCGCGGGCGCTCGGATACCATGCCGCGCGACCGAGCGCCGGAGGGGTGGCAGAGCGGTCGAATGCGGCGGTCTCGAAAACCGTTACCCGTCGTTCGGCGGGTCGAGGGTTCAAATCCCTCCCCCTCCGCTCCTCATGCGAAAAGCCGCTGCCTCGCAGCGGTTTTTCTGCAGCGACAGGCTCGACGCCGGCGCGTCGTCAGCGCATGTGGACGACGTGCCAGGCGCAGATCGCGGCCCAGGCGAGAAGTCCCGACACGCTCCGCCCGAACTTCGCGGAGCGCGGCTTGCCGATCCCGATTGCGCCGCCCCAGATCGCGATCGCCCCGTAGAGCGCGCAGAGGCAAGCGGTGACGATCGTCATGACGATCCAGAACATGGCAGGGTCGATATCGGCGCACGCCGGCCGCCGCTGAAGTGCGGCGCGACGGCGGACCGGCAGCCGGTTACGATGGTCTCCGCGACTGTCGCTCGGCGGAACCGGGGCTCGCGTCCTCGGCCGCCCGACGCTCGACCGGGAGAGGTGTCCGAGCGGCCGAAGGAGCGCGACTGGAAATCGCGTACGTGCCGAAAGGTGCGTCGAGGGTTCAAATCCCTCCCTCTCCGCCTCACGCGAATGCCCCGAGCGGGGGCATTCGCGCGCGAGGGGCTGCGGTACGATGCGCGCCCGGGAGAAGTGGCCGAGTGGCTGAAGGCGGCGCCCTGCTAAGGCGTTAGGTGGGGAGAATCCCTGCCTCGAGGGTTCGAATCCCTCCTTCTCCGCTTCGCTCGCCGCCGCCGTTCACGCGGCGTCCACGCCGGCCGGAACCTCGTCCCAGAGCTCGGCCACGCGGCGTCGCAGCGCAGGCGTATCGAGCCCGTGGAAGGCGAGGTGCGTGCGCCGGCGCGCGACGTCCTCCGGCTCGAGCGCCCACTCGTGCGTGCGCGCGTAGACCGCCTGGGCGACCACGTCCCGCGTGCCCGACGCGAGCGGCTCGAGCGCGTCGCGCCGGTCCTCGCAGGAGGCGAGGACCTCGCCGGCGAGCGAGCCGTAGATCCCGGCAAGATGGTCCGCGAGCCCCGGCTCGAGCTCCGGGCGGTCGCGAACGAGCGTCGCGGCGACCTCGGCCGGGTCGGCCGCGCCCGGCAGGGGCGCGCCCGCGTCGAGCCGGTGGAGGGCGAGCTCCGGCGCCAGCTCCCGGAGTGCAGCGCGGGCGATCCGCCGGTAGGTCGTGAGCTTGCCGCCCGCCACCGAGAGCACGCCGAGCGGCCCGCGCGTGAGGGCGACCTCGCGCCTCGCCTCCGCCGTCGGCCGGTCGGTGAGCGGCAGCACGCGGAGGCCCGCGAAGCGAAACCGGATGCGCTCGGGCCGCAGCGTCTCGGGCGGCAGCACGCGGCCCGCCTCGGCGAGCACCTGCGCCTCCTCGCGCGGCGTCGGCTCGAGCGGGTCGCGGCCGAGGCTGAACGCCGAGTCCGTCGTGCCGAGGAGCAGCAGGCCGTCCCACGGGATCGCGAAGGACACGCGCGTCCGGTCGACCGGGATCGTCAGGGCCGCTTCCCACGCGCCCGGGGCGTCGAGGACGAGGTGCACGCCCTTGCTGACGGCGACCGACGTCCCCGCCCGCGCGTCCTCGAGCCGGCGCACGTCGTCGACCGCGGCGCCCGACGCGTTGACGACGGCGCGGGCGAGCACGGTCGCGACCCCGCCGGCCGCGCGGTCGCGGACGGTCACGGCGACCGTGCCGGCGGCGCGCTCGATCGCCACCGCCTCGGCGCGGGGGACGACGACGGCGCCCGCGTCCGCCGCCGCGCGCACGTTCGCGAGGCACAGGCGGGCGTCGTCGACCTGCGCGTCGTGGTACACGCCCGCGGCGCGCAGCCCGCCGGTCCGGAGCGGCGGCACGAGCTTCGCGGCGCGCTCCGGCGCCACGAGCACCTGCCGGACGCGCGGCGCGCCGGCGAGCACGTCGTACAGGACGAGCCCGGCACGGATCGCGGCGGGACCGTACGGGCCGCCGTCGTACACCGGCAGCAGGAACGGCAGCGGCCGCACGAGATGGGGGGCGACCGTGCGCGCGAGCGCGCGCGCTTCGAGCAGAGCCTCGCGCACGAGCCGGAAGTCACCCATGCGCAGGTAGCGCAGCCCGCCGTGGACGAGCTTCGACGAGGCGCTCGAGGTGCCGGAGGCGAAGTCGTCGCGCTCGACGAGGGCGACGCGCAGGCCGTGCTGCGCCGCGAGCGCCGCCGTGCCCGCCCCGACGATGCCGCCCCCGACGACGCAGAGGTCGAAGCGGTCGCGGGCGAGCCGCTCGACTGCCTCCGCCCGGGTCACGATCCGCGCCGGCGTCCGCGCGTTCGTGCGAACGATTGCACGGGAGTATCGTACGGACGGTGGCCGGCAGCGGTCAATCCGCCGGGGCGGCGACGACCGTTCCGGCCCGCGCGCAGCATCCGACGCTCGTCGACGTCGCGCGGCAGGCGAACGTGTCGGCGTCGACGGCCTCGCGCGCGCTGCAGGACAGCCCCAGGATCAGCGAGCCGACGAAGCGCCGAGTGCGCGCGGCCGCGCGGAAGCTCGGCTACGAGCCGAACCGTATCGCCCGGTCGCTGCGCACGCGTTCGGCGAACTTCGTCGGGATCGTCGTCCCCGACATCGGGATCGGGTTCTACAGCCGTGTCGTGAAGGGCGCGGGGGACGTGCTCGAGAAGGCCGGCTACCAGATGCTCGTCATGAGCACCGAGCGGGAGGCCGAGCGGGAGCGCAAGGCGCTGCGCACGCTGCTCGAGCACCGCGTCGACGGCATCCTGCTCGCCACCTCCGGCGGCGTCACGAATCTTCCACGCGGGCTCGTCGTCTTCTTCGACAACATCGTTCCCGACGTGGGCGTGGCGAACGTCGCGCTCGCGAACCGCGCGGGCATGGGGCTGCTCGTCGAGCACCTCGCAGGCCACGGCCACGAGCGGATCGCCTACATCGGCGGCCCCGTCTCCTCGACGTCGGGCGAGGAGCGGCTCGACGGCTTCCGCCGCTCGATCGCGAGGCTCGGGCTCGCCGAGCTGCCGGGGTCGACGCAGATCGGCGACGCGGTGTGGTCGTCGGCGAGCGGCGCGGAGGCGATGCGCCGCCTTCTCGAGCTGCCGACGCCGCCGACGGCCGTCGTCGCGGCGTCCGACACGCTCGCGCTGGGGGCCATGCAGGCGTGCCGCGACGCCGGGCTCCGCGTTCCCGCCGACGTCGCGCTGGCGTCCTTCGACGACCCCGCGTTCGGCGAGCTGCTCGATCCGCCGATCACGGCGCTCGCGCGAAACGACCGGCGCCTGGGCGAGCTGGCGGCGTCCCTCGTCCTGCACGCGCTCGAGGTCGGCGTCGACGGGCCGCCGTCGGAGGTCCGCGTGCCGGTCGAGCTCGCCGTCAGGCGATCCTGCGGCTGCCCCTGACGCCCGCTCGGGGCGGCTTGACAGCCGCGCCGCGTCAGTGCAAACGTATCCACGGTGGCGGGCAGCAGGGGACAGGGCCTGCTCGAGCCGGGGGCCGCCTTCCCCCGCGACGGGCGGGCGCGAGCGCCGCTCCGGCTGGGCGTGATCGGCCTCGGCGCGGTCGCGCAGGCGGTGCACCTGCCGCTCGTCGCGAAGCACCCGGATCTCTTCCGGTGCGCCGCGCTCTGCGACCTGTCGCGCGCCTCGCTCGACGTGCTCGGCGAACGAGCAGGCGTCCCGGACGACGCCCGGTTCGCCGAGGCGGGGGAGCTGCTCGAGGAGGCGGAGCTCGATGCGGTCGCCGTCCTGACCTCCGGCTCGCACGGCGGCCTCGCGTTCGAGGCGGCACGGCGCGGACTGGCCGTCTTCTGCGAGAAGCCGCTCGCGTTCACGCTCGCCGAGGCGGACGCGCTCGCGGAGCTCGAGCCGAGGCTCGCCCTCGGCTACATGAAGCTCTACGACCCGGCCGTGGAGCGCGCGCGGGAGGCGCTCGAAGGGCGGCCGCCCGCACGCTCGGTCGAGGTGACCGTCCTGCATCCGACGTCGGCCGCGCAGCTCGCCCACGCGGGGCTGCTCCCCGCGCCTGCCGACCTCGACGCCGCGACCCTGGAGGAGCTGCGCACGGCGGAGGACGCGCTCGTCGAGGCGGCGCTCGGCGACGTCCCACCGGAGATCGCCCGCGCCTACGTCGACGTCCTCGCCGGGAGCATCGTCCACGAGCTCGCCGTGATCCGATATCTGCTCGGCGAGCCGCTCACCGTGGACGACGCGGACGCGTGGCCCGAGACGCCCGGAGCCGCGCCGCCGTCGGTCGCGCTGACGGGCCGGCTCGCCGGCGGCGCTCGCGTCTCGATCCGCTGGCACTACCTGCCCAGCTACCCGGCGTACCGCGAGCAGGTGTCGGTGCACGACGAGGCCGGCAGCGTCACGCTCGTCTTCCCGTCGCCGTACCTGTTGCACGCGCCGACGACGCTGACGGTGACGGACGTCGCCGGCGGCGGGGAGCAGACGACCCGCTTCCGCTCGACCGCCGAGGCGTTCGAGCGCCAGTGGCTCGCGTTCGCCGAGCTCGCCCTCGAGGGCGCGGCGCCGCGCGCGGGCGTCGCGGAGGGGCGTGCCGACATCGTCGTGTGCCAGCAAGCGGCGGCGGCACTGGCCGCGCGCCGCGGCGTCCGGCCGGGCGGCGAGGCGGCCGGCCGCCCGCCGGCCAACCACGAGGCCGGTTTCGGCGTCGAAACGAGAGACGGGAGGGGACCGTCAATGAGTCCTGTCGACAAGGAGGGAACGCAGTGAGGTGGAAGCTCATCGCGGCCTGCGCCGCTGCGCTGACCGCGCTCGTCGCGACCGTCGCCGCGAGCACGGCGAGCGCGCACGCGACGAAGACCGTCACGATCAACCTGTACGCGAGCGGCGACGTGAACGTGCAGTCGCTCTGGCAGGACCACCTGATCCCGGGCTTCGAGAAGAGCAACCCGGGCGTCAAGGTGCACTTCATCTTCTCGGAGCACGGTCAGAACGACATCACGACGCTCGCTCGCATCGGCGCCGCGGTGAAGCAGCGCAAGTGGCCGGGGATCGACCTCGTCGACGCGGGCATCGTCACGACGCTCGCCACCGACGGCCTCGACCAGCCGGTCACCAAGGCCACGTCGCCGAACATCAAGCTGGTCGACCCGGCGCTGCTCAAGCCGGTGAAGGGGGCGGCGATCCCGTACCGGGGCTCGTCGGTCGTCCTCGCGTACAACTCGCAGTACGTGCAGACGCCGCCGAAGACGCTCGCGGCGCTGCTCACGTGGATCAAGGCGCACCCGGGCAAGTTCACGTACAACTCGCCGAACACGGGCGGCTCGGGCTACGCGTTCGCGGAGACCGTCGTCGACAGCACGCTCCCGCAGAACGTGCACACGCAGATGATCAACGGGTACGTCCCGCAGCTCGAGTCGAACTGGAAGCAGGGGCTCGACCTGCTGCACAGCCTGAACAGCTACGTCTACCAGGGCGTGTACCCGAACGGGAACCAGGCCGTCCTCGACCTGCTCGCCAAGGGCGCGATCTGGGTCGCACCGGTGTGGTCCGACCAGTCGCTGACCGCGCTGAAGGCCGGCCAGCTGCCGAAGACGATCAAGCTGACGCAGATCTCGAACCCGTCGTTCACCGGCGGCGCCGCGTACCTCGGCGTCCCGAAGACGGCGAAGAACAAGGTCGACGTCTACAAGTTCGTGAACTACGTCCTGTCCCCGCCGGCGCAGACGACCATCATCAACGTGATGTCGGGCTTCCCGGCGCTTCCGCTGAAGTATCTGCCGAAGGCGGTGCAGAACCAGTTCGCGGACGTCGCGGCGAACACGCTGCGGCAGGGGTACTCGTCGAAGATGCAGAGCGACTTCAAGGCGGCGTGGCAGCAGCAGGTGCCGTAGCAGGGTCGCGCGTCTCGACGCGCCGGCGGGAGCTCCGCGAGCGGGCGCAGGGCCTGCTCATGGTGCTCCCGCCGGTGGGGGTGATCGCCGTCTTCGTCGGGTTCCCCGTCGGGGCGGCGATCGCCTACACCCTCGGCAAGACCGGCGGGCCGAACTCGGTCGTGTCGCTGATCGCGCAGCGGCAGCACGTGGCCCGCCACGGCGTCACGCTCGGCGCGTACCGCGAGATGCTGTCGAACCCGACGGTGCGATCCGACCTGTGGGCGACCGTCTGGATCACGCTCGTTTCCGTCGCGGTCGTCGTCGCGGTGAGCTGGGCGATCGCGCTCTACCTGCGGCTCTCGAACACCTGGCTCGCGCGGGTCGTCTCGGGCCTGTCGGTCGTGCCGCTCTTCATCCCCGTCGTGATCGCCTCCTACTCGATCTTCGTCTTCTACGGGCCCGACGGCCTCCTCCGCACCATCTCCTTCCGGCTCGGCTTCCACGGGTTCCCGTCGCTCGGGTACACGCTCACGTGCGTCCTGCTGGGTGAGATCTGGGTGAACATCCCGTTCGGCGTGCTGATGATGAGCTCCGGCCTGAACGGCGTGCCCGACGCGCTGATCGAGGCGGGGCGCGACGCCGGCGCGTCGATGCCGCGGGTCGTGCGCTCGATCCTCTGGCCGATGAACGTCATCCCGACGGTGATCGTCGCCACCTTCACCGGCATCTACGTCCTCGGCAGCTTCACCGTCCCGTACCTGACCGGCCCGACGCAGCCGAACCTGCTCGGGCCGACGGCGAGCAACTTCTTCTCGTCGTTCAATCAGCCGCAGCAGGCGGAGGTGCTGGCGATGATCGTCTTCGTGCTCGCGATCGGCATCGGCACCGTCTACGTCTGGGCGAACGTGCGCGCGTCGAAGCAGGCGGGGACGGTGACGTGAGCGCCATTGAGTCGGAAGGCGTCGTCCTCGGCGGGCTCGAGCAGGCCGAGCTGCCGGTCGCGCCGACGCCGCGCCGCCGCCCGCTCGCGCTGGGGCTCGTGCAGCGATCTGCGGGCACGGCCTTCGTCGTCTGCCTGCTCCTCTTCATGGTCGGCCCGCTCGTGTGGCTCGGTCTGCGCGCGTTCACCGGTCTCTGGGCGTTTCCGCAGCTCCTTCCCGGCCACTGGACGCTGCAGGGCTGGCGCACCGTCTTCGACGACAAGAACCTCAGCCACTCGATGGCGCTGAGCTTCGAGTTCGCGCCGATCGTCACGGTCGCGTCGGCGGCGATCTGCCTGCCCGCCGCGTACGCGTTCTCGCGCTACCGCTTCCCCGGCCGGCGCTTCTTCCTCATCTCGCTCTTCGCGACGAACGCGTTCCCGAAGATCGGCCTGTACATCGCGATGGCCGGCGTCTTCTACTCGCTCAACCTGATGGGGACCTTCCTCGGCGTCGTGATCGTGCAGCTGATCGGCACCGTCGTCTTCATGACGTGGATCCCGACCGCGGCGTTCTCGGCGATCCCGCGCAGCCTCGAGGAAGCGGCACGCGACGTCGGCGCCCGGCCGCTGCGCGTCTTCTTCCGCGTCACCTTTCCGCTCGCTGCGCCCGCGATCCTCGTCGCGATGATCCTGTCGTTCCTCGCCGCGTTCGACGAGGCGACCGGGACGTTCCTCGTCGGCCTGCCGAACTACGTGACGATGCCGACCGAGATGTACACCCTCGTCCTCAACTACCCGGAGCAGGTCGGCGCGGTGTTCTCGATCCTGCTCGCCATTCCGTCCGTTGTCCTGATGTCGCTCGCGCGCAAGCACGTGATGGGCGGCCGGCTCGCCGAGGGGTTCCAGATCAGATGACGGACGCCCCGCGCGACGGCCTCCGCCTCCAGCGCGTCACGAAGGACCTCGGGGGCCGCACGATCGTCTCCGACCTCGACCTGGAGGTGCGGGCGGGCGAGCTCACCTGCCTGCTCGGCCCGTCGGGCTGCGGCAAGACGACCACGCTGAGGATGATCGCGGGCTTCATCTATCCGGACCGCGGCCGCATCCTGATCGACGGCCAGGACGTGGGCGGGTTGACGCCCGACAAGCGTCCGACCGCGATGGTCTTCCAGAACTACGCGCTGTGGCCGCACATGACCGTCTTCAAGAACGTCGCGTTCGGCCTACGCCTCCGCAAGCTGGGCAAGCGCGAGATCACGGAGCGCGTCGAGCGCATCCTCGAGCTCGTCGGTCTGACGCACCACCTGCACAGCTATCCCGCGCGGATCTCGGGCGGCGAGCAGCAGCGGGTCGCGCTCGCGCGGGCGCTCGTGCTCGAGCCGAAGGTGCTGCTGCTCGACGAGCCGCTCTCGAACCTCGATGCGAAGCTGCGCGTGCGGGTGCGCGAGGACATCCGCGAGATCCAGCAGCGCATCGGCATCACGACCGTGTTCGTGACGCACGACCAGGACGAGGCGCTGTCGATCTCCGATCGCATCGCCGTCATGTCGGGCGGGCGTGTGGAGCAGTACGCGGACGCGCGCGCGCTCTACCGCGAGCCGGCGACGATGTTCGTCGCCAACTTCGTCGGCACGATGAACGTCTACCGCGGCCGTCCCGTCCCGGGCGGCGTCGAGCTCGCGGACGGGACGCGCGTGCCGTGCGACGACCTCTCGGCCGACGGCGGCGAGGAGTGCGAGATCGGCGTGCGGCCCGAGGACGTGCGCCTGTCGACGGACGGCGACGGTGCGACCGCGATGGTGCTGCGCGAGGTGCCGCGCGGCCACTACAAGGAGCTCGTGCTGCAGCTCGGCGGCTCGCAGGCGCGTGCCTTCGTACCCGCCGACCTGCCGCCGCTCGAGCGGCTGAACGTCCGCTTCGCCCGCGCGCTCCTCTACCGCGACGGCGAGCTCCAGCGCTCGCGCACGACGGCGCTCGCGTAGGGACACGTGGGGCGGCCGCTCGCGATCGCGCACCGCGGGGATCCGCACGCACACCGGGAGAACACGCTCGCCGCGTTCGCGGCGGCGACCGCCTCGCGCGCCGACATGCTCGAGCTCGATCTCCGCCTGACCGCCGACGGCCGCGTGGTCGTGCTCCACGACCGCACCCTCGAGCGTCTCTGGGGCCTGCCGCGGGCGGTCGCCGAGCTGACGCTGGCCGAGGTGCAGGACTGCGGAGAGGGCGACGTGCGCGTGCCGTCGCTCGAGGACGTGCTCGACGCCGAGCCGGGCGAGCTGATGCTCGACTACGTGGACGACGACGTCGTCGCGCCCGCGCTCGCGGTCCTCGACGGCGCGGGCGCGCTCGAACGCGTCGTGTTCGCCGGCGAGAATCTCCGCGGCCACCGGTGCATCCGCGAGCGCGAGCCGGACGCGCGCATCGCGCTCACGTGGACCTCGCGTGAAGCGGTGCCCGACTCGCTCCTCGACGAGCTCGCGCCCGAGTACCTCAACCCGGAATGGCAGCTCGTCACGGCCGAGCTGGTGGCGCGGATGCACGAGCGCGGGACGGGGGTCTCGACGTGGACGGTCGACGAGCCGGAGACGATGGCGCGGCTGCTCGACCTCGGCGTCGATGCTGTGATCACGAACCGCGTGGAGCTGCTGGTCTCGCTGCTCGACGAGCGCGCCGGGGCGCCGTGCTGAGCGACGCCGAGCTCGACGACTGCGTCGCGCTCCTCGACGAGCTGGCGCGCTTCGCCTGCGAGCGGATCGTCGCCGAGCGGCCGTCGCCCGAGCAGATCGGCACCAAGACCAGCGCGGCCGACTGGGTCACCGAGACCGACGTCGCCGTCGAGCGGCACGTGCGAGCGGCTGTGCTCGAGCGCTTCCCGTCGCACCGCGTCGTCGGGGAAGAGCTGGGCGCGGGAGGCTCCGACGAGCCCGCCGCCACGTGGTACGTCGACCCGGTCGACGGCACGACGAACTTCGTGCACGGGCTGCCGTGGTCGTCGTTCAGCCTCGCCGTCTCGGACGAGGTGGGCGCCGCGGCCGGCGTGGTGGTCGACCCCTACCGGCGCGAGGTGCTGTCGGCGGTGCGCGGCCGCGGCGCCGCGGTCGACGGCACGCGGTGCCGCTGTTCGGACGCGACGACGATCACCGGCGGGATCCTGCTGACGGAGCTCGTCGCCCAGTCGCTCTGGCCGGGCATGGGCGAGCTGATGGCGGCCTGCGCCGCCGAGGGATGCGTCACGCGCATCCTCGGCTCGAACGCGCTCACGCTCGCGAGCGTCGGCGCGGGCCGCGCCGTTGCCGCGGTGCTCGGCTCCTACGGACCGCTCGACGGCATGGCGGGGACGCTGATCGCGCGTGAGGCGGGCGCCCGCGTGGTCGCGAGCTCCGGCGGCGCCGAGCCGGTCGAGGGCGAGGCGCTGCTCTGCGCGGCGCCCGGCGTCGCCGGCGCGCTGCTCGAGCTGTGGCGGACACATGCGGGCCGCGTTGCAACTTCGTGACGGTGCCTGACACCGTGACGGGGTCTGCGAGGCGGCCGAACGTCGTCCTCATCCTGGTCGACAGCTTGAACCGCGCCGACCTGCGCTGCTACGCCCCCGAGGCGCCCGCGCCGACCCCGAACGTCGACCGGCTCGCGTGCAGGGCGTGGCGCTTCGACAACCACTTCGTCGGCAGCCTCCCGTGCATGCCGGCACGGCGCGAGCTCTTCGCCGGCTTCAAGGAGATGCTGTGGCGGCCGTGGGGGCCGCTCGAGCACGTCGACCGCCGGCTCCCGCGGCTGCTCGAGGCGCAGGGGTACGCGACCGCGATCGTCACCGACCACTACCACTACTGGGAGGAGCCCGGCAACGGCTACCTGCAGTCGTTCCAGCAGACCGAGCTCGTCCGCGGCCACGAGCACGACAACTGGCGCGGCGTCGCGCGCGACGACGAGCTGCCTGCCTGGGTCGAGAACATCGAGCGCTGGCGCCCGGGCGAGGGCCGCCGCTACTACGCGAACATCCGCGACTTCGCCTCCGAGGACGACTTCTTCCCCGCGCGGGTGATGGACGCCGCCGCCCGCTGGCTCGACGCCGCGCCGCCGGCGCCGTTCTTCCTGCAGATCGAGTCGTTCGACGTGCACGAGCCGTTCCACGTGCCCGAGCCGTACCGGTCGCTGTTCGGCGACCCGTCCGTCTACGACCGCTTCACCGTCTGGCCGCCCTACCAGGACGTCGCCGCGCTCGAACGCTTCATCGCCGCGACGACGCCGGAGGAGCTCGCGTTCATCCGCTCGCAGTACCTCGCGAAGCTCGCGTTCGTCGACGCGCGCCTCGGCGCCGTGCTCGACGTCCTCGACCGCCGCGACCTCTGGCGGGACACGGTCGTCGTGCTGACGACCGACCACGGGCACGACCTCGGCGAGCGCGGCGTCTTCGGGAAGCAGTATCCGCACTGGGACAGCCACGCGAACATCCCGCTGCTCATCCACGACCCCGACCGGACCGGCGAGGGCCGCTCGGTGCGGGCGCTCACGCAGACGGTCGACCTGCACGCGACCCTGGCGGAGCTCGCGGGCGGCGACGCGGAGGCGCCGCACGCGCGCAGCCTGCTGCCGCTCCTCGACGGTTCGGGCGGCGGCCGCGAGGCGCTTCTCTACGGCACGTTCGGCGAGGGCGTCTGCTGCACGGAGGGCGAGTGGACGATCTTCAAGTCGCCGACCGGCGGGGCGCCGCTCTATGCGTACTCGGGCCTGCTCTCGAAGTCGCTGGTGCACGCGGGGCTCGAGGTGCCGGTCGCGTCGGGGCGCTTCCTGCCCGGGATCGACTATCCGCAGTGGCGGATCCCGGTGCGGCACGAGCCGCGGTCGCGCGAGGACTTCCTCTTCGATCGCCGGTCCGACCCCGGGCAGCGGCGCAACCTCTGGACGCAGGAGCCGGCCCAGAGGCGAAGGCTGCTCGAGCTGCTGCGCGCGCTGATCGAGGAGGAGGGAGCGCCGCCGGAGCAGCTCGTCCGGCTCGGGCTCGCGCGCTGACGGGGCTCAGTGCGTCGAGGCGTAGACGAACGCCGCGACGTCGTGGATCTGCGTCGTGCTCAGGCTCGACTTGAACGACGGCATGATCTGGCCGCCGTTCGTCACCTGCAGCACGATGCGCGCGTAGGCGGGCTTCAGCTGGTCGAGGTTCGGGCCGACCGTGCCCGTCGCGCCCGCGGCCTTCAGCGTGTGGCAGCCCTTGCAGCCGGCCGTCTCGAAGACCGCCTTCCCCGCCTGCGGGTTCCCCTGCGGCGCCCCGCCCGACGGCTTCGGCTTCGACGGCGCCGGGCCGCCCTGGGCGGTCGTCGTCGGCTGCTCGGCGGCGGTCGCCTCCTTCTGCTCGCGTCCGAACACGATCACGGCCGAGAGCATCGCGGCGAAGAAGACGAGGCAGATCGTCACGTACCAGCCCATGCCGCGGCCGGGGAAGTTCGGGCTCAGCTGCGGCAGAACGAACGCCGAGATCAGCGAGAAGACGATGAAGGCGGCGCCCACCGCCGCGAGCCCGATCTTGTGGCCCGTCGACAGGCCGGCGACGACGAGGGCGATCGTCGAGAGCACGGAGTGGAACCTAGCGAAACGCGGTTTACGAGGCGGCCGCGTCGCCCGGGCGCGGCTCGATCACGCCCGTCTCGGGCGGCCCGACGGGCGCCGGCTGCGGCGGGCGCAGGTAGAGCATCTCGTAGAGCGTCGCCGCGATCACGCCGCCGGCGAACGGGCCGACGTACCAGACCCAGCCGTGCGCCCAGTGGTTGCCCACGAGCTGCGGCCCGAAGGCGCGCGCCGGGTTCATCGCCGCGCCGGTGAGCGCGTACGCCATCAGGACGCCGAACGCGATCGTCAGGCCGATCGCGAGGCCGGCGATCTGCTGGAAGGAGCCGCGCGGGTCGACCGCGGTCGCGAAGATGACCCAGACGAGGAAGAAGGTGAGCACCGCCTCGACGACGACCGCCGCCCCCGTCCCGATCCCCGAGTTGATCGCCGGGACGCCGAGCGAGCCGCCGCTCTCGGGGCCGCTCGGGAGGATCCACTTCAGGAGCAGCGCCGCGAGCGCCGCGCCGCCGAACTGCACCAGCCAGTACCAGACCGCGAGCGGCGGCGCGATGCGGCGGGTGACGAAGAAGCCGAGCGTGACGGCCGGGTTGAAGTGCCCGCCCGAGATGAAGCCGAACGCCGAGACCATGACGCCGATCACGAGGCCGTTCGCGAGCGCGAGGTCGGTGGGCGTGCGCGCGAAGGCGGCGCCGCCCGCCGCGACGAAGATCAGCGCGAAGGTGCCGACGAACTCGGCGACCCCGCGGCGGAAGTAGTCGCGCTCCAGCACGACGGGAACGATAGGACCCGCGTCGGACGGACAGCCGTGTCAGGGTCGGCGCGGGCGCGCGTCCCAGGCGGCGAGCACGCGCCGCTCCTTCTCGCGATCGAGGCCGGCGCTCCCTCCCGGGGCGTCCTCGGCCAGCGCCCAGACGAGGGTGTCCCGCGCCGTCTCCTCGAGCGGCCGCGTCCGCAGGCCGGCCGCGAACGCCCGCGTCGCATCGACGGACAGCATCCCCGCGTACGCCGGGTCGTGCAGCCAGAGCGGCAGCTCCATCCACTCGCCGACGCCCTGCTCGACGAGGAAAGCGGGGTCGACCCAGGCAAGCTCGGCGTCGGCGGCGGCCGCGCGGCGGCAGGCGTCGAGCAGCTCGGCGCGCGTCGTCGGCCGGTCGACCGCATTGAAGGTTCCCGCAAGCCCCGACTCGGCGCCCTGCACGATCCACGCGGCGAGGTCGCGCGCGTCGATCACCTGTGCGGGCGCTGCCGGCGGGGCGGGCGCGAGCACGCGGCCGCCTGCGGCCAGGCGGAGCGGCCAGTACGTGAAGCGGCCGGTCGGGTCGAAGGGGCCGACGATGAGCCCCGGCCGGACGACGAACGCGCGCGGGAACCGCTCGCGGACGACCGCTTCGCACGCCGCCTTCAGCGCTCCGTACGCCTCCGAGCGCCAGTCCTCGGTGGGCGCGTCCAGCTCGGCGACGGGCGACGCCTCGGTCGGCGGTAACGAGAGGTCGGCATACGCCGAGACGGAGGAGACGAACGTGTAGTGGCCGACCTCGCCGAGCGCGTCGAGCGTGGCCGCGACGACGCGCGGCACGTAGCCGCTCGTGTCGACCACGGCGTCGAAGTCCCGCCCCGCGAGCGACGCGAGATCGCCGTCGCGGTCGCCGCGGAGCCTCTCGACCGCCGGGAAGAGGTCGGGCCGCGTCCGGCCGCGGTTGAACAGCGTTACCTCGTGGCCTCGCGCGAGCGCGTGCTCGACGACGTGCCGGCCGAGGAACTGCGTGCCGCCGAGGACGAGGATCCGCATCAGCGGTGCGGCGGCCGCAGCGCCGCGAACTCGTCGGTGATCTCGAGCCGGCGCGAGGCGAAGCGGAAGAGCGCCGCCGGCCGCCCGCCGCTGCGGCCCGGGGCGCGGCGACCGTCGACGCGCTCGAGGACGCCGCGCCGCAGCAGCACGCGCTGCAGGTTGGTGGCGGCGACGTCGTGGCCGAGCGCGGCCACGTACACATCGCGCAGCTCGGAGATCGTGAACGTCTCGGGGGCGAGGGCGAAGCCGACGTTCGTGTACGAGAGCTTCGCGCGCAGGCGCGCGTGGGCCGCCGCCACGAGCTCGCGCTCGTCGGCGGTCGTCGGCCGCGCACCGTCCGGTGGCGCGGCGGCGTCGGCGGGGAGGAGGCCGAGGTACGCGGTCGCGAGCGTCCCGTCGGCGAGCACGCGCGTCTCGAGCTGCTCGACGTGCGCGAGCGCCGCGACGTCGATCGCGCGCGCGAGCGCCGCCTCCAGCGCCTCGCCCCGCGCGCGAGCGACTCGGCGCACGCGCGCGTCCATCCGTCCGGCCCGCACCTGCAGCGAAACGGCGACGACGGCGTGCGAAGTAGAATCCGCCAAGGTTTTCGTCCCAGAGTCTAAAACCGGGGAGGCCCGTGAGGACGCGCCGCACGACCATCTTCCCGTGAGCGTCTTCGTCGTCCTCTCGACGTTCCTCGCATCGGGGGTCGAATGGGTCGAGGCGCTCACGATCGTGCTCGCCGTGGCGGTCGTCCGCGGCTGGCGGCCGGCGCTCGGCGGCGCGGGCGCGGCCGCGGTCGCGCTGCTCGCGATCGTGGCCGGGTTCGGCGCCGCCGTCTCGGCGGTCCCGCTCGCCTGGGCGCAGGGCGTGATCGGCGCGCTGCTGCTCGCCTTCGGGCTCCGGTGGCTGCGCAAGGCGGTGCTGCGCGCGTCCGGCCGGAAAGCGCTGCACGACGAGGCGAAGGAGTTCGCCGAGACGACCGAGTCCCTGCGCGCGCGGCGTGAGGCGCGCGCGGCGTTCGCGACGTCGTTCACGGGCGTGCTGCTGGAGGGGGTCGAGGTCGTGTTCATCGTCGTCGCGCTCGGCGGCGTCGCGAACACGACCGCGGCGGCCGCGGGCGCCTGCGCGGCGCTCGCGCTCGTCGTCGCCGTCGGCTTCGCGGCGCGACGGCCGCTGACGCGCGTCCCGGAGAACGCGATGAAGTTCGCGGTCGGCGTCATGCTCACGAGCTTCGGCGCGTTCTTCGTCGGCGAGGCGCTCGACGTCCCGTGGTGGCACGGCGACGTGTCGCTCCTCCTGATCGTGCTCGGCCTCGCGGGTGTGTCGGTCGCCGCGGCGCGCGCCATGCGGGGGCCGCGCGTGGCGGCGTGAAGGTCGCCGTCTGCGACGTCGGCCCGCGCGACGGGCTGCAGAACGAGCCCGAGGTGCTCGCGCCGCCGGTGCGCGCGGAGCTCGTGTCGCGGCTCGCGGCCGCCGGCGTGCCGCGGGTCGAGGCCGTGTCGTTCGTGCGCGGCGATCGCGTGCCGCAGATGGCGGGCGCGGAGGAGGTTGTCGCGGCCGTCGAGCGGAGCCGGGGCGTCGAGCTGTCGGGGCTCGTCCTGAACGAGCGCGGCTACGAGCGCCTCGCGGCGACGCCCCTCGACCGCGTCAACTGCACGCTCGCCGCGACGGAGGAGTTCAACCGGCGCAACGGCAACGCGTCGCTGGCCGAGGCGACCGAGCGCGTGCGCGCGATCGTGCAACGCGCGGATCGGCCGGTCACCGTCACCGTCTCTTGCGCGTTCGGCTGCCCGTTCGAGGGCGAGGTCGATCCGGCGGCCGTCGCCGGCCTGTGCGAGCGGCTCGCGGGCGCGGGCGAGCTCGTCCTCGCCGACACGATCGGCGTCGCGACGCCGCGCCGCGTGCGGCGGCTGGTCGAGCGCGTCTCGATCCTCGGGCGGCCCGTCGGCGTCCATCTCCACAACACGCGCAACACGGGCTACGCGTGTGCGTGGGCGGCGCTCGAGGCGGGCGCGTCGGTGCTCGACGCGTCGGTCGGCGGGCTCGGCGGCTGCCCGTTCTCGCCGCAGGCAACGGGCAACGTCGCCACCGAGGACCTCGCGTGGCAGCTCGAGCGCGACGGCGTCGAGACGGGCGTCGACGTCGACGCGGTCGTCGACGTCGCGCGCTGGCTGGAATCGATGCTCGGCCGGCGCCTCGACGGGTACGTCTACCGCGCCGCCAGCTGGCCCTCGTAGACGGCGAGCGTGCGGCGCACGTCCTCGGCGCTCGTTTGCCAGTTCGAGACGGAGATGCGGATCGCCGGGCGGCCGCGCCACGTGGTTGCGCTCATCCACGCCTCGCCCGACGCCTGGACGGCGGCGAGCACGCGCGCCGTCTCCTCGTCGGTGCCGAGCCGGAAGAGCACCTGGTTCAGGACGACGTCGTTCAGCACCTCGACGCCGAGCTCGCGCAGCCCGTCGGCGAACGTCCGCGCGTGCTCGCAGGTGCGCTCGACGATCTCCGCGACGCCGCGGCGGCCGAGCGCTCGGATCGCCGCGTAGACGGCGAAGCCGCGGGCGCGGCGCGAGTGCTCCGGGTTCCAGTCGATCTGGTCGCGCGTCTCCGAGTCGAAGACGAGGTACGCGGCGCGGGCGGAGAACGCGGCGCTGTGCGACCCGGGGTGCGCGGTGAAGACGAGGCCGGAGTCGTACGGAACGTTCAGCCATTTGTGCGCGTCGGTCGCCCAGGAGTCGGCGCGGTCCGCGCCTTCGACGAGGTGCGCGTGGTGCGGCGAGGCTGCGGCCCAGAGGCCGAAGGCGCCGTCGACGTGCAGCCAGGCGTTCGGCGCGGCGTCGCGTGCGTCCGCGAGCGGGGGGAAGGCGTCGAACGCGCCGGTGTTCACCTCGCCCGCCTGGGCGCAGAGGATCGTCGGGCGGTCGTCGAGCGCGATCGTCTCGTGGCGGAGCCGTCCCTGGTCGTCGGCCTCGAGCACGTCCGTGGGCGCACCGAGGCCGAGCATGCGCAGCGCGCGGTCGATCGTGCCGTGACGCTTCTCGCCGACGATCACGCGGACTGGCGGCGCGCCGGCGAGGCCGTTCTCCTCGACGTCCCAGCCCGCGCGCGCGAGGACGTGGTGGCGCGCGGCGGCGAGCGCGGTGAAGTTCGCCATCTGGCCGCCGGTGACGAAGCCGAACGAGGCGCCGCGCGGCAGGCCGAGCAGCTCGAGCAGCCACGCGCCGGCGACCTCTTCGACGACCGAGGCGGAGGGGCCGCCGACGTACAGGCCCGCGTTCTGGTCCCACGTCGACGTCAGCCACTCGGCGGCGATCGACGCCGGCACGGCTCCGCCGATCACGAACCCGAAGTAGCGCCCGCCCGCTTCCGCGACGAGGCCGCGGTCGGCGGCGGCGGCGAGGTCGCGGATCACGCCGGCCGCGTCGGCGCCCGTCTCGGGAAGCGGCCCGCCGAGCGCCTCGCGCAGCTCGTCGGCCGTGGCGTCGGGGAACACGCGCCGCTCCGGCAGCCCCTCGTAGAAGTCGGCTGCCAGCTCGGCCGTGAGCCGGAAGAGCGCACGCAGGTCGTCCATGGACGGAGCCTAGACGGGGCCTGCTACGTCCCCGGTACGTACCTGGCTCCGTTTCCTCGTTCGGAACGCCCCCGTACCAGGCACGTACCTGACCCCGGACCCGTAGGCTGGCAGCATGAATCGCCTGGTCGGCGAGATTTCGCCGTATCTGCTGCAGCACGCGGGAAACCCGGTCGACTGGTATCCGTGGGATAAGGAGGCGCTCGAGCGGGCGCGGGCCGAGGACAAGCCGATTCTCTTATCGGTGGGATACGCGGCCTGCCACTGGTGTCACGTGATGGAGCGCGAGTCGTTCGAGGACGCCGCGACCGCCGCCCTGATGAACGAGCACTTCGTGTGCGTGAAGGTCGACCGTGAGGAACGGCCGGACATCGACGCCGTCTACATGGACGCGGTCGTCGCGCTGAGCGGCCACGGCGGCTGGCCGATGACCGTGTTCCTGACGCCCGACCGCGAGCCGTTCTTCGGCGGCACCTACTTCCCGCCGGAGCCGCGGCACGGGCTGCCCGCGTTCCGCCAGGTGCTGCTTGCGGTCGCCGAGGCCTGGCGCGACCGCCGCGACGACGCCGTCGCCTCGGCGCGCAACCTCACCGACCACATCCGCGCCGGCGCCGCGCGCACCGCCTCCGACGACGGCCAGCTCACGCCCGAGCTGCTCGAGGAGGCCGAGCGCAACCTCCGCGACGGCTTCGACCCGACCTGGGGCGGCTGGGGACGCGCGCCGAAGTTCCCGCCCGCGCCGGTGCTCGAGCTCCTGCTTCGCCGCGGCGAGGAGGAGATGACCCGGCGCACGCTCGACGGCATGGCGCTCGGCGGCATGCACGACCTCGTCGGCGGCGGCTTCCACCGCTACTCGGTGGACGAGCGGTGGCTCGTCCCGCACTTCGAGAAGATGCTGTACGACAACGCCCTGCTCGCGTCGGTCTACCTGCGCGCGGCGCGCCGGTTCGACGACGACCGCTACCGCGCGATCGCGGAGCGCACGCTCGACTACTTGGAGCGCGAGCTCGCGCTCGACGGCGGCGGCTTCGCCTCGGCGCAGGACGCGGACACCGACGGAGTCGAGGGGCTCACCTACACGTGGGCGCCCGGCGAGGGTGCGCCCGACGAGCTGCTGCAGCCGTTCGAGGGCGGCCGGTTCGTGCTGCGCGGCGAGCTCGACGACGAGACGCGTGCCCGCCTGCTCGCGATCCGGGAGCGGCGGCCGAAGCCTGCGCGCGACGACAAGGCGGTCGCCGCCTGGAACGGCCTCGCGCTCGCCGCGTTCGCGCAGGCCGGCCGAATCGAGACCGCCAACCGCCTCGCTGCCTTCCTGCTCGGCCCGCTCTCGACTCCAGACGGCCGCCTGCACCGGACGTGGCGGGCCGGCGCCGCGAGGGGGACCGGCTACCTCGACGACTACGCCGCGGCCGCCCACGGCCTGCTCGAGCTCCACGTCGCCTCCGGCGATCCGGCGCACCTTCGCGAGGCGCACCGCCTCGCCACCCTCGCGGTCGAGCTCTTCGCCGACGAGGAGTACGGCGGCTTCTTCCAGACGGCGCGGGACGCCGAGCGGCTGGTCGCGCGCAAGAAAGAGGTCGAGGACCACCCGACGCCGAGCGGGAGCTCGCTGCTCGCGTACGTGCTCCTTCGGCTCGCTCGGATCTGGGGCGACGCCGCGCTCGAGGCCCGCGCGCTCTCGGCGCTCGCGCTCGTGCGCGACATGCTGACGCGCGCGCCGACAGCCTTCGGCTGGGCGCTCGTCGCGCTCGACCAGCATCTCGCGCCGCACCGGGAGCTCGCGATCGTCGGCCCGCCCGGCGCGCCGGTGGCGCGGGCGGCGCTCGAGGCCGCCGCACCCACCGACGTCGTCGCCTTCGGCCCGGCCGACGACGTGCCGCTGCTCGCGGGGCGCGGCCTCGTCGAGGGGCGCCCCGCGGTCTACGTCTGCGAACGCTTCGCGTGCCGGGCGCCGGTTACCGAGCCGTCGGCTCTTGCGACGTCGTGACGCCGTCGCGCTCCGCGGCGCGCTCGCGCGCCAGCTCGGTCCGGTCGGCCATCGTCGGCTCGTCCGCCGGCAGGCGGTAGGCGGCCGCCGGCGCGGCGGTCGCGGTGGCCGGGGCGATCGTCTCCGCACGGCGGCGGCGAACGAAGCCCGGCTCGAGCATCGCGCCGAACACGAAGCCGATCCCGAAGGCCAGCACGCCCAGCCAGGTGCCGACGTCGCGCACGACGTCGCGGATCCCGACGTGGCCCGACCAGACGAGCAGATGGTCGCGGATCCAGTTCGAGTGCGGCTGCATGGCGAGCAGTACCCAGCCGGCGCAGATCAGCACCGGCAGGAAGGCGAACAGGAACATCCCGGCCGGGTTCCCGCCCGCGCCGCGCAGCTGCGACAGCGCCAGCACGAGCCCCGCCCCGGCGACGATCCCGTAGGCGGCCCAGTAGCCGCCGGTCGAGCCGCGTCCGATCTGGGCGGCGATCCAGAGCAGGAAGCCGGCCACGCCGGCGCCGAGCAGCGTCGAGACGGCTCTGTTCCATCCAGTCATGGTCGATCCCTCGCTTTCGATGGGTCGCAGGTAGAACGGCCGTCGCCGCCGGAGCGTTGCGGGCTGTTCTTCTAGAGTCGGGGCCGTGCCGCTGCTCGCCGTGCGCAACGTCACCCGCCGCTTCGGGGGGATCGTGGCGATCGACGACGTCTCGCTCGACGTCGAGCAGGGCCAGATCGTCGGCCTGATCGGCCCGAACGGCGCCGGCAAGACGACCCTCTTCAACGTGATCACGCGCCTCTACCGCCCGGACGCGGGCGAGGTGGAGCTCGACGGCAAGAGCCTCCTGCGGACGCCGGCGCACCGCATCGTCCGGCGCGGCATCGCACGCACGTTCCAGAACGTCGAGCTCTTCCGCACGATGACCGTGCTCGAGAACGTGCTGGTCGGCGCGCACACGCGCTCGCGCCCGTTCGGCGGGCGCGCGGCGGAGGCCCGCGCGCGCGAGACCCTCGCCTACGTCGGCCTGGCCGAGCTCGCGGACCGGCCGGTGGCGGGGCTGCCCTTCGGCACGCTGAAGCGCGTCGAGCTCGCACGAGCGCTCGTCGCGCAGCCGACCCTGCTCCTGCTGGACGAGCCGGCCGGCGGCCTGAACCACGAGGAGGTGACCGAGCTCGGCCGCTTCATCCGCAAGCTGCGCGGCGACTTCGAGTTGACGGTCCTGCTCGTCGAGCACCACATGGGCCTCGTGATGGGCATCGCCGACCGCGTCCACGTGCTCGACTTCGGCCGCACGATCGCCGACGGCGCACCCGCGGAGGTGCAGCGGAACCCGGCCGTGATCGAGGCCTACCTGGGAGCCGAGCAGTGACCGGCCTCGTCTGGGACGGCTGCGTGAACGTCCGCGATCTCGGCGGCCTCGAGACGGAGGACGGCGGCGAGACGCAGCCGGGCCGGCTCGTGCGCGCCGACAACCTACGCCGGCTCTCGGACGAGGGCTGGCGGGCGCTCGAGGCCGCCGGCGTACGGCGCGTCGTCGACCTCCGCTTCCCCGAGGAGCTCGCGGAGGACCCGCCCGGTGACGTGCCGGTCGAGGTCGTGCACGTGTCGCTCCTCGGCGCGAGCCGCACGCCGGAGTGGGAGGCGGAGTTCAACGACGCCATGGATCGCGCCGCGACCGCCGAGGAGTACCTCGTGTGGTCGTACCTCGAGTTCCTCGAGCGCTACCGGAGGCAGTTCGGCCGGGCGCTGCAGGCGATCGCGGACGCTCCCGACGGCGCCGTCGCCGTGCACTGCGTGGGCGGCAAGGACCGCACCGGGCTGATCGCCGCGCTCGCGCTGCGACTCGCCGGGGTGGCCGCCGAGACGGTCGCGGCCGATTACGCGCTGACCGAGGCGAACCTGGCGCCGTCGCACCCGGAATGGGTCGCGGCGGCGGCCGACGCGGCCGAGCGCCGGCGGCGCGAGCTGCTGCTGCCGTCGCCGCCCGGCGCGATGCTGCGCGTGCTCGAGGAGCTCGAGCGGCGCTACGGAGGCGTCGGCGCGTACCTCCGCGCCGCGGGGCTCGACGACGAGCGCCTGCGGCGGCTCCGGAGCCGTCTCCTCGACGCCTGACGGGCGCGGGAGGTTTCGGGCCAGGGGCGGCGAACGTTCCGCCTCGTGCGCCGGATGCTCGCAGCAGCCGCCGTGGTCTTTGCCGTGCTCGCGCCGAGCGCGACGGCGGCCGTCGGCAGCGTCAACCCGCAGATCGCCGGCCTCCAGGTCGCGCTCCGCGCGTGGGGGTTCTACTCGGGGGCGATCGACGGCGTCTCGGGCCCGCTGACCGCCTCGGGGCTGCACGCGTTCCAGCACAGGATGGGGCTGCCCGCCGGGCCGGTCGACGCGCGCACGCGCGCGAAGCTCGGGCCGCTCGGACAGCCGCTCTTCGGCTCGCGGAGCCTCGTCCGCGGCGACTTCGGCTGGGACGTCTCCGTGCTGCAGTTCGTGCTCGAGCGGGCGGGCAAGTACCACGGCGCGCTCGACGGCTACCTCGACGCGACGACCGCGGCGGCGCTGCGCAGCTACCAGCAGTCGGCGCACCTCGCCGTCGACGGCGTCGCGGGGCCGCGCACCCTCGCGTCGATCGCCGACCGCGCCCGCGTGCCGGTGCGGCCACAGGCGGAGGAGGTGGCGCTCCTCGTCTACCGCGTGCAGCCGGGCGACTCGCTGACCTCGATCGCGCGGCGCTTCCGCACGAGCGTCGCCGTCCTCGCGCGCATGAACCACCTCGACGCCTCCCGCGTCCTCCTGATCGGGACGCGGCTCCGGATCCCGCGCGGCGCGACGCCGTCGGTGCCGCAGTCCACGCCGCAGGAGGTGCGCTACCTGCTCGACTCGTGGTCGACGAGGCTCGGCGTCGACAACCACCTCGTGCGCGCGCTCGCGTGGATGGAGTCGGGCTACCAGACGCAGCTCGTGTCGCCGGCGGGCGCACGCGGCGTCCTCCAGCTGCTGCCGTCGACGCGGCAGTACGTCTCGACCGTGCTGCTCGGAAGGCCGCTCGCGAGCGGCGTGAGCGGCGACGTCGAGGCCGGCGTGCTGCTGCTCCGCCACCTGCTGCAGGTGTTCGGCGGCGACGAGCGGCTCGCGCTCGCGGCGTGGTACCAGGGCGAGCGTGCCGTGCGGACGAGCGGCATCTTCAAGGTGACGAAGCCGTTCGTCGACGACGTCCTCGCGCTCCGGTCGCGTATGTAGATTGCTTCGGTGGAGCTGCTCGCGCGCCCGCTCGCGGAGCTGACCGCCGAGGCGCGCGCCGTGCGCGACGCGACGCGCGGCCGGCTCGTCACCTACAGCCCGAAGGTCTTCGTCCCGCTGACGAAGCTCTGCCGCGACGTCTGCCACTACTGCACGTTCGCACGGCCGCCGCGGCGCGGCGAGCGTGCGTACCTGACGCTCGACGAGGTGCTCGAGATCGCGCGCGCCGGCGCGCGCGCCGGCTGCCGCGAGGCGCTGTTCACACTCGGCGACAAGCCGGAGCTGCGCTACCGGGCCGCGCGCGAGGAGCTCGCGGCGCTCGGCTGCGCGACAACCCTGGAGTACCTCGAGCGCGCGGCGCGCGCGGTGCTCGACGAGACGGGGCTCCTGCCGCACCTCAACCCGGGCGTCCTCGGCGCCGGCGACCTCGCGCGGCTCCGTCCGGCGGCGGCGTCGATGGGGCTGATGCTCGAGACGACGTCGGCGCGGCTCTCGGCGCGCGGCGGCCCGCATTTCGGCTCGCCCGACAAGCTGCCCGCCCGGCGGCTCGAGACGCTCGAGCTCGCGGGTCGGGCCCGAGTGCCGTTCACCACCGGGCTCCTGATCGGGATCGGCGAGACGCGCGCCGAGCGGCTCGACGCGCTGCGGGCGATCGCCGACGTGCACGCGCGGCACGGGCACGTGCAGGAGGTGATCGTCCAGAACTTCCGCGCGAAGCCGGGGACGAAGATGGCGAACGCGCCCGAGCCGCCGCTCGACGAGCTGCTGTGGACGATAGCCTGCGCGCGCATCCTGCTACCGCCCGAGGTGGCTGTGCAGGCGCCGCCCAACCTCACCGGGGACTTCGCGCGGCTGCTCGACGCCGGCATCGACGACTTCGGCGGCGTCTCGCCGGTGACGATCGACCACGTCAACCCGGAGGCGCCCTGGCCCGAGGTCGAGCTGCTCCGTGCCGCATGCCGCGCGCGCGGGCTCGAGCTCGCGCCGCGGCTCACCGTCTATCCGCGCTTCCTCGACGGTGAGTGGGTCGACCCGAACGTGCTGCCGCACGCCCTGCGGCTCGCCGACTCGCTCGGCCTCGCGCGCGAGGACGACTGGTCGCCCGGCGAGACCGGCCCGGTGCCGTTCGTCGTGCGCCGCGACGCGCTGCCGCTCGACACGCGCGGCGAGCTCGGCGAGGACGAGCTCGTGCGGCTGTTCTCGGCGCGCGGCGAGGAGCGCCAGCGCGTCTTCGCGCGCGCGGATGCGCTGCGGCGCGAGCGGAACGGCGACGTCGTCACGTACGTCGTCACGCGCAACGTCCAGTACACGAACGTCTGCTACTTCCGCTGCGGCTTTTGCGCGTTCTCGAAGGGCAAGCTCGCCGCGAACCTGCGCGGCGAGCCGTACCTCGTCCCGCACGCGGAGATCGTGCGCCGCGCGGTGGAGGCGTGGGAGCGTGGCGCGACGGAGATCTGCCTGCAGGGCGGGATCCATCCCGGCTTCGACGGCGACTACTACGTCTCGGTCGTGCGTGCGATCAAGGACGCGGTGCCCGACCTGCACGTGCACGCGTTCAGCGCGCTCGAGGTGTGGCAGGGCGCGGCGACGCTGGGGCTGCCGCTCGACGTGTACCTCGCGCGGCTGCGCGACGAGGGGCTCGCGTCGCTGCCGGGCACGGCGGCGGAGATCCTCGACGACGACATCCGCGCGGTGATCTGCCCCGACAAGATCACGACCGCGCAGTGGCTGCAGGTGCACGAGACGGCGCACCGCGCCGGCCTGCGCTCGAACGCGACGATCATGTTCGGCCACGTGGAGGGACCGCGCAGCTGGGCGCGCCACCTGCTCGCGGTGCGCGAGCTGCAGCGGCGGACAGGCGGCCTCACCGAGCTCGTGCCGCTGCCCTTCGTGCACATGGAGGCGCCGATCTACCTCAAGGGGCGCGCGCGCCGCGGGCCGACGTTCGGCGAGGTGCTGCTGATGCACGCGGTCGGCCGCATCGCGCTCGACCCCTGGGTCGAGAACGTGCAGGTGTCGTGGGTGAAGGCGGGGCCGCGGGGCGTCGTCGAGGCGCTCCGGGCGGGCGCGAACGACCTCGGTGGGACGTTGATGAACGAGTCGATCTCGCGCGCCGCCGGCGCGGGGTGGGGGCAGGAGCTGCCGCCGGAGCGGATGGAGGCGCTGATCCGCGCCGCCGGCCGCATCCCGCGGCAGCGGACGACGCTCTACGGCGATCCGCCGGCCGAGCGCGTCCGCGTCTCCTTCGGCGCCGAGCCGCTCGCCGAGCCGCTCAACCCGCACGTCAACGAGGCGCGCCTGCCGCGCCGCCGCGAGCTGCTGCGGCCGGTCGCGTGAGGGGAAACTGTTTCGCGGACATGTCCGCGAAACAGTTTCAAGCTTCCAGCGCGAGCAGGTCGTCGACGGTCTCGCGCCGGCGGATCAGCCTGGCCTCGCCGTCCGCGACCAGCACCGCCGCCGGGCGCGGCACCGCGTTGTATGTCGAGCTCATCGCGAGCGTGTAGGCGCCCGTGACCGGCACGGCGAGCAGGTCGCCGCGCCGCGGCTCGGGCAGCTCCACGCGCTCGATCAGCACGTCGCCCGACTCGCAGTGCTTGCCGGCGACCGCGTACGCGCCCGCGGCCGGCTCGCCCGCGCGGTTCGCGAGCAGCGCGGCGTAGCGGGCGTTGTACATGGCGGGCCGCGGGTTGTCGGACATGCCGCCGTCGACGGTCACGTACGTCGTCGCCGCGCTCGCGCGCTTCACGCCGCCGACGGTGTACAGCGTGACGCCCGCGCGCGAGACGAGCGACCGCCCCGGCTCGAGCGCGAGCCGGGGCTGCGGGAGGCCCTGCAGCTGCCAGGCGCGCTGGAGCTCGGCCGTCAGGCCGCCGACGAACTCGGCGACGGTGAAGAGCGGCTCCTCCGGCACGTGGCGGACGCCGAGGCCGCCGCCCAGGTCGACGAGGCCCGGCGTCCAGCCGAGCTCCGCGCGCGCCCGGGCGGCGAAGCCGGCGAGCCAGTCGACCGTCATCAGCGCGGCGCCGAAGTGCATCAGCTGCGAGCCGACGTGGACGTGCAGCCCCTCGCACTCCGGCAGCCGCCGCAGCGCCTCGATCGCATCGTCGGGCGGCAGGCCGAACTTCGATCCGTGGTGGGCCGTCTTCACGGCTTCGTGCGTGTCGGCCTCGACGCCGGGCGTGACGCGCACCAGGAAGCGGGCTGCGCCGGCGGCGCGGGCCCGCTCGATCTCGTCCAGCGAGTCGATCGCGACGAGGGCACCCGCCTCGGCGGCGCCGCGCAGCAGCTCGTCCTCCTTGTTGTTGCCGTGGACGACGAGCCGGTCGCCGCCGAGGCCGGCCCGCCGCGCGAAGGCGAGCTCGCCCGCGGTCGAGACGTCCGCACCGAGCCCCTCCTCGGCGAAGAGCCGCAGCACGGCGAGCGACGGGAAGGCCTTCGTCCCGTAGACGACGAGCGCGCCCGGCGCCGCCTCCAGGTAGGCCCGCGCCTGCGCGCGCAGCGTCCGCTCGTCGTAGACGACGAGGGGCGTCCCGAACTCGCGCGCGAGCTCGTGCGCTGGAACGCCGCCGAGGACGAGCTCGCCGTCCGCGACGGCGGCGCCGTCGGGGAGGAGGTCCGCGAGTGGCGTCTGGGTGGCTGGCTGCACGGGAGGTCGACCGTTACCTTTCTTCCGGGAGCTTGATGGAACCGTACGACGCCCACGCGATCGAGGAGAAGTGGCAGCGGCTGTGGGCCGAGGCCGGAGCGTTCGCGGTCGCGAACCCGGCGCCGGGCGAGGCCGGGGACGAGCGCCGCTTCTACATGCTCGAGATGCTCCCCTACCCGTCCGGACACCTGCACATGGGGCACGTGCTCAACTACACGCTGGGCGACGTGGTGACGCACTTCCGCCGCCGGACCGGCTACCGCGTCCTGCGTCCGATGGGGTTCGACTCGTTCGGGCTGCCGGCCGAGAACGCCGCGATCCGCGAGGGCGGCCACCCGCGCGAGATCACCGAGCGCAACATCGCGTCGATCGAGCGGCAGATGCGGCGCATGGGCTGGGCGATCGACTGGGCGCGCGAGGTTTCCGCGCACGAGCCGACCTACTACCGCTGGACGCAGTGGCTCTTCCTCCGCTTCCTCGAGCGCGGACTCGCCTACCGCAAGGCGGCGCCGGTCAACTGGTGCCCGAACGACCAGACGGTGCTGTCGAACGAGCACGTCGTCGACGGCCGCTGCTGGCGCTGCGGCGCCGTCGTCGAGGCGCGGAACATGGAGCAGTGGTTCTTCAAGATCACCGACTACGCCGACCAGCTGCTCGCCGACCTCGACACCATCGACTGGCCGGAGCGCACGAAGAAGATCCAGACGCAGCACATCGGCCGCTCGGAGGGCGCCGAGCTGCTCTTCCGCGTCGAGGAGCTCGACCTCGACATCCCCGTCTTCACGACGCGGCCCGACACGGTGTTCGGCGCGACGTTCTTCGTCGTCGCGCCCGAGTCGCCGCTCGTCGAGACCCTCGTCGCCGGAACCGAGCGCGAGGCGGAGGTGCGCGCATACGCGCGCGTCGCGGCGGCGCGCTCGACCGAGGAGCGCGCGACCCGCGAGAAGACCGGCGTCGATACCGGGCGCGCGGTGGTGAACCCGGCGACCGGCGAGCCGATCCCGGTGTGGGTCGCGGACTACGTGCTGATGGAGTACGGCACGGGCGCGATCATGGGCGTCCCCGCGCACGACGACCGCGACCTCGAGTTCGCGCAGGCGTTCTCGCTGCCGGTCGTGCCGGTGATCGACGACGACGGCCGGATGATCTCGTCGGCGCAGTTCGACGGCATGCCGTGCGAGGAGGCGAAGGGCGCGATCGTCGCGTGGCTCGACGAGCGCGGACGCGGCAAGCCGGCGGTCAGCTACCGCCTGCGCGACTGGAGCTTCTCGCGCCAGCGCTACTGGGGCGCGCCGATCCCGGTCGTGTACTGCGAGCAGTGCGGGATCGTGCCGGTGCCGGACGACGAGCTGCCCGTGCTGCTGCCCGAGGTGTCGGACTACCGGCCGAAGGGCGAGCCGCCCCTCGCGTCGAACGCCGAGTGGCTGAACGTCCCGTGCCCGCGCTGCGGCGGCCCGGGCCGCCGCGAGGCGGAGACGATGGACACGTTCGTCGACTCGTCCTGGTACTTCCTCCGCTACTGCGACCCGCACGACGACACGGCGCCGTTCGAGCGCCGCCTCGTCGACTACTGGATGCCGATCGACCAGTACATCGGCGGCATCGACCACGCGAAGGGGCACCTGCTCTACTCGCGCTTCTTCGTCAAGGCGATGAACGACATGGGCATGCTCGGCTTCCGCGAGCCGTTCGCGCGCCTGTTCCACCAGGGCTGGGTGCGGCTCGCGGGCAAGCGGATGTCGAAGTCGCAGGGCGGCGTCTCGCCGGACGAGCTGCTCGACCAGTTCGGCGCCGACCCGATCCGCGTCTACATTCTCTTCCAGGGGCCGGCCGACCAGGACATCGACTGGAGCCCCGACGGGATCGAGTCGACCGTCCGCTTCATCCGCCGCCTCTGGCGGATCGTGCACGAGGCGGCCGCGCGGCCGGCGTCGCCCGAGGGCGTGTCGACGCCGCTCGCCGTGAAGGCGCACGAGACGATCGCGCGCGTCACCGACGACATCGACCGCCGCTTCGTCTTCAACACGCCGATCGCCGCGGTGATGGAGCTGGTGAACGAGCTCGCGCGCTCGCCGGAGGATCCCGCCGCCCGGTTCGCCGCCGAGACGGCCGTCTCGCTGCTGCAGCCGTACACGCCGCACGTCTGCGAGGAGCTGTGGGAGGCGTTGGGCCACTCGCGGTTGTGGGAGACGCCGTGGCCGACCCACGACCCCGCCCTGCTCGCGCGGGAGACGGTCGTGCTCGTGCTCCAGGTGAACGGCAAGGTGCGCGACCGCATCGAGGTGCCCGCCGGGCTGCCGGAGGACGAGCTGGTCGAGCGCGCCAAGGCCTCGGAGAAGGTGCAGGCGCACATCGACGGCAAGGAGCCGCGCGCCTTCGTCGTGCCGGACAAGCTCGTCAACCTGGTCGTGTAGCGGCGCGGCAGGGCGCGGGGCCAGTGTCGCGGCGCGCGAGGCGCGGCGCGTGAGGCGGCGCGGCGCGTGAGGCGCGGCGCGTGAGGGCGGCGCGCGACTGTGGATCGATCGTCACCGAATCGGCACGGAGTCGACACAGACACGTGACACCTTCTCCGGCACCGTCTCGGCATGGGCTCTCTCACCCTCTCGCCGAGCCGGCGCCGGCTCGTCGCCGCGGCCGCGGTGGCCGTCCTCCTGGTCGCGGTCGCCTGGCGGCACTCGCACGGCGGCGCCGGCGGCGCGCCGCCGCTCCGCGTCGCGCCCCTCGCGGGAGTCGGCGGCGCGGCGGGAGGGACCGGGGCCGCCGGGCCGGCGCGACCCGCCCCGGTCGCGGCGTCCGCGCTGCCGGAGATCGTCGTCGACGTCGTCGGCGCCGTCCGGTGGCCCGGCGTGTACCGGCTGGCCCGGGGGGACCGCGTCCAGGACGCGGTCGAGCGCGCCGGCGGGCTGACGAGGCGCGCGGATCCGGTTGCGGTCAACCTCGCGGCGCCGATCGCGGACGGCCAGCAGATCGTCGTTGCGGCGCGAGGCGCCGGGGGCGTCGCGGGCGGGGGCGCCGTCGGTGGCGCGGCAGCCGGTGCCCCGCCGTCGCCGACCGCGCCGGTCTCGCTCAGCACCGCGTCGGCGGAGCAGCTCGACGCGCTTCCCGGAGTCGGCCCGGTGACTGCGCAGAAGATCGTCGAGTACCGGCAAGAGCACGGCCCGTTCACCTCGGTCGCGGAGCTCGACGCGATCCCCGGCATCGGGCCGTCCCGGCTGCACGACCTCGAGGGGCTGGTGGTGCCGTGACGGAGTCCCCGCTCGAAACCGGCCCGCTGTGGCCGCGCCTCCCGCGCGGGATGCTTCCCGCCCACGCCGTCGCACTCGCCGCGTGCGCCGGCCTGGCCCTCGCCGATGCCGTCCGCCTACCGTTCCACGGCCTCGGTGGAGCCGTGCCGATCGCCGTAGCAGCATTCGTCGGCTTGCTCGTGGCTCCGCCCGCCGCGCGACTCGCCGTCGCCGCGGCCGCGGTGGCCGTCGGCGGCTGGTGGTGGGGAAGCGTCCGGCTCGGCGAGCTCGACCGCAGCGTGCTGACCGCTCGCATCGGCACGGCCGGCTGGGGAGTGGTGGAGCTGACCGCGGAACCGAGGCGCGGAACCTTCGTCCAGCGCGTGCCCGCTCGCGTCCGTCGCTTCGACGGCAGGGCGGTCGGAGGCGAGCGCGTGCAGCTCGAGCTGCCGCTCGGCCGCTCGCCCCCTCAGGGTGCCGTGTTGCGCGTGCTCGCCGTCGTGCGGGCGCCCCGTGGGCCGGATCGAGCGGGCGGCTTCGACGAGCGCACCTGGCTGCGCCGGCAGGGCATCCACGCCGTCCTGCACGTGGACGCGTGGACCCTCGTCGGGCGGCGGGGCGGGCTCGGCGGCGTCGCCGACCGACTGCGGCGCTGGCTGGCGAGCGCCTCTGCGCCGGGCGTGACCGGAGAACGGCGCGCGGTCCTGGAAGGGATCCTGCTCGGCGACGACGCGCAGCTGACGCCCCAGCTGAAGACGAGCTTCCAGCGCTCGGGCCTCTACCACCTCCTGGCGGTGTCGGGCCAGAACGTCGTCCTGCTCGCGGCCGGGCTCCTCGGCCTTGCCTGGCTGCTCGGGCTTCCGCGGGCCGCCGGCCATCTCGGCGCGCTCGCGGGAATCGTCGGCTACGTGCTCGCCGTCGGCCCGCAGCCGTCGGTCATCCGGGCCGCGGTCGCCGGCAGCGCCGTCTCGATCGCGTGGCTCGCGGGCCAGCAGCGTGACCCGTGGCACGTGCTCCTCGTCGCGGCGATCGTCCTGCTCGCCTGGAACCCGTACACGCTCTTCGACGCCGGCTTCCAGCTGTCGTTCGCGGCGGTGGTCGCGATCTTCTCGCTCGCCGGGCCGCTCGCACGTGCGCTCGAGGGCTACCCGGGGCCTGCGGCCCTGCGTGGCGCCGTGGCGATCTCGGTCGCCTGCTCCGCCGTCACCGCGCCGCTGCTCTGGGCGCAGTTCGGGCGCGTGCCGCTGCTCGGCGTGATCGCGAACGCGCTCGCGGAGCCTGCGGTCGGGCCGCTCCTCGGCCTCGCCTTCGCCGCCGCGGCGGTCGACCCGGTCGCGCCGCCGGTCGCGGCCTTCCTGGCGTGGGTGAACGGATGGCTCGCGACGTACCTGGCCGGGTGCGCGCGGCTCGTCGCGGCGGCCCCGTTCGCCCAGGTCAGCGGCCGGGCGGCCGCCGCAGCCGCGGCGTTGATGCTCGTCGCGGCTGCCTATGCTTGGCGGCGATGGGGGACGATCTGAAGCCGGCGTACCTGATCGCCGGCGGCGACCGGCCCAAGGTCGATCGTGCGGTCGAGCGATTGCGCGCCAGGTTCGAGGCGGACGCGGTCGAGACGCTGGCCGCGGCCGACGCGACGGGCGACGACGCGGTGGCGGCGTGCAACTCGCTCGGGCTCTTCGGGAGCGGCAGCCGCCTGGTCCTCGTCGAGGGCGTGGAGGCGTGGAAGGCACCCGATGCGAAGGCGGTCGCCGCCTACCTGAAGTCGCCGGCGCCGGGGACGACGCTCGCACTCGTCGCCGGCGAGCTCAGGAAGGATGCGCCGATCGCGAAGGCGGTTGCCGGCGCCGGCGAGGTCCTGATCTGGGACGTCCCGCAACGCGGCCTCCAGGGGTGGGTCGCCGAGCAGTTCAAGCTCCGCTCGACGCAGGCGGACGCCGAGGCGTGCCGCCTCCTGCTCGAGCTCGTCGGCGACGATCTCTACGACCTGGCGAGCGAGGTCGAGAAGATCGCGACCTGGTCCGGGGGCGATCCCGTGACCGAGCGTGAGATCGAGCTCCTCGTCGCCCCGCGGGCCGATTCGCCGGCATTCGTCCTCACCGACGCCTGGGGGTCGCGCGACGTCGCCGCCGTGCTCCGCGCGGCGGAGCGGATGCTCGAGCGGAGCGGCGACCCACGGTCGCGCACGATCCCGCGCGTGATCGGCTCGCTGACGAGCCACGTGGCCAGGATCCGTGCGTGCCGGCGGCTCGAGTCCGAGGGCATGACCGCAAAGGACGCTGCAGCCCGGCTCAAGCTGCATCCCTTCTTCGTCCAGAAGCTCTACGCGCAGGCGCGCAACTACAGCGACGAGGAGCTCGACGACGCGACCGTCCGGCTCGCGGCCCTCGACCACGCCGTCAAGGGCGGATCGCGTCTCGCCAACGATCTCGAGCTGGAGCGTGCGCTGATCGACCTCACCGCCGCGCAGGCGCCGAAACCCGCTGCCGCCGGCGCCTGAGGCGCCGCCCGACGTCGGTCAGGAGCCGGAGCCGGCCAGCATGCGCGCCGCCTGCGACTTCTTCCGCGCGGCCGCGTTCCGGTGCAGCGCGCCGCGGGCGACGGCGCGGTCGATCAACCGCACGAGCCGCCGGTGCTCGTCCGCGGCGACTGCCGTGTCCTCGTCGGCGACCGCGGACGCCAGACGCTTGGTGAGCGTCTTGATGGTTGAGCGGTAGCGCAGGTTCTCGAGCCGCTCCTCGGCGGCGATCCGCACGCGCTTCTTCTGCTGCTTGATGTTCGGCATGACCGGGTGTGACTCGCCCGTCGGCGGGCGCGCTGATGGTACCAGCGGCCCTCTCGGCGTCGGCTGAGGCGCTGCCTATGCTCAGCGCGTGGACGAGAGCGAGCGGGCGCGCGAGCGTCTGGCCCGGCTGCGCGAGCGGAACGAGCGCAGGCGCGCACGCGGCAAGCCGACGTGGGACTTCGACGAGTTTCCACCCGGCTACGACCGCCTCGCCGATACCGCGGGTCCGCCGGGCGGCGCGGGCTTCGGCGGGATCACCGGCGCCGCCGCGATCGTCGATCCCGACCAGCCGACGATCGTCCTGCGCCCGGAGCAGCTGCGCGCGCAGGCCGCGCCGCGCGGCGTGTCCGCCGAGGCGGAGCCCCGCCGCCGGCTCGCCGTCTCGACGGCGATCTTCGGCGTCGCCACCGGCGTCTCGCGCATCCTCGGACTGGTTCGCGAGATCGTCGCCGCCTACTACTTCGGCGCTGCCGGCCGCATCAACGCCTTCACGGTCGCGTTCCAGGTGCCGAACCTGATCCGGGCGCTCGTCGCCGACGCCGCGCTCTCGTCCGCGTTCGTGCCCGTGTTCAGCGACCTGCTCGAGAAGGGCGATCGCCGCCGCGCCTGGCGCGTGGCGTCGAGCCTGTTCTGGTTGATGCTGCTCGGGCTCGCCGGCCTGACCGCCGTCTTCATCGTCGTCGCTCCGTGGGTGATCGGCATCTTCGGCAACCCGGGCCGCGACCGCGCGCTCGCCGTTGGGCTCTCGCGCGTGCTGTTCCCGATCGTGGCGCTGCTCGGCGTCTCGGGCGTGGTCGTGGGGATCCTCAACAGCTACGACCACTTCACCGTGCCGGCGCTGTCGCCGGTGTTCTGGAACGTGGCGATCATCCTCGGGCTGGCGCTCGGCGTGCCGCAGGCGAGCACGCCGAGCTCGAAGCTGTACGTCTACGCGGCGTCGATCCTCGTCGCGACCTTCGTGCAGGTCTTCCTGCCGATGCCGTGGCTGCGCGGCCTCGACCGCGGGCAGGAGCGGCTGCGCGTCGTCCTGGACTGGCGCGACCCGGCGGTGCGGCGCGTGTTCAAGCTGATGATCCCGGTCACGCTCGGGCTCGGCCTGATCAACGTGAATGCGGTGATCGACACGTTCTTCGCGTCGCGGCTGATCAACGCCAACCTCGCCCCGACCGCGATCCAGAAGGCGTTCCTCGTCTACATGCTCCCGCAGGGGATGTTCTCCGTCGCGATCGCCACCGTCCTCTTCCCGACGCTGTCGCGGCTCGCGTCTCGCGGCGACCTCGCCGGCTTCGGCGACGCGGTCTCGAACGGCCTGCGGCAGATCGCGTTCCTGCTCGCGCCGACCGCCGTCGTCAGCGCCGTGCTCGCGGAGCCGATCGTCCGCATCCTCTTCCAGCGGGGACACTGGCATCCACAGCAGACGCCGGTCGTCGCCGGCGCGCTCGCCGCTTTCAGCGCCGGCCTCGTGTTCAACGGCGCGATGCTGATGCTGAACCGCGCGTTCTTCAGCCTCCAGGAGAACTGGGTTCCGACGGTCGTCGCCCTCGCGAACCTCTTCCTGAACGCGCTGCTCGACCTCGCGTTCTACCGCTTCGGGACGTGGGGTATCCCGCTCTCGACCGCCGTGGTGAACGTGGGCGGCAGCGCCGCGTTGCTCGTCTTGCTCCGCCGCCGGATCGGGCGTGTGGACGGCGCTCGGATGGCCGCGAGCGTGACGCGCATCGCAGCCGCGTCCGCGGTCGTCGCCTTCGTGGCCTACGTCGTCTGGGAGCCGCTCGACGCGGCGCTCGGCCGCTCCTTCCCCGCGCAGGTCGTGTCGCTGGGAGCGGCGCTGCTCGCGTCCGCGGCGGCGTACGCGCTCGCGTGCCGCGCGCTCGGAGTGCGCGAGATGCAGGCGCTACTCTCCTTGCGGGGCCGCCTCCGCAGCGCCTGACGTCGCATGGACCAGGACCGTATCCGCAACTTCTCGATCATCGCGCACATCGACCACGGCAAGTCGACGCTGGCCGACCGCATCCTCGAGCTCACGAACGCCGTCTCGGCGCGGGAGATGCGCGAGCAGGTGCTCGACACGATGGAGCTGGAGCGCGAGCGCGGAATCACGATCAAGGCGCAGGCCGTGCGGGTCGAGTGGAAGGGGCACGAGCTGAACCTGATCGACACGCCCGGCCACGTCGACTTCACCTACGAGGTCTCGCGCTCGCTGCAGGCGTGCGAGGGCGCGCTCCTCGTCGTCGACGCCGCCCAGGGGATCGAGGCGCAGACGCTCGCGAACGCCTACCTGGCGATCGAGAACGACCTCGAGATCGTCCCGGTGGTCAACAAGATCGACCTGCCGCAGGCGGACGCCGACGGCACCGCTCTGCAGGTCGCCGAGCTGATCGGCGAGTCGCCCGAGCGCGTCCTGTGCATCTCCGCCAAGACGGGTGCGGGCGTCGAGGCCGTGCTCGACGCGATCGTCGAGCGCATCCCGCCGCCAGCCGGGGCGGCCCAGTCGCCGGCGCGTGCGCTGATCTTCGACTCGTCGTACGACCAGTACCGCGGCGTGGTCGCGTTCGTCCGCGTCGTCGACGGCACGCTCCGGCCGCGCGAGCAGCTGCTGGCGATGGCGCTCGGAACGCGCTTCGAGGCTCAGGAGATCGGCTTCATGTCGCCGGCGATGCGACCGGTGCAGGCGCTCGAGGCGGGCGAGGTCGGATACGTGATCACCGGGCTCAAGGACGTCGGCGAGCTGCGCGTGGGCGACACGCTCACGTCGGTCGCGAAGGGCGCTGCGGATCCGCTGCCCGGCTACAAGGACGTGAAGCCGATGGTCTTTGCGGGCCTCTTCCCGACCGACTCGGACGACTACCCCGAGCTCCGCGACGCCCTCGACAGGCTGAAGCTCAACGACGCCGCGCTGTTCTACGAGCCCGAGACGTCTCAGGCGCTCGGGTTCGGCTTCCGGTGCGGCTTCCTGGGGCTGCTGCACATGGAGATCGTCCGCGAGCGGCTCGAGCGCGAGTTCGACCTCGACCTGCTCGTCACGGCCCCCAACGTCGCGTACCGGGTGCGGCGGCTCAACGAGCCCGAATGGAGCGAGGTGCACACGCCCGCCGACCTCCCCGACGCCGTCGAGGAGGTCGAGGAGCCGTACATCAGGGCGTCGATCATCGTCCCGAAGGAGTACGTCGGCACGGTGATGGAGCTCTGCAACGAGCGTCGGGGACGCTTCGACCACCTCGAGTACCTCTCGGAGCAGCGCGTGCACCTCGTCTACGAGCTGCCGCTCGCCGAGATCGTCCTCGACTACTACGACCAGCTGAAGTCGCGCACCCGCGGCTACGCGAGCTTCGACTACGACGTGTCCGGGTTCCGTCCGGGCAACCTCGTGCGCGTCGACGTCCTCGTCGGCGGCGAGCCGGTCGACGCGCTCTCGCTGATCGTCCACCGCGACCTCGCCTACGAGCGCGGCAAGGCGCTCGTCGAGCGCCTGCGCGAGGAGATCCCGCGGCAGATGTTCGACGTTCCGATCCAGGCGGCGATCGGCTCGCGGGTGATCGCGCGCGAGACGGTGAAGGCGCGCCGCAAGGACGTGCTGGCCAAGTGCTACGGCGGCGACATCACGCGCAAGCGCAAGCTGCTCGAGAAGCAGAAGGCGGGCAAGAAGCGGATGAAGCAGGTCGGCGCGGTCGAGGTCCCGCAGGAGGCGTTCCTCGCGGTGCTCAATCTGAACGACGCCGGGAGGCGATGACGACGGCGCTCGAGCTACGACCCGCCTGCGAACGCTGCGGCGCAGCGCTTCCGCCGGACGGCGACGCGCGCATCTGCTCCTACGAGTGCACCTTCTGCCCGGGCTGCGCAGAGGCGATGGGAGGCGTCTGCCCGAACTGCGGCGGCGAGCTCGCGCCGCGCCCGCGCCGGCCTGCCGCATCGTGACGGCCACGCCGGCGCAGACGTCGGGTGGTGCACGCCATCTCTACGTGCACCTGCCCTTCTGCTCGTCGCGGTGCGGCTACTGCGACTTCGTCACCGTCGTCGGCCGCAGCGGCGACCATTCCCGCTACGTCGAGGCCCTGCTCCGCGAGCTCGACCTCGAGCGCGGCCGCCTCGCCCGCGACGTCGAGACGGTGTATCTCGGCGGGGGAACGCCGACGCTCACGTCCGCCCCGGCTCTCGAGCGCCTGCTCGCGGCGCTCCCGCCCGCGCAGGAGGTGACGGTCGAGGCCAACCCCGAAACGGTCACGCCCGAGCTGGCCAGGCTTCTGCAACGCAACCGTGTCAATCGTGTGTCGATTGGCGCACAAACGTTCCACATGCACCTTCTGGACGTGCTCGAACGCCGCGCGAGGCCGGACGACGTCAGACGCGCCGTGTACACCGTCCGCGATGCCGGAATCGACAACATCTCGCTCGACCTCATCTACGGCGTTCCGAGCCAGAGCGCCTCCGACCTGGCGCGCGACCTCGCCGAGTCGCTGTCGCTCGAGCCCGAGCACCTGTCCGCGTACGAGCTGGAGGCGAAGCCGGGCACACGCTTCACCCACCGGTACGGACGCGAGCTGGCACGGCAGTCGGAGGCGATGGAGGACTACTTCGAGCAGGTGGTCGAGACCCTGACGGGCGCCGGCTACCGCTGGTACGAGACGGCGAGCTTCTGCCGCGCGCCGGCTCGTGCGGGCGATCGAGACCTCCGTTCCCGGCACAACCTCGGCTACTGGCTCGGCCACGACTACCTCGGCCTCGGCGTGGGCGCGGTCAGCACAATCGAGAGCACGCGCTGGCGCAACCGCCCCTCGCTCACGCGCTACCTTGCGGCGCTCGAGCAGGGCACGCGGCCGCCGCGCGAGCGCGAGCACCTCCCGGCGGAGACCCGTGCGGTGGAACGGGCGATGCTCGGCCTGCGCCTCGACGAGCCCCTTTCGCTCGAGGGGCTGGAGGAGACGCTGGACCAGGACGCCCTCGCGCGGCTCGAGCGGCTGGGGCTGGCGACGCGTCCCTCCTCGGCCACGGTCACGCTCACGCCGCGCGGACGCCTCCTCGGCGGAGGCGTGACGGCCCGTCTGCTCGCCTGAGCGCGGTCCGCCGACGGGGCGACGTGCTCCACGGCGCCTACCATGGAGACATGGAAGTCGCCTTGTCGGTGCGGCAGCGCGAGCTGCTCCAGCACGTCGTCGAGGAGTACGTCTCGACCGGACAGCCGGTCGGCTCGAAGACGCTCGTCCGCCGGGCGGAGCTCACGGTCTCCCCGTCGACGGTGCGGGGCGAGCTCGCCGAGCTCGAACGCTCCGGCCTGCTCACGCATCCGCACACCTCCGCGGGCCGCGTGCCCACCGAGCGCGGCTACCGCGTGTACGTGGACGAGCTGCTGAGCCGGCCCGACGTGCGTCCCGGCGCGTTCCCGCTCGCGCTCGGGGCGGCGAGGACTGAGATCGACGAGGCGCTGCGGGCGACTTCGGAGATGCTGTCGCAGGTCACGCGGCTGCTCGCGCTCGTCTCCGCGCCGCGGATCGAGACCGCCACCGTCCGCCACGTCGAGGCGCTCCTGCTGCAGCCGGACGTCGTGATGGTGGTCGTGATCCTCTCCACCGGCAGTGTCAGCAAGCTCGCCTTCACGTTCGCCGAGCCGGTCGACCCCGGGCTCGTCACCTGGGCGGGCGACTACCTCAACGACCAGCTGGAGGGCGTCCGACCCGGCTCGCGGACGCTGCGGCGGGTGTTCGAGGAGCCCACGCTCGGCGAGCGCGAGCGGGTGTTCCTGCAGGCGATCCGGGGCGTGTTCGCGGAGCCCGTCGCGGACGACCGCCAGGTCTTCGTCGGCGGTACGGCGGGGCTCCTCGAGGAGCTCCGCACCGAGGAGATCGGCGCCTACCGCAGCCTGCTCGAGGCGCTCGAGAAGCGCGTCGCGCTGCTCGACGTCCTGGCGCAGCAGCTCGACCCCCGCCGGACGTTCGCGCGGGTCGGCGAGGAGCTCGAGCAGCCGAGCCTGCGCGACCTCGCGCTCGTCGGCGCCACGTACGGGCTGGCGCACCAGACGCTGGGCGCGGTCAGCCTCGTCGGACCGCTGCGGATGGACTACGAGAAGGCGCTCCGCTCGGTGCGCGCGGCCGCGCACGAGCTCTCCCGCTTCGTCAGCGAGGCCTACGAGGACGACTGATGGCCACGACCAACCGCGACTACTACGAGGTGCTCGGCGTTCCGCGCGACGCCGACGACGCCGCCATCAAGAAGGCGTTTCGGCGGCTCGCGCGGCAGCTGCACCCGGACGTCTCGGAGGCGCCCGACGCCGAGGAGCGGTTCCGCGAGGTGACCGAGGCGTACGAGGTGCTCTCGAGCTCGGAGACGCGCGCGCTCTACGACCGCTTCGGGCACGAGGGACTGCGCTCGGGCGGCTTCACGCCCACCCACTTCGACATCGGCGGCCTCGGCGACCTCTTCTCGGCGTTCTTCGGCGACGACATCTTCGGCGGCGGCGTGCGCAGCCGCCGCGCGCGCGGTGCGGACGTCGGCGCGGAGATCGCGATCGACCTCGTCGACGCCGCGCGCGGGACGACGGTCCCGGTGCCGTTTCAGGTCGCGGTTCCGTGCGGCGTGTGCGGCGGCGACGGGGTCGAGCCGGGGACGCAGCCGGCGACGTGCCCACGGTGCGGGGGCGCGGGGCGGCTGCAGCACGTCTCCCGCAGCATGTTCGGCGAGTTCGTCCGTACGCAGCCGTGCGCGCAGTGCGACGGCCGCGGCGTGGTGATCGAGCATCCGTGCCACGGCTGCGACGGCGCCGGCCGCGTGCTCGAGTCGCGCGAGCTGAACGTCGACGTCCCCGCGGGGATCCACGACGGCCAGCGGATCCGCCTGTCGGGCGAGGGCCACGCCGGCCTGCTCGGCGGCCGCGCCGGCGACGTCTACGTGCTCGTGCACGTCCGGCCCGACCCGCGCTTCGTCCGCGAGGGCAACGACGTCTTCTCGCAGGTCGACCTGACGATCGGCCAGGCGGCGCTCGGCGCGTCGGTGACCGTCGAGACGCTCGAGGGGCCGGTCGAGCTGGAGCTGCCTGCGGGCGTGCAGCCCGGTGCGGTGCGCGTGCTGCGCGGGCGTGGAATGCCGGTCCTGCAGGGGTTCGGGCGCGGCGACCACCGCGTGCTCGTCAACGTCCTGGTCCCGCGCCATCTCAACGACGAGCAACGCCGGCTGCTCGAGGAGTTCGAGCGCGCCTCCGACGAGCACACATACCAGGCGGACGAGAGCTTCTTCGACAAGCTGAAGAGCGCGTTCCGCTGAGCGCGCTGCGTCGCGTCGCGGTGGAGGTCTCGGCCGAGCAGGCCGAGGAAGCGCGCGCGGCCATGCTGGAGCTCTTCCCGGAGGGCTTCGAGGAGGCGGAGCGGCCGGGCGGCGTCGAGCTGGCGGCGTACACCGACGCGCAGGGCGAGGAGCGTCTCTGGCACGTCTTCGGCGGCGCCCGCGCGACGGACGTCGCGGACGGCTGGGAGGACCGCTGGCGCACCTTTCACCGGCCGATCCGGGTCGGCCGCCTCTGGGTCGGCCCCCCGTGGGAGCGTCCCGATCCCGACCTGCTCGCGGTGGTCGTCGATCCCGGACGCGCGTTCGGCACGGGCGCCCATCCGACCACGCGGCTCTGTCTCGAGCTGCTGCAACGCCTCCCGCTTCGGCCGCTGCTCGACGTCGGCTGCGGCTCGGGCGTGCTCGCGATCGCGGCGGCTCTGCTCGGCTTCTCGCCCGTCACGGCCGTCGACGTCGAGGCCGCCGCGGTCGAGGCGACCGACGCGAACGCGCGCGCAAACGGCGTCGCGATCGGCGTGCGGCTCGTCTCGCCGCACGAGCGCCTCCCGTCGGCCCCGGTCGCGGTCGCCAACATCTCCCTCGAGGCGGCGCAGGAGCTGCCGGAGCGCCTCGACGCCGAGGAGCTCGTGACGTCCGGCTACCTCGAGGGCAGGGCGGTGCAGCTCGAGGGGTACGTGCACGTCGAGCGCGCGGTGCTCGAAGGGTGGGCGGCCGACGTCCACCGCCGCGCCTGACGACTGCCTGCGCGGCAGGACCTCAGTACGATCCGCGCGTGGCGACGTTCAGCGTTCGGTTCCTGGGCTGCAAGGTTTCGCACGTCGACGTGAACGACGTGCGGGAGCGCCTTCTCGGCGACGGCCATGAGGAGAGAGACGCGGACGACGCGTCCGACGTCGCCGTCATCAGCACCTGCTGCGTCACGAACGAGGCGGTGGCGAAGAGCCGCAAGGCGGCCGCCCGCGCGGCGCGCATGCACGGACGCGTCTACCTGACCGGCTGCGCCGCCAACCTCGGCGGCGACGCGTTCGCGGCGCTGCCGCCGAACGTGACGGTGGTTTCGCGGCCGAGCGAGGAGACGGCCGCGTTCGTCGCCGGCGACGTCGGCGCGATCGGCTGCGTGCAGGCGGACGCCCGGGTCGAACGCGTTCGCGCGTTCGTGAAGATCCAGGACGGGTGCTCGTTCTCGTGCGGGTTCTGCGTGATCCCGCTCGTCCGCGGCCCCTCGCGCAGCCGGTCGGCCGAGGCGGTCCTGCGCGAGATCCGGCGGCGGGTCGAGCAGGGCCAGCGCGAGGTCGTCCTCACAGGGATCAACCTCGGCTGCTTCCGCGACCGCGCCGCCCGCCTCGACCTGGCCGGGCTGGTGCGCGCCGCCGGCGAGACGCCGGGCCTGGAGCGGCTGCGTCTCAGCTCGATCGAGATCAACCACGTGAACGGCGAGCTGGTCGCCGCGTTGCGCGAGACGCCGTGCGTCGCGAAGCACCTCCACGTGCCGCTGCAGTCCGGCGACGACGCCGTGCTGCGCGCGATGCGGCGCCGCTACTCCACAGCGACGTACCTCCGGAAGCTCGAGCCGCTCGCCGGCGACTTCAACCTGACGAGCGACGTGATCGTCGGCTTCCCGACGGAGGACGACGCGGCGTTCGAGCGCACGCTGCGCACGGTCGAGCGCGCAGGGCTCACGAAGGTGCACGTCTTCCCGTACTCGCCGCGGCCGGGCACCGCAACCGAAGGTGACGATCCCGTGCCGCCGGCGGTGAAGAAGGAGCGCGGGGCGCGGCTGCGCGCGCTCTCGCACGAGCTGTGCCTGCGGCGGTGGCGCACGAAGGTGGGCAGCGCCGACACCGTGCTCGTCGACCGGCCCGGCCGCGGCTACGGCGACGACTACTCGCCGTGGCTCGTCCGCGCGCCCGTCGGCGAATTCGTCCGCGTGCAGGGTGCGGCCGTCACGGAGGAGGGGATCCTTGCCGCAGCAGCGTGACGACTGCCTCTTCTGCAGCCTCACGCGCGAGGGGAAGTGGGTGAACCGCGCCGACGGGTTCGTCGCGGTCGAGGACATCAACCCGCTCGCGCCCGTGCACGTGCTCGTCATCCCCGAGCGGCACGTCGAGACGTTCCGCGACGTCGACCAGTTCGACGCGGAGGAGTCGAAGCGCATGCTCGAGTTCGTCGCGGACACCGCGAAGAAGGCCGGCCTCACCGACTACCGCGTGATGGTCAACGTCGGCCCGGGCGGCGGCCAGACGGTCTTCCACCTGCACTGGCACGTCCTCGGCGGCAAGCAGTTCGCGGAGGCCGAAGCGTGAGCCTGACCGAGACGCTGGAAGGCGAGCTGCGTCAGGCGATGCTGGAGCGCGACGGCGACCGGCGTGACGCGCTGCGCCTGATCATCGCCAGCCTGCGCTCGGCCGAGAAGGACCTGCAGCGCCCGCTCTCCGACGACGAGGAGCTCCAGGTCCTGCAGCGCGAGCGCAAGCGCCGTCACGAGGCGGCCGAGGCGTTCCGCAGCGGCGGGCGGGAGGAGCAGGCGCGCAAGGAGGAGGCCGAGCTCGCCGTCCTCGAGGAGTTCATGCCGGCGCCGCTCTCCGACGACGAGCTCGAGCAGATCGTCGACGACGCGATCGCCGAGAACGGGGCCACGAGCATCCGCGACATGGGCCGCGTGATGGCCGACGTGATGCCGCAGGTCGCGGGACGCGCGGACGGCTCGGCGGTGAGCCAGCTCGTCCGCGAGAAGCTTGCGTGATCCGACCGGTCGACCTCGGCGTCTGCGGAGGCTACGAGTGGGAAGGCGACCCCGACCGAACGGCGATCGTGCTGCCGGGCGCGATGCTCGGCGGGGCGCCTTCCTGCTACTACGCCGCGCTCGCGCTCAACGAGATGGGGTGGCGCGTCGTGCAGGTCTGGGACACCTTCCCCGGCGGCGACCGCGTCGCCTGGCCGACGAGCCGGGCGGAGGCGGCGCTCGCCTACGCGGGTGAGGCGCGGCTCCTGGCGGGCAAGTCCGCGGGCACGCTCGCGGCGGGGATCGCCGCCGACCGCGGCCTCGCCGCCGTCTGGCTGACGCCCCTCCTCGACCAGCCGGCATGCGTGGAGGGGCTTCGGCGCACGACGGCGCCGGCGCTCCTCGTCGGCGGCACCGACGATCCGACCTGGAACGGAGAGCTGGCACGCGAGCTCGCCGACGACGTGCTCGAGCTCGACGGCGCAGATCACGGCCTCGCGCGTCTCGAGGACCTGCCGCCGCTGATGGACGCCGTCCGTGCGTTCGCCGCCCGCGCGGCGTGACGGGGCTGCGGACGGCGCGGCTTCGGCTGCGGCAGTGGCGCGACGACGATCTCGAGCCGTTCGCGGCGCTGAACGCCGACCCCGAGGTGATGCGGCACTTCCCGTCCACGCTGCCACGCGCGGCCAGCGACGAGCTCGCGAACCGTCAGCGCAGTCTGATCGAGGAGCGCGGCTTCGGACTGTGGGCCGTCGAGGCGCCGGAGGGGTTCGTCGGCTTCGTCGGCCTGAACGAGCCACGGTTCGAGGCGCACTTCACACCCGCCGTCGAGGTCGGCTGGCGGCTCGCCCGGCACGCCTGGGGGAAGGGCTACGCGACCGAGGCGGCCCGCGCCGCCGTCGCGTTCGGGTTCGACGAGCTCGAGCTGGACGAGATCGTCTCCTTCACGTCGGTCGGCAACGAGCGGTCGCGGCGCGTGATGGAGCGGCTCGGCATGACCCACGCCGCCGCCGACGACTTCGATCATCCGTCGCTGCCGCCGGGGCATCCGCTCCGCCGGCACGTCCTGTACCGGCTTCGCCGCTAGCCCGCCTCGGGCGCCGGCGCGCTCGCGACGAAGTCCCGCCGCCGGACGAGCGCGAGCGCGAGCACCGCCCCGCAGGCCGCGACGACCGCGCCGACCACGAGGATCTCGCTCAGGCCGGAGACGAAGGACGCCTTCGCCACCGCCGCGACGTGCGCACGCAGGTGCGGCGGAACGCCTGCGAGCGCCTGCTGCGCCTGGCCGCTCGTCACCTCCTGCGCGACGCGGTGGGCGTTCGGGATGCCGCGCAACCCGCTCTCCACCTTCGTTCCGATGCGGTTCTGGAAGATCGCGCCAAGCGCGGCGATCCCCGTCGCGATGCCGAGCTGCCGGAACGTGTTGTTCAGGCCGGACGCCATCCCCGCCCGCTCGCGCTGCACGGTGGAGACCGCGGTCGAGGCGAGCGGCGCGTTCACGAACCCGATCCCGATGCCGCCGATCAGGAAGCCCGCGAGGAGGCCGGTCCAGCCGGACTCGACGTCGATGCGGCTCATCAGCCACATCGCGAGCGCGCAGAGCGCGAGGCCGGCGCCGAGCAGGAACCGGACCGGCAGGTGCGACGACAGGCGGCCGGCGAGCGGCGCGGCGAAGAACGAGACCGCGCTGATCGGCAGGAACCGGATGCCCGTCTGCAGCGGCGAGTAGCCGAGCACGTTCTGCAGGTAGAGCGTGAGGTAGAGGAACATCGCGAAGAGCGACGACGAGATGGCGAAGGCCGTGGTCTGCGCGCCGACGAACGCCGGGCGCCGGAAGAGCGAGAGGTCGACCATCGTCGTCCGGTCGACGGCCTGCGAGGCGAGGAACAGCGCGAGCAGGACGGCCGCCGCGCCGAAGAGGGCGAGGATGAGCGCGCTCGACCAGCCGTGGCGGTTGCCCTCGATCAGCGCGAGGATCAGGCAGAAGAGCCCGCTCGTGAGCGTGAGCAGCCCGACCGGGTCGAGGCGGCCGTGCTCGGGATCGCTCGACTCGCGCAGCCGGACGAGCGCGAGCGCGACGGCGGCGACGCCGATCGGGATGTTGACGAGGAAGATCCAGCGCCACGAGAGCCACGATGTCAGCATCCCGCCGGCGAGCGGGCCGACGGCGACCGCCGCGCCGATGGTGGCGCCCCAGATCCCGAAGGCCGTGCCGCGCTCGCGGCCGTGGAACTCCTGCGAGATGAGGGCGAGCGAGGTCGCGAACATCGTCGCGCCGCCGATGCCCTGCACGCCGCGGGCGAGGATCAGGAACAGCGGGTCGAAGGCGGCGCCGCAGGCGGCGGACGCGGCGGTGAACATGATGATTCCCGCGATGAACAGCTTCTTCCGGCCGAAGAGGTCGGCGAGCGCGCCCGCGGTGAGGACGCAGGTGGCGAGGGTGAGCGCGTAGGCGTCGACGACCCATTGCAGGTCGGAGAAGGAGGCATGGAGCGCCCGCTCGATCGCCGGCAGGGCGACGTTCACGATCGTGATGTCCAGCAGCAGCATGAACGTCGCGACGCAGACGGTCAGCAGCGTGCCCCACTTTGGCGTCATGGGAGGCAACCTACACTGGGCGTGGTGCAGGAGACCCTCGACGTCTCGAACGCGGTCGCGGCCGAGCTGGCCGGGATCTCCGACGGCGTGCTGGACGCGCTGCGCGAGCGGCTGCGCTGCACGGTGCGGCTGCGCGGCAACAAGCTGACGCTCGAGGGCGACGAGCAGCACGTCGCCGAGGCGCGCGCCGTCGTCGACGAGCTCGTCGAGCTGGTCGAGGGCGGCCACCAGATCGGCGTCCACACGGTCGACGCGGTCCTCGGCACGCTCGAGGCGGGGCAGGACGTCCGCGAGGTGTTCGACGCGGTCGTCTGGCGCCACCGCGGGAAGAAGATCGCGCCGAAGACGGTGACGCAGAAGCAGTACGTCGACGCCATCCGGCGCTCGACCGTGACCTTCGGGATCGGGCCCGCAGGCACCGGCAAGACGTACCTGGCGATGGCGCTGGCCGTGTCGGCGCTGCACGAGCGCGAGGTGGCGCGGATCATCCTCACGCGCCCGGCGGTGGAGGCGGGGGAGCGGCTCGGCTTTCTCCCCGGCGACATGCTCGCCAAGGTCGACCCGTATCTGCGTCCGCTCTTCGATGCGCTCTACGACATGCTCGACCCCGACAAGGCGAACAACCTGATGGAGCGGGGGACGATCGAGGTCGCGCCGCTGGCCTTCATGCGCGGCCGTACGCTCAATGACAGCTTCATCATCCTGGACGAGGCGCAGAACACGTCGCCGGAGCAGATGCAGATGTTCCTGACGCGGCTCGGCTTCGGCTCCAAGGTCGTCGTCACCGGCGACGTGACGCAGATCGACCTGCCGCGCGAGCAGCGTTCGGGGCTGTTGCACGTGCAGGACGTGCTGCGCGACATCGACGACATCGCGTTCGTGCAGTTCGGCCACCGGGACGTCGTGCGGCACAAGCTCGTGCAGCGCATCGTCGAGGCGTACAAGGAGCACACCGAAGAACGGAACCGATGATCGCCGTCGAGGTCGAGAACCGCAGCGGCATCGCGGTCGACGAGGCGGCCGCGCTCGAGCTCGCGCGTACGGTGCTGGCAGCAGAAGGGGTGGCGGACGGCGAGCTCGGGCTCGCGTTCGTCCCGCCGGAGGAGATTCGCGCGCTCAAGCGGGAGCACCTCGGTGTCGACGAGGAGACCGACGTGCTCGCCTTTCCCATCGACGGCCGCGAGGACATCCCGGCCGGGCTGCCCCGGGCGCTCGGCGACGTCGTGGTTTGCCCGCAGGTGGTCGGCGAGGCCTGGCGGGCGCCGCTGACGCACGGCCTGCTCCACCTGCTCGGCTACGACCACGGAGACGAGATGCGCGCGCGCGAGGATGAACACCTGCAACCCGGCGTAGGCTTGACGGAGCCGCGTCCCTCGGCGGAAGGCCCGGCTTCGCCGGGCCTGGAGCGAAAATGAGCTCGCGGCGGGCGCCCAACCTGATCGATTCCTTCAACTACGCGTTCGAGGGAATCATCCACGTGCTCCGCACGCAGCGGAACATGCGGCTCCACTTCGCGATCGCGTTCGTCGTCATCGTCGTCGCGCTGATCGTGAACGTGACGAAGCTCGAGCTGATCGCGCTGCTGATCTCGATCGTCTTCGTCCTGATCGCGGAGATGATCAACACGGCCGTCGAGGCGGCGATCGACATCGCCACGACGTCGTTCGACCCGATGGCGAAGCTCGCCAAGGACATCGCAGCCGGAGCGGTCCTGATTGCCGCCGTCAATGCCGTGGCGGTGGGCTACCTCGTCTTCGCCGGCAAGGTCGCCGACCGCTCCGCCGACCTGCTCGACCGGCTGCGCCAGGCCCCCGCGGAGCTGACGCTCGCCGCGCTGCTCCTGACCGTGATCATCGTGATCGCGACGAAGGCCTACACGGGCCGCGGCACGCCGCTCCGCGGCGGCCTGCCGTCCGGGCACTCCGCGCTCGCGTTCGCCGGCTGGATCGCCGCCACGTACGCGGCCGGCGACCCGCACCGCTTCCTGATCTCCACGATCGCGCTGATCATGGCGCTGCTCGTGGCGCAGACCCGCGTCGAGTCCGGCATCCACTCGGCGCTCGAGGTGACCTACGGCGCGCTGCTCGGCGCGCTCGCCACGCTCGTCGTCTTCCAGGTGTTCGCGTGACGGCCGAGGAGCTCGTCGTGCGGGCGGAGGACGCCGCGCGCAACGCCTACGCGCCGTACTCGCGCTACCTCGTCGGCGCCGTCGTGCGGACGACGGACGGCAGGGAGTTCACCGGCGTCAACGTCGAGAACGCCGCGTACCCGCTCGGCGTCTGCGCGGAGAAGAGCGCGCTCGTCGCCGTGGCCACGGCGGGCTACCGGCCGGGCGACGTCGCGGCGATCGGCATCACCGCGTCGCCGTGCGGCGGCTGCCGCCAGTGGCTGTACGAGTGGCGGATCCCGGAGGTGAGCTTCCGGCGCGCCGACGGCACCATCGCGACGTACGCGGCGGACGACCTGCTGCCGGACACCTGGGACCTGCCCGCTTGAGGTCCGGCTTCGTCGCCGTCGCGGGACGGCCGAACGTCGGCAAGTCGACCCTGGTGAACGCGCTCACCGGCGCGAAGGTCGCGATCGTCTCCGACAAGCCGCACACGACGCGGCACCGCATACGCGGCGTCTACACGGCCGACGACGCGCAGCTCGTGCTCGTCGACCTCCCCGGCTGGCAGAAGCCGGTCGACACGCTGACGGAGAGGATGCAGGAGCGCGTCGCCGAGACGATGGCCGACGAGCTCGACGCGGTGCTGCTCGTCGTCAGCGCCCGCGACCGGATCGGCACGGGAGACCGCTACGTCGCGCGGCACGTCTTCGCGCTCGGCGTACCGGTGGTGATCGTGGTGAACAAGATCGACCGTCTGAAGCCGGGCCACGTCGCGTCGCAGATGAAGCAGGCGAGCGGGCTCGGCGACTTCCACGCGCTGCATCCCGTGAGCGCGAAGACGGGCGACGGCATCGGCGAGCTGCGCGACGACCTGCTCTCGCTGCTGCCGGAGGGGCCGCGGTACTTCCCGCCGGAGACGACCACCGACATGCCGCTCGACGCACGCATCGCGGAGCTGGTGCGCGAGCAGGCGCTCCGGTTCACGCGCGAGGAGGTCCCGCACGCGCTCACCGCCGAGGTGGTCGAGGTCGACGACCGGCGGGTCCACGTGCGGCTCTACACGGAGACGCAGAGCCAGAAGCAGATCCTGATCGGCAAGGGCGGCCGGATGGTGCGCGAGATCGGCCGCGCGGCGCGGCCGTTCGTCGAGCAGCTCGTCGGCCACCCGGTCTACCTGGAGCTCCAGGTCAAGGCGGCGCCGAAGTGGCGCCGCAACGCGACGATGCTCGAGCGCCTCGGCCTGTGACACCCCTGTGACGGTGCCAGGCACCGTCACAGGGGTGTCACGACGATCCGTCGGACCGCGGCGAGAAATAGCGCTTCAGCCAGGTGGCGAGCCCGTCCAGGCCGGGGAAGAGGACGCGCTCCGTGATGTTCGCCTGGTCGAGCTTGTCGCGCACCTCCCATTTCAGCTCGGCGGGCAGGATCACGCGGCGTGCCAGCTCGGGCCGCGCCTCCAGCCACGTGTCCATCCGGGCGTGGGGGCTCGGCATGAGCGAGAAGAGCGCGTACTGGTTCACGATGCGCTCGTCGAGCGCGGGTGGCTCGAAGAAGACGACGACGTCCTCGCCGAGCCCGTCGAACGCTCCGAGCGTCGGCGCGAGCTCGTGCAGCAGCTCCGCCGAGACCGCGTTCATCCCCTCCCGCTCCAGTGCCTCGCGCAGGGGCTCCGGCAGGAGCCGGTTCGCCTTCACGAAGTCGACCATCCAGACGAAGCCGTCGTGCTCGTAGTCGGCGGGGTGCGCCGTCGCGAAGTGCAGCGCGACGTACGGCGAGAACGTCCAGTCGAGGAGGCGTGTCGCGAGGCCGTGGTGCTTGGCGAGCGCGAGCCAGTGCCACAGCGAGTCCTCCGGCACCGCCGACCGCGGCGCGTACTTGCGGAAGTTGCGCAGCAGGTGACGCTCGACGTCGCCGAAGTCGCCGCCCAGCCGTTGCAGGCTGGTGACGAGCTTCGCGGCGGTCGACGCCTCGCCGCGGTACGCGAAGTCGGAGCGATGCCGTCGAAGCCGCTCGTGCCACGAGCCTGCGAACAGCAGCTCGTGCAGGTGGCTCCACGACTCGGCCCGGATCTCCTCCATTAGGGTCGGATCATGGCCGACTGGGTGACCATCTCGTCGCTTGCCACCGCCGGCGGGACGCTGGTGCTCGCCGTCGCCACCTTCGCCTCCGTGCGCTCGGCGAACCGGGCGGCGCGCATCGCGGAGGTCTCGGTGCTCTCGGGCCTGCGCCCGCTGCTGATGCCGTCGCGGCTCGACGACCCGGTCCAGAAGGTCGGCTTCTTCGACAACCGCTGGTTCTCGGTCTCCGGCGGCTCGGGTGTCGCGGAGGCGACCGACGACGCGGTCTACCTCGTCATGTCGCTGCGCAACGTCGGCTCGGGGATCGCGGTGCTGCACGGCTGGTGGTTCTCCGACCGGCCGACGGGCGTCGCCGAGCCGCCGCCGCTCGACGAGATGATCCGGCTGAACCGCGACCTCTACATCTCCGCGGGCGACATCGGCTTCTGGCAGGGCGCCTTCCGAGATCGCTCGTCCGAGGAGTTCGTGCTCGCGCACAGGCTGGTCGAGGACCGGCAGCGGTTCGCGATCGCCGTGATGTACGGCGACCTCGAGGGTGGCCAGCGCACGATCACCCGCTTCGGGCTGACGCCGCGGCCGGACGGCGGCTGGCTCGTCGCCGCAAGCCGCGTCTGGAACGTCGACCGGCCGGCGCCGCGCTAACCTCAGGGCATGGCGCAGGCGCCCGCACTCCCGCGCGGGTTCGAGCTGCCGCTGAAGCAGCGGCTGCCGCGGATCGGCTCGATCGACCAGGTCGCGGTCGAGGCGCGCGCCGGCGAGCTCGCGAAACGCTCGATCAAGCGCGAGGCGAAGGTGTGGGCGCTCGAGCTCGCGATCCGCTGCTGCGACCTGACGACGCTCGAAGGGCAGGACACGCCCGGCAAGGTCGCGGCGCTCTGCTCGAAGGCGGTGCGGCCCGACCCAACCGACCCTTGCGTTCCCTCCGTGGCCGCCGTCTGCGTCTACCCGAACCTCGTGCCGGTGGCGGTCGAGCGCCTGCGCGGCAGCGGCGTGAAGGTCGCGTCGGTGGCGACCGCGTTCCCGAGCGGGCAGAGCCCCCTCGACGTGAAGCTGCGCGAGGTCGAGGACGCCGTCTCGATGGGCGCCGACGAGGTCGACATGGTGATCGACCGCGGCGCGTTCCTCTCCGGCCGCTACGCCGCCGTGTACGACGAGATCGTGCGCGTGAAGGAGGCGTGCGGCGACGCGCATCTGAAGGTGATCCTCGAGGTCGCGGAGCTCGGCACGTACGACAACGTCCGCCGCGCCTCGCTGCTCGCGATGGCGGCAGGCGCCGACTTCATCAAGACGTCGACCGGGAAGCTGCCGGGCGCGGCCACGCTGCCCGTGCATCTCGTGATGCTCGAGGCGATCCGCGACGTCTTCGAGGAGACCGGCCGACGCGTCGGGATGAAGCCGGCCGGCGGCATCCGCACGTCGAAGAACGCGATCCAGTACCTCGTCCAGGTGCACGAGACGCTCGGCCCCGATTGGCTCACCCCCGACCTCTACCGCATCGGCGCCTCGAGCCTCGTCAACGACGTGCTCATGCAGCTCCGCAAGGAGAAGACGGGGGCGTACCAGTCCCGCGACTACTTCACCAATGACTGACGTCGCCAAGCGGGCCGGAGCGCCCGTCCCCGCGGACTGGACGTACGCGTCCGCGCCCGAGTCGCGCGAGATCGTCAGCCTGCGCGAGCGCTACGGCCTCTTCGTCGGCGGGGAGTGGGTCGCGCCGCGCTCCGGCGAGCACTTCACGACGATCTCGCCGAGCGACGAGGAGCCGCTCGCGCAGGTCGCGCAGGCGGGGCCGGAAGACGTCGCCGTCGCGGTCGGCGCGGCGCGCGAGGCGTTCGACACGTGGGCGGCGCTGCCGGGCAGCGAGCGCGCGAAGTACCTGTTCCGGATCGCGCGCCTCCTGCAGGAGCGCTCGCGCGAGTTCGCGGTGCTCGAGTCGCTCAACGGCGGGAAGCCGATCAAGGAGTCCCGCGACGTCGACCTGCCGCTCGCGGCCGCGCACTTCTTCTACTACGCGGGCTGGGCCGACAAGCTCGAGTACGCGTTTCCGAACCGGCAGCCGCGGCCGCTCGGCGTCGCCGGGCAGGTGATCCCGTGGAACTTCCCGCTGCTGATGCTCGCGTGGAAGATCGCGCCTGCGCTCGCCGGCGGCAACACCGTCGTGCTGAAGCCGGCCGAGACGACGCCGCTGACGGCGCTGCTCTTCTGCGACGTGCTGCGCCAGGCGGAGCTGCCTCCGGGCGTCGTGAACATCGTCACCGGCGACGGCTCGACCGGGGCGGCGCTCGTGGACGCTGAGGTCGACAAGATCGCGTTCACCGGCTCGACGGAGGTGGGCAAGGCGATCCAGCGCCGGCTCGCAGGCACCGGCAAGAAGCTCACGCTTGAGCTGGGCGGCAAGGCCGCGAACATCGTCTTCGACGACGCGGCGCTCGACCAGGCGGTCGAGGGCATCGTCAACGGCATCTACTTCAACCAGGGCCACGTGTGCTGCGCCGGGTCGCGGCTGTTCGTGCAGGAGTCGATCGCCGAGCCGCTCGTCGACAAGCTGAAGCGGCGCATGGCGACGCTCCGCGTCGGCGACCCGCTCGACAAGAACACGGACGTCGGGGCGATCAACTCGAAGCTGCAGCTCGAGAAGATCGAGGAGCTCGTCGCCGCCGGCCGCGACGAGGGCGCGGAGATCTACCAGCCGCCGTGCCGGCTGCCCGAGAAGGGCTACTGGTTCGCGCCGACCGTGTTCACCAACGTCGCGCAGAGCTACCGCATCGCGCAGGAGGAGATCTTCGGGCCGGTGCTCTCGGTGCTCACCTTCCGCACGCCGGACGAGGCGCTCGAGAAGGCGAACAACACCCCGTACGGCTTGTCGGCAGGCGTGTGGACGGAGAAGGGGTCGCGCATCCTGTGGATGGCGGAGCGGCTGCGCGCGGGCGTCGTCTGGGCGAACACGTACAACCGCTTCGATCCGGCGAGCCCGTTCGGCGGCTACAAGGAGTCCGGCTTCGGCCGCGAGGGCGGCCTGCACGGGCTCGAGCCCTACCTGGCGTTCGACTCGTGAGCGCGCTGCCGACCGGCGTGCGGCGCCTCGGCAGCCGCCTCGTCAGCTTCTTCCTGCTCGAGGAGGACGGGCGCGCGACGCTCGTCGACGCCGGAGCGCCCGGCTACCGCGCGCAGCTCGACGCGGAGACGACGGCGCGCATCGACGCGATCGTGCTCACGCACGCCCACGCCGACCATGTCGGCTTCGCCGAGGCGCTGCGCACGGAGCGCGGCATTCCCGTGTACATCCACGAGGCGGAGGCGGAGCTCGCGCGCTCCGCGAAGCCGTCCGGCAAGAACGAGGGGTCGATGCTTCCGTACCTGCGCTACCCCACCGCGTGGCGGCTGCTGCTCGAGTTCCGCCGGCGCGGCGCGATGAGGCCGAGGCCGATCCACGAGGTGCGCACGTTCGCCGACGGCGAGGAGCTCGACGTCCCCGGCCGGCTGCGCGTCATCCACACGCCGGGCCACACCGCGGGGCACTGCGTCCTGCTCTCCGAGGCGACCGGCTCGCTCTTCGTCGGCGACGCGCTCTGCACGCTGAACCCGCTCACCGGCGAGAAGGGCCCGCAGATGATGCCGAAGGCGCTCACCGCGGACGTCCAGCGCGCGCTCGACTCACTCGACAGGCTCGCCAACCCGCGCGCGCGCGTGCTGCTCCCCGGCCACGGGGAGCCGATCGCGGACCCTGCGGCGGCGGTGGAGGCGGCGAAGCGGCGGGGGCCGACGTGACGCGCCTTCCCGTCAGGAAGACGTACAAGCTGTTCATCGGCGGCGCCTTCCCGCGCAGCGAGTCGGGGCGGACGTACGAAGCGCAGGGCCAGAACGTCGCACGCGCGTCGCGCAAGGACGTCCGCGACGCGGTCACCGCGGCGCGCGCGGCGCAGCCGAAGTGGGCGGGAGCGACCGCGTACAACCGCGGCCAGGTCCTCTACCGCGTCGCCGAGATGATGGAGGCGCGCGTGGACGAGTTCGCCGCGCTCTGCACCGGACGCGACGAGGTACACCGCGCCATCGACCGCTGGGTCTGGTACGCGGGCTTCGCCGACAAGCTCGCGCAGGTGATCGGCTCGTCGAACCCGGTCGCCGGCCCGTACTTCAACTTCACCATTCCCGAGCCGACGGGAGTGGTCGCGACGATCGCGCCGGACGAGCCGCCGCTCGAGGGGCTCGTCTCGCGGCTCGCGCCGGCGCTGACGGGCGGCAACGCCGTCGTCGCGCTCGCGTCGGAGACGAAGCCGCTCGCGGCGGTCGAGCTCGCCGAGGCGCTCGCGACAAGCGACGTCCCCGGTGGCGTGGTCAACCTCCTCACCGGCTACCGCGCCGAGCTGGCGCCGTGGCTCGCGTCGCACATGGAGGTGAACGCGATCGACGTCACCGGCGCCGACGGCCTGCGGCCCGAGCTCGAGCGTGCCGCGGCCGAGAACGTGAAGCGCGTCGTCGCGGGCGCGGCCGACCGGCACTCGCTGGCGGAGATCTCGTCCTTCCTCGAGCTGAAGACGGTCTGGCACCCGATCGGCACGTGAGCGCCTTCTCCGATCTCCGCGAGCTGGAGCCGCAGCAGATCTGGCCGGGCCTGATCGCGCGCTCGCTGCACGGCAGCGAGGCGACGCTCGCGCAGATCGAGCTCGAACCGGACGTCGAGGTGCCCGAGCACGCGCACGTCAACGAGCAGATCGGCGTCCTCACGGCCGGGACCCTCCGTTTTCGGATCGGCGATGAGGAGCGCGAGCTGCGCGCGGGGGAGGGGTGGGTGATCCCGGCGCACGTGCCGCACTCGGTCGCGGCCGGGCCGGACGGCGCGACGCTCTTCGAGCTGTTCGCGCCGCCGCGCCACGACTGGGCGGGCCGCGAACGGCTCGAGCCGCGCCCGCCTCGCGGCTTCGAGAGCCGGTAGGCTCGCGCCGCAGGTGCCCGGTCCACGACTTCTCAGCCAGCGGATCTCCGAGGGCGACGGCATCGCGATCATCGCGCAGGTCGACACCGCCGAGGCGGCGCGGCTCGCCGAGCAGCATGGCGCGAAGGCGGTCGCCGCGTCGCGGCACGTCCCCGGGATTCGCGAGGCGACGTCCCTGCCGCTGCTCTGGCTCGGGCCCGCGGCGCCGGCCGAGGCCGACGCGTGTGCGTTTCGGCCCGACGCCGGCGAGGGCGATTCGGCCGTCGAGCTGGTGGCCGAGGTCAGGGACGGGGAGGAGCTCGAGGACGTGCTCGAGCGGTTCGACCCGGAGATCTTCATGCTGGTCGCGCGCCCGGAGGACGACGACCTCGAGCCGCTCGACGCCGTGCTCGAGCTGCTGCCGGACGTGCCCGCGGGCAAGCTGGCGATCGCGCACGTCGAGGTCTCCTCGCGCGACGAGGTGCTCGCACTGGAGCGGGCCGGGATGGACGCGGTGCTCGTGCCGGCGCGCGACGTGCCCGGCCTCGTCGGGCACACGCCGCTCGACGTCTGAGTCGGGGCGCGTGCCCCTTCGCCGTCGGGCAGGGTGTCTGACACCGCACGGTGTCTGACACCGCACGGTGTCAGGCACCGTTAAGGCCGTGTGAGGTGCCAGGCACCGTTAAGGCCTTGTGAGGTGTCAGGCACCGTTACGGCCCTGTGAGGTGTCAGGCACCGTTAAGGCCTTGTGGGGTGTCAGGCACCGTTACGGCCCTGTGGGGTGTCGGACACACCGTTGACGCCCTGATCGCGCGGTCGCGACTGCTCGCCGGGCAGGGCTACGATGACCGCGCATGGTCAGGGGGCTCGCGGCGATCTCGGCGCTCTTCGGCGCCTGCGCGCTGCTCGCGTCGGGCTGCGGCGAGACGAAGCCGGCCGCGGCGGCAGCTCCGCCGGCGCCGGCCGCGCCGGCCTGCGCGCATCCTGCCGGGTGGCAGCGGCTCGCGAACCGGATCAAGGCACCGGTCTACTGCCCCGGCTGGCTGCCCGACCCGCTGGTCGGCCGGCTGGGCGGCCAGTGGAACAACATCAACGCCGTCTCGCCGGACCGCAGTTACCTCGAGAGCTTCGTCTGGCAGGACGTCGACCTCGGCGGGACGAGCGGCGAGCTGCACGTGAACCTGCGCGGCTACCCCGGACGGCACACGATCCCGACCTGCCGCACGGGCGGCGCCGAGAGCCGCAACGTCCCGTGCTTCGCCGACCCGCACGGCACCGTCACCGAGCGCGGCATCACGGCGACGATCTACACCGTCAACCAGGACGCCGACACCTGGCACGTCGCGCTCGTCTGGCGCGCGCACGGCGGCCTCTACACGCTGTCCGAGCACGTCGCCCCGCCGGTGGACTCCACCGACAAGGTCGTTGCGTATCTCCGGCATGAGCTACGCCGCCTCGTGCTGATCGAGCCGAAGGGCTGATGAGGCTGACACGACGCCAGCTCCTCGCCGGCGCCACGGCCGGCGTCCTCGGCGCGGGCGGCGCGTACGCCCTCGTCGACGAGCTCACCGGCAGCGGCCCCGCGCGTCCCCGGAGAGGCGCGCTCCGTCCCGAGCAGCACCTGCTCGACGGCGTGCAGGTCGTCGACTCGAACGGCGTCGAGGTGCTCGTGCCGCCGCTCCACGACCGCATCCTCACCGCCGAGGTCGCCGTCGACCGCGCGGACCTGCCCGACGCGCAGCGCCAGCTCGAGCGCACGCTCGCCGGCCTCGAGAACGACTACGCGCCCACGCCCGCCGGCCTGGGCGTGACGGTCGCGTGGGGGCTGCCGTACTTCCGGCGGCTCGTGCCGGAGCAGGCCAAACGGATGCTGCCCTTCGACCGCCGCGCGCTGAAGCCGGTGCTGTTCGACTCGCCACGCTTCCCGAGCGACCCCGAGGACACGGTGCTGGAGCAGAACGAGGTGGCGATCCTGCTCCGCTCCGACGTGCGCGCGCACACCGACGACGCGAGGAAGCGGATCCTCGACACGAAGCTCTTTCGCCTCACGTCCGAGCGCGTCGGCTTCGCCGGCGGCGGCTTCGAGGGCGGCCGCTCGCTGCCGAAGAGGATGGCCGAGGCCGCCGGCGTGCCAGGCGCCGACCTCGTGCCCGACACGTCGGAGCTCTTTCTCGGCTTCACGTCGACGCAGAAGGCCGGTATCGGCCCGGGGCGGATCGCGAACCTCGAGACGCTCGGCTACGTCGACTTCGGCGGCCACGACTACTTCGTGCACGGCACGCACATGCACCTCTCGCACATCCGCGAGGACCTCGAGGCCTGGTACCTCAACTTCGACTTCGACGAGCGCGTGGCGACCGCCTTCCGCCCGAACCTGAGCGTGCGGCAGGGGACGCAGACGGTGCCGCAGGGGCCGCGCGACGTGTCGGACGTCGCCAAGGTTCGGCACGACTACCGGGTCGCCGGGCGCATCGGTCACAGCGCGTCGATCCAGACGACGTCGCGGCTCGACAAGGACGTCGTCGGGCCCGACGGCACCGTCTACCCGAAGGGCGCCGCGATCCCGATCCGCGCCGACTTCAACACGCTCGACAACCCGTTCCTCTGGTCGGCGCGGCCCGGCGAGGTGCAGCCGGTCGCGGCGGCCGGCGTCCACTTCGTCGTCTTCAACCCGACCGGCGACGACTTCCGCCGAAACCGGCTCGCGATGGACGGCGTGCTGCCGGGCGGCAAGATCCCGTTCCCGCCCCGCGACCGAAACCAGGGCTTCAACTCGGTGCTCTCGACGACGCACCGCCAGAACTTCCTCGTCCCGCCGCGGCGGCACCGCGCCTTCCCGCTCGCCGAGCTCTGAGGGTTGGAAACTGTTTCGTGGACATGTCCACGAAACAGTTTCGAGGACTAGCCGAAGAAGGCGCGCCCGACCTCGTACCAGTCGTCGGGCACGGTCTTCAGCTCCGCAGTCGCCTCCTCGAGCGAGACGTCGACGACGTCGTCGCCCTTGAGCGCCGCCATGCGCCCGAACTTGCCCTCCGCGACGAGGTCGGCGGCCTTCAGCCCGAAGCGCGTCGCGAGCACGCGGTCGCGCGCCGTCGGGGAGCCGCCGCGCTGGATGTGCCCGAGCACCGTGACGCGGGTCTCGAAGCCGGTCGCCCGCTCGATCTCCTCGCCCAGCCGCTCGCCGACGCCGCGCTTCGCCAGCAGACGATGACCGAACTGATCCACCTCGCCCTTGTCCTCCGCCCCGGGCAGGTCGCAGCCCTCGCTGACGACGACGATCGAGAAGTTCTTTCCGCGTGCGTGCCGGCGCCGGATCTCGCTGCCGACCTCCTCGATGTCGACCGGCCGTTCCGGGATGAGGATCACGTCCGCGCCGCCGGCGATGCCGCTCATCACGGCGATCCAGCCGGTGTGGCGGCCCATCACCTCCACCACCATGACGCGGTTGTGCGACTCGGCGGTCGTGTGCAGCCGGTCGATCGCCTCCGTGCAGATCGCGACGGCGGTGTCGAAGCCGAACGTGTAGTCGGTGCCGGCGAGGTCGTTGTCGATCGTCTTCGGCACCCCGACGACCGCGACCTCGTGCTCGCGGTGCAGCCGGGCAGCCACGCCGAGCGTGTCCTCGCCGCCGATCGCCACCAGGGCGTCGAGCTCCCGGAACGAGGCCAACACGCCGTCCACGCCGCCGTCCACCTTGTACGGGTTCGTGCGCGTCGTGCCGATGATCGTGCCGCCGCGCGGGAGGATCCCCGAGATCTGCTCCGGCCCGAGCGGCTGGAAGAGCTGCTCGACCATCCCGCGCCAGCCCTCGCGCACGCCGACGACGTCGTGGCCGCGCGCCCACGACCGGCGCGCGACGGCACGGATGACCGCGTTCAGCCCGGGGCAGTCGCCGCCGCCGGTGAGGACCCCGATGCGCACGTCGCCAGTCTAGAAATCGCGCCCGCTCGGTCAGCGGAGGAACAGGCCGACCGGGTACTCGGGCAGCAGGTCGCGCATGCCGTCGGCCTCCGGAATCGCCTTCGTCGCGCCCGCCCGCAGCGGCACGACCACGAGCACGCCCGGCCCCCGCCGGAACGCACACACCTTCGGCCCCGCCTCGATCGGCATGTAGCCGCCGAAGCGGTCGCGGACGGCGAGCGTGCGCCGGATCAGCTCGAGCTTCTCGTCGCTCCGCTCCGCCAGCAACCGGCGCCGCAGCTCCCAGTCGACGGGCCGGCGGTTGTCCGGGTCGACGAGCGAGAGACACTCGAGCTCGTCGCCCTGGTAGAGGTCGGGAACGCCCGGCACCGTGAGCTTCAGCAGCGTCGACCCGAGCCGGATCGGTCGCGCGAACTCCGCGACCCGCGCGGCGAACGACTCGAGCTCCCCGCGTAGCGCCGCGTCCTCGTACGTCCGGCGCGCGAACGCCATCACCTCCGCCTCGTGCGCCTCGTCCGGCTCGACCCAGTTCGTGGATCGCTTCGCCTCCCGCAGCGCCTTCACGAGGTACGCCTCGAGCCGCTCGAGCTCGAGCGGCCAGGCGCCGACGAGCGTCTGGTAGACGAGGTAGGACTCGTTGGCGTCGTCGAGATGCGGCCACCGCCGCATGCGCTCCGCCCACTCGTCGCGCAGCCAGGTCAGCGCGACGATGCGCGCGCGCACGTCGCCGGACCGCTTCGTGTCGTGCGTCTGCGTCGTGAGCAGGTGCCGCGGAAACCGAAGCTCGCGCTCGATGTTGCCGCGGTGCAGCTCGTCGACGTGCAGCGAGAACCGGCCGGGGTCGCCGCCCACCTCGTTCAGCGCGGCGAGACGCAGGTAGCGGTAGAACGCGGTGTCCTCGACGCCCTTCGCGATCACCGGCCCCGTCGTCTGCTGGAAGCGCGTCACGAATGCCTCGTGCCCCGGCTCCTCGAGCAGCAGGATCCGCGCGAGCGACTCCGCGACCGCCGCGCGCGCGATCTCGGCGCGGTCCTCGTCGGCGACGACGCCGTTCCAGGGCTCCACGTACGTGCGGTAGACCCGGAACGACGCGAGCGCGAGCGCGAGGTTCGGGACGTCGAGCTCGGCGTGCAGCCTGCGCAGCTCCGGCTCGAAGAGCGTCGTCGCCGCCTCGAGCTTGGCCTCGAACGCGACCTCCTCGAACGTCCGCACCTCACCGGTCAGATCGGCGTAGAGCTCGGTGAACGGCTCCTCGGCGGCCGGGTCGACGAAGACCGCGGTCGAGTCGTTCGCGAACTCGTAGCCCGTCGTCCCCTCGACCGGCCACTCGCGCAACCGCTCGCCCGCCTCGAGGATCTTCTCGACCCACACCCGCTCGACGCCCGCGCGTGCGAGCCGGTCGAGGTACTCGCGCGGGTTCGCGAGGCCGTCCACGTGGTCGATCCGCAACCCGTCGACAAGCCCGTCGCGGACCAGCTCGAGAACCTTCGCGTGCGTCGTCGCGAAGACGTTCTCGTCCTCCTGCCGCACGCCCGCCAGCTCGCCGATGTCGAAGAAGCGGCGGTGCAGGCCGGTGCGGAGATCGAGGTCGAAGAACGCCTTCCGCGCCTCCTCGTCGCGCCAGAACGGATTCTGCTCGGACGTCGCCATGTGGTTCGGGACGACGTCGAGGACAACCTTCAGCCCGGCGGTGCAGAGCGCCCGCAGCTCATCCTCGCCGCCGAGCTCCTCGGACACGCGGGTCGGGTCGACGACGTCGTAGCCGTGCTGCGAGCCCGCGCGCGCCTGCAGGACCGGGGAGAGGTAGAGGTGCGACACGCCGAGCTCGCGCAGGTACGGGACGAGCTCCCGTGCCTGCGCGAAGCCGAGCTCCGGCGTCAGCTGCAGCCGATAGGTGGCTCTCACGGGCCGCGCAGCTCGACGGTGACGGCGTCGAAGTCGAGCGTCAGCGTGTACGGCCCGCGGTGGACGGCCACGCGCCGGTCGCCGAGGATCTCGACCTCGAGCTCGGGCGGCAGGCTCCTGCGCAGCGCGACCGCCTCGCGGAACCAGCCGGCGGGCGGCCGTGGGTCGAGCTTCGACGCGAGGAACGTCTCGAGCGCCTGGGGGTCGGGGACGTCGTCGCCGGAGAAGGACGACCAGGCCGCGAACTCGCGCCGCCTGCCCTCGCGCGTCGCCTCGGCGATCGCGGGGTCGATGTGGTCGGTGAAGAAGCGGAACGGCCGCGTCTCGCCGTACTCCTCGCCCATGAACACGAGCGGCGTCGCACGCGAGAAGAGGACGGCGGTGAGCGCGAGCCGGTCCTGCGCCGGCGTCAGCCGGTCGCCGAGCGCGCGGTTGCCGACCTGGTCGTGGTTCTGCGCGCAGGCGACGAAGCGGGGCTCGGTTCGCTCGAGCTCACGCTTCAGGCCCTCGACGCTGCCGTAGCTCGCGTAGTAGCCCTCGCGCTCGCCGGTCAGGAGCACGTGCAGCTCGTGGTGCAGCGCGTCCTCCCACTGCGCGTCGTGTCCCCACTGGCGCGTCGGACGGAGGTCGCCCACCTCCATCTCGCTGACGACGAGCGTCTCGGGCCGCACGGCGTGCACGCGCCGGGCGAGCTCCTCGAGCACGTGGACGGGGCCGTCGTCGAAGACGGCGTGCGTCGCGTCGAGGCGGAGCCCGTCGATGCGATAGTCGCGCACCCACTGCTCGGCGTTCTGGATCGCCCACTCACGCACCGGCCGCCGTGCGTAGTCGATCGCCTCGCCCCAGAAGGTCTTGCGGCGGTCGGTGAAGTACGGCCCGAACGCCGCGAGCGCCTCGCCGCCCGGCCCGACGTGGTTGTAGACGACGTCGAGGAACACGGCGAGGTCGGCCTCGTGCGCCGCGTCGACGAAGCGCGCCAGGCCGTCCGGCCCACCGTACGCGGGATGCGGCGCCCAGGTGTAGAGGCCGTCGTAGCCCCAGCCGCGGTCGCCGGGAAAGGTGGCGACGGGCATCTGCTCGACCGCGGTGACGCCGGCGTCGCGCAGCTCGCGGAGACGCGGGATCGCTCCGTCGAAGGTGCCCTCCGGCGAGAACGTGCCCACGTGCAGCTCGTAGAGGACGAGATCGTCGAGGCGCACGCCCGGCCCGGGACGGATCTCGAACCGGGCTGGGTCGACGATCCGCGACGGGCCGCGCACGCCCTCGGGCTGCGCGCGGGAGCACGGGTCGGGCCACTCGGCGCCGCCGTCCAGGCGGTAGCGGTAGTCGTCCCCTGCATCCGCCTCGACGCGGCCGGAGAAGACGCCGTCGTCACCGCGCTCGAGCTCGCGCCCGAGCACGGAGACGCGCCGTGCCCGCGGAGCCCAGACCCGGAACTCGACGAGCCCGTCGCCGAGTGGGACGGCTCCGAACATCGTCAACTCTTGCCGCGCGGCGCGGCGGCTCAAACGATGCCGGAGGTGGGACTCGAACCCACACGCCCGAAGGCAATGGATTTTGAATCCATCGTGTCTGCCAGTTTCACCACTCCGGCCGGCCGCTCATGCTACTTCGCAGGGGCCGAGCGTCCGGAAACTGTTTTGCCCGGAACGGGCAAAACCGTTTCTCCTCCGGACGGCTGCGCGCATAGGAATGTTCCTGCAAAGCCGCTAGAGTGCCGCGCACCGTGGCAGCCGACGCCTCCGCACCGGCGCTCCCCGCCCGCCTCCGGAAGCCGAGCCTGGTCAGCAGCCTTGGGCTCTTCCTCGTCGTCCTCCTGATCGTCTGGCTGGTCGTCAACCTCGTCAAGGCGCCGGGCGACTTCTTCCAGGTGCTGCTGATCGGCATCACCCTCGGCTGCATGTACGCGCTGGTCGCGCTCGGCTACACGCTCGTGTACGGGATCCTCGAGCTGATCAACTTCGCCCACGGCGACGTGTTCATGCTCGGCGGCATGGTCACGATCACGATCGGGACGCACATCTTCGGCCTGCACCAGGGGCAGGGCTGGGTGATCGTGCCGATCGTCTTCGCCACGCTCCTGATGGCGATGCTGTTCTGCGGGCTCCTGAACGCCGCGATCGAGCTCGTCGCCTATCGCCCCCTGCGCAACGCGCCGAGGCTCGCGCCGCTTCTGACCGCGATCGGCGTGAGCTTCATCATCGAGGACATCGGCCTCGCCCTCTGGGGACCGAACTACGTCTCCGCGCCCGACGTGTTCCCGCACGGGACGGTGTTCAGCGTCGGCGGCGTCACGTACGAGTGGAACAAGCTGATCGTGGTGCTGATCACGGCGCCCGTGCTGTTCGCGCTCACCTACCTGATCCAGCGCACCCGGCAGGGGAAGGCGATGCGCGCGACCGCGCAGGACAAGGACGCCAGCGCGATGATGGGCATCAACGTCAACCGCACGATCTCGTTCACGTTCCTGATCGCGGGGGCCCTGGCCGGCGCCGCGGGCCTCCTCTACGCGCTCTACGTCACGACCGTCCGTTTCGACCAGGGGTTCCAGCTCGGCCTGATCGCCTTCACCGCCGCGGTGTTCGGCGGCATCGGCAACCTGCCGGGAGCCGTCCTCGGCGCGATCCTGATCGGGCTCATCCAGGCGTTCAACGAGGGGCTCAACTGGCACGCGCCCGGCTCGGACTGGACGGAGTCGATCGTGTTCTCGATCCTGATCCTGATCCTCGTGTTCCGTCCCGAAGGGCTCCTCGGCGAGCAGACGCCGGAAGGCGGATGACGGCGACGACGAGTCACCTCGGCACGCAGGGCGAGGCGCGCGTCGAGCAGGTCGGGTTCCGAAACCAGGCGCGTGCGTGGTGGCGTTCGCAGCCGCTCGAGCGCCGGGCCGCCATCGCGATCGGGATCGAGATCGCGCTCGCGATCGCGCTCTACTTCGTCGACCACGCGCTCGCGTACGGCGTCCTCGTCATCTCGGCGATCTACTGGATCGGGCGCCTCCCGCGGCTGCCCTGGCGGCTGGCCGCCCAGGCCGCGTTCCTCGGCCTGCTCGTGATCCTCGCGATCGCGTGGCGCACCCAGTGGTCGCTCGTGCTGCTGCTGATCGTGGGTGCCGCGATCAGCTGGATCCCCGAGCGGCGACGAAGCTGGGGCGTGCCGACGGCGATCCTGGTGCTCGCCGTCCTGTACCCGTTCTACGCGGACAAGATGTTCACGATGCCGGTCTTCGGCGTCTGGCCGGACGTCGGCACCGGCGTCTACATGCTCGTGTTCATCATGATGGCCGTCGGCCTCAACATCGTCGTCGGGTACGCCGGGCTGCTCGACCTCGGCTACGTCGCGTTCTACGCGACCGGCGCGTACACCGCCGCGTGGTTCATGTCGCTGCAGTTCGCCCACGTCACGTGGCACTTCGGCGCCGTCGGCATCACGAAGGACCTGATCGGCATCCACATCTCGATGTGGCCGGTGCTGCTCGCCGCCGGCTGCATCACCGCGCTGTTCGGGGTGATCATCGGCCTGCCGACGCTGCGCCTCCGCGGCGACTACCTCGCGATCGTCACGCTCGGCTTCGGCGAGATCCTGCCGCAGATCGCGCGCAACGGCGACAGCCTCGGCGGCTTCAACCTCACCAACGGACCGAACGGAATCACGCCCATCGACGCGCCCGGCTTCGGTCACACGCTCTCGCGCATCACCGGCGGCTTCCTGCCGGCCAACTACCTGCAGTGCTGCAACCGCTCGGTCGACGTCGGCTTCCTGCACATCCATCACCAGATCGCGTCCTACGACGTGTTCTTCTGGACGGCGATCGTGCTGCTGCTGTTCACGGTCTTCTGCTCGCTGCGCCTCCAGTACTCGCGCCTCGGGCGCGCGTGGATCGCCATCCGCGAGGACGAGACCGCCGCCGCCGCGATGGGCATCCCGCTGATGCGGACGAAGACGTGGGCCTACGCGACGGGCGCCTTCTTCGGCGGCATCGCCGGCGCCTACTACGCCGTCTTCAAGAGCGCGACGTTCCCGGGCGACTTCTTCTTCAACATCTCCGTCTTCATCCTCTGCATGGTCGTGCTCGGCGGGATGGGCAACATCTGGGGCGTCATCGTCGGCGCGGCGTTCCTCGCCTACCTGAACCAGGAAGGGCTGTCGAACACCGGCGCGTGGCTGCAGGCCAACATCCACGTCGGCGGCTGGCGTCCGCACTTCGACCCGTCGCTGTACGCGGCCGGCATCTACGGCGTGATCATCCTCGTCGTCATGCTCTTCAGGCCGGAAGGGCTCTTACCGTCGCGACGCCGCGCCGCCGAGCTGCACGAGGGCGTGCACGACGAGCCGCTCTACGACCACGCGCAGGCGGGAGGCGAGCTCTGAGCGCGAACGGCGACGGCGCGGCGGCGAACGGCGCGGTCCTCGTCGCCGAGTCGCTGCGCAAGGAGTTCGGCGGGCTCGTCGCGGTCAACGACGTCGACTTCACCGTGCCGCGCGGCCAGATCGTCTCGCTGATCGGGCCGAACGGCGCCGGCAAGACGACGTTCTTCAACATGCTCACCGGCGTCTACAAGCCGACGGCCGGGCGCGTGACGCTCCTCGGCGAGGACGTCACGGGCAAGCCGCCGCACGCGATCACCGCGCGCGGCATCGGCCGCACCTTCCAGAACATCCGCCTGTTCCAGAACATGACCGCGCTCGAGAACGTCCTCGTCGGCATGCACTCGCGCATGCACGCGAACATGTTCGCCTCGATCCTGCGGACGCCGGGCGTGCGCAAGGAGGAGAAGGAGGTGCGCGAGCGCGGGCTCGAGCTCCTGCAGTTCACCGGGCTGCGCCGCAAGGCGGCCGAGGTCGCGCGCAACCTGCCCTACGGGGACCAGCGGCGGCTCGAGGTGGCCCGGGCCCTCGCCACCCAGCCGACGCTGCTCCTGCTCGACGAGCCCACCGCCGGCATGAACCCGCAGGAGTCCGCCGAGTTCACCGCGTTCGTCGGCCGGCTGCGCACGGAGCAGGGTCTCACCGTGCTGATGATCGAGCACGACATGCGCGTCGTGATGGGCGTCTCCGATCGCGTCTCGGTGCTGGACTACGGCGAGAAGATCGCCGAGGGCTCGCCACGCGAGGTGCAGCAGGACGAGCGCGTGATCGAGGCGTACCTCGGCAAGGCGGCGGTGGAGGACATGAAGCGGCAGGGCCTGTCGTGAGCTCGAACGGCGGGGGAACCGTTCTCGAGCTGAACGGCGTCCACACGTACTACGGCTCGATCCAGGCGCTGAAGGGCATCTCGCTCCGGGTCGAGCAGGGCGAGATCGTGACGCTCCTCGGAGCGAACGGCGCGGGCAAGACGACGACCCTCCGCTCGATCAACGGCCTCAACCGTCCGCGGCAGGGCTCGATCCGGTTCCAGGGCCGCGACATCACCAGCGTCCACGCGCACGAGATCGTGAAGCGCGGCATCGCGCAGTCGCCCGAGGGACGGCGGCTGTTCCCACGCATGACCGTGCTCGAGAACCTCGAGATGGGCGCCTTCCAGCGCCACGACCGCGACGGCATCCGCGACGACATGGAGCGTGTCTTCGAGCTGTTCCCGCGCCTCCGCGAGCGGCGCAACCAGAAGGCGGGCACGCTCTCTGGCGGCGAGCAGCAGATGTGCGCGATCGGCCGCGCGCTGATGGCGCGGCCGAAGCTCCTGCTGCTCGACGAGCCGTCGCTCGGGCTCGCGCCGATCTTCGTCGAGCGGATCTTCGACATCATCAAGCAGATCAACGAGCAGGGCACCTCGATCCTGCTCGTCGAGCAGAACGCGCTGATGGCGCTCGACGCGGCTCACCGCGGCTACGTGCTCGAGACGGGCAGCATCGTCCTCGCCGACAGCGCAGCCGCGCTCAAGACCAACGAGCAGGTCCGCAAGACCTACCTCGGCGAGACGTAGAAACTCGCGTCCTTAGTTCACTACGTGAACTAAGGACGGGCATTGGTGGGCCTGACGAGGCCGGCGTCGTAGGCGGCGATCACCATCTGCACGCGGTCGCGGAGCTGCAGCTTGCGCAGCACCGACGAGACGTGCGTCTTCACGGTCGACTCGCCGACGACCAGGCGCTCGGCGATCTCGGCGTTCGAGAGACCGTCGGCGACCAGCCTCAGGATCTCCAGCTCGCGGTCGGTGAGCGACTCGAGCTCCGGCGGGGGAGACGCGTCGAGCGTGTCGGCGAAGCGGTCGAGCAGCCGGCGCGTCACGGTCGGCGCCAGCAGCGCGTCGCCGGCCGCGACGACGCGGATCGCGTCGACGAGCTGCGTCGGCCGCACGTCCTTCAGCAGGAAGCCGCTCGCGCCGGCGCGAAGCGCCCTCGCGACGTACTCGTCGAGGTCGAACGTGGTCAGGATGAGCACGCGCGCGTCGGGCCGCTCCGCGAGGATCCGCGCCGTCGCCTCGATCCCGTCCAGCTCGGGCATCCGCACGTCCATCAGCACGACGTCGGGCGACGTGCGCAGCGCCGCGTCGACCGCCTCGCGCCCGTTCTCGGCCTCGCCGACGACGTCGATGTCGTCGCGCTCCTCGAGGATCATCCGGAAGCCGGAGCGCACCAGCGCCTGGTCGTCCACCACGAGTACGCGAATCACGTCGCTCCGAGCGGCATCCGCGCCCGCACGGTGAAGCCGCCGCCCGGCCGCGAGCCGGCGTGCAGCTCGCCGCCGAACAGCGCCGCGCGCTCGCGCATGCCGACGATCCCGCGGCCGCCGGTCGTGCGCGTGCTGCCCGCGCCGTCGTCGCTCACCTCGAGCTCGACGGCGTCCGCCCGGTAGCGCACGGAGACGTTCGCGCGCGTGGCGCCCGCGTGCTTGAGCGTGTTCGTGAGCGCCTCCTGCAGGATGCGGTAGGCGGAGAGATCGACTCCCTCCGGCAGCGGCGCGCGCTCGCCCTCGATCTCGAGCGACACGGGCAGGCCGGCGGCCCGCACGTTCGCGACCAGCTCGTCGACGCGCGCGAGGCCGGGCTGCGGCAGCGTCCCGTCGCCGCCCTGCTCGACGTCGAGCAGACGCCGGAGCTCCGCGAGCGCGCGGCGCCCCGTGTCCTCGATCGCGTGCAGCGCCTCGCGCGCGCGGTCCGGCCGCGAGTCGAAGACGTCGCCGCCCGCGGCGGCCTGCACGACCATGACGCTGACGTTGTGGGTGATGACGTCGTGCAGCTCGCGCGCAATCCGCGAGCGCTCGTCGGCTGCCGCCTGGCGGCGGCCCGCCTCGCGGTCGATCTCGGCGGTGCGGCGCGCGTCGCCCCAGAGCCAGGCGACGGCGAAGAAGGCGAGCTCGGGCAGGGTCCCGAGCGCGTGGTCGTGGACGAGCGCGGTCGGCACCGCGAGCGCCACGACGGCGGCGGCGGACGCGCGCAGCGAGGTTCGGCGGTCGTAGCGCGACGCGACGTACTGCACCGCGAACAGCACGCCGAGCACGAGCCAGAAGCGGCCGAGCGCGGCCATCGCCGTGGCCAGCGCGGCTTCCACGGCCAGCACGCCCAGCGGCCGCCGGTGGCGCAGGAGCAGGACGCCGGTCCCCGCGACCGTCATCGGAATCGTCAGCCAGAGCAGGTCGCCGCGATGGGCGGCGCTGCCGATCGTCACCGCGCCGACGGCCAGGACGAGCGCGGCGTCCCACGCCCACGCGGGCAGGTTCCGGATCACGCCCCTATTGTCGCCCGAGCGCGCCGCACGCGCCTCCACCCGGAGGAGGAGCTCGTCTCCGGTTCTAGGCGGAGACGACCAGCGGGAAGTACGGCGGCGAGAGCAGGAAGCCGATCGTGCGGGCGCCGCGGCCGCGGGCCATGTCGAGGGCCGCGCCGAGCCCGTGCACCGGCACGAAGCCGAGCTGGCGTGCCGCCTGCGCGTCGCGGCAGCCCGCGATCAGCACGGCGCCGAGGCGGTGCGCCGTCGCGTCGCACGCGCTCCACTCGACGAACGGCTGCAGCGGGTGGCAAGCGCGGCCGGCCCGGTACTCGGCGACGGCCCGCGTGTCCGCGACCGCCGCGTCCTCGGCCTGGCGCATCGCCTCCGACGACCGCGCCGTCCGCGCATCGAAGAACAGCGTCCGGTACGGCACCTGGGTCGGACGCGGGAACCGCCGCGGGAACGGGTGGAGGAGGATCGCCGTGCCGCCCGCGGCGACGGGCGGCGCGTTCCGCCACAGCCGCAGCGCGAGGCCGAGGCCGAGGTAGGCGGCGCTGACGGGGTTCGGCCGCTCGCGCGGTACGAACGGCGTCGTCGGCGGGACCCCCACCACGAGCGCGTCGAGCGGCTGCGCGAGCTCGACGCCGCGGAAGACCGTCGCGCGGAGAAGCGCCTCGGTGTGGGCGACCGACGGCGGCCCGCCGAAGACGGCGACGGCGGTCAGCTCGCGCGGCAGCCGCTCGAGCACGCGCCGCCGCACCCGGCCGGGCGCGACCTGGAACAGCCAACGCATGCGCGACCGCAACAGGCGGGCCATCGCCTCGTCGTCGTGCGGATAGCCCGCGAACGGGCCGGCCACGCGCGGCAGGTTGAGCGCCAGCGAGACGCCCGTCACCGGCAGCCGCCTGGCGAGGAGCCGCTCCACCTCGACCGCCAGGTCCCAGCCCTGGGACGCACTCGTCTCGAGCAGCGAGAGCGCTCCCGCCGCGCGCAGCGGCTCGCGACCGCAGGCCTGCAGCAGGACGCCCGGCCCTCCGTGCAGCACCGTCTCGGCGGCCGTCACCGTCACCACCAGGTCGGTCTCGACCAGCGCCGGGTTGACACGCAGCGGGACGTTCCCCGCCTGCCCGAGTTCGACGAGATCCTCCGCCTCCGCGTCGTGCACCATCACCCGGCCGCGAAACCGAAGCCGGAACTCCGGCGGCACCAGCAGCCCGATCTCCCTCGGCGTCGCGCGACGCTGCAGGCCGCCCGCGACGAGGATCGTCACCCGCTCCACGCCGAGCCGCTCGAGCTCGTCCGACACCGCCGCGATCGCCGCGTGCCGCGGGCCGAACTGGGCGCCCGGGATCGGGAGGGCCGGCTGCTCGATCACGAGCGTGGCCGTTCCGCCCTTCCTGACCAGCCGGTCGAGCGGCTCGCCCGCGAGCGGGTAGGCGAGCGCGTCGCGCACGGCCGCGGGCACATCGCTGATCGCCTCGCGCGGGGGCGGGGGGCGCAGGACGACGTCGCCGTCGCCGGGCTCGGCGGCGACGATGCGCGAGTCGGCGAGGAGCGGGACCGGCACGAGGTCAGGTGCGGTGGGCCGCGGCCGCGGTCACGCCGAGCGCGACGAAGATGCCGCCGGAGAGGTAGCGGCGGAGGGCCGCGGCGCGCCGCCCGCGCCGCAGGCGGCCGGCCAGCGCGTCCGCCAGGACGGCGTACGTGACGTCGGAGCTGAACGCGATCCCCGCGAAGAGGCAGCCCAGGAACGCGACCTGGGTCCACACGGCGCCGCGATGCGGGTCGACGAACTGCGGCAGGAAGGCGAGGAAGAAGAGCGCCGTCTTCGGATTCAGGACGTTGACGACGACGCCCTGCGCCCACACGCGCTGGAGGGGTGCGGGCTGCGGCTCGGTCACCGTCTCGTCGTGCGTCAGCACCCGGCGGATCCCCACCGCGATCAGGTACGCCGCGCCCGCCAGCTTCACCACGGTGAAGGCCGCGGCCGACGAAGCGATCAGCGCGGACAGGCCGGCGGTCGCTGCCGCGACGTGCACGAGCCCGCCGCTCGCGACCCCTGCGGCCGAGGCGAGCCCCGCGCGCCGCCCCTTGTCGACCGACTGCGTGACGATGTACGTCACCGCGGGACCGGGGACGACGGCCAGCGCCAGCGAGGCGAGCGCGAAGAGCGCGATCGTCGAGACGGTCGGCATCGGCGGAACGCTACGGAACCGCCCGGTAGAGGCGCAGGTACTGCGGCCGGAAGCCGCGGCGCGGCCAGAAGCGCGACGAGAGGAGGTTCACCACCCGCCAGTCGACGGTCATCGAGCGGTAGCCGTGCTCGTGCGCCCAGCTCATCGCGTGCGCGGTGAGCGCGAGCCCGACGCCGCCGCCGCGCGCCTCCGGGCGCGTCGCGGCGAACGCGAGGTCGACGTTCCCTGCGGGGACGCGCAGGTCGCCCTCCGGCCGCCGGTAGAGGCCGAGCAGACCCACGACGCGCCCGTCCCGCTCGGCGACGAAGGGAAGGAAGGCGTCGTCGGCCCAGACCTCTGCCCGGACCTCGTCGCGCTGCGGCGGTGTGAGCCCCGAGAAGCTCGGCGCCGCCTGCTGGTGCAGGTACAGCAGCTCGTCGAAGTCGAGGATGGCTTCGGTGTCGTCGTCTGTCGCGGCGCGGATCGAACCGCCGAAGTCGACGGCGTCCGCGGCCTCGACCTCCCGTACCGCCCACACCGCCTGGCAGCCGAAGGCGAGCCGGAACCACGCGTCGATCAGCCCCGCGTCCGACGCGGGGACGGCGATGCTGAAGCGCGTCTCGCCCGAGGCGCCCGCGGCCGCGGCCCAGAGGTCGCGCAGCGCCTCCGGCTCCCGGGCGGCGTGGCCCGCGAAGCTCGGGTGCCACAGGTCCCCGGTCTCCTTCGCGAGGTAGGCAACGGCCTCGCCGCCGCGCGTCGCGACCGAGCCCTCGGCCGGCAGATGGGCCTCGAAGTCGCCCACCTCGGGGAGCAGCGGCTCGGCGGCGAGCTGCCGCGAGTAGCGCTCCGCGAGCAGCGCGGCAGCCTCGGCTCGAAGCTCGGAAAGTGGGTGGATCTCGAGCTTCGCCACGGGCGCGTGACGATACCGTTGGGTGAGATGACCGACCGGCGGTCCGAGCACTCCCGGCTGGTGCCCCAGACGCATCGCCGGGAGTCACCCCTCGCCTTGCCAAGGCACTCGGCCTTGGCTGCGGCGATGTGCAACCCCCGGCTCGGTCTGGGGCATCCCCGGAAGCACTCCGACCACCGGCCGGCCATCTGATGCCGAAGACGCTCACGGGAGCCGAGCTGGAGCTGGACGACGCGCCCGCGCGCGAGTGCGACCTCTTCGTCGTCGACGGCAACAACCTCGCCTACCGCGCCTTCTTCGCGTTGCCGGAGGAGCTCGCGACCACCGACGGCCGACCGACGGGTGCGCTGCTCGGCTTCACCAACATGCTGTTCAAGCTGCTCTCCGACTACCGGCCGAAGGGCGTCGCGGTCGCGTGGGACTCGCGGCCGGTGCACCGTGCGGCCGTCGCCGAGGCGGCCGAGGTGACCTACAAGGAAGGCCGCCGCCCGATGCCGGACCTGCTGCGCGAGCAGTTCCCGCACTTCCGCCCGATCGTCGAGGCATTCGGCTACCGCAACCTCGAGTTCGAGGGCTGGGAGGCGGACGACGTGATCGCGACGCTCGCCACGCGCGCGGACGCGCAGGGCATCCGCACGTGCGTCGTCTCCACCGACCGCGACGCGTTCCAGCTCTGCAGCGAGAACGTCTGCCTGATGATGACGCCGCGCGGCGTCGCCGACGTGCAGGTCTACACCCCCGAGCGCGTCGAGGCACGCTACGGCGTCACGCCGGACCAGGTTCCCGACTTCATCGGGCTCAAGGGGGACACGTCCGACAACATCCCCGGCGTCCCGGGCATCGGCGACAAGACGGCCGGCCAGCTGATCGCGCAGTACGGGTCGCTCGAGGGCGTGATCGAGCACGTCTCGGAGCTCTCGCCGGCCCGCGCGCGCAACATCGCCGAGAACGCCGAGACCGCGCGGCTGTCGAAGGAGCTCGCGACGATGCGCCGCGACCTCGACATCGACTGCGACCCGGCGCAGCTCGTGCTCTCGCCGCCGGACCGGGCGCAGCTGAAGGAGATGTTCCGGCTGTTCGAGTTCCGCGCGCTGCTCGGACGCGTGGACACGCTCGACGTGGCGGTTCCTAGCGCGCCGCTCGAGGTGACCGGGATCGACGTCCCGTGGCGCGAGGTCGCCGAGCTGCCGCGCGCGGGAGGCGTCGCCGGGTACGCGGCCACCGCCGACCGCGCGGCGCTCGCGACCGGCGACGAGGTGCTCGTCGCGCCGCGGGGAGAGACGCCGAAGGGCGCCGACCTCGTCGTCCACGACGCCAAGACGCTTCGCGTCGAGCCGCGCGACGACACGCTCCTCGCCGCGTACCTGATCGACCCCGGCCGCGCGACCTACGACCTCGACGAGCTCGCGGCCGAGTACGGCGTCGAGCTCGTCCCCTCGCCGGCGGCCGACGAGGAGACGACCGCGCTCGTTCGCCGCGCCGAGACGCCGCGGCGGCTCGTCGGGCCGCTGCTCGAGCGGCTCGCGGACCGAGACGTCACCCGTCTGTACAGAACGGTCGAGCTGCCGCTGACGCAGGTGCTCGCCGCGATGGAGGACGCGGGCGTCCGCATCGACACCTACCGCATGGGGGAGATCACGGCGCGACTGGCCGAGCGTGTCGAGGAGCTCGAGTCGCTCGCGTACGAGCACGCGGGCGGCGAGTTCGTGCTCGGCTCGCCGCAGCAGCTCGGCCGCGTGCTCTTCGAGCAGCTCGGCCTGCCCGCCGGCCGCAAGGGCAAGACCGGCTACTCGACCGACGCGAAGGTGCTGCGCGGCATCCGCGACGCGCACCCGATCGTTCCGGTGGTCGAGGAGTGGCGCGAGTACTCGAAGCTGCTGAACACGTACCTCGGGCCGCTCCCGTCGATGATCTCGGAGCACGACGGGCGCCTGCACACGACGTTCAACCAGACGGTCGCGGCGACCGGCCGCCTGTCGACCTCCGACCCGAACCTGCAGGCGATTCCGGTGCGCACCGAGCTCGGCCGGGAGATCCGCTCCGCGTTCGTCGCGGCCGAGGGATGCCGGCTCCTCTCCGCCGACTACTCGCAGATCGAGCTGCGCATCCTCGCGCACGTCTCCGGCGAGCCGAAGCTGCGCGAGGCGTTCGCGCGCGGCGAGGACATCCACACCGCGACGGCCGCCGAGGTGCTGGGCGTCGAGCCGGCGAAGCTGACCGGCGCGCAGCGGTCGATCGCGAAGATGATCAACTTCGGGATCGTCTACGGCATCTCCGCGTTCGGCCTGTCGGAGAACCTCGAGATCCCGCGCGAGGAGGCGCAGCAGTACATCGACGCCTACCTCGCCCGCTTCCCGCACGTCCAGGACTTCATCGCGCGCACGATCGAGCAGGCGACCGAGGACGGCTACGTCACGTCGCTGCTCGGCCGCCGCCGGCCGGTGCCCGAGATCCGCGCGTCGAACCGGCAGACGCGCGGCTTCGGCGAGCGGATCGCCGTCAACTTCGTCATGCAGGGCTCGAACGCCGACATCATCAAGGTGGCGATGATCCGCATCGCGCGCCGGCTGCGCGACGAGGGGCGGGGCGCCCGGCTCGTGCTGCAGGTGCACGACGAGCTGCTGCTCGAGGTGCCCGAGCCGGAGGTGTCCGGGGTCCGCGAGCTGGTGCGGCGGGAGATGTGCGGCGCCTACGACCTCGACCCGGCCCTCGCCGTCGACGTCGGCGTCGGCGACAACTGGGCGGAGGCGAAGGGCTGAAAACCCGAAATGCCCGTCCTTAGTTCACGTAGTGAACTAAGGACGCGAGTCTCTTCGGGCGCAAGGGCCGCCGCAGCCCGGCGGCTATACTTCCCGGCCGCTTGGCTTCCAACGACCTCATGCAGCAGGAGCCCGGCGTCTGGGTCGAGGGCCCCGACGGCGAGCTGATCCCCGACTACGACTCGACGTTCCCCGAGATCAACGAGGGGCAGGTCGTGCACGGCACGGTCGTCCGCGTCGACAAGGACGAGGTGCTGGTCGACATCGGGTACAAGTCGGAAGGCGTCATCCCGGTCGCCGAGCTGTCGATCAGGCGCTCGGTGAACCCGGCCGACGAGGTCTCGATCGGCGACGAGGTCGACGCCCTCGTCCTCACGAAAGAGGACGCCGACGGGCGCCTGATCCTGTCCAAGAAGCGCGCCCGCTTCGAGCTCGCGTGGAAGAACATCGAGCGCGCGGCCGAGTCGGGCGACCCGGTCAACGGCCGCGTGATCGAGGTCGTCAAGGGCGGCCTCATCCTCGACCTGGGCGTGCGCGGCTTCCTGCCCGCGTCGCTCGTCGACATCCGCCGCGTGCAGGACCTCGACGAGTTCCTCGGCCAGGAGCTGCGCGCGAAGGTGATCGAGCTCAACCGCTCGCGCAACAACGTCGTGCTCTCGCGCCGCGCCGTGCTCGAGGAGGAGCGCAAGGAGCAGCGGCAGCAGATCCTCGACCGCCTCCAGCCGGGCGACGTCGTCGAGGGGCAGATCTCGAACATCGTCGACTTCGGCGCGTTCGTCGACCTGGACGGCATGGACGGTCTGATCCACATCTCGGAGCTGTCGTGGTCGCACGTGAACCATCCGTCGGAGGTGCTCGAGATCGGGCAGACGGTCGAGGTGAAGGTGCTCGACATCGACCGCGAGCGCCAGCGCATCTCGCTCGGGCTCAAGCAGACGCAGAGCGACCCGTGGCAGCAGGTGCTGTCGAGCTACAACGAGGGTGACGTCGTCGAGGGCGCCGTCACCAAGGTCGTCACGTTCGGCGCGTTCGTCGAGATCCTGCCCGGCGTCGAGGGTCTCGTGCACATCTCCGAGCTCGCGCAGCACCACGTCGAGAACCCGCGCGAGGTCGTGTCGCAGGGCCAGCCGGTGAACGTGAAGATCATCGAGATCGACGGCGACCGCCGGCGGCTGTCGCTGTCGCTGAAGCGCGTCGAGGACAGCGACCCGGTGCAGCCGCGCGCCGACGGCGGCCGCTCGGTGCACCAGCGACCGCAGCTCGGCCTGTCGGAGGAGGTGTTCGCGGAGGCGCCCGTCGTCGACGCGCCGTCCGCCGCGGACGAGCCGGCGGAGGAGACGGAGCCCGAAGCCGCCTCCGGGCCGGCTACACCCGACGCCGCCGACGAAGAGCCGCCCGCCGAGTGACGTCTCGCCCGGTCGCCGTCGCGATCACGGGCGGCATCGGCGCGGGGAAGAGCGAGGCGCTGCAGGCGTTCGCGCGCCACGGCGCCGCCACGGTCTCGAGCGACGAGATCGTCCACCACCTCCTGCTGCGCCCGGACGTCCATGGGAAGATCGTGCAGCGGCTCGGCAACGGCATGGTCGGCCCGGACGGCGAGATCGACCGCGGCGCTCTCGGAACCGCGGTCTTCAACGACAGGGAAGCGCTCGATTGGCTCGAACGATTGCTCCATCCGCTCGTATCGGCTGAATACCTGCAATGGCGAGACGACCTGGCGAAGCTCCCGAACCCGCCCGCCGTCTGCGTGACGGAGGTGCCGCTCCTCTACGAGGTGGGTGGGGAGACGCGCTTCGACAAGGTGGTGGCGATCACGGCGCCGGCGCAGTTGCGGCGGGCGCGTTCGCAGGCGGCGGTCGCCGAGCGGGAGGCGCGGCTCCTGCCGGACGCCGAGAAGGTGAAGCGCGCGGACTTCGCCTACGTGAACACGGGATCGCTCGCGGAGCTGGACGCATTCGTGGCGTCCGTGATGCGCGAGCTCGCCGCCGCGTGAACCGCCTGCTGCTGCTCGCGGCGCTCGCCGCGGTCGCGGGCGGCGTGGTGCTCTACCTCGGACGCACGACGCCGCCCTGGTTCGAGCGGCTGCGGTATCCACTCCGCTACGCCCAGTACGTCCGCGTCCACGCGCGCGAGAACCACCTCGACCCGGCGCTGCTCGCCGCGGTGATCTACCAGGAGTCGAAGTTCAGGTCGGACGCGCAGTCCGGCTCGGGCGCGATCGGCCTGATGCAGCTCACGCCGTCGACGGCACACGGGATCGCGATCCGGACGGGCGGCGCGGGGTTCCGCACGGACGACCTCTACAACCCGGAGATCAACATCCGCTACGGCGCGTGGTACCTGGCGAACCTCTTCGACAAGTACCACTCCGAGACGCTCGTCCTCGCCGCGTACAACGCGGGCCAGGGGAACGTCGACGGCTGGCTCGCGCACGACCAGTCGATCCAGTTCCCCGAGACGGTCGCGTACGTGCAGCGGGTCGAGCACCTGCAGCGCGTCTATCGCAAGGCCTGGCACTCACAGCTCTACCAGTGACGCGCGCGTGCGGGCGGCTTCGAGCGAGAAGCCGTAGCGCTCCCACAGCTCGAGCGCGCGCTCGAGCTCGGTGCGGGCGTCGTCGGCCCGTCCCGCCGCGCGGTGCACGTGCGCGAGCGCCTCGTGCGCGGACGCGTGGATGCGCGGGAAATCGGTGCGGTAGGCGTACTCGAGGCCGGAGCGCGCAAGCTCCTCGGCCTCCGCGTGGTCGCCGCGGTCGGCGGCGATCTTCGCCCGGAGGCCGCGGCCGAACGCGAAGTTGACGACGTCCTCCGCCGCGCCGAGCTCCTCGCCGTGGACCGCGAGGCGCTCGGCCTCGTCCGGGTCGCCTAGCGCGTACAACGCCTGCGCCAGCTGGACGAGCGTCGTCGAGCGATAGCTTGTTTGCCCGTGTTCCTCCAACGCACGATCCGCCTTGCGAAGGATCTCTGCGGCCTCGGCCGGGCGCCCGAGCGCGAGCAGGAGGTCGACCGGGAACTTGATCAGCGCAATGCGAATGCCCTCGAGGCCGAGCCGCTCTGTGAGCACGACGGCCTCGTCGTGGAGCACGAAGTAGTCCTCGGGACGGCCCTCGCGGTAGGCGATCTCCGCGCCGACGGTAAACCTGTTGAGCTCCGCCAGCGGCGAACCACGGGCCGCGGGAGAATCGAGCTCGGCGCGGAGGTGCTCGAGCCCGAAGGGGCCGTTGTGGAGCGCCGCATACAGGAGGTTTCGGGCACGATCGTGCAGACCGAGCGCACCGGCCCGGCGTGCGTGCTCGCGCAGCTGCTCCGCCGCCGCCTTCGTGGGCAGCGCCCTGCTCTGGAGCCAGTTGATCCACGCGATGAGGAAGTAGACGTGCGCCGCTCCCAGGTCGTCGTCACGTTCCAGGAAGATCGGGAGCGCCTCCTCCGCGACCCGATCCGCCTCCGCGACCGCGTCCTGCGGCTCCGTCATGAGGCGAAGGTGCAGCCGCGCGATCCGCCCGTGCATCCGCAGCGCCTCGTCCGAGTTCGCCTCGAGCTCCTCGATCAGGGCGACGCGCTCCTCGAGCGGCGAGGCCTCGTCGAGCGCGGCGAGGCGCTCGATCGCCGCACGCGGGCGCAGCGGGTCGGCCTCCGGGAGCACCGCGAGCGCGCGGCCGAGTAGGTTCGCCGCCGCCGGAAGGTCGCTGCGGGCAAGGGCCTTCGAGCCGGCCTCGGCCAGCCTGCGTCCCGCACGGCCTTCGAGCTCCCGGCTGGGCCGGCCGAGCTCGCGCAGGTAGCGCGCCGCCTGCTCGAGGTGGTAGCCGAGCACCTCGTCGAGCTCGAGCAGCTCCTGCCCGTGCGGCTCGAGCCAGGCGGCGAAGCGCTCGTGGAGCTCGGCGCGCGTCTCCTTCGGCAACGCGTCGTAGGCGGCGTCGCGAATCAGCAGGTGGCGGAACCTGAATGCGTGATCGCCCGCGAAGGTCGGCGTCGCCGGCTGGATCAGCTCCTTGCGCACGAGCCCGACGAGCTGCGGCTCGACGTCCGGCACCTTCGTCAGCTCGAGGAGCGCCGACCGGTGGAACACCTGGCCCTCGACGGCACCGCGTTCGATCACCGAGCGCTCGTCGCCCGCGAGCTGGTCGAGCCTCGCCTGGAGCAGCGCCTGCACCGTCTCGGGTACCGCGACCTCGCCGTTCTCGCGCGTGAGCGCGACCATCTCCTCGACGAAGAGCGGGTTGCCGTCGGCCGCGGCGAGGATCCTCGTCCGCACCTCGGCTTCGACGCCGCCGTGCGCCTCGATCAGCTGCGCGCACTCGTCTCCGCTGAGCGGCTCGAGGAGCAGCGTGGTGGCGTTCAGCTTGCCGCCCGCCCAGCTCGGCCGCTTGTCGAGCAGCTCGGGCCGCGCGAGGCAGAGCAGCAGGATCGGCGCCCCGCGCGAGAGGTCGGCGACGTGGTCGATCAGGTCGAGGAACGTGGGCTCGCCCCACTGGATGTCGTCGAAGCAGACGACGAGGGGCTGCTCCGATGCCACCTCCTCGAGCTGCGAGCGAACGGCCCAGAAGAGCTCGTTCGGCGTGGAGCTGGCTGCGGAGAGCCGCTCGAGCGTGTCCCGGGCGCGGTCGCCGAGCTGCTTCAGCACGGAGACGACCGGCCAGAAGGTGATGCCCTCGCCGTAGTCGAGGCAGCGGCCCTGCAGCACGCGCGCGTCGACGCGGGCGAGGAGCTCGGCCGTCAGCCGCGACTTCCCGACGCCCGCCGCCCCGAGCAGCGTGAACAGGTGGCAGCGGTTCTCGCGGACCGCGCGCTCGAACGCCTGCTCGAGCTGCCGCAGCTCGGCCGTCCTTCCGACGAGCGGCGTGTCGAGCCGGCGTGCGAACGGCGCCGCCTCGCGGTCGACGTGGAGCAGCCTGAACGCGTCGACGGGCTCGGGCTTCCCCTTCGCCGCCACCTCTACCGGCTCGACCCGGACGGCGTCGCGGACGAGCCGCCGCGTCGCTGCGCCGATCAGCACCTCGCCCGGCTCGGCCGCCTGCTCGAGCCGCGCCGCCACGTTCACGGCGTCGCCGGTGACGAGGCTGTCGCCCTGCCCGGCGACGACCTCTCCGGTGTTCACGCCGATGCGCGCCTCTAGGCCGAGCTCCCCGACGGCGCCCTTCATCTCCCACGCGGCCCGCACCGCCCGGAGCGCGTCGTCCTCGTGCGCGACAGGAACGCCGAACACGGCCATCACGGCGTCGCCGACGAACTTCTCGACCGTGCCGCCGTGCCTCTCGAGGATCGCCCGCATCTCGTCGTAGTAGCCGCGCATCGTGGCGCGCAGCGCCTCGGGATCGGCGCCGTGGCCGCGCGCCGTCGAGCCGGTCAGGTCGCAGAACAGAGCCGTGACCACCTTCCGCACCTGGCGCGGCGGGGCGGCAGGCTCCAGCGCTTCTCCGCAGCCGCCGCAGAACCGGAAGCCCTGCGGATTCTCCTGGCCGCACGAGGCGCAGCGCATGGAGCGAATGTACTGCTCTCTCGTGCCTGTCCGGCCCTAGTCTGCCGACGTGGACTGGGCTCTCGAGCTCGCGGAGAACGCGAACACGTACACGCCGCTCGGGCCGAACGAGGAGCGCGTGGTCGCCGACAAGTACGTCCTCTGGCTCGGCCGCGGCGACGAGCCGCACTGGAACGTCGCGCAGCGGTTCCGGCTGCGAGGGGACGAGGTCGAGCGGGTGCGCGACCAGGTCCACGCGCACCTCCGTGCGCGTGGACGGACAGCGTGCACGTGGGAGGTCGGCTCGCACGCGACGCCGCCTGACCTCGTCGACCGCCTGCTCGCGCTCGGCCTCGAGCTCGACGAGCTTGCGGTCGGCATGGTGCTGACCGAGCCGCCGCCGCGGGTCGCCGAGGACGGGGTCGTCGTGCGGCGCGCGGAGACGCCGGACGAGCTCCTGGCGGCCGCGCGCATCGCCGCGGCGGCGTTCGGAGGCCCCGAGCCGGACGAGGCGCCGGCGCCGCCCGGCCCCGGCGGCGCCGTCTACCTCGCGTACCTCGACGGCGAGCCGGTCGCGCGGGCGTCGGCGTCGTTCTCCGAGCATGGGACGACGCTGTTCGGCGGCGCGACGCTGCCGCATGCGCGCGGCCGCGGCGCCTATCGCGCGCTCGTCGCGGCTCGCTGGGAGGAGGCGGTCGCGCGCGGCGCACCCGTCGTCGTGACCCAGGCAGCGCCGATGTCGCGCCCGATCCTCGCAAAGCTCGGCTTCCGCGAGGTCTGCGAGATCCGGATCCTCCTCGACGCCTTCGACCGATAATCGGGCGCGTGCGCGTCTCCGCGAAGGCCGATTACGCGATCCGGGCGGCCGTCGAGCTCGCCGCCGCGGGCCCCGGGCCGGTCAAGGGCGAGCAGCTCGCGGCGGCGCAGGAGATCCCGCCGAACTTCCTCGAGAACATCATGGGCGACCTCCGCAACGCCGGCCTCGTCGCGAGCAGGCGCGGGGCGGACGGCGGCTACTGGCTCGCGCGACCCGCCGCCGAGATCGCGCTCGCCGACGTCATCCGAGCCGTCGACGGCCCGCTCGCCAACGTGCGCGGGGTGCGCTCGGAGCAGGTCGCCTACTCGGGCAGCGCGGAGCGGCTGCGGGAGGTGTGGATCGCGGTGCGGGCGAGCCTGCGCGCGGTGCTGGAGCGCGTCACGCTCGAGGACGTGGCTCGCGGGCGGCTGCCCGCGTCGGTCGAGGCTCTCGCCCGCGACCCCGACGCCTGGGAGCCTCACTGAAACTCACGTCCTTAGTTCACTCCGTGAACTAACGACGTCGAAGTGAACTAAGGACGTCGAATGGCGTCGTTCGCGTGGGGCGGACGTAGATCGCGGGCTGTTGTCCGCGTCCGTCGCGGTGATGGTGTCTGACACCGTGAGGTGTCAGACACCGTTACGAAAGCGTCGCGCGCGTGGGAGGTGGATCGCGGCCGGCTGCCCGCGTCGGTCGAGGCTCTCGCCCGCGACCCCGACGCCTGGGAGCCTCACTGAAACTCACGTCCTTAGTTCACTCCGTGAACTAAGGACGTCGAATGGCGTCGTTCGCGTGGGGCGGACGTAGATCGCGGGCTGTTGTCCGCGTCCGCCGCGGTGATGGTGTCTGACACCGTGAGGTGTCAGACACCGTTACGAAAGCGTCGCGCGCGTGGGAGGTGGATCGCGGCCGGCTGCCCGCGCCCGTCGAGGCTCTCGCCCGCGACCCCGACGCCTGGGAGCCTCACTGAAACTCACGTCCTTAGTTCACTCCGTGAACCAAGGACGTCGAATGTCGTCGTTCGCGTGGGGCGGACGTAGACGATCTGGCCGGGTGCGAGCTCGAGGCGCTCGGCTTCGTCGCGCGGGAGCTGGAGGGTGAGCCGCTCGCCGTCGTCGCGGACGAGCTCCGCGCGCACCTCCGGGCCGACGTGGGCGAGCCGCTCGATCAGCGCCTCGCGCGTCCGCTCGTCCGGCGCGGGCGCGACCTCGAGGTCGTGCGGACGCACCCACGCGTCGCCGAAGCGACTCGCCTCGCCGACGAACGACATCACGAACTCGCTGCTCGGGCGGTCGTAGAGCACGCGCGGCGCCGCGGCCTGCTCGACGCGGCCGCGGTTCATGACGACGACCGTGTCCGCGACCTCCATCGCCTCCTCCTGGTCGTGCGTGACGAAGACGGTCGTCGTGTGGGTCTCGTCGTGCAGGCGCCGCAGCCACGAGCGCAGCTCTGCGCGTACACGTGCGTCGAGGGCGCCGAACGGCTCGTCGAGCAGGAGCACGCGCGGCTCGGCGGCGAGCGCGCGCGCGAGCGCCATCCGCTGGCGCTGCCCGCCCGAGAGCTGCGCCGGATAGCGCTTCGCCAACCCCTGGAGCTGCACGAGCTCGAGCAGCGTGTCGACGCGTTCGCGGATCTCCGCGCGCGGCCGCCTGCGCACCTTCAGCGCGAACGCGACGTTCTCGCGCACCGTCATGTGCTTGAACGCCGCGTAGTGCTGGAAGACGAACCCGACGCCGCGGTGCTGCGGAGCGACCGCGGTCGCGTCGGCGCCGTCGAGCACGATCTCGCCGCCGTCGGGATGCTCGAGGCCGGCGATGACGCGCAGGAGCGTCGACTTGCCGCTCCCGCTCGGGCCGAGCAGCGCCGTGAGCGAGCCGCCGGCGACCTCGACCGACACGTCGTCGAGCGCGACGAAGTCGCCGAACCGCTTCGAGACGCCACGCACCGATATCGACATCAGGCGGCCTCCTGCCGGGGCCTGAGCAGGGTCATCAGCACGAGCACGACGATCGCGATCGCGGCGAGCACGAGCGAGACGCCGTAGGCGCCGGCCTGGTCGAGGTTCTCGTAGTAGTCCTGTACGCGGAGCGTCGCGGTCTCGGTGCGGCCCGAGATGCTTCCGGAGACGACCGCGACGGCGCCGTACTCGCCGAGGCAGCGCGCCGTGGTGACGACGACGCCGTAGATGACGGCCCAGCGGATCGACGAGAGCGTGACGCGCAGGAACGTCTGCCGGCCGGAGGCGCCGAGCGTGCGCGCGGCCTGCTCCTGCTCGTCGCCCAGCTCGCGCAGCGTCGGCACGACCTCGCGCGCGACGAAGGGCAGCGACACGAAGACGGTCGCGAGCACCATCGCCGGCAGCGCGAACAGCACCGTCACGCCGTGCGACCCGAGCCACGGGCCGAACCAGCCGGTGCGGCCGTAGAGCAGGAACAGCGAGAGCCCGACCACGACGGGGGAGAGGGCGAGCGGCAGGTCGACGAACGCGTTCAGGAGGCCCTGGCCCGGGAAGCGGCGGCGCACGATCAGGAGCGCGCACGCGATCCCGAACACGGTGTTCAGCGGCACGGCGATCGCCGCGATCTCGAGGGTCACCACGAAGGCGTGGACGGTGTCCGCCTCCGTGACCGCGCTCCACGCGCGCCCGACGCCGTTCGCCTCGACGCGCCAGAGGAGCATCGCGAGCGGCCCGAGCAGCACGACCAGCAGGTAGCCGAGCGCGGCGCCGCGAAGCGCGAGCTTCCTAGGCACGCTCGTGCCTCGTCGCGAGCCGGCGGAGCCCGCCGACGGCGAGCAGGACGGCGAGCGAGATCGCGAGGAGCAGCACCGCGACGGCGGCCGCGCCGGCGCCGTTTCCGCTCTGGCTCTGGTTGAGGATCCACACCGACGACACCTCGGTGCGGAACGGGCGGTTGCCGGAGACGAGCGTGATCGAGCCGATCTCGCCGACGGCGCGCGCGAACGCCATCGCGACGCCCGAGAGGATGCCCGGCAGGATGCTCGGCAGGACGATCCGCAGGAAGACCGTCCGCTCGGACGCGCCGAGCGAGCGCGCCGCCTCCTCCATCTCCCGGTCGAGCTCGTGCAGCACCGGCTGCACGGTGCGCACGACGAACGGTAGCGTCACGAACAGCAGCACGAGGTAGATCGCGGTGCGCGTGAACGCGACGTGCACGTGCACCGGCGACTGCGGCCCGTAGAGGGCGAGCATGAGCAGGCCGGCGACCACCGTCGGAAGAGCGAACGGCAGGTCGACGACCGCGTCGACGAGCGCCGAGCCGCGCGGCCGGTCGCGCACGAGCATCCAGGCGACGAGCGTCCCGAACACCGCGTTCGTCACGGCGACGAGCGCTGCGACCGCGAGCGTCAGCTCGAGCGCCGACACCGCCTCGGGCTGCGTGATCCAGTACCGGAACGTCGACACGCCCTGCGCGCGCGACGACCAGACGAGCGCCGCGAGCGGCAGCGCGACGACGATCGAGAGAAAGGTCGTGACGAAGCCGAGGGAGAGGGCCGTGCCGGCCCTCTCCCTGGAACGTCCCGAGCTGCGCGCGCCGAGGCGCTGAACCGCGACGCTAGCCAGCCGTCGGCCCTCCGACCGCCTGCTCGATACGGGCCATGCGGCCGCTTCGCGGGTCGAACCACACCTTGTCGGCGTTGCGCCAGCCGCCGATGTACTTGTCGTCGACCTCGAACAGCCCCGGCCGCGCCGGGAACTCCTTCTTCACCGACGGCTCGGCCGCGACCTGCGGGTTGACGGGGCGGAACCCGTCCTGCGCGAAGATCTCCTGCGCCGGCTTCGACTTCAGATAGCGGATGAACTGGTTCGCCTTGTCCCTGTTCGGGCTGTTCTTGATCACCGCCGCGGGAAGCTGGATCAGCATCGTCTGCCGCGGGATGACGTACTGGATGTCCTTGCCCTGCAGGCGCGCGTTGATCGCCTCGCTCTCGTACGTGATGAGCACGTCGCCCTTCCCCGACAGGAACGTGTTGGTGGCGTTCGCGCCCGAGGTGTCCTGCGACACGACGTGCTCGAACAGCTGCTGCACGTACGCCGTCGCCTGCTTGTCCGACTTGCCGAGCCGCCGCTCGGCGCCGTAGGCGGCGAGGACGTTCCACTTCGCCGAGCCGGAGCTGAACGGGTTCGGCGTCACCACCTGCACGCCGGGCCGGACCAGGTCGCTCCAGCCCTTGATGTGTTTCGGGTTGCCGTTGCGGACGGCGAAGACGACGACGGTGTCGGCGGCGATGCCGTCGTACGACTGGCGGTTCCACGTCGGGCTGACGAGGCCGGCGTCGACCAGCAGGTTCACGTCGTCGCCGGTCGAGAGGAACACGACGTCGGCGGGCTGCCCGGCGGCGACGGCACGGGCCTGGTTCGTGGAGGGCCCGTAGGACTGCGTGAAGTTGACGCCCGATCCGTCGGGCGTCTTCTGCCACGCCTGGATGATCTTCGCGAGCGCCGGCTTCGGGGTCGAGTAGGCGACGAGCGAGAGGGTGGTGCTGCGGGAGGCGGCCGTGGCCGAGGCGGCCACGACGAGGGCGGCAGCGAGCGCCGCGAGAGCGGTCATCTTCCTGGGTTTGTTCATTGGCATGGTGAACAAATACATAATGATCGCTCATCCGTCAAATAAGTGTCGACGGTGATAGCGTCCTGCCCGCAAGCGACGAGGGAGGGCGCGATGGGCGCGACCGACGTTGCTGCGGCAGCAGGAGTGGGAGAACGGGCGCTGGCCGAGGCGCGGCGCCACCTGGGCGTGCGCGAGTCGCCGCCGGGGTCGAATCGCACGGCGTTCGGCCGCTGGTTCGGCGTGGACGGGGTGCCGTGGTGCGCGATCTTCGTCAGCTACTGCTTCGCGCACGGCGCCGGAGTGACGCTCTGCCACGGCTGGCACGGGGCCGGGGTCTACCCGCGCGGCGTCGCCTACGTGCCGACGCTCGAGGCGTGGCTCCGGGCGCGGCGCCTCTGGCTCGGCCGGCACGGCGGCGCGCGGCCGGGCGACATCGTGATCTACGACTGGGACGGCGGCGTGCCCGACCACGTCGGCATCGTCGAGCGGCCGCTGCCCGGCGGGCGCGTGGCGGCGATCGAGGGCAACACGGCCGTCGGCAACGACTCCGACGGCGGCGAGGTGATGCGCCGCACGCGGCCGCTCGCGGCGGTCAGCGGGTTCGGCCGGCTCTGACTCGGGCGTGCTCGGGTCAGCGCGCGTAGCCGACGAGCGTTGCGTGCACGCGGAAGCCGATCGACTCGTACAGCGCCCGCGCCTCGTCGGACTGGCCGTAGACGATCGCCTGCCGGTCGCCCTCCTCGTGGAGGCGCCGGAGCGCGAACGTGCAGACGGCGGCGCCGAGACCGCGGCGGCGGTAGGCCGGCCGGACGCCGACCGGCTCGAGCTCGCCGACGCGGTTCGCGTCGTCGGGCCAGCAGAGGCAGTAGGCGGCGAAGCGGCCGTCCGTGGTCTCGACGACGCAGTCGAGCGACTCGCGGTACGGCCACTGCGCCCGCACCTGCGCGTAGCTCGCCTCGGTCACGCGCGACGGCGCCCAGACCTCCCGGTGGATCGAGACGCGTTCGCGCAGATCGTCTCCCGTCACGGTGCGGTAGCGGAAGCCGTCCGGCAGCGGCGGCAGCTCGGGCGGGGCCGGCAGGTCGCGAACGAGGAACCGCAGGCGCTCCTCGGGCCGGTCGAAGCCGTGGCGCGCGAGCGCTTCCCGGTGGCCGGTGTCGTCCTCGAACGCGAACGCGAGCCGCGCCGCGGGCTCGGCGAGGATTTCGTCGAGCAGATGCAGGTGGTCGGCGTGCACGTCGTGCTCGAGGACGTGGCGCTCGCCGCGCAGCCACGACCAGGCGACCACGCTTCCGTCCTCCACCCACAGCCGGATCCTCCATTCGTGCTCGCGCTCCTCGTGCTGGCGCGCCGCCCACGCGATGTCGCCGACGTGCCACGGCGCGCGCGGCCCGAGCAGCCGCCGCTGCTCGACCGCGAGCTGCTGCATCGCCGAGACGATCTCCGGGCCGAGGCGCACGCGCGGCAGTATCCGCGAACGGGATTCGTGAATTTCCGCCGACTGCGCTACCCTTGACTCCGCAAGGACGATGTCGACGACTGCGGACACCCGGACACGGACGCTCGACGCGTGGGTCGCGTTCCTCCGCTCGCACGCGGCGATCACGCGTGAGCTGTCGGCGCAGCTGCAGCGCGAGCACGGCCTCACGATCAGCGACTACGAGGTGCTTCTGCACCTGTCGCGCGCCGAGGGCGGACGGCTTCGCCGCGTCGACCTCGCCGAGCGGGTGCTGCTGAGCGCGTCGGGCATCACGCGGCTGCTCGAGGGGCTCGAGCGCGGCGGCTACGTGGAGAAGGCGAGCTGCGCCGCCGACGCGCGCGTCACGTACGCGAAGCTGACGGACGACGGCCGGCGCAAGCTCCGCGAGGCGGGCGTCACGCACCTCGCCGGCATCGACGAGCTGTTCAACGGCCGTTACTCGGATTCCGAGCTGGCGACCCTCGCCGGCCTGCTGTCGCGTCTGCCGATGACGGGCGCCGACTGCAGCTCGTCCTGCACCTGACCCGGCCCGCGCTCGAGATGCTGCGCGAGCCGCCGGAACGGCCCGTCGGCCGACAGCAGCTCGTCGAAGGTGCCGCGCTGCGCGATGCGGCCGCGCTCGAGCACGATGATCTCGTCGGCCCGCCGGACGGTGGCCAGGCGGTGCGCGACGATGATCGACGTGCGGCCGTGCAGGAGCCGGTCGAGGGCCCGCTCGATCAGGATCTCCGTCGGGCGGTCGATGTTCGACGTCGCCTCGTCGAGGATGAGGATGCGCGGGTCGGCGAGCAGCGCGCGCGCGATCGAGATCAGCTGGCGCTCGCCCGCGGAGAGGCCGGCGCCGCCCTCGCGGACCTGGTGGTCGAGCCCGCGCTCGAACCGGCGGGCGACGCGGTCGACGCCGATCGCGCGCGCGACGTCCTCGACCTGCTCGCGCGTCGCCTCGGGACGCGCGAAGCGGATGTTGTCGGCGATCGTGCCTGCGAAGAGGAACGGATCCTGGAGCACGACGCCGAGCTGCCGGCGGTACGAGCGCAGCTCGAGCTCGCGCAGGTCGCGGCCGTCGACGCGGACGCTGCCCTGGTCGGGGTCGTAGAAGCGGCCCACGAGCTTCGCGGTGGTCGACTTGCCGCCGCCCGACTCGCCGACGAGGGCGAGGCAGCCGCCGGGCGGGACGTGGACGTCGAGCGCGTGCAGGACGGGCTCCCGTCCGTACGAGAAGGTCACGTGGTCGATCCGCAGGTCGCCCTCGACGGCGATCCTGAGCGCGCCGGGCGCGTCGTGGATCTCGGGCTCGGTGTCGAGGACGCTCGTGATCTTCTCCATCGCCGCGCCGGCCGACTGCACCTGCCCGTACAGGTCGGAGAGCTCCTGCAGCGGCTGGAAGACGAGGTTGAGGACGAACACGGCCGAGACGAGCGTTCCGATCGTCAGCGTGCCGCGGGTGATCAGGTCGCCGCCCACCCACAGGACGGACACCATCGCCGCGACGCCGAGCGCCTCGATCCCGGGGAAGAAGAGCGAGTTGAGGTACTGCGCGTACGTGTTCGTCTGCCGGTTTGCGGCGTTTGCGGCGTCGAACTCGGCGAGGAACGTCCGTTCACGGTTGAACGCCTGGATCACGGCCATGCCGGCGACCGACTCGGCGATCTGCGCGGTCATCGCGGCGATCGTCTCGCGCACGCGCAGGAACGCCGCGTGCGACTTCACCTGGAACCAGCGCGCGAGCACGAGCGTCGGCGGCAGGATGACGAGCGCGACGCAGCCGAGGCGCCAGTCGAGGACGAACAGGCCGACGACGGCGGCGAGCAGCGTCAGCGTGTTGACGACGAGCGTCGTCAGGCCCTGCGACAGCACGTCGGAGAGCGCGTCCGCGTCCGAGGTGAGGCGCGCGATGATCCAGCCGGCCTTCTGCTCGCTGAAGTAGCGCAGCGACAGCGTCGTCAGGTGGTCGAAGAGGTCACGGCGCAGGCCGAGCACGACGTTCTGGCCGACGCGGGCGAGCCCGCGCACGAGCGTCGTCTGCAGCACCCACGCGCACGCGTTCACGCCGAGGTAGACCGCGACGTCCTCGCCGAGGCGCGTGCGGTTGCCGGCGAGCATGCCGTTGTCGATCGCGTCCTTCACGATCAGCAGCGCGGTCACGGGAGCGGCCGCGCTGAGGACGCCGACGACGGCGAGCGCCGCGACGCGCACCCGCTGGCCGGGCAGGTAGTGCCCGAGCCGCGTCAGGCCGTGGCGTTTTCTACGCAACTGCGGAGACCTCCTCGCCGAAGAGCGCCGCGAAGAGCGCGCCGCCCGCGAGCAGCTCCGCGGGCGGGCCCTGCTCGACCACGACGCCGTCGTCGAGCACGACGGCCCTGTCGGCCACCTCGACGGTCGAGAGGCGCTGCGTCGCGATCAGCACGGTGCGGCCGGCGAGCGCGGGCCGCAGCGCCGCGACGAGGTGCCGCTCGGTCTGCGTGTCCACCGCCGACATCGGGTCGTCGAGCACCACGACGCGCGCCCCCGCGATCAGCGCGCGCGCGAGCGCGACGCGCTGCCGCTGCCCGCCGGACAGGTTCACGCCGCGCTCGCCGATGAGCGTGTCGTAGCCGTCCGGGAGCCCGGCCGCGAAGTGCGCGACGCCGGCCGCCTCGCACGCTGCGACCACCTCGTCCCAGGGCGCGTCCGGCCGCGCCGCGGTGAGGTTGTCGCGCAGAGGGATCGAGAAGAGGATCGGCCGCTGGGTGACGAGCGCGACCGCCGTCCGCAGCTCGCCGAGCGGCACCTCGCGGATGTCGACGCCGCCCAGGAGCACGCGCCCCTCGAGCGGGTCGTAGAAGCGCGGCAGCAGGTTGAGCAGCGAGGTCTTGCCGGCGCCGGTCGGCCCGCAGACCGCGACCACCTCGCCGGGCGGGATCGCGAGGTCGACGCCGCTCAGCACCTCCGACCCCGACCCGTACGCGAAGCGGACGTCCTCGAACCGCACCTCGAGCGGGCCGTCCGGCAGCGCGCGCGGCCGCGCGGGCTCCGGGATCGTCTCCACGCCCTGGAGCCAGGCGAAGCTCCGCGACGCCGACGCGGTCGCGCGCTGCGCGAGCGAGAGGATCCAGCCGAGCGCCTCGAGCGGCCAGACGAGCTGCAGGAGCAGCTGGTAGAAGAGGTAGAACTGCCCCTTCGTCAGCTGGCCGCCGATCACGTCGTGGCCGCCGAAGAAGACGACCGCGGCGATCGACAGCGTCGGCAGGAAGAGCATCCCCGGCAGGTACGCGGCCTCGACGCGCGCCTGGCGGAGCACGCCGTCGCGAACGGCGGCGGCCTTCTCGCCGAACCGCTCCTGCACGTCGTCCTCGCGCCCGAACGCCTGCACCATCTCGATGCCGACGACCGACTCGTCGGCCGCCTCCGTCACGTCGGCCTTCAGCTGCTGCACGTGCCGGGAGATCGGCATCACCTTTCGCCCGAAGTCGAACGTCAGGATCGCGACGGCAGGCATGGCGACGAGCGCGATCGCGGCCAGCTTCACGTTCACGACGAAGAGGACGACCGCGATCCCGCAGATCATCATCAGCGACTGGATGCCCTGCGTCATGCCCCAGCCGATGAAGTAGCGGATGGGGTAGAGGTCGTTCGTCGCCCGCGACACGACCTGGCCCGTGGCGTGGACGTCGTAGAACGCGCGCGGATAGCGCAGGTACGCCTGGTAGAGCAGCTCGCGCAGGCGCCATTCCACGCGGATGCCGGTGCGCGAGGTGGCGTAGCGCCGCGTGACGTTGATCGGGAAGCGCACGAGCGCGAGGGCGAGCGTCACCACGAGGTACGGCCAGAGCGGGGAGCGGTGGACGCCGTGCGCCGGCGCGATCGAGTGGTCGATCGCGCGCTGGACGACGATCGGGATCGCCAGCGACAGGGCGCTGTAGGCGAACGCGCAGACCAGCCCGACGACCACCAGCCGCCCCTGCTCGCGCCAGAGCGCGGCGAGCCGGCGCGACGTCGCGCGGAACCCGAGGTCCTCGGGATCGACGGAAAGCAGCGCAGCCCCGCTCACCTTCCGAGGCTACCAACCGTCTTACGGGTGGGATCAGCTCGCGGCGCGGTGGAGGTGCGGCGTCTGCGACGTCTCGGTCGCAGTCGCGGTGCGCGCCGGCTCGAGCGGCAGGTCGAGCCAGAAGGTGGTGCCGACGCCCTCCTCGCTGGTGAAGGAGATCGTGCCGCCGTGGGCCTCCACGATCTTGCGCGTCACCGCGAGGCCGAGGCCGGTGCCGGGGATGCCCGCCGCCGGCGCGCCGCCGCGGAAGAACTTCTCGAAGATGCGCTCCTGGTGCTCCGGCGAGATGCCGACGCCCTCGTCGGTGACCGACAGCCGCACCCACCGCGGCCGCCGCTTGAGCGTCACCTTGACGTGGCGCCCGTCCGGCGAGTACTTGATCGCGTTCGAGAGCAGGTTGGCGACGACCTGCGCGATCCGGTCGGGATCCGCGGTGACGACGACCCGCTGCTCCGGGAGGTCGAGCACGAGCTCGTGCGCGCGTTCGTGGGCGAAGAAGAGCTGCGTCTGCCGCCGCACGAGCTCGGCGAGGTCGATCGGGCGCACCTCGAGCTCGAGCCGGCCCTCCTCGAGCAGGCGCACGTCGAGGAAGTCCTCCGCCAGCGCCGCGAGCCGCCGCGCCTCGGTGTCGACGATCTCCAGGTAGTGGCGCCGCTCCTCGGCCGGGAAGTCGCGCTGCAGGAGGAGGGTCGTGAAGCCGAGGACGCTCGACAGGGGCGTCCGCAGCTCGTGCGAGATCATCGAGATCAGGTCGGTCTTCGCCTCCTCGCTCTGGCGCAGGCGCTCGTTCTGCGTGAGCAGCTCGAGGCGGCTCGCCTCGAGCGCACGCGTCATCGAGTTGAACGCCTGCTTGAGGACGCCGATCTCGCCCGTCCCGCGCTCGTCGAGCCTCGTGCTCAGGTCGCCCGCCGCGACCGCGGCCGCGCTCTCCGTGACGTGCTGGATCGGGCGCACGACCGCGCGGCCGATCCAGGCGCCGAACAGGAGGACGAGCAGCGCCGACGCGGCGAGGCCGACCGTGGCGGCGGCGATCGCGTCGCGCTGGAGGCTTCGCGCGGAGCTCGCGCGCTGCCTGGAGCGGACGGCCTCGACGTCGAGGATCCGCGTGAGCTGCGCGCGGATCGCGTCGACGCGCTGCCTCGCCTCGTCGCTCGCGATCTGCGCGATCGCCTCGGAGGGCGCGATCTTCGCGATGTAGATGACGGGGTAGGCGTAGTCGGTCTCGTACGCCGAGACGAGGTCGGCGACGTTCGCGGCCCGCTGGCTCTCCTCGTGGTCGTGCGCGACGAGCGTCCGCAGGCGCGCGATCGTCGCAGGCCATGCACGCTGCGCCTGCCGCCACGGCTGGAGGAACTGCTGGTTGCGGCTGATCACGTAGCCGCGGATCCCGGTCTCGAGGTCGACGACCAGCGTCTGCGCCTGCAGCGTGGTCGTGACGACGTCCTTCGAGTGCGTCTCGCGCGTCGTCGTCTTGCGCAGCGAGAGCGTCGTCGCGATCGCGACCACGAACGCGAGCGCGACGACCGCGGCGACGACCAGCACCGCCGCCTCCACCTTCGTCGAGAGCGACCGGAGCTTCACCGGTCCCGCTCCAGGAGCCGCGACACCGCCTCCGTCAGATCCTCGAGCTCGAACGGCTTGCCCAGGAAGTCGTCGGCGCCCGCCGCCGCGGCCGCGGCGCGGTCCTCGGGGGTCTGCCACGCCGACACGACGATCACCGGGACGTTCCGCATCCGCTCGTCCTTGCGGAGCGCGCCGAGCACCTGCAGCCCGCTCGACCCGGGCAGCATCACGTCGAGCAGGACGAGGTCCGGCCGCTCGGCGCGGCACGCCGCGATCGCGGCCTCACCGTCCGTCGCCTCGAGGTAGCGGTAGCGGTCCCCGAGCGTCACCTTCATCAGCTCGCGGAGGCCGTCGTCGTCGTCGCAGACCAGGATCGTCGGGCGGCCGCTCTGCACGGGTCAGCCAGTCAGTCGGAAGAGGAGCAGATCGCGTCGTGGCCGCAGCTTGAGGACGGTGTTGGTGAAGGTTCCGCGCGCATTGTCGTAGAGGCCGGTGCCTCCGACGATGGCGAGCTCGTACAGCAGGCGGGTGGTGAGCAGGCCGCTGACGACGATCACGCCCCGCGGCAGGCTGAAGGACCCGGTGCAGCTCCGCAACCGGGGCGAGACGTACGTGCACAGGAGGGCGCCCTGGCCGATCGACTCCTGGCCCGGCTTGTAGAGGATCGTCCGCACGACCTCGCGCGCGCCGACCCCGTCGCCGAACTGCTTGTCCATGACCTGGCGGTCCGTGATGCGGATCGTCGCAGGGCCGGTGGACGCCGACCCCGCGGCGGTGCCCACGCAGAGCGCCATCACGGCGAGCAGGGCCGCAACAGCTCGCCACTTCGCGTTCATCACTCCCCCTTATCGTCACTTTCCCGCCGCTTGACGAGGGCTTTCTGCGGCGATCATCGTCTCACACCGCACGTGCCGCCCCTCGGGCGACTTGTTCGTCCGCGACCGCTGCGATCCTCGCGGCGTGGCCTCCTCGAGCCCGCCGCCTCCGGCCGGCAGCGGCGTCCGGCTGCTCGTCGTCTGCCCGGACCGCCGCGGCATCGTCGCGGCCGTCTCGGCCTTCCTGTTCGAGCGCGGCGCGAACATCGTCGACTCGGCGCAGCACTCCGACGCCGACGACGGAGCCTTCTTCATGCGCATGGAGTTCGACCTGGACGAGCTGCCGGGCGGACGCGAGGAGTTCGAACGCGCGTTCGCGGAGCGGGTGGCCGCCCGGTTCGGCATGGAGTGGCGGGTCGACTGGGGCGAGCGAAAGCGGGTGGCGGTGCTCGTGTCGCGCCACGACCACTGCCTCCTCGACCTCCTCTGGCGGTGGCGGCGCGGGGAGCTCGGAGCCGACGTCGTCGGCGTCATCTCGAACCACCCGGACCTTCGCGCCGACGTCGAGGGGTTCGGCGTTCCGTACACGCACGTTCCGGTGCCGCCGGAGGGCAAGCCGGAGGCCGAGCGGGCGCTGCTCGACGCGCTCGAGCCGGCCCGGCCGGACTTCCTGATCCTCGCCCGCTACATGCAGATCCTGTCGCCGGAGTTCCTCGAGCGCGTCGGCGTGCCGGTCATCAACATCCACCACTCGTTCCTGCCGGCCTTCGTGGGCGCCGATCCCTACCGCCGCGCGCTCGACCGCGGCGTGAAGATCATCGGCGCGACCGCCCACTACGTGACGGCGGAGCTCGACGCGGGCCCGATCATCGAGCAGGACGTCGAGCGCGTGTCGCACCGGCACGGGCTGCAGGAGCTCGAGCGGATCGGCCGCGACATCGAGCGCGTCGTGCTGTCACGCGCCGTTCGCTGGCACGTCGAGGACCGCGTGATCGTCCACGGCAACAAGACGTTCGTGTTCGAGTAGCCCGCGGGCTACTTGCACATCGGCGTCGGCCGCGGAATCACCGGCGGCGGCTGCACCGGCAGCGCCGGAGCCTTGTGCAGCGGCGTGATCGTCTTGTGGAAGCTCATCGACCGCGAGCCCCGTACATCGACGGTCACCGAGACCGGGGCGGGGCGGCCGTGCGCGAACCGGTTCACCTCGGTCGCGGTCGCGCCCGGCGCCCAGCGGTAGCTCATGGTCACCGCCGTGGAGCCGCCCTCGTGCGCGAGCGGCAGGAACCTCGCGCCGCCGTCGTTGAAGACGTACGAGTCGCCGACGCCGAGCGGCGAGCCGGCCGGCGTCGAGCGGCGCCAGCAGCGGGTCGTCGAGGTGAAGACGGCGCCGGCGGACATGAGCACGCGCAGGCGGCGGATCTTCGGCGCCTGCAGGGTGGCGAGGTACGCGGCGATGTGCCCGTTCGCAAGCTGCACGAGGATCGTGCCCGTCGCCGGCGTGTAGCCGGGCTGCGGGCCGTTGCCCCATGCGTACGAGACCGACGTGCCGGCGTTCTTGTGCAGGTAGAAGAAGCCGGTCTCGACGATCTTGACGCCGGGCAGCGCCGCGTACGCGTTTGCCTGGGCGGTGTAGAAGCGGATCGCGGCGCGGTCGCCGGTCGGCGGGCTCGTCGCGGCGGGCGCGGAGGAGACGAGGACGGCGGCCGCCGAGGCGGCGGCGGTGAGCGTCCTGCGCCGGCGACTCCGTGTGGGCATCCGAGGCATCGCTTTCGAGGCTAACAACGCCTTTCCGCGATGCACACACCGATTCGGCCGGTCCGACCCGGCCGCGACGATCGCGTCGCGTCAGCCGGTCGGCGGGACGTACGGGAGGTCGAGCGTGTCGCGCCGGCCGGACCACGTGAGCGTCAGGCGCCAGCAACCGGCCGACGGCGCGTCGACGATCGACGGGCCGGGCCCGGTGGGGATGATCCGCCGAACCGGGGCGCCCAGGAGCTGCGTTCCGTCCATCTCCTGCATCCGGATCCACAGGGCCGCGACGCTCTTCGAGAAGTGGCGCGGCACCCAGAGGATCTTGTTGTTCTTGTGCTGAGCGGGCGGAGCGTTGAGCGGCCATCCGAAGAGCACGGCGCCGATCGTCCCGTGCTCGCCGAGCGCGTAGGGGATCCGCGGCTTCGCGCCCACCGGCCAGCCGCCGCGCATCCACTGCGGGAGGACGTCGTGGTGAACCCGAGGTTCGCAGGGAAGGGTGACGTCCGTCCGGGTCGCCGATGCGCGCAGCGGGACGGTCAGAGCTGCTCCCGACAGCACGACGGCCGCGGCGACACAGGGACCCGAGGCCCGCATCGCCGACCAGTCTGGCAGCGGCGTCGCCGGACGGTCAAGGCTGCCGATCCATTCTGACCTGCTGCGTTACCGTGCGGATTGGTGAAGCAGTCGCTTCTCCTCGCATGCCTTGCGCTTGCCGCGGGCGTCCGGGCAGGTTCGGCCGTGGCGTCGCAGTTCGCGCCGCCTCGCTGGCTGCTCACCGCCGAGCACCGCCTCTTGAAGCGCAGCTTCGAGGACGCGAAGCCGATCCGGGTCCACTACATCCCGTATCCGGAGAAGATCGCCGTGATCTTCGAGTTCGAACGAGTCGTCGTGTGCGGCCTGTGCGGCGGGCCGACCGACCGCTCGATCCCGCGCGGCCGGGTCGTCCGGGTCAGCTTCGACCGGAGAACCCATGCCCTCGGTGGGGCGCGGGACGGATGGGCGATGAGGTTCTGCGAATCGGTCGGCAGCCGGCCGCCGAAGAACAGCTGCCTGCGTCGATAGAAGAGGCTGCGCCGGTACGGGATGACACCGACCGCCGCATCCGAGGAGGTGTCTGACACCGTCGGTGTCAGACACCGGTCAGGACCTATTGGCGCGTTCCGGACGTACGAAGCTCGTGCGAAGCGTCGTGCTGACCGCTGTTCTGGCGCTCGTTGCCGCCGGCGGCGCACAGGCGAAGTTCGTCATCTCGCTTCACGTCTCACCGAGCCGGCCGCGCGCCGGGGAGCCGGTCCAGGTCGTGATCCGCGCGGCCGAGTTCGGCGCGTGCCGGATGCGCCTGCTGGCGGTCGCGCCGGGAGCCGACCGCTATCGAGCGCTCGATGCATTCATCAATGGCGGCTACAGCGTCATGGGAACCGCAGGGTTCTCGTTCCATCGTCTTCGGCCGACGCCGCGGCTCGGCTTCCTCGTTGTCACGCGGCGGTCGACTGCGACGGCGTGGCGCGCAACGATCCGGTTCCCGCGTTGGGGTCGGTGGCAGCTAATCGTTCCGAATTGGTGCGCGCCCGGCTATGCGAACCCGCCGCCTGCGATCCGCGTCGTCTCGGTTCGTTAGACGCGGAGCGCCCGGCCACGCTGCTCACGCGCCGTCCACGATGCTCGGACGCATCACGCTCGTCACTGCGCTCGTAAGAGCGGAACCAATCGCGCCGGGAAGATGCGGGCGAATAGGGCCAGGGTTGCAGCCTTGGTGCTGATCTCAGCACTCGCAGCCGGAAACCGGGCGCTTTCTTCGCTTCAGCGATGGTGTTCCGCTCGCGACCCAGGGATGTGCCGGCCGTTGACCTAGCTGCTGCTCCGGATCGTCCCGGACGTCGGTGCCCGCCACCTCGCCGGGCGATCGCTTCGCTAAAGGTGTACGGCGCGCTCGACTGATCCGACGCGGTCGCCTGAAAAGCAGAAGCGTGCTCCGTCCTGGGCGGACCTTCGATCCGGCGGCCAGGTGTAGAGCCAGCAACGAGCGGTCTGATCAGGCCGACCGAGCAGCGTCCGCAAGCATAGGGCCGCGGGCGCCACGTTTATGGCATGATAGTGGCATGGCGCGGGCCCGGATCAGTACGACGGTCGATGCCGAGCTGCTCGAAAGCGCGCGTCTGGCCCATTCAGGGCTTTCCGATTCGGCGCTGATCGCCGAAGCGCTCGAAGCGCTGCTCGCTCGCCGACGTGCCGCCGAGTGGGATGCCGCCTATGCCGCGTACGATGCACACCCACTCGACGAGCCCGACGAGTGGGGAGACCTCGCTTCGTTCCGCGCGGCTGCCGGCTCGCGGTGACGACGCTTCCGGCCCGGGGCGACGTTTGGTGGTGCGAGCTCCCGGCGATCGGGCGCCGGCCCGTTGTCGTGTTGTCGCGGGACGCCGCGATTCCACGCCTGCGGCGTGCGGTGGTCGGGCCGTGCACCACCACGATCCGTGGGATCCCCACCGAGGTGCGCCTCGAGCCGCCGGAAGATCCGGTCCCGCTCGCGTCTGTCGTCAACCTCGACTCGGTGGAGAGCGTGTCGATCGGGACGCTGGTCGAACGCCTCGGCCGGCTCAGCGGAGACCGGATGCGTGCGGTCTGCGAGGCTCTCCGGATCGCCGTGGACTGCCCGCACTGACGGGCCAGGTGTAGCGCGCAGGAGTCCTCCTAGGCAGCAAGCAGCCAGCGGTTTCGCGAGGGCCGCCGGCGGACGCCCACCTGCTCGCGCTCGGGCCTCCACGGGAGCCGACCGCGCGGTGGGACACGCGAGGACGGAATCAGCGCCAGCAGGGTGACGGCCCCGCAGACGACGCACAGCACTACCGGGCCGAGCACGCCGATCACAGCACCGCCGACGATCATCGCCACGCCGATCGCGCCGATCATGACCGAGCTGGATGCGCCGAAGACGCGGGCCCGCACCGGGTCCGGCGCGTGCCGCTGCATGATGAGGTTTGTGGCCACGCCGGCGGTCGATGCGCCGACTCCGGCGAGGGCGAACATGGCGATGACGGCGACGGTGCTCGGGACCACGCCGCACATGAAGATCGCGGCGCCGCCGACGAGCCAGCCGAGGACCAGCCGGTGCTTCTCTGCGGCCCCCCCGGCTCGGCGACCCACGCGGGCGCCGACGAACTGACCGACTCCGTAGCCGGCGGTGGCGATGCCGAACCCGGCGGCTCCGGAGCCGAGCATCGCGAACAGCGGGTACTCGGCGACGTTGATCATCCCGTACCCGACCAGCGCGGCGCCGTTGGCCGCGACGACCAGTCGCAGCGCGGGCGTCCTCACGATCAGGCGGACGCCCGCCCAGACGCCCTCGTGGGCCGCGTCCCTGCTCGCGGACACGCGGAAGGTGCCGCGAATCGAGAGCACGAGCGTGGCCGAGAGGACGAACGAGGCGGCGTTGAATAGGAACGCGGCCGGCCCCCCGAACACCGCGACCACCACGCCGCCGACGAGGCCGCCGAGGACGACACCCGCCGCGGCTCCTGAGAACCGCGCGGCTGTTGCGCGTGCTCGTTCGGACTCGGGTACCAGCATCACCAGGAACGCCGACGAGGCGGGCTGGAACGGCGCGCCGGCCAGCGCGCCGACTCCGGCGAGGACGACCAGGATCAGCGGGGAGTGCTCGAACGCGAACGCGACGAAGACAGCGGCAGACGAAAGATCGGACGCGATCATCACGACGCGTCGGTCGAAGCGGTCACCCAGCACCCCAGCCCACGGCGCGGTGATTGCGTAGGTGGCGAACTGCGTGACCAGGGCGGCGGAGACCCAGGCGCCCGAGCCTCCGCTCCGTGCGTAGACGACGGCAACCAGGGCGATCCAGGAAACGCGGTCCCCGGTGACCGAGATCATCCGCGCGGTCGAGAAGCGTGTCACGTCGCTGCGAAGATGCGCTTCGGCCCGGACCCTCCAGACGGCTAACCGACGGGCGGACACGATGGATGAAAGCCTACGCAAGTTGCGACGGAGAACGTCGCCACGCGAGCCTCGCCGCGACGCTTCTCGGCGTCGGTGGGCGGCGACATTGCCCTGCCCTCCGCTGGTCGTTAGCAGGCCCTTTTCGAGTGCCCGTCTCACACGAAGTCTTGGTTGAGCCAAGACCGCCCCTGAACCGCTGACGCTGTTATCCATTTTCAGCGGTTGTTTTTGCGCATCGAGCGCCACTGGGAAGGCGACCCGGAATGAGGTAAATGAGCCAAGTCTGCCTCTGGGAGCGATGCGCGACCTCAGCTTCGGGGCGTGGGCTCGCATTCCCCGATCGCCATCGAGATCGCCTCGCTGTCGGGCACTTCCGGCCTATCGTTTCGTCTCGGGAAACAGTGGGCTGGAAGGCGGGGCTTCGCGCTCATACACGAGCTGGGTACGAGCCGTGAACAGATCGCGCTACTGGCTCATCGAAGCTGTCGGGCGTTGGAGATTGCAGATCGCTTCTGCGGCGAGTCGAATGGATGCTGGCGACTGCGCTTCAGCATCGTTGATGAAGGATTCGCCGTCATGCAGGGTCGGCGTTCAGCCGATCCCGGGGATCTAAGCCGCCTCGTCCAGGAACTTCGGGACGGACTCGGGACGCCGCCCGCGCCTCTCTATCAGCCCTTGGTAGATCGCCGCGCGCGGCTAAGTCCGCTGGCGGAGGAAGCCTGGGAGGCGAACCGGCGGCTTGTTGGCAACCTGACCGACAAGCTAGGCCGACCGGTGGATCGTGAAATCAGGGAAACGGTCGTCGCGCTGCTGACTTACTGCCTTCCGACGACAGGATCATGCCAAGGCCACCTCGACTCCCGATCGTGGGCGCCCTGGATTTCGGTCGGGCATGAAGAAGCTCCGAGTGAGCAGCGCCTCCTCGAAGCTAATCGACGGGTGGCCGACAAGCTCGACGAGCTTCTTAGTCGATACGACGAAGGCTCACCCTGCCCGGCATGGCAGCGGGTCATCGTTCAACAGCCGATCAACGATCTACCGCCTCGACTGACGATCTACGGAGGCTGCCGCCTCGTGGACAAGTCATTCCCCGAGCGGCGGCAGTTACTTCGCATGGCGCAGCTAGAGATGAAGCGCTTGGCGAGATTCCTTCGGGCGGAGATTGCGCTACCGACGACCTATCACCAGATCTGGACTACCGAGGACGCCGCCTAAGTCCGCCCTTGACCTTGCCCGTTCCGTTGCACTGCGGGCACTTTTTCCCGTTCATCCACGTCCCTTTTCCCTTGCAGTCAGGGCACGTCACCATTTTCTGTTCGTCAGCCAAGTTGACCCCTCCCTCGGTTGCTGTAAGCGACGGGATACTAGGCAGACGCTTCGGTCAGCGGAAGCGAAGGTGCCGTAAGAGCCGAGCGATTCGGCCGCGCGGCTCGGTAACCGCACTCGGAGCTATCTGTTGCTCCGGGGGTAGGCGCAGATAGCGCTCACGGCCTTCTCTGTCTTCCGTCCGGCCGCGCTCGATGCGCTCCTTGCTCCACTTCGGAGCCCATTCGATCCGATCGTTCTTGATCCAGTAGTGGGACTGGCAAGGAAAGCTCCAGTTGCCGACCGAAGGAGACATCGAGAGTCAAGTCCCTGCGCGTGGTGTAGCTCGTCGGCTGGTCAGGCTGCGGTGAGTTCGCGTACCCCCTCTTTGTTGTTGTCTTTCTTGTATTCGTCGAGGATGGTCTCGAGTGAGTGGTTGCTGAGGTAGCGGTGGCCGACGAGCCATTCGTCGTTCTGCTCGATGACCACCGAGGCGGCGAGCCGGATCAGCGCTTTGTCGTTGGGGAAGATGCCGACGACGTCGGTGCGGCGGCCGATCTCGCGGTTGACCCGCTCGAGCGGGTTCGTGGAGCGGAGCTTCGGCCAGTGCATGAGCGGGAAGGCGTAGAAGGCGAGCAGCTCCTCCTCGGCCTCTTCGAGCAGGGCGGCGACCTTCGGCAACGGCTTGCGGAGCCGCTCGAGCGCGTCGCCGACGAGCTCGCGGGCCGCCTCGCGGTCGCTGGCGTTGAAGATCGGCCGCAGCAGGGCGGCGACCATTCCTTGCTGGTCTTTGCGGACGTGGCCGAGCGTCTCGCGGAGGAAGTGGACGGTGCAGCGCTGCCAGGGGCACTCCAGGGTCTGCGCGATCGCCTGCTTGAGGCCGGCGTGGGCGTCGGAGACGACCAGCTGCACCCCGTGCAGGCCACGCGTGACCAGCGAGCGCAGGAAGCTGCGCCAGAACGCCTCCGTCTCGCACTCGCCGACGTCCAGGCCGATCACCTCCCGGTAGCCGGACTCGTGGACGGCGTAGGCGAGCACCAATGCTTTCGGGACGACGCGGCCGCCGTCGCGGACCTTTTCGACCTTGGCGTCGAGCCAGAGGTAGGGGTAGCGGCCCTCGAGCGGCCGGTTACGGAACGCCTCCACCTGCTCGTCGAGGCCCTGGCAGATCCGCGAGACCTCCGACTTGGAGATCCGCAGCCCCAGCGACTCGACCAGCTGGTCGACCTTGCGGGTCGAGACGCCGGCGACGTAGGCCTCCTGCACGACCGCCACCAACGCCTGCTCCGAGCGCTTACGCGGCTCCAGAAAGGACGGGAAGTAGCTGCCACGGCGGATCTTCGGGATCGCCAGCTCGATCTCGCCGGCCCGCGTCGACCAGGCCCGCGACCGGTAGCCGTTGCGGTGGGTCAACCTGTCCGGGTTGCGCTCACCGTGCTCGGCGCCGATCAGCTCCGACACCTCCGCCTCCATCAGCTGCTGCACCACCCAGCGCAGCGACTCGCGCAGAACGTCAAGCCCCTCTTCCTCGAGCAAGTAGCTGACGACCTGCTCAGCCGTCATCCTCTTCGACTCGGCCATCGTGGTGACTCCTCTCGTCAGTCCTTGGCAGGAACCGACGAGTCTGAGCGCCACGGTGGCCGGACTACCCGACCCCGTCCGACGCGCTCCTACACCACGCTACGGGACGTGACCACATCGAGACGGTTTCCCCGTCGAAGGTGAGCTTCCAGTGCGTGGGGTGCAGGGGAAGGACGACCTTGTTTCCGCAACCGCAAGCGCATAGATGCGTCGTTGTGGCGTAAGGAATCGAGATGTAGAGGACGCCCTCCTCTATCGCCTCGGGGATGAACTCGACGAACTCGTGCCGGATCGTCTGGCGGGCGCTCATGCGGCTTCGTCCCTGATGATCGTGTTCCCGCCGACGACGTAGGTCGCGTTGTGCTCGTGCTCGTCGTCGGCGTAGAAGCCGACGAGCTGCTTCCACTCGATCACGGCCAAGGCGGCGTTCAGCGCGTTCAGCTCGGCGATCTGGATGTTCTGGGCGTACAGGTTGGCGCCATCAGCATCGCCCGCGGACGAGATTCGCCGCTGAAGGTGATCGTTCTTGGCGGGTGTTACCGTCGTCGTGCGGACGTTGCCGCCGATGCGGCCGTCACGCTCCCAGAGTCCCATCCCAACATCGACGAATGGGATGTCGAACTCGACGAGCTTCGAGGAGATCAGTCGCTTCGCAGCGCCAGAGTCGGCCGCGATGAAGACGAACGACATCTCGCGTAGCTCCTCGACATTCGTCTCGTCGATCAAGCAATCGTGCGGGACGATCCCCTTGCGCATCCCGGCGTAGAGCTGCGCGAAGTGTTCGACCTTCGAGAGCTTCCGCTCCAAATCAGCGACCGAAGGGGCGCCTGGCGAGCGGAAGGCGTTGTGCTGGTAGAAGCCGTCCTTGTCGTAGAGGTGAATCTCTCCGATGGGCGTTTTAGCGAGATAGTCGAGGATGTACGAGCCGCTGCCTCCGAGCCCGATGATCGCGATCTTCGCAACCTTCAGCTTGTCGGTGACGACGCTGATCCCGGCGCGGCTCGACGCCGTGTCGATGTAGTTGAAGACCGAGTCATCCTCATCATCGGTTACGACCGGATGGGTAATCGCGGTCGCATCAGGGTCGAGCGCGAGTGCGGCCGCCTGGACGAGGCCGAGGTAGGTCGTCATTTTCTCGTAGTAGTCGGTGTAGGGCACGCCGCCGAGTGGCTTCTGCGAGAAGGTGCAGTTCGTCGTCAGTCCCTCGACGATCTGCTGCGGAGCCTCGCCGATCACGAGCTTGGCCATCCTCGCGCCATCAGCTCCATGCGGGACACCGCCGATGAACCGCGCAACGTGGTCGGTCGGCTGGGCGGTCGTGTCGGCCGCCTGCAACTGCAGGTCGGAAACGAGCGTCCCGTAGGCGACCTCCCCGGCTGCGTTGCGATACGGGACGTGGCCGATCAGGAGCTTGCCGCCCCTGATCGAGACCTCATACCCCTCGTTCTGTAGCCGCTGAAGGTCGGGGCTACGACTTATCAGTCGCTGTGACATCGAAGATCATCCCGTCCTTCACCTTCACCGACTGCCCCTCGGTCAAGGTGCCCTCGGGCTTGTCTCCGTGCCCGCGCCTGTAGGTGATCGTGAACATCACGTTCGGGCCGGTGGGGACTGGGTCGAACGCCAGCGCCACGACCTGATCGAAGCTCAACTCGCCTGCCTCGACGGTCTTCTGCTGGCCGTTCACGACGATCGTGTAGCTGTGGTGTGCGCCCTCGTGCCCTTCGCTCATCTGATGCTCCTTGTCTGGTTTGGCGGCCTCAGCTCGCAAGCGCGAGCGGCCCCGGCCCCTCGTCTGTCCCGACCGGCAGCTCCAGCGGCGCGACCGGCTGCAGCGCGCCGCCCGCGATCGCCTGGAGGCCGCCGTAGAGCCCGGCGAGGTTGCGCAGCTGAGCCTCGATCTGAACCTCGCGCTTCTTGAAGACCCGTGTTGCCGCCGTCCGCTCGGCGTCCAGCTCCTGCTTCTGGCGCAGCGCCGCGGTGACGGCGTTCGTCACGAAGTGCTGGAACTCGGAGCCGCAGACGTAGCTGTAAAGATCGTCGGCGACCCGTGAGCGGTTCGTGTCGATGGTGCGCTCCTGCTTGATCGCGTCGAGCTGCTGGCGCAACATGACCGCGAGCGGCACCGCCGAAGCGAAGTCACAGACCCAGACGCCCCGCACAAACGCGATGTGCTCGACGCCCTCGGGAAGAGCGGCGGTGACGACGATGCCGATGTCGGCCTTCTCTGCCTGCTGATCCTCGCGGAGCTTGTCGATCCAGCCGTCGCTCCAGTGCTTGTGGTTCTTCGACTCCCAGAGGAGCTTCCCGCACGCGCCGCGTCCACTACGAACCTGCTGGACGACATCAGCGCCGCGCTTGCCGGACTTGACCGGCTCGATTTCGTCTCCCGGGAAGGTCTCGCGCAGCACGTCTTCCAGTTCCCGCTCCAGCACCTCACCCTGGAGCCCTGAGCGCTTCTGGTCGGCAGCAGCCTGCAGATCGTCGATCCGCTTGGTCATCTGTTCGATCTGCAGGTCGCGCTCGCGCAGCTTCATCTGCCACTTCTCGTCCGCCTGCTCGCGCGCGGTCGTCGCGATCGTCTCGCGCTCCTCGTCGAGGGTGCGCTCAACCTGGAGCCGCAGCGACTCGCGCTCTGCTTCGAGATCGCGCTTCTCCTTGCGCAGTTCAAGTTCGCGATTCTCAGCCTCCTGGCGGCGCTCCGCCTGCTCAGCAACTTGCGCCTGCAGATCGCGAAGCTCGTTCGCGACGCGCTCCTGGGCTTCCGCCTGAGCTGCGGCAGCGGCATCAACGCGCGCCTTCTCGGTAGCGGCCTCGATCTCCCCCTCCTTAGCGGCAAGCTCGGTCGCCTTCGCCGCGAGTTCGGCGTCCTTCGCCGCGAGCAGTGCCGCCTGGTCGGACGAGAGCTTCGCCTTCTCCGCCTCGAACTCGGCGCGGAGGCGCTCCTCGGCCTGGTGGCTGATCGCCTCAGACAGAGGGATCTCGGTTTCACACTCTGGGCAGATGATCGAGTCAGACATCAGTCGCTCCGTTCGCTTCGACTGCCGTAGCTGCGCGACTGACCGCTCCCGACGGCTGCGTATCTACGACGTAGTACATCGCTCCAGATGGAAACAGACGTGTCGGACGGCACGATCAACACGCCTTAGGCTGCGACCCGCAGGCGGTAGAGCCCGGAGCGGCGACCGACGCTCTGCACGCGGTCGATCCGGGTCACCTGGGTGAGGAAGGTCGCGAGGGGATCGCGACCGGAGATCCGGTAGCCCGAGTCGACGAGCGCCTCAAACCACGCTCGGTAATGCACGGGATCCCCGGAAGCGGTAAGCCGTTGGAGCACCTCAAGGGCGACCTCGCGGAGGCGTTCGCCGCGAAGCTCTTCACTGATGGAGCAGATCGCGAGCTGCGGGGCGAGCCCCGCTACTTCCTCGACCGCGCGGATCGAGTCAGCGAGCGTCTGCGCCTGCTCTCGCGCCTCTGCTGCGAGTGCTTCGAAGTGCTCGGCCCGCTCCTCGGCCTCGGCAAGTTCGGCCGCAAGCCGGTCGCGCTCCGCCTGCGCGGCGGTCACGAAGTCGCTCGACATCGGCCCGGCGCTCGCCACGACGAGAAGCCTACGGAGCCGGTCGGACGTATCTACAGCCGTGTGAGGCTCTCGCGTTCGTGCGTGAGCGGGCCTAGGCGTATGCCGCGATGATGTCTTCGGCGGTCAGTTCGACATCGAGGCCTGCCGCATCAAAGCCTGTCCGCGAAACGGCGATGAGCCGAGTGTCGCTCGTCGCGCCGGGGACGACTCCGCGGTGGTCGTGAAGAGCGGCGACATCCTTTCGGGAGAACGGCTTGTTGTCACGCCACTTGATCGAACCGACGAACTCGACGATTCCGGCTTCGTCCCGCTCGCGCCCTCCGACGAGATCGACTTCCTGCTGGCTGTCGCGTGTCCAGAAGCTCCCGACGAAATGCGCCTCGCCGAATCTCGGATCGGGGAGGAGGCACTCGACGCCGCGCTGAACGACGGGCTCTATCGCTTTGCCTTGATAGTCGAGCCAGCTGTTCTTGATCGAAGCCAGCACAAGGTCTGAACGGCCTCGTTCCAGAGTCGGGATGGCGCTCTCGATGAAGCGCAGCCAGAAGCGCAGGTAGGGGTCGGCGACGTAGTAGTTGGGCACCTTCGTTCGGCGTTCCGCCGAGTAAGGCGAGGCTTTTACAACAACGCGCTTGTCTTCGACAAGCGTCTTCAACGCCTCGTCGAGTGCCTTCTGCGGAACCCCGGACTTGGTGAGGATGCCCTTGTGGGTGCGCTCTCCAGAGCCGATCGCCCGGATGATCTCGCGAGCGCGGAGGTCGGACGGGAACTCGGCGTTGAGCATCCGCTCGCCAAGGACGACGAGAGATGACTCGGGATCTTGCAGTTCGCGCTTCAGGAACTTCCAGAGCGTGTCGTCTCGCTCCCAGCGTGTGGCGAGCCGGGGAAAGCCTCCGAGCACTAGGTAGCTCTCCAGCGTCTCGACCGCGCCGAGGCTGAGCATTTCGCCGATCTCCTTTGGAGACATCGGCGCAAGGAGCATCTCTTCGGCGCGGTTGTAGAGGGGCCGTCCGTAGGTGTTGAGCTTCTCCATCATCGAGATGTCGGAGCCGAGCAGAACAAGGAACACGGGTTGGCCTTCCAGTGTCCGATCCCAGACTTTCTGGAGGATCGCTTCGATCGCCGGAAGGCTCTCCGCGAGATAGGGGAACTCATCGATGATGATGATCACTGGGGAAGCTTTGGTCGCCTCGCTCGCGAGAAGCGCAAAGGCCGCCTCCCAGGATCCAAGACTCCCCGCCTTAGCGAGATCGGCGGCTCTCGTGTTGGATTCGGCGACCGCTACCCGAAACGCCTCCAGTTCCTCGTCTGCGCTCTGCTGCGAGGCGGTATAGAAGACGGACTTGGCTCCGCTGCGACCAAGAAACTCTTCGAAGAGGCGAGACTTCCCGACCTGGCGTCGGCCTCGAACTGACAAGAACGCACCTTCGCCGGTTCGCTTGACGCGCCGGAGGAAACTGTCGAGCTTGTCCAGTTCTCTGTCGCGGCCGATGAATCGTCTCGTCGCCATGGCGCTCACTCTAGCAGGAAACATTCATTTAGGAATGATTCCTACGTGAATGTTCCCTCTCGTCGTGTCTACCTCGCCGCTAGCCCCCGCTCTCAGCTGATAGACGACCTTCCGGCCGCCCTTTTGGCCCGAAATCCCCTGGAAATGACGGGTTCCGAGGCCTAGCTCGCCGAGCCTGCTGAGCCAGGTCTTGGCCGTCCCCTGTGAGAACCCGGAGGCCTTCGCGACCTCGGCGGAGGTGACTTCGCCTCGCTCCTGGAGGAGGCGGAGGGTGGCCTGTCCGTTCGGGTGCTGTAGAAGCTCCTCCTGGCGCCGCCGTTCGGCCGCCTCCTTCGCCTCCTTGGTCTGCGCTCCCGGGAGCCGGTAGCGGGCGTTCCGCGCAACCGGGCTCGCGGTCGTGCAGACGATGAGCCCGGCCCGGCGCAGGTGGGGGAGCCAGTTCGCCGCTGTGCCATTGCCCCAGCCCAGCGCCGCCTCGATCTCGCGGGCGCCAGCCTCGCCGCGCTCAGTGACGATGCGGAGGATCTCCTTCGCCTGAGGTCGCGAGACCAACTCTTGGAGCTTCGCCTGCTCGCGGGCCGCCAGCTCCTCGCGCGTCGGCTCGCTCTCGCGCTTCGCCTCCTCGTGCGCCGTTGCGAGCGCGCCTGCTTTCGCCGCCTTCGCGACGAGCGTCTTCAGCCCGCCGTAGTTTTGCAGCACCGCAAGCGAGGGCCTATCTGGGTCGCGGGCGCTCCACTCCTGGTAGCGATCCTGTGAGGCGGGCCGTCCGCGCCCGACTTCCTCGGCGAGGAACTCGCCGACCTTGACGAGCACCATCGCCTCGCTCGTCCAATAGTGCTTCGGACGATGGCGCGGATCATTCGCATCCCACGGACGTGATCCCAGTTCGTCTTCCCAGACGGGCTTGTCGATGCGCGGCCGGTAGTCGGCGGGTCGGCAAGCCCGGCCTCACGGATGACGGCGCGTCCTGCGTCGAGCGCTTCTGGCCACGGATCTTTCCAGTCTTCCAACGAGAACTGGAAGTAGCGCGCAAACTTCGTCAGTTGCTTCTTCGAGGGGAGGAGGCCGGTCTTCTCGTAGAAGCGGCGGATCGCCTCGGGCGTGCGGACTGCTCGTGCTTGGTAGCTCGCGACCGGCTGCGGGTCGAGTCCGTGCGTGACGAGCGCGCGGTTCCAGTCGCCCTCGTAGAAGCGGAGGATTTGCTCGGAGGAGGGGAGACGCTTTGCGAGATCGCCGCCGTTGCGATGACGCCGACGGTCGGCGCGGAGGAGGGCGTCGACGATCAGGTCATAGCGGGAGGGAGTGAAGGTGGTGACGCCGTCGTGATCGGCGGCGAGGTTGAGCGCGTAGTCGATGTGGGCCGCATCGAGATCAGGCCAGTCCTCGACACCGACCCGCTCGCGAGCGACGTGCTCGAACGAGCGGCCCTCGTCGAAGAGATCGTGGAGGAGCTTCCGGTAGCGGTAGGGCTTTCCGTGGCGGTCAGGGATCTGGGCGAGGAGCCCGTGGATCTTCGGGATCGGCCCCAAAGCCGATCAGCTGATCTGAGCAGCTATTCGCCTCGGCTTGAGTGACATCGACCGGATCCTTGCCGTAGCGGTCGGCGGCGAGGAGGACGAGCTGGCGGATGATCTCGACGACCGTCCGCTCGTCACGCGGAAGCTCTGTCTGGAAGGTGCCACGGGCGCTGCGAGCCGGTTCCGCCACGCCTCGAACCTAGAATGATCGGGCTCATCGACCCGCTCTTTCACGGGTTCGTACGGCGCTCAGATTTGAGCGTTCGACCGCGAAGCTCGGCGGGCTGGCTTGCGAGCACGCTTGTCGGCGAGTTCCCGCTCGATCCGTGCTGCGAGAAGCGGGAGGCGTTCATCGAATTCACTGATCTGCCTTCGCAGCCAGGCGACTCCACGCTCCAATTCCTCGACACCCGCCTCCTTCCGGCTACGAATACCCATCGCGCGGTTCACGAGAATGTTCGCCTGCTTCCAGTCGAAGGTGCGGCCTTCGAAGGTGGCAGCGATCCGCTCGGTGTAGTCACCGACGAGGCGTGTCATCTCATCACGCAGCTCGTCAACTCGGCGATGCGCTGGTGTCGCATTCGCGGGCTGTGTGGCACCGCGGAAGCTCTGCAGGAGTGTTGGCAGCTTGTCGTCGCCGAGTGAGAGCTGCTGCTGAAGCTCGCGCGCGCGAACCAGCTCATCCGGTGAGTAGAGAACACCGTCGATGATCGTTTCCGCCTGTTCGGCCTCAGCGGCAAGGGGCCTGAAGTCAGAGCGCCGGGTCAGAAGGACGAGATCATCATCTTCATCATCGGCAAGCTCGTTCCCGCGCCGCAGCTCGTGGCGGATCTCTTCTTCGATCCGCTTCGCCAGCGCCGTCAGCTTCTGGTCGGCTGGAATGAAGACGGAAGCGAGAAGACCGTCGGGGTCGGCGGCCCGCGCTCGCACAACGCGCCCAAGTGCCTGGCGGAAGAACAGCTCGGTGCGGCGGCAGGTTGCGTAGACGAGGACGGCGAGCCGGGGAATGTCGACGCCTTCCGAGACCATGTTCACGGCGACGATCCAGCGCTCGTGGCTTCCCAAGAAGCTCTCGATCTTTCCGTGTGGGTCGTCCTCATCCGAGGCGGCGACGACCGGCGCGATTAGGTCGAGGTCGACGAAGAGCCTCGCGATCGCGCGGGCGTGCTCGATGTCGTCGGCGATGAGGAGCCCGGCCGCCTCCGGCATCCCGTTCTGGCGAAGCGCCGTGAGCCGCTCGTCGGCGGCGCGGATCACCACGCGCATGTAGTCGTTGTCGGCTGAGAGCGCGGTGCGCAGGCGTCGCGCGTCGTCGATCTTGTCGAGCGGGTCGTCGAAGGTGGCGTTGAAGACGGCGCCGTTCGCGTGCCAGCTCACCTTGCCGCCGTGGCGCGGGAACTCGACCGGGCGAACAACACCCTCGCGCACCGCCTCGGCATACTCGTAGGCGAAGTCCGCGACCGACTTGTCGTCCTCGTAGCGGATGAACGGGATGGGGTTGCCGTCTGAGCGGAACGGTGTGCCCGACAGCGAGAGCCGGAAGCAGGCACGCTCGAATGCCCTTTGCATCCGCTCGCCCCAGCTCGACTCTTCGCTTGCGTGATGAATCTCGTCGAAGACGACCACGGTCTTCTTGCGGCCGCAGAGATGGTCGAAGAGATCGGGCTGCGAGGCGACCTGCTGATAGGTGACGACCACGCCGGTGAAGCCGCGGCGGATCACGCCGTCGGCGTTACGGAACTTCGGGTCGAGCGGCAGGGCGAAGGCGTGGAGCGCATCTGCCCACTGGGCGCGCAACGCCGTCGTCGGGCAGACGACGATCAGCTGCTCGGCCTGGAAGCGGACGAGCAGCTCCTTGACGGCCGCGCCTGTCCCGATCGTCTTTCCAGCGCCCGGGCAGGCGACAAGCAGGAATGAGCTGGCGCCAAAGCCGCGGAGCGCTTCGACGAACCGCTTCTGCCAGCCGCGCAGCGTCACGAGGCGCCCTTCTTCAGGTTGCAGCGCGGGCACAGCGCCTGTCCGTTCGCGGCACGTGTCTCGCCGCCACGGCTGTAGGCGGTGACGTGATCGCCATGCCAGCCCGACGCAAGCTCGTCACCGCACTCAGCGCAGCGGCCCTCGGCGGCTAGGAGCAGCGCGACGCGTTCGGAGGTCGAGAAGGATCGGCGGGGCCGCTCGGTCATCACGCTCGAAGCTAGGAGGTCTAGCTTCGCCCTGGAGCGAATCTCTGACGGGGCCGGATAAGGACGGGCGTCGGCCGCCTGTGGGCGGAGACAGCGGCTGACGACGAATCAGGCATAGCCGACGAATGATGAAAGCCGACCGGACGGAACGGACATGCCCGCGCGAGCCAGTTCAGCTCGGATCGGTAGAGGACCGTCTGCCGGTCCTGACGGCCCCGTATACAGAAGCGCGTTACGCGTCCCGGTATAGCCGCCCGGGGCGCGGTCGGCCCGCTCGGGGGATTGTTGCCGTCCCGCTTGTCTCTTACAGTGGAACCCGATCTAACTCAATTGCGAGTCGAGGGAGAGAGGCAAAGTTGAACTACAAGCGGCGTATGAAGGTCGGGGCCTTTCTTGGCCTCGTGGCTGCGGCGGGCATTGGCGCAGCGATCACCCACGACAACATCACCGGCCCGGCTCTCCTGCTCTATCCGGCTGGGCTGATCATCGGGCTCGTGATCGCGCACATGACGGCGGTGAAGAAGGTCGAGCGTGAGTTTGGCCCGCCGCCGACCCCGAGCGACTTCTACAAGGCGACTCGCGAGCCATGATCGGCGAGGACTCAAACCCTCCGCGCAACTCGGGCGGCGGCATGAACCTGGAGGTCTGGTTCCCGCAGCAGAACGAGGTTTCCGTCTTTCTGGAGTCCTCGATCGGCGATCCAGACGAGGAGCAGTTCTATGAGACGTGCCTTTTCGGTCTCTACGCCGCGCGGCAGATCGCGAACCTCGGCCGCGAGGGCGGGTCGCTCGCCTTCGTTCTGCAGACCACCGACACATTGAACCCGCTTGCGCAGACGCTTGAGCGGCTTGACGAGGTGCGGGTCGGCTCGCCGCGCCATTCGGGCGGCGGACGGAAGGGCTTCACCTGTCAACTGCGTCCCGAGAAGCGGGCCTTCTTCAAGCTGGATGCCCACGGCTTCGGGATGCTCGGCAAGGGCGCTGGCTACTACGCGCCAACCTCGACGCTCGCTCTTCTCTACTGGCTGCTGGAACGGCGCAAGGATGATCCGGTCTACCAGCGTGCGCTCGCCGCCACGGCCGAGAACGTCGGGATTCTTGGGATGCGCGGCCAGATCACCGTGACGACGCAGGCGCCCCTTGCCATGGAGGCGACCACTGCGGCGTGGGCGGAGGCCCGCGAACAGGCACTGCTGCCGGACGATCTCGAACTGAGCGAGGCGGCGCGTGAAGCCTGCGAGGAGAACGACATCAACTTCGCTGCGCTCTTTGCCGGGGCCGCCGGGCGTCTGCGCGAGTCACTCTCGGAAATGGAAGGCGAGGGCTTCATCGCACTTCCGGACGAGGTCACTAGGCGCATGTGCCAGCTTGAAGTGATCACTGCCGCGGACCTCGAAGAGGACGAGCGGATCGAGCGCGCCTTCAACGCTGTGCAGGCAGCGGATGCGACCGAAGACGCAGCGATGATCGAAGCTGCCTACTCTCACTACGACAAGGCGCTCGCCGAAGTCATCGGCGAGAACGATCTGGAGCCGGTCGTGCAGGCGCTCGACGGCGCCCTCTTCACCCGCGACCCCGATCGGGCAGCCGAGCTGTAGATGTTCGGCAGCTCGTTCATCACCGTCATGCACGAGCCCGATACCGAGCTTGCCGAGATCAATGAGGCACTCGGCGGAGTCCGCCATGTCGAGACGCACATCCTGACGAGCTTCGGCGAGCAGAAGGCTGTCTCGATCTTCAAGACGAGCGCTTCAACCGCGCACGCGCAGGCCGATCAGGCTCTCTGGTTCGTCACCAACGTCTTCCCGAGCAAGGCTGCCGCCCGCGGCTACATCCGCGAGAAGGAGCAATACACCTAGCCACGCGGAGACTCCGGGAACCGCTCCTTCAGCCGTCGGTTGACGAAGAACGCGGTTGTCGTTGTGAGCGTCGTTCCGCCGACGATGAGCACTGCCCACCAGATCAGGTGGAGGAGCCACCCCCACCCTGGGATGGTGAGGGCAAGAAGCACGAGGCTGCAGGCGAGGAATCGCTTCACGCCTCGGCCTATCGGAGCTGTGTCGCAGCTCCGACCCGTTTCTTGCGGCCCAGATTTGAGCGCTCATATCTGGTCGGACATTCGGCGCAGGACTAGTTGCGCCAGAAGCTCTTCGGCTCGGGCGGTTCGGGCTTCCGGCGGTCGAAGACCATCCATTCCTGCCACTCCGGCTCGATCAGATCGCTGAGCTTGCAGCCGAGTGCGAGAGCGCAGTTCTGCAGGTAGCGAAGAGGTGGGTTCGCGACCCTGAGTGATGGCGGGTTCTCCAGGCGCCGGATCGTGCTCGTCGAGATGCCGGTCGCCGCGGCCAACTCTTCTTGCGTCACCTTCCGCTTCTCTCGCCACTGCGCGAGGCGGGAGCGCCGGTCAGCCTGATCTGCCATGACCGGCGACGCTAATCGCTTTGTGTCGTCGCTGATGCCGTCCGACGGTGGTCCTACGATCCTCCGCCCATTTTCGATCACTCAAATATGAGTGGTCGTAAGTGAGTACCGAGAACGAGGCGGAGGAGCGTGGTGAGTAGGAGTGTCGGAGAGTGAACGGGGTCAAGCAGAGAGGTCTGAGGTGATCAGCTCCTATCGTGGGAGCCTGAAAGCGGCGAAGGTGCCGCCGACCTTCGGTCAGCCTGGGAAGCGCAAGCGCCGCAGAAGTCTCGATGCGCTGAAGATTCAGCAACTCGCGGAGGCGACCAACTACGACAAGGACGAGGAGATCATCGATCCCGTCGAGTTGGTGCGCGAGTTCAAGCGCCACCCACAGTTCTCGGAGGAACTGCGGAAACTCACCGAGGTGACCATCGACGACGGGCTCGCACCCGAGGAGCGCGCCAACCTCGGCGCGCCGCGCATGCCCGGCCGCTGGGATCTCCTGCTGATCGCCTTTGTCGCTTCGCGCGACCCGTCGGTCTTCTCCTTCTGGAAGCGCTGGCGTTCGAGCCCGGTCTGGGCCGTGTGCGGATTCGAACGCAGGCCGCACTACAACACGATCCAGAAGCACTTTGTCGAGCTGGAGGAGAAGGTCGACGGCTTCCGGCATGTGAAGCAGCTCCTCGTCCGTCACGCGAAGCGCCACTGCCCGCTGGTCGGCGTCTTCACCTTCTACGACTTCACCGGCTGGCAGTCCCATGCCCGTCTTCATCACGCGCCGCTCGAACAGTGCCCTGAGTGTCAGAAGGAGAAGGCGGCCGCGGAGAAGGCGGGGAAGAAGTGGCGAGCGCCGGGACGGACGCTCAATCGCGCCGATGCATCTGACTTCGAGAGCGAACGGCACGAGGAAGCCGATACCGAAGAGCACGAGACACGCGACCGTCCGCGCAGTGCCTTGAAACCGGTCGGGCTTGACGAGGAAGGCAAGCAGCTCTTCGTTGACGACCGGAATCACGTTCACTTCACGCACGACCCAGAGTCGGGCGTTCGTAAGTATGAGGGCAAGGGCTCGTGGCTCGGTGGTCTCGGCGGCGGCTTTGTCGATGTCCTCCTTGGTGCGGGCCTCGCCTTCGACGCCTTCCGTGCTGATGAGGCCGAGTTCGACCACTACCCGGAGCTATACGACGACCTGGTCGCCTCCACGGGCGAAGACCCGGCGGCCGTCTCAATCGACAAGGGCAACGCCGTCCGCGACCTCTTCGAGTTCAACACTCGCCGTGGCGTCGGCACCGCCGCGCCGCGCCGCATCTACAAGAACCGGCGCACCGGCACCGACTGGCGGACGGACGACTTCGACGAGCACGGTCATCCGCGCTGCCAGAACTGCAACGGCGAAGGCGTCATGGATAAGGCGAGTCTCGGCTGGTATCGCGATCGGCACTGGAACCCACGCATCCGTTTCCGCTGCGCGACCGCCTACGAAGACGCCTGCAAGAAGACGCAGTCGATCTCCTGCATTCCATACTGAAGATGGAGAAGGTTCGTCGTGCTCGCGGCCTGGACGTGCCTTACGGGAAGCGCTGGGAGAAGCTCAAGGAGCGTATGCGGAGGAAGCGGGCCAAGCCGTATACGCATGCGGCTGCGGCTCCGCCGGGAACCGCTCCGCCGACACCGCCTCCCTCGCCACCGGCGAGCGATGGCTCTCCGAAGATCTGGCTTCCGCCGCCGGATCTCGGCCGTAAGCCCGAGTAGCAAGCAACCGCTGACGATCTTCTAGCCGCTCCGGCCGTCGAGGCCTGGGCGGCTTTCGTCATTCGAGGGGCTCCTCAACGAGGAAAGCCTCTCCGCGACCCGATCCGAGTGCGGTTCGAGCGGCGGAGAGGCTCCAGTCTGTCGCCTCGCTTGCCAACGCCCACTTCGTGTGAGAGTTGGGGTGAGGCGGGCTATGGAGCGTGCCGGGATCGAACCGGCGACCTCCAGCTTGCAAAGCTGGCGCTCTCCCAGCTGAGCTAACGCCCCGTGCGAGCAGAGTCTAGCCGGGCGCCGGGCGGTCGAGACGCCCCTGACCCCTCTCAGGGGCGTCTCCTCGCCGAAACTGTGCGGCCTCAGGCCGCCCGGGAAAGCCGCTCTTCCTGCCGGGCGCGCTGGATGATCGCGTCCCGGTCGCCGTGGCGGAGCGTGGCGCGGGCGAACCGCTGCTCCTCCCACAGCTGCGCGATGACCTCCTCGAGCCGCTGGTGCTCGGCGGACAGCCCCGCGTCGAACTCCTCCGACAGTGCGCGCATCACGTCGGCGCGGCGGTCGGAGAGGCGGTCGATCTCCTGCTTGATCTCGATCAGCGTTCGCATATCTGCCATCAACGTCGGTTGCCGGTCGCCCATTCCCTACCCGCCGTGCGGGTTGTAAACCGGGTCAGGAGCGGGGGCGGAGCGGCGGCCGCACCTGGAAGAGCCGCAGCGCGAGGACGCCGAACACGAAGCCGCCGACATGGGCGGCGAAGGCGACGCCCCCGCCCGACTCCGGCCGCGTGAGCGAGAAGCCGCCCTCCCAGAGCTGGAACACGAACCAGGCGCCGAGGAAGAACGCGGCGGAGAGCCGCCACGGCAGGAACCCGAACAGGAGCGTCACGACCCGCGCACCGGGCAGCAGGACGAAGTACGCGCCGAGCACGCCCGCGATCGCGCCGCTCGCGCCCACGGTCGGGACGCTCGCCGCCACGATCCCCGCGTAGTGGAGCGTCACCCACGCCTGGCCGAGGGCGGCGGCGTAGCCGGCGGCGAGGTAGAAGACCACGAACCGCGCACGGCCCATCACGTCCTCGACGTTGTTGCCGAAGATCCACAGGAAGAGCATGTTTCCGAGGATGTGGATCCAGCTCGCGTGCAGGAACATCCCGGTGAGCGTCCCCTCCGGCCACGCGAGGTGGTCGCGGGCCGGCCCGATGCACGGGCCGCTGACGGCGCAGGGGTAGAAGGCGTAGTCGTCGATCCGGCTGCCGCGGGCGCCGAGCTCCCAGAGCCAGACCGCGAAGTTCGCGGCGATCAGCAGCACCGTCACGAGCGGGAAGCGCCGCGTGGGAACGTTGTCGAAGAGCGGCAGCACGGCGCGATCGTAGTCCGGGCGATGACTTGACAACTAGCGACTGAGGTTTTATCCTGTGGCCGCAGTGAGAATTGACCGCAAGGAGGAAGACCGAATGGCCACACTGGTTCGCTGGGACCCGTTTCGCGAGGTCACGGCCGTGCACAACGAGCTGAGCCGGCTGATGAACGGCTTGTTCGAGGGCAACGGCCGGCAGGAGCAGGCCTGGGTGCCGACGGTCGACGTGTGGGAGACGGAGGACTCGCTCGTCTACGCGTTCGACCTGCCCGGCATCTCGCAGGACGCGATCTCGGTCGAGGTGGAGGACGGCGCCCTGACCGTCTCCGCGACGCGCGAGCGGAAGTCGGAGATCGCGAACGAGAGCTACCACCGCCTCGAGCGGCGCCACGGCAGCTTCTCGCGCACCGTCGGCCTCCCGCAGGGCGTGTCGGAGGACGCGATCAAGGCGGCCTACGCCGACGGCGTCCTCGAGATCACGGTGCCGAAGCCGGAGCAGGCGAAGCCGAAGCGGATCGAGATCAGCGTCGGCGGCGGCGAGCCGCAGACGATCGAGGGCACGACCTCGAGCTGATCGCGGCGCAGTGACCGAGCCTGGGTTGGTGACGTTACCAACCCAGGCTCGGGGCGTTCAGAGCCCTTCTCGGATGCGGTCCACGACCGCCGCCATCTCGAGCTTCGCTCCGCTCACGTCCCGCAGCAGCTCGTCCGCGGTCGGCCCCTGGCCGAGCGACCACAGCTCGCGCAGCAGCTCGCCGGCCTCCCGCCGCGCGAACCACTCGTTTCCGAGCTCGCCGCGCAGGTGCTCGCGCAGCTGCGCCTCGAGCGCCCACGAGCGTAGGTAGCCGGTGACGTAGAAGCCGCCGTCGATGTCGTCCAGGTAGCTCTCGCGGTTCACCGGGAGCTTCAGCGCGTCGCTCAGCAGCTCGAAGTAGCGCGGCTGCATCGAGGCCGGATCGTCCGCCTGGAAGAACTCGATCTCGTACAGCAGCTTCGCCGAGTAGCGGCGCACGAAGAAGAGCAGCGAGACCGCGCCGTCGCGCGCGAGCGCGTCGACCCGGGGGACGTCGAGCCGGCGGTTCAGCCAGGCGGGCTCGGTCACGAGGTGCTCGAAGAGTGCGGCCCAACCCTCGGTGACCGCCATGTCGCCGAGGCGGCGCGCCTCGAGCGAGGCGTCGGCGGACGTGTGCGCGTAGTGCTCCGTGTGCCCGGCTTCGTGGAAGAGCGCCTGCCAGTCGTCCTTGCCGCCGATCGGCTGCATGACGAGCATCACGCGCCCGGGCACCTCGATCGGCGCGCAGAACGGTCGCGGGGACTTGTGCGGTCGCCGGTCGAGATCCAGGTGCACGTTCTCCTGCGCGTGCAGGTCGATGCCCAGGTCGGCGAGCGTCGCGATGAGAGCGGGCAGCATCCGGTCGGTGGGGTAGAGCTCGTCGAGCTCGGGCGCGCGGAAGAGCCGGCCCACGTCCCACGGGCGCGCCTCGTCGAGCCCGATGCCGAGACGGGTGCGGAAGAGCTTGTCGCCCTCGCGCTCCCACAGCGACTCGGTCGCGTCGAGCACCTCGCGGCACTCGTCGGCGAGCTCGTCGAGCCGGAAGCCGAAGCGCTTGTACAGCTCGTAGTAGTTCGGCTGGCCGAGCGAGCCGACCGCCTGGCGATCGATGCGCGCGGCGTCCAGGTAGATCGGGTTCAAGTGCTCGTCGAGCAGCGAGAGGCGGGCCTCCTCCAGGCGCTGCCGCCGGTCGCGGTCGGGCTCGTTCGAGAGCTGCACGCGCAGCATGCGGTAGGGGATCGTCTCGCCGTCGACGGTCGCCTCGAGGCCGGCCTCGGCCTGCGCCACGCGCGCCTGGTGCTCGCGCGTCAGGTTCCCGAGGTAGCCCTCGCACGCGAATCGCCACAGCTCCGTCGGCGCACCCTCGAGCGAGCGGGCCGTCTCGAGCGCGGTCAGATCCTCGTAGCGCGCGTAGATCTCCTCGACGTCGAACGTCTCCTTGTGCCCTCCGTAGTGGAGGTACGTCTCCTCGTCGAGGTCGGCGATGAAACGATCCGCACGTTCGCGGAACGCGTCGATCTCGCGGGTGGTCGGGGCTTCGACGGACACCGGCTCTCTAGGATAGGCGCCCGTGCACGAGCTGACGCTGACGACCGAGCGGCGCACGCAGCTGCTCGAGATCACCGAGCAGGTTCGCCGCGCCGCCGAGGGCGAGCGCGGCTCGGCGGTCCTCGTCTACGTGCCGCACACGACCGCGGGCATCGTGATCAACGAGCGGATCGATCCGGAGCTGGTCGGCGATCTCGAGCGCGCGTACGAGCGCGTCGTCGACGACGGGTGGGAGTGGCGCCACGACGACGCGGACGGCCCGAACGCGCCTTCGCATGCGCGGGCGTCCCTCGCGTCCAGCCCGCAGGTGATCCTGCCGCTCCGCGACGGTCGGCTCGCGCTCGGCACCTACCAGGGCATCTTCTTCTGCGAGTTCGACGGGCCGCGCGAGCGCCGCGTGTACGTCACGCCGCTCGCGTAGCCGGCGCGGGACGTGCCCGTCCCCGTCCGGCGCGACCAGGAGCTGGAGCTCTCGATCGACTCGCTCGCCTACGGCGGCAACGGTGTCGCGCGGCTCGACGGCTTCGTCGTCTTCGTCCGCCGCGGCCTGCCGGGCGATCGAGTACGCGCGCGCGTCACGAAGGTGCAGCGGAGGCACGCCGAGGCGCTCGCCACGGAGGTGCTCGCGCCGGGGCCGCAGCGCGTCGACGCGCCGTGCGCGCACTACCCGGCGTGCGGCGGCTGCCGCTTCCAGGATCTCGCCTACGAGTCCCAGGTCGCCGCGAAGGAGCAGTGGGTGCGCGACTCGCTGCAGCGGCTCGCAGGCCTCGCCGATCCGCCGCTCGAGCCGATCCTGCCCGCCGTCGAGCGCTTCGGCTACCGCAACAAGATGGAGTACTCGTTCGCGCAGCTCCCCGACGGCCCGACGCTCGGCCTGCACAAGGCGGGCCGCTGGGACGAGGTGCTCGAGATCGAGCGCTGCTGGCTGGCCTCCGACCTCGGGAACGCGATTCGCAACCGCGTGCGCGAGTGGGCGCGCGAGGAGCGGCTGCAGGCGTACGACCAGGCGGCGCACGAGGGCTACCTGCGGCACCTCGTCGTGCGCGAAGGTCGCAACACGGGGCAGGCGCTCGTGCAGCTCGTCACCGCACGCGGCGAGCGCTTCGACCGCGAGCGGTTGATCGAGGTCCTGCGGGAGATCCCGCAGGTGCGCTCGATCCACTGGTCGGTCAACCGCGGCGTCGCCGAGGTGACGAACCTGCCGACCGAGCTGCTCTGGGGCGAGGACGCGATCGAGGAGGAGATCGGCGGCCTGCGCTTCCGCGTGCGCCCGAACGCGTTCCTGCAGACGAACACCGAGATGGCCGAGCGTCTCTACGGGCTCGCGCGCGACTTCGCCGCGCTCGGCGGCGGCGAGACGGTCTACGACCTCTACTGCGGCATCGGCACCATCGGGCTCGCGCTCGCGTCGTCGGCGCTGACGGTGTGGGGGATCGAGATCAGCGAGGAGTCGGTCGCGTGCGCGATCGAGAACGCGGAGCTGAACGGCATCGGCAACGCGGCGTTCTTCGCCGGCAACGTGGGGGAGGCGCTGCGCGAGCTGCGCGACCGTGCAGGGGATCCCGAGGTCGTCGTGGTCGACCCTCCGCGGGCCGGGCTGGCCGGCAAGGCGCTGCGACGGCTGGGGGAGATCGGCGCGCCGCGCGTCGTCTACGTCTCGTGCAACCCGACGACGCTCGCCGGCGACGCGAAGCGTCTTGCCGGGGGCTACGGCTACCGGCTGGTGCGCGCACGCCCGGTCGACATGTTCCCGCACACGCCGCACGTCGAGTGCGTCGCGCTGCTTGAGAAACCCGCGAACCTGGTTCGTCGCGGCGCGACGAACCAGGTTCGGGAGGTTCAACCGTGACGTGGTGTCTGACATTTCACGGTGCCAGGCACCGTGACGAGAGGGTGACGTGAACAGCTGGGTCTGCAAGGCGTGCGGGACGCAGTATCCGCCGGCCGACGAGCCGCCCGGCGCGTGCCCGATCTGCGAAGACGCGCGTCAGTACGTGCCCGCGGACGAGGGTCAGGTGTGGGTCGCCTGGGAGGAGCTGCTCGACGACCATCGCGCCGAGATCCGCGACGACCACGGCATCCTCGGCATCGGCTGCGAGCCGTCGTTCGCGATCGGCCAGCGCGCGCTGCTCGTGAAGAGCGCCGCGGGCAACGTGCTCTGGGACTGCGTTCCCTACATCGACGACGAGATCGTCGAGCGCATCGCCGCCGAGGGCGGCCTCGCGGCGATCGCGATCTCGCACCCGCACTACTACACCGCCATGGTCGAGTGGGCGCACGCGTTCGGCTGCCCGGTGTGGCTGCACGAGGCGGAACGGAAGTGGGTCATGCGCCCCGACTCGCTCGTCCGCTTCTGGGAGGGCGAGCGGCAAGCGCTCGGCGGCGGCCTGACGCTGATCCGCTGCGGCGGCCACTTCGAAGGCGGCCAGGTGCTGCACTGGAGCGAACGCGGCGCGCTCCTCTCCGGCGACATCGTGCAGGTGATCCCCGACCGCCGCTTCGTCTCCTTCATGTACTCGTACCCGAACCTGATCCCGCTGCCGCCGTCGAAGGTGGAGGCGATCGCAGCGGCGCTCGCGCCGTTCGACTTCGAGACGATCTACGGCGCGTGGTGGGACCGCGTGGTCGAGCGCGACGGCTCAGCCGTCGTCAGGCGCTCGGCCGACCGGTACGTCCGCGCCGTCACGGAGCCCGGCCTCCCGTCGTAGCCGGAGCCGCCGCCACAGGAGGTCGGCGTTCGGCACGAGGAAGCCGAGCGCGATCCCCGGCAGGGCGGGCAGGCCGGCGAGGTCGAGCCAGACGGTGAGCGCGATCGTCGCTCCGAGGCTCGCGACGAGGCAGACCCACGTCGGGACGACCCGCAGCCGGAAGCGCGCGGCGGCAGCCAGGAACAGCGCGAAGAACACGAGGTCGGGGATGCCGAGGTTCGCTGCAGCAGGCGGCCGGCCCGGAACCGGGAACGCGAACGAGAGCACCTCGAACACGTGCTGATGGTGCGTCGTGATCGTCTTCGTCGGCCCGCGCCAGACCGAGTACGCGTCGACCCAGGGGATGATGCACGCGACGAGGACGACCCAGCCGAGCGTCTCGAAGAAGCCGAGGAACCACCACGCGAGCAGCGACGCGGCGGCGAGGCGCGCGAAGTTCGCCGGCACGTCGGCGCCCGCCGCCGTCAGCACCGCCGCGAGCACCGCGAAGGCGAGGCCGACGCCGAGCAGCTCGCGCCAGCGCGCATGCCGGAGCGGCAGCGCGATCAGGACGAGCCCGAACGTCGCCGGCATCAGGACGATGGCGATCCAGGCGACGTCCCACCACGCTCCCGCGCTCCAGAGGTGCGGCGCCACCTCGTCGTACGCGAAGAGGAGCGCGAAGAGGGCTAGTAGGGCGGCAGCGCGGCCCACCAGGAGCCGACGGTCTTGAAGGCGTTCCAGAAGGCCGTCTTCCCGGCCTGGTCGTCGAGCGAGGAGTCGATGTCCGGGATGACGAGCGCCTCGATCGTCGGCGTGAAGCGCTGCAGCTCGTCTCCCTCCTCGACCGTCCGCGAGAGCGGGAAGTCGAGCTCGTTCAGGAACCCGAGCGCGTCGTCGCCCATCACCACCAGGAGCTTGGGCTCGACGATCCGGAGCTCGCGCCCCAGCCACTCCCGGGACAGGGAGAGATCGGCGCCCGCGAACTTCACGCAGTTCGTCCCGTAGACCTCGAGCGGGTCGACGTGCAGCCGCTGCAGCGACTTGATCAGCGCGTTCCCCGCGCGCCCGTGGAAGGCGACGCCCTCCTGCAACTCCTGCGTCTGCGGGCCGTACTTGAGCAGGAAGATGTTGGCGAGCGGATGGCCTGTGGGGAGCGCGGTCGGCGCGCCGTCCGCGGCCCTCGCGATCTCGTGCGAGAGCCGGTTGATCTCGGTGATCGCCTTCTGCAGGTACCGCTCGTAGATCTCGTCTGTGGTCACGGCGGCCACCGCACGAAGACCTTTCGGTCTTACCGCACCTTCTCCTTGACCTGCGCCACCCACTTGAGCGACTGCAGGTAGGCGAGCGACTTCGGCCGCCTCAGGACCTCCGCGGTGCGCAGCGAGATGAGGAACTCCTCGGGATCGCGGAACGCGCGCATGCGCAGCGCGCCCGTGCCCACGCCCTGCAGCACGTGGGCGTCGGAGCCCGCGCCCATCGTCAGGTTGTACTTCTGCGCGAACCGGAGCGCCTCGTCGTTGTAGGCCTCGAACAGGAGCCGGGCGTTGTAGACCTCGAACACGTCGACGTCGGCGAGGTGCCGGTGCAGCGTGCGCGGGTCGGGGATCGAGTGCATGCGGTCGAACGGATGCGGCAGGTAGACGAGGCCGTTCTGCTCGCGAATCGCGGCGATCGTCTCCGTGAACCCGAGCCCGCGCGGGATCTCCCGCTCGAGGAAGAGACCGATCACCTCTCCCTGGCCGTCGGTCTTGATCTCCTCGCCGGGGATCACCTGCAGCTCGCGGCCGTTCGCGTAGTCGGCCGCCTCGAGGGCGCCGCCGAAGACGTTGTGGTCGGTGACCGCGATCGTCCCGAGGCCCTCGCCGAGGGCGTAGTCGACGAGCTCGGCCGGATCGACCGAGCAGTCGTGCGACCACGAGGTGTGCATGTGCAGGTCGGCGACGATCCACGGCCGGTCGGCCAGCGGGTCGGCGGCGGCGCGCCGCTGGCGGCGCGACCCGAGGGAGCCGTAGATCGTGTCCAGCTCCCGCGCGACGGCGGAAAAGTCCTGCCGCTCGGCGTCGGCGCGCGCGGCCGCCCCCTCGCGCTCGCGGAGGTCGTCGTGCTCGGCGAGCCGCGCCGCCGCCGCGGCCGCCAGCTCCGGCTGCGCGTCGACTCCCCGCGGGCGGGAGACGGCACAGCCGGCGGCAGCCGCCTCCAGCGCGACGCGGGCGAGCCCCTCGATCCCGGGCACGAAGATCGCGGCGTCGGCGAACAGCTCGGCGCGGGAGGCGCCGTCGCGCGCCGTGCGGACGTGGACGCGGTCGGCCAGCGCGCGCGGGATCGCGGGCCGCGCGATCAGCGGCCGCGTGCGCAGGAGCACCACCTCCCAGTCGGGAAGACCGTGCAGCTCGTGCAGCACGCCGCGCGCGACGACGCGCTCGTTCGGCCGCAGCTCGACGACGATCACGCGGCGCTTCGGCGCCGGCCGGAAGAGCGACAGGTCGACGCCGGGGGAGAGCAGGCGGTAGTCGCCGGGGAAGCGCTCCTCGGCGGCCGCGCGCACCTCCGGCGTCAGCGCGATCAGCGCGTCGAGCCGCGCCAGCAGCTTCTCGCGCTGGGAGCGCGCGGGCGGGTAGCCGAGCCGGTGCGGCGACACGAACGTGGCGACGCCGAGCGCCGTCGTGTCGCGCAGCGCGAGGTACGACAGCGACGGCAGGCCGGGCTCGAACCCGTGCACGACGTCAAAGCGGCCCTGCGCCAGCGCCTGGGCGAGGTTCGCCCGGACGCCGACGGGCACGCCCATCTGCGAGCGGCGCGAGACCGGGATCGCCGGCCCGAGCGCGATCACCTCCGGCTGCTCGCCGCGCAGCAGCGCGCGTCTGCCCTCGAGCAGGTCGGCCGCGCGCGTCGACGGCGCCAGCACGGTGACGGCGTGCCCGAGCTCCCGCAGCCCCGCCGCCACCCCCGCGACGTGCTCGTTGACGTCGTGCGGCTGCGACCAGGCGAACGGCGTCACCAGGCAGATCCGCATGGATCTGAGCTTAGCCCCGAAACTCCCGTCCTTAGTTCACGAAGTGAACTAAGGACGCGGGTTTGTCAGACCTCGGCCGGCGCCGGCGCGGGCACCGAGCGGCGGTTGCGCTCGATGAACTCCTCGACGAGCTCGAACGCGTCGTCGTCGGGGATCTGCCGCGGCGGGGACTTCATCAGGTACGAGCTCGGGCCCTCGAGCGAGCCGGCGATGCCGTTGTTCAGCGCGAGCTTCGCGAGCCGCACCGCGTCGATCACGATCCCGGCCGAGTTCGGCGAGTCCCACACCTCGAGCTTCAGCTCGACGTTCAGCGGCACGTCCCCGAAGCTCGACCCCTCGAGGCGGATGTACGCCCACTTGCGGTCGGTGAGCCACGGCACGTAGTCGGACGGCCCGACGTGCACGTTCTTCGCGCCGAGCTCGTAGTCGAGCATCGACGTGACCGCGTTCGTCTTCGAGATCTTCTTCGACTCGAGCCGCTCGCGCTCCAGCATGTTCAGGAAGTCGCTGTTGCCGCCGACGTTGAGCTGCATCGTCTTGTCGAGGTGCACGCCGCGCTCGCGGAAGAGGGTCGTGAGCACCCGGTGCGTGATCGTCGCGCCGACCTGCGACTTGATGTCGTCGCCGACGATCGGCACGCCCGCGTCGCGGAAGCGGTTGTTCCAGTAGTCCTCGCGCGCGAGAAAGACCGGCATGCAGTTCACCATCGCGCAGCCGGCGTTCAGGATCTGCTCCGCGTACCACTTCGTCGCCTCCTCGGAGCCGACGGGGAGGTAGTTGACGACCACGTCCACGTCGCGCTCGCGCAGGATGCGCACGACGTCGTCGGTCGGGCCGTCGGCCTTCTCGACGATCTGCGACAGGTACTTGCCGAGCCCGTCGTGGGTCATGCCGCGCGAGACGGTGACGCCGGTCGGCGCGACCTCGGCGAACCTGATCGTGTCGTTCGGATGCGCCCAGATCGCCTCGGCGAGGTCGACCCCGACCTTTCCCTTCACCACGTCGAAGGCGGCGACCACCTCGACGTCGGCGACGTGGTAGCCGCCGAGGTCGACGTGCATCAGGCCCGGCACGAACTGGTCGGGCGAGGCGTCGCGGTAGTAGGTGAGCCCCTGCATGAAGGCGTTGGCGCAGTTGCCGACGCCGATGAGCGCGACGCGCACCTTCTCCTGCTGCCGTCCGCCGCTTCCGTGATTGCCGTTGGTCTCCATCTAGCTCCGAGCCTCCATGAGTTGTTTGCGGACGTGCAGGACGCGCTGGACGACGGTGAGCCACGCGGTGCAGGCGAGCAGCACGAGCGCCCACGGGAGCACGCCCCACGGCGCCAGGACGAGCGCGCCGGTGATCACCACCACGCGCTCGGCGCGCGAGCCGATGCCGACGTCGCCGCGCAGTCCGAGCGCCTCCGCCTTCGCACGCGTGTACGAGACGAGGAACGAGCCCGCCATCGCGGCCATCACGACGGCGACGAACACCGGATGGTGGTCGCGGGCGAGCAGGAACGCGAGCGCCGTCAGCATGAAGCCCTCGCTCACCCGGTCGGTCGTCGAGTCGAGGTACGCGCCGAACGGCGTCGTCTTGCCTCCCGCGCGCGCGAGGGCGCCGTCGAGGATGTCGAGCAGCGAGCCCGCCACGAACACGACCGCCGCCAGCCAGTAGAAGAGGATGTGGTTGCGCGCCTCGAACAGGACGAGCACCGACGCGGCCAGGCACAGCGTGACGCCGCTCGCCGTCAGGGCGTTCGGCGTGATCCTCGTCCGCGTCAGGCCGAGCACCGAGCGGCTCGCGAGCGTCCGCGCGCCGGTCGTGTAGCCGGACTTGATCGCGGCTGCTCTCGTCGTCACGGGTCCGACCGTAGCAGGGCGCCCGTTCCGCCCTGCCTGCGCGTCGGCGGGCGGTCGATTACGCCGGACGAGCGGCAAGCGCGCCGCGAATCCGCTCGTGGTACACGGCGCTCATCGCGACGATCGCGACCCCGAGCCCGGCCACGCAGTCGAGCCAGAAGTGGTTCCCGGTCGCCATCACGCAGAAGCAGACCCAGCCGGGCCACGCCGCCCAGAGGAGGCGCCAGAGCCAGAAGCGGCAGAGCGACGCGAGCACGATGCCGACGATCAGCGCGTCGGCCGCGTGCAGGCTCGGCATCGCGGCGTAGGGGTTCGCGGCGAGCGACACGAGGCCGTCGCGGTGCTGGTCGACGAACCCGACGCCGAGCAGGCGCGGCGGCGCCGTCGGCATGACGACGTAGCCGAGGAGGCCGATCAGGTTCGCGAGCAGGACGGAGTTGCGGAACTGCTTGAACGCGTCGTGCCGCCGCAGGTACACCCACAACACCGCCAGCCCGACGACCGTGAACTCGGAGTTCCAGTACGTCCACGACACGAGCGTCTCGAGCCAGTGCTTCTGGTCGACGAAGTGCTGGAACGTCAGCTCGTAGAGCCGATGGGTCACGCGCGTCTCGAGATGGACGACCTCCCAGCCGTTCGAGAACGCCTTCGTCGGGTTCCGGTCCGCGAAGCCGCGCGCGAGCTGGTAGAGGACGGCGAAGCCGAACCAGATCGCGACCTGGCGGCCGAGATCGGACCACCCACGCGGCAAGTAGCGCCGCCCGACTGCGACGACGGAAGTCACGCTCACACCGGATTCTAGACGGCGGTGCCGTCGTACCCGCGTTCGCTGCGTGTCGGGCGCCGGCGGCGGGTGTCAGCCGCCGATGTAGCTCATCTCGACCTTCCGCAGGTCGCGCGTGGCGGCCGAGCGGAGCTCCGAATAGCGGTCTGCGCGCCGTTTCCACACGTTTTCGACCGCCTCGCGCAGCTCGTCGTCGCTCGTGCCGTTCCGCACGAGCGCCCGCAGGTCGTGCCCGCGCAGGGCGAACAGGCACGTGAACAGGCGGCCCTCGGCAGAGAGGCGGGCGCGTGTGCAGTCGCCGCAGAAGGGCTGCGTCACCGACGCGATCACGCCGACCTCGCCCGCGCCGTCGCGGTAGCGGTAGCGGCGCGCGACCTCGCCGCGGTACGCGGGCTCGACGGGCTCGACCCCGAACGCGTCGTCGAGCGCCGCGACGATGTCGGCCGCGGGGACGACGTCGTCCGTGCGCCAGCCGTTCGTGTGGCCGACGTCCATGTACTCGATGAAGCGGAGCGTGTGGCCGGTGCCGCGGAAGTGCGCCGCGAGCGGGACGACGTCGCCGTCGTTCACGCCGCGCTTCACGACGCAGTTGACCTTCACCGGCAGCCCCGCGGCGGCCGCCGCGTCGATCCCGTCGAGGACGCGTTGCACCGGGAAGTCGACGTCGTTGAGCGCGCGGAACGTGGCGTCGTCGAGCGCGTCGAGGCTGACGGTGATCCGGCGCAGCCCGGCCTCGGCGAGCGCCTGCGCCTTGGCCGGCAGCAGCGAGCCGTTCGTCGTCAGCGTCAGGTCGACGTCCAGCTCGGCGAGCATCGCGACGAGACGCTCCAGGTCGCGCCGCACGAGCGGCTCGCCGCCGGTGATCCGCAACTTCCGCACGCCGAGCTCGACGAAGACCCGCGCGACGCGCGCGATCTCCTCGAACGTCAGCAGCTCCCGCCGCTCGAGGAAGCGGTGGTCGCGCCCGTAGACCTCCTTCGGCATGCAGTAGACGCAGCGGAAGTTGCAGCGGTCGGTGACCGAGATGCGGAGGTCGCGCAGCGGCCGGCCGAGCGTGTCCACGCTCCAACCGTACCCGCCGGGGAGCACCCGAACCTGGTTCGCGGCTCCGCCGCGAGCCAGGTTCGTAGAGTCCGTCCGTGCTCGCGGTCGTCCTCGCCCTGCTCTCGGCCGCGCTCTTCGGCGCGATGACGGTCGCGCTTCGGCTGGCGCTCACGCACGTGGACGCGGGCGCGGCGGCGGTCGGCACGGTGCTGGTCGCCCTCGCGGTCACCGCGATCGGGGTCGCCGTCCGCACCGACGTCCACGGCGCCTGGCCGTTCCTGCTCGCCGGGCTGCTCGCTCCGGGCGCCTCGCAGATCCTGTTCACGCTCGCCGTGCGCGAGGTGGGCGCGTCGCGGACCTCGGTCACCGTCGGCGTCGCACCGCTCGCCGCGGTCGCGATCGCGCTCGTCTTCCTGCACGAGCCGCTCCGGGCCTCGCTGCTCGCCGGGGCGGTGGCGATCGTCGCCGGTGGGGTGCTGCTCGCGTCGGAGCGGACGCGCCCCGAGCACCTGCGCGCGCTCGGCCTCGCCTTCGCGGGAGCGGCGACGATCCTCTTCGCGACGCGCGACAACCTCGTGCGCGCTCTCCACGCGCACTCGAGCCCGGAGGCCGCCGCCGCGGCCACGCTCCTCGCCGGCGCCGTCGTCACCGCCTGCTGGGCGCGGCGGGCGCCGCGGCCGCGCGAACTCGCGCGGCTCGCGCCGGCAGGGGTCTGCTTCGGCCTCTCCTACGTCTGCCTGTTCGAGGCGTACTTCCGCGGCCGCGTCACGGTCGTCTCGCCGCTCGTCGGCACCGAGTCGCTCTGGGGCGTCGGCCTGTCCGCGCTCGCGTTCCGGCGCACGGAGGGCGTGGGGCGGCGGCTGGCGCTCGGCGCCGTGCTCGTCGTCGCCGGCGGCGCGCTCATCGGCGCAACGAGATAGCGCCCGCCGCGACCGCGAAGACGATCACGAGCGCCGCGAAAGCCGCGATCAGGCCGGTGACGCCGCCGATGCCGCCGGCGATCGCGACGATCGGGATGCAGATCGCGAGGTTGCCGGGATGGAGGACCGTGGCCGGGTTGCGCGGCGCCCGCTTCGCGACCCGCTCGTCGACGCGGCGGTCGATCTCCCGCTCGATCCGGTCGAGGAAGCCGGCGATCAGCTCGGCGTCGTGGGCGGGCCCGAGCTCGCGCCGCGCGGCCAGGGTCGCCTCCAGCTCGTGCCGCACGTCCTCGTGCACCCCGCCAATGATCGCACACGGCCGCGCCAAGGATCTGCTATAAACAGGCTTAGATTTTCTGAATCAACCAAGGAGACGAACGCACATGGCGAAGACGATCGGCATCGACCTGGGCACGACGAACTCGTGCATGGCCGTCCTCGAGGGCGGCGAGCCGACGGTCATCCCGAACGCGGAGGGCGGGCGCACGACGCCGTCCGTCGTCGCGTTCACGAAGGACGGCCAGCGGCTCGTCGGCACCCCCGCGCGGCGGCAGCAGGTCACGAACCCGGGCAACACGATCTTCTCGATCAAGCGCTTCATGGGCCGGAAGTTCGACGAGGTCACCGAGGAGATGACCATCGTGCCCTACAAGGTCGTGAAGGGCCCGAACGACGACGTCCGCGTGGAGGCGGGCGGCAAGGACTACGCGCCGCCGGAGATCAGCGCGATGATCCTGCAGAAGCTGAAGGCCGACGCGGAGGCCTACCTCGGCGAGTCGGTGGCGGACGCGGTCATCACCGTCCCCGCCTACTTCAACAACGCGCAGCGCGAGGCGACCAAGGACGCCGGCAAGATCGCCGGCCTCAACGTCGTCCGGATCATCAACGAGCCGACCGCGGCCGCGCTCGCGTACGGGCTCGACAAGGAGGGCGCCGACCAGACGATCCTCGTGTTCGACCTCGGCGGCGGTACGTTCGACGTGTCGGTGCTCGAGCTCGGCGAGGGCGTGTTCGAGGTGAAGGCGACGAACGGCGACAACCACCTCGGCGGCGACAACTTCGACAAGGCGATCGTCGACTGGATGATCGCCGAGTTCAAGCGCGACCAGGGCATCGACCTCGGCGCCGATCCGATGGCGCTGCAGCGCCTCTACGAGGCGGCGGAGAAGGCGAAGATCGAGCTGTCGTCGACGATGACGACGCAGATCAACCTGCCGTTCATCACCGCGACGCAGGAGGGGCCGAAGCACCTCGACCTGCAGCTCACGCGCGCGAAGCTCGAGGAGCTCACGCACGGCCTGCTCGAGCGGACGGTGGGGCCGACCAAGCAGGCGCTCGCCGACGCCGGCCTCGACGCCTCCAAGATCGACCACGTCGTGCTGGTCGGCGGCATGACCCGCATGCCGGCCGTGCAGGCGAAGGTCAAGGAGCTGATCGGCAAAGATCCGCACAAGGGCGTGAACCCCGACGAGGTCGTCGCCGTCGGCGCCGCGATCCAGGGCGGCGTGCTGAAGGGCGAGGTCAAGGACGTGCTGCTCCTCGACGTGACGCCGCTGTCGCTCGGCATCGAGACCAAGGGCGGCGTGATGACGCGGCTGATCGAGCGCAACACGACCATCCCGACGCGCAAAGCCGAGGTCTTCACGACGGCCGACGACAACCAGCCGTCGGTCGAGATCCACGTGCTGCAGGGCGAGTCGGAGATGGCGACCTACAACAAGACGCTCGGCAAGTTCCAGCTCGTCGGCATCCCGCCGGCGCCGCGCGGCATGCCGCAGATCGAGGTGTCGTTCGACATCGACGCGAACGGGATCATCAACGTCTCGGCCAAGGACCTCGGCACGGGCAACGAGCAGCAGATCCGCATCGAGGGCGGCTCCGGCCTCAAGCAGGACGAGATCGACCGCATGATCCGCGAGGCCGAGGCGCACGCCGACGAGGCGCACCGGCTGCGCGAGCTCGCCGACACCCGCAACCAGGCGGAGGCGCTCGCCTACCAGATCGAGAAGTCGCTGGCCGAGCACCGCGAGAAGCTCGACCAGTCCGTCGCCTCGACCGTCGAGGGGCGGATCATGGAGCTGCGCGGCGTGCTCGACTCCGGCGACGTCTCGGAGATCAAGGCGAAGACCGACGCCCTGCAGGAGGCGTGGACGCAGGCCGCGTCGGCGCTCTACGCGCAGGCCTCCGCGTCGCAGCCCTCCGGCAACGGTGCCACGGGTGGGGAGTCCTCGAGCGACGACGAGGTCGTCGAGGACGCCGAGTACGAGGTCGTCGACGAGCAGTGACCGACGAGCACGTCACGCCCGAGGCCGCTCCCGAGGCGGAGCCGGAGGAGCAGGTCGACGAGCTCACGGCCGTGACCCGCGAGCGCGACGAGTACCTCGACGCGCTGCAGCGGCTGAAGGCCGAGTTCGACAACTACCGCAAGCGGGTTGCGCGCGACCAGCAGGAGCTGGCCGCGCGCGCCCACGAGCGGCTGGTGCGCGAGCTCGTGCCCGTCCTCGACGACCTCGAGCGCGCGCTCGAGGCCGCGGCGGAGCATCAGGAGGCGAAGCTCGAGGAGGGCGTCCGCCTCGTCCACCGTTCGCTCGCCGAGCTGCTCGCGCGCGAGGGGCTGGTCGAGGTGGACACGAACGGCAAGTTCGACCCGCACTCGCAGGAGGCGCTGCTGGCGCAGCCGTCCGACCGCGAGGAGGGAACCATCCTGCAGGTGCTGCAGAAGGGCTACAGGCTCGGCGACCGCGTGCTGCGCCCGGCGCGCGTCGTCGTGTCGCAGGGAAGCGATGGCCGGTAGCAGCCTCTACGAGGTCCTCGGGGTCGCGAAGAACGCGAGCCAGGACGAGATCAAGAAGGCGTACCGCAAGCTCGTGCGCGAGGTGCACCCGGACCGGAACCCCGGCAACGAGGACCGGTTCAAGGAGGTGCAGAACGCCTACGACGTGCTCTCCGACCCGGAGAAGCGCAAGCAGTACGACCGCTTCGGTTCCGCGAACGGCCGCGGCCCCGCGGGAGCGCCCGGCGGGACGACGTTCGACTTCGGCGACTTCGACCTCGGCGACATCTTCGGCGGGCTCTTCGGCGGTCGCGGCCGCGGCGGCGCGCAGCAGCAGCGCGGCCAGCGCGGCAACGATGTCGAGGTCGAGGTGCGGCTCTCGTTCGAGGACGCGCTCGAGGGCGTGCAGACGACCGTGCCGGTGCAGCTCGAGCTCGCGTGCCACACGTGCCACGGCACGGGTGCGGCCCCGGGCACGGCGCCGGTCAAGTGCCCGCAGTGCGACGGCACCGGCGTCGTGGCGACGTCGCAGGGCCTGTTCGCGCTGCAGCAGCCGTGCCCGCGCTGCCACGGCATGGGCTCGATCGTCGAGCAGCCGTGCCCGACCTGCCACGGCTCCGGCCGCGAGCGGCGGACGAAGCGGTACACGGTGAAGATCCCCGCCGGCGTCAAGGACGGCACGAAGATCAAGCTCAAGGGCAAGGGCGAGGCGGGCTACGGCGGCGCCGCCGCTGGCGACCTCTTCGTCGTCACGCGCGTCGAGCCGTCGAAGGTCTACGAGCGGCGCGGCGACGACCTCGTCGTGGTCGTGCCGGTGTCGTTCTCGACGGCGGCGCTCGGCGGCAACGTCGAGGTGCCGACCCCGGAGGGCGCCGTGTCGCTGAAGGTGCCGGCCGGCACCGAGGACGGCAAGCTCCTGCGCATCAAGGGCCGCGGCGCGCCGCGCCTGAAGGGCTCGGGGCGCGGCGACGTGCTCGCGCGCGTGCGCATCGAGGTGCCGAAGCGCGTCAACAAGAAGCAGCGCGAGCTGCTCGAGGAGCTGCAGAGGACCGGATCGTGATGGACGACCGGCCCCGCTACATGATCTCCGTCGCCGCCGAGCTCGTCGGCATGCACCCGCAGACGCTGCGCATCTACGAGCAGAAGGGGCTCGTGCGGCCGAAGCGCACGGCCGGTAACACGCGCCTCTACTCCGACGCGGACGTCGCGCGGCTGCGGCTGATCCAGCAGCTCACGACCGAGGTCGGCCTGAACCTCGCCGGCGTCGAGCGCGTGCTGCACCTGCAGGACGAGCTGGAGCGCATGCGGCGCCGGATCCAGCGGATGGAGCGCGAGATGCGGAACGCGATCGACGAGGTGCACCGCTCCTACAAGCGCGAGCTGGTCCTCTACAGGCCGCCGCAGCCGCCCGCCGCGCGAACGTGACGACAACAGACATGACCGGTGTCAGACACCGGTCATGGCCCGAAAGGACGAGATGGACTTCAACAAGCTGACGATTCGAAGCCAGGAGGCGGTCGCCGCCGCGCAGGAGCTGGCGCGCCGCCGCGGCAACCCCGAGCTCACGCCCGACCACCTCCTGCTGGCGCTCCTCGACCAGGAGCTCTTCGCCGACTGGCAAGGCCTGCGTGCCGAGGCGGAGCAGAAGGTCGAGGCGCTGCCGTCCGTGCAGGGCGGCGCGCAGCAGCCGCGCCCGTCGACCTCCTTCTCGCGCGCGCTCGACCGCGCCGACGACGAGCGGCGGCGCATGGAGGACGACTACGTCTCCACCGAGCACCTGTTCCTCGCGCTCGAGCCGGTGCCGCGCGACGAGATCCTCGCGTGGATCGAGCGCGTGCGCGGCGGGCAGCGCGTGACGTCGCAGGACCCCGAGGGCACCTACCGCGCCCTCGAGAAGTTCGGCCGCGACCTCACCGAGGCGGCGGAGCAGGAGAAGCTCGACCCGGTGATCGGCCGCGACGAGGAGATCAGGCGCGTGATCCAGGTGCTGTCGCGGCGCACCAAGAACAATCCCGTGCTGATCGGCGAGCCGGGCGTCGGCAAGACCGCGATCGTCGAGGGGCTCGCGCAGCGCATCGTCGACCGCGACGTGCCGGAGTCGCTGAAGGACAAGCGCGTCTGGGCGCTCGACGTCGGCGCGCTGCTCGCCGGCTCGAAGTACCGCGGCGAGTTCGAGGAGCGCCTGAAGGCGGTGCTGAACGAGATCCGCTCCAGCGAGGGTCGGATCGTGCTCTTCATCGACGAGCTGCACACGATCGTCGGCGCAGGCGCGGCCGAGGGCGCCGTCGACGCGGCCAACCTGCTCAAGCCGATGCTGGCGCGCGGCGAGCTGCGCTGCGTCGGCGCGACGACGCTCGACGAGTACCGCAAGCACGTCGAGAAGGACGCGGCGCTCGAGCGGCGGTTCGCGCCCGTGTTCGTCGGCGAGCCGAGCGTCGCCGACACGATCGCCATCCTGCGCGGCCTGAAGGAGAAGTACGAGTCGCACCACCGCGTGCGCATCCGCGACGCGGCGCTCGTGGCGGCGGCCGTGCTCTCGGAGCGCTACATCTCCGACCGGCAGCTGCCCGACAAGGCGATCGACCTTGTCGACGAGGCGGCGTCGCGGCTGAAGATGGAGATCGAGTCGTCGCCGGTCGAGCTCGACGAGGCGAACCGCCGGGTCATGCAGCTCGAGATCGAGCTGGCCGCGATGGCCGGCGAGTCGGACGAGGTGCGCGCGCCGGTCGAGGCCGAGCTCGCGGATGCGAAGGAGCGGCGGGACGAGCTCGCCGCGCGCTGGGCGCGAGAGAAGGAGGCGCTCGATCGGATCGGAGAGATCACGAGGCGCATCGACGAGCTCCAGAGCGAGGCGGTGAGATCGGAGCGGGAGGGGAACCTGCAGCGCGTCGCCGAGATCCGCTACGGCGAGATCCCCGCGCTCGAGAAGGAGCTGGCCGAGCGCGACTCGCAGACGACGGAGTCGATGGTCAAGGAGGAGGTGGACGAGGACGACGTCGCCGCGGTCGTCGCGCGGTGGACCGGCATCCCCGTCGACCGGCTCCTCGAGGGCGAGACCGAGAAGCTCGTGCACATGGAGGAGCGCCTGCACCGGCGCGTCGTCGGGCAGGACGAGGCGGTGTCGGCGGTCGCGAACGCGCTCCGGCGCGCACGCACCGGCCTGCAGGACCCGAACCGGCCGATCGGCTCGTTCGTCTTCCTCGGCCCGACCGGCGTCGGCAAGACCGAGCTCGCGCGGGCGCTCGCGGAGTTCATGTTCGACGACGAGCGCGCGATGGTGCGGCTCGACATGAGCGAGTACCAGGAGCGACACACGGTGGCGCGGCTGATCGGCGCGCCGCCCGGCTACGTCGGCTACGACGAGGGCGGCCAGCTCACCGAGGCGGTGCGTCGCCGTCCGTACTGCGTGATCCTGCTCGACGAGATCGAGAAGGCGCACGCCGAGGTGTTCGACGTGCTGCTGCAGGTGCTCGACGACGGCCGTCTGACCGACGGCCAGGGCCGCACGGTCGACTTCCGGAACGCGGTGCTGATCATGACGTCGAACATCCGCAGCGCCGCGGCGCTGCGCGACCACTTCCGGCCGGAGTTCCTGAACCGGATCGACGAGGTGGTCGTGTTCAGGCCGCTCGAGCGCGAGCAGCTCGCCGAGATCGTCGACCTGCAGCTGGAGCGGCTGCGCGCGCGGCTCGCCGACCGCGGCCTCGCGCTCGAGCTGACGGACGCGGCCAAGGAGGCGCTCGCCGAGGCCGGCTGGGACCCCGCCTACGGCGCCCGGCCGCTGAAGCGCGCGATCCAGCGCCTGGTCGAGAACCCGCTCGCGCTGCGTCTGCTCGAGGGCGACTTCGTCGACGGCGACACGATCCGCGTCGACGCACAGGACGGCGAGATCGTCTTCGGCCGCGTCGGCGCGACCGCTGCCGCCGCGGCCTGAGAACGAACCTGGTTCGCGCCTCCGGCGCGAACCAGGTTCGGGAGTGTCCGGCTACCGTGAACGGCGTGATCCTCGTCGTCGCCGCCACGGAGCGGGAGCTCGAGCAGCTCGACGGCGCGGAGACCTTCTGCTGCGGCATCGGCCCGGTCGAGGCCGCGCTGCAGACGGCGCGCGCCCTCGCCGCGCGGCGACCGCAGGCGGTGCTCCACGTCGGCATCGCGGGCGCGCGCGAGCTCGCGCCGCTCGAGCTCGTGCTCGGCTCCGAGGCCGTGTACTGCGACGTCGTCGACCCGTCGAGCACGCTGCCCCGCGTGGAGCGCGAGTCGCCCGACGCAGCGCTGCTCGAGGCGGCCCGTGCCGCGCTGCCCGAGGCGCGCGTGCTGCCGATCGGCACCTGCGGCCGGGTCGGCGGCGGCGACGGCTGCGACGTCGAGGCGATGGAGGGGTTCGGCGTGCTTCGCGCGGCCGCGCTCGCAGGCGTCCCGGCCGTCGAGCTGCGCGTCGTGTCGAACGCCGTCGACGAGCCCGACCGGGCGCGCTGGCGGATCGCGGACGCGCTCGACGCGCTCGCCGCGGCCGTCCCGAGGGTGATCGCGGCGGTCGACGGTGCCTGAGCTCCCGCCGCCGCTGCCGCCCGGCGAGCGGACGGTCGGCCAGCTCGTCGCCGAGACGATCCGCGCCTACGGCGACCACTTCTGGCGCGCCCTGCCGCTCGGCCTGCCGCTCGCGGTCGCCGACCAGCTGATCGTGCACGAACGCGTCGCCGTGCAGGCGCTCGCGTTCTGGGTCGTCACGCCGCTCTTCGTCGCCGGGTACCTGTGGGCGTGCCGGCTCGTCCTCCACGGGGCCGTCACGCGCCAGACCGTGGCGATCGCCGTGCTCGTCTACCTGCCGTTCCCGGCGCTGCGCGCCGTCTACATCCTCCCGGCGGTCGCCTGGTTCGCGTTCATCGGACTCTCCGTTCCCGCCGCGATGGTCGAGCGCCTGCGCTTTCGCGACGCGCTCGTGCGCGGGCGGCGCCTCGGCCTCGCCGACTACGTCCACGCGCTCGGCTCGCTCGCGGCGCTCGTCGTCGTCGTCGGCGTCTCCGGCAACGTCTTGAGCGCGCTGCTTCACTCGCAGGGCTCGAGCGGTCAGCGCGTCGCGCTCTTCCTCTCGGACATCGTCCTCGGGCCGCTGCTGTTCCTCGGCGGCGCCTTGCTCTACGCCGACCAGGCGGCGAGGGTAGGGTCCGGCCGACCACGGACAAGGAGCCGACGCGATGCCGACCTTCATCCTCCTGTCGACGCTGACCCACCAGGGCGTCCAGACGCTCAAGTCGAACCCTGAGCGGCTGCGCCAGGTCAACAAGGACGTCGAGGAGCTCGGCTGCCGCGTGCTGCACCAGTGGGCGACGCTCGGCGAGTTCGACTTCGTGAACGTCGTCGAGGCGCCCGACCTCGAGACCGTCGCGAAGGTGTCGGTCGCCCTCTCCGCACGCGGCTCGACGCGCATCGAGACGCTGCCGGCGCTCGAGGTCGACGAGTTCCTGCGGACGCTCGAGTAGTGGTCAGGTCGTCGCGGCGAGCGCGACCGCGATCTCGCCAGCGAGCCGCGCGTTGCCGACGACGAGGTCGCGGTTCGCGCGCAGCGTGCGGCCGCCGCTCGCGCGGTGCAGCCGGTCGAGCACGAACGGCGTCACCGCCCCGCCGCGGACGCCCGCCGACTCCGCCGCGCCGAGCGCCGCGGCGATCAGCGGCTCGACGTCGTCCAGGCTCTCGTCGGGGGGACGCCCGAGCAGCAGCCCGCCGCCGCCGACTTGCCAGTGCGTCGCCGCGATGCGCGCGGCCTCCGCGACGGACTCGACGCGGGCCGACACGGGCGGGCCGCCGCGCGCCGTGTAGAAGAGCGGCAGCTCGTCCGTCCGCCAGCCGAGCACGGGCACGCCGAGCGTCTCGAGCATCTCCGCCGTCGCGGGCACGTCGAGCAGCGACTTCACGCCCGAGGAGACGACGAGCGCGCGCGTGCGCGCGAGGGAACCGAGGTCGGACGAGACGTCGGGCGGCTGCGGCCACCCGCGGTGCACGCCGCCGAGGCCGCCGGTCGCGAGGACGCGGATGCCTCCCGCGCTGCACGCGGCGAGCGTGCCGCCGACGGTCGTCGCCCCGACCGCCCGCTGCACGGCCGCCGCGGCGAGGTCGCGCGAGCCCAGCTTGCGCGCGCCGGCGTCGAACCGCTCCAGCTCGTCGGCGGAGAGGCCGACGACGAGCTCGCCGTCGAGGACCCCGACCGTCGCCGGCACGGCGCCCGCCTCGCGCACCGCCGCCTCCGACGCGCGTCCGACCTCGAGCCCCTCGCCGGCCGGGAAGCCGTGCGCGATCAGCGTCGTCTCGAGCGCGACGACGGCCCGACGCTCGCGCAGGGCATCGGCGACCTCCGGCGCGATGCGGATCACGGCTGCGCCCCGATCCGCGCGCAGCAGCGCGCGGCCGCCTCGAGGCCCAGCTCGGGCCCGCCGAGCAGGAAGCCCGCCGTCAGCGCGTCGCCGGCGCCCGTGGTGTCGACGACCTCCGCCGGAAGCGCCGGCCAGTCGCGTCCGTCGACGGTCAGCCCGCCGGCGCCGCGCTTCACCACCCAGCGCGCCTCGAGCGGCCCGAGCGCGTCGCGCTCGAGCTCGGTCGCGAAGACGAGGTCGGGTGCGAGGCCGGCGACGCGGCGGCGGAACGCGTCGGTGACGAGCGACGCGGCCGACAGGTCGAGCGAGACGAGGGCGCCGTGCTCGCGGGCGGCCGCTGCGGCGGCCGCCGCCGCGAAGGCGATCGGCTTCCGCGCCAGCGCGTAGCCCGAGACGTGGAGCACGTCGCAATCGAACCACGCCCGCTCGAGCTCGCGGGCATCGAGCTCGGGCGCCGAGCCCCGGTCGGAGAGCATCGTCCGGTCGCCCGCGGCCGCCAGCGAGACGACGATGCCCGTGCGGCCCCCGACCGGGCCGGCGACGTCGACGCCCCGCTCGGCGAGCGAGCGTGCGAGAAGGTCGCCCGCCGCGTCGTCGCCCCGCTTGCCGACCACGCGAGCGCTCGCGCCGAGCGCGGCCGCCCAGGCCGCGACGTTCGCCGCCTGTCCGCCGGCGGTCGCGCGCGTCTCGGCCTCGGTGTCGTCGCCCGGCGCGGGCGGGCGGTCGAGGCGGACGATCACGTCGAGGAGCAGGTCGCCGATCGCCGTCAACCGCACGAGTACGATCGTGTCATGGACGGCGCAGGGCACGGCAGGCTGCGCTCGTTCGCGCTCGGCGGCCTCGTCGGCGCGGCGGGTGCGATCGCGACGGTGCGCCGCGCGTCGACGCGGCCACGGCGGCCGCGGCTCCTCCCGGGCGGCCTTGCGGCCTTCGAGGACGCGCCGTGCTTCCTCGAGATCGTCGGCGAGGAGGCGCAGCGCTACCGGGAGGGCGGCGAGGGGTCGAGCGGGCCGGCGACCCCGGAGTAACGGCCGGGCGGGGCAGCTCGGCCCGGGCGCAGCTGCACGAGCACGCTCACCGTCGCCACCACCGCCACGAGCAGCACGAGCTCTGCCCGGACGCTCCGCCGCAGGCCCGCGTACCCGCCGAGCAGGCGGCTGCGGTTCAGGTAGCCGAGGCCGAGAAGCGGCAGGAGCAGGCCGGCCTTCACGAGCAGCGCGCGGCCATAGGTGGTCGTCCACAGCTGGTCGACGGCCCGCAGCTCGGTGACGGCGCGAAGCAGGCCGCTCGCCGCGAGCGCCGCCACGGCGCGGAGAGCGGCGCGCGAGAAACGTCGTAGGATCGCGTCGCGATCGTCCGGGGTCAGGTCGGCGCGGGTGAGCACGACGAGAAGCGACGCGAGCCCGCCCAGCCAGACGGCCGCGGCGGCCACGTGCACCAGGTCCGCGGCAATCGAGAGAGCCCAGGGCTGGTCGTCGTCCAGAGCGTGTCCGGAGAGGGTGGGGGCGGCGATCAGGAGGAGCGAGCAGGCCGCGGCCGGCAGGCGGAGAGGGCGCACCCGCGGCGCCAGGGCGGCCGCGGCTGCGCCGAGCGCGGCGACGCCGAGCGCGACGTCCAGGACGAGCCCGTACCGTGTCGACGCCGTCGCGTCGCGGACGAGCCCGCTGCAGCCGACGAAGGCGACGAGCAGCGAGAAGAAGAGCAGGTGCGCGAGCCGCGTCTCCAGCAGCGGCGCGAACCGGCGCACGAGCAGGCCGAAGGCCGCCGTGCCCGCGGCGGTCAGCAGCCCCAGATAGAACAGAGAGCGGAAGACGACGTCCGAGATCCCGAGCGGCACCGCCGCGGTGAGGATCGAGGCCGGCGGCGCCCGGCCCCTGCCGACGGCGAACGCGAGCACGCCGCGCTCGCGGTGGCCGTCGTCGGAGACGATGCTCCAGCGGACGCTGTAGTCGCCGTCTCGGAGGTGCGGGCGCAGGGGGATCACGAGCACGTGGCCGTGTGCCTGCGGCGGCCCGTCCTGCACGGACGCCCTGCTCCCGTTCGCGACGGCGGCGTTGCCGGAGCCGACCGCGACCGTGTCGTCGAAGACGACGCGCACCGCACTCGGCGCGTGCGTCAGGACGGCGCCCGCGGCGGGCACGGTTCGCAGGAGCGTCGCGTGCGCCGAGGCCGTGGCCGGAGCCGCGAGCGCCGCGGCGGCGACGGACACGGCGACGAGGCGGACGCGGCCCACGCCCACATGCAATCAGACCCCGTACACAGGTTCGATGCGCGCGGAGGCCGCTGCTAGCCTTGCCGCTTCCATGCCGATCTACGAGTACAAGTGTCCCAACGGGCACCTGTTCGAGGTGTTCCACGGCATGACGGAGCCGGGCCCCGAAGCGTGCGAGATCTGCGGCGCCGCGCCGCTCCAGCGGGTGCTCCATCCCGTGGCGGTGCACTACAAGGGGTCGGGGTTCTACACGACCGACTACGGGCGCAAGTCGAAGGCCGCGCGCGACGGAGCCGGCGACTCCGGGGCCGGCTCGGGCTCGTCCGATTCGGGAGGCGGCGGCAAGGCCGGGGCGGACGCCGGCAGCGGCGGCGCCGAGAAGAAGAAGGCCGCCGAGGCGTAGAGCGCTCGCGCGTGCCGGGCGGTGGTCGCGCGCGTGCGGGGTGCGACGGCCGCGCGCGGCGCGGGAGTCCGCGCTGCCGTCGCGGTAGGCGCGCCTGGCGGCGGCGCCTCGCGGGCGGCCCGCAGCAGCGGGCGGCCGGCAGTGGACGAATCGGCGCACAATCGGCCCGCCGCCGTCACACTCGCGTGCGCACCTGCGTGCGAAAATCTCGGGCGTTCCCCCTTGGGTGGGTGGGGGTTCGGGACGGGACCTTGGAAAAATCGGCCGCCGGCCCGCTCGGATCGACTCACCAGGGGCGGCGGAAGCGGCGGCGACCGGCGAGTGCCTCCAGGGCGAGCAGCAGGACGACCGCGCCGGCGACGGAGAGCAGGAACGGTCCGAGGTGCCAGCCGGGCCGGACGCGGTGCCCGAGCACGGCGTCGCCGATCAGCCCGCCCACGAACGCGCCGACGATGCCCACGGCGATCGTCGGCAGGCACCCGATCGCCTGCCGTCCCGGCGTCACCAGCCGCGCCACGAGCCCCGCGAGCAGCCCGAACAGGAGGAACGAGACGATGCCCACCGGCGCCGGCCTACTGCAGCGGATGCCCGACGACGCAGCCGGGCCCGAAGGCGTCCGTGGGAGGCTGGGGCGCCGACTTGCCGAGGAACATCGCGAGCGTCGCGGGATTGTCCTCGCTCGGGCTCCCGGTGCCGCCCGCGCCCAGGTCGCCGCCGAGCCGGCAGTGCACCGAGCTCCCGCTCGACGCGCGGAATCGCACCCAGCCGAGCTGCGCGAGCTGCCACGCGGAGAGGTCGGTCGTCAGCGGCTTGCCCAGCTTCGAGCCGTCCCACGGCAGCGAGACGAGCGTGTCGAACGACGTGAGCTTCGCGAGCGTCGCGTCGATCACCGCCTGCTGCCTCGCGCCGCGGGTGACGTCGTTCTCGGCGGGGTCGAGCTGGTTCTCGCGAATCCGGGAGTAGATCAGCGCGCGCTCGCCGTTCATGTGCTGTTCGCCCTTCGCGAAGCGCCAGCCGGGCCAGCGGTCACAGCGCGCCTGCGTCGAATAGGGACAGTCGAAGCGGTTCGAGCGGATCGGGCGCGGAACGTTGACGTCGATGCCGCCGACCGCGTCGATCAGATCCTTGAAGTCGGCGAAGTTGACGACGACGACGTGGTTGATCGGCAGTCCGGTGAAGTCGTGGATCGTGCGGATCGCGAGCGCAGGGCCGCCGATCTGCATCGCCGCGTTGATCTTCTGCGTGGAGTAGCCCGGGATCGGGACGACGATGTCCCGCGGGATCGAGAGGTAGTAGATGCGGTGGTGAGAGGGATCGGTCCGCATCAGCATGATCGAGTCCGAGTGGCGGTCGCCCGCGCGTCCGACCTCGCCGTTGTCCGTCCCGAGCAGCAGCACGGTGGTCGAGTGCGAGAGGAGCAGGCCGCCCTGCTTCGTCAGGGCGAGCTTCGCGTTCGGGTCGAGGCGCTTGTCGGCGTCCGACACCCCGCTCGAGAACGACAGCCAGCTCGTGACGCCCCAGACCACGAACAGGAGGACGAGCACCCCGATCGCGAGGGCGATCCTGCGCCCCCACCGTGCCCGCTGGGGCGGGGCGGCGCCAGGCCCGCGGTACTCGACGCGGCTGCGGACACCGCCGCCGTCCCCGCCGCCCGCCGGGCCGGTCGCACCGCGCGGCGAACGCGGCGGCCGATCCGCGACGGACGGCACCTTGCCCTTGACGCGACCGCCCCGGTAGACGCGATAGGGCTTCTCTTCCCGCGCCATCCGGCGGGTTACGTTACCCGCCGGGCATGAGCGCCAACCGCGTCATCGGGGTCGACCTGGGCGGAACGAAGATCCTCGCGGGCATCGTCGACCGGGACGGGAAGGTGCACGAGACCGTGGAGCAGCCGACGCCGACGACGTCCCAGGCGGCGCTCCTCGACGGGCTCGTCGAGACGGTGCGTCCGCTCGCCGGCGACGTCGCCGCGGTGGGGTTCGGCATCCCGTCGCGGATCGACCAGCGACACGGGATCGCGATCGGCGCCGTCAACATCCCACTCCGCAACGCACCCTTCCGCGCCGAGATGGAGAAGCGGCTCGGCCTGCCGATCGCGATCGAGAACGACGCGAGCTGCGCGGCGTACGCCGAGTACGTCCACGGCGCCGGCCGCGGCACGCAGCACTTCGTGATGCTCACGCTCGGCACCGGCGTCGGCGGCGGCGTCGTCGTCGACGGCTCCTTGTTTCGCGCGTGGGCGGAGCTCGGGCACATGGTGATCGTCGAGGACGGCGAGCCCTGCCAGGGCGCCTGCTCCGGACGAGGTCACGTGGAGGCCTACTGCTCGGGGAGCGCCGCCAACCGGCTCGCCCAGGCGGTGCTCGGCGACGGGGCGACCGCCCATGACCTGGTCGAGCAGCACCACCCGGCGCTCGGCCGCATCGGCCACCACCTGGGCGTCGCGATCGGGTCGCTCGTCAACATCTTCGGCGCCGAGCGTGTCGCGATCGGCGGCGGCTTCGGGGTCGCGGCCTTCGACCAGCTGCTGCCGGCGACGCGGCTCGCCGTGCTCACCGAGGCGCTCGCGCCCGCGGGTCAGGAGCTGCAGATCGAACGGGCCGAGCTCGGCGAGGAGGCCGGGCTGATCGGCGCCGGGCTGATCGCGTTCGAGGCGCTCTAGTGCTCCGTCCCGAAAACCGTCTCGCGCTCCGGCGGCTGCAAGACTGCGCATCGCCGCGTGCTCGGTCGCCACACGCACTGCGTAGGGGCGCTCCCCGCGTCCTTGCGCTGCCTGCCTTTCGCCCGCCGGAGCATCGAGGAACTTCCGGGACGGAGCACTAGCTCCGCATGCTCGCGGTCTGCGCGACCCCGATCGGGAACCTCGACGACGTCACCCTGCGCGTGCTCGCCGAGCTGCGGGCAGCCGAGATCGTTCTCGCCGAGGACACCCGTCGCACGCGAACGCTTCTCGAGCGGCACGCGATCGAGGCGCCGCTGCTGTCCTACCACGTGCACAACGAAGCGGCGCGCACGGCCGAGCTGGTTCCGCGGCTCGTCGCGGGGGCGCGGGTCGCCCTGGTCAGCGACGCGGGCATGCCGGGCATCTCCGACCCCGGAGTGCGGCTGGTCGCCGCCGCGCGCGAGGCCGGGGTGGAGGTGACCGTGCTGCCCGGCCCGTCCGCGGTGGAGACGGCGCTCGTGACCAGCGGGCTGGCCGCCGATCGCTATGCGTTTCTCGGCTTCCTGCCGCGGCGGGCGTCGGCGCTCGACGCCCTGTGGGCCGAGCTTCGAGCGTGGCCGTGGCCCGCGGTGGCGTTCGAGTCGCCGCGACGGCTGCCGGCGTCGCTCGCGTCGCTCGCCGCCGCCGACCCGGGTCGCGAGGCCGCGGTCTGTCGCGAGCTGACCAAGCGGTTCGAGGAGGTGGCGGTGGCGACGGCGGCCGCGCTCGCCGAGCGCTTCCGCGAGCCGCCGAAGGGCGAGATCACGCTCGTCATCGGCCCCCCGCAGGCCGCCGAGGGCCGAGGAGAGGACGTCGAGGCGCGCGCGGCCGTCGCCGACCTCGTCGCGGCCGGCACGCCTCGACGAGTGGCGGCCGACGTCGTCTCCCGCCTGACGGGCTCGTCCCGGAACGCGCTCTACCGATCGACTCTGTAACAACTGTGTAACCTTTTTTGACAACGGGGAGCCGCCGCCCCTACCGTGGGAACGCACGTTCCGACGATGACGACAAGGTGGTGGCGATGCGGCGCGTACTCCTCACGGCCGCCGCCGTCGCGCTGGTCTGGGCGCCCGCGGCGGGAGCCTGGACCTGGCCGGCAGGCGGCTCCGTCCTCCAGCACTTCTCCTTCGACCCTGCCCATCCCTACGCGGCCGGCGAGCACCGCGGCATCGACGTCGCCGGGACGCCCGGCGAAGCCGTGCTCGCCCCACGGGCCGGCTCCGTGACGTTCGCGGGCAGCGTCCCCGGCTCGGGCAGGGCGGTGACGATCACCACCGACGACGGTTACGCCGTCTCGCTCACGCACCTCGGGTCGGTCGACGTCGCCGAGCACGTCTCGGTGCAGGAGGGGGACGCGATCGGTCGCGTCGGCACCGGCGGCGAGGGCGAGCACCCGGAGCCGTACGTCCACCTGGGCGTGCGCGTCGCGAGCCAGGACCAGGGCTACCTCGACCCGGAGTCCTTCCTGCCCCCGCGCGCGGCGCCGGCAGCTCCGCCGCCCGTAGCTCCGGCACCGCCGCCCGCCGCGGGTGGATCGGCGTCCGCGGGCGGCGCGGCGGCCTCCCCTCCGGCCCCGGCGCAGGCCGCGCCGGAACCGGCGCCCGCGGCCACCCCGGCCTCTCCCGCGCCTGCGCCCTCAGCCGGTCACGCGCAGCCGGCCGCGACGAGTGCACCGTCCTCCGCGGCACCCGCCGCCGCCGCGCCTGCGGCGGCCCCGCCGGCCGCAACGCCCACGCCCCAGCCGTCGTCGACGGCGTCCCAGGCACCGGCAGCAGCGCCCGCTCCCGCAAGCGAGCCACAGCGGACGGCGGCGCCGGGGCCCGCGCCCGTTCCCGCGGAGCCCCTCGCGGACGCCGCGGCGGCGCCGCCCGGCGACGTGCCTGCGCCGGGCAGCGCGCTCACGGTCGTCCGGCACCCGGGCGCGTCCGGAAGCGCGATTCGGAGTCGTGCGGCGAGCCCGACGGTCCGGGCGTCCGCCGCGCACGTCGCGGCGGCCGTCCCGGCAGCCGGCCGAGCACCGACGCCGCCGACGACGAGGCTGCCGGCGCGCTATCGGCGCCACGTGGGTTCGACCGCCGTCCGGGTCGCGTCCGGCGGAGCGATCCGGCGCGCCCGGGTCCCGGTGCGGCGACCCCCGACTGTGCGACCGCGACCGGCTCCGCACACGCGCGCGCGTCACGCGACGACCACCGTCGGCTTGCCGAGCCGTCGGGTCGCCTCGCCGCCGGTCGAGAGACCGGCGGCCCCGCAGGCCTCGGCTGCCGGCGCCGCGTGGCCGCGCTTGCTCCTCGCGGGCGAGTCGGCGGCCCTGCTCGGCCTGCTGGCGGGGGCAGCGGCGCTCGTGCTGCGCGCACGGGGACGTGCAGGGGACGTCCATATCATTGCCGGTCGTGGCGACGGTCCCGCGCAAGATCCTGGTGGCGCCGGCCTGGCCGTACGCAGCGGGGCACCGGCATCTTGGCCATATCGCCGGCTTCGGCGTCCCGGCCGACGTGTTCGCGCGCTATCACCGGCTTCGCGGCAACGACGTCTTGATGGTGAGCGGCACGGACGAGCATGGGACGCCGACCATGGTGGCCGCCGACCGCGAGGGGAAGTCCTACGGTGAGATCGGCGACTACTACAACGCCGCGTTCCGGGACGACTTCCGTCGGCTCGGGCTCACGTACGACCTCTTCTCGCGCACCACCACGCTGAACCACGCGCGCGTCACGCAGGACATGTTCCGGACGCTCTACGAGAAGGGCGCGATCGTCGAACGGTCGATGCTCGTCTCCTTCTCGCGCACGACCGGACACACGCTCCCCGACCGCTACATCGAGGGGACGTGCCCGATCTGCGGCTTTCCGGAGGCGCGCGGCGACCAGTGCGACAACTGCGGCAACCAGCTCGACCCGACCGACCTGATCGACCCGCGGTCGAAGATCGACGGCAGCGTGCCCGAGTTCCGGGAGACGAACCACCTCTTCCTGGACCTGCCCGCGTTCGCCGACAGCCTGCGCACCTGGATCGCCTCACACGACAACTGGCGACCGAACGTCCGCAACTTCTCGCTGAAGCTGCTCGACGAGATCCGTCCGCGCCCGATCACGCGCGACCTCGACTGGGGCGTGCGCATCCCGGTTACGGGCTACGCCGAGGACGAGAACAAGCGGATCTACGTCTGGTTCGACGCGGTCATCGGCTACCTCTCGGCCAGCATCGAGTGGGCGACGCTCGCCGGCCGGCCGGAGGCCTGGCGCGACTGGTGGCAGAACCCGGAGGCGGAGCACGTCTACTTCCAGGGGAAGGACAACGTCGTCTTCCACACCGTGATCTGGCCCGCGATGCTGCTCGGCTACGGCGAGGGCGGCTCCTACGGGGCCGGCGCGCCGCTGCACCTGCCGGACAACGTGGTCGCGAGCGAGTACCTGACGATGGAGGGCCGCCAGTTCTCCACCAGCCGAGGGCACTCGATCTACCTCCGCGACGTCCTCGACCGCTACGACCCGGACCCGCTCCGCTACTACCTCGTCGCCGCCGGCCCGGAGAGCCAGGACACCGACTTCACGTGGGCCGAGTTCGTGCGCCGCTCGAACGACGAGCTGCTCGCGAACTGGGGCAACCTCGTCAACCGGACGCTGACGAGCGCGTACCGGACGTTCGGCGCGGTGCCCGAGCCGGGCGAGCTGACGTCCGCCGACCGCGCGTTGCTCGAAGGCGTGGAGGGCGGGTTCGCGTCGGTGGGCGGCCAGATCGAGGTCGCTCGCTTCCGCGCCGCGCTCGCCGAGGCGATGCGCCTCGCCTCCACCGTCAACCAGTACGTCAGCGAGCAGGCGCCGTGGGCGCTCGCCAAGACGGACGAGGCGCGGGCGCGGACCGTGCTCTTCGTGGCGCTGCGCGCCGTCGACAACCTGAAGACGCTGTTCACGCCGTTCCTGCCGCACACCTCCCAGACGCTCCACGAGTTGCTCGGCTACGACGACGTGCTGTCCGGCCCGCTCGAGTTCCGCGAGGTGGCGGAGGAGGACGGCCGCACGCACGAGGTGCTGACCGGCGACTACGCCTCGTGGAGCGGGCGGTGGCAGCCGAGCGAGCTGCCTCCCGGGAGGCCGTTGCCGGAGCCGCCCCGTCCGCTCTTCAGGAAGCTCGACGACTCCGTGGTCGAGGAGGAGCTTGCGCGCATGCGGGCGGACGCGGCCGCGGCGTGATCGACACCCACGCGCACCTCGCCGCGGATGCCGACGAGGTGCTCGAACGCGCGCGAGCCGCGACGGTCGACCGCGTGGTCGCGGTCGCCACGACGCTCGCCGAGGCACGGCAGGTGCTCGAGCTGGCGGCGCGGCTCGACGGCGTCTACGCCTGCCTCGGCGTGCATCCGCACGAGGCCGGCGGCGCCGACGCCGACCGCATCGACGAGCTCCGCGCGCTGCTCGACGACCCGAAGGCGGTCGCCGTGGGCGAGACCGGCCTCGACTACTTCCGCGACTACGCACCGCGCGACGCGCAGCGGAGGCTGTTCGAACGCGAGCTGCGGCTGGCCGCAGAGGTCGACAAGCCGGTGGTCGTCCACACGCGCGCGGCCGACGACGACACCGCCGCGGCGCTTCGCGAGCACGCGGGGACGGTCATCCTCCACTGCTTCTCCTCGCCGCCGCTTCTCGACGAGGCGCTCGAGCGGCGCTGGTATGTGTCGTTCGCGGGCAACGTCAGCTTCCCGAACGCGTTCGACCTTCGCGCGGCCGCCCGTCGCGTTCCCGCCGACCGCCTGCTCGCCGAGACCGACAGCCCGTATCTCGCGCCGCAGCCGGTGCGCGGTCGGCGAAACGAGCCGGCGAACGTCGTGCATGTGGTCGACGCGCTCGCCGCGGCCCGCGGGGAGGACGCGCGCGAGCTCGCGGCGCAGATCGAGGCGAACGCGTCGGCGGCTTTCGGGCTCACGTGAGCGTCCGGCCGCGGAAGGCGCTCGGCCAGCACTTCCTCGTCGACGAGAACCTGCTCGGCGTGATCGAGCGGCTCGCGGCGTTGACGCCCGACGACGTCGTGCTCGAGGTCGGGCCGGGGCTCGGCGTGCTGACGCGCTTCCTCGCCGCACGCGCCGCGTTCGTGCACGCGGTCGAGATCGACCGCCGCCTCGAGCCGCACCTCGCGGGCATCGAGCGGGTGCGCGTCCACTGGCAGGACGCGCTCACGCTCGACATCGCAGAGCTCGACCCGCCGCCGGGGAAGCTCGTCGCAAACCTGCCGTACAACGTCGCAACGCCGCTCGTCGCCGAGAGCCTCGCCGCCCGGCAGCTCGGCCGCTGGTGCGTGATGGTGCAGCGCGAGGTCGCCGACCGCTTCTTCGCGCGTCCGTCGACGAAGGCGTACGGGGCGGTATCCGTGCTCGTGCAGCTCGCGACGGAGCGGGTCGGCTTCCACGCGGTCTCGCGGAACGTGTTCCGGCCCCGGCCGAACGTCGACTCGGCCCTGGTCGCGTTCCGGCGCGTCGCGGAGAGCCCGGCCCCGGAGGTGCGCCGCGTCGTCGAGGCCGCGTTCGCGCACCGTCGCAAGACGCTCGCGAACTCGCTCGCGCTCTCGGGTGTCGCGAGCCGCGAGCGAGCGGTCGCCGCGCTCGCGGCGATCGGCCGCAGCGCCGAGGCCCGTGCCGAGGAGCTCGAGCCGCCGGAGTTCGTCGCCCTCGCCGCCGCGCTGTGATCGCGCCGGCGCCGGCCAAGCTGAACCTCGCGCTCGTCGTCGGTCCGCGGCTCCCGGACGGCAAGCACGAGCTCGTCACGGTCTTCCAGCGCGTCGACCTCGGCGATCGCATCGCCGTCGAGCCGGCGGACACCGCCGAGACCGTCGTCGAGGGGTTCGCCGAAGACACGATCGTGCGGCGCGCGCTTGCGACGCTCGAGGCTCCGCACGGCTGGCGCGTGCGCATTCGCAAGCGCATCCCGGTCGCGGCCGGCCTCGGCGGCGGCTCGAGCGACGCGGCGACGGCGCTGCGGCTCGCGAACGCGCAGCTTCGCGAGCCGCTGCAGCCGCAGCGGCTGCACGAGCTCGCGGCGGCCGTCGGCGCAGACGTGCCGTTCTTCCTGCGCGACGGGCCGCAGCTCGGTACGGGAGACGGCTCGACGCTCGAGCCGCTCGACCTGCCGCAGGACTACGCCGTCCTGCTCCTGCTGCCGAACGGCGAGCGAAAGCCGGCGACGGCAGACGTCTACGCGGCGTTCGACGAAAGAGGCGGCTCGGCGGGATGGGAGGAGCGCGCGCAGGCGCTGCGCGCCGCGCTCGCGACGATCCGCCGTCCGCGCGACCTCGCCGCGCTGCCCGCGAACGACCTCGCGTCGTCGCCGCACGCGGCCCGGTTGCGCGAGCTCGGCGCCTTCCGCGCCGACGTCACCGGCGCCGGCCCGACCGTGTACGCGCTCTTCCATCGGCGCGCAGACGCGGCCCGCGCGGCGCGCCACGCGCGCGCTCTCGGGCGGGTCTGGGTCACGGTGCCAGCGTGGTACGGTTGATCGATGGTGGGTTCACACGCGATCGAGCATCGCTCGAGCCGCGCGTCCCGGTGGTTGCGCCAGCGCAGGCTGCAGTTCACGCTCTGGGCCGCGGCGATCGAGGGCCTCCTGTACGTCCTCCACGTGCTGCGCCTGTGGGAGGCGGTGGTGCTCGCGGTGATTGCGGTCGTGGTGTGGTTCTACACGGGCCGCAGCAGCACGTCGGACCTCGTGCGCCAGGCGACGTGGGTGTTCGCGGCCGTGCAGCTCCTCGTGCTGCTGGTGCCGCTCGTGCTGACGATCCTGAAGGGCGTCGCGATCGCGATCGTCGTGCTGCTCGCGATCGCCGCGCTGATCTTCCTGTTCACCGAGCGCGAACGCCGCTGAGCCAGCCCTATACTCGCCGCAGTGGGGCGTAGCCAAGCGGTAAGGCAGCGGGTTTTGGTCCCGCGATCCCAGGTTCGAATCCTGGCGCCCCAGCCAAGATTCGCGACCGTCCCGGTATGACGCACGCGCGCCTCGCAGCCGTCGTCATGGCGGGAGGGCTCGGCACGCGCATGCGCTCCGCAGTGCCGAAGCACCTGCACCCGATCCTCGGCCGCCGCATGGTCGACTGGGTGCTCGATGCCGGGCGCCGAGTGGGCGCCGATCCGCTCGTCGTCGTCGCCGCGCCCACGACGCGCGACGCATTCGACGGCCTCGACGTCACCGTCGCCGTGCAGGAGACGCCGCTCGGCACCGGCGACGCCGTGCGCTCCGCGCGTGCCGCGCTCGAGCGGCGCGAGGGCGACGTGCTGATCCTCTCCGGCGACACGCCGCTCCTGACTGCGGAGCTCCTCGAGCAGCTCGTCGACGCGCACCGTGCCGACGGCGCAGCGGCGACGATCCTGAGCGCGATTCCGAACGACCCGCGCGTGTACGGCCGCATCGTGCGCGGCTCCGACGGGCGCGTTCTCCGGATCGCCGAGGGCACCGACGCGACGGAGGAGGAGCAGGCGATCCGCGAGGTGAACAGCTCCATCTACGTGTTCCGCTCCTCCGCGCTTTGGCCCACGCTCGAACGGCTGGCGCCGAAGAACGTCCAGGGCGAGCTCTACCTGACCGACGCGATCGCCATCCTCGTCGAGGCCGGCGAACGGGTCGGCGCGTTCGTCGCACCGGACGCGGACGAGACCGAGGGAGTCAACACGCGCGCCGAGCTCGCGCACGCGGCGGCCGTGCTTCGCCGGCGCATCAACGAGCAGCACATGCTCGCGGGCGTGTCGATCGTCGACCCGGAGACGACCTGGATCGAGCCGACGGTCGAGCTCGAAGCCGACGTCACGGTTCATCCGTTCACCGTGCTGCGCGGCGCCACGCGGGTCGCGGCCGGCGCGGAGATCCACCCGCACACGGTCGCGCTCGACGCGGTCGTGGGTCCCGGGGCGTCCGTGGGGCCCTTCTGTTACCTTCGCCCCGGAACCGTCCTCGGCGAGGGCTCCAAGGCCGGCACCTACGTGGAGATCAAGAACGCGCGCATCGGCGACCGCACGAAGGTGCCTCACCTCTCCTACATCGGCGACGCCTCGATCGGCGACGACACGAACATCGCCGCCGGCGCGATCACGGCCAACTTCCCGCACCGGCCCGGCCTTCCCAAGGGGCGCACGACGATCGGCAGCAACGTCAGGACCGGCATCCACAATGGCTTCGTCGCGCCGGTGGAGGTGGGAGACGGGGCGTGGATCGCGGCCGGATCGGTGATAACCAAGGACGTCCCCGCCGACGCGCTCGGCATCGCCCGGCCGCGGCAGGAGAACAAGGAAGGGTATGCAGCCCGCCAGCGCGACCTCTGAGCTCGTCCTCCCCGGCCTCGAGCCGGCCGGCACGGTGAGCCAGCCGGCGCTCGGCCACTGGCTCGAACGCGGGCCGCAGAAGCGGCTGATGGTGTTCTCGGGCCGCTCGCACGCCGACCTCGCGCAGCGGATCGCCGAGCAGCTCGGCGTGCAGCTCGGCGAGATCGAGCTGAGCACGTTCGCGAACGGCGAGACGTACTGCCGCTTCGACGAGTCGATCCGCGGCGCCGACGTGTTCCTCGTGCAGACCGGCTGCGAGCCCGTCGACCGTAACGTGATGGAGCTCCTGTTCATGATCCAGGCGGCGAAGCTCGCGTCGGCGAAGCGCATCACGGCCGTGATCCCGCTCTTCCCGTACGCGCGCCAGGACCGCAAGGCGAAGCCGCGCGAGCCGATCTCCGCACGGCTCGTCGCCGACATGCTGCAGCTCGCCGGCGCCGACCGCGTGCTGACGATGGACCTGCACGCCGGCCAGATCCAGGGCTTCTTCACGATCCCCGTCGACCACATGACCGCGCTGCCGCTGTTCGCGCGCCACTTCCGCGACCTCGGCCTCACGGGAGAGGGCGTCGTGTCGGTGTCGCCCGACGCGGGGCGCGCGAAGATGGCGGTTCGGTTCGCCGAGATGCTCGAGGCGGAGTTCGCGCTCATGCACAAGACGCGCCCCGCGCACGACGTCGTCGCGGTCACCGAGATCACGGGCCGCGTCCGTGGGAAGAAGGCGGTCCTCGGCGACGACGTGATCATGACGGGCGGAACGCTTCTCGCGAACGTGCGAGCGCTGAAGGATCACGGCGTCGAGGACGTGTGGGTGTTCGCGACGCACGGCCTCTTCTGCGGCGACGCGCTCGAGAAGTTCTCCGCGTCGGAGATCGCCGGGATCGTGGTCACCGACACGGTTCCGATCGACCCGATCGCCAAGCCGGACAAGATGACGGTGCTCCCGGTGGCGCCGCTGCTCGCGGAGACGATCATGAACGTCTTCGCCGACGACTCGGTGTCGGCGATCTTCGGCGGCGAGAACCAGCTCTTCTAGCGCCCCTTCTCCAAACCTTCGCGCGGAGACGCCACCCGGAGAAGGTGTCTGACACCAAACGGTCCGTGCCGAATCCGTAAGAACCTTGTAAGAGCTTCGGTTTCCGGATGCTCGCGGCACGGTCCGGCGGGAACGAGAGCGTCGTCGTCCAACGCTCGCCGACCCCCGGAGGGACCATGCAGCAGCCCGGCCGCACCCGCCGTCTTCGCCGTCTGACACTCGCGCTCGCCGCGCTGAGCGCGCTCGCCGCCGCGTGCCTGACCACCGGCGCCGCCGCGCGGAGCGCCGCGTCTCCGCCGGCGAACACCGCCCCGCCGACGATCGCGGGGACCGCGCAGCAGGGCGACACGCTCACCGCGTCGAGCGGCTCGTGGAGCGGCGCGACCCCGATGAGCTTCACGTACGACTGGCGGCGCTGCAACTCGAAGGGGGCTTCGTGCGCGTCGATCTCCGGCGCGGGCGGACAGACGTACGTCCTCACGCCGGCCGACGTCGGCCATACGCTGCGCGTCGACGTCACCGCGAAGAACGGCGGCGGCTCGGCGTCCGCGCTGTCGGCCCCGACGCAGACCGTGGTGGCCGCCGATGCGCCGGTGAGCACCGCGCCGCCCGCCGTCTCCGGAACCGCTCGGGAGGGCTCGACGCTGAGCGGCAGCGCGGGGAGCTGGAAGGGCACCGCGCCGATCTCGTACGCGTACCAGTGGCTGCGCTGCGACCCGCGCGGCACCTCCTGCTACGGCATCGGAGGCGCCTCGCATGAGACGTACACGCTCGTCCACGCGGACGTCGGCCACTCGCTCCGCCTGCGCGTCACCGCGTCGAACCAGGCCGGTGAGTCGGAGGCGCTCTCCGCCCCGACGGCCGCGGTCGCGGCGCGGGGGACGGCCCCCGCGAACACCGGTCTCCCCTCGGTCGCCGGCAGCGCGCTGCAGGGCCGGACGCTCACCGCCTCGAACGGGCGCTGGAGCGGGACGGGCCCGATCTCCTTCTCCTATGCGTGGCAGCGCTGCGACCAGAACGGCGGCGGCTGCGGGACGATCTCCGGCGCCACGTCGTCGCGGTACGTGCTCACCGCCGAGGACGTCTCGCACCGCGTCCGCGTCCTCGTCACGGCCCGGAACGACGCCGGTAGCGCGACGGCCGCGTCGCCTCCGTCCGCGCTCGTCCAGGGCCCGCCGGTCGTGCTCGAGCTGCCCGTCGTCTCCGGCACGGCGCGGGTCGGCTCGAAGCTGAGCGCGAGCTCCGGCCGCTGGCGCAGCGTGACCTCGGTCGCCTTCTACTACCAGTGGGCTCGCTGCGACGCGCACGGCCAGCACTGCTCGCCGATCCCCGACGCGAAGTCCGCGACGTACACGCCGACCGGCGCCGACACGGGCCACGCGCTGTTCGTCCAGGTGAAGGCGCAGAACAGCGTCGGCCCCACCTGGGCGAACTCGAAGCCGACGGCGCCCGTCGCGGCCGCCACCGGGGCCGGCGGCGGCGGATCGTCGGCGATCGCCGTCACGAGCGTCTCGCTGCCCGACCGGCTGGTGGTCGACCGCATCAGCTTCAGCCCGAGCCGCGTCCACTCGCGCTCGCAACCGCTCGTCGCGCGCTTCCACGTGAGCGAGACGACCGGCCGCCGTTCGGTTTCCGGCGCGCTCGTCTACGCCGTCGGCGTGCCGTTCAACCACCTGTCGAACGAGCCCGAGGCGACGACGGGGGCGGACGGCTGGGCGACGATCACGTTCCGGGTGCTCCCGGCGCAGTCGCTCCGGCGCGGGTCGCTCGTCGTGCTCTTCGTGCGCGCGCGGAAGCCGGGCGACAACCTGCTGGCGGGCGTCTCGACGCGGCGGCTCGTCTCGGTCAGGGTCGGCTAGCCGCGCACGCCGCCCGGGAGCCGAAGGCGTCGAGGGACGTGCGTGGCTACACTTGCGCGCCGTGGCGGGAGAGCGCGTCAAGCTGGTGGTCCAGAACAGGGCGGTCCTCGGCTCCGCCGAGGCGCGCCGTCTGCGCCGCCAGGGGCTGATCCCCGGCGTCCTGTACGGCCGCGAGCAGCCGGTTCCGATCACCGTCCCCGAGCGCGACCTGCGCGCGGCCATCGGCGGCTCGGGCGGCTCGCACGCGGTCCTCGACGTCGTCGTCGAGACCGGCAAGGCGCACAGCTCGGTGCTCAAGGAGTTCCAGCAGGACCCGGTGCGCGGCACGGTCACGCACGTCGACCTGCAGGAGGTGCGGCTCGACCAGCCGATCCACGCCTCGGTCGCGGTCTCGCTCGTGGGCGACGCGCGCGGCGTGCGCGAGGGCGGGGTGTTGACCCAGGTCACGACGCACGTGAACGTCGAGGCGCTCCCGCTCGAGATTCCCGAGCACCTCGAGTTCGACGTCTCCGACCTCGGCGTCGGCGACAGCGCGCGTCTCTCGCAGCTCACCGTTCCGGACGGCGTGACGCTGCTCGACGACCCGGAGGAGACGGTGATCGCGGCGGTCATGGCGCCGCGCGCCGAGGAGCCCGAGGCGGTCGAGGAGGCCGAGGCCGCCGAGGGCGCCGCCCCGCCGGAGGAGGAGGGCGCGGCCGACGCCGCCACCGGCGAGGGCGAGGCCGCCGGCACCGTCGAAGGGTAGGTCCCGGGCTCGTGCGGCTCTGGCCGCGCCGGCAGGGGACGTCGCTCGACCTGCTCGTGGTCGGGCTCGGAAACCCGGGCCGCGAATACGCCCGCAACCGCCACAACGTCGGGTGGCTCGTCGTCGACGAGCTGGCGCGCCGGCACGGCGCCTCGTGGCGCGGGAAATTCGCGGGCAGGCTCGCGGAGGTCCGGATCGACGGGCATCGCGTCGCGCTGCTGAAGCCCGAGACGTACATGAACGAGTCCGGCCGGTCGGTTCGCGCGGCTGCGTCCTTCTTCAAGGTGCAGCCGGACGCGATCCTCGTCGTCCACGACGAGGGGGACTTCGACGTCGGCCGCCTGCAGGCCCGCCGCGGCGGCGGGCTGGCCGGCCACAACGGCCTCCGCTCGGTGGCGGCGCACCTCGGCACCCCCGACTTCCTGCGCCTGCGCGTGGGGGTCGGCCGTCCCGGCCGCGGCGACCGCCGCTCGCTCGCCGACTTCGTGCTCTCCGACTTCGAGCCGCACGAGGACGTGGCCGGCCTCGTCGCCCGCGCCGCGGACGCGGTCGAGACGCTCGACGCCGACGGCCTCGAGGCCGCGCAGCGCCGCTTCAACTGAGCGCCCGATCGAGGTAACCCCGAAGGGGGAGGCGGGAGCGGCGCAACGCGAGCCACGCTGAGGGAGCCAACGACAGCGCGGCGCGCCGCCTGGCCGCCGCCTCTGCCGAAGGGAGCCTCCCCCAGTGTCCGACCGCCTGCGGCTCGTCCTGCTCGTCCTCGCCCTCGCGGCCTCCGCGTGCGTGCACGGCGCCGGCGCGGCGGCCGCGCACGTCCGCGCGGCGCGACCTGCGCGCGAGGCGCGGGAGGAGGCGCGCGTCGTCCGCTTCGCACGGCGCCTGCTCGGCGTCCGCTACATGTACGGCGGCACGTCGCCGCTGACCGGCTTCGACTGCTCCGGGTTCACGCGGTTCGTGTACGCGCACTTCGGCATCGCGCTGCCGCACGACTCGTTCGCGCAGTTCGCGCTCGGGCGCCGCGTCGCGCGCGGTGGCCTGCGGCCGGGCGACCTCGTCTTCTTCGACGGGCTCGGGCACGTCGGGCTGTACGTCGGCGGCGGCCTCTTCATCCACGCGCCGCACACGGGCACGCGCGTGTCGATCGACTCGCTCTCGGGCTGGTACGGCGCGAGCTTCGACGGCGCACGCCGCCTGATCTAGCGGGAGCCCCCGCCGTTACCATGGCCGTCCGGCCCGGAATGCCCGTTCCGGGCGTTCGTCATGGACCGTCCGATCCTGCACAGCCTGGTCGACCGCCTCCGCGAGGACGAGCGCCTGCGCGCGTTCGCGCAGGCGCTGCCCGCGCGCGCGCGGGTATCGGAGCCGGTGCTGCCGCTCGTGCTGGCGGCGCTGCACGAGGAGCTCGAGCGCGGGCTCGTCGTCGCGCTGCCGGACGACGCGGACGCGCGGGACGTCGCCGAGGCGGCGGCCTGGTTCCTCGGCGAGGAGCGGGTCGCGCTCTTCCCCTCGCGCGGCGTCCGCTACGCCTCGGGGCTGGAGCCGCCGCCGCACCTGGTCGGCGAGCGGGCCCGCGCCCTGGCCGTGCTGGAGGCGGGTGGGCTCGTCTGCGCGTCGGCGGTCGCGCTGGCCGAGGGCGTGCCGCCGGCCGGGGCGCGCCCCGCCGCGCTCGCGCTCGCGCGCGGCGACGAGCCAGGGCTCGACGCGGTCGCCGAGCACCTGGCGGACGCGGGCTACGAACGGGTCGAGCGCGTCGAGGAGCGCGGCCAGTTCGCCGTGCGCGGCGGCCTGGTCGACGTCTTCCCGACCACCGGCCGCGAGCCGCTCCGCATCGAGCTCTTCGGCGACGAGGTGGAGCAGATCCGCGCCTTCTCGCCGTTCACGCAGCGGGCGCTCCGCGAGGTCGACGCGGCGACCGTGTACCCGGCCGCCGAACGGCGCCGGGAGCTGGTCGAGATCGATCTCGGCCCCGACGAGGGCGAGGAGGAGATGCCCGCCGCCGTCCCCGGCGACCTCGTGCCTGCCTTCGGCCCGCCCGATCTCGTCTGGCAGCCCGAGGAGGTCCGCGCCGTGTGGGCCGAGGAGGGGCTGCCCGGGGTGCCGCTCGACGGCGCGGCCGAGCTGACGCCGCTCCCGCAGGCGCAGCCCTTCAGCTTCGACGCGCAGCGGCCCGCCCTCGCCGCGCGCGGCCTGTCCGAGGCCGAGAACGAGCTCGGCGGGCTGCTCCGGCAGGGGCTGGACGTCGTCGTCGCGTTCCCGCACCGCGGCGAGGCGCTGCGCCAGCAGCAGCTGCTGCGCCGCGTCGAGGCGCGCATCCTCGAGCCGGGCGTGGGCCTCGACGGGCTGACGTTCGCGGTCGCGCCCGCGAGGCGCGGCTTCGTCTGGCGCGAGCTCGGCATCGCGCTGCTGCCCGACACGCAGGTCTTCCGCAAGCGGCCGCCGCGCGCGAGTGTGGCGCCCGGCCGCGCGCTGCAGAGCTTCTCCGACCTGCGCACGGGCGACTACGTCGTGCACGAAGACCACGGCATCGCGCAGCTGCTCGGCTTCGAGACGCGCGAGGTGGCGGGCGTCACGCGCGACTACCTGCTGCTCGGGTTCCGCGGCGACGACCGCGTCTATGTCCCGCACGAGCAGATCGGCAAGGTGAGCCGCTACGTCGGCGCCGACAGCCGCGCGCCCGCGCTGTCGAAGCTCGGCGGCAAGGCGTGGGACAACCTGAAGACGCGCGCGCGCGAGCACCTGCGCGAGCTGGCCGGCGACCTGCTGCAGCTCTACGCGCAACGGCAGACGCGGCCGGGCGTCGCGTACGACGTCGAGCACGAGTGGCTCGAGCGCCTCGAGTCGGAGTTCCCGTACCGGGAGACCGAGGACCAGCGCAGCGCGATCGAGGCGGTGAAGGAGGACCTCGAGGCGCCGCGGCCGATGGACCGGCTCGTCTGCGGCGACGTCGGCTTCGGCAAGACGGAGGTCGCGCTGCGCGCGGCGTTCGCGGTCGCCGTCAACGGGCGCCAGGTGCTGATGCTGGTGCCGACGACCGTGCTCGCGCAGCAGCACTGGAACACGTTCCGCGAGCGCTACCGCGATTTCCCGGTGCGCGTCGAGATGGTCTCGCGCTTCCGTCGGCCGGCCGACGTGAAGCGGGTGCTCGCGGAGTTCGCACAGGGAAAGGTCGAGATCCTGATCGGAACGCACCGGATCCTCTCCCGCGACGTGATCCCGAAGGAGCTCGGCCTGGTGATCGTCGACGAGGAGCAGCGCTTCGGCGTCGCGCAGAAGGAGCTGCTGCGTCAGCTCCGGCTCGAGGTCGATGTGCTCGCGCTGTCGGCGACGCCGATCCCGCGGACGCTGCACATGTCGCTGTCGGGGCTGCGCGACATCTCGGTGATCGAGACGCCGCCCGAAGGGCGCCGCCCGATCCGCACCTACGTCGGCGAGAGCGACGACGAGCTCGTGCAGACGGCACTCGAGCGGGAGCTCGCTCGCGGAGGGCAGTCGTTCTACCTGCACAACCGCGTCGAGACGATCGAGGAGGCGGCCGAGAAGCTGCAGCAGCTCGCGCCCTCGGTGCGCGTGCTCGTCGCGCACGGCCAGATGCCGGAGCGAGAGCTCGAGGGCCGCATGCTGCGCTTCCTCGCCGGCGATGCGGACGTGCTCGTCTCGACCACGATCATCGAGTCCGGGCTCGACATCCCGCAGGCGAACACGCTGATCGTCGACCGCGCCGACCAGCTCGGCCTCGCGCAGCTCTACCAGATCCGCGGGCGCGTCGGCCGCAGCGACGTCCCCGCTCACGCGTACCTCTTCTATCCGGACGCGTCGGAGCTGTCGCCCGAGGCACGGGCGCGACTCGCGACGCTCGCCGACCACACCGAGCTCGGCGCCGGCTTCGCGATCGCGATGCGCGACCTGGAGATCCGCGGGGCGGGCGACCTGCTCGGCGCCGAGCAGTCGGGGCACGTCGCCGCGCTCGGCTTCGAGCTGTACGTCGAGATGCTGCACGAGGCGGTCGCGGAGCTGTCCGGCCAGCGCCGGCTCGCGGCGCGTCCCGTTCGCGTCGACGTGCGCGTCGACGCCTACGTGCCGGCCGCGTACATCGGGGCGGAGGCACTCAAGATCGACCTGCACCGGCGCATCTCGCTCACCGAGGACGAGGACGAGCTGCACGAGCTGCGCGTCGCGACCGAGGACCGGTTCGGCCCGATGCCCGAGCCGGTCGAGAACCTGTTCGCGATCCAGGAGGCGAAGCTGAAGCTCGCGCGCCTGGGCGCGGACTACCTCGTCTTCCGCGGAGGCCGCGCCGCCGTCGGTCCGCTCGTGCTCGGCTCCGGCGAGCTGCGCGAGCTGCGGTCGAGGCTCGACACCGCGGTGTACTCGACGGGCAAGCGCGAGGTGACGATGCGACGCGAGGAATTTCGAGGGGCGCTCGAGCTGGTCGATGCTATGCTGGCCGCGCGCCAGGCGGCCTAGCCGGCGCGCTCCTATGCGGAAGCTGCAGCTCGTCGTACCGATCCTGGCCGTCGCCACCCTCCTCAGCGCCTGCGGCTCGGGCGGCGGCGGCACGAGCGGCGCGCCGCTGGGGCCCAACGACGTCGCCGTCGTCGGCAGCCACCACATCACGACCGCCGACTTCGATGCGCTGATGACGACGGCGAAGCAGAACTACAAGGCGCAGGGCCAGACGTTCCCGAAGCAGGGCACGACGGACTACCAGACGCTCAAGAGCCAGGCGGTCGTCTACCTCGTCCAGCAGGCGGAGCGTCAGTCCGCCGCCGATTCGCTGGGCGTGACGGTGACGAACCAGCAGGTGCAGGCGCGGCTCAAGCAGGTGAAGCAGCAGTGCTGCCAGGGCAACGAGAAGAAGTACGAGGCACAGCTCCAGCAGGCGCACTTGACCGACGCGCAGCTTCGCAAGGACGTGCGCATGCAGCTCACCGAGGAGCAGGTCGAGTCGCAGGTGACGAAGAACGTCGGCGTCTCCGATTCCGACGCGCACAAGTACTACGAGGAGCACCAGCAGCTGTACGCACAGCCGGCGATGCGCGACGCGCAGTACCTGCTGATCCGCAGCAAGTCGCTCGCGCAGTCGCTCTACGACAAGCTCAAGTCGGGAACGCCGAAGACGTGGTGCACGCTCGCGAAGAAGTACTCGCAGGATCCCAGCTCGAAGAACAACTGCGGCAAGGGGACGTTCAGCCAGGGCCAGACCGTGAAGGCGTTCGACAAGGTGCTGTTCTCGCAGCGGACGGACGTCGTCCACCCGCCGGTCTACGACGCGCAGCAGTACAAGGCGTGGTTCATCATCCGGCCGGTGTCGGCGATCCGTCCGAAGAGCACGACGCCGTTCAGCCAGGTCGAGGCGTCCATCAAGCAGACGCTGCTGCAGCAGAAGAAGACGAACACGCTGAACTCGTGGGCGGTCAACCTGCAGAAGAGCTACTGCAAGGGGTCGAAGATCAAGTACCAGGCGGGCTACCAGCCGAACCCGGATCCGTGCACGTCGCTGACCACGACGAGCGCGACCACCACCTGAGCCCGCGCACTAGGTGTCGCTCGCGGACGCGCTCGTCGAGCTGCAGGAGCTGACCGAGCGCCTGCGGCGCGAGTGCCCGTGGGACCGCGAGCAGACGGCGCGGACGATCGTCCCGCACACGGTCGAGGAGGCGTACGAGGTCGCCGACGCGGCGCTCGCGGACGACGACGCGAAGCTCCTCGACGAGATCGGCGACCTGCTCTTCCAGTCGTACTTCCTCGCGCTGCTGCTGCAGGAGCGCGGCGCAGGCAGCCTCGAGGACGCCGCGCGGGCGGTGCACCGCAAGCTCGTCGCCCGTCACCCGCACGTGTTCGGCGACGCGGAGGCGGACACGGCCGGTCGGGTTCGCGAGCGGTGGGAGCGCATCAAGCGCGAGGACGAGGGGCGCGAGGGCGTCTTCCACGACGTTCCCGAGTCGCTGCCCGCACTGCTGTACGCGCGGAAGGTGCAGCGGCGGGCGAAGGCGGTCGGCTTCGAGTATCCGGACCTCGCGGGCGCTCTGCGCGACCTGGAGTCGGAGCTGCACGAGCTGCAGGCCGAGCTGCCGGCGGACGATCCGGCGCCCGAGACGGAGCCGGGGCCGCGCGTGGCGGCGGAGCTCGGCGACGTGCTGTTCGCGTGCGTCAACGTCGCGCGGCGTCTGAACGTCGACCCGGAGCTCGAGCTGCGCGCGGCGACGCGCCGTTTCCGCGCGCGGGTCGAGGCGGCGGTGGCGCTTGCGGCTCGCGACGGCAGGGACTGGACGACGCTGCCGCTCGCGCAGCAGGACGCGTACTACGACGAGGCGAAGGAGGAGGCGAGCGGGTGAGCGGGATCTCGGAAGTCCGCGGGCGCACGGTGCTCGACTCGCGCGGCAACCCGACGGTGGAGGTCGACGTCCTCCTCGAGTCGGGCGCCCGGGGCCGCGCGATCGTGCCGTCCGGGGCATCGACGGGGGCGCACGAGGCGGTCGAGCTGCGCGACGGGGGCCCCGCGTGGGGCGGCAAGGGCGTCGACTCCGCGGTCGCGAACGTGAACGGCGAGATCGCCGGCGCGGTCCGAGGGCGCGATGCGCGCGACCAGGAGGGGCTCGACCGCGCGCTCGTGGAGCTCGACGGGACGCCGAACAAGGGCCGTCTCGGCGCGAACGCGATCCTCGGCGTCTCGCTCGCGGCCGCAAAGGCCGCGGCCGCCGACGCCGGGCAGCCGCTGTGGCGCCACCTCGGCGGCGAGTCGGCGTCGACGCTGCCGGTGCCGCTGATGAACGTGGTCAACGGCGGCGCTCACGCCGACAACTCGATCGACCTGCAGGAGTTCATGCTCGTGCCCACGGGCGCCGCGTCGTTCGGCGAGGCGATGCGGATCGGCGCCGAGGTCTACCACGCCCTCAAGTCGCTGCTGGCCGCGCGAGGGCTCGCCACAGCGGTCGGCGACGAGGGCGGCTTCGCGCCCGACCTCGAGTCGTCGGAGGCGGCGATCGACGCCGTCCTCGAGGCGGCCGAGCGCGCCGGCCACCGCGACCGTGTCGCGATCGCGCTCGATCCCGCGGCGAGCGAGGTGTTCGCGGACGGCCGCTACCGCTTCGAGGGCCGCGATCTCTCCTCCGCCGAGATGCCGGAGTTCTGGCGCGGCATCGTCGACCGCTATCCGGTGGTCTCGCTGGAGGACGGCCTCGCCGAGGACGACTGGGACGCCTGGCGGCGCCTCACGGCCGAGCTCGGCGACAGCGTGCAGCTCGTCGGCGACGACCTCTTCGTCACGAACCCCGCGCGGCTCGCGGACGGGATCGAGCGCGGCGTCGCCAACTCGATCCTCGTGAAGGTGAACCAGATCGGGACGCTCACGGAGACGATCGAGGCGGTGCGGCTCGCGCAGCGCGCCGGTTACACCGCCGTGATGTCGCACCGCTCCGGCGAGACGGAGGACGCGACGATCGCTGACCTCGCCGTCGCGCTCGGCACCGGCCAGATCAAGACCGGCGCGCCGGCGCGCTCCGACCGCGTCGCGAAGTACAACCAGCTCCTCCGCATCGAGGAGGAGCTGGGGTCGCAGGCGGTCTATCCGGGCTGGGACGCGTTCCCGCGGGCACGCCGCTGAGGCGTTTGCGCACGCCGCTACGCTGCGAGTGATGTCCGTGGACCCCCGCAGGACGAAGATCGTGGCCACCATCGGCCCGGCGTCGTCCTCGCGGGACTCGCTCCTCACGCTCGTCGAAGCGGGCGTGGACGCGTTCCGGATGAACTTCTCGCACGGCACGCACGACCAGCACGCCGAGGTCGCGCGGGCCGTCCGCGAGGTGCAGTCCGAGCTGCAGAAGGCGCTCGCGCTGATCGCCGACCTGCAAGGGCCGAAGCTGCGCATCGGCGAGCTGCCCGAGCCGCGGATCCTCCTGAAGGACGAGGAGGTGCTCGTCGTCGGCGAGGAGCACCCGCTGGACAGCGAGCTGCCGGTCGCGCCGGCCGTGATCGGCGACGTGCTCCGTCCCGGTCACGACGTCCTCATCGACGACGGGCTCGTGCGGCTCGCGGTCGAGGACGTCCGCGAGGGGCGCGCGCTCTGCCGCGTCGTCGTGGGCGGCGAGGTGAAGGCCCACAAGGGCGTGAACCTGCCCGGCGTGCCGCTGCCGATCCCGTCCCTCACGAAGAAGGACCTCGACGACCTGACGTTCGCGCTCGGGCTCGGCGTCGACTACGTGGCCCTGTCGTTCGTGCGCGCGGCAGCCGACGTCCGCGACCTGCAGGCGATCATCCGCCAGCACGGCTCGGCGGCACGCGTGATCGCGAAGATCGAGAAGGCCGAGGCGGTCGAGGCGCTCGACGCGGTGCTCACGGAGACCGACGCGGTGATGGTCGCCCGCGGCGACCTGGGCGTCGAGATCGGCGCGGCGACCGTCCCGCTGCTCCAGAAGCGGATCATCCATCGGTGCCTCGAGGTCGGAAAGCCGGTGATCACCGCGACCCAGATGCTCGAGTCGATGATCGAGCACGCCGAGCCCACGCGCGCCGAGGCGAGCGACGTCGCGAACGCGATCCTCGACGGCACGTCGGCGGTGATGCTCTCTGCGGAGACGGCGACCGGAAACCACCCGGTCGAGGCGGTGCAGACGATGGACCGCATCGCGCGGGCGGTCGAGCCGTCGATGGACTACCGCCACCAGATGCCGGAGCCCGAGGAGGACGCGACCGTCGGCCGCGCGATGTCGAACGCCGCGTGCGACCTCGCCGAGGCGCTCCGCGCGCGGGCGATCCTCGTGCCGACCTTCACGGGCCGGACCGCGTCCGCCGTGGCGCGCCTGCGGCCGCGGCGGCCGATCATCGGCCTCTCGCACCACAAGACGGCTCTACAGCAGATGGCGCTCGAGTGGGGGGTCTCGCCGATCTGGATGCCGGAGACGGAGAACGTCGAGGACCTGTGGTCGCGCTCGCTCGACGCGGCGCGGCGCTCGGGCTGCGTCGATCCCGGTGACCGCGTCGTGCTCACCGCGGGCACCGCGGTCAACCTCCCCGGTTCGACGAACGTCATCAAGGTCGACGTCGCGTAGTTCGAGAGTCGCCGCGGCGACGCCGGAAACTGTTTCGAGGCTTCGCCTCGAAACAGTTTCGCTGCGCATTGTCGGCGCGCGCCTGACGCCTTGACCCCCCGAACCTGGTTCACGGAGTGAACCAGGTTCGCGAGTTTCGCAGGGATCGCCGCCCCCGCGGAGAACCCCGGCGCATGCCGCACGTCAGGCGCACGTGGCTCCTCGCCGCCGGCGGAGCCGCCCTCCTCGTCTTCCTCTACTGGAAGCCGCTGCACTCGTACATGCGCACGAAGCGCGAGGTGCAGGAGCGGCAGGCGGACGTGCGCGCGCTCCGAGCGGAGCAGGCGCGGCTCCAGCGCCGCATCGCGGCGGTGGGATCCTCGACGCAGCTCGTGCGCGAGGCGCGCCGCCTCGGCCTCGTGAAGCCGGGCGAGCGGCTCTTCATCGTGAAGGGCATCCCGGCGTGGCGCCGGGCCCACTGAGCAGACGCAGCTAGCCTCGTCTGCCGTGGACGACGTGCAGATCGTCGAGCGCCAGCTCGGCCGCCGGCCGCGTGCGTTCCGGCGCGTCGCCCTGCGCTGCCCGTTCGGGCGGCCGGCCGTCGTCGAGCAGGCGCCGTACGACGGCGACGGAAGGCCGTTCCCGACGCAGTTCTGGCTCACGTGCCCGTACCTCGTCGCCGCGATCTCGCGGCTCGAGGCCGCGGGCGGCGTCGAGCGCTGGACGCGGGCGGCGGTCGAGGAGCCCGCGCTGGGACGAAGCCTCGCCGCCGCGGATGCGGAGCAGCGCCGCATCCGGCCGGAGCTGGACGCTGGCATCGGCGGCTCGACGCGTAGCGGCAGCCTCAAGTGCCTGCACGCACATGCCGCCTTCGCGCTCGCGCGGCCGGGCTACGAGCTCGGCGACCGCATCCTCGCGGAGCTGCCCGCGCTCTGGCCGGACGCGTGCTGCACCGATCTGTGATCCTGGCGCGATGGAGCTCGAGCTCGCGCGCCAGCAGTGGGAGGCCGGTCACGAGCGCGTCGAGGCCGCGCGCGGCGAACGGCGGCGCTACGCGGCGCTGACCGCGCAGATCGAGCTCGTGGTGGACGAGCTGCGCAAACGCGTCGGCCAGACGTTCACGCTCGCGGAGCTCGCGCACGCGTACGACGGCGCGGCCGTCTGGGCGCGCGACGCGGTCGACCTCGCCGACCCGGCCCAGCCTCCGTCCCCCGACGCGGCGACCGTCGCGGACGCCGCCTTCCACCTGTACGCGCGGGGCGCGACCGACTACCGGCCGTGAGAGGGCCGCTGCGCATCGCGGTCGCCGCGGCCGCGCTCGCCGCGGCCTTCGTCGTCGGCGTCGCGGTCGGCGAGTCGCTGCACGACAACCCCAAGCCGGGCGGCGCCCAGACGGTCGTGCGCATCCTCCGGCCGCTGCCGCTCGCGCCCGCTCCGGCCGGCACCGTGACGGTCACCGTGACGACCACCGCTCCGTGACCTTTCCGCGGTCCCGCGTTTAACTTCACGCAGCTTTGGTTACTTTTGCCGTGTGAGCTATCGGGGGTCGAGGCGCGCGCCGACGAGCGAGCCGGACTGGCTCACCCTGGGCCAGGCGGCGAAGTTCCTCGGGGTCGCGCAGTCGACGATCCGCAAGTGGTCCGACCAGGGCCGCGTGCCCGCCTTCTACACCCCGGGGGGGCATCGCCGGTACCGGCGCCGCGACCTCGAGGCGTTCCTCGACCGGTCGGGGCCCGGCGGCCGCACGAGCGGGCCGCTCGTGCTCGTCGTGGACGACGACCCGCGGCTGCGCGAGTTCGTCCGGCTCAACCTGGAGCTCGAGGGCTACGACGTCCGCGAGGCGGCGAGCGCGGACGAGGCGCTCGCGGCGATCGAGGACCAGGCGCCCCAGCTCGTGCTGCTCGACGTCGTCATGCCGGGCGTCGACGGCTGGCAGATGCTGCAGCGGATGCAGGAGCGCCACGGCTCCATCCCGGTGATCATGTTCAGCGGCAAGGTCGAGGAGCGGCGGGCGGGGGACGCGGAGCGGCGCGGCGCGCGCGGGTTCATCGGCAAGCCGTTCGACCCGCAGCAGCTCGTCGAGCGGGCGAAGCAGCTCGTCCCCGTGTAGCTCAGAGCTCTTCTGCCGCCTGCAGCACGGCGCCGAGGATGACCGCGAGCGCCGAGAAGAGGCTGATCCAGATGCCGATGCCGCGCCCGTCCGCGGGCAGCATCGAATCGGGGATCGAGATCAGCCGGATCAGCACGAAGATCGTGGCGAGCGCGCCGAGCGCGAGCACGACCAGGCTCTCCGGCACCGTCGGCGGCAGGTCGACGCCGGCTTCCCGCAGCACCACGAGCACGAGCACCGCGAGGCCGATGAAGAACACGAGCTTCCCGAGCACGCCGGTGTGCCAGCCGATCACGGCCAGCTTGACCCCGACGCCCGAGCCCGCGTACCAGTCCATGAACGACGAGAGCATGAGGACGAGGCCGGCCACCCACGTGACGCGCTCGCCGGCCGCCCAGATGCCGGCCGGGGCCGGCCGGGTGTATGGTCCGGGCTCGGGCGCAGGCGGCTGCGGATACTCCACGTCGAAGAAGTCGGGGGTTTCCACACCGCGAAGTATGGGGATTACCTCGGTCGACATCCGGGAGACCGGTCGGCGGAAAGGGGTCACATGCTCGACGAGGCGGCGCACACCTCCCTCACCGACGGGGATTACGTCGAGTTCGCCGTCGCCGGCGCACCGGCGCGGGGCGAGTACCACTGCTCCGGATGCGGCTACGGGGTGACGGTGCACGCGACGCTGCCGCAGTGCCCCATGTGCGCGGGCACCCAGTGGGAGCCCGCCGACTGGAGCCCGTTCACGCGCGCCCGCGCGAACGCCTGACGCCCCGTCCGCCCGGGCTACACGCCGAAGGTCGTCTGCACCTTGTGCCAGGCGGCGAGCACGAGGAACGCGCAGACGAAGAGCAGCACGAGTAGCGTGACGAGGAAGCGCACGTGCGAACGGCGCGCCTCGCTGCGCCGCTCGATGCGCGCACGGCGCCGGGCACGCTCGCGCCGGTAGGCGTACTCGATCGCCCGCGGGTCGAGCGACGGCGGCTCGTCGTCCGGAAGAAGGGGAGCTCGGCGTGCGGTCTCTGCCACACGCGGAGTCTAGGCGATACTCCTGCAGATGACGCTCTTGGAGGCGCGGCGGCAGCCGCTGCGGGCGCTCGCCGAGGCCGCCGCCGGCGCCGCAGGCGGAGGCGATCTCCGCGGTGCGCTCGCCACGCTCGCCGACGCGACCCTCGAGGCGACCCAGGCCGACCTGGTCGTCCTCCGGCTGCGCTCGGCGGACGGCGATCTGCCGGCCCGGGCGGTCGCCCCGGCGACGTCGGCGCTCGCCGCCGAGGTCGCCGGCAGCCGGGCGACGCTCGAGGAGCTCGAGGCGGGGGAGGCGCCGGCGCCGACGCGCAGGGCGGCCGAGGCGATCCGCGCCTCCGGCGTCCACGTCGAGGCGGCACGGGTCGAAGGCCGGATCGTCGGCTCGGTCGAGCTCGTGCGCGTCGCCGCCCCCTTCGACGACGACGATCGCGCCGCCGCCGCACTCGTCGCGGCGCAGATCGCGCTCGCGACGCGGGCGCTCGGCGACGGCGCCGCCCTGCCCGCATCGCGGCAGGCCCGCCGGCTCGAGCTGGCCGGCGAGGCGCTGGCGGCGGGCGGCGACACGCGCCGCGCCGCGCAGCAGGCGGTCCGCACGGCCGCCGACACGACCGGCGCGAACGCCGGCGCCGTCTGGCGGCTGCTGCCCGAGGGCGGTCTCGAGCTGCTCGCGGGCTGCGGCGACCTCGACCGCGCGCAGGAACGGGGCCGCGCGCTGGTGCTCGAGGCCGCCGGCGACCGGCGGCAGGCGCGGCCGGCGTGTGTCGCGGGCCTCCCCGAGTCGCTGTCGCAGGTGCTCACCCTGCCGCTCGGCGAGCCGCCGTTCGCGGCGCTGCAGCTCTTCCATCCGGCCGGCTCGACCGCCGTCGAGCGGCATCTCCCCTCGCTGACGTCGTTCGCGGCGCGGGTCGCCCACGCGCTGCGGGCGTGCGACCGCGCCTCCGCGCTCGGCCTCGAGCTCGGCCGCACGCGCTCGCTGCTCGAGGTGCTGGGCGAGGCGATCTCGCACCTCTCGCTCGCGCACACGCTCGAGACTGCCGTCGGGCGCGTCGCGGAGCTGCTGCAGATCGAGCAGCTCGGCGTGTACCTGCTCGAGAGCGGGGCGCTTCGGCCCGCCGCCGGACGCGGCCTGGGGGCCGGCCACGAAGAGGTCGCCCGCCGGCTGTTCCGGCTGATGCTGGGGCCGCTGCGCGCGCGGCCGACGCTGTTCGCGCAGGTCGCCGGCTCCGACCCCGCCCTCGCACCGGTGCGCGAGGCCCTGCGCGCCTCCGGGCGCCGCGCGGTCGTCGGGGCGCCGCTGCAGACGTCGGACGAGCCGATCGGGCTGCTCGTCGCCTACCCGGCCGCGCGCACCCCGACGGAGGGCGACCGTGCGCTGCTCGCGGCGCTGGCGGCGCAGCTCGCGGTGGCGGTGCAGAACGCGCGCCTGCACGAGCAGGCGAAGGAGCTGGGGCAGACGCTGACCGACGTCCTCGCCTCCGAGCGGCAGTCGACGCGCCGGCTCACCGCGCTGTACGAGATCTCGCGGTCGTTCGCCCAGAGCCTGTCGCTGGACGCGACGCTCGACGCGGTGACGTCGACGATCGTCGAGGTGCTGAACGTCGACGCCGCCGTGATCAGGGTGCCGGACGAGCGCGGCGACCAGTTCGTGCCTGCCGCGGTCCACGTCACCGAGTCGCGCCTCGCCGCCCCGGTGCGGACGATCCTCGACCGGCCGCAGCCGAGGCCGCCGCGCACGCCGCGCCCCCTGCTGCTCGACGCCGCCGCCGCACGCCGCATGGGCGGCGCGCACGCGCTGCTCGTCCCGTTCCTCGAGAAGGGCTCGACCGCGGCGCTGCTGCCGATCGAGTCGCCGACCGAGCTGCTGGCGCAGCTGACGATTCTCTCGCTCGACCCGGCGGCGCCGATCGACGGCGAGACGCTCGCGACGGCCCAGACGATCTCGCAGCAGGCCGCCCTCGCGATCGACAACGCCCGCCTGTACCAGCAGCAGAAGCGGTTCGCGGAGACGATGCAGCAGTCGCTGCTTCCGCGCGAGCGTCCGGCTGTGCCGGGCCTCGAGGTCGGTGCGGTCTACGAGTCGGCCGCGCGCGTGGACGTCGGCGGCGACGTGTTCGACTTCCTCGAGCTTGCGGACGGCCGGCTGGCCGTCGTCCTCGGCGACGTGACCGGCCACGGCATCGACGCGACGGCCGACATGGCGATGGCGAAGTTCGTCTTCAGGTCGCTGGCGCGCGACCATCCCGACCCCGCGGACTTCCTCGCCCACGCGAACGACGTCGTCCTCGGCGAGATCGCAGTGGGCAAGTTCATCACGATGGCCTCGGTGCTCGTCGATCCCGGAGGCGAGGTTCGCTGCGCGAGCGCCGGACATCCCGAGCCGCGCCTCGTCCTGCCCGACGGCGCGGTGCAGCCGCTCTCCTGCGGCGGGCTCGCACTCGGCATCGAGGCCTCGCAGCGGTACGAGCCGGCGCGGGCCGAGCTGCCGCCGGGCGGCGCCGTCGTCCTGTACACGGACGGCGTCGTCGAGGCGCGCCGCGGAGCGGAGCTGTTCGGCGTCGAGCGCCTCGACGGCGTGCTGGCGGACCGCCGCGCGGTGGACGCGCAGACGCTCGCGAAGTCGGTCCTCGAGGCGTGCCGGCTCTTCGGGGGCGGCGAGCTCCAGGATGACTGCGCCGTCGTCGTCATCCGCCGCCGTTGAACCTGCGCCGCGACGGAGGGCGCCCGCTCGTGGTCGGGCATCGCGGCGCGCCCGCCCTCGCGCCGGAGAACACGCTGTCCTCGCTCGAGGCGGCGATCGAGGCCGGGGCGGACCTCGTCGAGTTCGACGTCTCGCCCGGCCTGCTGCTCGAGCACTCGCCGGGCGAGGCGGGACGCGACGCCGTCCGGCTTGAGCAGGCGCTCGAGCTGCTCCGCGACCGCGGCGTCGGCGCCCACGTCGACGTGAAGCTGCCCGGCTACGAGCGGGAGGTGGTCGAGCTGATCGCGGCGCACGGGCTCGAGCGGCGTGCGCTGCTGTCGACGGCGCGGCCGGCGGTGTCTCGGACGCTCGCGCGGCTCGCGCCGGAGCTGCCTCGCGCGATCGGCTACCCGCGCGACCGCTACGGGCTCGCGCGGCTCCGGTGGCCGGACGCCCCGACGCGCGCCGGCGCACGCGCGCTGCGCGCCGCGACGCCGCTGCGCGTCCCGCTCCTCCTGCGACGCGCACGCGCGGACCACGTGGCGCTCCATCACACGCTCTGCTCGGCGTCGGCGGTGGCCGCCGCGCACCGCGCAGGCGCGGCGGTCATCGCCTGGACGGTCAACGACGCGGCGTCGGCCGTGCGCCTCGCCGCGCTGGGCGTGGACGCGCTCGTCAGCGACGATCCAGGGGTGGTTCTGGGGGCCGTGGCTACACTGACGACGCCGTGAAGCGGGCGTTCGCCGTCGGTCTCTTCGTCGCAGGCTTCGCGGCGGCGGGCGCGTTCTCGGGCGTCGTCGTGGCCGATCCGGGGACGACCTCGTCGTCGACGTCGACGGCCGCGACGACCACGACGACCACCGCGACGACGACCGCCGCAACGACCACGGCAACGATGGCCACGCTGCCGTCGCGCGTGCGTGTCGCCGGCGTCGCGGTCGGCGGGCTCGAGCACGCCGCCGCGGTCGCCGAGATCCGGGAAGCCTTCGCGACGCCGCTGCCCGTGATCGTCGACGGCACCCGCTACGCGCTCGATCCCCAGCGGTTCGCGACGGCGTACGCCGCCACCGCGATCGCCCGCGCGCGCATCGCCTCCCCGGGGACGAACGTCCGCCTCGTCGTCTCGGTGCGCGGCCCGGCGCTGCGGGCCTGGGCGGCCGCGCTCGCGCGCCGCTTCACGCGGCGGCCCGTGGACGCCTCGCTCGCGCTCCGCTCGGGACGCCCCGCGATCACGGCCGACCGGCCCGGCCGCAGGCTCGACGCGGCCCGCCTGACCGCGCGCGTCGCGGCGGCGCTGCAGCACAACTCGCGGCTGCCCCTCCGGTTCCGGACGCGTGCCGTCCCGGCGAAGGTGACCGCGAAGAGCTTCGGCCCCGCGATCCTGATCAACCGCGAGGTCAACCGGCTGTTCCTCTACCGCAACACCGGCCGCTCGCTCACGCCGTGGCGGACGTTCTCCGTCGCCACCGGTCAGGCGATCTACCCGACGCCGACCGGCACCTTCCACATCGTCGTCAAGTGGGTGAACCCGTGGTGGTACCCGCCGACGCAGGACGCGTGGGCGCGCGGGCTCCAGCCCGTCCCGCCCGGCCCCGACAACCCCCTCGGCACGCGCTGGATGGGGCTCGACGCTCCCGGCGTCGGCATCCACGGCACCGACGAGCCCGCGTCGATCGGATACAGCGCGTCGCACGGCTGCATCCGGATGCAGGTGCCGGACGCGGAGTGGCTCTTCGACCACGTCGACGTCGGCACGACGGTGTTCATCGTATGAGGCTCGTCCGGATCGCCGCCGCGGCCGCCGTCATCGCCCTGCTCGCCGTGCTCGTGTGGGACGTCGCGCACCGGTCGGGCGGGCGCGTCGCGCGCGACGTCGACCACGGCGAGATCGTGAAGGCGCCCGCCTTCGCGCTGCCGAAGACGACGGGCGGCGGCAAGCTCTCGCTCGCCTCGTTCCGCGGCAAGGTCGTCGTCCTCAACTTCTGGGCGTCCGACTGCGTCCCGTGCAAGCAGGAGCAGAAGCAGCTCAACGAGGCGGCGGCGCGGTGGGCGGCGAAGGGCGTCGTCTTCCTCGGCATCGACGAGATCGACCTCAACGGGCCCGCGCGGGCGTACCTGCGCCACTACCGCGTCTCCTACCCGAGCGTGTCGGACGGCGACGGCGCGGTGGCCGGGAAGTTCGGCGTCACCGGCACGCCCGAGACGTTCTTCATCGACCGGCGCGGGCGGGTCGTGCCGCCGCACATCGTGGCGCCGCCGCAGGGCGACGCGCTCGAGGCCGGGATCCGCCGCGCCCTGAGCGCGTGAGGGTCCTCCTCGTCGCGCTCGTCGCGGCGCTCGCCGTCTGCGCCGCCGCAGCACCCGCGGGCGCCAGCGAGAAGCATCCGACCGAGGACGAGCTCGAGGCGATGCTGGTCTGCCCGAGCTGCCACGTTCCCCTCGACGAGTCGAACTCGCCGATCGCGCAGCAGATGAAGGCGTTCATCCGCAAGCGGATCGCGCAGGGCGCGACCCGCAGCGAGATCGTCGACGAGCTCGTCGGGCCCCCGAACAACCTCGGCGACGCGATCCTCGGCGTGCCGTCCAAGCACGGCTTCGACCTGCTCGCCTGGGTGCTGCCGCTCGGCGGGATCGCGCTCGGTGCGGTGGGCGTGGGGGCGGGAGCGTGGACCTGGTCGCGCCGGCGCGACGGCCCCGGCGTTGCGCCCGCCGGCGGCCCGCGCCTCGACGCGGCGACGGAGCGGCGCATCGACGAGGAGCTCGCCCGCTTCGATGGCTGACTCCTGCACCCGCGAACCAGGTCCGTCTCCGACGAACCAGGTTCGGGAGCCTCGGAGACAGCCCCGGTAGATGGCCGAGAAGCTCCCCGTTGCCTTCCTCGCCGGCCTGATCTCGGTGGCGACGCCCTGCGTGCTGCCGCTCGTGCCCGGCTACCTCGCCGCGGTCTCGTCGGTCGGCGTCGCGGAGCTGGGGACGCGCGGCACGGGCGTCCGCATCCTCCGCGCGAGCATGCCCTTCATCGCCGGCTTCACCGCGGTCTTCGTCCTGCTCGGCGCCGGCGCCGCCGCCATCGCGAGCGTCGTCCCGAAGGCGACGCAGACGCAGATCGCCGGCTTCGTGCTCGTGGTGATCGGCCTCGCGTTCGTCGGCCTGCTGCCGTGGCCGGAACGAGCGGTGGCGCCGGGGCTGCTCGGAAGCGCGCGCCGGACCGGCTCGAGCGCGCTCCTCGGCGGCGCGTTCGCGGTGTGCGCCGCCCCGTGCATCGGGACCGTGCTCGCGTCGATCCTCGTCCTGGCGAGCTCGACCGGGACGATCGCGCGCGGCGTCGTCCTGCTCGTCGCGTACTCACTCGGGCTCGGCGCGGCGTTCGTCCTCGCCGGCGTCGCCTTCGCGAACGCGATGCGCGCCTTCCGCTGGGTCCGCGGCCACTACGCGATCCTGCAGCGGCTGTCGGGCGCCACCCTGGTCGCGCTCGGGCTGCTGCTCTTCTTTCACCGGGACGCCTGGCTCCGCGACGGCCTCGACCAGGTGCTGTCGCAGATCGGGCTCGGCACCGTCTAGCGCCGCGAGGATCGCGGCGACGTCGAGGCCGCGGTGGCGCGGCGCGAACGGGCGGAGGCGCGCCAGCGCCTTGAGCCGCTGGCGCTCGGCCGCGACGGGCCGTCCGCGGCCGCGCTGGTAGGCCGAGACGACCACGTGCACGAGCCCCTGGAAGAAGTCGCGCTCGGCCGGAGCGCAAGCGCGCCAGGCCGTCTCGAACGCCTCGTGGGCGTCGAAGTAGGCCGCCTCCCGCGCGAGCTCGAGGCCGCGTTTGTATTCGGCGGCCACCTTGCTATCGTCGCCCTCAGGCATGGCGACGATCCTGCTCTGTGGGGTCGACCTGTACGTCCGGGGGAAGCTCGAAGCTGTCCTGCCGGAGCACCGCTTCGAGACGAGCGACGGCGTCGACCCGCCCGATCTCGTCGTCGCCGACATCGCGCGCATCGACGCGGAGGACGTCGCGGACAACTTCCCCGACGTGCCGATCCTCGGCTACACGAACCACACCGACACCGCCGGCTTGCGCCGCGCGACCGCGGCCGGATTCGATCGCGTCGTCGCGAAATCGGCGCTGTTCGAGCGCACCCGCGAGCTGATCGAGGAGCTACTGGCGTCGGTAGAGTAGGTCGCCGTGACCTACATCATCGCCGAGCCGTGCATCGACATCAAAGACCGCTCGTGCGTCGACGTGTGCCCCGTCGACTGCATCCACGAGGCGAATCGCATCCTCGTCATCGATCCCGAGGAGTGCATCGACTGCTTCGCTCCCGACGAGCAGCTGATCACGACCTGGGGCGTCCGCTCGTTCGCCGAGCTCGAGAACCAGCTCTGCCGCGTCCTCACGGACCGGGGCTTCAAGTCCGCGGTCGTCAAGCGCTTCCGGCGCAAGCCGCTGGTGAAGATCACGCTCGCGCCCGCGTTCGAGGAGCGCGACCGTTACGGCGGCACGCGCCTCACGACGCGCAACATCTCGCGCTTCCGGCGGACGGTGCGCGCGACGCCGACGCACGGCTGGGTGCTCGTCGACGGGCAGCGCACCGACTCGCTCGCGCCCGGGCAGTTCGTCCCGGGCGTGCGGGCAACGCCGACCCGCGACGGCGAGAGCTACCGGCTCGGCGTCCTCCACGGCCTCGTCTTCGGCGACGGCACCTGGAACAAGCAGGAGATTCGCTCGGGCGAGCACCTTCACTACGTCCAGCTCTACGGTGAGCGTGTCGCGCGCTTCAGAGACTTCTTCGACGACGTCACCTACTCTTCGTGCCTCGACGTCCACCCCGGCTACGCCGGCACGGGTGTCGTGCGCGCCGCTGTCAACCTGAAGAAGGCGCTACCGGAGACGGGCGACCGCGAGTACATCGCCGGCTTCGTCGACGGCTGGCTGGCGGCGGACGGCGACCCGGTCAGGGCGGGCTCGTGGCGGCTGCGCTCGACCGACCACGGCGCCCTCGACTGGGTGGAACAGGTGGCGCCCTATGCCGGCTACATCGCGGTCGGCTCGGGGCAGGAGGGCAGCGTGGCGACCAACTTCGGCGCCCGCACGCGGCCGATCCGCTGGCTCTACCTCGCGACGCGCGAGGTGGCGTGGCGCGTGATGAGCGTGGAGCCCGTGGAGGCGGACGCGGAGGACACGTTCTGCGCCGTCGTTCCCGAGAAGCACGAGTTCGCGCTCGCCGGCGGGATTTCGACGAAAAATTGTGGTGCGTGCGAACCGGAGTGCCCGGTCGAGGCGATCTTCCCCGAGGACGCGCTGCCGGAGAAGTGGCAGCCGTTCGTGCGCATCAACTACGCGTACGGCGAGGGGATGGCGGTCGTCGATCAGCTCACCGACGAGTACGCCACCGAGCACAACGTCCAGAACCAGCCGCTCGAGTAGCGCTTCGCACGCATAACAACCGCGTCGATGGGTAGTCGTCCTCGACGGCAACATCGACGCGGAGGAGGTTGCGATGCCGAAAGAGTGGAGCGCGAAGCGCGAGCGCCAGTACGAGCACATCAAGGAGTCGGAGGAGGAGCGCGGACGCTCGGCCGAGCGCGCGAAGGAGATCGCCGCGCGCACGGTGAACAAGCAGCGCGCGGAGTCGGGCGAGACGAAGAAGTCGAGCTCGAAGTGAGGGGTGCGACGGGTCGCGCGGCGTGTGTCTCGCGATCGCGTCGCGATCGTTTTCCTTTCCAGCAACGTGCGGCGAGCACGATGCTGTCCGCATTGCACGTTACAAACGCAAGTGGTAGGGAATCGTGCACGCAATCTGACCCAGGAGGTCGTAGATGACCCAGGAGGACTGGGGCGGGACCGGCATTACGGGCGAGACGCCCGAGGCTGCCTCGCCCCCCGAATGGTCGATCCCCGGGCCGGAGGAGACGCCGACGGTGCCCGAAGCGCCTGAAGCGCCGAAGACTCTCCCGGCCCGCACCCGTTCCTCGTCGCGTTCGAGCACGAGGTCGTCGACACGCTCGAGCGGCACGCGGTCGACCGGTGCGAAGAAGTCCAGCGCGAAGAAGTCGACCGCGAAGCGGTCGACCGCCAAGCGCTCGAGCGCGAAGAAGTCGACGGCGAAGAAGTCGACGGCCAAGCGCTCGACGGCGAAGAAGTCGACCGCGAAGCGTTCGACCGCCAAGCGTTCGACCGCGAAGAAGTCGACGGCCAAGCGCTCGACGGCGAAGAAGTCGACGGCCAAGCGCTCGACGGCGAAGAAGTCGACCGCGAAGCGCTCGACCGCCAAGCGTTCGACCGCGAAGCGTTCGACCGCGAAGCGCTCGACGGCGAAGAAGTCGACGGCCAAGCGCTCGTCCGCACGGAAGTCGACGGCCAAGCGCTCGACCGCACGGAAGTCGAGCGGCCGCACCACGGCGCGGAAGTCGGGCGCCCGCAAGAGCAGCACGCGGCGCAGCACGACCCGGCGTTCCTCGCGGTAGCCACGCAGCCTTCCGTCCGGGCCCCGCACGCCGGGGCCCGGACGCCGGCTGCATCCTGAGCCCGGAGGCTGCGGCTATCCTCGCGGGCCATGCGCCCGAAGACCCTCGACCACGTCGCGTACTGGGTCGACCGGCGCGACGAGATCGCGTCGTTCCTCGAGCGCCACGTCGGCATGCACGTGATCGACCGTCAGGAGGCGTTCACGCTGATGGGCAGCGACGCGCGGCGCGGCAAGCTCACGCTCTTCGACGCGGAGGGGCCGCGCGAGCCGGGCCTGCTGAAGCACGTGGGGCTCCGCGTCTCCGACCTGGCGGCCGCCCGCGCCGAGCTGCCGGAGAACGCGCCGGAGGTGTTCGACGCGGGCGGAGGGGTCATGCTCACGCTCGTCGAGGGGGACACCGACGTCGAGTACGACCTCGACCACGTCGCCCTCCGCTCCGCCGACCCGGCCGCGACGGCCGCCGACTACGAGCGCTACGGCTTCAACCGCGTCGGCGCCGACCGCGTCGAGGTGGGGGGCGCGTTCGTCGAGCTGCACCCCGGCGATCCGGGCGCGCCCGGGAACCCGCTCCTGAACCACCTCGCCGTGCTGGTCGACTCGGCCGACGACGTGATCGCGGACGCGCGCGACCTCGGCATCGAGGTCGAATCCGTGGTCGACGCGGCCAACACGTACGCGACGTTCCTCTGGGGGCCGGAGCGCGTGCGGATCGAGTACGTCGAGCACAAGCCGACGTTCTCGCTTCGGTGACGCAGACGGTCGTCGCGGGCGCCGGCATGGCCGGGCTCGTGGCGGCGACCCGGCTGCGAGAGCTCGGGGTGCGCCACGTCGTGCGCGAGAAGGGCACGCGCGCGGGCGGCTCGATGCTCCTCTCGTCCGGCGTCGTCTGGCGCCACCGCCGCTTCGACGACTTCCGTCGCGAGTGCCCGCGCGGGGACGCGAAGCTGCAGCGGCTCGTGTGGGAGCGCCTCGACGGCGCCCTCGACTGGCTGGAGTCCCGGGGCGTGCCGGTCGACCGGCCCGAGACGGGGAACCCGCTGACCGCCGGCAGGGGGTTCGACCCGCGCGGCCTCACCCAGACGCTCGCCTCGAGGCTCGACGTCGAGCTCGGCGCGGGCGAGCTCGACCCGGACGCGCCGACGATCCTCTGCACCGGCGGCTTCGCCGCCTCGTCGGAGCTCGTTGCGGAGCACGTCGCGCCGGCCGCTCCGCTGCGGCTGCGCGCGGCGCCGTGGTCGGAGGGCGACGCCCTGCGTCACGCCCTCGCCCGCGGCGCCGGCACGACGGACGGGATGGACGAGTTCTACGGCCGCAACATGCCGGACGCGCCGTGGGACGAGACCCAGCTCGTGTCGCTGTCTCAGCTCTACGCGCGCCACGCGCGGATCTTCGACGAGGACGGGGTCGAGTTCTTCGCGGCGGGCGACGTGTCGTGGTCGGAGACGAACGTCGTGCAGGCGACCGCACGACGCCCCGGCGCGAGGGCGTACTACCTCCTCGACGAGCGCGCGCTGGAACGGAAGGTGCGCGACCGCACGGTCGCGGAGATGGTCGAGTCCGCGCCGCCGGAGGCACGCGTGCCGCTCGCCGACCTGCCCTTCGAGGCGCCGCCGGAGAGCATTGCCGCCGTGCGCGTCGTCGCCTCGATCACCCACACCGTCGGCGGCCTCCGCGTCGACGATCAGGCCCGTGTGCTGCGCGCGGACGGATCCGCGATCGACGGGCTGTGGGCGGCGGGCGTCGACGCGGGGGGCGTCGCGACCGGCGGCTACGCGAGCGGGCTGGCGCAGGCGCTCGTTCTCGGCCTCGCCGCCGCCGAGAGCGCGGCCGGTTACCGGCCGATGGTGTAGACGCAGGCGCGGCCGTCGCCGGGCAGCGGGGACGCGCCGATCTTCGTCACGACGAGCGTCCGGTCCGCATCCTCGAACGCGTGCCCGACCGGCGGCGGCTCGCCCTGCTCCGCCCGCAGCTCGTAACCGGTGGGCGACCAGGCGAAGAGCAGGTAGCCGTGTGGCCCGCCGCCGTTCGCGTCCATCACGGTCCTAGCCTAGCGGCGGGTGGCGTACGGGGGCAGCGCCACGAGGACGCTCGTGCCGCGGCCCGGCTCGCTCGACACCGAGATCGTCCCGTGCAGCTGCTTCACGCGCTCCTCGATCGCCTCCAGCGAGCGACGGCGGCGCTCGGGCTCGGCGTCGTCGACGACCGTCGTCTCGACGCCGCCGTCGTCACGGCGGGCGATGGTGATCCCGACCGTCCGCGGCGGGCCGCGGCGCACCGCCTGCTCGAGCAGCTCGCGGACGATCGTGTAGAGCGCGATCTGCGCCGCCTCGCCGAGCCGTTCGGCCTCCTCCACCTCGAGGTCGATCCGGAGGCGGTGCTGCGTGCCGATCTGGGAGGCGAGCTCGCGCAGCGCGGGCACGAAGCCCTGGTCGCGGAGCACGACCGGCTCCAGCGCGAACGAGAGGTTCCGAAGCTGCCGGATCGTCTCGCGCTGCCGGTCGCGCGCGGTGCGCAGCACCGAGAGCGCGTCGTCGAGGCCGCCGGACTCGATCGACTGCAGGGCCGCGTCGATCATCAGGGCGATCCCGGAGAGGTGCTGGACCGGCCCGTCGTGCAGGAAGAGCGCGATGCGCCGGCGCTCGTCCTGCTCGGCCGCGATCAGCCGCTCGAGCGAGTCCGTCTGCTCGGTCAATCGATGATGGCTTCGCGCAGCGCGATCGCGACGGCGTGCGTGCGGGTGTCCGCCTCGAGCTTCGTGAGGATGTGGCGGACGTGGCTCTTCACCGTCTCCTGCGAGATGAAGAGCTGCTTGGCGACGTCGGCGTTCGACATCCCGTCGGCGAGCAGCTGCAGGATCTCGCGCTCGCGCTGCGTCAGCATGTCGCCCTGGTCCTTGCTCAGGAAGGCCGGCATCAGCGCCGGGTCGACGTAGCCCTCGCCCTGCGCGACCTTCTCGATCGCGCGGACGAGCGTCTGGTGCGGCGCCTCCTTGAGGATGTAGCCCTTCGCGCCCGACTCGAGCCCGCGGCCGAGCAGCGAGCGCTCGGAGTACGCGGTGAAGATCAGCACCTTCGCGTCGGGCGCCTGCTCGGCCAGCAGCCTCGTCGCCTCGAGGCCGTCCATCCCGGGCATGCGCACGTCCATGATCACCACGTCGGGCTTGCGGCGCTGCGCGAGCTCGACCGCCGACGCGCCGTCGGCGGCCTCGCCGACCACGCGGATGTGCGGCGCGCGCGAGAGCGAGAGGCGCAGCCCCTCGCGGACCACCTCGTGGTCGTCGACGATCAGGGTGGTGATCTCGTCTGCCATGGGGGCGAGTCTACGGGGTGAATCGGCGGCTTCCTGCGACTGTCCTACCCCGGGATGAGGGAGAGCTGCCGTTCCGCGGGCGGCGGACGGAGCGGCTCCGGGCGGCGGTCGCGCACGCCGGCGGCCCGCGCGAGCTCGCGAACGGCGCTCCGCGCGGGCGCGGCGTCGCCGCTGCGGAGGTACGCGCGCCGCGCGTACAGACGCTCGTAGAGCGGCAGCAGCTGCGGCCAGTCGCGCGAGAGGCAGTCGAGGAAGTGCTCGCGCGTTCCGGGCTTGAGATAGAGCAGGTTCGCCCAGATCCCGCACGCGCCGGCGTCGCGCGCGGCGCGCACGACCTCCGCGAGCTGCTCGGGCCGGTCGGAGAGGCCGGGGAGCAGGGGCGCCATCCCGACCGACGCGCGGACGCCGGCGTCGACGAGCGTCCGCAGCGCGCGCAGCCGCTGCCGCGGCGGCGCGGTTCCCGGCTCGGTGGTGCGCCAGACGTCCGGGTCGAGCGTCGGCACCGAGAACGTCACCGACACGTCGGCGCGCCGCGACGCCTCGACCAGCACGTCGACGTCGCGGACGATCATCGGCCCGCGCGTGATGATCGAGAACGGGTTGGCCGCCTCGGCGAGGGCTTCGAGGCACGCGCGCGTGAGCCGGTACCGCCCTTCCGCCGGCTGGTACGGGTCGGTCGCGGCGCCGATCGCGACCGGCTCGTGCGCCCAGGAACGGCGGGCGAGCTCCTGCCGCAGCACCTCCGCCACGTTCACCTTCACGCGGATCGACGTGCCGTAGCGGTGGTCCGCCGGGCGGTCGGCGCGTTTCTCGAACGCGCGCACGTAGCAGAACGTGCAGCGGTGCACGCACCCCATGTACGGGTTCAGCGACCACGAGAACGGCATACCGCGCACGCGGTTGAGCGCGACCTTGCAGGGCTCCTCGCGGTACTCCGCCCGCATCCCGGGAGTATAGAACACACGTTCGCTCCGACCGCGACGCGGCTATACTCGAAGCGCTGATTCGCGTGGACGACGATCCGCCCAGTACCCGCGCGCCGAGGCGCGCTCGGACGTGACCTTCATCCTGGAGCTCGTCGCCCTCGCGGGGCTGATCCTGCTGAACGCGTTCTTCGTGGCGGCCGAATACGGCCTCGTCACCTCGCGCCGGACGCGGATCATGGAGCTGGAGCACGGCGGCAACCGCCGCGCCCGGGCGGTGCTGCGCATCACCGGCGACCCGCCGCGCTTCATCGCCGCCATGCAGCTCGGCGTCACGTTCGCCTCGCTGGCGATCGGCGCGCTGGGCGAGCAGGTGCTCGCCCACCGCTTCGACGCCTGGATGGCGAGCGTGCTCGCGGTGATCCTCGCGCTGCTGATCGTCACCTACCTCGAGGTCGTGATCGGCGAGCTCGTGCCGAAGGGCATCGCGCTCGGCCACCCCGAGCGGATGGCGCTCGCGGTGTCGACGCCGGTGCGCTGGTTCTTCCTCGTCTTCCGCCCGCTGATCTGGCTGCTGCAGTCCTCGAGCGAGGTCGTCCTGCGCGGCCTCGGGCTGGAGCCGCCCGGCGCCGACCACGAGGCGCACTCCGAGGCCGAGCTCCGCATGCTGCTCTCGAGCGCGGCCGAGCAGGGCGAGATCGAGCACGAGGAGCAGGAGATGGTCTACAAGGTTTTCGACTTCGCCGACAAGGAGGTCTCGGACGTGATGGTGCCGAGGCCCGAGGTGGTCGCGATCTCGATCGACCTGCCGCCGGCCGAGGCGCTGCAGGCCGTGCTCGAGTCGCCCTACACGCGCTATCCCGTCTACCGCGAGTCCCTCGACAACGTCGTCGGCGTCCTGCACGTGCGCGACCTGATCGAGGCGATGCACGACCGCGGCCTCGCCGCCGTCGACGTCGAGGAGCTCCTGCGTCCCGCGTACATGGTCCCCGAGACGAAGGACCTCGCCGCGCTGCTCACCGAGTTCCGGCGCACGAACCAGCACCTGGCCGTCGTCATCGACGAGTACGGCTCGGTGGAGGGGATCGTCACGCTCGAGGACCTCGTCGAGGAGATCGTCGGCGAGATCGAGGACGAGTTCGATCTCCCCGACGAGACGGTGGAGCGCGTCGACGACGACACGATCCGGATCGACGGCACGTTCCCGATCGACGACTTCAACGAGCAGTTCGACGTCGAGCTGCCGCACGAGGACTACCACACGGTCGCGGGCTTCGTCTTCGGCCTCCTCGGCCGCGGGGCCGAGCCCGGCGACGAGGTCGGCCACGACGGGCTCGTCTTCCGCGTCGACTCGATCGAGGGGCAGCGCATCGACCGGCTGACCGTGCAGTTCCGGCCGCAGGTCGGGCCTGCCCCGGCAGACGGGGATTGACCCCGCGCATACACTCGGGCGCGTGAGATGTCCCCTCGAAGAGCTGCGCGCGGTTCCCGAATCGCTGCCCGCGCCTCCGCCGGCGATGGCCGGCTACCTCGAGAAGGTGCGCGGGCGGGCGTACACGATCGGGGACGCGGACGTGGACGCGCTCCGCAGAGCCGGCATGACGGAGGACGAGATCTTCGAGCAGACGGTCGCGGCCGCGATCGGCGAGGGCTTCCGCCGCCTCGACGCGGCGCGGGAGGCGATCGGGTGAGGCTCGCGGTCGTCGACAGCGGGCACGAGCCGGCCGAGGCGGCGGTGCTCGAGCAGATCCGCGAGCGGAGCGGCGCCGAGCCGCTCGGCGTCGTGAAGACGCTGCTCTACCGGCCGGAGGTGTTCGGGCGACCGTTCTCGGAGGCCCTGCACGAGGCCATGCGAGGCGAGTCCGACTGGAGCCCGGGCGAGCGGGAGCTGTTCGCGGGCTTCACGTCGCTGCTCAACCAGTGCCCGTTCTGAACGGGCTCCCACGGCGCAGTTGCGTCGTACGCGCTCGGCGAGGAGGTCTGGGAGGCGGTGGTCGCCGACTGGCGGACGGCGCCGCTGCGGCCGGAGCTCCTCGCGACGCTCGCGTTCCTCGAGAAGCAGACGCTCCGGCCCGAGGAGCTCACGGCCGCCGACGCCGACGCGGTGCGCGCGGCGGGCGTCTCCGACCGGGCGCTCCTCGACGCGGCCACCGTCTGCGCGCTCTTCAACATGATCGTGCGGCTCGCCGACTCGTTCGGCTGGGACGTCCCCTCGTGGGAGCGCCTCACCGCCCGCGCGCCCGCGATGCTCGAGGGCGGCTACCTGCTCGGAGCGATCGGGACCCGTTAGACGCGCGTCCTTAGTTCACTACGTGAACTAAGGACGGGAGTTTGCTGTTTCGGAGTAGGATCGGCGCGTGATCGAGTTCCATCTCGACCCCCGCTCGGGCGTCGCCACCTACCTGCAGATCGTGCAGCAGGTGAAGGAGGCGCTGCGGCTGGGGACGATCGGCGTGGGCGACCAGCTGCCGACCGTCCGCGAGGTGGTCGCCGACCTGGCGATCAACCCGAACACGGTCGCGAAGGCGTACCGCGACCTCGAGCGCGAGGGGCTCGTCGTCGCGCGCCAGGGGCGCGGGACGTTCGTGGCGAACACGCTCGCGCCCGCGTCGCTCCGCCATCACGACGCGCTGCGCGCGCAACTCGAGCGGTGGCTCGCGGCCGCCGACGCCGCCGGCCTCGACGAGGAGAGCATCCGGGCGCTCATCTCCGCCACGCTGCGGGAGAAGCTGGCGCGACGCGTGGCATGAGATGAAGCCGGCGCTCGAAGCGCGGGGGCTCGGGAAGCGCTTTCGCCGCGAGTGGGGGCTCCGCGACTGCACGCTCGCGATCCCGCACGGCGCCGTCGTGGGCCTGGCGGGGCCGAACGCCGCCGGGAAGTCGACGCTGCTGGCGCTCGCCGTCGGGCTGCTCGCGCCGACCGAGGGCTCGATCTCGGTCCTCGGCCGCGACCCGCTGCGCGAGCCCGCGCTGCTCGCGGACGTCGGCTTCGTCGCGCAGGGGGCGCCGCTCTACCGCTCGTTCACGGTCGCCGATGCGATCGAGTTCGCACGGCGGACGAACACGCGCTGGGACGACGCGATCGTCGCCGGCCTCCTCACGAAGATCGACTCGCGCACCCGCGTCGCCGGCCTCTCGGCGGGCGACCGGGCGAGGCTCGCGCTCGCGCTCGTGCTCGGGAAGCGGCCGCGGCTGCTCCTGCTCGACGAGCCGTTCGCCGGCCTCGACCCGCTCGCCGGCCGCGAGTTCTTGCAGCTCCTGATGGACGGGGTCGCCGAGACCTCCGCGACGGTCGTGATCGCGTCGCACGTGATGGCCGACATCGAGCGCGTGTGCGACCACATCGTGCTGCTCACGGGCGGCGGCGTCCGGCTCGAGGGGAACGTCGAGGAGCTGCTCGACACGCACAGGATCCTCGTCGGGCCGCGGCGCCCGCTCGGGACGATCCGCGGCGTGCGCGAGATCGTGCGCGAGCGGCACAGCGGGCGCCAGCTGACGCTGCTCGCGGTCACGGACGGCCCCATCGTCGACGCGTCGTGGACGGTCGAGCCGATCGGGCTCGAGGAGCTCCTGCTCGCGTACATGGCGCCCGACCGCCTGCCGACGCCGCAGCCGCCGGAGAGGCTGCCGCTGCAATGGCATGGGTGACGTGGCGCCAGCACCGGTCGCAGCTCCTCGCCGCGACCGGGCTGCTCGCCGCGCTCGCGCTCGCCGCGCTCGGCACCCACGTGCCGATCAGCGCGGCCTACCACCGCGACGCGCTCTCCGGCTGCCTGCCGCCGTCGGCGCGGTCGGGCTGCGACATCATCGTCAGGCACTTCGAAGGCGAGTTCGACACGTGGGCGGCCGCCGTCCGCGGCCTCGCGGTGCTCCCCGCGCTCGTCGGCCTGTTCGTCGGCGCGCCGCTGCTCGCGCGCGAGCTCGAGCACGGCACCCACCGCTTCGCCTGGACGCAGGGGCTGACCCGCGGGCGCTGGCTGCTCTCGAAGACGGCGCTGCTGGCCGGCGCGACGCTGGTCGGCGGAATCGGCACGAGCGCCCTCGTCATGTGGTGGCGGGGACCCTTCGACACGCTCGAGGGGCGGATGGCGCCGAACGGGTTCGACATCGAGGGGCTCGTCGTTCCCGCGTACGCGCTCTTCGCGCTCGCGGTCGGCGTGCTGGCGGGGCTGCTCCTGCGGCGGACGGTGGCGGCGATGTCGGTGACGCTGGTCGTCTTCGCGGCCACCCGCCTCGCGGTGCTCGAGTTCCTGCGCCCGAACTTCCTCGCGCCGCTGCACCGCACGGTCGTCGCCGACGACAGCGGCCGGCGCATCGGCGACTGGGTGCTGAGCGACACGCTGGTCGACGCGGGCGGGCGCACGATCACGACGGGCCGCGAGGATCTCGCCGTGCTGCACGCGCAGCACGCCGGCATCGACCCGAACACGTACCTGGTGACGCTCGGCTGGAAGCGGGTCATCTCCTACCAGCCGAGCGGCCGCTTCTGGACGTTCCAGGCGCTCGAGGCAGGGCTCTTCGTGGCGCTCGCGGCGGCCGTGGTCGCCGTCGCGCTGTGGCTCGTGCGCCGCACGCCCACGTGACCGAGCAAATCGATCGTGCGGCGGCGCTGCGCCTCGCCGCCGTCGCCGCGGCCGCGGCGGCGACGCCGTCCGCCGCGCGCGCCGCGGCCGAGGCGGCGCGCTTCCCGCGTCCGCACCCGCGCTGGCGGTTCGTCTTCGTCAACCACGCGCTCACGAACCCGTTTTTCGTGCCCGCGAAGTACGGCAGCGCGGACGCGTCGTCGCTGCTCGGCGTGACCGCCGAGTGGACGGGCTCGACCTCGAGCGACGTCGGCCAGATGGTGAAGGCGATGAAGCGCGCGATCGACGAGCGCGCCGACGGCATCGCGCTGTCGATCATCGACCCGACGGCGTTCGACGGCCTCACCGCGCTGGCGCTGCGCCGCGGCATTCCGGTCGTCGCCTACAACGCCGACGGCGGCAAGGCGAACCGCCGGCTCGCCTACATCGGCCAGGACAACTACCAGTCCGGCCTCGAGCTCGGCGCGCGGATCGTCGGCCTCGTCACGACCGGCGACGTCTACCTGTTCATCGCCACGCCGAACCAGCAGAACATCCAACCGCGCATCGACGGCGCGCTCGACGCCATCCGCGACTCGGGGGCGCCGATCCGCGTGCACGTGGTCGCGAGCGGGGTGGACGTGGGCACCGAGCGGAAGCGGATCGAGGCGACGTACCGCGCGCACACGCGGCTGCGCGGCCTGTTCGCGGTCGACGCCGGCTCGACCCAGGGCGTCGCGGAGGTGATGCGGGCGCACGCCCTGCACGGCCGCGGCGTGCGGGCGGGCGGCTACGACCTGCTGCCGGTCACGCTGCAGGCGATCCACGACCGCGACCTCGACTTCAGCATCGACCAGCAGCCCTACCTGCAGGGCTTCCTGCCGGTGCTGCAGCTCTTCCTGCACCGCTACACCGGCGGGCTCGTCGCGCCGGCCGACACGAACACCGGCCTCAACTTCGTCACCCGGCAGACGGTGGGCCGCTATCTGACGACGCGGAGCCGCTACGAGGGGAGCTCGGCCGCCGAGCGCTATCCGGTCGCCCGCAAGGGTTGAACTATTCCCCTAGGAGAGTAGGATTGGCGCGTTTCGGCCCGTCAGGCACGAGGAGGAGGCAACGAGCGTGAGGAAGCTTTCCCGGAAGTGGGTCGCGATCCTGGGCGTGCTCGCCCTGGTCGCGGCCGCCGTCGCAGCAGGCGCGGCGGCGAGCACCAAGAAGAAGAGCGCCAACATCGAGGTCTGCGTCCTGCTTCCGGACACCAAGTCGTCCGTGCGCTGGGTGCAGTTCGACGCGCCCGACATCGCAAAGGCCCTCAAGGCCGCCGGCGTCACGTACTCGATCAACAACGCCTTGAACGACCCGCTGAAGCAGAAGGCGCAGGCGCAGGCCTGCCTGGCGGCGGGCGCCAAGGTCGTGATCGAGACGGCGCTCGACAACGGCTCGGCCTCGTCGATCGAGAAGCTCTTCACCTCGAAGGGCGGCAAGGCGATCGACTACGACCGCCAGGTCACGGGCGGCAGCGCCTCGGTCTACGTCACGTTCGACGGCAAGGCGGTCGGCGAGGCGCAGGCCAAGGGCGTCATCGCCGCGATGAAGGCGAACGGCACCTACAAGGGCGGCACCGTCGCCGAGCTGTGGGGCGGCCAGACCGACCAGAACGCGTTCTGGTTCAAGAGCGGCAACGACGCCGTCTTCAACCCGCTCTTCAAGAGCGGCGCGCTGAAGAAGGGCCCGCAGCAGTTCGTGCCCGACTGGGACGCGAACAACGCGGCGACCATCTTCAACCAGATGCTCGTGAAGACGAACAACAACATCCAGGGCGTGCTGGCGGCGAACGACAACATCGCCGGCGCCGTGGTCGCCGACCTGAAGGCGAAGCACCTGAAGCCGATCCCGCTGAGCGGGCAGGACACGACCGCGCAGGGTGTCCAGTACATCCTGGCCGGCTGGCAGAGCGGCACGGTCTACAAGTACGTGCCGAGCGAGGCCAACGCGGCTGCCGCCGCGGCCGTCGCGCTGCTGCACGGCAAGAAGCCGAAGACGAACGGCTTCCGGATGAACGGCAGCAAGAAGGAGCCGACGCTCGCGCTGCCGGTGCAGTGGATCACGAAGAAGAACTACAAGCAGCTCTTCGCCCAGCACTGGCTGAAGAAGAGCCAGGTCTGCATCGGGCAGTACGCGAAGTACTGCAAGTAACGAAGTCGAAGTAGGATCGGAACGAGCGGTGGGGGTGTCCCGGCAGGGACGCCCCCACCGGGATCGAACGCCGGAAGGCTCGATGGCAGACACCCCGCTCCTCCAGCTCCGGGACATCTCGAAGTCGTTCGGCTCCGTGCAGGCGCTGAACGGCGTTGACTTCGAGGTGAACACGGGGGAGGTGATGGCGCTCGTCGGCGACAACGGCGCCGGCAAGTCGACGCTCGTCAAGTGCATCGCCGGCACGCACACGCCCGACGGCGGCCGGATCCTCTTCGAGGGCCGCGACGTGCACATCCACAGCCCGAAGGACGCGGCGCGGCTCGGGATCGAGGTCGTCTACCAGGATCTCGCGCTCTGCGACAACCTCGACGTCGTCCAGAACATGTACCTCGGCCGCGAGGCGCAGCGCTTCCAGATCCTGAACGAGGCGACGATGGAGCATCACACGTCCGAGACGCTCGGCTCCCTCGCCGTCACCACGATCAAGTCGGTGCGGCAGACCGTCGCGACGCTCTCGGGCGGTCAGCGCCAGTCGGTCGCGGTCGCCCGCGCCGTGATGTGGAACTCGAAGCTCGTCATCCTCGACGAGCCGACGGCCGCGCTCGGCGTCGCGCAGACGGAGCAGGTGCTCGAGCTCGTGCGCCGGCTCGGGCAGCAGGGGCTCGGCGTCATCCTGATCTCGCACAACCTCCACGACGTGTTCGAGACTGCTGACCGGATCACGGTGCTGCGGCTCGGCCGGAACGTCGGCATCTTCGAGCGCCGGTCGACGACGCAGCAGGCGGTCGTCGAGGCGATCACCGCTGGCGTGCCGACGCGCGTGGCCGGCATCCCGTCGACCGCGGGAGCCGAGGCGTGACCACGGCGGATGTCGTCGGGCCCGATCGGGCGAAGCCGCTCGAGGAGGAGCAGCTCGCCGGGGGCCTGCGCGGCCTCTACGAACGCGCGTGGCTCAACCTGCGCACCGGCAACCTCGGCCCGGTGCCGATCATCGTCGGCGAGATCGTCGTCGTCATCATCTTCGGCTTCACCGCGACGAACTTCTTCACCTCGGTCAACTTCGTCAACCTGATCGAGGAGACCGCGGGCACGGCGATGCTCGCGTTCGGCGTCGTGTTCGTGCTGCTGCTCGGCGAGATCGATCTCTCGATCGGCTACCTCGCCGGCATCGGCGCGCTGATCGTGGCGGAGCTGCAGCTACCGGGCAGCGCCCAGCACATGAACGGCATCCTCGCGATGCTGCTCGCCGTCCTCGCGGTCGCCCTGATCGGCGGGGTGCAGGGCTCGATCGTCGCGTTCGTCGGCGTGCCGTCGTTCGTGGTCACGCTCGCCGGCTTCCTGATCTGGCAGGGCGTGATCCTGAACAAGCTCGAGCAGCGCGGCACGATCATCATCCAGGACCGCTGGATCAACTACACCGACCTCTACATCTTCTCCCACTTTGCCGGCTGGCTGATCGCGGGGTTCTTCACCGTGCTCTACCCGATCAGCATCCTCTACAAGACGATCGTCGCGCGCGGCACGCAGATCGCGCAGCAGAACTGGCTGCTCGTCGGCGTGAAGGCCGTCGGCATCGCGATCGCCTCCTTCGGCACCGTCGCGATCTGCAACCACGGCAAGATCATCAGCAGCCCCGAGGGCCTGCCGCTCGCGGGCGTGATCATCGTCTTCTTCTTCGTGCTGCTGACGTTCCTCGCGAAGTGGACGACGTTCGGCCGCCACGTCTACGCGGTGGGCGGCAACGCCGAGGCGGCTCGGCGCGCCGGCATCAACGTCCCGCGCATCCGCGTGCTGGTGTTCATGATCTCGGGCGCGACCGCCGGCATCGGCGGCATCATCTTCGCCGCGCAGGTGAACTCGGTCGCGCTGACGTTCCCGCCCGGGAACCTGCTGCTGAACGCGATCGCGTCGGCGGTCATCGGCGGCGTCTCGCTGTTCGGCGGGCGGGGCGAGGTGCGCGGGGCGCTGCTCGGCGCGCTCCTGATTGGGACGCTCCAGAACGGCCTGAACACCGCGAACGTCTCGAACGGCTGGATCTACATCGTCACCGGCCTCGTGCTGCTCGCGGCCGTGACGCTCGACACCGTCGCCCGCCGCCTGCAGGCCCGCTCGGGCCGCTGACCCGCGTCCTTAGGACGTCGCAGACGTCCTAAGGACGAGAGTTTCGAAGTTTTGCCAGCGCGAGCCTCGCCACGCGGTCGCCGACGCGCCGGCCCTCGGCGGCGTCGGCCGGCAGCTCGACGCCCTCTTCGACGCCGTACCGGCACCGGCCTCGTGCTGCTCGCGGCCGTGACGCTCGACACCGTCGCCCGCCGCCTCCAGGCCCGCTCGGGCCGCTGACCCGCGTCCTTAGGACGTCGCAGACGTCCTAAGGACGAGAGTTTCGAAGTTTCGCCAGCGCCAGCCTCGCCACGCGGTCGCCGATCCGCCGGCCTTCTGCGGCGTCGGCCGGCAGCTCGACGCCCTCCTCGACGCCGTACCGGCTCGCCGCCGCGGCGCGCCCGGCGAACGAGCGGCCGGTGAGCGCGCGGACGACGTTCTCCGCCGCCGACGCGAACGCCGCGTCGGCCGACGGCCAGCCCGGCGAGGAGGGCGTCGCGCCGGGAGGCGTCCAGCGCGAGCCCGACACCCACCGGCCGCGCAGGCGGACCTGGGTGTCGGGCGGCCACGGCCGCGTCAGCCCGTGGACGATCGGCAGCTCGCCGTTGAACGCGAGGTAGCGGATCATCGAGATCGGCCGCGGCGCGTCGTAGCGCCGCTTCGCCGCCCAGACGGAGACGGCCGCATCGTTCAGGGCGCCGTTCAGGGCGAGGTCGAGCCTCACGTCCCGGGCCAGGTCGGCGCCCGGCAGCGCGTCGAGCGCGGCGTTCCAGCCCGCGGGCGAGCCGTCGACCGGCCGCGGCGCCCCCGGAGCGGCGGTGGCGCGGATCGCCGCGAGCGCGGCGTCGCGGTAGGCGCTGCCGGACGGATCGCCGAGCGGCGGCGCGCCGACCGCGACCTTGCCCGCGAACGTCGTCACACGGCCCCACTGGGAGCCGACGAACGTCTGCACCTGCGCCGGCACGGCGCCCGACCCGCGCGGCGACACCTGCGCCAGGGCGAGCGGCTGCCAGAACGTCGCGTCGTGCACCGTCGAGCCCGACTGCGCGACGACGAGCGGCTGGTTCTGCGCCGCGAACGTCGGATCGGCGTAGTGGAGCGCCTCGTCGGAGCCGTCGCGTCTCCCGGCCGCGATCGACGCGCGGGCGATCCGGTTGCCGAGCGCCGCGCCGCCGCCGCCCGTCGAGGTGAAGTCGGGCGAGTAGCAGAACGCGCGCAGCTGCCTCGTCAGGAGCGCGAACGTGCGGGCGAGGTTCGCGTCGTACGAGGCACGCCACACGAGCAGGCGGTAGGCGGCGTAGCTGATCGCCGCGGTCCGGGCGGACGGCGTGCGCGCGAGCCGGTAGGCCCGGGCGACCGCCGCCGAGACGTCGAAGAGGTTTCGCGCCTGCACCGGCTCGGGCGCGTTTCCCGCGCGCAGCGCCGCGACGGCGGCGTCGTCCCAGATCCGTGCGACCGAGCGGCCTCGCGGGAGGTTCGGCGAGCACCCGGCGAGCGTGGGGCTCGCGGGAGTGGGCGCGACGGCCGCACGGGACGGCGGCACGGCGACCGTGACGATCCGATCCGCGCGCACGTTTCGCAGGGAGCTCCGCCCGCCCCACGGGTACCGCACCGTCAACCGGGCGACGCGCGTCGCCGCCCCCAGCCCGAGGTGGACGCGCGGGTCCTCCGACGAGAGGTAGCTGCTGCCCGCCTGCACGTCGCGCGACAGCGTGCGGCCGTCCGGCAGCACGGCCGTCACCACGGCGCCCGGAGCGAAGCGGGAGAGGGCGACGTCGAGCCAGTGGCCGCTCCGGCCGCTCGAACGGAGGAGCACCAGCCGGCCGCCGATCGTGTTCACGGCGACGTCCATGCGGCCGTCGTTGCCGGCGTCCGCGGCGGCCAGGCCGCGGCCGTTCAGCGCGACGTCGCCGAGGGCGCCGGTGGCGTCGCCGAACCCGTCGCCGCCCGCCGGCGCGAGGATGCGCACCGGCTCGGCGTCCTTCGCCAGGCTCGTCACCGGGATCGCGCCCGCGGTCAGCACGAGATCGGGGTTCCCGGAGTTGGCGAGGTCGACGAAGGACGCGCCCCAGCCGGCGAAGCCGGTTCCCAGCGCGCGGTCGAACGCGGGGCGCGCGTTCGCGAAGCGGCCGGAGGCGGCGAGGCGGTACGCGGCCGAGGGCTCGCCGCGCGAGTTCGTGACGAAGAGGTCTCCGTCGGCCCCCGCGACGCCCATCCCGGCGAACGGATCGGCGACGCCGGCGGCCGCGGCGCGCTCCTCGAACCGGAACCCGAGCCCTGCGGGGTCCGCGGCCGCGCCGCCGGGCCAGGGGACGTTCACGTAGAGCTGGTTCGGATCCTCGTCGTTCGCGACGTAGAGATCCGGGCGGCCGTCGCCGTTGACGTCGAGGAACAGCGCCCCGAGCCCGTGGCGGAAGTCGGCCGCCTCGAGCCCCGCCTGCACGCCGACCTCGCGGAAGCGCGCGCGGCCGTCGTGGCCGTTCCCCTCGTTGAGGAAGAGCAGGTCGCGGACGCCGGCGACGTTCGTCGGGAAGCCGGCGAACGAGCCGGGCACGGGCTCGTTAGGATCGGCGTAGCCGGCGACGAACAGGTCGGGCCGCCCGTCGCCGTTCACGTCGGCCACGGCGGCGCCCGTGTACCAGCCGTTCGCCGGCAGCGCCTCGTGCGCGAACGTGCCGTCGCCGCGGTTCCAGAGGACCTCGACGCCGGTCGTCGTGGTGACGACGAGGTCGGTGCGGCCGTCGCCGTTCAGGTCGGCGGCCACGCAGCCGTCCCCCTGCACCGCGAGGTCGGCGTGCGCACGGCGGCTGACGTCGTGGAACGTCCCGTGCCGGTTCTCGAAGAGCGCGGAGCGCGGCAGGCCGCCGCGGGCGTCCCACCGCGCCACGTCGTCGCTCGCGTACGAGTTGACGGCGAAGAGGTCGAGCCAGCCGTCGCCGTTGTAGTCGAGCCAGCAGACCCCGCCGCCCATCATCGCCTTCGTCTCGCTCGACATGCCGAAGCGGAACGAGCCCTGGCGGAAGTCGAGGCCGACCGCGGACGCGACGTTGCGCAGGCGGACGCCGGCGAGCGCGCCGCTCGTCGCGGCCGGCGCCGCGACGCGCGCCGAAGCGCCGCCGACGAGCGACCAGGCGCCGGTCGCCGACGGCTGGAGACGGTACGTGCGTCCGCCCAGCGCCGCGACCGCCACGGGCGGGGACTGGTCGCTGCCCGGCTCGAGGTGGATGCGCAGGGTCTCTCCGCGCGGCGCGCTGCGCGCCGCGGGCAGGGCGTCCGCGATCAGCTCGGCGGTGCGGCGGTCGAGCGGCGTCTGGACGCCCGGGGACGGGAGGATCGCGATCGGCGGGAGCGCCGCGGCCGGTGGGCGCGCGGCGGCGACCGTGGTCGCGGGCGCCGTCACGAGGACCGCGACCGCGGCGTACGCCGCCGCCGCGAGCGCGGCTGCCGCGACGACGCGCCGCCGGTCGACGGCGACGGGCAGGGCGCGCAGGATCGTCTGCGCGACGCAGACGATCGCCAGCGAGGCCAGCAGCGCCACCTTGGCGGCGAACTCCGTGCGCGTCGGCGCGATCAGCACTGACGCGAGCACGCCGAGCGCGACTCCGTACGCCAGCCGCGCGCGCACGTCGCGCGGCGCGGTGCGCGGGTCGGTGATCATGAAGAACAGGAACACGAGCACCTCGGGCGAGGTGACGAGGAGCCACCAGAAGGAGAAGCCCTCGATCGGCCCGAGGTGCCAGCGCGCGGTCATCGCGTGGCCCGCGAGCGCGAGCCCTCCGATCCCCACCGCGAACGAGGCCCAGAACGAGAGCGCGACGCGCAGCAGCCTCAGGCGCGAGAGGATCGCGAAGCCGCCGGTGACGATGATCGCGAGCGCGAGCGCCATCCACCACGACATCGGCCCCCACCAGAAGTCGAGCGGCTCGACGCGGTTGCGCCCGAGTGCGAGGAAGCAGACGACGAGGCCGATGTTCGACGGGTTGAAGACGTGCTCGCCGCGCCACGCGATCACGTGCTTGGAGAGGAGCGAGCCGCCCGCCGTCAGCGCGTAGATCCACCAGCCGTGCAGCGTCCACCAGTCGCCGTGCCGCGTGCCGTTCACCCGCAGCACGAAGGCGACGCCGTTGCCGGTGAGGAGCGCGCTCGCCGGCCACATGATCACGTGCTGCCTCCGCAGCGTGATGGCCACCTCGAGCACGGCGCAGGTTCCGAGGCAGACGAGGATCTGGGCGATCGAGAGGCTGAAGTGGAACGCGACCTGGCCGAGGACCTGCAGCGAGGTGATCGTCGCGGCGAGGTGGAGGCGCGGGTCGCGGAGCTTCGGCAGCAGGACGGGGTAGGTCGTCCCGCGGATCGCGACGGCGGCCATGCGGCCCCAATGTACTGCGGTCGCAGTGGAATTACGAGCGGGCCAGGAGATCGAAGCTGTTTCCTGACGGAGTCAGGAAACAGCTTCCAGGGTCACGGGTTCCCCGGTCGTCGCCGAGCGGTGGAGCGCCTCGAGGACACGTGACTGGGCCACCGCGTCCTCCCGGCCGAGCAGGAGCTCGGCCTCGCCGCGGATCGCGGCGCTCACGTTCTCGAGCTCGAGCCGGTACGAGTCCTCGTGGTCGAGCTCGATCCGCTCGACGCTCCCGTCGTCGTACCGCAGCTCGATGCCGGGGACGTCGACGTGGAACGGGTCGTCGACGAACAGCGAGCCCTCGCTGCCGATCGCCTCCAGCTCGTCGCGCTCGACGAGCGCGGTGCCGCAGTCGAAGAGCGCCAGCACGTCGTCCGGAAAGCGCATCGTCGCGGCGACGACCCAGTCGGTGTCGGTGGGGCCGTACCACGCCTCGGCCCACACGCGCTCCGGCTCTCCGGCGAGCAGCCGCGACGCCGAGACGTTGTAACAGCCGACGTCCATCAGCGCACCGCCCTCGACGTCGCTCCGCAGGCGGATGTTCGTGTCGTCGTACAGACCGTAGCCGAACGTCGAGCGCACGAGCCGGAGGTCGCCGATCGCACCCTCGTCGACGAGCTCGACGATGCGGGCCGTCTGCGGGTTGTGCCGGTACATGAACGCCTCGCTGAGCAGCCGGCCGTTGCGCTCGGCGGCGTCGAACGCGGCCACGACCTCCTCCGGTTGCCGCGACAGCGGCTTCTCGCAGAGCACATGCTTGCCGGCGTCGAGGGCCCGGATCGACCACTCGCAGTGCAGGGTGTTCGGCAGGGAGATGTAGACCGCGTCGATCTCCGGGTCGGCGAGGAGCGCCTCGTAGGAGCCGTACGCGCGGGGGATGCCCCACTTCTGGGCGTACGTGTCCGCGCGCTTCTGCGTCCGGCTCGCCACCGCCACGAGCTCGACCATCTCGGAGGCCTGCGCGGCCGGGATCACCTTTCGGTTGATGTCCGCGGTGGACACGATCCCCCACGTGACCGGCGGGCCGTTCGCCATCCGCCTACTATCGCGCAATGGCGGAGATCGGCGTCGGCATGCTCGGGTACGCCTTCATGGGCAAGGCGCACTCGAACGCCTTCCGCAAGATCGCGTACATGACGTGGCCGCCGCCGCTCGAGCCGAGGCTCGTCGGCATCGCCGGCCGCAACGCGGCGGCCGTCGAGGAGGCCGCGCGCCGCTACGGCTACGAGTACGCCACCGACGACTGGCGCCGGCTCGTCGCCGACGAGCGCATCGGCCTCTTCGACAACGGCGGCCCGAACGCCGTCCACGCCGAGCCGACGATCGCCGCCGCCGAGGCGGGCAAGCACGTCGTCTGCGAGAAGCCGCTCGGGCGCGACGCCGACGAGAGCTTCGAGATCTGGCAGCGCGTCGCCGCGACCGGCGTGAAGCACCTGTGCGCCTTCAACTACCGCTTCGTGCCGGCGGTGCGCCTCGCGCGCGAGCTGGTCGAGGCAGGCGAGCTCGGGGAGGTGCGGCACTTCCGGGCGCGCTACCTGCAGGACTGGGGCGACGACCCGTCGCTCGACACGTGGCGCTTCGACGCGGACGCGGCCGGGTCGGGCGCGCTCGGCGACCTGATGGCGCACGTCGTCGACCTCGCGCGCTTCCTGAACGGCGAGATCGACGCCGTGATGGGCTTCACGAAGACCTTCCTGCCTGGCCGCGCCGTCGACGACGCGGTCGAGGCCGCCGTCGAGTTCGCGAACGGCTCGGTGGGCACCTTCGAGGCGACGCGCTTCGCCCACGGCCGCCGCAACGCGCTGCAGTGGGAGATCAACGGCACGAAGGGCGCGCTCGCGTTCGACATGGAGCGCATGAACGAGCTGCAGGTCTTCCGCGCCGACGGCGACCGCGCCCGCGGCTTCACGACGGTGCTCGTCTCCGAGGCTGCGCACCCGTTCTGGGAGCACTGGTGGCCGCCCGGCCACATCATCGGCTGGGGCGACACGTTCGTGCACGAGCTCCACCACATGCTCGCCGCGATCGCCGGGGACTCGGACGTCGCCCCCTACGGCGCGACCTTCGAGGACGGTTACCGCGCGGCCGAGGTCTGCGACGCGATCGTCCGCTCCGGCGCCTCCGGCACCCGCGAGCGCGTCGCCTACCGAGGTGTCTGATACGTCACGGTGTCAGGCACCGTCACGGAGGTGCAACACCGCTCCGTCGGAGGCGGGGCCGACGAGCGCGCGGTAGCGGCCGAGCACGCCGGGCAGCTCGGGCTGCTGCGGCGGCGTCCAGGCGGCGAGCCGCGCGGCCAGCTCGGCGTCGCCGACCTCCAGCGTGAGGCTGTCCTCGTCGGCGTCGATCGAGATGGTGTCGCCGTCTCGCACGACCGCCAGCGGGCCGCCGCGGTACGCCTCGGGCGTGACGTAGCCGACCATCAGCCCGCGCGTCGCGCCCGAGAAGCGCCCGTCGGTGACGAGCGCCACGGTGTCCTCGAGCCCTGCGCCGACGACCGAGGCGCTCACGCTCAGCATCTCGCGCATCCCCGGCCCGCCGGCCGGCCCCTCGTAGCGCACGACGAGCACGTCTCCCGCACGGACGGCGCCCGCACGCACCGCCGCCGTGCAGGCCTCCTCGCCGTCGAACACGCGCGCCGGGCCGCGGTGGGCACGGCGGCCGGTGAGCTTCAGCAGCGCACCGCCCGGTGCGAGGTTGCCGCGCAGCGCGTGCAGCGCGCCGGTCCGCCCGCGCGGGCGTGCGAACGGGAACAGCACCTCGCCGTCGGGCTCGGCCGCGTCGCGCGTCGCGTCCGCGAGGCTCGGGCCGCCGACCGTCGGCGCGTCGCCGTCGAGGAGCCCGCCCCGCACGAGCTCGCGGATGACGGTGGCGGTGCCGCCGGCGCGGTGGAAGTCCTCGGCGGCGTAGGCGCCCGACGGCACGAGGCTCGCCAGCACCGGCGTGCGCGCCGCGACCTGCGCGAGATCGTCGAGCGTCACGTCGGCGCCCGCCTCCCGCGCGATCGCGAGCAGGTGCAGGACGGCGTTCGTCGACCCGGCGGTGGCGGCGACGCCCGCCATCGCGTTCAGGATCGCGCGCCGGTCGAGGAAGGCGCGCGCCGCGAGCCCGTCCCCGGCCAGACCGGCGGCCAGCGCCCCCGCCCGGCGCGCAGCCTCGCCCTTCGCCTCGAGGTCGTCGGCGGCGACGAAGCCGTCGCCGATCGCCCCGAGCCCCAGGCAGTCGACAGCGACCGCCATCGTGCTCGCCGTGAAGTGGCCGGCGCACGTTCCGCTGCCGGGGCACGCGACGCGCTCGAGCTCGTCGAGCTCGGCGCGCGAGAGCAGCCCGCGTTCCTCGGCGCCGACTCCCTCCCAGACGTCCTGGATCGTCACGCGCCGGCCGTTCAGGCGCCCGGCGCGCATCGGGCCGCTGCAGAGGACGACGGCCGGCTTGTCGACCCGGGCCAGCGCCATCAGCGCCGCGGGCACGGTCTTGTCGCAGCCGACGATGCACACCAGGGCGTCGAAGTCGTGCGCCTGGACCATCAGCTCGATCGAGTCGGCGATCACCTCGCGCGAGACGAGCGAGGCGCGCATGCCGGGCGTCGCCTGCGACTGGTTGTCGGAGACCGCGATCGTGTTGAAGGCGAGAGCGACACCGCCCGCCGCCTCGACTCCGGCCGCCGCGTGCCGCGCGAGCTCGAGCTGATTCAGATTGCACGGCATCGTCTGCGTCCACGTCGAGACGACGCCGACGATCGGCCCGTCGAGGCGCGCCGGGTCGATTCCCATCGCGCGGAAGTGCGCGCGGGCGCCCGCGCGCGACGCTCCGGCGGCGAGCTCCTCGCGCGCGCGCCGTCGGAGCCGGTCGTCCACGGGGCGAGTGTACGCTCGGCCACCGTGAGGGACTGGGACCCGCGCCCCGACCTCGAGGCGGCCGCGGCGCTCGGGGACGAATTACGGGCGCTCGGCTACGACGAGGACGCGATCGTCGCGCGGCTCGGCGACGACGGGCCGGCCGCCGATCGCGCCGACGCGCCGCTGCACGCCCGGCGACTCGGCAACGGGGAGCTCGACGACACCATGCGCCTGCTCCTCCTGCAGCGACCCGTGCCTCGCGGGCGCGTGTCGTTCGCAGAGGAGCTGCTCGCGCTGGGACTGGCGGTCGACGACGGCGGCGAGCTCGTCCCGCGCGGGCGGGTCGTGCCGACGGAAGGCGTCTACCTCGCGTTCGACGGCTTCTCCGAAGGGCTGGCCGACCCGCCGGGGTGGGTCGCGAGCTTCACGCCGACCTCCTACTGGCTCGCCTGCCTCACGCCGCGGCCGCGTGCGCGGCGTGCGCTCGACGTCGGCACCGGCAACGGCGCGCACGCCCTGTTCGCGGCGCGCCACGCCGACCGCGTCGTCGCAACGGACGTCAACCCGCGTGCGGTCGCGTTCGCCGCGATCGGCGCGGCGCTCAACCGCCTCGAGAACGTCGAGACCCGCGTCGGCAGCCTCTTCGAGCCCGTCGCCGGCGAGACGTTCGACCTCGTCACCTGCAACGCGCCGTACGTCGTCTCGCCGGAGCGGCGCTGGCAGTACCGCGACGCCGGCGCGCGCGGCGACGCGTTCTCGGAGGCGGTCGTGCGCGCCGCGGTCGCACATCTCGCCGACGGCGGATATGCGTCACTCGTCGTCAGCTGGCTCGGAGCCTCGGAGGAGGATCCCGACGCGCACGTGCAGGACTGGCTGCGCGGGAGCGGCTGCGACGCCTGGCTGCTCGGCCTGCGCGGCAGCGACCCGCTCGAGCACGCCGCGGCCTGGACGGACCACCTCGCGGGCGATCCCGCCGCGTACGAGGAGGCGCTCGACCGCTGGACCGGTTACCTGGAGGAGCTCGGCGCCGAGTGGGTGACCGAGGGCGTCGTCGTCCTGCGGAAGCGCGCGGGCGGCGTGCACGGGCTGCGCGCCGACCCCGTCGACGAGGACGAGCTCGAGCACGCGGGTGCGCAGGCGCTCCGGGTGCTCGACGGGCTGGCGCTGCTCGCGCGGGGCGAGGCCGCGGGGCGCCGCTTCCACCTCGTCGACACGGCCGGCTTCCTCGAGGAGCTCGACCGCGACGGCGACGTCGTCGAGACGACGCTCGTCCTCGACGAGGGCACCCATCCCGAGCTCGAGCTCGATCCCGAGGACGTCGACATCCTCACGGCCCCGGACGGCATCGCCGTCGAGAGCGTGGGCGAGGAGTTGCTGCGAGAGCTGCTCGAGCTCGGGTTTCTCGACGTATAGGGAGTCAGGCGGTCTCGAACGCGGGCAGCGGGAGCCCGTAGCGCGCTGCGAGCGCCTCGACGTCGCGGCGGTGCGCCGCGTCGAGCGCGTAGCCGGTCGAGTGGTTGACGAGCACCACCTCCGGCGTGAGGCACGGCACGGCGCGTCCTTCGACGCGGCCGGCGCCGGCGAAGCCGGCCGCGGGATAGATCCAGTCGCCGCCGTTCTCGAGCCGGTACACGCCGTCGCCGGTCGGCGTGCGGGCGAACGGATGGACGTCGACCTGGTGGCCCTCGGCGTCGACCAGCTCGAAGCTCTGCGGCGGGCCGCCGCGGGCGACCGCGTAGCCGTGCGCGGCGAGCGCCGCCACGAGACGCGGGCAGTCCTCGAGCGGCACGACCACGTCGAGGTCGTCGTGCGGACGGGTCTGTTCGCCGAGCAGCGAGTCGACGGCCCAGCCGCCGTCGAGCCACACGCCGACGCCGCGGCTCCGCAGATGCTCGACCAGGTCGACGACGCGCGGGCCGTCCATGTCCGCCTGCGGGTCGCGGCCGCGTCCGCTCCTGGCCGTCTCAGACCTTCTTCCCCGGGTTCAGGAGCCCCTTCGGGTCGAACGCCTGCTTCACGCGCCGGTGCAGGTCGTAGCCGGTGGCGCCGAGCTGCCGTTCGAGCTGGCCGCGCTTCAGCCATCCGATGCCGTGCTCGCCGGTCACCGTGCCGCCGAGGCGCAGCGCGAGGTCGAACAGCTCGTGGCACGCGTCGTCGGCACGCCGCTGCTCGTCCGCGTCGTCGGCGGCGAAGAGGAACGTCGAGTGGATGTTGCCGTCGCCGGCATGTCCGAACGACAGCGCCGGCACGCCGTGGCGCTCGCCGATCGCGAGCGTCTCCCGCGCGACGTCGCGGAGCCGGTCGAGCGGGACGGCGACGTCCTCGCTGAACGCACCGCCGCGCTGCGCGAGGATCGCGAAGGCGACGCCCGCCCGCCAGCGCCAGAGCTCGGCCACCTCGGAGGGCTGCGACGGCGCGTGCACCGCGACCGCGTCCTCCGCCAGCGCCTCCCGAAGCTCCGCCGCGGCGCGGCGCGCCTCGCCGGCCGCGCCGTCGGCCTCCGCGATCACCATGAACGCGCCGCCCTGCGGCAGGCCGAAGGGGTAGGCGGCGCCGGAGATGCCGAGCGTGACCTCGTCGAGGTACTCGACCGCGGAGGCCACGACACCGGAGGCGAGCACGCGCTCGATCGCGGACACGCCGGCGTCGACGTCGCGGTAGAGCCCGACGACCGGCAGCTCGAGCTCGGGCGCGGGGACGAGCCGCAGCCACGCGGCCGTGACCAGCCCGAGGGTTCCCTCGGAGCCGACGAGCAGGCTCTTCACGTCGTAGCCGGCGACGTCCTTGCGCAGCGGCCCGCCGACCGTCACGACCTCGCCGGGCGGGATCACCGCCTCGAGCCCCGTCACCCAGTGGCCTGTGACGCCGTACTTGAACGCGTGCGGTCCGCCCGCGTTGCAGGCGATGTTGCCGCCGATCTGCGAGAGCTCGGCCGCGCCGGGATCCGGCGGGAAGCGCAGGCCGTTCTCGCGCGCCAGCCGCTGCACGTCCGCCGTCGTCACGCCCGCCTCGACGTGCATGCGCCAGAGCAGCGGGTCGAAGGCGCGCACGCGGTTCAGGCGCTCGAAGCCGATCACGATCCCGCCCTCGACCGGAATCGCGCCGCCGGCCAGCCCGGTGCCGCCGCCGCGCGCGGTGAGCGGGACGTCGTGCTCGTAGCACCAGCGGACGACCGCCGCGACCTCCTCTGTCGTGGACGGCAGCACGACGGCGTCCGCGTGCCCCTGCACGCCGCGCCCCATCAGGTCGGCGAGGAACCGCCCCTCCGGCTCGACGATCGCCTCGCGCGGCACGATCTCTCTTAAGCCCACGTTACGACTCTACGGCGACCGCGGCCGCGGGCGCGCCGGGGCTAGGCTGCACCGACCCCCACGACTCGAGGAGGGAGATGAAGCTCGTCCTGCTCGCCGCGCTCGCCGCGGCTCTCGCTGCGCCGGCCGCCTTCGCCGGCACGACCACGCTCACCGGGACCGTCGGCCCCGGCTTCACGATCACCCTGAAGAACGGCTCGGCGAAGGTGACCAAGCTGAAGGCGGGCACCTACACGATCAAGGTCGCCGACAAGTCGAAGATCCACAACTTCCACCTCGTCGGCCCCGGCGTGAACAAGAAGACGGCCGTCGCCTTCGTGGGCAGCGCGACCTGGAAGGTCACGCTGAAGAAGGGCACCTACACGTACATGTGCGATCCCCACAAGGCCTTCATGAAGGGGTCGTTCAAGGTCGGCTGAGCCTTCGAAACAGTTTCGCGGACACGTCCACGAAACTGTTTCCGGCCGTTACCGGAGCGCGATCTCCTCGACCTCGTCGCGGCTGACGTGCCACGCGCGCAGGTCGTCGTGCGCGAGCCCGTAGATCAGGAACGGCCGGCCCGACCAGAGGCCGGCCCGTTCCCGGTCGGTGCGCGACGGCCGCGGCTCGGTGGCCGGGTGCGAGTGGAAGACGGCCAGCTCGTAGCCTTCGTCCTCGAGGAACCACACGTCGGGGTCGATCTCGAGCTCGTACCGGTACGGGGAGGCGAGCGCGTTGCGGCCGCGGACGTAGCGCTCGGCGACGCCGTCCCTCAGCACGACGACGCCGCAGCACTCGTTCGGCGCCTCGTCGGCCGCATGCGCGCGCAGCTCGGCGCGGATCGCGTCCGGGATCACCACCAGAGCCTGCTCTCGTCGATCTCCTCGCCGCGCCAGAACGGCGCCGACAGGTACTTCCAGCCGCCGTCCGCCAGCACGCACGCGACGACCGCGCCGTCCGGCAGCTCCTCGGCGACGCGCCGCGCGACGTGCACGACGGCGCCGGCGGAAACGCCCGCGAAGATGCCCTCGCGGTCGAGCAGCGCGCGCGCGGAGGCTGCCGCCTCCTCGTTCGACACGAGCAGCTTGCGGTCGAGCTGCGAGACGTCGAGCACGGGCGGCACGTAGCCCTCGTCGAGCGAGCGCAGCCCCATCACCGGGTCGCCCGGCAGCGGCTCGGCGGCCACGACCTGCACGGCCGGGAACGCCTCGCGCAGCCGCCGGCCGGCGCCCATCAGCGTGCCGCCGGTGCCGAGCCCGGCGACGAACGCGTCGAGCCGCTCGAGGTCGCGCGCGATCTCCGCGCCCGTGCCCTCGTAGTGCGCGCGCGGGTTCGCCTCGTTCTCGTACTGGAACAGCATCGTGTAGTGGCCGTCGCGGGCGGCCAGCTCCTGCGCGAGCCGCACCGCGCCGTTCGAGCCCTGCTCGGCCGGCGAGTCGACGACGGTCGCGCCGTAGAGCTCGAGCAGCGTCCGCCGCTCGGGCGTCGCGTTCGCCGGCATGACGCACGTCAAGCGCAGCCCCTTCAGCTTCGCGACGAGCGCGAGCGAGATGCCCGTGTTGCCGCTCGTCGGCTCGAGCAGCTCCTGCCCGCGCTCGACGCGAGCCGCCTCGACCATCGCGAGCGCGACGCGGTCCTTCAGCGACCCGGTCGGGTTCTGGCCCTCGAGCTTGGCGTAGATCGTGCGTCCCGGCGGCGAGAGCCGTCGCAGCTCGACGAGCGGCGTGTCGCCGATCAGGTCGAGCAGCGAACTAGCGACCACCGGCCATCGCCGGCAGGAGGATCACGGTCGACGACGCGCCGATCGGCGTCTCGAGGCCGCCGCGCGTGCGCACGTCCTCGCCGTCGACGTAGACGTTCACGAACGGCTGGATCTCCCCCTCCGCGTACACGCGCGCGCCGAGCGCCGGCAGGCGCACATTCAGGTCCTCGAGCAGCTCGCGCACGGTCGCGCCGGCCGCCTCGACCTCGCGCGCGCCGCCCGCCTCCTGGCGGAGCACCGGAGGGACCCGTACGACGGTCACCGCGCGTCCCTCGCCGCTGCCGGCTCCCGGGCGGCGGAGCCGCCCTCCGCCGACAGCTGACGCCGCTGGCGGCGCGATCCGACGCTCGCGGCGCTTGGCCGTGCGACCTGCACTGTCCTGCGCGCCGCTCGCTTGGCTCGCTTGCCAGCGGCGCCCGAGGAACGCGCGACAGCTCGCGGCAACGTCACTGTCAGCGTGCCGCGCAGAACTCGACGTAGTCGATGTAGTCGGTGATCGTCGGCTGGTCGCCGCACACGGGGCAGTCGGGCCGCCGCTCGATGCGCACCTCGTCGAACTCCGTCGAGAGCGCGTCGAAGAGGAGCAGCCGGCCGATCAGCGGCTCGCCGATCCCGAGCGCCAGCTTGAGCGCCTCGTTCGTCTGCAGCGAGCCGACGATGCCCGGCAGCACGCCGAGCACGCCGCCCTCGGCGCACGACGGCGCCAGCTCCGGCGGCGGCGGCTCCGGGAAGAGGCAGCGGTAGCAGGGCCCCTCACGCGGCTTGAAGACCGTCACCTGGCCCTCGAAGCGGTAGATCGAGCCGTGCACGACCGGGATGTCGTGCCAGACGGACGCGTCGTTGACGAGGTAGCGCGTCGGGAAGTTGTCGGCGCCGTCGACGATCACGTCCCAGCCCTCGTCGAGGATGCGGTCGACGTTCTCGGACGTCAGCCGCTCGCGGTAGGTGACGACGTCGACGTCGGGGTTGAGCGCGTTGATCGTCCGCTTCGCGGAGTCGACCTTCGGCGCGCCGAGCGTTTCCAGCGAGTGCACGACCTGCCGCTGCAGGTTCGTCTCGTCGACGATGTCCGCGTCGACGATCCCGAGCTTGCCCACGCCGGCCGCCGCGAGGTAGAGCGACGCGGGCGCGCCGAGGCCTCCTGCGCCGATCAGCAGGATGCGCGAGTCGAGCAGCTTCAGCTGCCCTTCCTCGCCGATCTCGGGGATCAGGATGTGGCGCGAGTAGCGCGTGCGCTTGTCGGGCGAGAGGACGCGCGGGATGGTGACGTCGAAGCCGTTCCGCTTCCAGTCGGTGAAGCCGCCGGCCAGCGAGTAGACCTCGCCGTAGCCGAGCTCCTGCAGCGTCTTCGCCGCGAACGCGGAGCGGTTGCCGCTGGCGCAGTAGAGGACGACCGGCGCGTCCTTGTCGGGCGCCGCCGTCTCGATCCGCGACTCGAGGAAGCCGCGCGCCACGTGCCTCGCGCCCGGGATGTGCCCCTCCTGCCATTCGTCCGGCTCGCGGACGTCGATCCAGGCCGCGCCGTCGAGCTCCTGCGCGGCGCGCGCGTCGACCTCCCGGATCCCGGCCTTCGTCTGCTCGAGCAGCTCGCGGTACGTCGCCATGTGGCTATCTAAACGGTAGCGGCCCGCAGCCGCATTCCCGCTAGCTTGGCGGCGTGTCACCGGCCATCCGCGTCCGCCTGCTCGTGGGCGCCGCCGCAGCCGTGGCCGCCGCGGTCGTGGTGGGGGTCGTCCTCGCGACGCGGCAGGATCCGCCGCAGCCGAAGCAGCAGTGCGCGACGCCGCCGAAGCCGCTGATCGTCCCCGGCGTGGGCGACGCGAAGGCCGCGTCGGCCGTGCGCGCTGCCTTCGCGGCGTGGCCGCGGCGCACGCTCGTCGACCTGGAGGTGCTCGCGACGCGGTACCCCCGCGACCCGGTCGTGCAGTTCAACTACGGCTCGGTGCTCTTCTGCGCCGGCTACACCGACGACGCCGTGCAGGCGTACCGCGCGGCCAAGCAGAGCGGCCGCGACACGCAGTACCGGATCACCGCCGACAACCTGCTGCACCCGCAGTTCTTCGACCAGGGCTACCCGATCTTCGAGCCGACGAGCCGCGACCCGCTCCTGATCCGCGGCAACCTCCTGCAGCGGGAGGGGCACCAGGTGTCGGCCGAGCGGCTGTACGCGCGGGCGGCGCGCCTGCACCCGAACGACCCCGAGGCGCTGACCGCGGCGGCCGTCGGCCGCTTCGACGAGGACGACCTCAACGCATCGTTCTCGCGCCTCGGGCCGCTCGCGCGCCGGTTCCCGCGCAGCCAGACCGTGCGCTACCACCTCGGCCTCCTCCTCGTCTGGATCGGCGACGCGAAGCAGGGGATCGCCGAGTTCCGGATCGTGCGCCGGCTGGGGCCGGATACGACCCTCGGGCGCGAGGCGGCGCGGCTGCTGGAGCGGGTCCAAAGCACTGGGTCCGCCGGCTCGGGAAGATGAGCCGCCCGGCCCATAGCGTCCGTCCGGCATCGGTGCGACAGTTCCGCATCTCGAAAGCGCCGGTTAGCGAGGGGGAACCGATGAGCGCGCGTGACGCCGCACGCACGACCGACTACGTCAGCGGCCCGGACGGGGACGGAGGCGACGACGCCGACGCGCAGGCCGAGCTCTACGCGGCGCTCGACGCGCTGCCGCCGGAGGAGCTCGACGAGCCGGTCGACCTCGAGTTCTCGACCGACTCGCTGCAGCTCTTCCTGAAGGACATCGGCAGGGTCGACCTGCTGACGGCGGCGCAGGAGGTCGAGCTCGCGAAGCGGATCGAGCGCGGCGACCACCGCGCGAAGCAGGAGATGGTCGAGGCGAACCTGCGCCTCGTCGTCTCGATCGCGAAGCGCTACCGCAACCAGGGCCTGCCGTTCCTCGACCTGATCCAGGAGGGGACGATCGGCCTCGTCCGCGCCGCCGAGAAGTTCGACTGGCGCAAGGGCTACAAGTTCTCGACCTATGCGACGTGGTGGATCCGGCAGGCGGTGGCGCGTGCGCTCGCCGACAAGGCGCGCACGATCCGGATGCCGGTGCACGTCGTCGAGAAGCTCAACAAGATCACGCGGGCGGAGCGGAAGCTCCGCGCCGAGCGCGGGCGCGAGCCCACGAGCCGCGAGATCGCGGTCGACCTCGAGATGACGGTCGAGGAGGTCGAATCGATCCGCCGCACGTCGCAGACGCCGGTGTCGCTGGAGAAGCCGGTGGGCGACGAGGAGGAGTCGGAGTTCGGCCACTTCATCGAGGACGAGAACGTGCCGCTGCCCGACGAGGCCGCCGACACCGCGTTCCGCGCCGCCGCGCTCGCGCGCTGCCTCGGCGCGCTCAGCTACCGCGAGCGGCGCGTGCTCGAGCTCCGCTACGGCCTGAACGGCGAGCAGCCGCAGACGCTCGACGAGGTCGGCCGGGCGTTCCAGGTGACGCGGGAGCGCATCCGCCAGATCGAGAACCAGGGCCTGAAGAAGCTGCGCGCGCTCGCCGACTCCGAGACGCTCCGCGACGTCGCCTAGTCCGGAAACTGTTTCGTGGACATGTCCACGAAACAGTTTCGACCAGTAGGCTGCCGCGTCGTGGAGTGGTTCGAGGAGCTCGCGGAGTTCCTGCGGATCCCGTCGATCAGCGCCGACTCCGCGTATGCGGCGGACGTGCGGCGGGCGGGGGAGTGGGTGTGCGGCCGCGTTCGCGACGCGGGCGGCGACTGCGAGGTCGTCGACTGGCACGGACAGCCGCTCGCGATCGGCGAGATCCGCGCCTCGACGGGCGGCGACGCCCCGACCGTCCTCTGCTACGGCCACTTCGACGTGCAGCCGCCCGACCCGCTCGACCTGTGGGAGAGCGACCCGTTCGAGCCGGAGATCCGCGACGGCTACCTCTACGGACGCGGCACCGTCGACGACAAGGGGCAGCTCTACATGCTGATCGCCGCCGCGCGCGCGCTCGCGCAGGAGGGTGAGCTCCCGGTCAACGTGCGCTTCTGCTGCGACGGCGAGGAGGAGACCGGCGGGCACTCGATCGTCGAGTTCCTCCGCGAGGACGACCGCGGCGCCGACGCCGCGGTCATCTTCGACAGCGGCATGATCCGCCGCGGCCTGCCGGCCTTCGACGTCGCGACGCGCGGGCTGTGCTACTTCCACGTCGTCCTCCGCACCGGCGAGCGCGACCTGCACTCGGGCATGTACGGGGGCGCGGCCCTGAACGCCGCGCACGCGCTCGTTCGCACGCTCGACGCGCTGATCGCGCACGACGGCACGCTCGCCGAGTCGCTGCGCAAGGGAATCGCGCCGCCGACCGAGGACGAGCTCGCCGACTGGCGGGAGCTGCCGCCGGGCGCGGACGAGCTCTCGCTGCAGGGCGCGCGGCCGAAGGACCCGCGCGCGGCCGAGGACTTCTACCTGCGCACGCTCGCCGAGCCGGCCCTCGACGTGAACGGCATCGCGTGTGGATCGCCGATCCTCGAGAAGACGGTGCTGCCGGTCGAGGCGGTCGCGAACCTGTCGATCCGGCTCGCTCCGGGCCAGCGGCCGGAGGAGATCGCCCCCGAGGTCGAGCGGCTGCTGCGCGAGGCCGCGCCCGAGGGCGCCGAGCTCGAGATCGAGCTGTGGTCGTCGGCCGAGCCGGGGCTCGTGCCCCCGGACGCGCGCGCGGTGCAGCTCGGCCTGGACGCGTTCGAGCGCGCCGTCGGCGTGCGCCCGGTCCTCGTGCGCTCCGGCGGGACGCTGCCGATCGTGCCGGCGCTCGGAGCGAAAGGGATCCCGACCATCGTCACCGGGTTCGGGCTGCCGGACTCGCAGATCCACTCGCCGAACGAGCGGCTCGTCGCCGAGCACGTGCCGCTCGGCATCGCCGCCGCGCGCGAGCTGTTTCTCGCCTTCGCGCAACTTTGATCGACCTGCACTCGCACGTTCTGCCGGGCCTCGACGACGGGGCGGCGGACGTGGAGGAGGCGCTCGCGATCTGCCGCGCCGCGGCCGCCGACGGCGTCGAGGTGCTCGCCGGGACGCCGCACGTCCGCGACGACCACCCGACGACGGCCGAGGCGATGGAGGCGGCGCTCGCGGGGCTTCGCGAAGCGGCGGGCGACCTGCTCCGGCTCGTCCCCGGCGGCGAGATCGCCCTCGACGAGCTGCGGCGGCGTCCGCTCGAGGAGCTGCTGCGCTTCGCGCTCGCCGGCAACCCCGCCTACCTGCTCGTCGAGACGCCGTACGTCGGCTGGCCCCTCGACCTGACGACGCTCCTGTCGGAGCTCGCGGCCGCGGGCGTGACGCCGGTGCTCGCGCATCCCGAGCGGAGCCTCGAGGTGCAGCTGCGACCGCAGCTGCTCGAGCCGGTGGTCGGCGGCGGGACGCTGGTCCAGCTCACCGCAGCGTCGGTCGACGGACGGCTCGGCAGGCGCATCCGCCGGTGCGTCGCGGAGCTGCTCGACCGCGGGCTCGCGCATCTGATCGCGAGCGACGCCCACGCGCCGTCCATCCGCGCGATCGGGATGAGCGCCGCGGCGGCCGCGGTCGGCGACGATGCGCTCGCGCGCTGGCTCACCGTCGAGGTGCCGCGCGCGATCGTCGACGCGACGCCTCTGCCGCCGCGGCCGCCGCGGTCGAAGCGCCGGCGTCTCTTCTGACACGGTGCCAGGCACCGTCACAGATCAGTCCCAGGGCGGCGGGTTGTGCACCCAGCGGCCGCCGACCATCGTCGCGACCACCTGCGCGTCGAGGTCGTCCCACGGGTCGCGGTCGAGCACGACGAGGTCCGCGTAGCGGCCGGGGACGAGCGTGCCTCGGCGCCGCTCGTCGCCCGCGAGCCAGCACGCGGTGACGCACGTGGCGTGGAACGCCTGCTCGACCGTGAGCACCTGCTCGGGGTGCCACGCCTCGCGCTCGTCGATCGTGCGCCGGACGCCCGCGCGCACGCCGGGGAGCGGATCGAGCTCCTCGATCGGCGCGTCGCTGCCGTTCGCCACCACCGCGCCGGACTCCAGCAGCGACCGGTAGGCGTACGCGCCGTCGGTCTTGCCCGCCCAGAAGCGGTCGGCGAGATCGCGGTCCGACGGCGCGTGCGAGAACTGCACCGAGCACGCGACGCCGAGCGCGGCGAAGCGGGGGAGATCCTCGGGCGCGAGCAGCTGCGCGTGCTCGATCCGCTGGCGCAGGCCGCGCGGCGCCCACAGCTCGCGTGTCTGCTCGAACGCGTCGAGCGCCTCGCGGTTCGCCCGGTCGCCGATCGCGTGCACCGCGACCGGCCAGCCGGCCGTCGACGCGTGCCGCACGATCTCGGCCAGCTCGTCGCCGCTCGTGATGCGAACGCCGCTGCCGTCGAGCATCCACGCCGTCTGCGACCCGAGCGTGCCGTCCATGAACACCTTCAGGTAGCCGAGCCTGAGCAGCGGACCGCCGAGGCCCGAACGGATGCCGGCGCCGGCGACCGCATCGAGCTGCTCGGCCGGGATCGACTGCCAGACGCGCAACGAGAGCGAGCCGCGCTCGTCGAGCTGCTGCCACAGGCGCAGCGCGCCGAGCCAGCCGTCCTTGTCGTGCACAGCGGTGACGCCGCGCGCGTTGGCGAGCACCACGCCGGCGCGCATCGCCTCGAGGTACTCCTCGTCGGCGACCGTCATGAAGCGCTCCTTGAACTGCCACGCGGCCTCCTCGCGCAGCACGCCGGTCGGCTCGCCGTCCGCGTCGCGCTCGACGACGCCGCCCGCCACCTCGAGGTCCCCGCCCGCGAGCGCGAGCCCCGCCGAGTTGAGCCACAGCGAGTGGTAGTCCTTCGCGATCAGCGCCGTCGGCCGCTCGCCGGTGAGCGGGTCGAGATCGTGGCGCGTCGGCTCGCGGCCCTCGCTCCAGTCCGCGCTGCGCCAGCCGTAGCCGCGCAGCCAGCGGCCCCGCAGCCCGAGCGCGCCGCGGACGCGCTCCACCGCCTCGGCGAGCGACCCGCAGCCCTCGAGCTTCACTTCCGTCTGCGCCAGCGCCCACGTCGGGAAGTGGACGTGCGCGTCGTTGAGCCCGGGCAGGACGGTGCGGCCGCCGAGGTCGACCACCTCCGGCGAGGCGAGCGCCGTCTCGTGGACGCCGACGCCGCCCGCGATCCGCTCGCCCGCGATCGCGAGGGCGCGCTGCGTCGGCACCTGCGGGTCGAGCGTCCGGATGAGGCCGTTCTCGAGGATCACGACCGGGAGAATGTACGCGTGCGTGCGGCCCTCGTCGTCGGCGCCGTCGCGGCCGCGGTTCTCGCTGCCCCGCGCGCGCACGCCGCGAGCTGTCCGGTGCGCAGGCCCGATCCGGCTGCCGCCCGCCGTACGCTCGCGGTCCTGCGCTCCGGGCGCGACGTCTGGGGCGACCGGCTCCTCGCCGCCCCGCGCGGGCCCACGTATGCCGCCGCGCGCAGGTTCCTGCCGCCGCTCCTCTACGCGCGCGGCCCGGGCGGGAAGCCGCTGACCGCGTCCGGGGTCTACTACCTGCCGTTCGCCGAGCCCGCGGGGCCACAGGGTGCTGGGTCGGTCGCGCTGCACGTCGCCGACGGCAGCCAGATCCTCGCGCAGCGGGCCGGCGGGAGGGCGCTGACGGTCGACGTCGGAACGCGCGGCGACGAGCGCTACGGGTCGTGTCTCTCGCGGCTTCGGCCCGCGACGCTCGCGGGCGGCTGGCTGCCGATCCTCGAGACGGGCTACGCCGACGCGACCGGCACGCGCTACCGGCAGGAGTCGTTCGCGGCGCGCGTCGGCGGCACGCTGACCAGCTTCGTCCGGCTGACCGTCGGCGCGCGCCGGGCCGTCCGCGTTCGCCTCGGTTCGCTCTCGTACCGGATTGCGGGCGGCAGCACGCGCTCGCTCTTCGTCGCCTGGTCCGGCGGCCGCCCGCGCGCGATCGACGCCGCGACCTACGACGCGGCGCGCGCGGGCGTCGTCGCGTACTGGCGCGGGCGGCTCGCGCAGGGCGCGTCGATCTCGGTGCCCGAGCCGCGTGTCGAGAACGCTTTGCGTGCGCTGCTCGTGCAGGACCTCGTCCTCACCTGGCGCTACAGCATCGGCAACCCGTACGAGGAGTTCTCGTTCCCGGAGAGCGTCGACGTCGCGCAGGTGCTGACCGAGCTCGGCTTCGGCGACGTCGCCCGCTCGATCCTGCGCACGTCGCTGACGCGCAAGCCCACGCCGTACCCGAACTGGAAGAAGGGCGAGCGGCTGCTCGCCGCCGCGGAGGAATACCGGCTCGACGACGACGCGCAGTTCCTGCACGCCGTGACGCCGGTGCTGCGCGGCTACGTCGCCGTGCTCGGCCGCCAGATCCGCGCGAACGGCGGCCTGCTCGACCGCGAGCGCTACTCCTCGGACATCCCGAACGCCGTCGACGGCTTCCACTCGCAGGCCGTCGTGTGGGCCGGGCTGCGCGCGATGGCGGACGCGTGGGCGCAGACCGGGCAGCCCACGCTCGCCGCGACCTGCCGCGACCTGGCCGCGCAGCTCGAGCACGCGCTGCGCCGTGCCGTCGCGCGCTCGCAGGTACGGCTCGCGGACGGGTCGCTGTTCGTCCCCGCGATGCTGCTCGACGGCGAGCGGCCGTATCCGTCGCTCACCGACGACCGGCTCGGCAGCTACTGGAACCTCGTCGTGCCGTACGCGCTCGCCTCCGGCTTCTTCGCTCCCGGGAGCCCGCAGGCCCGCGGCGTGCTGCGCTACATGCTGCTGCACGGCTCGCGCCTGCTCGGTCTCGTGCGCGCGGGCGCCTACGCGCTGTACGGCCGCGACGCCCGCCCGCCGCCGGTCTCTGGCACCGACGAGGTGTACGGCATCAACGTCGCGCGCTTCCTCGCCGCCGAGGACGAGCCAGACCAGCTCGTGCTGAGCCTGTACGGCGATCTCGCCGCCGGCATGACGCCGGACACCTTCGTCTCCGGCGAGGCGGCGAGCGTCGCGCCGCTCGGCGGCGTTCGCGACCGCTCGATGTACCTGCCGCCGAACGCCGCATCGAACGCCGCATTCCTCGAGACGCTGCGCGTCATGCTCGTCGACGAGACGCCGCACGGGCTGCGCCTCGCGTACGCGACGCCGCGCGCGTGGCTCGCGCCCGGCAAGCGCATCGCGGTCGCGAACGTGCCGACGAGCTTCGGGCCGCTGGCCTACACGCTCGCCGCCAGGCGCGGCGCGGTCGACGCGTCGATCGACGTTCCCGGCCGGGCCCGGCCGCGGACGCTCGCGCTCCGCCTGCGGCTGCCCGCGGGCGAACGGCTCGGGACGGTCGCGGTCGGCGGCCGGCCGTACGCGCGCGTCGACCGCACGACCGCGACGGTTGACCTCTCCGGGCTCGCGGGAAGGGTGACACTCGTGGCGCAGGTGGAGCCGGCGCGCAGAACGTCGTAAGCTGGCTCGGCCCTGCTCCCCGTCAGGCTCACGATCACCCTCGCGGCGCTCGCGACGGCGACGCTCGCGGCTGCGGCGGCGGCCACGTCCGCCGCGCACCCGCACGTCCGCACGATCAAGATCCGCTACCGCGCCCACGACGGCGTCGCGCGGAACGCGTACGTGGTGCTTCCGTCCTGGTACACGCGGAAGGACGATCCGCCGATTCCGCTGGTCATCTCGCCGCACGGGCGCGGCGTGAGCGGCCGCGCGAACGCGCGGCTGTGGGGCACCCTGCCCGCGCAGGGCGGCTTCGCCGTCGTCAGCCCGGCGGGAGAGGGGCGCAAGCTGTCGCGCTACTCGTGGGGCTCGCTCGGCCAGATCGACGACCTCGCGCGGATGCCGGTGATCGTGCACCTCGCGCTGCCGTGGTTGCACGTCGACACCCATCGCGTCTACGCGATCGGCGGCAGCATGGGCGGACAGGAGACGCTGCTGCTGCTCGCGCGGCACCCGCGCATGCTCGCGGGCGCGGCCGCGTTCGACGCGGTGACGCGGCTCGCGCTCCAGTATCGGCGCTTCGTCCGCATGCCGTGCGACCGCGCCTGCCACAAGACGTGGAACGGGCCCCTCGGCGTGGCGCTGCAGTCGCTCGCGAGGCAGGAGATCGGCGGCAGCCCGCGCACGCGGCCGCTGGCCTACGTCGAGCGCAGCCCCTACACCTACGCGCGCACGATCGCCGCGTCGTGCGTGCCGCTGCAGCTGTGGTGGAGCACGAAGGACCGCATCGTCGCCGACCAGCGAATGCAGTCCGCGGCGCTGTACGAGCGCATCAGGCAGCTCAACGCGCGCGCGCCCGTGAGCGCGTTCGTCGGCAGCTGGCGCCACTCGGCCGAGATGCGCGCTCGGCTGCCGGCCGCTCTCGCCGGCTTCGGTCTTCTGCCGACGCTCGACCGGGCGTGGCTTCGTCAGCTCCACGTCTTCGACGGCCCGGATGCGTCCGACTGTCGCGCCGGCATCTAGCGGCGCGCGTCCGGCCGGCGAGCTGGCCGCCCGCGTCGCGTCGATCGTCCTCGTCCTCGGCGCCGCCGCGCTCGCGGTCGCCTTCTGGGGCGCGTACGAGCGCCACTGGCGCTGGACCGGCTTCCGCGGCCGTGCCGACCTGTGGGACTGGCTGCACGTCCTCGTCCTGCCCGTCGCGTTCGCGGTGACCCCGCTGTGGTTCCGCCACCGCGAACGGCTCGGCCGGTCGCGGCACCTGCTCGTCGCGGCGTTCGCCGCCGGCTTCGCGCTCCTGGTCGCGCTCGGCTACGCGATGCACCTTCGGTGGACGGGCTTCCCCGGCAACACGTTGTGGGACTGGCTCGAGCTGCTCGTGCTGCCGCTCGCCGTCGTGCTGCTGCCGGTCTGGGTGGAGGTTGCGGACGGAATCCGGCCGCGCCATCTCGCCGGCGCGGTCTGCGCCGTCGGGGCGCTGGTCGTCACCGCGGTCGGCGGCTACGCCTACGGCTGGCGCTGGACCGGCTTCCACGGCAACACGCTCTACGACTGGCTGAGCCTGCTCGTCGCGCCGCTCGCGCTTCCGCTCGTGCTCGCGCCGCTCGCGACCCGCTGGTTCATGTCGGCGGCCGGCGGGGAGGGCGGTTCCTGAGCCGCGACAGACTCGTTCGGCCGCGGTCTGCTGCTTACACTCGGAGATCGTGCCCGGGGGCAGGGAGCGCAAGGTCGTCACCGTCCTCTTCGCCGATCTGGCGGGGTTCACGTCGAGGGCCGAGACGATGGACCCCGAGGACGTGGCCGACTACCTCGGCCGCTACCACGCGCACCTGAAGGGCGAGCTCGAGCGGCGCGGCGGGACGGTCGAGAAGTTCATCGGCGACGCCGTGATGGCCGTCTTCGGGGCGCCGGTCGCGCACGAGGACGACGCCGAGCGCGCTGTTCGCGCTGCGCTCGCGATCCGCGACTGGGCGGGCGAGGAAGGGATCGAGCTCCGGGTCGGCGTCAACACCGGCGAGGCTCTGGTCGTCCTCGATGCGCAGCCCGGCGAGGGCCAGGCGATGGCCGCCGGGGACGTCGTCAACACCGCCGCGCGGCTGCAGGCGGCCGCGCCGCCGGGCGGGGTGCTCGTCGGGGAGCGGACCTTCCGCGCCACCGAGAAGGCGATCGAGTTCGAGCCGGCCCCGCCGGTCGAGGCGAAGGGGAAGGCAGAGCCGGTCGCGGTGTGGCGGGCCGTCGAGGCGCGCTCGCGGGTCGGCGTCGAGCGCGTGCACGGCGCGACGCTGGTCGGGCGCTCGCGCGAGGTCGAGCTGCTCGTGGCCGCCCTCGAGCGGTCGAGGCGCGACCGCTCGCCGGAACTGGTGACGGTCGTCGGTGTCCCGGGGATCGGCAAGAGCCGCCTCGTCGTCGAGCTCTACCGCCGGATCGAGCAGGAGGAGGAGCTGACGTCCTGGCGGTACGGGCGCTGCCTCCCGTACGGGGACGGCGTCACCTTCTGGGCGCTGGGGGAGATCGTGAAGGCGCAGGCCGGGATCCGGGAAGACGACGACGAGGCCGAGATCGAGCGGAAGCTCGGCCGCGCCGCTGACGACCCGTGGGTCGCGGGCCACCTGAGGCCGCTCGTCGGCCTCTCGGCCGGGATGGACGGCGGCGGCGGCCGCGACGAGGCGTTCGCAGCCTGGCGCCGGTTCTTCGAGGAGCTGGCCGACCGGCGCCCGCTCGTGCTCGTCTTCGAAGACCTCCACTGGGCCGACGAGCACCTGCTCGACTTCGTCGACCATCTGGTCGACTGGGTCGGCGGGGTGCCGTTGCTCGTGCTCTGCACCGCGCGGCCGGAGCTGTTCTCGCGCCGGCCGGGATGGGGCGGCGGCAAGCCGAACGCGCACACGATCTCGCTCTCCCCGCTCTCGGACGACGAGACCGCGCTGCTCGTGAGCGCCCTGCTCGAGCGGTCGGTCCTGCCCGCCGAGACGCAGGCCGAGCTGCTTGCCCGTGCGGGCGGCAACCCGCTCTACGCCGAGGAGTACACGCGCGTCCTGCGCGAGCGCGGCCGGCTCGACGAGCTGCCCGCGACCGTCCAGGGGCTGATCGCCGCCCGCCTCGACCTGCTCGAGCCGGCGGAGAAGTCGCTGGTGCAGGACGCAGCGGTCGTCGGGAGGACGTTCTGGCTGGGCGCGCTCGCGGGCCTGACAGGCGATCAACCGCGTGTGCTCGACGCGAAGCTGCACGCGCTCGAGCGCAAGGAGTTCGTGCGCCGGGAACGGGCGTCGTCCTTCACGGACGACACGGAGTACTCCTTCCGGCACCTCCTCGTCCGCGACGTCGCGTACGCGACGATCCCGCGCGCGGACCGTGCCGCGAAGCACCGTGCGGCCGCCGAGTGGCTCGAGCGCGCGGGACGCCCGGACGACCACGCGGAGATGCTCGCCTTCCACTACCTCCAGGCGGTCGAGCTCGCGGCGGCGGCCGGCCTCGAGGCGGCGGAGCTCGTCGAGCCGGCGCGGTCGGCGCTCGCGGTCGCCGGCGACCGGGCCTACGGCCTCGGCGCGTACGAGACCGCTGCCCGCTACTACGGTGCGGCGCTCGAGCTCCTACCGGGCGACGACGCGCGGCGTGCTGGGCTGCTGCTGAGCCTCGGCATGACGAAGTGGCAGCTGGGGCAGTCGTCGCTCGAGGACATCGAAGAGGCCCGCGACCTCTTCGTCGAAGCCGGGAACGACGAGGAGGCAGGGCTGGCGGAGGTGAGGCTCGCCGAGCAGCTGTGGCTGCAGGGCGACCGCGCCGCCGCGTTCGGCCACCTCGAGGGGGCCCGTGCGTTCCTCGACCCGCTCCCGGCGTCGTTCGCGAAGGCGCACATGGTCTCGACGACGGCGCGCCTCCGGATGCTCGGCGCCGAGGACGAGGAGGCAATCCGGCTCGGTCGCGAAGCGGTGAAGATGGCCGAGCAGCTCGGCTTCGACGCGATTAGGGCGGCGGCGCTGAACAACGTCGGGACGGCGCGCGGCAACCTGGGTGACGACGGCGGTCTCGACGACCTCGCAGAGGCGGTGCGCGTCGCGGCGGCCGCGAGCGCACCGTTCGAGCTCTGCCGCGCCAGGGGCAACCTCGCCGCTCACACCTGGATGCGCGGCGACCTCGAGCGCGCGCTCGGGCTCTGGCTCCAGGCCCGGGCCGACGCCGAGCGCTTCGGGCAGCTCGCGATGCGGCGCTGGATGGACGGCGTGACGATCGACAAGCACTGGGCCCTCGGCGACTGGGAGACGGCGCTCGCGAAGGCCGAGTCCTTCATCGCCGACGTGGAGGCGGGGAGCCCCCACTATCTCGCCACGCAGGCCTACATGAACCGCGGGCTCGTCCGTCTTGCGACAGGGGACCGCGAGGGCGCGCTCGCCGACGCGAACGAGGCGGTCACGCTCGGCCGGCGCGCGGCCGACCCCCAGAACCTGCTGCCGGCGCTCGCGCGTGCGGCATTCGTCCTGTGCGAGCTCGGCGACCGCGAGGGGGCGGCGATGCTGGCCTCCGAGTTCCTCGACGCGCCGGACGTGGCGAGCGAGGGCTACGCCGCCGTCGCCGCGATCGAGCTCGCCTGGGCCCTCGTCGCGCTCGGGCGGGCAGACGAGCTCGTTCGGACCTTCGAAGGCCTGCGGTTTCCGTGGGCGCAGGCAGCGGTCGCGTACGCGCGCGGCGATCCCGTCACCGCGGCCGACGTGTGCGCGCGAATGGGCGCCGTGAGCTACGAGGCGTACGCACGTCTCGAGGCGGCGCGGGTGCTCCAGTCGGAAGGGCTGCAGGCCGACCGGGAGCTGCATCGCGCTCTCGCCTTCTTCCGGAGCGTCGGCGCGACCTCCTACGTCCGCCGGGGCGAGGCCCTCCTGGCAGCCTCCGCCTGACCTCAGCCGATGCCGCACCGGTGATCGACCACGTCACGATCCGCGTCGCCGACCGGGACGCGAGCCGCGCCTTCTACACGCTCGCGCTCGGCGAGCCGACCGCCGACGAGGACTACCTGGAGTGGGACGACTTCTCGCTGCTCCCCGACGAGACCGTGACCCGCCGGCTGCACGTGGCGTTCGGCGTCTCGAGCCGCCAGGAGGTCGACGCGTGGTGGCGCCGGCTCCTCGACGCCGGCTACGACAGCGACGGCGAGCCGGGCCCGTGGCCGCAGTACAGCGCGTCGTACTACGGCGGCTTCGTGCGCGACCCGGACGGCAACAGCGTCGAGGCAGTCCACCACGACGCGGTGCACGCGGGCATCGACCACCTCTGGCTCCGCACGCACGACGTCGCCGCGGCGAAGCGGTTCTACGAGGGTGTCGCGCCTGTGGTGGGACTGCGCCTCCGCCACGACTCGCCGGAACGCGTGTCGTTCGCGACCGGCGGGGCCTCGTTCACGTTCGTCCGCGGCGACGAGCCGACCGAGAACGTGCACCTCGCGTTCGGCGTCTCCGACGAGGAAACCGTCGGCGCCTTCCACCGCGTAGGACTGCAGGCGGGCGGACGCGACAACGGCGTGCCCGGAGAGCGCCCGCAGTACCACACCGGCTACCACGGCGCCTACCTCCTCGATCCCGATGGCCACAACGTCGAAGCTGTCTTCCACGATCGCCGCTGAACGGTCGGGCGCGCGCGCGGTCGTCGCGATCGCCGCGCTCCAGCTCGCGGCGCTGCTGGCGACGGCGACGCGGTACGGCTTCCACCGCGACGAGATGTACTTCGTCGTCGCCGGCTCGCACCCCGCCGCGGGCTATCCGGACCAGCCGCCGCTCGTCCCGCTGCTGACCCACGCGATGTACACCCTCGACCCGGGCACGCCGTTCCTGGTGCGGCTGCCGTCGGCGCTCGTCGCCGCCGCGACGACCGTGCTCGCAGCGCTCGTGGCACGGGAGGTCGGCGGCGGCCGGCGGGCGCAGGTGATCGCCGCCGCCTGCACCGCTGCGTCCGGGTTCGCGCTCGCCGTCGGCCACTTCGTCACGACGACGACGTTCGACCTGCTCTCGACGACCGTGTTCCTGTGGCTCGTCGTTCGCGCGCTCATGCGCCGCGAGGCGTGGCTGCTGCTCCCGGCGGGCGTCGTGGTCGGGGTCGGCTTCGAGGCGAAGCCGCAGGTGGGGATCGTCGCCGTGGTCGCGGCGGCGGCGCTGCTCGCCGCCGGGCCCCGCTGGCCGTTCCGCTCCGCGTGGACGGCCGCAGGCGCGGTCGCGGCCGTCGTGCTCGGCGCTCCCTACCTCGTCTGGCAGCAGCGGCACGGCTGGCCGCAGGTGACGGTCGCCGGCAACATCGGAGGCAGCGCGGAGGGCGGGCGCGTCGGCTTCGTCCCGTTCCAGCTCCTGCTCGTGAGCCCCGTCCTCGTGCCCGTCTGGATCGCGGGACTGCTCGTGCCGTTCCGACGCGAGGCGCTCCGTCCGCTGCGCGTCGTCACGCTCACGTACGTCGCGCTCGGAGTGCTGTACATCGCCGGGAACGGCAAGGCCTACTACCTCGCGAGCCTGTACCCGGTGCTGCTCGGGATCGGGGCGGTGCCCGCGGCGGCCTGGACGCTGCGCACGCGCAGGCACGCGCAGGCCTTGACGGCCGCGATCGTCGTCTCGGCCGTCGTCAGCGCGTTCATCGCGCTACCGCTGCTGCCGGAGCGCTCGCTGCAGGGGAGCCTCGTGATGGCAATCAACCCCGACCAGGGCGAGACGGTCGGCTGGTCGCGGTTCGTCGACGCCGTCGCGGCGGCCTGGCGGCGGATCCCGGCGGGCGCGCGCGCCCGCACGGCGATCTTCACGGAGAACTACGGCGAGGCGGGCGCGATCGACCTGCTCGGCCCCTCGCGCTCCCTGCCCCGCGCCTACAGCGGCCACAACGGCTTCGGCGAGTGGGCGATCCCGCCCGACCGCGACACGCGCGCGCTCGTCGTCGGCTTCGGCGGGCCTGCCGACGCGGCGCCCTCCTTCGCCGGCTGCCGCCCCGTCGGCAGGGTGAACGACGGCGTCGACCTCCACAACGACGAGCAGGGCCTTCCCCTGCTGCTCTGCCGTCCGAGCGCGCCGTGGAGCGCGCTCTGGCCGCGGCTCAGGCACTACGACTGACCGAACTACACTGCCCGCGTGACGGCGCTCGATCCGCTCACCGACGAGCAGCGCGAGATCCGCGACCTCGTCCGCACGCTGGCGCGCGAGCGCATCGCGCCGCGCGCGGCCGAGATCGACAAGAGCGCCGAGTTCCCGTGGGACGTCGTCGAGCTCTTCCGCGAGAACGACCTGTTCGGGATCATGTACGACGAGGAGTACGGCGGCATCGGCGCCAGCTCGCTGCTGACGCTGGTGACGATCGAGGAGCTGTCGAAGGTCTGCGCGACGAGCGGGTTGATCGTCGCCGTGCAGGAGCTGGGTTCGCTCGGGATCAAGCTCGCGGGCAGCGACGACCAGAAGCGGCAGTACCTGCCGAAGCTCGCGAGCGGCGAATGGCTCGCCGCGTACGCCCTCACCGAGCCGGGGTCGGGCTCGGACAGCGCGGCGATGCGCACGACCGCGCGGCGGGACGGCGACACCTACGTCCTCGACGGCGGCAAGCGCTTCATCACGAACGCCGGCGTCGCGTCGGTGTACGTCGTGTTCGCGAAGACCGATCCGGACGCGGGCCATGCCGGCATCTCGGCGTTCGTCGTCGAGCCGGGGTTCGAAGGCTTCGAGGTGGGCCGCATCGAGCCGAAGATGGGGATCAAGGGGTCGACGACCGGCGAGGTGTTCTTCGACGGCTGCCGCGTGCCCGCCGAGAACCTGCTCGGCGAGGAGGGCAGGGGCTTCCGGCTCGCGATGCGCATCCTCGACCGCTCGCGCCCCGGAATCGGCGCGCAGGGGCTCGGGCTCGCGCAGGGCGCGACCGACTTCGCGCTCGAGTACGCGAAGACGCGCGAAACGATGGGCAAGCCGATCGCCCAGCACCAGCTCGTCGCAGGCATGCTCGCCGACATGGAGACGAAGTGCGAGGCCGCGCGCGGGCTGCTCTACAAGGTCGGGCAGCTGATCGACGAGGGACGCGACGACGCCGAGCTGACCAAGCTGTCGGCGATGGCGAAGCTCTTCTGCTCGGACGTCGCGATGGAGGTCACCACCGACGCGGTGCAGATCCTCGGCGGCTACGGCTACATCTCCGAGTACCCGGTCGAGCGAATGATGCGAGACGCGAAGATCACGCAGATCTACGAGGGCACGAACCAGATCCAGCGGCTCGTGATCGCGCGCGAGATGCTGAAGGAGAACCGCGCCTTCCTCCTTGCCGGCGTCGCCTGACGTCGGGCGTACCTCCGGACGCGTCCGGACGGCGCTCTCGGCCTGAGCGGGCGAGTGGGTTAGCGTACCCACGATGGCGACGGGGATGCGTGCGAGTGCCGTGGCTGATGCGGCGCTTCGTGCCCGGAGCGGGCGCGACGGCATGGACAAGGAGTGGGTCGCCGTTCTGCAGCACGTGCCCCTCTTCGAGTCACTCTCGCGGCGGCACCTGCGCCGAGTCGCAGCCTGTGCGCGGACGCGGCGCTTCGAGGACGGTGCGGCGATCGTGCGGGCCGGCCAGACGGGGTCGACCTTCTACGTCGTCCTCGAGGGCGAGGCCGCCGTCTCGGCGGCCGGCGGCCGGGGCGTCCGCCTCCGCGCCGGCGACTACTTCGGCGAGATGGCGCTGCTCGACGGCGCGCCGCGCTCGGCGGACGTGCGCGCGGTGGGCGAGGTGGTGGCGATGGAGATCGGCCGCACCGCGTTCGCACGGATGCTCAAGCAGGAGCCGCAGATCGCGCTCGCGCTGCTGCGCACGCTGGCCGGCCGCGTCCGCCGCCTCGAGGGGTAAGAGCATCCCGACGGTCGAGCTCTCGAGCCCGGACCGCGTTCTCTTTCCGGAGGACGGCGTGACGAAGGGCGAGGTGTTCGCGTACTACGACGCGGTCGCCGACGCGCTCGTCCCGCACCTGCGCAACCGGCCGTTCACGATGAAACGCTGGCGCGAGGGGCTCGCCGGCGGCGCGTTCTTCCAGAAGCAGGCGCCGAAGGGGATGCCCGACTGGATCCCGACGCGCCAGTTCCGCACCTGGCCGCGCGAGGGCGGCTCGCGGCTCGTCGATTTTCCGCTCGTGAACTCGCGCGAGGTGCTGCTGTGGATGGTGCAGATGCACTGCATCGACATGAATGCGTGGTACTCGCGCGTCGACCGGCCCGACCGGCCGGACTTCGTCCTGTTCGACCTCGACCCGCCCGAGGAGCCGGCCGCGTTCGCGCTCTGCGTCCGCGTCGCGCACCTCGTGCGCGAGGCGCTCGAGCGGCTCGACCTCGAGTCGCACGTGAAGACGAGCGGCGCCGACGGCATCCACGTGCTCGTCCCGATCGCGCGCCGCTCGACCTACGAGGAGACGTACGCGTTCGCGGAAGCGGTCTCGCGCGCGCTCGAGCGGGAGCATCCCGGCGAGGTGACGACGGAGTGGCTGAAGAAGAAGCGGTCGGGGGTGCTCGTCGACCACCGCCAGAACGGGTGGGGCAAGACAATCGCCTCGGTCTACTCGGTGCGGCCGAAGCCGGGCGCGCCGATCTCGACGCCGCTGCGCTGGAACGAGCTGACCGAGGACGTGCGTCCGCGGGACTTCACGATGGCCGTCGCGCTCGAACGGATCGACCGGTACGGCGACCTCTTCGAGCCCGTGCTCCACGGGCGGCAGGCGCTCGGGCCGGCGCTGCGCGAGCTACGGCGCCGCGAGGCCGGCTGAGACGCGTGGTAGAGCATCCACGCGGGCGGCGCAGTCGAAGCTCCCGTCGTCGAACGGCAGGTCGACGACGTCGCCTCTGATCGCCTCGACTCCTCGAGCGGCAGTGAGCTCCACCATGCGCGCGCGGACTGGTCGAGCCCGGACGACGTCGGGATCGTTCGATCCATCGCGGTGTCTGACACCGACGGTGTCAGACACCTTTCCGCGGGGCGTCTGCGAGCTCGCGCCCGACGATCTCGAGGTTCGCGCGCCAGACGTCCGCCGGGAGCGGCGGCAGGACGTCGTCCCAGATCTGGGCGAACCCGCTCTGCAGCTGGTGGATCCCGGTCGGTCGCGCCATGAACCAGACGTGGCAGTGCTCGCTGCCGTCGCCGATCCGGAGCACGTGCACGTTGCCGATGTCGCCGATCGCGTACACGGCACGCTGGATGCGGACGAGCAGCGGCCCGAGCTCGGCCTGCAGCTCCTCGGGCAGCTCGTGGAAGTCGAGGTGCTCGCGGGTGTAGAGCAGGACGACGCACGGCAGGCCGCTCGGCTGCGGCAGCGGCCGCACGATCCAGCGGTCGTCGTGCCAGAGCGCACCGTCCACGCCCTGCGCGCACGCCGTGCACCCGACTCCGCCTTCGCCCTGGCGCGGCAGGTCGGCGCCCTGCGGCGGGAGCAGCGGCCGCGGCTGCACCGCACCGACGAACGGCCACGTGTCCCACTCCTCGACGGGCGGCGGCCGGAGCGCCCCATGCGTCCGCTCCCAGAACTCCTCCGGCGACTCGGGCATGCTGCGACCGCGCCGGGGCTCAGGCGCTCTTCGCGGCGCGCAGCTTCGCCTTGTGCGCGCGCTTGCCCGCCTGGTAGCGCTCGAGCGCCTCGGGCGAGTCCACGTCGCCGAGCGTGGGATGACCCGGCACGAGCGGCTCCGCGGCCTTCACGCCGAAGCGCTTGGCCAGCACGGCGCCGAGCGCCTTCACCTTCATCTCGCCGAAGCCGGGGAGGGCACCGATGCGGCGGCGGAGGTCGTCGCCGTCGGCGGCGTCCGTCCACAGGCGCGAGGCGTCGCCGCCGTAGTCCTCGACCACGACGGCCGCGAGCTCGCGGACGCGCTCCGCCATCGAGCCCGGGAAGCGGTGGATCGCCGGCTGCGTCCGGAACGCCTCCTGCAGGTCCATCGCCGCGAGCCGCTTCGGATCGAGCGTCCCCACGCGCTGCTTCAGCACGTACGGGCCGGCGAAGGCCTTCTGCACCGGCACCTGCTGGTCGAGCGCGAAGCCGATGAGGAGCGCGAACGGATCCCGGGCGAGCAGCGTGCAGGCGTGCGGATCGTCCGTGAACCAGAGCGCGTCGGGCACCGCCCCGATTCTACGAGCGATGAACCCCCATGGCGATCGACCCGACGTAGCCGCCGCCCGACGGCCGCACGCGGAGCATCGAGAGGCGGCCGCCGTTCCGAAAGATCGCGTCCGTCGCGTTGCGCGTGTCGCGGTTCGGCCGTCGCGAGTACGGCGCGCGCCGGTAGACCCGGTCGGTGAGCGAGTCCGGGAAGAAGAGCTGTCCGGTGTGCACGACGTTCCCCGAGACGTGCACCTTCACGTGGACGTGCACCGTCCGGCCCGGATACCAGCCGGGGTAGATCGTCTCGAAGACCGCGAGCCCCTGCGCGGTCGTCCGCTGGCCGCCGCGCAGGAACGTCCGGTTCCCGGCCCCGGCCCCGAAGCCGGAGTAGACGCCGGCCGCGTCCGCGTGCCACACCTCGACCACCGCGCCGGCGATCGGGCGGCACGTCGACGCATCGACGACGCCGAGGTGCAGGGCCAGCGGCGCGCCGGGCTTGCCCTCGGAGATGTCGCGGCGGAGCCGCTCGCCGGGCAGGTAGTACGGCCCCGCGGTCATCTCCGGCGAGAGGACGCACGAGATCGCGCCGGACGCGACGGCGCTCGGGCCGGCATCGCTCGAGCGGGCACGCCAGAGGGCGCCTCCCGCCGCCCCGGCGAGAACGCCGCCGAGCCGGGCGAGGGACGCACGCCGCGTGACCGGACGCTCGAGCATGCGGCCACGCTACCGAGGCGCGATGTGATTTCCCTGTGAGGTGCGGGTACGCGGCTTCGCGTGACCGAGAGCCCGAAGGACATGGCACGCGAGGCGACGACCGGCGAGTCGTCGCGCACCTATCCGCTCGCCCTCACCGGCGTGACGCTGGCCGTCGCGGCGATCGTCGTCGTCATCCTCGCCGCGGCGCTGATCGTCTACTACGTCGTCCACTGACCCGGAGTTACCCTGGGCGGATGGGCCCGCTCGACGTCTTCTCTCCGCGGACCCGCGCCTGGTTCGAGGGGACGTTCGCCGCGCCGACGCCGGCGCAGGCGGCCGGCTGGCCGGCGATCGCGTCCGGCGGGCACGTCCTCATCCAGGCCCCCACCGGGTCGGGCAAGACGCTGACGGCGTTCCTGGCCGGCATCGACCGCCTGAACGCCGCGCCCGGCTGCGGCCTGCGCCTGCTGTACGTCTCGCCGCTCAAGGCCCTGAACTACGACATCGAGCGGAACCTGCGCGGGCCGCTCGCCGGGCTCGAGTCGGAGCTGCGCGTCGGCGTCCGCACCGGCGACACGCCGGCGAAGGAACGGCGTGAGCTCGTCAAGGACCCGCCCGACATCCTCATCACCACGCCGGAGTCGCTCTTCCTGCTGCTCACGTCGCAGGCGCGCGAGACGCTGCGGCAGGTCGAGACGCTGATCCTCGACGAGGTGCACGCGGTCGCCGGCACGAAGCGGGGCGCGCACCTCGCGCTCAGCGTCGAGCGGCTGGAGCGGCTGCTCGCGGGCCCGATGCAGCGGATCGGCCTCTCGGCGACGCAGCGGCCGCTCGAGGAGATCGGCCGCTTCGTCTCCGGCGGCCGGCCGATCGAGCTCGTCGACGCCGGCACGCGCAAGGAGCTCGACCTCGAGGTCGTCGTCCCCGTCGACGACATGCGCGAGCTCGGCTCGACCGCGTCGCTCTCGTTCCCCGCGCCCGCCGACGGGCAGGAGATGGACGCCGGCACCGAGCACGGCGCGCAGTCGATCTGGCCCTCGATGTACCCCGAGATCCTGCGCCTCGTCGAGCAGCATCGCTCGACGATCGTGTTCGTCAACAACCGCCGTCTCGCCGAGCGGCTCGCGCTGCGGCTGAACGAGCTCGCCGAGCGCGAGGTCGCGCGCGCGCACCACGGCTCGCTCGCGCGCGAGCAGCGGCTGCTCGTCGAGGAAGACCTGAAGGCGGGACGCATCCCGTGCCTCGTCGCGACGTCGAGCCTCGAGCTCGGCATCGACATGGGCGCGGTCGACCTCGTGGTGCAGGTCGAGTCGCCGAAGTCGGTCGCGCGCGGGCTGCAGCGCGTCGGACGTGCCGGCCACGAGCTGGGCGCCGTCTCGAAGGGGCGCATCTTCCCGAAGTTCCGCGCCGACCTGCTCGAGAGCGCCGTCGTCGCGAAGGCGATGCGCGAGGGCGCGATCGAGGAGACGGTGATTCCCCGCAATCCGCTCGACGTGCTCGCGCAGCAGATCGTCGCGATCGCGGCCGAGGAGGAGATCGCGGTCGACGACCTGCACGCGCTCGTCACGCGGGCGTACCCGTTCCGCGACCTCTCGCGCACGCAGCTCGAGAACGTCCTCGACATGCTCGCCGGCCGCTACCCGTCCGACGAGTTCGCGGAGCTGCGGCCGCGGATCGTCTGGGACCGCACGGCCGGCGTGATCCGCGCGCGCGACGGCGCCCGCCGGCTCGCGGTGACGAACGCGGGCACCATCCCCGACCGCGGCCTCTTCGGCGTCTTCCTCGTCGACGGCGGCGGCCGCGTCGGCGAGCTCGACGAGGAGATGGTGTACGAGGCCCGCGCGGGGCAGACGTTCCTGCTCGGCGCGTCGACCTGGCGCATCGAGGAGATCACGCGCGACCGCGTGCTCGTCTCGCCGGCGCCGGGGCTTCCAGGGGCGGTGCCGTTCTGGAAGGGCGAGGGCGTAGGGCGGCCGTACGAGCTCGGCCGTCGCATCGGCGCCGCGTCGCGCGAGCTCGCCGCGCTGCCCGAGGAGAAGGCGGCGGCGCGACTGCGCGGCGAGTACCACCTCGAACGGCGTGCGGCCGCGAACCTGCTCGCCTTCCTGCGCGAGCAGCAGGACGCGACGGGCGCGGTGCCGTCCGACCGCACGGTCGTGGTCGAGCGCTTTCGCGACGAGATCGGCGACTGGCGTGTCTGCATCCTCACGCCGTTCGGCGGACGCGTCCACGCGCCGTGGGCGATGGCGATCGCGGCGCGGCTGCGCGAGTCGCTGGGCGTCGACGCGCAGTCGATCTGGTCCGACGACGGCATCGCGCTGCACTTCCCCGACGCCGACGCTCCGCCGCCCGCCGAGGAGCTGCTGCTGGATCCGGCCGAGGTCGAGGACCTCGTCGTGCAGGAGCTCGGCGAGACGGCGCTCTTCGGCTCCCGCTTCCGCGAGAACGCGGGCCGCGCGCTCCTGATCCCGCGCCGGCGGCCGGGCGAGCGCACGCCGCTCTGGCAGCAGCGCCTGAAGGCGCAGTCGCTGCTGCAGGTGGCGCGCAAGTACGGCTCGTTCCCGGTGATCCTCGAGACGTACCGCGAGTGCCTGCAGGACGTGTTCGACCTGCCCGCACTGCGCACGATCCTGCAGGGGCTGCGCACGCGCGAGCTCGACGTCGTCGAGATCGAGACGCAGAGCGCGTCGCCGTACTCCGCCTCGCTGCTCTTCGACTACATCGCGACCTACATGTACGAGGACGACACCCCTCCCGCCGAGCGTCGTGCGCAGGCGCTGTCGCTCGACCGGGAGCTGCTGCGCGAGCTGCTCGGACAGGAGGAGCTTCGCGATCTGCTCGACGAGGGCGCGGTCGAGGAGGTCGAGCGCCAGCTGCGCGGAGCGCCGTCGTCGCCGGACCAGCTGCACGACCAGCTGCGCGTGCGCGGCGACCTGCGCGCCGGCGAGTACGACCCCGCGCTCGCCGAGCCGCTGCTGGCGGAGCGGCGCGCGGTGACGGTGCGCGTCGCGGGCGAGACGCGGCTGATCGCCGCCGAGGACGCCGGCCGCTACCGCGACGCGCTCGGCGCGATGCCGCCGGCCGGCCTGCCGGACGCCTTCCTCGAGGGCGGCCCCGAGTCGCTGCGCCGGCTCGTGCTCCGCTACGCGCGCGGCCGGGGGCCGTTCACGACCGGCGAGGCGAACGAGCGCTTCGGCCGCGACGTCGAGCCGCTCCTCGCCGAGCTCGAGCGCCAAGAGCTGCTCGTCCGCGGCGAGCTGCGCCCGGGCGGCAGCGAGCGCGAGTGGTGCGATCCCGACGTCCTGCGCCGGCTGCGCCGAGCGTCGCTGGCCGCGCTCCGCCGCGAGGTGGAGCCGGTCGAACAGCCCGCGCTCGCGCGCTTCCTGCGCGGATGGCACGGCGTCGACCGCCGCGCGTCGCTGCGCGAGGCGCTGGTGCCGCTGCAGGCGCTGCCGCTGCCGGCCGCGCTCTGGGAGCGCGAGGTGCTGCCGCGGCGCGTCCCCGGCTACCGGCCCGAGCACCTCGACGCGCTCTGCGCGAGCGGCGAGGTGGTGTGGGTCGGGGCCGGCCCCGACCGCGTGGCGCTGTTCTTCCGCGAGGACGCGGACGCGCTCGGCAGGGTGCAGGCTGCGCCTGCACCCGAAGGGGAGGTGTACGAGCGGTTACGCAAGGCGCTCGCGAAGGGGGCGTTCTTCTGGCCCGATCTCGTCGAGGAGGCGGAGGTAGAGGGCGACGAGGCACTCGTCGCCGTCTGGGATCTCGTGTGGTCGGGCGAGGTGACGAACGACGCGTGGACGCCGCTGCGCGCGCGGCGGCGGTTCGGCCAGGCGAAGGCCGAGCGACGGCCGCGCCGCTTCTCGCGCCGCCGCGCCGTGACCGCGTCCGCGACGCAGGGGCGCTGGTCGACGACCGCGCGCCTCTTCGCCGGCGAGCCGGACCGCCGCGCGCTCGCGGAGCTGCTGCTCGAGCGTCACGGCGTCGTCACGCGCGACGCGGTGCGCGCGGAGGGAATCCCCGGAGGCTACGGCGCCGTCTACGCCGAGCTCCGCGCGCTGGAGACGCTCGGGCTCTGCCGTCGCGGCTACTTCGTCGAGGGGCTCGGCGGCGCACAGTTCGCACTCGGTGGCGCGGTCGAGCGCCTGCGCGAGCTGCGCGAGCGCGACGAGGAGGCTCGGCCGCTCGTGCTCGCGGCCGCCGATCCGGCGCAGCCCTACGGCGCCGCGCTGCCGTGGCCGCGTCGCGCCGGCGGCCGCGCCGCGCGCGTCGCCGGCGCCTACGTCGTGCTGCTCGACGGCGACCCGGTGCTGTACGTCGAGCGTGGCGGGCGCTCGCTCCTGCCCCTCCGCGACCCGGAGGACGCGTGGCTGCGGCCGGCGCTCGGCGCGCTCGTCGCGCACGTCAGGAGCGGCCTGACCGGCAGGCTCGCCGTCGAGCGCTTCGACGGCGAGGCGGTGGGGGAGACGGACGCGCTCGCGCTGCTCGTCGAGGCCGGCTTCCTCGCCGGCCCGCGGCGGGCCGTCCTCCGGCCGTGACGGTCGTCTGCGGCGTCGACGTCGGCTCCCTGGCGACAGAGTCCGACGTCGCGTGGCTTCGCGACGGGCGGTTCGTGCTCGCGCGCTACGTCGCCTCGGCCGAGCAGCCGCTCCCTCGACCGCCCGACGGGTGGGAGGCAGCGGGCTGGACGGCCCTCGACGCGCCCCAGGGCCTGCCGCAGCACGGCCGGGCTCGGCGCGCCGCCGACCGCGACGCGAACACGCCCACGCGCGTCCTTCCCGTCGACCGGGCCGGGCTCGCGTCGCTGCGGGCGTACGGGGCGTTCGTCCGCGCGGGCATCGAGCTGTTCTGGAGTGCGCACGAGCGCGGCCTGCCGGTGCTCGAGACCTACCCCCGCTTCGTGATCCGGCGTCTCTGGCCGGAGCTGGCCGTGCCGTCGAAGCGGCGCGAGCCCCGGCGCTACGTCGCCGAGCTGTGGGCGCGATTGCGACTGCTCGGCCTCGCGGGGCCGCGGCCGACGACGCACCACGAGATCGACGCAGTGCTGTGCGCGCTCGCGGCGGCCGCGTGGGTCGACGGAAGTGCGATCGCGGTCGGCGAGCCCGCGTGGCCCGACGTGGACGAGCGCGTGCTCCGCGAGGGGACGATCGTCGCGCCGCGCGGGCCGGCGGAGGGCGCCGCAGGGCTCGACGTGTCCGCGCTGCTCGCGCTCCAGGTCGCGACGGCCGCGCGCGCGACGCCGGGTGAGCTCGCGTCGTGGCCGCCGGAACGCGCGATGGACGAGCACGAGCTGGCCGCGTTCCTGGAGCGGCGGTCCTTCTGCGTCCTCGCGACCTCCACGCCGCGCGGCCGGCCGCAGGCGCGGCCGGTCGCATACACGTACCGCGACGGCGCCTTCTGGTTCGCGTCGGTCGGCGGCGCGCGGCTCCGGAACCTCCGCGCCGAGCCCTGGGCGTCGCTCGTGGTGGAGGAGGGCGACCGCGGCGACCACCGGATGGTGCTCGCCGAGGGCCCCGTCGACGTGCACGCCGCGGCGCCGCCGGCCGTCGCGGAGGCGTGGGAGCGCCGCCACGGCTCCCGGGCGGAGTGGGCTGCGGCCTGGCTCGAGCTGCGGCCGCACCGCGTCTTCACCCACCGCCCCTGACGGTGCCCGAGGGCGACGCGATCCACCGCGCGGCGCTGCGACTGCAGCCGCTCGTCGGCCAGCGGCTCGAGGTCGAGGCGCCGCACCCGCGCGCGCGGGCGACGCGGGTCGCCGAGCACGTCGACGGACGCGTGCTCGAGTCGGTCGAAGCGGTCGGCAAGAACCTCGTCCTCCGGTTCGAGGGCGGCGTGGTCGTGCGCTCGCACCTCCGCATGTCGGGCCGCTGGACGCTCCGCCCGCGCGGCGAGACGCGTCGCGGCACGCCGTGGCTCGTCCTCCGGGGCGAGCGCGCGGAGGGAGTCCTGTGGAACGGCCCGGTCCTCGAGCTGCACGCGCGCGCTCTCGGCCGCGTCGGCCCCGACATCCTCGAACGGCCGCCTCGGATCGACGCGATGCTCGACCGCCTCGCAGCCGCGGATGGGACACGCTGGCTCGGCGAGTCGCTGCTCGACCAGTCCCTCGTCGCCGGCATCGGCAACATGTGGCTCGCCGAGGGGCTTTGGGAGGCGCGGCTGTCGCCGTGGCGACGCTTGCGCGACGTGCCGACGTCCGAGCGCCGCCGGGCGCTCGAGACGGTGGCGGCGATGATGCGCGAGGCGCTCGACGGCGGCGGCCGCCGGGGCGGTCGCCGCGTCTACCGGCGGTCCGGCCTTCCTTGCCCGCGCTGCCACGGCCGGATCCGCTCGTGGCCGCAGGGCGACGCGGCGCGGATCAGCTACTGGTGCCCCGCCTGCCAGGTAGGAGAGGATCCCCGCCCGGCGTAGTTGACGCCGTGGCGTTGCGGGCACCGCACCTCTACGAGTCGCTGCGCGGGTTCTGCCTGGGTGCGTTCGCCGCCGAGCGCGGCGCCCAGGTCCCGTTCGCCTTCGAGGAGCACGCGACGCGCAGCGGGCCGTCGCTCTACGAGTACCGGCCGCTCGTGCGCCCGTTCGTCGAGGAGCAGGCGCCGACGCTGCGACGACTGCCCGACGCGCGCAACGCGATCGAGGATCTGCGCCGCGAGCCCGCCGCCGCGATCTTCGCGCGTGCGCACCGGCTCGGGCAGAGCGAGGAGGACGCGCTCTTCCGCTCGATCCTGCTGCCGCTGCTCACGTGGACGGCCGAGCGGTGCGGCGGGTTCGACTGGCACGACGAGGCGTTCGAGGCGGCCTACGCGGAGCTCGAGCAGACGCTGTTCGGCTCGGCGCGCACGTACGTCGCGGTCGCGCCGCTCGTCGGCCTCTCCGCCGGCCGCGACGCGGATCTCGGCGACGGCATTCGCATCCGGCCGGCGGTCACGGGCGAGATCTCGCAGCTCTGGCCGGAGGTTCGAGGGCTGCTGCCGCCCGACTTCGGACGCGACGTCGACCGCCTGCTCGTCCTCGAGCTCTCGCGCGAGCTCGACGCCGACGACGCGGAGGCTCCGGACGCCGCGGGCGAGCTCGCCGACGCCGTGACGGCGCTCAGGCTCGCCACCGCCGGTGCGGTCGCCGGCGGGCCGGTCGTCTTCGAGCGGCTCGACTTCCGCCCTCTGCGCGTCTCGCCGCTCCTGCCGATCGCGGCCACGCAGCCGCGCGGCGACGCGACGCGGCTCGACAAGGTGCGCGCGCAGCTCGCGGCCGAGCTGCGCGCAAGGCTCACGCTTGCCGATTCCGACCGCGAGCTCGGTGAGGCGCTCGACCGCTGGGAGCTGTCGCTGTTCGCCGACGAGCCGTTCCGCTCCGCGCAGGTGCGCGAGGCGCTCGCGTGCCTGCTCGGCGCCGACGGCGGGGCGTGGGGGGCGTCGCTGCGCGCTGCCGTGCTGCTGTGCGAGCGGGCGGCGGAGCGGGCCGGCCTCGCCGCCGCGCTTCGGGAGGAGCGGCTGGGCCGGGACGCCCGCGACGCGGTGCGGCGGGCGCTGGTCGAGACGCTGCTCCACGGCGACCGTGTCGGTCTCGCGGCGACCCTCGACGAGGCGCTGCTCGGCGTGGCGCCGCGGCCGGTCTCCGCGCGTCGAGTCGCGTAGTCGCTCGCGACGTCGCGGCGCGTCGCCGCGGCGGTTCGGAGGGCGGTGGGCGGGTCGCCCGGCCGGGGCCGCGGAGGCCCGTCGTCGCGTCGCCGTTTTCAGGTCGGTGCCCGCCGGATACCGAGAAGTACAACGGACACCGATGGAAAGGAGACGGAATGAGGAAGAAGGTACTTCTCGGGCTGGCGCTCGCCGGCGCGATCCTCGGGTGCTCGGCGTTCCTCGGCCTGACGGCTGCGCCGGCGTCCGCGGAGGGGGCGAGCGGCAGCTTCCTCTGCTACTCGGTGGGCGGGAATCCGCTCTATGCGCCCGACGAGGCGACGGGCATGGCCGACGTCGGATCGGGCTATTGGCTGCCCGAGGCGGTCCCGGGGAACGTCCCGGCCGGCCTGGGCGAGAACGTGGGCCCGTACCACCTCGACTGCTTCAACGCCCCTGTCGCCGGGAGCTTCGGCAACACCGCCGGGGCGGCGCAGTACGCGGACGGCTCCGGCAACGTGCTGACCGCCGGCTACGTCATGGCGTCGATCACCGACGGGCTGGGGGCCTACCCGATCTACGGCTTGCCCGCGACGACGTAGGTCGCCGCGGCCGTCCGGCGCGGGCGGCGGGCGAGGATGCGCCCTGCGCGTGGGGCGCGTCGGCTCGCCGTCCGCCGCGGGCGGGGCCACTGGGAGCCGGCGGGGCGAGGCGCGGCCCCGCCGTCGCGCGCGGTGCGAGGTGGCTGCGCGAGTTCTGCGGCGCCCTCGCGACGTGCATGGCTGTGGAGCAATCGGCGCACAATCGTCACGAAGCCGGCACAGACACGTCACGACATGCTCGGTACCGTCGACACATGGACGTCGTCGACCGAGTGCTGACGAGGCTCGACCGCATCGAGTCGCTCGAGCGCGGGCACGCCGGGAAGCCCGCGCTGCTCGAGGAGCTGCGGCTGCTCGTCGGCGAGGCCGAGGCGTGGGCCCGGTGGGAGGGCGACGGGCAGGCCCGGGTGGCGGAGAAAGTTCGGGAGGGGGTGGAAGGAATGCAGTGAGCCGACCCGAAAAGGCCGCCATGGGTCTCGCGCGCCTCCTCCCGCGTCCCGCCGTTCGTGCCGCCGACGAGCCGGCCACCGCGCAGGCGCAGGTGCTCGCGTTCGCCAACCAGAAGGGCGGGGTCGCGAAGACGACCACGACCCTCAACCTGGGCGTCGCGTTCGCGGAGCAGGGGCATCGCGTGCTCCTCGTGGATCTGGACCCGCAGGGCAACCTGACGATGTCGCAGGGGCTCAACCCCGATTCGATCGAGCAGTCGATGTTCGACGTCCTCGTACACCGCCTGCCGATCGAGCAGGTGATCGAGCACCGCGAGGCCGACATCGCCGTCTCCTCGATCGACCTCGCGGGGGCGGAGCTCGCCCTGTCGAGCCAGATCGGACGCGAGCGCGCGCTCGAGAAGGCGCTCGCCGGCGTGCGCGACCGCTACGACTACATCCTCCTGGACACGCCGCCCTCGCTCGGGCTGCTCACGATCAACGCGTTCGTCGCGGCGAGCGGCGTGATCGTGCCCGTCCAGACGGAGTACCTGTCGCTGCGGGGCCTCGTCCAGCTCGAGAACACGCTCGCGATGGTGCGGGAGAACCTGAACCCGAGGGTCGAGATCGTCGGCATCGTCCCGACGATGTTCGACCGACGGCTCACGCACTCGCGGGAGGCGGACGACATCCTGCGCGAGAACTTCGGCGACCTCGTCTACAACACACGCATCCGCAAGACGATCCGCTTCGCCGAGGCACCGGTGAAGGGTCAGTCGGTGCTGGCCTACGAGCCGCAGGGCGAGGCGGCCGAGCTGTACCGTGACCTCGCGAAGGAGGTGCTCGATGGCCAGAAATCGCGCCAGCATGCGTGAGGGGCCGCTCGCCGAGCTCTTCCGCGCGACGGAAGCGGCCGGCCGGCAGGCGAAGCAGGATGCGACGGAGGAGAAGCGACCCCGGACCAGCGCCGGGGCGGATGACCCGCGGACCGACCCGCCTGCGCCGACGCCGATCCGACCGGTCCCGGCGGCGACGAGCTCCCGTTCCGAGCCGGCGCACGGCGATCCGGAGCGTCCGGTCGCGCGCTGGCTCGACCCGCTCCCCGAGCAGCCGGCGCGGCTCGAGCGCGCCCGCGACTCGGCGTCCTACCTCGCGGTGATCCGCGTGGTGGGCGTCGGAGGCGCCGGCCTGAACGCGATCGACCGCATGATGGATGCGGGGATCACGCAGGTCGACTTCATCGCCGTCAACACCGACATCCAGCAGCTGCAGATGAGCGACGCGCCGACGAAGATCCACATCGGCAGCGAGCTCACCGAGGGGCTCGGCTCCGGCGCGGACCCGGAGATCGGGCGGCGTGCAGCCGAGGACGGCTACGACGCGATCAAGCGCGCCCTGCGGGGGTCGGACATGGTCTTCGTGACCGCCGGCGAGGGCGGCGGCACCGGCTCGGGCGCCGCGCCGATCGTGGCGCGCGTCGCGCGCGACCTCGGCGCGCTCACCGTGGGCATCGTCACGACCCCGTTCAAGTTCGAGGGCACGCGCCGCCGCAAGCAGGCCGAGGAAGGCGTCGTCGCGCTGCGCGAGGCGTGCGACACGCTCATCGTCATCCCGAACGACCGCCTGCTGGAGGTGCTCGACAAGTCGACCTCGATGCTGGATGCGTTCCGCATCGCCGACGACGTCCTGCGGCACGGCGTCCAGGGCATCTGCGACCTGATCACCAACCCCGGCCTGATCAACCTCGACTTCGCCGACGTGCGCACGATCATGCAGGACTCGGGCAGCGCGCTGATGGGCATCGGCTACGCGACCGGCGAGAACCGCGCGAGGGAGGCGGCCGAGCGAGCGCTGCGCAGCCCCCTCATCGAGACGGAGATCACGGACGCGCGCGGCATCCTGCTCTCGATTGCCGGCGGCGACGACCTGACGCTGTACGAGGTGAACGAGGCGGCGGAGGCCGTGCGCGCGGCGGCGACCGACGACACGAACATCATCTTCGGCGCGACGATCGACGAGCGCCTCGAGGGCCAGATGTGGATCACCGTGGTCGCCACCGGTTTCGGCGGCCGGAGCTCCGGCCGGCGAGGGACGTTCATCACGGCCGCGTCGGGTGGAAGCGGCGAGGTGCTCGAGCCGCCGTCGTTCCTCCGCGACGTCTGACCGCGCACGCCGCCGAGCGCAGGCGCGCCGAGCACGCGCCCATCCGACCGGCCGTCAGACCAGGTCGAGCCAGAGCGCGCCGACGGCGGCCGCCGCCGCCAGCGACGCGCCGACGACGACGGTGCGCATCGCCCACCGTCGCACGGCCGCGTTCTCCCGCGCGAGGTAGAGCGCGCCCAGGCCGCCCGCGCCGAGGCTGACCAGCGTCTCGAGCGCCTGGATCGCGACGCCGACCCCGAGCGCCTGCGTGACGCCGATGCCGCGGCTCGCGAGCGCGACGGCGACCGCGCCGCTGCCGATGCCGATGCTGCCGGGTGTGAGCGGGAACACGCCCGCGAGGTCGAGGGCCGGAACGATCACGAGCGCGGCGAGCACGGGGTGGGGAAGCCCGAGCGCCCGCACCGCCGCCACCGCTGCGAGCAGTCGCGCCAGCTGGACGGCCGCCGACCAGCCGACCACCGCGGCGGCCGCGCGCGGCGAGCGTGCGAGGGCGCCGACGCCGGCGAGGAAGTCGGCGAGGCGCGGATGCGAGCGCACGCGCGACGAGAGCCGTGCCGTCAGCGCCACGGCGGCGGCGATGCCGCAGAGCGCGAAGACGGGCCAGAGCGGCAGCGCCCGCGTCGCCGCGGCCACGACGACGAGCCCGGCAAGCGGCAGCGAGCGCGCCGCGGCCAGGCCGGCGTACACGCCGCCCCCGGTCCAGAGACGCCCGGGCCGCTCGATCGCGCGTGCGCAGAGCGCCACCTTGACCGCGTCGCCCAGCTTCGCCGGGGCGACCGAGTTGACGAGGCAGCCGATGCCGAGCCTCGCCGCTGCCTCCCGCGGCGCGATCCGCGCGCCCGCCGCGCCGAACGCCGCGCGCCAGGCGCCGACCGTGCAGACGAACGCGGTCGCGAACCCGGCCGCGGCGAGCGCGAGCCAGCGTGGGTCGCCGCCGCCCAGCGCGGTCAGCACCGGCCCGACGTGCCGGCCGAGGAGGAGGGGCACCACGACGGCGAGCGCCAGCGCGGCGCAGGCGCCTCCTGACACGAGCAGCGTGGAACGGCGGGGCGTCACCTGGCGATCAGGGTCCTCGACGCACAGGATGCGGGCCGGTTAGTTGCGAAACGGTGAAGATTCGTCGCCATGGCGCGTTACGACGGTCATCGGCCGCGGTGAGGCCGGGGTGAAGGGCGCGGTTGCCGCCGGCCACGAGCTGACCGCCCGCGCGGGCGCACAGGCGCTCGAGGAGGGCGGGAACGCGGTCGACGCCTGCGTCGCCGCGGCCTTCGCGAGCTGGGTGGCGGAGAGCCCGCTCACCGGCCCCGGCGCTGGCGGCTTCGCCCTGGTGCTCCCCGCCGGCGGGCGGCCGGCCCGCGTCGCCGACTTCTTCGTCGCGACCCCGGGGCTCGGCCTCCGTCGCCCGACCGGAGCGCGCATGCACGCGGTCGACGTCGGCTTCGGCGGCGACAGCGACACGACCCAGGTGTTTCGGATCGGCGAGGCCTCCTGCGCCGTGCCCGGCACCGCGCTCGGCCTCGAGGCGGTGCACCGGGCCTACGGGCGGCTGCCCTGGCCGGAGCTGATCCGGCCGGCGCGGGAGCTCGCGCGCCGCGGCCTCGAGCTGACGCGGCCGCAGGCGCACCTCCACGCGATCCTCGACCTGATCCTGCGCCATTCCCCGGAGGGGAAGCGCGTGTACAGCCGCCCGGACGGGGGCCGGCTGCTGCCGGGAGACCGGCTCGCGCTGCCCGACCTCGGCCGGACGCTCGACGCGATCGCGGAGGAGGGAGCACGCGTGCTCTACCGCGGCGAGCTCGGCCGTGCGATCGTCGAGACCGTTTCGTCGGGCGGAGGCGCGCTCACGCGTCGCGACCTCGAGTCGTACCGGGTCGTCTGGCGGCGGCCGGTGCGCGTCCGCTTTCGCGGGCACGACGTCGTCTCGAATCCGCCGCCGTCCTCGGGCGGCGTCCTCATCGCCTACGGGCTCGCGCTGCTCGAGCGGCTCCCCACCGGCCCGCCGGACGGCGAAGCAGCGCTCGTGTCGCTGATCGGCGTGATGAAGGAGCAGACGCGCGCCCGGGCCGCCGGCTTCTCGGCCGGCCTCTACCGCGGCGGGCTCGCGCAGCGGCTGCTCGCCGAGCGGGCGATCGCCGAGGCGCTGCGCCGCATCGCCGCCGAGGCGCCGACACCCGCCGAGCCTGCTCCCGCGGGCGGCACCACGCACGTGTCGGCCGTCGACGACGAGGGTAACGCCGCCTCGCTCTCGTCGTCCACCGGCTCCGGCTCGGGCGTCATCGTCCCCGGCGCCGGCATCCACCTGAACAACATGCTCGGCGAGTACGACCTCGTCGCGCCCGGGCCGGCGGCGCCCGGCCGCCGGCTGACGAGCATGATGGCGCCCTCGATCGTCGTCGGCCCGCACGGCCCGCGGCTCGTCGTCGGCAGCGCCGGCTCGGTCCGCCTGCGGGGCGCGATCATGCAGGTGATCGAGAACGTCGTCGGCCACGGCCTCGACGTCGCCGAGGCGATCGACCGGCCGCGCATCCACGTCGACGAGCCGCACGTGCACTGCGAGGGCGGCTTCGACGCCGCCGTGCTCGACCGGCTCGAGGAGCTCGGCCACGACGTCGTCCGCTGGCGTCGCCGCAATCTCTTCTTCGGCGGGACGAACGCGGTCGCGGTCGCCGCCGACGGTACGCTCGCCGCCGCCGGCGACGCCCGGCGCGGAGGCGCCGGCGTCGTGGTCGCGTGAACGCCGTCGCGCGGGCCTAGCCGTCCGGCTCGAGCGGCGCGACCTTGCCGTTGCCCGCGGCGCGCTCGCGCACGGCGCGCTGCAGCGTCGCCTCCTCGAGCGCGGTCTGGAGGAGCTGGGCGAGCCGCGCCATCCGCTCGCGCGGCGACGTCGCCGAGAGCAGCTCCCACTTCGCCTCGACGCCGAGATCGACGCGCGACGCGAGCCGGAAGTCGAGCTGGTCCTCGTCCGGGTCGGGCGTGTCGACGTCGCCGCCCGCCGTCTCGGCGAGCGACCGGAAGAGCTCGTACGCGCGGGCCGCGTCGCCCGGGTCGGCCGGCTCGTCCTCGTCCTGCAGCGGCTCGACCAGGCAGGTCGTGAACGAGCGGCCGGACGTGAGCTCGAGCAGGCGGACGCGCGCGGTTCCCTCGACGACGACGTTCATCGCGCCGTCCTCGAGGACCTCGAGCACCTGGTGCACCGAGGCCGTCGTCCCGACCTCGTGCACCGCGCCGTCGCCGGTCGCGAGAACGAGCCCGAACGACCGCTCGCCCTCGATGCTCTCGCCGATCAGCTCCTTGTACCGCGGCTCGAAGACGTGCAGCGGGATGCGCTCGGTCGGAAGGAGGACGACCGGCAGCGGGAAGAGGCCGATCTCCTGCACGCCACCAGCGTAGACGGTGGCGGCCGTGGCTAGACCGCGGCGGCCAGGACCCGGCGCAGCGCGTCCGCGGTGTCCGGCCAACGGAGCGCGTCGGGAGCCTCCGCAGCCACGCACCAGCGGTAGCCGTCGTGCTCCCAGTCGAGCGCGGGCTCCCAGTCGTCCGGGGCGTCCACGAGGAAGCAGTCGACGTGCACGCCGACGACGCCGGGCTCGTACAACGCGCGACGATCGGCGGGCTCCTCCGTGAGCGAGTACACGAACTCGACCGCGTCGCCGACGTGCGCGAGACGCTCGACCGCGAGCCCGGTCTCCTCGAGGAGCTCGCGCCGCGCCGCGTCCTCCGGCGCCTCGCCGCGCTCGACCCCGCCCGCGATCGTGTGCCAGTAGCCGCCCTGCTCGGGGCTGCGGTGCACGACGAGGATCTCGCTGCGGTTCCGGCGGGCGACGAAGATCGCGACCTCGCTTCCCGTGCGCACGGGCGCACTCTACGGCGCAGCTAGGGTGCGGGCGGTGAGCGCGCACGTCGAGGATCTCGCGGATGCGTTCTTCCGGCGCAGCGTCGGCGGGCTGACGCCGTACCAGCCCGGGAAGCCGGTCGAGGACGTCCAGCGCGAGCTCGGCCTCGACCGCGTCGTGAAGCTCGCCTCGAACGAGGGCCCGTTCGGGCCGCTCCCCGCCGCGGCGGAGGCGCTCGGGCGCGCGACCCGCGACCTGAACCGCTACCCGGACGGCGGCGCCTACCGGCTGCACGCCGCGCTCGCCGACCGCCACGGCGTCTCCTTCGACGAGATCTGCGTCGGCTCGGGGGCGGACGGCTGCATCGACATGCTCAGCCAGGCGGTCCTCGACCCGGGCGACGAGGTCGTGTGCGGCTGGCCGTCGTTCCCGAGCTACGTCATCTACGCGCAGAAGCAGGGCGCGACGGCGCGCACCGTTCCGCTCGTCGACCATCGCTACGACCTCGCAGCGATCCTCGGCGCGGTCACGCCGCGGACGAAGCTCGTCTACCTCTGCCACCCCAACAACCCGACGGGGACGATGAACACCGCCGACGAGCTCGACGCGTACTTCGACGCCGTCCCCGCGCACGTGCTGACGGTCGTCGACCAGGCGTATTTCGAGTACATCGACCGGCCCGACTACCCGGACGCGGTCGAGCGCTACCTGAAGGCGGGGCGGCGGGTGGCGGTGCTGCGCACGTTCTCGAAGATCTACGGGCTCGCCGGGCTGCGCGTCGGCTACGCGGTCGCGCCGCCGGCCGTCTGCGCCGGCGCCGCGAAGGTGCGGCGGCCGTTCGACGTCTCGACGCCTGCGCAGCTCGCCGCCGCGGCGAGCCTCGACGACCACGAGGAGCTCGCCCGCCGCCGCGCCGTGAATGCCGACGGGCTCGTCCGCCTGCAGGCGCTGCTCGCCGAGCACGGCTTCGAGACGGCGCCGTCGGTGGGCAACTTCGTCTACGCCGAGACGGGCGGCGACGCCGCGCAGCTCTTCGACCGGCTCCTGCGTGAGGGCGTGATCGTCCGCCCCCTCGCCGGCTTCGGCTCGCCGACCGCGATCCGCGTCTCGGTCGGGACACCGGACGAGCTCGACGCGCTCGACGCGGCACTCGGCCGCGTCCTCGCGCGCGCCTAGCCCCCGCGCGAAGACCGTCTACTGTAGGCGCGTTGCCGCCCTCCCTCGGTCGTCACGCCGCGCTCCTGCGGACCGCAGCAGGCTTCCGCCAGCTGTTCGTCGCGACGCTCGGCTCGGCCGTCGGCACCTGGATGGCGACGATCGCGCTCACGGTCGACGTGAAGAACCGGACCGGCTCGGCGTGGTGGGTGAGCGCGCTCCTCGTCGTCACGCTGCTGCCCTCGGTGCTCGTCGGGCTCACCGCCGGCCCGCTGATCGACCGGCTCTCGCGCAAGCGGCTGCTCGTCAACGCCGACCTGTCGCGGCTGGCCGTCTTCGCCGCGCTGCCCTTCGTCAACAGTGCGTCGGCGATCGTCGTGCTGGCCGGGGTCGCCGGCGTCGCGAACTCGTTCTTCCGCCCGGCCGTGCTCGCCGGGCTGCCGAACCTCGTCGCGGAGGAGGAGCTGCCACGCGCGACGTCGCTCCTGCAGACCGCCGACTGGAGCGCGACGGCGCTCGGCCCGGTGGTGGCGGGCGCGATCGTCGGCCTGTCGGGGCCGCACGTCGTCTACTGGATCAACGCGGCGACGTTCCTCTTCTCCGCGGCGTTCCTGCTGCGCATCCCGGCGCCGCTCCTCAAGAGCGAGCAGCCGATCACGCGCGGCCACTGGCGCGACCTGCGGGAGGGCATGGGCGAGTTCCGCCGCTCGCGCCCGCTGCTGACCGCCCTCGTCGCGCTCGGCCTGGCCGTCGCCGGGATGGGGCTCGTCAACGTCTCCGAGGTCTTCCTCGCGACGCGTGTCCTGCACGCGGGCGCGTTCGGCTACGGCCTCCTCTGGACGGCGTCCGGGCTCGGCCTGGTGGCGGGCAGCCTGCTCGTCGGCGGCGTCGTGGAGCGCCGCTCGCCCGTCGCCTCCTACCCGTGGATGTTCCTGCCCTGGGCGGCCGGCGGCCTCGGCGCCGCGCTCGCGCCGAACATCTGGGTCGCCGCCTTCGCGATGGTCGTCTCCGGGATCGGCAACGGCGTCACGTTCCCGACCACGGTGGTGATCGTCCAGCAGGCGGCCGCCGACCGGATCCGCGGCCGCGTCTTCACCGTGATCATCAGCGCGCAGAACGCCGTGCTCGGAGTGGCGTTCGCGGCGGCGGGAGGCCTCACCGCCGCGTTCGGCGCGCGCTGGGTCTACGGCGCGGCGGCGGCGCTCGTGCTCGCGGGCGGCTTCAGCGCCTTCGCGCTCACCTACCGGAGGCCCGCGCGCGTCGAGCTCCGCGAGCAGGCCGCGTAGCATCCAGCCGATGCCCGGCCGGCGCGACTGGACGCGGGAGGCGCTCGTCGAGGGCGTCCGCGGGGGCGACGCGCGTGCCCTCGCGCGCACGATCTCGCTCGTCGAGAACGGCGATCCGCTCTCCTACGACGTCGTCCGCGACGTCTACCCGCAGACGGGGCGCGCGCATGCCGTCGGCATCACCGGCCCGCCCGGCGTCGGCAAGTCGACGTTGATCGCGGCGCTGATCCGGCGCGCGCGCGCGGACGGCAGCAGCGTTGGCGTCGTCTCGGTCGACCCGTCGAGCCCCTTCTCGCAGGGCGCGCTGCTCGGCGACCGCATCCGCCTCAGCGACCACTTCCTCGACCCCGACGTCTTCATCCGCTCGATGGGCACGCGCGGCCACCTCGGCGGCCTCGCGGAGACGTCGCTGCAGACGCTGCTCCTCCTCGACGCCGCCGGCAAGGACGTCGTCTTCCTCGAGACGGTCGGCACCGGCCAGAGCGAGGTCGGAGTGCTGACGATCGCCGACACGGTCGTGCTCGTGCTGATGCCCGGCTCGGGCGACGCGATCCAGGCGCTGAAGGCGGGGATCATGGAGATTCCCGACGTGATCGCGATCAACAAGATGGACCACCCGCTCGCGCAGACGATGCTGAGCGAGGTGCGGCAGGTGCTCTCGCTCGGCCCGAAGGAGGGGCGGCCGCCGATCGTGCTCACCGAGGCGCTGCGCGGCGAGGGCGTCCAGGAGCTGTGGCAGCGGATCGGTGAGCACCGCGCCGAGCTCGGCGCGGACGGGCGGCTCGAGCAGCGGCGCCGGCGGAACCTCGCGCACGAGGTCTTCGCCGTGGCGTCCGTCCGCGCGCGCCGCCGCATCGAGGAGGCGGTGCAGGACGACCCGGCGCTGCGCAGGCTCCTCGGCGACGTGCAGGAGCGGCGGCTCGACCCGCTGACCGCGGTCCGTGAGATCCTCGAGCAGGTGTTCGGGGTTGGCGACGGCGCGGCGGGCTAAGGCAGGCCCCGCGCCCGCGGACGTGGAGGCCGCCCGCGGGCGCCTCGCCGGCCTCGCGCGCGTCACGCCGGTGTACAGCTCGGAGACGCTCGCGCGCCGCACCGGCCGCGAGGTGTGGCTGAAGGCGGAGAACCTGCAGCGGACCGGCGCGTTCAAGGTTCGCGGCGCGGTGAACAAGCTGTCCCTCCTCTCGCCGGTCGAGCGCGAGGCCGGCGTGATCGCTGCAAGCGCCGGCAACCACGGCCAGGCGGTGGCGTTCGCCGCGCGGGAGCTCGGGATCCGGGCGACGGTGTTCATGCCGCAGGACGCGGCGATGGCCAAGGTGGAGGCGACGCGCAACTACGGGGCGGAGACGGTGCTCGCCGGGGCAGGCTTCGAGGAGTCGCTCGCGGAAGCGCTCGAACACGCGCGCGCGACCGGCGCGACGTTCGTGCACGCGTTCGAGGACGAGCAGGTGATCGCGGGGCAGGGAACGCTCGGGCTCGAGCTGGCCGAGCAGGTGCCGGACGCGGAGACGGTGGTCGTCCCGGTGGGCGGCGGCGGCCTCGCGGCGGGCGTCGCGATCGCGCTCCGGGCGCGGCGGCCGGACGTGCGGCTCGTTGGCGTGCAGGCGGGCAAGCACGGCCAGACGATCGCCGACGGCATCGCGGTCAAGCATCCGGGCACGCTGACGATGTCGATCCTCGACGAGCTGCTGGACGACCTCGTGCACGTCTCCGACGACGAGATCGCCGACGCGCTCACGCTGCTGCTCGAGCGCGCGAAGCTCGTCACCGAGGGCGCCGGCGCGGCGAGCGTCGCGGCGCTGCTCGCGGGGCGCGTCGGCGGGACGGGCTCCGTCTGCTGTCTGCTCTCCGGCGGCAACATCGACCCGACCACGCTGATCAGCGTCATGCGGCACGGGCTCACCGTCGCCGGGCGCTACCTCGTCGTCCGCACGCGCATCCCCGACCGGCCGGGGGAGCTGATCAAGCTGCTCGAGCTGGTCGCGGCCGAGCGCGGCAACGTCGTATCGGTCGAGCACCACCGTGAAGGTCTCGCGGTGCACGTCGCGGAGACGGAGGTCGAGCTGACCGTCGTCACCCGCGACGACGCGCACTGCGCCACGCTCTGCGCCGCGCTCGAGGCGCACGGCTACGCCCTCGACCGCCTGCGCTGAAATGCGCGTCCTTCGTTCACTTCGTGAACGAAGGACGGGAGCTTGGAAGCTGTTTTGCGACGGAGTCGGAAGCTGTTTTGCGACGGAGTCGCAAAACAGCTTCCAAGGGTCTACGTCCCGCACCTCCGGAAGCCGACGATCTCGCCGGTGAAGTCCGGCACGCCGCCCGAGGCGACCGGGCGCGCGTCGAAGCCCTCGCGCCGCAGCAGCGAGGCGGCGATCGTTGCGCGCGCGCCCGACTCGCAGATCGTCACCACCGGCATCCCGCGATCCAGCGTGTCGCTGCCGACGCGCCGCAGCAGCCGGTACGGGATGTTGCGCGAGCCGGGGATGTAGCCGTCGTCGCGCTCGCTCGGCTCGCGCACGTCGACGAGCTGCACGCCGTCGCGCGCGACGAGCCTTTCGAGCTCGCCGACGTCGACGACCGGCGTCGTCGAGTCGCTCGCGGCCGGGTCGAGCACGTAGCCGGCGACGTCGAGGATGCCGATCGCCCACAGCTCCCACGCCGCCTCCAGCGCCTCCGCCGCGGAGCGCGCGTGGAGCACGAGCGGCTCGTCCGCAAGCAGTACGAAGCCCGCCTTCGTGCCGAACGAGGAGGCGGAGACGGGCACGTTGATCGCGCCCGGCAGGTGGCCGGCGGCATGGTCCTCGAACGGGCGCACGTCGAGCACGGTCGCCTCACCCGCGTTCGACAGCGCCGGCGGATCGGACGGCCTCGCCACCCACGGCCCGCGGTTCAGCGTCACGAGCCGCTCGGTCGTCGGCGGCCGCGGCACGGAGACCGACGCCGATACGAGGACGAACTCCTGCAGCTCGCGGTACTGCAGCGCCGCGTTGCTGTCGCGCTCGCGCGCGATCGTCGACGACCGCTCGGCGCTCATGTTGCCGCCGCACAGCGAGCCGGCGACGTGGCCGGGGTAGACCTCGACGTCGCCGCCGAGCTCGCGCAGCCGCTCGAGCGAGCGGAAGAGGTCCTCCGCGCCCTCGCGTGCGGCGACGGCGAGGTCGGGCCGCGCGGCATCGCCGACGAAGAGCGAGTCGCCGGTGAGGACCAGCTGGCCGTCGACGACGAACGAGCAGTGCTCGGGCCGGTGACCGGGGGTGTGCAGCACGCGCACGCCGACGGCGCCGACCCGCAGCTCCTCGCCGTCGCCGAGCGGATCGTGCTCGTACTCGGCCTGCGCGAGCGGATGGATCGACACCGGCAGCCCGTGCTCGAGCGCGAGCCGTCCGTGGCCGGAGAGGTGGTCGGCGTGCGTGTGCGTCTCGAGCACGCGCTCGACGCGCATGCCCGCCTCGTCGGCCGCGGAGAGGTACTGCTCGATGCGGAACGCCGGATCGACGACGGCGGCAACGCCCGCCTCGGGGTCGCCGACGAGGTACGAGGCGCAGCCGAGATCCTCGTCGACGAACTGCCGGAAGAGCACGAACAGGGACCCTACACCCGGCCCCAGGCGGCGTCCGGCCCGCTCAGAGGCCCAGGTGCCGGGCGATCACCATCCGCTGCACCTCGTTCGTGCCCTCGCCGATCTCGAGCACCTTCTGGTCGCGGTAGAAGCGCGAGATCGGGTACTCGTCCATGAACCCGTAGCCGCCGTGGATCTGGAGCGCCCAGTTGGCGACGTGGTGCGAGAGCTCGCCCGAGTAGAGCTTCGCCATCGCCGCGGTCCGCGCGAACGGCCGGCCCCGGTCCTTCTCCCAGGCGGCGCGGTAGACGAGCGCGCGCGCCGCCTCGATGCCCGTCGCCATGTCGACGAGCTTCTCCTGCACCGCCTGGAACCGGGAGATCGGCTTGCCGAACTGCTCGCGCTCCCGCGCATACGCCGCCGCCATCTCGTAGCAGCCCTGCGCGAGGCCGACGCCCATCGCCGCGACCGAGATGCGGCCGCCGTCGAGGATCTGGAGGAACTGCCGGAACCCGTCGCCGCGCGGGCCGAGCAGGTTGCCCTCCGGGACGCGCGCGCCCTGGAACGACAGCTCGCGCGTGTCCGAGGCGCGCCAGCCGAGCTTGCGCATCGGCGGCGACACGACGTACCCCGGCGTCCCGTTCTCGATGATGACGTTGGAGATCTCGCCGTCCCCCGTGAGCGCGGTGATCGTCACGCCCCAGCTGATCTCGGTGCCGGCGTTGGTGATGAAGATCTTCGCGCCGTCCACGACCCATTCGCCGTTCTCGAGCCGCGCCGTGGTGCGCGTCGCGCCGGCGTCGGAGCCGGCGCCCGGCTCGGTGAGCCCGAACGCGGCGAGCTTGCGGCCGGAGGCCAGGTCGGGCAGCCAGGCGCGCTTCTGCTCCTCGCTGCCGAAGAGGAAGATCGGAAGCGTTCCGAGCGAGTGATGCGCCGCGACGGTGATCGCGACCGACGAGTCGACGCGCGCGAGCTCCTCGATCGCGATCGCGTAGGCGAGCGTGTCGCTGCCCGCGCCCTCGTACTCCTCGGGGATCGTCATGCCCATCAGCCCGAGCTCGGCGAGCTCGGCGACGAGCTCGTAGGGGAAGCGCTTCTCGCGGTCGAGCTCCTCCGCGACCGGCGCCACCTTCTCGTCGGCGAACTGCCGGACCGTGTCCCGGACGAGCTCGTGGTCCCGGTCGAGGTCGAGATCCATTCGCGCTACCGCGAGGCGAGACGCTCGGCGAGCTCGACCGCGAGGCGCACGCCGTAGCCGGTGCCGCCCTGGTCGAGCGCGTAGTCCGGTCGCTTGCGCTGGATGTACGCCGGCCCGGCGATGTCGAAGTGCGCCCACGGGCCGTCGCCGGCGAACTCGCGCAGGAACTCGGCCGCGAGGACGGCGCCCGCCTCGCGGAACTCGGAGGCGTTCTTCATGTCGGCGAAGTCGGAGTCGACGTAGCGCCGGTAGCGGCGGTGCAGCGGGAAGCGCCAGGCGAGGTCGCCGCTCGTCCTCGCGGCCGCGTCGATCTCCGCGGCGAACGCGTCGTCGTTGCAGAACCACCCGGCGTACAGGTCGCCGAGGGCGACGGACATCGCGCCGGTGAGCGTGGCGAAGTCGACGACGTGCGTCGCGCCGTTCGAGCGCGCGTAGTGGAGCGCGTCGGCGAGCACCAGCCGGCCCTCGGCGTCGGTGTTGATGATCTCGATCGTCTTGCCGTTCGAGGCGCGCAGGATGTCGCCGGGACGGTAGGCGCGACCGTCCTGCAGGTTCTCGGTCGCGGCGACGACGGTCAGCACGCGGACCGGGAGGCCGAGCTCGGCGATCGCAGCGGTCGCCTCGACGACGGCGGCGCCGCCCGACATGTCGCCCTTCATGTCCTGCATACGCAGCGCGACCTTCAGGGAGATTCCGCCCGAGTCGAAGGTGATCGCCTTGCCGACCAGGCCGAGCGTGACGTCCGCCGCGCCGGGCGGGTCGTACCGCATGACGATCAGCTGCGGCTCGGCGCCGCTGCCGGCGGCGACCGCCGCGAAGGCGCCCATCATCTGCGCGACGATCCACTCGCGTCCGTGGGACTCGACGGTGAGGCTGCCGTCGGCGTACGACCTCGCGTGCTCGGCCAGCGCGACCGGCGTCAGGTCGTTCGGGGGGCGGTTGGCGAGATTGCGCGCGCCGTCCACGTGACGCATCACCGTCGCCTGACGCTCCGCGAGGTTGCCGAGCCGGTCCGGGGCCTCCAGCACGAGATCGAGCTCCGGACGCTCGGCGTAGCCGCGCTTGAAGAGGCCGGGGTCGTACGCGCCGTAGCCTGTGCCCTCCACCAGCGCGCGCACCTGCTCCTCGGCGGGCAGCGGCGACTCCGCATCGACGCGCCAGGCGATGCTGCCGCCGGTGCGGCGCAGCGTCCGCGCCGCGCACGCGGCCGCGGCGCGCAGCGCGTCCGCGTCCACCAGCTCGCCGGCGCCGACGCGGATCTCGCCGCCGTCGCGGATCGTCTCGCCCGTCGCGAGTGTCTCGTCGAGCCGAGCGCGGAGATCGGTCGGCTCGCCCGGCCTGAGCAGCACCCGCATTCCGGCGCGATGCTACCGGCTGCCGGACGAGGAACACGTGCGGCTGCGTCGAATCGACTCGCCGATGGTCGCCTCGCGTGACAACGCTCTGGCCCACACGGTCGAGACGCTCGCCGGCGAGATCGGCTCGATCGTGGCCGAGCGTCAGGCGCTGCGCGCGGCCGGCGCGCCGCCCGCTGCGCTGGAGGAGAACAGGCGCAAGCTGGTGGAGGCGCAGACGCGTCTGTCGCAGCTCTTGATCGAGCGGCATCTCGGCCGCTCCGCCTAGCGCATTCGCTACGGTTGCGCCGTGCCCGCCGCCGAGTTCTTCGAGTCGCTGCCTGCGAAGGCCGACCCGCAGCGGCTCGCCGGCATGAACAACTCCTTCCTCTTCGACATCGAAGGGGAGGGGCAGTGGCTGGTGAAGGTCGTCGACGGCGCGCTCACGGTGACGCCCGGCGGCGGCGACGCGGACGCGACGATCTCGGCGAGCGGCGAGACGTTCGACAAGATCGTGAGCGGCGAGCAGAACCCGACCGTCGCCTACATGACCGGCAAGCTGAAGGTCAAGGGCGACATGGGCGCCGCGATGAAGCTCCAGAAGCTCTTCTAGGGCCGAAGCTCCCGTCCTTAGTTCACGTAGTGAACTAAGGACGCGCATTTCGTCACTCGAAGCGGTACTCGGCCGACTCGGCGACCTGGACGTAGCCGATTCGCCGGTAGATCGCGTTCGCGGTCGGGTTGGCGAGGTCCGTGTAGAGGAAGCAGAAGCGCCGGCCCCGCTCGAGCAGGAGCCGCGAGAGCTCGGCGACGAGCGCCGTGGCGTAGCCGCGGCCGCGGAGCTCGGGCGGCGTGTAGACGGGGCCGATGCGGATGCCGTTCGGCGTCGGGCCGCCCCAGCCGGCGAACGAGACGACCGCGCCGCCGTCCTCCCACACGTGGAGGCCGGCGTGGTCGGCCCCCAGGCGGACGTCGACGGCCTGCTCCTCGCGACCGGTGTCGGGCGCCCGCTCGTGCAGCGCCTCATCGGAGAACGCGCGCCACCACCCGATGAGCAGGTCGCGGTCGCGCGGATCGGCCGGGCGGCCGCGCCCGCGCCTCGGAACGTCGGAGACCCGTTCGAGCGAATACACGCCCTGCTCTCGCTCGAGCGTCGCCGGGGCGGGCCGCGCGAGTGCGAAGCGGTCGACGCTCGGCCGCAGGCCGACCACGCCCGGAAGCCGGTCGTCCACGGCCGCGGCCAGCGGCTCGACGGCGCCGGGCTCGGTCGTGCCGAGGACGAGGTTGTAGGGCGGGGTGCGGAGGGCCGCGCCGGCAACGCGGTCGCCGTCGCGCACGATCCAGAACGACCGCTCGGGATAGAGGGCGTCGTCGGCGCGGATCGTGCCCGTGATCCCGAGCGGCAGGTTGTTCGCGGCCTCCTGCTCGAGCAGGAACGGCCCGGCGAGCTCGAGGAACCGGCCGGCGTCGTCGAGGCGCTCGACGTTCATTCGTCGAGCTCCACGAGGACGGTGCCGCCGGCGACGCGGTCGCCCTCGCTGACGTGGACGGCGCGCACGGTCGCGTCGTACGGCGAGAGCAGCGGCGTCTCCATCTTCATCGCCTCGAGGACGACGAGCGGCTCACGCGCACGCACACGCGCGCCGGGCGAGACGAGGACGCGCACGAGCGTCCCCGGCATCGGCGCGGCCACGCTGCTCGACTCGCCGCCTGCCGCCCCCGCGTCGCGCGCGGCGCCCTCCGCGCTCGGCGGCGGCAGGACCGGCGCGTCCGGCAGGTTCAGCCGGAACGGCGTCCGCCAGACCGGCTCGGGCGGCCGGCGCGGCGGCGAGAGCGGCGGGTGCTCGACGAGGAACGCGGTCGTCGTCTCGCCGGCCTGCAGCGCGGGGTGGGCGACGAGCCAGCGCAGGAACGGCAGGTTCGTCGTCACGCCGCTCACCTCGGTCTCGGCGAGCGCGGCGGCGAGGCGGTCGAGCGCCCCGCGCCGGTTCGCGCCGTGCGCGATCAGCTTCGCGATCAGCGGGTCGTACGCGGTGCCGACCTCGTCGCCCTCGGCGACCCCGGCGTCGACGCGGACCGACGCCGGCAGCGTCAGCCGCTCGACCACGCCCGCCTGCGGCAGGAACGTCCGCGGATCCTCCGCGTAGAGCCGCACCTCGACCGCGTGCCCGTCGAACGGCGCACGCGTCACGGACTCGTCGAGCGCCTCGCCGCGCGCGATCCGGAGCTGCCATCCGACGAGGTCGACGCCCGTGACGAGCTCCGTGACCGGGTGCTCCACCTGGATGCGCGCGTTCAGCTCGAGGAAGAAGAACTCGCGGCCGGCGAGGACGAACTCCGCCGTGCCCGCGCCCACGTACCCGATCGCCTGCGCGAAGCGTGTCGCCGCGTCGCTCATCGCCGCGCGCAGCGCCGGGTCGAGCGCGGGAGACGGCGCCTCCTCGAGCACCTTCTGATGGCGCCGCTGCACGGAGCACTCGCGCTCGCCGAGCGCGGCGACGGTTCCGTGCGCGTCCGCGAGCAGCTGGATCTCGACGTGCCGCGGCCGCTCGAGGTAGCGCTCGAGGTAGACGCGGTCGTCGCCGAAGGCCGCCTGCGCCTCGCGCTGCGCGGCCGAGAGCGCCTCGTCGAGCTCCCGGGCCGCATGCACGACCCGCATGCCGCGCCCGCCGCCACCCGCGGCGGCCTTCACGAGCAGCGGAAAGCCGACCTCCGCGACGTCGCCGTCGGGCACGACGGGAACGCCCGCCTCACGGGCGATCCGCTTCGCTGCGACCTTGTCGCCGCCGGCGCGCAGCGCGTCCGGCGGCGGCCCGACCCACGTCAGGCCGGCGTCCAGCACGGCCTCGGCGAAGTCGCCGCTCTCGGCGAGGAAGCCGTAGCCCGGGTGCACCGCGTCGGCGCCGGCATCCCGCGCCGCCCGCACGTGCTCGGCCGCGTCGAGGTACGACGAGATCTCGACCGTCTCGTCGGCGGACCGCGCGTGCAGCGAGCGTGCGTCGTCGGGCGCGACGACCGCGACCGTGCCGATCCCGAGGGCGCGCGCGGCGCGGAAGACGCGCAGGGCGATCTCGCCCCGGTTCGCGACGAGGAGCTTCTCCACGCCGGGAGTATGGGGGAGGGGGCTAACCGTCGACGAGCAGGCCGTTCAGCGGTCCGAGGAGGGCGCGCGAGCGGCGCGAGACGCCGGGGAGCAGCGTCACGCGGTCGCGCCCGGCCTCGGCGATCGGCCGCCAGAGCTCGTCGACGACCCGGTGCGGCGGCCCGTCCACGTCCTCGCGGCCGAGGTGCTCGCGCCAGAGGCGCAGGCGCGTCGACCGGGCCAGCTCCTCGTCGCAGGTGATCAGGCAGACCTCGGTGTCGTTGAACAGCGAGTGGTCGTTCAGGTTCGCGGAGCCGATGCACAGCCAGCGGTCGTCGACGATCCCGACCTTCGCGTGCACGTAGACCTGCTCGACCCGGCCGGGCTGGAAGAGGCTGCAGGCGAGCATGCGGCGGCCGCGGTCGGCGTCGACGAGCACGCCGAGCTGGCCGCGGGTGTCGTCGTCGCCGTTCTTCGCGCGCGCCGGGAGCATCACCACGAGGCGGAAGTCGTCGTGCGGCGGATGCCGGAGCTTGTCGGCCAGGATCGAGACCAGCTCGGGCGCCCACAGGAACTGGCTCTCGAGGTAGACGAAGCGCTCCGCAGACCGCAGTGCGCGCACGTACGCCTCGAGGATGCGGAAGTCGCCGTGCGGGAGCGGGTCGTAGATCCGCTCGGGGACAGTCCGGACGAGCTGTGCACGCACGGCGTGCTCCGAGGTAAATGTTGTCTTTTGATAACTGTTATCGTCCGGCGGCTGCGGCAGCTCGACCTGCTCGCCCGTGACCGCGCTCCAGCGCAGCGCGAGGTGGCGCGCGACGTCGCCGACGAGCGGCCCTTCGATCCGTGCCGCGACGTCGTGCCAGCCGAGCGCGCCGCGCGCCGGGTGGACGCTCGTGTCGTGGCGATCGCCGCCGAGCGTCGTCAGGTCGATGCCGCCCACATAGGCGATGCGACCGTCGACGACCGCCAGCTTCTCGTGGTGGCAGTGCATCGGCCGCTCGTGCGCGTCGAGCGCGATGCGCGTCCGTGTGCCTTCGACGAGAGCCCGCCGCATCGCGTCGACCTCCCCGCGCGACGGGTGGAAGAGCGGAAGCGGCGCGCCCGCCCACACGAGCACGCGCACGTCGACGCGCTCGGCGAGCTCGGCGAGGAGCTCGCGCAGCGTGGGGCCGTCGCGCGAGAGACGGAACGAGGGCGTGAACGTCCAGCCCGCGAGCAGCACCTGCGTCGTCGCCTCGCCGAGGTCGCGTTCGAGGCGCGGCAGCGCCTCCGCGCCGTCGACCAGCACCTCGACGGCGTTGCCGTCGCGCGGCGGCGGATCGCCCGCGCACCAGAGGCCGTCCGGCGGGGGGTCGAACTGCGCGCGCCGGCCGAGCCGCGTCAGTCGCCGGCGGTGGTGCCCGACCAGGATTCGTTCGATCGCGTCCCCGACGACGTCGTCGATGCGGTCGAGCCTCGCCTGCTCCATAGCGCGCCAAGCGTAAGCGCGCAGACGCCTGCGAGGAGGAGGTAGGTCGTCGCGTCGGCGGTCGCGTGCGCGAGCGCGCCGCCGCCGGCCGCGCCGGCGGTCTGGCCGGGCGCCCAGGCGAGGGTGACGATCGCGAACGTGTAGCCGTAGTCGAGGCCCAGCCTCTCGCCGGCGTGCGAGAGCATCGTCATCCCGGGCGTGAAGAACGAGCCGAACGCGGTGCCGGCGAGGACGACGAGCAGCGCCAGGACCGCGCCGCTCGTCGGCCAGGGAAGCAGCGCCGCGACGACGAGCGACGCGGCCAGGCCGAGCAGCGCCGGCTTGAGCGGCCCGTGGCGGTCGGACGCGCGCCCGATCCTGAGGTTCACCGCCGTCTCGCAGGCGGCGGCCGCGAGGAAGGTGCCGCCGATCGCGATCGGGCCGACGCCGAGGTGCGAGAGCCGGAGCGGGGCGAGCACCGACAGCGTCCCGAAGAGCAGGGCGGGGAGGACGACGAACCAGAAGCCGACCAGGACGCCTCGGTCGCGGAACGCGCGCGCGAGCACGCCGAGCGGCTGCGGCTCGTCCGGCCGCGCGGCGGGCGTGCCCGCCGCCCAGGCGGCGAGGCCGAGCGAGGCCGCGCCGGCGACGCCGAACGTCCAGCCGACGCCGGCCTGCGAGGCGACCGCGCCCAGGACCGGCCCGAAGAGCGCGCCGACCGTGGCGGCGGCGAACGCGTTGCCGATCGTCGCGCCGCGCTGCTCCGACGGCGTTCCCGCGACGAGCCAGGCGAGCGCGCCGGTCCACGAGAACGCGCTCGCGAGCCCCTGGGCGAAGCGCGCCACGTCGAGCTCCCATGGGCGCGTGGCGACGCCGAAGAGGATCGTGCACGTGGCCACGCAGGTCAGCCCGGTCAGGACGGTCGGCTTCACGCCGAGGCGCGCCGCGACCATCCCGCTCGGCAGCGCCCCCACCAGCGCGCCGGCGGGATAGGCGGCCGCGAGCACGCCCGCTCCCGCCTTGCCGAGCGCCAGCGCGTGCGCGTAGTGCGGCAGCAGCGGCGTCAGCGCCGTGAAGAAGAGCGTGTCGAAGCAGACGATCGCGCTCGTCAGGAGCAGTAGCCGCCGCACCGTCTGCACGCTAGTCTCGGGCACTCGATGCGGGTCGCACTGGCTGCCGTGGCGGCGGCGCTCGCGCTGCCGGGGGCGGCGCTCGCCGCGCCGACGTTCCTGCTCGACGGCGGCGGCTGGGGCCACGGCGTCGGCATGAGCCAGTGGGGCGCGGAGGGATACGCCGAGCACGGGTACGACTACCGGCGGATCCTCGCGCACTACTACCCGCACACCTCGCTGCAGGCGGCGGCCCCGCGGCCCGTGCGGGTGCTCCTGCTGCAGGGACAGCGCGTCGTGCACGTCTCGTCCGCGGCGCCGTTCCTCGTCGTCGACGCACGCGGCCGCAAGCTGCACCTCCCGAGCGCGGTGGCGGTGACGCCGCGCCTCGTCGTTCGGCGATTGCATCTGCGCGCGCCGCTTCGCTTCGAGCCCGGCGCCGAGCCGCTCGCAGTCGACGGCGACGGCTACCGCGGCGACCTGGTCCTGCGGCGCAAGCCGGGCGGCCTCGAGGTGGTGAACGAGCTGCCGCTCGACCGCTACCTGCGCGGTGTCGTGCCCTGGGAGGTTCCGACCGGCTGGGACGAGGCCGCCTACGAGGCGCAGGCGGTCGCGGCGCGCTCGTACACGCTCGCCACGCTGCACCCGCACGCCGACTTCGACCTCTATCCCGACACGCGCGACCAGATGTACGGCGGCATCCGCGCCGAGCGGCCGCAGACGAACCTCGCGATCGGCGCGACCGCGGGCCAGGTGCTCACGTGGGACGGGACGGTGATCCGCGCGTACTACTTCTCGTCGTCGGGCGGCTGGACGTCGGCGATCCAGGACGCGTGGCCGGGGCGTGCGCCGGAGCCGTACCTCGTCTCGGTCCGGGATCCGTACGACTCCGTCTCGCCGCATCACCGCTGGCCGACGCAGGTCGTGAGCGCCGCCTGGCTGGGCGGGAGGCTCGGCCTGCACGGCGTGCGCGACGTGGTCGTCGACGACGACGGCTCGCACCACGTGGCGACGGCGAGCTTCCTCACCCCGGCCGGCTGGAAGAGCTTCAGCGGCGCCGAGCTGCGGCAGAAGCTCCGGCTGCAGTCGACGTACTTCAGCCTGGGCGTGTTCTCGCTCGACCCGCCTTCGCGGCGGTCGCTGCTCTCGTCGCGCGTAATCGTGCGGGGTGAGGTGCGCGCCTTGCACGGCGTCCAGCTCCAGCGGCAGGACGGCGCCTCCTGGCGGACGGTCGCCTACGTGCATCCGCGGGGAGACCGCTTCGCGGTGACGCTGCGCACCGACCGGCCGCTGCGGTTGCGGCTCGTCGCGGAGGGCGTGCCGACGGCGCCGGTCGTCTACCGCGTCTCGTGACGAGAGGAAACTGCTTCGCGACTCCGGCGTGAAACAGTTTGGAACACGCGCGCTGCGGCTCGATGGAAGCCGACCGGCTGGCCGGCGGCGGCGGAGGTTTCCGCGATCTCCTAGTGCGGCTTGTCCAAACCTTCGACCGGAAACGCTCTCCGGAGGAGGTGTCTGACACCGCTGGTGTCAGACACCATCTTCGGGTCGGGCATCCGCCGCGGTTTCCGGCGCAACGTTACGAGAAGGCCCACTGGAGGCCATCTTGAGCGCCGGGTGGAGCAGGCCGACCCTCAGCCGCCGGCCTCCCGCCAGCGCGCGGCGCGCTTCTCGAGGAACGCGCGCAGGCCGTCCTGGCCCTCGTCGCTCGTCCGCCGGGCGGCGGCGCGCGCGAGCAGGTCCTCCTCGTCGCCCGGCTCGAGCACGAGCCGCTTCGCCTCGCGCACCGCCGCCGGGCCGCCGGCGAGGATCCCGTCGAGGACGCGCTCGACGGCGGCGTCGAGATCGGCCGCGACCTCGTCGACGAGCCCGATCCGAAGCGCCGTCTGCGCGTCGATCCGCTCGCCGGTGAGGAAGTACCTGCGGGCGTGCGCCGGCCCGATCTTCGCGAGCACCATCGGCGAGATCACCGCCGGGACGATCCCGAGCCGCACCTCCGAGAACCCGAACACCGCGTCCTCGCCCGCGACGGCGACATCCGCGCACGCGGTCAGCCCCGAGCCGCCGCCGAGCGCGTACCCCTGGATGCGCGCGACGACGGGCGCCGGGCAGCGCCAGATCGACTGCAGCATCCGGTACAGGCGCCGGTAGTCCTCGACGTTCTCCTCGTACGAGAGCTCGATCGACGAGCGCTGCCACTCGACGTCGGCGCCGGCCGAGAACGACGGGCCCTCGCCGGCGAGCACCACCGCGCGCGCGTCGCCGACGTCGGCGAACGCCTCGGCGAGCTCCCCGATCAGGGCCGCGTCGAACGCGTTGCGCCGTTCCGGCCGCGCCATCGTCATCCGCAGCAGCGGGCCGTCCCGCTCGACGCGCAGCGCCTTCACGACGTGAAGGCCAGCCCGAGCCGCGCGAGCTGCGGCGCGATCGACACGGTCGCCTCGAGGTCGAACAGCTCGACGAGGTCGGGCTCCTTGCCGATCAGCTCGCGGGCGCGTGAGGGAAGCGGCTGCTGCGCCGCGTCGGCGGAGGAGAACACGTACACGGCGCCCCAGCGCTCGGTCGCCTCGTCGGACAGCCAGGCCTTGAAGAGCAGGCCGGGCACGCGCTCGAACGCGGCGACCGCCTCGTCGCGGAGGTAGTCGCGAAGCTCGGCGACGTTCGTGTCCGAGTCGGCGAGGCTCCAGAGGACGAGGCGCACGACCACCGCGGCTACATCCTGAACACGCCGAACGTCGTCTCGGGAATCGGCGCGTTCAGCGCCGCCGAGATGCCGAGCGCGAGCACGCGGCGCGTGTCGAGCGGGTCGACGATCCCGTCGTCCCACAGGCGCGCCGTCGAGTAGTACGGATTGCCCTCGGCCTCGTACGTGGCGCGGATCTCGTCGGGGTCGGCGTCTCCGACCATCGTCAGCACGGTCGCAGCCTGCTCGCCGCCCATCACGGAGATGCGCGCGTTCGGCCACATCCAGAGCTGGCGCGGGGAGTAGGCGCGCCCGCACATGCCGTAGTTGCCCGCGCCGAACGAGCCGCCGATCACGACCGTGAACTTCGGCACCTCCGCGCATGCGACGGCGGTCACCAGCTTGGCGCCGTCGCGCGCGATCCCGCCCGCCTCGTACTCCTTGCCGACCATGAACCCGGTGATGTTCTGCAGGAAGACGAGCGGCACGCGCCGGCGGCACGCGAGCTCGACGAAGTGCGCGCCCTTCTGCGCGCTCTCGGCGAAGAGCACGCCGTTGTTCGCCAGGATCCCCACGGGGTAGCCCTCGATCCGCGCCCAGCCGCAGACGAGCGTCTCGCCGTACAGCGCCTTGAACTCGTCGAGGCGCGAGCCGTCGACGATCCGCGCGATCACCTCGCGCGAGTCGAGCTGCGTGCGGTGGTCGTCGGGCACGAGCCCGTAGAGGTCGGACGGGTCGACCGCCGGCAGCTCCGGCGTCGCGACCTCCCACGGCGGCTCCGGCTTGCGGCCGTGCGTCGAGGCGACGATGCGCCGCGCGATCGCGAGCGCGTGCTCGTCCGAGACCGCGTAGTGGTCGGCGACGCCCGACTGCCGCGCGTGCACGTCGGCGCCGCCGAGCTCCTCGGCGCTCACGTCCTGGCCGGTCGCCGCCTTCACGAGCGGCGGCCCGCCGATGAAGATCGTTCCGGTGCCGCGAACGATGACCGTCTCGTCGCTCATCGCGGGCACGTAGGCGCCGCCGGCGGTGCACGAGCCCATCACGACCGCGATCTGCGGGATTCCCTTCGCCGACATGCGCGCCTGGTTGAAGAAGATCCGGCCGAAGTGATCCCGGTCCGGGAAGACGTCCGCCTGCAGCGGCAGGTACGCGCCGCCCGAGTCGACGAGGTAGACGCACGGCAGCCGGTTCTGCTCGGCGACCTCCTGCGCGCGCAGGTGCTTCTTGACCGTGAGCGGGAAGTACGAGCCGCCCTTCACGGTCGCGTCGTTCGCCACGATCACGCACTCGCGCCCTTCGACGACGCCGATTCCGGTGACGATGCCCGCGCTCGGCGCCTGCCCGTCGTAGACGTCCCAGGCGGCGAGCGCGTTCAGCTCGAGGAACGTCGTGCCCGGGTCGACGAGCCGGTCGATCCGCTCGCGCGCGAGCAGCTTGCCGCGCCCGCGGTGACGCTCGACGGCACGCTCGCCGCCGCCCGCCGCGACCTGCGCCGTCCGCGCGCGCAGCTCGTCGACGAGCGCCTGCATCCGCTCCCGCCGCCGCGCAGCGTCGCCGGCCTCGCTCGGGCTCACGACGGCCACGAACGAAGGCTAGTGGACGCCGCCGCCGGCGTCCGTGCCCGGTACGGACGGCGGGGCCCTGTCCCAGCCGGGAGCTCTCGGCCGCGGTCCTGTCAGACTCGGCACGTGCCCGAGTTCACGTGGGACGTGCAGCTCCCCGGTGAGGATCTCCCGCACCGGGTCACCACCGAGTACGCCCTGAGCGAGGGCGAGCAGATCACGATCGACGGCGTGCCGTGGCTCGTCGAACGAGTGGAGACGGACGAGGCGCTGCCCGGGGAGGTCGGCGGGCTCGTCCACGTCGTCGAGCCCCGCGGGCCGAACGGCCTCTAGCCAATCCGCCGACGCGCCCCGCGCGTACGAACCTGCGTGCAGCATCGGCGCATCGACATCCTGCTCCTGACCCTCGCGCTCCTGCCGCTCGTCCTGGCCGCGTGCGGCAAGGGCGGCGGCTACTGACTCACACGTCGGCGTCCGCCGATCGTGGCGGAGGCCGCGGATACAATCCGCGGGCCGAACCGAGGGGCGTAGCTCAACTGGCAGAGCACCGGTCTCCAAAACCGGGGGTTGCAGGTTCGAGTCCTGCCGCCCCTGTGTCCGCCGGCAAAGCGCCCGATGTACAAGCGCTCTCGGCGGACCGCGTAGCGCCTCGGGGGCCGCGCACGTTTCAACCGCCAGATGGCGGACGCAGGACGCGACGACGAGAGCTGGCGCACGCCCGGCCCGCGCGGGCCGATCAGCGTCCTGGTCGGCGACAGGCCGCTGCTCCTCCTGGGCGAGGACGTCGATGCGCTCGTCGCGGCCATCCGTCGGTCGGTCGAGATCGTCGGCCGCTCGCTCTCGGCCGGAAACCCGCTGTGCGTCCGGCTCGAGCGGCTCGCCTCGGCGCTCGACGCCGCCGGACGCTCGGCGGGCAGCCCGGCGGTCGAGCTCGGCCCGGCCGAGCAGCGTCTCGTCGCGCGCGTGCTCGACGACCTCGCCTATCAGCGGGTCGAGCCGACGCAGGGGCTGCGCATCCTCCGCCGCCTCCTCTGACGGATCGGGTCAGGGAAGCGCGACGAGCACGTAGGCGTCGAGCGCGTCCGCCTTGCCCTTGACGCGCAGGCCGCGCCGCTCCTCGACGACGGCGCCGTCGGGCAGCTGCTCGAAGGTCTCCGCGCCGATCAGCACGCCGCCCGCCGGAGCGAGGCTCTCCAGCCGCGCGCCGGTGTTGACGGTGTCGCCGAGGAGCGGATACGCGACGTGCCCGTCGCCGCCGATCTCGCGCAGGACGGCCTCGCCGCTGTTCACCCCGACGCGCATGCGCGGCCAGTCCGGGTGCCGGGCGGCGAGCTCGGCGAACCGGTCCTGGAGGGCGAGCGCCGCGCGCGCGGCGCGGACGGCGTGGTCGGGCTGGTCGCCGCGACCGTTGAACAGCGCGACGATGCCGTCGCCGATGAACTTCTCCACCTCGCCGCCGTACTCCCGCGTGATCAGCGGCGCGGCGATGCTCCAGTAGGCGTCGAGCACGGCCGCGACCTCGGCGGGGGACGAGCGTTCCGCCCAGGCGGTGAAGCCGGTGAGATCGCCGAAGAGGACGCTCACGTGCTGGCGGCGCTCGCGCGTCGAGGGCAGGTAGAGATGGCGGAAGCGCTCGTCGCGCCATTCGCGCTGCGCCGCGAAGCCGATGATCAGGTACGCGGTCACGATCAGCCCGTGCCACTCCCACCAGCTCGCGTGCCACTTGCGCTCGCCGGTGACGGCGACGCCGACCAGCGCCTCCGACAGGAGCAGGAAGCACGCGATGATCGCGCCGCCGAGCAGGTTGCGCCGGTGGCGGAAGATGGACCAGTACCGCGCCGCGCTGACCGCGTACATCGCCGTGCCGAGGACCGCGATGACCAGCAGCCAGCGGTCGTTCGCCGCCTCGCCGGCATCGCCTCGGAGCGGCGGCCACTCGAGCACGGTCCAGGCGAACCAGGCCGCCATCGCGAGCAGGACGCTCCCGCGCAGCATCGCGCGGCGGCGGATCAGCGCCGCGGCGAGACCCGGCCGCACGTCCACGAACGCCGACGCCGCGGCGAAGAACGCCGCGACGAGCAGGCCGACCGGAATCGCGACCATGAACCCCGAGTGCTCCCTGGTGAACAGCACCTGTTGAGTTCCGAGTGCGTGTAGCCCGAGGAACCCGCCGGTTGCCATGAACGCGAGCGACAGGAGCAGCACGCGCGCGTCGCCGCGCCGGTTGGCCGCCTCGCCGGCCGCGTAGCCGAGGACGAACGCGACGCCGCCCACGAACCCGAAGACGACGAAGTGGGCGCGGTAGTTCTCGAAGTGGGGGTCCAGCTCGGAGCGAAGGAGCAGCGAGACGAGCCCCACCAGCGGCAGGGCAGCGGCGCACGCCGCCGCGAGAACGCGGCTCAGCGATCTCGACCTGTTCGCCTGCGAGTCCATGCTGTGCCCACCCACGGCTCGAAAAGCCGTTGAAGGCAAGACGCACGACCGCGTGCGTTTATTCCGTCGAGGAGCGTTCCGTGCTCAGAAGGTGACCGAAAGCTTGCCGGTCACCGACGCCGCGTACGTGATGCAGCGGCCGAGGAGGTGCTTGCGGTGGTGCGTGAGCGTCGCGCTGAACGTCCCGCTGCCGGTGCGTCGGCCGGACGGGCCGACGCCGCGCAGCACGCCGTTCACGCTGAAGGTCTGGTTCGTGCAGCCCGCCCCGGGGTTCGTCACCTGCACCGTCCCCGACGCGAAGGTGCCCCGGATGAGCGCCGGGCCGCCGCCGAGCCTCGACACGAGCGTGACGCTGCCGCCGCCGATCGTCGCCGTCGGCGTGCACGAGAGACAGAGGCGCGCATGGCGCACGCTGATCGTCCACGCCCCGGGAAGGGCGCCCGATGCGGTGCCGGCGAAGTCGCCGTCGGTCGACGTCGCGAAGTACTCGTAGCCGCTGATCGTGTCGGCGTACGAGGCCGCGCCCGTCGCGCCGGCCCCCGTCGAGAAGATCGCTGCGAGCGCGGCGGCGAGCAGGGTCGGGAGCAGTCGTCGCATGCACGCGAGGGTACCCGCGGCGCCGCGTCCTAGGATCGGCCGGTGCCGCTCGCGGCCCTCTTCGCGGTGATCACGCTCGCCTTCGCAGGGGTCGCCGTCGCGGCTGCGTTCGCGGGCCGGTGGCCGATCGCCGCGGCCGCCGTCGTGCTCGCCGGGTGGATGCTGAGCCTCGCGTGGGCGGCTGCGCGTCGTGCGCTGCGCCGCAAGGACTGAGCCCGGAACGCCCCGCGGTCACGCATCTCGGTTAAGGAAAACGCGTGCTCGGGGCGTATTCTCCCGACGTGGCGGGGGAGGACATCCAGGCGCTCTGGCACGAGTTCAGGCGCACCGGCGACAAGGAGCTTCGCGACCGGCTCATCCTGAGCTACGCGCCGCTCGTCCGGTACGTCGCCGGCAGGCTCGGCTCGGGGCTGCCGGCGCACGTCGACGAGGGCGATCTCGTGTCGTACGGGCTGCTCGGGCTGATCAACGCGATCGAGCGGTACGACCCGACCCGCGACATCAAGTTCGAGACGTACGCGATCGTCCGCATCAAGGGCGCGATCATCGACGAGCTGCGCGCGCTCGACTGGGTGCCGCGCTCGGTCCGCTCCCGTGCGAGGGAGATCGAGCGCGCGATCGCCGAGCTGGAGTCGAAGCTCGGCCGCGCGCCGAACGACGACGAGATTGCCGCCAGGATCGGCATCAGCGTCGACGAGCTGGCCGAGTCGCTCACCGACATCTCCCGCTCCTCGATCGCCGCGCTCGACGAGCTGTGGGCGGTGTCCGGCGAGGGCGACCAGGTCTCGCTGCTCGACACGATCGAGGACACGAGCGGCGCCCAGCCGGCCGAGGCGCTCGACGAGACCGACCTGCGCGAGACGCTGGCCGAGGCGATCGCACGCCTGCCCGAGCGCGAGAAGCTCGTGATCACGCTCTACTACTACGAGGAGCTGACGCTGCGGGAGATCGGCGAGGTCCTCGGCGTCACCGAGTCGCGCATCTCGCAGCTGCACACGAAGGCGGTGCTGCGGCTGAAGTCGCGGCTCGCGGGGGTGCGCGCGACCGCGTAGGACGCCGACGTGCGGGCTCTAAGATGGGCGCCGGAAGCCCATCGTCAAGGAGGAAACCGCCGTATGCCCATCGAGCCCGGGAAGATCCGGAACGTCGCCGTCGTCGGCCACCGCGGGACGGGCAAGACCTCGCTCGTCGAGGCGCTGCTCTTCCAGGCCGGAAAGACGAACCGGCTCGGGACGATCGAGGCGGGGACGACGGTCTCGGACTGGGACGAGGACGAGCACCGGCGGCAGATGTCGCTCTCGGCGTCGCTCGCGAGCCTCGAGTGGCAGGGGCGCAAGATCAACGTCGTCGACGCGCCCGGCGACTCCGGTTTCCAGGCGGACACGGTGGCGAGCCTGCGCGTCGTCGAGGGCGCGCTGGTCGTCGTTTCCGGGGTGATGGGAGTCGAGGTCAACACGGGCCGCGTGTGGGGTCGCGCCGAGGAGCTCGGCCTGTCGCGGGTCGTGTTCGTGAACATGCTCGACCGGGAGCGCGCCGACTTCCACCGCGTGCTCGGCTCGCTGCAGGAGCAGCTCTCCGACCGCTGCATCGCGATCCAGATCCCGATCGGCGCCGAGCACGAGCTCGAGGGCGTCGTCGACCTGCTGCACAACTGCGCCTATCTCGATCCGAACGGCGCGCGGGAGGGCGATCCGGTGCCGATCCCGGACTCGGTCGCCGCGACGGCCGACGAGTACCGCACGAAGCTCCTCGACGCCGTCGTCGAGACCGACGAAGCGCTGATGGAGCGCTACCTCGGCGGCGAGGAGATCCCGCCGGCGGACATCGCGGCCGCGCTGAAGGACGCCGTCACGCGCGACGAGATCTACCCGGTCGCCTGCGGCGTCGCCACCAAGAATCTCGGCACGCACGCGCTGCTCGACCTGCTCGTCGAGGGGGTCCCGAGCCCCGCGAAGAAGGGCTCGCCGATCGAGACCGACGCGCAGACGGCCGCCTTCGTGTTCAAGACCGTCGCCGACCCGTTCGCGGGCCGCATCTCTGTCTTCCGCGTCTACGCGGGCGAGGTGAGCCCCGACACGACGCTCGTCAACCACCGCGACCACTCGAAGGAGCGGCTCGGGACGCTGATGACGCTGCAGGGGAAGGAGCACGAGAAGGCCGACGGGTTCGGGGCGGGCGACATCGGCGCCGTTGCGAAGCTGAAGGACGTGCAGACCGGCGACGTGCTGGTCGACGCCGAGCACGACCTCGAGCCGCCCGCGATCGGCTTCCCCGAGCCGGTGATGAGCTTCGCCGTGACGGCGAAGACGAAGGGCGACGAGGACAAGGTCGCGCAGGCGCTGCGGCGGCTCGCGGAGGAGGATCCGACGCTGCGGCTGCGGCGCGACCAGCAGACCGGGGAGGACCTCCTCTCCGGCATGAGCCAGATGCACGTCGAGGTCGCCGTCGAGCGTGCGCGGCGTCGCTTCGGCGTCGAGATGGAGCTGCACCAGCCGCGGGTGCCGTACGTGGAGACGATCAAGGGCCAGGCGCGGGCGCAGGGTCGCTACAAGAAGCAGACCGGCGGCCGGGGCCAGTTCGGCGACTGCCACATCCAGCTCGAGCCGCTCGAGGGGCACGTCGGCTACGAGTTCGTCGACAAGATCGTCGGCGGCGTCATCCCGCAGGGTTTCCGGCCGGCGGTCGACAAGGGCATCCAGGAGGCGATGCAGCACGGCGACCTCGCCGGCGCGCCGGTGCAGGGCGTGCGCGTGACGCTCGTCGACGGGAGCTACCACACCGTCGACTCGTCGGAGATGGCGTTCAAGATCGCCGGCTCGATGGCGTTCCGCTCGGCCTACGAGAAGGCGCAGCCGACGCTGCTCGAGCCGATCATGGAGCTCGAGGTGACGGTGCCGGACGAGGCGGTCGGCGCGATCAACGGCGACCTCAACTCGCGCCGCGGACGCCTGCTCGGCATGGAGCCGCAGGGCGGCTCGACGACCATCAAGGCGGAGGTGCCGATGGCGGAGGTGCTCACGTACAACCAGGCGCTCACCTCGCTCACCGGCGGTCGCGGGGACTACCACATGCACTTCCTCCGCTACGAGGAGGTGCCGGCGCACATCGCGCAGAAGCTGATCGAGACGGCCAAGAAGGAGAAGGAGGCGGTCCCGGCCTGACGCGGAAACTGTTTCGCGGCCGTGTCCGCGAAACAGTTTCGACACGGTGCCTGACACCGTGAGGTGTCAGACGTCTGCGATGCGGTCCGCCAGGCCCGGGTTGTCGGCGCACAGCCGGTCGAACTCGGCGCGGTCGACCGCCAGCACCCGGCAGTCGCTGACCGCGACGACGCGCGCGGTGCGGACACCCTCGGTCGAGAGCAGCGCCCGCTCGCCGACGCAGGCGCCCGGCCCGAGCTCGCGAGTCCGTTCGGGCGCCTCGACGCGGACGGTCCCCTCGCGGATCACGTAGAGGCCGGTCCCGGGCTGGCCGCGCTCGATCAGCACGTGTCTCGCGGCGACTGCCGTCTCGGCCCCCACCGACTCGAGAAGACGAAGATCGTCCGCGTTCACCGACGCGAGTATCGCAGCGGGCGGCCGAGCCGCCCCCGGGGCTCCGTCAGCCGCCCGAAGCCTCCCGCCACCGCGCGAGGATCTGCGCGGTCGTCGGAACGTGCAGGGCCCGCGTGAGCTCCGGGTAGCTGAAGTCCCGGGTGCGCACGATCGCCGGCGCGAGCGCGTTGCTCGCATCGCGCGGCAGCGCACGCGCGATCGCCCGGTATGCCGCACGGCAGGCAGCGGCGCACGGCGCGACGTGCCGCGGGGCATTCGCCGCGCCGGCCCGGCCGTGCGGCGAGAGGGCAACCGCGAACGCGATCGCCGCGCCGAGCGCGATCGCAAGCAGCATTCTCTGTCTCATCTCCGCTCCTCTCGGTTCGCGAGTACGTCGACCGTAGGCCCGAAGCGGCCGGCGGTCATCGGCGCGACTACCGAGGTTGCGAGCGGCCGCTACCGGACTTGCATCCCGGCGGTTGCGAAGGACGGGCGGCAGGTGCACGATCCGTGGAACGCCCGACGTCCCATCCGTAGCGGAGGTCGCGATCACGTCGGTTCGTCAGGCTGGGCCCGACCTGCTCGAACGCGAGCACGAGCTGAGCATGCTCGAAGCGGCCCTGGCCGATGTCGCCGGGACCGCCCGCGGCCGGATCGCGATCGTCTCCGGAGAGCCGGGGGTCGGCAAGACGACGCTCGTTCGGCGGTTCTGCGAGGAGGCCGAGCGCGGGGCGCGCATCCTCTGGGGGACGTGCGAGCCGCTCGCCACGCCGAGCCCGCTCGCCCCGTTCGTCGAGATCGCGCCGGCCCTCGGCGGCGAGGTCGAGGAGGTGGTCGGGCGGCACACGACGCCGCATGCGGTGGCGATGGCCTTGGTCCGCGAGCTCCAGCGGGGCGGGCCGACCGTCCTCGTGCTCGAGGACGTCCACTGGGCCGACGACGCGACGCTCGACGTCCTCCGTCTGCTCGGCAGGCGGTTCGAGCCGCTGCCGGTGTTGGTCGTGGCCACGCATCGCGACGTCGCGCTCGATCCGCGTCATCCGCTGCATCGCGCGCTCGGAGAGCTCTCGTCCGGCGACTCGGTCCAGCGGCGCCGGCTGCTGCCGCTCTCGTACGAATCGGTCCAGGAGATCGCGGCGGAGCACGGCGTGGACGCCGACGACCTCTACCGCAAGACCGGCGGAAACCCGTTCTTCGTCGCCGAGGCCGTCCGCGCGGCCGACGGCGTGCCGGAGACGGTCCGGGACGCCGTCCTCGCCCGCGCGACGCACATGACGCCGCAGGCCTGGACGCTGCTCGAGGCGGTCGCCGTCTCGGCGACTCCCGCCGAGCTCTCGCTGGTCGAGGCGATTGCTCCGGGAAGCCTGTCGGCCGCCGACGAGTGCGTCGCGGCCGGGTTCCTGTCGGTCGCCGGCGGCGCGGTGCGGTTCCGGCACGAGCTCGCGCGGCTCGCCGTCGTCGAGTCGATCGCGCCGGTGCGCCTGACGGTGTTGCACCGCGCCGCGCTGCGCGCGCTCGAGGCGGACGAATCGGCCGCCGGACACCTCGCGCGGCTCGCCTACCACGCCGAGGCCGCGGGCGATCGCGACGCCGTGCTCCGGTACGCGCCGGCCGCGGCCTCGCATGCGGCCGCACATGCCGCGCACAGCCAGGCCGCCGGCGAGTACGCGCGTGCGCTCCGCTTCGCCGCCGGCTGCCCTCCCGAGGTGCGGGCGGGCCTGTGGCAGCGGCGCGTCGTCGAGTGCTTCGTCGCGACGCAGGACGACGAGGCGGAGGAGGCGTGCCTGCAGGCGATCGCGGCGTGGCGGGAGCTGGGCGACCGCGTCCGCGAGGCCGACGCGGTCCGCTTCCTTGCGCTCGTCCTCCGGAACGTGGGCCGCGCGGGCGACGCGCTGCTCGCGGCCGAGCGGGCCGTGTCGCTCGCCGAGCAGACGGGCTCGGCGCGCACGCTCGCCCTCGCCCACTGCGCGGCGGCGTCGGTGAAGCTGCTCGCCGAGGACGCCGAGGACACGAAGCGGTCGACGACCGCCGCGCTGCGGGCCGCCGCAGGTGATACCGAGGCGGTCGACACGGCGACGCAGCTGCTCGCCGCCGCCGAGTCCCTGCGGGGCTCGGCCGAGGCCCGCGCCGCGCTCGAACGAACCCTGGAGGTCGTGCTCGAGCGCGGGACGGGCGACCAGCTCGGCCGCGCGCACACGCTGCTCGCCATGGCCGCCTGCCGCGAGCGGTCGCTCGCGAAGATGAAGCGCCACGTCGACGCCGGGCTTGCCGTCTGCGAGGAGCAGGATCTCCCCGTCTGGGGACGGATGCTGCTCGGAACGCGCAGCTGGGTGGAGCTCGAGCTTGGCGCGTGGGACGAGGCCGCGCGGACGGCCGCCGTCGTGCTCGGCCTCGGCTGCACGCTGTCGTCCGTCCAGGCGCGGATCGTGCTCGGGCTGCTCCGTGCCCGCCGCGGCGACCCCGACCCCTGGACGCCGCTCGCCGAGGCCGACGAGGTCGCGGAGCCGAACGGCCAGCTCTGGTGGACGGGGCAGATCGCCGCCGCCCGCGCGGAGGCGGCGTGGCTCGCGGGCCGCTCCGACGAGGTGGGCGAGATCACGGATGCGGCGCTGCAGACCGCGCGCGCCAACCGCTCCCCGTGGCTCGTCGGCGAGCTCGCCCTGTGGAGGCGGCGCGCGGGAATCGTCGAGGACGTCGCCGACGAGGCGGGCGGACCGTTCGGGCTCGAGCTCGCAGGCGACGTCGCCGCCGCAGAGAGGGCGTGGACCGACGCCGGCTGCGTCTACGAGAGCGCGCTCGCCCTGGCCGGGACCGACGACGAGACCCTGCTGCGACGCGCGCTCGAACGGTTGCAGGACCTCGGCGCGGGGCCTGCGGCGGCGATCGTGACACGACGGCTGCGGCAGCGCGGTGCGCGCGGCTTGCCGCGCGGGCCCCGGCAGTCGACGCGCGCCAACGCGGGCGGCCTGACGCGCCGGGAGGCGGACGTCCTCCGCCTCCTCGGCTCGGGCCTACGGAATCGCGAGATCGCCGAGCGGCTCTACCTCTCGCCGCGGACGGTCGACTCGCACGTCGCGGCGATCCTGCGCAAGCTCGGCGCCGCCAACCGCGCCCAGGCGGTGCGGGCCGCCGAGCGCCTCGGCCTCGCCGGCTAGCTGTAGGACCCGAGCAGGTTGGTTCTGCTGATCGGGGGCTGGTGGCCGAGGGCTGAGTGTCGCCTGCAATGGTTGTAGTGCCAGAGCCAGCCGTCAAGGGCGGCGGTGCGTTCGCGGCTT